>Ga0307380_10000001_pt1 | contig 846852 bp, 781 predicted proteins | sample UN3MG_FD_202239 | JGI IMG/M metagenome (GOLD analysis project Ga0307380, IMG submission 202239) | Soil microbial communities from Risofladan, Vaasa, Finland - UN-3 | ecosystem: Environmental > Terrestrial > Soil > Coastal area > Acid sulfate soil | place: Finland: Risofladan, Vaasa... | reverse complement strand
CTGCTGTTATTTAATTCGTTAGTAAGGCTGGCCGTAGTTGGAGCGTTTCAAAGACTGTCTTGATGTCTTGTAATGTAAAATCAAACTCTAACTTATGGTTGCAGAATAAGTCCTTTAGGGGAGCTAGCTTTAGAAGGCATAATTTTCTGGGTTTTGATTTGTGATAAAATTAGGCTGTGGATAAACAATTTATCAAAAAGTGGTTAGAAAGCCATAAATACTGTGTAATTGCCACTTCTTACCAAGATAAGCCTTGGGCAGCGACGGTTAATTACACTACTGACGATAGTTTTAATATTTACATTTCCAGCAGACCAGATTCATTAAAGTTCCAAAACATATTGAAGAACTCCAGGGTATGTGTAGTGATTGACAGTCAGACTAGAGAGGGTACGCTTCAAATACAAGGTATTGCCAAGTCCTTGAAGCCTAAGAGTCGAGAGGAGCCAAGTCTACTGGTGAGACCAAAGTTTTTAACTTTTCTGAAAAAGGAAAAGTCTGGCAAGCTCAAAAGGATAAATCTAAAGCTAAACTAGTTCTAACTCAGTATCTTTGATCCACTAGAGGGAGCAAGGTATAATTCTGCAAGTTATAATTAAACAATGAAGAGGAACAAATTACTACAAATCTCAACTCCTGACGGCCTTTACTTACACGGCTACTATGTGCCGTCAGAAAGTAAAAGAGTGGGTATATTACATATTCACGGCTTTGAGGGCAATTTTTATCAGGATAACTTTGTTCACATTTTAGCTAATGAGTTGGAAGAAAAAGGGGTTGGTTTTTTGACTGTTAACACTCGTGGCAATGGTAGAGATACAGATTTTAATACCGTTGATGGAAAATACAAAAGAGTTGGAGCTAGATACGAGTTATTAGAAGAAGCACACCTAGATATTACTGCTTGGTTAAAATGCCTGATAGACGAAGGTTATAAAGAAATTGTGTTAATGGGTCATTCCTTGGGAACGATGAAAGCAGTTAGATATTTATTTGAAGGTGAATATAAAAATAAAATCAATAAACTTATTTTGCTCTCACCTTTTGATAAAAAAGGGTTTATGGTTTCATTTGGCAGAGGAGATATTAAAGGTTTACTAAACAAAGCTCAAAAGATGGTTGATGATGGTAAGGGTGAGGAGCTGGTTACATCAGAGTTTGAAGAAGGAGTAATGTCATATAAAACCTTTATTAGTTGGTACAAACAAGACGTTTTAGGTAGAATGTTTGAATTTTGCACTCACTATTATGATTTCCCAATTCTTAAGCAGATACAAATACCAACAAAAATAATTGTCGGTTCAAAGGATGAGTATTTTCATTTAAGCAATCCCGAACACCCAGAGGAAGCAATGGATTTGTTACTCAAACACATTCCAAACTCAAAGGGAAAAATTATTAATGGAGCAGTACATTCCTTTAAGCCTCACGAAGACATTATGGCTAAAGAAGTGAGTAGTTTTGTTTTGAATAATAATTGATATGAAAAAGACATTGGGTTTTACATCTTTATTTATTTCCGCTGTTGCTTTTGGTTCTTTTGGTATATGGATAAGGCTTCTGAATAATGAAATGTCTATTTATCAGCAAATCGTTCTTCGTAACGGCTTTGCCTTTGTGATTGCGGTTTTGGTTGTTTTGTTAGCTAAACAGTTCAGAAACATTGAGTGGAACAAAGCAAAAAAACTAAACCTGTTTCTTTATACACTTTTAGTCCCATTATCCGTAATTGCTTATAACATCTCTATGATAAATACGAAGATTGTCTTAGCCACTTTCGCCTTTTATGTAGGAACTATCCTAACGGGGTGGTTCGCAGGGCTGTTGTTTTATAAGGAAAAACTGAATACAGAAAAATGGTTATCTTTAATACTGGTATTAGTGGGTTTGGGTTTATTCGCATACCCCTTCACAAATAGCAGTATCAACCTTGGGTTTGTTGCAGGTGTCGTTAGTGGTGTATTAGATGGTTCTGCAAATGGATTTAGAAAAGATTTAGCGGGAAAAATAAGTAAATTTGTTCTGGTTCTACTTACAGCAATTGGAGGCCTTATTGTCTCTGGTTTGATAATGACCTACTTTCATCAAAGCGTAAATTACTTAGGCTTTATGTCTACAACCGCTTGGATTATCGGTGGCTTCTTTGGTGCTTTATTAGTAATACTGAACTATCTTTTACTGGTCGGCTTTCAAAACTTTGATTTAAGTTTAGGTTCAATCGTATTGTCTTTAGAATTACTGTTTGCTCTTATCTTTGGTATTCTTATTTTTAAGGAGTATCCATCGGGAAGAGAATTATTAGGGGGTTCTTTATCCTTATAGCCAATATTATGCCGAATATAAAAATGCTAGTAGCTAATGAATTGTCAAAACAAGCCGGTTAACTTATTAAAGTAAGTAAAGCGGGTTGAGGGAGTTTCAAGCCTAAGCCTTCAAACAAGACTTTTAGGTCGTTCAGGCTTAAATCAAACTCTAACTTGTGGTTGCAGAATAAGTCCTTTAGGGGAGCTTGAGATAGATTGATATATTAAGACTTCCTGTTATCTTCTACTATTGTTTTACAAGTGGTAACATTAAAAAATGGTGACGGATTTTTTACGACTACAGCGAAAGACAATAGATAAAATTATTGAGCTTCTAAGCAGATCTTTATCGTATTGGCAAGGAGGATTTTTTCTAATGAAATTCACTTCTGGAGTGTCTTTATATTGATACCTTTGGGTGGGTTGTGAAGCTTCATTCCGGAAATATAAATGGCTCTAAACTACCTCCCGGGCATGAGTAATCCTTTCTATAAAAAAGATCGAAAAAGAAAGGCTGACAATCATGGCGCACAATGCATTGGCCGGTAATCCTATTTTTATAGGGGTAGGACATCATTAAAGAGACGCAAAATACTTTTGATATCAGCCAATTTAGGATAAAAAATACCAGCAGTAGTAAAATCAGGAAGACTAGAATTTTCTGTTTGGCTTCTTTAAAGAGATTAAAAAAGTAAGAAGAAAGAATCGTGATTGTCATTATAAGGCTAAAGTAAAGTAAACCGCGACTTAGGAATGGATAACTTAAGACTAAGGAAAAGAAGAAACTACCAAGGATAACGATTATTGATCTGTTAACTCCCGATTTTTTCTTAATTATTAAACTGATAAGCAAGGAAGATGAGAAAACAGCGATAATATAAAGGGACAAGGAGAGATGAGGATGTACTATACTGAGTTTCATAGCAATATTTTACCACCTTTGTTATCATCAAGTTAATGCTGGCTAAAGTTTTTTCCGGAGCAACTGTCGGTTTGGATGGGGTTTTGGTTGAGGTTGAGGTAGATGTTTCCGAAAGAGGCTTTCCGGCATTTAATATTGTCGGTTTGCCCAATAAGGCGATAGAAGAGTCTAAGGAAAGATTACGAACAGCGATAAAAAATTCGGGTGCCAAATTCCCGGACCACCGTTTAACCATTAATCTGGCTCCGGCTGATCTTCCCAAAGAAGGACCGGCATACGATTTACCCATGGCGGTAGGGATTTTGATCGCTTCCGGGCAAATAAAGGCTCAAATTGATAATTGTTTTTTTCTGGGAGAACTTTCTTTAGACGGCTCATTAAGGCATACTAACGGTGTTTTATCCTTGGCTCTTCTGGCCAAGCATAAAAGGCTTGAGAATCTTTATCTTCCTCAGGGAGATGCTCAAGAAGCCTCGGTTGTTAAAGGAATTAATATCTATCCCTTAAAGAATCTAATTCAGCTCTTTTCTCATTTTAGCGATCTTGAAAAGATACTACCGTTTTCCCATTCATCTTTTAATGATTTAATTTCCGATTTTGAAGCCGAGTTTGACCTTGCCGAAATTAAAGGCCAGGAACATGCCAAAAGGGCCTTGGAGATTGCCGCTGCCGGCGGACACGATCTTTTACTTAAAGGTGTTCCTGGTGCCGGGAAAACAATGCTTGCCCGGTCGCTTCCCGGAATTTTGCCTGATTTGACTGAAGATGAAGCTCTGGAGGTAACCAAGATCTATTCGATAACCGGAAACCTGTCACATACAAGTTCAATAATTAAACAGCGTCCTTTTCGCTCTCCTCATCATACCGTTTCCCGCATAGGCTTAATCGGTGGCGGAACTTATCCAAGACCGGGTGAAGTATCTTTAGCCCATCGGGGGGTTTTATTGTTGGACGAATTTCCCGAGTTTCCCCGGTCTGTTTTAGAAGCGCTACGTCAACCAATGGAAGATGGACGGGTGACTATTTCCCGGGCTGCCGGCTCAGTGACTTACCCGGCGGAGTTTACTCTGATTGCTGCCAGTAACCCCTGTCCCTGTGGCTACCTGGGGGACCTTAAAAGAAGTTGTCGGTGTTTCCCCGGTCAGATTATCCGTTATCAAAGAAGAATTTCCGGTCCCATTCTTGACCGAATTGATTTGCATGTTGAGGTACCGGCGGTGCCGGTAGAAAAACTGACCAGTGAAACAACGATCGCCGAATCATCAAAAAGCATCCAAAAACGAGTACAAGCGGCGCGTATGAAACAAAGACAAAGATTTAAGGGAACAACTATTAGATCAAACTCAGAGATGAAAACCAAAGCCATCAAGCAATGCTGTCAATTGGATAAAGATTGCCTAAATCTTCTTCGCCAAGCAGTCTCTTCTATGAATCTTTCCGCCCGGGCTTACTTTAAAACTATCAAAGTTGCCAGGACAATTGCCGATCTTTCGGGTGATGAACAAATCAGAATCACCCACTTAGCCGAAGCATTACAATACCGACCTAAAGAGCAGGGTTATTAATTCACCGAGTGTGATAAACAGATACCCTGTTTCTTATGTAATACGATCAGGATAGAAACCGAAAGGGAATTTACGATGAGCGATAAGCTTTATGTTTATGCCAGTTTTTTGTTTTTTTTAGGTTTAGGTTTATTCTTTCTTCTTTTTAGTCAAAAAGCGAAGCGCTACATCGAGCAAGGGATTAAATACCGACCTCGGCCTAAATATCGTCGCTGGAAGACAATATTTTCCCTTATTTTTCCTAAAGACCATTCTTTTCTTCAAGAAATAATTTCCTTGTTTTATGTTCGTTTGCTGGGGGTAGTTTTGGTATTGACGTCTCTGGTTATCATTTGGATGTATTGTCATCACTACTAAATATCATTGTCAGAGACTGACTGATATGAGGTCATCTAAAATTTACTCGCCACCTCGAATAAAATCGTTGGCTCTTCTTTTTGTCATAATTATGAGTTTGGCAACTTTGGTTCAGTTGAATCTTTATTTCTGTCGATACAACACTAAGGGCGATGACATCTATTATATTTGGAAAGACAGCCAGACGATTGCCTCCGGAAAAAATCCATATGAGAGGATTTTATCCGGCAATATGGTAGATAACCGTAAGTATATAACCTATTTTCCGCTTTTCTATTGCCTGGTTGCCTTAAGCCAAGTCCTGGGTTTAAAAGAATTAAGTTATGGAATTTTCTTCTGGCGGTCTATATTTGTAATATTTGATTTCGGAATCGCCGCCTTAATTTTTGATGTCTTCTACAAAAAGAAACGGACAATACTGGCTCTTTTCTTCGCTCTTTTTTGGCTCTTTAATCGCTGGACTCTTAATGCCTTACTGAAAGTTTATCCCGATTTTATGGCGATTTTTTTTCTGGTAGTCTCCTTAAAAGTTTTCCCCGATCGACGGTTGCTTTCATTGTTGCTGCTTAGCTTATCTCTGGCGATAAAACAGATAGGAATTTTTCTGGTTCCTCTTTACTTGATCTGGACTTGGCAGCAGCCAGCTTCTCATAAAAAGAAAATTATGCAGTTAGGAAAGGCACTGATATTGGTCGTAAGTATTCCTCTTTTTATCTCCTTGCCTTTCATACTGACAAGTCCGCTAGGATTTATTAAATCTATTTTATTTTCTCTTACCCGAAACCTAAAAGGTAGTTTCTACTCCTGGTCAATCGCCGAGTTTTTAGGACTAACCGCTGTCGGGTCGAGGTTACCAATGTTGGCTTTGATGATACCGGTTTATCTGGCTGCTTTCCGGAAACAATTAACAAAGTTTACCAGTGTTTTTCTAATCTTTGTCCTCTTTGTTGACTTTAGCCCGCTTTTATTTGATCAGTATTTCTGTTGGTTAACTCCTTTTATTCCTTTATCAATTGCGGAGTCTCTTGATTACTTTTCTGTTTCTAAAAAGCCAAAACCGGATTAACCATGAATCCATGAAACCTCTCAAAACCCTTTTGGAGTTATATTTGCTTTTTCCTCTCTTTCGCGGATAATGTTTGATCGGAATTTCAGCGACTTTGAATCCGTAAGAGAGGAAAATTTCTGGTAGAAAACGGTGGATTTGGCCGGGCGGCAGAGGATTTGCTAGGAAACTTTTTCTAAACGCCTTAAAACTACAACCGGAATCATGAATCGGGCTGCTAAAAATAATTCGCCGCCAGGTATAGGCTAGTTTAGAAAGTAATTTTCTATTAAGTGAATCATTTCTTTTTTTGCGCCAGCCAACCACCATATCATAGCCTTGTTCAAGCTTTATTACCAAATCGGGGATTTGTGCCGGGTCGTTTTGGAGATCGCCGTCCATGGTAACAATAATTTCTCCTTTGGCTGCTTGGAAACCGGAAAGCAAAGCCGCAGTCTGGCCTAAGTTCTTTTCATGCCGTATTAGTCTGATATTTCGCAATCCTCTAAGTTTTTCCCAGGTTTTATCGGTTGAACCGTCGTCAATAAAAATAATTTCTTTTTTCAGATCTTTAGGAAAACGGGCTAGTGATTTCTTACTTCTGCGATATAAATCGATAACGTTTTCCTGTTCGTTATAGATAGGAACAATGATGGAAATCATGGTGATATAATTTCTTTATTATAATCTATTAGAGTTAATTAACTGATTCGGTAGTTTCTGAGTTTAAAATGAAAAAAATTAAAAGCGAACTTTTTTTGGTCTTTTTAATTCAGCTTCTATTTATCGCCACCCGCTTTATTTATTATCAAAGTCCTTACGTAAGCCATGATCATGGTAATCATTTGCTAATTGCCAAGTTTATTGCCCGAGGCGGACTTCCTTATCGAGAATTTGCCGTTACCCATATGCCCGGTCTTTATTTACCCTTGGTGTTAGGGTTTTGGATCTCCGAGTCTTTGTTTTTTCCAATGTTGTTTTACTTTTTGATAGTCAGTTTCATTATTCCTTTATCATATCAATTGTTTAAAGAAATTTTTAAGAACAAAATATTTGCTTTCTTCGGTCTGATTCTTTTTTTTACTGATCCATTACTGACAATTTATTCAAAAGTGACAACCTATGATTGTTTGGCTCTTCCGTTTCTCTTGGCGGCTATGATTCTACTGCAGAAAAAAAGGTTGCAGACAAAAGACTATTTGTTAATGACAGGAATCTATTTTATTACTTTTTTTATTAAACTAACGACAGTTTACTTTCTCGGCTTTCTACTGGGCCTGAATTTTTTAGTTTATTTTTATGACAGGCAGAAGAGAAAAGAAATTACCCGGCTCATCGTTATTCAAGTTGTAATCACAGCAGTTAGCCTGCTTCTTCTGAACCGGTTTATGCCTTATCTAACCAATGATGTCTTTTCTGCCCATCTTAAAAGATTTTGGTTGCCGGTCAGTAGCCGGATTAGCGAACTATTCAGTACTTTCAGTTATTCCTTAGTTAACTTACTTTCAGGTTTTTTGGTAGCTATTTTTTGGTTATTTTCCAAAAATAAACAAGCGAAATTATTTTCATTGTTTTTTCTGATGTACTTGCTCTTTTCAGTTTTCGTGCCTCATAATTTTTGGCGCCATCATCTAATATTTCTGATCCCAATCGGCAGTGTTCTAATCCTCTTCACCACGGAAAAAATGATCAATTTTTTAAAAGAAAAGAACTGGTCGTGGCGTCTTCTGATTTTGTCAACGGGTTTAGTTGTTTTGGGACTGCATTTCTTTTTTTGGTATACGGATTTGACTTATTTTAATCCGGAGATAGAGAAGCTCTATGAAAAAGCCAAAAAATTACCGGGCCAGCTTTTTGCTAACAGCAACTACTCCTACATAGTTACTGAAAAAGAGCCTTATTTTTGGTACTATGTAACTGTTCCTGATGTTCCTTGTCGTTGCGGTAACTGCACTTTTTATAAAGATATTCTTACTAAATCGGATTTTGCTCTTCTTGATACTAATCTCCGATGGAAAGCTATTGATGAAAACTTCGCCGATTATCTTTACCGTAACTTCTATTTAGACTTATACGACTCTCGAACGGGTCGAGCTTTGTACCGGCGCCGCTAGTTTCTCCCGTTTAAAGTATCTGCTCAGACTTGTTGACAAAATAACCCTAATGAACAGTTACCATTTGGAATATTTAGTTACCTTTTGCTAAAGTAGTGTTAAAATAAAGTCAGTGACTCAAAGTCAGATGGGGAATGATCAGGAGGTAATGGCGCGACTAAGACAGCCGATTGATGAGTTAATTGACAAATATTGTGCTGATAAGACTCTTTATGAGCGATTGCGTCTGCGCCAACTGGCTTGGCAGGCGGTTGATGTCTTAGCTCGAACCGGCAACGTAGCGGATCTGGAACATGAAAAAGACGTTAAAAGAATTACTCAGAACATCAGAGAGCTTGGTGCTTCTGATATTTTTATCAAAGAATCTTTGGAGCTGGCAATATCTATTTACAAGAAAATGCAGGTTTACTACCCGGGCATTTTAAAAAGATATCAGGGAAAATAAGCTTGGGCTGAATAAGTAAAATTCATTAGTATGAGATATGAAAGACGAGATGCTTCTCTCCGTCGTTTTACCTGCTTTTAACGAAGAGCTGGGGTTAGAGAAGACGATTGTTGGTATCCCGCTTAACCAAATAGCAAAACGAGGCTACGCTGTAGAAAAGATTGTTGTTGATAATAACTCAATCGACCAGACAGCTATAGTAGCGCGAAAGTTGGGTGCAACTGTTCTTAAAGAAAAGCGGCAGGGTTATGGATATGCGATTCAGAAGGGCCTTAATCATTGTAGAGGCGAGCTTATTCTAGTTTGTGATGCTGATGCTAGTTATATTGTTGAAGAAGTTCCAGAATTGATTGATATCTTTATTAATAATGATTTGGATTTTCTAAATACCAACCGCTTTACCGCCGGTTATCTTCGTTTAAAAATTATGCCCTTTCCTAATCGTATAGCAAACTATTTTTTATCGGCTATTTTTCGCTTGCTTTACAATTTAGATCTTAAAGATTCTCAATCAGGTATGTTTTTATTGAAAAGAAGTCTTTGGTCTAAATTAAGGGTTCGGTCAATTAATTTTTCCTTTAGCCAGGAGATAAAGATCGAAGCAATATATTATGAAAAATGTAAATGGTTGGAAATGGATGTTGGGTATAGGCAGAGATCCGGTAAGAGTAAACTAAAAAAAATTATTCACGGGTTTCAAAATTTAATTTTCCTTTTTGAAAAGAAAATCTATCGCTGATAGTAAAAAAGATGTCAAAATTCATATCCTGTCTTAAGAAAAGCTATACTTATGCTTTTGGTAAAATTGATGAATTGTTTGAGGAACTTGTTCATAGCCGGGCTGCCTTTACTATTATTCTGTTATTGATCGGCATTAGTATTTTACGAATTTTCTTGATCGCTCTTACTCATGATCCCAATTTTGATTTTGATGAGTCAAATACGATTCGGATTGCTCAGCAAACACCGGCTAATATAAATAGAATACTTTCCGTAGAACAAAACCTGCCTCTCTATTATCAAATACTTCATTTATTGTTCAAAATATTTAATGGTCAGGTCCGAAGTGCGATATGGTTTAATTTTATCGTTTGGTTGTTTTCTATTTTTATTTTTTACCGAATTTTGCTATTTTTCTTTCCCAAAAGACGATTTAATTATTTTTTTCTTCTAATTTATATTTTAACGCCTAACATTTTTTATTACGCCTTTTATTTACGCATGTATGGTTTATGTAACCTGTTTTTTTTAATATTTCTTTTTTTTCTTTTTAAATTTTTTAATAAGGAAAAAATACTCTGGTTAATCATATTGGGTTTTTGCTTGATAATTCTTTCTTTGTTACATCCGTCAGCGCTAGGAGTAATGCTTCTTCTTCTTTTTTTAAGTTATTGGATTTTTACTGACAGGAGAAGTTTTCTGATTTTTATCTTGTTTTTATCTTTTTCTTTGGCTTTAATTTTTTACCAGCTTTCGCAAAAGACAGATTTAAAAAGGATTTATTTTACCAGGGGAATAGAATATCTTAGGGATAAAAACATCTTTTTCTATGAATTTCCCGGCTTGCTGTTTTTTTTCGGCAATAAGTGGGAATTGGAAGCTTTGGGCCTGAGGGGCGTTTGGATATTGTTTTTTTATCTCTTGTCTTTTTTTCTTCTCTGTCATTTTTTTTTGAAAAGATCACTCTTTGCCAGGAAAGAAATTTTTACCGTTTTTATTTTTGTAGCGATATTTTATTTGCTCTCTTTAGGGGTTTCTCATTTTGCTAGTAGGCATCTTATTTTTTTTATCCCCCCAATCTTAATTTCTATCTTTCTGGGCTTGACTTCTCTTTCAAAGAATCAGGTTAAGTATTTTGCCCTTCTCCTTTTGTTTTTCTTTATGACCCAGAATTCGCGCTGGGTCAAGTTATTAGTGAGTCGGCATTTTTACTATCAGAGGCTTTGCCGGCATTTAGCTTCATTGTCAAGCGGCCTGATAATTACCGACATCACTTATTTTAACGTGGTAGAAAATTGTTTAAATCTGGAAAATTTTCCCACTCTTCTTTTAGATGTTGACGGTTTAACCGATATTGCCAATCTTGACGAATTGAGTGTTTTAATAATCCAGGCGGAAAAAGGAGGCAAGATGTTTGACATCAACAGTCGAAATCAAAGTTACATAGAGAGGCTGGGAAATCTACTTAATTCTCAGGAAAAGTTAAAAATTCGCGCCGTTTTGAAAAATGCTATTGCAGATAGAAAGAGTGTCTACCTTGTTTATAATCATGAGAACAATCTTCCTCATGCGAAAGAGATGGAACTAATTGGAAGCGATTTTCGGTTTCAAAAACTAGCCTGTCCCGGGATTTTTGAATTCGCGAAAATTAGTCGCTAATTTTTTTTAATCTTTTCGAGGTTGGAAATGGTAAACCCATATATCAGGTGAACAATCGAAATATTCGCTTTTATCAAATTGGAATCCTTGCTCTGTCATCTTTGGAATAATCAAAGTGGCATTATCGAAGATATTGGCATTTTCTCTTTCTCGAATAAGTAAGAAACCAGCTGTTTTTTTGATTTTTTTGGCAATTAGGGTGATGTTTTCTTGTGTGAATTGTTCTTTCCAATTGGAACTGATAATATTTTGATCATTATGTTGAAATTCTGGAGAACCTAACCCGGCTACCTGGTTTTTCCCCAGATAATAGTAATCAAAAACGATTTTTCTAAAAAAGGGCGCAATTAAAATTTGTTCCCCTTCTTTTTCGTTCTGAGTGATATAGTAAGAAGCTTTATCCCAGCATGCCTTTTTTTGGCTAAGGACTATAGATATAGCGTGAGGGAGCATCAGTATGACTAGACAGAAGGTTAAAACATAAGGAGAAATAATTTTTTTTCGCCAAATAAAGTGGTTAACAAATACTAAAACGAGAGGAACTATTCCAATGTAGTACATTTCTACATTAATGTTAGCGAGCATTCCTGCTATAGAGGTTATAAAGAACCCCGTAAAGAGAGTTAAGAGTTTATTTGTTTCCAGCTTAGAGAACTTTGTCTTTTCAAAGATAAAGTTTTGCATAAAAATAGTAACCAAAACAACTAGAATGGCGAAGTGGAGAAGTCCCAAATTAAGACCAAGGGAAAAAGAACTAATTATTTTGTCCAGGAAAAGAGTTGGATTGATACGGGTTTTCAGATACCAACTTTGGCTGATATCCTCAAAGCCACGATTAGGTAATTCTAGAATTGCCCACGTTATAGTAGGAATGAGCGTCAGAAAGAGAATCAAACTGAGTTTTTTTCTTTTTTCTTTTGATTTCAGAAGGAAGAGTTTGGGGATATAACCAGAAACGATTAAGAAGATACCAAAGAGATGAGTTAAAGAGAGAAGGACGCCGCTGACTAGTAGCCATAACGAGCGATATTTAAAAGGTTTAGAGAGAAGTAAAGAATAATACAAGGTAGAAATTAAGGCAAGAAGCGAATACATTCTACCAAACCCAGAGAAGTAAATTAAAAAAGGTGAAATTGAATTAAGAATGACTGCGCCTAGAATAGCTTCTTTTTTAGTTTCTATCTTTTTGGCAAGAAAAATAACTGCCGGTAATTGAAGCAAGGAAATAAAGAAAGGTAGGAGACGAGAGTTAATCTCATTAGCCGGGAGAACTTTTTGCCAGAAGAAAGATAGTAGATAATAAAATGGAGGGCTATTTTCGAAAAAAAAGAGTTTCTTTAGGTTCGAGAAATCTCTAGTGTAAAGCACAGTGAAGTACTCGTCAAAAACGAAACTACCGCGTTTAGTTAAGGATAAGAAACGCAAAATTATTCCTATGATTACGACAGAGAAAGAGAATAAAAAAAAAGGATAATTAATTATTGAAGAACGTAAGCTGATTTTTTCCAGATTTTTTGTTTTCATGTATTACTGATAGGTTATTTTTTGTTCTTTTCATATTGCAAGCGCTTTTATCACTAAAACCCAGCTTCCCAAAGAAGCTGGGTTTTAGTCTAATGAAAGAATCACATCTTATTTACCAATCTTAAACATTGTCGTACTACAATCAGGACATTTAGATTTCATCGCCGGTTTTCCATTCTTCATCGTGATTCTTTGAACATCGCTGTCGGAAACCTCTTTTTTAGCGCGGCATTTTACACAATAAAAGGAAGCCATATTTTTTTTCACCTCCTCTCAAATTCTTATCTAACTGAGTCGTTAATATTAGCAATTCTTAATTGATTTAATACAGGCAAGGAAAATCCGGAAGATCCTGCCCTCATGATTAAACCTATTTCAGCTTTAAGTATAACACAACTTCCAGGCTGATAACCACTATCGTTAAGAAAAGACTTTTCAAGAGATCTTTTTTAACTAAACCTGGATTGTAAAAAAAGACTGATTTATCTTTATTTTTGTTATGATCAGCTTTTTCATTCTCTTTAGGTTGGGCACTGGAAACTGCCTCTTGACGGGCGATAGGCTTTAAGCCAAGCCCACTTTCTTGGGTTTCTTGTTGAACGAGCTGTCTTTTTAGCTGAAAAATAATTTTCTCTTGTCTGGTTTTCCTTTTCTTACCCATAAATCATCTTAAGCCTAGCACATGTCATACTAGAATTCAAGAATGGGGAGACCTCGCCTGAAAGGACTTTACAGGTTGACAGCTTACAAAATGACGCATTAGAATAAAGGATACAGATGTTGTTCGAAGCTGATAAAATCATTTGGTTTTTCTGTGCTCTTTTTTCTATTTGGATGTTAGTCCTTTCGGTTGCCTTTTACCGCCTTTATTCTCATTATCGGCATTTGACTGAAGGAGTGACCAAAAAAGATTTACAGTCGATTCTTGAAGAACTACTGAAAGAGGCTGGAGAACAGAAGCAAGAAATCGGAAAATTAATCGGGCAGCTTGAAAAGATTGAAAAAGACGGATTTTTTTATCTTCAGAGAGTTGGATTAGTGAGATTTAATCCGTTTGCTGAGACTGGAGGAGATCAGAGCTTCTGTCTGGCACTTTTAGATGGAAATGACGATGGGCTGGTCATCTCCAGTCTTCATAGTCGGGATACGACTAGGCTTTATGCTAAACCGATCGGGAAAGGGAAAGAAGCAGGTTACATTTTATCCGAAGAGGAAAAAAAAGCAATAATAAATGCAAAAAAAATTAAGCGGAGTAGCAGGGCTTAGATCGGAGCAGATAAGGATAATTTGAGTTCTATTTATTAATTAAATTAAGAGGAAACATGGTAGAAAAAAAGAATAAAACAATTTTTTGGATTTTGGTAGGGATTGGCCTCTATTTGATGTCAACAGGCTTATCCTATGCTACCTTTATATATATTGTCAAACCGCCTGAAGAAAAAAACGCTGGTTTTATTTCCCCTTTACCGGTAAATGAAGGGCGGGAAAAAATTGTTGCTGATGCACCAAAAACAGAGGCTTGTCCTTTAAACGGAGGACTGTTCAGTAAGGCGGAAAGAAGTATCTGGGAAAAAAGAAGACCTTTGGGGGTGATGATAGAGAATCATGTTGATTCGCGGCCCCAATCCGGTTTATCAAAAGCCGATATTGTCTACGAGGTTGTCGCCGAAGGAGGAATTACCAGATTCTTGGCTATTTATTTCTGTCAAGCTGCAGCGGAAGATGTTTTAGTCGGTCCTGTCCGGTCATCGCGGACTTACTTTCTTGATTGGATTTCCGAATATGGCGATTATCCGCTTTATGCCCATGTAGGCGGTGCCAATGTTTCCGGAAAAGCTAACGCAATGGGTCAAATTAGAGACTATGGTTGGGTCAATAAAGGAAATGACTTAGACCAATTTTCGCTTTCTTTTCCTACTTTCTGGCGTGATTATGAGCGTCTCGGAAGACCGGTGGCCACCGAACATACGGTGTATTCAACGACCGATCGTTTATGGGAGGCAGCCCAAAAAAGAGGCTTAACCCAAACGGATAAGGATGGAAATCGCTGGGACGATGATTTTGTTTCTTGGAAACACAAAGAAGAAGAAAACGGAGACAATCGGGGTCAGGTTAACAAGATCGAATTCAGCTTCTCGCGCAGCTACTCCGATTATAATGTACGCTGGGAATATAACCAAAGCAGCAATCTTTATTCTCGTTTTAACGGCGGCCAACCGCATATGGACTTGGACAATAACCAGCAACTATCGTTTAAAGTAGTTGCGATCCAGTTAATGAAGGAAACGGGCCCGATTGATGATCTTAAACACTTGCTTTACCAAACAAAGGGGGAGGGTTCGGCATTGATTTTTCAGGACGGACAGGTAATTAAGGGAAAATGGGTAAAGAAAGATAGGATTTCTCGGACTATCTTTTTTGACGAAAAAGGAAAAGAGATAGAATTCACTGCCGGTCCGGTATGGATAGAAACTTTGCCGGCGGGAAATGAGGTCAGTTATTAATAAAAGATAGCGGTTGATAGATTATGCTTCAAAGTTTATTGGTTTCTAAAGTTCGGGCTAAACTCTTGCAGATTTTTTTAGTATCCCCTGGTGAGATGTACCATGTAAGAGCCTTGGTTCGAATGGCTGGCGAAGAAATTAACGCTGTCCGCCGCGAGCTTGCAAGAATGGAATCATACGGCATGGTAAAGAAAGAGCCGCGGGGAAACCGTCTTTATTATTGGTTTAATAAAGATTTTGTTTTCTATGCCGATCTTCTTTCAATGATAGCCAAAAGTAGCGGTTTGGGTAAAGAGATTATCAAAAATAGAAATAAGCTGGGTAAAGTAAAATTTGCCATGCTGTCCGGTCGTTATGTGAGGGATATAAAAGATGACGGAGAAAATCGGGTTGATCTTTTAGTTGTCGGCGACATCGTTTTACCTGAATTGGCGAAATTGGTTCGGGAGGAAGAATCGAAGCTGGAAAGAGAAATAAACTACACGGTAATGGATAAGGACGAGTTTGTCTTTAGAAAAAAACGCCGCGACCCTTTTATTTTAGGTATCCTTTTCGGCTCCCGCGTGATGGTTATTGGCGATGAAGAAGAAATGGTCCAGATCAAATCAAATGAATAGATATCTGAAAATCTACAGCCGGTTAACCCCTCAGGAGCTTCGCCAATTAAGATACAAGGAGAGATATAAAAAAGCTAATCCTCTCTGGGATGATTCTCTAATTATTCTCTGTAAGATATTTCAGTCCCATCTTGTATCTGAGATGAGGGTTCTGGATGCCGGTTGCGGTCACGGAAATCTGGTAATCGACCAGCACCGTCAAAAAATCAAAGAAGCAATCGGGGTCGATATTAGTAAAGCAGCGACCGTTAAAAATGTATGTCTTGATAAAGTGGTAATTGCCGATCTTGAAAAATTGCCCTTTAAGGATAATTATTTTGATGTTGCCCTTGCGCTCTGGGTTTTTGAGCACCTTCAAAATCCGGCTGAAGTCTTCCGGCAAATTTACCGGGTTTTAAAAAAAGGCGGCGTTTTAATCTTTGTCACCCCCAATAAGACAAATTATCTGATTCTGGCAAAAAAGATGTTGACAGTTTTTCCTAATTTGACTAAGAGATTTTTTAGAGGAATTTATGGTCGGGAAGAGGAAGATGTTTTTGGTACTTATTATCGTGCCAATACTGAAAAGGTGCTAACCGATTTTGCTCAAATGGCCGGCTTTGATAAATTCAAGCTTTCTTACAACGGTGATCCCAGCTATATTGCTTTGAATGATTATTTATTTTACTTGGGTGTTTTTCTTGACAAATTACCTCGTTTTACCCCCTTTTATTTTACTAAACCGCATATTATTGGGGAATTTGTCAAATAAAATTGTGGTATAATCAAAAATTGGACTGTTGATTATGCCTAAGCAACAGATTATTAAAACCGGCAATAGCTTGGCGGTAGTGGTTCCGTCAGAATTTGTTAATACCGTTGGTGTTAAAGCCGGCCAGGCAGTGGAAGTTAAAGTTTCACCGGAAACCGGTCAAGTGATTTATACTTTTTCGGGGGCCAAACAGTTATCAATCTCTAACCACTTCAAGGTGAAGATTAACAAGAGGCAAGAGGAATGAAAAGAAATAAACGCCTTCTACTTTGGCTAATTTCCTTGACTACAATCGGGTCAATTTGGGTTAATCTTCCTTCGGAATTGCCTCTCAAGTTTGCTTTTAGAGGTTTGAATATTGACACGGTAATTTACCGTCCGAAGATAGATATTAACTTGGGAATTTTTAATATTAAAAGGAGTTTAGAGATCAAGAAAGGTCTGGATTTAGCCGGTGGAGCTCATCTTGTTTTTCAGGCTGATATGAGTCAGGTTGCCACTGAAGAAAGAGGTGACGCTTTAGAAGCAGCGAAAAACGTGATTGAAAGAAGGGTTAACCTTTTTGGATTATCAGAACCCAATATTCATACTTCAGAAAAAGGCGATGAATACCGAATTATCACTGAATTAGCCGGAATTGATAATATCGACCAGGCGATTGATTTAATTGGTCAAACCGCCCAGCTTGATTTCCGCTTAGTCAGTGAAGCAACTGATGCTGCCCATCCTTTTGAAGAGACAAGTTTGACTGGGAAATATCTGCGGAAAGCTTCTCCGGCTTTTGACCCCCAAACCGGAGCCCCGATAATCAGTTTAAACTTTACGGAAGAAGGGAAAAAATTATTTGGTGAAATAACGGAAAAAAACGTCGGTCGGAGACTGGCAATTTTTCTTGATCAAATCCTTCTAATGGCTCCGGTGATCAATGAACCAATTATCAGCGGAGATGCTCGTATCAGTGGCGATTTCAATGCCAATGATGTGAAACGTTATTCTGCCCAATTAAACGGCGGTGCTTTGCCGGTGCCTTTTAAATTAATTGAACAGAGGAATATCGGACCAACATTAGGTGAAGAATCGATCTATAAAAGCGTTAGGGCCGGCTTAATTGGTTTAGCGATGGTGGTTTTTTTCATGATTACTTATTATGGTTATCTTGGTTTTCTGGCAGATTTGGGTCTGATAATTTATGGCTTGATCACCCTAGCTCTTTATCGGCTTATCCCGGTTACTCTGACACTACCGGGAATTGCCGGTTTTATTCTTTCTGTAGGAATGGCGGTTGACTCAAATATTTTAATCTTTGAAAGGATGAAGGAAGAACTTAGAATCGGAAAAACGCGAGCTACGGCAATGGAGCTGGGTTTTGGCCGTGCTTGGGATTCCATTAGAGACGCGAATATCTGTACCCTAATTATCTGCTTTATTCTATTTAATCCTTTTGATTGGCCGTTCTTAAATACTTCCGGATTAGTGCGTGGTTTTGCTTTGACCTTAAGTTTGGGAGTTGGTTTAAGTTTATTTACCGGTATTGTTGTAACCAGAACATTATTAAGGACCTTTTCTAAAAAGGAGAAAATAGAGAAATAATAGTATAATATTCCAAATATGAATTTCATGCGTTTTAAATGGTTGTATTTTGTAATTTCTGCCTTGTTTTTGATTCCCGGGATTTACTCGCTGGTTAGGTGGGGCTTCAAGCCATCGATCGATTTTGCCGGCGGAGCCCTTCTTGAGTATCGAGCCGAAAAAAAACTTGACTTAGGAATGATTGAAGATATTTTAAAAGAAGTTAACTTTAATTATGTATCGCTTCAGGAATCAGGAGAAAAAAATTTTTTGATCAAATCAGAGACGGTTGGTCGGGAGAAAGCCAGTGAAATCAAGGAAAAAATCGCCGTGAAGCTGGAAACCACACTGACTGAAATTAGGTTTGAAACAGTCGGACCGACTTTGGGCAGGGAACTCTTAGCCAAGACTTTGGTAGCCGTAATCCTGGCATCGATAACCATTCTTGCTTTTGTCGGTTGGCGTTTTCGGGATAAGAAATTTGGTGTCTGTGCCATCTTGGCGATGTTCCATGATACTTTGATACTTTTAGGGAGTTTTTCGCTTCTTGGGCATTTCTTTGGAGTCGAAATTGATACCCTTTTTGTCACTGCCGTTTTGACGATACTATCCTTCTCAGTCCATGATACGGTTGTTGTTTATGACCGGATCAGAGAAAGTCAAAAATTATTTCCTAAAGCCAGGTTTGAGGAGTTAGCTGATAAAGCGGTTACCGAAACATTAGTTAGGTCTTTGAATAACTCGTTTACCATTATTTTCATGCTGGTTGCTCTCTTGTTGATGGGTGGGGCGACAGTTAAATGGTTTGTGATTGCGCTTCTAATTGGGACAGTCGCCGGAACCTATTCTTCAACTTTTACCGCGGTTCCTTTATTAGTGATCTGGGAAAAATTAAAAGTCAGAAGATCCTGAGGAAGTCTTTTAATGCTTTGCTCCAACTTCTTTGACTTTTTTTAATAGAATATCACGATCATTTTTGACTTTTCCTTCTTCAACTTCGGTAAAAATTGTTTCCAATATTTTGCCAACTAAGGGCCCTGATTTAATATTTAAAGTTTTCATTATGTCATGTCCGTCTATTTTAAGGTCTTTGACTGTAAATGGCTGTTTTTGAACGTCAATCAATCTTTTTTTGAATCTTTCCAGCCGCCAAGATGTTTCGCGGGCACCGCCTCCCAACCGATCGCCTACTCTTAGGGCAATTATGTATTCAAGATTTTCTTTACCTACCCGCCGGATAAAGCGGCGAATCGCCTTATCGCTCTGGTTTTCGTTAACGGTAAATTGATGCCAGCGGACTAAAGTTGTTAATCTTTTAAGCTGATTCTTTGAGAGCCTTAGTCGTTTACCGATATTGTAGGCAATCGAAGTAGAAATAATTTCGTGATTATGAAAAGTAATTGTTCCGTCTTTTTCTATGCTTCGAGTCAGCGGTTTACCGATGTCATGGAGAAGTGTGGCTAAACGGACAATAGGATCCTTTAAAGGAACGTATTTTAAAGAGAGAAGTAGGTGAGTGCCAACATCATAAATATGATGGCGGCCGGGACTCTTCTGCTGGACGCCAAAGCATTTTTCGATTTCCGGTAAAATGATTTCTGCCAAGCCTGAGTTTTTGAAGAAAAGATAGCCTTCATAAGGATGATTACTTGACAGAATTTTTAAGAGTTCTTCCCTGATTCTTTCGGCGCTGATTTGTTTAATCAAAGAGGCATTTTTCTTAATTGCCGTAAAAGTTTTTTTCTCGATGATAAAGCCGAGCTGGCTGGCGAAACGAATTGCCCTCAACATCCTTAAGGCATCCTCGGAAAATCTGGCATTAGCCTCACCGACGGCTCGAACAATTTTTCTATCGAAGTCTTTTTGCCCGCCAAACAGATCAATCAGCTCCAAACTTTTTCCATCCCATTTTCGGAGGATCTTACCGCCTCGGATTTTAGTGAGAACGGGGCCAATTACAATCGCATCGAAGGTAAAGTCACGCCTTTTTAGATCTTCCTCCAATTTTTCCCCCCAAGCAACTTTATCCGGCCGTCGTTTATCGGAATAACCCCATTCGGTGCGATAAGTGGTTATTTCATAGTTTTCTTCACCACGATTGGTTTTAAGCGGAATACCGACTGTTCCGAAATTATTGTCATAGTAGGATTCTTCAAACAGTGCCTGGATCACTTCCGGTTTGGCATTGGTGGTGAAATCACAATCAATCGGGACTTCTCCTTGCAGGATACTTTTTACTCCGCCGCCGACCAAGTAAATCTCGAGGTTATTTTTCGTAAATTTGTGAAAAATCTGCCAAACTTCTTTAGGAATTGTTTTTTTCTTTTCTTCTGGAAGAATTACTCTTTTATTGATAGTATGTGACATAGCTGGGTTTTAATTAAAGCGGTTCTTTTTTTTATTATATCACTATGCGTTGGCGAATTTTAAGTAAGATAAAAACGAAAGATCGTAAAATAAGGCAAAAAGAGATTTTGATGTCTCTATTGAAGAACCGGGGTTTAATTTCTAAGGAGCAAAAACAGGAGTTTTCAAAACCTCCGGACCCTTTCTCTATTCCGGCGTCTAAACTGGGTGTTTCCCCAACTGAAATAAAAAAAGCCTGTTTAAGGATTAAAAGGGCAATTACGGGTAAAGAAGAGATTATTGTTTATGGTGATTATGATGCCGATGGTATTTGTGCCACGGCGATTGTCTGGGAAACCTTAAATTCTCTGGGGGCAAAAGTTATGCCTCATATTCCGCATCGGGTCGAGGAAGGGTACGGATTAAATGTTGAAACAATTAAAAAATTGAAAAAGGAAAAGCCGAATTTAAAATTAATAATTACTGTTGACCATGGGATTGTTGCTCATAAAAAGATTGATTTTGCTCGCCTGCTCGGAATAGATGTGATTGTGACGGACCACCATCAATCGATCAGGAAGAAACCCTTGGCCGAAGCCGTGATTCATACAACCGAGCTTTCGGGTGCCGGAGTTGCTTGGGTGCTTGTCCGTGAACTAATAGCTAAGAACGACGCTAGAGAAAAGCTTTCATTGGCGGCAATAGGGACAATTACTGATCTGCTTGCCGTTATCGGCCCAAATCGGTCCTTGATCAAATGGGGGTTGGAGGAACTGAACCGGACTACCAGAGTTGGTCTTAAAAGTCTTTATCAAGAGGCGGGGGTTGAGGAAAAAATGATCAGTACTTATGAGGTCGGTTTTATTATCGGACCCCGGCTTAATGCCGCCGGCAGGATTGAGCATGCCTTAGATTCGCTTCGGCTATTGTGTACCAGAAATAAAGAAAGAGCCGAGCAGCTGGCTCATAGTCTGGGTGAAATCAATCGGCGGAGGCAAAAAATGATGAAGGAAACTGCCCTCCAGGCTCGTGGCGCTTGGCTTTCGCAAAAAGTCTCGGGAGCCAAAATTATTTTTGTTGACGGGGAAGATTGGGAACACGGCGTCATCGGCTTAGCGGCCTCAAAACTAGTGGAAGAGTTTTATCTACCGGTAATTGTTATCAGTCGAGGCGAGAAACAGTCGAAAGCGTCAGCCCGGTCAATTGATGGCTTCAATATCATTGAAGCCATCAAGGAGGCAGACAATCTTTTAATCGATGTTGGTGGCCATCCCATGGCGGCCGGTTTCACGGTAGAAACTAAGAATTTAGATCAGCTTAAACAGAAGCTGATTGCGGTAGCGGAGCAGCGGATTGAAAGCCGGATACTTGAAAGAACGCTGCGAGTCGATTGCGAACTTGAACTCGAAGATTTGAATCTTGATTTTTTTAATCAATTAGATCGGTTTTCTCCTTTCGGTATCGGTAATCCACAGCCTGATTTCGTCAGTCGAAGATTGGAAATCGTCGATGCTAATTTGGTCGGGCGGGATCGCCGGCACCTTAAACTTATTGTCCGTTCACCGGTAGCAAGAATAGAGTTTTCTGCAATCGGGTTTGGTCTGGGGGAGTATTATTCAAGGCTTAGTCAGGGGAAGAAAGTCGATTTGGCTTACAATTTGATATTGAATGAGTGGAACGGGACGAGAAAATTAGAATTGAGAATTAAAGATATCAAGATTTAATTTTTTCAACATAATAATGCTTAAAATAGCCCTAACTAGTAAGCTCTTTAATACTTAAGGTGTAATTAAAAAACTACTAGTTTTTTAATTGCTCTTCTTGGAAGACATCTCGAGGAATATTGAATGTTAGCTCCTGTTCTCCCGCGATAAATAAATTCTGGGGTGCTGGTATAGGTGTCCATTCCTGATAGATCAATTGCGGTCCAGTTCCATTAGGGAGTGTCTGGCCGACATAGGAATAAACACGTATTTGAGGAGGCAGCCTAATACCGCAACCAAGAGCGTCAAGTCTTTGTGCTGTTCTTACCAGCTCTACGAAACTACGGGTAATTTCAGGACCCTGTCTTTCGACATACGGATTACATAATAAATTATATAGTGGTAAAAAGTCTTGGCGTATTAATCCTGTAACTAACTGTTCTCGGTGTTGGTTAGTTAAACGCCGACCACGCGGTTCAAAAAGAAATACCGGTTTTAGAGTTGGGGAATCCGAGTTATAATCTAGCCATCTAAATAATTCACTGCCTCCGTTAGCAGAGAAGACAACTGGTTGTTTTAGTGGACGCTCAAAAAATCTTAATCTTTCAGGATGCATATTTTTTGGGCAATAAAAAACCCCCGTTTTACGGAGGTATAGTTTTTTAATTTTCTCTTTTCTGTTTTTTATTAACCCATACCCCGCTTAATATTAATGGGTAATAAGTATTCGTCCCCAGCAAACTTGGGATAGATAACGGGAATATGGTTGATAAAATCTAGAAATCTGCACTAAATTGGCAGCCTATCATATTTTCTTTTACCTTGTCAAGGGTACTTGTTTGAGTTAAAATATAGCCCATGAATCGAACTTTGGTTCTTGAAACAATCAAAAAGATTGGTCAGCAAGTTCGTCTTTGCGGCTGGGTCAATCGCCGTCGTGATCATGGTAAATTGATCTTTATTGACTTGCGCGACCGTTCCGGTTTGGTACAAATAGTCGGCGGCAAGGAACTCGGTGATTTAAAACCGGAATATGTGGTAGAAATTGTTGGTAAAGTGAAAAGACGTTTGCCAAAGACTGTCAATCCCAAAATCGAGACCGGAAAGATAGAAATCGAGGTTGAGAAAGCAAAGATTATTGCTCAATCCGATTCCTTACCTTTCGATATCGGCCGGGAACATCTTGATCTCGAACTGCCTACCCTTCTGGATTACCGGTCACTGACTTTGCGCCATCCCAAGATCAAGGCTATTTTCCATGTTCAGGAGGTTCTGATTGACGCCTTTCGGCAAAAACTAAAAAGCCTTGGTTTTACCGAATTTCAGGCGCCGACTATTGTTCCTGTGGCTACTGAAGGCGGCGCCGAGATCTTTCCTGTTAAATATTATGACCATACGGTCTATTTGAGTCAGAGTCCCCAGCTTTATAAGCAGATTTTGGTTTCCATTTTTGAGCGTGGTTTCACGATCGGCCGGGCGTATCGGGCTGAACCTAGTGTGACTACCCGGCATTTAACCGAATATATTTCTTTAGACTGTGAGTTTGGTTTTATTGATTCATGGACCCAGTTGATGGACGCGGCCGAAGATGTTGTCCGTTTTCTTATTGGTCAAGTTGAGGAGAAGTGCCCGGCTGAACTTAAACTTTACCAGGTTAAGGTTCCCCAGTTCGGGAAGCAAGTACCCCGGATAAGATTACAGGAAGCTCTGGAGATCATTTATAAGAGGACCGGTCGTGATAGTCGTAACGAACCTGATCTCGCGCCCGAAGACGAGCGGGAGATTTGCCGCTGGAGTCGGGATGAGTTTGGCAGCGATTTTGTTTTTGTTACCCATTATCCGACCAAAAAGAGGCCTTTTTACACTTTTCCCGATCCGGAAAATCGAGAGGAAACATTGAGTTTTGATCTTATCGGAACCGGCTTTGAGTGGATAACCGGAGGCCAGCGGATCAATGATTATGATCAGCTGGTAACCAATATCAAAAAGTGGGGTAATGATCCTGACGATTTTGAAGTCTATCTGCAAGCTTTTAAATATGGGATGCCGCCTGAGGGTGGTTTTGCAATCGGTGCGGAAAGAGTGACTCAGGGAATTCTGGGACTTGAAAATATCAGAGAAGCTTCTCTTTTCCCCCGGGATATGGAAAGAGTCGATATCCGTCTGTCCACTTTAAAAGTGACAAAAAAACCGGCTGCCCAGAGTCTCTTTAAAACATTAGTCAGGTTGTTGAAAGATAATCAAGTTAAATACCAGCTCTACCGGCATAAACCGGTTTATACCAGTCGGCAGGCGGCCGAAGCAAGAGGGACTAAAATTGAACAAGGCGCCAAGGCACTGGTAGTTTTAGCCGATAAGAAACCGGTTTTGGCGGTTTTTTCGGCTGCCGGTGAGTTGGATATTCCTAAATTTAGAAAACTTCTCAAGGTTAGAGAATTAAAATTAGCTCAAGCCGGGCAGGTAAAACAGATAACCGGGGTAGACGTTGGCGCGGTACCGCCTTTTGGAAGCCTTCTTGGCCTTATAACTTATGTTGATCAAGATTTGGCTGAAAGTAAAGAAATTGCTTTTAATGCCGGTAGCCGTAGCCGCTCTATTAAAATAGCTTATAATGACTTCTGTTTACTGGCCAAGCCCAACTTCGGGCGATTTATGAAGAAGTAAGCGCTTGATTATGGATAAGCTAACCAAAAATATCCCAATTTATTTCAGTTTGTTCTGTATTTTCAGTCTTAATCTTTCATTTTTAGTTATTCCCAGTCAAAACCAATCAATCGTTCAGGCCGATTTTAATCCTTATTCAGTTAGAAATATTGACTTTTCTATTCCAGATCCGGCCCGTTATCCGATTAAGATTGGTATTTTAGATGAACCTGTTTTGACAGCCAGCGGCGCGGCCGTTTTAGATCGTCGCTCAGGCGTTTTCCTTTATCAAAAGAATCCGGACCAATCTCTATCACCGGCGTCGATAGTCAAAATCATGACTGCGACGGTTGCCTTGGAAACTTATTCGCCGCTCGAGGTAATAATGGTACCTAAAGTAAGTGATGAAGGTCAGGATATGAAGCTGGTTGAGGGCGAACTGATTACAGTTGAAGCCCTTCTTTATGGACTGTTGGTTTCTTCGGCTAACGATGCCGCTCAGGTTTTGGCCAGAAACTATTCCGGTGGGGAAGCGAAGTTTATCGAGAAGATGAATGATAAAACTGAGGAAATCGGGCTTAAAAATACTTTTTTTACCAATCCGACTGGTTTGGATAACGGAATACCGGGTTTTGCTGGCAGCTCCAAATCATCGGCGAGAGATTTGGCATGGCTGGCCGATTACGCTTTAAAAAATGAAATATTTGCCAAAATTGTCGCGACTAAGAAGGTTATTCTTAAGGATCCCCAAAATCGTTTTGTTCACCCTCTTACCAATCTTAATGAGCTTCTCTGGACAGTTCCTGGCGTCAAAGGCGTAAAAACAGGTTGGACCGAAATAGCAGGAGAGTGTCTGGTAACGTACTTCGATCAGGATCAAAGGCAATTAATCACTGTGATTTTGGGAAGCAAAGACCGATTTGGAGAAAGCAAAAGATTGCTTGATTGGATAAATGCGGATTTTAAATGGGAAGACCTGAACCCTGAGACTATATCAAAACGCATTACTCTTGGATATATTGGCCAGTGACTGCCGGAACGTAACTAATGAATTGTTTATCTCCTTCAAAAACAAAGACCGGCTGCAGGAAATTCTGATGGATAGGAGAGTCGTAGTAGGCAAGGTAGACTTTCCTGATGATAATTTTCCCCTCCTGGTTATCGCCCAAGTTGGCGATAAAGCCTTTACCGCTCTTAAGTTGATTCCAGGCAAAGCTGGAGTCAATAATCGGATAAGTAGCCCAGACCTCTATATCTATCGGAAAGTAACTGTATTTCAATTCAACTATTCTTTTGCCACTGGACTTAGAAACTAGGGCTGATATGTTAGCATCGTAAGGATTAGGGGGTAAAATTATCATTTTTTCTATATCTTCCCGCAGCAGATTAACTTTGATAAAGTCAGTTTCCGAAAGCGAGGTAACTTTAATCAATTCCAACGGCGAGTAGCGATAATAAATAAAATTGGCCTGCCCATTCTGGATATCTTTCGGCAAAAAATCTGCTTTCTTTAGAAAAGTCCTTGTTTCTACTAAGGCCTGATCAGGTGTGATTAGGGTTTTAATGTTCAGAAGCGATTGGTCTTTCTCATAAGAGTAGCGAATATTGAAACTTTGATTGATTATCTCCATGGTTAAGAAAGAAGGTATTGCATCACCGATCCGCCATTGATAACTGGTTCCTGTTTCTGAAATTTCTTCCGGGTCACCTGGAAAACCAAGATATTCAGCTTTACTTTTAGCGTTCTCTAGGGTTAGAAAGGTATAGATTTCCTTGGACATGAAGTAGACTTTAACCACATTCGTTATAGTTGGCAGAGTCCCCTCTATGGTCCCAAGTTCGAAAGTAAGATCCGGCAGGTTATTTCTCTCAGGAAAAACAATTTTCGGTAATTTCCCGAAAGCAACTGTGGGCTGTGCCGGTTTAGGTGGGTTTAATTTCCTCCAAGTAAAACCGGCAATATTAGCCGCGTATCTAAACATCAAGATAACGGTAACTAAAATTGCTCCCCACTTGATTAGTTTGCGGGTATAGAAAGCAGACTCAGTTAAACTAGCCATAGTCAAGTGTATCGGGTGGACTCCTGGGAAGTGAAAAGATAAAAAGATAGTCCATAGCCGACCTATTTTGAGTATAAATTGCCAATGTGTTAAAATCAAGAAGATGGTCAGAACGCGTTTTGCCCCAAGTCCTACCGGTTTTTTGCATGTCGGTGGTCTGAGAACGGCTCTCTATTCTTATGCCTTTGCTAAAAGTCAACGTGGAAAATTTATCTTGAGAGTTGAAGATACCGACCTTGAGCGTTTAGTACCGGGAGCCACCCAGGGAATTTATAAGATACTTAAAGTTTTCAAGATCAAGTGGGACGAAGGTCCATTAGTTGGTGGCCCATATTCACCTTATATTCAGTCAAAAAGGGTTCCTACCGGTATCTATAAAGAATATGCAGACGGATTAATTGAAAAAGGGCATGCTTATTATTGTTTTTGTCATCCTGAATCAAAAGAAGAAATTAAAGAGCGCCATCAGAGAAGAGAGGTTAGATTAAGAGATAAATGCCGGAATTTATCCCTTAAGAACGCAGAATTGAAAATAAAAACCGGTGAAAAACCGGCTATACGATTACGCGTTCCCGATCATGAAAAAGTTTCTTATTATGACTTTGTTCTTAAAAAACAAATTACCTGGCAAACAAAAGACATTGATGAAGTTGTTCTTCTTAAATCGGATGGATTTCCTACCTATCATTTAGGAGTAGTAGTTGACGACGCGGTCATGAAAATTTCCCACATAATTAGAGGCCGTGACTGGCTGCCAAGTACACCGGTCCATTTACTCTTATTTAAATACTTGGGTTTTAATCTGCCAAAGATTGGCCATTTGACCGATATTTTAGATCCTGCAGGAGGAAAACTTTCCAAAAGAAAAGGCAGTGTTTCTTGCGAGGAATTTCTGGATGATGGTTATCTGCCTGAGGCGATACTTAATTTCATCATGCTTCTGGGATGGGCACCAAAGGATAACCGGGAGACTTTTTCGCTGAAAGAATTTGTGACTGAATTTAAAAAGGGAGAACTGCAGGTTGCCAATCCGGTGTTTAACCGGAAAAAATTAGACTGGTTTAACGGGGTCTACATTCGTAAAAAATCGGACCGGGAACTAGCTCGGCTAATTAAGCCTTTTGCTCCGAAGGGCTTTAATAAAACTTTAATCGGTAAAACCATACCTTTAGTCAAGGAAAGAATCAGGAAGCTTTCCGATTTTCATGACTTAGTTGATTTTCTGGTCACCAGAATTCAGCCTGGCATTGATGATTTAATACAGAAAGGGCAAAGCTCAAAAGAAACCCGGGCAGTTTTATTGTTGGTTAGTGAAAAACTGCAAGAAATTCCCGAGGCAAAATGGAGTAAAAAAACATTAGAAAAAGTTATCAGTGATTTACTTGGAGTTATTGATTGGAAGAAACCGGACCTATTTTTGACTCTCAGGGCGGCCATTACGGGCAAGAAAATCAGTCCGCCTCTTTTTGAGTCGATGGTAATTTTAGGAAAAAATGAGGCATTGGACCGGCTTGAAAAAGTTATTATCTCCTTGTAGGTTTATCTATGAAGCCCTAGAGGGGTTTGATATCAAAATTTATAATTTATAAAAAAACTATGATGCGAAGTTTTGTTAATCTCTACCAAAAAAGTGCTTCCGGACCGTTTACGGAAGAAGAGCTGGTAGCTGCAGCCAGGGATCTCTATCGCTATTCAAAATTCGTCCAATTTATGAAAACTGGTAATTCGAATTTTACCTCTATTGAAAAGGCGGAATTTGTATGTCGATTGGGTGAGTTTGTCAGCCCCGGTTCCAATCGGTCTTTTGAAGAGCTTTTAAGCCAAGAGTTTAAGAAAGTTACTGGTAAGAATTGGGATTCGGAAAAGTACGACCTGGTGATGGTGCCAACCCAGATCGTTGGCGGCCGTAATTTTGTGGTTTTTAAAAAATAAACTGAGAAATATCCTCCCAAGGTATCTTTTCTCGACTAACCCCGTCTCCGTTTTACTCTTGATCGCGATTTTGATAAAATTCAGGTTAAATTGCCGGGTCGTCTAATGGCAGGACCGCAGACTCTGAATCTGTGTATCGGGGTTCGAATCCCTGCCCGGCAGCCATCTTTCGCCAAGGCTACAGAATGGCATGCCAATGTATTATTGTTATATTCTGTTGAGTTCAAAATCTCACATTTTCTATTTTGGCTCGACCAGGGATTTAAAGAAGCGATTTTTAATGCATAACAGTGGTGAAGATAACAGGGGACGGTTCTCAATTAGGTAGGAAATTAGTAATATTGTTCTCGATTATGATACACTCTTCTTATGCCAAGGGGTCCAAGACTTCTTCTTTCTAAAAGCTATTATCATATTATGACTAGGGGGAATAATCGGAGTGTTGTTTTTCCCCATCAGGACGACTTTAAACATTACCTTGAGTTAATCTTAAGGCTTAAAAAAGAGCATCCTTTTGGAATTTATCACTATTGTCTTATGCCTAACCATGTCCACTTTCTTATTAAAACTAAAAAAGGAAACGAATTTTCTCACTTCATGAAAAGATTAAATTTAATTTATTTTTATTATTTTAAGAAAAAATATAGTTGGGTGGGTCATTTCTGGCAGGGTAGGTTTAAAAGTCAGCCAGTCGGTAAAGATGCTTATTTTATTCAGTGTGGGAAATATATTGAGCTTAATCCGGTTAGGGCCGGTCTGGTCTCCAACCCAGAAGACTACCAATACTCGAGCTACAATTACTATGCTCGCGGTTTGACAGATAAGCTAGTAAGTCAGGATATGTTCTATCAGGATTTAGGAAAAACAAGCTGGGAAAGACAAGGAAACTATAGAAAGATGATAATTAATGATATTATCCAGTCAACCTATCAGAATAAAGTTTGGGGATCAGCCAGCCAAAGATACAACGAAGTCAAGAAAATTAATTATCGCCGAAAGAGAGGATAGTTTCACTAAAAGTGAAGCTAATTAAGAACCGTCCCCTTTATGTCCTTTAAAAATTAGAAAAATTCCTTTTAATGTATACCTAATCCTCTTGCTTAAAATGACTTATCCGGAATTCATCAAAACTAATTTTTGGAATTTCCCGGCCTTTCACGCTCGATTTCTGTAGTCCTATCCCAATTCTATAAGAATCCTTATTAATATCCAGCACTGTGTTTTCGTCACAACTCCAATTCATTTCGAATTCATGCTGAAACCTTCCGGCTATTATAACCTTCTCTTTAGTCAAAGTTGAAGTGTAAGTTAAATCAATTTTCGTTTTAAGATTCCCAGATTCAGTTGGAAAAACTGAAAAAGTTATTGAAACTGGTTTTTCTGGCATAATTTCGTCATGTTCTGGTAAAAATTCATCTTGAATTTTTACCTTTCTTACATTTTTCATTGCCGTACAACCTTGGGAATTTTTGTAAAGTTTAACCGATCTCATATCGTTTCCACCAATTTCCCATCTGAACCAGGATTCGTAATACAAATTAAGATTCATCAAGCTTTGAGAATAGGGAACTACTTTAAACTCGGCCACAAATCCACTAGTACATGGTTTGGAGTAAAACGCCACTGCATCAACTCCTTTACCCGGAGTCGGGAGAGTATAGAGATTACTATTAATATTGAGAAAGTTAGCATTTAAACCCTGCCACTCATTTGTAGAGAACGATGACCATCTAGTCAAGCAACCGGTATTATCTAAAATGGGCGCCTCGTTGTTAGAAGTGGCCTCTTCAACAAAGTAGCTTTGATTATGATTTATTAAACCTAAATTTATAGAGGGATTGTTTATTGCTTTTGGGGGAACAACTTGGCTAGTGTCGGAATGAATAAACCGCCAGCAAACCAACACAAGTAAAAAAAGTGCGACAAAGCTAGATATCAAACACTTAACTAGCTTGGAACGACTTTTCAACCATCCAATTAATTTGTCTTCAATTGGTTTGGTAGAAGCATTGATAGTTCGCTCGAATGGGTAAGACATTTTGGTTGCAACCAGAAATGTTCTACCCAAACCTAGAAGAAGCGGAACGAGCCCTAACTTTTTTCGGGGGCAGGACCTTTCTGGTCCTTTTTAGTCAAATCGATAATAAATAAGGTGCCAATGTTCTCAATTTTTTGCTTTTTCCATTCATATTTTCCCCTATATTCTCTTGGATTCAGATTATTAGTTTTAAAAAAACTTGTAGCCACAATACCTCCACCATAACCCTTTTTGCTTCTGATTATTGAAAATTTGTGTCTTTCTTCCTCATCATTCGTGAACTGAAGTCCCACTGCATTGTTCTTTTTGTCGTAATAAAGCGATACAAATTTAAACTTTCCAATGTTGTTATCTTTGTAAAACTTTGTTGGAAAGCCGAAAGAATAGGAAGAGGTAACAGTAATTCTGTTTTCTGTTCTTGTACTCGTTTTGGTGAACTTTTTAAAATTGTACACTTTTATTCTTGCTTATCTTTTAATTGTACTACTGCTGTCAAGTTTTGTAAAAGCTTTAAGTTTTTCTACTAGTTTTCAGATTCCTGACCAAACCTTGAGTTGAAAAACTTGCGCCATTTTTAAAATGGATACTTGGGTTGGGTAGGACTTAGGTTATAATGTTTGTAACATGGCTCAAAAATCAACCTGGGAAGAATACTACCAAAGGATGTCCCTTGATAAAATTCCTTGGCAAAAAACTCAAGCAAGTTACTTCACTAAGATCATTAATGTGGACAAGGTTAAGCCAGGATTAGCCTTAGATTTAGGTTGTGGGACCGGAGCAAAATCAATTTACCTTGCTAAAAAGGGATTTTCAGTTACCGGAATCGATATCTCCAAAACAGCGATTAAGTATGCCAAAGAGAATGTCAAAAAGGCAAATGTCAAAGTAAAATTTGTAGTCGCTGATGCCACTGATCTAAGTTTCCTTGGGAGTCAAAAGTTTGATTTTGTTTTGGATTGGGCCAATCTTCATGGGATTTCAAAAAGCAAAAGAAAAAAATATGTTTCAGGAATAATCAGCCATACAAAAAAGGGCGGCAAGTTTCTTTTAAGATGTTTCAGTAAGCGTGAAGTTAAGAGGAAATTCGCCCGCCGTCAAATGGGAACTATCTATCTTTTTTCAAAAGAGGATATCAAAAAACTTTTTGGAAAGTGTTTTAAAATTTTGGAGACTAACAAAAGCAGGCCATTTATAAGAAAAGAAAAAAAACCACCTGCCAAATGGCTTGACGAATATCTAATGGAGAGGTTTTGACGAAATAAACTCGCCGAAGGCGAGTAAAAAATCGCGCGCGAAAAAAATAGCGGAGGCGCGGCGGGTGGGGGCACCGCGCCGGAGCATAGCGAGGCCGAAGGCCGAGCTAATCAAATGAAGTTCGACATTTTTTGTAAACGGTCAGCCAGTACGGGCACCTCTACCGACCTAGGTGCCTCAAATGTCCCTATTTATCTTGCTAAAAGCCTATTTTCAAAACCGAGAATTCGAACCATTTTTTACCCTCAAAAAAACCCCGTTCGAATCCGTATTCTATCTAGGGAAAATGAGTGTAATTAGCCGATTGGAGTTGAGCAAACTGTTTTGTTGTTGATATAAAGTGTCTTCTCAAAAACTTTGATGATTTCTCTTTTGTCGTCATTTGTTTCCAGCGATAGAAAGAGTTGCTGGAAATTCGCTGGGAAAAATCGAGGACGACCATGAGTTTGATACAAGACTGGGTGCAAGGATAAACGAATATAGAAGTATCTATTATAAAGTCGCTTATGGATATAAATTGCCAACAATAAGAATTGTGCCTTTTCTTTTGCGGCTTATTAGTTAGTAAAGTATGGTTGATATTTTTAACTACTATTTGACAAACAATAAAACTCAATGGTATATATGAATATGTATTCAATATGATTACTGTGAAGGGGGTGAAAAAAGATGCCAGGATTTGATAAAACTGGTCCGATGGGACAAGGCTCAATGACAGGTAGAGGCTTTGGCCCTTGCGGAATGGGTTTGGGCTGGAGGAAAAGGTTTGGCATGGGACGAGGTATGGGTAGATATTTCGGCTGGAATTGGCCTCAGACCAAGGATGACCAAAAGAAAGCTCTTACTGAGTATAAAAAGGCCTTAGAGGAAGAGCTTGAGGATGTCAAAATAGAAGAGAAAGATTTAGGCAAGGCAGAATAAAGAAATATTCCTCTCTTAATATTTCAATATTGGTGTATGATTTTGCGTGGATATTATTAAAAAAAGGAGAAAGGAAAATGAAAATAGCTTTTAGCTCTTGCGGAAAAGATATTAATAGTAATCTCAGTGAGGTATTTGGAAGATGTCCCTACTTTCTTATTGTGGAAATTGAGGATAAAAAAGTAAAGGGATTTGAGGCCATAGAAAATTCAAGCATAAATCAAACGGGCGGGGCAGGAATTTCTGCCGCCCAAATGGTAGCACAAAAAAATGTCAGTGCGGTGATAACAGGAACTGTTGGCCCAAGGGCTTCGGCGGTATTGAAACAGTTTAATATCCAAATTTTTAGCGGCGTCGGTTTAGTAAAGGAAGTTATTCAAAAATTTATAGAGGGGAAACTTGAGAAAATCCAATAAGCAAATGATAAAAATAGTAATTCCTACCAATAATAAAAAAGGGTTAAACGATAAGGTAGCGAAACATTTTGGCAGATGCAATACCTATACTTTTCTTGACGAGAAAGGCAAAGTTATTGAAATAATAGACAATACCAGTGAACACATGGGCGGTTTGGGCTTGCCACCGGAACTGATGAAAAAACATGGGGCAAATATTTTATTATGTAAGGGGCTCGGGCCAAGAGCGCTTGATTTGTGTGGGCAGTTAGGAATAGACATCTATGTCCTCAAGGCAGAAACAGTCAAGGAAACATTTGCCAGATGGAGAAATAACAAAATAAAAAAGGCTGGATTTGATGATGTTTGCGAGGAGCACAAAGTATGAAAATTTATCCTGAGCGTTGTCGAAGGATTGCAATAACCGGCGGCAAAGGCGGAGTCGGAAAGTCAATGGTAGCAACTTCGCTGGCAGTAGAATTTGCCAGAATTACCAAAACCATGCTAGTTGACGCTGACGCGGAATGTCCCAATGATCACCTTTTACTTTCCGTAAAAAGAAAAAAGTATACTACTGTTTATCAGCCTATACCGAAGTGGGATTTTGACAAATGCACCAAATGTGGCAGATGCGCCTCTGTTTGCAAGCAAAATGCAATTGTTTTTGTGAAAGATAAATACCCGGTTTTTGTAAAAGATTTTTGTATTGGTTGCAAAGCCTGCATTGTTGCTTGTCCGACTGGGGCGATAACAGAAACTAAAAAAGAAATTGGCACAATTTATACCGGAAGGAATTATGGTGTCGATTTAGTTTCAGGAGAACTTAAGTTAGGAGAGTTGGCATCAGGGGAAGTTGTTGCCGAGGTTAGGAAATATGCTGATGAAATTAACAAGGTAATAAGGGCAAAAATAACTTTAATAGATTCTTCGCCCGGAATCGGTTGTCCGGTAATTGCTTCTTTGGTAGGTACTGATTACATTGTGGCCGTAACCGAACCAACGCCATCGGCTTTATTTGATTTAAAACGAGTTCTTTATTTAGCAAATCATTTTGGTATTAAACACGGAATTATTATCAACAAGTTTGATCTTGCCAAAAACTTTTATAAAAAAATAGAAAACTTCGCCGAAGAAAATAAGATTGCCATTATCGGAAAGATTCCCTACCGGAAGGATTTTGTTGAGGCCACTATTAAAATGAAACCAGTGGTGGAGATAAATTCTGGATATAAAGAGCTGTTCGGGGAAATCATTAATAAAATAAAATCATAAGCCAGTATGAAAGAAAAAATAGCGGCAACTTCAATATTGGCAAATGTTATTTTAGCCGGAAGCAAGTTGGCAATCGGATTTGTAGCCGGCTCCGGTGCTGTTTTTGCCGAAGGCCTACATTCAGGGATGGATATCTTATCTTCTGTAATAAGTTTTTTTGGCATCAGAATCGCCAAGAAGCCCGTAGATGAAAAACATCCTTACGGCCATTATAAATTTGAAGTTTTAGCTGGATTGATAATCACGGCAATCTTGTTTTTAACGGGTTTATTTATCGCCGGCGAAGCAATTCGCGAATTTAAGAATCCTTCTCCCATAAAGGTTGGTTATTTAGCTTTGGGAGTGATGCTGGCATCAGCGGTGGTTAATGAGGTAATGGCAAGATTGAAAATTTATTATGGCAAAAAAGAAAATTCAGTTTCTCTGCTGTCTGACGGAGTACATTCCAGAGTTGATGTTTACGCTTCATCAGTGGTTTTTGCGGGATTATTTTTAACCAAGTACTGGATTTATACTGATTCATTTATGGCTTTGTTAGTTGGTTTATATATTGTTAAAGAATCTTTTTCTTTGGGTAGAGAAGCGGTTGACTCTCTGCTTGATGTTTCGGCTGGCGAAGAAATAGAAGAAAAGATAAAAGCAATTGCCAAAATGCAGAGTATTGAAATAGATTCTTTGAAAACACAGAAAAAAGGTTCGGCTGTGACCGCTAATTTGGAAATAAAACTCCCAAGCAATTTAAGCGTGAATGAGGCAACTAAACTTTCTAACAACTTAAGAAAAAAACTGATAAAAGAAATTGAAAGTCTTTCCTATGTTGCCATTCAAATTAAAAGTCATGAACTGGAAACGGGATTTTATAAGCCCGCTTTTGGCAGGGGTTTTGGTTGGCAAAGGCGGGGTAGATTTAAAGGGAAAGTTCAGAAAGCGGAAGGTCGGGGTCCGGGTGGTGATTGCGTCTGTTTGAAATGTGGTTATAAAATTCCTCACCAAAGAGGCGTTCCTTGCTCGAAGTTTCAATGTCCAAATTGTAAAATGAGTTTAGAAAGAAAATAATGCCCAGACCGAAAATACCCCGCTGCGTGCGGTTTAATCCAAATGTTTATTATTTTAAACCTCAAGGAATTCCCTTAAGAGAGCTTGAGGAAGTGGTCTTGTTAGCGGATGAGCTGGAGGCCTTGAAGCTGCATGAGATTGATGGGCTGGAGCAAACAGAAGCTTGCCGAAAAATGAAGATTTCACAGCCGACTTTTGCCAGAATTTTAAATAGCGCTTATAAAAAAATTGCCGAAGCGATAGTTAAAGGCAAAGCAATTAGAATAGAAGGAGAGAGAGCGATATGAGTGCTATTTCTTTAGTAGAACTAAACGAGAAAGATGAGGCAGAAATTGTTTCTATTCTCGGTGGTCAAATGGCTACTAAAAGGTTGGTTGATTTAGGCTTAACCCCAGGAACTAAGATAAAAGTATTAAGAAAGGCCCCGCTTTTTGGCCCAGTGGAGATTGAAGTTAGAGGCTCGACCTTAGTGTTGGGTCAGGGATTGGCGGCAAAAATTTTAGTAGAAAATAAGAATGAAAAATGAAAAGAAATTAAATATCGTTTTGGCCGGTAATGCCAATGTTGGAAAATCAGTTATTTTTAACTACCTGACCGGTCTTCATCAGCATATCGGTAATTGGCCGGGAAAAACTGTCGAAAAGGCTGAAGGCACTTTGCATTATAAGGGCTATACGATTGATGTTTTGGATTTACCGGGGATTTATTCTTTATCGACTTATTCAATTGAAGAAGTAGTTTCCCGCGAATATATTGCTTCCCAAAGACCCGATTTTATCATCAATGTCGTCGATGCCACTCACCTTGAAAGAAATTTAATTTTTAGTTTGCAGCTTTTAGAACTGGAAAGACCGCTGGTGTTAGCTCTTAACATGGTTAATTTAATAAAAGAAAAAGGGATAGAGATTAATATCGAAAAACTACAAGAAACATTAAAGATTCCTATTGTTCCCACGATTGCTATTCAAGGAAAAGGGATAACAAAGGTTTTAAGCCAAGGAATTGAATCGATTGAAAAAAAGAAAATAACAGCTAACCTCTTGAAATACGGGAAAGAGGTGGAGGAGAAAATTAGCGAATTGACCGGAGTTATGAGAGAGATTGACTCTGTTTATCCTAAAAGATGGCTGGCGATAAAACTTTTAGAAAAAGATAAAGTTATTGAAAGATTGTTTGAAGAAAAAAATCCGAAGGTTTTGGGAAAAGCAAAAAATTTATGTTTAGAGCTGGAAAAAGTGCATGGTCATGATTCTTCGATTGTGATTGCCGATGAAAGATGTCATTTGGTTTCTCAAGTAGTGAAAGAAGTTGCAAGAGTGACAAAACCACAGTCGGTCGGATTTAATGAACGGTTGGATAATTTAACCCTTCATGAAATTTGGGGTTATCCGACGATGATTTTTATTTTAGGTTTAATTTTCCTAAGTGTTTTTCGATTTGGTAACTGGCTTTCTTATCTGCTGGAGAAAATATCTTCTGGCTGGCAGATATGGTATGAGGGTATGTTTGGTGTTTCAGTCTTGGCTTCTTTAGGCTGGTCAGCAATAGAAAGCGCTCTTGCCTTGGTCCAGATTGCCCTGCCTTATATTTTCCCCTTTTATCTGCTTTTGTATTTTTTAGAAGACTGGGGCTATTTAGCACGAATTGCCTTTTTGATGGATAATTTAATGCACAAAATTGGGGTTCATGGAAAGGCTTGTATTCCTTTAATGCTGGGGTTTGGTTGCAATGTTCCTGCTTGTCTTTCTTGCCGAATTATGGAGACCAAAAGGGAAAGGTTTATCACCGGATTCTTAACTACTTTCATTCCCTGTTCAGCCGTTAGCGTAGTCATTATGGGTTTAGTAGCAAAATTTGTCGGGTTAGGTTGGGCTTTGGGATTATATCTTGTTGCAATTTTGACAATTTTTGCCTTAGGGAAATTGGTTTCAAAGATTTTGCCCGGAGAAACTACCGAATTAATTATGGAGATGCCGGACTATAAAATTCCTCATTTCAAGACAATAATTTTGCAGACTTGGTTTAGATTGAAGGAATTTATTGCTATTGCTGGACCTTTGGTAATAATTTCCGGGATAATCATTAGGATAATTCGTTTGACAGGATGGCTAAATGCCATTGCCAATATTTTAAGTCCGATTACCGTCGGCTGGCTTGGGTTGCCGGCCATAACCGGAGTTTTGCTTATTTTTGGAATTTTAAGGAAAGAGCTGATTTTAGTCATGCTTGCTACCTTACTGGGGACAGCTAATTTTTCTCAAATTTTAACCCCAGGGCAGATGATTACTTTGGCCCTAGTCGGTATGTTTTATGTTCCCTGCGTTGCTACTATCGCTGCTCTAAAACGGGAGTTTGGTTGGGGGAAAGCTCTGGCCATAACTGGTTTTAAGATATTATTTGCGATTGGAATTGGTGGTGTTGCCTTTAGATTATACGGATTTTTCTATTAAATGTTGTGATGATAATTTATGAAAGCAATAAGGAGGTTAAAAAGAAATGAACATTAAAAAAATATTTTCAATTTCTTTAGTAATATTTATATCTTTTCTGGCAATTTTCAATAATTCTTTCGTATACGGTCAAGAAGAGAATGAAGGTCTGATTCCTGATGAAGTTCAAGGTAATTCTCAGGAGGAAGCAAGAGATGAAACCCTGGAGGCCACAATACAGAAGATTTTGGAAGAAAAACAGATTAAGCCGATGGGTTCAGAAGATTTTCAGCTTTATCAAAAACTGGAGCTTTTAGTTACCAGGGGCTTGTTTAAAGATCAAAGAATTACGGTCGAAAGCGGTGATCTGCCGATGGCCAATCTCATCAAATACAAAATTGGCGATCGGGTCATCGTCAATTTCAGCAAGGATTTTGAAGGCAACGACAACTTTTACATCACTGATTATGTCAGGCGAAGTGCCCTACTTTGGCTATTTGTGATTTTTGTGATTGCGGCAGTAGCGATTGGTCGCTGGCAGGGTGCCACCTCTCTTGTCGGAATGGCAATCTCTTTCTTGGTTATTTTCAAGTTTATTCTTCCTAAAATCTATGCCGGGAGTGATCCGGTCCAGATTGCCATTTTAGGGTCGTTAGTGATTATCCCGGCCACTTTTTTCTTGTCTCATGGTGTAAATAAAAAAACTGGGATCGCCGTTGTGGGAACACTTATTTCCCTGATTATCACTGGAATTTTAGCCAGTGTTTTTGTCGAGGCTTCTAAGCTAACCGGTTTTGCTTCCGAAGAGGCTGGTTTCCTGCAGGCTTACAAACCAGGTGTTATTAACATTAAAGGTTTGTTGCTGGCAGGTATTATCATTGGCGTTTTGGGTGTTTTGGACGATATTACTATTTCCCAATCGGCCATCGTCCAACAATTAAAAATAGCCAATCCAAAACTTAAAGCAGGAGAACTTTATCGAAGAGCTATGACGGTTGGCCGAGATCATATCGCCTCAATGGTTAACACTTTAATCTTAGTTTACACTGGTGCAGTTTTACCTTTATTACTCCTTTTTATTGATAATCCTCATCCTTTTTCAGAAGTGGTTAACTATGAAATTATCGCTGATGAAGTGGTCAGGACTTTAGTGGGTAGCACCGGCCTCATTTTAGCTGTCCCAATAACAACAATAATCGCTGCTTTTGTGGTTAGTCAAAAAAGGAAGTGAACCTACTTATTATCAATTTACCCTTTTTGTTTAAGTTTGAATGGTTAATGTTTGGATAATTAATATGGTTATAAACACAAATAGAAAACTTTTGCCGCCGGCCTATTTTCAAATTTGTCTTATCTTTGAGATAATTTCCCATTTTCTTTTTCCGGTAGCCAAGATTATCAGCAAACCTTTGAATTATTTTGGTATTTTAATGATTTTTTTCGGTTTAGGCTTAAATATATGGGCAGACAGCTTATTTAAAAAGAGAAAAACTACAGTTAAGCCTTTTGAAAAACCCTCTGTTTTAGTCACTGATGGGCCTTTTCTTATCAGCCGTCATCCGATGTATTTGGGCTTTGTTTTAATATTATTAGGACTAGCAATATTTTTAGGCAGTTTAACTTCTTTCGTTAGCCCGATCATTATGTTGTTTATCTTGTCAAGGTTATTCATTCCTGAGGAAGAAGAATCTTTAGAGCAGAGTTTTGGAAAAAAATACCGGAAATATAAAAATAGAGTTAGGTGTTGGCTTGGACTATATCGAAATATATCATTGACAGAATGCGACTTTCCTTTTTTATAGTGTCTCATTTGTCTCATTTAGCCTCGAAGTGATACAATTGGATTGTTGAGTTATAAGGATAGAAAGGGGCTAGACCGACCTGCTCAGCCCAAAATTTTAGCCTTGAAAATTAACACCAAAGTGGGACGGTTCGAACCTTTGGGAACAAGAAAGAGATTGAAAGTTATATAAAACTATCTTTCTGTAGATATTTATTTATACCCCTTTGCTTGAATCCTAAACATTTTGGCGTACTTGCCGTTGAGTTCTAATAGTTCTTTATGCGTACCTCTTTCGGTTATTTCTCCATGGTCAACAACAAAAATCCTGTTAGCGTTACGAACAGTTGAAAAACGGTGAGAAACAAGTACGAGCGTTTTGTTTTTATATTGCTTCTTTAAATTATTGAAAATTTCGTATTCAGCTTCAGCATCAATGGCGCTAGTCGGCTCATCTAGTATTAGGACTGGTGGTTCTTCATAAAAAGCTCTGGCAATAGCTAGTTTCTGCCACTCTCCGCCCGACAATTCCTTACCATCTTCAAACTCGCGCCCTAACATTTGGTCGTATTTTTGGGGTAGACGTTCGATAAAATCAGACGCCCCTGACTTAACAGCAGCTTCGACCACAGCCTTATCATCTTTTTTATCAGGAGCACCAAGGGTGATATTTTCGCGTACGCTGAAATGATAATGCACAAACTCCTGGAAGAGAGTTCCTAAAAACTTATACCAATTAGACAGCTTTAGTTTTTTGATATTGACATTGTTAATCAGTATTTCTCCCTTTGTCACATCATAAAATCTACAAAGTAGCTTTATTATTGTAGTCTTTCCTGCACCATTGTGCCCGACAAGAGCAATACTTTCCCCAGGATTGATAGTAAAAGAAATGTTTTTAAGAACTTTAGGCCCGTTGGGATACTGAAATGAAACATCACGAAACTCAATTTTTGGGGCCGCAAATTTCTTAAAAACTGTTGGTTTTTTAGACTCTTTGACGAGAGGGAGTAGTGATAAAAACTCGAAATAATGGTTGATGTATAAATTATTCTCATAAAGCTCACCAAATTTTGCAGAAGCGTTTGCCGCTCTTCCGCTCAATTGTTCAAGCATATTTATAATAAGCGTAAAGCTACCAATCGTAATAGTGCCTGCGATGACAGGAGGGAGAAATATATAAGCCACAATAATAATAACTAAGACTTCCAATAAAGGCGGGATATTAGAAATTCTCAAATAAGTGTCTAGTGGCTTTTTGTTTAACTCGAAAAGGTAGTCCTGTATTTCTTTAAACTTATTAATGAGAGCTTTTGATGATTGTGAAATCCTGGTTTCTTTAATGGCTGTATGTTCTTGCAAGAGCCAGTTGAAATACCATAACTTTCTTGCTTGTGGAGCGCCAGACCCCCAAATAGACCACTGTATTGCTCCATACTTAGCTTTTAAATAAAGGCGTGGAATAGTTACTAGAGTAATTAAAAAAGGAATCCACCAAGCAAAGGGTAAAAGTACAATGAAAGCCGCTGTATATCCAATAGCATCTCTAAACAAATAAGAAAATATTCTAAGGAAATCAGGTAACCTCCATTGCATCGTATCTCGGGTTTTAGTCATCAAGTCTTGAGTTTTGGAGTCTTCGAGATAAGCAATGTCTAACTTAGAAATTTTATTGTGAAATTTAAGCGTGACCCGATTTTGTAGTTTATAACGGAATAAGTAATCTAAATACGTTTGGTTATAGCCCCAATAAACGATATTCTCAACGAGAGTGACTAGGTATCGTGCCGCTAAAACGAAAACTACAATTAAAGGAACTGTTGGGGTAATTCCTGCCTGAGCATTCTGAAGACTATCGATTAGAAGTTTAACAACATAACTTGCAGCCAAAGGTATTAAAGCACCAATGCCTGCTGTTAAGTAGTACAAGGTAGTAATCTTCCTATCCATTTTCCATGCAAGAGTGAGCATTTTGCGAGTATTGCCAGACACCTCTTTAAGTATCGTTGATATTCTTTTTAGCTTCATGGTTCTGATTATAACTGAAATCCGTATAAAATATTAGGTGGCTAGAAGTGAAATTAAGTTTAAAGGGGTTGATGTGCCAGTCATTTTAATGTCATCGCTATTATCTCAATTTACTTTAACATTGTAACTGGTATGATTACTGCAGAGAGAAAGCTGGAATAACAACATGGCTTGAGAGTAAAAAGGTTCGAACTCTGTCCACGGTTCGCAGCAAGACTGGACACCAAACGACCGTAAGCTCTAAAAAAGCCCGATTCTGCTTGATAAGTGTTATCCTATTTTAGGAAGTCTCGGACCGTACCCTTGTTATTCAGCGACTTCTTGGTGGTAATGGGATAAAAACACTTGTTCTCTTTTTGTACTCCTCAAAATCTGGTCTACCGGCATATTTTTTCTCTAGGAGTGGTATTCCAGAAACAAAAAGTATTAATATAGTGATTGTCAAAGGCCCAATGATTGTAAAGAATGAGCCTGGGATAGAAAGCGCAGTGATAAATATTCCCCACCACTGTGTTACTTCTCCAAAGTAATTAGGATGCCGCGAATATTGCCAAAGTCCTCTATCCATTAATTTTCCTTTATTTTTAGGGTTAGAAATAAATTCCTTAAGTTGTCTATCTCCTATACTTTCAAAGAAGAAACCAATTCCCCAAACAATAAATCCAACGACTTCCAAAATTCCAAAATCACCTGAAACTGAATGATTAATAAACATTACAGGAAGGGAGATTAAAAAAAGAAATACTCCCTGAAGTAAAAAAATCTGTAAATAGCTCCTTAGATAAAAATTCTTCCATGTTTTTCTCCATTCCAAATATCTTGAATCTTCGGGCTTGTTTTTATTGCGATTGTAAATATGTAAGGCGAGACGTAATCCCCAAATGGTAACCAGAAAGTTGGCTAAGAGTGCTTTGAAAGAAAAACCTGAAATGAAAAATGACAGCCAAGCCATAAGTACAAATCCCAGTCCCCAGGCAATATCGGCAACATCATTCCTCTGTTTTATGATAGAAACAATAAACCAGAAGGTCATATAACCCAGAAGAGTTAGGGCAAGAATAAAGTAATAGTTCATAGCCCGAATTTAAGAGCTATAAAGTATGTAATTACCGAGACGGCTGCGGATAGTATCATACCCCAAATCAAATCCACAATCGTAATAATAAGTGGCCAATCTTTTACAGTTGCAAGATTGGTAAGGTCATAAGTTGCATAAGTAACCAGTCCGAAAAAAGCTCCTGCCAGAAGTGCCTGAGCCCACATCTTTTTATCAACTGCCGGAGTAATTACAAAAACAATCAATCCTGCGATAAAAATAATGTAAAAAATTAGAGCTGCAAAGAGATTTGGATTTTTGGCCATCAAATATCCAATTTGTTTAGCGTAAAAATTCTTGGCAACCAAAGTCAGCCAAACCATATCGATTCCCAAAAATACCGGTAGTGCAATAAGATAAAGTTTTATAAACATGCTATTTATTTAAATAGGTAATAGTTAACTGTAAAATACTTGCAAAAGAAACCCAGAGTAAATAAGGAATTTGAATATATGTAATCCACCTGGCATGAGGATAAATAGCAACCATCAACCAGAGGAGAGTACCCCAAACAAGGAGGATATCAATTGCCGCTAATAGATTATTCTTTAGCCCAAACTGCAAAGGGGTGAAAGCAAAGTTAAAAATAAGATTAAGAATAAAAGGCAGGACAATAATAAAAGCAATTTCTTTTTTCCATCCCATTAAAAACACTCTTCCAAATGAAATAGCGATCAAAATATAAAGAAACGTCCATACTGGTCCAAAGAGCCAACTCGGAGGAGACCACGAAGGTTTAATAAGCGTTGAGTACCAATTATATGAATTGTTCATATCTCGTTTCTTTCTACAGTATATAATATATAGCAACTCGAAGTATAGTTGTGGATATCGAATCTAGGGAGAGAATCCTTACCGGGCAGCCAATTAGATAATTTACTCCTCTAAGAGTAACCACCTTCAAAGTACTTTTCTTCATCTTAATCCATATTCCTCATTTGTTGTAAAATCAATTAAAGACCTAAAAACTTATTCATGGTCGTCTTTACCTGATGGAGAACCAACAGGGGACGGTTCTCAATTAGGTAGGAAATTAGTAATATTGTTCTCGATTATGATACACTCTTCTTATGCCAAGGGGTCCAAGACTTCTTCTTTCTAAAAGCTATTATCATATTATGACTAGGGGGAATAATCGGAGTGTTGTTTTTCCCCATCAGGACGACTTTAAACATTACCTTGAGTTAATCTTAAGGCTTAAAAAAGAGCATCCTTTTGGAATTTATCACTATTGTCTTATGCCTAACCATGTCCACTTTCTTATTAAAACTAAAAAAGGAAACGAATTTTCTCACTTCATGAAAAGATTAAATTTAATTTATTTTTATTATTTTAAGAAAAAATATAGTTGGGTGGGTCATTTCTGGCAGGGTAGGTTTAAAAGTCAGCCAGTCGGTAAAGATGCTTATTTTATTCAGTGTGGGAAATATATTGAGCTTAATCCGGTTAGGGCCGGTCTGGTCTCCAACCCAGAAGACTACCAATACTCGAGCTACAATTACTATGCTCGCGGTTTGACAGATAAGCTAGTAAGTCAGGATATGTTCTATCAGGATTTAGGAAAAACAAGCTGGGAAAGACAAGGAAACTATAGAAAGATGATAATTAATGATATTATCCAGTCAACCTATCAGAATAAAGTTTGGGGATCAGCCAGCCAAAGATACAACGAAGTCAAGAAAATTAATTATCGCCGAAAGAGAGGATAGTTTCACTAAAAGTGAAGCTAATTAAGAACCGTCCCCTTTTAACAAAAATTTCATATTCTTACTGAATATTTTAGTATTTCTATTTCCTCGCCGGTTTCCGGATCAATAGTTTCTTTATCGGCAACAGACCCGTGGGATACATGCACCCTGTTCAAAGAATCAATAGCAATAGAGGGAATTCCCATCTTACTTATTATTTCTTTAGTCCATGATTTTTGATCGAAGAAGGCATGTACTAATTTTTCTTTCTTAACGTCAACATAGACTAGGTGGGGATTATCCTGAGAATCAGTCGCCAGCCTCAGACCTTCTTGTTTTCCGACATTAACAGCAACTGTTTGAATCTGCCAGGAAATGCCGTCCCATTTGGCATACTTAATCGCCGCTTTGCTGTAATCGTGATAAGTAATATGAGGATAGTTTTTTGAATCGGTATCTATCCCACAGTCTCCTTCTGCTACAGTAGATAAATCTACTACCTCCGTTTTCCATGTTCCAGATATTTTTCTGGTGTAATATATTTTCTTGTTCCCCTGACTGCCTTTCAAAAAAGCGATATGGGGATTATCGCTAGAGTCTAGGGCAAGATAGAGATCGCTGCCGCCTTGAGCCGCTTCTTCTATCTTCCAGGAACTGCCATCCCAGGAGGCATACTTCACGGCATCTCCATACTGGCTGGTTGATTCCATAATGTAGGCGATATGTGGATTTTCTTCAGCATCAAGGGCCAAAGACGTGATCGTTACATGTGATTGACTCTTTTTATCAACCGTTTCAATACTCCAAGAACCCCCGGCCTTTTTAGCATATTTAAGCGTTCCATTTGTAATATCGTTATAACTGATGTGAACATTGCCTTTACTATCAACTCCAATGCCGCTCTCTTCGCCTAGATGACCCGCTGAATCTACTCTCTCTCTGACCCAGACATCATCTTTTAAATAAGCATATTTAAGGTCTTTATTTTTAGCATCAAAATGACTAATGTGTGGATTTCCGGAAGTATCAACTGCAATGGAAGAATCAATTCCTACCCAGCCATCATCATCTGCTATTTCTGTTATCCATTGTTTCTCGGCTGGTTTTTCTCCGGCTCGTTTTTTTAGTATGTTTTCGGCAATCGCTAGAGTACCACCAACGACAAAAATCAATGAAATTGAAATTAAGATTATTTTTTTCATCCAAACCGCCCGTCGGAGAAATTAATTATTTTCCGAAAATCTTCTTAGATAATATGGTACCTGGAGTATTCAGATGTTGTCAACTTAGTCTTCTCCAAACCTGCTGCACATATTTCTGCACCAGCGCTCTAATAATCTCGGGACTGGGGTGGATAAATTGAGAATTTGGTTTTATAATATTTTTAGTGACACTGAGGAAGATTTTTCTGCCCATTTTTGGCTGTTTTTTTATTTGTTTGCTTCTTAGCGCTTTTGTTTCTTTTGCTTGGGCTGAGGTAAAAATAGATACTCCTTCCGGAGGGGTTATTCCCAAATTGCCTGAAACTCCTGATGATCCTGAGCTTTTTAACGGTCATGTTTATCCGGAGTGGGGACCGGTTTGCCAGCGCTACACTTATTCGACTATTTACCGCGATAAAGAAGGCCGACCGCCGGAGTATGTTCAGATCTATTTTAATGGCGAAATGATTGATATGGAAAAAACCGATCCGGCGGATAATGATTACCGGAAAGGAGTGAGATACGAATACAAATATGTTCCCAAAAAGCTTGGGGCTAATTTCTATTATTTTGAAGCTTCGAATGGTCTAGGAAAGACGAGAGATTCGATTATTGATTCGCCTGATAACGGGCCGGTGCTTTTTGAGAGCGCCTTTGACCAAAACGAAGTGGTTTTGATTGATCCTTTGAGCAGTGAGGTTGTTTGGCGCTACTCGACTGATAAGGAATGGGTTGGTGGGGTGGCGCTTTCTGATGACGGCCGATACCTGGCGGCTTTGACGACCCATCATGTTTACTTTTTTTCGACTGATTCGGATGAGCCGGACTGGGAATATGAATTTAATTTGTCTTCACCGATTGGCGGTGGTCCCCGAGGGAATGGAGTTGCGATTAGCGGCGACGGTTCGCGAGTAATAGCGGCTACCGGGATGGAAACGGTTTTTTTCGACAAAGAGAAAGGAGAGCCGGTTTGGAAACATTCGTCTCCGGCTTTGGCGGTGGCGATTTCCAAAGACGGTCAATACGCGGCGGCTAGTTCGCTTAAGCAGGGAGCGGGAGATTTGAATAATGCCGTTTTCTTTTGGCGAACAGATAAAGCTGATCCCCTTTGGGATTTTACCAGCAGCGGCAACTTTCATGATGTCACTTTATCGGCTGATGGAGAATATCTAGCGGCTTCGACCGGTTGCCCGGATCGCCAGGGCTATATTTTTTCAAAAGAAAGCAATCAGCCTTTAGTGAAAACCGGAAGACTGACTTTTGATTCGCCGGTTTCTAAAAGCAAGATTACGGCCGATGGATCTTTGGCGGCTTTTGCGACTGAGGGCGGACCGGATTCCAGTGTGGTTGTTTTGTTTTCTAAAGATTCTCAGGAGCCGCTTTGGAGATTTGATAACCAAAAAAAGAATTCTTCCCGGGCTTTGGGGATTACTCCGGATGGTGAATTTATGGCGGCGGCGACAATGCAGCGTGATGTTTATCTTTTGGGTAAAGAAAGTAATGTTCCGCTTAAAAGCTGGTCTTTGGCTACTTCGGTGGGAGGACTGGATATAGCCAGTGACGGCAGTTTTATTGCTTTGGGAGGAACGGACAGTCAGGTACAAATTTTGTTTGCCGCTGGTGGGGAGAAAAAGATCCCGGTCAATGAATTTGTTCAGGCCATTGATGTTGCCGGTAACAACAAGTATGTGGCGGTTGGGACCGGTGGTTCGGTTTACTTTTTTGAAGATTATCTAAGCATGAATAGGAATAAAGTTTTTGAATGTTCAACCGTTATTGAACCACCGCCAATGGAGATGACAATGGGAAATGGAATGGAGCCTCTTTCTCAAGCGGGCAAAAAAGTAGATAGAGAAACTAAGTGGCCCGGGATGATTTTTGGCTTTGGCTTTTTAGCTTCAGTTTTGGCTCTTGGCGGTTATTTAGCCAGAATTAAATTTAATCTTTTCAATAAAAACAAAGAGGAACTTCTGAAGGTAAATAAAAAAGTGGTTGTTTTGTTTTCCGGATTAGCGGGTTTGTTCCTGGTTCTAACCTTGGTTTCGATGGTGATGAATAAAAAACCGGCTGACTTAATGGAAGAAAAATCAATGGAGAGTGAGGGCAAAGAGTTGGGAATTTGCGGCAATAATCTTTGTGAAGATAATTTAGGTGAAACCCGAGAAAGTTGTCCTCAAGATTGTTCAGCAGGAGCAGGAGATTGAATCTATCTAACTATATCACCAGCCTTTTTTTATAGTGTTCCGTTTGTCTCACTTCGGCTTCGCTCAGCGTAAATATTCACACTTGAGTTTTTTTGATAGAAAGGTCCTAGACCGATCCGCTTAATTTTTTCGGAATCAGAACCCGAGGCATGCGGATCAGTTATGATAACTAAAACGGTCTAGCCCAGGAAGTTCAGCCAAAATTCTTCGAAAAAAGCCTGGACTTAGAGCGGGCTCGAAGGATAAGACTGTTAGAGTAAGTGTCCAGTAATGTATAATTCGGCCATGAGTGAAACGATTTATGTTACGGCTGATGGGATTTATTCTGATATTGATATTTATGCATGTTCGATTGCATACGCAGAACTACTTAAATTGCAAGGAAAAAGTGCTGTAGCTGTTGTGAATCCAGTTTTTACTGACTCAATAACTCCTGAAATCAGTAGTTGGAAGTTTTCATATCTAAACCAAGAGAGTTTTGATTTCTCCAAGGCGGAACAGCTAATTATTTTAGATCGTTCAGAAACAGAAAATCTTCAAAAGAATATCAACTTAGACAAAGTGATTGAAATTTATGATCATCATTCTGGGTATGAAGTTTTTTGGAAAAATAAGCTTGGTTCAAACTCCCATATTGAAAAGGTTGGTTCATGTGCCACTTTGATTTGGGAAGAGTATCGGAAAAGAGGACTAAATAAGAAAATTCAACCGGACGTTGCAAAACTGCTTTATACAGCAATAATTTCTAACACTCTAAATCTGAAGGCAAGTGTAACTTCTGAAAGGGATATTAAGGCTATGCAAGACTTGTATAAGTTGTCGGAATTGGATGATGGCTTTAATGCGAGGTATTTCAATGCCGTTTCAGAAAAGATTTTGGCCGGTCCTTTAACCTCTTTGATTAGAGATACTAAAACCTGTTATTGTAAGGATTACAAAGTGGCAATTGGGCAACTGGAAGTTTGGAATGGTAAAGAAATACCCCGCTTGTTGAAACAAAAGATCCAGCAACATTTACCTGGCTTCGAAGAGTTTCCGTGGTTTACGACAATTGCCTCTATTTCTGAAGGGAAAAATTATTTATTCACTACAGACCGTACGATGAAGGCTAAACTAAGCAAGGCTTTGAAAGTTACCTGGGAAGGGGACATTGCCGCTACGTCGAAATTGATGCTCAGAAAAGAAATAATTAAAGAGTTGCAGAAGTTGGATGAAGGTTAAATATGTGTGAAAGGTTCTAAACCAGTTCGCCCAACAAAGAATTTTATGGAAAACAAATATAAGATAATTGGCTGTATAGGAGTATGGCTAAGTATTTGTCTGTTCTTTATGGCTTGCCTTTTGGAAGATAGAATAGAAAATAGCCCTTTTGTATTAATCTACCCTTTTTTCTTACTGTCAGCATTTTTTTTCGTCGGAGTTGCTACGGGTGGCACTATCAAAAATGGATTAAAACAAGCATTGAATTTTATATTCATACTTTTATTTGCAATACTCTGTGGTTTAGTATTGAGATTTTTCAAAACAAAATAGGTTCTGATCTCGTCTATAGTTCTCAGCCAGTATAAAAAATCCGAGTGATATAATAACATTTATATGACAAGGCACGTGGGCATAATTATTAAAAGAGGAGAAAAAGTTCTTTTTATAAAACGGTCAAAATTTAAGAAAAAGTTACCTAACATTTGGGCTTTTCCTACCGGAACTGTTGAAACAGGCGAGAAAGTTACAGAAACTGCAATCAGAGAAGCAAAAGAGGAACTTGGTGTGGACATCAAAGTACTTCGAGAGTTATCCCCTATTTCCCTTTATGAGTTTGATGATGAGTTAGATTTTGTGGTCTGTGAGATTATCGGAGGAGAACCCAAAATTAGGGAGCCAAGAGAAATAGATGAAATCCAATGGAATTCCCTTGCCGAATTCTATGATGCATATAGGGAAGACCAGATCGGCCATGGATTAATATACTTGAAAAATCATCCGGAAATTCTTAATACGATAAAACGGTCCTAGACCGTTCCGTTCAGGAGGGCTTTTTATACCAGTAAGGGTTTTGTACCTACAAAAACTGAAAAAGACGGTTATGCAAAAGGTCATTCTAAAATTACTTTTCTCAAACAACTATTGTGACAGAAAGGGTTTAGGCCGCGGAGCTCAATTTTATTGTAATCAGAACACTAGATTCGAAGCTAATTGTCCCAGATGCGCTAAAGCTTATGGTAAAAATTACGTTGTTCTTTTTGCCCAAATATACTAGATTTTATGAGAAATAATATGGTTGAAATTGAAGAAATTCTCCAATCAAAACTAAAACCAAAAGAAAAACAGATAAAGTTGGTTGAGGATATCGTTAACGGAAGGATACCGGCTAAGGATTTTATTGAGTTCTTTAAGTCAGCTTCGGATGTTGATAAGGGAACCTGTGCCGATGTAATGAAGCATGTCTCAGCGCAAAAACCAGAAATCTTCGCACCGTTTATAGACCTTCTTATTGGATACATTAACTATAAAACTCCGAGAGTTAAATGGGGCGTACCGGAAGCAATCGGTAATATGTCTAAAGGTTACCCTGAAAGGGTCGCCAAAGCCATTCCGAATCTTCTACAAAATACGGTAGAAAATAAAATTAATACTACGGTTATTAAGTGGTGTGCTGCTTATGGCTTGGCCGAAATTGCTAAAAACAATTCCAAAACCAGAAAACAACTGGTACCGATATTTTCAAAGATGATTAGGAACGAAAAAAATAATGGTGTAAGAAACGTTTATGTAAAGGCGTTGAAAGTTATCAAAAAAGAAAAGATATGAATAAAGTTACGTTGGGAATTATTTGTGGTTTAGTTTTTGGCATCTTTGACGTTCTGGTAATGATCCCGCTTAAATACGAGAATAATCGTAAAAGAAACGAGGCAATGACCGCTGCTTTTATTGAACGATTCATGATTGGTTTTTTAATTCCGAATATTGAATTTGGTATTCACCCAGCCCTAACAGGTTTGTTTTTAGGAGTCGGATTAAGTTTGCCTTCGGCGATTATTACCAGGGCTTATGCCCCGATAGTCGGAATTGGGATAGTTGGGAGTGTCATTATCGGATTTATATCTAAGACGGTAGTGTTATAAATGAAGTTTTTCTTGATCTTATGGACGAAATCAGGTCAGATACAACACCACGTAAGGTAGGTCGGCTATCACCATGTATTTTTCCTGCAGACAAACGGACTCGTGAAATTGAGCTTATTAATCAGGCTTCCTTAAGCGGCAAGAACGCTTTTCTTATTCTGAGTGAAAGAGGTGCAGGGAAATCTAGCCTGGCTGCCTATTTAGCTGAATACCCGCCAGAAGGATGTAATGGAGGTGCATATTTAGATTTACAATCATGTTTAGATTATGATGACTTTATTCATGATTTTGCTGGTGTAATTACTAGCCAGGATGAAGGTTTTAATCAAGATACCGCTCAAGAAGCAGATATTATTAATTACTTCAGCCAGCATGGTCGATTTCTGATTGCAATTGATGAAATTGAAAAATTTATTGGCGATGAAGGTTCCAGCGAAGATAGAAATAGGTTTTGCGTTTTTTTAAAAAGCCTAAGAGAGTCTTGCTCTGATTTAGTTTTTTTATTTTGCGCCTATTCAGGGATGTCTGACTTTACAAGAACCAGGATCAATGAACTTATCAGGACTGTTTCTTCACCAGAAGATAACCTGATTATAAAGCTTAAGCCAATTCCGCCAGCAGACAGGCCACCATTAATCCCGGCTAAAGAATAGGCACGCTTATTTGTCTCATTTACTCTTGAGTAATGATAGAAAGGCTCAAGACCAGCCTGCTCAGCTTCATTCCGTTTTGCTTTTGCCAACTTATGATTCTCTATATCTAGGGGCTGTGTTAAAATTTGAATCATGAACAACTACCTTGAAAAAGAATTTAAAGTTTTAGATGTTTCGCTGGAAAAACTAGCAATAGCGTTCAAAAAAATTGGTGCCAAAAAAGTTTTTGATGGTCAAAGACTTTTTACCACCTTTGATTATCCGGCTCTGCGTCTTAATAGGAAAGGGCAAGATGTTAGATTAACTGAGGAGGCCAAGCTTAAGCTTAGTTTTAGCAGCAGAATAAATCCTAAAGCTAAAGAAGTTATCAAGTTGTTTGTCAGTCGGAAAAAAGAAACAGTTGATTTTCTAGATCGGTTGGGATTAGTGCCAATCGCGGAATGCCAATCTCATCGGACTTCTTGGGAGTGGAAGGGGATTGATTTCGATCTAGATCAGTTTCCCCAAATTCCGCCTTTTTTAGAAATTGATGTGAACGATTCCAATCTCTCTTTTAAACAAGTTCTTAAACTCCTTGGCCTTGAAAGCCATGAAGTAGCTACTCTGGGAACCAAAGAAGTTTATTCAAAATACGGCAAAGATTACCTTAAACTTTTTAAAATCAAAAGAAGGCCAATAGTCACAAGGTGTCCTACCTGAGACACCTCGAAGGTGTACTAATTTTATGAAAATAAAAATCCAGAAGAAATGGAGTCCAATTAGTTTTTATACAAAAAAAGGGCGGATAGACATCAGCGTTCCTGAACCTAGTGACGTTTCTGAATTGATAGCCTTAATTAAAAGTGAAGACTTGGATTTAAGGAGGTTAACACCGATCTCAAAAGATGCCTATTCTTCAATGGGAAAAGAAAAGTTGATGTTTCTCTGGAAAAAAGAAAAAAATGATTTAGCTAAGCTCGTAAATGATAAGCTGTCACCGAAAGTTGCTAGGCAAGTAATAATACAAGGGGAAGGAATTATCAAATCCGGTCGTAAAATTCCAGGTCTTGGAACTATTATTAGCGACCCTTTTAATATGGCCTCTGTAGAAAATTCTGCCTTAATAGAGAACCTCCTAATGCTTCAGTTACCACATATCTTAATCGCAAAACATAATAAGAACATTATCGGTACTATCAGGGTTTTAGAAGTTGAAGGAAGTGTAGAAATTGTTAGTCTAGTTGTAAGAAAAGATTACCGAAAGAATGGAATAGCTAGGCAACTTATTAGAGAACTCATAAAGAGAGTTGACAATAGGCCGTTATTTTTATTCCAAGAACCAAAATCATTATTGCTTAGATTTTACCTTGGGGAATTTTCAAAAGAGCAAGCGTATATTCCCCCTTTTGAAGAGTTGCCTAAGGCTTTGAAGCGGGATTTACTCTACATGAACGCTTTTTGGGGACCGTATGTAGTTATCAAGATTCCAGGAAAACTATTGACAAATCCATGAATTATCGCTTGGAATAATCTTGTCTAGTTGTAATTGAAAGTTGTAAGATAGAGGCATGCGTAAAGTTATTGCTACCGAAATAGGAACCTTGGGTATCTGGGATTCTCTGTCTTTATCCTTTATTAATTCGGAAGAAAAATATAAGAAAAATTTTGTAACCGGTAAAGATATTGCTAATCTTATGAACAAGGGTTTCGGTGTTTTCTGGAATACGGGAGGAGATGGGCATTTTGTTATCGATATTCGAGTAAATCCCGAACACGATTTGTTGCCGGCAGAAGAAGAAATGATAGAGATGGAGACACGAAACCACAAACTGGTGGTTACGGGCGGCAGTTTAACAGTTGGTTCTCCGGAGACAGCAGGGAGTATGGAAGAAAAAGCACTTGCCGAAGGGTATATTGCAAAACTTGAAAATATTGCGCCGGGTACATATAAAGTAGATGTTTATTTTGTATATGACAATGAAGCAGTAGAGGGAAATAAACCCGCAGAAGAAGATTTGACCGCAAATATTGTGATACTTAAAAAAGTTCCCGAAGACACTAACTTTGAAGAACTTTGGGATATTCCTTCACTTGGTTAGTACCCTGCCGATTAAATTTGATTGATTTACTTACCACTTTATTTATAGCCTTGCGCTTGGATTTCAAACAATTCTGAATACAATCCTTTTTTCTTCATTAACTCTTCGTGATTGCCTTCTTCAAGTATTTTACCCTCGTCCAAAACCAGAATTCTATCCGCGTGTCTGACAGTGGAAAATCTGTGGGAAATAATAATAACAGTTTTATCCTTTTGTAATCTCTGGACATTTTGAAATATTTCATATTCTGCCTTGGCGTCTATCGCGCTGGTCGGCTCGTCAAGAATAAGGATGGGTGCATCCCGGAAAAAAGCCCGTGCGAGCGCTAATTTCTGCCATTGGCCACCGGACAAATCCATACCTCCTTCAAACATTTTACCCAGAACCTGGTCAATGCCGCCGGGTAAGGTATTAAGATATTTATTTGCTCCTGATTTCTCAATCGCTTCTTGGAAAAATTTTTCATCGTTTGCTTTTGTTGGATCGCCTAAATAAACATTTTCCTTGAATGTAAACTGGTATTTAATGAAATCCTGAAATAACGCACCTATATGTTGGTGCCATTTAGCCAGTTGTATTTCTTTAATATTTACACCATTGATCAAAACTTCTCCTTCCGAAACATCATAAAAACGAAGAAGCAGCTTAATGATCGTCGTTTTACCTGCTCCATTTTCACCGACCAAGGCAGTCTTTTCTCCGCTTTGGATAGTTAAGTTAAAATCCTTCAAAATAAATCGTTCCGTCTTCGGATATTTGAATGACACGTTTTTAAACTCGATTATTTGAGGAATGGGAGATTTGGGAATCGCCACAGGATTTGGCGGTGAAATGATTGTTTTGCCGGTATTAAGAAAGTCAAAGAATTTGTCCAGGTATTTGTTGCGAGCTGAAATACTGGAATACTGGTTTAGTATTTCCTCAGCACTAAAAACAAGATTAAGAGATTGCTGGAAAACTAAAGCAAATTGGCCAATGCTTAACAACTTTTGGAAAACTCTTGAGAGGTTGAGATATTGAGTATAGACAAAAGCTCCAAACTGCAGAATGCGAGCGAAAAAAATATTAAAAATCCAAGGATCATTTTCTATGGCAAATTCCCTGAAATATTTCTTTTGTCTCTTTTTTATTTTTTCAAGTAAAACATGTCCTGTTTTGGATATCGTTGATTCTTTTGACGTCGAATCTGAAGATAAGAGAGTCTTGACGTATTGAGTAACACGGGTTACGAGAGACCTTTTCTCAACGTAGAAAGGCCAAGTTCTAATTCTAAACCTGTCCCAAGCTAAGTAAGATGGAATTGTCGCAATCAGTACAATCGGGGCAAACAGAGGAAAAGTTACGGAAACTACAAGCGTAGCCGTTACAAACTTAAAAACTGCATCAATCAAAGAGGTAAACCTAATTAAGTGCGTTTGTAAACTGCCCTTTATACCTTCTAATTGCGCTATCAAATTTTGGAACTCGGGATTTTCAAAAGTTGCAGGATCAAGTTGAGTTAATTTTTTGCTTATCTGTAAATCAATATAAGCTCCAAGCTGTTCCTGTAAAAACGTTCCTTTTACATCAACGAGGCTCTTGAGTCCAAGTTTTAAAATCGAAACTGATATATATGTAAAAATAATCCAATAAAAATCAGAGAAACTAGGGTTCGGGTTGTTTGAAAACAAGTCGAGAATCTTGGAAAGCAGGAATACCTGAATAAATGGATACAAAGTACTGTCGTACACCTTACTGATAATTTCAAGGACTGCGTAAATACCGTTAGCTTTCCAGGCAAATCGGAGAGATTTTATTCCGTATCCTAAGGTTTTTCTCATATTTCCAGTATATCAAAATTCGACATAATCCAAATCGGCTACTTTTCTCAGCATTTTGGCCAAATTATTTTTGATTTCCGGAGGCGCCGTGCCAGCCGGGTTAACACATTGGAGTCCGATATTTTTTGTATTCCAACAGTAATGAGACTGTTGAATAAAATTCCGTCATTCCGAGGTCGAAATTTCGACCGAGGAATCTAGGTCCGATTAAATCGGACCGCAGTGAAGGCTTCGCTAGATTTTTCGCCTGCCCTCTGACTTTCTGAAAAACGTTATTCAATACTCTCAGTAAAGGAAATTTGATAATATTAAGACATTGGATATAAAGGGAAGGAGTTTTCAGATGGTAAAAGAAATTAAAGTTTACAGTCAAGACCGATTTCAATTGATTGATATAACCCCAGAAGTTGAGAAGACGGTCACAGAAAGCAGAGTCAAGGACGGGTTTTGTCTGGTTTTTGTGCCTCATTCAACGGCAGCCGTTATTTTAACCGAGAATGAAGAGGGTTTGAAAAAAGACTGGCTTACGGTTTTAATAAAGCTAGTTTCCGGCTTCGAATTTGTTCATGATCGGATTGATAATAATGCTGACTCCCATCTTCTCTCAGGAATCTTGGGCCAAGGAAAAACTTTACCGGTCGAAAAAGGCAAACTTGTTCGTGGGATTTGGCAACAAATTTTTCTCGTTGAACTCGACGGCCCCAGGGAACGTAAGGTAGTTGTTTCGGTGTAAAAAAAGCCTTGTTGATTTAGAAGATAAATCTATATGAACTGTCAAAAAGAGGAAAATTTAAAAGATTGCCCTTGCACTTATCCGGGTTGTCCACGGAGGGGAGTTTGCTGCAAGTGTGTAAGCTATCATCGAAAAAATGATGAGTTACCGGCTTGTTTTTTTTCAAAAGAGGTTGAAAAAAGTTATGACCGGTCAATTAAGAATTTCATTAGGAAAAATTCATGAGAAGATGCTGTAAACAAAATGGTATACTTTATGAAAGAGAACAAAGAAATAAACTATGGACGCTTACAACTGGTACCAGCAATTAGTCAAACCCTCCTGGGCGCCGCCGAACTGGCTATTTGGGCCGGTGTGGACGGTGTTATATGTGGTTATTGCCGTTTCTTTTGGTTATGCAGGTTATTTTTTTTTCAAGGGCAAGATTTCTTTTGTCGTTCTGCTTCCCTTTATCCTTAATCTGATTTTTAATTTTGCCTTTACACCGTTGCAGTTTGGATTAAAGAATAATTTGCTGGCTGCCGTCGATATTGTTTTGGTTCTGATTACCCTTATCTGGGTGCTGAGTGCTATTTGGCCCCATATCCGTTGGATTGCTTTGATCAACATCCCCTATCTGCTCTGGGTTTCGTTTGCCACGGTTTTACAGATTACGATTACCTCTTTAAATGGCTAAAAAACATCACCAAAAACCGATGTTGATTATGATATCATTTCCTTATGAGACGGTTTAAAGTCCGGAAATTGGTTCGGGATAAGATTGAAGAAAATATTTTAAAAAGAAAATCAAAAGTCGTTTCCAGAAGGATCGAAAACGACGAATTTTTGGACGAATTAACCAAAAAGCTAAAAGAAGAGGCCGATGAACTCAACCCTCATGATCTTGAAAATGCCAAGCATGAATTAGCTGACATCCAATTAGTCGTTGATTGCCTGTTAAAAATTCTTCAGATCTCCAAAAAAGAGCTACTGGCGATTCAAAAAAAGAGAATCAAAGAAGCCGGCGCTTTTGACCAACAAATTTATATCGAGACGGTAGATTTAGAAGACGATGATGACTGGGTCGCTTACTACGAAAAAAAATTCGAAGAAATAAAATAATTTACAAATCCTGAGTCTATGATTAAACCCAAGTTTACCAACAAAATATTTAAGATTTTGAGGTTACTTCCCGAAGGGATAACTTTCACTGATAATGGCGAAAAAAGCGCCAATGTGGCTTTGTCTAACGGCCGAGTTTTATTAAAAATTTCTGCGTCCGATATCCAAATACCGGGTATCTCTATCGCCAACGGTTTTTATCAAAAGCCCAGCCCATTAGCGGATAATTTTGTTTCCCAGTCTCAAATAGAAAGACTTTTTGAAATTTTGACTTTAAATAACCTTTTTCAAAGATTAAACCACCTGGGATTTTGTTACCCGGTTGAGTCGGTTAAAGCCGAAAGGGAAAGATTGATCAAAGAAGCCAAAAGCGCCAACTGGCATTTATACCAGGAGAGTTCAAATGATAATTCTGCTTGGCTGTTTATTGGCGAGAGAAATCTTTGGCCGGATCCTTTAGTTGAGCTAATTTTTAATGAAAATATCCAAGATAAATGGAAAAACTACTGGCTGCCTCATTTTCAAATCGATATTGACACCTACTTAAATGGAGATGAGATCGAAAAGCTGGTAACGGATACTTTTCAGGGGAAAGTAAAACCGTATCGGATCATTGCGAATGACAAATTTATCGTTTTAGTCAGAGCGAGGTTGGGGATTGTGTCAGGAATCAACGTCAACTTAGACTTGGGTTTTGAAGGCAGAATGACCAGATATAGCCGGCTGAAGCTGCTTTCTCAATTAGTATAATCAGGAATACTAAAATATTTTGGTAATAATAAGATCAGGTTCTTGATCGACTGGCTTAGTCTCAATTATGAATCCAGTTAAAATTCAAAAAAAATTAGAAAGAAGATATCCGGGAAAGAAAATTATTAAAAATAATGGTACGAATCCAACTGAAATTCTTTGTGAAGTTGATCCATCTGGAAATCACCCGCAATACAGTTTAGCCGTCAGCGTTTTGGATAGAAGTTTCCCTCACGTCCACTGGAAGGCAACCGAAAGGTATAAGGTCATTAAAGGAAAGCTGAAAATCTTCAAAGATGGCCAAGGTTATCTTTTAAAAGCAGGCGAAGAATTAACTATTAATCCTGGCGAAGTTCACTGGGCTGAAGGTCACGAAACTTGGATCGAGTGTTATTCCGAACCTGGTTGGGTATTAGAGGACCATATTTTGAAAGAGGGAAAATGAGGGGTAAGAAAGAAATTATAATGTCAGAAAAGCAAATCCGAAATTCTTGAGATGAAGCAATCAAAAAGCGTTGGCGGAGTGGTTATTAATCGTGAAGGTTTAGTTCTGGCAGTTAACCAAGACGGTAATTCTTGGTCCTTGCCAAAAGGGCATATTAAAGAGGAAGAAACTCCGCTTGAAACTGCAAAAAGAGAAGTTTATGAGGAGTCAGGAATCACAAAATTGGAGTTGGTCAAAGATTTAGGCTATTACCAACGCTACAAGATCGGTCCTAGCGGTAAGGGCGAAGATAAAACGGAATTAAAAACAATTTTTATGTTTCTTTTCAGAACTAATCAGACTGAATTAAAGCCGAACGATCCTCGAACTCCAGAAGTAAAATGGGTGAAAAAGGAAAAAGTGGCTAAATTACTAACGCACCCAAAGGATAAAGATTTTTTCTTGAGAATTATTAACGAAATCTAAACCGCTCAGTTTAAGTCGTCAAAATGAAGTTTTTTATTAAACCTAAATCCCCTTTTGATTTTGATCTGGTGGCCAGCCTGTATTCAAGGTTTCCCGTCCAGTGTGTCGATTTGTATGAAAAAGGAACCTACCGGCGGGTGTTAGCGGTTGATGGTAAATATTGCCTGATTGAAGTTACCTCCGTCGGTTCGGTTAAACTGCCAAAGCTGGCGGTAAAAGTTTCGCCTCCTGTTGGCAAAGAAAGATTCATAAAAGAAAAAGTGAAATGGCTAGTCGGGGCAGATGAGGATGTTTTAAAATTCTATTGGCTGGCATCCGGGAAAAAGAATTTTAAGCGGCTGATCGACGAGCTTTACGGGTTGAGAGCTCCCAAAACCGCGACCGTTTTTGAAGCTCTGATTATCGCCATTACCGAACAGCAGATTGCCTTACCGGTGGCGATCGCTTTAAGAAAAAGGCTGGTTGAAAAATATGGTAATTCAATAAAAACAAACCATAAAGACTACTTTGCTTTCCCGACCCCGGAACAATTAGCCAAAGCCCAGTCCGAGGAAGTCAGACAATTAAAATTCAGTTCCCGGAAAGCCGATTATCTCATTAACGTTTCTCGAAAAGTTGCCGCCGGTGAGATCGATTTGGAAGCGATGAAAAATTGGCCGGTTGAAAAAGTTCTTGATGTTCTGACCAGGATTAAAGGCATCGGTCCCTGGACCGTTGAATATATGATGTGCCGGGGAATGGGCAGATACGATGCGCTGCCGGCCGGTGATATGGGATTAAGAGCAGCGGTGACTAAATATTTAGGTAAAAAAGAAAGAGTATCTGAAAAAGAAGTCAGAAAATTACTTAAGCCGTTTGGAAAGTACCAGGGTAAGGCCGCTTTTTATCTGATTTATTCTTATGCTTTTCAAAAATATCCCCAGGAGAGGCTTTTATAAAAAGTAGTTATTTCTGGTAAAATATCATCATGACTATCTTGATTCTTCACGGTATCGGCGGTTATGCCGGTATTCACTGGCAGCAATGGTTGTATGATCGGTTGATTGAAAAAGGTTACCAAGTGATTATGCCTGGTTTACCCAATCCCGATCACCCGGATCGGACTAAATGGACAAAAGTCGTCCGGAAGGTAATCAAGGGTGTTGATTTAAAAGATTTGGTGATTATCGGCCATTCGTTGGGGGTGGTTACGGCCCTGGATGTAATTGAAGAATTAAATTGTCCGGTAAAAGCCCTGATCTCCGTTTCCGGTTTCAGCCAAGACTACGGGGCAGAGTTAAACAGTTACTTTTTGAAAGAAAAAGAGATTGATTTTGATCAAATAAACCGAAATTTGAAAAAGGCGTTTGTTTCTTACGGCGATAACGATCCCTATGTTCCCCAAGAAATCTTAAAATCTCTGGCCGATAGGCTGGGAGTAAAACCTCAGGTTTTCGCGAGTGGTGGTCATCTGAATACCGATACCGGTTACACCACCTTTCCGGAATTACTTAAGATAATCAATAAATTAAAATGATTAGGCAGGCGACTGAGAAGGATGCTTTTGAAATAGAAAAAATTGATCGAGAAGCTTTCGGTAAAGGCGGGATAACTCAAACGATGATCAGGTCCCAACTTAATGTTTTTCCCGACGGTGCCTTTGTCGCGGTTCAAGGTAAGAAAGTCGTTGGGGTTGCTTTCTGCGAGCAGCATCAGAAAAGACTGTTTCCTCCTTATGTTCATGATGTCGGTCGTACCCACTCTGACAAAGGAAAGTTATTCTATCTTTCAGTGATTACGATAAGCAAGAAATTTAGAAGCAAAGGAATCGGGTCTATGCTTTTAAAAGCCATCGACAAGTTAGCAGATAGCTCTGGCGGCCAAAGAATTTATTGTCCGGTTAACAAACTGCATCCCTATCTTAAAGAAGGTGTGCTTCACTTTTGGGAAAAGAATGCTTACCAAATTACCGGTGAGACCAGCTGGGAAGTTGCTCCAGGTAAATACCTCAAATCTTATATTTTTGAAAAAGTAATCTAATCATTATCCAATTAAAAAAAGGATATAAACTTTAAAGCGTCAAAAATTAACGGAAGGCATTAGCTCTAAAAACTGGCAGGAGCTGATGAAAAAATGAAAGATTATAAACTAACCTTACATTCGGTTCTTTGCCAAACTGGTAGGCTAATACTTTCTTATCGGGCTAAAATCGGAAAAACAGAAGAAAAGAAAAAAAACGAAATTGTCACGCCGGCGGATATTGCCGCCAATGAATACATTACTGAACAACTATCAAAAAAGTACCCTGAAATTCCGATTTTCTCTGAAGAAGGAACTAAAGATAAAAGTCAATGCCGGACAAGATGGATTGTAGATCCGTTAGACGGGACTACACCTTGGGTTTGGGGAAATTCTGGTTTTTCAATCTCAGTTGCGCTAGAAGATAAGGGACAAATTGTTGTCGGGGCAGTCTACGACCCGGTAATGAAAGAGTTTTTCTATGCTGAGAAAAACCGGGGCGCCACGAGAAACAGCAAGCCGATTAAACCGGTTAAGAATATTCCTCTAAAGGAAATGTTTGTGGTGGTGGACTGGGGAAACAAGAAAGAAGAAAGGAAAGAAGGTCTTTCATATCTTAAACATTTCTTTCTTCCGGAAATGTTTGCCAGAAGGGTGGTTCCCCAGTTTGCACCTGCCTTAGGCTTATGCCGGATCGCTGAGGGAAGAATACATGCACTGGTTTGTAACATTACCTACGTCGAAGACCATTCGGCCGGAGCGCTGATTCTTCAAGAAGCAGGGGGTTACTGCAGTAATTTTTATCATACCAAAAGTTTTAAGCATCGAGAGCGTGGAATTATTGCTGCCAATGAACGGGCAACACATAAACTGATAGTCAAGTTCTTAAAAAGTAAGGGATTTAGCCTTAAAGACTAAGTTTATCCATAAGTCTAATAGAAGAATTATTCGACATGATCTGCTTTTTGATTTGAGAAGATCTTTGACGGAAAAAAGAAATATACCTTAGTTAGAAAAGTTAATTAGGCTATCAAGGTTGATTGTTAAAATGAAATTAAGTCAATTAGAAGACTATTTACAAAAGAAGATTTTTCCTGAACTTGAAAAAGGCCGGCCTGATTTTGATAAACCGCATACTGTAGCTGTGGTTAAAAAATTAAAAGAAATTTTAAAAAACTCTCCGGCTTTGAAACTCGATAAGATAGTTTTAATTATTGCTGCCTATAGCCATGATTGGGGTTATGCCGGTCTTTTCCAAGACGGAATGCCGGTTCAACTTAAAGAGGTTAATGATGCTAAAAACGACCATCGAGAGATTGGAGCCAAAAAACTAGCAGGGTTATTAAGAAATAAATTTTTCAATTTCTTAACTAGGGAACAAAAAAAAGAGGGCGATTCATTTAGTTTATATACATGACGAATTCGAAGCATTGAAAGATGTTGATGAGCTGGTTTTAATGGAAGCTGATGTTCTGGGAGGAACAGATATTAGCTTAATCAGGCCGACTTTTGATTACGATTCGAATAAAAAATGGCTTCAAGGAATAAGAAAAGTAAAGTTGCCAAGGTTTATCAACAGTTTTTCAAAAAAAGAAGCCGAAAGATTGTTAGCTGAAAGGGAAAAGTATTATGAGATTAAATTTAAAAAGAAATCTAGCTTACCAGCTTTTAAAGATTAATTGTTGGCAGTAATTTCACTTCTCAGGTGCTTTATCTTTGTCATGTTTACCGGTAGTCTTTTTATATTTTCTACTTACCCGATATCTTCTTGACAAATATCTTATAATATTCTTGTTAAGTTTTTTTGAGTTTTTATGACTCCTCGTATTGAAGCGCGAGATAAAGTTACTTTTATTGGTAGTCTGTTTGTCCCTCCAGGGACGCAAGGAGAAATTCTTGGGGTAGCCTTTGATCTGTCAGTCCATAAGCAGATGGAAAAAGGGCAAATGATCGTTGCACCTCAACTGCCTCAACTTGGACCTCGATATTATATGAATTCTGAAGCAATGGCTGGTTTACCGTTTGTATCTTTTCATTCTGAAAGCCCTGCTGATCCTTGTTATGATCTTCAAGTTACCCTGGATGATGGCGCAAGGTTAGGCGACTTCATTGTGCCAGATTCAAAAAGAGAATTATTCGATCAGATCCACGCTGCTTGCATTAGTCTAGCCGGTGGTGGATATGCCCGTAATCCTAGTGAAGGTATTAGGATGCGAGATGAAGCCTTAAGCACTTTAGTCAGTTTATGTCCTGGAATGGCCGAATTACCAGTAGGGATACAAATAATAATCGAAGCGGCTGAACAAGGTAGGATTGATTTAACAAATAGGACGGTTAAGATTCAGATAGCCGGTCCGATTAATACTGCTTACTATTCTAAAGTCCAAAACGAATCGGGCGAATTCGAAGATAAATTAATCGTCAGAAGCTACGAAGCTTTGGCTACTCATTCACTATTAATTTTAGCCCGTTCCATACTTTGGGCTAAAGCTCTTGAGAAATACGGCTGCAATGTTGTCTGCTCCTTTGATGAACCTTGCTTTAAATATTTAGACCAAGAACGGGGTGGACCAAGATTAAGGACAGCTTTGGATACTTATGAGTTACTTTGGGCAAATCCCGATTATCTTCCTTATTCGCGGATGATTCATGTCTGCGACGTTATTGTACCTGAATTTCTGGAATATGTTGACCTTTTGAATTGGGATGTTTATAAAAATGCCGAACTGGCAGCCGGAAATGAGCCAGCGCTTAAGGCATTCATTTTAAGAGGCGGAAGATTGGTGACTGGAGTTGTTCCGACTAATCCTGACGATACGAGAGAACTAATCAAGCAGATAGGCGGAGATGGCCAAATAAAAACTTTATTTAAAGATAATGAGTTAAGAACTGCTTTCGTTCAAGCTTGTGCTGCAAGAGTCGAAAAGGTTATCAAAATTTTAACCAACGAAAAACTGCCACCTGATTCCAGAATGACTCTTGAAGAAGTTATGAGAGGCCTAATGGTTAGTCCTCAGTGTGGCCTTGGGGGAATGCTGGGAGACGTAGACGCTCCAGAATATTCCGCTTTAGTTTACGATCTAATCTATCAGGTAGCGGCGGTAGTTGGTTTGATTTAATCGGTAGTTTTTTGTACACTGTTTCCATACTTCAATCAACAGCCTATTATGAAAATTTTACTTACCGGCCGGCCGGGTATCGGCAAAAGCACTATCCTTCAAAAATTCAGGGGCGGTTTTACCGGAAAAATCTATGGAATAGTTGCCAGGGAATTAAGGGATGAGGATAACAACCGGGTTGGTTTTTCAGCGGAAAACTCGGCCAAAAAAGAAAAAGTCTTTGCCCATAAATACAAAATTAAATCCGAATTTATAGTCGGTGGAAAATATCATGTTGACATTAAGGCGATTGATGATTTTGTTGTTCCGGAAATTAAACGAGGCATTCAGGATCCGGATTCAGTGATTTTGATTGATGAAATTGGCCGGATGCAGTCGTTCTCAAAATTATTTATGCAAGCGATTCGTGAAACTCTTAATAGTGAATGTAATATCTTGGCAACGATTGTTTTTGATCCCGAGCCTTGGTCAATTGAATTTAAAAAACACCCTGGGGCGGTTTTGATTGAGGTTGACGAGACTAATAGGGAAATATTACCTGAACTGCTGCTTCTTATTTATCGTAGTATCAGTCAAATAAACCGATTATCTTTATCTCAGAGAGATAAGTTTTTACAACTTACCAGGCAATATTTTTCTCAAAACCAATTTATCCAAATCAGGAAGCTGTTTAATAACGCTCTTTTTTATGTGATCAACAAAAAAATCGCTCTTGAAAAAGAGACTGCCAACGAAGAAATCTATCGGGTGATTGGAAAGCATGACAGTCACTTGGTCAGACTAAGTTTGGTTAATAATAATTTCTACTGTGATTGCGATCTGTTTAAAGGCAGAAAAGATTATGCCGGGAAAGTCGGAGAATGTTCCCATATCCAGTCGGTGATTTTAGATTTAATTGATAAAGGAGATAAAGATGTTAGGGCCTAGAATAATCTTTGGGGCAGCAGAGGATATAGAGAAAACCGAGCAACCAATTCCCCAGGAAATTGCCCCGCCGTACGCAGAAATAGTTAAAATGAGTCCAAGAGCAAGCCGCTGGTATGAATTTATGATGCAGGAAAGCCAGCGGCCAAATTTTGAAGGTTGGTTGAGAAGCCGGTTCTGTGAACAATACGCTCTTCCTGGAAGATCACTGGCAGGTGCTAAATTTGCCCTCGAGCCGGTCTCACAGATTACTGACGGCGGTCTTTTAGTTCCGGTCTTTGAATTTCGCCGGCAGAGACATTATCAATCTTTTTTGCGTCGGACTGATCTGTCTTTGGTTCAAGGTACGACGCTGGCATTAGATGTCGAAGAGGATATGAGGCCGCTTTCAATTGTTTTCGTTTGTGCAGAGTATATTAGAGGTCATTTAGAGCCCAGGCAGATAAAAAGGCATGAAAAAATCCATGCTACAGACCCACTGATATATGAGAGGAAAACATCTGATGCCCCGGCTTTGAATGAATTAATCGCAGTCATCGGAGAAGTGACTGATCCTGAAGGTGATTTATTGACGGTTGATTCGATACCCGGATTTTGGAGACAGGTTTTTCGGGATGTCAGCCGTTTTTCTCCTTCATTGATGAAAATTTTAGCCACCGGCAAGAAAACGGAGTATCCGATCGATGAGCTAGTAAGCTCCATGTGCCAATTTGTTAAAGACATAACCAGGAACCGGAGTAACCGGCAGGTAGTCAGGATGATAATGAGTTGTCGCGATTTTGATGAGCTGATTGCCAAGCTTTATCAAGTATATCCTGAAATTTTTAAATCTGAAGGACTGGTAGACTGAAGCTTGGCCTTTTTGGGGAAGCCGGCAGAAATTGCCAAAATCATTGTTTTTATGCTGGAAAGACCGGATTCCATTAACATGGACCAGGTGGTGGTCAATAGAAATAAAGGTCTTTAATTTGAGCTAATCTACGTTTTTTCCTCGTATAAAAGAAATTTGTAATGGATTACAAATTACCATATAATCAATCCAATGGCAACAAATGGGGAAGATAACTATTCTACTTCACAGGCTACACGAGATGAAAAAGCTCGTATAACTCTTAGAGAACAAGGCAAAAGAGATGCAACTGAATTCGGATATGTTGGGGGCATAGTCGGATCTTTACAGGACCTGCGGAGCAGAGGCTACGGCGAAGCGGCTATTATGGCTTATTTAGATGGAGTTTCGACGGTAATGGCAGAGTCAGTTTTAGGAGGACAAGGTATAAGTCCGGCTTCTCTTGGCTATGGAGACAAACTTGCCCAAATGAAAGATCTATCTACGCAGTTTATACTCCAGTCAGAACAGATAGCTACTCCGACAGAAAAATAAGAAAGCTTGATTTCTCCCCCATTCTTTACAATCCAACTCTTGGGTTTCGATAAATATGGACTCGGTTTTCCAATTAATCTTTTTATAGACCTCGTGGGCTAGCTCCAAACTGATACTTGATAATAACTTTAACTAGTGGTACCATGTGAACTATGACAATAAATAACAATAAACAACGGGTAACTCTTTTTCTTAATCCGGACCTATTAAGACACGCCAGAGCACAAGCTGTGGTTGAGGGACGCAGCTTAACCTTTCTAGTAGAAAGGGCTTTAATGAAGTATTTACCCAAAGAAACAATAATTAAGAAGCCTGATATTAAAGTGGCTTGATCCTTAAACTCACGTTATCAAATTAACAAACGCAGAGAATAAAGAAAAAATCTGTGATAATTTAAAAAAACAAAAGGGGATGAAATAATAATGACGGTAGCAATTATTGTGTACGCTTTTTTGGCTTGGAGAATTGTTAAACTGGTGCAAGTCCTTTCTCGTGAACAACAAGCTTCTTAATTTGTGGTAGCGCGCTGCTTGCGCTCTTTATTAGTCGAATGATATAAAGTTTTCGGTTTCGTTCAGAGAATTAAAAGGGGTGAAAATAAATATGGATATTAAATTAAATGATCAAAAGGGGAACGTGACTGTTTGGCCGGAAAAGCTATATACGCAGCAGGAAGTAGATGGTTTACTTGAAAAAAGAGGGGAGAGTTTTTCTTCTCGGGCAAGAGAAATAGAAGAAGAGTCTCATTATCGTTTCAAAAACCTTTACAGAGAATGATGCGGAGTTACTCAATAGCTTCAAGAGGTACTTTTTACAGGAAGTGGTAAAATCGTCTTACAGTGGGAAAAAGTGGAAGATATACCACTTCATTTTTATGGCTATAGAAAGAACTGGCCGGTCGACTCCGGAGTGGGATATCAGAAGGTTAGGAATCGGTGTTGACCTGGATGGGACATTTGCCGATAGTCATCCTTACGCACTTGCAGTTATGAGTCAATATCTAAGCCAAATAAGGGGAGAGGAGGTTCATCTTCGGGTTGAGGATACTCTTGATTGGGATCTGGCCAAACATCCTTTAGTTGCCGATACTCCGGGAGCCAAAGAATTTCTCAAGCAGCTTTACTATGAGAGAACTGATGTTTTTCAAAACGCGGTCGTTTACCCGGGTGCTCTGGAAGTAATTTGCGACTGGCGAAATCAGGGATATGAAGTTTTCTTTATCAGCGGTAGAGTCGACCAATATGGAATTGGCCAGGCAACTCAAGACTGGTTTAAGAATCTCGGCCTGGATTGGGTAGTCGACGAAAACAGACTGATTATTCGCTCTCCGGGGGTAACCGACTTAGATTTTAAACTCGGCATGATAACTCGATTTAATCTGCAGGTTTTTATTGATGACCGGCCGTCAACGATGAGAGATTTTGTTGCTGATTGTTTAATGATAAAAATTTTACCGGCCCAACCTTGGAACCAAAATGAATTGGGGATCAGCCAGGCTGTTTTTGCTCCTGATCCAAGAAGATTTAGCCAAATGGGAATGATAGTTGATCAAAGCCAAGGTAAAGGAATCGGCCCCGATTGGCGGCAGATTGATGCCTATGTTCAAGAAACTGCTCAGTGGTACTACTTTCTAGAAAGCTTTAGGGTTGGTTAAAAATACACCTTTAAGGTGTCTCACCCTTGACACCTTGGTAATCAGAGTTTCCTTCAGATTGGTTTGAGGTATATTTAGTATCGAAGGCTAGGTAAGAAATAAAACGGCACTGGAAAAGTCAGTTTAATATTACAATTGAAGTTAATTTAGTATATTTTAGAAATATGAGAGTAAAAAGTTTTTTAAAGATTATTAAGTTATCTGTCTTGTCTTTTGGAAAAATAAAATCCGTGGGAATGGAAGTAACTAATAAGTGCAACCTGAATTGCCTACATTGCTTCAGGAAAAACTCTAAAAGCCAAGACTTGCCAGAAGACAAATGGATAAAAGTGTTCAGAAGTTTGATTAAACAAGGGACCATATCAATGGCCTATGTGGGAGGCGAGCCATTACTTAGACAAGATCTAATTAAAATTGGAAAAAAATACTTTCCTGTAAACATGATAATTACAAACGGAACCATTCCTTTGCCGGATTGGAAAGATGTCACCTTTGGTGTTTCAGTTGACGGAACCAAAAAATACCACGAAAAAATCAGAGGCAATGGTTTCAACGGCAAACAGTATGATTTAATCAAAAAAAACATCCTGGATGGGGCCGCCAAGGGTTTAAAAATATACATACTTATGACTATTAGCAAAGAAAACAAAGATAACATTGAAGACTTTTATAAGGAATGGTCTGAAACTGAAGTAGCGGGTGTAATCTATGACTTTTATACTCCCCAAAAAGGTGAAGATGACACTTTGTGCCTCACCTTCAGCGAGAGAGACAGAGTGATTGACAAATTAAAAACTCTTAGATTAAAAAGACCTAAGTTTATGCCCTGGAATAGCGAAAGAATTTTGCAAAAGATGAGTTCAAGACAGGCCGGCAAATGGATCAAAAAATGCAGTGCTAAATTTAAAACGCGATTAAATTTAAATTTCGAGGGTAAAAAGCTTTATCCTTGCCAGATGGGAAGCCCCGATCAAAAGAAAGTAACAATTGACTGTAGCCGATGTGGTTGTATGATAGCCTACCTTGATGTGAAAGATACAGTCCTAGCGATTGAAATGTTTCGTTAAAGTTAGCAAAAGAATTTCTTTTAGTTTTTTCCCCACCAAAAAATTAAGAGACTGTTGGGTAATATCTTTTCTGGTAGAATATAGCCATGATTGTAAAAGAAATACAGTCAAAAACTATTCTATCCGTATCGAAGGTCTATCAGTATGACCTTAATCCTTATACGGGTTGTCAACATGGTTGTTCGTACTGCTACGCCCGTTTTATGAAAAGATTTACCGGGCACCGGGAGCCCTGGGGTCAATTTGTCGATGTCAAGGTTAATGCCCCCGATCTATTAAGGCTGGAAATCACTAAGAAAAAGCCAGGGAAGGTTTGGATCAGTGGAGTATGTGATCCATACCAGCCGCTAGAGGTAAAATATAAACTTACGCGCCAATGTCTGGAAATACTGGCACAAAACAACTGGTCGGTCATAATCCAAACCAAATCTCCTTTAGTTCTACGAGATATCGATATTCTAAAAAAAGGAAAAGATTTTGAAGTCGGTTTTAGTATTGCCACGGCTGATGATAGTATCAGGAAACTATTTGAACCGGATGTTCCTACAATCAGGGCTAGAGTGAGAGCACTTGATGAATTACACCGGGCTGGGATAAGGACATATGTCATGATCGCACCGATGCTTCCCGGGGCAGAAGGTCTTGCGGAAATCCTTGAGGGAAAGGTTGACTATGTAATAGTTGACCGGATGAACTATCACTATGCCGATTGGGTGTATCGGAAGTACGGTCTGGATGACAAAATGACCGATGATTTTTTTGACCTGATGGGACGGACACTTTCCTCGACATTCGCGAAATTGGGAATTAGTTGTTAAAGGTGGTATCGTAAAAAAATTAAAATAGATTTGAGCGTTGTCCGTCAAGTAGAGCAGATTCTAAAATCATTCCATCTAGGTACCCTGCTCATTCATTTTTTCAAACCTTTGATATAATTACCTTGTGAGCATGTTACAAACGGGAATAATAGTGATTTACGGGGCATTGTCTTTTATATTTTTTATCAAAGGATTATATGAGTCAGTTAAAAAGAAAAATTCATTCGGAGAAACAGCTTTTCTCTCTTGGCTGGGGATCTTTGTTTGGGGTGATGCGGTAATTATCGGACTTTTTTGGTTTTTATCTTCTCTCGTCTGTTTATTAGTAAAAGATTGGATCTTATTTCTTTTAATACTATCTGTTTTTTGGGTGGTAAGAAGTATGGGTGAAACTAGCTATTGGTTTAATCAGCAGTTCTCGACAATTAATCGGAATCCCCCAGAAAGATTAAGGGGTTATCGATTATTCAAGAATGATTCGATTTGGTTTATTTACCAGATTTATTGGCAGTGTGTAACGGTGGTATCAATAATAGCTACGATATATTTCGCAAACTTGTGGTTGAGAAGTATTCACTAATGAAGAAATTGGTTCTAGAATTGTCCCAGTAAGTGACACGAAAAGGATTTTCTCAACCTAATTAATGTAATGCGCCCTCAAGATGCACTATAAAAAATATTTTATTATTTGAAGTAAAATAGCTGTATGTGGACCTGTTCCAAGTGCGGAAGAGTTTTTGAAAAAGCAAAACAGCCTCATAGCTGTCACAAAATTTCTATTCCCTGTTGTATCCATTTGTTTGGTAACTATGATTTCTTAGCGGCTTTGCCAAAGAAAGATAAGCTGGAAATCAGATTTGCCCTGGATCAAAAATTAGATAGTCCAAGGTTAAAAATCTGTGTGCCCATGTCTGCAAAAGTCTTTAAGAACTGTATCGATCTAAAGGCAATAGAAGAAATTAATGAAGAACTTATTCGGTGGTTAAGCCAAGCCTATCACCTGAAGGATAAGCAGTAGTTTTAGCGTAGGAGACCTAGCGTCCGAGAGAAAAAAGATTTTTTAAACCTAATTAATACCCCTTTAAGCCACAAAGTGGTAAAATCAGCTTAAAGTGGCCAAATTAAAACTCTCTCTCTTTCTGTCAAAAAAACCGGCTTGGTTTTCCTGCTTTCCCTGGTTCTTGTGATTTTTACCAAAAATCTTTTTGCTTATGAAAATTAAAAGAAAGATATTCTAAAAATTGTTAGTCCTAGTTTAAAACTTTAAAAAACGTCAGGAAACCTAAGGCACTTTGAAGGTGTCTGTGACAAATTTTTTTATGCAGATTGTCAAGGATGTTTACTCATTAGGTATTTCTTTAAATAGCCGGATTTTGGTTTGTATGCCTCACCCGGATGACGAAGCAGTTTTTATTGGCGGTACTTTATATAAGCTATTTTTAGGTAAAATACCCACCCGGGTTTTGACTTTCAGCCGGGGTGAAAGAAGTTCTCTTCGCTATAGACTGGATAAGTCTGCGGATCTTGGTAAAGTAAGATCGATCGAGCTGAAAAATGCTTTGAAGATATTGGGGATAAAAGATCTGAAAATATTTGATTTCGGCGATGGAAATTTGAAGAATCGGGGAGAAGAAATACTGTCATGTTTAAGAAAAGAAATATCCCTATACCGACCCTCGCACATAATTACCCTTGAGCCAAACGGAATTTACGGACACCCTGACCATATCTCTCTGAGCAAGTTTGTCTCTGAGGTTTCAGACCCGCCAGTCAAAACTCTATACGCGACAGTTTCTATTAATTATATTTTACCTCGACAAGCCATAAAGTTGGCCGAAAAGGTAGTCAAGCCTAGTAAGCCTCAATTTATTATGAAACTGGGCCTTGCCGCCAGTATAAAAAAACTGCTGGCGTTAAAGTCCCATCAGTCGCAGTTCAGGTTTGACATGCTTCACTGGCAGTCTTTTTTATTCTTTCTCAAGAACAAGATGCTTTCCAGGGAATATTTTCTGTGAAATAACAATTGCCGGAGTGGTTATCGTATGATGATCTGTCATATTAGCCAACCAGTATGACCTGCTAGGTAAAAAGTGGTAGAATCAGCTTAAAGTGGCCAAATTTAAACTATCCCCTTCTTCTGCCAATAGGCAGGGATCGTCAAGGCTTTTAGGATTGATGTTGATTTTCTGACAAAGTATTATGAAAAATCTTGACAAATTAATAAAACGAATAATTGCCTTCCGAGACGCTCGTGATTGGAAACAATTTCATAACCCAAAAGATGTAGCCCTTTCCCTTACATTGGAAGCCTCAGAGGTTGTTGAGCATTTTCAATGGAAAAACGGAAAAGAATTGGAGGAATACATTTCAGCTCACAAGGAACATATCGGAGAAGAGTTGGCCGATGTTCTTTATTGGATATTATTGATGAGCCATGATTTGGAGATAGATATTGTCGATGCTTTAAGCAAAAAGATGGACAAAAACGAAGAAAAATATCCTATCGAGAAAGCGAAGGGACGTCATGCTAAATACGACAAATTGTAGGTAATAATGACAATTTCCCTTAAGGATCCACAAAAAATGGAAGGCCACAGGAAAAGATTAAGAATACGTTTCTTGAAAAGTGGATTTGACGGTTTTCTTGATTATGAAATTGTGGAATTACTTTTAACGTTGGGTACCCCTCGGAAAGATTGTAAGCAAATGGCAAAACAAGCTATTAAAGAGCTTAGTGGTTTACGAGGAGTACTTGATGCTTCGCTGGAAGATTTACAAAAGATTAAAGGTATTGGACCATCTAATGCATTTGGTATAAAACTTTTTCAGGCAGTAGCTGAGCGCCTCGCAAGAGAGCACCTACCAGAGAAAATTACACTTAATTCATCAAGGGCAGTAGCTAACTTTTTGCAAAAATCTATCGGACGGGAAAAGAAAGAGCATTTTGTTGTGCTGTCTCTTGATGCACATAATTGTTTAATAAAAATCAGTAATATTTCAGTAGGTTCGCTTAATTCAAGTATTGTACACCCCCGGGAAGTTTTTAAAGAAGCGATTCAGTCCTTTGCTGCACAAATAATAATTGCCCATAACCATCCATCGGAAAATCCTGAAGCCTCACCGGAAGACGTTGCGCTAACGAGACGCTTGGAAGAAGCAGCTAAAATTTTTGGTATTGAACTTCTCGATCACATTATCGTTACTAAAAACAAATTTTACAGTTTAAAGGAACAAAACTTAATATAAGTTCATGTCTGATTAAAGAAATTATTAAATTTAGAGGTGAGTGAGATCGGAAATAAATTTATAATCATTAGGTAAAGCAAAAAGGTAATCATACTAAAACAATAAACTTCAATTATGATTCTTTATGAAGGCACAATCGAGCGATTTAACGAAGATGTAATGCAAAACTGCATTGCGGATCGTGCGGCCGAAAAATATCGAGCTTACTACAAAAAGGATCCAGCTGATCGTGAATATAGATCATGGGCAATTTCGCTTGCAATCCTAAATAATAGTTTTCATTACGCCGGCCTTAAAGACAACCATATAATTGTCGAATACGAACTTCCTTTTTCGTCGCGAAGAATTGATGTTTTGCTTTTTGGGCATGACGTGGATGGAGAAGAAAATGTTGTAATGATGGAACTCAAACAATGGTCAAATCAACACGTGCAAGACGCCGAAAGTGAAGGTAATGTAGTCGTCGATTATGGGCAATTTAAGAGGGAACAACCACACCCCGTGCTACAAGTGCAAGGATACTATTTCGGCCTAAAGGATTTTCTTAGGATTTTTCAAGAAAAGAACTCGCCAGAATTAAGCGCATCTGTATATCTACATAATTATTCAAAGAATAAAGATGCCATACTTTTTTCTTCGGAATTTTCTAAATTAATCAAAACCTTTCCATTGTTTGCAAAAGAAGACGCTATTGAATTGGGAAGATATCTAAAAAAGCGCCTTCAGGGTGGTAAGGGTAAATTGATTTACGAACGATTTGCAAGAAGCCCAATCGAACCGTCTAGAAAACTACTTGATCATACATCGGAGATGATAAATAAACGGCAAATTTTTAATTTAATTGATGAACAAATTGTTGCCTACAATGCAATAAGGCACAAAGTTAAGCAGTTCGCAAAAACAAAGCAAAAATCAGTAGTGATAGTAAAGGGTGGTCCCGGCACAGGGAAGTCTGTAATAGCATTAGAAGTTATGGGGGAGCTTTTGAGGCAAGGGAGAAAGGTCGTACATGCCACGGGATCGTCCGCGTTTACAAATACATTAAGAAATATAGTTGGTGTTCGGGCAAAAAACCTGTTCAAATTTTTCAACAGCTTTATTGCAACGAAGTCAGGTTCTTTTGATGTGCTTATTTGCGACGAGGCACATCGTATAAGAGAATCAAGCATAGATAGATATACACCGAAAGTTCAAAGAACAGATTTGCCCCAAATAGACGAATTGTTAAATGTAGCGAAATTAAGCATTTTCTTTATTGACGAAAATCAGATCGTGAGACCGAACGAAATAGGAAGCGTCGAGATGATAAAAAAAGCAGTGCAACGTTTGGGAATTAAAAAATCTGATATCTCTGAATTTGAGCTTAAAACACAATTTAGATGTTCAGGTTCCGATGCTTACCTTCAATGGTTAGATTTTGTTTTAAGAATTGGTGATAGTGAATTTTCGGAATATGATCCTAAAATGGAATTTAAAATTTTTAAAAGCCCGCAAGAGATGATGGAAGAAATTCGGAAGAGAAATCATGAGAAACCTAATTCCGCGAGGATTACTGCAGGATTTTGTTGGTCGTGGAGTAAACCAATCCCAGATAATTCTTTAGTTAACGACGTAAAAATAGGAAACTTCGAAATGCCATGGGAAAAAAAAGACCAGTTTTGGAAATGGGCTACCGATGATTCGGGGATGGAACAGGTGGGAACTGTTTATACAGCTCAAGGGTTTGAATTTGACTATATTGCAGTTATTTTTGGAAATGATTTGGTTTTTGATCCGGTTGAAAGTAAGTGGCGAGCGATTCCGGAAAATTCTCATGATACGCAAGTAAAACGTAATAATCCAAATCTCACGAATCACTTAAAAAACGTTTATCGCGTACTTCTTTCTCGGGCCCATAAGGGAGTATATGTTTATTTTATTGATAAAGATACAGAAAAATATCTTAAAAGTCATTTACCGGAAATATAAGGACGAAAGTCCGCGAATACGAAAAATAAATTGATCAAATGGTTTATAAGCTCTGCGGACTTACAGATGACGAAATAAAAGTGGTGGAGAAAAACAATGACTAAACGTAGTGGCAACAATAACCAGAACGATCGAGACACACGAATCAACGATCCGCGGGGTTCTCTATGGAGAAAATGGGATTTGCAAGTTCATACACCTGGAACCAAAAAGAATGACCAATATAAATTAAAGGACGGTGATCCCTGGGATATATTTTGTAAGAAGATTGAGGAATCTGATGTCGTAGCAATTGGTATCACTGATTATTTTTCGGTTGATAATTATTTTACCTTTATAGATAAATTTAAAAATAAATACCCCGACTCCTCAAAAGTGTTTTTCCCAAATATTGAAGTATGTACTAATGATGTAGTTAATAAAGCTGGGGAGGAAGTAAATCTGCACCTTATTGTTAATTCTGATATGCCGAATATCAAAAGCAGACTTGGGGAGTTTTTAAGTAGTCTCAAAACAAATGAAACCAACAACCTTTCAGGCAAAAACATAAAGGCTTCTGAACTTTCGTCAACCAAAGATTTTGAGAAAGCTACAACAACAAGGCAGTTCATAGAGGATGCAATTAAGGCAACCTTTGGAAGTAAGATTGATCTTACTGATTATATGCTTATTATTGCCGCCGCAAACAATGATGGCATTAGAACGGATACTGAAAAAGTGGCTGGAAAAGTTAGAGGCAAACAGAGAAAGGCGGTAATTACTGATGAGATAGACAAGTTTAGTCACGGGTTTTTTGGAAGCTCAACTAATGTTGATCACTTCTCGGATAAAGAACGCCTAGATAACGGTGAAGAAACAGCACCAAAACCGGTATTGTCTGGTAGCGATGCGCATTCTTTCGAGGATGTTGACAACTTCCTAGGCAAAAAAGTTGTAAATGCTAAAGGTGAGGTAGAGAAAGAGATTACTTGGATAAAGGCCGATTTGACTTATGAAGGCTTAAAACAAATTGTCTATGAGCCAATTAGCGGCGAAAGAGTATTTATGGGCTCGATTCCTCCGGGTGGAAAGTTGCCCGACCGTGTTATTCGTAAAATAATTTTTAAAAACACTTCTGATTTTCCGAATGAAATTCTGTTTAACGATAACCTTAGCTCAATTATTGGAAGTAGATCGTCTGGTAAATCAGCGCTTTTGGCCTATCTCGCTTGTTCAGTTGACCCTGAAAGCGCAAAGGGGATCAAGCCCGAAGGTCCCGCGGCAAAAGTTAGTTGGGAAGATGTGAACTTTGAGGTTGCCGTTGAGTGGGGTAACGGACTAACGCAACACGGAAAAGTTGTTTATATTCCACAAAATTATCTGGCTGAATTAAGCAGTCGTCCGGATGATATTACAGCCATGATTAAACCTGTGTTGTTTGAGAATTATCCGGAAATTAAACAAGTTTATGAGCGACTCCAGATTGATATTAGAGACACTTACAACAAAAGCATTACCGAATCAGTTACAAAGTGGTTTGTCACGAAAGAGGAAGTTAGATCTCTAGAACTAGAGATTAAAGAGCAAGGTGACAAAACAGCTATTGAAAAGGTTATTGCGGATTTTGAAAAAAAGATCGATGAGCTTAAGAAAATTGCTTCCCTTAGCGACGAAGACGTCAAAAAATACAAGGAACTAAGTCAGGATATCCATAACAAGGAAGCAAGATTAAAAAAGATTGATGAAGAGCTTGGCGAACTTGAAGGATTTATTTACCGAGACGATAGCGACAGGAAAGATAAGGTTATCTCTATTACTACGAAAGTTTCTTTTATGCCCGCAATCGAGTCGTTGCCGTTAAATTTACAGAAGAAGATTACCCAAGATGTTACTCAATGGTCAAGTACCGTTAGCGGGCTGGTACAAAAAAGAATTCTTGCCTATAAATCTGATTTGGATAAGGAGAAGTCACGAGTTCAGTCTGAAATTAAAACCCTATACGATTCAAATAAGGATTTAATCGAAAAGTGTAAGAAAAACGAGCAATTGCAGGATTTGATCGAGAAGTTAGACAAGCAGAAGGAAAGAAAATCGGCAATAGAAAAGTTGACACAGGAAATCGCCGATAAAAACACCGAGTTAAGAGATTTGTCTGAACTAATTAAAAAAAGTGTTAGCGACAGAACTTCAGCCCTAGATACCCTAAAGACGAAATTTGCTGCACTTGAGCAGTCAGATAGCAAAATCCGTTTCGGGGTTGAAATTCAATTCCATCCCCAAAAATTTGAAGAGCTATCCGCACGCTTTAATAGAAAAGAGAGCAGTGATTTTATTGACAGAGAGAAAGATTTATTAAAAATCGACTTAATAAGAAGTGACCCTCACAATTTTCTTGATGCCGTGTTTGCCAAAAAACAAAAGGTGTTGTTTGATGAAGATTCGCAACTTTGCGCTAAGGAAGTTTTAACCTTCGTTGAAGATATTCGGTTCAACTCAACTATGGAAAACGACACAATTGGTGGTTTCAGTAGTAGTTCGATGACAGAAGGAAAGCAGGCATTATTTGCGCTTACCCTTCTGTTAACCAAAGAATCGGACACATGGCCTCTTTTGATTGACCAGCCAGAGGACGACCTTGATAGCCGGTCAATGTATTTTTCGATTGTTCCCTATTTGAAAGAGCAAAAGAAAAGGCGACAAATTATTATGGTTAGCCATAATGCAAATTTAGTCGTTGGTGCTGACTCGGAGCAAGTCATGGTTGCTAATCAGCACGGCGACGACCGAAAAAATAAAGATAACCAGAAGTTTGATTATCTAAGTGGCTCATTAGAGTACACGAAAGAAAGGGATAAAACTCAAGAAATTGTTTTGCTGTCTTGTGGAATTAGAGAACACGCTTGCGACATTCTTGATGGCGGTGAGGCGGCATTTGAAAAAAGAAAAGACAAATACAACCTATGAATAAAGGTAACCACCTTCAAGGTACTTTTCCCATTGAACCTCGGTGAATTTTTTTTCTCCAATTGCCCTTTTTGCCTTTTCACTGTTTTTGATTTAAACAGCAAATAGAATATTTTTTTAAAGTCCTATTTTTTTAATATATATGTTGATAAAGTAATCAAAGAGCTAAAAAGGCAATATCCGGGAAAAAAATCATCAAGAATAAGGTAAAAGTATCACTTAGTAATATTCGCAATATCCAATAAGATGGAAGTCAGAGGGGAAGTTTATTGAAGTCGATATTTATTTAGGACAAAACCAAGATCGATAGAGTTAACGACCGAATCCAGGTTGCTGTCAGAGCAAGGGCAGCTACTTTCACTAGCCTCTCGATAATTTTGAAAAATACACATGAAGTCTAAAAGATCGATTTTTTTATCTTGGTTAGAATCGCCGGGGGAACAACCTTCGAAAGTATAGGCACCGGTATGTTGCCTGTCATGATGAAAAGTGTTCCATGAGTAGGCTTTCGGAGCAGTTCCGATCAGTCTTTTAAGGTAAAGGTTACCCTCGATACTGACAGTGACTATTTCCAGGGTACCGTTTGAGTCGATGTCTTCGATCGTCGGGGTACGATAAGTTGGCTGACGGATTTGAATCGGCCAGTTTTCTACATTTTGGCCCGAGGACTTATAAGCATAGGCGGAGGAATCGTAAGCAGAAACAAAGATTAATTCTTGATCGTCTTCCTGGTCAATATCAACTATTAAAGGTTGGGCGCTGATGCTTCGGGGAGAATTTTGAGGCGGCCAACCGGGAAGGAGATTTCCTTGGGAAGAGATAGCGTAGGCCGCTTGATGTTGCATATCGTAAGCCCCGGCTAAAATCAGAGTGTCGGTTTCAGCCTGAATACTTCCGAGTGAGACATTCCATATAACACCAGGAGCAGAGACAGGCCAATTGTTGACTGGCTCACCGTTGTAGTTCCAGCCGTTAATTCTGCCGCCTTCTTCGTTCCATGAACTAATAAAGATTTCCATTTGTCGATCTTTGTTTATATCGCCTATTACTGGTGAAGAAAAAAGAGAACTGTAATAAGTGTAAGAGGTATTATCACCGATAATTTTCTTAGGCCAGCCTGGGGCAATAGTGCCATCACTTTCGACAACGTAAATAAAAGTACCTTCCTCAGGTTGATTATTTTCTCCAAGAGCGACAACGATTTCAGGACGACCGTCATTATCAAGGTCGCCAACTGCCGGAGTGTTAAACGTATTTCCAAACCAGAAGCCTTCACCTAGAAGCAGAGGAAAACCGGGAAGACTATTGCCGTTAATCTCGAAGACATAAAGTTTACCATATCGGCTGAGAAGAATGATCTCCAGATTGCCGTCGTTGTTTAAATCCGCTAGAACCGGCGAAGAAGGGAACCCGCCGCAAGGTCGGTCATTTCCCCAACCTTGACACCAACGTGATTCGAGAGAGATTTCGTCTGATACTTTTTTTGGATTCCAGCCAGTCAGGGGATTGCCATTATTTCTGATAATATAGATAATTCCTTCGCTACTGAAGGGGGTATCGTATACGTTTTCTCCCGCGACGACAATCTCCAAATTGCCATCGCTGTCCATGTCCCCGACGGCAGGAGAAGAAGAAGCCCCGTAACCGCCCTCTAAAATAATTGGGTTCGCCGGAAGGAAGTTGTTGCCCTCCGGACCAAAAATATAAAGATTTAAACCATTTTCAAATGTCTCTTGGGCACTAGTGACAATAATCTCTTTTTGGCCATTATTATGGAGGTCCGCGACATTTGGGGCAGAAGAATAATCATTGCTCAGCCTTTTAAACCAGCCTAAACTGGGGTCGTAGAATTCAACAAAAGCATAAGAGTAAATGGATAGTCCTTGCACATCATAAGCGGTTAATTTAAGAGTATAAATTTTCTCTTTTAAATTAGTCGTGTTCCAGGTTGTCAAACTGGCGCCGTTTGGTCCGGTATCAATAGGAGCGTCTTGACGGTGTATTTCAACCCATTGATCGGGGTAATAACCCTCTTCGTATTCAATTTTGAAACTTTCGCCGACAACCACCCCCCTGATTTCCAGGGGTTCACCGATTGATAAAAGGAAATAACTTTTTTCGTAGGGATATCTCAGAAAAGCTTCTGCTTCGGGGAGGGTGATTGAAAGGGCTTTATAAAGGTTAATCCTTCCATGGCCAACATAAAAGTTTGAGCTTAAAGGATCGACGGCAAGTTTAGTCATTTTTTCAAACTCCTTTTTATCCCAAGAGGGATGAAGTGCTTTTACTAAACCGAAGACTCCGCTGACAAAAGGAGCAGACATTGATGTTCCCGAAGCGAGATAGTACTTTTCCTCAACGATATGCTGGCCGTCTCCGTACATATCCGTTCCCTCAGCACGAAGAGACAAGATATCTATTCCGGGTGCGGCTAAATCTATTGTAGTGCCATAATTAGAAAAAAAGGTTTTTTGATCTGATTTATCAGTAGCCCCAATTGAAAAAACATGAGGTGAGCTAGCGGGAAAACTGCTGATTTCAAGACCTGAGTTTCCGGCTGAGGCAATCATTAAGACATGATTATCATTAGCATAGCTTAAACTGTTTGCTATTGTCTCTGAAAAGTCGTCTGAGCCAAAGCTCATATTAATAAGGTCGGCCTTGTTGTCGACAGCGTATACAATCGCTTTACTAATTGCTTCCGTATCCAAATACCCGCTTCCATCATTTCCTTTCCAGCCGGCTCTAATGTTCATGATTTTTCCAGTCCAACAGATGCCGGCTATCCCTGTACTGTTATTAGTAGTTGCATTAACAATACCGGCAACATGGGTTCCGTGACCTAATTTATCACTGGGGTCATTGTCTTCTATTTGACAGTCCTCGTCAGTCGAGCAAAGAGCATTTTCAGTATTAACAAAATCCCAACCGGCAATATCATCGGTGAATCCGTTTAAATCATCATCTATCCCATTGCCTGGGATCTCATCAATATTCTGCCAGATTCGGTCTCCTAGATCCTCGTGAGAATAATCAATACCAGTGTCAATAATAGCGATAGCCATGTCTATGCTTCCGGTATTAATATCCCAACCTTCCTGAGACTGGATTTGAGTTAAGCCCCATTGCTGATCCAAAAAAGGATCATCAGGAGTTAGGCTGGTTTGATAAAGATAGTTCGGCTCAGCATATTCAACATTAGGGTCTTCTTTTAATTTTGAAATTAGCCGCTTTTCTTCCGAGGGTTCCCCGATAAAAAAATTGCTCTCGATACCAAAGGGACGATTAATTGCCTTCTGGTCAGATTCTAATTTTATTTTGACTATTTTTTTTAGTTCACCTTGTTTAGTATCGAAAAGCGGTTGAATATTCCTAACGGGAGATTTTTCGAGAATTGAGTTAACCGAAGAAAACTGAGTTGCTTCACTAAGCTCCAGCCCTTGTGATTTTAAAAGAGGTTCTTTTTTAAATTTGACGATTATTTCTCCTGGCAGGTAACGATAAGAAGAAATAGGAAAAGAATTAGCTGGAGATTTAGCCTGGGTGGTTTCTGTAGTTCCTATTTTTAGCCAGGAACCATTGCGACGGATTAAAAAAGCAAAGAACAACCAAGCAAAAAAAAGAAATTTAAGAAAACGTTTCTTGCTTAAAATTTTTTCATTCACAATATTTATAATATCATAGGTAACTATTCGAAGTCCTTAGCTTTCGAGATTTAATTATCAAACTGTCATTTAGCGCCCCATTTAACACCTTCAAGGTGTCTTTCCCTTGACACCTTGGTACTTTTTCTACTGATTTAAAAAAATCAGAACCTATTTCAAGACTCTATTGTCATTCCAAGGAATCTAGCGTAAGCGCTTCGCCAAGTCAGACTTGGCTTCGCTGGATCCTTCTCCACGACCTAAAGTCGGGATTAGGATGACAAGGATGCAAAATTTGTGAAAATATCAAGCTTTCGGCCGAGAATTTTGGTGTATACTTATAAAAGAAGTGTCTAATCTGAGACATTTTGAAGGTGTACCAAATATATAAATTACCAGAGCATGGATAATATAGCAGAAGAGCCAACGCACCAAGACATTGATCTTCGAGTACATGTATTTTCTCAACGTGGTATCTATTCTGCACAACAAAAAAGGGCTGAATATTCTAATAGAGCCCTGGCCGAAAATGGAGATCCCAATAAATTAAAGTTAACTAAAGAACAATGTAGGCAAGGAATAATAATCAATGAGGGTATGAATAGAATATTTCGAAAGTTTGGGGTCTCGGTTGGTCAGTTTAATGAGGATCAAATTGTCTTAGGATATGTACGATGGATTGGGAGTGCAGGGTTCTGCGACTACGATGGAGTGATTCAGATTGCCGTGGATAGCGATTTTGCAGAAGAGTATGCTCACGAGAAGGTACATGATGCTGGACTAAGAGCCGTTCAAGATAATGTTCCAGTTAAAATGGGTGAAGTATATAGTCAAAAATCGAAAGAATGGAGTTTATTATGGTTCAAGGAGGCTATAACCGAAGTCACGACAAGACAAGTCCTAATAGAATCAGGGCTGGTACAACAATCTCAGTTAATCAATAAGGACCCTGGCTCAGTAAATCGAATCAGTTTTTCGATTGGTTCTGGCTATATGACGGAAACGCGAATGCTTGGATCCTTGATTATGTGCTTAACTGACTATTGTGCCAAGGGGGGAGCAAGGGATGTTATTGATACAGCTAGAAGAGCAGGAATTATTGACAAAGAAATTACTGAAAACGGGGTTACCGAGGAAGATATTTTAGCAATATTACAGTCAGGATATTTTTCTGCTGAGTATTATTCGTTACCATTTAAATTAATGGCATCAGCATTTAGAGAACAAGGGGGAATTAAAAAATTTGTAGAACTTTCCAGAAAATTTGAAGAACCAATTAGAAGAGAAAATCGAATATGGGATCAGGAGTCAATTGCAGCAGAACGACAGTTATATGATTTTCTTTCAGCTGTTAACCAGCAAAGGTGAAAATAAAACCGGCTAACTGTACCTTCAAAGTGTCTTCCCTCAAGCTTACGGCCGGTAATTTTGGTGTATACTTAACAAGAAGTGCCATATCTGAGACACCCTGAAGGTGTAATTCTATAGATTTATTGAATATGAAGAAAATTACTGATAAAGCCAGATAAAAAATATTCAATATTGCTCAAAAATTATTTTTAAAATATAATATAAATCATGAAGAAAATATTTTATATTCTGCCTTTCTTTTCTTTATTCTGTTTTATTTTTGCCGATAAGACTCTTGCCAAAGTAATTGTCCAGGAAAAAGGCACTGTCGAGATTGCCAAAGACGAAGTAATCAATGACGATCTTTTTATCGGTGCGGAAACTGTGAATCTTGAAGGAACCGTAAACGGCGATGTTTTTATCGGCGCCGCGTCAGTCAGAGAATCAGGAGTAGTTAACGGTAATTTACATATCGGCGCCGCTAATATGACCGTCGGCGGTTTAGTTTCCGGAAATCTTTATCTAGGAGGAGGCTCAATTAATTTAAACAAGGCAGAGGTTCGCGGTTCAGTCATTTCAGGCAGCGGAATTTTGAATATTGATTCTGAAAGCAGCATCGGCGGGTCATTAATCTCCGGCTGCGGGACATTAAATAACCAGGCGCCGGTTGGAAGAAATGTTTTTATCGGCGCAGGAATGATTATTTTGGATTCAAAAATCGGCGGAGAAGCGAGACTGGGCGGCGGTAAGATTGATATCGGCTCAAAGACCATAATCGGCAAAAACCTGTCTTACTTAATTGAAGATAATGAAGATTTTAGCCTGTCTTCCAAGGCAACTGTTGCCGGAGAAATTAAAAAATATGAAGCTAAGCCGATATCTCCTAAAAAAATAAACAAAGACCTTTCCCGGGTCGCTTCTGTGACAAAAAATGTTTTCAAGCTAATTTCCTTTTTGGGTGCCTTAATTGTCGGTTTTATTTTAATAAAACTTTTTCCAAAACCGGTCTTGGCAGTTTCCGAACAGGTTAAAAATTCATTTTTTAAAAGTCTGGGAATTGGTCTATTGGTTATGGTGCTGGCGGTGCCGACTTTGGTCTTAGCGGCGCTAACCTTAATCGGCCTGCCCCTAGCCGGAATCGCTTTTACCTTTCTTATGTTAAATGTTTATTTTTCCAAACTGGCAATCGGAATTAGTGCCGGGGTAATCATCAGCGACAGATTTGGCTGGAAAGAAATGTCATCGTACGGCAAGTTTACCATCGGGTTACTGGCAACTTATATAATAATGAAAATTCCGTTTTTGGGTTTCTTTTTATCTATTTTGGTTACTTTAACCGGTTTAGGTGCCTTATTAATCTATTATAAGAACTGCTTAAAGACTAAATAAAAAAGATAGGCCTGAGGCATCTTGAAAGCACTTTCTGCATGGATTTTTTGGGGATTTTAAGCCTCGGCCATCATTCGTTCCAGTTCCATTGGACTAAGTCCGTGAATCCTCAAGATAGGAATTGGCTTTTCTTCATAGGGATATTTAATTGCTAATCTTTCGGTTGCCGGTCTTTCTGGTTGGGGTAATTTATCCCTTTTTTGTCTGGTAGCAAACTCGGCAAGGTGGAGGAATTTTTTGGGGATAAAACGTCTTATTCTTAGACCACGGCAGAGACTTGCCCAAATGATCGGATTTTCTTGAGTATCCATAGTTATGCAAGGACGATCGTATTCATCGGTTATGATTTCGGCCGGAGATCCTAGTAAGTTTTCAAGTAAAGCAACTTTCCATTCTGGAATCTCATCATAATCGGAGTCCATTTTATACCATTGAACCAGGCCATGGGCGATCGCTCTACCGTCGTATTCGATATCCAACATTTCGCACAGATTATTAGTCATCGCTCCAGGATTTCTATAATTCGAAATAATTGGCAGTGTATCTGCTAAGGCAATGACCATTTCGTAACAACCGCCGGTGGCCCAGGTTCTGAAACAGCCAAAAATTCCGGTGTAAACCCCTTCGCCTTCATAGTGGGAACTAAAATCGGTCGATTTTAATAAGGCCATGCTTTGATCAATCATCACTTTTCCTTCTTCGGTGGTTGCATGGGTAGCGACTAGTTCGTATTGACCAAGTTTTTGAGCAAGAGTGCGTACCCTGATTAATTTGCCTCTGATTTGGGTCATTAATCCTGGGGTATTCGGTAAATAGCGATCCTGAACATTCCAATTTAACTCCCATAATAAATAGGTGAAGCCAAATAAATAGGTTAAGGCTCGGAGTGGTTCTAAATCTAGGTCATATTTTTCTTCTAGTTGATCAATAAAAGTAGTATCGGTCTCTCTTCCTGTCAGTTTAAGTGCGTTCAGGGCTCGGGGGGAGCCGCTGGTAATTCCTTGGATAATAGTTTTTTCAACGATTTCCTGATCCTTGGCTGATAAGGCTTCGAAATCAGCTCTTCTTGAGGCCATCTCGGTGACGATATCGACATCATCAAATTCCGTAGTTCGGTCTAAGCTTTTATATATTTGATGGTACTGATAAACGCCGATTGTTTCAAAAGGAAGCTCTTTTTCGGGTTCAATGGCTTTTTTACCTCTATGGTCAGCCAGTTTTTCCAGTAGTCGTTGATAGGTTATTTGAATATTGGAAACATATCTTGCCAGATCCGGTATCGAGGCAACGTCAGCGATAACAATCTCCCGATGAAGGCGCAGTTCGGTTTCGTCTGGAAAAAAGGTAAGCACGTCCCTTTCATCAAATATATTTCTTCCATCAATTCTGGCAACATCACCAAGCGCGTCATGCCAGCAAATATGATGAATAACCCGTTTAACTTGATTGGCAGAATAACCCGTTTTTACTAAGTAGTCTCTGCTAATATCAACTGATCTTCTTGGGTGCTCCCGACTGAAAGCATCGTGAACTTTCCCAATATCATGAAATATCAAGACTGTTCTGGCTATCAGCCGGTCCTCTCTTGATAAAGCTTCGGTATCTAATTCATTTAGAGCATAAAGAGTATGATCAACCGGATCAATGTCTTTATGGGGTTGGGTTTGCAACATACCTTTCATTTTCTCAAAGGGCCGGGGTAGTAACGATCTTATTTCTTCCAGTCCGGCTCGAAATTCGTCATCGGGTAAGTCTCTGTCGAGAATTGCTTTTATTGCCCGAAGACTTTTGGTCTCGACCTTAAAAACTTCGCCAGTTGAACCGGGTTTATCTCCTGGTTTTAGTTCTGATAATTCATGGGCAGTTAGCCAGCCATCTTTAAATAGTTGGTGCTAATGGTAGGCTTCTTTTATATCCTCAGGTGTCGGGGGTTTTGATTTGGTTTCTTGGGTTGATCTATCTTCGGTCATAATCGATTAAGATATGCAGTCAGACTTTCTTACCGATTAGAATAATTTTAGTGTCAGTGCTTTCTTCAATTCCAAGGTTAAGGAATTTTCTACTTTCAGAAAAGATAACCTTGAATCTTACAACAAATTATATCAGCTGGTAGATTTTTATGGAAACGGAAGTTTGAATTTTATAGTTTTATCGGTATTCTGAGTTAACTGCGGAAGCGGTTGTTCCCAATCCCGACACCAGAGAAACGGCTTATTATCAATTTTTGTATCAGAACTTAGTGCCTTTGCATCATTTAATCAGAACTCTGTTTAAAATCTCGATAGATACTTTAATGCTGATATTTTTGAAAACATCAAGCTTACGGCCGAGAACTTTGGTGTATACTTAACAAGAAGTGGCTAATCTGAGACACTTTAAAAGTGTAATCATAAAAGGATTGCCGGCATGGAAAATTTTTTAATTAAAATTTTGCACAAGGTTTTTTCGCCTTTGATTACTAAAGAGGGTTACTTAAAACTACCGCGCAATAAAAAGGCCAGATTTATATATATTTTTCTTTTTATGATTGTGATGATGATTGTTTCAATTATCTATCTTGAAGTAAAAGGTATTTGGTAGAGATTACCCTTATTTTTAATAGGTAGTTAACCACCTTCAAGGTGTCTTTCCTTTGGAGCGCCGCCGGTGTTAAAATCATCACTATGATTAAACTTGACCAGACTACTTTCTTAAACTCTTTCTTCCAAAAACTAAACGAGGTTGGTATCGATATTTCTCAGTATGAAATGGATCATCTTGGTTACCAGGCTTCCTCGAATGAGGACTATGACCAGTTAAAACAAGAGTTACAAAAAGAAGGAGACTTTTCAGACTCAAACAACCCCTGTTTTATAAAAACTACTCTATTACTGCCTTGGAATTAAGCTTCAACAACTATCTAAAAATCTAATCCCATAAGGATTGACATTGTTTTATTTTATAAACCTAATTTTTTTGAAGTCTGAGCCCCACCTGGGAGCAATCAATATCGGTAAATTTCAGCCTATTTCAAATACTTTATTTCTCGATTTCTCTCCCCGTTTTAAGATTATCTTTCCCTTTTTGGTTTTAAAAAATATTGCCAATGCTTCAATGACTGCCTTGTTAGCCTTTCCTTCCAATGGCGGTGCCTTTACATAAATATGTAATACGCTCATTAAGTCTTTTTCTATTCTTGGATTTTTTGAATTCGGATGGACTATTACCGATATTTTCATAATTTTACCTAATTAATTATACAGCTAATTGATTAGGCTGATATTTTTCTGTGATAAAATCTTATTTTATGACCAATTCTAAGAATATTAATCAAACAATAAATTATCAAGAGGGTTCCGTTGTCAGCAAAGAAATTATTAATAAACCGACTGGAACAATCACCCCTTTTGCATTTGATAAAGGTCAGGGATTAAGCGAGCATACTACCTATTGTTAACTAGGGGAAGACTGGGTTTATCGGCGTAGAATTGATGATTCAGTAAGTGATTTACAGTACAGGGTTCGTGGTTTAGAATAATAATATGTTTATACAATTATTGGTCAGTGCCCTTGCATTCTACGTGACCGCATACTTAGTGCCAGGTTTTATAGTTAGTGGTTGGCAAGCCTTGCTTGTTATTTCAGTCGTATGGGGATTGTTAACTTTGTTAGTTAAACCCGTAGTAATACTATTGACGCTACCGATAAATATTTTAACATTAGGGTTGTTCACTTTTGTTATTAACGCACTCCTCTTAATGATAATGAGCAAAATTGTGCCCGGTTTTAGTGTTGCAGGATTTAGAACGGCCTTGATTGCAGCTATCGTTTTGTCGCTTGTGAATATGTTTCTTTCAAAGCTGGCTCAATAACTTTTAAAAAAGGCTAAACGTTGTCTGTCTCGCAGGGCATTTCTTACGGAGCTAGCCTACTACACCCTCAAGGTGTCTTCCCTAAAACTTGCAACCGATAATTTGGGTGTATACTTAAAACAAGAAGAATCATATCTAAGGCATCTTGAAGGTGTAATTAATAAGAAAAACAGATAAAAAGAAGAAATAATTTGAGGTGTGGTCAATAAATTATTTTCTCAAAGATGGCCCAGAAAAAGATTATTAATCAACAAAGCTTAAATACGCCAAGACCAATCGGAATAATTTTTGATTTCAATGGAGTGCTGGTTGATGATTATCCGATTCAAAAAGAAGCGTGGAGTCAAATTTCCCGGGAGTTAAGAGGACAAATGGTTACTGATGGAGAAATGGTTCATCGAATCCGAGGAGTACCTTCTAAGGAGACAATCAAATGGTTGTCCGGTAACAAAATGAGTACTGAAGAAATCGAAAAGTTAGCCAAAAAGAAAGATCAAATAACAGAACATTTATGTAGAACCAGTCCGTTGTTTCATCTCAATATCGGATTGGAAGAATTCTTAAACCAAGTTCAAGACAGAAATATTCCCCGGACGATTGCCACCTCTTCAGCAGTAGGAATTTTTAGTTTTTCTTTTAAAAAATTGCGTCTTGATCAGTGGTTTAACAAGCAGAAAATACTTTATAACGATGGCAGGCATAAAGGGAAACCAGCGCCTGACCCGTATTTGTTGGCTGCTAAAATAATCAATTTAAAGCCAGTAGAATGTCTGGTAATTGAAGACGCTAAGTCGGGAATCCAGTCGGCGTTTGCCGCTGGTGTTAGGAATATCATTGTTATTGGAAATGACGAGCGCCTGAAAGTATTAGGTAGCCTGCCCGGAGTGGTTAAGACGATCCATAATTTTACTGAGCTAAAAGTGGCCGAATTGTTTGACTAGTCTCTGCAATTGACAACATACACCTTAAAGGTGTTTTATCCTTGACACCTCGACTCCTTCGATTTCACTCAGGATTATAATTCGCTCAGGGTTGTAAACACCCCAGGAAGTTAAACGGATTTTTACCAGAAAGCTTTTTTTATCTAAGACACCTTAACGTGTAATTTGGGAGTTTTATACCTTTTTTTGTGGAATAAAATAGACAAACCAAATAAACCAAACGAGCCAAAGCAAATCTTTCCAATCTCGGCTGAAAATTCCCGGAATACCCAAAAGACCAAGAAATCCCAAAAAACCCAGCAGCCAATTTTTCTTCATTTTTTTATTATACACTTTGGCTCCCAGTATGATATCTGAGACACCTTAAATGGTGTAGAATAAAGATATGTACAAATTATCTCCTTCGGATTTCAAGTATTTATACGAGGATTGCAAGCATTGCTATTACCAGAAAGCAAAAGGCTTAATTAAAGAATTGCCTTCAATCGGCATGCCCGGTGTTTTTACAAAAATGAATTCACTTTTGCAAAATGCAATTATCGGCATGGATTTAAGAGAAATTAATTCGCTTCTTCCGGCCGGAAAGGTCGAGGTAAAAGAAGGTTTCCTAAAATCAAAACCCATTCCGCCGGCCAATGATTGTTATATCGGCGGCAGGTTTGATTTTATTTCCCGCCTTGAAGACGGAACTTATTCCGTAATTGATTTTAAAATTACTGACCCGACGGAAGACAAGATTCAGAGATTCTTTGCCCAACTTCACGCCTACAAGTTCGCATTAGAAAATCCTGATTTTGGAGAACCCAAAAAGGTCAGTAAAATGGGAATCATTGCGATTAATCCCGAAGAAATTTCATTTCCGGCTGAAGACGTGATTTTTAAAGCCAAACCCCAGTGGTTTGAAATTGCCGAAGATATGGATCGGTTTTATGCCTTCATTTCCGAAGTTTCAAAGTTATTAAACGGCCCTCCCCCGCCTGAAAATCCTGATAGTTGCAAATGGTGTTATTACCGGATTTGTACTCAAAAGCCAAGGGGTGCTCAGGAAGATATCCTCTTTTAATTAACAAGCTGATATTCGATCTATGGCTATCCAAATTTCTAAAAAAATGAAGATTATCTTTGTCCTTTTTGCCGGAGTGATTTTTGCCGGATTTAGCTATGTTTATCAAAAAATCCTCGGCGGTAAAGCCCTCAATTTACCCGAGAATGAGTATATTGTCGGCGATAAAAACGTAGTTACGGTTACTCCTCAAAAAGAAGAGCAGGTAGTTGCTTCAATCGTTTATTCCGACAACATTGCTAGAGGAATTGACGAAGTCATCCAAAAAACCGGCAACCTGAATTTTATTTTACCCGGCCAAAAGGTTCTGATAAAACCCAATGTTAACAGTGATGATCCGGCGCCTGGAACCACCCACCCTGAGGCTTTGGCGGAAGTGGTCCGGCTGGCCAAAGCCCGGGGTGCTTATGTGATTGTTGGTGATCGGTCAAATCCCAACTGGAAAACGATTCCGGCAATGAAAACGACCGGAATGTATAGCGCTGCCCAAGAAGCGGGTGCGGATGAAATTGTCGGCTTTGAAGATGAAGAATGGATCAGAGTTTCTCCGGAAAAAGCGAAGTTTTGGCCCAACGGATTCAGAATCCCCAAAAGGCTGCAAGAGGTTGACCATATTATTTCGGTTCCGGTTTTACATACCCATTCGATTACCGGCCATTCTTTAGCGATTAAAAATCTGGTTGGTCTAATCGATCCGATCGACCGGATGGTCTTTCATGCCTCCAAAAATCGGGAGGAAATGATCGCCGAGATTTCTCTGGCGATCAAACCAAGCCTGGTGGTCATTGACGGCACCCGGGCGCTTATCAGAGGCGGTCCCTCTAAAGGGGAGATTGCCGAAACCAAAGTTTATCTGGCCTCCAAGGATGTTTTGGCAGGCGATGTTTTGGGAGTCACCCTGCTTGAAAAACATGGCGCCAGCCTGCCCTTCAAAAATCCTTGGGATTCGGGTCAAATAAAACATTTTCTCGGTCTTAGTCTGAGCCAGTTTTCCGAGGATGAGATTAATAAAGAAGTTTCCAAAATCTGAAACGATAAAAATACGTATCCCAGTTGTTTTACCCTTGGCACGCCGGTGTTAAAATCATCACTATGATTAAACTTGACCAGACTACTTTCTTAAACTTTTTCTTTCAAAAACTAAACGAGGTTGGTATCGATATTTCTCAGTATGAAATGGACCATCTTGGTTACCAGGCTTCCTCGAATGAGGACTATGACCAGTTAAAACAAGAGTTACAAAAAGAAGGAGACTTTTTAGACGAAAACTTAGTTGGCGGCCGGCGGGTTGGACTTTTCATGCTCAAACAACCCCTGTTTTATAAAAACTACTCTATTACTGCCTTAGAATTAATCGCTCCAAAAGAAGAACAAGTTTGCCCGTCGGCATTAGAACATGCGGAATTTATTATTGACGAAGACTTTGAATCTTTTACCCAAAAATACCCTCACTTAGCTTGGGATAAAAGTAAAATGAATCAGCCGATGTTTCCGATGGTCAGTCTTAAACTTGATGACAACATACAAGTAAAATTTCACCACCAGCCAGTATTTGAGATCGCCAAAGAAAAACTTAGCAAGATAAAAAGTTAGTTCTAAAATCATCTAAGCCCGAGATCCCCTTTTTTACTTCAAAGTTATTAACACTGATATAATTTTTTATAGAAAGTACGTTTAGCCGGCAAAAAATAAGATGGAAAGTCCAAAATTAGCAGTTACGAGCATGGATAAACAAATTATCAAACTCGTAAATGAAAGTGACCATAAAACATTAGTAATTTGGGCTGCCGATTGAAATAAGGCAACCACCTTCAAGGTACTTTTTCCATTGCACCTCGGTAAAATTTTCTTCAATTACCTTTTTTAACTTTTTCCTTCTCCTGATTTAAAAAAGTATCCAGCCTACAGCCGATAATTCTGGTGTATACTTTAAAACATGAAGAAAACACAAACATGAGCCAACCCAAAATCTTTAAAAAGATTCTGAATAAGTTTAAAAGAGACAATGCCTATGTCTTAACGGAGGAACATAAAAAGTGCTTGGAGATCTTGGAGAATACCAACCAAAATCTCTTTATCATTGGTAAAGCCGGGACCGGCAAGTCGATGCTGATCCAATACTTCCGTAACCAGACCAAAAAGAAAGTGGTCGTCCTGGCACCAACCGGAATTGCCGCTTTAAATATCCGCGGGCAAACAATCCACTCATTTTTCGGTTTTCCTCCCCGGTTAATTGAACCGAAAGCCATCAGGAGGACCGGAAAGCGAATCTTTGCCGATTTGGACTGCCTGGTGATTGATGAGATCTCCATGGTCAGGGCGGATCTGTTTGACGGTGTTGACCGTTTTTTAAGACTTAATGGCCGGGACGAAAGATTGCCGTTTGGGGGTATTCAAGTAGTTATCGTCGGCGATTTATACCAGCTGCCGCCGGTGATTACCTATCAGGATATCTCGACCTATAGCCAGCTTTATGATTCTCCCTATTTTTTCAGCGCCAATTCTTTTGAACTGGACGATTTTAATGTGATTGAGCTAAAAACAATTTTCCGGCAAAAGGAACTTCATTTTATTGAATTCCTTAACCAGGTTAGATCGGGTGACGTCTCTGCTGATACTTTCAGTTTAATTAATCAAAGAGTAACGGCCAAACAACCGCCCGGGAGCCATATTGTTTTATGCACGGTCAATAAAACCGCCGAGGCAATTAATCAAAGAAAACTCGACAAGATAAAAAAGCCGTTGTTTGTTTACCAGGCGGCGATCGAGGGCGACTTTCCGACCGAGAACCGGAATTTGCCGGTTGATTTGGAATTAAAGCTTAAGAAAGGGGCGAGAGTTTTATTTGTCAAAAACGATCCGGGTAGACGGTGGGTAAACGGGACATTGGGTAAGGTTGACGAGTTGGCTGAGGATTTAATCGAGGTCAAAATTAATGAAACCAAAAAAATTGTGGCGGTCGATATCAACGAGTGGGACAACATCGAATACGAATATAATCAGGAAACCGGAGGGCTCGTGGAAAAAGTCATCGGCAAACTGAAACAATATCCGCTCCGGCTAGCCTGGGCGATTACCGTTCATAAAAGCCAGGGCATGTCTCTGGATAAAGTTTGTGTTGATTTCAGCCGGTCGCCCTTTGCCCATGGCCAAACTTATGTCGCCCTGAGCCGGTGCCGGAGTTTAGAGGGGATAATTTTGACCAAAAGAATATGGCGTAATGATATTTTGATCGATGAGCGTATCACCGAGTTTCACAAACGATTATTAAGACAGATAGTTCACTATTAAAAAATAAGACATTCAAGATGATTTATCCTTGATGCTTGTGTAAGTTTTTCCTTCTATCGTCTCTGTTATAATATTCTTAGATTGTCGGAGGCACTTTGAAGTTATCATTGTTTTGTTACAGGGAACAAATATATCTATGATTAAAGGGATAATATTCGATGTTGATGGGGTAATTATCGATACAGAAGAGATTCACTTTAAGGCGTTCAGGAAGGTTTTAAAAGCTTACGGTTATCATCTTACCAAAAGCGCCTATAAGCGATACTTTAGCGGGAAATCGATCAAAGGTGGAATGCTTTCTCTGCTTTCGGAAGTCAAAGTCAGGTTTACCTCCAATCCGGATGATTTTATCTTCAAAGTGAGTCAGGGTGGAATTCAGCTTAATAAAATCGGTAAATTAGTCGCTAAACCAATTCTTGCCTGTACGACCGGACTTGAAAAAGTGCTTATTAAAGAGGTTTTGAAGCATCATCGATTAGAAGATTATTTTAGCGTTCAAATCACTGCCGAACAGTATGTTCAGAGTAAACCTCACCCGGAGTGCTATCGGGCGGCACTCTCAAGGATGAAACTTAAACCCGATGATGCCATTGGTATTGAAGATACGCCTTCCGGAATAAAGGCTTTAAATAGAGCAAAAATATTTTCATTGGGTTTAACGACCACCCACTCTAAAAAAGATTTAGTTGGGGCAAAAATGACAGTTGATTCGTTAATGGATTTGGTTAATTGAACACACTTATACCCTCGAGGTGTTTCACCCTTGTAATCAAAATAATTGCTGTAAGATCTGCTATACTTGAGTAACATGAAAATCGTCAGAAAATATAATGCCAGTATTATCAGTGGGGTAGTAATTTTAGGCAGCTTCAAGAGAATAACCGAGGTGGTCGATGCGGTCAAAAATAAGATTAAAGGCCTTGTTGGGAAGAATTACCGGGAAGTCGAAGCTACAAAAGAGTTGTTGCGGAATATCACCAATACGAATCGGCCTGAGAGAGTAAGATTTTTAATGCTGGATCGTAACTTTGAGGAGAGAGTTTATACGCTGATGTTTATTGATAAAGATACTCTGATCGAGAATGCCTCCGAGGTCGTTTGTTTGATTGCCGAAAAAAGGCCGCTTAAACTGATTCCCATCATCAGGCTTAATTCAATTTCGGATTTATCTCAATATTTAAAGGATTCTTTTTTTGGAAATTTTGGTTACTTCATTCTTGGGACTCTCAATCGCAAGGATAAGGATCTTCTCAAGATTAATCAGATTAAATAAACTTCACGAAACGGTGCTGGGGAACTATTTAAAAACCGATTTATTTGGTATTTATTGCCGTTTATAGTATAACTTATAGAGTTAGTTTGTGTAGATGGTAGGCGACTTGGGATTATATATTAACCAGTTGGACCAAAGGAGTTTTCAATGGCTAAAAAGGGTGACCTTCAAAGATTAAACATAGAAGTCTCAAGATTGCCATTAGCTTGCGATATTATTATTGGTAAGAATATCTTAACCAACATTACTGGTGTAATCGATTTATCTAAAATTAATCAAAGAGAAAAATTTCGCCGGATTGATATTTTAGACGGCCTTGTTTTACAAAAAATTTCTGGCCTCAAGGAGCAAAGTTATCTTGTAGGACTTGAAATATTAGTAGATTTTCTTAAAAAAGGGAAAAACAGGAATGGAAACAGTTATAGTACTCACGCTTAGGTTTATCTCTTATGCGATGATGGCAGTCCATTATATGCTCCTCCTTTCTATATTAAGATTACCCAAATAATCTTAATTTTTGCTGAGACATTAACAGACACCTAATATAGGTCTTCAAGATGTCTTTCTCTTGGTACGGTCAAAGAACCTCAGAAAATTTTGGAGTTAAGCGCACTCGGGTATATCGATACCGGATATCAGAAAGAAATTGATGGTGAATAGCAAGATTGGTTGAAGAACCATGATAAACTATTTAAACTCAGCTCATTTTCAGGAGGCTGTTATACTATTCATCATTCTTATTTACCATTAATCAATTATTGAATAAAGTTTATGAAAAAAATAGTTTTACTAGGTCTGACCTTAGTAGCTTTAGTGATTTTTGGCGGAAGTTTGTTATCTTTAAGGCGTCAGTATAATTTTCCAAATTACGGTGCGCCTCCCTATTTTGAGGAGGAAGACGGAACCGAACAGGATTTGGGCAGATTTGGCAATCTTTTAAAGTGGGTGCGCCCGGAAGGGCCGTTAAGAGTTGGGCTACAAGCCGGACATTGGAAAAACAGTGAATTGCCTGATGAACTAGTCAAGCTCAGAAAGACCAGTGGCGGGACGAGTAACGGTAATACTGCCGAGTGGGAAGTAAATCTGGCGATTTGTAAAGAAATCAAAAAAATACTTGAGAAAGAAGACATTGTCGTTGACATTTTACCGGCAACTGTCCCGACTAGTTACTGGGCAGACGCCTTCGTATCAATCCATGCTGACGGCAGCACCAGTCCGAAAACATCAGGCTTTAAAGTCGCAGCCCCTAGAAGAGATCTGACCGGAAAAGCAAATGGTTTGATCGCCCTTATTAAACAGGAATACGCCAAAATTACCGGTTTTGATGAAGACCCAAACATTACCATGAATATGAGCGGCTATTACGCTTTTTCCTGGAGAAGATTTGAACATGCCATCCACCCGATGACTCCGGCAGCGATTTTGGAGACCGGTTTTTTAACCAATCCGACTGAAGCGAGAATGCTAATTAAAAACCCTCAAATCCCTGCCCAAGCGATTGCCCAGGCCTTGATTAATTTCTTAAAACCATAAAAATTCAATGTTTTACACTTTCCAGTTGCTTTAATTCTTGTACCATATAGCAAATTAAAGGATTGGAATTCTTTTGATAATTGACAATGTACGTTTTAAATGTTAAGTTAAAACTAACATGAATATTGTTAGTACGACTACGTTAAGAAATAATTTAGCTGATGTCATTGATGAGGTTTCTAAAAAAAGAGACTATTTACTCGTATCCAAAAGGGGTGAAATTAGTTCTGCACTTGTAAGTATTGAATTGTTTGAAGATTTACTCGCTTTAGCCAACAAAAAGTATTTAAATAGTATTAAAAAGGCAAGGAAAGAATATAAAAAAAGAGAAATATTTACTCATGAGCAAGTTTTCGGCGAAATTTAATCTTCTTTACACAAAAACCGCTGTCAAAGATATTCAAAAACTTGATCGTGTGGTCAAGAAAAAAATCAAAAAGAAAATCGAGCTTTATTCCCAAAAACCCTATTTTTATGCCAGAAAGTTAATAAAGCCCTCTTTGGGATCATATCGTTGGCGAATAGGAAAGTATCGTGTTGTTTTTGATATCGATAAGAGCAGGATTGTTATTTTAAGAATCGGACATAGAAAAGAAATATACAGTTAAAAAGCTCGACGCAATCTCTCAGTCTTTAAGGTATATTTCTCTATGCTTTTATCAGGCAGTAAAAAAAGACTCGTTTGCTGTGATAAAATTAATCTATATCAGGTCAAGAATCAACCTGTATTAAGCTATGCCGATGAAACAAATCTATTTTGCCGGACTATTATTTTCTCAGGCGGAAAAAGAATTTAATCTCGATCTTACCCATAAACTTGAGTCTTTGGGTTTTAAAGTGTTTTTACCCCAAAGAGATGGGGTGGAAAAAAACAAGACTTTCTATAGTAAGATGCCAAAGGAAAAACGAAGAAAGCTAATGTTTGAACTGGACCTTGAAAAAATTAAAGAGTCGGATGTTTTTCTTTTCATTCTTGATGGCAGAGTGCCGGATGAAGGGGCCTGTTTTGAGCTGGGAATAGCCTATCAACAAAAAATCAATCAGAAAAAGAAAAGACTGATTATTGGTTTACAGACTGATATCCGGGCGGCTTTTCTTGATGCAAAACTAAACCCAATGATTAGATGCTGTTTTGATTATTTGGCCGAGAATGAGAAGGACCTGATTGATTTTCTAAGAGTTGCTTGATTTTCTTCGACTTTTATCTCTAAACCAAGTTCTTCCCAGAAGTGAATTCTTACCCTGGGTAGATTTCTCAAAAGAGAGACGATTTCCGTTGCTTTATATTCATTTTTAGTTCCGATCAAAATATCCATAAACAAATTATATCATCAGCCAAGTACCCTTTTTTATACTGTCTCATTTACTATTGAAGTGATAAACTAAGAGTAGGCGAATTTTAAGAATAGAACTAGTCTAAACCGAAAGGCTCAGCCAGAAAGAAGCATAATTAAGGTCTGGTATTAACTGATGAAAATTATTAGCAGCCAAATTTCTGTCAGTGAACTGAAAAAGATGTCCGGACGGATGTTTGGAAATTTAATTAAAGCGGTTGTTGATGTCAAAAAAAATAGCAAATCTTAGCCGGGGGTAGATGATCCGAGAATCCGGGAGAAAATAATCACAATTATCAATAATTTAGTCAAAAAATGACTTATCAGCACCAAAGTCTCTCTTCCGGTCGCTGGAAGACTTTAAGCTTCATCGAGCAAATGGCCAATATTGGCAGTGAAGTAGAAAGAACGATTTCATGGAAGAAGAAAGGTAATAATTTATACAGTCAAAAGGCATTTTTCCGGACCCTTGAACTGTTGGACCTGACGATTGAAGATGCGAAAAATAAAGACAGATTACGTGAGTTAACCAGGTTACGCGAAGTTCTGGTTGATTATTTTTTCGGCGAAAATCAATTCTCTTCTTCAGACAAGCTATGGCATAACTATTTTTATGCTTTTAATTACGCTGCCAGTCTTAATTCCAAATACCGGGTTCCAAAGAGTTCAGCTTTGGAATCGAGAGATCGAAATTGAAATCAGTCGGCTTATTCTGGCTTAGGCGTAATGGAATAAAAATCTGAGAATTTAACAATGAAACTGGATCCGAAAATTCATCAGAAAAACAAAATTCCAATACTGATTACTGTTTTCGGAATAATAATTATTACCAGTTGGTTGATGACTTTTAGTTTCTGGAAATCCAGATTCAGATCGGCGACTATGTTAATTACAGCGACTGAGATGATGTCATATAACCAAAATGTTTTACGGCTATGAAAAAAACTTGGCTAGAAAAGTTAGAGAATAGAAAGAACTTTCCCAAAATTTTAAAACTGGAAAAGCGTTTCCCTTGCTATAATGCCATGCATAAAAGAGAAAAAAAATACCAAGTAGCCGGCTTTGATAAGTATTTAATAAAACTGTAATATAATCTGGTAAATTTAGCTTTTCCATCCAGAGTGATTATATGGCCAATATTATCAAATGTCCCCATTGTGGCAGAGAAGTCGAAGTAACCGAGGCTTTTCGGCAGCAAATAGAAGTCGAGGTGAAGACTGATGTACTGGCGAAACATCAGCAGGAAATAGTCAATGCCAAAAAAGAAGCGGAAGAAAAAATCCGAAGAGAAATTGAAGAAAAAGGCGTTTTGGAAATTACTGATCTTAAAAGGCAAGTGCAAGAAGATAGAGAGAAAATCAAGGGACTTCGTGAGCAGGAACTGCAGCTTCGGGTAGAAAAAAGACGGCTTGAGGACAAAGAAAGAGAATTGGAGCTTGAAGCGCAAAGAAAGTTAGATGCCGAAAGAAAAAATATCGGAGAAAAAGCTCGCCTGGAAGCGGAAGAGGAATATCGGTATAAGGATCTTGAAAGTCAAAAGATTATTAGAGACTTGAAAAAATCTGTCGATGAACTTCGTAGAAAAGCTCAAGTCGGCTCTCAGCAACTGCAAGGAGAGGTTTTAGAGCTTGATTTGGAGGAGATTCTCAATAAACAGTTCCCCAACGATAAAATAGAACCGGTAGAAAAGGGGGTTAAGGGAGCAGATATCCGTCAGATAGTAAAGAGTCCGAAAGGTAGAGTTTGGGGAGTTATTCTTTGGGAGTCAAAGCGAACCAAGGCTTGGTCTGATGGCTGGCTCGGTAAACTGAAAACCGATCTTCGGCGGGAAAAGGCCGATATTCCGGCGATTGTTAGCCAAAGGCTTCCTGATGAAGCTAAAACCGGTATTGGTCTTAAGGAGGGGGTGTGGATTTGCAGCCATCCATTAATTATTCCGCTGGCAATACTTCTTAGAAAAAGTATTTTGGATGTAGGCTATCAGAAAGCGATTTCTGAACATCAAGGCCGAAAAGCTGACTTGATTTACGATTTTATCACTGGTCATGAATTCCGCCAACAAGTTGAAACGTTGGTCGAGGTTTTCCAAGAAATGCAGGGCCAGCTTAATCAAGAGAAAGCCTCTTTCGAGAAGGCTTGGAAGCAAAGGGAAAAACAACTACAGAGGTTATTAATGTCCACTGCGGGAATTTATGGTAGTATTCAGGGTTTAGCGGGGACTTCTGCTATTCCTCAGCTGAAGGGATTAGATCTTCCCCAACTTAAGGACGGAAACGGTTAAAGTAAAAAACAAGGTGGTATCGCCAAATGTTGATTATCATCGAGAATTGGAAAAGATTAAACGTTTGACTTGGAGCGATGAAAAGAGATGACCCGGGAGAAAAGAATCCACATCGCGATAATGAGAAAATCTTGGGGATTAATCCAAAAGATTTTAACTGGTGAAAAAGCAGTTGAATCCCGTTGGTATAAGAACCGATACAGGCCTTGGGACCGGATCTTTCCAGGCGATACGATTTACTTTAAAGATTCGGGCGAACCGGTGACCGTTAAGGCAGAAGTGATTAAAGTCCTCCAGTTTGAGAATTTAACTCCCCAAAAAACTAAAGAAATTCTTGATGAGTATGGTGAAAGTGATTTAGGAGTAACTAAAGATCTACCGGCAGATTTACAAGACTATTTTAATGACAAGAACTATTGTATTTTGGTTTTTTTTGGCAATGTTCAGAAGGTCAAACCGTTTGAGATTAATAAGACCGGTTTTGGAGCGATGGCTGCTTGGTTAATTGTCGATGATCTTGAAAAAATCAAAAAGCAGGATTGATTATGCAAATCTACTATCCATATCTTGAACGTTTCAGATTTTTCCGTATCTTCTTAGTGCGGTATTGACGATTTTCTTCAGCAATTCTTGATATTTGATACCAGCCGCCCGTGCTGCCAGGGGAAAATAAGAGGCTTGTGACAACTCCGGTGGAATCAGCCCCGCCGGCGAGTTGACTTCCAAGACATATGGCCGGTTGGCTTCATCGCAACGTAAATCTACCCGGCACCAATCCTGAATTTCCAAGGCTTCCCAAGTTTTAAGACAAATTTTTTCGAGAAGTTGGCTTAATTGACGGCTGACTTTGGCCGGACATTGTAAATGGTTCTCTTTTCCCTCCTCTTCATAAATCCATTTTACTTCCAAAGAATCCAAGGGTAAATAATTCTTGGGTAATTTAGTAAAATCAGGTTCAATGATCGGCAGCAGTTTCGGCGGATTGCCCCACATGCCGATAGAAAACTCCCTGCCTTTAAGAAACGGTTCTACCAAAGCCGGCTGTTTAAAAGTACGGATAATCTTTTTTACCTGGGCTCTTAATTGGTCGTAGTTGTTAACAATGCTTTGTTGGGTAATTCCGGCCGAAGATCCTTGGGATAAGGGTTTAACCAGTAGAGGAAACTGCAGCTTTCTTGGTAATTTATCTTTGCTCGTTTCAAAAAGTTGGCTTGGTAAAACCGGTACTTGATTTATCAGTAAAACCTCTTTAGCTTTGGCCTTATTGAGGCACAGACATTGGGTCAGGGGTCCGGAACCGGTGTAAGAAATTTGTAGCATCTCAAGTATCGCCGGCAGTTGAGCTTCGCGGTCGTGGCCGTAGATACCTTCCGCGTAATTAAAAACCAGATCGATTCTTCGGCGATTTTTTTTGAGAATTGCATAAGCCTGCCGATTAGCTTCTATGGGTAAAACCTGATAACCGGCTTGCTGTAAATTATCTTCAATAGCCTTGATTGTCTTCGGATCATCAAAATCAACTTCCAGCTCGAACCGGGGGTCATGCGGGTCATGATAACGATGCCGAACATTGAATAAAAAAGCGATAAGTAATTTTCCCATACTAGACATCTTATCATAAAATGTTAAAAAAATACCTATCTGGAAAAAATTATGTAACTACTCAGATTCTTTGATAAATCCACTCCCTTTTGGTGGTCTGCGGATTTCACTTTCTCGAATAACTTGAGAATAAATTTTGGCTTTTCCTAAATGACAAACTTCTGGTAAAATGATGACAGATGAGGAAAACTGCCCAGTTTATAAAATCTCTTTTCCGAGTAATCCGGTTCTGTTGGACTTATAGCCAGAAAGTCGTCGGCGGTCAAATCTGGCTAATATCCTTCTATAATATCTATTTGAATATCCATCCTCTTATTAATGCCTACTTTATCAAATTAATTATTGATGCTCTTACAAGGATTAATAGCTTAGGGGTTCCCTTGGTAACCAGATACGTGGCAATAATTTTATTACTGCACTTTTTGGTTGATTCCTGGGATCAATTTGCTTTTCGTCACCACTTAATCTTAACCAGAATTTTAAGAGAAAAGTTGCCTTCCACCATCGAAATCGACTTGGCTTATAAACATGCTTCATTGCCGATAACGGTAGTTGAAGATTCCCAGTTTAAAGATGAATACGTTTTGGTAAAGAGAGAAAGCAGGTTCAGGATTTCTCCTATCGTTGATCAAGCTGTCGGTTTAATTGCCGCAGTAATTTCTTGGATAATCGCCTCGGCCGTGATTATTAAATTCAATCCCTTTTACTGGTTGATTCTTTTGTTGACTCTTTTTCCCCGCTTGCTTGGCCTTAAGCCGGCTGTGAAGAAATCATTAACCGTGGCCTCAAACTCAGCCAAGTTTAGTCGGAAACGAGATATTTATCTTAACTATTTAGAGAGTGGCCGGGGGAGTTGTGAGGGAAGAATATTAGGAATAAAAACTCTGGTAAAGAAGCAGTTGGAAAAGATTCAGGAGATCACTATAGGGATGTTTGAAAAAACCGAACACGAACTTTTAAAACTGAGACTAGCTAATGCTGTTCTACCGATGGTCGGGGTTTTTTCAATCAGTTATTTACTCTTGCGGCGAATAATTAAGGGGCTATTTACCATTGGTGATTGGCAATTAGCTTTAAGTACTTGTTTAAGATTTGTTGATTACTCGAAAGATGCGATCGATCGGGGGGGACAACTGCAAGAATCTTCGGTGTATATTGATAAATTGATTAGTGTTTTAAATCATCAAGGTGAAGCTTCTCGGGGAAAAAAAGCCTTAATTGATAAGATCAATTCAATCGAGTTTAAGAATGTTTCTTTTCAATACCCAAATGTTAAGAAATTGGTTTTAGAGAATGTCTCCTTTAAAGTTAATCCCAATGAGAACATTGCTATCGTCGGCCATAACGGCGCCGGTAAGACTACTTTAGTGAAACTTCTTTGCCGTTTCTATATTCCCAGATCGGGACAAATTCTGGTTAATGGCATCAATATAGAAAAGTTCAATATTTATTCCTACTGGCGGTTAATCAGTGCGCTTTTTCAGGACTTTGAAACCTATGGTATTTCTGCTTGGGAGAGTATCGGTTATGGGGATATAGATAGGATTAGTAAAAGGAAAGCTATCAGAAAAGCGGCCAGATTGACCGGAATAGATAAATACCTTTCCTGTTTACCGCAAGGCTATGATACTTCCTTAATCAGAGAGCTTGAGGGAGGAGTCGATCTTTCGATTGGCCAGTGGCAGAAAGTTGCTTTAGCAAGGGCTTTATTTAGAAAATCGAAGATGATTATTCTGGATGAACCGACCAGTAACATGGATCCGGAAAGCGAGGAGGAAGTATTTAATAAACTTGTGAGAGTCGTAAAAAATCGGGTGATGTTTTTGATTTCTCATCGTTTTTCAACCGTTAAACGAGCGGATCGGATTATTGTCCTTGAGTCCGGTCGGGTAATTGAAGAAGGTAACCACAAAGAGCTGATGGAGAAAAACGGTTTATATGCTAGACTATTTAGGATTCAGTCGGAGAGCTATAAGGAATAAAATGACAAATAATCACCTTTTGGCAACCATCGGTCAATATGCTTTGATTCTTAATCCGAAGAAGGAAATCTTACTCCTCCAGAGAGTTAGATCGAAGCTTTGGTCTCTCCCAGGGGGCCGATTAAATCAGGGAGAGGATTGGGAAAAAGCGTTTATTAGGGAGGTTAAAGAAGAAACTAGTTTAGAAACAACTGGATTTTCTCCGGTAGCAGTTGCTTTAGTGAAAGACCCATACCAAACAAAATATTGTGTTTTTTTTGAAGTTTGTGTCAGAAGTTTAATCGACCTGAAGGTTAATAATCAAGAACATATTAATTATAGGTGGTTTGCGATATCTGATTTGCATGGGATGATTATTGACAGTTATCCCCAATTTACACCGACGATTACCGAATACTTAAAAAGTAAATGAAAATTACCTTTATCGGGTTATCAATCTTTCTAATAGAGGACTATTCAGGGAGCCTGCTTCGTTTTCAGGATACCGCCAAAGCTTCCCTCATCTTGGCCTCGATCTCATAAGCCCTTTTCTTGTCTCGGCCGATAATAGTATAGATAAGTTCTTTTTCCTTGAGAATATTTTCCGAATTAACAATCACCCCTTCTCCGGTTGAATACGAATAAAGTAAAGTTTCCAACCGTCCAATTATCTGGTTAAAAGTATAGATTTTTTTGGCCGACAAACGGAAATGGCTACGGCTGATCACGTACACATCGGACATAAAGTCCTTGCCGGCCAGCTTGCTGGCCAGATAATAAATATCGGTGCCGCCGGTATTACGGGTATTTGACTCACAAACGTAAATATGGTTATTTTTGGCGGCCATCATATCAACATCAAAATGTCCGCGATAGCCGGCGCTGCTGTATTGCTCGGCAATATAATAACCGGTATCCACAATCCGCGTCGCGATTCGGTCATTGATGATTTCGTCATTAATATCCAAGCCGTAATAGGCGCCCTTGTCGGTTACCATACAGGCACAGTAAAAAACCATTTCGATCCGGCCGTTTTTGTGGATTTTGAACTCGACATTGGGAAAACCGCCACCGACAGCATAATTGATATTAATCAGGTCCTCGATGATTATGGGAAACTTTTCCCAGTAGATATCGCGGTTTAAATATTCCCTGATTTTCTTCTCGCATTCCAGGTAATTAAAAGGCAGATCGTTTTCCCGGAAGATCAAAACACCGTTTCCGCCACTGCCTTTGTTAGTTTTAACCACTACTCCTTTTTGCTTGATGTATTTATTGGCGGCAATTTTGGCAGCGTCAAATTTACCGACGCAGATGACGCCGTCAGGCATCATAAAATCCGGCTCGGCAGCAACGCTTTGTTGAGCCAGTTGGCGGATGCCGGATTTACTGCCGAAAAAATTGACCGTCCAAGCGCAATCTAACTCCGGCGCCTCGGGGGTATAAACTTCGATTCCTTTCCTTACCAGAGCTTCTTTTAATAGGTAAAACTGGGGAGAAGCCACATAACTTAGAAGAACTACCCGTTTGTAGTTTTCGGCTTTTTTAACAAATAAACCAAAAGCCTTTTTGTCTTTGATAAAATCCAAACAAATTTGGTGGGATTTCATTTGGGGAACAATTACTTCACTATCTTTGCATTTGAGAAGAGACCGGATATAATTCTGGAAATCAGCACTGATGTTTTGAGGAGAAAGATAGACAAAATTTCCCTGGGCAGCCATCCGCAAGAAAAAACAATCAGTGTAACTTTCGCAACGTTCGATCTGTTCTTTCCTTTCCCGGAGATCAGAAATGGCATTGAAAAAAGACCACTCATCTTCGACTATGTTATACACATAAACGACCAAATCACTTTTTTTATTACCGTTTAGTTCGTTTGTGGATATTACTTGGAAGTTTGCCGGCATTAAAAAAGGCTCCTTTTGCGAGAAGTCTAAAGTTTTATTATTCTTTTTTTCAGAGCCGCTGTCCGGAGGTTTATCTTCTTTTTTAGATTCTTCTGGTATCCCTTTAATTGCCATTGATTTGATAAATTAAAAAATCTTTATGAATTAAGATCAATAAAGTAATATTAGTGTTTTACTGAATTATGTCAATAAGTAAACGGTGAGAGTGTTGAATAACTCCGTGTTATTCTGAACGAAGTGAAGAATCTAGGTCCGATTAAACCGGACCGTATTTGCGCTAACGCTAGATCCTTCGGCTGCGCTCAGGATGACAAACCGGAAAACGATATTCAACAGTCTCAAACAGTATTTGTTGGTGAAGAGTATGGGGAATAGTCTACCTGATTATTTTGCTCTTGATAAATCTTTCGCCTTTCGGCCGGTTTAAGTTCTCTATGCTATACTGAAAAAATAGAGAAATGGAAAATCAAAATCAAAAAGAGCTTGTAGAGCAGAAACCAATCGTCGTTGCCTCCTCTAGTCCGTCATTCAGCAAGCTTGATAAGCATAAAAGTTTGTTTTTAATTTTGGCCGTTTTTTTTGTTCTGTCAACTGCCGTTTTTTTTGCTGTCGGATCACGCAAATACGGTTCCAATGACGCAAAAAATATCTCCGGGAAGGACTTATTATCTCCATCCCCTTCGGTCCAGGAAACCCGGGTGCTTCTTTCTCCCACTAATTTACCTTCCGTTGTTTCTTCGGTAGAGGAAATCGAGGGTCAGATTACTTTTGTCAGGGGAGATATTTGTCGCGGTGAACGGGATATTTGGATAATTAACGCCGATGGTTCGAGGGAACAAAAACTAACCACGGAAGGGACTAATGATCGGCCGACTTTCTCACCCGACGGAAGATGGCTTGCCTATCTATCGGTAGACGAAAAAACGAAGAAACAAATCATCCAAGGGAATTGTTTGCTTTATGGTGATGTTAAAAACCAGGTCAGACTGGTGCGTGCTGACGGATCAGGTTATCGCGAACTTTTAACAACGGCCATTCTTATTCCGAATGATATTTCCTGGTCTCCGGATTCAAAAAAAATCGCCCTTTTTGGTTTAAAAAATAGTGAAGTTGTTATTGTCGTTATAGATATTGACGATGGTAGTGAACAAGTTTTTGAAGATCCTGGCCCACCCGGAAAATGGCCCGAAAAACCCGTTTGGTTGACTGAGAACGAGTTTTTATACGTAAAATATGTCAATCAACCACCGATACTTGAGAATTCTGCAGCAGTACTGGCCGATTTAGGTGAGAAAGACCCGGTTTTTTTAACTAAAGATATTCGTTTTACCTCTTCACTCACCCCGTTTGATGACGGAAAAAAAGTATTTTTCTGGACCGAAGATTCATTTTGGCAAATGGATATTGGTACCAACAATATCCAAAAAATAAAACCGGTACCGGAAAACCTGAATTTATCAGGCAGCAAACTGGACGACCAAAAAGGCCGTTTAATAAATGTTAAAGTTGGAAAAGAGGAGGATATTATCATTGTCAGATTGGCTGAAGGAAAGATTCAGAAGATAAAAACAGGTTTGAAGATCAATCGGACCGATTATTGGTGTACAGATGGAAATTGGCTAATTTTAAGCGTTGAAGATAATGCCGGCAAGAACGAGTTATGGAAATTTCATCTGGAGACCGGAATTAAAGAAAAGCTTGTCGGAAATGCTTCAAGCCCTGATTGGTATTTTAGCGAGCAAACCCGTGAATAATTTAAGATAAAAAACGGAGGGAAACCGGTGCGGGAAGAAAATCTTTATCGTTTATTTAATCCCCGGAGCGTTGCCGTCGTTGGTGCCAGCAACAAACCGGACCGGGTCGGCTATGCCTTAATCAAAAATATTATTGACGCTGGTTTCAAAGGTAAAGTTTATCCGGTTAATCAAAAAAGGAGTCGGGTTATCGGTTTAAAAGCTTATCCTTCGGTTTCGTCGCTTCCCGAGATGACAGATTTGGTTCTTATCGCAACTCCGGCCGAGACGGTTCCTGAGATATTGAAGCAATGCGGAAAGGCGAAAGCCGGTGGAGTTATCATTACTTCCTCAGGGTTTAAAGAGTCAGGTATTAAAGGCAAGCAACTCGATAGGCAATTACGTCAAATAGTCCAAAAATATCCTATCCGGGTAGTTGGTCCTAACTGCCTGGGCTTCATCCGGCCTTCTATGGATCTAAATGCCAGTTTTGCGTCGCAAAATCCGTCACCGGGGAAAATCGCTTTTATTTCCCAAAGCGGGGCACTAGGTGCCGCTATCCTTGATTGGGCAATCAGACAAAAGATTGGTTTTAGTTATTTTATCTCAATCGGCGAGATGATTGACGTTGACTTCGCCGATCTTATTGATTATTTAGGCAATGATTCTACGGTTTCCAGTATCCTTCTCTATATGGAATCGTTAACTAATAGCCGCCGGTTTTTAAGTGCGGCTCGGGCATTTGCCTCAAGCAAACCGATTATAGTTTTAAAGGCCGGTATCAGTCCGGAAGGTGCCCAGGCGGCTCTTTCTCATACGGGAAACCTTGCCGGAGATGATACCGTTTTTGATGCTGCCTTTCAGCGGGCGGGAATTTTAAGAGTGGATCGTTTAGATGAACTGTTCAATTGCGCTAATGCTTTGGCAGTGGAAAAAATGCCCGAGGGTAACCGGTTGGCAATTGTAACTAATGCCGGAGGCGCGGCGGTTATCGCTGCCGATACCTTGGTCGAGAGAGGGGGTTGTCTGGCTAAACTTTCTGCCTCAACCGTCAAGGAATTGAAAAAGGCTCTTCCTTCGGCATGTCGCTGTAAAAATCCGATAGATTTGCTCGGTGATGCTAATGAAGTGCGGTATCGGGAGGCAGTCCATTGTTGTTTAAAGGACCATAACGTCGATGGAATCTTGGTGATTTTGACTCCCCAGGCAATGACTAATCCGGTCAAAATTGCCAAAAACATTACCGCCTTACCAAACGAGCAGCAGAAGACATTCTTAGCCGTATGGATGGGGGGTGACAAAGTATCAGCGGGAATAAGGGTTCTCCAGAGTCGGGGAATTCCGGTTTTTTCATTTCCTGAACAAGCAGTCGAGACCTTTATCCATATGTATAGTTATTATGCCAATTTGAAGCTTCTTTACCAAACGCCGCCAAATATCCCCGAAGAATTTAGCCCTGATACTTTATCGGCTCGAAAACTAATAAGCCGGGTAATTACAGGAAAAAGATTTATTTTGGCTGAGTACGAAACTAAAAGAGTCTTAGCAAACTATGGTATCCCTGTTCCTCGCGGTGGTCTGGCTCGAAATGCTTCTGAAGCAGTCAATCTGGCAAAAAAAATCGGTTATCCGGTAGCGCTTAAAATTTCTGCGCCAGCGATTGTTCACAAAACTGAGATTGGTGGAGTGAAACTGGATCTTATTTCATCTGAAGCGGTACAGTCCGGTTTCTTGGAAGTGATTAATAACTGCCGGTCTTGTTTTCCCGATACGGAGATTCAAGGAGTATTAGTCGAGGCAATGATTAGCAAACGTTACGAATTGCTCGTTGGCAGTAAAAAAGATTCTCTTTTCGGTCCGGTTATCTTATTCGGAATGGGTGGTGTGGCGGTGGAGGTTTTTAAAGACGTCAATGTCGGTTTGCCTCCTTTAAATATGATGTTGGCACGCAGGCTTATTGAGGGAACCAAAATCTACAATCTTCTTAGGGGTTACCGGGGGATAAAAGGAGTTAATCTAGATTCAGTTGCATATTTGCTTTATAAGTTTGCTTATTTAGTGATGGATTTTCCCGAAATCAAGGAAATTGACATTAATCCTTTTGCTATTGATGAGATCGGGGGGGTGGTTCTGGATGCCGAAATCGTTTTGGATCAAGCCGCTATCAAAGTTGGTACCAAGCCCTATGACCACTTGTCGATTTCTCCTTACCCGAAGCAGTATGAGAAAATGGTAAATCTTAAAGGTGGCCAGAGAGTTCTTTTAAGGGCGGTAAAGCCTGAGGATGAACCTTTAGAAAAAGAACTCTTCCAGACATTTTCGGATGAAACTAAAAGATTCCGTTTTTTTAGCATCATCAAAGAAATGACCCATGAAAGACTGACCCGCTATACTCACATTGATTACGATCGAGAGGTGGCCATTGTTGCCGAAATCGAAAATCACGAAGGAAAAAAACTAGTCGGTGTCGGCCGCCTGATTGCGGATCCTTACAATAAGGATGCAGAATTTGCTCTTGTTGTTGGTGATCCTTGGCAGGGACAGGGCCTGGGAAGTATGCTTACCGATTACCTCATAAAAATCGCCCGACAGCGGCGGATTAGGAAGCTTTACGCTTACCTTTTAGAGGACAACCAGGTTATGGCTTACATTCTCAGAAAGAGGCGATTTGAATTTACTCGTGAAGGAGAGATGTTTAACGTCAGGCTAGTCTTATAATGAATGTGATCAGTTTTTCGTCCAAGTTAAAATATGCTAAGATAGGTCAGTGACCCTGAAAAATAATAAAAAAATAGCAGGTAAAAGAAGGTTTTTTTTATTCTTCATACCTTTGGCTTTTCTTTTAGGATTGGCAATTATTTTTATCTCGGTTCGGGCTGTTAATGATAAAGAAACTTGCGGTTGCTATTCAGTTGATGGCCAAGGGACCGGGGATTTTGAGGAAGATGATAATATTGCATATTTTAATAATCAGCCGACTGATTTTGGTTTTGAAGAAGGACCGGCCAAGCCAGAAAATCTACTATTAGCGGAAGGCGCCATTTTGGGGGCGACCACCGATGAACGCTGGATTGAGATAGATTTAAGCGATCAAAGACTTTTAGCGCATGAAGGTGAGAGAATCGTCTATAATTTCTTAATGTCCAGTGGCAAGTGGGCACTTACGCCAGTGGGTACTTTTCGTATTTGGTCAAAGTTTAAATATACAAAAATGAGCGGTGGTTCAAAAGAAAAGAGAACCTATTATTATCTCCCGAATGTCCCTTATGTAATGTATTTTTATAATGGTTACGGGATGCACGGTACTTATTGGCATCAAAATTTCGGTGAGCCCATGAGTCATGGTTGTATCAATCTGGCCACGCCTGATGCTGAAAAACTTTTCTATTGGGCCTCTCCAGTCTTGCCTAAAGGACAGAGTTTGGTTCGGGCAACAGCTGATAACCCTGGTTTAAAAGTGGTTATTCATGAATAAACTGGAGGTTGACAACTAGCACTTAGCGTGTTAGACTGCTAAAAATAATTTTCTGGATATGACTCTACTACTTAAACAAGGTAAAAAAATTATTGAAAGTCAAATAATACCGCTGGTGCCGGTTAGAGGTGCAGTTGTTTTTCCCTATACCGAAGTGGCCTTAACTTTTGGCCGGGCAAAATCAGTTACTGCCGTTGAAGCGGCTTCAAAAAAGGATAATCTTATTTGTTTGGTTACTCAGAAGAGATCACAGATAAATAATCCGACTGAGGATGACTTATATCAGGTCGGAACATTGGCCAAACTGATTCGTCTTTTTCCTTCAGAAGAGGCAGTTAATGCTTTAATAAAAGGAATCGGTCGTGTAAGAATCGAGGCCTTTGTTCAAGATGAGCCTTTTTTTCAAGTCAAAATTAAGCCAATGCCGGAAATGGTGGTTAAAGATGATGATACTAGAGCGCTGGCTCAGTATTTGAAAAGAAGTTTTAAACGTGCAGTCAATTTAGGTAAATCGGTTGATTTAATGGCAGTAATGAGACTGATTGGAGCAGATATTAGCCCGAATGAGTTGGTTGACCAGGTCGCTTCGGTTCTTGAGATTGAGACAAAAGAAAAACAGGAACTTCTAGAATTGGTCTCGGTTAGAAAACGAATGGAAAAAGTGGCCGAATACCTGTCTCACGAAATTAAGGTTCTTAAGCTTGAACAGAGCATTTCCTCTAAAACCAAAGATAAATTCGATAAATCGGTTAGAGAAGCGATGTTAAGGGAAAGGAAGAAAATAATCGAGAAAGAATTAGGCGAAGAGGACGGGGATGATCAGGAAATTAAGGAGCTGAAGACAAAAATTAAGGCCGCTAAGATGCCAGTTAAAGTTACTAAGAAGGCAAAAAAAGAATTATCAAGATTAATGCGTCTTCCGGCCTATCATCCGGAGAAGGGTTACATTCGGACTTATCTTGATTTATTGGTGGAATTACCCTGGTCTAAATCCAGCCCCAATCAGGCAGATATAGCTGAGGCAGTAAAGATCCTTGATGCCGATCATTATGGTTTAGAGAAAATTAAGGAAAGGATTGCCGAATATCTTGCGGTGATGAAGTTAAAGGAAAAATCAGTAACTGAGGAGGTTGGTGAAAAAAGAAAGAAAGAGAAGAGAAAAGAAGCTGGTGGGCCGACTATTCTATGTTTCGTTGGTCCTCCGGGGGTAGGTAAAACCTCAATAGGAAAATCGATTGCCCGGTCTCTGGATCGGGAGTTTGTTCGCATGAGTTTGGGAGGGATTCGGGATGAAGCAGAAATTCGCGGTCACCGACGAACATATGTCGGCGCAATGCCCGGGCGGATTATTCAAGGAATTAAAAACGCCGGGACCAATAATCCGGTGTTTATGCTCGATGAGATTGATAAGGTGGGGACAGATTTTCGCGGTGATCCTTCAGCAGCTTTACTTGAGGCTTTGGATCCGGAACAGAATTTTGAATTTTCCGATCACTATCTTGAAGTCCCCTTTGATCTCTCTAAGGTAATGTTTATTACTACGGCCAATGTTCTTGATACGATTCCGCCAGCCTTGAGGGATCGAATGGAAGTTATTCGTTTTCCAGGTTATACCGAAGATGAAAAGTTTTATATTGCTAAAAGATTCTTGTGGAAAAAACAGCTTAGGTTTAACGGCCTGGGAGAAAAGGATGTTTCAATCGACGGATCGGTATTGAGGGAAATAATCAATCGTTACACTCGGGAGGCGGGAGTAAGGGAACTGGAGAGAAATTTAGCCACTATTTGCCGGAAACTTGCCCGAAGAGTAGCTGAGAATAAGAACGCTCCCCGGGTAGTAAAAATAGCTCGTTTGCAGAGATTTTTGGGCCCGCCTAAATTTAGTCCCGTTCTGGCTGAAAAAAGTGACGAAATCGGAATTGCTACCGGTCTTGCTTATACCCAGACGGGTGGCGACATTCTTTTCATTGAAGTGGCTTTGATGCCAGGAAAGGGGAGCTTGCTGCTTACTGGTAAATTGGGAAAAGTAATGAAAGAATCTTGTAAGGCTGCCTTTTCTTATATTCGCAGCCGTTGGGAAAAATTAGGCCTGGATAAGGACTTCTATCAAAATCTGGATATTCATATTCATGTTCCGGAAGGGGCAATTGCCAAGGATGGTCCTTCCGCAGGGATTGCCATCGCTTCTGCCTTATATTCGGCCTTCAGCAGACGTCCAATTCATCGAGAAATAGGTATGACAGGCGAGGTAACTTTAAGAGGTCAGGTTTTGGAAATCGGCGGGATCAAAGAGAAAGTAATTGCTGCCCACCGCGCTGGTTTAAAAAAGGTGATCTTACCAAAGGATAATCGGAAGGACTTGGTTGATGTTCCCAAGAAAGTAAAGAAAGACATAGAATTTGTTTATGTTAATAGCGTGGATGAAGTTTTTAAACTGGCTCTTAAAGACGCCGAAAGTAAACAGTAAGGCTTTATATGTTTAAGACTGACTTCTACCGAGATAGCGGATAACTTCTTAATCGCTACCTAGTTTATAAGCAAGTTTTTTCAGAAGCGGATAAAGAATTAAAATACAGCCTGAGCCAAGAGTGAGTATCGTAGGCCATACAAGTCCGGCTTGGGGTAAACCTGATGGACTGGCGCTTGGCGTAGTGATAACGTTTTCCGGTACGGTTGACCCGGTAGTTAGAGTTAATAAGACAGTTTTTTCTTCCGAGACAAAGGAGAGACTATGATCCGTATTTTCTAAGGGAGCCGGCGGTTTCCAGCTCCATTGATCATTATCATTGACAGTAGTTGAATATGAGTTGCCATCAACGGTAATGCTGACAGCGGCACCTTTGTTCCCGGTTCCAGAAAAATTCGGTTGATTGCCGGTGTACCACATATGGGAGTAAAGTGTTTCCGAAACATCCAGAGTACCGATTGCGGTTAATTTAAAATCTGCTGCTCGTACCTGAGAAGTAAAGTAAAAAGTCGCCAAAAAAAAGACAATAATAAAAAAAGGCAGTTTAATCTTCATTTTCCGTTCTCGCCGGTATTTGCTTCGTAATGACCGGCACAAAGCAATTCTGAATACCATTTAATAATATTTCCGTCCTCATGTCAAGGGCAGTATCGGACCATGGTAAATTTATCTATTTATTTTGATTCGCTTTCCTGATAAACTAGTTCTAGATTTATTTCGGCAAGCTTTATTTAGAAGCTTATTAAACTCAAAAAAGGAGGTGAGAAAATTTGAACCCCAGACTTTATGTTGGTAACCTTGATTATGGTGTGACCAGCGACCAGCTGAAGGACTTATTTTCGAAAGCAGGTACTGTTGTCAGCGCAACGGTCATTACACGAAAGCGCACTGGTCGTTCCAAGGGTTTCGGTTTTGTGGAAATGAGCAATGTCGAGGAGGCTCAGAAGGCAATCGAAATGTTTGACGGTCAGGAAGATCTGAGTCGAAAATTGTCGGTAGCCGAAGCTCAGCCAAGAGAAACCGAGCCGTCTGCTCAAGAATCTCAAGTAGAAAGCCCAGCGCCGGCTGTTGAAGTTACCGTTGAACCGGAACCAGCACCATCATCAGAACTACCCGTCGAACCTGAAGCCGAAGAAGTAGCGGCAGAATCTGCTGATCAAGCTTCTGATTCAGAGTAGCAATAATTACCGCTGGTCCTATCTGAAATATATGCAAGGTTCAAGCCGGGGTTTAAAGTGAACACCCCTTTTTGAATCGTTAAGATAGATTTTTGGTTTTTCGAGGAAGATTACTATTAAAGGTGGCTGAATTGGATTTTGTTAAATCCCGTCAGGGCGGGTGGTTTATTGGGTTTAAGAGGTTAAAGTAAAGATGAGAGTATGGGATCAATAAACAAGGGCTGGCTAAAAGTTCTGGGAGTCATCGGGGTAATTTTCTTTTTATTGTTTGTTCTTATTCCCAGTGTTTATGTGCTTTTGTACCCGCTTAAGGATTGGAAAAGCATTGAGTCGGTGATTTTTAATCGACCAACCTTCAGTTTGATTCTTCAAAGTTTAGCGTTTTCTTTTAAAGTAGCTTTCTGTGTGACTCTATTTGACTTATTTCTAGGAATTTTAACTGCTTGGGTTTTAGCACGTTATGATTTTTGGGGGAAAACAGCAGTTAAAGCCTTAATTAAATTACCCCTGTCGGTACCTACTTCTGCTTTAGGATTTTCCGTCGTCTATTTTTGGCTTCAAACTGGACTATCTTTCTCGCCCTTTTTACTGGTGGCTTTAGTTCACCTGGCCTTTTCTTCTCCTTATATTATTGGATCCCTGGTTGTTGCTTTTGAAGAATTAAATTTGTCTTCTGAAGAAGCGGCTCGGGTTTTGGGAGCTTCGAGTTTGACGGCCGCACGAACTGTCACCCTGCCGTTAATTAAAGAAAGAATTGCCTTAGGTACCATTTTGACATTTGCCAGGAGTTTGAGTGAAACCGGAGCGACGATTATCGCTCTAACGACAATAGGAAGCCGCCTCAAGACGGCGCCGGTATTGATTGCTTCATGGAAACAAACCTCCGGTACCGCTCAATTTATGGCGGTTGCTGTTGTAATAAGCGCAATTTTGATTCTTATTTCCTGGTTTCTTTTCTTGATGGTAAAACATTTATCAGGTAAAACCGGAGCTCCTTGTCTTTTTTATCAACCAAAGTTGGAACATTTCTTGAGCAGAAAAAGTGCCAGTAATTTCAAGAATATACTGGTCTTTTCGTTACTCACTGTTGTCATAATCATTCCTTCGTTCTTTATTCTTTCTCGATTTCGTTTATTACCGCTTGATGAGGATTCGCTTTTAATTGACAGCCTTATTTCTTCGATTCTTATTGCGGTAGCGGCAACAATCATTAATTTAATCAGCGGGCTGTTCCTGGCTTTCCTGATTGCCCGCAGTCGCTTTAGACACCTTAATGCTTTTTTGGAAACACTGGTTGATTTTCCGTTAATCATTCCCACCTCGGTCTTAGGTTTTTCGTTAGCTCTATATTGGCAGGGGGTGGCAGCCAATCTTCCCTTATTTGTTCTAATTATATTGGCTCATTTGGCGTTCACTTTTCCTTATATTGTCAAGCCATTGGTAGTAGCTTTCAGAAATACTCGGTCCAGCTTTGAAGAAGCGGCGAGAATGCTCGGTGGCAGTCCCGCAACAGTTTTTAAGACAGTTACTCTTCCTCTGGTTGTTCCTACTTTAGAGTCAAGTGCGATTATGGCTTTCACCAGAAGCCTGTCGGAAACCGGAGCGACGATGTCGGTCGCGCCCCGAGCAATTACCGCCCCGGTTTATATCGTTAATCTGGTTACCTCCGGAAGGACTAATCAGGCAGCCTTTGCCTCCGTAATCTTGATTCTTTTTTCTTTCCTTTTCTTTTTGGTAACCGGAAAGTTTATTAAATCCAAAAGCTATTTATAATTAAGCTATGCCGCAGGTTAATCTGAAAAATATTAAAAAAACTTTCACCGGCAAAATCGTTGCCTTAAAAGATATTACTTTTGATGTTCAAGACCAGGAGTATGTGACAGTCTTGGGGCCTTCAGGGTGTGGTAAGACAACTCTTTTACGGATTATTGCCGGTCTGGAAACCTCCGATTACGGTCAAATTATTATCGACAATCAGCCGGTTAACGGGTTACCGCCTGAAGAGCGGAATATTGGTTTCGTTTTTCAAAATTTCGCCCTTTTTCCCCATCTTGATGTTTGGCAGAATATCACTTATGGGCCAAGAATTCGCGGTTTCGATAAGGCAAAAATTGAAGAAGTAGGTAATCAACTTTTAAAAATGATTAAGTTGTCAGCCAGGAGAAAAGCCTATTCTTCCCAGCTTTCAAGTGGAATGCAGCAGCGGGTTGGACTGGCTCGGGCTCTTGCATCAGGCAGCAAACTGATTCTTTTGGATGAACCGTTAAGTTCTTTGGATGCCCAGATTAAAAATGAGATTAAGGTTGAACTGAAGAAATTGGCCAAAAGGCTTCACTTTACTGCCATTCATGTCACTCACGATCAAGATGAGGCGATGTTTCTTTCCGATCGGATTGTTCTTCTAAGAAAAGGTGAAGTAGAGCAAATCGGGACGCCGCGGGAACTATATCAATTCCCCGGCACTATTTTTGTGGCCAATTTTATCGGTCAATCAAATTTTCTGGAAGCAAAGATTGCCGACAGGTCAAAAAAAGGCAGCAGTTTGGTTTTGTCTCATAACCAACGTTTTGAAACACGAGATAATCAGTTTAAAAGCGGGAGCCGAGTCGTGATTGCCTTCAGACCGGAAGAGATAAACCTATTTAAAGAAGAACCTAACCAAGGTGGATTGTCCGGTTTAATTGATTCGGTCAGTTTTTTAGGAGGGCAGGTATTTTTTGAGGTTAAGCTGAAAGGAGGGGAAATAGTGCGGGTGAAGGTCGCCCTTTCTTCGCATCGGGCTTCGTTGGAAAAGGGTGAGCATGTGGGATTAAAAATCAGTCCCGACCGGGTTTTGGTTTACAGTTATCCCGAAGGGGGAGTTGAAGCAGCGATTAAAAGTGATTAATAACTCATTACTAAAGGAAGTACCATTGCCGCCGGTTAAGGATTTCGTTTATTACAACGAGGATCAGAAAACCGGCCAAGTTCCTCTGCCTGTTCCCAAAAGACCGGTACCATTTATCTCTTCCGGGTATTATACCGGCATTCTGGTGGGACAACGGCGGATTAAGTTTTTTTTACTTTATTTGTTGATTGCTTTTTCTGTCAGCCTGAAACCGGCTTATCGTCTAATAAGTATCGGCTATCCGCTCATAACCGATTTTGAAGAAAAAGTAAAGTCAATTATCCGGACTGTCTATCCGGCAGAGCTGACGATAACGATTAAGAATGGCTATGTTTCGACGAATGTTCCCGAACCTTATTACGTTAATATTTCCAAAGATTTTGTAGATATTTTTGTTTCAGAAGAAAAAGAAAAGCCGGGCTCCCATTCCAAGGTGAGGCTATTGGCGATCGATACCCGAGGAAAAGCTGAAGATTTTGAGAAATATCAAGCTTTGGCTTTATTGACAAGAAGCAGTTTAGTCTACTACGGTGATGAAAAGATCAATATTAAGTCATTAAGAAATATTCAGGATTTAAATATTAACCAGGATTATCTTTTCTCCAAATTTGATGAGTACAATCAAGATAATCGTATTGAAAGTTTCCTAAAAATAGGTTTAGTTCTGGTTATATTCATTATCGTTGGCGGAACCTTTCTAATCTATTTGGCAAATATTTTTTTTACCAGTCTTTTAGTCTGGATTTTAGTTAAGATTAATTGCCTGACTTTCGGCTTTGGTCGGATCTATTCCTTTTCCGCAGCGGTTAGTTTTCTGCCGGTTTTATTTTTCAGTCTAGTGTCTTTTTTTACTCCGTTTAATTTCATTCTTCAGTTTGAGACCTTCTCTACGATGATCATTTTGGCTTTAGCCTATACTTTATTAATTCAATTAAAAGACAGGTTAAATCATGTGGTTGTTGATTAGAAACATTCTGTTTCTGCCTTTCGTACTTATCGGTGATGTTTGCCGATCTCCACGATTGCTGGCAAGGAAGATCGGTTATGTTTTGCTGATTTTTGTTTTATTTGGAATTTCATGGTACGGAGGCTATCGAGCGGCTATCCGTCTGATAAAATTAACTTTTTTCGAACTGGGCTTGGCTGATAGATTGTCGGAAGTAGATGTCAGTGGCGAATCAATGCTGCCTGCCATCAAAGACGGAGACGCTGTTCAGCTTCATAGCGTAAAAAAATACGGGATTAGCCGAGGCGACATAGTTTCTTTTAAAAACCTGGAAACCGCCAATCTTTACTATCTGAAGCGGGTGGTCGGCTTGCCCGGTGAAAGAATATCGATCAAAAATGGCTTTGTGACGATTAATGGTCATATTTTGGAGGAAGATTATGTTCTTAATCAATTGCCGACTTTTGGCAACACCTTTTTGGCGGAGTGTAACCGATATACGGTTCCTCCAGACCACTATTTAGTCTTGGGAGATAATCGAACTGTAAGTCTTGACTCACGGGTGGTTGGATTTATTGATAAGGGTGATATCGAAGGTGTAATTAAATCTCAGACAAAGGAAAGGTTTGTTACCAGTCAGCGGCAAAGACAAATCTTAAGAACCAACATTGAAACTGAATTACTCCTGGAAAAGATTAATCTTATGCGGAGCGAACATGGAATTTCGCCGCTCATGATTAACGATCTTCTTTCCGAAGTTTCCAAAAGCCGGGTTGGTTCAATTAACGAGCATTTTGATAGTTGGAAAGAACAATCGGTTTCAGTTGAAAAACTTCTGCAAGATAAGGGCTATCAGTATAATCTGGTTCACGAATTTATTACCTTCGGTTACCTTGATGAGGAAACTATCATTAAACAAATTCTTGAGTCATCGGCAGACGAGTCTGCTTTTCTTTCAAGTAACTTTGTCGAAATTGGGCTGGGGACGGTTGAAATAACCAATCTTGACTGTAGTTTTCCGATTATTGACCTGATTATCGGCTGGCCCAGTGTCCCAACTTATGGCCAGGAAGTAATTGATTTTTGGAACCAGCAGGCGACTGATTCTGCTGAATTGCTTAATTTTTTACAGAGCTTTGTCGGCGCGTCAGGTTATGACCAAAGCCAGTTACGGGAGTTGGTCAGTGCAGTAGCTGAATCTTACCAAATTGCCAGTCAGATGAAGCAAATAATTACCCGTGGAGAATGGCTCGATTATGAGCAAGCCGATCGCTATTATCAATTGGTTGAAGAAAATGATCCAAAGCTGGAAGCTTTTTTTGCCAAGCTGGAAGTTTCGCTGCCTAATATTCCTTTGCTGAAAAATACGCCGACACCCGGCTTGAGCCAAAATCAACAACCGGTAACTTCAAACGAATTCTTCTCCTTCGGTCAAAAGATGATTGAAAAAAATGCCGCCGCCAATATTAATTTGGCTTGGAAAGAAGGAGAGAAAATCAAGATTAAAGTAACTTTTGCCAATGTCTCTGCTGATGAAGTGGCCATTTTCCCGGTTCGGCTTTCGCTAAAAAGCCAAACTCAGGGAACGGCACCGGAACCGGCACTTACCAATTTGGTTTTAAAAGCCGGTGAAGTTAGGGGTTTTGAACTGGCTTATGATAAAATCGGATATCCTCCTTATAAGTGGAGTTATTTATCAAGCACCGGAGAGGAAATCGAGCTTGGGACCTATTATCCTTAAATGAACGAACAGACGGTAACTGTAGAAAATGATTTTACCCACGAAGGCTTGAAGCATATTAGTGATGCTAATACTTACCTTCGCGTCATTCTAACTACTCCGATTGGTGATCTGAAACAGAGACGGGCAATGTTAAGAGCGGAAATGAATAAATATCCGACTATTAGTCAAGAGCGTAAGCAACCGGAATATGTTCACTGGGAAGCTGAGTGTCAAGAGTTAACCGATATCGCTGTCTATAAAAGACAGCTTGCTGATAACAGAATTATTTCCCTTGAACCAGGTGATCTGGAAAAAGCGTGTTTGGAGGTTTGCCTGAAGCGGTTGGTTGATCCTGGAATTTGTCGATGTGAGCTTACCTATCTTCAGTGCCTGTGGCTGACAGAACTGATGACTAAGCTAGGAACAAGACATCAGGACTGCTATTACGCTCCCTTTAAGATCGTTTACCGACTAACAGCTGATATAACCGTAGCCGATATTCGCAGAAGAGGATTCGGAAGAGAACAAGATTTACAGGCTGATCTGCGTACGAAAGCCAAATGGTTAAGGGATAGTCTGTCAAATCATTATAGGCATTTTGAGATACACCCCAATATCGGTCCGAAAGGCATCTTGGCAGCGGTTTTGGCTGAAGAAAAAAGTCGACAAGAACAAGAAGCTAGCCGTCCTCCTGGTAAAGTCCCAGAATCAGCGGCTGACCAGCCTTCTGAAGCAGATGAGCTAGTACCGCCTTTATCTCCGAGAGAAAGAGATCTAGCGGAAGAAGAATTATATGGCATTATAGATGAACTAGGTAGTCTGAGAGCTAGGTTAACTTTTGGTAAAATAACCGAAGATTCAGCTAATCCGCGAATAGCTTTATTAGAAGCTCGAAAAAAGGTGTTAACAAGAAGGTTAGGTTTTAACGCCTAAAGGATCGGAGGAAGACTACGTCTTTGAGGCGAAAAAAAACCAGCTGTTTTGACTGACTTTGATTTCAATGTCTTCTCTGTATCTTTTTTTAATGATCTTTGATACAATACGTAACTATTATTCTAATCTCAAGCTTACTTGAGGTAATTATTCAAGAAGGGAGGTGAAAAAGTGGGAAATAAACTTTACGTTGGCAATCTTGATTACGGTGTTACCGGTCAACAGCTAGAAGAACTTTTTGCTCAAGCCGGCCAAGTAGTTAGTGCCAGCGTCATCACTGATCGGTATTCAGGTCGATCTAAAGGTTTTGGTTTCGTCGAAATGTCAAGCAGCGAAGAATCCCAGAAGGCGATTGAAATGTTTAACAATAAAGATTTTGAAGGCAGGAGCATTATTGTCAGCGAAGCCCGGCCTCAACAGCCTAGAGAGTCTCGGCCAAGAAATAACTTTAGACCTCAGCGATAAGCTTCAGGAAAATCTCGATTTTTTTAAATCTCAGATTTTTTCCTTATGATTGGCGAAAGGTTTATCAGTGGCTTTATCTTGAATTCTTGATAAGGTAATCATAAAGATTATCTTTGTCAGGACTGGATATTGAGTCATTTTTTGATTAATAAAAAAACGGATCTGGATCAAAAACTTGGGAACACAAGTTTATCTTGGAGTTTTTAACTGATTGGTTTTAGTAACCCCGCCGGTCTTGAATTTATGATTGCACGTTGTTGCGGCGATTTTCTGGTTGATTTACCTTTTAGTAAAGGCAGATTGCTGGCTTTTCCGTCATGTAATTCCGGAGCTGGGTAATTATAAAATTCCCAGAAAATAAGCATCTTAATTTTTCCTCGCCTCAGCGAATTATCGGTTATTTAGTATCTGAGTTTTTCCGGTCTGGAATTCTGGTATAATACGCAGGGTAATTTTGCTGATGTTCATTCAATGGATAAAGCAATCAAAAATCGAAAGAAAAAAAACAATTTCTTATTGCCAATTATCGAATTAAAAAACCTGGTTAAAACTTACCAGACCGAAGCCGGTGTTTTTCCGGTTCTTAAAGGTATTAATCTGGCGATTCAACAAGGAGAATTTGTCGGTGTTATCGGTAAATCAGGCAGCGGAAAGTCAACCCTTATCAATATGCTCAGTGGGATTGACCGGCCATCCAGCGGAGAAATACTGGTTAACGAAACGCCAATTCATGATTTGACTGAGGATGAGATGGCTCAGTGGCGGGGGCTTCATCTGGGAATTGTGTTTCAATTTTTTCAACTCCTGCCGACTTTAACGGTGATGGAAAATGTAATGCTACCGATGGATTTTTGTCATCTTTATACCCCAAAGGAACGGTGGGAACGAGCCTGGCATTTACTCAAGTTAGTCGAAGTGGCTGATCAAGCTAACAAATTACCCGGCATGATTTCCGGCGGCCAGCAGCAACGGGTAGCGATTGCCCGAGCACTGGCGAATGACCCGCCGGTTATTGTTGCCGACGAACCGACGGGGAATCTTGACTCCAAGACGGCCGAACAGGTATTCCGGCTTTTTGAAAAACTGGTTAACGATGGCAAAACAATCGTTATGGTTACCCACGATAGTGATCAAGCCAAACGTCTCGGCCGGACTCTGATTATTGCCGACGGGGAAATTATCGAAGAATACCTGGCCCAGACTTTTCCGGCTCTAAATGAGCGCCAATTAATCTGGATGACTTCAAGAATAAGAATTGAAAATTATGCTCCGGGAGAGATGATTATTAAGAAAGGCGCTGGCTCGGATAAATTATACATCGTTATTCAGGGACAGGTGGAGATTCTCTTAGACCTGCCTGGCGGTCAAGAGCTGGCAGTTACCCGGATGACTAAGGGTAACTACTTCGGAGAAATCGAATTGTTACAAGACCGAGCCAGCGTTGCTTCTGCCCGGGCGGCGATTGACGGCGAAGTAAAAGTAGCCGTTCTTGACCGGGCGACTTTTAATAAGTTACTTGCTGATTCGAAAGAAACGCGCCAGGCAATTGATAAAACTGCCCAAGAACGTTTCCGCGAAAATATTGCCCGGCGCAGAAAGGGATGATGATTTCCATCCGTTGGCGTAAAGTTATCCGGGATCTTGCCAGTCAAAAAAGCCGGACAATTTTGGTAACCATGGCTATTGCTGTCGGAGTGTTTACCTTCGGCAGTGTTTTGGCTACCCGATTATTGCTTCTGAAAGAAATGGACGTCCAATACCGCCTGATTAATGCCGCCACGATCAATTTCAGCCTGGGTGGTTTTGCTGATGATTTGGTTGGTTGGGCGGGGCAACAAAGTGGAATCAGTCAGGCTCAGGGTTCGGCGGCAGTTCCGGTAAAGCTTTTAACGGGAGGCAAATCATATATTCTTCTGCTCCAAGCTTTTCCTGACTATCAAAATATCACTATTAACAAGATCAGTCCGGTACGAGGCGTCTGGCCGCCCGATTCAGGTGAGATTTTGTTTGAACGTGCCTCCCTGCCGTTAGTCAGGGAGGCACTGGGTGAGGAGATAACGGTAGAACTGGCCAGTGGCCGTAAAGAAAAACTTAAATTCTCCGGGGTCACGCGTGATCTTCAGGCATTACCGGCGACTATTTTTCCTCGCTTAACCGGTTATGTTTCTTTTTCCACTTTAACAAAACTTGGTTTTAATAATGAATTTAACCGGCTGGTTTTAAGAACCGATCCGAATATCCGGACTCTGCCTGAGATAGAAACGGTTGCCGATAGGCTTAAGGAAAAATTAAAAATTAGAGGGATAGCTGTTACTTCGGTAGAGGTACAAAAGCCGGATGAACATTGGGGCAGGAGCGTTACCGAAGCTTTTGTGACCGTCTTGAGCGGTATTGGCACAGTGTCCCTGGTCTTAAGCGGTTTTTTAGTGGTGAACACGATATCGGCGGTTTTATCGCAGCAAAAAAAACAAATCGGCATTATGAAGGCCATCGGGGCGAATTCCAAACAAATCGCCGGGCTTTATTTGGCTAATGTTACCTTTTTTGGACTGATTGCTCTCTTTGTGGCCGTACCAATTGGCTTGTTGTTAACCTATTTTAATTTACGGATGGTGACCGGATTTTTAAATCTTGATGTCTTGAATTTCTATCTTCCTTGGCAAATCTTTGCCCTAGAGGCTGTTGCTGCCTTGTTTGTTCCGGTAATCGCCGCCTTGATTCCGGTTTTTTCCTCGGTCAAACTGCCGGTAAACGAAGTAATCAGTGATTATGGAATTGCGCGCCGGAGCCAAGCCGGCCGTTTCGATCAGTGGCTGATGTTGGTTCGGGGTTTATCAAGACCGGTGCTTTTGTCATTGAGAAATACTTTTCGCCGAAGAGGCAGGCTTTTTCTAACTTTGAGCACCTTGATTTTGGCGGGGACTCTTTTTGTCAGTGTTGTTAATGTCCGCAATTCATTAATTATCGAACTTGATAAAGTTTTAAAAGTATACAATTACGATCTATTTTTTTCCTTTGCCGGATCATACGATGCGGAGGCAGTGAAAAATCGAGCCGAGCAGGTGAGTGGTGTGACTGCCACCGAAGGGGAAATTGCTGTCTCTGCCCAAAGAATCAAGCCCGACGGTTCCCGGGGGGGAACTTTGACTCTGTTTGGGATTCGGCCGGAATCAGATTTCTTATTGCCGAATCTGCTTGCCGGACGTTGGCTGAGAAGTGCGGATAGGAACGTACTGGTAGTCGGTAATGAGTTGGTTCGGAATGATCCCGGTTTTCAGGTCGGCCAGCCGGTTGTTTTGGAGATAGGCAACCAAAAGTATGAGTGGGAAGTAGCCGGCGATATGTTAATCTTCGGCCGGGAAAACAAGGTTGCTTACGCGCCCTTTGACTATCTGGCTATGATTAGGAAAAAACCGCGTCAGGTTTCCAGCCTGTATGCCAGAACCAGTTCGCACGAGAGTGATTTTCAGAGTCAGATCGCCGGGGAATTAGAAGACCGGCTTAAACAAGGCGGATTTGAAATCACCAGCTCGATTACAACTTCAATTATCAGGAAAGCCAGTACCGGCCAATTTGATTTCTTAGTTGCTTTTTTGCTTTTCATGGCGATTTTAGTGGCCGTCGTTGGCGGCTTAGGACTGGCCGGAACTATGAGTCTTAATGTACTCGAGCGGATACGGGAGATCGGTATCATGCGCTCAATCGGCGCCTCCGATGGAATGATTCGGACTATTATCTTGGTTGAAGGCGTTCTGATTGGTTTTATCAGTTGGTTTTTGGCGATTCCTTTAAGTTTTCCCATCAGCTGGGCTTTTGGCAGAGCAGTGGGGATTGCTTTTATGAACCAGCCGCTGGTGTTTAGCTATTCCTGGCTGGGCTTATTAATTTGGCTTATCTTGATAGTGGTGATTTCCGTTCTGGCCAGTTGGTTGCCGGCTCAGCAAGCGGCGAGAATGAGCGTTCGTGAAACATTAGCCTACGAGTAAGGAAAATAGTAATATTTTATGCTATAATAAGGGGAAAGTTACGGATTAAATCTTTCGGAAACTGCTTGCTAATATTTACCCTGCCTGCTTTATCAGATTATCATGGCGTCCCGGAAAAAAACAGCTGATAGAATAAAAAATTTATTCAGCTTGTTAAAAACAAAAAAGAAATTAGTTATCTTCCTGGCTCTTTTGTTTATCGGTGGCTTATTGATCAGAAAGCGGTTATTGTCCGGGAAAAACGTGATCAGGACTGATCTGGTTAAGCGGGAAGTTTTACAGGAAACTGTTTCTGCCAATGGTCAAATTGAGGCAAGAAATAAAGCCAATCTGCATTTTCCAACTTCCAGTAAAGTGACCTGGATTGGGGTCACTGCCGGGCAAGAAGTTAAGAAATGGCAGGGAATAGCCGCCGTTGACCGGCGTCAACTGGAAAAGGCTTTGCGCCAAAAACTGCTGGATTATTCGACTACCCGGTGGGACTTTGAGCAAACACAGGACAAGTATAAAGTCGCTGGCCGTTCTTTAAGCGATATTACTTTAACGCCGGAGGAAAAGCGGATTTTGGAAAAATCACAATTCGGATTGGATCGGGCGGTCCTTGATGTCGAGATTGCCGATATCGCCGCCCGCGAAGCGGTTTTAGTTTCCCCGATGAACGGAACGGTAGTCGCAGTGGAAAATTTGGTAGTTGGTGAGAATCTGACTCCCACCAGTCTGACCACAAGCTATGTCAGAATAGTTGATTTTTCTTCCCTTTACTTTAAGGCCAAAGTTGATGAAGTTGATTACGCCAAAATTCAGATCGGCCAAGCAGTAAAAGTTTCTTTAGATGCTTTTTCGGAGAAAGAGGTTTCCGGAAAAGTCGTCTTTATCGGTAAAGAGGGAGTAGAATCAAGCGCCGGAGTGATGAGTATTCCGGTTGAAATCTCTTTGGAAAAAACCGAGGAACCTTTAATTACCGGTTTAAATGGGGAGGCAAAATTCGCCGTCAGCCAAAAAGCCGATGTTTTGGTAATTCCGCGGGAATTTCTTATCTTTGAAGGCGACAAGAATTTCGTTTATGTTTCGGAAAACGGCCGGTTGCAGAAGCGCTACCTGCAGACGGGTTTAAAGACTGCTACACAAGTTGAGATAGTGGAGGGTTTGCAAGAAGGAGAAACAGTGGCACTTCTAAAGTAGTTTTTATATTAACTGTTCTAGCCGGCGCCGCCACCGCCACCTCCTCCACCACCGCCACCGCCACCGGAGGAGCCGCCGGAGGAACCGACGCCGGAGGCGCCATAGCTGGAAGAAGCAGCGGAAGAGATACTGGAAATTGCCGAGTGAATTGAGGAAAGACTTTGGGAGAAGCTGGAAAAATCTGCGCCCGAGAACTGTCCCCGGCCGCCCCAATAACTGATGGCCGTCGACTGGTCGCTTGCAGGAAAGCTTACTGGTAGTTGAGCAAGTGCCTTAGTGGAAATACCGAGTGCCGTTCCATATACCAGATACTTTTCCCATAAAATCACCGAGTCAATCGGGTAATCTCTGGTTTTTTGGTATTCTTTCATATGCCGTTTGAAGGCCAGCCATTTAGCGGCTTCTTGCCTGCCTTTCTCTGTTCTTCTTTCCCCATAATCTTTGAGGATGGCTAAGCATATTATAAAAACCGCGGTTAGGGCCATTCCGATAAAACTTGGAAATGTTACGGATGCGGTAATGAAAACGCTTAAGACATCCAAAGCTCCTTGAAGTAAAAGAATCGAAATAAAAAAACCCAGGCCAGTTATTTTCTTTTTCAATCTGTGAGCGATATAGTCCAGATAACCCTCAGCCAGATTTTCCTTCAAAACCACCCCCGGAAATGATTTAAAAAAACGGTAGCTGGTAGAACGGTTTCTCCGGCACCAGGAAACGATATCGTTAAGATCGATAGCTTCGACTAAGTTTTTCTCAATCAATGCCGGTTTCGTCCCGATTTTATTAATCAGGCTGACAACTTTGGATTCAATTGTTGAAGGCAGGTATTTTGTATTGTCGGTCGGAACCAAATAGTAGTGATATTTTTTAAACCAGTACCCTTTTTTCTCGTCTCCTTTAACCAACCGGTAAAGACGGTGCTGGACAAGGGAAAGGATAGTGGCAGTGAAAGCTTTAGGAGTCAGTCCTTTTTTCCCGGAGATCAGCTGTGCGACTTGAGCTGGGTCGATATCGCTTGGCGGTTCCCAGAGTCTTCCCGAAAGATTTACCTTTGGCAGGGCATTGTCCTTAGAATATTTGAGAAACAAACCTATTTTTTTAACGAAGAGGAGTATTGATAAAACTATTAAGCCGATTGATACCGGTAATGCTAAATTTCCAACCAGCCGGGCGATGATTTTAATTCTTTCTGTTCGGGTAATAAATTGCCTTTCCTGGTCGGTTATTTCCCTTTTGGTCAGTGAACCGGTTACTCCGCCGTCGAAGGCGTTTTTCGGCAGTAATATTCTTGCTTCGAAAAATTTTCTGGTCGATAACCCGGAAACCTCATAGAGAACGTCTTTTGGTGTGGGAATAGATACGACGCCGTTTAAAGGTCCGTGCGCCCAAGCTTGGATGTCATTTCCGGTAATGCCTTCGGGAAGAATTACTCTGGCTTTTATTTTTCCTTGTTTAATTTCCCAGTCGCTGCCAACTAATTTCCAGTATAGCTCGGCTATATCCTGATGCAAGGTAACCGCGTTATTTACCAGATAAGAGAGTTTAAATCGTTTAGATTTGTTATAGGCTCGGTAAAACCACTTGATGTAATACTCGCCTGATTTATCCAAGACGTAAAAAACTGATTGGGGTTTAATATTATCGGCATTTGCTATTTCACCGGGAGCTAACTGGCGATAGCAGCTTAATTCGTCGCAGATTTGAAAGTCGGTTAAAATATATGATTCTATCCGTCCGGGATTGGTTTTTGGATCGCCTTTTTTTTTGATTGATTGGTAGGCGAACGAAAAACTGCCATCAAACGAATAAGTACGGAATTCTTCGACTGACATCGACCCGTTATTCATAAGTTGGGCGGTGATATCAACGTTGGTAATGGTATAGGATTTGGCTTCTGCTTGTTTAGGGTAAAGATAAATCAATAAGTATAGGAAGATTAGGATAAGACAAGAGAAAATTCGCTGGCTTTTTCTTTTAAATATCATCCTGTTTTTTAGTTCTACATGCTGGACAAATATCCTTCTATAATACTATTTTCCAGCAGTTGATTATCTTAGAAAGATCGAATAGATTGACCTTCCCGTCGCTGTTGAAGTCGGCTTCCGGAAGATTGGGAGTATTAATGTTCTGAAATAGCAAAACGGCGTCGTGGTAATCGACAGTATTGTCGCCGGTTAGATTATAATTACCGCAACCTGGTTCTACAACCGTGCTAAATTCATAGGCGCCAAGATCATATCTGCTTCCTTGCGGTCGGGAATTGCCGTCATAGTCACTAGTGATCCCTTCACTTACTAAATCCAGTCCCGCATCTATCGCTGGACTGTTTTCAAGTAAGTGAAAGTTATTGCTGGTGCGTCCTGCAAATAAAGGATCAACATTAATCCCTGGAAGATGGCGGCAGTCGGGATAGTCTTGGGAACATAAATCCGGCCCGAAAGTTATATTATTACTGGCAGTTACTTTATCAGCAATGTCGCTACCGCTCAAGGTAATCTGTCCGGCGTGGCCTGAACTCCAGCCCTCAGAGGTCCAGTCTCCCCATCCGAAAGCGACAATATTATTCTTGATATTAATATTTTCAATGTTTTTGGCGATGATATAAATTCCTGCCCCACCATGACCGGTAGCTTCATAGATTGTATTGTTGGCAATTAAGATGTTTTTTCGCAGACCATCCTTCTGTCTTAGGATACCGATTCCTAAAAAACTGCTGCGAAGGACAATATTGTTGTAGATTTTAATATTCTCGGCGGTGCCACCGCGTTCCGAACCGACTCTGATACCGGAACTGTCCAGAAGATTGCGATAAACTTCAACTTCATTAAGGGTTGGCCTTCCTTCGAGACCAGCATCCCAGGTATCCAGGTAAATTCCACCATCTTGCGTTATATCATGAATATAATTTCCGTAAACTTTTCCGAAGCGGCTTGATTCCTTAACATCAATTCCAGCATCACCGAAATATCCCGTAAAACCTCCGTCGTAGAATAGTTCGTTATCGGCAACTTCGAAAAATTCCGTATCGGCAACGGAGAGAGATTCTTCATGGCCGCCGGCATCTTCGCAGGTCGGGCAATAGGGAGCATTTCGGGCATTGATTATTTGATTATTCTTGGCGACTACATGGGAACTTTGCCAAAAACCGATTCCCGAAGATTCGCTTTCTCTGGTAAGATTATTTTCCAGGTTTACATAAGAAGAATCGGTAACCAAAATAGCCGCATTATCGGAGTTTATGACCTTGAAACCGGCAATTTTTATATAACTTGAGTCTTTAATCCATAAAAGTCCCCCTGAATCGCCGAACTCGATACCTTGGCCGTCGATAACCGCACTCTGGTCAGGGTAAGAAAGAATAGTAAACCATTGATCTTGGGGATTTGATTTTTGAATAGTGACTTTTTCGTTGTAGACGCCACTTTTAATACAAACAGTTTCTCCGGCTGCTGTCAGATTAACCCCGCGTTGAATCGTTAGCCAGGGTTTATCTTGGGAATTCTCTTCTTTTAAATAACCGTCGCTAGCTTGGGCGTGTTGATTATCAACAAAGAAATCGCACTCGTTATCAGCTGTGATTGTTTTGCCTTTGATGATAAACAAGGCACTAATGACAAGTATTGACAGAAGAAACCGTTTTGTGACTTTGTTTATTTTCATTGATTAGTTATTAATGAAACCAGATCAGTTATCTAAATCTTATCATTTTCCTGGTAGTCAAACTATTTGATTCATACGCTGAAGAATCTTTATAATAAAAAAAGGCCCTGCAGGTTTTTGAAGAGTAGTGGCCATTTTTTTAAAATCACGTAAAAACAGGAATAACGCCGCAAAAGTTTAATAAGTCAGATAAGGAATTCTAACGGGAGATAGACATGATTAAAAGGATATTGAGAAATTACGAGTTAAAATGAATATCCAGTAGGCTTCAATCTAAGACAGATGCCTTTTTAAAGATTAACCAGGGGGTGTTTACCTGAATAGCTTTAGAATATACTATAAAGATTAATGCCCGGACAATTTTTTTTAGCCGTAGCTGCTTTTATCGCCAAAAAAGGGAAGCTTTTAGTTTTAAAACGCAGCCCCTATCGTGATCATGAGCCGGGTTGCTGGGAAACCGTCAGCGGCCGGCTGGAGCAAAATATCAAAAACGTTAAAAGTGAGCTTTTAAGAGAAATTCGGGAAGAGTTGGGTAGTGATTTCCAGTGCCAAGTAATTGCTCCTTTTGGGACTTATAATTTCTACCGGTGTCGAGATAAAAGCCAGGAACATATCGGGATTGATTATATTTGCCGCTATACTTCTGGGATTATCACTCTGAGTCAGGAACATTCCGAATACCGCTGGATTGATCCGAGAGAATTTACCGATTTTAAAGCTAACGATTCCTTAATAAATAAAGTCCGTCTTTTTACCAAGGTAAGGAGTTGGTATCTGAGAAATGGCCAGACTTTTAGGGGTTATAAATAATTGAAAATTAGATTTTGCATAATTAGTCGGAAGTAGGGAGTACTAAAAGAAGTAGGGAATACTAAAATATGATAATCACATATAAACAAATTTTTCCTGATACTTGCTTGCAGAGAAAGATTAAATTATGAGTTGGTATTTGTTATCACTTTCAGCCCTGCTCTTTTTTGGACTGCAAAAATTTTTGTTTAAGGTCGCAGCAGAAAAAAAATCTTCGACCAGAATCACGAACTTCTATTTTATGATCACAGTTGCTGTTTTAAGTTTTATTTTCTTTTTTTTGTTTAGCCGAAAGTTTATGAATTTAAAGCAGTTGATATTATTCGCTTTATTAAACGGAGTTATCTTCTTAAGTTTAAATATTTTTCGTTTAGAATCTTTAAAGTATATTCCAGGTGTGGTTGCCTTTCCAATGTTTGAATTGTCTTATATTCCGGTTATTATTTTTTCCCGGTTTTACTTTCGAGAGTCTTTAAATTTTAAACAGATACTGGGTGTATTTTTCGGTATTTTAGTCGCCCTTTTGGTTAGTAGGAAAGAAACAGCCGAGCAAAAAAGATACCGGGAATATTACAAGGGTACGCCTTTACTTTTGGGTGCAATTGTTTCTGCGGCAATTTTATCTCTGATATCTAAAATTATCGCCATTTCTTCATTTAATACACTTCTTTTTATGGGGATTTCCTATTTGTTTAATACGGTCTTATTGTTTGCTTTTCATCATTCAGCTCAGGTATTGTTAAGAAACACCAAAGATGTTACACCAAACCAGGCAAGAGAAGCTATAACCATTGGAATTCTGATGGGTATTACTAATTTTATTGCCTTTTTTAGCTATCTTAAGGCTTTAGAGAAAGGTTCTTTGCTGGTGGTAAGTGTTTTATCAGGTTTATCTTCCTTGGTGGCAATTGTTCTCTCCGTTATGATCTATAAAGAAAAGTTAAATTGGCGAAGAATAGTGGCAATCGGATTAACTATAGTCACAATGGTGCTTCTTAAAATATAGCATAAGCTTATACACGCCGGGTGTGTATTTCTATTGACACTTCGGGACTAATTTTCTTTTTCAAATGTCTTCGCGGTTATTTTATAATATTATCAAGTTTCCTTCTTAAAAATTAGGATGTTAAGTTAGTTTATTATGATAATATAAGTTATTATGGATAAATTATTTCCTTACCGAATCTGTTATGTTGAAGATAGCCCGATTGCGGCTGAGCCGATTAAGCTAGGGATGGAAGTTTTATTAGATGCCGAAGTAGACCTTTTTGAAACGACCGACAAAGCTCTTCAGGTTATGGAAGAGCGGGGATTTGGCGCATGGCAAGTTTTTATTTTGGACAATAGAACCGGATATGGAATGATGCCGGGTATAGAACTGGCCCGGAAAATAAGATCAAAAACAACTGAAGCAATTGTTGTCAGCTTAAACAGCTCCGATATGGGGGAAATAATCGCCTTTAGCTTGGAAAGATTGAAAGGATTAGGCATTGAATGTTGGCATAAACACACAGAGTCATTCTTAATGATTGCTTGGCTGGCTGATTGCGCTAAGTCCAAACGAATGATTTCTCGGAATGAATGGCTGGAAGGCATCGGAGAAAAAACAGTCTATTTGACACCCGACTTTGATGAGCTTAGACCAAGAGAAAGGGCACTGATGCTTATCTGAAAAAAGGTTGCAGAATCCTTCTGGTGAAAGTTGCCGGGGATTGAAGGGAATTTTTACAAGAAATAAGCGGTGGTAACAGAGGGGTTGAGAGAAAAAGCAGTTAGCAGTTTTCATCTTGAGTATCGGTGGGCAGTCTGAAATCTACTAAGAAGATATTGGCATTGATAATGTTTCAGAACTAAAGTAAGGTGGTATTCAATCATGAATAAGTATAAGCAGAGAGAAAGAAATCTATTTAGCTCTAACTCAAAAATTCCTTTTCGTATTAGCCGGGGGAAAATTGACCTGTTTTTAGACTGTTCGCGATGCTTTTATTTGGATCGTAAATTAGGTTTAGCCCGGCCAAGCATGCCGGGATTTGCCTTAAACTCAGCCGTAGACCAGCTTTTAAAAAACGAATTTGATCTACTGCGGAAAAACGGGGAAAAGCATGAGCTGATGAAGCGATACGGGATAAATGCCGTTCCCTATAGCCATCCGGATTTGCCGGTCTGGCGGGATGATATTTATCGGTTTATCGGTGCTTCCATTATCCATAAACCGACGAACTTTGAGATTTGCGGCATTATTGATGATGTTTGGATCAATCAAAAAGCAGAATTGGTAATCGTCGACTATAAATCGACCAGTACTAGTCAGAAAATCTCGCTTGAAGACGAATATAAACAAAGTTTCAAAAAACAGCTGGAAATCTATCAGTGGATTTTTCGACGGATGGGCTTTCAAGTCAATGACACCGGCTACTTTGTTTATGCCAATGCCGGTCGCAACCGGCCTAAATTTGACGGCCGGCTGGAATTTGAACTGATGATCTTATCCCATCAGGGAGATGATTCTTGGGTTGAACCGGTAATCTTGGCAATAAAAAAGTGTCTTGAGGATGATAAAATCCCGGCTGCTAATCCGAGTTGTGAGTATTGCCAATATCGAAAGCTAATGAGCGGAACCGAGGGTGATTGGATATGATTAGGAACCGGCCGGTTTATTTTTTTTGGAAAGGATCATCTCCAATACTTCTTCCGAATCAATCCGGTTAACAATTTGAATCCGGTGTTTTAAAAATTGCTTTAAGAAAATTATGTAATCTTCTGCTAGGACATCTTTCACTTCCTGGAGAGATCGTGAAGGGATCCAAACAGTCTTAACCCGGGAATTGAGCCCGGAAAAAAAGTCTTTTCTGGCATCACCGATATAGACGACATTAGTAGTAAATCCTAAACTATCTTTTAGGGGAACAAATCCTTTCAGTAATTTCATCGCTCGTTGGATTGCTATTTGGATTAGTTCTTCACGGGTCAAGGCCTCATTCCCAAAAGATCCAAGCAGGTTATTCTTTTTATCGGTAAAGTAATTCCGCAGATGTTTGGCTAATCGTTCATTTATTACCTGAATAGGATTTCCGGTGATTAGCCAGACAGTTGTATTTGGGTGGTGACTGCAGATATTGATCAGATTTTCGGCATCAGGAAAATAAGTATCATAAGGATTTTCTTTAAACGACTTCATGTTTTTAAACCAGACTGCCCGGGCTAAATAGAAACGTTCCTCAAAATTACCCATTTGATTAAGAGGAACGCTGTGGCGGAAACAAAAAAGCCTAATGAAGTTTCTTTCGGTACTTCCCCGTGTTTGATGGAATATAGTATTCCAATCAACCTGTAAATCATTGATATTGATTTGAACGGACTCGCAGGCCATTTGAGCGGCGAATTTCAGACTTTCGTAGGCAGACGGACTGGTATTACAAAGTGTCCCGTCGTGGTCAATAAGAACTAAAATATAATTATCCTTTTTTTGGGTAGTGGCTCTTTTTTTTCTTTTTACCATATTAATAGTCTTATAGTATATCATATTAGAAATAAATTTCAACGTTTTCACGGAAAGGATTAGAACTTTTTATTATGCTTTTCTTGAAACGGTTATCAGATTATTTTTTTGTCCCTGGATTGTCTCCTTGACAATAGGAAGTTATTCTCGGTATTGTTTTGGTTAAGGAATTCATGATACTTGATATAAAAAAAAAGATAGCGATTGTGATAATCATAATTTCTTTAGGTTTAATTGGTTATTTTGTATACCTTAACTATTTCCAAGAAACTGTTAATCCTGAAGCTTTGCCTTCTTCCGAACGTTGCTACAATCTGAAAAATTCCCAGTTGTGTAAAAGTAAAAGATATTGCCATTGGTTCGATACCTCCGGTTTATGCTGCTTTAAAAATGAGCGTGTTTCCGGTTCAATGTTAAAAAAGCCTATTTGTTGTCCTCGCTGGTGGAAATGTGACTAATTAATGACAACTAGGAAAAACTGGTCAAAGGAAGTCACGGAAAAAAGCATTGCCTTGGATCTTGAAGCCGGAGTTTTTAGTTGGAAGGATCCGAAAAGAATTGCCGCTTCATTAAAACGTTCAGCCGATGAAAGTACCAGGAGAAAGACGACTGCTTTTCAATCGGCCATGAGCATGCTCAATTTTTATATCAACCGGGCTGGTAAAAATTTATCCTCCGAGCGTAAAAAAGTTCTTGGTCAGGTAAAAATAGAGTTAAGAAAATTATTTCGTAGAATTTAAGATTTGGTCAAATTTTTTTTGCTTCGCCTTATTTTTTTTGTTAAACTGCTTTCAAAGAATAATGGATATCAAAAGCCCTGAATTAATCAGAATTTCCTCTACTCCTCATAAGATATTAACAGCTTTGATCTTAAATATCGCCTACGGGATTTTTATTATCGATTTTCCTTCCGTGAATCCGTGGATTAATTACTTTTGTTTCGTACTCAATTTTTTGGCGATTTATTTTTTAGAAAACTTGATTGAAAAAGTATTATCTAAATTATGCAAACCCGGTTTTTACAATCGCAATCGGATGACAGTTCTTGAAGCAATCGAAAGAAGTGTCACCCCCGGAGGTAAATTCAAGCCTAATTATTCGGATCGGGATTATAAGACAAGATTTAACTTCGAGTTACGAGTTTACTCTGTAATTCTTACTTATTTTATTTATGCCTTGTTAATTATGATTATTTCCTGGTTGATTAACCTTTCGTTAATGACCAGTCAAATCGGAAATTTCGTAAATATCAACAATGACAAGCTTGCCGTTTTTATAATTTTGCTGTTTGGATACATTGAAACTTTGAGTGTGCTGGAGGATTTGGATCGGCTATTAATGGAAAAAAAAGGATCACTATTAAAATTCGTAATTTCCTTAACTCCCAAAATAATTATTGCTTTGCTGATGTTCGTATTTGGATTATTTATTTTATTTGAAAAAACATAGACGGAGGCACACTGTCCGGTAACATTTTAAAATGACTGGTGATGATGCTAAAATAGCGGTTATTAACTCGTACAAATAGGAAAGACTATTTCAAAAAAGAGTTTTTGGGATAGTAATAAAAAAAGTAGCATAAGAAGAAGACCTTAACCATTATTAATTTTAATCCTGGAAGGAAAATCCGAACTGTTACCAATAACGTCTGGAGTTACTCTGGTCCTTCATTTCAGTCTTGTTGTTTTGCTATAATCAGTCAAATTAATTTAGCTTATCAAATTTCAGCCATTAGTTTATGAACATAAAGAATCTGATAATTCTACTGGTGGTGCCGATTCTGATTGTCGCCGCCGCCTTAGTTTTTCTTAACCGTTTAAACCCTGGCCAGAAGAAGCCGGAAATTGCCGTGCAGATAGAAGATAAAAGTAGTCCTACTGGTCAAGAAGCAGAGGAAAAAACGAATCTTGATATGGAGCCGGTAAAAACGCTACAATTGCCGGAGATGGAAATAAACCAAAATAAAAAATATACTGCAGTTCTAAATACTTCAAAGGGGCTAATTAAAATAAGTCTCTTTGCCGATAAGACTCCGATTACTGCCAATAATTTTGTCTCCCTTGCCCGAAAAAAGTTTTATGATGGGACGATTTTCCATCGGGTAATCAGCGGTTTTATGATTCAAGGCGGTGATCCTCAGGGTGACGGTACCGGTGGCCCCGGTTATCAATTTGACGATGAGCCCTTTGAAGGCGAATACGCCAGAGGCATAGTCGCCATGGCCAATGCCGGGCCCAATACCAATGGTAGCCAGTTTTTTATTATGCATCAGAACTATCCGTTACCGAAAAATTACGTTATCTTCGGTCAAGTAATTGAGGGAATCGAGGTAGTTGATCAAATTGCCCAGTCTCCGACCAAACTTGGTTCTTCAGGAGAAAATTCGACACCGATTGAACCAACCGTAGTCAATTCTGTGTCGATAGCCGAAGATTAATGCATATCCTTCTGAACTTTTAAGGCAATTCGAAATCTCTATCCGATGATCGCCAGAGGCTGGGTCCTGGTGGTGGTCTTCTTCTTCGTTGCGAAGATAATAATCTTTGGAACTGCTTTCCCAGTGGCAGATGATTTAACATCCACTTAACGGTTTCATAAGCTAAATAAAATTCCTCGTGTGCCGAATAAAGTAAATTAGACATTAACCTATACTCTTCAGGTGTTCCTAAAGAGAAAAGCACCTGTTCAACGCTAAAAGTTTTAACGGGCGAGTATAAGGAAGGGATAGTCATGAAGTGGGTTTCAAAAGCTAGGCTGGCCAAAGACCGCCAATGTCTATCCGCGGCTGCTGTTTGAAAAAAGTCAACTTCATCGATTGTTGAACGGGCGCCGCTGGTGGCAAAGATGGATTCGGGTGGTAATCCCCAATTAAGTAATAATCTTTGCGCACAGGAACTGATGTCAGGGTAGTTAGGCCCCCAAACGTCACCGACACAGAGAAACAAAGCTTGGGTATAACCATGATTATAAAGACACCGGGCAGCGCAGGTAGCCAGGTAGCTGCGGAGACTTAAGCCGGTTTCATTCGTGGCTGAAGGTAAATAAAGATGAACTAAGGTTGCCTCAACTGCTTGGTTGAGTTCTGCTTCGGGAAAAAGATACGGTCTTTCTGACTCGGGCGATATCATAGTTAAACAACAGCTAAATATTATCTATCACTGAACATATCAAATTATATCAGAATCTTTTTTTTGCTGCAAATCCCATTTTAACTTCAGAATCTTTGTTATAATATTTTGGGGATATTTTTTGATTTGCACTGATGAATTTAGATTATGATCTGGTAATTATTGGCGGCGGTCCGGCGGGGATGATGGCGGCGATTGCCGCCGCCAAAGAAAAAAAAAGAATTTGTATCTTGGAAAGAAACCGGAGCTTGGGGAAAAAACTGCTTTTGACCGGCAAGGGGCGATGTAACTTCACCACGGCCGGAGAAATTGATGAGACCGTGGACGCCTTCGGGAAAAAAGGTAAATTTCTTTACCGGGCTCTTACCGGTTTTTCTAATCAGGATCTAATTAGTTTTTTTAACGACAGGGGGATCATCACTAAGATAGAAAGAGGAAAAAGGGTTTTTCCCGAAAGCGATCAGGCTTCTACCATTTTGGATTGTTTAATAAAAGAAATTGAGAAAGAGGGGATACCGGTTGTTCATAATTTTCGGGTGACTAAAATTTTTTATCAGGATAATTGCTTTAAGATTTTTTCCCAGTCCGGCAGAACGATCGTTACTGATAAGTTAATTATTGCTACCGGTGGTAAATCCTATCCGGAGACCGGCTCAACCGGTGACGGCTATCGTTTGGCTGCCGCTCTCGGCCATAAAATTAATCCTTTGAAACCGGCTTTAGCCCCTTTATTTGTAAAAGATCCGGAGGTTCGCTTACTCGCCGGGTTGTCTTTAAAAAACGTCAAGCTGTCTATCCGGGCTGGAGGTAAGGAGGTAGTCAGTTTTTTTGGGGAAATGCTTTTTACCCATCAGGGTATCTCCGGCCCCATCGTTTTGGAAACAAGCAAAGAAGTTTATGACCGACTGCGAAAAAAGCAAAGAGTTGAGGCAGTCATCGACCTCAAACCGGCCTTAGATAGGGAAATGCTAAAAAATAGGATTTACCGGGATATCCACCAAATACCTAAGAAAGAAGCCAGGGCTTTATTAAAGGGGCTTTTGCCGAAATTATTGATTCCTCTGTCTTTGAAAAAAACCAAGATTAACGGGCATAAACAGAACAGCTTTTTAACCAAAGAAGAAGTTTTTTATCTGATAGATTTCTTGAAAGACTTTTCTTTTCAGATCGATGGCGTGGCGCCTCTGAAAAATGCCATAGTTACCGCCGGAGGAGTGGATATCGGCCAGATCGACTCCCGAACAATGGGATCAAAGTTAGTAAGAAATCTGTTTTTTGCCGGGGAGATTATTGATTTAGACGGGCCAACCGGAGGGTATAATCTGCAAAAGGCTTTTAGTACCGGTTGGTTAGCCGGCTCTTCCGCGATTTAACCCGGGATCCAATTTTTACAAGCGCTACCCCAAAGACCTTTCTCTTCTTGTCTGGCTTTTCTTTCGGCTTCCAAAAAAAGATGCTGATATTTGACATCCGGCGAGTAAGTAGTTGAAAAGGCGTAGCCTTCCCTGACTAAATATTCGTTGATTAATAAGTCGCCAAGCCAAATATAACGCAGTAGCCGGCCGAATTTATCAGTCTCCGAGACGTCTTTTTCCAGATAAATTTCTTTACCTTCAACTAATTCCTTGTTTTTAGCGGACGCTTCCTGGCCGTAGCATTGCACCGGTTTACTGGGATGAACCGTTTCCGGTGTGTCAATGCCGATATATCTGACACGCTGGCCGGTTTCAAGCTCAATGGTGTCGCCGTCAATCACTCTGATGGCTTTAGCCTTTAATCTTCTTGGATTGAAGTTTATCTCGGATATGATAGGCCTGCTTTCATTGCCCGCTTCATCGGCTGTCCTAATCTCTATCTGGTTGTTTCCCGGCACCAGGCCGATTTCAATTTCAAAACCGCCGCTTTCGTTAGTGCGGATCTCTAAACTTTTCTTGTCTTTCACCTGGGCAATTATTTTTGCCTTCGGTTCCGTATTGCCGGAGATTAAGATTTTGCCATCGCTCTTTTCAGGTAGTTCTTTTGGAAGAGTAATTACCGGTTGTACCGGCGGCGTTTGATCAATCGTCACCAGTAGGTTTTTTCTTTGGCAGTGTTTTCTTTTTTGATTATTGCATGCTTCAATCGTATAAGCGAAGTTCCCATCTTGAAGATCGTTGACTTTGAAAAAAAATTCGCCTTTCAAGTCAGCTTTGACCGATTGGACAATTTCATTTTTTTCGAGAAGATAAACGGGTTTTCCCGAAGAAGTTTTTCCGTTTATTAAGACAGTATCTTTATTTGTAGGTTTAATTTGATCTAAAACTAAAGTAGGCACTGAAGGAATCGTTAGGGCGAGAGTGACAATCAGTAAAAAGAAATAAACAGGTACGGCAATTAGTGCCTTTGACCAGCGGCCTGATTTGAAACCGGGAAGATTTCTTAAAATTCTTGTCAAAAATGAAACCACCGAACCTATCTTACTTGTTTATATTAACACAAAAGGACCAATCTTAAGATTGGCCCTTTTAAATTAAAGACACTAACTGTTAAAATAACAGGGTTATTGGAGAGAGGTTCGACAGGAAGAAATGAATAAGCAGAAGAAAGAGATTATCCAGGTAAAAAATCTAACCAAGCAATTCAAGAATCTAACCGCCGTCGATCATGTCAGCTTTAAAGTTACTCGGGGAGAAAGATTCGCTTTTCTTGGTCCTAACGGCGCCGGAAAATCGACGACGATTAGGATGTTGACCACCCTTTTGAGGCCAACCAGCGGCCGGATCCTGGTTAACGGCTTTGATCCGTCAGTCGACCAGGATCAAGTAAGACAGTCATTTGGGATTGTCTTTCAGGACCCGAGCCTCGATGATGAGTTGACGGCTTATGAAAATATGGAATTTCATGGTATGTTATATCAAGTTCCTGTGCTTTTAAGGAGAAAAAGAATCCAGGAGTTATTGCTCCTGGTTGACCTTTGGAAACGTAAAGATGACTTGGTTAAGACTTTTTCCGGAGGAATGAAAAGAAGGCTTGAGATTGCCCGTGGACTGCTTCACCACCCGAAGATTTTTTTCTTGGATGAGCCGACTTTGGGCCTTGACCCGCAGACCAGAAAACAAATGTGGGATTATCTTTTGGATTTGAACAAAAAGGAAAAAGTGACCATTTTTTTTACGACTCATTATATGGAAGAAGCAGAGCAAATGGCTCAGTGTATTGCCATAATTGACCACGGTAAAATCATCGCCCAGGGAACGCTCGATGAATTAAAAAAACAAACCGGTGCTTCTTCCTTGGAGAATGCTTTTTTGAAATTAACCGGCGATACGATTCGAGAAGAAACAGCTAATGGTTTGGATCAGATGAGAATGAGACGGCGGATGTTTAGCCGCCGGTAATTTTTTTAAACTTACTATGAGTACTATCTATGTACTTTGGTTAAGGCAACTGAAGCGTTATTTCAGATCGCGGTCGCGGATAATCGGTTCATTAGGCCAACCGATTCTCTTTCTGGTAGCTTTAGGCTATGGATTGGGACCGGTATTTGCCAAAGCCGGTGGCGGCAGTTATCTTAATTTTCTTGTTCCGGGAGTAATTGCCCAGGGAATCATTTTTCTGGCCGTTTTTTCCGGAGTGGAACTAATTTGGGATCGGCAATTTGGGTTTTTAAAAGAGACCTTGGTAGCGCCGGTTTCCCGATTTGAAATTATGCTCGGTCGAACTTTGGGTGGAGCGACGATTGCGGTTTTCCAGGGAATTATGATTTTTATTCTGAGTCTCATTGTTGGTTTCCGGCCGGTAAGTCTGGTATCTTTGCCCATTGCCCTGCTGGTTATGTTTTTGATATCCCTTTTCTACACTGCAGTAGGTACGGCAATTGCCTCACTGCTTGAGGATTTCCATGGATTTCAACTGATCATGAATTTTCTGGTGATGCCCAGTTATTTCCTTTCAGGCGCCCTGTTTCCTCTACAGGGGGTACCTAAATTATTGCAAACCATTACCAGTCTCAATCCTTTGTCTTACGGAGTAGACGGTTTACGCCAAACCTTAGTAAATGTTTCCCATTTCGGTTTGGCTTCGGACATTTTAATTTTAACTCTTCTTAGTTTGATCGTTTTGGCAATCGGGAGTTTTCTTTTTTCCAAAATTGAAGCCTAATAAATTGAGCGCCTTATTTTTCTTTTCTAGATTATTTTGCCTTGATTGGTTGCTTTAGCTTCTTGCAGTTCTGCTTCTATCCACTTCAATTTTGCAGCCAATATCGGCGGGATTCGTTCTGGTGGAACTCTTTGCCATTGAGCGGTAACATACGCCAATTGGTTAACCAAAAGCGCAGTGGTCACCTTCAAACATCTTAGGTTTAAACCCAGGCTGGTTAAACTTGCCCGGCATCTTTGGTAAGAATCCATTGTATAAACAAGAGCTTTCTCATTCGGCATCATCGCCGGATCATAACTTGCGGATGCCACCCAACGAGCCAAAGACCAGTGAAAGAATTCATTACCGTCGACGATGTCGATGATTTTGGCAATGACGGCTTCGGGTAGGATTCTACCGGTAGTTTGCCCTTCTTTAAGAGCAGCGCTTGCCTGATTAAAGGCAAGCAAGAGAATTTCATCTTTCGGGCTGAAGTGCTGATGTGCGGCTGCCAGTTCTTCTTCGCTTACAGCGGCAGCCAGCTCTGGATGGGCGTCTTTATCCGGAGCGAGGTAGTCACCGGTAAAAATCTCAGGCAGATCATGAAGCCAGAGGATTCTTTGTACAACTTCAAATAGCCTTCTGTTTAATTCCTGCCGACGGGATAAAGAAGGTAACTGTTCGGGGCGATTGGTGCGATTGATACAGCGGACGGTATGGCCAGCCGTGTTGTCGAAAAAGATCCCTTCCGCATATCCCATGTAACGGCGGATACCAGCGGCTTCCGTATGGAATATGGCTAAGTCTGGAGGTGCCTTAACAGCAGAAATTACCGCAGCAGCCATTATTTCCGGAATTGATGGTTTATGAATAGTAATCAGATGATTGAAAAAATTGCTTACGTCAAAAGTATCGCTTATATAAGCTCCCGGCGGTAAATTTAAGGCTTCGCTTAGCTGCCAGAGCAGTTGTCTTAATTTTTTTCGGCTGATTAAACGGGTAGGGATAGAGCCTTGACTAAGGCCATAATCCGGTTCGACCAAATATGCAGACCGGATTTTTGGTTGTCCTTTCGTTTTAACAGCAGCTGATAAGATATCTTTTTTCCCGTAGAAACCAAGAGCTGCAAATTCTACCTCCTCAAAGTTTTGAAAACTAACGGCTTGCCAGACAAGAGAACTGCCTTTCAATTCTGCTTTATTGGTCCGAGCGCTAATTACTGTTTCTGTCCCGCTTGCACTCCGTGATCTTCTGGTGACCGTAATTTGGGTAACGGCCGCCTGGGCTAATGATATTTCTCCCAGCCCTCTGAAAAAACTGATATCTATCGCCAGGTCTTCAGTTGCTGCGGTTGTCCTGTTTCTGCAAGAATAGAGTGTCAGGATTGTCTCCGATGGCTTTTCATCAGACACTACGCCGGACCAACCATTTAGGTCGGCAGTCACACCCAGTGCTTCCAAGGCGATTAAGACCGTTTCGATGGCTTTACCAGGAACGTACTCGTTTCCGGATATTTTTAGTCCCGTTTCTTTACCCACGTTTTTATTATAACAAACCCTATAGGGTTTTATGAAGTGAATGTTTTTTGGTTTTAGTCTGTTTCGGTGTATAATTACTTGAGAGGCTGAGGTATAATTTAACAGCTTTTTAAGAAAATAAGTTATTTAGTAAAAAATATTTATGATATTCGTAAAACCAGTCTTGGCTACCTGTCCGGTCTGTATGATTGCCGTCGGCGGCGGCTTGGCAATGGCGAAAATGCTGGGTGTTGATGATTTAGTGGCGGCGATTTGGATTGGCGCTTTGGTAACCGTGAGCGCGCTTTGGTTAGCGCAAAAATTCCATAAAATCAAATTGCCGAAACCTGAGATTTCCTGGACATTGATTTTTTATCTGTTAACAGTAGCGACTCTTTATCTGCAAGGAAAAATCGGTCATCCATCGTGCCAGTTGTGGGGCTTGGATAAAATATTGTTTGGCTTAACCTTAGGAACGATTCTCATTTTTTTAGGGAATTTGCTTGACCGGTGGTTAAGAAGTAAAAACCAAGGGAAAGTATTTTTCCCTTTTCAGAAAGTAGCGATTCCGTTAGCAATGGTAGTTTCGACAAGTTTAATCTTTCAGTTAGTTTTTTGCTAGAAAATGACTAAAAGTAATCCGGATTTGGAAAAAGATGTTCAGAATTTGCTTGGTAAGGTCAAAAAAATACAAAAGCAGGGTAAATTTGACCTATCTACGCAAGAAGATTTGTCAGTAGCGATTATGAATTTGGTTGGTATCGAAGAGCACCTTTTCTTTACGGCGACGAAGACAGGGAAAATTGCTTATCTTGACGTTTTAAACCAGGTTCGGGAGATGCGAAAAACTCTTCTCAAAAAGATTATTAAGGATTACGAAGGCGAAGCTTGGTGCATCAGTAAGCATCTTTTAGCCGCCTCAATGCGTCTGAATGAAGTTGGAACTAAGAGTTTAAGCAATAATCAGAAACAAGAAGCGTGGGAATTTTTTAATCTGGCCTACAAGTTGTATTCCTTATTTTGGGGTATAAATTTGGGGGTCGTTAAAAGTAACAGTATCAAAGCCAGTTTAAAAGAGATGGGTTTTAATCAGGCCGAGTTTGTCAATTCACAAACAATCGCCACCAGAAAAGGCAATAATTTTTTTGATAAACTGGGAGAATTGGTAAAAAAGGTAGTTGATTGTTGTATCGAATAAACATCTGATGACCCTCTTATAAAAAATAAATAATTTTTTTTGGCAAGAAAATCATGGCAGTTGATCGTTATACTGCGGTTTGGATTTCCCATACCTCGATTAGCGATTTTTTGAAATGCTCCCGGGCTTATTATCTGAAAAACATTTATCGTGATCCCAATACCGGCCACAAAATTAAATTAATGACTCCTCCTTTAGCTTTAGGTCAGGCGGTTCATGAAGTGGTTGAATTGCTTTCGCTATTGCCTAAAGACAGGCGATTTAATGAGCCTTTAATGGATATATTTGCCCGTATTTGGCAAAAGTTGAGCGGAAAAAAAGGTGGATTTATAGATCCGAAGATCGAAGCCAGATATCGAAGTCGTGGCATAGAGATGATTAGCCGGTTGGCAAAAAACCCCGGACCTTTGTCTAATCTGGCTCTTAAACTGAAGACAAATTTGCCTTTCTATTGGCTTTCGGAAGAAGATAATCTGATTCTTTGCGGTAAGATTGACTGGCTGGAATATCTGCCGGCTAGCGATAGCGTTCACATCATTGACTTCAAAACCGGAAAGGCCGGCGAAAGTCCTAAATCGTTACAACTGCCGATTTATTTTCTGCTGGCACGTAATTGCCAAAAAAGACCGGTTACCAAAGTAAGTTATTGGCATCTGGAACGAAACGATCAACCGACTGAAGAGGCTCTGCCTGATCTTAAAGAAGCCCACAGAAGGGTCTTAAAGATCGGCAAGCGCATTAAGCTTATTCGCCAGCTAGAGCGGTTTAAGTGTCCCCAGAAAGACGGCTGTTCTGCCTGTCGGCCTTATGAGTCAATTTTACGCGCAGAGGCCGAATTGGTTGGTGTTAATGAGTTTAATCAAGATATCTATATTGGCCGGAAATCCGGCAGAGATGATGAGGCTGTCCTAATTCTTTAACTAAGTAAACCACCAAGATTTTGTCTTAAAATGAAATCACTTCGAATTTCAATTAAAGAATAAAGACAAAATAATTCCTCCGAATATATTAGCTTTTTATTGATATACTAAGAAGAATGATTGACGAGGTTCAATTTAAAATTAAAGCCGGTGACGGCGGTAACGGCCGGGTTAGCTTTCGGCGGGAGAAATTTGTTCCCAAAGGCGGACCGGATGGCGGTGACGGCGGTGACGGCGGATCAGTTTATCTTTTCACCGAACCCAATCTAAACACTCTGCGTTTCTTTTCCGGAAGAAGCATTTTCCAGGCTGAAGATGGCCGGCCGGGAGGAGGGGCCAAAAAGCATGGCAAAGACGGTGAAGACATTTTCCTGCCGGTTCCGGTAGGAACCGTGGTTTACTGCAACGACCGTCTTTTGGTTGATCTTGATCAACCGGATATGCAATTTTGTATCGCCAAAGGCGGGAAAGGCGGTCGCGGTAACTGGTATTTTCGAAGCAGTACTAATACCACTCCCCGGGAAGCAGAGGCAGGACATTTTGGCGAAGAGTATCAGTTGCAGTTAGAATTGAAAGTTTTGGCCCAGGTCGGCTTAGTTGGCGAGCCCAATGCCGGCAAAAGTACCCTTCTTTCTGTTCTTACTAAGGCAAAACCGAAAATCGCCAGTTACCCTTTTACGACTCTTTCACCCAACCTCGGAATTATGAAAATCCCTGGTCAACAAAACGGTTTGGTGATTGCTGATATCCCCGGATTAATAGAAGGCGCCTCCAAAGGAAAGGGCTTGGGCATTCAATTTTTAAAGCATATCGAGCGCTGCCAGTTGTTCATTTATCTGTTATCTCCCCGGGAGCAGGAGCTTAACCTGAAGGGAAGGCAATTAACCCGGTCTTTATTAAGTCAATTTAAGCAGATCCAGGCTGAATTAGAAGCTTATAATAAAAAACTTCTCGATACGCCTGGCTTGGTAGTTGTTAATAAACAAGATTTGCTTAATAAAAGGCAAATTATCACCATAAAAAATTCTTTCTCAAAAAGAGAGCATAATTTCGTAATCATTTCAGCCGCTACCAAAGAAAATATTAAACAACTGGAAGACCGGATCTTAAAGATGTATCAGCAAGCCATGCAAAAGATACCACAGGCTGAATAATTTAGGGGTTTTCCGGACTGGTTCTTGTATAACTGTTAACGATTTTGGATAATTGGCTTAGATAAAGAAACATTTTTATACCCCAAAAATGGTTTTAAAAAATCAAAATTCTGATCTTAATAAGAATCAGCAGAATTTGCCTGGTAAAGCCGTGTTTTCTGGTTCCCAGGCAATCGTCAAGAAAAGCGCCCTGTCCAAGGTGATGTTTTTGAGTCTTTTTTTGTCCCTATTCCTGATCGCCGGCGGATTTTTTTGGAACAGACAGAAAAAAGCCCCGTCCGAATCCTTGAAAACCAAAACGGCCACCCAGTCTCAGCCGATTTTTACGTTTAAACCCGGCATCGAAAAATTTAAATCAGAAGACGAATTCAGGAATTATCTCCAAAAAGCGCCTTCCGGATTAACCGATCCTTTTAATACCGGTTTATTGAGACTGAATCAGGAACCGGCTTCTTTTTCTCCGGCAGAGTCTTTTGACCAGGAAAAGGGCTGGTCGCCGGAGCGCGTATCGGGGACAAATGTTCAGGTCAAAGGGATTGACGAACCGGATATTGTTAAAACAGACGGCTCCGATATCTATTTTTCCTCGACTTTTTATGCTTACCCGCTAGTGCGTCAGCCGGGTTTGATACAGGAAGAGAAAATTGCCGGTCCCAAGGACCAGGTCCAGGTTATCAATGCTTTTCCGCCTGCGTCTTTGTCATTAAGGACTCCGATAAGTAAAAGGGGCGATCTGCTTATCAACGACAAATCTTTGGTGATTTTTACTGATTCACAAATTTACGGATTCGATATTTCCGATTCTGCCAATCCAAAAGAAAAATGGGTGATTCAATTTAAAGACCAGAATAAATTAGTCAGCGCCCGTCTTTATCAGAAGGAGATTTATACTGTTATCAAACAAACGATCAATCCGGGAAAACCTTGTCCGATTACCCCCATGACTCAGGGCCAGACAGAGATTAGTCTTTCCTGCAATGAAATTTATCGGCCATTAGCGGCAGTTCCTCTCGATGCGGTTTATACTATTTTTGTCACCGATCCCAATACCGGTAAAGTTAAAGATACATTGGCTTTTGCCGGTCCCGCTGATTCTTCGCTGATTTATATGTCACCGAAGTCTCTCTATCTTACTTATTTCTGCCAGTCCGGTTTGGCTGATTTTTATTATGCTTTTCTTGAACAAGAAGGTAAGGGCTTAATTCCTGCCTGGATTTTTGAGAGAATAGCCGAATTAAAAGAATATCAGATCAGTGAACAATCAAAAATGGTGGAGATAAGTTTGGCCCTTCAACAACTTTACAATTCTTTAGACGAAGAACAAAGAAAACAATTAGAAAACAGTTTACAACAGCAGATGGACGCGTTCTACCGGAAAAATAAAAGGGAACTGGAAAAGACCGGCATCGTCAAGATCAACTTGACTAAATTAGAAGTAGTGGCTGCGGCTGGAGTTCCGGGACATCTGTTAAACCAATTTTCTCTGGATGAGTATCGGGATAATTTGCGACTGGCCGTAACGATAGGCGATACTTTTATCGGCAGTTTTGGCGGTGGTCAAAGCGCAAACGATGTTTATGTTCTTGATAAAGATTTAAAAGTCACCGGTTCGATTCGGGATTTGGGATTGGGGGAACAGATCTATTCAGCCCGTTTTATTGAAGATAAAGGTTATTTGGTTACCTTCAGACAGGTAGACCCGTTTCATATTCTCGATCTGAGCCAGCCGCGTAACCCCCAGCTTGCCGGTGAATTGAAAGTCCCCGGCTATTCGTCTTATTTGCATCCAATTGACAGTAAATATATCTTGGGAATCGGTGAAGAGGGATCACGGGTAAAAATTTCTTTATTCAACGTGCTTTCGGCCAGCAATCCGGTTGAAGAAGATAAATACCTGCTGGATCAGTTTTGGTCAGATATTTTACAAACCCACCATGCGTTTTTAATCGATCCCAAGTATAAGGTGTTCTTCTTGCCGGCCAGCAACGGCGGTTATGTTTTCAGCTACCGGGATAATAAGCTTGAGCTGAAGGCCGAGGTTAAGGATATTGTTGCCCGTCGGGCAGTTTATATAAATGATTACTTGTACATTATTGCCGATGACCGAATTGTCGTTCTGGACGAAAAAAGTTGGCAGGAAATCAAGCAAATTTCTTTTTGATTAAATCTTTGGCTTGGTCAAATATGAAGAAGGTTAAAAAGGTGCTTCTTTTTCTTGATTTTGGCCAATTTTGGTTTTCGGCTTCAGCCTATATCGGTATAATTCTGGCAGCTCTTGTTCTTGCTTATAACTTACCTGACTTGCTGTTTGGAAGAATTTCACTGGGTAAAGATTACCAGTCTTATTCGGTTTCAGGCTTGTCCATAGCAATGCTTGCCGGATTGGCATTAGTTTTATTTTTGGTAAGTAATGCCTTATCTAACTCAAAAACTTTCAAGATGCCGGAGAGCAGACACGCGGAAATAATTAGTTTCAAGCCTCCGGTATCGACTTTTTTGTTTTCGGTCGCCTTGGCCTTTTTTCTGCTTTCTTTGATTAATGATGAGATTGATCTTTTCTGGAAACAAATAGCGAGGGAAAAGTTTAGCGATATTGACCGGATTATTGGCAGTTTTATCCTCATGTTTTTTATCCTCATTTTTGTATTGCTGATAGTGGTTTTGGCCGGTAAACTTTTTCGCAAAAAGAAACCCTTAAGGAATTTGTCCGTCTTTCTTATTTTTACCGGGATGTGGATAATGTTTATATATTTGGCCGGAAATAACGCTTTTGATATCTCTGACTCAATTTTTTTGTTCTGGCTGTCAAGGATTCTTGATGAGTCGGTTAATATTTGTCTTGGTTCAATTCCTCTTGGTTGGTTTTACGAACTTTTTATTGCTCCTCTCTTCAGGTCTCAAAAGAGCTGATGTTTTCTTGCTAACCTGATCGTCATTCTGCTAAAATAAGCTGGTCACGGCCCCATCGTCTAACGGTTTAGGACACTGGGTTCTCATCCCAGTAATCGGGGTTCGAATCCCCGTGGGGTCACAGATAAAAAATATTACCAAATACCTAAGTTGTCAATACAATTACACACCGGGCGTGAAAGAATTCTATTCCAAGAGTGACTACCTATTTCACTTTTTAAGTGGACAATTCTGCGAAGACGAACTTCCTTGCAGTTTCTTCAAATGTATCCCAAGTTATAGGTTTATCTTCAACTTCTACGGGTGGTCTCCGGCCTTCACGAACTCTTTTAGTTTGTCTTAATTCGCCATCCGATCCCTTTTTATACTTATAACCACCAAAAGATGTAAAAACAAAATAATTAAAAAAAAATGGCTCACTTTTTTCAAATTTTTCTCTGAATGTCTGAAGCCAAGCCTCTAGAGACTCACCAAGAAGATCTCTTTTTATCTCGTCTAAAGCTCTATCATCTTGAAAAACCAGATATTCTTTGAGTTCAGGCTCTACCCTTAAACCAACTTCTCCACCACCTTCTAATACTGTTGGATCGTAGTAAGCTAATTGGTCGGTTACTTGATCGGCAGCTTTAATTTCTCTCCAGGACTGGTAATAGGCTCTTAGATCTCTCAAATGACCATCTGTTAAATAAGAATCAGCTGCTTTTAAAGAAGCTTCTACAATCCGGTTTTCCGAAGGATTCAAACCTTCAAACGTTGTTTCGGTCTTCACCCGTTTTACGCCAGAATCGGGGCGAAGGTCTACAATTACAAAGTATTCTGTTCCTTCTGGTCTGCAAAGGTTAAGCCATCCAGAATAAAGAGGCTCTAATATATAGGATGTAAATACAGGCTCCCCTTTTTTAGCTTCACCTTGTTCCGAAGGTTCATCGATATTAAGTTCTTCTTCCAAGTGGTCTAACATATATATTTACAATATCACTGAGGCCTAATAGCTTTTATCTAATATTATTTTAACATAATTGCTCTCTTTATTAAGGTGCTGAATCAACTATTAGCTAAGATTGTTCTCCTAAAAAATATTACCAAATACCTAAGGTGTCAATATAATTACACACCGAGTGTGAAAGAACCGTGAGTTGTTTTTATATCGCAGTTTATATCAAATTAACAGGAGCGGGGGTTATTCTTCTTTATGTCATTTATAGGTGAGTCCTATTGGTGGGTGTCTGGAAACTAACTCCTGCCTTCCATGAATTTTTCTAAGGGTATTTCCTCTTTTTGTTTCGGGTCTCTCGAGATAGTAGCGTTCGTATCTAATTTTTTAAGCAATACTAAAGCCCACTGTTGAATAAACTTCTCAATACCCTCTTTGATCTCTGCTGTTTTACGAAGGTCAAAATTGTATCGTTTTCCTGTAAGTACCTTCTTTTCCTCCCCGCCTCCAATCTCAATTATCAGTTGAGAGGAGCCGGTTTGCGGCTCTTTGTCATATCCGAATGCTAATACAGAGGATCCGTAGTGGGAGTGTTGAACTCTTACTTCTCTGAACAAGGCATACCATTTAATTTGACTCAACAATTTTGCGAGTGGTGGATCAATCTCGGGTTTCTTAAGTAATACCTGTCTTTGTCTGTTAAAACCCTCCTTTAATTTACCATTGTGAAAGATTTTTGTTACGTGCGAGCATCTTTCTGTTAGTGCATAGATTGTGTCAAGAAAAAATCCTAAATATGCCATCTGTTTAACCTCGGGTTCATAGCTTCTTACCTTGGGCGTGGTATCTTTGTGTAGCTCTTGTATGACTTTTTCTTGCCCTAATATCAAATTGAAGGCAATGATCACGGCAGACCATTTAAACTCAATCTCCTGTAAGAGGAGGAAGATTTGTTCAGCGTGTCGGTACTTATCGTAGCTCTGACCAAAAAGCGTGAGAACGAGAAACGGCGGTGCGTCTTTAACCTTAATTAAAGCCATATTTAATCTTTGTTCTACCACTATGAGGTAATTATATCAATTAACTACACACCCGGCGTGTAAGAATCCTACACGCTATCCTGGATAAATAGTTTTTGCGAAACGAACTCTATTCACTAAATCTTTTCCAATTCTTATCCACGCGTGTCCGGTGAACCTTTTGGAGTTTGGATTGCTGAAGAAGTATTTTCTTATAGCTGCCGGCTACTTTTTGCGTGTTTCCGTTTGCTAAAAATTTGTTGAAAAGCGCTAACCAGTGTTTAAGGTCTAGTTTGCTGGGTTTATATGATGGATAAAAATTGTTTTCCTTTGCCGTTTGAACAATTAAACTTTCGCTCATCACCTTGCCCAGTCCCTTATGGATGTTGGGTTCGAATTGACTGAAACCGAACGCTGCAAAGTCGCTAAATAGGCCTGGCGGTTCTGCATGTGGCCGTTCCAATCGCTTTAGCCTAAGCATAACTATATCTACAGCAGGAATTGGGGAAAAGTTGGTTTTCCTGAAGGTATAGAAAACTGATCCTCCGAATATGTTTCCGATTACTATGGACAGCAAACTATTCTTATCGCCTACGGGCTTACCCAAAAATTTAGCCGCTGCCTCCTTTTGCGTTATCAAGTAAATATCCTCCGGTGGATTATTGCTGAATACCAGCTTTTTAATAACGTCAGCGGTGATATTAAAAGGAATATTGGAAAAAACTTTATAGGGAAAGTTAGGCAGTGGGACGGTCAAAAAGTTAGCTCCTATTACTTCAAGTTTGTTGCCAGCCTTTAGAAACCGTTCGCTGAGTTTGTGATACCAGTTATTATCAACTTCATAGGCGATCACCTTTTTAGCACGCTTAAGTAGCTCTTGGGTAATTATTCCTTCACCAGCCCCGATTTCTAAGACTGTATCCTGGTGGTTTATTGATGATTTAGACAAAATATTATTAACCAGTCCGGCGTTTGTCAGAAAGTTTTGTGAGTATTTTATCCGCGTCCTCATAGATTATTTTTTTACCTATAGTACTTCATTAGCTCAGGAGTAGCTTAGTTTCGAACTACGACTTTTTGGTTCACCAAGGATCTATTTCTGGAAAGGGTTTTCTTTTCCGAAAACTATTCTGGGAGTCGAGTTGTTAACAATATCTTTCGAAATATTGTATTTTTTGCTGTAAAGGTAATCAACGCTGTCAAAAATTGCCTCGCTATAATCAAACCCTAATTTATCACTCATATTTTTTACTGCCTCTTCTGAAGTTCCTTCTACTTCTACATAAGGCTCAAGAAACGGCCACTCATCAATTGTAACTTCGACTCCATCTATCTCCCAAATTTCCCGTTTTGATTCTTGGTATGCTTTTTGCCGGCAGCCAATTTGTTCTAGCAACTTAACTGCTTCTTCAAAATTATCAATTTTCAGGCATATTTCGTTTTGGTTTTCGATCCCATCGCCAATTACAATTTTAAGACTTAAGGTAATTTTATCGCTCTCGTCCCTTACTCTTAACCAGCCTCCTTTTATCTCGTGGCCTTTTGGTAAATGAAATACGATGCGTTTTTGCATAAATTCGGCTTTCACCAGCTTTGCCCCCATATTTTTTAGCTTACTGCGAATTCGATTCTTATTGATGTTGGCAAAAGTCGCCTCGTATTCGATAGCCATGACTTGATTATAATTTATTTTATTCGATTATTCAGGGGTATTTTAGGTTTCGGTACTTAGGCGGAGCAGTAATAAGGCTGCAGCCTTAGGCTGGCAAGCCAATTAACAAACAGGCTACAATGTTTTTTTAAAACCCGAGGTTTGGTTTTTACGGTGTGCTTTCCGGTATCTTTCTTTTTGCTCGCGGTAAAATTTTTCATTGTGCCGGCCGTTGAACATATCTGAGGGGTACTTCTTTTTATTGTGCTTGATTTTCTTATCCACACATTCGCTCAGGTCAAATTCAGCTGCCTGGCAGAAAGCGATTAGATACCAAAAAACATCTGCCAGTTCCAGTTTAATTTCTTCCCAGTCTTTTTGGGCAAGACCTCTTTTTTCCAGCCCGTTTGAATCGTCCCATTGGAAATGTTCCAACAGTTCGGCAGCTTCAATAACAATCGATTTGGCGCAATCAACAGCCGTTGGTTGCCAGCCGTGAGCCCGATTGAATTTAATTATTTCTTTAATAAGTTTTTCGAGTTTGGCCATAGTTTTTTATTTTTAAAAATTATGCTATTCTTAAATAGTTGTGTAGTCAATACACAATAACTATACTTTTTCCACAACTTTATGAAAGTCTGGTTTGGGACAACGACCACTAAACTGCTTGAGTACAAAGATTATTATTTTGCTATTCGGAATTATTTAATTGAACTAGGTTTTGTGATTACCGGAGATTGGTTAGAGGAGGCTTACGAATACAAGAAAAGCGATCCCGAGGGGAAGAGAGATATTAAAAATGTCTATAAAACGGTTTTGCAGGCGATTGACCAAGCGGATTTCTCAGTTATCGAGTATACGGTGCCCAATTTCAGCTCCTCCCATCAAATTTACTACTCAATTCAGAAAAGGAAGCCGACATTAGTAATGAGACTTTTCCGGGATAACAGTTTCGCTGACTCTTATATCGAAGCCTTGGAATCACGCTTTCTGACGGTAAAGCTCTATGACTTGAAAAGTTATCAGGCAATAATTGATGAATTTATCGGCTATTGTAAACTGGAGAAAGGCTATAGTCGCTACAATATTGTTCTTGATAAAAGCCAAAAATATTTTCTTGATTGGGCGGCTAATAAATACCGGAAAAGCCGCTCTCAGATAATTCGAAACTTAATCAGTAAGGAAATCAAAAAAGACAATAAATATAAAAAATATTTATCTTGTTCTAAGTTGGAATAGGAAACTCTCTTCGGAAAGATCACAAATCTTCGCCACATCAAGTCCAGAATCTGTATTTAGATAATGTTAGTTTTTAAGGAAGCGAATTTCGTAAATGCCCATCGCTAAAGTATAGATTACTCCCCAGGCTAATAATATCTGGGGTACATCGACGAATAAACCACTAATATTTTTCGGCCTCATTAATAACACCTCCGGAGGGAATGGGAATAAAAACTTCCACACCGGCCCGGTTAATATTGCCAGCCCGACACTGCCAAGAAGCAAAAAGGTAACTATAAAGGAGGTATTCTTATTCGGTAGCGACTGGTTGAATAATATTTTGTTTATCAGGCTAATGGTGAAATAGATAATCAATAGTTTATTTTTTGCATTTAACATTAGAATGAAAGCAAAAAAAAGATAAACTAATAGCAAAGATTGTACAGTTAATTTAGAAACTGTTTGTCTGCTTCTGGCCATAAGCAAGGAGACGGTTGAATGGATGTTAATAAATTCTATGAAATAAGTAATAATGGCGCCTTCGTAGATAAAGTCAACGTTTTTTAAGGGAAATACCAGTGCCTGGAGGAAGATAGCAGTTAAAAGAAAATAACCAGAGATGGAAGCGCTGATTAAGCTGATCTTAGTTTGTTTCATTAAATTTAAGCCCGGTATTTAGTTGGTCCGGTATAATGTTTTATTCGATTATCGGTTTCACTTCCAATCCAGTTTCCGGAAAAACTTTAGCTGGTTAAAAGCCAAAAAAGTTGCCGCCACAGTTTCGCTAGCCCAGATTTTTCCGTTTTTTATCATTTTTAGAGTATCTTTAAAGGGAATCTTTAGAACTTCGATGTCTTCGTTATCGTCGCGAGTAGTAATTTTTGCCGGTCTCAGATTCTTGGCCAAATAAAGATAAATTATGCCAGTTACTTTAGTTGGTTCATTTTTGTGTTTACCAATAAAAGTCAACTTAGCCGAATAGCCGGTCTCTTCTCTTAATTCTCTTTTAGCTGTCTCGAGGGGAGTCTCTCCCGGATCGACAAAACCGGCCGGATACTCGATCATTATTTGGCCGGCGCCGTGTTTATACTGTCTGACAAAAACTAACTCATTTCTTTCGGTAATCGGGACGATCATCGAAACATTACCCTTAAGCCAAATAAAATAGTCGTCAAGAACCTTTCCATTGGTTAGTTTTACCTTGTCCTGTCTGACTTTAAACCATTGGTTATCAAAAGCCATTGACGAGTCAAGAAGTTGCCATTTTTTCAATTTTTTCCCTTTGTTCCCCATAACTTTAAGTATATCAAATCAAAATAGCTTTTTTATGGCTAAACGTTTTTAATATGATGAATTTACTATGGTTTTTTCAGCTATTGGCAAGCTAATTAACAAATAGGCTATAATACTTCATTGGATTTTTTATGTTTTCCAAAACTGCGTCCGAATTATACCGGGAGTACCAGGTTCCACCAAACCTGCAGGAACATTTATATAAAGTGGCTTCTGTCGGGCTGCAAGTTGTCAACGGCTGGGTTGGCAGCAAAGAGATTGATAAGGGGATCATTACCCAGGTTCTTTTGATTCACGATATTGCCAATATTATCAGGTTCGATTTTGAAAACTACTCCCATTTTTTGCAAGACGATGAAGAAAGACTCGATTACTGGAAGAGTATCCAAAAAGACTTTATCCGGAAATATGGCAGTGAAGAACACGCTGCCACAGTAAAAATCGCTAAAGAAGTCGGTATTTCTGATAAAGTTATTTATGTCTTTAAGAATATCGGCAGTAGAAACTTGGTTCGAGTATTAAAAGGCTATGATTGGAACCGGAAAATATGCAATTACGCTGACTGTCGGGTAGCGCCTTACGGCGTCGCGGCCACCGCTGAAAGGCTGGACGATGTTATCAGGCGTTATCGGAAAAGGGATCGCCGGGTAGCTTCAGGGGAGTTAAAACAGATGAAACAAGACTGTCTGGAACTGGAAAAGCAAATTCAAAGCAGCGTTAACTTTAATCTTAACGAGATTACTGACGATTCAATAGTAAAGTATTTGAGAACTCTTCCTGTCTACAGATTTCAACTGAAATGAAGCCCAAAATCAGGGTTAAGAAATAATTGAATTAGAAAAGACCAAAAGTAAGGCATTTTTTAACTCTTGACAGAATGAATCAATGACGATAAAATCTCCTCTATAGTTTAACCCTTCTAGAAATAACCCCTTTGGCCTTATTTAATATAATTTGTTGGGGGAGGTAGTGTGGTTACTGTGAATAAAATTAAGATTCCGCAAAAAATTCATTTAACGACCGAGGGTCTTAACGACTTGAAAAGTGAATTTGTTCGCTTAAAAGACGAAAAGAGACCCGAGATTGTCGAGCGGTTAGCGGTTGCCCGTGATCAAGGCGACCTCAGTGAAAATCAGGAATATTCTCGAGCCAGAGAAGATTTAGCTTTAATTGATGGCCGGATTGATGAGATTCGGGACGTGATTGCAAATGCCGTAGTAATTAAAGGAAAGGGCAGTAATGGAGAATGTGTTGGTATAGGGAGTAAAGTTACCGTTCAACTTGATAACCAGGAGATTGTTTTTCATCTCGTCGGTGAGTGGGAAGCTGATCCCTCCTCGCAAAAGATTTCTCATAAGTCTCCCTTGGGTCAAAAACTACTGGGTAAAAAAAGTGGGGCTGAAGTGGAGGTTGAGGCTCCGATCGGAAAACTTATCTATCGGATTATCAGAATTGAGTAAAATAACTTGGCTAAGAGAAATTTAAAAACTCCGGAATATCTAGGACTGTTTTTCTGATACGGGGAATTTAAGGACTGGCTTTCTTTACGGTTTCACCAATAATATTTTCAGGATTTGAGTTGTTTTTTGCGTTATTTGCCTCTATACTTAAGAAAAATGACAACTCCGCTTCAACAATTGAGAAAAATTCGTTTGGATAAGCTTGCCAAAATTCGAGAACACGATATTAATCCTTATCCAGCGGGTTGCCGGCGAGATCAGACGATTACCAAAGCCCGGCAAATGATGGCTAAAAAGGTTTCGATTGCCGGTCGAATCATGGCAATCCGCGGGCATGGCGGAATTCATTTTTTTGATCTGATTGATGAATCCGGGGAAATTCAATTGGTTTTTAAGATTGATGATCAAAGCCAGCATCATCTTCAGTTATTAAAACTTCTTGATATTGGCGACTTTATTGACGTCCAAGGTGAAATTTTTACCACCAAAGCCGGCGAAATCTCTGTTCTGGTGAAGAGTTTTCATCTCTTAACGAAATCAATCCGACCGCTGCCGGATAAGTGGTATGGTTTGAAAGATGTTGAAGAAAGATATCGGGAAAGATATATCGATTTGATTGTGAATTCTAAAATTAGAGATATTTTTTATCTCCGGTCTAAGGTGTTAACGTCAATCAGGAAGTTTCTTGACGATCACGGTTTCTTAGAGGTAGAGACTCCGATTTTACAACCAATGTACGGCGGTGCCGCCGCTCGACCATTTGTTACTTACCATAACGCTCTCAATTGTAATCTCTATCTGCGAATTTCCGACGAACTTTATCTTAAACGACTTATTGTTGGCGGTTTTGAAAAAGTATATGAGATCGGTAAAGATTTTCGGAATGAAGGGTTAAGCCGGCAGCATAATCCTGAGTTTACTATGGTTGAATTTTATTGGGCTTATGCTAATTATGAGGATTTGATGACATTAACCGAAGAACTGATTAATTTAGTACTTAAAAAGACTTTGGGAAAGACGAAGCTCAAATATGAAGAGACTGTTTTGGATTTTAGCAGTCCGATTCGCCGGCTTAATTTTCGTGATTTTCTCCTTCAGGAGACGGGAATTGACGCCGATAAGGTTAAAACAGAAGACGAACTTTTAGCCGCGATTAGGAAAAGAAAAATCGATATTGACTTGAAAGGGGTTTTCGGTTGTGGAGAAATCTTTGATAAACTTTATAAAGAAAGAATGAGACCGAAGGTCATTCAGCCGACTTTCTTATTGGATTATCCGGCCAGTATGATTACTTTAGCCAAGAGAAAAGAGAAAAGTCCGGACAAAATCGCCAGTTTTCAGCTATTAGTTAACGGTTTTGAACTGGTGAAGGCGTATAATGAGTTGAATGATCCGCAAGATCAAAAGAAGCGATGGCTTGAGGCAGAGAAGTTGGTTATCAGGGGAGCCAAGGAGGCTGAACGATTGGACGATGCTTATATCCGGGCGCTTGAATATGGGATGCCGCCAACCGCTGGCTGGGGAATGGGTCTCGACCGACTACTGACTCTTTTAACTGGCGTTCATACGTTAAAGGAAGTTATTCTGTTTCCGACGTTACGACCGCAAAAGGAGAAAAAGTGACCAGACAAGAGCTGATTGATTTTTTCACCAGTTATTGGGGAGCTGATTTTTTAGCCCAATGGCGGATTGCTGATACTCATGGAGCCAATGGCATTCAGATAAAAGGCCGGGAAGAAGTGAAAAAAATCGCCCTGGGAGTGAGTCTGAATCAGGATTTTCTAGACCGGTCAGTTGACTGGGGGGCTGATACCTGCGTTCTCCATCATGGCGAAAGATTTGAGTTTTTTCACTTCCTTCTTCCCGGTTACATTAAGAATCGTTTAAAGACGATTTTTACTAATGACCTTAATATTTTCGGTTTTCATGGGGTAATGGATGCTCATCCGAAATATGGTCATAATGCGTTGATTTTAAGGAATTTAAAGGGCGAGGTTTTAGGCAGGATTATGAACAATTGGGGATTTTACGGTGATTTATCAGAAAGGGCCAGACTGGATACGATCAGTGAAAAATGCCAGCAGCTTTTTGATCATGAAATTTTTGTTGTCGGTAAACCAAGTCAAATGATTAAAAGGGTTGGCGTTTGTTCCGGAGGCGGAATTCCTAACAGAGAGCAACTTGCCGATTTAAGCGAAAAAGAAATTGAGCTTTTTATTACCGGAGAAATCAGTGAGAGCCGGCCTCATCTTTTTTCCGAAAGCGAAATCTGTTATTTTTCCTGCGGTCACTACGCAACCGAAAAGATTGGTCTTTATGAACTTGAGAGAAATTTGAAAAAAGAGTTTTCAGAATTAGAGACGAAATTCATTGACATCACCAATCCGCTTTAAGGAGGATTTTTTATGATAAAACGGGATCAGGCATTAGTTTTATTAAGGAAATATATCAAAACGGAAAATACCGTTAAACATCTGTTGGCAACAGAGGCGGTCATGCGGACTTTAGCCCGGCGTTTGGAGCCTGACAAGGAAGAAGAATGGGCTTTAGCCGGTTTATTGCACGATATTGACTATGAACAGGATTTAGGAAAAGATTATGGGAAACATGGAATTATGTCAGTTGAGATTTTAAAAAAAGAGAAAACTGATTTGCCGGAATCGGTCTACCAAACGATTCTTGCCCACTGTTATAATTTAAACCCGGACTTGGTACCTAAGAATTTAATGGACTGGTCTTTGTTTATTTGCGACTCATTAACCGGTTTGATCGTGGCTACGGCTTTAGTACGCCCCGATAAAAAACTCTCTTCAGTCAAGGTAAGTTCGATTCTGAAAAAGTTTAAAGACCCGTCGTTTGCCCGGGGCACACGCCGGGAAGATATTAAACTTTGTGAAGAAAAACTGGCTATTCCTTTAAATGAATTCATGGAAATCGGCCTGGTAGCAATGCAGGGAATCTCAGAAACTTTAGGACTTTGAATTGTTTGGCCAGATTAAAAGGAGTGAGAACAATGAAAAAAAATGAGATCACTTATTTAATAGTTGGTATTTTAGTAGGATTGTTAGTGGCAACAGGAGTTTTTTGGATAGCGAAAAAAGGCAGTATACAAACCGGTGAGGGAATAAAGCCGACAGTACCGGTAGCTAAAATAAAAAACTTTGAAGAATGTGTCAAAGCTGGTAACCCAGTTTTAGAATCTTACCCGCGCCAATGCCGGATGCCTGACGGCAGTACAATTACAGAGGGAGTAAGCGTAACTAGACCTAGAGATCCTGGTGTTAAGTGTGCGATGGAGAATTGTCATGGCCTTGAGATTACTTGCGGTCCCAATGTTCCTACCTATTGTACTATGATGCATGCTATGGGAGATAGTTGTCGTTATTACGCTAGTTGCCAAATAATTGACGGCAAATGCCAGTTAGTCAAAAGTAAAGAATTTGATTTGTGTAAGAACTGCATTGAGAGTTGTGTAAAGAAATATACAAACGATGGAATTAAGCTGTCTGAATGCGAAGCCCAGTGCCTTGAGGACAAACAATAACAGGTAAAGATTAAATCAGCTAATTTATGCCGTAAGCAGTCGCTAAACAGGCTTTCCTTTTTGACATTTGAGAAAAATCCATTCAAAGGTTGAATTTAAGGAGTTTAAGATGCTTGATATTCAGTTCATTCGCGATAATCCGGAGAAGGTAAAAAAGGCAGTTAAAAGTAGGGGCTGCGATATTACGGTCGTAGATCGGTTTTTGAGAGTTGATGAAACCCGGCGGCAATTAATTGCTGAGGTTCAAAAGTGGCGCGAGGAGAGGAATAAGTTAACCAAAAGTAAAATCGGCTTTAGTAAGGCTTCGGCGACCGAAGGAAAAAGGATAAAAGAGATGCTTCGGCGGCTGGAGCCGGACTTAAAAGCGGTGGAAGAAGAGTCAAAAAATCTGCTTTATGAAATTCCCAATTTGCCGTCAGAAGACACGCCGCTTGGTAAAGGTGAAGCAGATAACCTGGAAATTAAGGCTTGGATTCCCATTGAGGGTTATTTGCCAAAAAACAAGCTGGGTACCGGTTGGATATCAAAGAAATATATGCCTGATAAACCTCCTCATGCGATTCAAAAAGATTTTAAACCTAAACCATACTACTTACTTGGAGATTCTTTAGGAATAGATATGAAACAAGCAGCTCTGGTTTCCGGTAGCCGCTTTACATATTTGAAAGGGGAAGTTGTTATTCTGCTTTATGCTATTTTTGATTTTCTAAAGTCTAAGTTGGTAAAGGAAAATTTCACTCCAATGGTGGTGCCTCTTTTAGTAAAAGATTGGCCACTCTATGGCACAAGCCATTTTCCTCAAGGGCGGGACCAAGTTTACCGGATCAGCAATGAGAATGTTGAAGAGAAAGAAACACTTAACCTGATCGGTTCTTCTGAACCTTCTCTCTTTGCTTACTTTGGCGGAAAGATTTTAAAGTATGGCGAGCTGCCAGCAAAAGTCTTTGCGCAAACCAGCTGTTTTCGCAGTGAAGTTGGTTCTTGGGGTAAGGATGTCCGCGGTATCAAACGCAACCATCAATTTGATAAGGTAGAGATGGATGTGGTGTGCCGTTCGGACCAGTCTGAGGAAGTGTTTGATTATTTGTTGGGGATTAACGAATGGTTGCTGCAGTCTTTGGAATTACCTTACCGGTTGTGGTTAAAATCAACGGCCGATATGGGTTACCATGCTTCCTATAAACAATGTGATTTTGAGGCCTGGCTTCCTGCCTCTCAAGAGTTTATTGAAGAAGGTACCGATACTAACGCGACTGATTATCAGGCTCGGAGAATGAATGTTAAATATAAAGATAAAGATGGAACAAAAAAATTTTGCCATACAGTCAATGATACCGGTGTGGCAACCAGAATTTTACTGGCGATTTTAGAAAATTATCAGCAAAAAGACGGTTCAGTGGCAATTCCTAAGGTTCTTCAAAAATATACGGGAAAGAAAGTAATTCTTCCGAACCGGTAGGGATAACAGGCCGTAATTACTTTTTCAATGAAGTTTATAACTTATTGGCATTTTTTGACTTCCCGGATTTCGCAGACTTTTTTTGTTTTCAAAAAAGTAAGTAAAATTGTCTGGCAGATAAATAAAAAATATCTTCTGGTTCTATTTATTCTCAATTTCCTCTTAGGGATAAGCACTCTACCGGTTTTTATCATTGAAAAGAATATCATTGATGCGGTAGTCAAGAATATCGGCAATCCCTTTTGGCAGCAAGTAATCAGCAGCTTATTACTCTTGGTTGCTCTAAGAGTGGGTTTGCAGTTCTTCCAGAGCTCGATCCATCGGATTTTGTGGTTTCTGGAAAGCAGTCTTTCCCGCCTCTTTAGCGCTCGCCTGGAACTTCTGATCGGTTTAAAGATGACCGAGCTTGATATGGCAACGATCGAAACCTCCAAGTTTAAGGATAAGTTCGATAAGATCGAAAGAGAAAGCTCCCGCCGGGCCTGGGCTCTGATCTATCCCCTAGGAGGCATCATGGGTAATTTCAGCAGTTTGATTTCCGCCTTTTCCCTATTAGTTTTTTTCAAACCCTGGGTGGCTTTATTGATCTTTTTTCTTTCACTGCCCCAGTTCTTGGTTGATGCCAGGTTCATTAAAGAAGAATATGATTTTGTCAGCTGGTCTTCGCCAAAACAACGACTTTGGGGTTGGATTAGTAACCAACTGACCAGGGCGAGAAATTTTTTTGAGGTTAAGCTTTTAAATATTACCGACTATCTGACAGGGAGATTAAGAGAAATCCAAAATCAAGTCTTAGACTCTTGGATTAGTATCAGGAGAAAGAGACAATCTTTGCGAATTTGGTCAAGTTTTCCTCTGGCGATTTTTCTTTTTGGCTTTAACTTTTATTTAGTCATTCTGGCAATAATAGAAAAAATCAGCGTCGGTAGCGTCGAGATGTATATCCGGGCAACTACCTCGTTTCAATCCAGTATGTCTGAATTAGTCAGAAGTGTTCTTGAGTTTTATGAAAACTATCTTTATGTCCGCGATTTAACCTGGTTTCTCAATCTTAAACCTAAACTATCCTTTGGGAAAGAAGAGATCAGAGGGGAACTTAGAGAAGGAATTAATGTTGAAAATCTTTACTTTAAATACCAAAAGACGGCTCCGTGGACGATTCAGGGTATAGATTTAAAGATCAAGCCTGGGGAGAGTATTGCTATTGTGGGTGAAAATGGTGCCGGTAAAACGACCTTGGTCAAGCTAATATGTCATTTTTACCAGTCCAATAAAGGCCATATTTATCTTGACGGAGTCAATATTGCCGCTCTGACTAAGGAAAGTCTTTACCAGCGAATATCAGTTCTTTTTCAGGACTTCCAGCATTTTCCTTATACCGCCCGGGAATCCATCGGCTTTGGCAATATCAATAAAGTAAATGATCTGAAGGAGATCGCTGAATGGGCGAAAAAGACTGACATTCACCAGTTTATTTCTTCCCTGCCGCTTAAATACGAGAATCCGTTAGTTCGTGACTTTGAGAAGGGGATTGAGCTGTCAGCCGGTCAATGGCAGAGAATCGGTCTGGCGAGGGCCTTGATGAAACAGGCTTCGATAATTATTTTAGATGAACCGACTTCCAATGTTGATCCGCAAGCTGAAGAAAAGATTTTTGGTGAAATCCAGAAATTGACCGGTGAAAAACGAATTCTAATTCTTATCTCCCACCGGTTTTCTACTGTCAGGCGGGCAGATAAAATTTATGTTATGGAAAAAGGCCGGTTCATTGAAGCGGGTTCTCATGAACAACTGATGAAATTAAAAGGGAAATATGCTAAGCTGTTTATGATACAAGCAAAATATTATCAATAAGGCATGAGTTTCTCCCTAATTGCCAGGGTAGTTCATCGACTAATATCTCCGGTTAGTGGGGAAATTATCGTCAAGGAACAGCTTGGGCGGCATGTTCTCTATGTCCAAGGTATTCCGCAATCAGGCGGTATTGTCCGGGAAATTTGGAACAAAGGAGTCAAAGCTCTTCCTGAGTTTGAGCCGGTTCCGAATGTGCTTCTTCTTGGCTTAGGCGGTGGTTCGGTTATTCGTCTGCTTAAAAAAAGGTGGCCCAAGGCAAAGATTTTAGCCGTGGAAATCGATTCTCATGTAGTAGTCATCGCCAGGACCTATTTTGGCTTGGATAATCTTCCCGGATTAAAGATTGCGACCAATGACGCCTTTGAGGTGATTAATGAAAGGAAAGAAGGCATCGAAGACAGTAACTTTGACTTGGTAATCGTTGATATTTATCTTGGCAAAGAATTACCGGGTTTTGCCGAGAGAGAAGATTTTATTTTTCAACTTAAAAGATTACTGACGCCGCGCGGGGTGCTTGTTTTTAATCATTTGCTTGACGAAGCCGGGAAAAAAACCGTCGATCAATTTGTAGCCACTCTTAAGAGAATTTTTCCCAGAATCAAAACGCTTCATGTCGGCAGCAACCAGTTGATCTTTAATTACCAATAACTGTTATTACAGACTGGTATCTTCTTGGACATCAAATAATAAAAAAGAATCTGGTTTTACCTTTTCCGACTAGGTATAATTAAAGATCTATCTATGATTAGTTTTTTTTCAAAGCTTCTTGATCAGAATACCCGCCAACTGCGCGGCTTTGAGCCAATTGTTGCCAAGATTAACTCTTTAGAAAAAGAGGTTTCTTCTTTAAAAGATGATGAATTTCCGGCACAGACGGCGGCTTTTCGGCAGCGGCTTTCCGAAGGTGAATCTCTGGATGACTTGCTTCCGGAAGCTTTTGCTTATGCTCGTGAAGCAATCAGGCGGGTAGTCGGCGAGCGTGCTTTCGATGTCCAGTTAATGGTAGCAACCTGCCTTCACCAGGGGAAAATCGCCGAACAAAAAACCGGAGAAGGAAAAACACTTTCAGCCGCAATTGCTGCTTATTTAAACGCCTTGCTTGGGAAAGGCGTCCATATTGTAACCGTTAATGATTATCTTGCCAGACGGGATACCGGTTGGTATGGTAAAGCGCTTCGTTTTTTAGGACTGTCAATTGGCTGTATTATTCACGAACAGTCTTTTTTACTTGATCTTGATTACTCGCAAAAGGACCAAATTGACGAGCGGTTAAGATATCTCCGGCCAACGGAAAGACAAGCAGCCTATAATGCTGACGTGACTTATGGTACTAATAATGAGTTTGGCTTTGATTATCTTCGGGATAATATGGTTTACTCTCTTGGCCAAATGGCCCAAAGGGGACACCACTATGCCATTATTGATGAGGTAGACTTTGTCTTAATTGATGAAGCACGGACTCCCTTGATTATCTCTGCTCCCGATACGGAACCGACTGATAAATACTACCAGGCGGCCCGTCTGATTTCTAGCCTTTCTCCTGATACCGATTATCTGATTGACGAAAAATTTAAGACCGCCAGTTTGACCGAGCATGGTCTTCGCAAGGTCGAAAAAAGATTGGGAATCGATAACCTTTACGAAAAAGATTTTGATACGATTCATCATGTAGAAAATGGTTTAAAAGCCCGTACTCTTTATAAAAGAGATCGGGATTATGTTGTTAAAGACGGGCAGGTAATTATCGTCGATGAGTTTACCGGCCGGTTGATGTTTGGTCGGCGATGGAGCGACGGATTGCATCAAGCGGTAGAGGCAAAAGAGGGAGTAAAGATTGAACAAGAGTCAAAAACAATGGCAACGGTTTCCTTTCAGAACTACTTTCGGATGTATTCAAAATTAGCCGGTATGACGGGAACCGCAGCTACGGAAGCCGAAGAGTTTGAAAAAATTTACGGCTTGGCGACTCTGGTAATTCCTACTAATTTGCCGATGATTCGCAAAAATTACCCCGATCTGGTCTATAAGTCAACGCCGATCAAATATGCGGCGGTAGTTGAGTCAATCGAGGAAAAATACCGGCAGGGCCAGCCGGTCTTGGTTGGGACGACTTCGATTGAAAAAAACCAAATGATTGATAAATTCCTGGATAAAAAAGGCGTCCCTCATCAGGTTTTGAACGCCAAAAATCACGAGAAAGAGGCTTTAATCATTGCTGACGCCGGCCGTAAAGGGGCCGTTACCGTAGCGACAAACTTAGCCGGCCGGGGAGTGGATATTGTCTTGGGAGGAGCCAAGCCGGAAAATCCGGGTGAGGAAGAACTCAAAAAATGGCAGGCAGACCACGATGAGGTTATTAAGTCAGGTGGTCTCCACGTGATCGGTACCGAACGACATGAATCGCGCCGGATCGATAATCAACTCAGGGGACGCTCTGGCCGTCAGGGAGATCCGGGATCTTCGCGATTCTATGTGGCTTTAGACGACGATTTGATGCGGATTTTTGGGGGTGAGAGAATTGCCCGTATAATGACGGCTTTAAAACTGCCGGATGACCAGCCGATTGAACATAAGATGATCAGTAAATCAATTGAACAGGCTCAGATAAGAGTCGAAAGCTTCCATTTTGATGCTCGAAAGAGAGTTGTCGAATACGACGACGTAATGAATAAACAAAGGGAAATTATCTATGGGCGGCGCCGGAAAACCTTAGATAAATCGAATGAATCCGCTAAAGAAGAAATCCTCGGGAAAATGAAGCAGGAAGTGGTCGATTTAGTGGCGATGTATGCTCCGGAGGGTTTTGACAAGATTGAACTTGATCAGATTATCAACGCCTTTTGTGAAATTTTACCTTTGGAGACTGAGTCTCAGGCGAAATTAAAGAAGGCGCTCGCGGATAAAGGCGGCACCGAGATGGTTGACCTGTTGACTAAAACTTTGCGTTCAGCTTATGAGGCGCGGGAGAAACGGCTTGGCGAAACTAACATGAGACAAATAGAAAGAATTCTGGTTTTTTCTTCTCTTGACAGGCTTTGGGTAAATCACTTGGATGCGATGGATGATTTAAGAGAGGGTATCGGATTGCGGGCTTATGCTCAGGCGGATCCTTTGGTTGAATATAAAAAAGAAGCCTACGGAGCTTTTGAACAACTTTTGAAAATGATTGATGTTGAAATAATCCGGCGGATTTTCCGGGTTCAAATCACGCCCCTGGAGCAGCCGCGGTCTCGCGCGCAAATTATCGAAGGCCGGGGTAAGACGACGATTCAACAAAAGCCAGATCAGCCTATTGACGTATTCAGTAATCAAGCGGCTTCTTCTGCTTCGGCAGTTAAACCGGTTATTTCGGGAAAGAAAAAAATCGGCCGTAACGACCCCTGTTGGTGCGGCTCAGGTAAGAAATGGAAAAAATGTCACTATCCACAACTAGTATAATTAACATTGAGATCCTGAGTGGACTATAAGTACTGAGTGTAGTCGAAGTAATTGAATGATGGAAAAATATCACTACTCACAGAGAGGATAACAAAATATGGCCGATTATGATAATGTCGCTGAGTTATATTCAAATGCAATGCCTGATGAAGGTGATTATTATCACCGAACCCAAATAGACCCTTTGATATATTCAATCATTGGAGATCCAAAAGGAAAAATAATTTATGATCTTGGATGCGGAAATGGCTATATAGCACGAAACCTTTCAAGAAAAGGTGCAAAAGTATATGCATCAGATATTTCTTCTAAATTAATTGAAATTGCAGAAGAAAGAAGCCAGGGTTTAGATATTTCCTACGCAGCTCATGATGCTCTCAAGTTTGATAAATACAAAAAAGGGATGTTTGATGTTGTTGTAATGAATATGGTGATTCATTACATAAAAGACATCAATAAGCTCTTTAGGGGGATAAGTCGAGTATTAAAAAAAGACGGGATATTCGTTTTTTCAACGAATCATCCATTCCGGCCTGTCCATCCCTATTCAGAATGGACGTTAGGGAAAATTGATGAGAAAGAGACGCTTTTTATAAAAGTAACCGGTTATCTGAAAAAAGAAAGTAGAGAAGGTATTTGCTGGTGTGATAACAAGACAAAACTTCATCTGTATAACCAACCCTTGCATGAATTGGTCAATACAATGTCAAAATATGGTTTACTTACATTTCGCATAGAGGAACCAAAAGGCGATGGATTTGCCCATGATTATTCAAAAGAACTGCAAGATTCACACTATATTCCGACATTTATCATAATAGGAACAAAGAGACTGGATCGATGTGGTAACTTACGTTGATAACATTTTTTGACTTTTATCCCACAAATATCTACTACCTATTTAGATGGAACTATCTAAGACAATAAAACCGTCTATTCCAATTTTACCTCAGTCTAGTAAAATTTTAGTTTCTCCAAAGGCTCTATCGAAAAAACCAAAATTGAAGTTTATTGTTTTCGGGATTTTGGTATTCTTGCTCATGCTACTGGTAGCATTTATTAGATCAGGATTACCGAAAGAGTTAGCTCGGTTAAATAGTTTACCTTCTTCCTACAGCGAGTGTATGACTCAAAAAAACATTCCTCGTTTAGAAAGTAATAAGCTTATTTGTGAACTTTATATTGATGAGCAAAACAAATGGTATGAAGAATGCAAGAAATATGGGAAAACAGGAGTCATACATGTCGACCCTGGAGGGTCAGAGTCTTTCTGTAATATTTCATATCGTAATGCCGATGCCTCTTTCCCGTCTGATTTTTCTTCTTGTGATGCGTTGGGTGGAAGAGATACGGTCAATTTCCCTGATAAATGTTTCATCAGAATAGAAATTGGCTCTTTTTACAGTAATAATGATGAAGAATTATTAGTATCTCAATGTTTATCTCAAGGTGGGAAAAGCGATAGTGAGGGGTGCTTTATTGTTTATGATAAGCCGCTCTCAAGTAATTATGCCGTCGCAACTAATTTCGGTGAGTGCGAATCATCTCACGGAGAAGTTATTTCAAGTTCATTCCAGCCGAAAGATTATTATGGGCAGAGCATAGGATTAATAATGATTCCCAGATGTACAATTAGTTACAATTCAGTGAGTAATAGTGACCTATTCGATCAATGCCGACAGCGAGAGGGTACGATCGCGTCTAGTACAGTAATAAACGGTAAAAATTCACAGATTTGTAGTTTGGCTTTTTATAATTTACCAAAAGAATTACGAGCAAGAGATCATCAGGCTTTTTCTAAAATATTTGAAAATCAAGAAAGAAACGAAATCGAGAATTTCCTGTATTATAAGGATGTTTTGATTGTCAAAGTACAAGGTGAAGGTCTTTACGGAAAAGATCTCTTTGCAAATAAACAAGTCTGGTTTTACCCTGTCGAATATGGGGATAGAGATATTATTTTGTTTGATGCGAATCAAACTTTGATTACCAATGCTGGTGTAAATGAAAATATTAAGTTAGTGGCGATCAGCCTACTTGATGGAAAAGAACAATGGCGTTTTACTGATTCTATGTTTTATCCAGCTTACAGTTTGGTTGACGGTAATATAAAACTATTAGTTTCCAAAGATGGTAAATTTGTTAGATCGCTTCTCATTAATGGGACCAATGGTTTTAAGATTGAAGATAAAGTAATCAACGAATCGTGGCCAACCGGGAATACTGACCCAATATATAAGAATTTAATTTTAAAAAAGGATTTTTCCAAAGTCTACGCGGTTGATAAAACTACTAATGAGATTGTTTGGGAAATTGAATTGAAAGAAGGCCATAGTTCAGCAACAATATCGTTAAAAAATATCATAACGGTTAATTCGGAAGATATTCTTTTGATACCATACGAGGAACTGATCTATGCTATTAGTCCAAACACAGGAAAGATAGCATGGACATATTGCAGTAGATCATTATTCAACTTTGCTAAGTTAGATGAGCCCAAAATTATTTTAGAGGCTCCAGATAGAAACCTCTATAGTGTCGATATGTCAAAACTTAATCAAGGGGAAGTAATTGATCTTTTTCCGAATAGTCTTGGATTATCTTGCAAATTATAAATTGGTCATTTATCGATCCGCTGTGATGTTCGGAAAAATTACTTAGGTTATGTTGTGGTAACCTACTTAGGTAACACTACAAAAAGTGTCATTATCCACAATTAGCCGAGAAAGTATACTTTTTCCCGGATCATAAGTTCATTCCGATCCCGGATTGTAAATTTGCTTGCGCTTCAGGTAAGAAGTGTAAAAAATGTTGCTACCCGAAGTGTGGGTAAAAAAATGAAAGAACCATTGTGTTAAAATTAAAATATGAAATTTTTTGATTCTCCACTGGCTCTTGACGAAATAAAAAGACTTCAGGATAAATGGGGAGATTATTTGAAAGTGACGGTAGATATTGAAAATCGTTGGCTAGTTGCAGGCGGAGAATTACATGCGGACGGAGAAAGGATTCTGTTAAAAAAGGGCAGCCGGCAAGATGACATTTGGGGTGGGGGAATAAATCTGAAAGATAAGCAAGTAGACGCGACGGCCGTGTTAAATATTCGTCCAAAACTGGGGAACGATAATCTAGAAGTTTTAGATCCGGAAAGAAGAAAAAAATTTGTTGAAATTGTAAAAGAATTTTTTAAGCCATTATGGGCCTAAATAAATTTGATATAAAATCTGATGGTATAGTTGACGCTTATAGAGCGGCCTTCTACTTAGCAAAGGGTGCGAATAAAGTTGGTTTAGAGTTTTTAAGGAAAGCAAGAAAAAAACTGGGTAAAAAATTAGTGAAACTTCCTCATAAAATAAAGAGTCGTGAGCAGCAGCTTTTCTGGGCGGAGAAAATTTTGGACCAATACTCCAAACTGAGAAGTTCATAAGCTATACTATTTACTTAAGGTTAACCTTTGGACGACCAGTAAAGCATAGTCTCTCGGGTCTTCTCCGTGCCAGCCACCTTGTCTTTTGGTACCTCCAGCATTCCATCGGCCTGTCCAGGAAGGTAATTCTAGCCTCTGTAAATTCATTCCCTTAGGAAAAGATTGGCCTGCCCGGACTTTAATATCCCAGGTATTTTCATCAGTTCCCTCACCCAGAGGAGAAGCCAGAACAAAAATTCTGGCCTCCGGCACCATCGCAGGGATAAATTCGCTACGGACTGGACCTGTGAACCGACCGAATAAAACACCGTTTCCCATATTTTCTAAACCACCGGTTCTTATAAATTCTTCTAGTACTTGTCGTTCAGCTATTCGCTTATTCAGTAACTCAATTGCTTCTTCCGGTAACTGTTCTCCTCTTAAGAGTTTATTCAAGCAATCAACTGAAAATACCAAATCTTTTTTGGCACTGATTGCGTTTAAAAGATCTGCGATATCATTTCTTTCTCCTGTATGGTCAGCGGCAATCGCTGCCTGACCAAATCGGTCTGAAGGAGAAAGTTTTCCTGTCAGAATTAAAGCCGATAGAGTACTATCAGTATCATTATGATTTAAAAGAACGACATTGCCTTGTGGTATTGTTCCTTCCGTCTGGACAAAAAGGATAGCTAAATTGGTAGTCGAGACGAAGCGGGCCATTTCCGGAGTTTCCGCATGGTGATCGATATTAATTACTCTGCTGTTGTCATGTCTGAATCCGATTAAGACGCCGCTATTACTTCTGATTTCTCTTTCACTGCCGTTCCTTCGGATCGCAAAATCGCAGCCATAAATCCAAAAATTGCTCAGTTGAGGAAATTTCTCTCTTATTTTTCCCGGTTCTAAAACGGAAAAAGGCGGCGCTAAATAAATGTTGTCATATTGCTGAAGGCGTTCAGCACCTTTTCCGGTTTCCCTGCTTTTTGTTGATACCAGAGAATCTTCGTTCATTTATTTAAAGTTTACCTGGTGAAATACTGCTCGAATTATATAATTTCTTAGGAAATTAATCGAGGGCTCTATGAACATAGATTTAAGTTGCTGAATCAGAACAATCTAATTTCTTGGCTACTTTTTTATTCTTCAATTTAAAGAACCAGTGGTCTATAAAATTAAGATTGATTTAGATAAACATTTTCAAGAGGAATTAGATTTAGAAGTTTCTAGCAATCAATAACTGCCCGTAATTAACTTTATGAATAGGGCACAAAAAAAGAAAAATAGCAGCGAATCTTTACCTCCAAGAGGTTTTAATTTACCTCCGAGTGGATCATCAGTAACTACAGATATCAGTAAAATAGATGACATTGAGAAAAAACTCGTTACTCTTCAAGAAAAAATAGATGAAGCAAAACGCACTAATATTGAAACCATAGCGATTTTTGTTGCGCTTTTTACTTTTGTCTCTATAGAATTTCAATTAACGAGAAGCTTCAACTACTTAGAATTTCTGTATTTTTCAATTTTTTTTGGTAGTTTGTTAATTGGTTTTTTTTTCTGCTTGAATACATAATTAATAAAGAAATTACTTCCAAGTTTTTGATAATTATGATTTTTGCTTTATTTGGAATTTATTTTGGTTTTTCTAATTTAAGAGAGGTTAAAATTACTAATTCCCCACCAGTAGAACCAATTAACAAAATAAATACAGAACAAATTAAAATCGACCCCTAATTTTCGAAGCCATTATTTAATTAATTGAACCGAAGATTGGACATGAGTAAAAACGGGATTGAAGTTATTCCAGGTATTTAATAAGGCCGATAAAGAAACAATATAAACATCATTTTTGGCTGTTCCCGGTGAAAGGAACACCAGGTCACGGCCCATCAGGACATTCCCGAGGTTCTTATTTGCCACAGTCAGGTTTTGCCCGTGGTTGATTTTAGACAGAGTGAAGACTATAAATATAATTAATGCCTAGGGATTTTCGGAAAAAGTCATTAGGACTTCTTTTATCTTTTTCTCTTTTGTCTTTAGTGATATTCCCAAGCCAGGTTAAAGCCTGGGGCGGGGATATTCATACTTACTTATGCCCAGGTTCATTTGATTGCAATATTGCCGATGATCGGCAGTTTAAAACCGCTAATAAGTGGGATGACTGGGGGCATGTGTGTTTGGATAACCAGCCTGATTGTACTGCCAGGTTAGGAGCCCGGTATTTTTTAAAAAGATATTACCAGGAAGGCAAAGCAGATTGGCAGCTGCTAGCTGCCGCTGCCCATCTTTATCAGGATGCTGTCTGTCCCGATCACTGGTATCCGATGAGGGAATATTTCGGCAGAATTATTGTTCCTTTTGCGCCTGCCTGGGTAACGAAGATCGAAGGGAAAGTTTCTACAAATATGAGTTATCGTCCCCAACCCGGTGACACAAGAGACAACTGGAACATCCCGGTAATCTGGCATGGGCAAAAGATTGATGTCAATAAGGCTTATTTGGACGATACGAAAGAATCTTTGAAAATTTTTGTTTCCCAGGAGCCATCAGAGAGTTTGGTCGATTTGAAAAAACAAATCGATACCAAGATGACCATAACCCTGATCCGCTCTTATAAGGAGATCGCTTATTTGGTAAGTTTAATCATTTTACCAATCTGGCTGTATGCCCTTTGGGATTTTAAGAAAAAGGGGCGAAAGGGTGATTTTTTGATTACCAGCCTAATAGTGGTAATCTTGATAGTATATTTTATTTTATTAAAGATTTTTTGGTGAAAAAGTGAAAAAATTGTCGGCTTTTTCCAAAAAATATTTGGAACAAAATGCGGGAAAAATCTGCCTGAGGTGGATGGTCAAGAAGAAAGTAGCGAACAGAAGATCGAGGGAAAATGCGGAAACACGCTTTGTGAACCGATAGCCGGAGAAAATAAGCAAAACTGTCCCCGAGATTGCTCAGGAGAGAATGCCGGTTATAGCAAGTGAGATTGAACTTCCGAAAGGCGACGATTTAATAGACCTGAGATGGTTTTCACCAGATAAGCTTACGGAACTTGAACTGGCGCCGCCGAGTATAACTCTCTTTAAAAGAATCTGTTTAATATTCTAAGATTCCTTTTCGGCATAGCTGCCTAAAAATTTTCTAAAATGTATTTTCACAAAGATCCAAGATCGATCATTATAGTATAATTCTTTTTAATGACTGCCAGGACTCATGATGTCTTTGCTTTTGCTTCTTTAGTTACGGTTGGGACTTTTTTTCCGCCCGTTTCTTTGAATTTGACGACTATTATCGTTTCATCGATCGGCAGCGTTATCGGTTCATTATTGCCTGACATTGACCAGGCGTCAAACAGACTCTGGGATCTGCTTCCGGGAGGAGATTTTATCGGCCGGTTTTTGAAAAATATTTTTCTTTCCCACCGGACAATTTCTCATTCAATAATCGGTACTTTTCTAACTTATAAGTTCTTGGGTTTGACTTTGCCCTTATTTCTTAATCCGAACTTTATTGATATTCAGGTTGTCTATCTTTCGATAATGGTCGGCTTTATTTCCCATCTTCTTTTAGATTCTTTTACCGAAGGAGGCCTGCCGCTTTTCTTCCCCCTGAAGTTAAAAATTGGTTTTCCGCCCATTGCTTCCTGGAGAATAAAGACTGGTAAGTGGTTTGAAAAATATGTTGTCTTTCCCGGGATTATTGTCTATATCTTATTTTTTGTCGGTAAATACCAAGAAGCAATTGTTAGTATTTTAAGACTAGCGGTTAAATAAGATGGTTTATTGATTAATCTTTCAAATGTTTTCACTAATTTTGACAGCCAGATAGAGAGAGTATTTAAACTTGATAAAGTAAGCTGGTGTTGATAAAATAAGCCGATAAACTAATATGAACGACCAGGCAGCAGAAGACAAGTATCCAGTCGAGGTTGATGATGATCTGAAGGGTTTGTTTAAAAATTATGATCTAGGTGGATTATATGTAGCTGCAGCCAGGATGGTTCAGGCTCCATACAGTCCCAGTGTCGCTACTGGCAGCTTTATCGCTTATGATGGCCAAAGGCAGGTCGTCTTTCGGGGTTCAATAGAATACACCAAGGAGAGGGGCGAAGCGAGACTGGCAGTATCAGAATCTCCACAACCAGGTAAAGATCGAGGTTATCGGATCTGCCGTAAAATGCTCCTGATTGGTCTGCAGACATTAAAGAGGTTTATAGAAGAAAGGCACTTGCCTCTTGCATCGACTTCATTTGAAACGGATTCGGATAAACTGGGCGAAGCGGCTGTTAGGTGCGGAATGAGAAAGCAGCCTGAGGGAGTTTATACAACGACTGATTTGTCGGGTATAGAAGAAAGTTTGAGGAGCCTTAGGGTGAGTGAATTAAGTTCTCTTTAAATTAATAGCAACAAAAAGGAAAATCATGGATCAAGACAACCAAAAACCGAAATTGACCTTTTATATTCTTTCAAAAACGACCCAGGATCAGATTCGTGACTTTCAACAATTTTTATATGATCTTCGGGAGAGGTGGTTTTTAAGTATTATCCAAAAAAGCAGTACCCAGGCTTCCCTTTCCAACAATATGGGTTATTCTTCGGAAATAACCCTGGTTGATGGTACGAAAGTTTTGGACAACCAGAGCTTTCCCTTTGCTGCCAGTTTAGTGATTAGTCCGGAAGATGAACCGACCTTTAGCGCCATCCGGCAATTTTTATGGTATTCCCGGATCGACTATAAACTCTACAGTGAAAGTTATCAGAGTTTCATACCCAAAGATCCGGAATTGATCGCTGATGATATCGGAAATTTCAATAAAGAGGTCCGCAAGTCTCTCGGCCAGTTTAACTTAAAGCCGGTTTATTTTTACCAAAAGACAAAGCATTATTATGCCCTGACTGCTGACGGAACCGTCGCAATCGTTAACCGATATTTACTGGACTTCCTATATAAAAAAGAGATCCCTGAACAAAAATTGGACGAGCTAAGTTATGTCGTCTCGCCTAACTTAAGGATTTTTGCCGGTCTGTTTGAAAAAGGGCTGGTCCCGACAAAATTTTATGACTATTACGGCCGGGATTTTAAAATTATTAATGAAAGCCATATTAATATCCTCAATTCCAGCCGGAAAGTTTTTGTGAAACCGCTGATCTTTGAATTTAATCAGGAAGCTTATGAGTTCTATACTTATGCCAGTGACAGTTCGTCTTCGCTTTTGGCGATGGATAAAATCCGGGTTAATGAGAGTTTGAACGATACGATTCTGAGAGTTTTAAAAGACGAGCTGAAGATAGCCGATAATTATATCGGCGCTCATGTAGAGGAGAATATTGAGTTCGACCGGGACAAGGAAGGCATTATGACTCCGAGGCTGATTGTAAGAATTTATGTTGATAAGATAAAGAATAAAGACTGGGCTAACAGAATGAGCCAGACTTCGTGGCGATCAGTGACCGGAAAGTTGTCAACACCTCCGCCGCGGGAGCAAAAAAAGGTTTAAATTTATACTTGGAAACGACCAATGTCAGGAGATGGGAAAGCAGATCGTTCGAGTACCGACAATAACTTCAAAATATCCCGTAGAGCCCAGACCGGATAAATACGTAATTCCTTTTGCTCCGGAACTGGTTCCCCTGATTCTTTCAGGAGCCAAAGTAAAAACCTATCGGTTCGGTAAAAAACACGATTATTTGCAAGTTGGCGATCAGGTAGATCTTCAGAACTATAAGACTCAAGAGATTATCTGCCGGGCGGCCGTTACCGCTAAAGAAAGAACGACCTTCGGAAGGCTTCCATTGACTATTCCCGGGCATGAGACCTATCCAAACAAGGAAAGACAGCGGCAGGTTTTTTCCGGCTATTATGCCTATCTTGGCCGGCCGGTAGCCGATGATGACCGTTTCCTTATTTTTGAGTTTCAGATGAGAGATAATCAGTAAATAGAGCTATAATCAAGATAATGACTGATATTAAATTAGTCTGTTTCGATTTAAATAAGACGTTGCTGCATGAAAATACTTAGTATAACTTAAATCTGGCCATGGGTATCACCCGGGAGGAAGATAAATTACTTCTCAAACTTTACGAGGAAGGCGTTATCTCGTATAGCGAATGGCAGAAGATCTTAACGGAGATTTATAAAAAAAGGGGCAACGCCAGTTTGGAGAATATCAGTAAAGTTATTTCAGATTATACTTACCGGCCTGGGGCGAAAGAAGTCGTTAGTTATCTGAAAAGAAAAAAGTACGCCGTTGCCCTCATCAGCGGATCGATGGATATCTTGGTCGATAAAGTCGCTAAAGAATTGAACATCGGCTTATTCGAATCCAATAATATCTTTATTTTTGATGAGAATGACCGGCTCGATAATATCGTGGTTCTTGGTGACGATTCTTTGGTTAAACTCCGCCATTTACAGAGTTTCTGCAGGAAACTTGGTCTTAAAGTATCTCAATGTGTTGCCGTGGGAGACGGTGATAATGACATTGAACTTTTTAAAAAAACCGGGCACGGCATTACTTTCAAAAGGTCAAAATTAGAAAAATACGCTTGGAGAACGATAGAAAATTTAATGGACATCAATAGCATTCTTTAAATCAGAGAATTTTTTAGCTATTTTCTTGATCAAAATTTTATTAGCTGGAAATTTCATTGATTAAATTTCTAAAGCTGCCTCCCCGGGTAAAATATCATAGTTGCAAGAAAATTGAGATCTGAAATTAGGAACATCAAAATCGCTTATCTGATTGCTGCTTTAAGAACGGCTTGGTTTTTCCTTGGAGTCTGGGTTTTTTATTACCTACTTTTTACTAACTACGCCGGTATTGGCCTAATCGAATCAATTCTGATTATCACGATGACGACAATGGAAATTCCAACCGGCGCACTTGCCGATTTATTAGGTAAGAAAAAAACTCTTACGATTGCTTTTTTACTGCAATCGGCCGGAATTTTTTCGATGGCCTTGGCACCTAATTTTACTGTTCTTGCTTTTTCGGTATTTATCGCTTCACTCGGCGGAACGCTTTATTCAGGGACAATGGAGGCTTTGGTTTTTGATACCTTGAAAGAGGAGGGAAAAGAAGCTTTTTATGATAGGGTCCTAGCCAATATAAAAACATACCAGCTGATTATGATGGCTGCCTGTGGCGCACTTGGCGGATTTATGTATGGTTATAATCCCAGACTTCCATTTTTTGCCTGTGCGACTGCCTATTTTCTAGCGCTACTGCTGACTTTTTTTCTTAAAGAGCCAACAATCGATACCATCAAGTTTTCCCTGAAAAATTTCGTTATTCAAAATAAGCAGGGATTGATCCAACTTTTTAAGACAATCGATATTAAAAGACAGACTCTGATGCTTTTATCCATTGGTGGATTTTTGGTAATTGCCGATGAAATGCTCAATGATATTCTGGCCGTAGAATTCGGATTTAATGAAAAACAGTTGGGAATTTTCGTCGCGGTTATTTTTCTGATTTCCGCCGGAATTTCCCAGATTGCCCCGAAAATCAGGCGGCATTTTAAGGAGACTGATGCGATTTTATTAATGGGAGGACTAATTGCGATTACTTTTGCCGTTTCGCCCTTAGCCGGATTATTTTTGGGCGGATTATCCTTAATTTTCCGGGCTTCATTTAAAACGGTCTATGAAAATTTAGCTTCGGTGATTATTAATAATCGCACCCCGTCAAGATACCGAGCAACGACGATTTCGACTTTTAATATGATCAAAAATCTTCCTTATATGATTAGCGCTTATTTCCTGGGAACATTGATGGATCTTTTTACCGCTAAAAGATTTGCCTTTGTCTTGGGGATATTATTGTTTTTTTTGATTCTGGTTCAACTTTTAAAGTTCAGATCCGCAAGGGCGGCTAGCGACTAGGAAATAGTTTCTTGCCAATTATTTTTTTTGCGCTATAATAAATTTGTCTCCCGTAAATTTAGCCCATTATTTGGGGGAGATTTTTTTATGTTCAAAATTTTCAAGCGGTTCTATCAATTTATCTTTCAATATAAGAAAGCTTTTATTATCTTCAGCTTAGTGCTGGTAGTGGCGGCCGTTTTGGAAAACTTAAACCCCTATTTTTACAAGCTTTTGGTGGACAGTGCCCCGTCACGCAATTATCCCGATTTAATTACGATTCTAGTCTTATTTATCGGAGTAAAGATCAGTAGCAATTTCATGAACGCTTTAACATTCTATTTAGGTGATAAGGTACTGATTCCGGCCGCTCGGGATGCCCGGATCGCCGTTTTTCGTTATATCCAGGATTTGGATTTTGCCTTTCATGTCAATAAAAACACCGGCTCCCTGATCAGTGCTTTCAAGAGAGGCGACGGCGCTTTTTTTGACCTCTTTCACGATATCCACCACAATATCATCCGCACCATTGTCAGCCTGATGGTGGTGTTGTTTTTCTTTAGCCGGGTTTCGACATCGATCGCCTGGTTATTGCTGGCGGTTTTTGTCGGGAACGTCTTTTTAAGCTGGCAGCTGATTAAGGTAAACATGAAGGCGAGAAAGGCTTTTAATAAGTCTGAAGATCTGGTCTCGGGAATCATCACCGATAATTTAATTAACTATGAAACAGTAAAATTTTTTGCCCAGGAAAAGAGGGAAGAAAAACGTTTGACGATCGAGTTTCAAGATTGGTTTGCTAAAATTTGGCGCTACGCCAACTCATTTCGCCTGATGGATGTAGGCGTTGGCAGTTTAGCCAATCTTGGGGCGTTGGCGGTTTTATGGATTGTAGTCAAAAGACTGGCGGAAGGTAAAATCGGTGCCGGTGATTTCGTCATGGTAGTATCATTTATGACCGGTTTCTATTATCAATTGTCCGGCATTCTTTACCGGCTTCGGGATATTGCTAAGCATTATGTTGATATTGACCGTTATTTTTCAATTCTTGATGAGCCGGTTTTGGTTAGCGATCCCTCAATACCGGCGGCGGTGGATAAGATCCGGGGCGAGATTGGATTTGAAGATGTTGATTTTGCCTATCCTGATTCCCAGGAAATGGTTATTAAAGATATCAGTCTTCATATCAATCCCGGCGAATCGGTTGCTTTTGTCGGCCGCTCGGGAGTCGGAAAAACGACGATAATCAAACTTTTGCTCCGTTTTTATGACGTTGGCCAGGGAACCATTACCGTAGACGGGATTGATATCAGAAAATTTACTAAAAGCCAATTGCGTTCCTTTATCGGCATTGTTCCCCAGGAACCGATTCTTTTTAACAATACGATTGGATTTAATATCGGTTACGGCAAAGAGAATGTTTCGTTGGAGAAGATAATTAAGGTCGCAAAATTGGCTAACCTTCATGATTTTGTGGAAAATTTACCTGAAAAGTACGACACCGAAGTCGGCGAGAGGGGAATCAAACTTTCCGGCGGTCAGAAGCAGCGATTGGCGATTGCCAGGATGCTTCTAATCGATCCGCAAATTATTATCTTTGATGAAGCGACCAGTAATTTGGATTCCGAGTCGGAACGCCTAATTCAGAAAGCTTTGTGGGAGGTCGCCAAAGACAGAACCGTTTTGATAATTGCCCACCGTTTTTCAACCGTACGGAAGGCGCAGCGGATTATAGTCATGGATGAGGGGCGAATTGTTGAGATGGGGACGCATGAAGATTTAGTTGGCAAGAAAAAGGGTCTTTATCAGTATCTTTGGCAGTTACAGACAAAAGGCGAGCTGGGAGAATAATTTTTTTATGATTGAAGAAATAAGATTTTCCGGTTAAAATAAAAAAACCATGGATAAAATTCAGTTAATTAGCGGTCGGTCTCATCCTGAACTGGCTCAAAGCATTGCCAAAATCTTAAAAATAGGCTTAACGTCGGTGGAAATCAAAGATTTTGCCGACGGAGAAATTTATTTTCGAATCGGCAAGAAAGTCCGTAATGATGATGTATTTTTTATCCAAAGTGTTTCTCCTCCGGTAAATGACCACTTGATGGAGCTTCTTATCGGAGTTGATGCTCTTAAACGGGCCTCGGCGGGCCGCATTAATTTAGTCTGCCCTTTTTTGGCCTATACCCGGCAGGACCGCAAGGCGGTTTCACGGGAGCCGATTACGGCCAAGTTGGTAGCTGATTTAATCACTAAAGCCGGGGCTGACCGGTTAGTGACAGTCGATCTCCACGCCGACCAGATTCAAGGATTTTATGATATTCCGGTTGACCACCTGGTCGGTTATCCTTTATTTGCCCGGTACCTGTTAGAAAATAAAATTGACAAGATGGTCATTATTTCTCCCGATGTCGGCGGTTTGAGGCGGGGAAGAGGCATGGCAAAACTGCTGAATCTGCCCCTGGCAATGATTGATAAAAGAAGACCGGTCCATAATCAGGCACAGGTCTTAAACGTTATCGGAGATGTCGAAGGAAAAACCGCTATTTTGATTGATGACATCATTGACACGGCCGGTACGGTCGTGGAAATTGCCCGCGCCCTAAAAGAAAAAGGCGCCAGAGAAGTAATTATCTGTACCACTCACGGGTTGCTGTCAGGCGATGCCTGCCGGAGGCTTAGGGGGTCTGCTGCCTCCAAGATTTTGCTTTTGGATACTCTTCCCCTTGCCAAAGAAAAAAAGATTGATAAAATTGAAATCATTTCTCTGGCACCGCTTTTAGCGGAAGTTATCAGGCGGATTCATCTGGGAAAATCGCTGGGCGCTCTGTTTACCTGGGAGAAAAAAGAGGTCGTTCTCTAAGGTGGTAGAAAATTAATAAGGCTATTTAAATGGACAAAATCCAACTGACAAGATGGGTAGGCAACCCTCTTCTGAAACCAAACAGAAGGGACTCCCACTGGTGGGAGTCAGGTTCTGTTTTTAATCCCGGCGTCGTGGTTAGGGGTAGTAAAATCTATCTTTTGTATCGGGCGATGGGCGGAATCCATTTCTCCCAATTGGGACTGGCGGTTTTAAGCGATCCGGTAACCATCGAAAAAAGACTACCCTATCCGGTTTTTTTTCCTGAGGAGGGTAATACGCACGAGAGATTTGGTGTTGAAGATCCGCGGATTGTCTATATTAAAGACCGCTATTGGATTGTTTACATCGCCGCTTCGGTTCATCCTTTCCGGGGTGAGGTCACGAAGACTTGGGGCAGAATGGGAGTTCCTTGGCGCATACGCTGTTCGTTGGCAACCACCCGGGATTTTATTTATTATCAGCGTCGTGGTGTCCCTCTGCCCGGTCTCGATACCAAAGACGGGACGCTTTTTCCTGAGAAGGTTGACGGCCGGTACGTCATGCTTCACCGGGTTTTCCCTCATATTTGGATCTCCTTCTCGGAGAAGTCAAGCAGATTTTCCAAGGGAGAAATTCTGTGTCGGGTGAGAAAAAAGAGTTGGGATAATAGCCGGATCGGTGCCGGAGCGCCACCGATTAAAACGCATCTCGGCTGGTTGGAATTCTACCATGGTGTTCACGAGGGGCCGGATAAGAAATTGACCTATATGATTGGAATTCTCCTTTTGGATTTAAAGGATCCGCGGAAGGTTTTATATCGGAGTCCTGAACCGGTTCTCGTTCCCGAAGCTAAGTATGAGACAACTGGTTATGTTAATAACGTTGTTTTCCCTTGCGGAGCGATAGTTTGGAAAAGCCGGTATTACGTTTACTACGGAGCGGCTGACCGTTGTATCGGTGTTGCTTATATTAGCCGGAAAAAATTGCTTGATTTTCTGTCAAAAAAGATCTGAAATTTATCTTTGGAGCGGGCTAAAAATTAATGACCGGAAAAGAGATTCATGTTATTAAAGCTTCGGGAGAAAGCGAGCCTTTTAGTGCGCTTAAACTGAGAAAATCGCTTAAGCGGGCAAGAATACCCCGCGATCTTCAAAATGAGCTGTTGGCTGATTTGCAAGAAAACCTCTATGATAATATTCCCACGGTTCAGATCTACAACCAGGTGCTTAAATCTTTGCAGGATTTGGACTATTCGCAGGGAAAAGCCCGTTACAGTCTTAAGCAGGCGATTATGATGTTCGGGCCCAGCGGTTATCCTTTTGAAAAATTTATGGCTGAAGTTTTTACCAGCCGCGGTTATAAAACGGATTTAGACATTATCTTTAAAGGTAAATGTACCAAACACGAGATTGATGTAGTCGCCCACAAAAGAGGCGAATATCTGTTGACGGAGTGTAAATTCCACAATCGGACCGGTATCAGAAGCGATATTAAGCATTGCTTATACGTTAAAGCCCGGTTTGACGATATTATGGCCAACTGGCAGGGAAAATTATCCCGGGTTAAATTCGTCCGTCCTTGTTTGGTTACCAATACTAAATTTTCGGTGCGGTCAATCCGCTACGGCGAGTGCGCGGGAATTAAATTGATCGGCTGGAATTATCCGGAAAAGAATTCATTACGTGACTGGGTAGAAAAGGCAAATCTGCACCCAATTACCTGCCTGACTTCGCTTTCGCAAGCCCAGAAAGCCCGTCTGCTTGAAGAAGGAATCGTCCTTTGCCGTGATTTAAGTAAAGCCGAGCCGCGTTTACTTAAAGGTTTTGGCATACCTTCGCACCTGATAGCTGAAGCTATCGGGGAAGCAAAATTAGTCAGTAGCTTATAATAGATGATACCGATAAGAGACCATAATCCCTCGGGAAAGTTTCCTTTTATCACTTATTTACTGATTGCCCTAAACTTGGTTGTTTTCGCTGTCATGTTCCTGGCCAGCGAAACAGCGGTTGAACAATTGGTGGTAACTTACGCCTTGATTCCTGATATAGTGGTCACCGGTCAAAATTTATACACTCTTTTAACCTCAATGTTTTTACACGGAGGGATCGCCCACGTCTTCGGCAATATGTTGTTTCTCTATATTTTTGGCGATAATCTGGAAGACTATTTTGGCCATCTTCAATTTTTATTTTTTTATCTTTTCGGTGGCGTTATAGCGGCGGTTTTACAGGTGATGGTTAATCCTCATTCAACCGTTCCGGTTTTGGGAGCTTCGGGAGCAATCGCGGCCATAATGGGAGGCTATTTGGTTTTATTTCCCCGCCACCGGGTTGATGTTCTCTTTATCTTCGGTTGGGTGGTTCGGGAAGCTTCCGTTCCGGCTTATACCATGCTTTTTTACTGGTTCATTTTTCAACTGTTTTCCGGGGTGGGCAGTTTAGCTTATCTCGGGCAGGAAGTCGGCGGAGTTGCTTATTTTGCCCATATCGGCGGTTTCGCTTTTGGCTGGACCGCTACCAAATTAGCCAGAAAGGCCAATAGATAGGCTAATATTTATTTCTAATCTAAGATGGATTTTTGGATTAAAACACTATTGGATTTAGTGGCGATTGATAACACCAATCCTCCGGGTAATAATTATCATCAGGCGGTGAAATTTCTTAAACCGCTTTTCGAGAAGGTAGGCTTTGAGACGGCAGTAATTAATATTCCTTCTTCAATTGCCGAGGGAAGAGTCAATCTTCTGGCCCATAAACGTAATCCAGGTAAACCCCGGCTGTTGGTTTATTCCCATATCGATGTTGTACCGGCCGATCCGGATTGGCAACCGTTTAAACCAAAGATCAAAAACGGTAAGATTTTTGGTCGGGGCGTCGCCGATATGAAAGGTTCTTTAATTGCCTTTCTGATGGCAGTTGACCGGCTGAAGAGCAAGATTCAAAATTGGGATACGACCGTCATGGTGACAACCGATGAGGAAACAAATCAAACAGAACAAATTCTTTATCTTTTGGCCAATAAAATTGATCAGGCCGCCGGAGCGGTTTTTCTTAATCTTGATTGTACCTTCGGTTATGTCTCTATTGGCGGATTGGGCCACATTTCAATTAAAATTACCGTTCAAGGCAAATCGGTTCACTCGGCGATTGCCCATCTCGGTATCAATGCCGTTGAAAATTCCTTGCCCCTTATCAATAGCCTGGTTAAGCTTAAAAAGAAGGTCGAGTCGCGCTTTTCCAAGATTCCCGTTAATCCTGATTTGGGGATACGGTTCATGCAGGCAAAACTTAATATTGACAAAATTGTTGGCGGTTTGAAGGTTAATATTGTTCCGGACCGGTGTGAGATTGAGATTGACCGGAGGTTTATCCCTGAAGAGAAAATAGCTAAGGTTAAAAGAGAAATAAGAGAAGCGCTGTCGCCTTATCAGTCTAAAATCAAATATAACCTTGAATTTCTTCACCAAATGTCTGCCTATGCAAAAATCTCACCAGCTTCGAAGATAATGGCGGAATATATGAAGCGTGTTCTGGATAATGGTAAATTTTATGCGGTGATGGGTTCCGGTGACTTGTTTGAGATTGCTAAAAAATTGAACTGGCAATTTGTCGGTTGCGGTGTTGCCCGGGATAAAACCGGTAATATCCACGGTCGTGATGAAAATATTCAAATTAAAGATCTTTACTCTCTAGTCGACGTTCTAAGCCTTTTCTTAGGAAGCAAATCCTAAAATTAACTTAATAGCGGTTGTTTTTTACAAAAATGGGTCTTGCTTCCTGCTTACGGTTCCTTTAATAATTACCTGTACTTGCTAATTAGTTTTAAACGGGAAAGGCGAAAGAATGATTAAGGTTGTCTGTTTCGATCTTGACGGTGTTTATTTTATCAACGGCAAGAAAAAGTTTCTTGCCAACCTGGTTGAAAGAGGCGTGGCTGAGGAAAAAGCGCGCTCGGTTTTCCTCGAATCGGATAAGATGAATAAGGAATATAAAGCCGGTTTAATTGAGGATGAGGAATATTGGCAATGGGCCCTGAAAGAGTGGAATTTGAAGATGAGTCCGAAAGGAATTGTTGATTTATTGCTTTCCGGGTATGAAGTTAATTTACCGGCCGCCCAGTTGGTTAAGAAGCTCAGGTTGGAAAATTACCAAACGGCGACTTGTTCAAACAACTTCCCCGCCCGGATTGAAGGGCTCAATCAACGCTTCGGTTTTCTTGAAGATTTTGATATTGCCATTTTTTCCTACGAGGTCGGCGTCTTAAAACCGGCTCAGATGATTTTTAAGGAGCTGATTGCCAGATCCGGCGTCGGTCCTGAGGAGATTGTTTATTCCGATGACGATCCTGAAAAGATAAAAGGCGCGACCGATCTGGGCATCAAAACTTTTGTTTATCAGGATTTTGAGCAATATTGCCGGGTATTGAGAAAACTAAAGGTCAATATTGATTGAATTTATTTTTTGGGCTTGGTATGCTTACTGTTGATGTGGGGACAAAGACTGAGAGGCCTGTTTATTATTATTCTTTCAGGATTATTGGCCTTTGGTGTAGTTCGTTATTTGGCCGCCAAAAAAAATGAAAGTAATGGCCTTTCCCTCCGGTTTTCCCCGGCCGTGATTGAAGAAAAAGTCTTGGGAGTGATGAGCAGGATCCAAAGGATTAACCAAAGAGATTCGGCGGTTGAGATCGGTGAGGAAGCCAGCCGGTCCGTCCAAATTATTGAACAAAAATCCCGGGAATTAATCGAAGAATTGAAAAAACTGCCCCAGAAACAAATCGAGATAATCAAAAAACAATTATTTAAACAGGTCTGTGAAGAAATAGTTGAGGAGAAATAACGCTATTCGATTAGATTTCAATCTATGGATAAATTAGAAGATTTGCGCCATCGTTTCCTTCAGATTAAAGACAGACGGAATCCGGCAAAAATCAGGCAGGAGATTCAGGAGATAGAAGTTCGTTCCTCCGATCCCGGTTATTGGCAGGATCAAGAACAGGCTGCTCGTGGAATGAAACGCTTGTCTGGGCTCCAAAAGGAAATCGCCGAGATTGACCAATTGGAAAAATTAATCAGCCAAAGACAAACTGATCAAGCCGAGAAGATGATTAAGAAAATTGAACTGATTCTGTTTTTCGCCGATAAATATGATACTTTGCCGGCGATTCTTTCAATTCATGCCGGGCAGGGGGGAGTCGAAGCCATGGATTGGGCACAGATGCTGGAGCGGATGTATATCAAGTATTGCGAAAAAAGAAATTGGGATTTGCGGGTGTTGGATGAAAACTCCGGTGAGGAAGCCGGCATTAAGAGTGTCACGATTGCCATTGATGAGCCTTACGCTTACGGTTTCCTGAAATTTGAAGCCGGAACTCACCGTTTGGTTCGTCAATCGCCGTTTAATGCCGACCGGCTGAGGCAAACTTCGTTTGCTTTAGTTGAAGTTTTGCCCCAGATTGAGGAGCGTGATGAAATCCAAATCGCCGAAGATGACTTGGAGTGGCAGTTTTTCCGTTCTTCCACCCAGGGTGGTCAGAATGTGCAGAAGGTTTCTACTGCGGTCAGGTTGCACCATAAACCTTCCGGGATTATTGTTACTTGCCAAACCCAGCGCTACCAGGAGCAAAATCGCAAAATCGCACTTCAGCTTCTCCGGTCCCGGCTATGGCAGCAGGAAAGAGAAAAAAAGGCTACCGAAATCACTGCCTTGAAAGGCGGCCGCACTAAAGCCGCTTGGGGAACCCAAATCCGCTCCTATGTACTTCATCCCTACAAGATGGTCAAGGATTTACGCACTGAAATTGAAACCCAGAATGTCGACAGTGTGCTTGACGGTGGTTTGGAGCGCTTTATCGAAGGAGAGATTCGGCTTTTGACCGGTTAGGATTCTTGATTAGGGATAGATCTGAGGTCTTATCCCTTCAGGTTTTGGTTCTAGGCCGCCAACTATGGTATAGTCTTTTTAGAGAAAGGAGTTTCTTTATGACAGAAGAACAGACGGAGAATCAGACAAATGAAAATAGCGGTTCTGAATTTCAGAAGGAGGATCAGATTTTGCACCAGCTTGATCAGAAAGAAATCGGTTGGGGCAAAGCCCTTACTTCCGCCCTGGTCATCCTATTGATCATTGCAGCCGGGGTCGGTTCGGGCTACTTTCTATCACGCCGCGGACTAGCGGCCGGAGATACCGTTACCAAAAGAATGATTTCCGGAAACGTCGAAGTTATTTCCGGCAATAAGGAAGTGGGGATAAAAGACGAACGCTCTTTTCGTGATACGACCCAGGGAAAAATCGAGGCCAACGATTCTGCCGAAGTCAAGCAAGGGTCCCATAAATTACTCCGGGTTGGCGGCAATAGTCAAACCGTTTTCCTGACTTCCTCGGTGGTTGATCTGGACCAATTTGTCGGCCAATGCGTCCAAGTTTGGGGAGAAACTTTTTCGTCCCAAGACGTCGGCTGGCTGATGGACATCGGCCGGGTGAAGGTTATGGATAAGTGTCCCGAAGATCTATGATTAAATTTGAAGAAGTCAGCAAAAAATTCGCTGAAATTACCGCTCTTGATAAAATCAGTTTTGAAATTAAGGACGGTGAGATGGTTTTTCTGACCGGCCCGTCGGGAGCGGGCAAGACAACATTAATCAAACTGATCTTAAAGGAACTGGAGCCGACGACCGGTAAGATTTCTATTAACGGTCTTGATTTGAGTAAAATTAAACGGAAACATCTTTATGCTTTGAGAAGGAAGATCGGTGTTGTCTTTCAGGATTTCAAGCTGTTAAACGACCGGACCGTACGCGAAAACGTCGCTCTTGCTTTGGAAGTTACCGGTCTTGATAGAAAAAAAGTAACTAAAGAGGTCGAAGAAATCTTGGAAATGGTTGGCCTTTTTGAGAGGGCAGATCTTTTTCCTTCCCAACTGGCGGGAGGCGAGCTTCAGCGGGCTTGTCTGGCCAGGGCCATCGTGCCCAGTCCGGAAATCTTAATCGCCGACGAACCAACCGGGAATTTGGACGTGGCCACCGCTTGGCAGATATTCAGCCTGCTTCAGGAGGTTAACCGGGCCGGGAAAACCGTTTTGGTAACCACCCATAATTTTGAGATCGTTGATTCTTTAAAAATCCGGGTGATTGAACTTGACCATGGTAAATTAGTCAGGGATGAGGAAAAAGGCCAATATAAAGTTAAATAGAAATTGTTAAATGAGAAAAATTTTAAGCACCAGCTGGCATTATATCCGCCGCTCTCCTTATCAGGCATTGGCCGCGATTGCGGTTATGACCCTGACTCTTTTTATCAGTGCTGTTTTCGTTCTCCTGGCCGCCGGTTCGGAGAAGATCCTGTCTTACTTTGAAGAAAAACCCCAAGTAATTGCTTTTTTTAAAGACGACGTTACTAAACAGGAGGTAGACGCGCTGACGCTCAGGCTGTTAGCTTCCGGTAAAGCGGCGGCGGCCAAATATGTTTCCAAAGAACAGGCGCTCGAGATTTACCAAGACCAAAACCGGGATGACCCGCTGCTTTTGGAGATGGTCAGTGCGGAAATTTTGCCTGCCTCCCTGGAAGTATCGGCCAAAGAAATTGGTTTCCTGGGGGAAATTGCCGATATCCTGCGTTCCGATTCCAAAGTAGAAGAAGTTAATTTTCAGGAAGACGTTGTTCAAATCCTGCAAAAAATAACTACCGGAATCAGAGAAGGCGGCCTGATTATAATTTCCTTTCTGATCTCGATTTCCTTTTTGGTTATTTTAGTCATTATCAGTATGAAAGCTGCCAGCCGCCGGCGGGAAATAAAAATCGTCCAACTGATTGGCGCCACCGCCGCCTATATTCGCGGCCCGTTCCTGGTGGAGGGCATTTTTTACGGGCTTGTCGGGGCGTTATTGTCTTGGGCTCTGGTTTACGGCTTGCTGTGGTACGCCACGCCGACTCTGAAAACCTATTTAGAAGGGATACCTCTTTTACCGGTTTCCTTGGGAGTAATGCTGGTTTTGCTTGGCGGCTTAGCTCTGGTGGGAATAATTATCGGGAGTTTGGGAGCGTTCCTGGCGGTAAAAAGGTACTTGCGTTAAGACGACTCATGGGTAAACTGCTTAAAAAGATCTTTCTTATTGCCCTCTTTCTTAGTCTCTTTTTTTCCAACAGCCGCCAGTCTTGGGCGATCAGCCAGGCGGAGTGTGTAGACCGGGTCGGTAAAGAGTCCTTAAACGGCCAGGAATTGCAGGAATGCGAGCAGATTTTTAATGAATTGATCGGCAAGCAGGAGGTTCAGGCTAAGTCGCTTGAGTCTCAGGTAATCGCTTTTGACCAAAAAATTGCTCTGGCGGCCAAAAATATCATTCAAACGGAAAACGAAATTAAAGTTTTGGAAAGAGAGGTCGCTGACTTAGGGGAGAAAGTGAAACTGCTGGATCTTTCCCTGGACCGGATTTCTGCCCTGCTGGTTAAAAGAATCGAACAAACTTATAAAAAAGGCCGGTTCGATTCGTTCCTTTTGCTTTTCTCGTCTGACCGCTTTTCCCGGTTTGCCTCCCGTTTTGAATATTTCCGCGCCATCCAGCTTCACGATAAGAAACTGCTTTTCCAAATGGAATCGGCCCGTTTAAGTTACGAGCAACAGAAAAAACTTAAAGAGGAAAAGCAGCAGCAGTTGGAGGAAGTTAAAGTAAAGCTGGAAGAGCAGAAAGTCCGTTTGGCCGGGCAAAAGGCTGATAAAGAGAGGTTTCTGGCCGAAACCCGGGGCAATAAGGCCCATTATGAGCAGCTGTTGCAGGTAACCCGGGCGGAAATTGAAGCGATTGTTAAAATTGTGGCCGGCGAAGGCGAATGCGGGGAAGCCGGACCGGTGAACGAGGGTGAGAGAATCGCCGCCATTATCGCCGGCGCCTCGGCCTGTTCTCTGGGTACGCATCTGCATTTTGAAGTCCGGGAAGGCGACCAGGTCAGAAATCCTTTTGTCTATCTTAAAAGCATTACTTTGATCGATGCTTCCGACGGCGATCCCCACGCGGCCACCGGCAGTTGGCAGTGGCCGCTTAATGAGCCGATCAAATTAACCCAGGGTTTTGGCGAAAATACCAGCGCCATCCGGTCACATGTCGTCTGGTATCCCGTTCATACCGGTATTGACATCAATGCCGAAGATTTGACGGTCAAGGCAGTGAAAAAGGGGCTTCTTTACCGCTGTAGCATTGATTGCGGCGGAGGAACTCTGCGCTATGTGAAAGTTGACCATGAAGACTCGGATTTTAATTCCTATTACCTGCACGTTAATTATTAAAAAAACCTGGATACACCTCGGATGGTGTCAAGGCAACGACCTTGACTCCTCCGAGGTGAAACTAATTATATGTTGAAGATGAGCGGAATCACTCCTGCGATGAGCCATTATGTTTACTTTAAGAAGACGGCAGAAACAATCTTACTTTAGGATAAATTCAGTTTATCACCTACTGAAACTGTTTTTGCTGCTCTTCCTGTTTCTGATATTTTCAACCGGTCAGGTATCAGCCCAGATAATTCTTAATGAGTTTAGCGCGACTACATCTGACGATTGGGTTGAGGTCTATAATTCGTCAACCGAAGCGGTAAATTTATCGGAATATATACTTGTTGACAGTATTGACGGCGTGAAACAATTTTCTGCTTGTCTTTTACTCGCCGGCGGTTTTTTGGCAGTTGACTGGTCAAACAGGCTTAATAATGGAGGAGATCAGATTAAGTTAAAAAAAGACGGGGTAGTCGTTGATTGTGTTGCTTATAAGGAAGGCCCAGCCTGCGGAGGGAAAGATATTGACCTGCCTGAATTAGAAAGCGGTCAATATGGTGTTCGCGAACCGGAAGGTTCGGGAAATTGGGTTAGAAAAAGTACCGATACTAAAGCTGACAATTCTCAATGCCTTGTATATTCGCCAACACCCTCGCCCACTCCTCCGCCCACTTTGACACCAACCCCGACGCCAAGCGGTGTCACTGCTACCTACCGGATTAACGAGGCCAAGGACGGAAACGGCCTAGCGCTTTCCAGTGTAATGATTTATGTTGACAACCAGTATACCCACCACTACGCTTCCGAGGATCTGACCTTTGGTAACGGGCGCTATTGCGACGATGACAAGCAGGTTGCCTGCGGCTTCGGACAGCACGCCGTCAAATTAACCAAATCAGGTTACCAGGATTGGCAAATAACAATCACTCTAAATGCCGGCCAATTCTTGGAAGACATTCCGGTGCTGACTGCTTTGGCGCCGACATCTACGACTGCACCGCCTCTGCCTTCACCTCCGCCTTCACCAACGCCTGTCGAAGAGCTGACCGGGGAGGCGACCGAGGAGGCGACTCTTTCTTCTGAAATCAAGACTGATTCCGAAGACAAAGAGAAAGAGGCAGAGGGAGAGGTTCTTGGCAGCAGCGCTAAAAAAAGGGATTTTCTGCCGTTCTTTTTTATCGGCGGGGGACTGGTCTTCCTGGCGGTCGCCCTGGTGTTTTTGAAAAGAAATTCGGCCAGTAACCTGAAATAATCGATCTGTTCTTGCCGGGCTGGTTTTTGCTATAATCAACCCATGAGGTTTGAAAAGTTCGTTTCCTGCTGGCTGCCCGTCCTTGTCTGGGCGGCGGTTATTTTTTATCTTTCCTCAGTTCCCAATCTGAGAGCCAGTACCAATCCTTATTGGGATGAAATTTTCCGGAGTTGCCTGCACGGTATTTTTTATGCCATTTTTGCTCTGCTTTGGCTGAGGCCGTTGAAGCCGCTATCCCGGTTAAAAAGGTATTCCGGGGCAGTGGTTGTCGGTTTTCTGTATGCTCTCTCCGATGAGCTTCATCAGCGTTTTGTCCCCACTCGCGCTTTCCAGATTAAAGATTTGGTCATTGACACCGGCGGTTTATTGGCCGGAGTGGTGATGGCGGCGGTAGTTTTACCCAAGGCGCCGGAAGGTATCAGGAGTTGGGCGCAAAAGCTGGACTTGGTTTAATAAAATAATTTGTTATAATTGATTTAAGAATGAAACTGCTTAGACCGAAATTTCTTGTTTTGGTACTGATTCTCCTATTTGCCGGCGGCTATCTCTTTCTGTCTGCTCCTTATTACTTTGTCAGTCTGGTCAAGTACAAGTCGATTTCCGGCTCGGGGCTGGTTTATTCGATAAAGGGCCGGGGTGATATCGACCAGGAAGCCAGTTTCCTGGATCCGGCTTCAACCGAATTCGGCTTGATTATCACCAAGCTGGGTTTAAATGAGAAAGTTGTTGAGGAGGTTGAATTTTACGATCCGGTTAAATTAAAAGCCGGTCTCCGGCGCGGTTTAGCCCATGTTAAGTCGTCAGCTTTGCCGGGAGATTTCGGGGCGGTTCTGATTGTCGGTCATCCTTTGAACAGTTTTTTTAATACCGACCGTCTTCATCCGGACTTTTACCTGGTCAATAAACTGGCCGTCGGTGATGAAATTGTGATTTATTACCATGACCGCGGTTATGTTTACCAGGTGGCCAAAAAAAGTTTCGCTCCGCCCACTTATCTTGATTTCTTTGATCCGGGCGAGGAGAAAAAATTGGTGCTTGTTTCCGGCTATCCCCCGGGCATGGCAGTGCGATTGCTGGTAATTGAAGCCGAGCCGGTTAATTAAGTTGGGTACCTTATCGATGAATAGACAGAAAAGTAAAAGAAATATTTTTTCCATGTTTGTCTTGTTAGTCGGTCTGTTTCTTTTTGTTTTTTTCCCGAAAAAAGCCGCCGGGATTTTTCCGCCAAAAGAAAGACTGATTGTTGTTTTTCGTCAGGAAGTTGCCCTTTCTGACCAGGCGGAGATTCTGGCTCGGTCCGGTGTTGAATCTCTTAAAAATTTGAGGTTGATAAACGCCCGCGTGTCCCGACTGTCGGATCAACAGATAGATCTTCTTAAAAAGGACCGGCGTATTCTCAGGATAGATCCCGATGTCCGCGTTTATGCCCTGGCAAGAAATGACCGTTGTGCCCGTTATCCCTGGCTGCCCTGGTGTTCACCGACTGCAACTCCGACCCCGGCAATCACCCTGACGCCGACGCCAACTCGGCCCCCTGCCAGTCCGACGTCAACTCCCAGTCCTTCACCGGTAGTCACGCCTACCGCTACGCCGCTGCCGACTTCGACTCCGTTTCCGGCCACGCCGACGCCGACGCCGGTTTCCGGTAGCCAGCCTTTGCCTTGGGGCGTAGAGCGGATCAAGAGCCAGCCAGCTTGGGAACTCTCGACCGGATCGGGGGTTAAGGTCGGTATCATTGATACCGGCATTGACCGCGATCATCCTGATCTTGACGGTAATTTGGCGGGCTGTGTTAATTTCATTTATTCGTGGCGTAATTGTGAAGATGATAATGGCCATGGTACCCATGTGGCCGGCATCATTGCCGCTGAAGACAATTCTTCAGGCGTCGTTGGCGTGGCGCCGCAGGCCAAAATTTATGCCCTGAAGGTGCTTAACAGGCAGGGGCAGGGCTACCTTTCTGATGTGATTGAAGCTTTAGACTGGGCGGTGGCTAACCATCTGCAGGTAGTCAACTTAAGTCTGGGTACCACCAGCGATGTCACTTCCTTCCGCGAAGCGGTTGAACGCGTTTCTCAAGCGGGGATTGTTCAAGTGGCGGCCGCCGGTAATTCCGGTCCCGGAACTAATACCGTTAACTATCCGGCCCGTTATCCCCAGGTAATCGCCGTGGCGGCCACGGATATCAATAACGCGGTTCCTTCCTGGTCAAGCCGCGGTTCGGAGATTGCTTTGGCCGCGCCCGGAGTTGCTATCAATTCAACTTATCTTAAAGCTGGTTATAAAACCCTCTCCGGGACGTCAATGAGCGCGCCGCACACCGCCGGGGTAGTAGCTCTCCGTTTGAGTTTGTTTCCCGGCCAGACGCCGGCTGAAATCAGGCAGGTGTTGACGGGCAGCGCCGACTGGCTTGTCCCTGATCCGCTTTTGGTCGGAGCGGGGCTGGTAAATGCTTTAGGGGCCGTTTCTGCCGACTGAAAAAATGAAAAAAAACTTGCTTCTCTTGATTTGTTTTCTTTCTCTGGCCGGTTTTTTGCCGGTCCGGGCAACTGATTTCTGGGAAGATTTTCCGGAAGAATTAGAGCAAGAGATTGACAGCAAAGAAGCCATCGTTTTTGCCGATCCGGGCTATACTCAGGCGACTTCTCAGTTCGCGCCCGGTCAGTCAATCTATCTCCGTCTGGAAGCAGACGGCAGCGGTGATCAGGAAAAAACCTTGCGGCTCCTGGATAGCGCTAAAAAAACCATCAACCAATTCACCTTAAACCAGTCCGGTTCCGGTCCTTACTATTACACCCTTTCCTTAACTGCCCCCGGCCAGCCCGGAATTTATTACCTGGATATTAAGATTAAAAGCGGCCGGGGTTTTTCCTGGGCCGGCCAGGAAAATATTACCGTCGGCCAGAGCAGCGGTTCAGTTTCGGTCACCTCCGAAGCCAAAAGTGTTACCGGCCAGGAAAGCGGCTGCGGCTGCGGCCAGCAAAAGAGTCCGTCTCCGTCGGTTGCCACTTCAGCCGCGCCCCGGATTTATCCTTCGGCGACGCCGGTTGCCCGGCCGTCAATTACCCCGGAACCGGAAATGATCAATCCGCCTGCTTCTCTCTGGAAAATTTTTCAGGAAAGATTGGCCCGTTTCTTTGCCCGCTTGTCCGGTCTGCTGAAATAAATTTTTACCGCCTGCCTCTTGACAAAAGAGTCTTTTTTAACTTATACTCTTTGACACCTTATATATTTCTGCCTAAACTGCCCCGTTTATTTTTTTCAAAAATGCTTGCCCGGAGCGGAGGTAATATGGCGACACCTTTGTATTCAACCAAATCCATTTCCCATCATTTATTGGAAGAAATCATTGACAGCCTTAAAAATCTTGACTACGGCAGCCTGGAGATTTACGTGGTTGACCACCAGGTGACCCAGATCACTAAAAGACAGATAAAAAAGACCAACCATCTGACTCAGAAAGAGTCCACCGACTAATTTTTTACCTCTTGACAGCCTGATAACTTTTTTTATAAAATCAGGTCTTTACCGGCTGACTGGAATCAGATTATTGCTTAGGAATATCAGTCGGTTTAAACAATAAAGTCTTCTTTATTTTTATTTTAAATCTAAGATGAAACTGGCCGTAGTCTTTTTTTGGCTCAAAAAGCATCTGCTGGCGGTGATTACCGTCGCGGTTTTTGCCGCCGCCCTGCTCTTGAGAATCAGCAATCTTAATTACAACGTGCCTTTTACCGATGAGGCGATTTATGTCGTTGTCGGTAAAATGGGCCTGTTTGATTCCGACTGGTGGAGTTACGGCGCCAAAACCTGGATGGCCGGCAGCCCGTACGTTTATCCGGTGATGACGGCAATTGCTTATTCGTTTGGCGGAATTGTCGGTTCCCGCTTTTTAAATGTCATTTTTGGATTATTAACTATAGCGGCCATTTTTTGGCTAGCCTGCCTGCTATCTAAACGCTCATCCGATCAACAGCTTTTGGCTGGTTTGATCGCCGCCGCGATTTTGGCTTTTGCGCCGGTTTCTCTTTACCTCAGCCGCCTGGCTACCTACGATATGCCCAGTTTCTGCTTTTTCTTTTTTGGTTTAGCCTTTTTACTTTCAGCCGAAGATAAAAAAGAAAAACCAGCCAAAGCCTATTTTCTGGCTTCAATTTTACTGTTTCTGGCTTTTATGACCAAAATGGTCATCGCCATTTATTTGCCCTTTGTTTTTCTTTATTCCTTGTTCAAAGCCAAAAAATCTGGCGGCGATCTTTTCAATCTCTGGCGGAAATATTTTTTCCTGCCTTTGGTAATCCTTTTTGGCTGGTATGGGTTAACTAATTTGGCGGCGCAGGTTTCTTATTCCGGTTCCCAGATTAGCCGAGAAAGAATGGCCTTCAGCCGGATATTGTTTGAGTTCTGGCAAAATAGCGGCAGTATCTGGTTCTGGTGGCTGGTCGGCTCAATCGGTTTGCTTTGGAAAAAACAGAGCCGTCAATGGCTGGTTTTAACCGCGGCCGGATTGCTAGTTTTTTTGTTTCATCTAGTTACCCGGCGCTTGTCGACTTTGGATAAACACACTTTTATTGGTGTTGCTTTCCTGTCACTGGTTGCCGGCCTGGGAATTGGCGAGCTAATTTGGCAAATTAAACCCAAAGTCATTAAAGCGTTCTTTGCCGCTAGCCTGGCGGTTTTTCTGATTGCTTTTGTGTCTTTTTCTTATCAAGCGGCCGATCGTTATAACTACTTATGGCTTGATTCCAGCCTGATCTTAAATTATTTAACTTCGGTGGTTAAGTCCGGCGATAAATTGTTAATTGAAATCGGTCCGCCGGTAATTCTGGCAACCTACGATTACAATAATCCGGTCAATAATACTACCTTCGACTGGTTTGAATACCAGGGGGAAAGCGGCGATCAGGCTTATGCCCAGGCAGCGGCTGACGGTTACTTTGACTACATCCAGCTGACCAGTAACCGGAAAATCGAAAACGGCATCTTTGAGCGGGTCCACCGCCAGATCTGGGAAAACTTAGGCGATAATTACCGTTTAGTTTATGCTGACGGTGACTTTTATCTTTATCGGCGGACTTAATTATGAAAGAAAGGCTTAAAAAAACCCGGTCGTCGCTGTTTCTCTGGACGGTTTTTCCGTTTTTTTTTATTTGGGTCAGCGGCAATTATCTGGTCAGTTTTAGACGAGAGACCGGCTGGCGACCGAGGAACCCGGCCCGGCCAGCGTTATCGTCGTTTTCTGAAAACTATCTGGTTTCTCAGCCGGAAATTAAACCGTTATCTCAAATTGAAAGCGGTTTGGTAACTATTTGGTTTGATGACGGCTGGCTCAGCCAATATGAAATTGCGGCTCCGATCCTTGCCAGAGCCGGCTTTCCGGCGGCGGTTTCCGTGGTGACCGACTATACCGGTTACGGCGGTTATCTTGACTGGTTGCAATTGAGAGATTTGCAGAAAAAGGGTTGGGAAATTACCTCCCACGGAGTCAGCCATTATTGCGACGACGGTCAGATAGCCGATTCTCAGGCGGAACTTGAATTTTACCGTTCCCGTCAGGAACTTATCAATGAAGGTTTCCGGCCTGGTCATTTTGTGGCTCCTTGCGGTTTGATTTCCTCAAGGACCGGGGAATTTGCCCAAAAATATTACCGTTCTCTGCGGACCAGCGACGGCGGTTTTAATCCGCTGCCGGTGGAAGAGCCCTATTCGCTTAAGGCTTTCGGAATTGAAGAAAGCACTTCTCTTGAGGAAATCCGCGGCTGGCTTCATGAAGCAAAAAACAGCCGCAGTTGGTTAATTTTTATTTTTCATCAGGTGGATAAGGAAGACGCCAGATATGGAGTTGCTCCGGAAAAGTTTGAAGGAATAATCACTGAAATTAAATCATCCGGCTTATCGGTTGTTTTACCAAGCCAGGTTTTGGAGGTTGGTAATGGCTAAAAAGCGTCAACTGGCAGTTTTAATTCCGGCCTATAACGAAGCAGTTATTCTGGAAAGAACCTTGCGGGCGATTCTTGAGCTGATTTGCCCGGAGGATATTTATGTGATTGACGACGGTTCCTCGGACAAAACGGCTCAGGTGGCCGCCAAATACCTGCCCGGTTCCCGGATTTTAGTGCTTTCCCGGAACTTGGGTAAAGCCCGGGCGACCAACTTAGCGATTCGGAAATTCAAGCTGGCCCGGCGTTATCGGTTTCTGATGCCAATGGATGCCGATACGATTATTACCGCTGACTTTATTCCGGAAACTTTAAAGGTTTTAGAAGGAGATCGGCAGCAAAAATTAGCCTGCGTTGTCGGTAAGGTGCTGGGGAAAAATCATTCCTGGATCACCAGTTACCGGTTATGGGAATACGAAATTTCGCAAGCCGTTTATAAAAAAGCCCAGGAAAAAATCGGCTCGATTATTGTCTGTCCGGGCTGCGCTACCGTTTACCGGGCCCAGATTTTTGCCCGGGTCCGGATTCCGGCTGAGACGATTACCGAAGATATGGATTTCACTTTTGAAATTCACCGCCGTAACTTAGGCAGGATCGCTTATGCCGAGAAAGCCCAGGTTGTGACCCAGGATCCGGGAAATTTGACCGATTTTGTCAAACAGGCTGACCGTTGGTATACCGGTTTCTGGCAATGTGTCGCCAAGCACCAGATTCCCTGGGGCGGCCAGCGCTTGGATTTGGAAGTAGCGCTTTTAGCCAGCGAGGGACTTTTAAATAGTTTTCTGGTTTTGTTTCTCCTTTTTGTCGGCCCCTGGATTTTATTGAAAAATCCGGCTTTGCTGGTGGTTCCTTTTTTGGCCGATCTGTTTTTATTTCTGATTCCGACTCTTTTTTATACCGCCTGGAAAAACGGAACTTGGAAAATCTTTTACTTCATTCCCCAGTTTTATTTGATAAGGGCTTTAAGCAGTTTGCTTTATTTAAAAAGTTTCCTCAAGGTAGTCTTGGGAGGCGATTTTCTAATGCGCTGGCATAAAGCGGTTCGTTATCAGGAAAAGGAGGCAAAGATATGGCCCAGCCCGTCCTCGGCTTAGGCGGATTTTCTTTTGTAGTTCACTTGGTCGTTCTGGCCCTGAGCGGGATCCACCGTCGGCTGATGACAATTTATAATCGAATCACAAGAAGATGAAATTAAAACTGGGAATATTTTTATCTTTGTTAATTTCCGCTGTCGGATTTTTCCTGATTGCCCGTTTTCGCAAACAGACGGCGGAGCTGATTTGGCCGTTTAAGACCGGGCCTTCGGCTCCGGTGGCCGGTATCGCTTCGCTTTCCGGCGAGAAAACCGGCAACCGGGAATCCGCAGATATTCAGTTTTCCGCCTGGCTGCCCTGGTGGAGTGAGGATGAAGTCGCCGCTTCCCTAAAAGTCGCTGCTTTATATTTGAAAACGATTTTGCCGGTTTGGTACCGGCTGGAGCCGGACGGTAAAATCCGGGAAATTGAAGTTGCCAATAAAGAAGTGGTCTTGGCGATTGCCGCTGATAACCGGGCGGAAATACTTCCCAGCCTGGCTAATGATTTTGACGGCCGGCGGGTGGCCAAATTGCTTGCCGATGGCAGTCTTCGGGAAAGCCTGCTTAAGGATCTGGTGCGGATTGCCAAGGACAACCAATATCGAGGTTGGGATCTGGATTGGGAAGGCTTGAAGCCGGCCGATAAAGACGCCTATAGCCGGTTTGTCGCCGATTTAGCTTCTGTTCTGCATCAGAATGGTCTGCTGCTTTCAGTCAGTGTTTATGCCCAAACCGGGGAAGCTGCCGACCAATGGGAGGGACTGGCCGGCCAAGACTATCAGGCTTTGGCCGAATCCGCCGACCAATTACGGATCATGGCCTATGATTTTCATAACGAAAATTCCCGGCCCGGGCCGGTGACGCCTTTGGACAAATTAGAAGCAGTGATTGATTTTAACCTTAAAAATTTGCCCCGGGAAAAAATCGTCCTGGGAATACCGACTTACGGTTATGACTGGGGGCCGGATAAGGGTGAGCCGGTGGAATACCGACAGGCCCGGGAACGCCTCAGCCAATTTCAGGGTACGACTAATCGCGATCCCTTATCCTCGTCCCTGGTCGGCCGCTACCGGCTTGACGGCGTCGGCCATGAGATCTGGTTTGAAGACCGGGAAAGCATCAGTCGGAAACTGGAAATTGCCAAAAAGCAGGGGATCCGCCAATTCTGTTTCTGGCGCTTGGGTGGGGAAGACAGCCGGCTTTGGAGCCAGGCGCTGGGCCAAAATTAAATATCGGGCCGGTAGCCGTTGTCAAATCCAAAGCCCAAATGCCGGCTTATAAGCTTTTTTAAAAAAAGAAACGCTTTCTCTTTTTCACTGGCAGCTAAAATAATAGCTAATGTTGGTTATATCTTGCTCTATGGCCTTCTCTTTGGCTCTTGACAAAGATTTTCACGCCGGATATAGTGAATAAAATTAAATAAAAAGGGCTGGCCGCAAACGGAAGCATTCACCGTAATTTTTTTTATGAACGGTATTCGATGCTGTTTATCCGTTTGCTCAGCCGGAATATTTGGATTAGATAAGATGACTCAGCCGTCAGTGGTGGCTGAGTTTTTTTGTGCCAATAATTATTATTGGGCAGGCGGACCGTCGGAAAACCTTGGTCTGGCTGGAAGACGGCTTGCCTGTATCTTGGCCGTTTCGCCGAAGGCGACGGAGGGGTAACCCCTCCAAAAGCTTTTTTGGCTTTCGAGGGGGTCACCCTTCGGAGCAGGAGGCGAAGCGGTTATCAAAAGGAGGTGAATATTAAAACATGATGAAGAAAACTATTGCAATTTTGGGTGCCGGTGCCATCCTTTTGGGTGCCGTCATGCCAGTTTTAGCAGGACATCACGGACCTCAGCAGCAACCGATGGCAACAGAGACAAATGATGTTGTTGTTAGCGTTACAGCAGATTCAGAAGCTTCTACCGGGTGGAATACTCAGAGTAGCGAAGCTGAAGCAGAACATGGTAGGTTGCAGAAAGCTGATGCCAGTGGTAGCCAGTATATGAAAACCGGCGATGCTTATTCCAGCGCCAAAGCCGGTGCCATGGTCAATACCGATGCCAGCTGTACTTGTGTGACTTCCGATCCTTGCGAATGTAAAAAGGATGAAGAGAACAAGGTTAGGGCTACGGTTTTAGCTGATTCTTATGCTGAAACCGGTGCGAACGGCCAGAGTAAAAAAGCTGAAGCAGAACATGGTACGTTGCAGAGCGCCAGTGATGGCGGCAACCAGACGATGTACACCGGGAATGCCCGTTCACGCGTTAAGGCTTTCGCCGTTGTCAACACCGACGTTAGTCATTAAGCGCTTAAGCGAGGGGATACCGGCCGGTATCCTTCTCAAGATTCGGGGGGCGCCGTCCGGCGCCTCCCTGGCCAGACCAAAAATTAGTTAAAAAACGTTGAATTTTATTCACCTCGGAAGGGTCGATACTTCGACCGAAGCCATGACTCCTCCGAGGTGTCAAAGAGAAATTACGAATGAAAAAGGACAACAAATCATTAGTCCGCTTTTTAAGCCTGCTTTTGTCAGGCCTTTTGGTTTTTAATCCGGTCTTGGCGCCGATTGCCTATGCCGAGGGTGATGAAGCCAGCCAGTCGGCAGACTTGTCCGGCCAGGTAACCCCGCCGCCCGAGGAAAGCCCGCCACCGGCTGATCCGGCTTCAACGCCGGTCCCGGAAAACCAGGACGGCGATTCGACCATGACCACCGGCGACGCCGACTCCGAGGCCGAAGTCGAAACCGAAGTTAATACCACGCTTACCTGTCTTGAAGGCCAAATTTCTACTCCTGAGGATCCCTGCACCCCGCCGGATATCGCCACCGAACCCGGCGACTGCAGTGACAGTAACCAGGTCGGTAATGACAATACGGCGCTTCTTGATGATACGGCCAGCTCTTCCGCCCAAACCGGCGATAACTCGACCACCGGTTCAAGCGGTGATGCCACCGTTGGTACCGGCGACGCCACTGCCAGCGGCCAGATTACCAACCAGGCCAATAGCAATACCGTTCTGCTTGGCGACAGCGACGCTGAAACTGCCGGTAGCGAAGCTACAGAAGCGGCCGAAGCCACTGAAGCCGCTGAGGCGGCCGAAACGACGGAGGCGGGTGTCGGTGGACTGGTAGTTGATAACCATAATCAAGCCGATATCAGTAATGATCTTGATGTCACCGCCGGCACCGGCGGCAACCAGGCCGGCGATAATCAAGGCCAGGCGACTATTGATACCGGCGACGCTTTGGCCCTGGCTAATCTTTTCAATATCCTAAACATTAATATCACCGCTGCCGATTTCCAGATTCTGGTTGAGAATTATCTGAAAGGCAAGCAGGGAGAGATTGACCTCAATCAAGTTTGGAATGATATTTTAAACCAGGATGCCGAAGGCTGGAAATTGATTCACAAGGACGGCCAGTATTTTCTCATTAGGAATGAAAATATCGCCAGTTTATTCAATGACGTTGAAGTCAGCGCCCAAACCGGCGGTAACCGGGCCTCCGGAAACGGCGAAGGCGCCGATATCACCACCGGAAGCGCCACCGCTTTGGGCAATGTGGTTGACCTGGTCAACCTTAATCTGGTTGGCGGTAAATTTTTATTTGTGGTTTTCAATATCATCGGCGATTTTGTCGGCGACCTGATTCTTCCCCGGCCGGAAAAGTTCGCCGGGGAGTCTGGTGGTGTGGTTGGAAATGGCCAGCCGGCTGATTTTAATAATCAGAACCAGGCCGACATCAATGCTTCAGCCCAAGCCACCGCCGATACCGGCGGCAACCAGGCGTTGGACAATCAGGGTAACGGCTTGCTGACCACCGGCGATGCCAATAGCCGGACCAACGTCATGGTTCTGGCCAATACCAATATTTCCCAAAATAACTGGTTCTTATTTATCATTAATCGTTTCGGTTCCTGGGCCGGCCGGATCTTCGGCTGGTCGTCTCCGGAGGCCGTCGAAGAACCGAACGATGAAACAACGACATTTTTTCAGTTCCAGTCCGATTCTCCGGCCAGCGGCCAGGCTGGCGATCAAACCGGTGACCAGACGGCTGGTGCGGTTGTAAATGACAATGATGCCAGCGTCACTACCAATCTGGCGGTAACCGCCTCTACCGGTGATAACCAGGCCAATGACAATGGTGATGATACCGCTATCCAAACCGGCAAGGCAACGGCTTTGGCTAACCTATTTGAGCTGGTTAATTTAAACATTTTCGGCAGCCGCTGGTTTTTCGGTTTGTTTAATATCTTAGGCGATTGGACCGGCAATCTCTTTTTTGCCTATCCCGATGTGGCGGTTACCATCAGCAACGGTACCGGCCGGGCCAATGTCGGCGACACCACCCATTACACTTTAAACTATCAAAACCAGGGCCATGATCTGGCGACTGACGTTCGGTTGAATTTAACTTTGCCCAAGGGAGTGAAGTACTTAAATGATACCAGTAACTTGATGCCGGCTATTTCCGGTCAAAACTGTTCCTGGACTCTGGGAGACTTGGGGGTTGGCCGGAGCGGCAGTTTTGACGTTACGGTTCAGATTGACGGCGATTTCTCCTCGTTTCAGGCGATGACTTTCTGGTCGCGCTTGAAGTCAAAGCTGATTGCGCCGGTGATGGCGGCTGAGGGATCGTCCTCACAGGAGATTATTGCCACAGCCGCGATCGGCACCCTGGATCCGGAATCCAATCTGAGTAATAATATTGCCGCCGTCAAAACAGTCGTTTATTCTCTTGAATCGATTGAATCAGTTGAATCGGTTGACGAGGCCGGCGTCGATTCGCGCCAGCCTAAACTCGAGATCAGCGCCTGGAACAATGTCGGCGAGTATGTTTATCCGGGCGATGTGGTCACTTTTGAGATTAAAATCAACAATACCAGTGACGTGCCTTCTTTTAATACCTATCTTTATCAGGCGCTATTCAACGGCATCCCGCACGAGGGTTTTGGCGCCGCCGGTTTTGATTTAGGGACAATCGAACCGGGGCGGGGCGTGGTGCTCACCTTTGGCTTGAAACTGGCTGATGACGGTATTCTGCCGGCCGGTTTTTACCATACCGAAGCTCAGGCTTACGGTTATGCGCCCAACGGTGGCGAGGTAGTCTCCAATACGGCCCGGACTGATTTTCGGATTAAATGGAAAGCCCTGGCGAATCTTTTTGAGGCCAAAGCGACCGGGAAAGAGGAAGATGTTTTAGGGATCGCTAGCAATTGTCCGATTGATGATGAAAACGTTTTGCCTTATGTTTTGGCTTTTTTGGTGTCCGCCCTTTGGCTGGTTGATAAATCAAAAAAACAGCTGGCTTTAGTTAAACGGAAAGGATCCTCACCTGTCCGGGGCAAAAAAAATGATTAAGAAAATCGCCCGGGTTTTAATTTTCCTTTTTGTTCTCGGAGTTTTCGGGTTTTCGCTTTACAAGATTTTGGCCATCAGTGGTATTTGGAAAACCAAGGTTTTGAGTCTGGCGGACGATGGCTGTTCCGGGAATTGTTTCTGCCCTGGCATTGGCGGTTGGTGCGACTCTTCCTGGTGTGGCGGCTGCCAGCCCTGCTCGAGTCCGACACCGACAACGGCAGAAATGCCGACCCCAACACCGGGAGAAGGCTTGTCGCCGACACCGACGATTCCGGAAGAACCAAGTTCGACCCCGACACCGGCGGAAGAACTTAGCCCGACCCCGACCCCGGTACCGGTTTCTACCCCGACAGCAGTACCGCCTTCATCCTCGTCAGGCGGTGGCGGCGGTTTGGGAGGGCCGGGTGAACCGCCCCATTGCGGAGCGGCCACGCCGCTGGCGCCGGTATTATTAAGCGCTGACCGTTTAGAAAAGCGTGACCAGGTGCTTTTGAAGTGGACCGCGGTTGACTTGGCCACGCATTATGCACTTTCTTACGGCTTGACTTCCCGGAACTACCAATTCGGAGTTGCCGATGCCGGCCGGGTGACCAGTTTCAACGTGGCTGGTTTGGATCCCGGAACCGACTATTGTTTTGCAGTACGGGCGGTCAATGATTGCGCTCCCGGCGAGCTCTCCAACGAAATTTGCCTGGGGACGGCCGCCGGCGGGGGCCGGATTTTAGGGGCCGCGGTTTTGGGGGCGACCGGAAGTTTCGACTGGCAAAAAGCCGCTCTTTGGTTTTATACTGGTGGTTGTCTATGTTTGGGGATTGGCGTCAGAATCTTAGTCAAAGCTTCCGCGCCGCAGGTTTAGTTAAGAGCCGGCGCCGTCTGAGCGGTTGGTTATTCTTGGGAACAGGCTTATTGCTGGTTTTGGTATTCTGGCTGACCGCTAAATTTTCCCCGTCGCCGGTCTCCTTCGCCGGGAAACCGGCTTTAACTGTTGTCAAAGACCAGCTTTATCCCGCACACCTCAAAATTGCCTCGATCAGCCTTGATTTACCTGTTTCCCAAGTCGAGTTAACAGCAAGCGACTGGCCGCTTTTTACCGGGAGCGCTTCTTATGTGCTTGGTTCCGGAATAATCGGCCGGCCGGGAAACGCGATTATTTATGCCCATAACCGGACTAATCTCTTCGGCCGTTTGAAACAGGTTAAAAATGGCGATTTGGTTGAAATAACCGATCAGGCAGGCGATAAATGGCACTATCAGGTCAGTCAGGTAATGACCGTCTCGCCAAAGGACATTGGTGTTTTGTCGCCGACAAAATCGGCTACTTTAACGCTTTATACCTGTACCGGCTATTTGGACCGGCAGCGTCTAGTCATCGTCTCCCGGCTTTAGCTTTACACGCCGGGTGGGTATTGATGGGTTTTTCCCGGCTTGACGGTCAATTTGCATTAAAGCTATAATTAACCAATGCCAACAGCGCTTGCCCAAGTCGGCCATTATTTTTTTCCTCAAGAGTCAAATAATCAGCGGGCTCATGTTCTGCATCCGGCCTTCCTTTCTGCAGTCGTCGCCTGTTTTCTGGCCGGCCAGTTTTTCTTGAACTATTTCGGTCTTTTTTTCCCCCGGGTTTTGGGCTATGCGGCCAATATCAATCCGGACCGTTTGATCGAGCAGACTAATCAGCAAAGAACGCAAAGAGGTTTAACGCCCCTGAATAATAATCCAGTTTTGAACGAGGCTGCCCGGAGAAAAGCGGGCGATATGTTTGCCTTAAATTACTGGGCGCATAATTCGCCGACCGGAAGAACTCCCTGGGCTTTTTTCAGAGATGCCGGTTACGATTACAGTTTTGCCGGAGAGAATCTGGCCCGGGATTTTAACGACTCGGATGCGGTCGTAGTTGCCTGGATGGATTCGCCGACCCACCGGGATAATGTTTTAAACTCCAACTATCAGGAAATTGGCATCGCCGTGGTTGACGGTATGCTTGAAGGAGTCGAAACCACTCTGGTAGTCCAGCTCTTTGGAACGCCGGTTTCTTCAACGGCGACGCTGGCAAAGGCCAGCCCCGGAGAGAATAAACCGGTTTTGGCTAACCTGAATCCGAGCCGGCCCAAACCGGCTCTTGCCGGCGGGGAAGCCACCTCATCGGCTTGGTTTTCACAATTGATTGCCGCCGCTGATCTGAAAAGGGATCGCGGTTCTAAACCTCTGGCCAGCCCATTTTCAGTCACTAAAATATTAGTTATTTTTGCCGCCGGGATCATCATCGGCGCCTTAGTTTTGGATATTTATTTAGTCGCCAAAAATAGGACCGTCCGCCTGTCCGGCCGCAGTCTGGCGCATTTAACTTTTTTGCTTTTTTTGATTCTGGCAATTATGGTAATCGAACCGGGGTTGATATTATGAAAAATAATGGTAAAAGTGTCAAAAATTGAGCGAGGGAAATATGTTTGACTTAAAGAAAGATTATAAGGACTACCTGGCCCTGGTGACGCTTTTGGCCTTTGGGCTATTGGCTTTTGTTTACTTCGGTTATAACCGCCGGTTGCAAACAATTATCGTTCTCTTAATCGCCGGTTTTTACGTTCTCTGGGGCAGTCTCCATCATCTGGCCAATAAAGATTTTCACCTGAAGGTTTTGGCCGAGTATCTGGCCATTGCAGCTTTTGCCGCCGTTTTACTGGTGACGTTACTGTGGCGGACTTAGATTAAGTTAGCGGTTAGTTCCCTAATCGCCCTTGATTACCGCCAGCGGTCTGATGCGGGCGACTTTTTGGGCGATTCCGGCTTCCACCAGAGTCTCCGTCACCAAATTAATGTCTTTGTAGGCTTGAGGCGCTTCGTCGCTGATCACCCGGAACGGTTTATTGTAAACGATATCTTTCATGACTTGATCAAATTCTTCTTTTTTGATCGTTCTCTGGGCTTCATGCCGGCTCATTCTCCGGCCGGCGCCGTGGTTAACGCTGTAGAAAGTTTTTTCCGCTAAAGGCAAGCCGGCCATTACAAACGACGCTGTTCCCATGCTGCCCGGCACAATCGCCGGGTGGCCGGTTTGAGCGTATTTTTGGGGATTTTGCCGGTGGCCTGCGGGCAGGGCCCGGGTGGCGCCTTTGCGGTGAATCAATAATTTTTTGCCCCGATGCTCTTCCCATTTGGCGATGTTATGGGCAACGTCATAGACCAACATCAGTTTAAGGTTATCTTTCCGGAAAGAGGCGTCAAATATGCGGCGGATTTGGTGGGTAATGAATTGGCGGTTGGCGAAAGCAAAATTAACGCAAGCGGCCATCGCCTGCAAATATGCTTGGCCTTCGGGTGAATCGGCCGGCAGAGCTGATAAATTGGGTGTCGGGTACTCGATGCCGTACTTGCCGGCGGCACGGGCAAATTTTTCCGTATAATCCAGGCAGGTCTGCTGGCCAAGGGCCCGCGAACCGCAGTGAACCATGACTGTGATTTGGTTTTCAAAAAGACCGAAAGCTTTAGCCAGTTTTGGATCATAGATTTTATCCAGACGCTGGATTTCGATAAAATGATTGCCCGATCCCAGAGTTCCCAACTGGGCGGAGGCTCGTTTGACCGCTTGGGAGGAAAGCGCCTCTATACGGGCTCCGGGCATCTGGCCGTATTCTTCACAGGATTGCAGGTCGTCCGGGGTGGCATAGCCCTTTTTGACTAAGGTTTGGACGCCGCCGGTGACAACTTCTTCAAAAGTGAGATTCTTCGGCAAGCCTTCTCTTCTTTTTCCACCCAGGCCAATCGGGACTGCTTTTTCAATTGCCCTAACCAAGTCAAGTAGAAAGCTCCGGCTAAATCTGGCGGCGGCATAAGTCAAATTAGTGGCGATCAAGCGTACACCACAGTTGATATCCATTCCGACTGCCCCCGAAGAAACCAGATTGTCAGTCGCCATTACTCCGCCGATTGGCAAGCCGAATCCCTCATGAATATCCGGCATGCCGATTACCGGCGAAATGACTCTCGGCAGAGAAGCCGACTGTATCAGCTGAACAAGAGACAGGTCTGTCTTTATTTGCGGCAGCATCTCCTCTTTGACAAATATTACCACGTCAGCTTTCATCCCCGGCTGTTTTTCGATTTGCCACTGGTTAATACCGATTTTTTTAAGTTGAATATCCATAAGCAGTTTGATTATAGCATTAACAGTTGTTTTAGAAATTCCTGTTCTTTGCCGATAGTTGTTTCCGGGCCGTGGCCCGGTAATACCTGGGTTTGGGGCGGCAGGCCGAGCAGTAATTTCAAGGACTTTTTCAGCTGTTTTTCGTCGCCGCCCGGCAAGTCGGTCCGGCCCCAGCCGCCGCTAAAAAGGGTGTCGCCGGTAAGCACCAGGTTTCCCTGCGGACAATATAAACAGAGGCTCCCTGGTGTATGGCCGGGTGTTTCCAGAATCCTGAAGACATATTTCCCGGCCGGAATTTGATCGCCGGCAACCAGCAAACGGCCAATCTCCGGCGGCGGATCAACCGGTTCATTTTTCAAATTCAGCCAATACTGCGCGCTTTTTGCCATATATTGGAGAATAAAATTATCTTTCCGGCTGGCGGCCACCGGAATCTTGAAAGTGTGTTGCAGGGCAAAGCCGGCTAATACGTGATCAAAATGACCATGGGTAGCCACCACTATTTTAGGTTTAAGTTCGTTTGCCAGAATTGTTTCGCTGATAAAATCACTGGCATCCCCGGGGTCGATTATTAATGTTTCTTTTTTTTCGCCCCATAAAAGATAGCAATTAGTTGCCAGTTGGCCGACGACCAGTTTTTTAAATTTTAAGGCCATGGTTTAATTATAGTTTTTCAAAACAAGTTTTGTTAGAATGAAGAAGGCTGACTGTCTATTAAAAGCTATTAATAAGTAACGAGTTATGAAAGGGGGTGAAAAAATGAAAAAATTAGCGCTAGTCCTGGGGGCTATCTTAGTGGTTGCCGGCTTAAGTTTGGTTGGCTTCTACAACAATTTGATCGCCAAATCCCAGGGAGTTGATAATCAATGGGCTCAAGTAGAAACCCAATATCAGCGCCGTTTTGATCTGATTCCTAACTTGGTTAAATCGGTTGAAGGCATCATGAAGCAGGAACAAGCGGTTTTTTCGCTGATTGCCGAAGCCCGGACCAAATATTCGGGAGCGGTCACGGTGGAGGAACGGGTGAAAGCGGCCACTCAGGTAGAATCGGCTTTAGGCAGACTTCTGGTGGTCATGGAAAATTATCCGGAGCTTCGGTCAAGCGAAAATGTGACCCAGTTAATGGATGAGCTGGCCGGTTCGGAGAATCGCATTGCCGTCGAAAGGCGCCGCTTTAACGATCTGGTTAAAGACTATAATGTTACCGTTAAGAAATTTCCGGCTAATCTGATTGCGGGCATATTAGGCTTCCAAAGCCGGTCATTCTTTGAAGCCAGCGAAGGCGCCGAAAACGCACCCGAGGTAGACATAAATCCTTAACTTAGGATTCGCTCAAAAGGCTGGGAAAATATCCAAAGGTTAGATTATTACAAGTTGGGTAATAGATAAGATGGCTAATTGGCGGCGTAAAATATTATCGTTGGTCGGTATTATTTTTCTTTTTTCCCTGGCCGGGACAGTTCCCTTGCTGGCAGTTGAATTTCCTCAACCAGCCGGATTTGTCAACGACTGGGCGGGAATTTTTTCAACTCAATTTATTTCTTCTCTGGAAAATCAGCTGGTTTCTTTTGAAAAAGAAACAACAGTAGAATTTTCTGTGGTAACCGTTGGCGATCTTCAGGAAACGACGATTGAAGATTTGGCGGTTCGGCTTTTTGAAGAATGGCGGATTGGCAAAAAGGAAAAAGATAACGGCCTGCTGCTTTTAGTTGCTCCCAATCAGCGGCAGGTAAGGATCGAAGTCGGTTATGGTCTGGAAGGGGTGGTTACCGACGGCCGGGCGGGCCGGATTATCCGGGAAAAAATTATCCCTGAGTTTAAAGACGGCCATTACGAGGCTGGTGTGAGCAGTGGCGTCGATTCGCTTCTAAGTTACGTCCGTTCGGGGGAAACGCCGACTGCGGCCGAGGAAATTCAAACTAAGGCCGCCGGTTATATCAATATTATTGTGATTGCCGTTATTATTTTGGTCTATTTTTCCAGTTTTTGGGGGAGAAGCAGGCGTATCTGGCCGGGCGGCATTACTGGAGGAATTTTAGGGTTAACGGCTGGTTGGATTATCGGTATATTAGCTTGGGTAATTATTTTAGCCTTAGCTTTTTTTCTTTTTGGCCTGCTTCTGGATTGGCTTTTGTCCCGCAACTACGACAAGTTAAAGTCAAGCGGCCGGTCGACCAGTTGGTGGCCTTCCCGGGGAGGCTTTTTTAGCGGCGGCGGTGGCGGTGGGGGATTTGGCGGTTTTGGCGGCGGTTCCTCAGGTGGTGGCGGCGCCAGCGGCAGCTGGTAAGGCTATTGATACCTTGCGAACTTTAATTTAGTGGGTTAAGTTATCGAGCTATCGATTTTAGCAGATCCGGCCGTCGCTTCCGGGTTCTTTTTAGGGCTTGTTCCTGGCGCCAGTTTTCGATTTTCTGGTGATTGCCTGAGAGTAAAACTGGAGGCACTTTCCAACCCCGGAAATTAGCCGGCCGGGTATATTGAGGATATTCGAGCAGGAGCGACAAGTGGTTGTTTTTATTGTGTGAAAAAGACTCCAGTTCAACCGCTTCGGGTTTATGAAGAACTCCGGGCAGAAGTCTGACGATGCTGTCGGTAAGCACCATCGCCGGTAGCTCGCCGCCGGTTAAGATGTAGTCGCCGATAGAGATTTCCTCGTCAACTAAATATTTTCTGATTCGTTCATCAACGCCTTCGTAATGGCCGCAAATTAAAATTAAACGATCTAGTTTTGACAATTCTTGGGCTCTTTGTTGATTAAATACTTTTCCTTGAGGTGTTAATAAGATTATTTTTTGATTTTTACTTCGTGTTTTTGTTTTTTTATTTTTGATATCTAATATTGCTCGTTCGATAATATCGACACGCATGATCATGCCGGTGCCGCCGCCGTAAGGACGGTCGTCGACGGTTTTATAGCGGTCTTTGGTCCACTGCCTCAAATCATGGATCTTAATTTCCACAAAACCCTTATCTTGGGCGCGTTTGATAATGCTTTCTTCAAACGGGCCCTTAAACATGGCTGGAAATAGGGTTAAAATATCGATTTTCATAAGCTGATCTAATGTTCTTTAATTCTAGCTGAATAGTCTATCGCTATTTAGATATAGATACGAGTTTCGCACTTTAATATAAACCAGTCTATTTATCATCCTGGAGGGTTGAGCCTTCGACCCGATAGGATCTCAAAGTAAAAAAGGAGATTCTATCGCTGACGCTCCAGAATGACAGGAAACTGCGAAACTCGTGATAGATTTAGGTTGTTTTTAAGGCTTCGTAATTTCTCAACCAACATGATAAAATGGCCTTGAAACTTGAATTGAGCCAATTTTAGAAATTAATTGGTAATAAGTCAATTTATTCTGGGTCGACGGCTAATAATTCAATAAATACTAGTTCTATAGGAAATAATAAAAGAACATAAAATATGGTGAAAGTCATAAATAGAACACCTAAGATTTCACCAATAACATATTTATTAAGACTCCTATTGATTACTGTGATTGGAGTAATTGTCATTAGTGTGGTAATTGATTTACTAGCTTTGTTATTATTTTGGTCTCCTGCCTGTATGATTCAATATTATCAGATAGAGAATGAATTGAATAAGGCCAATTACTGCCAAGTCGATTCTGATTGTAAAGAAATATTCTTAGGTGGAAAATATATTGAGTTCGGATGTTACCATTTCATTAACAAGACAGTTGATAAACAATATTTTTATAATAAAATGGAAAAATATGATTCAAAATGCACAGGATTGATTGATATGTGTTTTTTTGCTCCCAAGCCGAAATGTGTTTCTGATAAGTGTGTTTCTGTTGAAAAGTAACACTATGGCTAAGGTAATTCTGGTTGATAAAGATGATCGGGAAATCGGTCATCAGGAAAAACTTCAAGCCCATCGGCAGGGGAAACTACACCGGGCTTTCTCAATTTTTATTTTTAATGATCGGGGAGAATTAATGCTTCAGAAAAGAGCCAAAAGCAAGTACCATTCCGCTGGTCTCTGGAGCAATACCTGCTGCAGCCATCCGCAGCCCGGAGAAACTACCCCCAAAGCGGCCCATCGGCGTTTAAAAGAGGAAATGGGTTTTGACTGCCCTTTGAAGGAAGTATTCCAATTCTGCTATCGGGTTGATTTTGATAATGGCCTGGCAGAGCATGAGTACGATCACGTTTTTATCGGCCATTATGATGGTGATCCCCTTCCTGATCCTGATGAAGCGGAAGGCTGGCAGTGGGTCGGTCTTAAGAACTTGGAGGAAAATATCCGAAGAAACCCCGATCAGTATACTTACTGGCTTAAATTTTGTATTAAGCGAGTAAGAAAACTATCAGGGTTAGTATAAGGAATATCGGGACTGGACATTAATTCAGACATCGGGTAAATTTATAGTTATAATATTAAAGAGAGGAAAGATGAGTGAAGAACAAGAACAAGAACGACAACGGTTGGTTGAGGCTAAGATTGAAGAGTTAAAAAGGAGACTAATTGATTCGGAGACAGGAAATCCGGATCCGGTACGAAGAAGAGATATGATGTTTTCATTGATGTGGTATTCTGCCGCCCGAGCCTTAGCCTGGAAACAGGATAGAGATGATCACGAAGAGCGGGTTTTAGTAAATCGAAAGGGTGCGATAGCGAATTATAATCATTCTTATGACGAATTAGGCGAAGAGTTTGGCAGCTTCTCTCCGGATGAAGTTTTACAGATAAGTTCAGGTCTATATCTGCTTTGACGAAAAAATTCTTAAGAGGAGAAATACAGAAAACGGAAAAAACAGATGAGAGTTGTTAATCTGCTGGCGACTTACAACGAAAAAGATAACGTCGGACTGATGATTGAGGTTTTGGATAAAATTGCCAAAAAGCTGCCTCAGTACGATTTTTCCACTCTGGTGGTTGATAGCCATTCACCCGACGGAACGGCAGCGATTGTTAAAAACCTGGCAAAAGACAGAAAAGATCTTTTCTGTCTGGAAGCGCCGCGCGGCCTGGGTGTCTCTCTGATTCAAGGTTATCAGTACGCCATGAAGGCATTAAAAGCTGATGTAGTGATTCCTAATGACGCTGATTTTCAATGGGATCCGGATTATATTCCCGATTTACTGGCAAAAATTGAAAAAGGCTATGATGTGGCTGTTCCTTCGCGCCATGTCCCCGGCGGCCGCGACAATTTTTCCCCTTTCCGAAAACTAACCCACTGGGTTTCCAATACTTTGTTGGCTTATTATTGGGCCGGTATCCATGAAGTAAAAGATCATAACGGCAATATGAAAGCCATCAGAGTGAAAAAGATCCTTGACCAAGTTGATTTAAAAAAGCTCAATGTTAAAGGTTTTGTGATTCAGATGACGATGATTTATGAACTTAGCAAGGCCGGCGCTAAATTTTGTGAAATTCCGGCAATCTATAAAGACCGGCGGGCTGGTCAGGCCAAGGTAGGCTTTAATCTGCAATTTATCAAAGATATCTTAGAATATATTAAGCAGGCCACCAAAATCAGAATCGAGCGTTCCCAGCGGTTCGTCAAGTTTGGCGTCGTCGGTTTTATCGGCTATTTGGTTAATGCTTCCGGCTTGGAATTATTTTACCGCTTGGGATTAAGTCCCGGAATCGCCGCCGCTTTCGGGGCGGAATTGGCGATCATTTCCAATTTCACGCTTAATAATCTGTGGACGTTTTCCAAAGAAAAAATTTCCGGTCCGGGGAAACTCGTGGCTAAATTTCTGCAGTTCAATTTTACTTCTCTCGGCGCAGTGCTGATTCAGGGGGCGGTTGTCGGCGGTTTGGCATATTTTTTTGGCGAGCAGTGGAGACAATTTTACTTAGTGGCCGCCATCGGTTTTTTTGTCCTTCCCTATAACTACCTGATGTATACCCGCGTCATTTGGCGGGTGTCCTAATCAATTTTCTTCATTCTGGTTTTTTTAAGTACTTCAAAGTCTCCGGTTCTCAAAAATTTCCAGGCGTGGATCAGGTAGGAGTACTTACCGCTGATTAAACCGCTGATGCCAATCCTTCTGCCCGATTCGATAACTGTCAACTTAGGGTCAACCAGAATTTTACCGATCTTAGACAGCTTACGCGAGATATAGACGTCTTCGCCAAAAGTAACCCCGGTCGGAATTCCGCCGACATTAAAATAATCCTGACGGCGGAAGGCAATACTGCCGCCGGGCAGCGCTTGGAAAGACTTTAAAAGCCATAGATGAATGGTTTTGTTTATGAAAGCCAGCGGTTTTGACATCTCTCGGTAAAGGTAAGGTCCGCCGGTAGCCGAGACCAGCGGATTTTGTAAGTTCTGATAAGCTTTTTGCAGCCAATTCCGGGGCAGGCAAATGTCGGCATCGGTCAGGGCAATCAGATCGGCCTGTGCTTTCAGACAACCGGTTCTTTTAGCCAATCCCGGACCTTCTCGTTTAGCCTGAAACAGTTTGGTATTAAACTGTTTGGCAATGGCAACAGTTTTATCTGTTGAAAAGCTGTCAATGATGATAGTTTCCCAAGAGCCGGTAAAATTCTGATTTTTGATCGCCTCAAGACACTGGAAAATATATTTTTCTTCGTTGTAGGTCGGGACGATAATGGAAAAATCCGGTTTTTGATAAGCTTTTTTCATCAAAGATAAGGAGCCCAATCGGCAATCGGCGCCCGGTTCCCGAGTATAAAATTTAAAGCGTATAAATAAATCGCCGGCAGGATAAGCAAAAAGGCAATTTTGAATTCTTTCCTCTGAATGAATGCATCAAAACCGATCAGGCCAATAGGCCAAAGGGGCAAGCTATAGCGGGAGATATCCCGATGGGCAACAAAAAGAGTCGCCGTATAGAATAAGGCGGCAAAAATTCCTAAATCAGTTAAGCCTTTCTTTAGCAGTAAAATAACGCTGATGGCGGCCAGCAGGTACAGCCAAATCATATCCTCAGTCCAGATATCACCCAGCCAGCTTCGCGAAGAATTGAAAGCTTGAAAAGGCAGTAAAGTTAGGTGGAAATTATCGCCCGAGTGAAAATAAGCCCAAAAGTCGCCTGTCCGGACCCGGTAGAAGATAAAAACCAATAAAACAGCCAGCGGTATCATTAGTAAAGGCAAGGCTTCCTTAAGCGTCTTCCGGACCGCTTCCTTGACGTTTTTATTTTTGAATGCTTGTTGCAGTAAATAGATTCCATAGGTAAAAAAAAGAAGAATTGCCGGTGTTTTGGTTATTTGGGCTAAAGCGCCGAATATCCCGGCCCGCCAATATTTTTTCTTTTTAAAAAAATAAAATGAAGCTAAGATAAATCCGATAAAGAGCGGTTCAGGGGTACCGACCGAGCGGGTGATGAAAAAGCGAGCCGGTAAAAAGAGAAAAACTACCGTTAACCAGAGAGGATTAGTCGATAGTTTAAATTCCGAAAGAAAGAGGAAATAGACCGTTGCAGCCAGCAGCGAGCTTATTAAAGTAGAAACCATCATCGCCTGGGTAAAGGGAAGCAGATTTCCCACCAGTCTGATAAGCAGGGGATAACCGGGCCAGTGGGCCGGATAATATTCAAGCGGCAGAGGCAAGGAAAAATTTCGCTCAATTAGCTTCTTTTGATACCAGGTTTTAGCAACAATAATATAATTCGGGCCGTCATAATTGGCCCAGAGATTGCTCGTTCCTCCGGACGGGATAGGAAAACCCAAAAAACTCTTCAAGGATAAAATAAAAGGCAGCCAGATTGAGAAAGTGGATGTTAGTGTGATTAAAGCAATGATTGCCAGCTTTTTCTTCATTTGGCTCATTTTGGGTAATTGCTCACTTTTTGTTTATAATAGCATAGAGGATTAAGTTTATGCTATACTTTTAAGCTAAATGGAAAAGCTAAAATCAATCTCCGTTTTTTTTCCGGCCTATAACGAAGAAGGAAACATTGAATCGGTAGTAGCAAAAACTCTTGAAATATTGCCCAAGATTGCCCAAGAGTGGGAGATCTTGATTATTAATGACGGTTCGACCGATCGGACTGGTGCGGTTGCCGATCAGTTAGCCATCCGAAATAAGCGGATTCGGGTTATCCATCACCAAACAAATCAGGGTTACGGTTCCGGATTAAAGGAGGGTTTTTACGGTTCCCGTTTCGGCCTGATTGCTTTTACCGATGCCGATGGGCAATTTGACTTTTCTGAAATCAGCCAGTTCTTGGAGACCAAGAAAAAAACAGGCGCTGATATCGTAATCGGTTACCGGATCAACCGGCAAGATTCATTTGTTCGCCAGTTATTTGGCCGGGGCTGGACGTTTCTGGCTAATTTTCTTCTGGGAATAAAAGTAAAAGATGTTGACTGCGGTTTTAAATTGGTTGACAAAAAGGTAATTGATTCTATTCCCCGTCTTATCTCAGTCAGAGGCGGTATGATCTCTCCGGAGTTGCTGGCTAAAGCTAAAAAAGCCGGATTTAAGATCGCTGAGGTTGGTGTCCATCATTATCCGCGAAAGAGGGGAAGGTCGACAGGCGCTGATTTTAAAGTTATCTTCAAATCCTTCGTTGATTTAGGGAGACTTTGGTGGCAGTTAAGATGACCAGTCGGACAAAACAAAAAAAAATCACCTTAATTCTTCTTTGGCTGATATTGATACTGGCTTCTTTTTTGCGGCTTTACCGGATTGCTGATTACGCTACTTTCTTAGGTGACGAGGGCCGGGATGCTTTAGTGGTTAAGAGGATGATTGTTGATCACAAGTTTACTTTACTCGGGCCTTCAACCAGCATCGGCAACCTTTATTTGGGACCCGTTTACTATTATTTTATGCTTTTGCCTCTTTGGCTGGCCCGTCTTGATCCGGTTGGTCCGGCAATAATGGTAGCCGTCTTTGGCGTCGCCACTGTTTATCTGATTTTTAAGCTCGGTAACGAATTTTTCGGCTCGCCGACCGGGTTAATCGCTGCCTCTTTATACTCAGTATCCTGGCCGATTATTAGCCATTCTCGCTTTTCCTGGAATCCTAATCCGACACCCTTCTTTGCCGCTTTGGCGGTTTATGCCCTTTTGAAACTATTAAAGAGCGATCGGGGGTTTTGGATTATTGTCGTTGGTTTTTGCCTGGGAGTTTGTACCCAGCTTCATTACATTAGCTGGTTGTTTGTTATTTCATCCCTGGTAACAATCCTTTTTCTTCGGCCGCGGATTTCCGGAAAGTGGTACATTTTGGGAGCCGGGGCTTTTTTAATACCAATTCTTCCCCTGCTTTTTTTTGAAGTTCGTCATCATTTCATTATCACTGAAGGTTTATGGCGCTTTTTTCGGGAAGAAAAAAAATTAGGTTTTAGTTTAGTCACTTATCTTAAGACAGTCGCTTTTGTCCCTTGGCGTCTTTTTTACTATTTCCTTGCCGGCGGGAAAAAGATTATCGCTTATTTTTTAATAGTGGCTGGTTTTCTTCCTTTTCTCGGTCTATTAAAAAAAGAAAAAAAATCTCCGGTACTGACAACCTTATTTTTTTGGCTGTTGATCGGGGTAATCGGGGTCAGTTTTTATCTGGGTGATATCCATGATCATTATCTGGGATTTTTATTCCCGATGCCTTTTTTGCTGGTTTCAATCGTAATCAAAAAAATATTTCAAATGCGGCTAATTTTTATAGGTTTTATTTTGCTCGCATTTCTTTTGGTTGTTAACATTTTAAACTTGGATCCGGTAGCCGGTCGGGGACCTAATTATCAGATTAAAAGAGCCAGGGAAGTCGGTAAAGTAATTGCCGAAGACGCGAAAGGCAGCCGATTCAATTTGGCCCTGATTTCTCCTACTTATGACTTCCGGGCGATGAACTATCGTTATTTTGTAGAAATTTACGATGCCCGGCCCGAGGGTTTTGAAAATTATTCCGGTATCGACACATTATATGTAATTTACGAGCAGGAAAATATTCCCCTCGGTGATATGACTGCCTGGGAAATATCGAGTTTCGGAGAATCGGAGGTTGCTACCGAGTGGTATTTCGAAGATTTTGGATTTAGAGTTGTAAAACTGAGAAAAAAAGGAGTTTGAATAGCGGTGAAAAAAGTTTTTCTTTCTGTGATCATTCCTTGTTACAATGAAGAAGCCAATCTTCAAAAAGGGGTATTGGCTGAACTGGCCGGATATCTTTCCAAACAGAAATATTCTTGGGAGGTAATTATTTCTGATGACGGTTCGACTGATGCCAGCAAAAAAATAGTTAAAAATTATATCGCCAATAGTCAGCAGTTTTTGCTGTTGGCAAACATACACGGCGGAAAAGCCTTTGCTCTTAAAAGCGGAATCGAGAAGGCGCAGGGAGAAATTATCTTAACTGCCGATATGGATCAGTCTACCCCGATTAAGGAATTGGAAAAACTGCTTCCCTGGTTTAAAAAAGGTTTTCCAATAGTTATTGGTTCCCGTGGCTTGGTCAGGAAAGGAACGGCTTGGTACCGAAAGCTGATGACCATTGGCTTTAGGATGATCAGGGGGGTGTTTCTTTTGGGGGAAATAAACGACACTCAGTGCGGCTTTAAGGCCTATCGGACTGAAGTCATCAAATCAATTTTTCCCAAACTGGAGATTTTTAAAGACATCAAAGAAGTTAAAGGTTGGCGGGTTTCGGCAATCGATGTTGAGCTTTTGTTTTTGGCACAAAAAAAAGGCTATAAAATCAAGGAAATTCAAGTTGAGTGGCAAAACCGTGACCTATCGAAAACCAAGCAACATAACTTTTTGAGAGAATCCCAGAATATGTTTTTTGAGGTAATCCGTGTTAAGTTGAATGACTGGCGCGGAAAATACGTTTGAAATGGCAAATTTTAAAAGGCAAATCTCAAAAATCGACCGGAAATTGATCTTAGGCTGGACAGCTTTGGTTTTGCTCTTTTTTCTTCTTCGATTGATGAGTTTGACTTTGCTGCCGGTTTTTGCCGATGAGGCAATCTACGTCCGCTGGGCGCAGGTGATGAGGGCGGAACCGACGCTGCGCTTTTTGCCTCTTTCTGATGGCAAGCAACCTTTTTTTATGTGGCTGTTGATGTTTCTGTTGCCGCTTACCGAGGATCCGCTTTTGGTCGGCAGATTAATATCGGTTCTTGCCGGTTTTGGATCCTTCATCGGTATTACGCTTTTAAGTTATTTTCTCTTTCGGGACAAAAAGATTTCTTTCTTGTCCGCCTTTTTATACACGGTAATCCCTTACTTCGTTTTCTTTGACCGGCTGGCTTTAGTTGATAGCCTTCTTAGTATGTTGGCGGTTTGGACTTATCTTTTAGCCGTTCTCCTGGCCCATTACTTGCGATTGGATTTAGCCATGATTACCGGTATTATTTTGGGCGCTGCCTTTCTGACTAAATCGCCCGCGATATTCGTCGCTTTTTTGATATTGCCATCGGCCTTATTTTTGCACAAAAATAATAGGTTAAAAAAACCCTATTTGCTTCAATTAATTAAACTAGGCGGTTTTTGGCTGGTCGTTTATTTTTTTGCCTTCGTAATTTATAACCTATTGCGCTTGGGGCCGAATTTTGGCATGATTGCGACTCGTAATCAGGATTACATTTTTCCGATCCGGGAGGTGTTTAGGCATCCGTTGGACCCGTTAAAGCCGCACTTAAATGATTTGATAACCTGGTTGCCGAATCTTTTCACGCCGCCGGTGATTTTACTGATTTTTTTGGGTGTCTTTATGCGTTGGTTGATGAAAACAGACCGCCGCCAGATATTATTTTTGGTAAGTCTTTTCATCGTTCCAATTTTTACCCAGTCGGCCGTTGCCCGGGTATTTGCACCGCGTTATCTGCTGTTTGCAGTTTGGCCGGCAGTTATTTTAGCAGCTGTTGGTATTGACTGCTTGTCAAAGTATCTTGGCAGATGCAATAAGAGATTGCCAGAAGGTTGGCTTCAAGGAGTCATCGTTACTTTATTGTTATTCTTTACGCTTTCTTACGTCCGGTGGTTGCTGGTGGATCCGGCACAAGCGCCGTTACCGCGGAAGATGCGTTCCGGCTATCTTGAGGAATGGACATCCGGTTATGGAATCAAGGAGGCGGTTAGTTTCATAAACCGGCGGGTGGCCGAAACGAATCGAAATATATTAGTTGGCACGGAGGGCTATTTTGGCACCTTGCCCGACGGTTTCCAAATGTATTTTGACCAAAACAGGCGGGTAATCGTCGTCGGCGTCGGCCAGCCGGTTAGGGAAGTACCGGTTTCTTTGCTTAATGCGACGGTTGACAACGAAGTTTATTTGCTGGTTAACCAGTCGCGTTTTCTGGTCGGACAGGATGCACGGTTAATACCGATTGCCCGCTATCCTAAGGCTAGCGGTCCTAACGGCCAGGATTTCTTACTGCTGTTTCAAGTAAAAAATGAATCCAGCTAAAAAGAAACTGATTACCGGGTTTTTATTGCTTGGCAGTTTTTTTAGCCTTGTTGCCTATGTACTAAGAGACAGAGAAATCTTTAGCGAACGCTTTGACCCGTTTTATTGGCAGCAGCGCTACGAAAAGTCCCAGTGGGCCAAGGGTTTTGCGGCGGAAGAACAGATGGGCGATGCCGAACTTTATGCTTATGCCGGTTGGCGGCAGATTCAGGGTATGGATCCGACCGAAATTAATGCCGAACAACCCCCAACCGGAAAGTATCTCCTCGGTTTTTCCTCCCTGCTTTTTAACAGTCCGCTTGTTCTGTCGCCGATCTTGGGTCTAAGTATTCTGGTTATTATTTTCCTGATTGCCCTAAAAATTACTGATGATTATTTATGGTCAGCTATTGCCGTTTCACTTTTGAGTTTCGATTCTCTTTTTCGGGAAAATTTAACGACGTCGATGCTGGATTTGCCTTTTACCCTGTTTATCAGCCTGGCTTTTTATTGTCTATTACAAGCGGAAAAAAAGACACTATTTTTTTTGCCGGCGTTGTTCTTTTTGGCTTTAGCCAGCACTACCAAAGTCTATTTGGCCGGTATCGGGCTTTTGGCCGGTATTTCAGTTTCGGTACTGCTGATTTCCATTTTAAAGAAAGAACCGAAATATCTTTCTTTTTTCTTTTTCCTCCCCTTTTTCTTTTTAACTTATTTAGCTGTCTATCTCCGATACTTCTTAACCGGTAAAACCCTTGGCGATTTTAAATATCTGCATTTCTGGATCCGCCATTTTGCCCGCGTCCAGGTAACCGGTTATCCTAAAGGACAAATATTCAATATTCTAATCTCGGGCAGATGGCTTACTTGGTGGGAAGGTTTTAAGACCGTTTTTGTTAACCAATGGCAAATTTTTTGGCCCTTATCTTTTTTTGCCTCATTGCTGGCAGGTTTTCTGGCCATAAAAAGACAGGATTATCGGCTTCTGCTCATGACTACCTGGATATTTTCGTTTTTGTTGATGTATAATTTTGGCGTGCCTTACCCGAGATATCTTTTACCGATTCTACCGCCTCTCTATATTAGCTTAGCAGGTGTTGCCAGGCAGGTGTCTTTAAAAGGCAGGCAAAAATGAGACAAGGAAAAAGTAAAATAATAAAGCTGTTTGTACCAATTGCCAGCTTGCTACTTACCTTCTTTGCTTGGCAAACGCTCTTAAAGCCCGGCTATTTCTCCATGCATGATGATATGCAGGCTTTTCGGGTTCTGGAAATGGATAAATGCTTTCGCGATGGCCAGATTCCTTGCCGCTGGGTGCCGGATGCCGGTTACGGTTACGGCTACCCTTTATTTAATTATTATCCCCCGTTTCCGTATTATTTGGCGGAAGTTATTCATTTGCTTGGTTTTTCGATTCTTGATAGCGTTAAAATTACTTTCGTTATGGGCTTTCTGGTGGCTGCTCTTACCATGTTTCTTTTAGGCGAGGTTCTTTGGGGAATTTGGGGCGGTTTTTTGTCAAGTCTTTTTTATACTTATGCCCCCTATCATTCTTTGGACATTTATGCCCGGGGAGCGATGAACGAATTTTGGTCACTGGCCTGGTTCCCCGGCATTTTTTGGGCAATTTATCAGTATGCGAAAAGCCGGCAGAAAAAATATCTTTTATATTTCTCTCTTTTTTATGCTTTATTGTTGCTGACCCACAATGTAATGGTGATGATTTTTACGCCGGTAGCTTTCGTTTGGTTATTGTTATGCCTTTACTTGAATAAACGAATCGGTAAGATTTTTCAATTTATCGGGCCTTCAATTTTGGCTTTTGGTTTGGCTGCTTTTTTCTCCCTGCCGGTTATTTTTGAGAAAAAATTAGTTCATGTGGAAACAATGCTAATGGGCTATTTTAATTATCTGGCGCATTTCGTCTCGCTCAAACAGCTTTTCTGGGACCGTTCGTGGGGATGGGGGGCGTCAGTTTATGGAACGGATGAAAAGATCAGTTTCCAGATCGGGATTTTGCATTGGGGACTGTCCTTTCTGGTGGCTCTCTTGACTGGCTTTTTTTTAAGAAGAAGTAAGAAAAAAATTTGGGAAGTTTTTTTTATTTTTGTGGTCGGTTTAGGGTCAGCATTTTTTACTCATTCGCGCTCGACTTTTTTTTGGAAGGTATTAAAGCCCCTGGAATATCTTCAATTCCCGTGGCGGTTTTTGACGCTGACGATTTTTTCCTTCTCTTTACTAATAGGCGGCCTGGTGTATATTCTTAACCGTTGGTTAAAAAAGCAGCCGGTGGTTTTATTAATAGTCTCTTTGTTGGTTGCGAGCGTGATTTATCTCAACATTGGCTATTTTAAACCGGAGGTTTGGTATGATCGTCTGACCGATGAACAAAAGTTTTCTGATTCGGTAGAGTGGAGAGAGCAGGTGACTTCCGGGATCTTTGATTATTTACCGAAATCAGCCAGCTATCCGCCGGGTGAGCCGGCTCCGAAAATGGCTTGGTTCTCAGAAGGCGGGGGAGAGGTTGATGATTACCGGCAAGGAACAAACTGGTTAAAATTTAAACTTGCGATTAACAGTGATCGGGCTAAAGTAAGATTACCGGTCTATTATTTTCCTAACTGGACCGTTTACGTTGACGGCAGGATATCGGCAACCGATACGAATAACTTTTTGGGTTTACCGACGTTTGAAGTTGCCAAAGGTAGCTACGCGGTTGAGGCGCGGCTCTTAAACACGCCCATTCGAACATTCGGTAACTGGCTGTCTCTGGTTTCTTGGGTGATCTTTTGTTTGTTGATTATCATGAAAAAACCTAATTCGCGCCCTTAGTTTTTTTAATTGGTTTATGGTTGATTCGCGCCAACATATTCAAGAAGAAATCGGCTTTCAGGCGACTAAAAAACGGGCTGTTAAGGGAATGGCGGCTTTAACCGGCCGAACTTTTTTACTTCAGATCGTTTCTTTCTTCGGCTTCTTTTTGCTCTCAGTTTTTTTAAATCAGGCTGAAATCGGCCTTTTTTTTGCTGTCTCTGAGTTGGTGGCAATTTTGGGATATTTTTCCGATATTGGCCTGGCAGCCGCTCTGATTCAGAAGAAAGAAAAACCGGACGAGAGAGAAATTAGAAGCACTTTTACCATCCAGGAAATAATTGTCTTGCTTTCAGTGGGCACTTTTTTTATTTTGACTCCCGTGATTGCCCGTTTCTATCAAATCGGTCCGGCCGGCCTCTGGTTGCTGCGCGCCTTTTTGGCTGGCTTTTTTCTGGCTTCTTTGAAAACTATTCCTTCGGTAATGCTTGAGCGAAGGCTGCGTTTTGATCTTTTAGTTTTAATTGAAGTGGTAGAAACGCTAATCTTTTACGGTCTGTCTGTTTTTTTAGCCTGGCGGGGATTCGGGGTCATCAGTTATGCTTGGGCAGTCTTATGCCGGGGTTTGGCAGGCGTGGTGATGATTTATCTTATTTCTCCTTGGCCGATAGGTTTTTCCTTCCAGTTGCGAAGCCTCAAACGGCTTCTAAAATTCGGCCTGCCTTTTCAAGCAAATACGCTGCTGGCTGTGATCAAAGATCGCTTGATGAATGTTTTTTTGTGGAGAATTATCGGCGTCAGCGGTGTGGGAATCTTAGGTTGGGCGCAAAAATGGGCCCAAATGCCGCTGCGGTTTGCGATGGATCCGGTAATGAAAGTAACCTTTCCCGCCTTTTCCCGCCTGCAGCAAGATCAAACCCGTCTGAAAAAAGCGCTTGAGTTTTCTCTTTTTTCCGTTGCGGTTTTGGCTTTTCCTCTTTTAACGGGACTGGCTTTAATGGCTGGCCCGCTGGTGAGAATTATTCCCAAGTACCAGAAGTGGGAAACGGCTTTGTTGCCCCTGTGCCTTTTTTGTTTTAACGCTGCCTGGGGAGCGATCACTACTCCTTTAACAAATGTTTATAATGCGGTCGGAAAGATCAAAATCACATTTAAATTAATGATTCTCTGGACTGTTTTGACTTGGGTGTTAACTCCTCTGTTGGCCGTGAAATTCGGCTTTATTGGCGCTGCTTGGGCTTTAGGTTTAATACCGGTTTCTTCACTGATAGTTTTTTATCTGGTTTATAAAGACTTTAAGATTAATGTCTTAAAAACTGTCTGGCCACCCCTGCTTTCAAGTCTGCTGATGGGTGCTTATCTTTGGGTAGTTACCGATAGGCTGAGTTTTATCGGTTGGCCGATTATCTTTTTCTTGATTGCCAGTGGCGGTTTGGTTTATTCACTGACTCTTTTTTTGATCGCCCGGGAAAATTTACTTAGGGGAGTTTTGTTGTTAAAAGACTCATTCAGCTCCCGAAGTGAAAAATGACGGCGTCGTCGTTTTTAAAAACTTGCTTAAGATTTAACCGGGACAACGTTTTTTCAAGATCAGCTGTCAGTTCTTCGTTTCTTAGGTACAAATAAGTGATTTTTTCTTTTTGTAAAAAGTCTTGTTTGGTCTCCAGAGTTGTTTTCTCGCTGAAAAAAGCTTTCATCATTTCCAGTTTCGGTTCCGGATCGATGGCCAATATCCGCAGTTGGCCGTCATTCGTGCAATAGGTCTGCCGGCCGGTATAGGCGCTGACGTAAGCGGTTGATTCCCAAGCGTAAATCGGCCAGGGTTGATGTGGATACTGCCCGTGGCTGTAGGGATTGAAGGGATAGGTAAGAATAATATCCTGATCAGTGCTGTTTTTCTGCATATATTTCAGAGCTTCAATTTCCTGGTTGGAAACTCTGGCCAAAGCGTTTTTCCCGTAGAATTCTTTCAGGTTGCCGATCACGGTCGGTACAGAAAGAGAAATTAGAATTCCCCAAAGGACTACCTTGATGGCCTTGTTTTTGAAGAGAGATAGGACTGAATGAAAACTGGCAGCCGCCCAAAATCCGAAAAAAAGAAGGAAATATTGCATGAATTGAATTAAATTATAGGCGACTCCTCTCTGAACGAAAAAGATCGGCATGATAAAACCGGTTAACATCGTCAAAAACAAGCTGCTTTCCAGGGGGTTTTTGAAAATACTTTTCTTTAAAAAGGCCCTGGTTATTTCCAAGAAGCCGATAAAACGCATTCCCAAATTTCCGAAAAGATAAATTAGAAAAGCGGTGGTTTCAAATTGGATGATGCGCAGAACCGAACGCCAGCCGCCTCTGTCCAGATAGAACTGGCGTCTTAGTTCCAGATCGATCCAGTTAACCCGGTCGGGGACAACGATCATTGTCCGGATAAACCACCAGGGTAAAAATAATAAAAACAGCTCGCCTTTTTTAGTGATTAGTTTAAAAATAAGCAGGTTTGAGAAGCCCAGTAAAAGTGTCAGCAGTATGATTTTTTTGTTTTTTCGGGTCAGAAAAAACCAGACTGCAGTTAAGCCCAAACCGGTCAGGAGGATAAAGGCAGCTGAGACTTTAAAGCCGACCAAGAAACCACCAAGCAGGAAACAAGCCAGCAAAGAGAAAAAATCGCTTTTCTTTTCCAGAAAGTAATGAAAAACCAAGAAAAAAGCCGGCAGTAAAAAATAACAAAAAGCATGAGGTGGATTACCGATGATCGTATTGCTTTGGGCGGCCCAAAAAATCGTTTCACCACCAAAAAAGCCTCTTTTTTGAATCAGAAGCACCAGATAGCCAAAACTGCCTACCAGGTAGGTAAAAAAGATGCCGATGAGGCCGATTGACCTGCTTTTTTTCCAGGTTACTAGGAGGGAATAAGCCGAAAGTCCAATTAAAAACGAAATCAGGAAGGAAAAAAACCGAAAATACAGGTCAAGGGTCGAGAAAAAAGGAAAGATCCGTCCAAACTCGGCCATAATTACATCGGTAAAATAGTGATAATTGTAAAGTTTTCCGCCTGAATAAAGAGGATTATTCGGGGGAAATTGTTTTTTTATCGCCTCGATCACCGCGACGTGCCATAAGCCGTCATGCCCCTGTGAACTCCAATAAAGATGGCCGCTCGGGTAGGTGAAACCGCTGGGAAAATTGATAAAACCTTCCACCAGGGTGCAAAAAAGCAGTAAAAGAATCAGAAATTTTTCTTTGCTGATTTGCCTGAAGGGAGAAAGAAACCGCCGGCCTGACTTTTTCAAAGCGTAAAGGTTTATCAGAACCAGAATTAAGGGTGAAAGAAATCTAAGTTTTGCTAAACCGGCGACACAGGCCAGGATCAAAAAAAGCACGATACCGATACTGTAAGACAGAGTAATTTTTTCGTCGCTGCGTAATTTTTTCTTGATTTTCTCAATCAGCAGGCAGCCCGGGATGTAAAAGGTAAAAACGGAAAGCAATAAAAAAACCAGCAGATAAAGCAGCGTTTTGACAAGGATGGAAAAAGAGCTTTGCATGATGGCCAAATTATACCCTGAATTTTCTTCGGAATGCAAAAAGCGGAACTGGATTGTGGTAGAATCGGTATTAACGGTTTTTCAAGCTTAAGGTAAATGATAAGTCAATTTTTGGCGATTGTAAAATTCCTTTCCTTTTTCTTTTTTTTGCTATTTGCTCCGGGAGAACTGGTTTTAAGTTGGCTAAAAGTAAAATTGACTGAATTTGAGAGGCCAGTTGTTGCTCTTAGTTTGGGTATAGTTATTTTGACTCTTGCTTCATTCGTTTTGAGGTGGCTCCATTTGAATTTTCTTCTTTGGCCGCTTTTATTTTTTGCCGGTTTCTGTTTCCTCCGGCGGAAATGGCAACCGATTCTTAGAAAACCCGCAAGTACTGATTGGCTAATTATTCTGCTTATTCTTGGCGGCTCCATTTTTCAAAGCTTGGTGATGATTAAAAGCGGCACCAATTATCAGGGAGGAATTGCCTTCTGGGGGGTGCACGGTCATGATGGCCTTTGGCACGCAACTCTGATTCAGGAACTGGCGCAGGATTTTCCCGGTCAGAATCCCGGTTTTGCCGGAGAAACTTTAAAAAACTATCATTATTTTTTTGATCTTTTTGCGGCCGAAACCTACCGCCTGACTAAGATTCCGATCCTTAATCTTTATTTCCGTTATCTGCCTATATTTTTGGCCTTTTTACTTAATAGTCTGGTTTACATATTTGCCAGCCGTTGGTCGGGCAGGAAATCCGTCGGCTGCTGGGCGGTTTTCTTTAACGCTTTTGCTTCAAGTTTTGGTTTTTTATTGCCTTTTTTCGGTATCGGATCTGATAATTGGGAGACTGCTTTTTGGGCAATGCAGCCGGCGACCAGCCTGCAAAATCCGCCTTTTTATCTTTCCCTGCTCATTCTGGTACTGGGGTTGTTTCTTCTTTGGTCATTTGAAGCGGAAAAGAAATGGAATCTGAAACGCTTAACTATTTTAGCCCTGGTTTTTGGCTCAATCATCGAATTTAAGGTTTACGGTGGTTTGATTGTTTTGGTGGCCCTTTTAGCTATTGGTCTTTGGCAGCAAGTTAGTAGTAAGCAAACTAATCTATTAAAAGTCGCTTTATTTTCTCTGGTTACCGCACTGGTGGTCTATCTTCCTTCGAATAAAACCTCGACCGCTTTGGTGAAATGGCAGCCTTTTTGGTTTGTCAGGGTTATGATCCAGGCAGGCGATCGGATGAATTGGGTCTCCTGGGAACTCAGGCGTCAAGTTTATGTTTTTTACCGCAATCGGCTTGGCGTCTTACTTATCGACGGAGTTGCTTTGGCCTGCTTTATTATTGGTAATTTGGGCGTCAGGAGTTTAGGTTTAATCGAAGTATTTAAAAAATTGATTCGGCCAAAAATCATCGACCTGCTGCTGGTTATTCTTCTAGCGGCCGGTTTGCTGCCGCCGCTATTTTTAATTCAAGAATATCTTCCCTGGAATACGATTCAATTTTTCTACTACGCCATTTTTATAACAGGATTTTTTACAGCATTTACCGTTGATGGGTTGATCAAAAAAATTAGACCGGTTAGCTTAAAAGCGGTGATGGTTTCAGTTTTGCTTCTTTTTTCCCTTCCCGGCAGCCTGAAAACAATCAGTTGGCACTGGGGAAAAACTCCGACTGCTCTTTTGGATCGAAGCGAAAAAGACGCTTTGAGTTTTGTCGAAAACAATTCCGGCAGGAGTGAAGTCATTTTGGCCTACCCCTATGCCTCAGGGTCAGAAAGTCATTTTTCAGCTCCGGTACCGTTATCTTACTATAATGCTGCCTATGTTTCTTTTTTCACCAACCGGCGGGTTTATCTTGAGGATCAAACTGCTGCCCTGATTCAGGACTATGGGCTTGAAGAAAGATTGGCAAAGGTGAAAAATTTTTTTATGACCACAGACGCTTCTTTGGCTAATGAATTTTTGAAAGAAAGCCATATTAAATATATTTACCTGGTTGATGACCAGTCTTGGCAGGCTGATCTAGGAAATAAGTTAGAATTGTTCTATTCAAATGACAGAGTTAAAGTATATAAAATAATTTAACCCAAAGGGAAAATAAATGTTAAAATGTAAAAATGACTGAGATAGCGAATCTGACGGCAGTGGTGATAACCAAAAACGAAGAAAAAAACCTGCCCCGGTGTTTGAAATCCCTCCGATTTGCGGATAAGATTTTGCTGGTTGATGATAACTCAACGGATGGGACGGTTAAAATTGCTGAAAAATCCGGTGCTCGAATACTGCGAAGAACGCTTGATGATTTTGCTACCCAGCGTAATTTTGCCCTCAAGCAAGTGGCAAGTAATTGGGTTTTAATGGTTGATGCCGATGAGGAGGTTTCCTCCGCCTTGGCTAAAGAAATCAAAGAGGCGATCAGGGAAACAGATCTTGACGGATTCCAAATTCCGCGAAAAAACTTAATTTTCGGCCGTTGGGTAAAGCATAGCGGCTGGTACCCTGACTATCAACTTCATTTATTTAAAACCCACCAGGCACGTTATCAAGAGAAAGTTCACGAGCAAGTTCAGGTTAAGGGTCAAGTCGGCTTTCTAAAAAATCCTTTAATCCATCATAATTACGAGACTGTTTCCCATTTTTTAAGCCCGCTGAAATTTGATCTTTACACCAGCTTGGAAGCCAACCAGTTGCAAGAAGCCGGTTACCGGTTCGTCTTAAGCGATTTGATTAAAAAACCGATTGACGAATTTTTAAGAAGATTTTTTGCCGAAAAAGGCTTCCAAGATGGAGTTCTAGGTTTAATTTTAGCACTTTTCCAGGCTTTTAAAGAAATGGTAATTTACGCCAAGATTTGGGAAAAAGAAAAGGCGTCGGAGATGGAAACTGCTTCTTTGCTGACGGCGTTGGATCAGGAGATTAAGGATAAAATCAAAGAAATCCGTTTTTGGTTTCTCTCGGGTCGAATTGAAGCGGAAAAAAATATTTTCAAAAAAACATGGCTGCAGCTAACAAAAAAAATTCATCGGCATTAAAACTCTCAGTTATAATTCCGGTATTTAACGAAGAGGGGACGATTAAGAAAGTTATCGAAGCAGTCGCCGGTCTTCCGCTGGAAAAAGAGATTATCGTTGTCAACGACGGTTCGACTGACGGGACCGGCCGGGTTTTGAAACAATTCTCGTTTCAGTTCCCGTTCCGGGTTTTCAGCCATCTCCGGAATAAAGGCAAGGGAGCAGCTATAAAAACCGGTGTTGCAGTTGCACAGGGTAAATATGTCATCGTTCAGGATGCCGACCTGGAATACGAGCCGAAGCAAATAATAACGCTTCTTGAAGTAGCCGACAGGAAAGGTGCTCAAGTAGTTTACGGTTCAAGGTTTGCCGGGCAAGTTCGGGAGATGAGCACTTTTTTTCGACTGGGAAACCTGTTCCTGACCGCCTTAACTAATGTTCTATTTGGAAGCCGGCTAACCGATATGGAGACCGCCTATAAATTATTCAGGCGAGAATTAATCCAGAGTATTAATTGGCAATCGCTCCGGTTTGATTTTGAGCCAGAGATCACTGTCCGGATCCTTAAAAAGAAAATACCAATTTACGAAGTTCCGATTAATTATCAAGCACGTTCATTTGATAAAGGGAAAAAGATTAGTTGGTATGATGGTGTCAGAGCAGCCGGACTTCTTTTGAAACTGAAATATTTTTCTCCATGAGAAAGTTTAAACCAATATTTCTTTTACTGACACTGGTAACAATCTTTTTTTTCAGAAATATTTTTTTAGGTGAGGTTTTTTATTTCGGCGACAACCTTTCCCTCTTCTTACCTGTTGTTACTTTTTTTACCCGACAACTAAAAGAAGGCCGGCTGCCTCTCTGGAACCCGTATCTTTTTGCCGGGGTTCCGCTGATTGGCGATTTTGGTCTGGGGATTTTTAATCCGTTAAACTTTTTCTTTTTCTTTCTGCCCCCACTCTGGGCTCTTACAAGCCTGGCAATTACGGAAGTTTTTCTGGCGGCTGTTTTTACTTATTTACTGCTGAAGAAATGGCAAGTTGGTGAATTTGCAGCTACTTTAGGGGCAGTTGTTTTTGCCTTCTCAGCAACAATGATGACTTTTATTAACAATATTTCATTATTATCCAGTGCTTATTTCTTGCCTTTAATTTTTTTGGCGGGGGAGCAAGTCTTATCCAAAGCAACTGGGTTTTGGCCGATCATTCTGGCTGTATTCGCTTCACTTCAGCTGGTTTCCGGCCATCCACAGCCGACTTTTTACACTTTAACCCTTTTGTTTTTATATTTCTTTTTTTATCCCCGGCTTTCTTTTACGGCAAAAGTTAAACGGGGTTTAGTTTTTTTAGGTTTTTTTCTTGGTCTTGGGGCCTTTGTACTATTACCCTTTATGGAGTTAGTCAATCGTTCCACCAGGCCAGCGGGAGATTTTTCCTATTTGACTGCCTGGTCGATGCACCCTTTGTTATTAATACGATTTTTCTTTCCCTCTTTTTTCGGGGCGGCCGTTAAAGGCTTCTCGTGGGGACCGGCTTATCGTTTAGTAGCTGATAATACCGGCTATTTCGGTATAGTTCCTCTTTTTATTCTTTTTACGGCTTTACCAAAAATTAAAAAAAACTTTCCGGTGATTTTTTTCAGCATAGTATTTTTGACTAGCATTGTTTTGGCAATGGGAAAGTATACGCCTCTTTATGGCCTGATTTGCAGAATTATCCCCGGCTTTAATCTCTTTCGGTCGCCAACGCAAATTTTACTGGTGACTAACTTTTCCGCTTCTGTCTTAGTCGCTTTCAGTTGGCTTGCTTTTGATTCTTTAATCAAAAAAAATAAGCTTCGGCGATTGGTTTATGGTTTTCTTATTGGCTGTTTTATATCAACCGTAATTCTCGGTTTAATTTTATTAATCAGGGAAAATCTTTTTGTTCTTTTTTACCCTTGGCTGGAAAAGGTATATTGGTGGTACAGAAAAGTACCTCTTCAAACAAGCCTGTTTCACAATTTTAATGTTGACCGGACAATTTTTGAGGCTTTGGTTAGTCATCTCTTGCTTACTTCCTCGATTTTGACCGGCTTTCTTCTCAGCCTATATCTGTATCAGCGAAAAATAATAGGAAGTAAGCTTTTTCGAGTAATTATTTTTCTACTTATTATTTATCAACTGTTTCTCTTTAACCGCAATAATTATTTTTCAATAAAAGCATCGGTTCTCAATGATCAGCAACCGGTGGCCGAATTTGTCGGGGACGGTTACCATCGTTTTATCAGCAGCACCGGTTATTGGCCGTTTACCGGTCTTAATGTTTACTGGGAAAATATTTCTTTGCGTCCGCCCTTTGCCCCTTCGGTCTTTACCCCGGACGAGCAGGTGAATTTTACCGAACTCAAGAGTCGTTTGAGAAGTTTGCCGCCGAATTGGGGCTTGTTTCATCAATTGGCGACTCCGATGGGTTACGGTGATCTCGTCTTGTCGGATTACGCTCATTTTATGAGCCAGGATACCGGCAGAATCAATGTCAATGAAGTAGATTCTTTGCCATTGACTGATTTTCGGTTAGATTTGCTCGGGGTTAAATATTTTCTTGTCGATGCCAATTTTACCTCAACCATAAACGAAATCGGCAATTTTCCTCAATATAGGTTGGTTAAGGAAATTAAGAATGTTAAAATATATGAGAACCGGACCGTTCTCCCACGGGCTTTTTTAGATGATAACGGTGAAAGGACTGCTGTTGAAATTGTCAATTATTATCCAAATGAGATCGATTTAGCAACCAAAGCGGACAAACCGTCGCAATTAGTTTTAACTGATGTATTTTATCCCGGCTGGGAAGTCTTGGTTGACGGTCGGCCTCAAAGTATCAAAAAATACGAAAATATTTTCCGTGCCGTTGATATTTTACCGGGGAGTCATCAAGTTAAATTTGTTTTTCGGCCACAATCTTATTATCGGGGATTGATGATCACTATAACCAGTTTTTTGACCATCGGTTTGCTTGTTCTGAAGAGATTACTCGTCTTTAAAAAAAATAAATATTTGTGAAAAAGATATTTATCATCATTATCCATTATCAAGGACTGGATTTAACCGGTAAATGTCTTGAGTCTCTGCAAAGAATTGAGTCTGCTAATAATCTGATTGAAACAATCGTTGTCGTTAATAATTCCCAGGAAAATATGGAATCGCTGAGGGCAGAATTTAGCCAGGTAAAATTTATGATGACCGGTGAGAATTTGGGTTTTTCAGCCGGTAATAATATCGGTATTCGTTATGCTCTCAAGGCTGAAGCCGACTACGTGATACTTCTTAATAATGATACTTTGGTAGATTCTGGTTTTGTAGTTGCTTTAATTGAAGCAGCAGAAAAATATCGCCAGGGAGGAATATTTTCACCAAAGATATATTTTGCACCCGGTTACGAATTTCATCATGATCGTTACCGGAATAAAGATCGTGGTAAAGTTATTTGGTTTGCCGGCGGTGAAGTTGATTGGGCTAATATCGCTACTCCTCATCGCGGCGTAGATGAAGTTGACCATGGTCAATACGATCGGATTAAAAAAATCGAATTTGCCAGTTTTTGTGCCACTTTAATTAAGAGTAACGTTTTTAAGCAGATTGGTTTGTTGGACGAGCGTTACTTTCTCTATTATGAGGATGCCGATTTTTGTCAGCGGGCAATTCGGGCCGGTTTTGATCTTTTTTATGTTCCGGCATCTCGTGTTTGGCATCAAGTTGCTGCCTCAAGTAAGATCGGGGGAGTTTTACAGGATTATTTTATGGTTCGTAACCAATTGCTTTTTGGCTGGTCTTTCGCCCCTTGGCGGGCAAAATTCGCTCTATTTAAACAATCATTGAAATTTTTAATTTTCGGGCGTCCTTGGCAAAGAAAAGCGGTCATAGATTTCTGTCTCAGGAAATTCGGTCGGGGCAGCTGGCCGGAAAGATTATAATTGGGTTAAATCGACAATCATCCAGCGTTGTCAAAGAAGATGAATAATAAAATTGGACTTAGTGTCATTATAATTGTCAGAAATGAAGAGGCAATGATCGCTGATGCCTTAAAGTCGGTTAATTGGGCAGAAGAGATAATTGTTTTTGATACCGGCTCGAGTGATAAAACCGCTCAAGTTGCTCGCGATACGGGCGTAAAAGTATTTCAGGTTCCATTTAGAGGTTACAATTTTTCCAAGTGGCGGAATCAGGCATTGAAGAGGGCAGGAGAAAATTGGATCTTATATCTTGATGCCGATGAACGGGTGACGCCTTTGTTAAAAAAGGAGATTCAAAAAGTTGTTAAGAATAAAATTTCCGCTTATGCGATTTCCAGGCGGAACTTTTACCTGGGCAAAGAAATGCATTACGGTGGAGCTTGGCCCGATGACGTTATCCGGCTTTTCCATCGCCAAGACTTAATCCGTTGGGTGGGCGAGCTTCATGAACAGCCGGTTATCAGTGGTAAAATCGGCAAACTTAAAAACCCGCTTATTCATCTGACACACCGAGACTTGTCATCAATGATGGAAAAAACAATTGACTGGACTGTAATTGAAGCAGAATTGTTGTTCGCATCAAACCATCCACGAGTTGCCTGGTGGCGGATTTTGCGCATGATGGTAACCAAGTTTTGGAAGAGAATCGTCCTTCAGCAAGCTTGGCGTGACGGGACAGAAGGCTGGATTAATGCGCTTTTTGAAGTCGGCAATACTTTTATCATATATGCCCGTCTTTGGGAAATGCAAAACAAAGCTTAACAAAATATGAAAGCCGTTTTATTTGATCCTTATCTTGATACTCTGGGAGGTGGAGAAAGATACTTTCTGACACTGGCTTCCTATTTAACGGATATGAACTGGCAGGTTGATATTTTATGGCCTGATATGAATACGATCAAGAAAGCCCAGCAAATCTTTGCAATAGACACCGAAAGAGTAAAAATATTAGACATTAACCCAAATGAAATAAAATTACTCAAAAAGATAGAAATAATGAGGAAATATGATTTATCTTTTTTTATTTCAGACGGTAGTATTCCTTTTCTCTTTGCCAAAAAAAATTTCCTGCATTTTCAGGTTCCCTTTCATAACATAAGACGTAATAAGCTTGCCGAACTGATCAAATTTAAATTTATTAATGAGATAATCTCAAACTCTTACTTTACTAAGTTATTTATTGATAAACAGTATTCTATTAAGAGTCAAGTTATATATCCGCCGGTTACGGTTGATAAATTGAGTCCGGGAAAAAAGTCAAATATTATTTTATCGGTTGGGCGTTTCACGGACCTTTTACACAACAAAAGACAAGATGTACTGATAAATATTTTTATAAGACTTATTGCGTCTCGAAAAGATTCCTGGAAGTTGGTTTTGGCCGGTAACGACAAGGAAGGAAAAAAATTTGTTGAAAATTTAAAAAAAGCCAGTCTTGGGTATCCGATAGAGGTTCTGACTAATGTTTCTTTTACCCAAATTAGCGAGCTTTATAGGCGAGCTAAAATCTTCTGGTCAGCCACCGGTTATGGCATTGACGAAGGAAAAAGTCCGGAACAAGTCGAACATTTTGGAATAACTACCGTTGAAGCAATGGCTGCCGGTTGTGTACCGATAGTTGTCGGTAAAGGAGGACAGAAAGAGATAATTGATTCAGGCAGAAATGGTTTCCTCTGGAATAATATTGATGAAGCTCAAACATTTACCCGGCAGTTAATCGAAGATGAAATTTTATGGCAAAAATTATCTCAAAATGCCGTATACGAAAGCCAAAAGTTCTCCAAGGACAGATTCTGCAAAAGTTATGAAAAAATTATTGAAAAAATTAGCCGGACATAAAGACTTTATTCTTGTCTTTTTCCTTGTTTTTTTGGTAGCTCTTTTTTTTGTTAAAACGATATTGCATAATTTGGTACCGATACCGGCTGATTTAATCGTTGGCATTTACTATCCTTGGCGGGATTATATTTGGCCCGGATTTCCGGCAGGTGTTCCTTTCAAGAATGGCCTTCTTTCCGATGTAGTTTCCATCATTTATCCGTGGAGAATCTACGGAATGGAGCTTTTAAAGGCTGGTAAGTTACCGCTCTGGATTCCTCATGCCTTAGCGGGACAACCGCTACTGGCTAATTTTCAGTCCGCGGTTTTTTACCCGTTCAATTTTCTTTTTTTTATTTTTCGGAATATTGATGCTTGGACAATATATATTATTTTGCAGCCGCTTCTAGCATCTTTATTTTCTTATTTTTTTTTAAAAAGTGTGGATGTATCTAAAACCGCTGCCGTTTTTGGAAGTCTTATTTTTGCTTATTCCGGTTTCAATTTAGTCTGGCTGGAGTATGGAATTATCGGGCATGCCGGTCTTTGGCTACCTCTCATTCTTCTTGCAGTGAATCGTTTAAGCAGAAAAGTAAACTTAGGCTGGTTCATAGTAGGCGCAGTCTCAGTTGCCTTTTCTTTGCTCGCCGGTTACCCTCAAGTCAGTATCTACTTATTATTAGTGGCCTTTTTTTTTAACCTATCTAATACTTTTAAAGTAAGAAATTTTTATTCAATGGGTTTAATTATAACCTTTATTATTTTTGGCATCCTTTTATCAGGAATACAACTGGTACCGGGATGGGAGTTAGTGCGTAACTCTATCAGAAATGAAGACGTGACAACCAGATCTTTTGATCAGGGCTATATTGCATTACGGCATTTAATTCTCTTTTTCTTTCCCGATTTTTACGGCAATCCGTCGACTCAGAATTTCTGGGGAAGTCTTCCCTATAACGAGGTTGCCGGTTTTATCGGTGTCAGCGGACTAGTTTTTGCCCTATATGGTTTCTTGAGTAAAAGACATGTTAACTTTTTCCGCCTTTTTTTACTGTTTTCTATGCTGGTCCTTTTTAAGCCTTTCGGTTTGCTTATACAAGCTCTCAAGATTCCCGGATTGGCAGCTGCTTCAGTAGGCCGCACCTTTTTTTTGGCTGATTTCTTTCTGGCTGTACTGGCAGCTTTCGGATTTGACGAATTTATCAAGAGTCGGGATTTGATCTTATTGAGAAAAATCATTATCTGGCTGCTTATTGGCCTGGTATTATCGTGGTTTTGGGTCTTTAAAGAGGTTAAGGTTATAAATAATACAGAGCTGGTTACTCATTTAAAGGTGAGTCAAAGGAATATGATTTTGCCGACGGCCGCATTTTTTATTGTCATGATAATTATTTTTATCACGGATCGGTTTCCGAGGATTAAAAAAATAGCGCCCGGGTTTTTGATATTGCTTCTTATTTTTGAACTTTTCCGGTTCGGCTGGAAATATAATAGCTTCAGTAAAAGAGATTGGTTATTCCCAAACACCGACCTAATCGATTATTTGAAACAGAATATCGGTATTGATCGTTTTGTCGGTTTAATTCCGCAGGGGATGTTTATTCCTTACCATTTATCTTCTGTTGAAGGTTATGAACCGCTGATGATCAGGCGATATAATCTTTTAGCAAATCAGGTCAATGAAACAGATTTTACTTCCTTGTCTGTAGGCAGTCGTTGGGTCAAGGTTAATAATTTTTCTTCGTCGTTAGTTGATTTGTTAGGTGTGCGCTATATTTTGGCGGATAAAGATTGGTATCTGGGGGAAACGGCAGATAGATTCGAACCGGTTTATGATTACGGTCGTTCCAAAGTTTATCTGAATGAACAGGCTCTTCCGCGTGTTTTTTTGGTTCACGATTATCAAGTAATTAAAGACGAAAGGGAGATTATAGAACAGTTGAGGGATGAAGAATTTGATCCTTTGGAGAAAGTTATCTTAGAAAAAGAAATCGAAGGGGATTTCGGATTGCCGGTCCGAAAAAAAGATATAGTGTTAATTAATCAAGAATCTTATTGGCAAAATGAGATTGTTTTGGAAGTTGAAACTGATCGGGACGGAATTCTTTTTGTATCTGATAATTTTTATCCCGGGTGGCGAAGTTTTGTCGATAACCAGGAAACGGAAACATACAGAGCTAATTTCTCTTTTCGGGGTATTATAGTTCCTGCCGGTAAGCATCGCGTCGACTTGTTATACCGGCCTGAATCGGTCCAAATAGGTACCATCTTAAGTTGTCTGGGTGTCTGGCTGCTTCTTACTGTTGCCTGGTGCTGGCAAAGAATAGGGTTTACTTGCTCAGCAGATCGAAGACGTCGCGGGAAGTAAAGATTCTTGGATTGGTAACTATTCTTTTTTCTACTAAAAAATTGCCGAACTGTTTATCTGCGACTACTTGTGACCGGCTGTCTTCCAATTGCCTGATAGCCTGAATGTAACCGCCGAACATTCCCGGATCCGGTTCGATGATTAAAAAATGCAGCTTAGTTTTCTGTTCCGGCGAGAAATTGATCTCAGAGCCGAAAACATCAACTTGGGTCTCGCCCCACCAAACCGGCATATATTCGTAATGGCCTTTTCCGTACCAGTTGAATAAAAATGCCCAGGTTGTATTGATGAAAAGAGGATTGGTGATTGTATTGAGGTGAAAAGGTTGCTGATCGCTTTCTTCGTAAATCCAATCAATTATCTTTAACTGGTCGCCTAAATTCATTTTGTCTTGGACCGCAAATAAGGTTTCTCCGTACCTATTTTGACTGATAATTAGTTTTAAGTTGCCAAAGGTTATAATACCGATAATTAGGAAGTAAAGCCAACGCCGGCCAGAACGGGCGAAAAAATAGCTTATTAAATAGGCCGATAAAATGAGACTACCGATACCGGAGCCGAGAGTGACAAAAGTGCTTTGAGTTCCCTTAAAGAAATCTAGAGCCATTGGGGAAATTATCCAGATTACCAGTAAGATCAGCTGTTTTTTTAAGTTTTTTTGTCGGGTTATCAAGAGACAAGCAAGGTAAAGTGTAATTAATGTCATTAAACCTGCTAGAAAAATATTGACTCCCCAGAGATTGTGGAAAAAAACCAATACCAATCGATCGACCGTTCCCAAAAGTAAACGACTAAAATTGGTTCCCAGCGAAGACTGACCTTTACCGATAAGAAGCAGCGCCTGTAATCCTTGGCCTTTAAATTTAATCTCGGCCACTAGGAAAGACATGAAAGGTACAATAAGCGAAAATAAAGTAACCATTAGCCAACGGTTATTTAATTTAGGCAGTTTCGTGCCTTTTGCCAGTAACCAGATAAAGACAAAAATGCTGATTTGATAGATTAAGAAAAACTCGAACTGAACGGAAAGGCCCCAGGAAAAGAGCAGTAATGGTAAAGCCCATTTTTTGTTCTCCATCAATTTCCAAAGCGACCAAAAAGAAATGGTAGTCGATATAATCGCCGGGGAAGGGTTTGATAGCCAACGGGCATATTGAACTGTTTCGAAGGATATTGCATAGAAAAAAGCTGCCAGGAAGGAGATTTTCTTGTCTTTAAAAAGGGAGAAACTGAGGCTGTATATCAAAAAAAGATTAGCGGTGTTAGCGAGTATAAGGAAAAACTTAACTATCCAGACGTTTTCTTTAGTAAAAAAGTAGACAGGAGAAATCAAATACCAATACAAAGGGCCATGATACAATCCTTTAAGGTCGGTTTGGGGCCCGATTATTTTAACCGGATCATTTGTCCAGATATCTATGGCTTGAAGTGCATCGCGTGCCTGGTCATAAGTAAAGGTAATTGCTTCTTTGAAATAAAGACAGCGGAGTAAAATTGCAACAAGAAAGACGGAGAAGAGAATAACTTTTTTATTCATACGATTATATTAACAAATTGTTTTCCTGGAAAGAAGGCGCTATTATAAATATAATGCTTAAGTTTTCGATAATTATTCCTAATTGGGATGGTAAGAAGCTTCTTGAAAAAAACTTTTTAAAAGTCCTGACGTCAGTTGGAAAGGATACGGAAATAATTGTTGTCGATAATGGATCGACTGACGGAAGCCTAGATTATCTTCAGGAAATGGTTCTGAAAAATCCACCACTTCGTATAGTAAGATTTAATCAGAATTACGGGTTTGCTTATGCCTGTAATGAAGGCGTTAAGAAAACCCGGGGGGATATTGTCGTGCTTCTTAATAATGATGTCATTCCCACAAAGGGCTTCCTGAGGCCGTTGGTTAATGATTTTTCAGACCCAAGTGTTTTCGCCGTTTCTTTTAATGAACCTCAGTTCAGTTGGGCGAAAGGCATATTTGAAAACGGTTTCTTAAAACATGTGCCGGGGCCAAAAAGTAAAAAGACGCATTCGTCTTTTTGGGCTTCAGGCGGAAGCGCCGCCTTTCGAAAAAGAATTTGGCAGGAACTTGGCGGCTTTGACCCTCTCTATTATCCTTTTTACTGGGAAGACATTGATCTTTGTTACCGGGCTTGGAAAAGAGGTTACCAGATTTTATGGGAGCCGAGATCGATTGTCCACCATCAGCATCAGTCAACTGTCAGCCGGTTTTCCAAAGGCTATATTGATATAATTAAGCAACGTAATGAACTGTTTTTTATCTGGAAAAATATGACCTCTAAAAAACTGATTAATGAACACCGAAAGTTTCTTGTGAAGAGATTAGTGAAAAATCCCGGTTATTTGAAAGTAATCTTGGCCGCTTTGCTAAATATAGCTAGGGTATTTTCACGCCGTCTCCAAGAGAAGAATGAGACAAAATTAAGCGATGAAGATATATTTACCTTATTTGCCGGGGAATGACAGTATCAATTATTATTGTCAGTTTCAATACCAAGAATATTCTTGAAAAATGTCTCGGCAGCCTTGAGCATGGTTGTTGGGGATTAAAAGGTAGCTGGGAAGTAGTTGTTGTCGATAACGGTTCTACCGATGGCAGTGCTGAATTTTTAAGACAATGGCAGAAAGAAAATTTGGCCTATCAGTTTATTGGATTGGCCAAGAACTATGGCTTTTCCAAGGCAGTTAACCAAGGAATTAAGAAAGCCGAAGGTAAATATCTTCTGCTTCTCAATTCCGATGTTATTTGCCGAAAAGGCGCTATTGTCAGTCTAATTAAATTTACGGAAAAAACAGAATCCGTAGGGATTGTCGGCGGCAGACTTCTTAATCCGGATGGTACGCCCCAGTCTTCGGTGTTCCACCTGCCCACAATTAGCGGAGCAGTCAGAGAGTTTTGGCTAGGTCAGTCAGGCGCTTTCCAAAAATATTTACCGGATGGTGATAAACCGGTCATTGTTGAGGCTGTTGTCGGTGCGGTGATGCTTATCCCCAAGCAGGTCACCGAAAAGGTCGGTCTTTTCGACAAGCGGTTTTTTCTGTATTTTGAGGATCTTGATTATTGCCGGCGGTTAAGAAAAGCCGGTTTCAGAATTTACTACTTTCCCCAGGCGCAATTTGTGCACTGTCACGGTGCAAGTGGAAAAAAAACACCCGGAAAAGTTAACAGCTATCTGGTGCAAAGCAGCAAAATCTATCACGGTCTTTTTAGGCACTATCTGATAAATACGGTTATCGCCGGCGGGCAAAAGATGGTTAAACTGCGAAAAGCATTATAATCAAGTCGGATAGAAAGGGGTAAATTACACTTTAAAGTGAAAAAAATCATTGTTTACATCAAACGGCATTATTGGCAATTTTGGTTGCTTCTGATATTGGCCCTGGCAACTTTTTTGCGTACTTTTAATTTTAACAAAATCCCCCCCAGCCTTTTCGGCGATGAAGTGGACACCGGATATCAGGCTTACTCGATTTTGAAGACCGGTAAAGATTATTTCGGTAATCGTTTTCCAGTCCATTTTCAGTCTTTCGGCGATTGGCGAATGCCCCTTTATATTTATGCAACCGTTCCTTCAATCGCCGTCTTTGGCTTGACTAATTTTGCCGTTCGTTTACCCGGCCTTATTTTCAGCCTTTCGGGAATCGTCGTGACCTTTTTTTTGGTAAAAGAAATAACTAATAATACTAAAATCGCCCTCTTGGCCAGTTTATTTTTGGTTTTATCACCTTGGCATTTCCATTTTTCCCGAATCGCACTGGAAGTGACCTTGTTTAACCTTTTATTTCTGACTGCTTTGTTTTTTTTCCTTAAAGGCCAACATAATCATCGGCCGGTTATTTTGATGATTTCCGGAATTTTGTTTGCACTTTCACTTTACGCCTACAGCACGGCCAAGCTTTTTATCCCCCTATTCTTGTCTTTCCTTTTTCTGCTTCAAGGAAAAAAACTGCTGGCAAAGAAAAAGATGTGGTATTTTCTTCTGCCGCTCTTGCTTATTTCTTTGCCGATGGGATTTGATATTCTGTTCGGACAAGGAGGATCTCGATTCATGAATATCTCAATTATTACCTCCCCGAACATCGCCGAAAGAGTAGAGTTGGCTCGGCGCGAATGTTCCCGGTCCGGTTTTTGGCCAAGGGCAATCCACAATAAAGTTCTGTTTTATTTCGATGATTTTGTCAAGAACTATTTAACAAGTTTTTCCACCGATTATTTGTTTATCAGGGGAGACCCGAATTTCCGTCATAATCCGGGCGAAAAAGGACTGCTTTACCCGCTTTTCTTCCCTCTAATTTTAGTCGGAGCCTGTGCGATTGTTATTAACTTTTTAAGAAATCAAGATAAAAGACTGCTTTTACCTTTTTTAATACTGTTTTTAACTCCGGTTCCGGCAGCTCTGACTCAAAACGGGGGAGCACACGCAATTAGGACTTACCAGTTTTTGCCTTGGTGGGAATTTTTGGCAGCTTACGGTCTGGTTGGTATTTTTACTTTGATTAAATCCGGCCGGTTAAAAAAGTTGTTTGTTTCAATTTTCAGTTTGGCTTTATTGCTTTCCTCCTTTTCCTTTTTCCATTTCTATTTTTTGCATTTTCCCAATAAACAAGGCAGTTGGTGGCGCTGGTGGAATTATGGTTATCAGCAAACTTTTGATTACTTAAATCAGGTTGAGGACGAGTATCGTCAGATTTATTTTAGTCCGGCTTATGATCCGCCGATTGTTTATGCTCTCTTTTATAACCGTTATTCACCGCAGACGATTCAGAAGGAAATTACTATTTCCCCGGTCGGACTCGGCAAGTATCTCTTCGCAAATCCGGATCTTTCATTCTTAAAAACCGGAGAAAAAAAAGATGGCATACTTTTTGTGGTTACTCCGGGTTATACCCAGGCGATGGGTTACAGTCTTGAAGGCTATTCAAGTATCAAAATCGTTAAGGAAATTCCCTATCCTGACGGGGAAGTGGCTTTTTATATTTTTAAAACCATTTAAGAAAATTATTATTCTGCCGGCATATTATCATGTGAGGAAACAGGAATGAAAAAATGCGGTTGGGCTATTTTCCTTTTTGCCTTATCTCTTACGCTTCATTTAATTAAATTAGGTAATTTCCCGACCTTCATCTCTGACGAAGCCAGTATTGGCTATAATGCTTTCAGCTTATTAAAGACCGGTCGGGATGAATGGGGCAATCAGCTTCCTTTAACATTTAAGGCTTTTGGCGAACATAAATTACCGCTCTATATTTATTTTTCCGTGTTGCCGATTTCTTTTCTTGGCCTTAACCAATTGGCGACGCGTTTTGTTTCCGCTGCCTTTGGAGCTATGAGTGTTTTGTTTTTTATCAATATTGTTACCAGTATGGGTTTAGGGAGAAAGAAAAATTATGTTTTTATCATGGCAGCTTCTTTTCTTTATGTTATTAATCCCTGGCATATCCAAACCAGCCGGATGGCCCTAGAAGCTAATTTAGGACTTTTCTTTTTTTTGGCAGGTTTTACTTTCTTTCTGAAAGAAAGTTTTTGTTTGTCGGCGCTTTTTTTCGTCTTGACCCTGATTTTTAAAAATAAACCATTAAAAAAAATCTGGCCGGCAACTCTTATTTTTGTAGTTTTGCTGATACCGCTGGTTCTCTCCGGTTTTAGGGGAAGTAGCGAGCGATTCTTAAAGGTCAGTATTTTTACCGATCCCGGCGTCGTTGCCCGAATCGAGGAAAAAAGGCTTAATTGTCTTGGTCATTTCAACTACCTCTTTTGCCGTTTGGTTTATAACCGGCCAGCTGGCGAGTCTCTATCTGGAATTAAACCCGATTATCTGGTTCCATCTAGCAACGGTCAAACAGCTTTTGTAGTTTATGACTTGACGTATCGTCAAAATGACAAATAGAAAATATCTTTCAATTGTTATCAGTATTAGTTTGGTTGCCTTTGGTCTGAGGCTTTATCGTTTAGGCCAAATACCTGTCGGATTTTCCTCATCCGAGGTAGCTTTGGGCTATCGCGCCTTATGTCTGCTTAAGAGTAGTCAGGGCTGGACTGCCTTTTTTAGATTCCGGCAGATTAATCAGTCATCCCTTTATAGCTACCTTAGCGTTATACCGATGTTATTTTTGGGAGCAACTGAGTTTGCTATACGATTACCGGCCGCGTTTTTGGGCGGATTGAGCGTCTTTCTTATCTATATCCTGGTTAAAAACATTTTTTCGGAATTTAGGGAAAATAGGCTGCTGGCCACAATCGCCAGTCTGTGGCTGACCTTATCGTTCTGGCATTACGATTTTTCCCATAGTGCCGGCGACGCTAATCTGTACTTAGTTTTTCTTTTCTTTGGTTTAATCTTTCTTTTTTGGGTCATTCAGGGAAAGAAAGGCTATTTTTGGTTGGCGTTAACCTGTTTTATAGTTGCTTTTTATGTTGGTACATCAGTCAGACTGATTATTTTTCTTACATTCTTGAGTTTCTGGTTTATTTATGGTAAAGAATTTTTACTCTTTAATAAAGCATCGCTCAGAAAATATACTTTAGTTATTCTAACAATCGGATTGTTGGCTATTATCTGGGCCAATTCTTCTTTTCCTATTATCAAGAATGTTGTTTTTCACACTGATTTTCATAAGTCATTTAGAAACTTCTTTCTTAAATATTTGAACCATTTTTCTCCCCGGTTTCTATTTTTTGAGGGGGATTGGCAAGAAAAAAGGTTCGGTTTGCCTGATTTGGGGCTATTAAACTATTTAGATTTGTTTTTATTACCAATAGGTACTTATTTCTTGATTAACCAACGAATAAAAAACCAAAGTTTTCTCTGGGTTCTCATCCTGGTCTCTCCGTTATCGGCGTCTTTTTCCAGTCAAGCTATTGATTCGGAGAAAGCTTATTTATTGATCTTGCCGTTGGTAATTATCAGCTCTTTCGGAGTATTAGCCCTGGGGCTTTTAATAAGAAAAAGCCGAATCTGGGCAAGGTGTTTTCTTTCAATCGGCCTGGGATTGAATTATTTTTTTCTTTTTGTTCTATTCTGGGATCGTTACTTTATCCATGCACCTGTGGCTAATTCGCAAGCCTGGCAATATGGTTATCGGGAAGCGGTCAGTTTTGTCAATAACAGAAAGCATTCTTATAATCAGGTAGTTTTTACAAACAAGTACCCTTCGGCCCAGTTTTATTATTACTTTTATACCAACAGATTTTCAGACGACCTTTGTTCTTTCAACCCGCCTGAAAATACGAGAGACAACGATAATTTAGAATTTAGGAATCTTTATTGGCCGGTTGACCGTTTTCAGAAAAAAACACTTTATGTTGCCGCAACTTACGAGATCCCGGAAACAGACATCGAGCTTCAGCAAGCACGAATTCTTAAAGATATTTACTATTTAAACGGAGAATTGGCTTTCCGAATAGTCGAAACCTTATAAAATGACAAAGAATTGGGCTATTTTATTAATCATTATTCTTGCTTCTTTTCTAAGGATCTATCAAATCGGATTAGTTCCTCATGGTTTTAATGCCGATGAGGCGGCAATTGGGTATAATGATTACTCCCTTATTACGACCGGGAGAGATGAGCATGGAAATTTTTGGCCGCTGCACTTTCGGTCATTTAACGATTACAAACCGGGCGGCTATTTTTATTTAGCCTTGCCTTTTGTTAAACTTTTGGGCTTAAGCGAACCGGCTGTCAGGTTACCATCGGTGATTTTTGGTGTCTGGTCCGTTTATCTGATCTTTCTTTTGGCCCGGCAGCTGATTCCGGTACCGGGAAATCTTATTTCCCGAATCCAATTTTCTTATCCGGAAATTGCTGCCTTGATGCTGGCAATTTCTCCGTGGCATATTCAGTTTTCCCGGGGCGCCTGGGAAACAAATGTAGCGACTGCCTTTCTGATTCTTGGTACTTGGTTATTCGTGAAAGGAGTTAGTCGCAATCGTTTCTCTGATTATGTTTGTTCCCTGGTTGCATTTGTTGTTTCCGCTTATGTTTATCACAGTTCCAGGATTCTTGCCCCTTTATTGCTGTTGCTTTTAATCTGGCTGAATAGAAAAATATTTTTTCTGCAAAAATCCAAATTGGCAATCTGGTTGGTAATCGGATTCTTATTGTCTTTTCCCCTCTTGCTAAGTTTCTTGAAAGGAGGCGCCTTGGCCCGTTTTTCCGGAGTCGGAATAACCGGAGACATCGGTCCATTTTGGAATACGAACCGTCTTCGGGGTGAACATGGACCGGATATGGACGCTTTTTGGGTCAAGATCCTTCACAACCGGCCGCTGTCGTATCTGATTAAAATTTTAGCAAATTGGTCAAGTCATTTTGGAGGTGATTTCTTATTCATCAGCGGCGATCCGATAGTCCGCAGTAATTGTCCGGGAATCGGCCAGTTTTATTATTTGGATCTGCTTTTTTTTGTTCTCGGCGCTTTTTTTATCTTAAGGGAGAGAAAGACATCTTTTGGATTCTTAACGGCTTGGCTGATGATAGCGCCATTGCCGGCGTCTTTGACGCTTCAATCGCCCCATGCACTTCGTTCTCATTCGATGGTAGTTCCTTTCCTGTTAATTGTCGCTTATGGAATATATCGATTTTTGCTTTCCTTAAAATCTTCGATACCCGATCGTATATGTAATCCCGGTCCCGGAGCGGCTAAAGGGAAAATTTTAATTCTATTATTGGTAGTGATTTCAGTTTATTTTTGGCAGCTCGGGTATTTTCTGAAAAGCTATCTGGCAGACTATCCGATTAATTCACCCCAAGTTTGGGAATACGGGATGAAAGAATTGGTAAGCTATTTAGAACCAATACATAATCAATACCGGAAAATCCTGGTTACCGATAAATATGATCAGCCTTATATTTTGTTTCTGTTTTATCTGAAATACCCGCCGGCGGTTTTTCAGAAAGAGGCTGTTTTAACTCCGCGGGATAAGTTTGGTTTTTCGACAGTCCGTGACTTTGACAATTTTCATTTTGAGGAAATCGATTGGGAGAAGCTTAAGGATCAAGAGAATGTCTTAATTGTCGGTACCGATGAAGAAATACCCGATTCGGCCAACATCGTCAAACGAATTTACTTTAGAAACAATCGGCCGGCTTTTGAAATTGCCGAGCTTTGAAGTATAATCATTAAGATGATGGGCAAAATATCGGTTGCGATAGCGACTTTTAATGAAGAGGCCAATATTGCTGATTGCCTTAGGTCGGTTAAGTCTTTTGCCGATGAAATTGTGGTTGTTGACGGTGCCTCACAAGATCAAACCAGGCAGATTGCCCAAGGGCTGGGGGCGCGCGTAATTAAAACCAAAAACCGGCCGATGTTTCATATAAATAAAAACCGGGCAGTCGAAGCTTGTACCGGAAACTGGATTTTGGTTTTGGACGCCGATGAACGGGTAAGTCCGGAACTGGGACAGGAAATTAGAAGAGTTGCCCATCGGAAGCGGGAAAAAGGGGACCCGGTTGGTTTTTGGATTAAAAGAAAAAACTTCTTCTTAACGGGCTTTCTGAAGAAAGGCGGCCAATACCCGGATCCGGTAATCAGGTTTTTTGAAAAAGGGAAAGGTAAACATCCTGAAGTCAGTGTTCACGAGCAAATAGAAGTCGACGGCCGATTAGGGTGGTTGAAAAACGATCTTGTTCACCTTTCTAGTCCGACCTTTACTCGATACTTAACCCGTGAGAACCGCTATTCATCGCTCGAGGCTCAATCTATGGCTGAGAGAAAATTGAAAATAAATTTATTTAATTCGTTTCAATATTTGTTTCTGAAACCTATTTCCACTTTTTTTTCTTTATTCGTTCGGCATCAGGGTTTCAGAGACGGCTTTCCCGGTTTTGTTTTTTCGCTTTTTTCCGGGCTTCATTACCTGCTCGCCTATGTTAAGTATTGGGAAATGAAGAGATCCGGCAGGGTAAGGGATATAAAACAAGATTGGTTATAGTATGATCAGGAAATACTCTTTTTGGTTGTTAGTGCTCGTATTGATAAGCCTGATATTCCGTTTAGTTTTTATATGGCGGCATTCTGCCCCTATTACTTATGATCAGGGTCGCGATTTGCTTGATATCAGAAGGACAGTAATATATAAAAGACCGCCACTGATTGGTCCAACGACTTCGCTGCACGGTCTTTTCTATGGTCCTTTTTGGTATTACTTAATTTTGCCTTTCTATATTTTGACAGGCGGGCACCCTTTAAGCTCTTTAGGACCATTAATCTTGTTTTCGGTTTTGTTGCCTTTTTTCTTCTTGAAGATTTTAGACGATAAAGAAATCGCCACGGTTTTCGTTCTTACTTATAGTTTTTCTTGGCCTTTTTTTATCAATACCACTATTGCCCTGAATACGAATCCAATGGTTTATATCGTTCCTGTTATTATTTTATGCTTGAGCCGATACATGAATTGTGGCCGGAAACTGTGGCTGGCTTTATCTTTGTTTTTGCTGGCTTCAGGCTTCCATTTTAATTTTGTGATAGCTGCTTCCTTGGTTCCGGCTGTCCTGTTGCTTTTTTTAATTAATGGAAAAATAAAATCAATCTGGATACATAGATCATTTTTGCCATTTTTTCTCCTTCCCTTTATCCCTCAGCTGATTTTCGACTTACGTCATGATTTTATTCAGACGAAATCGATCATACCGCTAATAGAAGGAAAAACTGGATCTTTGAGCATCTCGCAGATGAGTCCGAAAGCGCGTTTCCTGAGTCGCTTTCCGATCTGGTACAATATTTTTTTGGATTCGGCAGGCAGAAGCAAGCTATTAGCTTATATTTTTCTTTTTCTGATAGCCTGGATTGTTTTGAATTCATATCTTAAAAATAAGCCGAAAAATAAAGAAGTATTTTCACTGTTTCTTACCAGCCTGGTTCTTTTAGCGGTAGTTCTATTTTGTCTTAATATGGCGCCTTTCGAAATATGGCCTTGGTATTTAAATGCCGTTAGTGCCATGATGGTAACCTTGATTGGTGTATCTTTGGCGGTCCTTTATAAAAAAGGCCGTTTTTCAAAAGTACTAAGTATAATACTCCTGTTTTACTGGTTAGGATTTAGTATCCGGCAATATTGGCCATTTCCACTTGAAAAAACCCTCTCTTCCGATCCTGCCAATCTGAGAAATAGGATTCAGGTTATTGATCGAATATATCAGAATGCTGCCGGCAAAGGATTCAATGTTTATACTTTTGCCCCTTACGTTTATGATTATCCCTACCAATACCTTATCTGGTGGCGTGCCAAAAATAAATACGGCTACGTACCGGAGGAATACGTATACTTATCCGGTAAGCCCATTTACGTTGCCGGTAAAAAGGAAGCGGACGCTTTACTGCCGGTTAAGAAAAGCGAATTTGTTTATTTAATCATCGAGCCTTATGAGTCGCAAAAAAACTGGTTTATCGAATGGAGAAATAATTTTTCAGCCGCGGTTGAAGAATGGGAGATCGGAGCAACAAGAATCGAAAAGCTGGGAGAAAAGATATGAATATTGCTGTAGATATTTCACCATTAAAGTCCGGTCACCGTTATCGTGGTATTGGAAAATATACGCAAAAGTTAGTCGATAACCTTCAAAAAGTAGATTGTCAAAATCGATTTTTTTTGATATCCGATAAAGATAGACGGTTGATTAGTCAAGCTGACTTGATCCATTATCCGTTTTTTGATCTTTTTTTTCTGACTTTACCGGTTGTTAAGCGTGTCAAGACTGTAGTTACGATTCACGACCTGATTCCTTTAGTTTTCCCAGTCCAGTATCCGCCGGGCATAAGAGGTAAGATCAAATTCGGCCTGCAAAAGTTATCTTTAAAAAATACCAAAGCGGTAATAACCGATTCGTACTCGTCTAAAAGGGATATTTTAAGATTTCTGAAAATACCGGCCAATAAGATATTTATTGTTTACCTGGCTCCTGATGAAGATTTTCGACCTCTGGGTAATAAAGCAGTACTTGCTGCGATCAGAGAAAAATACCGTTTACCACCATCGTTTGTCTTATACGTTGGCGATGTTAATTATAACAAAAATGTTTTAGGTCTGATTAAGGCTTGTTTAGAAATTAAAATGCCGGTAGTAATTATCGGAAAGCAGGCAGTACAGTCCGATTTTAACCCCGACCATCCTGAGAATCAGCCGCTGGCGCTATTGATTAAAGTTTACGGAGATAATAAAGGAGTTATCCGCCTTGGTTTTGTTCCCACCAAAGATTTGGTGGCGATCTATAATTTAGCCTCAGTTTATTGCCAGCCGTCTTTTTATGAAGGTTTTGGCCTGCCGCTTTTGGAAGCAATGAGGTGTGGCTGCCCAGTGGTTTCCAGTAATCGCTCCAGTTTGCCTGAAGTCTGCGGAAAAGCGGCTGTTTTAGTTAATCCCAAACCTGACGGTCTTGCCAGAGGATTAAAATTAGTTTTAAATGATTTGGCACTCAGAAAAAAACTGGTTGAGAAAGGTTTTCGGCAGGCAAGTAACTTTTCCTGGATCAAGACGGCCAGAAAGACTATTGAAATCTATGAAAAAGTGTATCAGCAAAGGTAAATACCGGTTGATTCTTTTTGCTTGGTTGTTCTTTCAACTGCTGGTTTTTATTAATTTCCAGGTAAGCTCGAAGTTGATAGCCAATAAGGATGGTTATCTTTACTCGGAAAAAGGCCAACAGCCAAAGTGGTTACAGTCTTGGGCAAATTTTGACGGAATTCATTATTTACAGATCGCCCAGCGGGGTTACGGCCTTTATCAACAGGCTTTCTTTCCCTTTTATCCGAAGCTGATCGGTTTTATCGGGAAAATTCTGGCCGGCCAATATCTTCTGGCCGGTTTTTTGATTTCATCAATATCATTATTGGGTGTTTTATACCTGCTTTATAATTTAGTCTTGCTGGATTGGTCGAAGGAAGAAGCAATACATACCATTTTCTTTCTGGTTCTTTTTCCGACCTCATTTTTTTTTACTGCCGTTTACACGGAATCTATCTTTCTCTTTCTGACTTTGCTGGCTTTTTACTGGGCCAGAAAGAGACTATGGCTGCTCGTGCCCTTGGCTATTGCCCTAGCGTCCGCTACCAGGTTGGTCGGTATTTTTTTAATCCCGGCCTTGCTCTTTGAACTGTGGCAGCAGCAGAAAAGAGGACAAAAACTAAAAGTCGGTTATCTTTTCCTGTCTCTTTGGCTGATTTTGATTTCTCCTTTAGGGCTGGTTAGTTATATGAAATATTTAAGTAATAATTATCAGGATTCTTTAATGTTCGTTCATGTTCAGTCGAACTTTGGCGCCCAGAGATCGGGAGGTAAAATGGTCCTTCTTTACCAGGTTTTCTGGCGCTACCTGAAGATGGTAATCAGCTGCCAAAAAAATAGTCTCGTATATTTCAATGTTTGGTTCGAATTATTATCGGCACTTTTGTTTTTAGCGCTTTTAATTCTTGCTTATTTTAAGAAGGTCAATTACTCATATTTAATTTTTGCTTTTTTTGCCTACCTAATACCGACTCTGACAGGAACTCTTTCTTCCTTTCCCCGATATGTGCTGGTTCTTTTTCCGGCTTTTATTGGTTTATCCTTATTTCATAAGGAGCATCCTCTTATTGGAAAGATTTTTTCGTTTATCTTGTTTATATTGCTTTTTATCTGCCAATTTCTTTTTAGTCAGGGATATTGGGTCGGTTAATTACAAAATATGAATATTTTTAAAGAAAAAGCCAGGCTCTTAGCCAGACGGATTGTTCATAATCAGCTGGTGCGGGGCAGTATGATTTTATTTTGCGGCAGTATGATCGGTAATATCAGTAATTATGTATATCATTTATTAATGGGAAGAATGCTTGGTCCAAGTAATTATGGAGCATTGGAGTCGGTTATTTCTCTGGTTTATTATTTGGGGATTCCTTTGGCGGGAATAAATTTAGTGGTAGTCAAGAAGGTTTCGCAATTGCGCGGAGAGGGAAAGGAAAAGGAAATCAGTTTTTTTTATCAGTACATAACTTCGAAAATGTTCCTTATTGGTTTTTTGGGACTAATAGTAATTTCCTGTTTTTCCATCAAGATTAAGAATTTTCTTCACCTTGACTCGAATTGGCCGATTTTGGCAATTATGGCTTATTCTTTCGTCGGCATTTTTATCGGCATAAACTCGGCTGTTCTTAATGCCTTTTACCGGTTTTTAAAGGTTTCTTTTTTAGGAATCTTACAAGCGGGTATAAAGTTGGTCTCGGCGGTGGTTTTAGTCAGCTTGGGATGGCAAGTAATTGGCGCTTCTGGCGCTTTTTTGATTGGTTCGATTTTGGCCCTTGGGCTGAGTTTTTTTTATCTTAAAAAAATTGTTAAGTTTGATCATACGGACAGGATCGGGCGGAAATCGGAAAATATTTTCCGAGATATGGTGCCTTTTTTTGTTTCTTCGGTTGCTTTTACTTCTCTTTACACCACTGACCTGGTTTTAGCCCGCCATTTTTTACCGGCCACCGAAGCGGGTTTATATGCGGCCCTGTCTGTTTTGGGGAAAATTATTTTTTTTGCCAGCGGTCCAGTCGGACAGGTAATGTTTCCGATGGTTTCCAATCGCCAGGCGGCGGGCGTTGACTACCGGCGACTTTTCATGACGAGCCTTTTTTTAGTGCTGCTGGTTAGCTTGGGAATCAGCGGAGTTTATTTTTTCTTCCCGGATCTAATGGTCAATATCTTATTCGGTGGAAGCTATTTGGCCGCTTCTAAATATCTGATTATTTTTGCCCTCTTTTTAACTTTTTATTCTTTGGCGAGCGTGACAGCCCAGTTTTTTCTTTCAATATCAAAAAACGAGACGGTTGTATTATCCGGTTTGGCGGCTTTTTGTCAAGCTGTCTATATTTTTTTCTTTCACCAAGACATCGTTCAGATCGTCTCGGTTTCGGCTATAATCTGCGGTTTACTGTTTCTGTCATTCATGATATATTTTTTTAAGAACTGCCGGGAGGGCTTTCAGCGATGATCGATACCGATCTTAAGAAAAAAATTCGCCGGATCGTTGATTTTCCGGAAAAAGGTATTGTTTTCTGGGACATCGCCCCGCTATTGGAAGATAAAAAAGCCCTTAAATATCTTGTCGGCCGGTTGGTTTTTAAGTATAAAAATAAAAAGATTGATAAAGTCGTCGGTATCGACGCCCGAGGATTTATATTGGCCGGAATTCTGGCGGAGCGGTTGGGAGCGGGAATAGTTATGGTAAGGAAACAGGGAAAATTACCCTGTCAGGTTGAGTCAGCCGATATTGATATCGAGTACGGAAAAAGAACCCTGGAGATTCAAAAAAATTCAATCTTTCCGGGTGACCGGGTTTTACTGATTGATGATGTTTTAGCAACCGGCGGGACTATGGAAGCGGTTGCCAATTTGGTAAAAAAACTGAAAGGCAAAATTGTAGCGATTGCCTTTTTAATTGTTCTTGATTATTTTCCGGGGAGAGACAAATTAAAAAATTACCGATTGGATTCTTTAATTAATTATAAGGACCGGAATGGCAATTAAAAAGCATCAGGCTGAGATCGGTATTATTGGCGGTTCGGGTTTTTACGACCTGGCCGAGGACTTAGAAGAGATCAAAACAGAAACCCCTTACGGGCCGCCTTCTGATAAGATTTCCTTAGGTAATATAGCCGGTCGCAAGGTGGCTTTTTTGCCTCGTCATAATAAAAGCCATGATGTTCCACCGCATCAAATTAATTACCGCGCCAACATTTGGGCTTTAAAAAGCCTCGGCGTGGAGAGAATAATTACCTCACACGCAGTCGGTTCTTTACAGACAGGCATTAAGCCGGGTGATTTTGTTATTTTGGATCAATTTATAGATCGGACCAAAGGAAGAGTTGATACTTTTTATGATGGCCAGATTGCCACTCATGTTTCAACTGCTTTTCCTTACTGTCCCCAACTTCGGAAATTGGCAGTAAAGGTTTGCCGAAATTTAAAACTCCAGGTTCACGAAGAGGGAACGGTAGTAGTTATCCAGGGGCCAAGATTCTCAACGGCAGCTGAATCGACTTGGTTCACTAAGATGGGTTGGGAGGTAATCAATATGACCGAATATCCGGAAATCACGCTCGCCCGCGAAAAAGAAATTTGTTATTGCGCGGTTGCCATTGTCACCGACTACGATGCCGGTTTAGTGGCCGAAGGTGAAATTAAACCGGTTTCGGTGGATCAGGTTCTTAAAATGTTTAAAGAAAATATCGGTTATGCCAAAAAGATTATTCTGTCCATGATTAAAAGTTGGCCGAAGAAAACAACTTGCAGCTGTCAGAGGACTTTGGCAGGGGCACGATTTAGTTAATATTGCAGATGAATAAAGATAAAAAACCAAAAATAGGCAGAAAATTGCTTTCCGTGATAGTCCCTGTTTATAGGGAGGAGAAAATAATTGAAAGAAGCCTTCGGGAGATTGAAAATGCTCTAAAACAGATTCGGCATGATTACGAAATTATCTGCGTAATAGATGGAGATACAGACAAGAGTTACCAAAACGCCCGTAAGGTAAAATCTTCAAAAACCAGGATCTTGCGTTATCGAGAAAACAGGGGCAAGGGCTATGCCATCCGTTACGGTATGGCTCGGGCAAGAGGAGACCTGGTCGCTTTCATTGATGCGGGAATGGATTTAGATCCGAATGGTCTTTCGATGCTCTTGGAACACATGGAGTGGTACCATGCCGATATTATTGTCGGTTCAAAAAGGCATCCTGCATCGGAAGTGAACTATCCATTACCCCGCTTTATTTTAAGTTTTATTACTCAAATGATTGTTTGGATTTTATTTGGTCTTAAAGTAAAAGATACTCAGGTTGGTTTGAAGGTTTTTCGCCGTGAAGTTTTAGAAGATGTCTTACCGCGTCTTTTGATGAAAAGGTGGGCTTTTGATGTTGAACTACTAGTGGTAGCCAGAAAAGTAGGTTATAACAAGATTTACGAAGCCCCTGTTAAATTGACCGAGAAATTCTCCAGTAATGTTAAAATATTTGGCTCAAATGGCATTTGGAAATCCGGCATTGATGTTTTAGCGATATTTTATCGTCTCTACTTAGTTCGTTATTATGAAAGCTATAATAAGCGAAAATGGGATTGTGACCCTAAATTAGCTTTTTCAAAAAGTAAATAAGGTGACCAGCACTACTTCACGCATTTCAGATGGAGATTTGGTAGCAGTAGTTATTCCGGTCAGAACCGCAACCACCTATCTTGAAGAAACAATCTCTTTTTTACGAAAACAATCGTATAAAAAGTATGAGCTGATTGTTGTTACCGACGAGGAAGAAAAGATTGAAACTGCCAGAGTAATCGCCAGTAAAAAACCGGGACCGGCTTACAAGAGAAACTTGGGAGTAAAAAAAGCCAGAGGTAAAATTTTGGCTTTTTTGGATGATGATTCTTATCCCCAAAAAGATTGGCTTAAAAATGCAATCAGGGTATTTGAAGAAGACAAAGACATCGTTGCTGTCTGCGGTCCGTCGTTAACGCCTCCCAATGACAGTATCCGCCAAAAAGCCTCCGGTTGGGTTTGGGCCAGCTGGTTTGGCAGCGCCGGAGCCGGGACTTACCGGAATAAAGTTAGTCACCGGCGGGAAGTTGATGACTTTCCTTCCGTTAATCTGCTGGTTAGAAAAAAAGATTTCGAACGGGTGGGTAGATTTGATATTAAGCACTGGCCGGGTGAAGATACCAAACTATGCCTCGGTTTAACCAAGGGTTTGGGCAAGAAGATAATTTATGACCCCAAAGTAATAGTTTATCACCATCGCCGGCCAATTTTTGGGCCGCATTTGAAGCAAATCAGCCGCTACGCTGTACGCCGCGGTTTTTTTGCCAAAAAGTATCCGGAGACTTCGCGCCGCTTGGGTTATTTTGCCCCGACTATTTTTATAAGCGGTTTAGTTATCGGTAGTATAATATCGCTGTTTTATCCGTTCTTCGAAAATATTTATTTTACAGCCTTGGTAATCTATACCGGGCTTTTGCTGATTTCGGGAGCTGAAGTATTGATAAAAGAGAAGGATCTCTATTTGAGCTGGTTGGTTATGATAGCGATTTTTTTTACCCATGTTTGCTACGGCATATATTTTCCTTATGGTTTTTTCCGTAAAGACTTAGGTATAGTTCCGCATGAGATCGACAAACAAAGGAAAAGATATGTCGGTGGTTAGGTAGATTTCCTGATAATTTTTACGTGTTATACTAGCTGCCAATGAAGATTGTTATTGCTTATCCCCCGTTGGAATCCCCTAAGGGGATTCCGTTTTTAGGTCAGAATCGCCAATTTCAGTGGTCAAAAGTTCCCTGGACCGCTTATCCGATGGTACCGGCTTACGCGGCGACTCTTTTGAAAAAAGCCGGTTATCCAATAGCCTGGCTTGACGGGATTGCCGGCGGCCAGACTTACCAAGAGTGGTTTAATGATTTAAGGAAAGAAAAAGCGGATTTGATGCTGATTGAAACAAAAACTCCGGTAGTGAAGCTCCATTGGAAGATTATCGACAAACTTAAAACTAATAATTCAAAGCTCAAAATTGTCTTAGTCGGTGATCATGTAACCGCCCTTCCGGAAGAAAGCTTCAAGAATTCTCGGGTTGATTATATTTTGGCCGGCGGCGATTATGATTTCTTGCTATTGAATCTTGTGAATCATTTGACAAGAGGAGAAAAACTTGAGCCGGGAATCTGGTATAGAAAAAACTCAAAAATAAAAACTAAAATTTCAAATCCACAACTCAAATATCAAAACTATAAATCTACTGGTCGATTTAGGCTGAATCATAATCTTGATGGCTTGCCTTTTATTGATCGGGAGTTAACCTGTTGGCGGCTTTATGCCTACAAAAACAGCAATTATAGCCGGACACCAGGGACTTATACCATGTTTGGCCGGGACTGCTGGTGGGGAAAATGCACTTTTTGTAGTTGGACAACTTTATACCCAGGTAGAGCTTATCGGGTAATGTCACCAAAGAGGGCGATAGATGAAATCGGATATATTTTAGATCATTGGCCGGTCAGAGAAATCATGGACGATAGCGGGACCTTTCCGGTTGGGGACTGGCTCAGGGAATTTTGTGAAGGAATGATTAGGCGAGGTTACAATAAAAAAATAAAAATAGACTGTAATATGCGTTTCAATGCCTCTTTAACTCAGCAAGATTATGACAGAATGGCAAAAGCCGGCTTTAGGTTCATCCTCTATGGGCTAGAGTCGGCCAACCAAAAAACTCTTGATCGGGTTAACAAGAATCTTCAGGTGGCACAAATCAGCCGGGGAGTCAGAATGGCTAAAGAAGCCGGACTTTGGCCGCATGTGACAGTGATGGTCGGCTATCCCTGGGAGACCAAAAAGGAAGTTTTAAAAACTCTAAGCCTAGCTCAGCAGCTTTTTAAAAATGGTTGGGTTGATACTCTCCAGGCAACAATCGTGATTCCTTATCCGGGAACACCGCTTTTTGCCCAGTGTCAAAAAAATAACTGGTTGAAAACTACGGATTGGAGCCGGTATGATATGAAAGAGCCGGTAATGAAAACACCAATAACCGATGAAGAAATAATGGCTTTGATACGAAATATATACAGTTCTTTTTTAACGCCCGAATTTATCTGGCGGAAATTAAAAGAAGGCTTAACTGATTGGGATAGATTTAAATATTATACTTGGTTGGGAGTAAAATATTTTTCAAAGAGAAAGGATTTTAATGTCTAGATCGAAAAAAGATTATTCTATCTCAGCGCCAATGATTTCATATAATGATGAAACGATTTTGGAAGATTGCCTTGCATCTATCAGAAGCCAAAACTACGATCAGAAGTTAGTAAATATTATAATTATAGATGGTGGTTCTACTGATGCTACTTTGAGAATTGCCAAAAAATACGGAGCGGTTATAATTTCCCGGCCTGACCTTAAAAACCAGCCAAATATCAGGGGAAGACTAGCGCTTGACTTGTCAAGGGGCGATCTGATTCTTTCTCTTTCTGCCGACAATAGGCTTCAAGAACCTGATGCTCTAGTCAAAATGGTGGAGACATTTACTGATAAAGAGATAATCGCATGCCAAACCTTAAGATACGGCTATAAAAAAACCGATCCGATTTTATCCCGTTATTTTGCTCTGATAGGCGGGTGTGATCCAATTGCCGTCGGTTTGGGTAAAGCGGATCGAGGGCCCTATGATAACAGAAATTGGCATTCTTTCGGTACAGTTTACGATTGTGGGGAATACTATAAGGTTAAATTTAAACCCGATGTTTCAAAGATTCCGACTCTTGGCGCCAATGGTTTTTTGGTGAGAAGAGAGCTTTTGGAGAAGATGGATTATAAAGAAAACGCGACGCATATCGATATGTGCGTTAGTTTGATACAACAGGGATATAATACCTTTGCCTTTGTTAAAAATAAGCACATAATTCATTATATTGATGTAGGAGTAATTAATTTTTTAAGAAGAAAAATGCGGTATGCCGGTATGTATTCTGCCACTAAGATAGAGAGAGTTTACGGAGTTTTTCATAAAAAGGATACGAGCTGGCTTATTTGGCTGGTATTTGCCAACACGACGTTTATCGTGCCCTTTTCACGGGCAATCAAGGGATATCTTTATGTGAAAGATATTGCTTGGTTTTTACACCCTGTAATGTGTTTTATGTTTACCTTGGGGTATAGTTGGTTTAATATAAAAAAGTTCTTAATTAATATTAGAGATAAGATACATATTGCATCATAAATTTAAAGGAGCTATATGAAGGTTGTCATTCTCTGCGGTGGAAAAGGAACAAGGATTAGAGAGATTTCGGAAATGATTCCTAAACCGATGCTTCCTATTGGGGAAAAGCCGATGCTTTGGCATATCATGAAAATCTATTCCCACTATGGGATAAATGATTTTATTTTATGTTTAGGTTATAGAGGCTGGGTAATAAAAGAATTTTTCTTAAATTATTGTGCAAAATTAGCTGATGTAACAGTTAGTCTAAATAAACATGATTCGGCTGTTTATCACAACTCTTTCATAGGCGAGGATTGGAAAGTGACTCTGGTAGAGACAGGAGAGGATTCAATGACTGGGGCTCGGGTTTGGAAAGCCCGGAAATACTTAAAAGATGAAGATATTTTTGGGGTTACTTACGGTGATGGTCTGAGCGATATTAATATCAAAGCTCTGTTGCGTGCTCATAAAAAATCAAAGGCCCTGGGGACAGTGACCGGAGTCTATCCTTCTAGCCGCTTTGGCGAAATTAAGGCTGAGAAAAAAGGCATAATTTCTGAGTTTGATGAAAAGCCGGCGGTAGGAGATAAGTTGATCGGTGGCGGTTATATGTTTTTTAACAAGGAAGTATTTAATAAATATTTCAGGGATGGCGAGGATTTGGTTTTAGAAAGTGAAGTGTTGCCCAAAATGGTTCAATACAAGAAACTGCATCTTTATAAACATCGCGGGTTTTGGCAGTGCATTGATACTCCCCGAGAGTTTGATTTAGTGAATAAAATGTGGAGAGACGGCAAGGCTCCTTGGAAGATATGGAAATAAAAAAAGTTCTCGTTACCGGTTCGGATGGCTATATTGGTGCAGTTTTATCAGAAAAGTTAGTCAAAAAGGGTTATCAGGTAGTCGGTTTGGACGCTCTTTTTTACAAAGACCTACTTCTTGGTCCTTATAGAAGAAATTATCATTTGCGTAAGGGCGATATTTGTAATTTAGGGAACTTTGATTTATCAGGTTTTGATGCGGTTATTCATCTAGCTGCTTTGCCTGATGACCCTTTGGAAAGACTTAATCCGGAGTTGACGGAAAAGATTAATCATCTAGGAACGGTTAAATTAGCTAAGGCTTGCAAGAAAGCTGGAGTTGGTAAGTTTCTTTTTTCTTCTTCTTGCAGTGTTTACGGTTGGTCAAAAGAAGCAGTGGCTGAAGCTAGTCCGACTAATCCTTTAACCACCTATGCTTGGAGTAAAAAGCAATCAGAAGATGAGCTTTTAAAATTAGCTGACGATGATTTTTGCATTGGGATTCTAAGAAACTCTACCGTTTATGGTTACTCGTCTAAATTCAGGGGTGATTTGGTGGTTAATAATTTGACGGCGTCGGCTTTAGTTTTGGGGGAGTTGAGAGTAAAAAGTGACGGGACTCCCTGGCGGGCCCTAATTGATGTTCGGGATCTGAGTGAAATTTTTGTTAAGTTTTTGGAGGCGAAAGCAAGAAAAATAAATGGCGAGGTTTTCAATATTGGTTTTAATGAAAATAATTTTCAGGTTAAAGATATTATTAAGTTAGTTTGCCGGCAGCTACCACGATGTGGAGTAGTTTATACCGGTGAGCACAGTGATGATAAGCGGAGTTATCGAGTAAATTTTGATAAGCTTGATTCTCTTTTTCCGAACTTGAGGCAAAATTGGCCTTTAGGGAAGTCGATTGAGGATTTGGTGGTAAAATTAAAGCAATTTGGGTATACTCGAGAAGATTTCGATTCAGGGAAGTATAATCGAGTCGAGAGATTACTGAAGGTAGTTTGAGAAAAGTGTTTCAGGGAAATAATCAGATGACTAGTAGTTACTGGCGGAAAAGACGGGTTTTAGTCACTGGCCATGAAGGTCTCCTTGGTTCTTGGTTAACTAAGGCCTTGATAAAGCAGGGGTCAAACCTTATTGGTTTAGATAAGGTAAAGGCGCGTCAATTTTCTGTTTTGGCTGGGTTTAGGGATAAGATTAAAATTGCTAAGGGTAATGTTTCTAGTTTGACCTTGGTAAAAAAGGTTATTAAAAGATATAAACCGCAAACAATTTTTCACCTGGCTGCCCAGGCGATTGTTGGCGAAGCTAATAAAGACCCGATTGAGACTTTTAAATCAAATATTCAGGGGACATGGAATCTTTTGGAAGCAGCCAGAGGGAATGATTTTATTGAGTCGATTGTGGTGGCTTCAAGCGATAAAGCTTATGGAGTTCAAGAAAGTCTTCCCTATCAGGAAGATAGTTCTTTAAGAGGATCTCACCCTTATGATGTTTCTAAAAGTTGCGCTGATTTGCTTTCTTATACTTATTACAATACTTATGGTTTGCCGGTTTGTATGACTCGTTGCGGGAATATTTTTGGTCCGGGAGACCACCATTTCTCTCGGATTGTTCCGGACACGGTTCGAAAAGCGCTGGCTGGAGAAACGCTCTTAATCCGCAGCGATGGTAAGTTTACCCGTGACTATATTTATGTTAAAGATGTGGTAGAAGGCTATCTTCTGTTAGCCTCCAAAATGAAAAAACTTGGTCTTTATGGCCAGGCTTTTAATTTTAGTAACGAAAAACCAGTTTCTGTCTTAAAGTTAGTAAGCGCTATTTATAAACTTTGTGGTCAGGAGTCAAACTATAAAATAGTTAATCAAGCTAAGGCGGAGATAAGAGATCAATACTTATCTTCCCAAAAAGCCAAAAAGATTTTGGGATGGAGGGCAAAATACAACCTGGAAAGGGGATTGCAAAAAACAATTAAATGGTATACAAAAGTTTATAGCTTTGTTTAAAAATAGAGGTAAATGAAATTGAAGCTTAAAAATTTGTTTGACTTTGAGCTATCAAGGAAAGAGAAACCGCTGTTTATTTTTGAATTGGCTAATAATCATATGGGCAGTGTTGAACATGGTTTAGGAGTAATCAGAAGTTTTTATAAGGTGGCCCAAGAGTTTGATTTTAATTTTGCTTTTAAGTTTCAATTTCGTGATATTCCCAGCTTTATTCATCCTGATTATCAAAAAAGGATGGATATCAAATATGTAAAGCGATTTTCGGAAACAGATCTTTCAGAAAAAGAATGGAAAACTTTAAAAAACGAACTTGATAAATTAGGCTTTATTTCCGTTTGTACCCCTTTTGATGAGAAATCAGTTGATAGGATTGAAGCCTTAAATTTTGATATTGTCAAAATTGGCAGTTGTTCTTTTAATGATTGGCCATTGCTTGAGAGAATTGTTAAAACCAAGAAACCAATTATTGCTTCGACAGCAGGCGTAGAGCTTGAAGATATAGATAAAGTGGTAAGTTTTTTTCAAAACCGGAAGAAACGGTTTGCCCTAATGCATTGTGTGGGCGAATACCCAACAGGAGAAGAAAATTTACAGCTTGGCCAAATAGATATGCTTAGGAAGAGATATTCGGGGGTGGTGATTGGTTTTTCAACTCATGAAGATCCGAATAGTTTCGAAGCGGTTAAATTGGCAATCGCTAAGGGGGCAAGGATTTTAGAAAAGCACGTAGCGGTTAAAACAAAAAAATTTAACATCAATGCTTATTCAGCCACTCCGAATCAAACTAAAAAATGGCTAAAATCGGCTGAAGAGGCTCTAAAAATGAGTGGACTTACAGATCAGAGAGCTGAATTTACTAAAAAAGAGTTGGCTGACCTGAGGCAATTTAAAAGAGGGGTTTTTGCCAAAAAGGAAATTAAAAAAGGCGAGCTTATTGATATTAAGGATGTTTTTTTTGCCTTTCCTAATCAAGAGGATCAAGTTTTAGCCAATGATATGTCTAAATATACTCACTTTTATGCTAATAAACAAATTAAAAAGAATGAAGCGATTATTGATGTTAAAAAAGTAAATATTAGAAAAAAGATTTATTCAATAGTGGAGAAAGCTGATAAAATTTTGAAAAAATATAAAATTGCGATTCCTCAAAAAACTGATTTTTCAATCTCTTATCATTATGGACTTGAGAAATTTTATCAATATGGCGGGATTTTGATAGATTGCGTTAATCGAGAATACTGCAAAAAATTAATTGTTATGTTTTCGAACCAGAAGCATCCGGCACAATATCATAAAAAGAAAGAAGAGACTTTTTATATTCTTGGTGGTAAGTTCGTAATTACTTTAAATGGTAAGGAAAAAAATTATAAAGCAGGTGATATCGTGACAGTAAAGCGGAAAGTGAAGCATAGCATGAAAGCTAAAACTGATGGGGTATTCGAGGAGGTTTCTTCAACTCACTATGTAAAAGATTCTTTTTATGAAGATGAGAAGATTGGGAAAAATAAGAATAGGAAAACGTATATTACCTATTGGATAGATTAAAAAAATCTTGATAAACATAGACAGGTATACTATAATGCTAAAAAAATATATTTGAAATCATTTTATGAAGGCGAAATTAGTATCTCAAACACGTCACGAACGGCTAGTATTGGGAAAGCATATTCCTCTGACTACTCCGTTTGTTGTTTACATTGAGCCATCAGGCTATTGCAATTTGAAATGTGCGTTTTGTCCCCAAACAAGTGGCGACAAGGCTTTCAAAAGAGATTTTATGTCTCTTGAGCTTCTTAAAAAGCTAATCGATGATTTGTCTGAATTTCCCGATAAAATTAAGGTACTGCGCGTTTGTGGCAATGGCGAACCCTTAATGAGCAAGAACATTGTGGGAATACTGCAGTATGCAAAGGAAAAAAAACTTATTGAAAGGATAGAGTTGATCAGTAACGGAACTCTGCTTAATCCTGATTTGATTAAAAATCTGCCGCGTTTTGCTGATAGAATAATTTTTTCTATTGAAGGATTATCGGCCCAGGAGTATAAGCGTATCTCCAATGTCAAGATAGATTTTGAAAAATTATTGAAAAATATTCGCGCTTTGCACGCTGGCAGCGGTGATTGCATTATTCATGTTAAGATTCATCATCAAGCGGTTCCCTCAAAAAGTAAAAAAAGAAAATTTTTAGATTTATTTGGTGACAGCTGTGACGAAATATACATTGAAAAATTAGTTTCTATGTGGCCTGAATTTGATGGTCCTTACTCCAGTAGTGAGTTCAGGTACGGAGGGAAGGTGGTCAAGCGACAAGTTTGCGCTCAAATGTTTAAGGGTTTTCAAATTCAAGCAGACGGCCAAGTTGTTCCTTGTTGCGTCGATTGGAGAAGGATAAACATCATCGGTGACGCCAACAAAAGCTCACTTTTAGAAATTTGGAATGGTAAAAAGTTAAGAGGGTTGCAGATTGCCCATTTGATGGGAAGCAAAGATAAAATTGAACCCTGCAAACAATGTACAATGAACGACTATTGCGAACTTGATAATATTGATCAGTATGCAGAAAAGATTATAGAGCGGTTAAAAAATATAAAAACTTTTCCACGTGATTAAAAAATTGGTTAGGAAATGCCCGATATGCTTTAATAAGTCTGGCCAAATACTTCATCATCAATTTTTTGCGATACCCGAAAACTATCCTTTGCCAGAAGAATATGATGTTGTTTGTTGCCAAAAATGCGGCTTTGTTTACGCCGATACGCCCGCCCGCCAGCGAGATTACAATAAGTTTTATCAAGAATTTTCAAAATATGAATTTAGTGGTGCGACAAAAACGACCACGAAATGGAACTTAAGCAAATTAACGCCGATATCAAATCGTTTAGAGAACAAAAACGCTTCAATACTGGATATTGGCTGCGCGAACGGCGAATTATTAACCGAATTCAAAAAATTAGGGTATAAGAACTTAAATGGATTAGATCCGTCTCGAAAGTGTGTCGAGAATGTTCAAGAGGGCATAAATGCTTTTGAGGGAGAGCTTTTTACCATTCGCTCCGCGATTCCCCGACAGAAATTTGACTGCATTATTCTTTCTCATGTTCTGGAACATATCTGTGACTTGCAAGTAGCCGCTGATAATATCGTCGGTAAACTAAATGAAAACGGGATATTGTATATTGAAGTGCCGGACGCATCACGCTATACAAAATATTACCTCGTCCCTTTTCATTATTTTGATTGCGAGCATATTAACCATTTTGACGAAAATTCTCTCAACAATTTATTTCTTCAAAAAAATCTTGATTTGGTGGAATTTGCAAAAAAAGAAAGTCATGTGTCTAATAAACTCTATCCAGCCGTTTATACTCTTTACCAAAAAAGAACCCCAAAAAAGCCACCCGAAAGGATCGCTCCCAGTTTCAAAGTTAGAGATTCAATTGTTTCCTATATTAAGAAATCACGTCGTCAGGATAAATGGCCCAAAATAGACAGGATTGCTAAGTCACAACAGGAGATTGCTATTTGGGGAGCAGGGTCCTATACGATGCGGCTTATCAATAATACTTCTCTTGGCAAATGCAAGATTGCCTTTTTTATTGATAAAGACGATAAAAAACAAGGAATGAAAATAAAAGGGGTCCCTATTTTTTGTTCACCAGACAGGCTAAAATCATTTAATGGCGTCATTGTTATTTGTGCTGCTTTATACAGCGATGAAATCTTAAAAGAGATAGAAAAGATGGGGCTCAATAATGAAATTATTACTATGAGATAATATCAAAAAATATCATGGCCAAGAAAAAGATAAAACCCGAGGAAAAGAGCAGAAGAAACAAACTCAAAGAAGAAAAACCTTTGGTCTATGAGAAGATTATGAAGTTTGATGAAAAACTCAAAAGAGGAGAAAGCATTGCCATTATTCAACTTCAATATAACTACACCTGTAACTTTCGTTGTCAGCATTGTTCGATTAAAACAATGCAGGGTAAGCAAAATAAGCGGTCATTGACCATTTCTGATGTTAAAAATCTTTTTCAACAAGCAGACGAACTAGGCTTGGCGCGGGTAACGATCACCGGGGGTGAACCGCTCGTATTTAAAGATTTTGACGAATTGGTTGCTGCTATTAATCCACAAAAGTTTTACATCAACTCTGATACTAACGGCTGGTTTTTGGACGAGAAAAAAGCCAGGCATTTAAAAAGCATTGGGGTGGATAGGGTCCAGTTGAGCATCGATAGTCTTAACGCCGAGGAGCATGATGCGTTTAGGAGAATGCCTGGTGCTCATGCGAGGGCAGTAAAGTCAATTGATGCCGCCCTAAAGGCTGGTTTAGGCATTTTTATCCAAACCGTAGTTTGGAAACAAAGGCTTTACTCAGATGAGTTTGTTAACTTTATTAAATATTTTGATAAGAGAGACATTGGGATTTTTGTGAGCTATGCCAAGCCGGTTGGGGCTTGGGAAGGGAATTTTGACAACCTGATTGATAAAAAAGATATGAAATACATGGAAGAGCTTGAAAAAAAATACAAGGTTTTTACTCATTTAACCCCGGCCTATGGTCTTAATATGGGTTGTATTGCCGTTAAAGGCATGTTTTCCGTTACCCAATATGGGGATGTTCTGCCTTGTCCATACATATATGTCTCGATTGGTAATGTCTTTGAAGAACCGCTAAAAGATATTATTGAAAGAGGGTTTAGTATTAAATACTTCGGCGAGCGGGTTGAAACTTGTCAGATTGCCGAAGATAGAGATTTTATTAAAAATTATATCGCTAAAAAGACTTATGGTAAACCCCTTCCGGTTCACTGGTCTAAGGTTTTTACAGCTAAAGATAAAACAAAAAAACCATTTAACAAAGACAAAAGACTGTTCCAATCATGAATATTACCGAAGCGATTGCTTTTCTTAACAAAAAAATTCCCAATCGAAAAAAAAGTTTGCCTGAAGAAGTATTTTTTTTTATCAGTGGCCTTACCCCATTGGTGAATGTTGATCTTTTGATAAAAGATGAGGATGGGCAGACTCTTTTATCGTGGAGAGACGACCAGTTGTCAGGGCAAGGCTGGCATCTTCCGGGGGGGATTGTGAGGTATAAAGAAACTCTGGAGACAAGGCTCAAAAAAGTCGCCCAAGCAGAAGTAGGGGTTGAGGTAAGTTTTGACCCTATCCCAATCGCCGTTAATCAATTTATTAATCACAAGCGGGATGTCAGAAGTCATTTTGTTTCGATTTTATTCAAGTGCTTTCTGACAAGGACATTTATTCCCATTAACAGGGGCCTGAAGGAAACCGATCCTGGTTATCTCAAATGGCATGGATCATGCCCTCGTAATTTACTGGGGTGTCATCATGTTTATAAAGACCTTATATGAAAGCCACAGATATTAGCGGACAAGCACCCGGGGGAAAAAGAACAAGACTGGCGGCTGTTCTTCCCCTGGCGACGCCATTTGTGGTTCAGATATTTCCCATTTATGCCTGTAATTTTAAGTGTAATTATTGCATTTTTCATTTAGACAAGAATAAGCGGGGTTTTATTTCCGATAAAGTGGTCATGGATCTTGGTTTGTATAAAAAATGCGTTGATGATATGGCCAAGTTTCCAAACAAGATAAAAGTGGTTCGTTTTGTGGGAATCGGCGAACCACTCTTGCACCCCAATATCGCAGAGATGGTTGCCTATACCGCTTCCAAAAAGATCGCCAGGACAGTCGAAATGTTAACCAACGCTTCGCTTTTGACGCCTAAAATGTCAGACTCACTTATTTCCGCCGGACTGACAAGATTGGTTGTCTCCTTGCAGGGAACGACCAAAGAAAAATATAAAGAGGTCTGTCAAACAGACATCGATTTTGAAGAATTTGTCAAGAACCTGCGCTACTTTTTTGAAAATAAAGGCGATACCCAAATGTATATTAAAATCATCGATTGCGCTTTGCAGGGCAAGGACGATGAAAAGAAGTTTTATAAAATTTTTGGCGATCTTTGCGATACGATTGCCATCGAACATATGGTGCCGATTCACTCAAACGTGGACTATGAGAAAATAATCAAGGGTAAAAAGATGTCTTTTACCCAGTTTGGATTGCCGGTTTCAGAAGTCAAAATTTGTCCCCAGCCTTTTTTTCACTTTCAGATTAATCCGGATGGCAAAATTGTTCCCTGTTATTCTTTTGAATATCCTGAGATTTTAGGTGATTGTCATGAAGAATCAGTGGTTAAGATATGGAATGGAAAAAAATTTCAAAGTTTTAGGCGCCGGATGCTTGACGGCGTTTCCCAGATGCCCAAGATATGTCCAAACTGTGATTTAATTAAGTATCGATTATTCCCGGAGGATGTTTTAAATGATGATGCCGAGCGGCTTAAAAAGTTTTATGAGACATGAAAAAAGCAAAAATTGCTGTTTTTGGCGCCACTTCTCATATTGCCAAAGGATTGATTAACAATTTTCTAGAGAGAGAAGAATTCAGCCTACATCTCTATACGAGATCGCCGGACAAGGCCTGCCGTTTTCTTGGCACGATAAAGAAATCCCCTGATAAGAATTGTGTTATTCATGAAGGTTATGAGAATTTTATTAAATCTTCTTATGATATCATCATTAACTGCGTTGGCGTGGGGCCTATAGATAAGTTACAGGGTAATTATACTAATTACTTTATGGTAACCGAAAAATATGACAATCTGGTTATTGAGTGTCTGCGTAGCAGCTGTCCTGAGGCTCTTTATATCAGTTTCAGTAGTGGAGCTATTTATGGTAGCGGATTTACAATGCCGGCGGAGGAAAACACGATGAGTAGTATCCGGGTGAACCATGTTGCTAAAGAAGATTATTACTCTATTAGCAGACTCAACTCCGAGGTGAAGCATAGGGCATTTGATTATTTGAGGATTGTTGATCTTAGGGTTTTTTCTTATTTTAGTAGATTTATTGATTTGACGGATAGTTATTTTATTACTGAATTACTGGATTGTGTTTTAAAGAAAAAAGTGTTTGTTACCACTGATAAGGACTTTGTTCGCGATTACCTACATCCGAAAGATATGTACTCGGCAATAAAAGGATGTATGAAGTTTAAAAAAATCAATGCCGCTTTTGACATAAACAGCGCTAGGCCAGTTGAAAAAAAGGAAATCCTTGATTACTTCTCATCAGAATACGGTTTGAAATATCAAGTAAGCCGGGCTTTAAAACATGTTAGCGCGACTGGTTCAAAAGATATTTACTATTCCAAATATAATAAGGCAAGAGAGATTGGTTATAAACCGGTTTTTACATCGATGGAAACAATTAAGGAAGAATCAAAATACATTTTAACTGCTTAAAATAAGGAACATGAAGATGAATGATTATGTCGTTAGATTTATTAAAAAGATTATTGATTTCTATTATTTTTGCTAAGGGGATTTAATTTAAAAAATAATAAATAATTATGAGACAGGTTAATAAAATAAAAGTAATAGTACTAGATTTTGATAATTGTATCGTTTTAGACCCGACAACCAGAAGAGGATCTGAAGAGGTTAAAGATCAGGCTTGGTGTAAAGTCTTCACGGAATATGATCCGGAAGAACTTGAAAAGGTGATAGCCGAAGCGCAGGAGCAAATTAAGGGTGGTAAAGGAGATCGTCGCGATATCGTGCGTCTTGTTTGTAAACATTTTGGCATCCCAGAAGAAAAAATCCCTACTGAAATAGAATATCGTTGTGAGGCTTTTAATGCCATTGTCCAGGTTGGTATTTTACAAATCGGTGTTTCGCCAGAAAATCGCCAAGCGATAAAAATTCTCTCTGGAAAGATGCCGGTCTATATTAATACAGCCACGCCTAAGGAACAATCTTTAGAAAGTCTTGCAGCGTTAGAGTTGGGGGGATTTAAGGATGTTTATGGACGTCCCGGAAACAAAGTCGAGAATCTAAAAACTATCATTGAGAGAGAATCAATCGATCCCTCAAAAATTCTTTATGTTGGAGATAGTGAGAACGACTGGCAGGCAGCCCAAGCAGTCGGGTGTCGATTTATCGGTGTCCAAACCGCCCGCAATACTGCTTGGCAGGGGAAACAGCAAGAATTCCCCGTCATTCATTCATTAGCGGAAATATTGGAGTTAGAGGCTTGGGAGACAAAATGAAACTTAGCGACTACGTTGTCAAATTTTTAGAGAAAAATACTGATTCAATTTTCCTTTTGTCTGGTGGTGGGATTATGCACTTGGTCGATTCGGTTGGGAGATCTAAGCTTAACGCTTATTGCTGTCATCATGAACAAGCAGCGGCGATTGCCGCTGAGGGTTATGCCCGGATAAAAAATGACATTGGCGTTTGTTTGGTGACAACAGGACCCGGAGGAACTAATGCGGTAACTGGCGTTGCGGGCGCTTGGTTGGACAGCATTCCGATTTTAGTCATCAGCGGCCAAGTAAAGAGAGATAATATTGTCCCACGCAAAAACGGCGTGCCTGTTTTTAGAGCACTTGGTTTTCAAGAACTAAACGTCATTGATATCGTTAAACCAATTACCAAATATGCGGTAACCGTTGAAAAAGAGGCTGACATTCGTTACCACCTGGAAAAAGCAGTTTATCTGGCCAAGTCAGGCCGTCCAGGCCCGGTCTGGGTTGAAATCCCTCTTGATGTTCAGGGCCCTGTTGATGCTCAAACTGGTCAAGTAGATCCTAAAAAATTAAGGCCTTTCGTTCCTTCATCAAATTTTCAATTTAAATTACCTAAAATTCAGATTGATTTGATTGTAGAAAAATTACAGAAAGCAAAGAAACCACTCCTTTTGGTAGGAAACGGGATTAGATTGAGTGGTGGAGAAAAAATACTTTGGCAACTGATCGAAAAATTAAAAATAAACGTGGTGACTGCTCTTTTTACGGCCGATGATTTGGTTACGGATGATTATTCCTATTATTTGGGTCGGCAAGGCATGCCTGGTAATGAGTCAGCCAATTATGCGATTGACAATTGTGATCTCCTTTTGGTGATTGGTGAAAGATTACAACTTACCCAAACTTCTTACGATTATAAAAATTTCGCCAAGGACGCTTTTAAAATTATGGTTGATATTGATGCGGCAGAAATGCATAAGAAAACAGTGAGTATTAATGTTCCAATTTGTTGTGATGCGAAACTATTTTTACAAGAATTGTCCAAACAAAATATCAAACTTAATCGTTGGGAAGTAAAAATTCAGCCGATCAATCCTAAAAGTTTTCAGGGAGATAAAAAATATCTTAATGTTTATAAATTTTTAGCAGAATTAGGTAAACAGACAAAAAATTATCATCTGGCAACCGCTAACGGGATGGCGAGTTTAGCTGCTCATCAGGCTCTTAAGATAAAGCGGGGACAGCGGTTTATCACCAATGCTGGTTTAGGACAGATGGGATCTGGCCTTCCTTTGGCAATTGGAGCTTGTATTGCCGATCATAAAAGGCCAGTCATCTGTATGGAAGGCGATGGATCGATAATGCTTAATATTCATGAGTTACAAACTATGGTTCATCACAATCTTCCCTTGAAAATTTTTATCTTCAATAATAATGGTTATTACTCAATAAAAGTAACTCACGCTGCTTTTTTCAAAAGAATTTTTGCCTCAACCCCGGAAACGGGTGTAAGTTTTCCCAATTTTGAGAAACTGATAAAAGCTTGGGGAATAAAATACGAGAAGATTGCTGCTAATAAAGATCTTTATAAAGTTAAAAAAGTAATAGATTACCGGGGAGCGGTAGTTTGCGAGTTAATGATTGATCCCGACCAGCCGATGCTACCCAAATGGACTGCAGGAAAGTACCGATTGAGGTAAAAAATCAGAAGTCCTGCAAATGATTTTTCGGAAAGAGCTGGTTTGGAATATGTATTGCAAGCTGATTCAACCGGGCTTTTGGATGTTATAGATAGAATAGAGAAGAAAAGAATTAGTGGCCTTGCTCAGACCTTCTTTACTACGGACATTCAGGAATTAGATGATTGAAAAAGGGCTTTGGTCTTGTTAGGATTTAGATCAATCAGGAGTTTTCGCTTCAGAAATGTTTTAGTATGGATGACAAAAAAGCAATCAGGAAACAGATTTTGACTCTGGTTAAAAAGTTTCATCAGCTCAGTGGTGAAGAACTTTTTATTCCTGGTAAGACGCCAGTTAGATATGCGGGTAGAGTCTATGATGAAAAAGAGTTAGTAAACTTAGTTAATGCTTCTTTAGATTTTTGGTTGACAGCCGGACCCTATGCCCAAGAATTTGAAAAAAAATTGGCTGGCTTATTAGGGTTAAAATACTGTCTTTTGACTAATTCTGGTTCGTCAGCCAATCTTTTAGCTGTTTCGGCTTTGACTTCCAACAAATTGGGAAAGAAAAGGCTAAAGCCTGGTGATGAGGTGATTACGACTGCTTGCGGATTTCCAACGACCTTAAACCCAATAATTCAGAATAATTTGATTCCGGTATTTGTAGATGTGGCCCTTGGAACTTATAACATTAATGCGGATAAAATCGAAAAAGCAATTTCTAAAAAAACTAAAGCCATTTTTATTGCTCATACTCTTGGTAATCCTGTTAATCTTGATAAGATTCTAAAATTGGTAAGAAAATACAATCTTTGGTTTATTGAAGATAATTGTGACGCTTTAGGTTCGATGTATAAAGGGAAATATACTGGCAGTTTTGGTCATCTTTCCACCACTAGTTTTTACCCAGCTCACCATATTACGATGGGTGAAGGAGGAGCGATTTTAACTGATGATTTGCTTTTAAAAAAAATTGTGGCTTCTTTTCGTGATTGGGGTAGAGATTGTTGGTGTGAACCAGGGCAAGATAATTCATGTAGCAGGCGATTTTCTTGGCAGTTAGGCGAACTTCCATATGGCTACGATCATAAATATATTTATTCTCATATCGGTTATAATTTAAAAATAACTGATATGCAGGCGGCAATTGGGGTCGCCCAGCTCGAAAAACTACCTCGATTTATTAAAGCGAGAAAAAGAAACTTTGAGTATCTTATTAGTAATTTACGGGATTGGGAAAATTTTTTTGTTTTGCCTATTCGGGACGGTTATTCTGATCCAAGTTGGTTTGGATTTCCTCTTTTGGTTAAAAAGGATGCTCCTTTTGATCGGGGGGAAATTGTTAGTTTTTTGGAAAAGAATAAAATTGCCACCCGGATGCTATTTGGTGGGAATTTAACTAAGCAGCCTGCTTATTTGGAGACAAAACATCGAATTTATGGTTCTTTGGAAAATACAGATTTAGTAATGAATAATCTTTTCTGGATTGGAGTTTACCCTGGCTTAAATGAAGGAAGATTGAATTATATTATTAAATCTTTCAGAGAATTTTTAGAAAAATATAAATGACTAGAAAAAATGGATAAAATAAACTTGCAAGGAGGGAATGTTAATATTGATAGTTCTTTTTATGCGATGACTTTTTCTTTCATTAAGAAAAATGCTTCAGTTTTAAACCTTGGTTGCGGAATTAATTTTAATTTTGAAAAGGCTTTAAAAAAAGAAAAGAATGTTAATATAACCAGTGTTGATATTATTCCCCAAGTCTTTAAGCCTGATTTTGTCGATAGATTTATTCTTCAATCAGTAGAAAATGAATTTCGTCTTGATAAAAAGTTTGATGTAGTAGCCTTTTTTGAATTGATTGAGCATATAGATAAAACAGACGTTCTATTTAAAAATTGCTTTAATAATCTAAAGGATGATGGTAATTTAATTTTTTCTTTCCCTAATTTATCCTCTATCTATGCCCGAGTTGAATTACTATTAGGATATCAACCGCATATCCTAGAGGTTTCCAACGAATATGGAAATTTTGGCACCGGTATATTTGGGAAAATTAATAATAAACCAGGCGGAAGCATACACCATATAAGAGGTATAACTTATAAAGCGATGATAGGAATGGTTAACTATCACGGATTCAAAGTAATTAAAAAAATAGGATTCGACTATAGATTTGGGAAACTATTTTATTTTTTTTCTAGTATTGCCCCCATAAATATTTTTATATGCAAAAAAAATATTTAATCATATCTTTTATAATATTATCGATAATTATCCCGTTTATCTGGTTAAAAGGAGAGTATCTGTTTGTATCAGAAGAGTCTAGCTTTGCCAATTATCAAAATATAATTGATAAAAACTTGTTTTCGTGGAGTGAAAAAGCAAACTATGGGCAAGCATCATCTCTTGGCGACCATACGATGATTATTCCTAATGCTATTTTTTATAAATTACTATCAGAGGTCGGCTTGAGTAATCACTCTATACAAATAGTATTTCTACAGGTTTTTCTACTTTGTTCTCTTCTTGGAATGAGCTGCCTATTAAGATTCTTTACCAGTAATAATGTCATAATTTTTACAGGCTCCTTACTCTATATATTCAATTTTTATTTTACTTCGACTATTTTTTATAGTGCCAAAATGTACCAGCTCATTTTAATGCCCTTATTCTTTGTTCTTTTATATAAGTTTTTAAAGACAAGAAGTTATAGGTACGCAATATACAATTTCGTTTACTTTTTTTTATTTCAGGCAATTTTTTGCAATCCGCCCCAGTTAGCGACGACGCTTTTTGTGTACGTTATAGCGGTAGTGGTATTTATATTTTCTGAAAAAATTAGTTTGTTTAATTTTTTTAGGGAATATATTTATAGGTTATGCATTTTCTTCATTTTATTGATGCCCATTTTTTTTTATCAAGGACTCATTTATAGATTACTGATGAATAATTTTGATGAAATCAGGCAGGCAGCTACTTTTAAAGCGATAGGTTCGCCGCTTTTTTTAATTTTTCAACTAAGAGGAGGATGGTGGGAATATTTAGATTACGAAGGTGTTTTTTATAATATTTGGCTATATTTTTATGATAATTCTTTTGTAATTTTGCACTCATTTATAATATCGAGCCTCTCAATTTCTTTCTTATTTTTCAAAAAAAGTAGAAAAATTGCTAATATTGTTTTATTTTTATTTTTATTAATCTTTATTTTGTTTGCCAGCGGATCTAGTTTTATTCCGGAAATATATTTATGGTTTTATAGGAATGTTCCTTTCTTTTATATTTTCAGAGAGCCATTTGCGAAATTTATGCCCCTAGTTTTATTCTTAATGGTTACTTTATTTTCAATCTCTTTGGATAATATTTACGAAAAATTTAGAAACAGAAATCATAAAAATTTTTTTATCGTTTGTGTTTTTTTTCTTGTTTCAATTGGCGGCATCCCATTGTTTTCTTATAACTTTTTTGATCGTACAAACGAAGGCTGGAAGAAAAATCTTATAAAATTGCCGTATTATTGGTATGAATATTCATCGTGGTCAAAGAGCACCAAGGACTCTTTCATATTGCCTTTCCCTTTTATGACAGAAGGCTATGATTTGAATTATAAATGGTATGATGAAAATTTGGGAAATTCAAATGCAAAAATATACCATTTATTTGGTAATTCTAATTATATAGGAGATTATTATAATAAGATTGCTCCCTATAGCAAAATACTGCAAGCCTTTGTAGATAAAAAAAATTTTAATTTTATTAAACTGGGAACGATTGACTATTTATTAGACCAGAACGATATTGACAAGACTAGAGTTGAGGCGTTAATTAAATGGGAATCTGGAATAAAAAAATACTTCCAAGAAGATTATTTTAAGAACTTTGGAGACAAATTATTTATTTATAAAATTAAAGATGAATATTTTCTCCCCCGTTTTTATATTCCCCAAAATATAATTTATGCGAGGGGTAACATAGAGAGTTTGGTGGATATAGTGGGGCTTGATAACTACGAAATGAGATCAGCTATATACCTTTCAGATACTCCTGGTAACTCTGATAAGAAACTGGCAGCATTGAATTGGGCGGATGAGGTGTTTGTGAGAGGAAAGCTGGAGAATATGATTGGCGGAGAGGAATTGACAATAGTGCCCAGGGAGATAGAGTTGCCTGATGTCCGATGGAGTCCAAACCAATTGATTTACCCCCTAATTTTAAAAGAGGAAGAATATGATAGCTGGAAGGTTAGAAAAGAGCCCGAAAAGTTGTTTGAAAAGGATTTGTTTTATGCCTCGAAGAGGATAGTAGAGATGAAAAGGTTTGCCGATAGTATTGATGAAGAGCGGATAATACGGCTGGCGGAGCGCTATCGGAGAGAAATGATAGACGCTCTTGAGATTTTAATAAGCCTGAAAGAATCAAAAAACAAGAATTTTCCGAGGTTTTTGGCGAACTTTGAGGGGAGTTTGCGGGAGCATGGAGTAAAAATAGAAGAAATTGGGAGATTAAGAGATTGGGAAGATGTTTTTAAGGAGTTGGAGGAAAGAGCTAATGGGCTTGAGGTTAAGCGAGACTTTTCGCAGTTGGTTTATAATTTGAATGTACCGAAGGAGGGGAATTATGGAGTATTTTTAAGGAGCGAGAGCATAGAGAGGGGCGTAAAAAACGTAAATACGGCTGGATGGATGAACTTGGGAGAGGAATATTTTAAAAAAGGGGCACAAGAGTTGTTTTTGACCATAAAAGGAGTTAGTGAGAATTTAGTTGATGAAAATTTGAGGATAAAAGGTTATTTGCCAAACTCTATTTATCGGATTAGTTTTGATTATAAAGCGCCTCTGGGCGGCAGCTTTTTTGTTGCTGAAGGAGAAGCTGGAGAAGTAGCCAAAACATATTTATCTCCCACTAATGAAGAGTTTAGGCATTTTGAAATGTTCTTCAAATCTTCCTCGGAAGCAGAAATAGCTTTTGCTCATTTGTCGATATCAACTGCTCAGGAGAAAGATTTGGCAATTGAGCGCATTTTTCAGCCGGAAGTTATTTTAAGACTTAAAGATATTGGAAATCAGGCATTAGATACTAGAAAGGCAATACCCAAAATTACTTTTGCCAAAATTAATCCGACGAAATACCGAGTTAAAGTTGAAGGAGCCGTTAATCCTTATACTTTAATATTTTCCGAAAGTTTCCACGAGGGCTGGAAAGTATATATAGATAAAACTCAAAACTCAAAACTCAAAACTCAAAACGATTATGGGCAAGTCGTGGCTAGTTACTTTGATGGGGAGATTAAAGAAGGAACCCATAAAAACATCTTTTTTGATAGAAATACTTTTGAAACTCTTCGTAGTAAACCAATTTCTGAAGAGAGACATCTATTAGTTAATGGCTATGCTAATTCTTGGTATATTACTCCGGCAGATGTCGATGGGAGAGAAAACTATGAAATAATCGTTGAATTCCGTCCGCAAAGACTTTTTTATATTGGCTTATTCATCAGCGGTATGACTTTGGTTGCATGTTTTGGGTGTTTGGGATATCCTTTTATAAAGGATAAGTGGCTTCGCCGTAAAATAAACTAAGTAACCATTCAGATTCTTGACACGGAATCTATATAGATCCTGAATCAAGTTCAGGATGACAAAGTGTGTCAGTAAATCTGAACTCTTACTAAGCTAAAACTTTACTTGTCTTACTTGAGGTTTTATGATATTTTGAAAACCTGATGGCGTTTGAAAAATTAGATTTTCTATCTGAGGAGAAAAGGAGAAAGACGAAAAAGACTTTTTCTGAAAAGATAATTGCCTTAGCCTTGATTTTTGTGGCCTTTGTTATTGCCTTTTACTTTTATGAGCGGGGTGAAGTTTCCTTTTTATCTCGGAAAGAAGAAACGGCTATTAGTAAGACCATTGAAGTCCAGATTCCTATTGGCGACAAAGAGTATAAACTTTCTTATCGGGATGCAGCCGCTTCTAGTTTTGACATCGCCAGCTTCGAGGAAAACGAAGATTGGTCTGGTGACAAAGAATTTGACTATGCTACATTTTACGAAGGCGTAAGTTCCTTGTTTATTACCAGTAATGACGGAAAAAAAGCGATTACTAGTTTGAAAAAGAGATTTAATATCGAAGATGTTCTAAATTTTAAATTCATTGTTTACTTAGCTACAGATTATGCCAGCATTGAAGAGTTTAACTTGGTTTTTGTTAGTGAAAACGTGGGTTATAAATTTCCTATTAGTGGCTTAAGTCAGGGTTGGAATCTTTTGGTTTTATCCAAAGAAAAATTTTCAACTTATACGATTGAGAATAAAGAAGAAGGTGAAAGCGAGATAGGAACGGATATTCGAGAGATAGTTATTGAGCTGACTTCCCGCCCGAAAACGAGAAGTACGGTTAATCTTGATACTTTATGGGCAGAAAAGGAGGAAGATTATCTTAATGATTGGAATGTTGACTCGGATAAGTTTTTATCAATTAGGAAAGAAGGTGGTCTTTTAGCGGTTGGTATGTTTGGTAAGCGGGCGACTCTGAAAAAAGGTTCGGTTAAGAATGGCACTTTCCAGGCCAAGTTAACACCCATGAAAAACGGCGAGTTTAGTCTTTTCTTTCGCGGCGACTACAAAAGCGGCTATGGTTATTATTTGATAGTGGGTGGGATCGATACTAATACTTGGCGGATTAATAAATATGGTCTCTTTGAGGGGAAAACTCAGAATTTGAATTTAAGCAAAGGGAAAATAACTAGTTTCGAAATGGAGAAAGATCAACCTTATTGGTTAAAGGTAGAGATGAAGGAAAACCGCTTAATATTTTATTTTTCTATGAACGGCATAGACTTTATCAAGTTATCAGAAGTGAATGACACTAGTTTTCCTAGGGGCGGAATCGGCATTGCCGCTTCTAGTGAGGCGATGTTCTTTGTTGACGATCTTCAATTCTTCCAGTAAACTGGTGAATTAATGGAACGATATACCAGTATTATCTTTTCTTGCTTGGTTTTTTTGATCACTCTTTTTCTCTCAAGGGTTATCCTGACAGCGTTAGGGGCAACGTTTGTTTTTCTTTTTTTAATGATTTTACTTGAGCTGGCCTGGGGCTTCAAGCAGTCACCGGCTTTTTCTCCCTTTATAAGGTTGGCAACAAATTTCTCTGTTACGTCAATTCTGGTTTTATCTTTTTATGTTTTAATTTTTTTGCCGTTTGAATACCAGCTGACTGAAAATTGGAAGCTGATTCCTAAAATTCCTTCTCTTTTTAGTTTGCTTTTTTTGTTGATCCTGGCGGTTATTTTAAATTCAATTAGTTGGAATAAATTATTGAAAGTAAAAATATTTCGGTTTTTGTTACTTGTTTTTGTGGTTATCTGCGGGTTGGTTTACCGTGAGTATCGTCAGGAAAAGTTAACCAAGGAATATTTGCCCAAGATCTATAAGATCAGCGCTAACTGGGGAATTCAGGGCAGTTTAATTGAAATCAGGGGATTGAATTTTTTTCCGATTTGGAAAGGAGGCAAGGTAATGCTCGATAATGAAGAAACTAACATCCGATCTTGGAGTGAAGGAATAATTATCGCTGAATTGCCGGTGCCGGTTAAATTTGGCTGCGTTAATCTTTATCTGAAAAGAAGCGATGGTATAATCAGCAACAGTATTCCGTTTGAAATTAGAAATCCCGGTAATCTGACTATTAAGGCTACTTATTAAGATATTTTTGGGATTTATTCCCAGTAGTTGAATAAAGATGAGGATTTATTTTTTAAATTACCGTAAGTTGTTCTTTTCTTTCTTTACGGTCATTTTTCTGCTCTGGACAGCCCAATTATTCGGCTTAAATTTTGGAATTGATGCATCGGTCTTAAATAGTTTTTTTTGGTTCCTTTTTTTTCTCTTGGTCATATCGGAGATTAAAAGTAGATGGCGACTTATTCATCTGGCTTTAGGAAGAGTGCTTTTTGGAATTAAAAATAATTTCTTGGAGAGAAGAGAAAATTTACTAAGGAAAATGGTTGATCGTGATCCAGAAAGATTAACTAGCAAGACGGGACCGGTGATAATGACTTTTGCTACGATTCTGGCGATCTTTGGCGGACTTTGGCAAACCTTGAAAAGCTTTATCCTAAGTAAATATAATATTCTGGCGGCAGTCTCTTTAGGGATTGTGCTTGATATTCTTGCTTTCACTTTTACTTCTGATTGGCTGATTTTATTTTTGGTTTGCCTGTGGCTTTTATCGATCAAGCGTTTCAAATTTACAGGAATAATTTCTGTGGCGGGAGGATTATTTTTTCTTTTTTTTTGCCCGTTTCTGTTGATTCTTAAAAAGGAGTCTTTTGCTGAAAAAACCGCGATTTGGGCGTATATATTCTTGGCCATAGGCGTAGCTCAAATGTTCGTTGAATATTTAAAAGATGAAAATAAGAAGTAATTTTGGCGGACACGGCCATCTTATAGATAAACTTAGATGCATTTGCGACTTGGTAGTAATCAATACCTCTGGGGAAAAATATCCGTTTGAGAAAAGCGGTCCGAGTAGAGTAGAATTCAAGGTATGAGGCGAAAAATAGCCAAAAATACTTTAATTCTTTCTGTTTCCCAAATTGTTGCCAGAGTCGTGGGTTTTTTGTATTTTATCTTTTTAGCCAGATTTCTGGGAGTAGAAAATTTCGGGGTTTATAATTTCGTATTGTCCTTTGTTTACAGCTTTATTCCGGTGGCTGATTTTGGAATTGAGAGATTAGTTCTTCGGGATATTTCGCGTCAGCCCAAGCGAGCCGCTTCTTATTTAAGGCGTCTTTTGCCTTTGCGTTTTCTTATCACTTTCGGGGCGTATATTGGTGCTTTGGCTTGTGGCGCCGCTTTAGGCCGGCCTCCAAGACAGATTTTTTATTTAGCTATTCTTGGATTGATGCTTTTTCCTTACAACTTAATTTATTTATTTACAAATTTGCAAAATGCCCGGGAAAAGATGGGCTATATGGCAATGGTAAACATCAGCACGCCGGTATTGACCGCGTTTTTAGGAGCGTTTTTTATACTCCTTAAACTACCGATTGGTTTCTTTTTTTTGGCGGTCGTATTGGCAAATTTGGCTATTGCCTTAGTCTTTTTAATTAAAGCATCCATATGGGATTTAGATGTAAATTGGGTGGTAGATAGAAAATTTTGGCGTCAAACCGTTTCCCGGTCATGGGTTTTCGCCGGTCTGACCATTATAGCGGTTTTTTATTTAAGAACGACAGTTCTCGCAGTTGCTTTCATCAAGGGGACTTATTATACCGGAATCTACAGTGCTGCTTTCAAGTTTATCGAGGCTCTGATTTTAATTCCCCAGTCCTTCTCTTTAGCTTTGTTTCCGCTATCTTCCAGATTGTTTGTTGGCAATTTAACTCATTTAAAAGAATTATATAAAAGAGGATTAAGGATTTTAGTCTTGCTTGCTTTGCCTATTTGCTTGTTATTAATGTACTTTTCCAGATTGATCATTGAAAGTTTCTACGGAAGGAATTACCAGGAAGCCATTCCTGTTCTTCTGGTTTTGGGAATAGCACTTTTTTTGTTTTTTTTGAATTCTTTGGCAGGAAATATTATTCAAAACTCGCCCGAAGCTAAACATTTTTTAAAGTGGTTAGGATTAAAATGGTTGTTTCATCTGTGTCTTTGTGTTTGGTTGATTTCTCGCTTCTCAGTTATAGGAGCTGCTTGGGCGCTGGTTGGAGGAGAATTTCTTGGGGTGGTAGTTAATAATTTATTTGTCTTAAAAATTTTGAGAAAATAACTTTATGAAGTTTTTCTTAAGGTATTTTGGAGAGATTGTTCTCATATTTTTAGTTCTTCTTGGTTTTTGGTATCGGATTAATGGTTTAGAGACGCAATATTCGTTTTGGACCGATGAGGCTTCAACTGCCCGTTTTGCCCGAGGAATTCTGGAAACCGGATTACCGCAAATTTCCTCAACCGGCTATAAAGAAAATTCTTATTTTGTAACTCACTATTTGACAGCCGTTTCTTTCATGTTTCTTGGGAAAAACGAATTATCGGCTCGTCTTCCAGAAGTAGTATTTGGTATACTACTAATTCTTATAACTTTTTTCATTGGAAAAAAATTATTCAATAATCTAACAGGACTAGGAGCAGCGGCCTTAACTACTTTTTCTTATATTCAAATTGCTTGGTCAAGACAAGCCCGTGGTTATGTAATTTTAGAAGTTTTTCTTCTTCTTTCGATTTACTTTTTATATCAATTCCTTGAAACTGGCAAAAAGAGGCCTCTCTTTTTATCGATTGTTTTCTCATTTCTAAGTATCTGGACACATACCCTTGGATTAATAGTTGTGCCGATTATCTTTTTTGGCTTACTCTGGAAAATAAACCTCAAGGTATTTTTAAGTAAGAGGACTAGTTTATTAATTACTCTTTTTTCTATTGGACTGATAATAATTTGTTCTAATTTCAGATATGCAATAAGTTGGGTTTATAATTATAAGATAATAAATTTTGGTAAGGAAATTTTTTTATCCTACTATCACTCGCTTTTTTGGCGTCAATATTCTTTGATTTCTTTTTTGACCTACTTAGGTTTTTTGGCCTTGTTAAATAGAAAGAAAAAGAACCTATTCTTAATTCTATTTTCGTTTACAGTAATTTATTTATTCATAATTTCATTTTTAATTGCTGTTCCTTTCGAAAAGTATGCTTTGCCGATTTTTCCCATTATGTTTCTTGTTTCTTCATATTCCCTTTTTTTTATTAGTAATTATTTTTCCAAAACCAAAATTGGAAAAACTCTCGTCTTTTCATTTTTTTTATTATTTATTTTATTAAACGGTGATAAATTTTCTATTAAACCACGGCAATTTTACACCCTTAACCTTGATATGCGAGAAATTCCCGAGATCGACTACAAAGGCATTTACAGCTTTGTCGAATCAAAGATAGGCGATTATCGGGATAGGGAAAAAACTGCAATAGTAGATTTAAGCCATGATCTCCCTTTTTGGTATTTAGGTGAAAAAATCCCTGTTTTCATTCCCAGAAATGATGTATCTGAAGCGATAAAAGAAAATCCAAATAGCGGAGCTGTCTTTCTTCATAATTTAGAGGAGGTCAAAGAAATATATGACCGATACCCAAAAGGCTTTGTAGTTTTGGTAGAGCATAATTTTCGTTTTTATCCATCGGGACTAGTTGAATTTTGCAGAGAAAAGCTGAATTTAGAAAAGCGGGAAGAATTTGCCTGGTTTTCTCCCGATTGGAACCGATGGCCAATAGAGCTTTATTCTTGGGACAAAAACAAGTAGGCCAATTTATGAAAAAATCCGAAAAGTTACCTTTTTCAATAGTTTTTATCATCGAGAAGTTTCATCCGTTTGTCGGTGGAACGGAAACACAGACTTTTAGTTTAGCCGAAAATCTGTCAAGGCGGGGAGCCCGAGTTTTAGTTTTGACCCGGAGAATTAAGAAAGAATTATCTCAGGAAGAATACTATAAGCAAGGTTTTAAGGTAGAAAGACTAGGAATACCCGGAAATACTCGCTTGGCTAACTACTTAGCAGGTTTATTACTGGCGTTCTTCCTGCTTAAAAATCATCGGCAGTATAATTTAATTTTTGTTAACGGTGGCTTGGCTAATATTTTCGGTTCAACCGGAATTCTGCTTGGAAAAACTCTTTCAAAAAAAGTGATTGCGAGGGTAGCTACACCGGGCGAACTTTTTTTTTCCGGCCCTTTTGCCTTAACAGCCAGAAAAATTATTCACCCCTTAATGAAATTTCGACTTTTTATCGCCGGGAAGGCTGACTTCTATATTGCTCAAACCGAGCAGATTAAAAAAGAATTAATCAGTCTGAAAATTTCCGCGAAGAAGATTATCAAGATACCCGACGGTGTGGAGACAGACTGTTTTATCCCCCCAAGTTCTTACGAAGAGAAAAACCTGATAAGAAAAAAGATTTTACTTCCTTTGGGGAAAGTGATTGTTATTTTTTGCGGCCGATTGGTTCGCAGGAAAGGATTAATTGTTTTGCTAAAGGCTTGGAAAAAGATTAATACAAAAGATCTGAAAACTGTTTTAGTTATTCTTGGTTCGGGGAAAAATAATTTTGACTCGGTTGAAGACCAGCTGAAAAGATATTTAAGAGAAAGAGAAGTAAAATCAGTTCTTTTGTTAGGCGAAAAGCAAAAGAACGAGGTGGTAAAATACCTGAAAGCGGCTGATATTTTTGTTTACCCCTCACTTCATTCTGAAGGAATCTCACTTTCTATTTTAGAAGCGATGGCCGCCGGTTTACCGGTTATTGCCACCAGGGTAGGAGGAATAGCTGAGATAGTGATTAACAAAAAGAATGGCATTCTTGTAGAAAAAGAAAATCCTGAAGAACTGTTTGTGGCATTGGAATCATTGATAAGGAATCCGCGTTTAAGAAGTGAGTTCAGCATTGTGTCCAGGAAGATGATAATTCAAAACTACGCCGCTTCAAAAATAATGGACCTTTATTATCATTTTCTATTGCCTTTACAACAAGCAGAGAGGGTTTGATGCTGTTATCAATATTAATCTTCGCTCTGTTTTTGCGCTTGATTAATCTTAATCAATCATTTTGGCTTGATGAGGCCGTCCAGGCGTTAACCAGCCAGGGTTCACTTAGCAATCTTTTAAGTGAACTTCGGGGTGATTTTCATCCGCCTCTTTACCATTTGTTTATCTGGCTTTGGAGTCACTTTTTTGGGTCAAGTGAGGTAATCTTGCGTCTGCCCTCAGTTTTATTTGGAGTAGGAACAGTCTGGCTGGTTTATAAAATCGGCCTAGAAATAAGTTCTTACAAATTTTCAATTTTCAATTTTCAATTTTCAACTGCTTCGGTAGCTGCCCTTTTGCTAGCAACCGCGCCTTATCATATCTATTATTCCCAAGAGGCGAGAATGTATGTGATGGTAACTTTTTTTGCCGGTCTTTCGATATGGATATTTACCAAAGTCATCGGTTGCCAGCCGGCAGATTATAGAAAAAAACAATCTCTGACTGTCGGTTATGTTCTTGCCACTACCGCCTTGCTTTATACTGATTATTACGGTTTTTTTATTCTTTTGGCTCAGGGGTTAATAGCAATTTTTGCCAAAAAGCGTTTCTTACTTCGAGATTTTTTTATTCCCTGGTTACTTTTTATTCCCTGGTTACCTTTTTTCTTTATCCAACTTAGAGTGGGGCGGGCAGCCGTTTTATTTCTACCGGGATGGGGGAGATTAGTCAATCTTAGTTTTTTTAAAGCCCTGCCGTTAACTTTTATTAAATTCGCCATCGGCCGGATTACCATTTTTAATAAAAATATATACGGTTTTTTTATCGGGATATTGTTGCTGGTCTACGGGAAAATAATCGTCACCGGTATATTATCCAGTAAAAAATTTGTGGTGAATAGCATAAATTTTGTGATCTTGAGTTGGTTGTCGCTTCCGATTCTTATTGCTTGGTTGGTATCGTCTTTGATACCAAATTATCAGCCCTTTCGATTGCTTTTATGTTTGCCGGCTTTTTATCTGCTTTTAGCAATCGGGATTATACAAACAAAAAATTCAAAGATTAGAATAATCGCACTGGTACTCGTTCTGTCGGTTAATCTGGTTTCTTTAGCTGTTTACTACTTTAATCCCCATTTCCAGCGCGAAGATTGGCGGGGAGTAACCCGTTTTATCAAGTCCCAGGAAAATTCCGTTGCCGTATTGCCATCAGCGACATCTGCCTGGCCTTGGCAATATTACGCGAAGCAACAGGGAAAGTTAATATCAGTTTCCGAAAAAGTTAAACCAATAGAAAATAGAGAAATCGACAATTTACCGGTAAGCGAATTTACCGATAAAGAAGTATATTATATCCGCTATTTAGTGCCGCTTTTTGATCCCCAAGAACGGATTGATTTATGGCTAAAAAGACTAGGTTTTGCTAAAATCAGGGAAATCAGTTTTAATCAGATTCCAGTGTGGGAGTATGGGAAGCTATGAGAATAACCATTGATATCAGTCAAATTGTTTACGGAACCGGTGTCTCTTTCTATACCCGTAACCTGGTTAAGGCTTTGGCCAAATTCGATAAAGACAATCAATATGTCCTTTTTGGTACTTCCTGTCGTCTTAAGAGGACCTTGATTGATTTCGGCAAAGAAGTTGAGAGGGTCAATTCTAATTTCAGCAGTAAAATACTCAGCTTACCGATAACTTTAGCCGAATATTTAGGAAATCAATGGCGAATATTTCCAGTGGAAAAAATAACCGGACCGATTGACGTTTTTCACTCTTCCGATTGGATTCAGCCGCCATCAGCTGGCGCTAAAGTGACAACTATTCATGACTTCGGCTTTTTCAAGTATCCTCAAACCGCCCACCCGAAGATACTGGCAGTAATGAAAAGGAAACTGCAGTTAGTTAAACAGGAAGTTGACTTTGTTATTGCTGTTTCCCAGACAACAAAGGAAGATACGATTAAGTATCTGAGTTATCCCGAAGAGAAAATCAAAGTTATTTACGAGGCGCTTCAAGATGAAGTTCTGAAACCAGCATCTATCAGGCAAATTGCAGCGATTAAGAAAAAATACGGTATTGAAGGCCGCTATCTTCTGGCTTTATCAACGATCGAGCCGCGGAAAAATCTGGGCAAAATTATTGAAGCTTTTTATTTGCTGCTAAAAACGAAGCCTGATTTATCCTTAGTGGTGGCCGGTAAGACCGGCTGGGATAAAAAGGTTCTGGAGCTTAACAAAAGAATTCCCCGCTTGATTTTTACCGGCTATTTACCGACAGCGGAATTGGCGGCTTTGTACAGTGGTGCTTATTGTTTGGTTTACGCATCTTTGTATGAGGGTTTCGGCATGCCGATTTTGGGTGCCTTTGCCTGTGGCTGTCCGGTGGTTACTTCAAATCTTTCCAGTATGCCGGAAATTGCCGGAAAGTCGGCCGTTCTTGTGGATCCGCTGAAAGTGAAATCGATCGTTGATGGCTTGAGGCAAATTGAAGAGGAACGGGAGACGTTAATTAAACGGGGATTTGCTCGGGTAAAAAAGTTTACCTGGGAAAAGACAGCTCAAGAGACTCTGAAAGTTTATGAAGAAGCATATAAGAAACGAAAAACTTAGTCAGTTCGAAGGATTATTCTTACTGATTATCCTGATTGCGGCTGCCTTCTTTCGGTTTCGACAACTTACCGGTTTGGCTTTTTTCACCTATGACCAAGCCAGAGATGCCTTGTATATTAAACGAATTATAGTTGACGGTCAATTCAGACTGATCGGTACGCAAAGTTCTATCCCCGGACTCTATACTGGCCCCTTTTATTATTATTTGATGGCTCCCTTTTTACTCCTTTTTAGACTAAACCCGGTCGGCTTAGACTTTGGCATTGCCTGTTTTAGTTTATTATCAATTGTTGTTTTTTTCATAATCGCCAAAAGAATAACCGGGAATAAAGCTTTAATATTATTGTTCACGTCTTTATTTGCTTTTTCGCCCCAAATTGTTGCCCAAAGCCGTTTTGCTTGGAATCCAAATCCTTTACCGATCTTCAGTCTGCTGTTTTTGCTTGCCTGCCAAAAAATAATCGGTGAAAATGAAAAAAAATATTTGTTACTGCTGGCTTTTTCGATCGGCGCGGCGATTAACCTTCATTATTCCGGTCTTACCTTTCTGTTTATCACTTTGCTAATTTATTTGCGTTTTCGACCGAGATTTAAAATTTACCCGACAGTTGCGCTATCTTTTCTAATCCTGGGTCTTTTCTTACTGCCTCTATTAGTTTTTGAATTCCGGCATCAATTCGTGAATGTCGGGAATATAGTTGAATATTTTTTTTCCGGCACCGGCGGACGAATTCCGGCGCCAGCCTTTTTTACCGGTTTGTGGGAAAAGCTGGTTTATCTTTTTGGTCTGCTAGTCAACTTACCTTCTCTCTGGATTAAAATCGCAGCAGTATTTATTTTAGTCGGTTGTTTTTGGCTTTATTTTAATGAAATAAAAACTAAACCGACCTTTTTTACGGTTACGTTCCTGACTTTATTTGGAGGCGTATTATTTGCCGCTTTTTATAAAGGGAGTTTTTTCTTTTTTTATCTTACTTTTTTATATCCGGTGCCTTTTTTGCTGACGCTCTTATTACTTGATCGTATAAGAGTAAAATCAAGGAAAGTAACCCTGGTTTTTATTCTGGTGGCTGGTTTTTTAATCAGTAAAAATATCGTGGCTTTAATTTCTTCCCCAATAGGATCGAGCAAAATCAATGGGCTAGTTGATACTGCCCGGTTTCTGGCCGATAAAATTAAGGTTGATGAGAAGTTTAATTTAGTTGCCGTTTACCGGGATAAAGACGGATATTATTATAATGCGGTTGATTACCGTTATTTTTTGGAAGCAGACTGTGGCATTCGCGTTCCCGGATGGGATGTTCTAGACTACCAACAAGCGCAAATTTTATATTTAATCAGTGAAACCGGCAGTTTAGAGGTGCTCAAACTTGATATTTGGGAAGTTGGCCTTTTTAAACCGGAAAAAATTACCTCTGTCTGGGAATTACCGGCCGGTATTGTAATATATAAATTAACAAAATAAAACGAAATTAATCTTACTTTTATGAATATTGCTCTAATCGGCTACGAAGCCAACATCAAAAACCGGGTCGGATCAAACCAGTACGCCTTTGAACTAATCAAAGCCCTCTATCGGCTTGATTTAAAGAATAGTTACTGCGTTTATCTGTCAAAGCCGCCTGTGCCCGATTTACCTATCGGGAGAAAAAATTGGCAGTATAAGATAGTCGGCCCGGCAAGATTATGGAATGTTTTGGGTTTGCCTTTGGCTCTTTTCAGACAAGAGCCAAAACCGGATGTTGTTTTTAACCCGGGTCATTATTCACCTCTGTTTTTTCCGGCACCGCTGGTTGTTTCCGTCATGGATTTAGGCTACCTGCGTTATCCCGGACAATTTACTTTGCCGATCCGCGCCAAACTCAAATTCTGGACTTATTTTTCCATAAAAAGAGCCAGTCACATTTTTGCTATCTCCGAATTCACCCGGAATGATATAATTAAGACTTATCGGATACTGCCGGATAAAGTTACGGCAACGCCGTTAAGTTATTCCCGGTCTCAGTATCGAGCTGGGATTCGAGAACCAGTAGTCAATAAGATTGCCAAGAAGTATCATATTGAAGGGAAATATCTCCTTTTTTTAGGAACTTTAAAGCCCAATAAAAATATTGAGGGTTTGCTAGAAGCCTTCGAGCAACTTGGAAAATCCAAGGCGACAAAAGTCAAACTGGTAATTGCGGGCAAAAAGGGCTGGTTGTATGAATCAATTTATCAAAAAGTAAAGGATTTAAATTTGCAGGATAGGGTGATTTTCCCCGGTTTTGTTGACGAAAAAGACGTTGTCGGTTTGATGGCCGGCGCTGAGCTTTTCGTGATGCCTTCATTTTGGGAAGGCTTCGGCATACCGGTGCTTGAGGCAATGGCCGTCGGGACGCCGGTAGTGGTCGCCAACATCGCCAGTCTGCCGGAAATAGTTGGCCAAGCTGGGATGCTGGTTGATCCGTATTCGCCGGAAAGTATTGCTCGGGGAATCGAGGAGGCGATAGTAAAGAGACAAGAATTACGGCAAAAAGGAATAGAAAGGGCGAGTCAATTTTCCTGGCGTAAATGCGCCCGACAGACTCTGACTATCTTGGAAAAAGTTAGCCAGAACCCAAGGTGTCAATAGCAATCCACCCCCGGCGTGGAGTTAAAGCTGGCTGGATCGTTGGATAGGTAATAGATATGCTCTATTCAGAAAATATTCGCGTAAGCAAGAAGGGGATTGTTTTTACCGATAAACAGGGAAACCGGTTACCGGTAGTTCAAGCATTCCAAAAGGCGGCTGCCAGGATTTATAATTGGTGGCTTGACTTTAAAATTTTTATCGTTGATATGTCCGGTTATTGCCCCTTTTGGTTCTGGCGAAAAATTATCTATCAGGTTGCCGGCTTGAAAATCGGTCAGGGATCAAAAATTCATTTTGGAGCCAGATTTTTCGATCCGGGAAAGATCCGAATCGGCGAGGATACTCTAGTCGGCGAGTTTGCTTTCTTAGACGGCCGGGCTTTGCTAACAATCGGTTCGCATACCGATATTGCCTCACAAGTTTTGATTTATAATTCCGAACATAATATTCATGATGAGGAGATGAAAGCAATAGAAGCTTCGGTAGAAATCGGGGACTACGTTTTTATCGGACCAAGAGTAATTATTTTACCGGGGGTAAAAATCGGTAAAGGGGCAGTGGTAGCCGCCGGGGCAGTAGTTACTAAGGATATTGCTTCAGGAAAAATCGTTGCCGGTGTGCCGGCCAGGGAGATTGCAGCCCGAAAAATAACAAAATACCAGTATCGTCTTGGCAGATCCAGGCTTTTTCAATGAAAATATTCAGAAGATTAGTGTTTATTCCAATTTCGTTAATTCTGATTTACTTCATGTTACCGGTTCCTTCTGTTCCGCCTCTTCCTGATTCTTTAAAATCGGATGAGCCGGGTGATACGGTACAAATTTCCGGGGTTTCTGCCTACTATACCGACATTTCCCGTCAAGAAGTAGTCAAGTTTTATGAAAATGCTTTTTCTCGCTCATCTTTTCTAAATTTGCCCTTGCCGGTTATTGTTCTTAATCATCCGCCGGAATATACCCGCCGGGCAATTCGGGATACCACCAATGCGACCTTTCTTTATGAGCTTGTTCATCCCGGTCGCGACTCTTTATTTATTAACGGCTGGGATTCGGCCGAAGACCCGCAATTAAAAAATGCCAAAGATCCCACTCAAATAATTAACAAAAATGACCGCTTTTATCAACGTAAAGTTACTTTACGCCTCATGCCCTCATCCCGCTTACTCAGCTTGCTTATCTTCACCTTGGCCATCGTTCTGTCAATTAAAATTCTTGCTGAAGCAAGATCAGTCTATCTTTCTTTTAGAAAGAAATTATAATGAAAAAGATCACTCTGTCTATTATTATCTTAAGCTTCAATACCTGTCGGCTGCTTAAGAACTGCTTGAAGAGTCTTTATGAAAACAGCCCGGAGTTAAACTTTGAAGTAATCGTGATTGATAACAATTCCCAAGATGAATCGGTGAAGATGCTTAAAGAACTCTATCCCCGGGTCCGTTTATTCGTTAATAAGAAAAATCTGGGCTTTGCCCGTGGTAATAACCAGGGAATCAGAAAAGCGCGAGGGAATTATGTTTTGTTTCTTAATTCCGACACGCTTGTTCATAGGAAAGCCTTGATTATGATGGTGAATTACCTAAGAGCGAATAATCAGGCAGGAGTAATTGGCTGCCGGCTTTTAAACATCGACGGCAGTAATCAGTCCTCAGCCGGTTTGTTCCCCTATCTTTGGGTCACTGCTGTGATGCTTTTTAAAGAACATTTTCGCCCCAGTGACTCTGTTCGCGGTTCTTTTGATAAAATTAAGAAAGTCGATTGGGTGATGGGGGCGGCGATGATGCTTAAGAAAAAAGTTCTGGACGAGGTTGGTGTTTTCGATGAGCATATTTTTATGTATATGGACGAATTAGAGCTTTGTTATCGAATAAAAAGAACAGGATATGAGGTAGTTTTTTACCCGGAGGCAAAGATTACTCATTTAGGACGGGGCAGTTCGGAAACAGGTAAAAAGGATCCGATATTAAATATCTACCGGGGTTTAATATATTTTTACAAAAAGCATCGTTCTCTACCTGAGTTGGCGGTTTTGCGTTTGATGCTGAAATTAAAAGCTTTTTTGGCTTTGATAATTGGCTGTCTAACGCAAGATAAATATTTGAAAGGAACTTATGCGGAAGCTTTTCGGATATCTTGAGGACAATATTCTATATTTGAGCATAATTAGCTTGCTGCTCTTTATTCCCTTATACCCGAAATTTCCCTTATTTAAAGTACCGGGTACTTATGTCGCGGTAAGGCTGGAAGATTTTTTTGTTGCCCTAGTCCTTGGGGTTTGGTTTCTCCTGGAAATTAAGCACGGCTGGCCGACTTTTAAAGAGAGGGCATCGCGTTTAGTACTCTGGTACTTTGCCGCAGGTGCCCTTTCTCTAGTCAGTGCCTTAACAATTACTAGGATCGTTGTTCCGCATCTATCCCTGCTTCATTACCTGCGCCGGTTAGAATATATGTCCCTTTTTTTTGTAACGTTGGCTGCTTTACGGGAACGGAAAAATATCGACGGTTTTTGGGTGGCTATCTTTCTTGCCACCATCGGGGTAACCGTATTTGGAATCGGCCAAAAGTTTTTCAACTGGCCGGTAATTTCGACTATGAATGAAGAGTTTTCTAAAGGGCTGGTGCTATACTTGAGCGAGTGGACGCGGATAAATTCTACTTTTGCCGGTCATTATGATTTGGCCGCTTTTAGCGTTTTGGTTATCACTTTATGCTTTGGTTTTCTCATTGGGGTAAGCAGTTGGGTTTTAAAATTTCTGGCCCTTGTTTTGATTGTTTTAGCTTTTTATTTACTGCTGCTTACCGCTTCGCGAATTTCTTTTGGCGCTTATCTGTTCTCAATCATTATTGTTTTATTATTAACGAAGAGATCAAAGTGGATTTTGCCTGTTTGTTTCTTAAGTTTGCTGGTAATGGTTTTTAATTCAGAACTGGGCCAGCGGTACGCAGCTACTTTCAAAATCGACTTAAGTTTTCTCTCGCCTAAGATTGGGCAGATGGAAAGACAGATCGTTCTTGCTCCCACATTAACACCTGAGCCGTTACCGGTTGCCCTTACATCCCGCACCCCTTCCGGTCCGGTTACTTCAGTCGCACCGGCACAGAAGGAAAAGGTCACCCTCGATAAAAAAAAGGCCCAAAAAGCCACTATTTCCGCCCAGTTCCCGCAACCCGAGTCTGTTGAAATTGCCGCTCAGCGGTCAGGAGAGATTCGCTTTAGGGTCGAATGGCCACGAGCAATTCGGGCTTTTGCCAAAAACCCTTTATTGGGAACCGGTTACTCTTCGGTGACTTTGGCAACCGACAATGATTATTTGCGGGCTTTAGCCGAGACTGGCCTTCTCGGATTTGGGGCCTTATCTCTTATTTTTTTGGAGCTAACCAGCAGGCTTATTCTTTTTATAAGAAAACCCCAGTCAGTTTTTGAGAAAGCAATTGTCGTCGGATTAGCCGGAGGACTGGTTGGGTTTTTGATAAATGCCTTGTTTATCGACGTTTTTGAAGCTTCAAAGGTGGCATTCATTTTCTGGATATTTGCGGGCGCTTTGTTGGGTATAATCGTTCGATTAGAAAAGTTAAGATAAATGCAACATATGTTGGAACCGAAAAGGAAAGGAAAAGTTAATCTGCGATTGATTTTTATCCTGATTATTGCTTTAACGGTCCGCCTTTACAAGCTAAATATTCCTTTGGCCGATCATCATTCATGGAGGCAGGCCGATACTGCATCCGTGGCTAGAAATTTTATTAAAGAGGGTTTTGACTTCTTGAGACCGAAGATCGATAATTTCACCCCTCTCCATGCTCCGGATATGCCTAACTCCGAGAGATTATTTCTGGCTGAACCGCCCATATATAACTCGTTAGTTGCTCTTCTTTACTATTTTTTTGGGATTAACCTCGCTTTAGCCAGAGGAGTATCTATTCTTTCTTCTTTGGGATCGATAATTTTTATTTATTATTTTGTTAAAGAGACTGATAGCCAAGAGGTGGCTCTTTGGGCAGCACTATTCTTTGCGCTTTTACCATTCAGTATTTATTATAGCCGGGTAATTTTACCTGAACCGTTCATGGTCTTTACTTCTCTAGGGATGATTTATTTTTTTAAAAATTGGCTGGTTCGCGGAAACATAACCAGTTTTTTCTTAGCTCTTTTTTGGGCCATGATCAGTTTGACACAGAAAGTTTTTCCTCTTTTTTTGGCTTTGCCGATGACATACCTGATTTTTAAAATATGGGGATGGCGGAAGCTGTTACACAAGAAATATCTGTTAGCTCTATTTATTTATCTGGTCATTAGTATCTTGCCGATTGTTTTGTGGCGCCGGTGGATTAGTCAATATCCGGCCGGAATTCCTCCTTATGACTGGCTTTTTAATCAAGGCGGTATTCGTTTCCGGCCGGCTTTTTTTCGCTGGATTTTTGACGAAAGAATCGGGAAACTGATTTTAGGTTGTTGGGGTTTGCCGTTTCTTGTTATAGGATTAGCGCTTAAGCCGACACAAAAATCAGGCTGGTTCTATCATTGGTGGTTAGTCAGTTTTCTAATTTATATAATGGTCTTCGCGGCTGGTAATGTTACCCATGACTACTACCAGATTGTTTTTGTCCCGATCGGAGCAGTTTTTTTGGCCAGAGGAGCTGATTTTCTTTTTTCTAAAGCGCCGAAAAGATATCTTAACCGTTTTGTTAGTTTGACCGCTGCTGGTTTAAGCTTGGTTTTTATGTTAGCTTTTTCCTGGTATCAGGTGCGTGACTTTTATAACCTCCAGGGTGGAGTTGATTTGGCAGGTAAGGCGGTTGATTCACTCACGCCTAAAGATGCCTTGATTTTAACCGGAGATTCCAACGATGCCAGCTTGCTTTATAACTGTAACCGCTACGGATGGAGTGGCGGCTACGCTTCATTCTTCCCCAATGAGGTGGCCTCAATCGAAAAGGCCCGCTTGCTAGGGGCACAGTATTTTGTCACGACTAAATTTAACCAGTTTGAAAACTTGGAGTTTGGCCGTTATCTGAAAGATAAGTTTAGATTGATCAAACAAACTGACCAATATATAATTTTTGATCTGAGATGAAAATTTTAATGATTACTCCCTATTTACCTTATCCTCCTTTCTCAGGCGGACAGGTTCGTTCTTATCATTTAATTAAGAATTTAGCCCATAAACACCAGATTTTCCTTATTTCTCTCGTAAAGAACAATCAAGAAAAAAAGTATATCAAAGAATTAGAAAAATTTTGTGCTCGCGTTTGGGCTTTCGACCGGCCTTCTAGTCCGTGGACTTTAAGGAATATAATTCGCACCGGGTTTTCTTTTGATCCTTTTTTGGTTGTCCGTAATTTTTCAGCTCTGGCCAAGAAAAAAATTAAAGAAGAAATTGCTAAAGAAAATTTTGATTTAATTCACGCTGAGACTTTCTACGTCATGTCCCATATTCCACCGACGAAGATTCCGATCCTGCTTGTCGAACAGACAATTGAATGTCAAGTTTACGATCACTTTGTTAAAACCTTACCTTATTATCTTTTTTTCTTAAAACCATTTCTTTATTTTGATATCTTTAAACTTGAATGGTGGGAGAAATTTTATTGGCGGAAAGCAGATTTAGTAGCCGCTGTTTCAGAAAGCGATCAAAAAATGATTATTCAATTGGTTAAAAAAGTCAATGTCCGTGTTGTACCTAATGGGGTTGATTGTAATTACTTTTCAAAAAAAGTTACGGCCAAGGAAGCAGTTCCGACAGTTGTTTTTGTGGGCAATTTTAAATGGCTGCAAAACAAAGAAGCCGTTGATTTACTGGTGAAAAAAATTTGGCCCTTAATTGTCAAGAAAAATCAGCAAGTAAGACTGTTGATTGTCGGACGCCATAGTGAAGAGTTTGTTAGGGTTTGTGATCCGCGAATAAGGGTCAAAAAAGTTCGCGATATTCGGGAAGCCTATCAAACCGGTTGGGTATTTATTGCTCCTTTCAGAAGCGGAGGCGGGTCACGTTTAAAAATTTTTGAAGCAATGGCTTCCGGTTTACCGGTGGTAGCCACGGCCAAAGGTGTGGAAGGGATTAGAGTCAAAAATGGAGTTCATTATCTAAAAGGTGAGACAAGTCAAGAATTAGCTACCAACGTCATTCGCCTGATCAACAATCGTGAGTTAGCTCTAAAAATTGCTTTTGCGGCCAGGAGATTGACCAGTTTAAATTATGACTGGCAGATTTCAGCCAAAAAGTTAGATAATGTTTACCGGGAGATTACCAATGGTAAAAACTGATTTGTCACTGATAATTTTAAGCTTTAACACTGAGTTATTACTCAGGAATTGCCTTGAGGCGGTATTTAGAGCAGTCAAAACTGCCGGCAATCAGCGGATTGAAGTGATAGTTGTTGATAATGCTTCAAAAGACAACAGTCCTTATTTGGTAAGACGGCAGTTCCCTGAGGCTGTATTAGTAATCAGTAAAAAAAATGTCGGTTTTTCCAGAGGAAATAATTTAGGGTTGAAGAAGGCCAAGGGCAGATATATTCTTTTTCTAAATTCAGATACTGAAATTTATCCTAATTCCCTCAGAAAAATGATTGAATTTATGGATAAGGATGAGACTATTGGTGCCGTTACTCCAAAAACTCTATTAACATCCGGTAAGATGGATCCCGATTGCCATCGCGGTTTTCCCACACCATGGGCTTCACTAACATTTTTTCTGGGCTTAGAAAGGCTATTTCCTAAAAGCCATTTTTTTGGGCAATATCATAAGCTCTATCAGGACCTTGACCAGGTTCATGAAATTGACGCCGGTTTCGGGACATTTATGCTGGTTAGAAGAGATGTTATCAATCAAGTCGGCACTTGGGATGAAAGCTATTTCTTCTATGGGGAAGACCTAGATTTTTTTTATCGAATTAAAGAGGCAGGTTGGCGGGTGATGTTTTATGCCGAACCTCTTTTGAGACATCATAAAGGGGCCAGTTCCGGCCTAAGAAATGAATCGAAAGCAATCAGCCGAGCAGACCGAAGAACCCGTCTTCGATCGGCAGAAGCATCAATAAGGGCAATGGAGATCTTCTATAAAAAATTTTACCAAGATAAATATCCGGACTGGATGACGTCGCTGGTTCTTGTAGGGATCAGAGCCAAAGGTTATCTGAGATTAACGAGTCACTACTTAAAATTATAATCTCTCCACCACCGGGTGTCTTGGGGGCTGTTTGTGTTAGTTTTTTTAAACTTAATAATCAATCCAGCCTGAAGAGGGTGGAGCAGATCTGAATTTGATTATGAAAATAGGAATTGATGCTCGTTTTTGGGGAATTAAGCATACCGGTATCGGCCGGTATATAATGGAGTTAGTTAAACATCTTGAAAAGATTGATCGAAAAAACGAATATATAATCTTCTTAAGAAGGCAGTACTTCAATCAATTGAAGTTTAAAAACCCGAAATTCAAGAAGGTCTTAGCTGACTTTGCCAATTATTCTTTTGCGGAGCAAATTCATTTTAAAAAAATACTTGAGAAAGAAAAAGTCGACTTGGTCCATTTTCCCCATTTTAATTTGCCAATTCTTTATCAAGGTAAATTTGTAGTTACTATTCATGATCTGATTAAACATGAATCCAAAGGGTCTCTGACTACTACTCGCCCCTCCCTTTTATATTGGTTTAAATACTTAGGTTATTTGTTAATCGTCAATGCCGGTGTGAGGCGAGCTGACAGGATTATTGTGCCAAGTTTTTGGTGGCAAAAAAAACTGGTTGCGAAATTTAAACTCAAAAGGAAAAAAGTCAAGGTTACTTACGAATCGGTCAGTGATAATTTTAAGGGACTAACTAAAATATCTAACCAAAAAAAAGTCCGTGAGTTGTTGATTAAATATGAGATTAAACAACCCTTTGTTATTTATACGGGTAATTTATATCCTCATAAGAATATCGCTAAGTTGGTGGAGGCGATCAAGAAAATAAATCAGGAACGAGAACTGTATTTGGTTATTGCTTGTGCCAAAAACGTTTTTTGGCAGCGGCTCAAAAAGATTATCGGAGAAAAGAAGATAGATAAGTATGTCGTGTTAGCTGGTTTTGTTCCGGATGAAGATTTAGCCCGGCTTTATCAACAAGCTGAAGCTTTTGTTTTCCCTTCTCTTTTAGAAGGCTTCGGTTTGCCCGGCCTTGAGGCAATGGCCGTCGGTTTGTCGGTTGTCTGTTCGCGCGCTTCTTGTTTGCCCGAAATCTATCAAGATGCCGCTTCTTATTTCCAGCCCAATCAGATAAACGATATAAAAACCAAAATTTTGCAGGTTATCGATAACAGAAAATTAAGAATGGAGCTAATCCGGAACGGTTATCAAAGAGTTTCTCATTTTAGTTGGTATAAAATGGCAAGAGAAACATTAGCGATTTATGAATCTATTACGAAAGAAGCCCAGTAGTTTTGACCGTCTAAGACTGAATAATTGTCGAGTTGCCCTGGTGTATGATCGGGTCAATAAGTGGGGTGGGGCGGAAAGGATTCTTTTAGCACTGCAAAAAATCTTTCCCGATGCTCCTTTATACACGGCTGTCTGTGATAAACAGAAGGCGCCTTGGGCTAATAAATTCAGAGTTAAAACTTCGTTTCTGCAACAGCTGCCGTTCGCCAGAAGGCATCATGAATTTTACCCTTGGCTAACACCGGTCGCTTTTGAACTACTCGATTTTTCGGATTTTGATATCGTAATTACGGTTACCAGCGCGGAAGCCAAAGGAATAATCACTCTGCCGGATACCTTGCATATTTGTTATTGCCTAACGCCGACACGCTATCTCTGGAGCGCCTATAGCGCTTATCTTAGTTGTCCCGGCTTTGGCAAGCTAGACTTTCTTGCTAGAACCAGTCTCCGTACTTTTCGACCTTATTTATTATTCTGGGACAAAACTGCTGCTCAAAGACCAGACTTGTATTTGACAATTTCGGATAATGTCCGACGGCGAATTGTAAAATATTACCATCGCGATGCCGAGGTTATTTATCCACCGATAAACCTTGGTAAATTCAAAATTCGAAATGAAAACTTAAAAATTCAAGCGAGTGATTTTTATTTGATCGTTTCCAGGCTTGTTGCCTATAAAAGAATAGATTTGGCGATTAAGGCTTTTAACCGGTTAAAATTGCCTCTAAAAGTCGTCGGTATCGGCTCCCAACTTAATGAATTAAAAAAATTTGCCGGATCAAACATCGAGTTCTTAGGTTATTTGACAGAGGAAAACCTTTTGCGCTACTATTATGGTTGCAAAGCTGTTATTTGTCCGCAAGAAGAAGACTTTGGCTTGGTTCCCTTGGAAGCTCAAGCATGCGGTAAACCGGTAATTTCCTATAAAAAGGGCGGCGCCTTAGAAACTATTATTGAAGGCGAAACCGGGGAGTTTTTTTATCCTCAGACTGTAGAGGCATTAATGAAAGCGGTAAGAGACTCTCGCGGCAAGGTATATTCGAAGACTAAATGCATCAATAACGCCAGCAGTTTTGATGAGCAAAAATTTTTATTAAATTTTAAGAAGATAGTGGAGACAAAATGGCAGGAATATCAAAAGAAGAACTAAAAAAGCATCTCTTTGTTTGCATCTTATGTGGTGGTGGCGGGAAGAGGTTATGGCCTCGATCGAGAAAACAAACGCCCAAGCAATTTATCGATCTTTTTGGCGACAGCACTGTTTTTGAGCAAACAGTCTCTCGGGCAAAAAAATTAACTACTACTGACAAAATCTATATCGTCACCTCTTATGACTATATTGACAATGTCTTAAATCAAGGAAAAGATTTGCTTCTGCGCAATATTGTCGCCGAGCCGATGGCTAAAAATACAGCTCTGGCGATGGCCATGGGAGCGGTTAATATTTTTGCCAAGGATCCGGAGGCGGTTATTATTAACCTCACTTCGGATCATGCCGTTTCGCCTAGAAATATCTTTGAGCAAGATATGTACTTGGCAGCCAAAACCGCTTACGATAGCCAGCAGATTGTCACGGTAGGAATCAAGCCGACTTTTCCCCATACCGGCTTTGGTTACATCAAAGTGGGTAAGAAGGAAATGTTAGCCGGGAAAAAAGCTGTTTACCGGGTTCTGGCCTTTACTGAGAAGCCTGATTATCATAAGGCGCAAATTTTTCTCAACTCAGGTAATTATTATTGGAATACCAGTCTTTATACTTGGAAAGCGTCGGTGATCATTAAAACGATCAAACGTTTTGCACCTGAACTGGCTAAGTTAGTAGAGCGTTTTCAGCAGGCGATGGGAAAAGCAAGCGAAGCGGCGATAGTCCGTCGGATTTACAAAGACGCCGAAGATATATCAATTGATTATGCTGTCTCTGAAAGAGCTGACAATTTAGTCCTGTTGCCGGCTTCATTTAGTTGGGACGATATCGGTGATTGGGACGTCGTTTATCAGCGATCTGGTAAGGACAGCGATGGTAACGCGATTATTAAATATGGTAAAAAAGGGGGCTATGTTGTTTTTGAATCGAAAAACAACCTGATTCATTTTAATGATCACTTACTGGCCTTAGTTGGAGTGAATAATTTGATTGTCGTCGATACGGAGGATGCCTTGCTTATTTGCCACCGCAAAGAGGCAGAGAAGGTAAAAAAAATTGTTAATAAGCTCAAAGAAGCAAGACGGCTTGAGTATCTTTAGGATTGCCTGTAAAATAGCACAAATATGTCCTATGAATTTAAGAAAAGGATATTGGATATAACGATTGCGCTTTTATTAACGGCTATCTTTTTTCCGATTTTTTTAGTTGTTCCCTTAATTATTAAGCTTACATCGTCTGGACCGGTTTTTTATGGCCAGAGAAGAATCGGTAAAAGCGGCAAGGAATTTACTCTATTTAAGTTTCGTTCCATGGTTGTTAATGCGGACGAGATTATTGCCAGAGATAAAAAATTATTGAGAAAATTTAAAGAGTCTGATTGGAAATTAGGTATGAAAGAGGATCCAAGGATCACTAAATTCGGGATGTTTATGCGGACTTTTACGATTGATGAATTTCCCCAGATCTGGAACGTTTTAAAAGGCGAAATGAGTATTGTCGGTCCGCGAGCATATCGTTTTCAAGAGATTAAGGAACAGCTGGAAAAATATTCTCAGGTCAGACCGTTAATGAAACAGATTCTCAGTGCAAAACCAGGGATAACCGGGCCCTGGCAAACCTCTGGCCGTAATGAGGTTCCCTTTTTGAAGCGGGCTAAAATGGATGCGAATTATTCCCGGTTACGATCAATTTGGAAAGATATCAAAATTTTAATCAAGACTCCTAAGGCAATGCTGTCCCGTTGGTAAGGAGGAAAAAATGAAAAAGATCAAATTTACAGAAGAAGAGCCAGCCCTTGTCGGAAAACAGGCAAGAGAGTCAGGATTCAAAAAGAAAACGAAAAACATTAAAAAACCGCTTCTGGTTGGAGGCGGTCTAGTTAGTTTACTGGTCATTATTCTAGCCAGTTTCTTACTGTTGCCGGCGATGCATCTGAAAGACGATATCAACCTTTTGGAGGAACAACTGAATCAGGTTTCTGCTTCATTAAACGATCAAAAATTCCCCGAGGCATTTGACCAGCTTAAGATAATTTACCAGTCAGTGGAAAAAATGGAGAAAGATTATCAGAAACTGGCTCTTTTAAGGCTCATCCCTTATGTTAATCGCTATTACCAGGATGGATATCATTTGATCAGTAGCAGTAAGTACCTCCTTGAAGCAGCTGAGGTTGCCAATCAGGCATTGATGCCTTACTATGACCTGCTTGGTTTTGAGCAAAATAAGAAGGAGCAGGATTTAGGACCAATGACGGTTGAAGAAAGACTGGTACTGATTTTGGACACTCTCGATAAAATCAGCCCTCAATTCGATCAGATAAACCAAAAATTGGTTGAAGCGAAAAAAGAAATTGATCAAATCGACACTGGTCGTTACCCGGAGGAATTATTTGGAAAGAAGATAAGAAAAAGAATGGAAGAATTAGTTGCCTTAGTAGATAACCTGTCGAATATTCTTGACGAGATAAAACCGATCGTCAGTTATCTTAAACCTTTATTGGGAATTCCTGAGGAAAAGCTTTATTTTTTGCTCTTTCAGAATGATGCCGAACTTCGTCCCAGCGGTGGTTTTATGACTGCTTATGCCTTTCTTTCGGTTCATAATGGTAACTTTAAACCCCTTTCCTCTCACGATATCTACAGCCTTGACAAGCAATTCGGGGACCGATTGAAAGCGCCTGAACCGATCTTGCAGTATTTACCTGATGTTCGCTACTGGCATTTAAGGGATATGAATTTGTCTGCTGATTTTACCAAGTCGATGCAAACTTTCTGGGAAAACTACCGTCAGATTCCCAACAGCCAAGAAGTGGACGGAATTATCGCCTTGGATACCCAGGTGTTAGTAGAAGTCCTCAAAGTCCTAGGAAAAATTGGCGTCTCAGGTTGGGGAAACTTTTCTGCCGAAATTGATCCTCGGTGTGATTGCCCTCAAGTATTTTATGAACTTGAGAAGTACGCTGACCAACCGGTTAGTACTCAGCGTGAGGAACGGAAGGGGATTATCGGTCCCCTGATGCACTCGATATTATCAAATATTATGGGATCGCCTCGGAAGACCTGGCCTCAATTTTTTAATGTCTTCCTAACTTCAATCCAGCAAAAACATTTGCTTTTCTATTTTTTCAATGAAGACCTTCAAAAAGCGGTTGAGGCTTTAAATGCCGGAGGAAGGATTAAAGAGTTCGAAGGCGACTATTTTTACCTTAACGATTGTAATTTCGCCGGTGCCAAGTCAAATATGTACATTCGACAAAAAGTTACTCAGGAAATCAGTAAGGAACCGGATGGCTCTTTGTTAAAAAAAGTCACTGTCGATTACAAAAATCCGGCACCTCCTTCAAACTGTAACTTAGAGAAAGGGGAGCTTTGTCTCAACGGGTACTATCGGGATTGGTTTCGGATTTTTGTTCCTAAGGGCAGCCAACTGCTTGAGTTCTCCGGTTCTGAGGTGGAGATTAAGGTTTACGAAGAGCTGGGTAAAACGGTTTTTGAGGGTTTCTTTGGAAAGACGCCAGCGACTTCACTTCGTCCCGAAGGTAGTCTAAAACTGACTTTTAAATATCGCCTACCTTTTAAAGTCAATGATGGAGGTCAGTATCGCCTTTTAGTTCAAAAACAACCGGGAACGCCCTCATACGAATACGGGGTGAATTATCTGGACCAATCTGAGGTATTTGATCTTGATTCAGATAAGGAGCTTCAATTTATTTTTTAGGTTTGAGACGGCAGATGGATTGCCGTGTTTTTATTCCAGGTAGAGTTATAAAACTAGTTGATAGTTTTTATGGCTAGTTACAAAACTGAAGCCATTATCTTAAAAAGGATTAACTTTAGTGAAGCGGACAAGATCTTGACAATCTTTTCCAAACATTACGGTAAAATACATGTATTGGCCAAAGGGGTCCGAAAGATCAATAGCCGCAAAGGGGGCAATCTTGAGCTTTTTAATCAGGTCAACCTTTTTTTGGCAAAAGGAAGAAATCTTGATATAATCACTGAAGTCGAACTACAAGATTCATTTAAATCCTGGCGGCGTAATTTAATTAGGGTAGGGGTAGCTTTTTATCTAACTGAACTGGTCGATAAATTGACGGCCGAATCCCAGCAAAATGTCGGTGTCTTTTCTCTTTTAAGAAGATCCTTGCTGGCAATCGGAGATCGTACCAGTTTAAGCGAATTGATAAGAGAATTTGAGGAAAAAATGCTTGATGGACTAGGTTTTGGCGTTCCGAAGCAACTAAGAGATAAGCCGGGAAGTCTTTCGGACTATATTGAGGAGGTCGTTGAGAAAAGATTAAAAAGTAAAGATGTATTAAAAAGGATTCAATATGGAAAATAAACTGGAAAAGATCGTTTCGCTTTGTAAAAGAAGAGGCTATGTCTTTCCCGGCTCGGAAATCTACGGTGGTTTAGCCAATACTTATGACTATGGTCCATTGGGGGTAGAACTTATGCGAAATGTTAACAATCTGTGGTGGCAGAATTTTGTCAGTCGTCGGGAAGATATTTATGGCCTTCAATCCGCGGTGATTATGAGCCGTAAAGTATGGGAAGCATCAGGCCACGTCGAAAGTTTTAACGAAGTCTTATTGGATTGCCGAAAATGTCAGTATCGAACTAGAGCCGATCATTTAATTGAGGACTTTTTTGCCCGGAGCGGGAAGCAAATTAAAGTCGAAGGGTTTTTGCCTGAGGCAATGGATAAGATAATTGATGAAAATCGAATCAACTGTCCTAACTGCCAGAAATTTTCCTGGACAAAAGGTCGGCTATTCAACAATTTGTTTGAAACGCATATCGGTATCATCGCCGGAGAAAAAAATTTGGCTTATTTGCGCGGGGAGATTGCCCAAGGAATGTTTGTAAACTTCAAAGCTGTTTTGGATTCCCTTTCCCCTAAACTTCCTTTTGGACTGGCCCAATCGGGTATTGCCTTTCGTAATGAAATTACAATGGGAAATTTCGTCTTTCGGACCTTACAGTTTAATTTGGCAGAATTTGAATACTTTTTCAATCCCAAGAAAGATAATTGGCAGGAACTTTTCACTTATTGGCAAAAAGAAGTTTGGCGGTGGGCGAGCGAGATTTTAGGGCTTAAGGAAAGCCATCTTAGATGGCGGCCTCACTCAGATGAAGAGAGGGCTCATTATTCAAAGAGAACAGAGGATTTAGATTATAAGTTTCCTTTTGGTTTTAAGGAGCTCTATGCGGTGGCTTATCGAACAGATTTCGACCTAAGAAACCACATGGAAAAATCAGGGGTTGATATGCGCTATACCGATAGAGAAACTGGAGAGAAATTTGTCCCGCATGTGATTGAGCCGACTTTCGGCATAGACAGAAGTTTTTTGGCAACATTATGTGAGGCATATCGTGAGGAAAAAGATAAGGACGGACTCCGGGTAGTTTTATCTCTCGATCCATCAATATCTCCTTATAAAATCGCTGTTTTTCCACTTTTGGCTAATAAATCTGAACTTGTGAAAAAAGCAAGAAAGGTTTATGAAAATTTAAAAGAAAATTTCAGAACCGCTTGGGACGATATTGGTAATATTGGTAAGCGCTACAGAAGACAGGATGAAATCGGAACGCCTTGGTGTATAACGATTGACTATCAGACTTTAAAGGATCAGACGGTGACGGTAAGAGACAGAGATACTATGAAACAGAAACGGTTGGGGAGTCAGGTACTAACCGGTTATTTTCAAAAAAAACTAACCTAATACCGCCTCGGACGACGTCTTTATCAAAAAAGGAGTCTTTATGAAAAAGATAATTATCGCTTTAGTAACTTTAAGCCTAATTATTATTTTGGCTGTCCTGGGATATCAAAAGTTAAGGGGTAGCCCTAAACAGGAGGAAATTCTTCCCACTCAACCGCCAAAAACTTATGTTGAAGTTTCTCTGGCAGAAAGGCCTTTTATTTCTCTGACTCCCTCCGTCGACGGCCATTGGTTAAGTTTGGACATAACTCGTATTCAGGCGGCGGATTCATTGGAGTACGAATTAACTTACGACACTGCCGACGGTTTGAGTCAAGGGGCTGTTGGTGGCCCCTTTAAACTAGAGGGAGATAGTTATGAGAAAAGAATACTTTTAGGGACTGAATCAAGCGGTCATTACCGTTACCATGAGGGCGTTTCCGGTGGAACAATAACCATCCGCTTAGACGGAACAGGCGGAACGAGAAGATTTAATAGTGATTTTTCTCTTCGACAAGAGATGGACAAACTAGTTTCTATTGACGGCCGGTTTGCTCTTATGGCCGATTTTTCCAAAAGTCAGTTCTATGTGATTATGCCAACTGTTGGCTTACCAGCAGAACTTGCGGGAGAAATAGTCACCGGACCATATGGAGTGTTTACCTCCGGTTCAGCTAAGATCAATAATGGCATAATGGAGCTGGAAGGAGAATCTGTCTATTATTGGGATAGTAGGAGTTGGCAAAGGCTTCAAGGAAATAAAGTTGATGGAGTAGGTGTTTTTGCTTCTATCTTGAGATAACTTAGAAACTTTTTCACTTTGTACCAAAGCTGCCTGGTGTGGATGACGCAGAGTCAGTTAATTTTGCCCCTTGACAGCCTGGTTTTAATTGGTACAAAATGGAACGAAGTGGTGAAAATGTCTAATAGTTGACTGGAGGATAGGTGTTTGTTGGTGAATATCAGATTAAATTTTTAGGTAAAGGAAGAATTGCCTTGCCTAAAAGAATCAGAGGCTTACTTTCAGGAAATAAGGTGGTTTTGACTCGCGGATTTGAGAATTGCATTTTCGGCTATGAAAAAAAGACCTGGGAAGAAGCTTCTAAAAAACAAATTGAAATGCCAATTACGGAAGAAAAGGGTCGGGCGATAAGAAGATATTTATTTTCCGGGGCAATGGTGGCTAAATTTGACTCTCAAGGGAGAGTAGTGATTCCCCAGTTCCTGTTGGATTATGCCAGGATCGAAACAAGCGTGACTGTGGTTGGTGCCGGCGATCATTTTGAAATCTGGAAGCAAGATAGCTGGCAAAAACAGCTTAATTCTCTTGAAGCAGACAAGTTTTAAAGAAAGTTAAGGAGGGGAGGTCGATTGGTTCGTCTTAATGGTCAGCAAATGAGAGAAAAACTGGAAAGGCTTTTGGAAGACACGACTGCGGGAGAAGACAAGCCTAAGAAAAAGATACGCAAGACAGATGATAAAATTTCATGAGCCAGTTTTAGTTGAGGAAACAATCCGCTTTCTTAACGTTAGAAAAGGAAAAAGATACATTGATACAACTATAGGCGGAGGGGGTCACAGCGAACAAATTTTAAGAAAAGGAGGTCAAGTCTTAGGTATTGATTGGGATCCTCAAGCGTTAGCTTTCAGTAGAAAGCGCTTGGTTTCTGCCTGCCCTCCAAGCGCTTTCTACTGGAAACTAGAACGCGGTAATTTTGCTCATTTAAATGATCTTGCTTGTCGATGTGGTTTTAATCAAGTAGCCGGTATCCTTTTTGATTTGGGCGTATCGCTATATCAGCTAAAAACTTCCGGAAGAGGATTTTCTTTCCAGGATGATGATTTTCTTGATATGCGAATGAATCCGGAGCTTGGGATTACCGCCAGTGACTTAATTAATCATTTGAGCGAAAAGGAATTAAAAAAGCTTTTCTCAGAGTTTGGCCAGGAATCCTTTTCAGCGCCTATTGCCCGAGCAGTCTGCCGATACCGTAAAAAAAAACCTATTGAAAGAAGTTCTGATTTGGCAAAGATCATCAGGAAGGTAATACCGGCTTCACGAGTGAAACGAACGCGTCATCCGGCGACACGCTGTTTTCAGGCATTACGGATGGTAGTTAATAACGAGCTGGAGAATTTATCGCAGGGATTAAGCCAAACTCTGGGACTGTTAGAAAAAGGAGGACGGCTGGTGGTCATCAGTTTCCACTCTTTAGAAGATAGGCTAGCTAAAGATTTTTTTCGGCAGGAAAGCAAACTGAATAATTTGATTGTATTAACAAAAAAGCCAATTGAACCCTCTCGTCTTGAAAGAGAAAAAAACCCAAGAAGTAGAAGTGCAAAACTCAGGGCAGCACAAAAAAATTAATGAATAAAAAACGACCTAAAAAGTTTTTCTATGTCGTGAGCATCTTTTTTTCGCTAGTTTTGTTTTTGGCTCTAGTTCAAATTTACGTTTCTCACCGACTGGCGACAGCCGGAAAAGTAGTCGCCGAATTGGAGAATGAAGTACTGAGAACTCGTGAAGAGAATCAAAAGCTTTGCGAGGGCATTGATCAAAAAGGTTCGCTCAGTGTAATTAGCCAAAAAGCTCAGGCTCTCGGGTTTAGGCCGCTAGCAGATATCGTCTACTTAACCTCGGGAGTTTCCGTAGCTTTAAATGATTAAATTACCTGATGGATACTTCTCGTCGGATACGAATTTCTTTACTTTCTTTGTGGCTTTTCTCCTTCTTAGTTTTGGGGCGACTTTTTTATTGGCAGATTTTAAAGACAGACGAATTAGCATCAGCCGCGGCTAAGCAGCATTTAGATGTTCTGGAAATCCCCGCCCAGAGAGGACAATTTTTTGCCTCTGATAATTTCCCCTTCGTGACCAACCAAGAAGTCTACCTATTGTATGTCTCGTTATCAGAAATCGGTAAAGATTTCGAATCGGTTGCACAAGAGTTAGCGCCGATATTAGTTGATGAACAGATGAATGATCTTGTTAAAACAGCTACCGCCAGTGGGATTACCGCTGAAGAGGTGCAGGAATTGATCAAAATTAAAGAAGAGGAGATTAAGCAGCAATTTCTTCGTCAGGACGTCAGTTGGTTACCGATTCAACATAAGATTTCAAGGGAGGCAAAAGAGAAAATAGAAGCTATGCGCATTGGCGGTCTCGGTTTTGAGCGCGAGCAGAAACGGACATATCCTGAGGGAACTGCCTCGGCCCATTTAATGGGTTTTGTCGGAAGTGATGTAAACGGTAAACCGAAAGGTTATTTTGGACTTGAGGGATTTTATGATTTGGAACTTCAGGGTCATCCAGGATATCTTAAGCGCGAAAAAGATGCTTCAGGAAAACCAATTTTATTGGGAATCTCTCAAAGAGAGGACAAAAGAGACGGTCGCAGTCTTTTAACTAGTCTCGACCGGACGTTACAGTTTATTGTGGAAAATCGCTTAAAACAAGCTTTAGCCAAATATGGGGCAATAAGCGGTTCAGTGCTTATTATAGATCCTGGCAATGGAGCAGTCCTGGCAATGGTTTCATTGCCGACCTACGACCCTTCTATTTACTCCGAGTTTGACGAAAAGATCTTTTTAAACCCGGCGGTTGCTTCTTCATACGAGCCAGGTTCAACCTTCAAGGTTTTGATCATGGCAGCGGCTGTTAATGAAGGGGTAATTGGGCCGGAAACACAGTGCACTTCGTGTGGAGGACCGGTTGAGATTGCCGGTTATACCATTAATACTTGGAACAACCAATACTATCCTAATTCAACTGCGACCGATATTTTGGTTCACTCGGACAATTTGGGTATGGTTTTCGTTGGTCGGCAGCTAGGGATCAAGAAACTTCATGCCTACTTGAAAAAATTTGGTCTTGGACAGTTAACCGGAATTGATCTTCAAGAAGAAGACACTGTCTCTTTGCGACTGGAAAAAGAATGGAGAGAAATTGACTTAGCGACGGCAAGTTTTGGTCAAGGAATTGCCGTAACTCCGATCCAAATGTTAAGGGCGGTGTCTGTCATCGCCAATGGAGGGAAATTAGTTAAACCTTTTATCGTTAAAGGAGTTATTGATCAAGGTAAAACGACGATGATCGAACCTGAGATGGGGAAAACAGTCCTTAAAGGGTCGACGGCTAAAACATTAACGGAGATGATGGTTGCTGCCGTAGAGAGAGGAGAAGCAAAGTGGACTAAACCGACCGGTTTTCTTGTAGCTGGAAAAACCGGTACCGCCCAAATCCCCGTTGCCGGACACTACGATCGGGATAAAACTATTGCTTCGTTTATCGGTTTTGCTCCGGCCCAACAACCGCGTTTTGCGATGTTAGTTACCTTAAGAGAACCAACTTCATCGCCCTGGGGTTCAGAAACTGCTGCCCCACTTTGGTTTGATATCGCTAAAGAGCTTTTTACATACTATGGTATTTCGCCCACTAAATAAGTTTCTGATTAGGTTTTAAATGATATAATTTTGTTAGATGTTTTCAGGAATTTTGACTAAGATTCGTTATAGTAAGCTGGGAGAGAATCTTCGGTTACTTTTCCCTGATTGGCTGGTTAATCTTTTTTGGCATGGTCCGAAAGCGATAGCGGCCAATTTATATTTCCGGTTTCCTTCCCGGAAACTTTATATAATTGGCGTTACCGGAACCGATGGTAAAACAACCACTTCGACATTGATCTATAAAATTTTACTGCATGCCGGCAAAAAAGCGGCCCTTATTTCGACAGTCTGTGCCAAAATCGGCCAAGAAAAAATCCCTATCGGTCTTCACGTTACCTCGCCCCAACCTTTTTTTTTGCAGCGACTTTTACGGAACATCGCTGACCAAAAAATCAAATATTTAGTACTTGAATGTACTTCCCATGGATTGGCACAAAATCGCTTCCTGGGGATTAGATTTGAGATGGCGGTAATTACTAATGTCACTTCTGAACACTTGGATTATCACGGTACTTATTCAAAATATTTAGAAGTAAAGGGGAAGCTATTCAAAAAAACCAAAGTAGTCGTATTAAATAGAGATGATCGTTCGTTTAGTTATCTAAACACGGCTAGATCAAGAAACTCACGGCTGGTTACTTACGCGGTTAAGAAGAAAGCCGAATTTACTCCTAACACCTATAGGTTTAAAACCCCTCTGATCGGCGAGTATAACCGGTATAACTGTTTGGCGGCAATTGCCGTTGCCAAAACTTTAGAAATAGACGATAAAACAATCAGAAAAAGCCTGGCTGCTTTTACTGGAGTAACCGGCCGGATGGAAATTATAGATTTAGGGCAAGACTTCCAAGTTTTTGTTGATTTTGCCCATACCCCTAATGGTCTTCAACAAGCACTGACTGCTTTGAAGGAAAAATCTAACGAGAGAAGAATAATAGCCGTTTTTGGCTGTGCGGGCTTACGTGATTTTTATAAAAGACCGCTGATGGGCGAGATTGCAGCTCGAATAGCCGATGTTGTGATTTTAACCGCTGAAGACCCAAGAACCGAAGACGTGGAAAAAATTATTGATCAGATTGCTCAAGGATGCCTTAAAGGTCATTTGACTTATCAAAGTCCGACAGGTATTAACGAGTCTCAGATTAGCAAGCTGAAAGGTGTTTATTTTCGGATATCTGACAGAAGAGAAGCAATCAGGTTTGCAATTAATAAATTGGCTTGCAAGAACGATATCGTGGCCTTTTTCGGTAAAGGACATGAAGCGAGCCTATGTTATGGGCGAATTGAAAAACCCTGGAGTGAGCATGAAGAAATAAAAACAGCCTTACGGGAAAGGTTGGGCAATGCTTAAGAAAGAACATCTTTATTATTTCAAGCTCTTAAGTCAACAAGAAAATTTAACTCAGGCAATTTCTTCCCGGTCAATGGGAGATATGACAGAGGCCGACAAGGTAAAACAAAGACAAAATATCCAAAAGTTCTTAGGTAAAATTGGCCTGAGGATTGATGATTTAGTCACTATGGAACAGGTTCATGGCAACCGGGTGGAAATTGCCTGGATTAATCATAAAGGGACAGAGATTAAAAAAGTAGATGGTCTGGTTACTCAGGAAAAAAATCTAATTTTGGCAATTAAAACCGCCGATTGCCTGCCTCTGGTGGCTTATGATCCTCAGGAGATAGTTTTAGGTGTTGCTCACGCTGGATGGAAAGGAATTATTAATAATATTGTCTGTCAATTAGTTGATAAGCTGAAAGAATTAGGAGGACATGTCGGAGATATTGTGGTTGGAATTGGGCCTCATATCGGGCCTTGTTGTTACCGGATAAATAAACAAAGAGCCAGACAATTTCGGGCTAATTTTGGTGACTTGCCAGGCATGATAAACATAAGGGATGCTGCTTATTATCTTGATCTCTCTGTTCCTTTAATCTGGCAGTTGCGTACATCCGGGATACCGGTAAAGAATATAGAACCGGCCGGTATCTGTACTGCCTGTCGAAATGATGAATTCTTTTCTTTTCGAAAAGACGGCCGTCCATTCGGCGAATTTTTAACGGTGGCCGCTATCGGAGACAACTTGTGAAAAAGAGAAAAACAGCAAAAGAGATTAAGAGGATTCATTTTATGGGTATTAGCGGCAGTGGTTGTTCAGGTGCCGCTTATCTTGCCAGGTACGAGGGTTTTCAAGTTAGTGGCTGTGATCTTAATCCCAACACGTCGTCAACTGACCAACTGAGGAAATTAAAGATCCCTATTCATGGCGGTCATAATATCAGCCATTTGAGAAAAGCTGATCTTTTGGTAACTTCGCCGGCGGTGTTGATTGTCAATAGTCGTCATCCTGAAATTCGGGAAGCAAAAAGACGAGGAATTATATTAACGTGGCAGCAGTTTATAGGTCGGTATCTTCAGAAAGATAAATATCTTGTCTGCATTGCCGGAACCCACGGAAAGACAACTACTTCCGCTTTAGTCGGCCAGATTTTAGAGGCGGGAAAACTTGATCCTACTGTGCTGGTTGGCGGTGTCGTTCCGGTGTGGCAAGCAAATGTCCGCTGCGGCGAGTCAAATTATTTTATTTGTGAAGCTGATGAGTACTATAATAATTTTCTTAACTATTCTCCCAAGATGGCCGTTATCACCAATATTGAAATGGATCACCCTGAATTTTTTTCAAACCTTGACCAGCTAAGAAAAAGTTTTACCCGGTTCATCTTTCGTCTGGATCAACCCAAAATCCTTATTGTTAATAGTGATGATGACAATATTCGGCAGATTTTAGTCAAAAACCAGTTAAGATTAAACCGGGAGAGGGTTCAAATAACCGCTTTTCATCTCGATTCGGCGTTTGATTTTCCTTTTGCTAAAGATTTCCGGGGAATAATTAACCGGCAAGAAAAATTTTCAACCAGGTTTTCGATTGTTTTTGATCATGGAAAAAAAACCATTAAAGAAGATTTCCAATTGAGAATTCCGGGCAGGCACAATGTTTACAATGCTCTAGCGGCTTATGCTTGCGGTTGGTTTCTTAACATTAATAGTGAAACGCTAAAAACCGTTTTTAACAGTTTTTCAGGCGTTAAGAGACGATTTGAAATTGTTGGGAAAGAAGCCAGGAGGATCGTAATTGACGATTATGGCCATCATCCGACTCAGATTGCAGCGACAATAGAAGCAGTTAAACAAAGATATCCCAAGTCGTTTATTTGGGCAGTACTGGAGCCTCACCAAACGCGATTCCGGTTTTTTACGAATGAATTTGTTACCGCTCTGAAGAAGGCAAATCAGGTAATAGTTACTGAAATTTTCTGGGGGAGAGAGAAAATAACTTCCGGTCTAAGTGCCCAAGAATTGGCAGCTAAAATCGGCTTACCAAAGGCAAGCTGTATCGAAGACTTCAAAAAAGTAGCTGATTTTATTGCCAAAAACAGTCGTTCAGAAGACGTAGTCATCGTTTTTGGAGCAGGCAATAGCAGTCAACTGGCCAAGATGATTGTCCGCCAACTTAAAAAACTTGCTAAATAAATGAAAAGAAGAAAAATTATCATTTTAGGTGCCGGACTTGCCGGTATGACAGCCGCGATCAACTTGGCCAAACACGATTATCAGGTTGATATCTATGAGCAGGCATCTGATGTGGGAGTGAGGTTTCACGGTGATTTTCAGGGTCTAGAGAATTGGACGGAAAAAGAAGATGTCTTAGAATTCCTAAAGAAAGCGAGTATTTATCACCGCTTTTACCATAAACCGGTTTCAGACCTGATGCTTACTAATAGTCAGTTTTGGAATCGGCTTTCCGGTTCGGGAGTTCTTGTTTATTTAGTAAAACGAGGGAATTTTCTTGGCAGTCTTGATTATAGCTTGAAAGAGCAGGCGCTGGATTTAGGTGTAAATATTCACTTTAATCAATCATTAGCTTTGAATAAAGCCGACATTATTGCGACCGGGCCCAATTTGTCTCATGTTTTTGGCTTAGCTAAGGGAATCACTTTTCAAACGGATTCGAAGGACAAATCAGTGGTGATTTTCAATGACCGGTTTGCTCCGGGCGGGTATGGTTATCTTCATATTGCAGACCATTATGGATGTCTTTGTGTCGCTGCGATTAAAGATATAAAAGAGATTAATATCAGCGACTACTTACAGAAAACAAAGAGTTTTTTCATCAAAAAATTCGATCTTAAGTTACGGTCGGTAAGACGGTTTTCTGGAATAGCCAGCTTCTTGATAAATCCAAAACTTCAAGAAGGGAGAAAATTATTTGTTGGCGAGGCAGCCGGCTTGCAGGATTTTTTTTGGGGTTTCGGGATCAGGTATGCCATTGGATCAGGCTATCTGGCGGCTAAAAGCATTATTGAAAACAGTGACTATAAAGCGCTTATTAAAAGGCATCTTGACGGTAAGATAAAGGCAAGCCTGGTAAACCGGTATCTGTGGGGAAAGTTTGGAAGCTATGACTATGTCTTTCCGATCAGAAAGGCAAAATTGATGAGGCGATTGATTTTATCTATGTCCAATTTTAACTGGCTACAGAAATTCATTTATCCTTTTGTCCAATCATATGCGAGAAATAATTACCCGGATATTTTTTGATTTTATTTAGAATAGTAACCGGTTTGGTTTATAATATTAAACAGTCGAAATTTAAGAAGGGAGTTTTCCAATGTCAGCTCGATACTTAATTAAAGGTGGGATGGCTCTAAAGGGTGAAATTAAAGTAGCCGGTAATAAGAATGCGATTTTGCCGATCATAGCAGCAACTTTACTGACCGATGAAGAATGCCTAATTGAAAATGTTCCTAAAATCAGTGATGTCACAATTATGGGCGAGCTTCTGAAAGATTTAGGGGCCAAAGTCGAGGGTCTGGGTACTGAAAAACTGATAATCAAAACTGCTGGTGTTAAAAAGCATCATCTAAAACCAGAACTAGTCCAAAAACTTCGAGCCTCGATTCTTTTCATGGGGCCTCTTTTGGCTCGTTTCCGTCAGGCTCGTTTAAAACATCCGGGCGGTTGTCTCATCGGCAAGAGGGCCGTGGGGACTCATTTTGAGGCACTCAGAGCTCTTGGTGCCGAAGTTTTTGTTGGCGAAGGAGATTATGAGGGGAAGTTGATTCGTGGGCATGCCAGCCGGATTTTTTTGGATGAGGCTTCAGTAACTGCGACGGAAAATACGATAATGTTAGCCTCTCTGATTCCCGGTACGACGGTCATTGAGAATGCTGCCTGCGAACCGCATGTCCGAAATCTGGCTCAGTTTCTAGTTAAGATGGGTGCCAGAATCGAGGGATTTGGTACTAATCGGCTTAATGTTTATGGAGTCAAAAAATTGGGGGGAGCAGCCATCAAAATCATTCCCGATTATATGGAGATCGGTACTTTTGCCATTGCTGCGGCGGTTACTAAAGGGGAAATTCTGATAAAGGATACCATACCCGGCGATCTGGATATGATTATGCTCTACTTGAAGCGAATGGGAGTTGACTTGCGTTTGGTTGGTAATGATCTGCTGATCAAAAAATCAAAGCTTAAAGCCCCGCGAGGCAAAATTCAAACCCGGCCTTGGCCTGGTTTTCCGACCGATCTTATGAGTCCGTTAATCGTGTTGGCCACTCAAGCGAAAGGAGCGACTCTTTGCCATGACTGGATGTATGAAACAAGAATGTTTTTTATTGATAAATTGACGACGATGGGAGCCGACATCACAATTTGTGATCCGCACCGTGTTTTAGTTAACGGACCAACACCTTTACAGGGTAAAATTCTCGAAAGCCCTGACATTCGCGCCGGAATGGCTCTGGTATTAGCTTCCCTCTGCGCTCGAGGCGAAAGCATTATTGAAAATATTCAGTTAATCGAAAGAGGTTACCAAGAGCCTCATCTACGACTGAGAAGTTTGGGTGCTGAAATCAGGAAAGTTAATGGCAAAAAATCAGTTTAATAAACGGAAGGTGAAGCTAAAAAAAATTCAACTTCAGGATCTTAAGGTCTATTATCATGAGGAAGGAAGCGGAAAACCGCTGCTGCTTCTTCATGGTTGGGATAAGTCGGGATCGGTTTTTTCCCAGCTGCAAAAAATATTGGCTCGGAATTTTCATACATTCGCTCCTGATATGCCTGGATTTGGAAAAACATCCCTGCCTGATTTCTCCTGGGGGATAAAAGACTACGCCCATTTTGTTACTCAGTTTTGTCAGGCAATCGCTTTAGAAAAGTTCTGCCTTCTTGGTCATTCCTTTGGTGGTCGAGTTGCGCTGGAGATCGCTGTCACTTATCCTGAAAAAGTTGAGAAACTGGTTTTAACCGGAGTGCCGGTGTTGCGAAAAAAAACCTTGAAGCGATTTTCATTTTGGCTGGTTGCTAAAATGGCAAAAGTCATTTTTCTTCTGCCGCCTTTTTTTCTATTTAGACGTCAATTTACAAGATATCTATATTTTTTTGCTCGGGAGAAAGATTATTATCAATCACAAGGTATCATGAAAAAAGTGTTTACGAGAGTAGTTTCTGCTAATCAAGAAAAGATTATAAAAAAAATTAAGTCGCCGACTTTAATTGTCTGGGGAGAAGATGATCGGGTAACACCTCTTCTCCAAGCTCGTTATCTTCATAAGATGATCAAAAAATCTCTCTTGGTAGTCATTCCGGGCGCTTCCCATAAATTACCCTACGAAAAGCCAAAAGCTCTGTCTGAACAAATTAATCCTTTTCTAACAAATTAAAAAATGGAATATTTTATTTTTTTCGCATCAATTCTGTTCTTTATAGTGACTTTTCTTTTACCCATCGGCAACAAGTTGCTTACTTTTTTATTGGGAGATCTGTTTTCTGTCTATTATGTGGTTGTCGTTTTGGGTAATCTTTTTTCTTTTCTTTATCTTTGGCAGTTAAAGGAGTACCGTTTCGATCGGCTGAAGGACTACTTTAAAACTTATCAAGGCAAAAGGGATTTGTTAAATATTCATTTGCTTCTTAAGATTTTAGTTTGGTTATTCCTTTTTATCGACGGGAATGTTTTTATAATTTTTGCCAAAGCCAGGTATATCCATTGGGTTCTGTGGGGCGGAGTTTTTTACAGTGAGATGTTTTATATTTTAGGCCGGGTCTTCCGTCATCAATTCAGAAGACCTAAGTTTACTCTTAAAGCTTTATTAATTACTCTTGAGTCTGTCTCGCTTCAAGTTTGTTTTTTGCTTTTCCGCTTTAAAGTTGCCCAAATAAATCGTTACGCAGACGGAGTTCTACAGGTTTTCCTTGAGGCTGACATTTTAATAGCGGTTTGGGTGGCTATTTCAGTCGCTTCCCTTGCTTTACCGAGCTTATTTTTTAAAAGGGAAATTATCAGAAAAGCAATTAAGAAAATAAAAACTTATCCTGACTTGAAAGTAATCGGGATTACCGGAAGTTTCGGAAAAACCAGCACTAAAGAGTTTCTTGCATCGATCTTAAATAGCCGATTTAAAATCTTGGCAACGCATGTTCATCATAATACGGCAATTGGTATAGCAAGGCAAATATTGTTGGAACTTGACGGAAATGATCAATTTTATATTGTTGAAATGGGTGCCTATAAAAAAGGCGAAATCAAAACGATTTGCGATGTTGTTAAACCTGAAATTGGTGTAATCACCGGCTTAGGAACTCAACATCTGTCACTTTTTGGTAAACTTGAAAACTTAGTGGAAGCAAAATTTGAGTTGATTGATAGTTTACCGGGAAACGGTCTAGTGATCTTAAATGCAGATGATAAATTATGTTTAAAATTTTCTCAATTGACCCGCTTAAAAAAAATACTTTATTCAACTAAAAATTACCAAACTGATTTATATGCTTCTAAAATAAAGGTTTTCAAGGATAAACTTAATTTTCAAGTTACCAAAGGAGAAGAAAAACAAACATTTCAAGCCAGACTATTGGGTAAACAAAACATCAGTAACCTGTTAGCGGCAACTGCGATAGCATCTAATTTAGGATTAACTTTGAAAGAAATTTCTCAAGAAATTGATAAGATCAAGTCATTGCCAGGAACTATGAATTCGGTTGAGGGTCCGAATCATTCGACTTTGATTAATGATACATACAATAGTAATCCGGAAGGTGTTTTAGCGGCACTTAATTACTTAAAGCTATTCTTGGGACAGAGGTTTTTAATCTTTCAACCAATGATCGAACTGGGTAAGGCAACTTGGATTGAGCACAAACGTGTTTTTAGAAAAGCGACTAAGATTTGTGATCAAATTTTCTTAACCAATCGAAATTATTTTCGTGAAATTTTGGCTGGTATTAATCAAGAAGAACGAAAAAAAATTTCACTAGTCGGTTCGCCAAGGTATCTTCGTCAAAAGATATTTTCTTTACTGAAAAAAGATGACGTTGTTCTTTTTGAAGGAAGAGAGGCTAATAAATACCTAAAAGTTTTTCAGAAAGCAGAGGGAAATTGATTCATGTTTAAGCCGATTTCCGTCTCTTTGTTGCCTAATAACAACGCTGCCGATATACTGAAAGCTTTAAAGTTAATTTTCCAACCGAAAAATTGGGTTCATGGTAAAGGGACCAAACAACTTGAAACCGACTTTGAAAATATCTATCCCGGTTTTCGAACGATTAGTTTTCTTAACGGCCGGACCGGCTTGCTGGCGATTCTTAATTGTTTAGGTATTGCCAAAGGGGATGAAGTTTTACTTCAAGCGTTTACCTGCGTGGTAGTTGCCAACAGCGTTATTAAATGTGGAGCAAAACCGGTTTATGTTGATATTGACAAGGATTCATTCAATATGGACCCGGATGATCTAGCCAGGAAAATTACTCCTAAAAGTAAAGCAATTATCGTTCAACATACTTTCGGTTACCCGGCCCCGGTCAACGAAATTGTCAAAATTGCCGCTAAATATGGACTGAAGATGATTGAAGATTGCGCTCACGTGATTGGTGCTTCCTTCGTTGGAAAAAAATTGGGTACTTTTGGAGAGGCGGCTTTTTTCAGTTTTGGCAGAGACAAAGTCATTTCTTCCGTTTTCGGGGGAATGGTCATTACCAAAGATCAAAAACTATTTAATAAGCTAAAAAAATATCATCGATCGCTTTCTTACCCAACCCGTTTTTTTGTTTTTCGTCAATTGCTTTACCTGGTTTTATTTAGTCTTATTTTGTCGGTCTACAATTTTTTTTCGTTAGGAAAAATTCTTTTAGTCTTTTTTCAGAAGCTGAGAATATTTATCAATCCGGTGCAAGATTGCGAGCAAAGAGGCATTTTACCTTCTTATTTTATCGGCCGGATCCCAAATAGTTTAGCCTTGTTGGCGTGCTTTCAATTAGCTAAACTTTCACAGTTTAATGAAAACCGCCAAAGAATAGTCAAGCTTTATGCAGCCGGTTTAGAGAATTTACCGATTGAGTTACCCAACTATCAGGAAGGGGCAAATGTTTTTCCTTTGCTGCGGTTTACGATTAAAACCGAAAAGGCCCAGAAATTATACCGATTTGCAAAGATTAGAGAAGTGATTTTAAATAATTGGTATTATCCGTCAATTTCACCACCGGGAGTAAATTATTCGGTGATTGGTTATGATCCCAAAACTTGTCCGGTAGCGGAAAAGACTTCTCCTCTGGTTGTTAATTTACCAACTCATCCGAAAATCGGCTTAAGAGAGGCAAAAAAAGTTATTAAAGTAATCAGACAATTTTTTGATTATGGAGTTAAAACCGGTCGATAATAAAAATATTTGGGATAGATTTGTCTTGAGTCATAACCCCAATGTTTTCCTTCAATCTTGGAGCTGGGGAGAGTTTTACCAAGCCTTGGGAGAAAAAATATTTCGTTTAGGTTTTTTCGAGAAAAAAAGGCTGGTCGGGGTGTCTTTATTAATAAAAGAACAAGCCAAAAGGGGTACTTATCTTTCTTGTCCCGGCGGGCCTTTATTTGATTGGCAAAATCAAAATTATTTTAAAGAGTTTGTCAGTTATCTTAAGAATTTGGGGAAACTGGAAAAGGCAGTTTTTATCAGAGTCAGGCCTTCGATTTCTGATAACGACCAAAACCGCCGGTTCTTTAAGAAAGCTGGCTTTCTAAATGCGCCAATGCATATGCATGCGGAAACGACTTGGCAACTTGATCTTAGTTCTCCTGAAAGTGAATTGTTAGCCGGCATGAGAAAAACCACTCGTCACTGTATCAGGAAGGCGACCAAGGGCAAGGTGCGCATACTTTTTAGTCGAGATATAAGAGATATCAAGATATTGTATCGTTTTCAACTGGATACGGCCAAGCGGCATAAATTCGTCCCTTTTTCGTACGAATTTTTAAGAAAACAATTTGAGGTTTTTACCGGAGATAATCAAGCGCTTTTACTTTTAGCTGAATACCAAAAAAAGATTATCGCTGTCTCAATGATAATATTTTACGGTGATACGGCGGTATACCACTATTCGGGTTCAACCCATGGAGCCAGCCGGGTTCCTGCTTCCCACCTGATTCAGTGGGAGGCAATCAAAGAGGCCAAAAAAAGAGGCTGCCGCATTTATAATTTTTGGGGCATTGCGCCTAATGATAATCCTCGTCATCGTTTTGCCGGCGTAACAACCTTTAAAAAAGGTTTCGGAGGTCAGCGGGTTAACTGGCTTCATGCCCAGGATCTGCCGCTCTCTATTCGTTACGGGGTTACATATTGTTTTGAAACTCTTAGGCGGGTCTTTCGTCATCTCTAATGTTAGAATTGTTTCTGTTTCTTGACTAAGCCGAGTAGAATGTAATAGACTCTTACATGCATGAGTGGTTTTGGTCACATGAAAAATGGCAATCATAAGCAGTCCTTTAAGAATGCGATTTCTGGAATAGTTCTTTCTTTCAGGAATGAGAGAAATCTCAAGTTAATGGGAATTATTTCGGTTTTGGTTTTTGTCGTTGCTTTGGTATTGAAAGTTTCTCTTATAGAATTTACTATGATTGTCTGGGCAATTTTTGCTGTTGTGACCGTAGAGATGATTAATACTTCACTTGAGGCAATAACTGATTTAGTAAAAGAAGAATGGCACCAGAAAGCAAAAATGGCTAAGGACGTAGCTTCCGGAATGGTCTTGTTAGGGGTCGTCGGTTCAGTGATTGTAGGTGGCTTGATTTTCATGCCTAAACTTATCAAGTTAATGGTAAATTTTTAATTTCTTGACTCTGGATTGTTTTTATGTCTCTTTATCTGGGGCTTTTAATCTTTTCCTTTATTATTACTTCGGTTTTGATTGTGCCTTTTATCAATCTTCTATACAGATTGAAATTTTTACGGCAGAAACAAATAACTCGCGATTTCCTGGGTTTGAGGGCAAAGATTTTTGATAGGCTTCATAGTAAAAAGGAAGGGACGCCGGTCGGCGGAGGCCTATTAATTATCATTATGGTATGTCTTCTCTACGTTATTCTGTTTCCCCTGATAAATATTTTAGGTGTTTATATTTCAACAGCTCATCCAATTAAAGAAGAACTTAACGTTATTTTTTTTTCTTTTATATCGTTTGGCCTATTGGGCTTATATGACGATTTCCATAAATTCTTTGGTTTTGAAAAAAGCGGTTTTTTCGGTCTGAGACTTCGTGAAAAATTCCTCATCCAGTGCATTTTAGCCATCGTCGTTGCCATACTCTTATATTTTAATTTAGGAATCGACTTTATCTATATTCCTTTTTTAGGAGAAATTGATCTCGGACTATGGTTTGTGCCTCTAAGTGCCTTCATAATCGTATCTTTTGCTAATGCCTATAACATTACTGACGGCTTGGACGGTCTTTCAACCGGCCTGCTAATGATTTGTCTTTTTGCTTTTTGGATTCTCTCGCATACCGTAATCGATACTGTCCTGTCGGCATTTATTTCAATCTGGCTTGGGGCAATTATCGCTTTTTTATACTTCAATGTTTATCCAGCACGTCTCTGGCTGGGAGATGTTGGTGCTTTATCATTTGGGGCTACCTTAGCCGTAGTTGGATTGTTAATCGGAAAGATCGCCGCTTTGGCTATAATAGGCGGTCTCTACATTGTGGAGATTTCTACCAGCTTAATCCAAATATTATCTAAAAATTTTTTAAAGAAAAAAGCTTTTGCGGTTGCTCCGTTTCATTTATGGCTGCAAAACCGAGGTTGGGAGGAGCCAAAAATTGTAATGCGCGCCTGGTTGGCCGGTTTGATTTTGGCGCTTTTTGGCCTATGGTTGGCGGTTATCTGAGGAGGCCTGCCCAATTTTTTTGACATATTTCTTGAAAAGGTTTCCTCTCTCCTGGTAATCCCGAAACAGATTGAAACTGGCTGCGGCTGGTGAAAGCAAGCAAATTTTACCCGGACTAGTGTACCGGTAAGCCCAGACTACGGCTTTCTCCATTTCTTTAGTAAATAGATGATTAGGAAGGTTGCTTTTTCTATCTCCGATTTCTAGCTTGATATTGCGCCAGATTTCTTTACCTGTCGTGGGGAACAGAATTAAGTTTTTAAGTTTGGTCTCCAAAATTTTTGTTGCCAGTTGATGATAATTTAAATGGCGCTCATATCCACCTAAGATAAGTGTTTCCACTTGATTACCCAATGCCTCGAGGGCGGCAATAGTTGCTTGAGGAATAGTTGCGATCGAGTCATTGTAGAAAATAATTTCATTAAAGGTACCGACTTTTTCCAACCGATGTTTAACGGGATGAAAGTTACCGATTGTCTTAACAATCTCCCGGTTAGGAATATGGTATAACTTGGCAACGATTACAGCCGGCATAACGTTCTGGAGATTGAAGCGGCCAAGAAGAGGAACCTCAGTTGTCTTGATAATTCTTTCCTTTCGGTATAAAAGATAATTATCTTTTATAAAACAAATGCTGCCTTTTCGCGCTTCAAGAGAAAAAGGGATATTATTTGCCCGAGTCTTGCTGGCGATTCGGCGGATATCCGGAAATGCCCGATTATAAATAAAATAATCATTCGTTTTTTGATGGAGAGTAATGTTTTCTTTAGCCCGTAAATATTTTCTGAAATTCGAGTAATAATCTAAATGTTCCGGAAAGATATTTAGGAAAACGGCGACATGCGGACTAACCTTAAGACTGACTAGCTGATGACTGGAAAATTCAAAGACAAAGATAGTATTTTTTCTCGCCCGGTTAACAAACGACAGTGAAGTATGACCGATATTTCCAACCAGGCGGACGTCCCTAAATTTCGTTCTAAGAATCTCATATATAAGACTTGCCGTCGTTGTCTTTCCTTTAGTTCCGGTGACACCGACGATTTCACCCGGGCAATATTCAAGCAGCAATTCTGTTTGAGAAGTAATCTTTCCGCCCCTTTTTATGAATGTTTTTATTTGGGGTAAATGACTAGGGACACCCGGAGATTTAATGATCAGATCATATTTATTAAGATCACCTAGGTATTTCCTCCCTAAATGAATTTTTAATTGCTTATCACTTTTAAGAATATTTTGTTGTTTTTCTCCGAACTTTTTTGTTGTCAGACGATCAGCAACCCCAATTATTTTTTGGGGAAAGTTTTGCCGAAGATACGTATAGGCAGCCTGGCCTTCACTGCCAAAACCGAGAATAAGTATCTTCTTATCTTTTAAAAAAAGCAGTAATTTCTCCCTTTTTTTCATCCCCGCATTGCCTCTTTGAGAACTTTTGTCAATCTTTTCGTAAGGCTATGGTTTTTACCCCAGGAATTTAATATTTCTTTTGCCGACTTCTGTAAATACTTGAATTCCGGAAAATATCGTGACTTAAAGTATCTCAAAGCTAACGAAAGCTTGTATTTATTTTTCTGGTCTTTTTTGTAAGCTAAATACAGAGCACTTTTTACTTCCTCTTTAGTTGGAACACATTCAAAAGGTTTAAAACCTACTGTTCCGAGAAGTTTTTTAAGAATAGGCAAGTTATCTTTTTCGTCAAGAAGATTAATACCGAAGATTTCAATAATTTTTTTCTGGCTGATAAAGGGATAAAGAAGAGTAAATGTGGCTAAGCATTTCGCGCAGTGTTGGCACCAAATGTTTTCTTTTTGACCAACATTACAGCTTTTGAAATGGCCAAAATATTGAGGATACCGTGAAAATATTTTGGTGATTTGAATCTCATAAAGAGGTCGTAATAAACTTAAATAATTAACTTGAATTAGATATTTACGGCAGTACCTAGAAAACTTTTTTTCAAATTCCCAACTTTTAGAATATTGATGGTTGATCATCTGGCTGCGATAGATGAGATTTCCCTCATTAGCGCTTCTTTCATTGGAAAAAATTACGGTGCCGCAGTCGAATAAGACAGTGCAGATAACACCTAAAAAAGACAGATAGGCTGTAAATGGGGTATGGCCGTTAAGATAACCTCTTTTATTTAATTCCAGCAGCTGCGGATCAATTGTTCTTTGAACAATAATTGGTTGCTTAGTAGTGATTAATTCTATGCTTTTTAAGCATGAAGAGGTTGGATTAAGACAAAAAAGTCTGAAATCTTCCTTGTTTTTCTTTAGTAGTTGGGCGGTGACGATCGAATCTTTTCCGCCGGCAAACGGGACCAGAAATGTCTTGGAATTAAGTCCGGCTTTTTCTGTTTTACGGGTGAATTTAGTTTTTAGGTGAGCATTCTTTATCGTCAGAAAGTTTTTCCGTTTAAAATCAATCTGATTTGTGTAGAAAAACTCACCCATTCCTTTTAGTATTAAATTGTGCCACCAACTGATCTGTTTTTTGTTCAAGTAACCGGCTTCGATGATAATCTCTGGAGAGCAAGTTGCCTTCCAGTAGCTTAAGATTTCTATTAGTCCCAGGTGAAAAACCAGATTGTTAAGTAAGTCCTTATCTAAGTTCTGGGTATATTGGGGAAGGTTAAAAATCACCAGTTCCGGTTTAAAATAAAGATTAGGTTCAGTGAAGAACTCGAAAGATAAAAATAGGTTGTTACCTTTTTTTCTAAAACTAAAGCTTTTATAAAAAAAACGCGGGTACTGTTTGTTTGAATTGGAAACTGTCATCAAGCTACCTTGGCGTAATTTTACACTTTTAATAGCTCATCCTCAATCTAATTACAATAGAAAGCGTTGTATAAACTCTCATTATTTCGAGTTTATCGAGGAATCCAGGTCCAATTTAATCGGACTGCAAATAATGCTAGCGCTAGGATGGAGGGAATTAATTTAAGTATTTGCTATAATTATTAGGAATGAAGTCAATTATCTTTAAAAAAAATAGAATTAAAGGTAAAAAGAAAAAAAGAAGGCTCTCTCTTGAGTCATCTGTCCGCCAGCCCGACTGGTTATTAGTGGGGATAGTGCTTTTTTTAACTTTGTTTGGTTTGATAATGGTAGCTAACGCTTCAGCAGTTGAAGCCTATCGAGATTTTGCCGATAAACTTTATTATTTTAGACTTCAGTTTCGTTGGGTGATCTTCGGTTTTGTAAGTTTTCTGGTTGCATCCCTTTTTCCTTATCAGAAGCTTCAAAAATTGGTACCTTTGTTTCTGTTTGCCTCTTTTATCGGTCTGATTCTAGTTATTCTTCCCAGAATCGGTTTTTTGCACTTTGGAGCACGGCGCTGGTTGAATTTTGGTGGAATAAACTTTCAGCCATCAGAGATAGTTAAACTCGCCTTCATTATTTATCTGGCAGCATATCTGGTTAAGAAAAAGAATTATTTACCGCTGTTGCTGGTTTCCGGTTTGATCGTAATTCTAATGATGTTTCAACCTGATTTGGGAACGACGGTGATTATTCTAGGTAGTGGTTTTCTGGTCTATTTTGTTTCGGGTGCACCAATTATTCAAGTTATCGGCTTAATGATCTTCGGAATAATTGGCGGAATTATTTTGGCGATTTCTTCTCCCTATCGAAAGGCTAGGTTCCTAACCTTTCTAAATCCTCTTCGAGACCCTTTGGGAGCCTCTTACCATATAAGACAAATTTTAATTGCGCTTGGGTCGGGTAATCTGTTTGGTTTGGGGTTAGGCCAATCGAGACAAAAATATGAATATTTACCAGCGGCGGCAACCGACTCCATATTTGCTGTTATTGCAGAAGAATTAGGTTTTGTAGGTGCTTCCTTTTTGGTACTGGTTTTTGCTTTACTGATCGCTCGTGGGTTTCGTATCGCACAAAGGTCTCCCGATATGTTTGGAAAACTGCTTGCTTCGGGTATAACCGCTTGGCTTGGACTTCAGGCTCTAGTCAATCTCGGAGCAATGGTTGCTTTAGTTCCTTTAACCGGTATTCCGCTTCCTTTTATTTCATATGGCGGTTCGTCACTATTACTGACACTTACTGCAGCCGGAATTTTAGTTAATATCTCTAAATATATCAGATGAGGAAAACGATTGTCATTACGGGTGGACACCATAACTGTGCTTTGGTAATTGCGGAAAAGCTCCGTTTAAGAGGGTACAGAGTAATCTGGTTTGGTCACAAATATACGATGCTCGGAGACTGCCAACCAGGAGCCGAATACCGGGAAGTAACCCAGGCTGGTTTTAAATTTGTCGAAATTAAGGCGGGTAAAATCGGACGCCGTTTCCTCGGTAAAGAGCTGATTGGTTTCCCGCGAGGTTTCTTACAATCGTTTTATTATCTTTTGGTGTATCGGCCTGATCTTGTTTTTTCCTTCGGTGGTTATTTGGCTTTTCCGGTTGTGATCTCTGCTTTTTTATTAAGAATTCCTTCCATAACCCATGAACAAACTGTTGTGTATGGCTTTGCCAACCGAATTATCAGCTACTTTGCCCAAAAAGTTTGTGTTTCATGGAAAGTCTCTTCTTGTCATTTTCCTAGTCGAAAAATCGTTTTCACCGGATTGCCTTTGAGGGATGAAATATTGTCTGCTAAGAAAACAAGATTTTTCCCTAATCATTTACCGATAATTTATATTACCGGCGGTAAACAAGGATCCCATATCATAAACAGAGTGGTCAAAAAAAACTTACCTTTGATGCTTGAGAAATATAACATTATTCATCAGTGTGGCAGCAGTACTCTTCATTATGATTATTCTCATCTGAAAATATTTAAAAAAAAATTATGCCCAGAACTTCAAGAACGATATCTTGTTAAGGACTATTTTTTTAGATCGGAAATTGGGTCAATCTTTGCCTCAGCTGACTTAATTGTCAGTCGAGCCGGCGCCCACATAGTTTACGAATTAGCCGCTCTAGGAAAGCCGGTACTTTTTATTCCTTACCCCTGGAGTCATGCCTCTGAGCAAAATCTGAATGCTCAGATATTAGTCAAGGTTGGTACGGCTCGTGTCTTACCTCAAGGGAAATTAACTTCGGAGGAGCTAAGTCGGGTTGTGGGTCAAATGATCAGAGATCTTTATATTTATCGAAAAAATAGCCCTAAAGCACGCCAATTGGTTAAACTAAATGCAGCTGACCAAATTATTGACTTAATCCAAAAATACGTATGAGGTTTAAATTTTTTTCTTTAAGAAAAATAAGAAATCAACGGAAATTTCTTGATCTTTTCTTAATTTTAATTATTACTTCTTTTACCTTCCTGATCGTGTATTTATTTACTAATACGGATATATTGAGGATCAAGAAACTTGACTGTTATCTCGATAACCGAAGGTGTTCCCAAGAAATTTGGGCCGGAATTTATAATTTGGTATCCGGTAGACTGAGTCTTGCCTTATCCGGAGATTGGCTTGGGGCCAAAATTCAAAAGATTTTTCCTCAGTACAAAAATGAAAAGGTTGAAGTTAAGTTTCCGGATAGATTAGTGGTCAATCTTTCAGAAGGATTGCCTGTCGCGATCGCTGTTTTTGATTTCTCGGGTAATCTTACCTTTAACAGAGAGATAAATCTCAAACAAATAGAGACTAGTTTTTATCAGGCTAAATCGATTTCTAATGTTCGTTGGTTAGTTGATGAAAGAGGAGTTGTTTATAGTGAGGCAGAGGAAAATAATAGTCTACCTAGGATGCTAATTAAAATTAAGGAACCGATTAGTCTTTCTTCCGGATCTAGTCTTGCTGATTTATCTTTTCCGCCTTTTTGGGAGATAATTCAAGTGCTATCAGACGTAAATTTACCGTTAAAGTATGGTTATATAGAGACCCAATCCGGCCAGATGATGGTATTCTCGCCTGATTGGCGAGCTATTTTTTCATTTAATAATACTGATTTTCAGGTTGACTCTTTACAATTAATTTTGAGCCGGGCTAAAATAGAGGGCAAGGTTCCACAGTTAATTGACTTAAGATTTGAAAAACCGATAGTTAAGTACAAAGATTGATTCATATGGCCAGAACAAAACTGATTTCCGGTGTGGACATCGGTTCCTCAAAGATTGCAACAATCATCGCCTCGCTCGACGATGGGGAAGAAAATATTCGCGTTTTAGGCTCTTCTTCAATTAATTCTCGGGGAGTTCGAAAGGGTCAGGTAGTAAATATTGATGAAGCTACCGGAGCCATTATTGATTCCGTTGAAGCCGCAGAGAGAATGGCTGGCTATAATATTGCCGATGTTTATGTATCGGTTGGCGGACAGCATATTGCTTCACAGAATTCCAAAGGGGTCGTGGCAATCGCTGAACCTGAAGAAGAAATCAGTGAGGAGGATGTCCGACGGGTAATTGAGGCTGCTAAGGCGATATCCTTGCCTTCCTCAAGGGAAATTATTGATGTGGTAACAAGAAATTTTAATGTTGATGGCCAGGAAGGTATTGCCGATCCGGTGGGAATGTCGGGAATTCGGCTCGAAGTTGAAACACATATTGTTACCGGTTCGACAACGGCTATAAAAAATTTGACTAAGTGTATTTCAGAGGTTGGGGCTAACATCACCGGTCGGATAGCGACGGCAAGTGCGTCAGCGGAAGCGGTCCTAAGCGAAACCGAAAAAGAATTAGGTGTAATCTTGGTTGATTTGGGTGGGGGTACAACCAGCTCTGTTATATTTATTGAAGGTTCACCCGTTTTTACTTCGGTAATTCCAGTCGGAGCAAGAAATATAACTAATGATTTGGCAATCGGCCTACGGTTGCCACTTGAGGTAGCGGAAAAAGTAAAGGTATTTATAGGCGGAGAAACGAAAGTATCAAAGAGCAAGAATGAGAAAGAATTAAAGAAAAGCCATAATGACGATGATGAGTTGGACTTAACCGTAATTGAAGGTATCGATGAAGCCAAAAAAGTTTCCAAGAAAACGCTCATTGAAGGGATTATTAGGCCGAGATTAAATGAGATTTTTAGTTTGGTAGGAGTGGAAATAAAAAAGAGCGGCTTCGGCGGAATGACACCATCAGGTATTGTTTTGTGCGGTGGTGGCGCCATGACTGCCGGCATAGTCGATTCAGCCAGAAGAACTTTATCGCTACCTGTCCGTGTCGGAACACCTAAAGGAGTGGTGGGCTTAGTTGACGATATTCTCTCGCCAGAATTTGCTACCTTGGTTGGTTTAATTAAATATGCGTTAAAGAGAAGGGTCGAGCCGAGTAACAGACTATCATTAGGTCGGATTAGTGGTGTATTGAGGAAGATCCCCGTTCACGGACTTGCCAACAGAACACTGAATCTGATAAAATCATTATTACCTTGAGTTTTTTCTCCTGCCCGAATTTTATGAGGGAATCCTGTTTATATCAGTCAACATTTTATGGCTCTAGTTAAACCAGATACCGCTCAATTGGCCAAAATAAAAGTATTAGGCATTGGCGGTGGTGGAGGGAACGCTATCGATTCAATGATGAAAGATGAGCTCATTCGAGGAGTGGATTTTATTGCTGTCAACACTGATTCGCAAGCGCTTCTTGCCAATAAATCCCCGGCAAAAATTCAGATTGGCGAAAATTTGACTCATGGTTTAGGGTCCGGTTCTAATCCAGAAGTTGGTCTTCAGGCAGCCGAAGAATCAAGAGAAAAAATCAAAGAAGCAATTTTCGACGCCGATATGGTTTTTCTCACCTGCGGTATGGGGGGAGGTACGGGCACCGGGGCTTCGCCTATAGTTGCTGAAATTGCGAAAGAAAATGGAGCATTAACGGTAGCGGTGGTTACCAAACCTTTTGGTTTTGAAGGCACGCGGAGAATGGTTGTGGCGGAGGATGGTATCGAGAAACTGAAAACCAAGGTGGATACTCTAATAGTTATTCCCAATCAACGGCTTTTGAATATTGTCGACCGTAAGATGACGCTGCTTGAAGCTTTCAGATTGGCTGATTCTATTCTTAGTCAGGGAGTTAAAGGAATTTCCGATTTAATTACTGTTCCCGGTCTAATTAACCTTGATTTTGCCGACGTCAGGACAATTATGAGTAACGCTGGTTCAGCGCTTTTGGGTATTGGAACCGGAGTTGGTGAAAATCGAGCTCAAGAGGCAGCTCGGGCGGCTATCTCATCACCGCTGCTTGATATTTCAATTGAGGGAGCCAAAGGAGTCCTATTTAATATCGTCGGCGGTAAGGACTTGACGATGAGTGAAGTTGACGAAGCCGCTAAAATCATTTCTAAGGCAGCTGATGCTGACGCTAATATCATCTTCGGAGCGGCAATCGATGAAGAGCTTGCAGATCAGTTAAAGATTACTGTTATAGCTACCGGATTTGATGAGACACAAGTAAAATTGGCTTCTTTTGTAAATAAAGAGCCCGAAGATGAAGCAAAAGGGATTGTCAGCGAGCACCCCCAGGAAAAGAAGGATGACGAAGAAGAAAAATTTCAACCTCCAGATGGTATCCCACCTGAAGAGTTTCAGGAAGAACTGGATATTCCAGCTTTCTTGCGCCGTTCTCGCTAGTAGAAAATATTTTAAGACAGCGCCTCCTCTGTTATAATAATTAAGTATGGTAAAGAAAAAGTCTTTTTTCCAACCAGTCTCTCATCAGGTCAGATTTCCTGATATTGAAAATAAGATTTTGCTTTTCTGGAACAAGAATCGAATATTTGAAAAATCCATCAAGCAGAGATCTGATAAAAATCCTTACACTTTTTATGACGGGCCTCCCTTTATCACCGGACTACCACACTACGGACATCTTTTAGGTTCGATTGCTAAGGATCTTATTCCCAGATTTCAAACAATGAAAGGAAAAAAAATAAGGCGAGTTTGGGGATGGGACTGTCATGGATTGCCGGTTGAGGAAAAGACAGAGCGGAAATTAGGTCTTAAAAATCGAAGAGAAATCGAAAAAATCGGGATAGAGAAATTTATAAAAGAATGCCGAATTTATGTCTCTGAAACCTCGGCCGAGTGGAAATGGTATATCGATCACATTGCTCGTTGGGTTGACATGGATCGAGCTTACCGGACCATGGATCTTGAGTTTATGGAGTCAGTGATTTGGGCCTTCAAAAAGCTTTATGACCGGGGTTTAATTTATCGCGGGCTTAAAACTCTTCTTTACTGTACCCGCTGCGGTACCCCGATCTCCAAATTCGAAATTGCTATGGATAATAGTTATGCTAGCATGCAAGATCCTGCGGTGACAGTAGAGTTTGTCATTACTACTGCCGGCCCGTTCCAGCAGGTAAGACTTTTAGCTTGGACGACTACGCCCTGGACCCTTCCCTCCAACCGGGCTTTAGTAGTTGATCCCAATGAAAGTTATGTGGAATTTGAGGACAAGTCTAGAGGTAGGCGATACATTGCTGCTCAAAAAAGAATTAAAGACCTGATTCAAGGTAAAAACTATTCTCAAATAAAAAAGTTCAAAGGAGCGAAACTAGTTGGTTTAGCTTACCAGCCACCTTACAGTTACATTTCTCCCAATAAAAAAGATTTTCGAATCTACAAGTTTAAAGGCATGGTTAATATGGATGAAGGTACCGGTATCGTTCATTCTGCTCCCGGATTTGGAGAAATTGATACCGAGATGGGCCGGCATTACGGATTGACTTTAATGTTTAATGTTGACGATGAAGGTAAATTCACTGATAAGATTACCGATTTTAAAGGTGTCTATGTTAAGGATGCCGATAAGTTGATTATTGATGATCTAAAAAAGAGGGAGATTTTGTTCAAAGAAGAAATAATTACTCACCGTTATCCCTATTGTTATCGTTGCCAAACGCCTCTCATTTACCGCGCCGTTAAAGCTTGGTTTGTCGATATTCAAAAAATAAAAGAGGAAATGCTCCAATTAAATGAAAATGTCAATTGGGTGCCAAATTTCTTTAAACGTGGACGGGTTAAGAATACTCTTAAGGATGCTCCTGATTGGTGTGTCTCCCGAACCAGGTATTGGGCAACAATTATGCCAATTTGGGAGTGCCGGCAATGCGGTGAATTTAAGGTAGTCGGTTCGGTTGAGGAAATTGAGAAAAATTCCGTTGAGAGGATAAAAATAACAGATTTACACCGGACGAGCGTTGATATGATTAAGTTTAAATGCGGTAAATGCCAGGGAGAAATGAAACGTATTCCTGAGGTATTGGATGTATGGTTTGAATCAGGTTCAATGCCTTATGGAGAGAGACACTATCCCTTTGAAAATAAGATTGCTTTTGAGAAGGCCTTTCCGGCAGATTATATTGTAGAGTACGTCGGTCAAATCCGCGCCTGGTTTTATTATCTGCACGCCTTATCGACCGGTTTATTTCATTCCCACTGCTTTAAGAATGTCATTGTCACCGGAGTAATGGCCGGAACTGACGGTCGTAAAATGAGTAAGAGTTACGGAAATTACCCTGATCCGAAAAAAGTATTGGAGCAATATGGGGGCGACGCTCTTCGACTCTATTTAATGGGGACAAGACTGATGGCTGGGGCTGATATTAATATTACTAAAGGAGAGGAGTTGTTAGAACAAGTAAAGACAGTCCTTTTACCTCTTTGGAATTCATATCAATTCTTCATTACCTATGCCAATTTACATAATTTTGAACCGGCAGAAAAACGAGTTGATAATCCGAAACATATTCTTAATAAGTGGATAAAGAGCCGAAATCAGCAGTTGATAAACGAAATCGATAAGTGTTTGAGTTCTTATAACATTCCTGGGGCCGTTCGTCTTCTCCGTCCTTTTATGGAAGATTTGTCAACTTGGTACATCCGTCGCAGTCGGGAGTTTTTCAATCGAGGAGATCGGGAATTTTTACAGACTTTATATCAGGTACTGGTTTTGTTTATAAAAGGTACAGCTCCGATTATTCCCTTTATTACCGATGAAATTTATCAAAACTTGGTTCGTCAGATAACACAGGGAAGTGTCGAATCTGTTCATTTATGTAATTTTCCACCGGCCAGAAAAATTGGCCTGAGGGAGTGTAGTCTGTTTGAAAAAACGGATCTGGTCAGAAAAATCTGTTCTTTAGGTCACGCAATCAGAAAAGAAAAAAAAATTAAAGTTCGCCAACCCCTTTCTTGCTTGACCTACTATTGGCCTGTGAGGTTACCGGCAGCTTTTGAAAAATTGATTGAGGCGGAAGTTAACGTACAGGAAGTAATCTGTCAAATAAAGAAAATTACTGATCCCCAGGTCAAATTGAATTTACGTTTAAACAAGGAACTTCTGGCTGAGGGACAGGCAAGAGAATGGATCCATCAAATCCAGCAGATGCGAAAACAGGCCGGTTGTTTGCGGGATGAATGGATATTAGTATATCTACCTCAATTTCCTAAGAGCCAGAATTTAAGATTCATTATCAAGAAAAAAACCCTTGCTCAGAAACTTCTTTTGGGAAAAAAACTAGCTATAAAAAGAAGCATCTAATCTTATGGCTCACGGATTTAATTGGATGATTATTGTCTCAATTTTTATCGTCTTTGTTTTAAGTATTGCTGTACTTTCAAGTTTAGAACCCCAAATCTTACCTCTTCAGGTATTATTCATGGTTATAGGACTGATGGTATTTATCATTTTTAGTCTTTTAGACTACCAGATATTCAGCCGTCTTTATTTACCCTTATTCATTCTGATTAGCCTCTTTTTGATCTCAGGTTTTATTTTTGGGAGTAGAACTCGAGAAACTCTGCGCTGGATCAGAATCGGTTCCTTTACTATTCAGCCTTCCGAGTTAGTGAAACCGTTTTTGATTCTCGCTTTTGCCTCTTTTGTATCCCAGGGTACATGGCGATTTCGGCGTCTCTTGTTAACTCTAATATTCCTCTTTCTACCTGCTTATCTGGTTTTTCAGCAACCGGATTTGGGAAGCTCACTAGTGATTGTCTTAGTATGGCTTTTAATTGTGTCCTTTAAAGTTGATCGGAAACAAACATTGTTTCTGTTGATATTCTTTCTGTCCGGATTATTTTTAACCTGGAATATTTTAAGGGACTATCAGAAGGTAAGAATTCAGACGTTTTTTAAACCGCTTGATGATCCTTTGGGTAAAGGTTACCATTTAATTCAGGCTAAAATTACCGCTGGTTCCGGTAAATTTTCAGGTAGGGGTCTTTTCCACGGTACCCAGTCGTACCTGAAATTTTTACCTGAAAGAACCAGTGACTTCATTTTTGCTTCCTTGGCTGAAGAATTGGGATTTCTCGGCTGCTTTATTCTTCTGGCAGTTTATTATTACGTGCTGATGCAGATCTTAAAGATTGCCGATAATGCCCAAGATGAGTTTGGCACTTTAATCTGCGTCGGTGTTTTTGGATTAATTTTTAGCCAAATTGTTATTAATGTCGGGATGAATTTAGGGTTAATGCCAATCACCGGCATTACTCTTCCTTTTGTCTCTTCCGGAGGAAGTTCAATCGTTGCTCTTATGACGAGCCTGGGTTTAGTTGAAAGTGTGGCCAGGAGAGCAAAAAAAAGAAGATTGATCGAAATTAAATAAAAATCTTCTTAGTTGTTATTTGCAGAGTATTTTTATATAATACCAACGGTGGGGCGTTTCCGCGATCCTTTTTACATTAGTGGAATCTGAAAAAATGAATAAGTACGCCGTAATTAAATACGGTAGCAAGCAATTTCAAATCACAGAAGGAGAGGAAATTGACTTGCCCAAAATTGATCGTAAAGAAAAAGAAAAAATTAATTTTGAGCAAGTACTGCTCTTAGTCGACGGTGAAGATATTAAAATTGGCCGTCCCTCTGTAGAAGGGGCGGTTGTACAAGGATCAGTTATTCATCACTATCTGGGTAAGAAGATAAGGATTGCCACCTATAAGGCTAAATCCCGATATCGTCGCGTCAAAGGTTTCCGTCCTCGAGTGAGCCGCGTAAAAATTGAAAAGATTGCCATTAGTGGGCAAGAAGAATTGGCGAACAAAACACAAAAGATTAGAAAGCCCTCTGAATATAAGCAAAATAAGCAGTCTTCTAAAGATTAAGTGATCTTTTCCCTTGATATGTTGTTGACATTCGTGAAAAATTTACTTATACTCTCAAAAAGGAAGAATTATGGCGAAAACAAAAACCGGCGGAAAGACCAGGCAAAAAACTCCCCGGCCAGGCAAAAGGTTGGGGATTAAGATTTCTGGTGGTCAGCAGATAGAGAAAGGAAATATCGTGGTTAGGCAAAGAGGGACAAAGTACCATCCGGGGACCGGGGTTGGTATCGGACGAGATCATACTCTTTTTGCGCTTAAGGACGGGTTTATTAAATTTCAAACCCGCCACGGAAAAACGGAAGTAACTGTTAGTCGATAATAAAAAATGGCAGGCGAAGAACAAAAGATTGTCCAAATCGGATTAGACGAACTTCAACCAAATCCGCTTCAACCGCGTGGTCAAATTACTCCTGAATCGCTGGTCGACTTGGTTGACTCTATTAAAGAACATGGCGTATTAGAACCGTTAGTGATCGCTAAAACGCCGGCCGGCTATCAGATTATTGCCGGTGAACGTCGGTGGCGGGCGTCCAGAATTGCGGGGCTGAAAACTCTTCCAACAATAATTAAGGAAACGACTCCTCAGGGAATGCTGGAGATGGCAATTGTGGAAAACGTTCAACGAACAGATTTAAATCCGTTAGAACGAGCCCAAGCTTTTTCAAGATTAATGAATGAGTTTGGCCTGTCTAATAAGGAAATTGCCAAGAGAATCAGTAAAAGCCAAGCTTATATATCGAATTCTTTAAGACTTTTGACGCTTCCTGATGCCCTAAAGGATGGTCTGCTTCAGGGGTTGATTACCGAGGGACATGCTCGGGCCTTGGCGGCAATTATGGATACGCGATTGATGGTTGAGGCTTATAAAATGGTATTGAGGCAGTCAAGCTCGGTAAGAAAAACAGAAGATTTGGCAAGAAGAATGAGAAAGGTTGAAGGTAATTCTCCTTTAGGTAAACATGGGCATAAGCCTTTTATCGTTGACGAATCGATTGATAATCTAATTGAAAAACTTCATCAATCACTCGGTGGGGGGAAGAATGTAAAAGTTAAATTGACCCGTTCTCGGGCAGAAACAAAAGTGATGCTTGTCTTAAAAGGCAATTTAGAACAAACGGAAGAAAAACTTCAGAAAATCGTTAAAGGGGTTTGTAGTTAATCGTGATTCAAGGTGTAGACTGCTCTGTCAATCTTCCCGAATCTGTCAAAGGGCCAGTAGCGAAACCAAACCCGGCCGACAATATTGTCTCGCGGCACCGTTCCCCAATCACGTGAATCTGAACTGTGGGCGCGGTTATCACCCATGACAAAGTACTGACCTTCAGGAATAGTAACCGGTTTGCCTTCGCTAAAGGCATTGCCGGCACGGATAACAGTATCCTCAGGAAGGTAAATTTCGTCAACCTTTTGGTTTTGAATATAAATGTACCCGTCTTTTACCATCACTGTTTCCCTCGGCAAACCAATAATCCTTTTAATATAATCAAATTGCGTATTAAGGGGTGCTCGAAAAACGATTACGTCGCCTCTTTGGGGTTGATTCAAGCGGTACGATATTTTATCAGTCAAAAGAAATTCACCATGTTCGAAACTAGGAAACATTGAGTTGCCCTTTACCTCATGGGGCTGCATCACGAATAGATAAACGACGATGAAAATCGAGAGGGCAATCACTCCCGTTTCGATAATATCCAGAAAAAAGGCCCCGACCTTTTTAATGATTCTTGCTATTTGAACAAACATAATGAACGTTAATTTATTAATAACGATCAAGTCATTATAGGTTGCCTGGTTTGGTTTGGCAAGAAGAAAAGTGTTAAAATTATCAAAGCTGATTATGTTCTGAGTCGGTAGGCTCGGACCCGTAGCTCAGTGGGGGAGCGTCCCGTTCACATCGGGAAGGTCAGAGGTTCGAATCCTCTCGGGTCCACCGATTAGGCGGAGAAGTGGTTCTGAATTTTTTGATTGCGCCATGATCAAACTATCTGGTCCGGCAGGTATTCTACCTGCCTGTTTTTTCCAGCTGAACAAAAAAAATTGTCCGCAAAGTTTCTCCCTGATTTAAGAGAGGAAAAACCGGCTTTAAAAGGTGATACCAAAAACGGCGGTAGCGAAAGATGAGATAAAGTTTTGGAAATCTTAAATAAAACCTTTGGAATAATAACCAAACCTTGATATTGGTATTTTTCTTGATCGAGACTCTTACGGGGATACCCGCTTCTTTGATCGTTTTGATAATCTCACCATTCTCCGGAGGTTGATATTTAAGATGCTCGTTAAGATATTGATAATCGATATTCGGATATTTTGCCTTAAATAATTGACCGAATTTTTCAATCGCTTGTTTGCTTTTTGTTCCTGTAGGGACAGCTAAAATTACCAGTCTTGCGGCCACCCTGATCATTTCTTTTATCATCTGAGTTCTCTTCCTAAAGGTAGGAAGATGTTCGAGTGTATCTACAGAGACGATAATTTCCGCGAAATTATCCGGTAAAGGGATTTTTTCTCCACGGCCCTTGACCGGGTTGGTATTAGGTAATAAGTTTTCAACAAACCGGATGTCGCAATCATAAATTTGATAATTTGGTAAATAAAAACCGAGGCCTTCTCCGGTGCCGCCGATTTCGACAATTTTTTTATCCTTAGGAGGATACTTTTTTATTTTGTTAACTACCGGTGCATAGCGAGCAACTACATCAAGCATAAGCTTAATTTAATTTTTATTGATATTGCCTATTTCTAACGATTAATTCTTGAATAAACACAGTATCGAGACTATTATTCCACTGTTTTCTCGCTTCGTGATTGATTTTTGTTGAAAACCATTTTATCATGGACTGAAGACCGATTAAAACTTTACCTGGTTTGGAGAATATGAGCAGCAGAGATTATCAATATAAGATAGAAGAGACATTTGAAATTTTAGACGCGTTTCTTGAATATTTTGCCTCTAAGTTAAGTCTAAAGGCTATCGTATCGATTCTGGTCGTAACTTTAGTTATTCCGGGAGTTATTCTCTTGACGGGACGGTCCAACCGGATTTCTCATGTAGGAACTGCTATAAAACAAGCGAAGGTCTTAAGTGCTTCCGGTAAATATGTAAAAGCGGTAGAGCTCTTGTTGTCCGTAAAGGACAAAAAAATGAACCGTCAGTTAAAAAAAGAGTTGGTTACTCAATTAATCAAGGACCAAAGGCTGATGAATGAAGGGGTTGTAGCTGGGGTGAGAGTAGAATCCTCTGGTAGCAAAGTAGCTAAAACTCCTTATATGATTACTCCGTCACAAGTAGTAGAATCGTCAGTTAATTCAGTCCACTTGCCAACAGTAACCCCAGCGGCTGAACCAGTATTAACTCCGGTTTCCATGACTGATATTCAAGCCGGTGCTGGCCCCATTAATCCAGATGCGGTTATTAAAGCTTTGACCCCTGAGGGTGTGCAATTCTTTGAGAAAATAGAGACACTGCGTCAACAGGGTCAGATATTTGGCGAACCATATACTGAAGTCATTTTTGATCCGGTAGTTGAGGTAAATCCGGAAGCAGATTCTGTTCGTGTAGGTTTGAAATATCCGACAATTGAGGAGGTAGTTGATGAAGAAGACAAGCGGCTTATTCTCAATGATTTTTATTTAATTAAGAGAATCGCTGAAGAGGACCAAACGTTAATTGACCCGAATTTTAAAGTCGTAGGTTTTCTGGTTTTAGCGTTTCATGATTGCCTAGGCAAAGCACGGGGAGATTTGCAATTGGTGATAATGGATAAAGATCCGGTTTGGGATTTTTGGCAGTAAGCACCAAGAGGTTAAAGGCTTACTTATCTTCTCTCCATATTTAATTAAATTGTCCATTAATTCAGCTTTAGGAGTAAAAAATCTACCTGGAATAATAATATCGAAGTTTTGGCGAGTTGATTGCTTTTGAGAGCTTCCTTTGCTTCCTGAGCTATTTCCGCCGCTTTTTCGAATAGAATTACTTTATTTAGAGATATTTGATTCTTGACAGAGATTCGTTTGTATTCTTGATTTTTCCTTACCAGTAACTGATCTGTCAGGAAAAGAGTTTTATTGAGTTTATTTGCATTAAATTTTAAGTTGCCTTTATCGGCAAAGTTAATATATTCACCGGTTAAATCATTAATAATTGATTCATATGAGGGGAAAATTGTTGAAATCAAATTTCCTTTGGCACTAAGAACACATTGGTTTAAAAGGGTAAGGACGATTTTGATAATTTGAGCAGCTTCTCGATATTTTCCCCTCTGGGCTAAAGGATCAATTTTGTTTAAGAAGACTGAATACTTGTTCAAGCCACAGGGCTTATCGATTTTTTGCCTGATGTTCTCAATTTTACTAGTTGCGCTTCGTAGGACGACAGAATAGTCGGTATTTTCAAGGATCAGTTCTTCCTGGCCTAAATCCAGGTAGAAATAGTCAACTTGATCTGCCTGAGTGGCGAATTGATATTCTCTTAGATTTACGTTATTGTCGTCATTAAGATCGGCAACGAGGAGTTGGTAGTTGCCGCTAGCGGTGCCCTTAGTTTCGAGTTTATAAATTCCCTCTAGGTAATTCGGAATAATCACAACATTTGCCTGATCGTCATAAAAACTTCCTTCTATTTCCGGTCCTGTCGATTGGTACCCAGCTTCTTTTCCTGTAGGATCAATTATTGTGATTTTTGCTGGTGACCTGATTAGAAAGGCAATCGCTTTTTGAAGTTGCTGAAGGGGAGATGTTAACGAAGGGGTGGGAATATCCAAGAGGTCAAAAATACGCCCGATGGATTGCTGATCCTGAACTATCTGATTATGATCTCCGTCAATTTCGTAAGTTTCTACACCATTAATGGTGGCGCTTTTCACTAAAACAGTCTTGTCGCCTGCTGAAGAGTAGACCATGGACGGCGAATAGTCCTTTCTACTGTCGGTATATTCGCAGAGAACTGAAGAGCAATTATGAACGGGTTCGCCATCTTCCCAAAGACCCAGGTGCTGATGGACCCAATTTGCCGGAGGAGAATAGATGGAAGTTACTTTTAGTGTATCAAGAGTCTGTTGATTCTTGCCGGCGATAGTAAAAAGTTTTGTTTTTAATTCACCGCCGAGAGTATTGTTTAGTTGATTTAATGTCAGGTTCTGGTAAATGTGGGTATTGATATTTTTGTATACACTTGTGTGATCATCTATTAGGAAATCAAAAGTAGGCAGCAGGTCTTGAATTGAGGGAGCTATCCGCCGAATTGTGCGCATTGGATGCTCGGCATCTTGTCTGTTGGTCCAAAGAAGAATCTCAAAAAGGAGTTTTGAAAGTCCATCGTATTCCCAAAGCTGACCAGCTTCCCAGGCTGGATAAGCACGTACCGCACCTTGGTGGGGGCTGCCAAGAGTGATAGCTTTGTTGGCCTTATCTGGGTATGCCTGGGTAAAAGTGCGGCCAACTAATCCTCCCATCGAATGACCAACCAAATTTATTTTTTCACCCGGACTAATATTATCTTGAACAAAATTATTCAATTTTCCTGAATTATACTGTAATGGTTTCCGCCAATCGTAACAGAACAGGTACCAATCTTTGTTTTCAACCAAACCGGCATTATTGAAAGAATCAATCAGGTTTTTATAGACAAAGAAATAAGCAGGAAACGGTAAAATCCAATCATCAGCATTAGTGTCTGTTAAAAGCGCCTTATTCCAACACGCCGTCATACCAGGAAGGAAAATAAGCTTGGATTGAGAAGACGACGTAATGATTATATTATCGTAATGAGTTGTAGTATTATTACCCATTACAGGATTAGTATGTCCGCCAGGCCATACTTGTAAAGCTACTGTTCCGGAATCAATAGGATTGTTTTCGTCAATAAAATCTATTTTAAGAATATCGTCAATATATATCTTTATTGAATTGTCTACTATGGACACTTCAATCTCGTACCACTTGTTTAATAGATTTTCAAAAGGGACTCTGGTTAATAATGTCGAATTACCATTAACTGATTTACCTAAATTAATATCGTTACCTCCACCACCTCCAGCTGTATATTTACTCCGTAGATTAATACCATAGTATGTTTCTGAACTAGGATCATAGCGAATCCTTACGGCCTTATCTACGCCTTCAGTGTTTTTTACATCTAACTGAATTATGTAATTTTTTTCACTTAGATCATTAAAATAAGAAATCATTGATTTTTCAGGATAATCTTTAAGTTTAACAGTGCCAATATACTCACCGTTTTGAGCACTCCAAGTTCCCCAATCCCCTGATTCTATCCAATTATCTGCAATCCCGTCGTTAAAATCTTCAGAAAGAATAGTCGTATTAGCTAGAGCTTTAGAAGATAATATTAAAATATCAGCAAGATATAAGATAAATATCCCTAGAACTATCGATATACACTTCTTCACTATACCTTTTATTGAACAAAAATTTTATAATTTTGTCAACATGATCATCTTTAGTTTAATAATCTAATGATAATATTACTCAAGGAAACCATTATCTGTAGAAGGCGATTTCTTTATGATTAATAAAGCGAAAACAAAATTAGTTACTGTAATAATTCCTAATTGGAACGGAGAACAGTTATTAGATAATTGTCTAAAATCCTTAATGGATCAATGGTTTCAAGATTTTAACATCATAGTAGTTGATAATGGCTCGATCGATGGATCACTTCGTTTAATTAATTCTCGTTATCCAACTGTCAGAACTATTGTTAATCGTAATAATCTAGGATTTGCCAAGGCTGTAAATCAGGGAATATCTGTGTCTCGATCTAAATACATAATTCTTCTAAATAATGATACGGTAGTAGAAAAGAATTTTATACAGACATTAGTTGAATCGATTCGGAGGAGTAACAAAATATGTGCAGTAGCGGCGAAAATATTAAATTATAATAATCCTAATATAATAGATTCAGCAGGGGATGTTATAAATAGTGTAGGCCAAGCTTTTCATAGAGGAAATGGGGATGATACTTCTAAATGGAATATTCGAGAAAAAGTATTCTTGATTACGGCATGTGCTAGCATTTATAAAGCTAACTGTTTTAAGAAAATAGGATTGTTTGATGAAGATTTTTTTGCATATGGGGAAGACGTTGATTGGTGCCTACGGGCTCAATTAATTGGATGTGAGTTCTGGTTCGAACCTAAAGCCATAGTATTTCATCATAATAAAGCAACCTCAAAAAGGATTAGCAGATCAGTAGAATACTTACAGTTTAGAAATATGACATTTAGTATAATTAAAAATTTTCCTATTGGTTTATTATTAAAACGTTGGAGATTCATCACAATTCCGATGGTTCATTTGAATACATTACTTTATATGAGTATGAGAGGATTTTGGAAAGAAGCTTTTATGGCGGATATTTGGTTGTTGAAAAATGCTAAGAAGATTATTGCAAAACGAATAACTATTCTTGGACAAAGAAAAACGAGTATAGATAGTTTTAATCAGCATATGGTATATAAAAAAATACGATGCTTTGGTTTGGTCAAATGAAAAATACTTGTATAATTTTGGTAAATTTTAATTGTGGGAATCAAATATTATCATGCTTAGGTTTACTAATTAAGGAGGAAGTGAAAATAATTGTAATCGATAATGCATCTACAGACGGATCGTTAGAAAGAATTATAGAAAGATTTAGTTCTTCTGTTATAGTTTTAAAAAATTCTGTTAATAAGGGTTTTGCAGTTGCAGCAAATATTGGTATACGTCGAGCTTTAAGATTGCATTTCAAAAATATCATTCTTCTTAATCCAGATACTAATTTTAAGGAAGGTTTTTCTAAAAGATTAATACAAAATCCAGCAGATATAGTATCGCCGGTAATAAAATATATTTTTAATGGTAAAGCTGTTTATGATTTAGGGGGAAGAGTTAATTATATCTTGGGAAGGACCAAACACAAACGTTTTCGTTCAATTTTTAAGCCTCAAGTAATTGATTATGTATCTGGTTGTTGTATGAAAATTAAATCTAAAGTTTTTTTTAAAATTGGTTTTTTAGACGAGAAGTTCTTTTTATATTGGGAGGATGTTGATTTTTGTATCAGGGCAAGAAGAGCAAACTTAACGATAGATATTGAATTAGGAGTTGTGATATTTCATAAACTCAAATACATAGTGGATAAACCATGGAACAGCGTTTATTATCTCTTAAAAGGGAACTTAAGATTTATCAATAAATATATTGTTTGGAAAAATAGAATATTTGCGTATTCATATTTATTATTTCTATTATTTAAGATAACTTATAATAAACTGCTATGCTCACTGGGATTGTACTGACGAAAAACGAAGAAAAAAATATCGGGGAGTGTTTAAAGACCCTTGTCTTTTGTAATGAGGTGATTGTTGTCGACGATTATTCTCAGGACAAAACGATTCAAATTGCCCAAGAAATGGGAGTAAAAGTTAGTCAAAGAGGTCTTAATCAAGATTTTGCTGCTCAGCGTAATTTTGCCCTCGATAAAGCCAAAGGAGACTGGATTTTGTTTATTGATGCCGATGAAAGGGTTACTCCTAAGTTGAAAGAAGAGATTCAGAGTGTGATTAAGAACCCCAAATTTATCGGCTATTATCTGAAACGCCAGGATGTTCTTTTTGGAAAAAAACTGGAGTTTGGAGAAACAGCAAACGTAGAACTGCTTCGTCTCGCCCGCCGGGGATCGGGTAAATGGGAAAGGAGAGTCCACGAAGTCTGGCAAGTAGAAGGAAAGGTGGGCGAACTAGCTGCTCCACTGGTCCATTACCCTCACCAGGCGATTAGCGAATTTCTAAACGCCATTAATTTCTACAGTACGCTTCATGCCTGGGCTTTGTTTGAGGAGCGCAAAAAAAGCGGGACTTTCAAAATAATTTGTTATCCTTTGGGGAAGTTCATATACAATTATTTAATTCGGTTCGGCTTTCTCGATAGAATGCCGGGCCTGATTGTTGCTTTAATGATGAGCCTTCACTCGTTTTTATCTTGGGCCAAGTTATTTTTACTTTGGAAAAAGGGACCGCTTGAATATCAGCGATGAATCTGTTTTTAAAACTTAGTCAATTTTTTCTATATATTTTCTTGGTAGCTTTTCCGTTTGGTCAATTGACAAGAATTCGACTTCCCTTGCTGCCTGTAGAAGTAAGAGTTTACCTGACAGACGTGTCTCTTATTCTATTGCTTGTTAGTTGGCTACTTTGGCATCTTTCGGCGAAGATAAGAATTCGATTTTCTTCTTTAATTGGACCAATTCTTGCCTTTTTTGCCGTTGGATTTTTATCCCTTTTGGCAAACATCTCACGGCTATCCATCAAAGAAACATTGGTTTCTTCACTTTATCTAATTCGCTGGCTAGTATACGCGGGCCTCTATTTAAGTATCTTTGATTTAAATCATCAAGTTAAGATGAAATCTTTTTTGACCCATCGTTTGAAACTGTATTTAATGGTGTTAAGCGTTACGGTTGCTTTTTTTGGCTTGGTTCAATATCTTCTGTGGCCTGATTTACGGACTTTTGAAGCTGCCAATTGGGATCCTCATTATTATCGGGTTGTATCAACCTTTTTGGATCCCGGATTTACCGGTTTAATCTTGGTTTTCGGACTGATTTTGATAATAAGTTTTTTTGCGCAAGCATCTTTCGTAAATAAGAAGAAGATTTTGATATTTGCCGCAGTCATTATTTATTTATCTTTCGCTTTGACGTATTCCCGAACCAGTTATCTGGCTTATCTGGTGGCTGCCGGTATAATTGCTTGGAAAAAAAGATCATTTAGGTTTTTTGGGCTGGCTTTTATTATTTTATTACTGACTATAGTGATTTTGCCTAGGCCGGGAGGAGAGGGAGTTCGGCTGGAAAGATGGGCTTCAATTGAAGCTCGTATCAAAAATTGGCAACAGGCAACTGAGATTTTTCTTGATCATCCTCTGCTGGGAGTTGGCTTTAATGCTTATCGTTATGCGGCGCGGGACTATGGTTTTTTGGGCCACGATTGGCAAGAGAATCATGCCGGTGCCGGTTCCGATTCAAGTCTGTTGCTAGTTCTGGCTACTACAGGTCTGCCGGGTTTGGTTACCTATCTTTGGTTGTGGCTGGGGATTTTTAATTTAATCCGCAGGAAAGAAAAAAATAAGCCAGGTCAATTTGGCTTATTTATTCTTGCGACGTTAGCTGCCTTGGGCGTTCATAGCTTTTTTTTAAATAGCCTTTTTTATGCTTGGATTATGGCTTGGTATTGGATGATGATCGTAATTTTAGAAATTGAATAGAGGTCGTTTAAAAGGGGGTATAGATAATAGTTATCTCTTTTTCTGTCAGGTTTTCCGCCTCATCTTTAGCGCTGATTTTAACTAAATTTTCTCCTTCAGCGAGAGTCAAAAGATACTTGAAATTACCGTCCTGATTGAGAATGACCAGGCGGTCGTTTAAATATAAAGAAGCTTCCGGTTCGGTTCTGCCTGCGATTTCTATTTGATTTTTGTCCCAGGTAACTTCGGTGCCTTCCGGCATAATGATTTCCAGCAAAGGTGGTTCATTATCATAAATAACCACTTTCCTTTCCGATTCTTGGCTCTTATTTCCCGCCTGGTCTTCTGCTTGCAAGATGATTTCATTTCTTTTGCTTGGAAGTGGAAGTTGGGCTGTGAAAACTCCTTCTTTATCCGTTATCACTTCCTTAACTAATTGACCGTTGACATAAATGGAAACCTTAGAATTCGACTCGCTTGAGCCCTCCAGCTTAATCTCCGGCTCTTTAACGGCTTTTGGTAAAGCATAAGTCTGCGGTGTCGGTGGGGGAATAGTGTCATTTTTCTCAATAACGATTGAAGAGCTTCTTATTTCTCCTAAGAAAGCGGCTAGCTTGATCAAAAGGGGAATGCCGAGAAATAAGATTGCAATTACCAGTAGAAGTGTTAAGACAGTAAAAAGATAGGTTCGTTGCAGACTTTTTTGTCTTTCCTTTCTAATTAATCTTGATTTTTGTCGGTAGGGCGCCATATATGAGAGCTGACGGTCGGATTCGAACCGACGACCTATCCCTTACGAGAGGATTGCTCTACCAACTGAGCTACGTCAGCAACTTGTTATTGATTTTATAAGGATTAGATTGTCTGTATTTTAGCAAGATACTTAAGAATTGGCAAAGATTTATCAGGTCCGGTCAATTTTGAAAAGAAGACCAACTGGTATCAATTTTACCATGCCTTATTATTCCTCTAGTAAGTCCTCTGGTTAGCGGTGCCAGTCTTTTGTTCCGGAGAAAGCTGCGAATATTTTGTTTTGTATGAGAGTCGATGCCTCCGCTTCGGAGGCAGTTATTCAGTTCGGCTACTCTTTTAAGTTCTTTTATATCTTGATAGATTTTTTTGCGAATTGCGGTAGAAGAATGACTATAAACGATTTCCAGACCGTCAAGGCGTTTTTCTCTCAGTAATTTTTCTACTAGTATTAGGTCTATCTTTTTTTTAATAAATGACCAGTGAGCAAGAATTGCTATCCCTCCGGCTTCTCGAATAAGGCTAACAGTCATGTTAAGGGGAAGGCTGTAAAGATGGTTAACGTAGATTCCCGGTAAATAGGCATTATCGGTTAAAAATAGAGCGAAGGGATATTGCTCTGGTCCCCTATCAATTAATTCTTGGTACTTAATCTTAATCTTTTTGTTCCTGAGACTGTCTTCTTTCATCTTTTTCTTTAAAATTTCTATGATTTTTCCGTATTCGGGTCGTTTTTTTAAAGCCGACACAATGTGGGTACGACCCATACTCTCTCCTTGTGATTCACGAAGACAATCGTCCGCGGTAATTCGGAAACCAAGTTGGTTTAAGTTTTTTACCATTCTTTTCATTCTTTCTTGTCGGGCTTCCTGTTTTTTTTGGCAATAGTTTGTCAGTCTTTTATCAAATGGGTTTACAAATAAACCTACAATATGGAAACTGGCTGATGGTAAACCGCCTAATTCTTCTGGGAGACCGGAAGATATTTCGATTCCTATAATCCAATCAGTCTTTACCGGGTAAACTTTTCGCAGTTTATTGACTTGATATTTAGAGGGTAAGCTGTCGTGGTCGGTAAAAGCAACCGTGCTGATATTGTATTTTTGGCAAAAAACTAATGTCTCAAGATAAGACAACTCTCCGTCAGAGACATTTGTATGATGATGGAGATTTTCATAGGGTTTTTCGGGCATAGACTATAAGGAAAGAGTTGTATTACCGGGAATTGATCGGGTATCCCGAGAATGGCGGATAAAATATTTCCAAATTTCAGCGACTAAGGCGATTGCCAAGCCGATGCCAAGGGCTAATGTCCAGTCGCTTGCTGTTAATGAGATTGTCCGAAATAAATTCTGAAGGGTAGTCGTTTGGATCACTAAATAGGTAGCTAGAATTGATCCCAAGACCGAAAGATTAAGCCAACGATTCTTAAAGGCTTCTTTATTAAGTAAACTTTCTTTTGAAGACCGGCTGACATAAGCGATAATCAGTTCAGCGATAATCATGGAAACGAAAGTCATCGTTTGTGCCTTAGCCAGGTTTGTGGTAGATAAAAACCGGACAAAAATGAGGAGTAGAGAAAGAGTCGTAAAAACGGAGAGAAAAATTAAGAAACGGAAAGTAGTCTTGGAAAAAATTTGTCGGTTTATTCCTTCCGGCTTTCTGGCCATTAAGTCTCCTTCAGGTGGATCTACTCCTAAACTGATGGCTGGTAAACCGTCAGTAATTAAATTGACCCACAGAATTTGGACCGGAACAAGTATTGTCGGTAGGCCGAGCAGATAGCCGGAGAAAAGGATCATGACCTCAGCTAAGTTACAGCTGAGAAGGCAAAATAAATATTTTCTGATATTTTCGAATATTAAGCGACCTTCTTTGATTGCGTCGACGATGGTCGCAAAATTATCATCTGTCAAAATAGCATCTGAAGCTTCCCGGGTAACGTCAGTGCCGCTTATTCCCATTGAAAGTCCGATATCGGCTTTTTTTACCGCTTGAGCGTCATTGATACCATCACCGGTCATGGCGACAATTTCATCATTCTTTTTATAGGCTTCGATAATTTTTAATTTGTGATGCGGGGTAGTACGGGCAAATATCTTGATTTTATCAATAATCTGTGCAAATCGTTTGTCGCTTATTTTCTCTAATTCCTGGCCAGTAAGCAGGACATCTTCGATTTTCTCATTCGGGCCGACCAGGCCGATCTCTTGGGCAATCGCCAGTGCTGTCAAAGCGTGATCACCGGTTACAATTACAGTCCGGACACCGGCGGCTTTAGCGAGCCTAACTGCCGATTCGACTTCTGGTCTCGGAGGATCAATTAAACCAACTAAGCCAGCAAAAATAAGCTTTGTTTCTATTTGTTCTGGTTGAAGATCTTCCTTCTTATCCAGAAAGCTTGAGTAGGGAATATACCGATGGGCATAAGCCAGAACCCGGCGTCCTCTTCTTCCCATTTCTGCCGTTTTAGCGACAATACTCCGTTTAACCGAAGCGGTGATTTTTTTGATGCCCTTGCCTGTTTCGTAATAACTACAGCAGTCAATCACGCTTTCCGGTGCGCCCTTTAGGCAAATTAGGACCTGTTTTGTGCCAGAATGAAGTGTACTCATTCTTTTTCGTAGTTCATCAAATTGAATTTCGCCGATTCTGGCAAATTTTTTTCTGAGACCTTCAACTTTAATCCCGGCTTTTTCTGCGGCTACTACCAGAGCGCCTTCAGTTGGATCACCTATTATACGCCAGACATCGTTCTTTTCTTTCAAGATTGCATCGTTGCATAGAGCACCGATTTTCAGAAAAAATTGGAAGCCTCTGCTGATTTTGAGTAGTTTTTTTCTCAGATAAAATTCACCTTTTGGCAAGTAACCTTCCCCTTTAACAAAAATTAATTTATTTTGCCACCAGATCTCTTTAGTCGTCATCTCATTTTTTGTTAATGTTCCTGTTTTATCACAACAAATGGTGGTTACCGATCCTAAAGTTTCAACCGCTTTAAGCTTTCGGATGATGACATTTCTTTTTGCCATTCTTTTGACACCGATTGCCAAACTACTGGTCACTACTGCCGGCAAAGCTTCCGGTACAGCCGCCACAGCCAGACTAACGCCCCAAATAATCATCTCTAGGGGTTGATACCCTCTTAAGAAACCCAGGAAGGCGGCAGCAGCACAGACGATTAGAGATGAGATACCTAAGGTCTTACCTATTTTTTCAAGTTTATTTTCGAAATTCGTTTTAGGGGGAACGATTTCGGCCAAACCTGAAGCAATTTTACCAAACTCCGTTTTGCCACCGGTGGCCACGACAAGAGCTTTCCCGTGTCCATAGGTAATAACTGTGCCGGCATAAATCATATTTTTTCTATCTGCCAAAGCCGTTCCAGGTCGACAAATAATTCCTGAAGACTTATCAAGCGGAACCGATTCGCCGGTTAAAAGTGATTCGTCGACTTTGAGATTGAGTTCTTCAATTAATCGCGCATCAGCAGCAATTTTATCACCGGCTCTGAGAATAAGGATGTCGCCGGGAACGATATCTTCCGACTTGATTTCTACTTCTTCTTTATTACGGAGAGCATTAGCCTGTGGGGTGGCTAATTTTTTTAGAGCCTCAAGGCTTTTCTCCGATTGATATTCTTGGATAAATCCGAGAATTGTACAGGCTAAAACTATCGACAAGATGACGATTGCATCAAGTGTCTCGCCGATAAAAAAAGAAAGGACGGTTGCTACAATCAGTATCAGAATAAGAAAGTCTTTAAATTGAGCCAATAAGATTTGCCAAGCCGAAATCTTTTTTCCTTCTTCGTAGGAATTGGGACCATAATTTATCAGTCTTTGCTCCGCTTCTGTCTGGGTCAGTCCGGCTTTGCTGCTTTGGGAACTTTTTAGGAGTTTACCAATTGAATAGGTATGGAAATCATCACTAATCATATTTCGCCCAAATAAGTTAGACTCTTTATATCAAATGTTTACCTAAATTGCCAGCCTGGTTATTACTACCAGATAATTACTTTAAGAAGATGAATAAATACACATACGCAAGGATTTTTTTCTTTCTTTACAAAGGTGCTGTTTTGACTTTTTTACTAAGAGTGAAGATGAGTTCCTCAGGTTCCTGAAAGGCAGGTTAAACTAAACAAAAATTGCTACCTGAGCGGGATACGGGAGTTGAACCCGTCTTTTCACCTTGGGAAGGTGACGTTGGGCCGCTCAACTAATCCCGCTTCAGTCAAGTTTATAATAAGGCAAATCTCGCTTCAAGGTGCAGTCTGTTATGTCCAAGATTATTTTCTTACCAAAATAGTCTCTTATGAAATTCAAACATATTCCCGGCTTTAGCGGAATCTCGAACTTGACAGATAAGAGAATATCATATCGGATAGGCAGGGAGACTTACTTATTTCTAGCGTGGGACGATTAAATCATTTCCAGGGTAAATGATATTGGGATTGGTTAGATTGTTAGCTTGGGCTAACTTTATCCATTGATAACCGTCGCCATAAGCCCTGAGAGCGATTTTCCACAAACTGTCATCTTTTTGGACCCGGTAAGTTTCTCCCGATATTGATTTTTCTGCTTCAATTCCTGCCACCAGTGGATCGATTGTTATTTTCTTTACTTCAACCTTTGGCAGGGTTATTTTTTGCCCGGCGACGATAAAATCTGGATTACGAATATTATTACTCTTGGCAATATCAACCCAGTTATAACCGGAACTGTAAAACTTTTCCGCAATTTTCCAAAGATTATCTTTGCTTTCAATAGTGTATTCCGTTGGCAATCCTTCCGGAACGATTTTACCTTCCTCTTCAATTAATTTAACCGGACCTGTTTCCTGAGTAATTTCTTCATTTGGCGTTTCCGGTGCAATTACATCTCCTCTGATACCCTGGTAATAGTTAAAGAGCAGGATACCGATTACCAGCAAAACCAGGGCTCCCAGTGTACGGCTAATTGATCTTTCATTCAACCTAATTTTTTTGAGAGTGTTTTTGAGCCGGTTTTTGCTCATGATTTTCTTTTTCACCCCCTTTCTCTCTATTCTCGGGGCAGGTTCGACAATAAGCTGAAAAATTGATTAATTTTATGCAAATAAACAAAATAAATCATGCTTCGGGTGCTAATACCTAATATCGGGGGCAGGAGAAAGCGGGGTTGACGGGACTCGAACCCGCGGCCTTTGCCTTGACAGGGCAACGCTCTAAACCAAGCTGAGCTACAACCCCAATTATGGAGCATAGTATCAAATTTTACCTATTCAGTCAATAAATTCGCCGCCAATATTCCTCTTAATTTGTGTAAGGTATACAGAAAATTCATGTTTCACAGATAGCTTATTTTCTATCCGATTTTTATGTGTTAGTATAAAATTGATGAGATTGCATAGAGACATGAATAATAGTGAAATTGCCAAGCTTTTACGGGTAATTGCGGCTGCTTACGAGATTAAAGGAGAATCGCGTTTCCGAGTGTTGGCGTATGAGCGAGCCGCTACGGCGGTTGATCAGGCGACTTCAGAAGTAAAAGATTTATGGGAAGATAATCAATTGGTATCTTTGCCCGGGATCGGTACCAGCATTGCTTCTCATCTGGGTGAGTTATTCAGAATAGGAACCGTAAAACATTTTGAAGAGGTTCTCAAGGGATTACCTCCGGCTGTTTTTGAATTTTTAGATATACCCGGGATTGGGGTTAAAAGTGCCTGGAAACTTTACCAAAATTTAGGCATAAACAGAGCAGAAGGTGCAATCAAGAAGCTAGAAAAAGCAGCTAGTTTAAAAAAAATACGACTAATCAAAGGATTTGGCAAAGAATCGGAAAAAAATCTTCTTCGTGCAATTCGAGAACTGAAGCGGCGAGAAAGAAGAATTTTATTACCTTTTGCCTGGCAATTAGCGCGAAAACTAATTGCTTTTATAAAAGAAGAAAAAACTGTATTGCGAGTTGATCCTTTGGGTTCTTTAAGACGAAAATGCGCTACTATTGGTGATATTGATCTGGCAGTTGCCACAGACGAACCTAAAAAAGTAATTGCCCGTTTTGTTGACTACCCGGATATTAAAAGGCTGATTGAGGTCGGTAAGACAACTGCTTCAGTAATGCTCCGTTCCGGACACAGCGTTGATCTAATGACAAAACCGCCCTCGGCCTATGGAGCCTTGCTTCAACACTTCACGGGATCAAAACAACACAATATTCATCTCAGAAAAATCGCCCAGAAAAAAGGACTAAGTCTATCCGAATACGGGGTTAAGAGAAAACTAATCGGAGGAGGAAGCAAATTGGACGAATATGCCGACGAAAAGAATTTTTACCAAGCAATCGGTTTATCTTGGATTCCTCCGGAATTAAGAGAAGATACCGGTGAAATTGAAGCCGCGCAAGAGCGGAAGCTACCAGTGTTAGTAGAAATCTCAGACATCAAAGGAGACTTGCATCTTCACTCAAGCTTCCAAATTGAACCGAGCCATGATCTAGGTGAGAGTTCGATGAAGGAAATGATCAGCGAAGCAATTAGACATCACTATACTTATTTGGCCTTTTCAGAACATAATCCGAGCGTGAGTCAACATAGCGCCAGGCAAATTATTGACTTATTAAGGCTTAAAAAAGAGCTTATAGAGAGAATAAATTACTCGAGTAATAAAAGTAACCTTAACTTAAAATTATTTAATGCTCTAGAGGTTGATATTAAACCTGATGGGAGACTAGCTCTGCCTGCTGAAGGTTTAGAAATGCTTGATTTTGCTATTGTTGCTATTCATAGTGGATTCAGAATCACTCGTGAAAAGATGACTCGACGAATTTTATACGGGTTAAATCATCCAAAGGTAAAGATTTTAGCTCATCCGACAGGGAGAAAACTGGGGAAAAGAGAAGAATATGAATTAGACTGGGATAAAATTTTTGATTTTTGTTTAAAGCATGACAAGGCCTTGGAAATTAATGCTTTTCCGGAAAGACTGGATTTGCCTGATGCTTTAGTTCGGGAAGCAGTGAAAAGAAGAGTGAAAATAGCGATCAATTCAGATGCGCACAGCCTTCGGGAAATGAATAACATAGAATATGGTGTTTCGGTGGCCCGTCGGGGCTGGGTCGAAAAAAAGGATATTTTAAATTCTTATGATTGTGATAGAATTAGTCAGTGGCTAATTACAAAATGACATTGACTTGATAGGAGGTGAAGATTATGTTTCTGATTCCTTTATCACTGGTTATTATAGTTATTGCGTATCTTTGGAATAGCTATAATTGGTTTGTTAAAGCAAAAACGAGAATTGGTGCTTCTATCCAAGAAATCGGTAATCAGCTAAAGCGGCAGGCAGATCTGATTCCCAACTTGGTCGAGTCGGTCAAGGGTTATATGAAGCACGAGAAATCGATTTTTGACGAAATTACCCAGGCAAGGAAAGCTGTATTGGGAGCAATTAAAGAGGGTGGAGCGGATAATCTTGTAGAGGCCGGTAGCCGGCTGGAAAAGGCTCTAGCGCCAATCAGAGCGGTATTTGAAAGTACACCACAACTCCAAGCTGCTCAACCGACGGTGAAATTGATGGATGAAGTTCGTGATACGGCCGATAAAATCATGTATTCGCGGCGAACATTAATTGACTTGACAGCAGATTATAATGTTAGAGTAGCGACTTTTCCAGGTATGTTTGTAGCCCAAATGTTTGGCTTTAAGAAAGAGGCAGGACTAAAAACACCGGAGACTGGAAAGCATGTAGAAGTATCGGAAGCTGAAGTCGAAACGCCGAAGGTAAAATTAAACTAGGCATAATGGTTGATTTTATGAATTTATTTTCTGGTTACTAGATAATAGTGACAGGGTTTTAATTCTATGCTTAATGTTTACGAACAGATTGATGCTAACAAGAGGAAAAGTGCCTTAATTATTGCCCTATTTGTTGGTTTCTTAACCCTAACTATTTATGTGTTCTCTCGTGCTTATGGATACGGACTTTCGGTGGTGGGCTGGGCTTTGTTGCTTACTGGTCTATCAAGTTTGGTTGGTTATTATCAAGGCGACAGAATTATTTTAGCTTTGTCCCAGGCCCAGCCGGCTTCTCGTGAAAAAAATTTCCAATTTTTCACGGTTACAGAAAATTTGGCAATGGCAGCTCAAATACCGATGCCGAAGCTTTACCTAATTGAGGATACGGCGATGAATGCCTTTGCCACTGGCCGTGATCCTCAGCATGCTTCAATCTGCGCTACTTCGGGATTGATTAAGAGATTAGATAGAACTGAACTTGAAGGGGTAATTGCACATGAGCTTGCGCATATCAAAAATTTTGATATTCGACTGATGTCTATCGTAACTGTCTTGGTTGGACTCGTGACTCTTTTGGCAGACTGGCTGCTGCGCAGTTCTCATTGGCAAGGTGGCGAACGAAGAAAGAGCAAGGGGGGTCTTCTTCTCCTGATTGGTCTGTTTTTAGCGTTTTTGTCCCCATTAATTGCCAAACTAATTCAACTTGCTATTTCCCGAAGTCGGGAATATTTAGCCGACGCTTCAGGAGTTATGCTGACTCGATTTCCGGATGGACTGGCTCGGGCTCTGGAAAAAATTTCTTCAGACAAGGAACCGTTGGAGGCAGCTAATAAGGCAACCGCCCATTTATATATTGCAAACCCTTTAAAAAACCGGCATGACCAGATAGGTTGGTTTGCTTCTTTTTTTAATACCCATCCACCGATTGGGGAAAGAATAAAGAAGTTAAAAGAGATGGCTTAAGTTATGCCCGATCTAAGCAAGCTGACTCAGAAATCACAGGAATCTTTATCTTATGCCATTCGACTGACTTCAGAAAATAAGAATTCTCAGGTAGAGGATCTTCACTTATTATTGGCGTTATTGCTGGAAGAAGACGGTCTGATATCTCATTTATTGGAGGGATTGGTTGCTTCATCGGTTGAACTGATCGAAGAAGTGGAAGAAGCAGTTGATTCTCTACCTAGAGTAGGAGATGAAAAGGTGTCACCAGTCTTATCTACAGTCATGGTAAAAGTACTGGAAAAAGCCTTTACTGAAACAAAGAAGATGAAGGATGATTTTGTAACGCAAGAACACCTCTTTTTAGCACTCTTATTGACAGACTGCCAATCAAGAACTATACTACAGAAATATAATATCAATGAAAGTAAGATCAGGGAGAATTTAATGGTAATTAGAGGAGATCAGAAACCAACCGACAAAACTGCCGAGTCAAAATATCAGGTGTTGGAAAAATACACTACCAACCTAACAGATTTAGCCAAAAAAGGTAAGTTGGATCCTGTTATTGGCAGAGATAAAGAGATTCGGAGAGTGATGCAGGTTCTTTCCCGGCGCACGAAAAACAATCCGGTTTTAATTGGAGATCCTGGTGTAGGTAAGACAGCTATCGTTGAAGGATTGGCTCAAAGAATAATAACCGGGGATGTACCGGAGAGTTTGAAGAATAAGGAGGTTTTAGCTCTTGATCTATCTTCTCTTCTAGCCGGTTCTAAATATCGAGGTGAATTCGAGGAACGACTGAAAACGGTTTTGAATCAAATCGAAAAAGCTTCCGGTAAATATATAATTTTCATGGATGAACTTCATACTCTTGTTGGAGCTGGCGCTGCTGAAGGCGCAGTTGACGCTTCAAATATGCTTAAACCGGCACTGGCTCGCGGTACTTTACATGCCATCGGTGCTACCACCGTAAATGAGTATCGCAGGCAAATTGAAAAAGATGCTGCTCTGGAGCGACGTTTTCAGCCGATTTTAGTTGAAGAACCGACATTTGAAGACAGCGTCTCTATTTTACGTGGGCTTAAGGAAAAATACGAACTTCATCATGGCGTCAAAATCACCGATGAGGCTATTATTGCCGCAGTTACTCTTTCTTCACGATACATTTCTGATCGTTTTTTGCCGGATAAGGCGATTGATTTAATTGATGAAGCAACTTCTGCTTTAAAAATTGAGATTGAGACTCTGCCGGCTGATCTTGATGAGTTGAAGAGAAAAATCACCCAATTGGAAATTGAACTGGCGGCTTTGAAGAAAGAGAAGGGGAGTGAGGTTGAGGAGAAGAAGCGCCTTTTGAATAAAAAAATTGCCAACTTGCGTGAGGAGGCAAAAAAGCAAGAACTATCTTGGACAAGACAAAAAGGGATTGTTAAGGAAATCAATTCGGCGAGGTCAGAAATTGAAAAATTAAAGCTAGAGTTGGAAAAAGCTGAGCGAGAAGTTGAATTAGAAAAAGCGGCAGAAATTAAATATGGTCATCTTCCAAAACTTGAGAGGGAACTTGGCCATTTGAGAAAGAGATGGCAGGAAATCCCTGTCGATCAGAGATTGATTAAGGAAGAGGTTGAGGCTGATGATATTGCGGCGGTTGTTTCGCGTTGGACCGGAATACCGGTGGCCCGGCTGGTTACCTCCGAAGCGGAAAAATTGGCCCGCCTTGAAGAAGAATTGCAAAAAAGAATTGTAGGGCAAGAGGAGGCCGTTAAAGAAATAGCCAATAGTATTCGCCGTTCAAGGGCGGGCATCGCTGAAGAAAACAAACCGATTGGGGTTTTCTTATTCATCGGGCCTACCGGTGTCGGTAAAACCGAGTTGGCTAAAACCTTGGCTGAATTTTTATTCGGTGACGAAAAAACCATGATTAGGCTTGATATGAGTGAATACTCGGAGCGACACAGCGTTGCCCGTTTAATTGGTGCTCCTCCGGGATATGTCGGTTATGAAGAAGGCGGACAATTGACGGAAATTGTTAGGAGAAAGCCCTTCAGCGTAATTTTACTTGATGAGATAGAAAAAGCCCATTCGGAAGTGTTTAACCTACTGTTACAAATTATGGACGAAGGAAGATTGACTGATGGCCGAGGCCGGACCGTAAATTTTAAAAATGCAGTTCTGATCATGACATCGAATTTGGGAAGCGATCTTTGGCTAGAGAAAAAAGAGCCTGAAGAAATCGAGGACAGAATGAGGGAGATTATTAGGAAATCATTTCGGCCGGAATTTATCAATCGGCTGGATCAAATCGTCCTTTTTGAAAGTCTAACGCTGGGGATGCTTGAAAAAATTGTTGAGATTCAGCTTGAGCGAGTCGAGATAAGGTTAAAAAAACAAAAAATAAGACTTAAGTTTAGCCAAGAAGCCAAAAAAATTTTGGCAAAAGAAGGTTACGATCCGGTTTTTGGAGCCCGACCTCTCAAACGGGCAATTCAGGAGACGATTCTTAACCCACTGGCATCGCTTATGGTTAATGGACAAGTTAATGAGGGCGATAGAGTGCTGGTCAGCACAGAGAAAGGCAAGATTCTTATCAAAAAGAAATAGAATGACTCCTTTTGAGTTGTCTTCTTCTTGTTGTTCTTGAAGGAAAGTCGTTTTGTTACTATAATTCGTATGATGGCTAGAGGTTACAAAACAAAGATTACCAAAAATGATGTCAGGCATATGGCTGGTTTAGCCAGGTTATTTCTTGACAAAGAAGAAATAAGGAAATTTCAAGAACAACTTTCGGATACGCTTGATTATATCGCTATTCTTAACAAATTAAATACCGGCAATTGTGAACCAACCAGTCAGGTAACAGGACTGGAAAATGTATTTCGGGATGATGTTGTGGCGAAAACGCCAATTTCAATCAAACAAACCTTAGATAGCACTTCCGAATCTTACCGTCATTTCTATAAAGTTAAAGGGGTGATCGAAAAATGAAATTGTTTGATATGACTCTCTTTCAGGCTCTTAGAGGCTTGAGAAAACGCAGGTTTTCATCTTTCGAATTAACGAAAGCTTGTTTTAGTCGAATTGGTAAGATTGATAAGAAAATAAAGGCATTTATTACCGTCTGCCGGCAACAGGCTTTAGATAAGGCTAGAGATACTGATAGATTAATAGCAAAAACCGGGTGGGATTTAAACCAATTATTACTGGGAATCCCTATAGCAATTAAGGATAATTTTTGCACGAAAAATTTACGAACGACTGCAGCTTCAAATGTTTTGGCGAATTACGTACCGGTTTATGATGCAACAGTTATTGAGAGGTTAAATAACGCCGGGGCGATTCTATTAGGAAAAACCAATATGGATGCCTGGGCGCATGGATCTTCGACAGAAACGTCAGATTTCTTTACTACTCGGAATCCTTGGGACCAAGATAAGCTGCCGGGAGGTTCTTCAGGTGGTAGTGCTGCCGCTGTTATTGCTGATGAAACAATTACCGCAGTCGGTTCAGAAACAGCCGGTTCTATTAGGCAACCGGCTTCATGGTGCGGCATAGTTGGGTTAAAGCCTACCTATGGTAGAGTGAGTCGTTATGGGTTAATTGCCATGGGCTCTTCTCTGGATTGTCCCGGCCCGATGACTAAATCGGTTGAAGATGCGGCGCTGGTGTTACAGGTTTTGGCAGGAGAAGACCAGAAAGACGCTACTCTATCCCCTCGGCTGGTTCCAGACTATTTATCAACCCTTAAGTCCGGTATTAGAGGCATCAAATTTGGGGTACCCAAACAGTACTTTTCCCTCAAAGTAGATAAAGAAGTCTTGAAAGGCATTAGATCGGCAATAATGGTTTTAAAAAAACTGGGTTGCACTTTAAAGCCGATTTCCCTTCTTGATCCTGAATTTAGCGTTGCTGTTTATACAATTTTACAGCGCAGTGAGGTGTCGTCGAATTTAGCCCGTTACGACGGAGTTCGATATGGTTACGGTAGAAATAAGTTTGGTGAAGAAGCAAAAAGAAGAATTATGCTCGGAACTTATGCTTTATCACATGGCTATTATGACCAGTATTATTTAAAAGCACAGAAAGTTAGGACATTAATTTGTGAAGATTTCGCCAGCGTATTCAGGGAGATCGATCTAATTGTGGCTCCTACTACTCCCTGTCCAGCGTTGAAGATCGGTTCGAGTAAAAATAGCCCGATGTTTGGTGAAATGCAAGATATTTTGGTTGAACCCAGTACCTTAGCTGGTTTACCGGGGATTAGTGTTCCTTGTGGTTTCTCAAAAGATGGTTTACCAATTGGGATGCAGATTATTGGCCCTCAATTCTCGGAAAGTTTGGTTTTGCGGGCGGCCTATGCCTATGAGCAAGCAACAACATGGCATTTGAGAAAGCCTAAACTGGATTAAAATTTGCCGTCTTTCTGATTTCACCTTCCGGGTGAAAATGTAATTAGAAAATTTATGAAAAAAGCATCTCTATTTAAGATTTTAAAAAACAAAAATTTCTTAAAGCTTTGGGGTTCACAAATCTTTTCCCAAGTCAGTGCCTATCTGTTAAATTTTGTTTTGATGGTGAAAATTTATGAAACGACTGGTTCTACGACAGCTCTTTCCCTTTTCTTGCTGGTCTATACGGCTCCCTCGATATTCTTAGGGCTTTTCGCCGGCGCCTTTATTGATCATTGGAGTAAGAGAAAAGTATTGCTTTTTACTAATTTAGCCCAGTCTCTGGTAGTACTTTTATATCTGGGGGCGGGAGAAACAATCTGGCCGCTTTATACGATCGTTTTTCTTTATTCGCTCTGTGATGAATTTTTTGCTCCGGCTGAGGCGGCGAGCCTACCGGCCTTAGTTAAGGCCGAAACTCTGCCGGTTGCTAATAGCCTTTTTTTATTTACCAATCAGTGTTCAATTCTGGCCGGATCATTGCTCGGTGGACCCTTGGTTAAATATTTATCTCCCCGATTCCCCTTTATTTTAGCCTTCTTATTTCTGCTGGCGGGTAGTTGTCTGGCTTACCTTTTGCCTCATGATCATCCTCGTCAACAAAATAATGGTAAGACTCTTGAAGAACAGCTTCAACTTTTAATTAAAGATGTAGCTGAGAGTTATCGCTTTATCCGGAAAAAGCCCAGAGTTTTCTATCCTTTTCTGTTTTATATTATTTCGCAAATGTTAATTGGGGTATGTATCATCTTATTTCCCTCTTTAGCAAGAGAAGTTCTCTTAATTGATATTAAAGATGCCGGATTAGTTGTTTTACTTCCGGTGGGCATTGGTGCTATCTTAGGCAGTATCTATATTACAAAAAAAATTAAAAGTTGGGGGAGAAAAAGGTTAATATCTCTTGGTTGGCTGATTATTGGAGTTTGTTTCTTAGCTATTGCCTTGATTGCACCGAAGATTTGCTTTGTTTCCCAATTTGTATTTCTGACACTCTTACTATTGGGGATTGGCGGGGTTTTGGTGATTATCACTTCTTTAACGATGATTCAAGAGAACACACCGGAAGAAATCAGAGGTAGAGTTTTTGGTGCTTTAAGTACCTTGATGATAATCAGTTCCTACTTGCCTATCTTCTTTTTGGCGACGATTACCGATCTTTTCGGTGTGATGATTACCCTTCTTTTAATCGGCATGGTCGCCCTTTTAACTGGTATTATTAGTTTGAAGGTAGACAGAAATTATGTCTTACGAAACAGTCATCGGACTTGAAATCCATTTGGAACTGGCAACTAGATCCAAGATGTTTTGTCGCTGTTCGGCTGATCATTTTGGAAAAAAACCAAACTCCCAAGTCTGCCCAATTTGTCTTGGGCTGCCGGGGTCTTTGCCGTATCCTAATCGGAAGGCAATCGAATGGACGGTTCTTTTAGGATTGGCTTTGGAATGCCAAGTTCCTTTAATCTCTAAATTTGATCGTAAAAATTATTTTTATCCGGATTTGCCAAAAGGATATCAAATCTCACAATATGACCAGCCTTTTTGCCGAAATGGTAAAATAACTTTCCAAACTCAAGATTCCGGTATTCGTACCATCAGGATTAATCGTGTTCATTTAGAAGAAGACACCGGTAGACTAATCCATCGGACGATTGAAGGTAACAAGTGTACTTTGATTGATTTTAACCGTTCAGGAGTTCCTCTAGTCGAAATTGTTTCCGAGCCCGAAATTCATTCGATTGAAGAAATGCTTAACTACGCCCGTAAAATTAGAGAGATTGCCCGTTATTTGAAAATTTCTAATGCGGACATGGAAAAAGGACAGATGCGATTTGAATTAAATCTATCGTTAAGAAGAAATGGCCACACCGATTTGCCGCCGTACCGTATTGAAGTCAAAAATATCAATTCGTTTAAATTCTTAAAGGCAGCGGCTCTTTATGAAATCAAGCGGCAGACTGGTATGTTACTGGGTGGGGAAGTGCCGGTTCAAGAAACTAGGGGTTTTGACGAAGAAAAACAAATTACTTTCGGTCAGCGTCGTAAAGAAGAAGCCCACGATTATCGCTATTTCCCGGAGCCGGACATCCCGCCGGTTAGATGGGAAAAACAGCAGATCGATGACTTGAAAAAGCTATTGCCAGAATTACCTGATGTTAAGAGAAAGCGATTGATTAAAGCTTACAGACTTTCTGATTTTCAAGCAGCCAGCCTGTCAAAAAGCATAAAAAAGGCTGATTATTTTGAAGAAGCGGTTAAGATTGGTTTGATAAAGGGAATTTCGTCTGAAGAAATTGCTAACGTAATAATCAACAGAAAAGTAAAATTTGAAAATGTTAGTCCAGATAAATTAATAAATAACATACTAGAGCAAAAACAAAAATTAGACAGAAAAGGAACAATTACTTTATGCAACGAGGTATTAAAACAATTTCCGGATGAGGTCAAACGCTATCGGGAGGGAAAAACCGGGTTAATGCAATTTTTTGTCGGCCAGGTTATGTCAAAAGCCCACGGTGCTGCGGATCCTAATTTGACTCGTGAGATTTTACAGAATAATATTGATATATCCGGCGTGGCAGATACTAATTTGGCCACGAAGAGATCTGGTTGATATTTAAGTTTAATAAGTAAAAGACACCTTCGAGTGTTCGATGGACTTTTCGAACGGTGAAGTATTTTGAGCAGCTTATGGCTAAATTTACTCATCTGCATGTACATAGTGAATATTCACTTCTTGACGGTCTGTCAAAAATTGATGCGCTGATTGATAAGGTTGTCGAATATGGCATGGATTCGATTGCTTTAACCGATCACGGTGTGATGTATGGAATGGTCAAATTTTATCTGGCGGCTAAGGAAGCAGGCATTAAACCAATTCTTGGTCTTGAAGCCTATGTGGCAGCCCGTTCACGCTTTGATAAACAAGCCCATATAGATTCCGATCAATATCATCTGATTTTACTGGCTAAAAATGAAACCGGTTATAAAAATTTAATGAAATTGACTACCTTGGCTCATTTGGAAGGCTTCTATTATAAACCTCGGATCGATTTGGATTTACTACGACAATATTCAGCCGGTTTAATTGTCACCAGTGCTTGTTTGAGTGGCCAAATTCCAGCATTTCTTGTTAAAGGGAAAACTAAAGACGCGGAAATCTTAGCTAGTCGATTGCTGGAGATTTTTGGCAAAGATTTTTATCTTGAGCTTCAATACCATCCAAAAATAGCCGAACAGGATGAAGCAAATAAAAAAATAGTTCAGTTGTCGCGAAAATTAGGTATTCCTCTGATAGCTACCAACGATGTTCATTATATTGAACCTGATGATGCCGAAGCCCAAGATGCGCTTCTGGCGATCCAGACGCAGAAAAAGATAACCGATAAAAACCGACTGTCGATGCTTGATAGTCCGGATTTTTATTTACGGCGCCAAGAAGAGATGATAGAAATCTTTGCTGATTTTCCGGATGCAATTGAAAACACCCGTAAGATTTCCCGTGTTTGTAATGTCGAAATCCCGATCGGTAACTGGATCTTGCCCCGTTATCCATTAGCCGAAGGAAAAACAGCTGAAGAAGAGTTGAAAAAGCTTGTGTACGAGAGACTTGATGATCGCTTTCCTCATCCAAGTGAAGAAATTATTAAGCGCATCGATTATGAACTGGATATCATCTGTAAGAAAGGTTTTGCCACTTATTTTTTAATAGTCCAGGACTTTGTCAACTGGGCGAAGAAGGAAAATATTCGCGTCGGTCCAGGTAGGGGATCGGCAGCCGGATCGTTGGTTTCGTATATATTGCGGATTACCTCCGTTGACCCTCTTAAGCATAATCTGCCTTTTGAAAGATTTATGAATCCTCAACGTCCTTCTCCACCTGATATCGATCTTGATTTTGCCGATGATAGGAGAGATGAAGTAATTGAGTATGTAACCAATCAGTACGGTAAAGATAAAGTTGCCCAGATCATCACTTTCGGAAGTATGGAAGCACGAGGTTCAATCAGAGATATCGGTCGAGTTTTGGGAATGCCCTATAGTGAGCCCGACCAAATTGCTAAGCTGATTCCTTTTAAATCAACGATCGCTGAAGCGCTGAAAACAGTTCCCGAACTTGAGCGATACTATCACCAGCCAAAATATAAAAAACTGCTTGATTTGGCTCAAAGAGTTGAAGGAGTATCAAGACATGCTTCAGTTCATGCCGCCGGGGTGGTAATTGCCGACAAAGAGCTAACGGAATACACTCCGCTACAGAGGGAAGTAAAAGGCGAAAAAATTATTACTCAGTACGACATGTACTCTCTTGACTTGAACGTTTCAGATAAAGCAATTGGTCTTTTAAAGATGGATCTTTTGGGACTGCGGAACTTGACGATATTGGAAAAAGCCCGTGAATACATCAGGCATCTTCGTGGCCAAGAAATAGATGTTTCTGAACTTCCTTTGGAGGATAAGGAAACTTTCGAGATGATTGCCTCAGGTGAAACAACCGGGGTTTTTCAGTTAGAAAGTGCCGGTATGAGACGACTGGCCAGAAAACTAAGGCCTAATCGTTTTTCCGATATTTCCGCCATGGTTGCCTTGTTCCGACCCGGCCCGATGCAGTTTATCGATGAATTTATTGCCGGGAAGGAAAATCCGAAGGTTATCAGATATCCGCATTCAGATTTAAAACCAATTTTAGAAGAGACGTATGGAATTGCTGTTTATCAGGAACAGATACTTCAGATTGCCAACGTTATGGGTGGTTATAGTTTAGGAGAAGCAGATATTTTACGCCGGGCAATCGGAAAAAAGAAAAAAGCGATCATGACTCGAGAGAAAAATAGGTTCATAAAGAGAGCGATGGAGGCAAAATATGAGAATTCGGTGGCAGAAAATGTCTGGGGTTTGATTGAAAGATTTGCCGGTTATGGTTTTAATAAGGCACATTCGACCAGTTATGCCATGATCGCTTATCAAACAGCCTATTTCAAAGCCCATTTCCCGGTGGAATTTGTGGCAGCTCTTCTTACTGTTGAATCTGGAGCTTCTTCCAGTTCAGGTAAGGACCAGAAACTTACTTTGGCGATTGAGGAATGTCGCCGATTGGGGATTGTGGTGCTTCCCCCTGACATTAACCGGTCAAAAATTGGTTTTAGCGTTGAATCTGATTCGCGGTCGTTAGAAGACAATGCAATTCGTTTTGGTCTTTCAGCCATTAAAAATGTTGGTGAAGCGGCAATTTCGGCAATCTTGGCTGCCCGTGAGATTGGTGAATTTAAGTCCCTCTCTGATTTTTGCCAGCGTGTTGATCCTCAAAAAGTAAATAAAAAGGTTCTTGAGAGTCTGATAAGAGTAGGAGCCATGGATATCTTTGGGAAACGGGCAGCCATGCTTTCGGCGCTCGAAAAGATCAGAATTCAAGGGGCTTCATTTCAGCGGCAACAGCATAACGGTCAAGTCGGTCTGTTTGATAATCATGGTTTCGGAGAGACTAACTTTACTGCTATCGAGGACAGATTACCAGAGATGGAGGAATTTACTCGAAACGAACTGTTAACACTGGAAAAAAGTTTACTCGGGTTCTACTTAACGGAGCATCCTTTAGCGCCTGCTTTGTCGCTTCTAGAGCAGCATTGTACTCATAAATTATTCGAATTTTTTCAGGAGGAGGAAATTAGTGGTAAGGTAAAAGTCGGCGGGATGATAGTTGATCTAAGAATTGTGACAACCCGAAGGACCTCTCAAGAAATGGCTTTCGTAAAAATTGAGGATGATACGGCTAGTTTGGAAGCGGTCGTTTTTCCTAAAGTTTTTGCTGCCACGCGTGATTATTGGGCCAAAGACCGGATTGTTCTGATCGAAGGAAAAGTTGAAACCAGAGAACAATCGCCTTCTATAATTGTCGATTCGGCCTCTCTTATGTCCGCACTAGAAGAGAAAACTCAAGAAGGGAAAAAATATGATTTCGAAATCAGATTGTCTTCGTCAATTTCCCCCCGAAAACTAGTTGAACTTAATAAGCTTTTTAAACAAAGTCAGGGAAATCAACGCATCGCTTTGATTTTTGTCGATAATACAGGAAAAACGAGGCGCTTGATTTTACCTTATGGGGTTAATTTTTCACGGGACCTTCAGGCTAAAATAAAAGAGGTTGTTGATTAAATCGGATTGGGTTGTTAAAATAAACGACTGAATAATTTAAGTAGTTTTTTTAAACAGGTTTTAAGGTATGGCTAATCGATCGCGAATCAAAGGTGAGCTGGTTAATGTTGGTGACTTAATTACCGTTTCGTTCCGCTTGGTTGAAGTAGGGAAGACGCGTCTTTCCCGTTTTGATGGACTGGTAATCGCGATTAAAGGCCGGGGCGAAAATACAGTCTTTGTAGTTCGCAAAATAGGCACCGGAGCGGTGGGAATCGAGCGAATCTGGCCGATTAACTCACCCTGGATTGAAAAAGTCGAGGTCAAGAAAAGAGGCAACGTCAGAAGAGCTAAACTTTACTACCTTAGGGGTAGAAAGGGGAAGGCGGCTTCCAAGGTAAAAGCGAAGCATGAACGTATGGTAATGAAAATAAAACCGAAGATCAAGGAGGAAAGGATTGAGAGGGAAGCAGTTAGGAAAAATCGGCGAACTAGCCGCCGTCAGGTATCTTCGAAATAAAGGCTACCAGATAATCGAACGTAATTATTCTTCAAAATATGGTGAAATTGATATTATCGCTCTTGAGGACGGAGATCTAGTTTTTGTTGAAGTTAAAACTCGCCGAGGAGAAAGTTTCGGTTTACCCGAAGAGGCAGTTGATCAGAGAAAGATCCGTCATATTAAAAGAGCTGCTTTTTCTTACACGGATTCCCATTTTCCTAGGTCATTAGGTTTGCGAATTGATGTTGTGTCAGTGCAGTTATCGCCTGAGGAAAGGCTTGAAAATGTTAGGATCTTTAGAAACGTTTCTTAGTAAAAAAAAGTTAAACCTGCGTGTCGAGGCTTTTAGGGGTACACAGCCATTTGAAAATGCATCTTGCTTTTGTCTTTCCTCTTTGGTTATTCTATTATCTTAATATATGCGAGTACGACCAAAATATATTTTCGTTACCGGTGGAGTGCTTTCTGGTCTAGGTAAGGGGATAGCCAGTGCCTCGATAGGCTTACTTCTTAAATCACAGGGTTTTAAAGTAACAGCGATTAAAATTGATCCTTATATTAGTATTGATGCTGGTACGATGCGTCCGGCGGAACACGGAGAAATTTTTGTTACTAAAGACGGATCGGAGATTGATCAAGATATCGGCCACTATGAAAGATTTCTCGATATTGATCTTTCTGGCGATAATAACATTACCAGTGGAAAGGTTTATCAAGAGGTTATCAATAAAGAAAGACACTTTTTTTATAAGGGACGGGATGCAGAATTAATTCCTGATGTGATTAACGAGATCAAACGAATGATCTATAAGCCGGCCCAGGGTTATGATTTTGTGATTGTTGAGATTGGAGGAACGACTGGGGATTTAGAAAACATGCCTTTTTTGCACGCAGCGCGTGAGATCGGACGGGATTATCCGGCCATTTATATTATGGTAACTTACTTACCACTCTTAAAGAATACCGGTGAGTTAAAAACAAAACCAACCCAACACGCAGTAGCTCGCTTACGAGAGATCGGGATTATGCCCGATTTTATTATTACCAGGAATGAAATTCCGATTGATCTGCCTCGGATTGAAGTAATCGCAAAAAGATGCTTTGTAGATCGGGAAAATATTATTGATGACCCGGATATTGATTCGATCTACAAGGTACCTCTTTCGTTTGCTAAAAATAAATTGGCAGAAAAGATTTTAGCTAAGTTTGGAATTAAGAATCCTAGAAAAAAAGATCTCCTTAGGTGGCATGAGTTTGTAAGTAGGTTAGAAGAAGCAAAAAAGGAGCTTCAAATTTATCTCGTAGGAAAATATGTCATCCATGGAGCCAATAAGCATAAGGACGTCTACATCTCTGTCTTAGAAGCGCTTAATCATGCTGCGGCTGCCTGCCGTGTGAAACTTAAGGTAGTTCCCATCGATTCCGAGAGTTTAGAACAGTTAGATTCAAAAGAAGTTGATTTTCGTTTAGTAAAAGCAGATGGAATTGTGGTTCCACAAGGGTGGGGAAGTCGGGGAACTGAAGGGAAGATTAAAGCTGCCAGAGTAGCGCGTGAGCAGAAGATTCCATATTTGGGATTATGCTTCGGAATGCAAATGGCCGTAGTTGAGTTTGCCCGTAATGTCCTGGAATTAAAAAAAGCCAATTCAACAGAAATTAATCCTAAAACTAAGTATCCAGTAATCCATGTCATGCCTGATCAGGAAAAGTATTTGAAAGAGCATCAATATGGGGGAACAATAAGATTAGGAAGCTGGCCTTGCCATGTAATGAAGGAAACAAAACTTTACAAGGCGTATAATAAGGTAGGTTGGATCAATGGTGACTCATTAATTGTCAGCGAAAGGCATAGACATCGCTATGAATTTAATAATGTATACCGTGGAAAATTTGAAAAAGCGGGGATGAAAGTTGCCGCTACTTCGCCCGATAATAAACTGGTTGAGGCAATCGAAATTTCTGATCACCCCTTCTTTATCGGAACCCAGTTCCATCCGGAATATCAATCGCGTCCTTTACAACCACACCCAATTTTTTTAAGTTTTATTGAGGCAATTTTGGGTATTAAAAATTATGATAAATCTTGATAAAGTAGCTAAGCGGTTTGGTAGTACTCTGGCAGTAGACAGAGTATCCTTAAAGATTCAAGAAGGAGAGATAGTTGGTTTTCTCGGTCCTAATGGAGCCGGTAAAACTACGACTATCAAATTGATAGCCGGGATTTTGCCACCCAGCCAGGGACAGGTTTTAATCGATAATCTCAATTACGAAAATAGTGGTAGTGAAATAAGAAAAAAGATCGGTTATTTACCTGAAAATAATCCTCTTTATGAAGAACTTACTGTTGAAGAGTATTTGAAGCTCTGGCTGTCTGTTAAAGCACTTGAAAGCGTTGAAGAAAAAGAAGCTTTGCGTTTTGTTGTCCGCAATGCCAATTTGGCTGAAGTTTATTACCGGCCGATTAGCCAACTCTCAAAAGGTTTCAGGCAACGGGTGGGTTTGGCCCAGGCGATTCTTGCCCAACCAGAGATATTACTTCTTGATGAACCAACTGAAGGCTTGGATCCCAATCAGAGACGCGAAATTCACCAGTTAATTAAAGGTCTTGGAAAAAACCGGACAGTGATTATTTGTTCTCATGTCTTACCTGAAGTAGTGAAGATGTGTAATCGTGTAATTGTAATTCATCAGGGAAAAATTGTTGCTGATGATACGCCCGAAAATCTGGGCAGGCTGCGCGGAGGTAAGCAATATTTTGAAGTTGAGGTGTCAGGACCCAAGATCAATCGCCAGCTATTTAAAGAGTTATCTTATGTTGTCGGTGTCGAAGAAATAAAAAAGAAAGACGTAAAAGGAAAATACTTTGTTATTGAAACCGGTACCGAGAGCGATATTCGGCCAGCGATTATCTCCCTGGTAAAGAAATATGATTGGCAATTATGGACGCTTTTTAGGAGACAGTTGGATCTTGAAGATATTTTTGCCCAATTAACGAAGGATTAACCAATGAAGAGAAAAACAATTTTAACTTTAGCAAGAAAAGAATTTTTCGATTATCTTAACAGCGTTGCTGCCTACGTGATTATTATTCCTTTTTTGGTGTTGTCGTCTTTTTTGTATATCCGGACGGCGTTTATTAGCGGAATCGCTAATTTAAGGCCCTTTTTTGAGCTCTTACCCTGGTTTTTGATTTTGGTGGCGCCGGCAATTGCGATGCGGACAATTTCTAAGGAAAAACAGGAGAAAACCTTTGAGCTATTAATCAGTCACCCGATTAGTGAAATCGAGTTAGTTATCGGTAAATTCTTAGGATCGCTAATGTTTTTCGGCGGGGTGTTATTAACGACGTTGCTTCTGCCGGGTACGCTTTTTCTTTTCTCTTCGCCCGACCCCGGAATGATTTTTTCGCAATATCTAGGTGCATTTCTAGTCGGTGCGCTTTTTCTAAGTATCGGTATTGCCGCATCATCACTCGTGGAAAGCGCGGCAGCAAGCTTCTTATTGGGCGCATCATTCAGTTTTTTGATGATCTTATCGGGTTTGGAAATAGTTACAATCTCTTTGCCTTCGCCTCTAAGTCAAATAGCAAACGAAATTGCCGTTTTGCCTCACATGGGAAATATTGCCCGCGGTTTTTTGGATCTGCGCGATCTTTTATATTTTCTTACTGGTACTTTTCTCTTCTTGAGTATAGCAGTGGCGAAACTTTCGGAAAGAAGAACCGAAGAAAAGAAATCAGAAAAAAGAAAACTATATTTCGGGATGAGCCTAATTGTAGCCATTGGAATTCTTTTAAATCTGTTAATGCTGGTTTATCCTTTGCGTATCGATTTGACCCAAGGTAAACAGTATAGCCTTAGTCCGGGGACCAAGAAGTTGGTTAGCCAGTTATCGGATATTCTAAAAATAAAAATTTTTGCTTCCCGGGATTTACCGGGATCCGTCCAGCCTATATTAAAAAATCTTGAGGATATGCTTAAAGACTATCAGCGTTACGGTAAACAAATTAAGGTAGAGAAAGTCTATCCCGATACAGATCAGGAAGCAAGAAATGAAGCCCTATCCTTAGGGATTGAGGAAGTAGCTTTTAACCGAATCAGTTCCGGCCGGTTCGAAGTTCAAAATGGTTTTTTAGGGTTGGTTTTACGATTCGGCGACAAAACAGAGACGATTCCTTTTATTGAAGATACGTCTGACTTAGAGTATCAGGTCAGCCGGAGGATTAATAAGCTGACGGCGGAGAAAGAAAAGGCTGTCGGTTTTTACTCTCCGCAGCCATTAGCAAGCAGCCAGATTTTGCAGGATGAATTGAAGGTTCAGTATCAGATTAAAAATGTTTCCTTAGATAAAGAAGACGATCAATTTGATTTATTGCTGGCAATCGGCGGTCCTGGTGAAGATGCAACTGCCGCAGCCAATATTACCCGTTACCTTGACGAAGGTGGTAAGGCGGTATTTTTGGTTGATAAAGTCAATGTTAATGTTCAACTGGGAACGGCCAATGAAGTAAGCACCGGTCTTGAATCGATTTTAGAAAAATATGGTCTAAAATTAAATAGCGACTTAATCTTTGATTCCCGACTGGGCGAAATTATTACTCTCAGCCAAGGAAGTACCCAATACTTGGCTTCATATCCGTTCTGGTTTAGGGCTTTACCGGCCGATAAGCAATTCTCACCTTTAGCTAATCTTGAGAGTGTTCTGCTTGCTTGGCCAAGTTCGATTGCGTTGGAAGAAAAAGAGGCGATTGAATATATAAAAATATTGCAGACCAGTTCGTCCGGTGGGAGACAGGAAAGTAATTTTTCCATCAATCCGGAACAGTTAAATCTTTTGCCGGACCCGTCCGGTGAACCGATACTTCTTGGGGTAGCCGCAAACCATAAAGAGAAGGGTAATCGAATAGTCATAATCGGAGACAGCGATTTTGTTTCCGATCAATTTATCAGGCAATCGCCTGAAAACTTTTCCTTCGTTAGCAATCTAGTGGATTGGGCGATGGCTGATCCGTTACTGGCCTCGATTCCGAGTAAATCATTCGGGCGGGCGGTCTTTCAGTTTACCAATCCCCTCCAGCCGATGCTTATCCAATATCTTAGTATTTTCCTGCCACCAATTTGTGTCAGTTTATTCGGCTTTTTCTGGCTTAGCAGAAGAAAAAGGTTAGCCAAGCGGGTTTTTAAATTAAAAGATTTATAATTTTAAAATGAGTCAGAAGGCATTCAAAAAAATATTTCTAATCTTAGTAGTACTGGTTGTTGCTTTAATCTTGCAAAGATCGTGGGGGAAGCAGCAACTAACCTTGTCATCTGAAAAATACAAACAAAAGATTACCGGTTTTAGCAAGGATGAGATAGGTTTTATCGAAATAATCAGTAGTGACGAAAAGCAAAAGTTGCTACTGGAGGAAAAAGATAATCAATGGCAGCTGGGGTTAAGGAAGGCTGACAATAAAAGAGTAAACGATTTGATTGATAGTCTGATGGCTGGAGATCAAGTGGAATTGATCGCTGAGACCGATCAACAGCACGAGAAAATGGGATTAAAAGAAGAACAGGCGACTCGTTTAGCCTTAAGGAAGTCCGATAAGAAAGAGCTCAAATACTTTCTCGGGAAAAGCAATTTTTCTGGTACCTACACCCGTTTTCAAGATGATTTACCTGTTTACCTGATTTCCAAGTTGACCGACGCTGGCAGCTTATTAGAAGAAGACTATTGGCACGATAAGACAATTGTTTCGTTGGAAAATCAACATATTCACTGGTTAAAATTTGCCCACTCCGGTAGCGAGTTTATGCTTGAAAACAGGGAGGAAGGCTGGAAATTTAAAGATGACGTATCGGAGGTAGATAAAGATAAAGTTGAAGAAGTTATCGCTGGCCTCTCACCGCTTACGGCTACTTCTTTGGCAGATAAGGATGAAAGAAATAACTATCAAAAAGAGAAAGAGTTGTTACTGGCGATTGGTCTTGATGACAAGACTATCGGAATTACCTTTTATAAGGGAGAGGATGATTATTTGGCCGAAAGAGACCCGGATAACGAGCTTTTTAAGATTTCTTCTTATACTACCGAGGGTTTCTTCAAAGAAAAAGCCGACTTTATTAAGACTGACTAAAACTTACTTCAAGACCAAATGAAAGAGTATGAATTGGCTTATCCATCTCACCTCCGGATTGTAAAAGCATCAAGGTTATAATAATTTTACGTAACTACCTTTTGATCGTTAAATTTTATCTCTTAAAAAATATCTTTCCGATTGATTGATTTTTAAGCTTTTAGTATAATTCAGGAAGTTTAAATACTCGTTTACTAGGCGAATGTTTACTCGGGCCCGTAGCTCAGTGGTAGAGCACTTGCCTTTTAAGCAAGGTGTCGGAGGTTCGATCCCTCCCGGGCTCACTCAACAAAAATTCCCCTTTTTGGGGAGGTTTTTGTTGAGCCGGGTGAGGGCGAGAAACTCTGATAATGCAAGGTAACGATTGAGACTTCGAAAATTATCTTGGATAACGTTTACTGCCTAGCATTTATGTAAAGCCTTACGAGGCGTCTTCGATCCCTCCCGGGCTCACAGATGAAAAATACTCCTCGAAAGTCATTAAATACCCAAGGTGTCAATATAATTACACACCCGGCGTGTATGAATTATTTCTACTATCTGGAGATTTTCTTTTTTGGCAAAGTCTTTTAATTCTTGAAGTTGGGAATCAATTGAGAGGACTTGTTTGTCTTTTTCGTCAGTTGATTTTAGGCAGTAGGCAAGATGTTTAATCACTTAACACCTTCTTCAAATTGATCTGGATCCCAAGGTGGGTTGGAAACCGGCCAACTGACCATTTCTTCGGCCGGATAGGGTTTTAATAGGTCTAATATTTTTGGTAAGGGAGTTGTTTGTTCAAGCCAAGAGTCTTCGTTCTTTTGATCAAGAATTGCCGGCATTCGGTCATGAATATTCGAAACAAGATTATTAGGTTCAGTAGTGATAATTGAATAGCTCCAAAATTCTTTTTCCTCGGCATCTTTCAGATATCAAAAATTCCAGCCAAAGCGAAGATATCCCTATCCTTAAGGCCAATGAACCAGGGTATCTCTTCCGGCCGTTCTTTCAATTTTAAGGTTTTCCATTCATAAAAGCCGTTAGTCGGGATGAGACAACGCTGGTTTGTTTTCAATACCCTCAGCCCGGGCATTGATAGTTTTGTAACCGATATTGGGATCTTTGGCCCAGAAAGGGATCAAACCCCATTTCATCATTACAATCTGTCTCGGGCTTTGGCTGAGAATGGTTGGATTTATCGTCCCGGGGCCGATGTTGTAGGACTGGAAAGAAGGGCAGGTATTGATGGTACCAAAGACTTTTTTAAAATCTTCGCTGTCAAAGCAAACGTAACGGGCGCACATAAAAACTTATTGTTAAATAATTATTATAATACGGATAGATTGGAAAAATAGAGTCAATTTTCTGTTTGACATAAACCTATAAGAAATGATATGATTTTTTACAATTTACTGATTAGAATAATTTTGCCGTTAAGGGAGGTTAAATGAGTAAAGTTGAAAGACTAGCGTCTAAGTCACCGGTTCAAACAACTAACCTGCATGATCGCCATCTAGCTTTAGGTGCACATATGGCTACTTTCGGTGATTGGGAAATGCCAATTTGGTATACATCAATATTAAGGGAACATCAGGCTGTTCGGACAGCGGCCGGTCTTTTTGATATCTGTCACATGGGACAAGTTGTCGTCGAAGGTCCGGAGGCGTTGCCTTACCTTCAGAGAGTGATGACGAGGGATCTTTCGGGTTTAGAGGTGGGAGAAGCAAAATATTCTTTAGTCTGTAAAGCCAAAGGCGGAACAGTTGATGATGTTTTTGTCTATCGGTTAGCTGATGAAGAGTATTTTGTTGTTGTTAATGCCGGAACCAGGCAGACTGATTTAGATTGGCTTCAAGACCAAAAAGAACGCGGTCCTTATCGGCAAGTTAAAATTGAAGACATTTCGGGAGGAAGAAGCGCTCTAGCTTTGCAGGGTCCAAATGCGGAAGCAGTGCTGCAACCGCTTACGGGATTTAACCTTGCTTCTTTGGAACGACATCATATAGTTGAGATTGATATAGACGGGCAAATGGCCTTGGTTGCCCGTACCGGATATACCGGCGAGAAAGGGCTTGAAATTTTTTTTGAAGGCGATGCGGGGAAGTTATGGGATGAGATTCTTGCCAATGGCGCGGTGCCGGTCGGCCTTGGCGCCCGGGATTCTCTGCGACTTGAAGCGGGTATGCCGCTTTATGGCCATGAGCTTGGGCCCGACATTAATCCTATTCAGGCCGGCTTAGGTTGGGCGGTCGGGTTTAAAAAAGATCACTTCATAGGCAGGGATGCTTTAATACGAATCAAGCATGAAGGCTGTCCCATTGTTTTAGTTGGTTTGCAGATGGTTGGTAAAGGCATTGCCAGGTCAAATTATCCCGTTAGTGTTAGTGATTGCATGGTAGGTATGGTAACTAGCGGAATGTTGTCGCCGACTCTCAATCGGGCTATTGCCCTCGCATACGTAGAAAGAGGCTATTCTAAAATAGGAACCCAGGTAGAAGTTACAATACATGATCAGCTACGAACAGCTGCAGTAGTTAAGAAACCATTTTATGAACGGGAATAAAAATGTTTCTTGAACTTACGGGACAATTAGTGTAATAATCAGATTGGATGGAAGCGAAAAATAATAAACCCTTTGCAAATAAGTGGAACTTTATTGTCATCGGTGCAATTTTGATCGTTTTAGTATCATTTATTTCACAGCAGTTTCTTTCTAAAATCAATATTCCTCTTGGCTCCGGACAAACAGATGATTGGCAATATGTTCCTAGTGTTAACCTTGACAGGATTTTATCTGTTCAGGAAATCTGGTCTGGCTTAACACCGGTTAAAATAATGTTGTTATTGGCTTTTTCAGTTTTATTTGCCCTGATACCGCTTTCGCTCTGGTATCTTCTATATCGATTTGCCGGCTCTGTTATCAGGAAATTCAGGCCGAACTTATTTTTCGGAACAAAGGAACAATTAAGAAAGAAACTGGGCTACTTTTTTATTGGTCTGGTATCGGTAGTTTTTTCCCTGTATCTTGCCTTAAATTTCAACTGGTATGAGGTTTCTATTACCGGAGCAGTGGTAGTAGTAGCGACAGGAATGGTGATTTCCTGGCTAATTACCATTGTTTATATACCTTCAATGTTTTTAATTTGGGTAAGTCGGAAATTACTTAAGAAAGACACTAGGGGCTATAAGAGAAAATTGCTTAAAAGCATATCAATTAATTTTAATTTAGCTGCTAGTGGTTTTTTGTTTACGGTTATTATAATTTTTCTGTTGCGAGATCTGCTTTTTGGAGTCAATCTATTACAGTTTCAATATAATACGTTACCTAAAGCCGGCGGCGGCGGTGGTTTATCTCCTGCGGGACAATTTGCCCCTCTATCAAACTTAAAATCGATGCCTGATATGTCGGAAAATATCGGTTTATCAACCGGCGGTGCCAAGGACATCAATAACTTCCGGGCTAACATTCAAAACGGTTACCTGCCGCTGGTGACTGACGTGACCTATGAAGGCCTTTTCTATGATTATTATTTTGAAACCGGCCAAGCTGAGCCTTGCTCTGAGCTGTTTTGCCCATCATACAGTTATGCCATAAGTAAAGATCCTTTGTCTCAAGGAAAAGAATATTATCTTGCCGTTGGTCTCAATTCAGGCATAAAGCAATCAGAATTTGAGAGAAAAAAACTCAATTTAGCCATTGTTCTTGATATCTCCGCGTCAATGGGTTCGCCGTTTAATAAATATTACTATGACCAATTTGGAAATAGACAAGAACTTGAGGAGGCTGAAGATTCAAATGAGACCAAAATGGCGATTGCCAACAAATCTGTGGTCGCCTTGCTTGACCATCTTAAGCCGGGGGATAGGTATGGAATGGTTCTTTATAACGACATTGGTTATGTCGCCAAACCAATGCGCTTAGTCGAGACAACCAATATTACCAGACTAAAGGAGCATGTACTGGAAATTACCGATAGCGGCAGTACCAACATGGAGTCGGGTTATCAAGAAGCGACCCAGCTTTTACAGGCGTTTAAAGACCTGAGTAAAAAAGATTACGAAAATAGAATTATATTCTTAACTGATGCCCAACCCAATACCGGGATGCTTGATGAAAAAGGCTTATTAGGATTAACTAAGATTAATGCAGATGAGGTCATCTATACTACCTTTATCGGAATTGGCGTAGATTTTAATACCGAGCTGGTTGAATTCATAACCAAAATCAAGGGATCGAATTACTATGCTATTCATTCGGCTAAAGATTTCCAGTACAGAATGGACGAAGGGTTTGAATATATGGTTACGCCGTTAGTATTTGATTTGGCCCTTGAAGTCACGTCAGCTGACTTTGACATTGAGAAGGTCTACGGTTCACCGGAAGCAGATCTGGCAACAGGTGAAATTATGAAAGTTAACACGCTATTTCCGTCGGAAAGGCGTGATGAAGGAGTGAAAGGCGGCATCGTTCTTTTGAAGTTAAAAAAACTGACTGATTCTAACTCGCCGGCGCTCAAACTAACGGCCAGGTATACTGACAGAGAAGGTAAATATTTTAGCAATTATAAAAATGCGCTGATTGCAGATTCAGAGGCGGATTTTTACCAAAACAGTGGAATTCGTAAGGCAATACTCCTGGGCCGCTACGCGAATCTGATGAAAATCTGGATAAGTGATGAACGGGAGAGCAGGGAGATGAATGAGGAAGTAGAAGAGCCTTCAATCAACTCAATTAGCGGAATTCTGATTCCTGAAAAAATCCAGTTGAGTAAATGGGAGAGAACTTCCGTTCCGCTTAAAGTTTCCCAATGCTATAAAGACTTAATTGCTGCTTTTAAACGTTATCTGCTGGCTGAGCAACAAGTAATCGGCGATGAAACCCTAAGTAAAGAAGTAGAAATTCTTGACAAGCTGATAACAGACTGATCCCAATAAGAATCTGTCTTCAGTTCGATATACACTTTAAATATGAAGTTTAATACCTACAATTTAGCGTTAGATAGCTAATTTCTGGTTTGACCCCTTTTCTTATCAAGCCCATCAGTTTGCCGATTCCGGGCGTGATAAAAACCTGGCGCTTTTCATAGCTAAAAAGACCATTGCTAATTCTTCTGCCCACGCGACAATTTAAGAAAGAGAAAAGCCGCCTGATCGGGTAAAAGCTGACTGATCCGCCGTGAGTATGGCCTGAGAGAATCAGTGATGATGTCACTGGTGGATAAAGAATGATGTCCGGGTTATGTGATAAAAGGATGTCTGTCTGTCTAAAATCTGCAGGGAAGGGTTGCCTGGTCCAGAGATCGTCTATACCGGTTATAGAAATTGATTGGTTACTTATCTTTACGCTTGTCTTCTGGTTGCGTAAAACTTTAATACCCATATTTTTTAAGTAGTTTTCTATTAGCTTCGCTATCAAGTAATCTGGCTTTTGCCAAGGTAGATTGATGTTAAAGTCATGGTTTCCCAAGACGGCAAAAATATTTTTATTCCTTATCTCGGAAAGAGGGTCAAGAAAGTGCAGTTTCCGATGGTTTTGAACAAAATCACCGACAAGAAAGATCAGATCCGCTGGTTCTTTATTCAAGGTCCGTACTAAATCTCTAATTAGAGAGCTTGAATTTTGTTTCAAGTGGAAATCGCTGGCGAGAGCTATCTTAACGGGTATTCTAATCTTTGTTTTGATTTGGATATCGTAAGTCTTTGTTGTCACTACGGTTTGATTTTAACAGATTCTCGATTAACGGAAAATACTGGACCCAAAATTATGTATGATTGAATGAAAAGATTATCTTTGTCTTGCTTGTATCAAGGCCTTTCTGCTAAAATAAGCAAAACTTTTTTTGATTTTTTCAGACATTAGGCCCCATCGTCTAATGGCTTAGGACATCAGGTTTTCATCCTGAAAATCGGGGTTCGATTCCCCGTGGGGTCACAAGTCCCGACTTTTACGAATTATGAGGCTGTTTGAGAACCGTCCCCTTTTCGTTGATCCCTGGCTTGTATAAGAGTATAATTAAACCCGAAAGCAGCTATATACTATGAGCAACAAACGAGTTTTTATCAGCTTCGCCATTGAGGACGAATACGCCAGAGATTTTTTGGTTCAACAGGGCAAAGATAAACGGAGTCCTTTTGAATTTACTGATATGTCCGTTAAAGAACCTTGGGACAGTTCATGGAAAACCAAATGCAGGGAACGGATTAAGAGTTGTGATGCTGTAATTGCTTTGATCAGCAAGAAAACCTGGAACGCTGATGGGGCCAAGTGGGAAATGCAGTGTGCAGACGAAGAAGGTGTGCCGATGTTGGGAGTGCATATACACAAAGATGATAAAGGATCAGTCCCTGCCGAATTGGATGGCTATAAAGTTATTGAGTGGAGCTGGGATGGCATCGCCAATTTTATCAATTCCCTTTGATTGACTTTCTGCCTATGGCTTTCGGATTTACAAACTATGAGCGACCTATTTGTCAAAACGGAGAAGCAGTACGGATCAAAGTATAAGGATCACTACCTGGAGCAGTATAAACTTTATATTGAGAGCATTGAGAAAATCAGTGACCGCCGACAGAACGCAAACAACTACTTCATCACCATTAACACCGCCTTAATCTCACTGATTGGTCTTTCGATTCAGTATAGAATCCTTGAGGGTTACGCTTGGATTAAAGCCATGGTGGCCTTTGTAGGCATCATAATCTGTGTTATATTTTGGTTTTTGATCAGATCTTATAAACAACTCAATACTGGCAAGTTCAATGTCCTGCATGACATTGAAAAACAGCTCCCTTTGGCAATATACAAACATGAGTGGGACATCTTGGGCAAAGGAAAAGACAATAACAAATATTTTCCATTCTCTCATGTCGAGCTTTTTGTCCCTTGGGCGTTTGGCATTGTATATGTGATTCTCGGACTGGCCTTGCTATGCGGAGTAAGTAGTTTGCCAACTCATTAACGAGATAGACTTAATTTTAATATGAGCTGGAAAATAGTGGCCAAAGACATTGATCCAACTGACCCTGAAGTAAAACGACTTTTTGATGAAGCTTTACAAGCAGCTCCTTCCAGTTATGTAAAGATCGCAGTCAATGGCGATATTTCTTCTGAAGATACAGTTGCCATGCTTCCCAGACGACCCTTACAAGGACAATGCCGTTTGTGTGGGAAAGTTACCAATCTGACAAAAGAGCATATTCCACCAAGAGCGAGTGGAAATAAAGAGCGACTCACTCATCTTTCATTTGACGACTGGTTGAGAGATCGGCTTGAAGAAAATCCAAACGCAAAACATTTAATTGAACAGGGGGCATTTTTGGTTATACCCTCTGTAGGGATTGCAACTCACTGACTGGAAAACTTTATGGGGAAGAATACAAAAACTGGGTGGCAAAGGCAAATAAGTTTATCAATGGTTTCGGTTCTGGAGTTATTCCCCAATTAAACAACACAGTCGGGCCTTTTGGGGAGAATGTCACATTCGGTAGCAAGAAAGATGGAGCGGTCAAGCCTGGAGCCTTTGTGCGACAGGTATTATCGTGCATGTGCAGTTTGAGTGGTTCATGGGATTTGGCTGGTAGGTATCCCGCTATAAAACGAATTATTTTGGAAAAATCCACGGAAGCGATTCCTTCGGGCATGGAACTAGGAATGTTTTTGTATTTCGGACCAAGAGCCAGAATCCAAGGCCCACAACTGCGAATTGATACCAAGTTAAAAATATGGAGATGGGTCGAGGAGATTGCATACCCGCCATTTGCTTTTCAGCTTATGCTTGCGAGCAATAAAAGTGATCCTGGTTTGGGGTTGTTAATAGACAACTTCACGACACTATCGCCTGATACACAGCAGTATTTCAGTGGGATTATCGAAATGGGGTTTGGCTGGAGTCCGTATCCTGGAGATTATCGCTCCAGATTCGCCATTGAAGCTGCAAGACAAAGTAAACGATAAACTTATTCTACACTCCTGGTCATAGTATGAAGTTTGTGGAGAATTCCCATTTCCTCTGTTTCAGTTGAGTACAGATTGACTTTGAGGGACTTTACGGCTGATAGTGGTGAATTATCGAAGATGATCGAATCGTCCTCGAATGAGATCGGAGCCGATATTTGCCCCACGACTGTACCAGAAGTCATAAGTTTGTCCAAGGCTTGCTTGAGGGTTGGAATCTGATTGATGTTTTCGTCTTTGGTTTGCATTAAGTCCTATTCTACCAAGTTTAACATCCATATCATAATGCGAAAAAACTAGGTGGTAGGTATCGTAGTATTCTCTTGGTATAATATAAGCTGTTGGTAGTTCGTAGTCAGAACTGGTATCTGACAATGATAAGAGAGTCTAGTTTATTTAGGCTCTTTTTTCATTACCAATGTGGGATGATGAACCTCTTTTAATAAATTTTTCTTTAATATCCGACCTCCAAACCGTCCCATTTTTAATTGATTCAATCAACCTAGTAGTTGACAGACTTGCCGAATAAAACTTGGCTGGCACAAACTTCACCTTAATCTCTTTCGCCAGGCCTTCCTTGCTAAAGCTTTTTTTTAAATAAGCCATCTTCTCTTGCTTATTTTCGTCAGACAAAACTAAAATGTCCGCCTTAACAGCCGCACACAATTTTTTATCTTCACATCTAAGACTGCCACCTAAAAAAGCATAATCAACAAATTTCAGGTAACTAACTAATTTCAACCTATCTTTTTCTCCAATAACAGGTCTAGAAGAACCCTTTCTGTCCTTTACCCGCCGATCATTAGAAACTAAAACCACCAAAGTTTGACCAAAACTTTTACATAGCCGCAAGAATTCTGCATGACCATTATGAAAAAGATCAAAGGTACCACCAGTAAAGACGACAGGCTTTGGCAATCTCTTTTATTTTAAATCTTTCAGACTCACTATCTTGCCCATGAAATGATTTTAGCAAATTTACCTAAATTGATAAAGGAAATTGGATCGACTGGGGGAGATAATACCCATTGAATTTCTGATAGGTGGTTAAAAGATAGACTGAGATGGTGTTTGAGGTATTTCCCTGTGGGGTCACCTACGAAATAGCTTGATTATTCGTGTTTTTTATGATTTCACGCTATTTAAGGGCCTAGCCTGGATTTATCTGGATGACCGAGGTGTCAAGGATAAGACACCTTGAAGGTGTGTTAAACTATTATTTTCTTTAAGCAGATCCTGATAGTAACTAACTCCTACTTTCTTGTTCGGCCATTTCAGATCAAGTTCGGGGTCAAATTTTTTATCATAAAAAAAGAGCTTGGTATTAAGATTTTGAAAGATCTTAAAATCCGTACTGGTGGCTTTCCTAATTTTGACTTTCATCTTAGTTTATAATCTCCAAAACAGCCTTAAAATCTCGGATAAAATAGTCAGGTTTTAATTTCTTCAAGCTGTCTAGACTGTAAAAGCGGCTATTGATTTGAGGATAAAAGATCAAAGTATCAATCCCTGCGTTTTGACCTGCCAAAATATCTTTTTGTCCATCACCGATAATCAAAGCCTGGTCTTTATTTCCACCCAAAGCGGCAATCGCTTTATCTACTATTTCCGGGTGAGGTTTGTGATGGGTAACCCTTTCCTCAGTCAGAATTGCTTGAAATATCTTTTGGACTTTTAAATTTTTTAAAGCTGGAAGGACTGAGGCTGATTTAGAAGAAGTCACTAGGGCTAATTTTTTACTTCTTTTAGTAAGTTCGACCAAGGTCTTTTTTACTCCCTGGTGAAGTTTGGCAAAAGGGAGATTGGCATTTACCTCAACCAGGAGTTTTTTGAAAAAAAGATCATTATCTTTGACTCCCAATTTGCTGGCTCCTTGCCAATCACCAAAAATGCCAACAATCTCTTTTTCAGCTGGAATAAGACCAAATACCTTAAAAATATTTTTGTAAGCGGCCATCCAAATGGAAAGAGTATCCGCCAAGCAACCATCCCAATCCAAAAGTAAATACTGGTAAGTTTTATCCTTCACTTTTTCTTTCGCTAAAAACCTTTTGCAAGATTCTTGATACTTGAGAAACTACCCATTCGGTCGATTCAAGTTCGTTTTTGACATATTTCATTTGGGCTTCTTGAACATCTATCCAAATTACTTTTTCAACTTCTTCCTCCTGAAGACTAAATTCTTCTGCTGGTTTATCAACTATGGCGTAATATAAATAGATTAGTTCTGTTTGTTGTTCATTACCCTGAATATATTTATCAACCAACTTAAAATTTACATCAGTTAAGCCTAGTTCTTCTTCAAGCTCTCTTTTGAGAGTTCTTTCTGGTGTTTCACCAGTTGGTACATGGTCGCCGCAAGACATATCCCAATAGCCGGGGGACAGATCTTTTTTTAGAGATCTTTGCTGCCAGAGAATTTGGCCTTTTTTGTTAAAAATCCAGCAGTGGGCGACTTGATGAATTAGCTTTGGATTGTGATGAAACTCTTTCCTAGTAGCTTGGCCAATAACGTTTCCTTGCCTATCAACACTATCTAGAATTTCAAATTTTGAATCCATTAGCTTATTTCCTCCCCCTAAAAACATTTAAAGCCTTTTCGGTTATTACCTCACCAAGTTTCTTGTGATTATCGGCGTCTAAATGAACCCCGTCTGTGCCTACTTTAACAAGTTGTGAGGAATCCAGGAAATAGCAATTGTTCTTGATAGATATTTTTTCATAAAGACTAGCTAGGGCTTTATTCTTTACTTTTGAATTCGAATATCTTTGCTTGGCATATTCTTTAGTGTTATCAATTAGGGGTGGTGAAATTAGTAAAAGCTGGGGGGTGGTATCACGAAATTGCGATTTACGATTTAGTATTACTTGGACATAATCCTCTTCGATAATTTTTCCTATTTCTTCTATTGTTGTGTCGAAAGAGTCTTTTAGTTCATTGGTTCCCAATACAAGAATAACCAAATCAACAGGATCGTGAGAATCAAGGCAAGGAATCAAGTATTCTTTTCCATTCCGGCCTTCTTTTCCTGGACGAGCATCTTTGCTATTTAAGGTTCTGCTGTTTAGCCCTTCTTCAATAATTTCAAAATTATCACCTAGGTTTATCTGTAACAAACCGGTCCATCTTTTATCTGAAGGAAGTCTTTGATGATTGGTGTCGGGAACATAGCCCCAAGTATAGGAGTCGCCGTAGCATAAAATTCGTTTTGCCTTGGGATTTGTATTCATTTATCTATAGATGTAAATTTTTTGCGTTTTCTTTTTGAAAGAAAGTAATTAATATAAATAATCTACAAAGCTCTTTTTATCGATCCGCACGCCCGCCATCGCGCTGGCGAATTTTCCGGCAGGCAAACAAGATTATCTTTCTGTGGCCTATTATAGAAAAATTCCAACCTTTTTCCAATCGGGATCGTGTTGGCCCGCCCCGACTGCAGCGGAGACTGGGCTACCAATCGAGTGGCGGCTGGTTCATAAACTAAGCAAGCCGCCACATTTACCTAGCCTCCGGCGAGCCTTTTAAACTAGTTCGGTTTTGTTAATATACGCTCAATTATGGAAATAGCTCGATTATTTGTGTTTTTTATGATCACGCTATTTGGGGGCCTAGCGTGGATTTGTCCGTTTACATCGGATGACCGAGGTGTCAAGGGTAAGACACCTTGAAGGTGTATGTGTTTTTACCATTTCCAGAACATTTAGAACGTCAAATTATTGAAGCCGTATTGGCATCGTCGGTTGAAGATAAACAAGCACGGTTGAATACCGGAGAGGCATGCCAGCTTATTGATCAAGGTCTTAGTCACCCGCAGTATCCCGGGTGGCTACGGAATCGGATCGGAGACTATCGTCAAGCTTTAATAATTGTTGATGAGTTAGTCTTTGGAGAACAGATAGCAGCTGAGAATCAGCTAATGCTTCATCCGGCGGTTTTGTCTTCGAATTGGTTTAGACAACAACTTCAGGTTGCCACTGAGGTAGCCCATGCTCATTTTTTATCCAGCAGCGGCTTAATAATGGTAAAGAAGTCGTATGCCGCTGGCAATTACGGAATCGATAATATCGCCGATTTAATTGGAGGGATGGTTTTATATTTATGCCCTGCCTATAGGTCTGTAGTCGATTTCGACATAGCTAATGAAGATTCTTACTCAACCTTTGGTTGCGCGGAAGCACTTCAATATGTCAATAAACAACTCGGCCTTAATTTTCAGGAGAGAAATGTCCGAATTTTAAGAAACCGGTTTAGATCTTTTCTAATAGAGAATAGCCTTGTTCTTACAGATCTGCCCTTTTCTCGATTTATGGAAGAGGCTCGTTCAACTCTGGTGAATATTCATCTTCAGGCTCATATTATCGCCGCTCAGAAAGGAACATCTTTTGATGACGGTTTGAGAATAGTCAGAAAGCGGGCGATAGAAGCGTCGTATCCAAACGAAGCCTTGCTTGCTGCTTATGGTTCGAAGCTCGGATGGAAAGAGGTTTTACCAATATTGGTTGACAGCAATCTTGATGCTTTTATGGACTATGGAAATTGGAAAATCGGGCAGGTACAAAACACTCAGTTTATAAAGGCGATAATTGAAAATCAAAGCGATGAAGACATGTTTACGGGTATAAAATAATAAATTATTCTGGCTTTTGAAGTATTATTTATTCCAGATTCTAACTGGGATTAGTGAAAAGATTTCTTCGTTCAGGTCCGGTGGCAGCCGTTAATTATTATTAAATTGAAAATTAAATCTTATTTGAATATTCAACGTAAAGCTCTTCATTATCTTGTGCCAGCTTTTTAAGTTGTCTTTCAACGCTTCTGCAGGCTTTATGAATGTGAGGCTTCTTACTGAAATTAAGGGCATTGTTTAGCTCAGCATATTGCGTAATCAGCTGGCGTTGGCGGATCTCGAGCGCTTTCCTTATTAACTGCCATTGAATATGAATACTTAGATTATGCCATTCGGCAAAATTCGCTAAATATTTAGGATCGTATTCTCCAAAGTCGATTGCTTGTTGAAGGGTTATATTTGCTTTCTTTGGTGGTGGACTGGAAGACAAATTTTGCTCTTTCGGCTCAAGCTCATCCATATGTGGATTATAGCATTTTATTCATAGTGATTAGTTTTTCCGCCTTACCGGCTACCCTGAAGGCAGTTGGTCTGTCATAGTTGGATAGCACAATAACAGTATATACAGGTTCTTTATATATATCTAATCTGGCATTAACACCTGCAAACGCGCCTCCGTGGCCTATCCTTGTATATTGGCCAGCGAAATCCACGATTTGAAAACCATAACCGTAATATAAAGTTTGCGTCTCCACTGTCTCTATCTTTACCTGAGGAGTAGTGACCAGACAAGTCATTTCATGACTAAGAAGTCTATGCTCCAGTAAAGCTTGGGAGAAATGAAACAGATCGTAGACTGTAGAATATCCTCCTCCCGCGGCGCTTCCTTTGATGAGATTTACTGCCAGATTATTTTCCGGCGGTGCTTTTGAGGGAGAAAAAAAGCTGTCTCGAGTTTTCTTGTATCCGATGGCAACATTCGGGTTAAGATTTACCCGGTCAATCTCGTAAAAATCTGTATTTGGCATACCGGCTTTATGAAAAATATTATCTGCTACATAATCGTAATAGTTTTGCCGTGCCGTAGCTTCAATAATTGCTCCCAATAGTTCGTAGCCATCGGCGCTGTATTGATACTTTGCGCCTGGCCTGAATAATAATGGTTTGTCTTTAAATAGACCGACAAAATCGCTGATTGATCGTAGAGATTCGCGAAAAGCTTTAAGCTTATCCCAGTCTTTCGGGTAATGACCCAAGCCTGAGGTATGAGTTAAAAGATGATGAATAGTTACTTGTTTTTTAACAGTCGGGTTTGGATAATCAGGCAGGTATTTACCAACAATATCATCAAACTTTAGTAATCCTTTTTCGACCAGTTGGGCGATGGCTACACCAGTAAATATCTTGTTGACAGAGCCTAAGCTAAATTTCGTGTTAATCTTGTTGACCAAATGACTTTCTTTATTGGCAAAACCTGAAGTGTATTCAAGGACGGGCTGGCCATCCTTGGCCACCAAAACTGTGCCTGAAAAGTTATCAATTTTTGATTGTTCCTCTAAATAGAGACGAAGCTTCTTGATTAAATTGCCTTTGGTCATGTTAGAATAAAATTGGACTGATTTTATTTAATGAATATTATATTACAATAGTTTAGTTTTTCTAAACAAAGCCTTTTATTTAAGAAGAAAGGAGCAAAATGAAAATCTTAATTTTTGGCGGAACCGGGAAAATCGGGTCGGTAGTCGCTTGGGATTTGGTTGGTGATCCCCAACTTGAGCAAATAGGAATTGTCGGCCGAAATCAGGAAAATCTTGACAGAACCGGAAATTGGTTGGCAAGCAGCAAGGTAAAGAGCCATCTCCTTGACGTTAACCGGAAACAGGAAGTTCGGCAATTGATCAAACAATACGATGCGGCGGTAATTTGCCTGCCTGATCGAAGAACCGATTATCAGATAATTCAGGCATTGATCGAGGTGGGTAAAAGCGGGGTTGATGTTTTAGAAGAATACCACCGTCGTCCCGATCCTTATGAGACGGAAGGCTTAGATCTTCCTGCCGGTCAAAGTCTTAATCAATATGGAGACTGGCTTCATCGACAGGCAGTCCAAAATGGCGTTACCATAATTGATGGTATAGGTTTTGCGCCGGGTTTAAGCAATATAACGGTTAATGAAGGTATCAATCAATTAGATGAGGCAGATTCAGCCGTTGCCCGGGTAGGCGGTATCCCGTCCAAGAAATCGGCCCAAAACCGGCCTCTGAAATATATGATCACTTGGGCGTTTGGCCATGTGTTAAGAGAATATATGGTAAAAGTAAAGATTTTAAAAAACGGTAAGCCGGCAGAAGTTGAAGCAATGGAAGGCTATGAAACATTTAAGTTTGAAAAGTTGGGTAAAAAAGAAGAGCTTGAATGTTTTATTACTCCGGGGATGCCCAGTTTTCTTTACACCCGGTCCGGATTAAAAGAATTTGCCGAAAAAACTATTCGTTGGCCCGGTCACTGGCAGGGAATCAAGACTTTAAAAAAATGCGGTCTCTTGGACCTTAAACCGGTCGAATTTAACCACCAGCCGTTGGTACCGCGTGAATTTTTGGTTTCGGTCTTGGAGCCGCGTTTAAGAGCGGATAAGACAGACGGTGATGTTTGTGTGATGTGGAATACGGTCAAGGGGAAGAAGAATGGTAAAGGCGTAAGAATCGATTACTATATGTGGGAGAAGGCAGATACGCGGAAGAAAATTTCAGCGATGAGTCGGGTAACCGCTTTTCCGGCGGCAATCGCCGTCAGAATGCTTGCCGCCGGTAAAATTAAAGAAAAGGGGATTGTTACACCCGAAAATTGTCTTCAGGGAGAAATCTATTATGAATTTATGAACGAATTGCGGAAAAGAAAAATAAAGATTTTAGAGGAAAAAAGGATCGGCTAGATGTTATTCAACAGTCTCGATAAATAAAATTTGTTTTTATGCCGGAGATGTGTTATATATACATCAAATGATTCCAAATATACATTCTGCTAATTTCACTACCACGACCACGGCTAAGTCCTAGCCCGTTGGTTGTCGTGAAATCAGCGCAACTGCGACTCCCGGCGGCGGGAGTTTTTTTATTGCCTTGAAAAAAACTTCATTTTAGGACTTTCCCCAAAGGAGAAGATTGAAATTTCAATTTCTTAAAGGAGTAAAACATGGATAATAAATATTTCATCATCCAAAAAAACAGCCAAGTTTACCAGCCTGAGGCCTATCTTAATGCCGGGAAGGGTGAGGAAGACTTCAGAGCTTTAATCAAAAGGGAAGCTTTGAAGGAAGGCTTAATTTCCGGATCTGAGGCAATAAAAAAGAAGCCGGAATATCTTTTTTATGCCCAAAAGATGGGTTTCAGTTGGGAAGAAAATTCTGATGCCGGTTTTTTAAGTCATGACTATAAAGCCGAGCTGATTATGCGGTTGGTAAAAGATTATGCCCGCCAACTAGTTAACCAGATTGGTTTCCCGATTTATGAAGTTCGGGGTGCCAATATTTTTGATGAATCTTATCCGGTGGTTCGTGCTTACGCTAATCTTTATGGTGACCGGCTGTTCCGATTTAAATCAGGAAAGCGGAAAGTAGTCATGAGCTATGATGCCAGTTACCCGCAATTCAATTTAGCCGGTAAATATCGACTCAGTTATAAGAACTTGCCTTTTGCCCATTTCTCCATTGCCGACTGCTATCGGCATGAACAAAGCGGCGAGTGCATGATTTTTCATCGCCAAAGGCGGTTTTTTATGCCGGATTTGCATCCCTACTTTAAGGATATAAAAGAAGCTTTTAAATGGTATCCCAGGATTGAAAAACAGCTGGTTAAAGCAGCCGCAGAAGTCGGCCGACATTATCAGGTGGTTGCCGAAGTATCTTCTTGGGATAACTGGATAAAATACCAAGACCGGCTTTTAGCCATTGCCAGGAATCTGGATCAGGATATTTTAGTTGGCGTCTTGATGGACGGCAAGGACAGGTATTGGATTGTTAATGTCGACTACAAGATTATTGATAAATTAGGCCAGGCAAGAGAAATTGGTTGCATTCAAGTAGACATGGGGAACGCTAGCCGGTTGGGAATTAAATATGTCAATCAAAAAGGGGAGCAGGTTAATCCGGTTATAATTCATGCCGCCGTGCCCGGAGGCATTGAACGGTTTATGTATCTGATGTTTGATAATTTTAAAGAAAGCTTTCCGCTTTGGCTTTATCCGGCTCAAATAAGACTAATTCCGGTGGGGAAAGATTACGTTTCTTTTTGCCAATCGCTGATAGAAAAAAATCGGCAATTTCCGGTACGACTTGAAATTGACGACCGGGCGGAGAGCGTGGCTAAAAAAATCAGACTGGCTCGAGAAGATCTGGTGCCGTTTTCATTAGTGATCGGTAAAAAAGAGGCCAAAATGATAAAGGTAAAAGAACTGGATCAGATAATTAAGAAAGTTATTGATAATGCTCAGGGAAAGCCATTTATTAAAATGGATTATCCCGGACAGTTAAGAAATAGGATAAAATAGAATTATAGAGCTTATTGGCTTTCTTCGAGTAAACTTTCAAGGGGAATATCTCTAATTTCAGTTAAAAGATCGGTTTGATCAGTTAAACGGGAAATCATATAAGCCAGGTTTACATGTTGATCAGGCATAAGGGCAAGATTTCTTACTCTGGCGTGGGATATATTACCGGCCGAATCAAATGTCAATCGATCGCTGATTTTGCCTTCGAACGGACCGTCTCTCTTTTCGTCTACCTGTCTAGATTGTTTTAATAATAAACCATACGAAAGAACACCCTTTTCATCGATTATTAGTATCAATCTTAACTGGGCGTCTCCGTTTCTTCTAGTGATTGTAATCCAACTTAACTGCGATTTCGGAATTAAATGAACTATCGCTTCAATAGCCTTATCACTGTCCCTGCTTGCCAGTACCACTGTCGCACGGACTCCATTTATACCTAGATCATGAAGTTCAGCTTGAGGTGCAGACTGACCGAATTTAACTCCAGGAATCATTTTTAACAAGGGAATAACAGTATTACTACCGTTGTCACTGGCATGATTATTCTCACCAGCATTTCTTATGGCATTTATTGCCTCACGGTAAGCTTCAGTCGGAAAACTTAATTGTGTCTGTTCGGGCATAATAATTTACCCTCTTTCATTATATTTTTTTTTAATAAAAAAGAAAATATCATATTTGACAGTAAGGACTGGCAACTCTCTGTTAGAATTAAGGTAAATTAAAATGACGAGACAGAAAAAATTTATTAGCAGTCTTTTTATCTTTTTTGCCATCGGCCTGTTTTCTTTAACAGGGAATGCTCTGGCTCAAGAAATATCAGACAAGCAACCGAATAATAAATTCGGTATTCATCTAACTACAGCCAGCGATGATGATTTAGAAAATGCCGCTGATTTGGTCAATTCTTCAGGCGGGGATTGGGGTTATGTAACTTTAGTGATTGAGGAAAAAGATAGGGACAGAAATAAATGGCAGGGTATTTTTGATAAATTACGGTTTCATCATTTAATTCCGATTGTGCGTTTGGCAACTTCATTCCAGAAGAACTATTGGCGCGAACCTTCAACCCAGGATGCAGCCGAATGGGCATCCTTTCTGAATTCATTAAACTGGGTCATTAAAAATCGTTATCTTGTTTTATTTAACGAACCAAATCATGGAGCTGAATGGGGAGGAGAAGTTAATCCTGAGGCCTACGGTCAAGTTGCGATATCTTTTGCCAAAAAACTCAAAAGTACCAATCCTGACTTCTTTATTCTGCTTGCCGGTTTTGATTCGGCTGCTCCTTCGCAACCGCCTAAATTTGAAGATCAGGAAAAATTTCTGAAAAAGATGCTTGGTATTTTCCCCACTCCAGACAGTCTTTTTAAATATATTGACGGTTGGGCGTCGCATTCATATCCCAATCACGGTTTTATTGGTTTACCTGGTGCCAGCGGTAGAAATTCTGTTAAAAATTATGTCTGGGAGATGGCACTGCTAAGGAAGTTGGGGGTGAAACAAGAACTGCCAGTTTTTATCACCGAGACCGGTTGGCCTCACCAAGAAGGAAAAGAAACCGGTAATAATTATTATCCGGCTATTAAAGTGGCAGAAAACTTCCGTGTTTATTTTGGAGTAGTGATCAAAGATCCCAAAGTAACGGCCATTACCCCCTTCGTTCTAAATTACCAGGATGAGCCTTTTGATCATTTTTCCTGGCAAAAATTGGCAAGAAATGACTTTTATCCCCAATACGACCTGATGCAAAAAATCGTCAAAGAAGTAGGCAATCCGACTCAGGAGCAAAAGTTAACTTTAACCGGTAACTTGCCGGTAAAAATTATTCAGGATTCAGTGTATCAAATCGGAATTGAAATCACCAACGAAGGGCAAGCAATTTGGTCACGACAAGACGGTTATCGGCCGGTATTAAAAGGACTACCAGATGATTACGATTATTTTTTTTCCGATCTGTCTCCGATTTATCCATTTCAAAAAAAATCGCTCTATTTATACCTAAAAACGGGCGAGCAAATCGGCCGGTTTGATTTAAATCTTAGTATCGCCAAAGCCGGTCAACTGGTAACAAATGTAATTCCCTGGAAACTTGAAGTCATCAACCAAGCAAAAATAACAATCGCTGCCCGAGCGATCTTTCGCCCCAAAACCAGCGCTGGTAATTTTAGATTATTGATTTATGATAACCAGGAGAGAGTTATTTTTGAGGCCAACGATGTTAACGTCAGTCGTGGGAAAGGCGAGATTAGCGGTGTTAAAAATCTGGTTATCGGTCAGCGGTACCGCCTGGTTATCTTGCGACCGTTTTATCTCCCCCGCCAAACTTATGTCACGATTAGTGAAGACAACAGCCAGATAGTCTTTAAGCCAATGTTACCGGTTGATTACAATTTGGATGGTAAATTGTCCTTAGCAGATTTAGTCAAAATCATTAAGCACCCGGGTTTGCTGAAAGTCTGGTGGCAAGATTAAAAAAAGCGATTAGCTAAAAAGTTACGTTTCTTGAGAAATTGGACTTGTTCGGCTATAATAGGCAGATTGGTGATAATTTTTAGTCATACACTGAAAGACAAGGGGAGACTTTGGTCAGGAACGAAATCTTACAAGAGCTTCAGACACGCGAAAAAAAAATCGCCGTAATTTATGTTGGAACCTACATACCCAGGCCCTGCGGTATTGCCACGTACACGAAAGATTTAACCAATGCTTTCAATATCTTAAATCCTGAATGTTTGGCAGAAATTGCCGTATTAGATCGTCCCGAAGATAGCTATCCTTATCCGTGGGAGGCCAAATTCAGAATTAATATGCATGACTTGGCCAGTTTTATTCGCGCTGCAGATTATATCAATCAATCTGGGGCGGAAATAGTTTGCATTCAGCACGAGTTCGGAATTTTTGGCGGCCAGAGCGGTGAGTACGTGGTGCCTTTCATGGAAAGAATCAAGAAACCGATTGTGACTACTTTGCATACAGTCACCAAGAATCCGCCTGTAGATGTCTTAAATATTATGCAAAAAATCGGTTACTATTCAGAGGTAGTTACCGTTATGGCCAAAGTTTGTGTCCGTCGGTTAGTTAAAATTTACGGTTTGGGTCGGAAGAAGATTGTGGTTATTCCTCATGGAGTACCTGACGTTGCTTTTACCTCTTCTGAGCCCTATAAGAAAGACCTTGGGTTTGAAGGAAGAATCTTAATATCCGCCATTAATTTATTGAGTGAAAATAAAGGCCTTGAATATGTCATTCAGGCACTCCCCACAATAGTCCGTCGACATCCGCAAATATTGTTTCTCATTGCCGGTATGACTCATCCCGAAGTGATCAAATGGCAAGACGAAGTTTATCGGAACCGGCTGAAGAAACTAATCCAGGATCTGAAGCTTGAAGATTACGTTAAGTTTGATAACCGGTATATCACCCTGGAAGAATTAATTCAATATTTGATGGCGACTGATTTCTATATTACGCCATATCTTGGCCCTGACCAAACGGCCAGCGGTACCCTGGCTTATGCTTTGGCCGCCGGTAAGGTGTGTATTTCGACTCCTTACATATATGCTAAAGAAACTTTGGCTGATAAACGGGGATTGCTGGTTGATTTTCGTGATTGTGACCAAATTGCTCAGGCAATCAATTTTCAACTGGAACACCCGTTGGTAATGCAAAAGATGAAACTTGAAGCCTATAATTTTGGTCGGAAAATGATCTGGCATAACGTTGCACTTCGGCATCTTGATCTCTTCCGGCTGATACTTAAGAAGCGAGCACAAAGGAAAAAACTGAAGCGAAAATAATGAAACTTATTCTCCCCAACCTGAAGCAGGCTCCCAAAACTACTTTTTTCTTGAAATTGGCTGATGCAAATGGAATTCTTCAGCATAGCCGTTTTTCGTCACCTGAACAAGTGATGGGTTATAGTCTTGATGATAACGCTCGAGGCTTAATTGTTGCAGCTTGGCACTATAAACTTTACCGGCAGAAGACTTTTTATGATTTAATCGGCAAGATTTTAAACTTCATTGAAGAGACTCAAATAGACGATGGCAGGTTTCATAATTATCTTTGGCGGTCATACGGACAGTCGTTTTTCAGTCACGAGTTGGCTGAGGATAGTTTTGGGGAGACAGTTTGGGCTCTTGGATTTCTCCGGTCGCTCGGTTACACGAAAAACCTTGACGGAAAGATAGATAAAATTTTTAATCGCTGTCTGCCTAGAATACTTGAATTTACTGGTCTTCGGACTAAGGCTTATTCGTTGGCTGGTCTTTGTTATTATCTCCGGACGGGAGAAAATCTCCAAGTCAGAAAACGGGCAACTGAGTTAGCCGGACGGCTGATAAAGCAATATCAGGAAAACCGGACGGCTGATTGGCGCTGGTTTGAAAACATATTAACTTATGCCAATGCTATTTTACCTTATTCTCTTTTTATCGCCGCTAAAATATTGGGTGATAGAAGTCTTTTAAAGGTAGCTTCGGAAAGTTTTAGGTTCTTAATTAAGGTTTCGACTATCAATAATATTCCTGCTCCGATCGGCCAACGCGGCTGGTATGCGAAAAGAGGTAACCGGGCTATTTATGATCAACAACCGATAGAAGCAGGTTATCTGGTACTAGCTTCGCTTGCTGCCGGTGAGATTACCGGGAACAAGTATTATTCAGGTTTAGCCTGGGAGTGGTTTACTTGGTTCCACGGGAAAAATCTGGCTGGATTAAGCTTGATTGATAAAAAGGATGGTGGATGTTATGATGGTTTAGAACCTTGGAAAGTGAACTTGAATAAAGGAGCCGAAAGCTCCATTTGTTATTTGTTGGCCTATCTGGCTCTTGCCGATAATGAAAAATAGCTGCTTCAAAATTGAAGGAGGCAACCAGGAGATTTGTTTTAATTCGGGAAAAAACGGTTTTGGTTGGCAACTTTTTAGTAAAAGAGGCGTGGAATGGACACCGACAACCTCAAATGATAACCCCCTTATTTGGGGGCCAAGTTTTAACCTTCGTGCGCAAAAGATTAATCAACAGTCGTCTGATTGTCTTTCTTTGAGCGGGACTTCAACGGCCGTAAATCTTCAAAACAAACCTTTCGCTTACTCTTGGAATGCCAACATTAAGCTCCTGGATAGCGATTGGTTTAAATTTGATGTCTTTATTGACCTCAAAGACTCAATGCGGCTTAGATATCAACGTGAGAGCGAACCACAGATTGTTTTTAAGCTGCCAACCGTCTCGGTTCAAGAAGAAGGTAGCTTTATTTGGAATCAGGTTTTAATTGCCAATCCGGCTACCGACAATCTTGGTGTTCAAAGCAGTGACTTGCCCGCTGTCTACTATTATGATCCTTGCACGCGAAGCGAAGTGATGTTCTTTTTAGATTGGGAGAGTCTTAATTGGACTTCAAATAGTAACATCTTTGGCTTTTTAGGCGGCCGGTGCGGTCTGAAATCAATTTTAAAAAGAGGAAAAGACCAACCGCTGCGGGAAAGATATGTCGGTTTTTGGCCGGAAAATATTGATTATCTGGGGCAGCTCCTCCCCAAAGGCCAGCAAAGATTCTCTTATTATATCAGGAGCCAATCGATCGAAAAACAGCCGGATCAATGGCTGGGGATTTCCCGGTTTATAGGCCAACTTTCTCCGCTTTTGAAATCAAAAAAGTCTATTTGGAAAGGAAAATATTCTTGGACGGATTTTGCCAAAAAATGCTTTCAGGATTTAGCAAAAGAAGAAATGTCCCAAATCAAATTAACCGACAAGGAAACCGGTTTGCGGGCGTATGCCCAGATCGGTGATTTTGCTTCTTCAAATCCGCCTTCTCGGGTTGAGCTAATGACTCAAGTTGACGTTCTATGGCCATTATTCCATTATTTGCGCCTGCAGCCGGATACAGCAATCAAACATTTATATGAGAAACTTTTTTTAATCCTTCCCGGTTTTTTTAACCAAAAGAAGCTTTTTTTGGCTAACTGGTACCCGCTAGACGATCAGCTTATGTGTCAGGACGAGGAAACTTGGTATTTTTTGGAAAATGGTTTAATTAAGTTCGGCTGGATTGCGTTTCTATCCGGCGACAAAACATTAAAGTCAATTTATATTAAATTTTGCCAAAAAATAATCGGCATTGCCCGGGATTGCGGCTATTTATTTCCGTTGCGTTATGATTGGCAGAACGAAAAAGCTCATGGCGAAAGAAAGAACTTCGCTGCCGCGGGGCTTTACAGTTACGGAATGTGTTTATTATCTGAATTAACTTCGGAGACTAAATTTCTTACCGAAGCCGAAGTTTCACTTAGAACCATCCGTCAACTCCCGCTTGATTGGCTTTTCCACGAACCGCAGCAGCTTTCTTATGCCGCGGCTGCCAGTTACCGCCTATTCAAGAAGACTGGGTCTTCTGAATTTAGAGAGTGGGCTTGGGAGTTTATTGCGCAGCAACTACGGATGTTTTACTGGTATACGGATAAAAGTCTCAAAAAAGAGCTTAATTGTGATTGTGCCGGTATGGTTCGTTCGTTTCCTTCCAAAATTTATCCGGTTGTCAAACAAAACCCGGCTTTTAAGGAGAATGTGGAATCAATCTTACCTTGGATAATCCTTCTGGGTGATGAAAAGTTTACCCGACCACTTTTGATGTTTTTAAATTTAGCTCGCCGGAACAACTTTTATTTCTTTGATACGTATCAAAAAGTAACCGACCCTTGTTTCATCCCCCTAGAATCCCTACCTGCCTTACGTGCTAGCGGCTCAAGGCACCGCGGTGGAGGAGTCGGTCACGCAATCTACGGGGCAGGTGAAGCTATTTGGCTTTATTTACTTTTTGAAGCTTTTGCCGAGGCTTCGGTAAGGGAAATCATGACGATGCGTCTAGATTACCTGGAGCCGTCGATAATCACCAGGCTTGATGGCAAACAAGACTTCATTGTTTATAATCCTACCGAAGTTAACTGCCGATTTCGATTAAAGTTCAAACAGCCGCCAGGCGGGGAATGCAATGTTTTTTTAAATGGTAAAGAAACAATTGTTAAGGATGACCTTAACCGATTAGGAATAGAGCTGGTTCTTGGTAGTCAAGCTTATTCTTATGTTACAATAAGCAATGATTCGAATGTTTAATCTTTTTTAATAGATCTTTATTAGCAATCAAGAAAACTGCCTAATGAGTTCAAGTGGAATTTGTAAATCAAAATATGGCTATTTCACGCCTGATGGTTTAGAGTATGTAATTATCAGGCCGGATGTTCCTAAGCCCTGGATTAATCACCTTTCCAATGAACGGTATTGCGCTTTAATCTCACACTCCGGTGGCGGTTATTCTTTTGTCGATGACTCCGGTTATAATCGGATTTTAAGAGAAAAGCCGGGTGATGAATTAATAGAAGACCGGCCGGGTAGGTATCTTTATCTCAGGGATAATGAGACGGGGGAGTTTTGGAGCTTAGGCTGGCAGCCGGTTCAGAGTCCGTTTGATTTTTGGGAAGCAAGACATGGTCTCGGATATACCCAGATCTGCCAGGTTAATAAAGAAATTCAGAGCAGTCTTCGTTTTTTTGTTCCGGTTAAAGGCTTGCATGAATTCTGGACAGTCAGATTAAAGAATCTTGGCTGGAAGAAAAGGAATCTCAGTATTTTTACCTATGTCGAGTGGTGCCTTGGTAACTATCAATCAGATTTGGTTGACCGAAGTTTTGACACGCTTTTTAATGTTACCGAGTGTGAGGAAGAAATAATTTTTGCCACAAAACGTCGTTGGATTCGTCCTGATAGACAAGATTTACCCTGGGATAAGATTGCCTTTCTCTATTCTAATCTTGGCGCTGACGGTTTCGATTGTAGCAAGCGGGAATTTCTTGGGCCTTTCAAATATCTTTCTGCACCGAAAATAATTCAAGAAGGAAGATGTAGCCAAAGTTGTGGACAAGGAGAAGATGCTGTTGGTGTCTTGATGAAACAGTTTCAGGTTGAACCCGGTGAGGAGATAATTTTTGACATTTGTTTAGGAGTTGGGCCTAGTAAGAAAGAGATTAAAAAACGCTGTCGACAATTCAGCCGGCACGAAGCAATTGAATCGGAATGGGAATCACTTCAGCTTTATTGGCAAAAGTATCTTGAGAAAATTAGGGTAAAAACCCCTGATCCGGAATTTGATATTTCCGTTAATTATTGGAATAAATACCAAGCTTGGATTACACCTCATTGGTCTGAAATGGACTCCTATTACATTTCCGGAGGAGCTACTTATGGATTCCGTGACGAGTGCCAGCATTTATTAGGAATATTGCCACATGACCTTGAATTTGCCAAAAGTAAGCTCATTTATCTCCTGGAACATCAGTTTACTGATGGCAAAGTTTTTCATAATTTTGACGTATTCACAAATAAAGGCGCTATTACCGGTCATGCCGATGATTGTCAGTGGTTGGTGATGTCCATTATAGACTATCTTAATGAGTCCGGTGATCTGACAATTCTTAATCAGAAAGTAAAATATTATAACGGAGGTAAGGATACCGTTTTTGAGCATTTACTTAGCGCTCTTGATTATACCGTTTCCAACAGGAGTAGCCGTGGCTTGGCGCTTCACCGGACGGCTGATTGGAATGATGCTTTGGCTGGGGGTTACTTAGGCCGGGGCGAATCAATGATGGTTTCCAATCAAATGTGCTGGAATATTATCCGTCTGCTGCCTATTTTGGAAGCAAAAAATAGGCGTGATCTTTTTAAAAAATATAAGAAAATTTATGAAGAGATTAAACAAGCTTTGAATAAATATTGTTGGGACGGAGCCTGGTATATTCGGGCTACCCGTGATGATGGTGAAGCGATTGGGAGCCACCGCAAAAAAGAAGGTAAGATTTTTTTGGATGGCCAAATTTGGCCGGTAATGAGCGGGGTAGCTGATGAAAAAAGAGGCAAACAGGCGATGGACTCGGTTGATAAATTATTAAATACCCCTTATGGGCCATGCTTATTTCTGCCTTCGTACACTTACTTGAACAGCGCCCTCGGGATCATATCCCAATTTTCTCCCGGGACTAAAGAAAATGGGACTATTTTTAATCATCCAGTGAGCTGGGCGGTAATTTCCGAATGTATTCTGGGACGGGGTGAAAAAGCTTATAACTATTGGCGAAAAACTTCTTTTATGACTCGAGGTCAGGATCCTGAACTGTACAAGGCCGAGCCTTATGTTTATGCGGAATTTGTTTACGGCCCTGAAAGCAAGCTCTTTGGTGAAGGATCGTTTACCTGGACTACGGGCAGTGCCGCCTGGTTTTTTCGTGCTTGCTTAGATTGGATTTTAGGAATCAGGCCGACCTTAGATGGCCTGTTAATTGATCCTTGTATTCCTCCCGGATGGAAGAAATACCAGGTAGTAAGAGAATTCCGGAAAGCTCGCTATGAAATCGAAGTCCGAAATCCCGAAAAAATAAGTAAAGGAGTCAATAAGATCCAGGTAGACGGAAAAGAAATTAAGGGTAAGATTCTGCCTGATTTTCGGGAAGGCAAGCATCTGGTAAAAGTATTGTTAGGCAAGCAAAAAACTTCTGGTTGACTTAATAAGCCTGTCTTACGATGAAGATGAAAATGGCGAAAGGAGGTGAACAATGGCCGATTTCAAAGTAGGTAAAATCAATCATTATTATAATAAGATTGGCGTTGCTGTCATTGAAGTTTTAGCACCCATTGCAATAGGAGATAAGATCAAAATTTCCGGCAGTAATGAGTTTGAGCAGGTAATAGCTTCATTGCAGGTTGAACATGAGCAAATCCAGCAAGCAGAAAAGGGAGCTGTAGTCGGTTTAAAGGTCGACCAGCCGGTTAAGGAAGGCGATGCGATTATAAAAATATCCGGGTAAGAAAACGGCAAACTTGCTTGGATTAGGCAAGAAAAACAAATCTTGTTGAATCAAGGATATGTTTTTTTTTGAGACAAATAATTTACCTTTAATCAATAAGCTTAAATGGTTTTTCAAAAAGCACCCGACATTCAAAAGAAAGTCACTTCTTTAGTTAAACAATTATCCCTTTCCTATATTGATCCACGAAAAATAATTACTTTCCGCAGCTCCGGTTCAAAAGCCCGTGCGCGAGCCAGAATCTGGAGTTTTCCGCGCATCTGGCAACAGGCTTTGGGTTTGTCTCCTTATTACTGCATTGAAGTTATGAAAGAGCGGTTTGACCATCTCACGAGAGAAGAACAGACGCGGATCTTGATTCATGAATTATTACATATACCCAGAAATTTTTCCGGGGCTCTCCTTTCCCATCGGGGTCGTAGTCGGAGAATCGATGCCCGAGAGGTAGAGAAATTATTTCAAAAGATTAAGTAATTATTGTCAAGAACAGAATGCAAATCCTACACGGTGCCAACATTGTTGCTAGCCGTCAGGCTTTAATAAAAATCAAAGAAGCTGCTAAAGGCTCTGGCAAGGAAGTGATCGAACTTCCGGAAAAAAAACTTGACTTGGCGTTAATGAAGCAAATATTTGAATCCCGGTCCCTTTTTGGCCAGGATCGTCTGGTGATTATCGAGAATTTTTTTTCTCTACCCGCAAGCAGAGATAAACAGACACTTTTACATTACTTAAAGGCTCTACCGGCCGAAACATCCCTAATTCTTTGGGATAAAAAACAGATTGACGGACGACTTTTGAAAAGTTTCCCGGTGAAAGTAAAAATTACGAACTTTAAGCTCTCACCCCTGCTTTTTAAATTTTTAGATTCATTTAAACCTGGCAATGCCAGATTAATTTTAGATTTGATGCATCAGACCTTGAAAACCGAGGCTACAGAACTTGTTTTTTACATGTTAGCCAGGCGAACACGTGATTTATTAGTCGGTAAAGACTTGGGTAAAGCTGGCCTATCCGGCCTGGCGCCTTGGCGACTGGGAAATCTATTACGCCAAGGCAGTTTATTTTCCTGGCAAAAATTGTTAAATTTTCATCGGCAGTTGCTTAAAATAGACTGTGAGCAGAAAACCGGTCGAGCAAGCCTTCCGCTTAAGTCAGCTCTTGATTTACTGATTACCGATTTATAAAATCAACAGTTACCCTAGATATTTATTAAGTTAGAAAAATGGTCGCAGGTAATCTTGAAAGCTTAATTAAGAAAGCCAAAGCCGGGTTTAGTACCCTGAGCGTGTCCGGGAAATATCAAAAAAAAGCCTTATTTTATCTGAAGCGGTGGTTAAGCGAGAGGGAATTTAAAAGCTATGTCCCCCAGATTAAATTCTTGATCAAGCAAAAAAAATGGGATTTTCTTCTCGATTCGTTTTACCAAATTATTCCTTTCGGTACCGGCGGACGTCGGGGATTGGTGGGTATCGGCCCCAATCGAATTAATCGTTGGACGATTATGTCGTCAGCCCAGGGGCACAGTCAATTTTTGGTTAAGAAATTCGGTCAAATCGCCAAAAAAAGAGGAGTCGTTTTGACCTATGATGTGAGAGTTTATCTTGAGGAAGATATTTATGACCCGAAATTAACTAACCCAATTTACGGACTCTCGTGTAAGGATCTGGCAAAAGCCGCGGCCGAAGTCTATGCCGCTAATGGATTAAAGGTCTATTTTTTTGATGATGTTAGAAGCACCCCTGAACTTTCGTTTGCTATTCGACATCTTGGAGCTATCGGTGGCGATATGTTCAGTGCCAGTCATAATCCCCCGAGTGATAACGGCAAAAAAGTCTATGATCAATTCGGCGGCCAGTTGATTCCTCCCGCTGATCAAGAATTGGTAAATGAGGTGACACAAGGTGTTATGGAGATTGAGAGCCTTAATTTTAAGAAAGCGGTTAGACAAAGACTGATTCAAATTGTCGGTCGGGAGATAGATAAAGCGTATATTAATAAATCGGTTAAAATATCGCTCTCTAGCAATCGTCAGGCGATTATTGCTTACACTCCGCTTCATGGTGTTGGTACAACTTCGGTTTATAAGGTACTGAAGCGGTTACGATTCAAAGTATTCCTTGATCCAAAAACCTCTTTTCCCAGTCCCAGATTTGAAAACGTTACTTTTCATATCCCTAACCCGGAGGTAGTTGAATCATTCGAGACATCACTTGAGTTCGCTAAAAAAATTAAGGCCGATATTTTACTCTCATCCGATCCCGATGCGGATCGGATTGGTATCATGGTCAATTCAGGCAATAATAAGTGGCAATACTTAAATGGCCAGGAAATTGCGGTTATTTTGACCGAATATGTCATTTCTAAATATAAAACCAGAGGTAAATTGAGTCCGGCTAAGGTGATTGTTAAGACGGATGTAACCAGCTCTTTAATTTCAGTCATAGCCAAGAAATGTAATATTCGTATCATTGGTGATTTATTGGTTGGTTATAAATATATCAGCCAAATAATGGATGAACTTGAAAGAGAAGGGCTGATTGGTAATTTTCTTTTTGGAGCTGAAGAAAGTCACGGCTATATTTCAGGAAATTATCTGCGTGATAAAGACGCCACGATTCCGGCTGTTTGGTTAAGCGAACTTGCCGGTGAGCTTAAAGAAAACGGGCAGACATTACTTCACTATTTAGATGAGATTTATGCCCGATACGGTTATTTCCAAAACTATTTAACCGAGATACGTCTTCTCGGAGCAGAAGGGATGGAGGAAATTAACAAAATTCAGTCAGTCCTTAGAAAGACAAAACCTAAAAATTTCGGTAATTTTCTGGTTAACAAAATATGGGATCGATGGGAGGGACCGCCTCAACCGCATCTTTCAGCTACGGACACTGCCTCACGAAATGTTTTAGTCTTTTACATGAAACCGACCGGGAAAATTTCTCAAATGAGAATTACGGTTAGGCCTTCAGGCACTGACCCGAAAATAAAAATGTATTTTGAAATTGGAACACATCCCTTTAATATTCAAGAGATTAAGGAACGGAAAGGAGAGGTCAACCAGATCATGTCTGAGTTTGAAAGAGCATTTATGAAATATTGCTATAAAATTATCGGGATTGATTTTCCGGATCGTGGATTTTTACTTTTCTGGCAATTGCCGGCTAAAATAAAGATGCGCTATTTTGAGATCGAAAAGGAAATTATCCGTTTAAGAAAAGTAAAGAATAAACAAATGAGAAAAAAACGCCTTGATGCTAAGCTCGATTTTTTAGGATCAGATCCGATTAAGAAAGTTGATAAGGCTTTTTCCGCTAAATACGGACAATCCATATATGAGTATCTGAATTTATAAATTCGGCCGTTTCGGAATGAGTTTTTTATTAAGCAAATCATTTATCCAACAGGCTTTGCAAATTGCTGGAAAAGCAGCTGAATCAAGCGGTAAAATTATCCTCGACCAATACCATAAAGAAAATTCTGTCAGGCAAAAGAATCATGAAATTCAGGATTTTGTTTCGGCGGCTGACTTGTCCTCGGAGGATAATATTAAAAAAATAATCGGTCGGTTTTATCCCAAACATAATCTGTTAGGGGAAGAAACCGGCTACCACGAATTTGGTAAGTCTGATTTTACCTGGGTTTTTGATCCTTTATGTGGAACGGCTAATTTTATCAATCATATACCTCTTTTTGTCGTTTCAATCGGATTATTGTATAAAAATAATCCGGTTTTGGGAGTAATTTATTTACCGATTGATCGTGAGTTGTATACCGCTAGCCTGAATCAAGGCGCTTTTGTTAACCAAAGACAAATTAAAATTTCTAAAGTTAATTCCTTAAGCCGGGCGATGCTTGCTTTTGACTTGGGAAAAACCAAAGAAAATCGAGCTCTAACCTCAAAAATAGCCGGCAGGTTAATAACGAGTGCTTATAAACTACGTGAATTTGGTTCGACTCCGCTAAGCTGCGTTTTGCTCGCCAGCGGCCGGATCGATGGTTATCTTGGTATGGTCGATCCATGGGATGCGGTTGCCAGTGCCGTCATAGTCAAAGAAGCCGGCGGTTATGTCTCTGATTGGAAAGGCAACCCGTGGAGGGTAAAATCAAAATCTTTTGTCGCTTCAAACGGAAAAATTCACAATCAGCTAATACATTTATTAATCTAATTTCTACTTGCTAACTTTGGATATTTTGCTTACAATGGTTTAATTATGAATTCGCTTGATGATCTTGCCCAAATTAAGGAATTTGATAAAGCATCCGTTCTTGAGTCGATCGGATTACTTCCCGATCAGATTGAACAAGCGTGGTCAGCCGTTAATCAATTAAGCATTCCGCTCCGATTTCACCAAGCCAAAAATATTGTCGTTGCCGGTATGGGTGGTTCCGCTCTAGGAGCGGGAATAATTGACTCTTTATGCCTGGAAAATCTTAGGCTGCCTTTAGAGGTCTTTAATGATTATCATTTACCTGCTTACGCCGGTCAAGATTCACTAGTGATTATTTCAAGTTATTCCGGAACTACCGAAGAAACGCTCTCTTGTGCGCTAGAAGCAATCAACAGGAAATGCCAGATTTTTGTGATAACCACCGGCGGCAAGCTGAGAGAGATGGTTAGAAAAAACAAGCTTATGGCCTACTTTATTGAGCCGAAATTTAACCCCGCCGGCCAACCGCGTTTAGGCTTAGGCTATTCGATGGCTGCTCAACTGACATTTTTAAAGAAGTGCGGCTTTATTGATTTGGAGGAAACTTGGCTCATCGAAGCCATAACCTATTTGCGTAATCTAAAAACTCAATTTGCTGCCGAAACGCCCATTGAGGGGAATGCCGCTAAAAGGCTTTCTCTTTCGCTACAGGATAAGATCCCGGTTCTTATTTCGGGACAGCATTTGGCGGGAGCCAATCACGCTATTGCCAATATGATAAACGAAAATTCAAAAATGATGTCGATCTGGTTTAGTCTACCGGAAATGAATCATCATCTTCTTGAAGGATTAAGTAATCCGGCATTAAATAGAAAAATCTTGAAGTTTCTTTTTATCGACTCGGATCTCTACGAGGATAAGATTCAAAAGAGAATTAAAATCACCAAGGACGTGGTCAAGAAAAATAAGCTTGGCTATGAGAGTTTTACAGTCCAAGGAAAAACCAAATTGATACAAGCGCTGGAAGCAGTTTATTTCGGTGGTTTTTTGAGTTTTTATTTAGCCTTTTTGAATGGTGTAAATCCAGTGTTGATACCCTGGGTTGATTACTTTAAGGAAAGATTAGCCGAATAAGCTTGTGAAGGAGATTGATTATGAAAAATAATAAAGCAGAAAAAAATATTTTGCTGTTTAATGAGATAGATAAAAATGATCTGCCTTTGGTCGGAGGCAAGGGGGCAAATCTGGGAGAGATGACTAAGATCGGTTTACCGGTACCACCGGGTTTCGTCGTTACCGTGAAAGCCTATTTTGAATTTATACTAAAAAATGAACTGAAAAATCCGATTATCAAAATTTTAAATCAGATAAAGACAGACGAGACTGAGGCATATAACGAGGCTTCGCAACAAATAAAGAGATTGATTGAAAAGGGAACAATTCCCAAAGAGATTGCGCTTGATATCATGAAGGCTTATCTGTCTATGGGACGAGGATTAAGAAATGTTTTAGTGGCCGTTCGCTCGTCAGCAACTGCGGAAGATTTACCGACGGCGTCATTTGCGGGCCAGCAGGCTACTTTTTTAAATATCAAAGGCGAGGCTAACGTAGTTAATCGTGTTCGATCATGCTGGGCGTCTCTGTTTGAACCGCGGGCAATTTTTTATCGGAAAGAGCATCAGTTTGATCATTTTAAGGTAGGGATTGCGGTTCCGGTTCAAGAGATGATTCAATCGGATATTTCCGGGGTAATGTTTACTGTCGATCCGATTACCGGCGAAAAGGATAAAATTCTAATTGAGGCAATCTACGGTTTAGGAGAATTAATCGTCCGGGGTGAAGTAATTCCTGACCGGTATATTATTGATAGACAACGCCTTAAAGTTGTTACTAAGCATATCGGTGACCAAGTAGTCCAAATGAAAAAGATAGGTACAAAAAATAAACGAATCGAGGTTCCCCGTTCAAAAAAAGGAAAGCAGAAAATTACCGATAGCCAAATAATCGAATTGGCAAAACTAGGTAAAAAAATTCATCAGCATTATTTTTTCCCGCAAGATATCGAATGGGCATATAAGGGGAGAAAATTATATATTTTGCAAACAAGGCCCATTACTACACTGAAGGGAAAAACCGAAAAAAAACAGGCAGACGAAAAGAGAATCGGTTTACCCATTTTACTAAGAGGCGAATCGGCTTCTCCGGGAATTGCCTCCGGACCGGTCCGGCTGATTAAATCCGTTAAATCAATTGGACAGGTCAAACGCGGTGACATATTGGTTACTTCAATGACGACGCCTGATTTTGTTCCGGTGATGAAGAAGGTAGCCGCTATTGTTACCGATTTAGGGGGTCAAACTTCCCATGCCGCTATTGTTAGCCGGGAGCTGGGCGTTCCTTGTATTACGGGGACAAAAGAGGGGACTAAAAAGTTAAGAAATGATCAGCTGATTACTGTTAACGGGAAAACGGGCATTATTTACAAAGGAGCTCTCGCCTGGACGGGGAAAATCCTTAAAGGCACTCCAAAGGATCTGTCAGTCGAATCGGAGACTTCGATAATCAGAACGGCGACAAAAGTTTATGTCAATCTGGCTGAACCCGAAAAAGCAGAAGAAGTGGCTAAAATGAATGTCGACGGTGTCGGTCTTCTCAGAGCGGAATTTATGATTGCTCAAATTGGCATTCATCCTAAGAGGATGATTCGTGAGAAAAAACAGCAGGTTTTTATTAACCAGTTAACAGCCGGGTTAGCGACGTTTTGCCGGGCTTTTAATCCTCGGCCGGTTGTTTATCGGGCGACAGATTTTAAGACCAATGAATACCGAAATCTGAAAGGCGGTTCTCATTACGAGCCGGAAGAAGAAAACCCACTGCTTGGTTTTCGAGGTGCTTTTCGTTACCTGTCGGATCCGGCAGTGTTCGAATTGGAATTAGCCGCTATTAAAAAGGTCAGAAACAAGCTGGGTTTTAGAAATTTGTGGCTGATGATTCCTTTTGTTCGGACTCCGGAGGAACTTCTGGAAGTCAAAAAAATTGTAGTAAGTAATGGTTTGACTCGTAGTTCCACCTTCAAACTATGGCTGATGGTCGAGATTCCCTCAAACGTAATTCTGCTGGAAAAATTTGTTAACATCGGGATAGACGGTGTTTCAATTGGCAGTAATGATTTAACCATGCTTATTTTAGGGGTTGATCGTGACAATTCACAACTTAAAGATGTTTTCGATGAGCGGCAAGAAGCTGTTCTTTGGGCAATCGAAAAGACAATTAACGTCTGCCAAGAAAGAGGGATCACTTGTTCTATCTGCGGTCAGGCGCCTTCTTCTTATGCTGAGATAACCGAAAAATTAGTTGAACTGGGAATTACCAGTGTTTCCGTTTCTCCGGACGCCATTGATTCTACTAGAGAACTTATTTATTCCTTAGAGACCAGATTGGTTAAAAAAGAGGGTAAAAAATGAATCAGGCAACAATTAAAGCCATAAAAGCAAGGGAAATTCTGGATTCACGGGGAAGTCCGACAGTTGAAACAAAAGTTTGGCTATCAGATGGTTCAACGGCTGTTGCCTCTGTACCATCCGGAGGATCAGTCGGAAAACATGAAGCCTTGGAACTTCGTGATAATGATCCTAAACGTTACAACGGCTTAGGAGTTCTAGGGGCGGTTGCTAATGTTAATGAGAAAATTGCTCCGAAATTAATCGGTTTCGATCCGCGCGAACAGAAAAAAATTGACCAGTTGATAATTGAATTGGATGGGACTAAGAATAAATCATCTTTGGGCGCTAACACGATTTTATCGGTTTCTCAGGGTGTTTGCGAAGCCGGTGCAGCCGCCAAAAAAATTCCTATTTATCAACATGTTGCCGAACTTTCCGGTCTGAAAAAATACGCCTTACCTATACCGCTTTTTAATCTGATTAGCGGCGGCAAGCACGGTGCCGGCAATCTTGATTTTCAGGAGTTTCACATCGTACCTTTAGGTTCTCCAAGTTATGCCCATGCACTCCAGACCGGAGAAGAAATCTATCATTCAGTTGAAGAGGTACTTATTCGCCATGGTGCAATTCACAGCGTTGGCGATGAAGGAGGCTTTGCCCCGAATCTGTTTACTAATTTAGACGCCTTGGAAATATTGGTGGATTCAATTAAAGAAGCGGGGAGGATTTTCGGTAAAGACGTTTTTCTTGGTTTAGATGTTGCCGGTTCCCATTTCTTTAAAGACGGTAAATATCGGATTCGTGACCGGACAATGCCTTTAACAACGGAAGAATTGATCGAGTATTTTGTTGATTTGCACCAACAGTATCCCCTGTACTTGCTTGAAGATCCTCTAAACGAGGACGACTGGGGTAACTGGGTTAGAATTACGGCGGAAATGAAAGATGTTTTTATTGTCGGAGACGATTTATTGGTAACCAACAAGGGAAGAACCCAAAAAGCCGTTAAAGAAAAAGCTTGTTCAGCAATATTAGTTAAGCCTAATCAGGTCGGTACTATCACCGAGACTATAGATGTCGTCAAAGTCGCCCAGACTGCCGGTTGGAAAGTTATTGTTTCTCATCGTTCAGGGGAAACAACGGATGACTTTATTGCTGATTTTGCCGTTGGCGTTGGTGCCAACTTGGTTAAATTCGGCGCTCCCGCTCGGGGTGAGAGAGTGGCGAAGTATAATCGCTTGTTAGAAATAGAAACTGAATTAAAAACCCCACGGTAATTTAATCCGGTAGAATAAAATGAAAGATAGAAAGCCTCTGGTATTGATTATTCTTGATGGTTGGGGATTGGCTCCGGCTGGACCAGGAAACGCGATTACTTTAGCCAAGACTCCCAATTTTAATCGATATTGGATCGTTTATCCTCATACTCAACTGGCTTGTTCCGGTGAAGCAGTGGGACTGCCTCGTGGTGAGGATGGCAATTCGGAAACCGGACACTTAAACTTGGGAGCAGGTAACATTGTTTATCAGGATTTGCCCAGGATTAATATGGCTGTCGCCGAAGGTACTTTTTTCAGGTTGCCAGCTTTCCTTGCCGCAGCCGAGCATGTGCGAAAAAATAATTCTGCACTTCACTTGATGGGATTAATCAGCGATGCTGGGGTTCATTCCCAGCAAAGCCATCTTTTTGCTTTGATGCGTTTTGCCAAAGACCAAGGGCTGAAGAGAGTTTTCATTCATTTATTTGTTGATGGTCGAGATTCACCGCCGACTTCTTCGCTCACATATATTAATAATGTCCAACGGGAAATTGAAGAAATCGGCATCGGCGAAATATCTACCTTAATCGGACGGTATTTCGCGATGGATCGGAGTTATCATTGGGAAAGAATTCAGAAAGCTTATAATCTTTTAGTACTAGGAAAGGGTAGACAAGCATTATCCGTCGAACAAGCGATTAATTCTTCCTACGAGGATGGGAAAACTGATGAGTTTATCGAACCGGTTGTTTTAGTTGATGAAGGGGGTAAACCCCGAGGTTTGATCGGTGATAATGATGCGGTCATCTTTTTTAATTTCCGAATCGACCGGCCACGCCAGCTTACTAAAGCTTTTATTTTACCTGATTTTGAAAATCTAAAACCTGAAACAACCGAATTTGACCCATATGCTGAAAGATACGGCATGAAGCAATTTGAGGCTCCGGAAGGAACAACAACCTTTAAGCGCGCGAAAGTTCTCTCCAATCTTTTTTTTGCGACTATGACTCAATATGAAAAAGGATTGCCTGTGAATGTTGCTTTTTCCCCAGTTTTGGTGTCCATGCCGACAGCTCGAATCTTGGCTGAAAACGAGGTTCGCCAATTGCACATTGCTGAGACGGAAAAATTTCCCCACGTTACCTATTTTTTTAACGGAGGTCGTGAGGAGAAGTTTCCAGGAGAAGATCAAGTTATGATCAATTCGCCTCAGATTAGCACCTATGATCTAAAACCGGAGATGTCGCTTTATCAGGTAACCGAGGAGGTGCTTAAAAGGTTTAAATCAGGAATTTATCAATTCATATTAGTTAATTTTGCCAATCCTGATATGGTCGGCCACACCGGCGTCCTGAAAGCGGCTATCAAAGCCTGCGAAGTAACCGACGAATGTCTGGGAAAAATAGTTAATTCCGTTTTAGCTCTTGACGGAACGGCCGTCATTACGGCTGATCACGGAAATGTCGAGGAGATGATTAATCTTCAGACAGGTGAGGTAGATACAGAACATTCTACTAATCCAGTCCCTTTTATTATCGTCGACAAGAAATTTGATCGTGGCGGTTGGGTTTTGCCTAAAGGTATTTTAGCCGACGTGGCTCCAACAATTATGAACTTAATGAATATAAATAAACCAACGAATATGTCCGGCAGAGACTTATTAAAAGCTCATTAAGGAGAGGAGTTATGGAAGACAAAATAATTGAAAAATCAAAAAAAAATCTAAAAAGAGAACCCAATCTTGCTAATTATGATGATACTTATAAAAACTTCCATTGGCAAAATGTTCATAATGAAATCGTCTGGTTTTCCGGTAATAAGCTTAATGCCGCCTATAATGCAGTTGATCGTCATGCCATAAATTTTCGTAAAAATAAGGTAGCTCTATATTGGCGCGACGGTGAAGGAAAAAAAGAAAAATATACGTTTGCAGAAATATCATCTCTTTCAAGCCAATTTGCCAATGTCTTGAGGGAATTAGGGATACGGAGAGGCGATAGAGTATTCTTTTTCCTTCCCCGGGTACCCGAACTCTACTGGGGTTTTCTTGGCGTTTTAAAAAGAGGGGCGATAGCCGGTAGTCTTTTTGCGGCCTTTGGCCCTCAAGCCCTTCAGGATCGTCTCGAAAGTTCGGATGCTTGCCTGCTGGTTACCAACAACGAACTTTATTCCCGCGTTGATCAAATCAGATCATCTTTACCAAATTTAAAACATATCATCCTTATTGACGGAAAAACCAAATCAAAGACAATTTTAGGATTAAGCGAACTGATAAAAAATAGCTCGCGAGACTATAAAGTAGCCGAAATGGATCCGGCTGAACCGGCGTTTATGCTTTATACTTCAGGAACAACCGGTAAGCCAAAAGGCGTTGTCCATGCCCATCAGGCGATAATTCAAGAGCACATGACAGCAAAATGGGTTTTGGATTTAACCGATGAAGATCTTTATTGGTGCACGGCCGATCCAGGTTGGGTGACCGGTATCGCCTACGAGATTTTGGGAAATTGGAGTAATGGTGCTTCTACCCTGATATATGAAGGTAGATTCGATCCCGAAGAATGGTATGCCTTAATAGAAGAATATCGGGTTAACGTTTGGTATACTGCACCAACAGCTATTAGAATGTTGGCCGCAGCCGACAAGCGACTTTTACATCAATATGATTTTTCTTCTCTTCGCCATTTGGCGTCTGTTGGTGAACCGTTGAATCCTGAAGCTATCTGGTGGGGTTTAGAAGCTTTTAATCTACCCTTTCATGATAATTGGTGGCAAACAGAAACAGGTGGGATTTTAATTGCGAATTATCCCTGTCTGGCTATTAAACCTGGTTCGATGGGAAAACCCTTTCCTGGAGTCGAAGCTGATATTGTTGATGACGAAGGCAATCAACTACCGGTTAGAAAGATAGGAAATTTGGCCCTACGTCCGGGATGGCCATCAATGATGAGTAAAATTTGGCGCCGTCCCCAGAAATACCAAAGCTACTTCGTTAATAACTGGTATATTAGCGGGGATCTGGCATATAAAGACGAAGACGGCTATTTTTGGTTCGTAGGAAGAAGTGATGATGTGATTAAAACCGCCGGTGAACGAGTCGGTCCGTTCGAAGTCGAATCGGCACTGATTTCTCATCCTGCGGTAATTGAAGCGGGAGTAATTGGAAAACCGGATCCTTTAAGAGGAGAAATTATCAAAGCTTTTGTTGTCCTGACTTCCACGGTAAAACCTTCGGAAGTGTTAAAGACGAAGCTGCAAAAATATGTTAAATCTCACTTAGCTGGACACGCGTATCCACGAGAGATAGAATTTGTTAAATCTTTACCAAAAACTCGATCAGGAAAAATTGTCCGGAGGTTCTTAAAGGCCAAAGAATTGGGCTTGCCGGTCGGCGATACCTCGACCTTAGAAAAATTTTAGAAAGATTCTAGGCTTCTTCGGTTCGAAAGACTAGTGTAAATTCGCCTTTGGGTTTATTTTGGCTGAAGAAAGCCAGGCTGCAGGTTATTCTTTCGCGCCTGATTTCCTCGTAAATCTTCGTTAGCTCACGACAAAGAACAATATTTATATCGCCGAAAATATTACGGATAACTTCCAGATCCTTGAGTAGTCGGTGAGGAGTCAAATAAATTACCACCGTTGCCGGTAAAATTTTCATTGCTGCAGCCAGATGGTCAAGAATTTTCTTTCGTTTTCCCGCTTTTTTGGGCAGGTAACCTATAAATATAAATTTGTCGGTCGGCAGTCCTGAACCAGTCAAAGCGGTCAGAACGGCTGAGGCTCCCGGGATTGTCTCAACCTTAATTTTTTGGCTGAGGCACTCCCGAACCAATTTAAATCCCGGATCGGATATTAAAGGGGTACCGGCGTTACTGGTTAGGGCAATTTCTTTTCCTTCCTTTAGAAGTTTGATAATTTGGGGAATTTTCCGATCTTCTTTGCCTTCATAATAAGAAATCAATCTTGGAGATTTTGATTTATCGGTAGCGGTTTCACCGGTTAAACAAGTTAGGTTTTTTTCCCTTAAATTCTTTAAAAGTAATCCGGTTTTTCGCGTGTCCTCACAGGCAAGATAGTCAACAGAGTAAAGAGTCTTGGCTGCTCTGATCGTAATATCCTCGAGATTTCCGATCGGCGTTGACACTAGGTATAAAGTTCCCATAGAATTAAAGACAAGTTAATTTTAGTTATATTTTATTATACAACATGATTAATTCAATTATTACTTTTCTTGTTCATTGGATAACGAATTCTATCTCCAAAATAGGCTATCCGGCAATTTTTGTCTTAATGTTTTTAGAATCGGCTTTAGTTCCCATCCCTTCTGAGGTGACGATGCCCTTTGCCGGATTTTTGGCCGCGAAAGGATTTTTTAATTTTTGGCTCGTAATATTAACCGGCAGCTTGGCTAATTTAGGTGGTTCATTGGCCGCTTATGCTCTTGGTTTTTGGGGACAAGCAAAATTAGTAAAAAAATTAGTTAATAATTTCGGGAAATATCTGTTAATTGATTATGGGGAGATTGAAAAGGCTGAACGATGGTTCAGAAAAAGAGGTGAATTGATTGCTTTTACCAGCCGTTTATTACCGGTAGTCAGAACTTTTATTTCTTTGCCGGCCGGTTTTTCCCAAATGAACGTGCTAAGATTTTCGGTTTATTCTTTCTTTGGTTCTCTGATCTGGTCAACCGTTCTGGCTTACCTCGGCTTAGTCTTGGGTGAAAATTGGGCTGTACTTGAAGTTTATTTTCGAAAATTTCAACTTGTTATCCTTTTGTTTTTATCAGGGCTAGTGTTTATTTACGTAAGGCATAAATTAAAAAAAATTAGAAGTAAGAAATCGTCTTGATTACAAGATACATACTGCATCAAAGGTCAAAATCTTCGTATTACACCAACAACTTTTCCCTGGATTCTGACATTCCGGGCAAAAATCGGCCTCATGGCTTTATTTGCTGGTTCTAAGCGAACCCGCGTAGATTCACGATAAAACTTTTTTAATGTGGCAAAACCATTTTCTAAAAGAGCCACTACCGTATCGCCGTCAGCGGCTGTTTCCTGTTCCTCAACCACCACAAAATCTCCATCAAGAATTCCTTCCTCGATCATTGAATCACCCTTAACTTGAAGAACATAAGCACGATTTTTTCCCGAAAACATATTAGGCGGTGCAGAAATCGAAGCCTCGGGATCGGTGTAAGGTTCGATTGGTTTTCCGGCCGCGATATATCCAAGCAGAGGTAGTTCGACACTCCCTAACTGGTTAATGTTCACTTTAAGAAGTCTAATTCCCCTGACCGATCCCCGGTATCGTTTCACCAGTCCTTTTTTCTCCAGCACTTCTAAATGTTCATGTACTGTTGCCAAGGAGTTGACCTTAAGCATCCGGGCGATTTCTTTAAGAGTTGGGGAGAAATGATTCTTCTGAATGTATTGGGCAATATATTCAAGAATTTGTTTCTGGCGGGTATAAATGGTTACTGGCATTGTTTTTTTCTTTCTAACCCAAAGATTACCCGAAAAGACAGAATCTGTCAAGAGCGAATTTCGGTTTCTTCATCCAGATAAGACAAAATTATTTAAATTCTGACTTTCTGATCCAGGTCAGGTATAATAGTAATCATGAAATTTAAGGTTAAGGCAAATTTTAAACCGACCGGTGATCAACCCCAAGCGATTGTTCGGCTCGTCCAGGGCCTCCGATCGGGGATGACCCACCAGGTTTTACTCGGCGTAACCGGTTCCGGCAAAACATTTACCATGGCTAAGGTCATTGAAAAAATCCAGAAACCAACCTTGATTATTTCTCATAACAAAACACTAGCGGCTCAGCTCTATCAGGAATTCCGTGATTTTTTTCCGGGAAATGCGGTTTCTTATTTTGTATCTTATTATGATTACTATCAACCGGAGGCTTATCTGCCTCAAACAGATACCTATATTGAAAAAGAGATCGATATCAATCAAGATATTGATCGCTTGAGGTTACATGCAACTAATTGTCTATTGAACCGCCAGGATGTGATTATCGTCGCTTCAGTCTCATGCATCTATAATTTAGGTTCACCAGAGGCATATACCCGCTCCTCGGTTGAGTTGAAAAAAGGTGATCAATGGAATCGAAAAGATTTACTGAAAAAACTTGTTTCTATTTATTACGCAAGATCTGACAATGATTTTATAAGAGGCACTTTCCGGGTCAGGGGAGAGATTCTTGATATCTTTCCGGCAGATAGCGATCAAGCCGTGCGTCTGATGTTTGATGGAGAAAAAATAAATAATCTTCTGATTTTACATCCGGTTTCAGGCAGAACCGAAAACGAAATTAATGCCATCAGCCTTTATCCCGCCAAGCATTACGTTTCAGATTTGTCGCGGCAAAAGGAAATCTTTTGCGACATCAAGAAGGATCTTAAAAATCAGATTGCTGGTTTTAAGAAAAAAGGGCAGTTGCTGGAAGCCCATCGCTTAGAGACAAGAGTTAATTATGATCTTGAGCAAATTGCCGAATTTGGTTACGTTAACGGGATTGAAAACTACTCCCGATATTTTGACGGCAGAAAACCGGGGGAGCCGCCTTTTACCTTACTTGATTATTTTCCGAAAGATTATTTGACAATAATTGATGAGTCTCACATGACTATTCCTCAGATTAGGGGGATGTTTAATGGTGATCAATCAAGAAAAGAAACTTTGATCGATTACGGTTTTCGTCTGCCGGCGGCCCGTGATAACCGGCCCCTGAAATTTGATGAATTTTTAGATCGTGTCAATCAAATCATTTATACGTCGGCTACGCCTGATATTTGGGAATTGAAAAAAGCCCGGCAATCAGCCCGGCTATTTGATTACCAGGCAGACTATAATGGGGTGACTTCACAATTAGTTAGACCAACCGGAATCATTGACCCGGAGATTGAAATTCGACCAACCAAAGGTCAAATTGATGATCTTATTAGTGAAATCAGTAAAAGAATAGTGCGTTCTCAGCGGATCTTGGTAACAACCTTGACTAAAAGAATGGCCGAAGAATTAAGTAATTTCTTAAAAGAAAGGCAAATCAAAGTTCATCATCTTCATAGCGAGATTAATACTTTAGACCGCAGCGATATTCTTGACGATCTACGGTTGGGTAAATATGACGTTATTGTGGGTATAAACCTTCTTCGTGAAGGTTTGGATTTACCTGAGGTTTCCTTAGTTGTTATTCTTGACGCTGATAAGGAAGGGTTTTTGCGAAGTGAAACTAGCTTGATTCAAGTTATGGGAAGAGCTGCCCGACATGTTGAAGGTCAGGTAATTATGTACGCGGATCAAATTACCGGCTCGATGGAGCGGGCAATTTCTGAAATCAAAAGACGCCGTCGTTACCAGCTAATATATAATCGTAAACATAATATCGATCCTCGTACTATTCAGAAGCCGGTTAGGAAAAAACTGATTAAGCGGGTAAACGAGGAAAAGAATCGGATTTTGAGACGGCGGAAAGTTTATTCTATGCTCGATGTAATTGACCCAGCCCAGCTGATTCCGGCAGGACGAAAGGAAATAGTCAAAGATTTGAAAAGAAAAATGCGTCAAGCAGCTGCCGAGCTGGAATTTGAATTGGCAGCAGAGATCCGGGATAAAATAATGTTAATAGAGACCTTCGGTTGACCGGTGATTTATAATACTAATTTCCATGGATAAAATAATAATTAGAGGTGCGCGCCAGCATAATCTTAAAGATATTAATTTGGAATTGCCCAAAAATAAATTGATTGTATTTACCGGTTTATCCGGTTCCGGCAAGACATCTCTTGCCTTTGATACAATTTACGCCGAGGGTCAGCGTCGCTATGTCGAATCCCTTTCCTCTTATGCACGGCAATTCTTAGGAGTAATGGATAAACCGGATGTTGATTTAATTGAAGGACTTTCTCCAGCTATTTCAATTAGTCAGAAATCTTCGTCTCATAATCCGAGATCGACAGTAGGAACAGTAACCGAAAACTATGATTATCTGAGGTTGCTTTTTGCTCGTATCGGACACCCTCATTGTCCTTCATGCAATCGGGAAATCAGCCGTCAATCAATTGAGCAAATTTCGGAAAACGTAATTAATCTGATTACTTCCAGTGATGCTTCTTCCAAGCTAGTGAAATTTTTAGTGCTGTCGCCCGTTGTACGAGATCGGAAAGGTGAATTTAACCAACTGTTTGAATCTTTAAGAAAAAAAGGTTTTATCCGTGCAAGAGTTGACGGTCAGCTTTTCTCATTAACTGATGATCTGGTTTTGATTAAAACTAATAAACATTCCATTGACGTTGTCGTTGACCGTCTTTCTCTGGAAAGAAGACAATTAAAGAGCGAAATTGCTTTAGCGAATCTCAAAGGTCGGTTGGTTGAATCAATTGAAACGGCCTTAAACCTTTCCGATGGGTTAGTAATTGTTGCTATGGTCAGAGATGCAGCGTTTACCTTTCCCGAAAAACCTAAACAGGTTGAGGATTTTCTTTTTTCACAAAATTTTGCCTGTCCTCTTTGCCGGATCAGCTTACCAGAAATTGAACCGCGATCTTTTTCATTTAATTCTCCGCATGGCGCTTGTCCTGAATGTAATGGAATCGGGACGTTGCTGAAAATCGATCCGGAATCGATTATTAATCCGCGACTATCTATCTCTGAAGGCGGTATTCTTCCTTTTAACCGGATTGGCGAAAACAGTACCTGGTGGGGGAAAATTTTATCAAGAATTGCTGAAGAAGACGGTTTTTCCCTGCGGACTTCGATTGAAGAAATGAAAAAAAAGGATCTCGAAAAAGTGCTCTACGGTACAAGTGACCGAATTATCAGAGTTAACGGTTATAATAGGAAAGGGCAACTTTTTGACTTTGAGACGACTTTTGAAGGCGTCGTTCCTAACCTGGAAAGAAGGTTTAAGGAAACACAGTCCGATTATATCAGGCAGGAAATCGGCAAATTTATGAAAAAGGAAGTCTGTCGGTTATGCCAGGGGAACAGACTTAAAAAAGAGGCATTATCAGTTACAATTAATGGGAATTCCATTGCTCAAATCGCTTCGCTGCAAATTAAGCACTTGCTGGAGTGGTTGAGGGAAATCCAGACAAGCTCAGTTATTTTATCGAATAAGGAGAAAACCATTGCCGAACCGATTTTAAAGGATCTACTTACCCGAGTCAGTTTTTTGCAGTCAGTGGGATTAGATTATCTCACGATTGACCGGCCAGCTGAAAGCCTGGCTGGTGGGGAAACACAAAGAATCAGGCTGGCAAGTCAGATTGGAACCGGTTTGACAGGCGTGTTATATGTTCTTGACGAACCGACAATCGGACTTCACCAACGCGACAATCAGCGACTCATTGGTACTTTAAAAAAATTACGCGATCTGGGTAATACGGTCATCGTGGTTGAGCATGACAGAGAAATGATGGAAAATGCTGATTGGCTAGTTGACTTCGGTCCGAGAGCAGGAGATCAAGGTGGCCAGATCGTTGCCGCTGGAACAGTTTCGTCAATATTGAGTAGCGTCAAATCACTAACCGGCAAATATCTTTCCGGAAAAGAAGAAATTACCGTTCTTACATCGGTCAATAAAAAAAATCGAGGTTCTTTAGTGATTAAAGGTTGCTCACAATATAACTTAAAAAATATTGACGTTACTTTTCCTCTCGGACAGTTTATTTGTGTTACCGGTGTTTCGGGTTCGGGAAAATCAACTTTAGTTAACGAAACTCTCTATCGGGCCGTAGCAAGCCATTTTTCTTCGACTTTTCGAGACAAACCGGGAACATACCGTTCCCTTGAAGGTTTAGATCAGATTGATAATGTCCGATTAATTGATCAGTCACCTATTGGAAGGACACCTCGGAGTAACCCCGCCACTTATACCGGTATTTTTACCCATATACGAGAGCTATTTGCTCAATCACCAGAAGCAAGAATCCGTGGCTTTAAACCGGGTCGATTCTCTTTTAATGTTCCAAGTGGGCGTTGTGATGCTTGCCAAGGTGCAGGAGAGATCAAAATTGAAATGCAATTTTTAGCCGATGTTTATGTTACTTGCGATGTCTGTAAAGGTCAAAGATATAAACAGGAAACGCTTGAGGTTGAATACAAAGGCAAAAATATTGCTGAAGTCCTCCAGATGAGCATTGAGGAAGCATCGTTTTTCTTAAGAAATATTCCCGGGTTAATCTTAAAATTACGGACGCTAAGTGACGTTGGTCTTGGTTATATTAAATTAGGACAACCGGCACCCAGCCTATCAGGAGGAGAAGCTCAACGGATTAAACTATCTCGCCACTTGGGAAAAAAAACGTCTGGCAGTAGCCTCTATGTTTTAGATGAGCCGACGACTGGCCTTCATTTTGACGATCTAAAAAAACTGTTGGAGATTCTTAGGCGTTTGGTTGATGCCGGCAACACCATAATTGTAATCGAACATAATTTGGACGTAATCAAGAATGCTGACTGGATTATTGATTTGGGTCCCGAAGGCGGTGATGATGGCGGATATTTAGTCGCCCAAGGCACACCTAGGATTGTTGCTAACTGCGAGAAGTCTTATACTGGAAGATTCTTAAGAAAGATCTTAAAATAATAACATGCGTCGTTCACTATCAGTGTTTATTTTTCTCATACTTTCCTTTTTCTCGACGTCATCTATTCGCGCTTCGGAAGATTTCGAGACCAGCTATCAAGTTAGCTATCGGCTTCAAACGGACGAAAAAGTAGCTACGAGTCAACGGATTACTTTAATTAATAAGCTTCCTGACGTTTATCCAACAGAATATGTTCTCCAAATGGAAGGAGTTACGATCGAAGATATTAAGGCTTCCGATGGGGGCGGCGATATCATCCCCGAAATCGAAAAAAAAGATAACTGGCTCAAAATTAAACTTAAATTTAATGAGGTAATCATCGGTCAAGGAAAGCAACTTAATTTTTCTGTTTCTTACCGGCTTCTTAATATTCTATCTAAAAACGGGGAAGTCTGGGAAGTTAACTTGCCGCGCATGCCTGCTTTAGAAAATCTCCAAAATGAATCACTTGTTTTGGCTGTCCCGAAGATCTTTGGTCCTCTGGTATTCATCACCTCTTCTTATTATCAGTCCAGTAGCGATACTGATTGGCGTTATTACACCTTTAATCAGGGTGGTTTAGGATCTCTTGGGATAAGTGCTGCTTTCGGTCAGTTTCAGAGTTTTGATTTTTCTTTAAGTTATCATCTTCAGAATCCAAATTCTTATCGAGGAAAAATTGAAATTGCTTTTCCGCCCGATACTAGTTATCAGCATGTTTATTTAACTGAGGTTTATCCAAAACCGGAAAATGTAGTCACAGATGCAGACGGAAATTGGCTGGCTCTTTACTATCTTGGCAGTGGCGAAGCTTTAGACATTCGTCTTGTTGGCTCAGCAAAGGTCTTTGCTGAGCCTTGGGAAGAATATCCTAAGTTCGATGCAGAAATTCTTGAAAGAGATTTATTGGCCAAAAAATACTGGGAAGTAAATGAGCCGAAGATCAATGCGCTGGCGGCTGAACTTAAACAGGTTGATAAAATTTATCGATTTGTAGTTGATCATCTTTACTATGACTATAATCAAATCGATAATGAAACGGTTCGTAAAGGTGCCCTCTTTGCATTGGAAAATCCTAAAGCGTCAATTTGCATGGAATTTACTGATCTTTTTGTGGCGCTTTGCCGAGCAGCCGGAATTCCTGCCAGAGAACTGAATGGATATGCCTATACAACAAACTCCCGGTTAAAGCCGCTTAATTTGATTTCGGACGTACTTCATTCCTGGCCGGAGTACTGGGACAAGGAAAAGGGAGTTTGGATCCCCGTAGATCCGACGTGGGAAAAAACTACCGGCGGCCGCAACTATTTTTCTCGCTCAGATTTAAATCATTTTGTATTTGCGATTCATGGTTCAGACAGCGAATCTCCTCTTCCTGCAGGATCGTATAAGAGTAATTCAGAAACAGCCAAGGATATCGAGGTAAAGATTGGCCGGTATCAACCATATCAAGAAAAGGAGCTAGATATTAAATTTGTCCTGGTTAAAGATTCGCCTCAAGATAAACCTTTTCCGAAAGTGGTTATTAGAAATCCGGGACCGGTAGCTCTTTATCAATTGGTTCTTAAATTTGCGTCCAAAGACGTAGAAATCCAAAAAGTTTTCGATCGCCAAAAAACAATCAAGGTTATTCCTCCCTTTGGAAAGATTGAAATTACAATACCTATAGTTAAGCCGAAAATATATAATTTCGGTCCGGCCAGTTTATCTCTAACGGTTAAAGGTAAAGAATATACTTTCCCTTTTCGTATTGAAACCTTGCTTTGGCCTCAGTTAATTTTCTCAACGTCAGGTATATGCTTAGGTATCTTATGGGCCTTTTTACTGGTTGCTACTGCCAGATGGATTTTGAAAAAGTTTCATAGATGAAGCTAAATCAACAAGCTGTAGTCATTCCTTCTGTTCCGGGCGTTTACGTTTTTCGTGACAAAAATGACCGAGTTTTATATGTCGGTAAATCCATTAATTTAAAAAACCGGATCAGTTCTTATTTCAGAAATGCTTCTCTTTTAGGTGATAAAACCCGGACAATGATAAACTCATCCCGAAGACTAGAAACAATTCTGGTCGAATCGGAGATTGAAGCTATTTTGCTGGAGGCACGTCTCATAAAAAAATATCTGCCGAAGTTTAACGCCCGAGCGAAGGATGATAAAAGCCCTCTTTACATTAGAATAACCAATGAGAAATATCCGAAAGTACTAATTGTTCGTAAAGGAGAAGTAAATAAAGGCGATTGCAATTTTGGACCGTTTCCCTCATCAAAGACAGTTAAATCTGTCTTGCGTTTTTTAAGGAAACTTTTTCCCTACTGTTCATGTAAGAAAGATATTGGAAAACCATGTCTATTTTCCGATCTTGGACTTTGTATGCCTTCACCGAGAACAATTCGTTTGCTTTCCGGAAAGGAAGAAGAAGAGCAAGCTAAAATTTACCGGGAAAATATCAGTCATCTCGTTAGCTTTCTTCGTGGCCAAAAACAGAAATTGATCAACAGCCTAGAAAAAAAAATGTGCAGAGAATCAGCTAAACAAAATTACGAAGGAGCCAGTAAGTTACGTGATCAAATTCGGTCATTACATTATATTACTCAAGCTTTTCGCTCCCCCTCGTATTACTTGAAAAATCCTAATCTTTTAGCTGACCAAAGGAATCTCGAGTTAACTAGTCTCCTTGAAATACTTAGAAAAAATGGCCTGAAAATAAAAGGGATTCTTCGGAGAATTGAGGCTTTTGATGTCTCGAATTTAAGCGGAACCAAGGCGACAGGAGCGATGGTAACCTTTATTAATGGTGAAGCAAAAAAAAATTATTATCGACGCTTTAAGATTAAAAGAACAAAGAGAGATGATCCAGCAATGATGGTTGAAATTTTAAAAAGAAGATTCGGCCATCGGGATTGGGGCAAAGCTGACCTGATTATTGTTGATGGCGGAAAACCTCAAGTTAAAGCCAGCGTGTCGCTTTTTGAAAAACTAAAGATTAAAACCATCGTTATCGGCCTGGCTAAGAGAAACGAGGAGTTGATTATTTTAAATAATAAGCGCTATCAGACTCTGAGAATTAGCCGTAAATCACCAGCGCTTCATCTATTGCAAAGAATAAGAGATGAGGCTCACCGATTTGCAGTTAGTTACCATCATTGGCTACGATCAAAAATTGACTAATCGATTAATTTCTGTTAGCTTAAAAAAATAATGAAAAAATATCTTAAATCTTACCTGATTACCGTTGCTTCGCTATTTATCGCTGCCCGATTGATTTCCACTATTAGTTTCGGTGAGGGAGAAAAGACGGTACTGATAACGGCTTTCGTATTTACTGTCATTAACTTCTTTGTCAAGCCGGTTATCAGTCTTTTACTTTTGCCGGTTAACCTGATAACTCTGGGTTTATTCCGTTGGTTTGCTAGCGTATTTGCTTTCTATTTGGTAATTCTAATTGTGCCCCAATTTAGCGTTAAACCATTTCTTTTCCCCGGATTCAGCCATTCAGGTTATACCATTCCCCCCATACAGTTGTCATTTTTTTGGACTTTGGTCGCCTGTTCGTTTATAATAAGTTTTATCACCAGTTTTTTGTACTGGTCTTTTAAAAAATAAATTATAAATGAAACAAGGATTAATTATTTTTCAATTAGTAATCTCACTCGGTTTAATCGGTCTGGTTCTATTGCAATCGAAGGATTCGGGATTAGGAAGCAGTTTTGGCGGAGCTGAATCATACCATTCAAAAAAAGGAATTGAAAGGATAGTTTATGTCGGTACTATTATTTTTGCCGCGTTATTTTTAACTACCTCGCTGATTAATGCTTTTCTGCTTTAACTACCGATGTTAACGCTTTTTAAAAAAGGAAGATTTTTATTTCGTCTGACAACGGCTTTTTTCCGAACCCATAAGAAAACAATCATATGGGCGGGCTTTGTTGGAGCATTTATCACCGTTATCTCCCCAAATTTAGTTAATTTGTTCCTGAAAAGGAAACCGGTCAAAATTGGTTTAGTAGGGAAATACACACTAGCCGATTTGCCAGACGAAGTTATTAAATACTTAAGTCAGGGATTGACCACTATTAATAACGACGGGTCCGTTAGTCCGGCTTTAGCTTCTTCTTGGGATATTAGCCAAGATGGTAAGATTTATCGCTTCAGTCTGAGATCTGGACTGGTTTGGCATGATGGTACACCAGTTACTGCCGCTGACATTAATTATAATTTTAGTGACGTAGCAGTAAAAAAGATTGATGATCAAACAGTAGAGTTTGAACTGAAAGAATTTTTTTCGCCTTTTCCCAGCGTCGTCTCACGACCATTATTGAAAAAGGTAATTATAGGTTTTGGTGATTATCGGGTAAAATCAGTAAAGAGAAATGGTCAGATAGTTGAGAATTTACTCTTGACACCGCTAGATGCGTCAAAGAAAAAGTTGTTTTTTAAATTTTACCCTTCCGAGACTATGGCAGAAACAGCTTTTAAACTTGGAGAAATTGATATTATTAAGGATCTTTCTTTTCCTGACGAGTTCAGCAATTGGCCGAATATCAAAATTGAAAGTAAAGTAAAAAACGATCAATTTACAGCGATTATATTTAATACTCAAAACTCACTTCTTTCGCAAAAACCGATTAGGCAGGCACTAGCATACATGCTTAAAAAAAACTGGCCAAATCGTGCCTATGGACCGATTAATCCTCAATCTTGGGCGTATAATCCAAATCTAAAAAGATACGAATATGACTTACCTAAAGCCCGGGAGCTTTTAGAGAAAAATTCAAGTGAAGACAACCAGGCTGGAAAAAAGATAGTACTAACTACTTTTCCCAGTCTATTTTCCATAGCAGAAGCGATTACCGGCGATTGGCAGGAACTGGGATTTGAAACGGAAATTCAGGTTACCAATTCGGTCCCTGATACCTTTCAGGCGTTTTTAGTTACCGAAGATATTCCGCCGGATCCGGATCAGTATCTTCTTTGGCATTCTACCCAGCCAAACAATTTAAGTCGTTATCACAGTCCTCAGATTGACAAGCTTCTGGAGGAAGGAAGAAAAACTTTCGACCAAGACAAAAGAAGAGAGCTTTATCTTGATTTTCAGCGATTTTTAGTTGAAGATGCCTCGACGATCTTTCTATATCATCCGACGGTTTATACTGTTAACCGTGAATAATTCTTTTTGAAGCATTAACTGGTGATCTTTACCTATTCTCCTTTATATCTTGAAATTCTGCCGGGAGCGGGAAACGGGATTCGAACCCGCGACCTTTTCGTTGGCAACGAAACGCTCTACCAACTGAGCTATTCCCGCCTTGTGTGCCAGGGCTCGGAGTCGAACCGAGATCTCATGTTTTTCAGACACGCGCCGTGACCTCCTTGGCTACCCTGGCTCTTTTGGTACCTGAGTTTTGTCATATATTTTATCATATTAACTTTGTGGCCGCTGAGGGGCTTGAACCCCCGACCTCCCCGATGTAAACGGGACGCTCTACCAACTGAGCTAAGCGGCCTGTATAAAAAATATCTTGTGGGCGGAAGAGGACTTGAACCTCCACGGGTTGCCCCACAGCCTCCTCAAGACTGCGCGTCTGCCAGTTCCGCCATCCGCCCGAACTTATATATAAAATTGCATTTGATTTAATGTGCCGAGGGTGGGACTTGAACCCACATGCCTTTTGGGCACACGGCCCTGAACCGTGCGCGTCTGCCAGTTCCGCCACCCCGGCATTTATTATTTTTGATTATATCAAAACCGGCTTAATTATGCTGAAGCGTAAACAGCGAAGATCAAGATTAATAATCCGAAATAATGTTATTTAATATTGCCAGCCGTGCGGATGACTTTTATACCATTTGATTAGCGATTGAACCGAGTCACGAAGTGTCCTACTCGGCTGCCAACCAAGAAGTTTTCGAGCTTTACCAATATCGGCATAAACATGAGCATACTCGCCTTTGCGGGGCCGGCTCTTTTCGACCAGAAAATTTTTGCCGGTTAATTTTTTAACCTGATCAACAACTTCCAGAACCGAATTGCCATTTCCGGTACCGAGATTAAAGGTTTCACTCTTGCCGCCCTTTTCAAGATAATTTAGGCTATCAAGATGTGCTTCGACTAAATCTTCAATGTTAATATAATCCCTGATTGGTGTGCCGTCTTTGGTTTTAACCTTTGGACATGTCAACCGAAAAGTTTCTATTCCCAGCGCACCCCGGACTGCATTTTGAACCAAAAGCTCGGACGGTTTTTTACTGTCACCGATTAATCCGTCGGAGGCGGCTCCGGCAACATTAAAGTAACGCAAGATTGCGTATCTCAGACCATAAACTTTTCCAAACCAAAAGATCATTTTTTCAACCATTAATTTGGAATCACCATAAGCATTGGTCGGATTCAGAGGGTGCATCTCATCAATAGGCAGATATTGACTCTCACCGTAAACAGCGCAGGTAGAAGAAAAAACCAAGTTATTGATACCATTACAGTGGACTGCTTTTAAAAGATTAAGGCTTCCAATAAGATTATTATCAAAGTAGTCCTGCGGTTTTTCTATTGACTCGCTAACCAAGCAAAGAGCAGCAAAGTGAAGCACTCCAGCCGGTTTTTCCTTTTCCAAGATCGCATTAATGGCGGTAAAATTTCTCAAGTCGATTTCGGCAAAAGCGAGATTTTCCCTGCCATATTTTTTTTGAAGAACTTCTATGCATTCCCGGAAGCCGCGATAGAGATTGTCAATTACAAAAACCTGATGATGATTTTCCAAGAGTAGTTTCACTGCGTGAGAACCAATATAGCCAGCACCGCCGGTTACCAGAATTTTCATTTGTTTAATGATAAATATTTTTGGCTAAATCTTCAATAGGAAGAAATAATTACTTTCCTTAAAAGTGCCTGGGGTTATGTTACTAACAAGTCCGGGGTCGATACGAAAAAAATCACTGATAGATTTTTCTAATAGATTCTGTTTAAATGGATAGACAGTGAATCAATTTAAGAATCATTTTGTAGAGGCGTTAAAAAAATTTCCTTTTGGCGAAAAGTTTCTGGAACATTCCGGGCTCTTTGTAGTCATAATCTTTGTTATTTGGATTGCCTTAATGGTGATTATGCTCATTGGTGAAGCCAGGGAAATCGAGTTTCGGCAAATTAAGTCCTGGTCCGGTATTTTTTTGATTTTGTTTATAGCCAGCTTCTTGGCCTTTTTTATCTTTAATCTGCTTACTAAATACGGCTAAAGTCTAAAAAAGAGCATTTTGTCCCTTAGGCATTGGCAGACACAAGTGTTTGAAAGCTTTAGGCGTGGCCATTCTCCCTTTTTTGGTTCTTTTTAAAAAACCTTTTTGCATCAAATACGGTTCGACAACGTCCTGAATGGTGCCGGGATCTTCAGATACGGTTGCGGCCAGAGTGTCCAGTCCCACCGGACCTCCTTGATGATCAAGGCATAGAGCAGTGAGCAAGTCACGATCAAGTTTATCCAAACCCATCTGATCGATTTCCAGTATTTCCAAGGCTTCTTCTAAAATATTCAGATTAATAATTCCCTGGCCCTTAATTTGGGCAAAATCTCTAATCCTTCTGAGCAGGCGATTGGCTATTCTGGGCGTCCCGCGTGACCTTTTGGCTAATTTTAAAAAGACGGTTTTCTCCGTTGGCACCTTTAAAATGCGTGCCGAGCGGTCGATTATTAGAGCCAAGTCTTCTTCCGAATAAAATTCCATTCGGAAGACAGCGCCAAATCGGTCTCTCATTGGCGAAGAAATTAAACCGATCCGTGTTGTCGCGGCAATAATCGTAAATTTAGGCAGTTCCAGTCTTACAGTCCGGGCCGATGGTCCCTTACCTAAAACAATATCCAGGCAAAATTCTTCCATTGCCGGATAGAGAGCTTCTTCGACCGGCTTATTGAGCCGATGTACTTCATCAATAAACAGAATGTCGTGTTCTTTGAGATTTGTCAGAATACTGGCAAGATCACCGCTTCTTTCAAGCGAAGGTCCGGAAGTGATGCGGATATTGACACCCAACTCCTGAGCAATCAGATGAGCTAAAGTCGTTTTTCCCAATCCTGGAGGTCCATATAAAAGCAGGTGATCTAAAGCTTCATTTCTCTTCTGAGTGGCTTGGATAAAAATTTCCAGTTTCTGCTTAATTTTTTCCTGTCCCAGAAATTGAGCCATTCTCTTTGGCCGGAGAGTTTCTTCCAATAATTCAGCGGTTTTTTCTTTCGTTTTTGGCTTTTTCATTGATTATTTTTTAATGTCTGCCGGATTCTTTCCGCTAAAGGTAAGTCTTTATTAATATTCTTAACTGACTTCTTAATCTCCTCTCTGGAAAAACCAAGGCCCTTAAGAGCCTCAATTAGGTCCTGATCCTGCTCTGATTCAAATTCAATCTCTTTTAATCCACCGAGCTTCGGTTTTAAGTCAACTATTACCCGTTGGCTGTTCTTCTTGCCTAGCCCTTTAACGGAGGAAAAAAAATCGACATCGGCCTCTTGAATAGCTCTAATTATGCGGCTGGCGCCATGGGAATAAGAGAGGATATTTAATGCCAGCTTCGGGCCAATGCCGGAAACAGAAATAAGCTCGATAAAAATCTCCTCTTCGGCTGGAGTAAGAAACCCGAAAAGGCTGATCTCAGTTTCCCTGACGTGAGTATAGATAAAAAATTCTTTTTTATCTTCAAGTTGACAATTTTCCCAGATATACAAAGGAACAAAAATCCGGTAACCGACGCCCCTTACATTGATTATTAGGCTATTACTCTCTTTTTTAATAATAATACCGGCAAGATAACCGATCATGACAAAGTTATTTTTCCAGATCTTTCTTATAAAAGCAATAAGTAAGCGCTGCTGCGACTGCATCAGCAGCATCGTCCGGTTTTGGTATTTGATCAAGACGGAGTAGAATTCTAACCATTTCCTGAATTTGTTTTTTTTCGGCTCGACCGTAACCGGTGATTGCAGATTTTATCTGTAAAGGAGTAAATTCCGCCAGGGCAACCCTTTTTAAAAGAGCACAGATCTTGACAATACCGCGGGCTTCACCAACAATCAAGGCAGTTTTAGCATTAGTATTAAAAAACACTTTTTCAAGACATAAAACTTGCGGTCGATAATTTTCAATTAATTCATGCAACTCTTCGTAAATTTGCAGGAATCTTTTCTCTTGCGAAAGATTTTTTATGGTTTTAATGAGGCCGTAAGCTATAAGTTTCGGTTCAAGTAGATTTTCGACTACTGCCCAACCTGTTGAGGCCAATCCCGGATCAATCCCTAAGATAATCATTACTCAGATTTTAACATAAAAACGATTTGTTTTGATCCGGCGATTGTTTTAAAATATCTACAGTGGTAAATAAAATTATCTTACTGCTAATATTGTTGGTCATTATTTTCCTTTGGCAAACCAAACTCGGAAGTATTAATTATTCTCAAACAGCCGTCACTATTGTTCCAACAGTAGTTGTAACGTCCAAAAAATTACCTTTGGTTACTTTTCTCGATAGACAATACGCCTACGATCTTATTCGGACTGACGATATCAGCAAGCTATCACTTATCATAAACGACAACTTTGAATCAGGTAACATTCTATCTGAAAAATATTCTTGCCGAGAAGCAATTAACGGCGGTTTCTATGGTACCGATATGAATCCGCTTGGCCTCTTGATTGCCGATGGCGACATTAAAAGCAAGATAACCAAAAGCAGTCTTCTTAATGGCTTTCTGTTAGTAAATACATCAGCCGAGGCAACAATTTCTTATCAACCGGAAAATAATTCGCCAAGAATTGCGCTACAATCCGGGCCAATGATCTTTTACCAAGGGGAAAAGCTTAATCTTAGCATCAAAAATGATAAATTTTCCAGGAGAATGGTTGCTTTTCAAACTGAAACCGGGGTTCTTTATTTTCTTACCCTTATAAATCCTGAATCTGAATTATCCGGGCCAAGGTTAAATGACCTACCCTCGATTTTGGAAACAATTAGCACCCTGGAAGGTTTCGTAATCGAAAACGCCATTAATCTCGATGGGGGATCAGCCTCTTTTTTTAAATCAAACCGGTCGGTTTTAAAAGAATTAAATCCGATTGGTTCTCTTTTTTGTATTCGCTGATGTTCTTTTATTATAAAAACGTTTATTTTAAACGTTTTCTCTGATCAGATTAACCAAAAAATAAATATGGCGACGGTCATATTCGCTTCGGTAAAAACCTTCTTCAAACATGGGACAAAGTTTTTGCAAGGACTTCATAATCATGGCAAATCTTAAAGCCTGGCGATAAATTGATACTTTGGTAGGCAACGATTTTTGAAGTTCTCTGACCAGTTTAATTCCCAACTTTTCTTTTTCCCAGCATCGAGTGTAGAAACTGGCAACATCCATCCCGAGTTCAATTAAGAGATTATTACCCCAGTATGCCGTTTCCCAGTCAATAATCACTATTTTTTTTGTACCGAAGAAAATATTGTTTGGCGCCAAATCACCGTGAACTAAGACTCCATCGGCTTGGTCTGTTTTGAAGGCTTCTTTTCGATGGTTTTCATAAAAGGCAATTACTTTTTTCTTATCTTCTTTACCCCAGCCAATTTCCGGCACTGAAATGGCACTGTCTAATATTGCCAGATGTCTTTGAAGTTCACGATCAACGTTTTTAACGAGTTCGCTTTTTTTCAAACGCAGAAAAAGACTTTTTTTTAAGTCAGCAGGAAGGTTATTTTTTTTGATCTCCCATAACCAGCAAATTTGCCGTGCCAAATTAGTGATATGATCGAAGGTTAGACCAGTAATATTCTCTTCTTGGCAATGAATAACATCCTGTCCCAATAAGTCGGACCCGGTGTACCAAAATATCGGTCCCTCCCGTCCGGATTCGATAATTCTTCTCACCGGACCGCCAAGCGATTTAAGCCAGTCTTGAATTTTGAATTCTTTGATAATTCGCGGCCTGAGGTCCAGCTTTCCATGCAAACAGGATTTAAAAAATAATCTCTTTCCCAAGACGTTAGTCAGAGGGAAATAGCAGAATCGGGGATTGGGTTTTCCGATTGCTTTTCTTACTAAACCCGGATCCAACTGCCAGTTCTTTTTTTTAGCTAACTTCTGAATAAAGGCTAAATTTTGCCGATAATAATTTTTACTGGCCATCAAATAAGCCCCTTATTTTTTCTTCTGTCCAGATTCTTATCAAGAATAATTTTTCTGACCCTAATCGCTGCCGGAGTCACATCTACCAGTTCAGTATTATCAATATAGGCCAAAGCATGTTCTAGATCTATAACTCTGGGGACGTCAAGATGCCTGGTGACACCTTCGCCCTTGGAGCGCATGTTGGAGAGTTGCTTTTCCTTGCAAACATTCACTCCCATATCACCTGACCGGCTGTTTTGGCCGACTACTTGACCTTTATAGACGTTAACGCTCTGACCGACAAATAACTCTCCTCTATCCTGGACATTAGTTAAGCCGTAGATTCGGGTAATGCCTGTTTCACAAGCGACCATTGAACCTCGTTCACGTACTGGCCATTCACCTTTCTCTGGCAGGTATTTGTAAAAGGCTATATTCATAATACCACGGCCATGAGTATCGGTCATAAATTGGCTCCGGTAACCAAAAAGGCCGCGGGTTGGAATAATAAATTCCAGATAAACAATTCCTTCTTTAACTTTCATTTTTCTCATTTCAGCATGGCGGCTTTGGAATTTTTGGATCACGGAACCGGAATATTCTTCCGGAACTTCAAAAAACACTTCATCGTAAGGGATCAGTTTTTGGCCATTAATGGTCTTGGTGATTACTCGAGGTTGGGAGATTTGAAGAGCGTAGCCTTCACGTCTTAAACGCTCAATCAGTATCGCCAAATGCAGTTCACCCCTGCCGGAAACTATCCAGCCTCCCTTTTTGCTGTTTTTAATTCTTAAGGCGACATCGTTGTCCAATTCCTTAAATAGTCTTTCACTAATTTGACGGGAACTGGTATATTTTCCTTCTCTTCCGGCAAATGGGGAAGAATTAACGCTAAAAGTCATTTTAACCGTCGGCTCTTCAATTTTCAAAAGAGGCAAAGCCTGCGGTTCTATAATATCGGCAATGGTTTCACCGATAGTAATGTCGGGTATTCCCGCCACCGCCACAATTTCTCCTGCTTCGACCGTATTAGTCTCTATCTGGCCCAATCCGCTAAAGGTAACCAAAGAAGTCAGTTGGTATTTTTTCATTTGACCCTGTCTGTTGATGTGCATCACTTCTTGGCCGGAATGAAGAGTTCCGTTTTTAATTCTTCCTCTAGCCAGCCTGCCTTTGAAATTATCGCGGCTGATGGAGGTAACGAGCATTTGCAGCGGAGCGGCGGGATCGCCCCCGGGTTCGGGAATATACCTGATTATTTCATCAAATAACGGTGAAATGTCAGTCATTTTAGATAGATCCGGCGTTAATCCGGCTTTTCCCAGCTTGGCTGAAGTGTAAACTACCGGAAAGTCGGCTGTTTGATCATTGGCTCCCAAATCAATAAATAAGTCAAAAGTCTTATTCAGGGTTTCGCCGGGGTTGGCATTAGGTTGGTCAATTTTATTGATAACGACGATGATTCGATGTTTCATCTCGAGAGCTTTTCTTAAAACAAAGGTAGTTTGGGGCATAGGACCCTCGCTGGCATCTATTAAAAGCAAAGAGCCGTCAGCCATCTTCAACACCCGTTCCACTTCTCCGCCAAAATCCACATGTCCGGGAGTATCAATAATATTAATTTTGACACCTTTCCAAACGACCGAAGCATTTTTGGAAAAAATAGTAATCCCTCTTTCTTTTTCCAATTCATTACTATCCAGAATGCAGGTAGCGTTAACAACCTCTTTCCCCAGTTGGGTACCGGACTGACGCAGTAAAGAATCTACCAGCGTCGTTTTTCCATGATCAACATGAGCAATAATGGCAATATTTCGGATATTCATAAATTAAAAATAAAAAAATGCTCGCGAGGGAACATTAAGAATAAATTATACTTTCTTTGAGGTGAATAAACAAGCAGTGGCTAATTTGTATCCAGTATCACTCCCATCTTCATTTTTAAAAATTCACTAAAAACAACATTTAAGCCAATCTCGTTTTGATACCACTGGCCCGGCATCAGTAGTTCATTTTTCATATCAGAATTGACCCTCACTATTACTGTCTTTTCTGGAACATATTTTATCAGATGCGACCAAGCTCTTCTTTGAGCAAACCAGGCAACCATCGTCATGATTGATTTATATTTGATTTTCCTTTTATCAAGAAGATTCAAGCCGGAACGAACATTGTCGGCAATGGTAATCGACTTTGGTTCTATAATAAGATCCTTTTCCGGAACACCAAGTTTTAAAGCTTCTTTTTTAAAGATGATTGCTTCAGGTTGTTTTGTTTCTCTTTCATCGAATCTGGCTCCACCGGTGATTAAGATCTTACCAGCTAAATCCTGCTGCCATAAAGAAACGGCTTTTGTTATTCTCCCCATATCTTTACTGCCAAAGACGAAAATGATATCAACTTTTTCTTTTTCATCTTGTCTGCCAAGATATTTTTCAATATTTTTCAGTATCTTCAGAAGATAAAAATCATTTTTAGAGACCAGTTTGAATGTTTCTTTGATAACTTCAGGCTGGAGCTTTCTACCCTGGTCTAACATAACTTGCCAATCTGCTTGCTTTAAAAAATCGTCTTTGATATTTACCGCTTTCAGCCACAACTCAAGCAATTTAAAATCGACAAAGTGAAGATTTTGTTTTACTTCCGGTATTGGCCGTCCCTGTTCCTTTTTCAGTATCTTTCTTAAAATACCGGCATTAGGAACCTGACTGTAATGATTTCTGGTTTTCATTATAAAGTTTCCGGCTAATTGTTCCTTCCCATAAGAAGAGACAACAGTTTAAAATAATTTTGCAATAGTTTTCCAAAAAACTCTTTGCGTGTTATTCCGGCTAAGTTTAGTTAGCTTAATGTATTTAACCTCAGCGGTATCTTCCTGGTTTCCCATAGTTATTAATTTACCACCGGCTTTCTCTACCTCGTAGAAAATCAGAATGGAATGAAAGTCTTCATCCTCGTAAGTAAAAAAATCCTCCGTGACGTCGAGTAGTTTTCTTAACTTTATTATTAAGCCTGTTTCTTCTTTAAATTCTCTTAACAAGGCGGAAGAAATTGATTCGCCTAAATCGATACCGCCGCCAGGGAGCCCGTATTTTTTAAGCAAGGGATGCCGTTGCATCAAAACTTTATCCCCCTTACTCAAAATGCCGTAGACGCTTACCCTAAATTTGAAGTTTTTTAGTTGGCGTTGGTATTTATTTCCGAAAAGATCGTAGGCTGTAGTCATTTTTTCGATTTTATTAATACATTCATTCCATGTTCTATACGACTTTGCGTGATTCCACATCTCGGTATAATTCGTTTTTTGGCTCTTTTACCTTGAAAATAACCAATGTGCCTTATTGTTTATTTTAAATACTTCTCAATATTAGCTTTATGTTCTTCGTAAGTCTTGGAACAATGAATTTGTCTATGGCTATCATGCAGGTAATATAGACAATTTGTTTCCGTCGGGTTTAAAACGGCTTCAATAGCATCAATTCCCGGATTAGCAATTGGATGTGGAGGCAAACCCTTATATTTATAGGTGTTATAAGGAGAATCAATCTCCGTTATATTCTCGGGCTTAATAGGTGTCCACCAGCCCTTATCGGTTTTACCTCTGGCGTATTGAACCGTAGCATCCACTTCTAATTTCATTTCTTTTGATAGTCTATTCCAAAGGATTCCGGCAATAAGTGGCATATCTTCTTTCCCTGCTGCCTCTCTTTGAATTACAGAAGCAAGTCTTAACCCGGTTGTCCAAATGATATTTTGTTTTACAAACTGGTCAAGATAAGAAGCAAATTTTTCATTGAAACGGTTAATCATGCGATTTGCGATATCCAATCCATTTTCTTTAGCAGGAATAAGATAAGTATCGGGAAAATAAACTCCCTCGAGATAATCAAACTTCATGGCGGTGTAGGTATTATTCCATTTGTCTAAATCATCATTGCTCCAGTTAAAAGTTTTAGCTAGAATTTCACCGATTTCTTCTTTCCTTAGCCCCTCCGGAATAACAACCCATTTCATACCGGGTGAGCTTGTAAGTTTATCTGCGACCTGCCAAACATTTAAGTTTTTTGAAAGATAATATCCTCCCGGCTCGATTTTGTTGTGTTTGTCCTTAATGGCTAACGCCAAGTTAAATGCCCAAGCATTTCGAATAAATCCCTGATTTTTCAGTTTATCGATTATTCCTGTTTCTGTAGTTTTTGCTGCCACTGTAAAAACCTCTTCCTTTTTGGATTGAGGTTGCGGAGCACTAAATAACATAAAATAAGTAAGCAAGCAACCGGTAGTGGTAACTAAAAGTAATCCTATTAATAAAATTGGTGCAATCCTAAAGCCGTTAATTAATTTCATTTGATCTATTTTATCAGAACGCAGATGATTTTGATAAGATACCACTATGGTAAGGCGTTCTCTTATTTCATCAATAATCGTTTTAACTATTATCCTGTTTTTTAGCCGATATGGAAATAAACCACCTGTTTCTAATGTCTTTCCAATTAACACTACTGTTATTAATATTCCTACGCCAACTCCTACTTTACAGCCACTTCCCACGATTAAGATTATTGAAAACAACTACCATGTGTTTCAAACATTCAATAATTGTGGTCCTGCGGCTTTATCAATGGCCCTTTCGTATTATGGAATCAACAAAAGCCAGCAGGAACTGGGGCAAGACTTAAGACCATATCAAAATCCTTTTGGAAATAATGATGATAAATCAGTTACTCTGGATGAACTGGCAGAAAAAGCTACAGAATACAACCTTGTCCCATTCCACCGTCCAAACGGTACTATTGAACTCATTAAGCAATTTATTGCTTATGATATTCCTGTCACAACCAGAACCCGTCTTACGGAAAATGATGATATTGGACACTACAGAGTCGTTAAAGGATACGACGATACAACCGCAGAATTCATACAGGATGATTCAATGCAGGGTCACAATTTGAGGTATTCATATTCGCGATTTAGGAGCCTATGGCTAATGTTTAATTATGAATATTTAGTTCTTGTACCTCAGGATAAGGAACAAATAGCGAGAATTATTTTGGGTGAAGATGCTGATCTAAATACATCATGGAAAAAAGCAGTAGATAAATCTCAAAAAGAATTGGAGTCAAATCCCGATAATATATATGCCCGATTTAATTTATCGGTTGCGCTATACCATAACGGAGATTTTAAAAACGCTGTTTCGGAATATGAAACAGTTGAAAATAAGCTTCCTTTCAGAACGCTATGGTATCAGATTGAACCGATACAGGCATATTTTGTATTGGGCGATTATCAGAAAGTATTCGACCTAAGCAATAAGATATTCAATTACCAAAATAAAGCCTTTTCAGAATTGTATATTATGCGGGGCGAGATTTTTAAAAAGCAGGGAAATATTAAAGATGCTAAAAGGGAATTTGAAAAAGCGGTTTTTTACAATAAAAATCTAAAATCTGCCCAACTATTACTTCAGTCTTTACAGTAAACCCAAAAATCCCTAGTTTTTCAGATACTTATCAAAAAAATCAACCGACCTTTGCAAGGCGACACCTAGGTTGTTTGACAGATTATGGTTATCTCCTTCATAAGAATAAAATTCAACCGTCTTATTGGCATTTTTTAGAGCCGTATCTAACTTTTGACTTAACACATACGGCACTTCTTCATCGCTAGTGCCATGCTGGATTTGAACTGGGGCGGCAATATCTTTGATGTAGGTCATCGGGTCAATTGACTGCCAAAACTGGGGATTGGTGTTAAAGTCTCCGTATTGTTCAGTTAGCAACGTTCTTCCGTTAGGTCGTCTTGTGGGTTCTCCGGGTAAGGGTGATGGATGAGGCCTACTGGTATATCTTCCGTGATGATTTTCTGCAAGATCTTGATATGTCCCAACCACCCCGGCCCAAATATCCGCCGCCTTAATATCTTTGGAAACTACCAATGACCGAAGTGCAATCGTCCCGCCCATTGAATGGCCCCACATGCCGATTCTGTTTGGATCTGTCTCTTTGTATTTCTTAATTGAAGAAATGGCGTTAAGAATGTCAATTGTATAAGAAGATGAATATTCGGGATAATCAGGCTGACCTTCCGAATTGCCGTGCCCCCGATAATCAGACTTAAAGAGGATGTAGCCATTTCTGGAGAAGGCATCGGTATAGGCAATATATTTTTCTGTGGTTCGGTATTGTTCAGGCGCAATGTAACCGTGGTTAAAAATAATAACCGGCCAGCCTGTTTCAGGCTTTTCACCTTGCGGCACTGTCAATAATGCATAAATTTTTAACCCGTCTGATTTATACGAAACAATATACCGATTGTAGTTAAAACCATCTGGAAGAGTTTGTTCGATAGTTATATCGCTTCCGGGATACTCCTGCTTGCGCATGTATTCGATAGAGAGGGGATTAGGTTCATTGATTGGTCCACCGTAATTTGCTTGACTTGAAATAGTATTGGTTTGGGAGAAGTCGGTATTTACTGAAAAACGTTTATATACAACAATCCCAACGACAATACATAAGGCAGTAATTGACACAATAAGTACTCGCTTGTTCATAGCAAAAAAATTGTAACAATTATTTTCTGAATATTAGCTGAGATCTTTAATAAAGATAAAATGAAGTATTATTTATATACAGTTTTTGTTTTTCGGGATTGATATGTATTGAACGTATCCGTATAGGACCTTCTTATCATTATAGGCATAATTTGCAAACTTCATTTCTAACGATCGTTTGCAGGTAAATTCAGAATAATTCCTTTTGAATCGCGTCTACTAATTGCGGGTAACCCTCCCCACTTTTTGCACTAATAAATTGCGGCTTAAAGGAGGCGAAACGCTGAGTCAATTCGCTTTTAGTTACAAGATTTGGACGATCAATTTTATTGAAAACATACAGCTGCTTCTTTGTATCGATTCCTAAGCTAGAAAGCACCTCCTCAACAACCGCAATTTTATTCAACATTAAGTGATCGTAAATATCAATAATATGTAATAAAAGATTAGCGTTCAAAGTCTCCATAAGAGTAGATTTAAAGGCGTTAACCGTCTCCGCCGGTAAATTTTGGATAAAACCAATCGTATCGGTGATATACACCACCCGGCCAACCTTAGGCAAATAAAATTTACCGACACTGCTATCTAAAGTGGCAAAAAGGGAGTCTTTCGTTAGGTTGTGTTTTTTACTCATTAAATTAAACAAAGTGGTTTTTCCTGAATTGGTATAGCCAATAATTGAAATCGTCGGTATGCTAGTTTCACGACGATTCTCCATTTGCCGTTGCCGGCTCGCAGTCAATTTTTTAAGCTGTTTCTCAATGCTATTAATTTCACTTCGCCAATGACGCCTCATAATTTCTGAGTTTGTTTCACCGACGCCACGGGTACCAATACCACCTCCTTGTTGCGACATAGTAAGCCCCATCCCGTACAATTCAGGACCTTTATGGCGGGTATTGGCAAGTTTGATCTGAAGTTTTGCCTCAGCGGTTGAGGCATTTTTCTCAAATATCTGCAAAATAAGGTCAGTTCTATCCCAGACAAAAATCTCCGGTTTTAGTTTTTCAAAAATACTTTTTAAGGTATAGAGTTGACTTGATTTGAGGTTGTCATTTATAACCGCAACATCAATGCTCTTATCCGCAACGACATTCGCCAATTCATGCGCTTTGCCTTTACCAATATAGGTAGATTTATCGGCACGAGCCGCGTTTTGGGCAATAACCACACTCACGCGTCCACCGAATGTGGTCACTAAAGATTTTGCTTCATCAAGATTATCCTGCGTCTTTTGTCTTTTTTCATTCCACGGTACCAGGGAAATTAACATAAATTTTGGGTTTTTAATCAATGAAAGCATTGTGTTGATTATACTCTTGAAAGCTGACATTTTCTAAGAGCTCGGTGTGCACTAAGGCTTATTTTGGGACTTTTTGATCCAGCGAACTTAGATTTTTTAAGGAAACGTGTTAAGCTACTAACAAAAAATTAAGTAGTTTATATTTTTGTTAATATATTTGGTGATACTGGGTACTCGCTAATCATAGAAGTATTTACCGTAGCTACTACAGCTTTTCTTTCAGAAGTATTTTTTGACGAGCTAATCCGTCTAACTATTTCTTTTATAATTATTCTCATTAGTTTCTTGGCTTCGATTTCGTTTTCCTTGATTGATAAATTCCAATCCAACCCTGGTCCGGTATTCGCTTCTAGAAGATAGATATTGCCGTTATTACTAATAATGAAGTCAAGAGTAAATAGAGAAGATTTTTTATTCAAAATCTTAGCGATATTTCTAGAAACCGCCACCACTTTTGAAGGCACTTCATTTTTGGGTATATATTTTAGCAATCCGCCTTTGTGCTCGTTGCATCTAAAGTCCCCTTTCTTAGCCATTCTTATATATGCTTGAATAATCTTATTTCCGAGGTGTATCAACCTGATATCGGTTGAAACTAAAGAGTTTTTGTAACTGAAACCTTTATTAAATTTTATAAATGGTTGAATAATAAATGATATCTTTTTATGCTTTTTCATCGACATAATCATCATATTGGACTGACTGGCTTTAAACTTGTAGACATTTATCCCGCCAGCTCCAAATCTGTCTTTCATTATGAGTTCCTCGGAAAAATCGTCTTTATGTTGATGTCTAACCATTTTTTCCTTTAGTATCTTTAACGCCTTATCAACTCTTTTTCTGGTACGGTCATCAATGGTTACTGTAGGAATAGAGAATTTGTGGAGTTTATTGTAAGTTTTTTGTTTATCAAAACAAAGATTAAAAAGGTGTGGATTATTAAATGCTCTGACTATTTTTGAAGAAAAAAGCAAATTACGACTCACCTTTACCCTTTTACTTGTAGGAGAGAATTTGTCAAAAATCATTTTCGAAAAGCCTGTTTTTCGGATCTTTGTCCAAGTTTCATTTTCGAAAAGCCAATAACCTTGACATTTTCCTGCACCCACAATATCAGCAGATGTTGTAAAAGCTGCTTTTAAATTGTTTTTTCGGCAGGTTTTCAAAAAGTAACTATAAACTAGGTTGTAATTTTCGTTACCAGACCCTTTGGCAAATGGTGCAGTAACGTCTTCGAATAGAGAATTGGCACTGGTGGCAAGTCTTTCAGAGTAGACAATCAAAACGTCAAATGTGGTGATTTGATCCATAAAAAAGTTTTTACTAATAAAGCACAAAATAAACCCTAAGGGAGAAGGAATATTTTTATGTGGCCTGTACCCTGAATTATACATTATATTAAAGCCTAGGTATAGGTAATTCTTATATTGATCCGCCTTCGCAGAATTTTGGTCTATAAAAGTAAGAACAACCCCTTTCTTGTAAGCTCTTCCTGTTCTGTTAATTCTGTGGATACATGCATCATAAGATTCTGGTAAATCATAGTTAGCAACGTGGCTGACATTGGGAATATCCAGTCTTCTTGAGGCGACATTGATTGCAATCCCGTAGCCTTGGCGAAGGATTGCTGCGGGGCTAGGACTCGACGGGCCCTAACCTCCCATATTAATTCGGAGATCTTAATTCGTTTATTAGTAATATTTTCTTAGTTTGGAAGTTGGGTGGAGTTGAGGTTCGAAAGCCCAAATTATTGGGCCTTTTGTTTTTGGCTGCGAACCGTGGACAGAGTTCGAAAATTTTTGTATAGAGAAGTAAATAGTTCCTATCGATGTTTCTGTTTTCTCGCTAAAATATGAATCTAATATACACCTGGTTTTCCTTGTGGTGAATAGACCGATTTTTCTACCTGCTCTGCCGCAATTATCTTGAAATCATTTTTGATTAATTACTTTTTAAGAGGAGCTAATTTAAGATAGCGAAACAATCGCCCTTTCTTAAAAAAATAGCTAACTGAAACTTCTACTTCTGGTCCGGTGAGATATGCTTTGGTGTAAAGATGAATAATACCTTCAGGTTTTAAAACTCGGTAGAATTCTTGAATTGCAGTTCGGACATCCTTTATCAACTCCAAGTGCGATAAGACTACGTGACACCAAGCACCGTCGAAACTGTTGTCAGGAAAAGGCACCTTTTTTAGTTTTTAACTAATACTAAAGATCTTGGTCCTGATATCGTATCCGCATTTACAAAGTTATTTTTTGAAAAACCGTGGTTTTCAAAAATTCCCAGCGTCTCAGGAAACTCATCCTTATCTTCAACTAAAACGACAGGAGAACCTCTTTTCAGATGATAATTCAAAAAGACGGTAGAAGTTCGATGGTGGTATCTCCGGGTGTTTCCATGTATGCATCGCACCACTGATATTTCTGGAATAATACTTCAAAACATGCAGGACATTGGAGCACCTGATAGATTTCGCAAACATCATCGTAATCGCCCGGATTAGATTCAACCCTATCGACTATACGAGAAAACTGGGCAACAATTTCCATTGGAGCATTATTTAAACAATGCCCACATTGTATCTTTTGAGAGAACTTTTTTTTATTAATATTGTTCATAGCCATACTCTTTTTCAGTAGTTTATTACAATAGAAACTATTTAAAATTCCCTAACTATCGTGTCCGATCTTGGCTGCCGGGCTAGAATGTTTTAGTCATTCTATTATACCTCTTACAAAGGTTCAAGGAACATACCACTTTGAAGGTGGAAAATCTCGCTCTAAATCATTGCAATTAATCATTGAAGTCGTGATATAATCATTTCAAGTTGTCCATTGATGTAATAAATATGATTAACTCTAAGATCTCACTTTTTTATAAGTTGGCCGAAGGACTTAAACAACTTAAACTCAAAAACTACGGCAAAGATTTTTTAAGAACTTGGGATAAGACTGAGGACGAAATTAGAGCCACCGCTATCGTTGCCCAGCTGGTTCGCGATCTTTATTACGCTGGCATTTCGTCAAAGGTTTTTAATCAAGAAATTGCTATTTCCATATTTCGAGATAACTCAACCCGCACTAAATACAGTTACGCTTCGGCAACCAGCCTTTTAGGTTTGATAGTCCAAGACCTTGATGAAAAATCTTCCCAAATCGCTCATGGGGAAACGATCATGGAAACGGCCAATATGCTTTCTTTTTTAACTAAAGTTATCGGCATCCGTGATGATAAATATTTAGGAGTTGGCCATAATTACCAACTGGAAGTTGCCAAATCAGTTGATATTGGTTATGAAGAGGGTGTCTTGGCCCAAAGGCCAAGTCTAATTAACCTTCAGTGCGATGAAGATCATCCAACTCAATCAATGTCAGATTTTTTGCAGCTAATCCGCTATTTTGGAGGAGTTGATAAATTAAAAGGTAAAAAACTATGCATGAGTTGGGCTTACTCACCAAGTTATGGTAAGCCGATGTCAGTTCCTCAAGGAATAATTGCCTTATTAAGTCGTTTCGGAGTTAATTTAACCTTAACATATCCTAAAGGTTATGAATTAATTCCGGAGATTGAAAACTATGCCGCCAAACAGGCTAATGAAAGCGGTGGGGCTTTTAAGATTACCAATGATATGACTGAAGCATTTAATGGAGTTGATGTTGTTTATCCAAAATCTTGGGCGCCTTACTTGGTCATGAAAGAAAGAACTAAACTTCTCAAAAAAAATGATAATAAAGGCCTGGAGGAATTGGAAAAACAAACTCTTGCCAATAATGCTAAGTTTAAAAAATGGAGTTGCACCGAAAAAATGATGAGGTTAACTAAAAATGGCAAAGCCCTTTATATGCACTGCTTACCCGCAGATATTACCGGCGTAAGTTGTAAAGAAGGTGAAGTCGATGCCTCGGTTTTTGCCCGTTATCGAAAAGAAACCTACATTGAAGCCAGTTACAAACCGTTTGTGATTGCCTCAATGATTTTATTGACCCAATACGGAGTCAAGACTTTGGATGTTATGAAAAAAATCATTAAAAGGAATCAAAAGTTAGCATTATAAATTTCTATAAATTCAAAAATTCATGAAAAAAAAACTCTTGGTAATTGCTCTGGGAGGAAATGCCATCCAGAATAAAGAAGAAAGAGGTACTTTTGAAGAACAATTAAGTAACGTTACTAAAACCATGGAGCATATCGCCGAATTAGTTGATAACAATAAATATCAAGTAACCATCACTCATGGCAACGGCCCCCAAGTTGGTATTATTATGATACAAAATGCAGCCGCCGCAAAACTGACTCCGGAAATGCCAATGTACATGTGCGGTGCAATGAGCCAGGGGCAGATTGGTTATCTAATCGGCCAGTCTTTAACCAATATTTTCAAAAGGAAAAAAATTAATAAAACTGTTGCTACAATTATCACTCAAACTGTTGTTGATAAGAATAGCCCCGGTTTTAAAAATCCGACCAAGCCGGTTGGTCCTTATTATTCAAAAAAAGAAGCCGAACAAAAAATGAAAGAAACCGGTTTTGTCTTCAAAGAAGATGCTGGCCGCGGCTGGCGTCGGGTTGTTCCTTCGCCCCAACCATTAAGAATTGTTGAGATTGAATCTATTCGGGACATGGTTAAAAAAGGCATTGTTGTTGTTTCTGTTGGCGGTGGCGGCATTCCGGTTGTCGAAAATAAAGATAAACTTTACGGTGTTGATGCCGTAATTGATAAAGATCGAGGAGCAGCTTTATTGGGAGAAAATCTTAAGGCTGATATGTTGATAATTTTAACGGCCGTAGAAAAAGTGTGTCTTAATTTTGGTAAACCGAATCAAAAAGCCATCGATAAATTAAATCTGAAAGAGGTTAAAAAATATTTACAAGAGGGTCATTTTGCCGAAGGCAGTATGAAACCGAAAATTGAAGCGATTATTGCTTTTATCGAAGGCGACCATAAAAGACAAGCTCTTGTCACTCACGCCAATACCTTAAAAGAGGCTTTGGTTGGCAAAAACGGAACTTTAATTAATTATTAATTTAAAAAAATACTTATGAAACATCTCATTTCTCTTAAGGAACAGTCAAAAAATGATCTGCTTACGGTCTTAAAGTTGGCCCAGAATATTAAGGCCAAGAGAAATAGGGGACAACTGACTAATTACCTGCCGAATAAAACTTTAGTGATGTTTTTTCAGAAAAGCTCAACCCGGACTCGTCTTTCCTTTGAGGCAGGTATGACCGAATTAGGCGGACACGGAATTTTTCTTGACGCAAAAACGACGCAGTTTTCTCTAACTGATTTTGGCGATGAAATCAGAGCGGTAATGCGTTATGGTGATGTTTTGATGTTTCGAGCATTAAAAGCAACCAGTGTTGAAAAAGCGGCTTCATATAACCAAATCCCGGTAATTGATGCCTGCTCTGAAAAATATCATCCCTGTCAAGCCTTGGGCGATATGTTAACTATGATTGAACATTCAAACGGTTTAAAAATGATCAAAAAAATCGCTTGGCTCGGAATTGAAAACAATGTTTCTAATACATTAAAGCTGCTTTGCGCTAAACTCGGGATAAAAATTGCTATCATTTCGCCATATACTGATAAAGACAGCGTCGACGAGAAGCTAAACAAAATGGCTGATGAAACCGGTCAGGTAATCTATACTAAAGATGTAAAAAAAGGTCTTGAGGGTGCCCAGTATGTTCATACCGATACCTGGATGAATATGGAGTTTTTTGATAATGGTAAAGTCAAACCAGAGTTTAAAAAGGAATACGACAAAAGAATCAAGACGTTCATACCTTATCAATTAAATGCCAGAATAATCAATAAATACGCCCCAAAGGCCGGTATTATGCACTGTATGCCTTGTCATATCGGCTATGAGATATCCAGAGACGCAGTAGATCATCCAAATTCAATAATCTTTGATCAAGCCGAAAACCGGATGCATATCCAAAAAGCCATAATTATGTGGTTGTTGGACAAGGCTTAACATATAAGTTTATCAGAACATTTTTGACACTTTATAAAGCGGCCTCGCTCTAAACTCCACGTATATACTAAGCTGCGAACCGTGGACAGAGTTCGAACCTATCTTATTGCTAATTGTAATTTCATCGCTATACCAAGCTTAGATAACTATCTACCTGTTGAGCTATAAGTTGGGGGTTATAGGTTTGGACATTTAACAACCTTTCCCCAAAGCCATACTTTTCCATTGCGTTGTCTCCTATAACTAAACATTGATTGGGAAAAGAACTTGCTGGTGCGAATGCCAGTTTGTCAGTGACAATAAGTTGTCCGTCATATTTTCCATCTTTATTAAAATGAATTTTTGTAGCCCCCATCTTGAATGTAATACCACTTTCTTTCAGGTATACAAACGCAGTCTTTCCTTTAAGGAATGTGTCAATAATTTGCCACAATGTCCCTGAGACAATAATAATTTCCAACGAATCTGTCCTCAATTTCTCTTTAACTAACTCTACTGCTTTATTGTAGTTTTCGTTATAAGAAAAGGTTGAAACCAGCCGCTCAATGTGTTGTTGAGTCAAAAGACCAATGAATGGTTTTAACCAAATTTTCATTCTCTCTTCGTAGGGAATCGAGTCGTCTCTACGGATTGAAACAAAATGTTCATATGGGTCTGAAAGATTTATTCCGGCAAATTTTGCCAATTCAAGTTCGAAAGGTGGAAATTTATCACCAACCGATGGTTTAACTATCGTGTCGCTAAAGTCGCTGTAAACTATGTAATTTTTCATAAAGTATTTTACTGAGCAGCGTGGTCTTGAACCTTTTGATCCTTATAACTCAAGTTAATTTTAGCAAAAATGAGACAAATGAGACAGTATAAAAAGGGGGGGATGATATAGTTTGATAATACTATAATCACATTAAGAATAGTTGTAAAATTGGTACGTAAATAATGAGAAACTATAAATATAAACGCAGAATACGGAAAATAAAAAAGTTTGGGAAGAAGTTAAACTTAGTTGTCATCTTTTTAGTTATAAGTTATCTTATCTCCCTAGCTTCTTTCTATTTATATATCCACCTTTCACAAATTTTAATGCCGGTAAATAAGGGTTTCCTGGGATTTGCCATTATTGGCCTAATAGCAGGTTTTGAAGCTGTACTAATTTCGTTGATTAACAAAAGATTTGTCTTAACCGTGGTCATATCATTTATTATTGATTGCCTGGTTGACAGCATCTTGTTATTTTCTACGCTGGGTGTACAGGTAATCCAATTTCTTCCGGGATTACTTATCAGTATGTTTTCAGTTATTGCCCTATGGCAGTTATTGAAAAGAAAATTAATACCCAATAAAGGAATATCTGGTAACAAAGAAAAAGTTAAGCAGAAATATGCCCTTGCCAGAAAGCTAATCAAAAATCCCAACAAAATAACACTGGAGCTGTTTAAGGAAGTATGTGAGGCTCTCCAGGGGATTGATCCAAAAATTGACAGGGTTCTTAAAAAAGCTGACCGAATTTCTCGAACATTAGATTTCTTAAGCGGAGGCGACCCAATCGGATTTATAGTTTGTAATATACAAGTAAAAACAAAAAGGGATAAAGAGAAGAAGGAAAAACTGTTGTTTTTCATTGATCTTGTAAACGATATCCGGGATGAAGTAAACGCAGCGCTCGTGAGGATTAAAGTAGCAAAAGTTGAGAATAATATTGGGTCTCAAAATACTGCGGCCAACTTTGTTACGGCGGCAAGCGGACCGACAAGCATTGCCACCGTCAGCATGGCAATCGTCGTAGCGTCTACTGTCGGGATTGCACAGACATCGGGAATTATTCCTACTACTTCCTTTTTATCGAAAAACGAGCCTCAGATTCAAGAAACAATAAATCCACAGACAACGATCACAGAAACGGCAACACCAGTTCCCTCTCCGGTACTTACCAGTGCACCGACAGCTACTCCAACCTTAACTTTTTCAACTGTCGAGACGACAATTTTTGTATCAGCGCAAGAAGAAGGAACAACGTATAATGCTCCCTCAAGCGGAACGTACAGATTTACGATAACTGGCGGAGCTTATCTGGCAGATCCGGCAAAAGGATGGGAAGCGAAAGTCATGATCTATAAAAACCGCCCAATTGACTGGAGTGGACCAAACAACACTCATACAAACTGGGATTATCTGGTAGGATATCCCGATTCCAAACCGGCACGCGAGGAAGTGGAACAATTAGGTAAAGGACAACGTATTGATATTTTCTTGAATAAAGACGAACATCTCATCTTTATGGTTTTTGATTCCAAAGGCGACTTTGGAGATAACCAGGGTGGGATGTATGTAGATGTTCAAAGAGGAACGTTAACCACCCCAGCATCAGTCGAAGGATTAGAGTTTATATCTTACGCTGAATGTAATCAAACGCCTATAAATACCAATACTCTAAATGCGTTTTACGGGACTTCCCAGAAGAATAGTACTGTGGAAGTGGAGGCGGGAAAGTCATACTGGATAGGAATGAGTGACGGGTTGAATAATGGACAATTTAAAGATGAGAGTGACAAAGGTAAAGCTGAAGCCGATGCTTTCGTTAATGAAGAAAACATTACCTTCTCCGTTACATTAAACGATAGCGAGCTTAAATTAAGTGGAGCTACCAAAATGGAATATACTAATGCTGGTTTTTGGGAAGTTAATGGCTATTATTGTACGGGGATATTAGAAATAGGGTCATATAAAATAGTAGGTACTACTTATCATAAAGGAAATTATGTTGATTCAGCATCATTTACATTAATTGCAAAGTGACGCACCATACAAAACCCTCCAGAAACGGATTGCTGTTATTACCTACACGATTCGTCAAGAACAATACATTGTGCTAAAACTCTTACAGAACATGAGCTAAATATAAAAAAGTATTTAAAATGAAATAAAGTCGAGAACGTAAGACAGAAGATGTGCTTCCGATTCAAATCCCTGTTCTGTATATGCTTATATCCTTATAACCCCGCCTTAAAGGGTGCTCTTCTTCACCACTACAAAGTAGGTCTTTCTGGGTCACAGAAAAAGGATTAGAACGGACGATTTTTGAGGGTAAAAAGCGGTTCGAATTCTCGGTTTTAAAAATGGCTTTTAGCAAGATGCTAAGAACCAAAATACGCACCTCGATCGCTTGAGGTGCCCGTTCTGGCTGGCCGTTTACAAAAAATGTCGAACTTCAAAGTGTTAGCTCGCCTCGCTCCGCTCGGATCGCTTGCTCCGGCGCGGCGCCCCCACCCGCCGCGCCTCCGAAACTGTCGGCTCGTAAAAGTCGCTAAAAGCGACTAAAAGAAAAAACGCAAAAAATTTAAAGTCCTTATTATTAACTCAAATGGCCGCTCTGGTTGTAGTCAACTCGGATTGCTCCAAATTGTCCAAAACGGCCATTAGAAAAGCAATCCGAAACAAGTTAACTACAATTACAATATACAAATATTTTACAAGAAAGATAATAGTCCCATGCTTACTGAAAAATCATAAATGGTTTATAATATAGGAAAGTATGGACTATATTTCTTTTATTTCGCAAATAGCTAAACCTCCGGCCTACAGAGTAGGCTTGGCATTGGATCATCGGTGGGATCAAGCGTGGCGGCTTTTTTATCCGATATTAAATCCAACAAAGCAAGAAATTAGTAGTTTTTTAAATAGTAATTTTGAAATATTAGCCATAGAAACATACTACAAAACAGTACAAGATACTGACTGTTTCTTCGGTTTCGAATACAGCAAAAAATCTTCTTTAAATCATAAATTATTTATCGAAAAATATTTTGAAGTGATTAATAAAACCTTACGCAAACAGTTTAATATTCTTGTCAATCAGTTATCTTCTGAGATGTATAACGCCGATAAATTATTTATGCACTCAGAACCGTCAGAAATTTTTTTGAGTAACCGGTATAGTTTTAAATCCGGTGGGCCGTGTGTTATTTGGAAAAAAGGAGAGTCTAAAAATATCAGTAAAAGCAGCTTAATGACAAAATTAGATGGATATCCAAGTCTTCTTGTTTGCGATGATGACTATACTAGTATTGAGTTTATTTTTAATTCCGACCCGAAACATTGGTTTAGCTATCAGGTGTCAAAAAAAGATAATGATAATAAGTACAGACTAAACTTAGACGAAGTGGAGAAATTATTAAAAATGTTTTTAATACCGACCCATGATTGACGAAAAAACCTGCCGAGAAATGTTCAGGATTGCCAACGACGTTCTGAAAAATGCTTACCCAAACGGAAAGGGGTTTGCAGTAGCTGTTTTAACTAACAAGAAAAACATTTATGCTGGAGCTTCGTATAAATCAGATACATATACTTTGACGATGCATTCCGAAGCAGTGGCACTGGCTCATGCCGCGGTTCATGGCGAAACAGAAATTATTGCGATCACTGGCCCAAACTGCCACATCTGTAAACAGCTAATTTATGAAAATAGTCTGCGTTCTGGAATTGATACTCTGATTATTTTTGAGGAAGAAGGAAAAATAAAGCAAATTCCAATTTCTCAAATGATGCCATATCCCTGGCCAACGGAGCCAACTGAAAAGGATAATAAGAAGTTTTAAACTCATTTTTCGAAGTGTATTTTATTAGAGAAGAGAAATAGGCGATTGCGAAGCAATTGCAAAATCGCGCGCGCAAAAAATAGTTGCCATGATTTAGCAATCATTGCAAAAACTGTCGGCTCGAACTTCTTTTTAAAGGATCGGCGGCTGTCCGCAAGTTTCAAAAAAGGCGGATTTGACGCGCTTTTCGCGGAGGCGAGCGCGGAAAGCACTACCTCCCGACCTCCTTCTTCTCTTTACTGGCTGCGAACCGTGGACAGAGTTCGAAAATTTTTGTATAGAGAAGTAAATAGTTCCTATCGATGTTTCTGTTTTCTCGCTAAAATATGAATCTAATATACACCTGGTTTTCCTTGTGGTGAATAGACCGATTTTTCTACCTGCTCTGCCGCAATTATCTTGAAATCATTTTTGATTAATTACTTCTTAAGAGGAGCTAATTTAAGATAGCGAAACAATCGCCCTTTCTTAAAAAAATAGCTAACTGAAACTTCTACTTCTGGTCCGGCGAGATATGCTTTGATGTAAAGATGAATAATGCTTTCAGGTTTTAAAACTCGGTAGAATTCTTGAATTGTAGTTCGGACGTCGTTTATCAACTCCAAGTGCAATAAGACTACGTGACACCAAGCACCGTCGAAACTGTTGTCAGGAAAAGGCACCTTTTTTAGTTTTTAACTAATACTAAAGATCTTGGTCCTGATATCGTATCCGCATTTACAAAGTCAGTTTTTGAAAAACCGTGGTTTTCAAAAATTCCCAGCGTCCCAGGAAACTCATTCTTATCTTCAACTAAAACGACAGGAGAACCTCTTTTCAGATGATAATTCAAAAAGACGGCAGAAGCAGCAATCGCTTTACCTCCCGAGGGATTCAGTAAAAAACCACCATTGAAATTTTCGGTAGGGACCGACGAATTTTCTGCTAGTTGGCTTAATTCAATAATATCCGCAACCCGAAAATCTCTATCAACTGCCTGTCTTACTTTATTATCTCGGTCTTCATACGGCAAGGCGTTTTCCCCCCAAATTTCTTCATTTGAGAAAAGTAAAAAATGCATTCTTTGGGAAAATAGATGTTTTAACTCAGGTTGTCTATCTATATGGACGACTCTTTCAATCCCGTGCAGCAAAGCCGCATGAACGACGTAAATGCCCATACCCGAACAGACGTTGGCCCACGTCCCTTTTAGCTCTATATTCTGACTGAGTTGTGATAGCAAATCCGTTAAACCGGTATACAGTTTTATTTCAACTGCTGCTTCTAAAGCGAGAATAGGATTCCTAAAAACCTCTGGATTAGGAAAAGTTCCAAGTTTTAAAGGAATCGGCTGGCGTTGTTCCTCAGACATTTTTCTAATTATACGATGTTATGGCCAATTTGGACTCTTTTGAATCTCTTCGTCTATCTTGGCTGCTGGACAGGGATTCCCTTCGATTACACTCAGGGTAAACTTCTCATCCCTGTCAAAACTTCAACAACTTCAGTACTAAAGCACTGAGCCTGTCGAAGTGCTGAGTAGGCCGGTCTGGGCCCTTTCTGTCCTTATAACTCAACAATCCAATTGTATCACCTTGAGGCTAAATCCTCCTCCGCTAAAGCTACGGCGGGACAAGTGAGACAAATGAGACAGTATAAAAAAGGGAAATGATGATATATATATATGATATATTATTAACATTCCATTTCCCTCTAGGTTGTCATGTAATTTTTGTATTCATCTACATAATTTGGAATATTCTTATTTCTGTTTTTAAGTCTATCCTTTAGTTTTTCATAATTTCGCAATAATTCTTCATCTTTCGAACCTTTTATGTTCGATTCTAGCTTTTTAAAAGTAAAAAACGCTTGAACATATCTATATGAATGAAGGTAGCAGTTAGTTAAGTTATTATAACAATAAGAAACTGAATCTTTGTCCCCAATCTCTTTAAAAATTTTTATGGCAGTAAATAAATCAGATATTGATTTGGAGAAATATTGATTGATCTTTTTCAAATCCTTCTTGTTATACCTCAGTAGATCTTTCAATCTGCATTCTGGTAGAAAACGAATTGTCCGAAGCATCCTCTCTATTTTTAGGTCAGAACATCTATTTTGCCAGATAGGTGCTCTATATAGATAAATCATCCCGAGTAACTTTTTATTGTCTGCTACTTTTGCATTCTTTAAAGATTCGATACACAGACGATCGACTTCTTTCTCGCCTTGTTTAATTTTATCGTCAAAATCTTTGTATCCCTGTTTATCCTCTTCAGTCGAAAAATTAAACCAATTTGGTGATAATTTGTATGTTTTTCTGACATATTTCCATCCCCCAATTTTTACCGACATAGTACTTGCCTTCCTCATTTGGAAATAAGCTAAGTTGTCCATTCTTTTCTGAGTCTTTGAGATGTTAATCGCGTTGTCACACAAAGTCATGATCACCTTATAGTCTTTAATTTGATCCAAAATCGACAATAAAGCATCCATTGCCTGAAGTTTAATTTCTTCATTCTTCGAACTTACCAAAACCATAAAGGCCTTAGCGGCTTCTTTTTTGTTGCCTGCATTCATTAAATAAATGGCGTATTTTAATAATTTCTCATCTTCCATAGGTATTTGATTCTAAAAATCAACTCGTTTAGTTTATGCCTCAACACACGAGTCAAAAAAGTGGCACTAAGTGGATATTTACTAAACCAGATTAATTTAGGTTTTGGATTATTCAGGAGATAGTATTTATATGCATGGCTCCTGATCATCCTGTTATGATCTTCAACTCTTGAGTTAGTTGTTGTTATATAGCCTTTAAGATTTTGCCAACTAAATATAGCCATTGTGTCTGGTGAGAGAGTAATAGATAACTCAATTGATTTTTGAGCTAGTCCATAACCATAAAATTTTTGCCACTGTAGATCTGGATTAAACATGATGCAGGGGTCATCACAAGTGATATATTTTGATGAAATGTTTTGTGCACATATAAAGGCAATGTTCATTTTTCTTAAAACATCGGTTATGTCTGGAATAATTTTGAATAAATTTAATTTATGGCTATTAACCTTAAGTTTTTTATAATCTTCAACTATCTTGCTTTTTGTGTTATGCGCGGCATCAAGAGCCTCCATTTTTTCAATTACTTCTGATAAAAACCTTTCTACAGAATCTTTGTGTCTTAAGGTTCTTTGCATTAGTGCACTGATAAAAACACAGAGCACCAGGTGATCTCTTTTGCTTAAAGGAAATCTCTTCTTAATTTTTTTCCGGTATACGTTTGTATATTCTGCTTCAATATTTCCAAGGCTAATTTCAATTGAGTAATCCTTTTTCCCTCCAACATCTATTGTGTATAAATCTTTTGCAAAAAGAACATTTTTGATCTTGTCTATTCTTCCTTTCCGTTTATCTTTAGGGAAAATCCATATTAGTGGTTCTTTATTGTTAATTGAATCTGGTGTTGCAAATTCTTTTAGGTAACATCGTGGAACATAATGCTGTCTTTTTGGTTGATTTATCATCATTCACCTTCCTTCATAATTCTCATCACGTCATTACTACTAATTCCAAGGGCATTCAACATACTTATAGAGGATCCTACGTATTAATTTAAAGGCATTTTCGAACCATACATGGGTAAAACGGGAACCCGATAACAATTTAAGTTGTTTCTTCCTGTCAGCATGAATAATTGCATTTCGATATTTTATTAAATCGTCAATTGTTTTAACTTCCTTATCGTTAAAACCCAATATTTTCATTCCATTAAGAATAAATGGCTTCTTAGATTTTTCGCCTGGGGGAACAAAGATACTTTCCAATACAGTACAGCTATCAATGGTTCTATCATTGTTGGCAAATCTGTCCCTGCTTCGTCTGTATATGTCAAACGCTAACGGTCGTAATTCGTATGCATTCAAAAACTTTCTGTAAAAATCGACAAAGTCTTTGTCCAATTTTTTATCTAAACATTCCTCATATCTTGGTCTTGCATTAGATAGAACAAATCCAGTAAAACCCGAGGCTTTTGATTTAGAAAGTATTGCTGCAGTTCCTACATTTCCTTCACCAAAAACTAATAAGGCAGAGTCAATTTTATTAATCACTTTAATTGCAATTCCAGGGTATGGCTCACTTGCATCATTAGGATCATATCGGTAATCAATTTCTAAAACCGCATGATAGTTTGCCTTTAGGCCATGATCTTCAAAAGCTTTATATTCTTTGGCCAAAAGGTCTGTATTTCTAATCAAAAGGCTCTTTCCGAGAGTGATCGGATCCTTTAATCCTTCTCTCAGTCCATATATGGGCGCCAAAAATGTTTGTTTTTTCATTTTTTCTTTTTATTACTGGGGCTAACAAATTTTACTTTCATTGTGGGCTTCTTCGGGTATTTCTTGAAAAACTCTTTATTTTCTTTAACTAAATAAACAGCGCAGTAGATAGATCCATCTTTTCTTTTAAGATCTCTACCTTTCAATAGGCCTTCTCTTCTAAGTTTGCCTCGCGTAGCTGGATGCAATCCGTAATTTAATTGCAATTGTCATTCTTTAATCCATATTTTGTCGTCGCTGTCATAGGTAAGAGAAGAAATTACCCCTTAAGCATCTCTACATCCATGACAAGAAAGTCAGTTCAGCTCCGATAACCTCACGGTAAATGTTTCCATTAGTGAAAGGACTTTAAAAAAAGTAGCTCGACTTTCATTCTTTTGAAAGAATCAGAAAAACTAAAAGTTTAAAAGGAAAGAAATGAAAATCCACCTTATTATTTCTCTTCTATACTACATTCTGAACCTTCCAGACATTCATAGTATATACTGACTTCTTTCATTACTCTTCCGGGCCGGTTTGAAGAAACTGAAACCCAAATGTTAAGAGTATATCCATCTTTCAGAAAGTGAAAGAAGTCTACATTGACCATTTTGTTGGTTTTCCGTTCTTTGTCTCTGATTGTAGGATAATATGATATTGACCTTAAGTCATAAAGGTAACGAGAGGAATTACTTGGTGGCACAGGTAAGGAGTTTTCTTGACTTATTAAATGTCCTCCTTGATTGTTTAAGGTAAAATAAAAGTCGTCCCAACTTGTTAATGGCCGCTCATGATCCACTAAGGCTTCAATATATAAATATGCCCTTGCAAATTCTCCAACTACTTTATAATTTTTTTTAATTCCATCAAACTCTATTGTCGCTGGTTTGCTGTTTATACAGCCTTCGATTGGACAATCTTTAGTGATGTTTAAGATTTTAATTTTAGGATCAGGGTGATCACTTTTTATCGCATCATAGTCAGGATAGAGTGATGGTTGTTCTGTTTGAAGTTCAGGACTAATTTCGTTGGTAGATTTGATTTTACCAGTGATATAAGATGATGCTATTGAAGCTGCTAAAGCAGCTGAAATTATTAGTCCATAGACAATTAGAAGATCGCTATGTGCTTTAATCTTGTCTATTAAGCTAATGATTCTTTTTTTAGTCTTCTTCATTCCAGATCTTTACCCAGGCAAGAGGGAAAATCTTAAGTATTATACCTGAAAAAAATAATGTTACAATAAAATGTATGGCAATTGGGATTTTTTTCCAGCTTTTCCATAAACGCTCTCTTGTCTTGGTTAACTCAATAATAAGAGCTATGGGAAGTATAAATAAATTTAAGATCTTATTAATTCTGTAAGGAATTAGATTTGGATTTATATCTCTTAAGACATTAAAAACTAGACAAATACAAAGAAGTGTGACGAAAAGGCTTAAAAGGGGCAAAATTTTTTTTAATAAAGAATTATTTCTTACAATCACCATATATCAAGATTTAGTTTCCCCCCGTGACTTTTTGCAAGGTAACAAGGGCTTTTTTAGGCACCCCGGTCACCTTGGGTGCCCGTTCTGGCTGCCGGGCTAGGATTCGAACCTAGATATCATCCTTCAAAGGGATGTGTCCTGCCATTAGACGACCCGGCAATTTATAAAAAATCTCTTTTAGTTTTTTTCTACCTATTCCTGACTTGTAAAACTTTTCTCTTTTTTTTGCTGTTTTGCAATCATTAAATATTTCTGTTTTGATTAAATTCCATGGTTGATATCGTTTTGTAAAGATACTCTTACCATCATTATGTTCCTTTAACCTCCTTTCAATGTTATTAGTACAACCAACATAGGATTTTGGAAAATACCTGCTTTTTAGAATATAAACATACCACATATGTCCTGCTCGCCTTCATCTTGCCTTCGGCAGATTTGGCGAAGTCTCGCTCGCCGGAGGCGAGGCGGACCATTAGACGACCCGGCAATTAAGCTATCGGTTAATTTTACCAATCCGGATTGAATTTGGAAAGTCATACATTTATTTTATAGCCTCTATTTTAGTAAATTTGTTGATCAGTTCCACTAATTTTTCGGGCTGAAAAAGACACCATTCGTGACCGCCTGCTAACAGTTTCAAGTTTGAATTCTTGATTCTTGTATGAATCTCGATTGCCTGGCTATCAGGAAGAATCAGATCTGGTTTTCCCCAAAGAATAAGCGTCGGCATTTCTATCTTTTCTAAAGTTTCTTGATTGCCTGTTTTAACTACTCTAGCCATATACTTAAAAATTCGATTAACGTGGTGAATATTATTTATAGAATAGTAAACTACATGACGAAATCTGGAAAATCCTACTTTTCTTTTTTTTGACTTTCTAAGATAGTTAAATGATGTTTTAAAAAAATAAGCGGATAATTGTAAAAATGATTTTTTTATCGGTATTGCTGCAGGATTAATAAGTATAAGCTTTTTTACTCTTTTGCTACTAATAGCCGTACTGGCTGCGATTCCGCCGCCGAGAGAATGGCCAACTAAGATTACCTTTTCCAGATTAAGAGATTCAATCAATGACGCAAAATACGTTCCGTAGTCATCAAATTCCCAGTCTTCCGGAGGCAGATTGAATTTACCAAATGGCGGTATGTCGGGAGCGATAACTTCGAAATAAACAGCCAATTTCTCTAAAGCCTGACGATAAACCAAAGGGCCTAGGGCTGCTCCATGTAAAAAAATAAGCGGTTGGCCTTTCCCTAATTGATAATAGTTAGTTTTCGCTCCGTTACAAAAATATTCTCTTTCTTTGATGATCATCGGCAGTGATTATAATATAATTAAAAACCTAATAACCGTTTAAGATTTTGTGCAAGCGGTTCGACATTCAAACGTTGTCCCAGACGGCTTTTCTTAAAAGGGGAGTAGTATTTCTCCGTAAAAACAATTTTCGCTTTTTCTTTACCTTTAGTTGAATGATCCCATTTCAGTTGTCGGGCGATATCATCAGGCGGTTTAAATTTCGTCCGGCATTCCTCAGGCGTATTCCCTAAAATATTAACCTTGGGTAAGCAATTGATAAAGCCCTTCGCTTCAAGACAAAAATGAAGATAACCGATTTGTTTCGGGTTAAAGCCCATCAATCGGGCAGCGATAATATCAGCCCGAAGAGCATCAGGCGAGGCTAATGCCCAACCGACTTTGATTGGTTGGCCGGAGATTGGACCGTTACCTTCCATTCCGACAGTGGCGTCGATTATCGACAGGTCGGGCTGTATTTTCTTAATTAGCAGAAAAAGGTTTTTATTAAAAGCTTGATAACCTTGATGTATCAGCGACGTATCTTTTAAAAACCCGGCGGCGATATTTTTTAGACCCAAAGTAACAATACCGTAATTATGAGTTTTCGCCCGGGTTATTGAGATCAGGAAATCGGCACTCAATGCTTCCTGGTATATCTCGACTTTAATTCTCTTTTTAAGGTTAACGTCATAAACAAATACCGGTACCAGATTTCCATTATCAAGAGCCGTTAATTTAACGTTATATTTTTCCGTTAATTTCGGGTAATTAAAATTCTTAAAACCTAGAGCAGCATTCTTACCTGTTTCCATAATCTGAATCCGCTTTTTATATATCGGGCGAAGAAAATCCAGTAAAGCTGTAACTGATTCAATCGGAGTGGCCGCGAGTTCATTTTCGGGGGAGACAAAGTTAACTTTAATAACAACTTTTTCTCTACCGATTAATGCTTTTTCTATATCGCCACGAATTAAATTTAAGCAATTAGTGATATTTTGATAATGATCCGTGCCTTTAGCTAGACAGACTGTTTTGCTCATCTTATTTTTAGTATAGCAAAACTACGGATAAAATTTGTTATAATAACTTCAGAATTTTTCGCAAGCCGGGGTGGCGGAATTGGTAGACGCGCAGGACTTAAAATCCTGTGGGGGCAACTCCGTGCGGGTTCAAGTCCCGCCCTCGGCACCAAGGAAAACAATTAATATTTTTACGGGAGGTTTATGAAAAAAGTTTTAATCACCGGTATTACTGGCTTTGTCGGTTCCCATCTGGCCGAACTCTTATTATCAAAGAACGATTATCAGGTTTTCGGTACTGCCCGGCCTCGCAGTAATACGGAAAATATCAGCCATCTTCTTGATAAAATTAAGATATTTTCAGCCGATATTCTTGATTCCCATTCCATTTATACTCTAATCAAAAAAGTGCAGCCTGACTATATTTTTCACTTAGCCGCTCAATCTTTTGTTCCTGCCTCCTGGACGTCGCCGGCAACAACGATGGAAGCTAATGTCCTGGGTAGTGTCAATTTATTCGAAGCCATCAGGAAATCGGATTTCGACCCGGTAATTCAAATTGCCTGTTCCTCCGAGGAGTACGGTCTGGTTAAGAAAAGTGAACTGCCGGTAAATGAAGATAATCCATTTCGGCCGCTTTCTCCTTATGCGGTGTCTAAAGTGGCAATGGATCTTTTAGGTTATCAATACTTCAAAAGTTACGGGATGAAGATCATCCGGACCAGGGCATTCAACCACACCGGACCGCGCCGGACAGAAAGCTTTGTCTCCTCAAATTTTGCCAGGCAAATTGCCGAGATCGAAAAGGGTCTCAGGAAACCAGTATTGAAAGTAGGTAATCTGGAAGCAAAAAGAGACTTTACCGACGTCCGCGATGTAGTCCGTGCTTATCTGCTTGCTGTCCAGAAGGCTAGACCCGGTGAAGCTTATGTGATTGCCAGCGGTAAAACCTGGCAGATTAAGAAAGTTCTGGAAATGCTGCTTGGGATGTCTAATATTAAAGTAAAAATAGAACAGGATCCCGAAAGAATGAGGCCGTCTGACGTTCCCGTTCTTCAAGGTGACAGCACTAAGTTTAGGAAGGCAACCGGCTGGATACCGCAAATTCCATTTGAAAAGACGCTCAGAGATACTCTCGATTACTGGCGGGCGAGGATGTAAACTAAGTTTTTTTTCGGAGAGTGGCGCAGTTGGCTAGCGCGCACGGTTTGGGACCGTGAGGTCCCGGGTTCGAATCCCGGCTCTCCGACTATTATTTCACTTTGGTAACCATGAGGGCTTCTAATGACGATTAATAAATTAATTTCAAATTTATGGGTTGTAAATCACTGATCATTTGTGCCTCTTTTCATCATAAAAATACGGAAAAAATTGCCGGCGTTATCGGTAAAGAACTTGGAGCGAAAATTATCAGCACTCATGAGTTTAGACCGCGAATGGCGCGTTTTTATAACTTAATCGGTTTCGGTTCCGGCATTTATTTTAAGAAACATCACCAAAAAATTTTCGATCTGGTGCGAAAAATTCCTCGCGACCAGGATAAGCGGGCGTTTATTTTTTCTACCAGCGGCTTGCCCCGAATCTATCTCCTTAATGACTTCCATAAACCTTTAAGGAGGTTACTCCGCTTGAGAGGATATAAGATAGTGGCTGAATTCTCCTGCCTCGGTTGGGATACCTACGGCCTGTTGCGTTTTATCGGCGGCATCAATAGATCCCGACCAAACAAAAAAGATTTTGGAAAAGCAGCCGCCTTTGCCCAGAAACTAAGCAAGATCCTTAAATAGTATTTATTTGCCGGTACTTTTGGTAAAATACGCGTACGGCCGGTAATTGATTATTAATTAAATCGTATGATCACAATTTTCAGTGCTCGAAAAATCCAACAGGCCCAAGAAAAGGAAGAAGAATTGCTGCTTGAAGCCGAAAGAGTAGTGGAAACGCTAACTCAAAATCCGGCACAGGCAACGACGCGTAAGCAGGAAAAGAAAGCAGAGTCCTTCGAAGAAACACCTTTTTCCGAGCCGATTTACAGGCTCTTCTTAAACTATCGGGATTATTACCGCGAACGGTCAAAGAAAACGGAGATTGCTACTCTTTATGTTGATGAAATTGCCTCCCGGGTAGCTCTTTTCTATGAGAAGATCAGAAAAATTGTTGATTGGAAAGAAGAACATCTGGTTCGACGTGCGGCAATCGAAAGAATTCTAAAGCGAAAAATGATTTCCGAAATTTCCGGTATTAGCCTAGTAAGTGGCTTTGAACCGCAAAAGATTGCCGAACCGCTGATACTCGAATTAATCAGAGGCGGTCATTTTCCCAATGGCAAAATACCAAGATCTCAAGTCGCTAAGGTACAAAAGTTATTAGAAAAATACACCTACATCCTCGAAAAAAACCCTCTAGCTAAACAGGAAGCTGTCCCCAAAATTAAACAAAAGATCAATCTTTATACTTGGATGTTGGAAATCGCCGCCTGTGAAGTCGAGGAGCTATTAGCTTCACCTATTAGGCAAAAAGCGCTAATGGAGTGTATGTTTCAATTGATGGATGAAAGAATTAAAATTATACCAGAAGGTGCACTTAGTCAAGAGGAGAAAGCAACACAGTTGTTTATTGCCGTCAGGCGAACTCTTTTCCATCTTGATGATCCGATAATTTCTTACCATCTTCTAAAAAATCGCTGGCCCGAATGGGACGATTTACCAAACAATTTACTTGACCAAATAACTCAAAATATCATCACTATCAAAAATCAAATTGAAAAAAATTTATCTCATTCTCTCTCCAGTACTTTTTTTCGTATTTGTGAAAAATACGACACGCTTTATATTATTTTAGGCGATATTCTCGATCAGTATGAGAAAAAGCCAAGTGATGTTATTCCTACTCTGGGTAAACCCAAAGAACTGACTCAACTAATTCGAGATGCTTACACTAAACGGCTGTCAACTTTGAAGGGACGTCTCTACCGGTCAGCTGTCTATTCGACCCTGTCAATTTTTATCGCCGGCGCCTTATCCCTATTTATTTTCGAGGTTCCTCTGGCTAAATTAATCTATGGCGAATGGAAACCGCTGGCAATGACCATTGATATTTTGTTACCAACTGCTCTAATGGCAATTTTGGTGCTTCTGGTCAGACCGCCTCGTCCGGAAAATCTAAACCGGGTAGTAATAGAGATATTAAAAATTGTATATCGATCGGATGAAAAAGATATTTACGAGATAAGAATGCGAAAGAAAACAAAATCCCTGCTCTGGTTTGTAGTCAGTCTCTTTTACGCGGCCGGGACGATTGCCTCTCTGGCGCTGGTCTTTTGGGTTTTTCGCTTGGCAAAAATTCCTGTCACCTCCCTTTATATCGACACTTTAAATGTCGCCATGATTGTCTCGGCAGCCTTGGTAATTAAGCAAAGAGCGAAAGAATTAACCATTGAGGAAAGAACCAGCTTTTGGGAATTTTCAATAGACATTTTATCCGTGCCAATGGGTAAGATCGGCCAATGGCTATCCAATAAATGGAAAGAATATAATATTGTCAGCGTCTTTTTTATTGCTTTGGTTGATATGCCGTTCTCAACGTTTATTGGCTTTATTGAGAGTTGGAGCTCCTTTTTAAAGGAAAAAAAATCAGAAATCCATTAGGCCACGTAGCCGTGCCAATTGTTTTTACGCTTCGTTTTTTGTAAAATTAACCAGACAATAATATTTTTAATGTCTATAGTGCGGGATTAGTTGAGCGGCCCAACGCTACCCTTCCAAGGTGGAAAGACGGGTTCAACTCCCGTATCCCGCTCCAAAGTTGCGCCCATAGCTTAACGGACAAAGCAACTGCCTTCTAAGCAGTAGACTGGAGGTTCGATTCCTCCTGGGCGCACTAATTGCTTAACAATTTACAAATCCAAGATTTGGTGAGCGTAGTTTAATGGTAGAACACTCCGATGAGGTGGGGTGGGTGTAGCTCAGTAGTTAGAGCGCCTGTCTGTGGAACAGGAGGTCGGGGGTGCGATTCCCCTCACTCACCCCTCCCTACCGGAGATGTTGCGGGTTCGATTCCCGTCGCTCACCCCAAGAGAATTTATGCTTTTATAAGCTGTAGCTTCGGAGATATCCCCAAACGTCTAAATTTCTGATAAAATGAGCTTTAGAGGAGGTGAAGATGGCAAATTATGATGATCCGGCAACCGATGCCTATTACGACCGTAAACTGGCCGAAGATATAAAATGGCAAGCCAATCAAGCCGAGAGGAAGGGCTATCACCGGGTGGCCAAGGAACTCTGGGACGCTTATTACGCCCTGCTTGAGGAAGCCAAACTGGAGGAGCAAAAGAGCCAAGAGGAAGAGCAATAAATCAAGATTAATTTTAGCTAAAAATGTTCCTTCATTCCCCAATTTTCATTATCAGTTTTTTTCATGTCTTAAATGACGGCTTTCGAATTGCCATCATTGCTCTAATCCCGTATCTTGCTAAAACTTTAAATTTAACTTACACCCAGGCCGGATTTTTAGGCAGTTGTTTAGTTGGTATTCAAGCCTTGACTACTTTGCCTGCTTCGATGGTAGCCCGAAAAAAAGGTGACTTAATTGTGCTTCGGGCGGGCTTAATCTGTTATTCTATTGCGATTCTTGCTTTACGAACATCACTTTGGTACCCGATCGCCATAATTATTTATTCTCTGGCAGGTGTCGGGTTTTCCGCCTTCCATCCGATTGGATCAGCTTTTGTAGCCAAAAGTTCACCCCGTAATCAACTCGGGAAAAACTTAGGGTTAATGACTTCTGCTGGAGATTTAGGCAAAATTGTAATTCCGGCTCTGGCAACTTTTTTGTTGACCAAAATTGGCTGGCAACCGACTACCTGCATTCTGGGGGGACTGGGAATCTTAGCCTTGTTTACCAGTTATGGCGCCGGATCCAAGAAAAAAGCTTCCTTTATTGAAACTAAAGTAGAATCAATGAGAGATTTTATCAGAAAAGTTAACCTTGCCTTAATTAAAAGAAAAGCGGCTTTTGTCTATGCCGTAATCTTAAGTGCACTTGATTGCTTCACTCAAGAGCCGATTAATATTTTCTTACCCTTCTTAGCCCTCTCGATCACGGGAAAACAAGAAGCAATTGGTATCGCCTTATCTGCTTATTTTGCCGGCAGTCTGCTTGGAAAAAATTTACTGGGGATCCTGGCTGATAAAAGAGGCAGTTTCTCTTCTTTATTAACCGCTGAAATCGGAATGATTATTTTTTCGTTTCTTATTGGTTTCAGCAAAATATCTTTAATCTTATATATTATTTCTTTCCTTTTAGGGATATTTTCTAAAGGTACTTCACCGGTAATTAAGACTATGCTCGGAGAATCTGTATCATCTACTTCATATAATATTATTTTCGGACTTAGTGAAACTACTGATGCGATTGCCGACGCCTTTTCGCCAGTTTTTTTCGGTTTGATCGCTGATTTAGCTTCTCTCCGCACGGTATTTTTGGTTAATATTTTTTTTATTATGCTGATGATTCTCTTCGGCTTTTCTTACCGGAAAAAGTCTCTTACTATGATTGAAAAATTAACTCATGCCAGGTCAAACTAATTTATACTTATTAATCACACATTAAAAAATAATTATTTAGCTAATTTTAGTTTTGTAGCTGCTAAAAGACAGGCATTGAACAGGTAACTATATATGTTAAAATCTTATATAAATGGCTAAAAGATAGAATTTTTAATCCGCGGTCATAAAATATGACTAAAATGATTGATCTTTACGAATCTACGATTAAAACCAAGGAGCAACTTTTAAAGAAACTTCAAGTTTCAGAAGAAAACGGCCTGTCTTCGACTGAAGCCCAAGCCCGTCAAAAAAAATACGGTCCCAATGAAATCGCCTCGTCAGTAGTTGTTTGGACCCATATTCTTTGGCGTCAAGTTAAATCTCCTTTTATCTCTCTGCTTGTTTTCGCCGCCATCCTGGCTTTATTACTGGGCCAATATTTGGACGGCCTCATGATTTTGATGTTTGTTTTCATCAATACCTTCCTGGGTTTTATTCAGGAATATCACTCAGAAAAAACTCTCCAATTACTTAAACAGTACATCGTTCCCCAAGTTAAAGTGCTTCGTGAAGGATTGATCCAGGCCGTCCCTACCAATAACCTGGTTCCCGGTGATTTGGTTCCGCTGACGGCCGGTGATGCCATTACTGCGGATGTTCGTTTCCTCAAGGCAGATGATCTGCTGGTTGATGAATCGACTTTAACCGGCGAGTCAACACCGGTTGTAAAAACAAGCCAACCGCTGGAAAAGATAGCCAAACAGCCTTTTGAGGCTTTAAATTTAGGTTTTTCCAATACCACGGTTGATGGCGGCCGGGCTCTCGGCTTGGTGATTGCTACCGGAAAATGGAGCGTCTTAGGGAAAATCAGCCGTCTTACCGGTGAGACGATCCGCATCAGCGCTTTTGAAAAGGAAATTGCCGTTTTCAGCAAATTTATCCTTCGCTTAATTCTGGTTACTCTGTCGTTTGTTTTTTTAGCCAATATCGTTATTAAGGGAAGCGCAGTCAATTTCCCTCAACTGGTGATATTTTCCATTGCTTTGGCCGTCAGTGTGATTCCTGAAGCATTGCCGGTAGTGATCACTTTTTCGTTATCTCGGGGAGCATTAAGACTTGCCCGGAATAAAGTGGCTGTTAAACGCCTTTCCGCAATTGAGGATCTGGGCAGTATCGAAATCCTTTGCACCGACAAAACCGGCACGATTACTGAAAACCGAATGGAAGTGGCCAATTTTTACACGCAAGATAAAAAAAACTTATTTTTTTACGCCGGTTTAGCCGCCACCAAGTTCTGCCAAAAACTGAAAGCTCCGACGAATACCTTTGACCGGGCCTTGTGGAAAAAAATATCTCCGGAAGAACAAGAGCAATATAAAGAGTATAAGAAACTCAAGGAGATTATCTTCAATGCCAAACGCCGACGTGACAGCATCCTGATCAAGAAAGGTAACCAAAGAGAATTAATCGTTCGGGGCGCTCCGGAAACGATAATTGGGCTCTGTCCGGGATTAACCGTTAAACGAAAGAACGATTTATATAAATGGCTGATCGATGAAGGCACCCGGAGCCTCCGGGTGCTGGCAATTGCCAAAAGAACAATCCGAAGTCTGAAAAATACCAAAATCGAGCTACTGGAAAAGGATTTAACACTTTTGGGACTGATTTCTTTTGTCGATCCGCTTAAGAAAAGTACTTTAGCGGCGGTCAAGCAGGCAAAATTATTAGGAATTCAGGTCAAAATCTTAACCGGCGACCGGAGGGAAGTTGCCGGATCAATTGCCCGGCAGATCGGCTTAGTAAAATCGGTCGCAGAGGTCATCAGCGGTGAGGAATATCAAAAACTTACCGACGAGAAAAAGAATGAGATCATCGAAGAATACCAGGTTTTTTCCCGCGTTACACCCGAACAAAAATATGACATTATTAATCGCCTTCAAAGAAAGTATATTGTGGGCTTTCTGGGTGAGGGGATTAATGACGCACCGGCCTTAAAGATTGCCAATGTCGCTTTGGTAGTTAATGATGCCGTTGATGTTTCCCGGGAAGCCGCCGATATTTTACTGCTTAAAAAAAGCCTGAAAGTAATTATTGACGGTATCCAAGAGGGCAGATCTATTTTTACCAATACTACCAAATATATTAAAGCTACCCTCGCCTCCAATTTTGGTAATTTTTACGCCATGGCTGTCGTTTCCCTCTTAATCAAAACTTTACCGATGTTGCCGTTACAGATTTTACTCTTGAACTTCTTGTCCGATTTTCCGATGATCGCTATCGCCACTGATAATGCCGATCCTGAAGAATTGAAAAAACCGACTCGCTATTATATTAAAGAAATCGCTCTGATAACTACGATTTTAGGCCTGGTAAGTACGGTATTTGATTTCCTGCTTTTCAGTTTGTTGTACCGGATATCAACGACTATTTTCCAGACCGGTTGGTTTGTCGGCAGTGTGTTAACCGAACTGGTATTTATCTATTCGATTCGAACGAAACTTGCCTTCTGGCGGGCAAAGCCGGCTTCTTTTGCACTGACGCTAATTACCGTCATCAGTGTTGTGATCGCCGTATCCTTGCCTTTTACAGCTTTCGGTCAAGAAATCTTCCATTTTGTCAGACTCCGTACCGGTCACCTGCTCTCAATTTTTGCTGTCGTGGCGGTTTATTTTGTCGTTACCGAAATTACGAAATTACTTTATTACCGAAGCTTCAAAACGGAGAGTTAATCCGCCCGCTCAAGGCAGTATCAGCTTTTCTGGAACAAAGTCAACCAACCATGCTATAATTTCATCGACTATCAAGCGCCCATAGCTCAATGGATAGAGCGGCTGTCTTCGGAACAGTAGGTTGGGGGTTCGACTCCCTCTGGGCGCACTAAGAGGGCCCGTAGCTCAGTGGCAGAGCAGTTGCCTCTTAAGCAATTGGTCGGAGGTTCGAGTCCTCCCGGGCTCACCATTGTAATTCCGAGTTCTTCTGATAAATTAATCCTAAAAAAGTTAATCTCATACATATATTGTTAAAGTTCAAGTAAATCAAATCATGATTGAAAGCTAACGAGATAAATATGGATTACTTATATCATTCTCCTGAAATCATTTTCTTATCTTCGATATAAAGGATTTACTTAAAGCAAAGATTTGATATTTTCAATTACTGCGTAACTATTTACGAATGAGTCCTATAATGTTTGACATTTAGCTATATTTTTGCTATTTTAGGAGATGATGACTTCAGTTGAATTACGTTCTGGTAGCCATTTTGTTCCTGATCAAATTTACCCTGACGATGAGTCTTTTCTGTCAGCTATAGAGCAACAATTTAGTTACAACGACAGGGATATTTTATCTTGTTATCCTTATTCTCAGGAAGATTTGCGCCAGCTACTTTCACTCGCAAGAAAAGCCAGAAAAGCCTTAGGCAGAACTCTATACTGGGATTCACCATTCGAAAGCTGTGGTATCGACGAGTTTCAAACAGTTATTAACACCGCTACCCTGGCAAGTCGGACAAGAACGGGTCCCTGCCTGCCTGTTTGGACCCGGATTAACTCCGAGCCGTCTTACTTGATTGGAGACGAAGGACTTTTATGCCTGGAAATCGGTTGGTATCTGCCTGAACCGGCAAGAATACTTCAAATCGGATTTTCCGTTGATCATCACGGAGACTTGATAATCGGCAAGTCGCAAAGACATTGTTTGGGGAAAAAATATCGACGTTGGCAGAAAACGCCTGAAAAAAGACAAGGCGATATTTTAATTAAAAATCTTCAAACTGATAGCGGTTTTTCTGTTGAAGCTTTTGGTATTTTGGCAGCCACGATGGTTTTCGGTTCCCGTCTCCCGGGGAAAAATGTCTCTTTTTACAAGCTGGAAGAGCATCCTCAGTATCAGATTGGAAAAGCCTCATATAGAATTGGCCAGATGATTGATTTTACCGGTATGTTAAAAAAAATCGGCGTTAATCAATATTCTTTTTGTCAAAATGGCCGTTTTTTCTCCGTACCTCTCTCTGTAATCCAGAGAGCGATTGATTATCACCTCACTGATGATGATAATTTTCCCGACAGGCTGATATATAGGAAAATTCTGACTAACTTAAGTCGAATCCAAGATTCCTAAATCGGTTAATAACCAGCTCCTCAAGCCTTTTTTAGTTTCTGACGCTCCGTAAAAACTCAAAATTCGAGATAGTTAAATTATTTAACCTGATTCTATAATCAAAAGCCAGAATAAATGAATCTCCGTCAAGAATTAACTCTGCTTTGTTTTTCTTTTCAAAGCTTTAATTTCTTCAATAGATAAAGAAGACGGATAATAATTCAACCTAAATCTTTAATTTCCCTTAAGCAAATCCTGGGGGCTAATGAAATTTATGTTTTCAGGCGGATTAAATTTTGTCTCAGGAACTATTTCCGAATCGCACTGATAAGATGTATTAGAATCTTCCCAGGAAAAAGTATCCGGAACGATATCTTGGTTATTATTCTGTTTTGTATCACTACAAAATTTCACTCCGCTGGCTTGGCCTTCCTCCCAAGAATAAACACAATCTTCAAGTAATAAGGAATATACTTTTTTTTCTCCTAGACGAGCCTCTGTAAAGATCTTATTATCCCTGACAAAAGCTGTCCCCTGATTATTCTCGCTCGTTTTCCAGGTACATTTCACTGATTTCCCTAAGGATAAAATGTCTTTCAATTTACCCGGGTAAGATTCCTCTTTATTCTCACTTGGCTGACTTTTTGAAGCTATATCCGTGGTGACTTTCGGTTTCTTGTTAGCGATAAAATTTCTACCTATCAGCAGGCCAAATCCTAAAAAAACAATTATTATGATAAACGGTATAGATTTTTTCATCAATTATCACCTCCCTTCTGTTAAAGAATATAATATAAATAAGTTACTTTTAAAACACTGAAAAATATCAAATTTTATAAAAAACATCTTGACAAACCGCAACAAATTGTGCCAGTATCTATATTCAGGGTAGGTTATATGTTCTTCAAGGGTTTCTGCCCATGAAAAGACTGATTTACTTATTTATCTTCTTTCTCCTAATAACGGTTGATTTAAGTGTTTGTTTCTTCGGTTTGCGGCGTACTACACTTGTTAAAAATTTACCTCAGTTGGTAAATGCCCAATTTCAAGAATTATCCGAAAAAAAAGTTCCGGCGCAGGTCTATGCCGCACTCCCTGAAACAATCGGTGAAATCCTTGTTTCCCTAGAAACTGGTGATGCCCGACCGGTAATCATCGAAAAATACTTGAAAAAATACGGTTCGACTATGAAACCTTACGGACAAATTGCCAAGAAAATTGTTGATGTTTCGGATGAATTAGGTTTAGACTGGCGGCTTTTAGTCGCCATTGCCCAGCAGGAATCAAATTTAGGTAAGAAAATGCCTCCTGACTGTAATAATGCTTGGGGTTATGGTATTCATAGCCGTGGTACTTTGTGTTTTGAAAGCTGGGAAGAAGGCATCGAAAAAGTTGCTCGAGGCATCAAGAAAAAATACGTTGAAAAAGGACTGGACACACCGGAGGAAATTATGGCAAAATATACTCCTCTCTCTTCCGGTTCTTGGGCTTCGGGAGTTAATCAATTTCTGGAAGATCTCCGTCTTGGTGATGTCGAATAACAAAATGTCTGCGGCAACTCTCTTAAAGAACAGTCCATAGAAGCAAATTTTCCCAATAATACTTGACATTTTTAATTTTCTGTGCTAGTATAATTCTAGATCCTAAAGTACGCTTAATCGGTTTACTTTAGGATTTTTTTATACAATAAAAAATTAGCTGCTATTTAGCGGCTAATTTTTATTTATGGCAAAAAAGATTTGTCTTTTATCCTTTATTTTAATCGGCTTACTTTTAAAGACTGATACTAAAACCGTTTATGCTGATGAAATTCTTATCGCCGGAGCGTCAGCGTTTCCCAAAAACCGGCAAGTCGTAAAAAAGTCAGATCTGAGAATTAGTAAATTAAAATACTACTTGGAAAAACATCACTCTCCTCTTGCCGAGTATGCGCCTATTTTTATCCGGATTGCCGATAAATATGGATTAAGCCAACTTGATCTCGACTTCCTGTTACCGGCAATCACCGGAGTTGAATCAAGCTTTGGTCATTTTTATATTCGGGGAACCTACAATGCTTACGGCTGGGCCAGCGGCAGATATTATTTTTCTTCCTGGGAACAATCAATCGAACATATTACCCGGTCATTGAAAAGAAATTATATCGCCAAAGGCGCCGATACAATTCCCAAGATCGGCCGCATATACGCAGAATCACTGACTTGGCCGCAAAAAGTCAACTATTTTGTACACGAGATCAAGTCATCTCCAGCCGACCCTATCTTAAGTTTATAACTTTCCTTTGCTATAATTAATCAAACTGAAGTAAATACGTTTTCGGAAGCCGGGGTGGCGGAATCGGCCCGCCTGCAACGCTTGAGCGTAGCGATTGCGGGCAGGCAGACGCGAAATGAGATTTTATTATACATACGTATTAAAAAGTAGCTTAGATGATAAATATTATATTGGATGGACTCATAACCTTAGAAAGAGATATAAAAAACATAACCTGGGGAAAATTAGGGTAACAAAAAATAGACTACCCTTTAATCTTGTCTACTTTGAAGCTTGTCTTTCAAAGGAAAAAGCGATTCTTAGAGAAAAGCAACTTAAATCTGGCTTTGGAAGATCATATTTAAAACGGACACTTTAATGAAAATGCCGGGGTGGCGGAATTGGCAGACGCGCAGGATTTAGGATCCTGTGGGGGAAACCTTGTGTGGGTTCAAATCCCACCCTCGGCACTACGTAGGAAATTGCAGGCGGTCTTGATTCGCCTCGTGTCGCTTGTCACTAATTCATATTTAATTTGGGGGCATAAACGAACTAGTAATTTGTATGGGGTAAAGAAAATTACTAATTTTTATGATAAAGACAGTTATATTCGATACCGATGGTATGGTTATCCATCGGGAAATGTATTTTAGCCAGCGCTTCTCCGAAAAATTCGGAGTACCGATAAAAAAGGTACTCCCGTTTTTCAAAAATGAATTTCAGCTTTGTTTAGTCAACGAGGCTGACTTAAAACAAGAACTGGCTAAATATCTTGATCAATGGAATTGGCAAAGATCGGTTGAAGATCTGCTTTCGTTTTGGTTTGAACACGAAAGCAATCTGGATAAGAAATTGCTCGAATGCGTAAAAAATTTAAGAAATCGTGGCATGCGCTGTTACTTGGACACTAATAACGAAAAATATCGCGTTCAATATCTATTTGATAATCTTGGTTTGAAAAACTTTTTTGACGCAGTTTTTTCTTCCGCTGAACTTGGTTTCCTGAAACCACAACCAGAATTTTGGTCAGCGATTCACAAACATCTTGGCAAACCAAATAAATCCGAAGTTTTGGTGTGGGACGACGATACGGAAAATGTAAAGTCAGCAAAAAGTTTCGGGTTTCATTCTGAATTTTATTCTAGCTTTGATGCGTTCCAAGACCGTATGAAATCGCTAATCGGTTGATTGTTATTATTGCTAACATAATTCAATTGAATTTCCCGGTCTAAATCCGCACCTTTCTGAGCTGATTTTTTCTCCTGCCTTAAGTTTTTACCTTGCTTTGGAATAATATTTGCTCCCAGTCTGGGGTTTATTATGAACAGATACTTGTTTTTTTGGCCTAAAGAAAGATAAAATAGCAATCAATGAAGATATTATTCCGCCTCTATCAGTGGATAAAATCACATCCGGTTAAAGTAGGTGTGATTATACTTCTAGTTCTTGTGGCAACAATTTATCTACCCCGGAAAGTAAAGGCAATCCTTGCCGGCCCCGAATCCGAGTATGAAACTGTTAATCCCCGAAGTTCAGATTTAATCCAATCGGTTGATGTTTCCGGAACTGTCAAGGCAAAAGAACAGGTAACCTTAAAATTTCAAACTTCGGGTGAACTTGCCTGGATCGGGGTAAAGAAAGGCGATCACGTAAAAAAATGGCAGGCAATCGCTTCTTTAGATAAAAAAGACCTTAAGAGAAGTCTGGAAAAAGAAGTTTATGATTACCTGAACGAAAGATGGGATTTCGAGCAGAGCCATGCCGATAACAAGACTTCCGGTTTACCCTTGGAAAAATCCTTACTCACCGAAGCTGCCAAAAGAATACTGGAAAAAGCTCAATTTGATTTGAATAAGACTGTTTTGGATGTTGAAATAGCTCAAGAAGCCTATAATCTGGCGACTATTTATTCACCGATCGACGGTCTGGTCACTAACATGGACACTGTTATCGCCGGGATCAATATTACACCGGCAACCGCTACCTTTACCGTTGCTAATCCGGAAACCATGATCTTTGAAGCCAACGTTGATGAGGCGGACATCGCTCAGGTAAGAGTCGGCCAAAAGCTCATTATCAATCTGAGCGCTTACTCCGATCAGGAGTTAACTGGCGAAATCAGTAAAATCGACTTTACCTCTACCACTACTAGAGGCGGCGGAACTGCTTTTTCTATTGAAGCCCTGCTTCCCGAAAACAATGATTACAGATTTAAAATTGGCATGAACGGTGATGCCGAAATCATTATCGCTGAAAGAGAAAATATTCTCAGCTTACCGCTTGACGCGATTGAAGAAAAAGACGGAAAAACTCTGGTAAAAATTATTACCGATAAAAAAATTCAGACGCTGGAAATTAAAACCGGAATCTTCAACGACAGCCGGATCGAGATAATTTCCGGTTTGGCTGGTGATGAAAAAGTAATTATCGGTGAAAAGAAAAAGCCGGCAAAAAAATAAATAAATAATATGCCTCTTCTTAAGTTAGTCAATGTCTCCAAAGTCTATCAAATGGATGGAGTATCGGTCACGGCACTTGACCGGGATGACTTTGAAGTCGAGAGCGGAGAGTTTGTCGCTATTATGGGTCCCTCGGGTAGCGGTAAATCAACTCTCATGCATCTGGCTGGCTGTTTGGATACTCCCAGCTCAGGAAAAATTATCTTTAACAACCGGAACGTATCCAATTTAAATGAAACCGAACTGGCAAACATTCGCAGTCGGGAAATCGGTTTTGTCTTTCAGAGCTTCAATTTGATCCCTCGTATGACTGCGGTAGATAATGTTTCCTTGCCCTTAATCTATGTCGGCATGAAAATGAAAATCAGAAAAGAAAAAGCTCTGGCTGCTCTGGAAAGAGTCGGTTTAAAAGACCGAATAAATCACTTTCCCAATCAACTTTCCGGCGGCGAGCAGCAAAGAGTGGCTATTGCCAGGGCATTGGTAAATAATCCGAGAGTGATTATGGCCGACGAACCCACCGGTAATTTGGATACAAAGTCAGGTCAAGAAATCATGGCTATTTTTACTTCTTTAAATCAAAAGGGGATAACTATCGTTATGGTTACTCATGAAGGAGAAATTGCCGCCTTTGCTAAAAGAATCGTCCGTGTCCGGGACGGCAAAATTATCTCCGACAGCCCGACAACATGATTGAATTGAGTGAAACAATAAAAATTGCCTTTAGCGCTCTTAAGGCAAATAAGACGCGGTCTTTTTTAACCATGCTGGGTATTGTTATTGGAGTTAGCTCGGTAATTCTACTGCTTTCAATTGGCACTGGACTTAAAAACTACATCACTAAACAATTATCAGAGCTGGGCTCAAACACAGTTTTTGTAATGCCGGGAAACATTGGTCTCGGTTCGGATGGTGGTAACACCGGCAGTACCCCGGGAGCGGGCGCTGCCTTACCCAAATTTACCGAGCGCCATTTGTCTAAACTGAAAAGCAAGGCTAAAACGATAAAATATATCATGCCTTACATCGAATCCAACGCCAGTCTTAAATACCAGAGCAAAACTCATATCACCCAATTATCCGGAGTCGGCAGTGAATACCCGGAGATCAGAAATCAGAATGTAATCGAGGGCAGTTTTTTCACTCCTTCTCAAGAAAGAAGCAGCAAAAGAGTAGTTATTCTGGGCACAAAAGCGGCTGAAGAGCTTTTTGGAAATCAAGACCCTATCGGTAAAAAAATCACCATCTCCGATCAGCGATATACCGTGATTGGCGTACTCGAAGAAAAGGGTGGCTTTGCCGGTGTCAGCTATGACGATCTGGCATTTGCCCCCTGGACTACGGTGATGGATTTAAATGAATTGGAATATATACAATCCTTTTGGATCGTCTCTGAAAGTGCGGAAACTGTCAGCGAAACAAAACAAGAAATCGAAGATATCTTACTGGAAGACTTTGAAAAAGAAGATTTTTCGGTTTTAGACACTAAGAGTCTCTTAGATACCATCTCTTCAATACTGAGTGTTTTAACTGCCGCCCTCGGTGGCATCGCTGCCATATCACTTTTGGTAGGCGGAATCGGCATAATGAATATCATGCTCGTTTCCGTCACTGAAAGAACCAGGGAAATTGGCTTAAGAAAGGCAGTTGGCGCTCCCCCCAGAGCGATTCTTATCCAGTTTATCGCCGAAGCGGTTATTTTTTCTGTTTGTGGCGGCTTAATCGGTATCATAATCGGCGTTCTCGGTTCTTTGGCAATTAATTATTTTATTCAAACAACGATCGCTCCTTGGGCGATAATTCTATCATTTGGAGTTTCCTCACTGGTCGGCATTATTTTTGGCGTCGCACCGGCAGCAAAAGCTGCCCGTCTTGATCCGATTACCGCCCTACGCTATGAGTAGAATGAAAAACATCCTGTCAAAAATTGTATCTTACCTTCTTATTATCTTTGGTTTTTATCACATAATACTTTCGGCAGTATCAATTTTTTTCATCTATCCAATAATATTCCATACAAATGAATACCACTCTTTCCAGATCCAAGAAGGATTAGTTGAAAAAGCTATCATTATCTATGTTTCAACCGTAATTGATGGTTTTTACGGAATCGCTTTACTGGTAAAACCGACTGATCAAATTAAAACTGTCCACATTTTAGCAGGACTTTTTATCTTTGTTTTTTCGATTTTTTTTATAACAAAAAGTAAAGTTACTAACGACCCCTTATTTATCTTATTTTCTTATCTGTATAATAAGCATTGAGTTTCAGATTCTTACCCTTCTGGTATTTTGACTTTATACTGTATAACTTAATAATCTTGTAAAGATCTTATTTGGTTAATTTTGAAGGAAAACTACAGTCAACTCGACGTAATTGACAAGCCAGTTAAAAAAAGTCTAAACTAGAGCTAATGAGAAGTCGTTTAATTGCTGCCCGATTGGTTCTCTGTTTGTTTTTCGTTTACGTTTTCTTTCTCTGTTACCGGCCTGTAATTTTTGCGCAACAAGAATCGCCGACCGCTATTCCTTCTATAAACCTGATTGCCAGCCCGAATGAATTTGATTTTGAAAAGGCTTATCGGGACTATGTTCAGGTATATAATTCCTACGTTCAAGCTCATAAAGAATATTTGCTGGCAAAAAATCAGTATGAAGCCTATAAAACTTTAACGGCAAAAACGATTGCTCTTGAGCAAACCATTAGAATGCTTCAATCACGGGATGAGGTAATCGCCGCTTTTTTAATCACTCTTAGAGCTAAATTGGCAGAGGAAACTAATATTGCCTCAAGCAAACTTAATGTCTTGTATTTACTACTCGACGAAGAAATTACCTGGTACCGCCAGCATCGGGAAACATTAACCAGCGCCGGGACAATTCCCGATCTAATCAAAATCTCTAATCTTGCCCAAAGCCGGTACAATAGAACTGAATCATATATTTATCAATCTCTCTTAGAAATGTTTCTCTATAAAGAAGATATATTTCAAGACCTAGTAGCGCGTCAAATCGAAGTTATTGATGATAAAATAATCGAGATTCGCAATCGAGCCGATAAAGATACCTCAACTATTGAACGCTGGTTGCTCGAAGCCAAAAACCGCAAATCCAGAAGTGAAGAGAAATTTAGCGAGTTAAAATCATATACCATAACTGAGAAATTAAAATCATCAGAAAAAAACCATAGTTTCAACGGGTCAGTCTATGTTATTGAACAAGGACACCAGTACTTGAAGGAAACGCTTGGTGCATTAATCGAAATTGTCAAGGAGATAAAACGTGGCGATTGAAAATACCAGCGATGTAATTCCCAGCCCGGTAATAGAAGGGGATTCAAGCGGAAAAAAAAGTTTCCGTCTGCCTGATTTCTCAAGAATTGGCTCCTTTTTTAAAAAAATCTCACCTGATAAAAAAATACCACTAATTTTGGCTTCTGTTTTAATTTTTGTAGTAATCATATTGGTAATTTTAACTAAATTTTCCAAAATAGAAAAACCAAAACCTCTTCCTCTCGTACCGACCGAGATACCGACCAGAGAACCAACCATTGCCTCGGCTTCGGCTTATGCCAGCAGTTCAGCCATTCTTAAAATCGAAAAGGATCTTGAAGACTTAGATTTGGAATTAAAAAAAGCCAATTTCCGGGAATCTTCTTTGCTGCCACCCAATATCGACTTAGATGTCAAATTTGAAGTCACCGACTGAGACTGTTGAATATTTTTTTTCGCACCGTCATCCTGAGATCGAAGTTTCGACCGAAGCATCTAGCGATAGCGTAAAATACGGTCCGATTTAATCGGACCTAGATTCTTCACTTCGTTCAGAATGACATTGAATTATTCAACAATGTCACCGACTGAGAATTGATTTTGGTTTTTCTTCGGGTTATGATAGAGGCATGAATTTGCCTCAACTTGACTTTTACAAGCCGCTCGCCGAAAGAATCCGGCCGGTTAATCTTGACCAATTCGTCGGTCAGGAGCACTTGGTCGGCCAGGGTGGAATTATCAGAAAATTTATCCAAAAAGGCGATCTTTTCTCACTGATACTCTGGGGACCGCCCGGATCCGGAAAAACAACCCTGGCACGAATTATTGCTCAGACCACAAAATCAGATTTCATTGAATATTCAGCGGTCAGTGCTAAAAAAGCAGATATCAATAAGGTAGTCGAAGGTGCTAAAAAAAATCTAGTTGGTTTTAGCCGTAAAACAATTCTTTTTATTGACGAAATTCACCGTTTCAATAAGGCCCAACAGGATGCTTTCTTACCTTACGTGGAAGACGGAACGATTATCTTGATCGGTGCGACTACTGAAAATCCTTCGTTTAAGGTTATCGGACCGCTGCTTTCCCGCTGCCGAGTTTTGACTTTAAGCGAACTTGCGGAAACCGATCTCTTAGAAATTGCCAAAAGAGGAGAGAAGTATCTTAAAATTAGCTTGGAAAATAATGCGAGTAAATTCTTACTGCAGATTGCAAACCACGATGCCCGTCAGGTATTAAATATTATTGAAATCGCGAGTAAGTTATTTCCTAAGACTAAAAAGATAACTGTCTCACAAATAGAAACAGCCGCGCAGAAAGAAAATCTCTTCTATGACCGGGCAGGCGAGGAGCATTACAACACCATCAGTTCATTTATAAAAAGCATGCGAGCTTCGGACGTCGATGCCGCCCTTTATTATCTGGCCCGAATGGTCGAGGTAGGGGAGGATCCATTGTTCATCGCCCGCCGGATGGTTATCTTTGCCTCTGAGGATATCGGCATGGCCCAACCAACCGCCCTGGTGGTCGCCAACGATGTTTTCCGGGCTTGTGAGACCATTGGCTACCCGGAATGCCAAGAAAACCTGGCTCACGGTACAGTCTACCTGGCATTGGCCAGAAAAGACCGCTCCGCCTACGACGCCTATATGGAGGCTTTAAGTGATGTAAAAAAGTACGGCAACCTTCCCATTCCGCTCCATCTAAGAAACGCTCCCACGAAACTGATGAAAGAATTAGGTTACGGAAAAGGCTATGAAAAATATCCTGATAAGGATAAAAGTCTTTTACCTGATAAAATAAAAGGTAAAAAGTATTATAAATCTTAGGTTCGGTTTTGAATTTCTGCTTCTTGACATATACCCACATTGTGTATATAATGACTTTACTATGAATAACACTACACTAATTAATATCAGAACTGATACCGAAATTAAAAACCAGGCTCGAGCAGTAGCTGAAAAATTAGGCCTGAGTTTAAGTGCCATCATTAACGCCTACTTAAGGCAATTGATTCGCACGAAAAGTGTTTCTTTCAACCTAAACGAAGAGCCTACTGATTATCTTTTACAAACTCTAAAAAACTCTAAAAAAGATATTAAAGTGGGTTTTATTTCTCCTGCTCTTGACAAAGCAGATGAAGCCATAAAATGGTTGAATAACCCTAATAGAAAGTATGCGAACCAGCTTTAGCAGAAAATTTGTCAAGCAATACACCCAGGCACCTAAAAAAATCCGTTCTGCTTTTGACAAAAGACTTGGGTTTTTTCTCGAAAATCCTTATCACTCTCTTCTGAACAACCATTCGTTGACTGGAAGTCTTAAAGGCTACAAAAGTATTAATATCACTGGCGACTGGCGAGCAATATACTCAGAACACAAACCTTCAATTGTTATTTTCGAGACACTGGGCACTCATAGTCAGTTATACAAATAAAATCCTCAAGTGCGACTCGTAAGAAAAGTTCCAAAAACAGGCTACAAATTTTGTATAAAATCTGAAAAAATTAACGAGCTTGTTGACCAGCCATTATTAAGATGATCATATTTTGCATTAGTGAAATTCATTCGCTTCTAACCCTCAATCTGCAATTGCCTACAGTGAATCCGTGATATAGAATATAGGCAATGAAAAATAAATTCCCGAGGAGCGTAGAGGTAGTTGGTTCAGCGATTATTGAAAACGAAGAAGGCCAAATCTTACTGACCCAATCCCCAAAATGGAGCAATAAGTGGACAATGCCTGGAGGTCATATTGACCCTGGAGAGAAGGTTTCTGAAGGTATTACAAGAGAGGTAGAAGAAGAAGTCGGTCTGAAAGTCAAATTTATTGATGTAATTGTTTGGGGCGAACTAATTGATTCAAAAGATTTCCATCGTCCAGCACATTTTATTTACTTTGATGTGTATTATAGGTTAGCAGGCGAAAAAGTAAAGCTTGATGGTGTAGAAATCAAGGCATATAAATGGCTAACGCCAAAAGAAGCTCTTAGTTTGAATTTGGCAGAAAGCTACTCTGACACTATTCAAAAATTTATTGAATATAAGAAAAATAGAAAATAATTGATGAAGTTGCTTTTGATTTATATTAACTTATCTTAGCAGAAAACTTATGAAGCTTTACCGATTTAGTCCGATTAAAAATGAGACCCAACTTTTAGAAGCTATAAAGCATATACATTTTGAGTGCTACAAACTTTGTAAGCAGTCATTTAGAAAATATTTGCCCAATGCAGGAAATATGGGAGTATCTTGCCACTACGAAGGCGAATACAAAAAACTTATAAAAATACGAGAAAGACTAACTGAGAAATCGGAGATTGTAAATCAGAAATACTACCGACTCCGCAAACCGATTGTCATTCCTAAAAAGGGTGAGGTTCCAGAAACTACTTACACCTATCTTTATATTCGTAGACCCGACCCCTATAGATACCACGTAGGCGATGTGGATTTTTACTTAGAGCCTGAAAATTATAAAAAGCTAAAAGAAGAAATGCTTAAAGGCAAAAAAGTTAAAGGCGCTAGGGTATTTGATAGACCTGACCTTGATATGATAGAGCTTTAAGTGATGTAAAGAAATACGGAAACCTGCCAATTCCGCTTCATTTACGAAACGCACCTACCAAATTGATGAAAGAATTAGGATATGGGAAGGGTTACGAAAAATATCCTGATAGAAACAAAAACTTGTTGCCTGAAAAGCTCAAAGGCAAAAGTTGCCATATTTTAATATAATTACATCGATATGGCTATGGAAAACCGCGAAGGAGAACCATCTGTAGGCCATGCTATAGTCGTAAGGAACTTTCGAGATGAAGGATTTAAAGAAATCCATCTTGCAGCAGGCGAGTCGGTGCTGTGTTTAACTGATGGTTCTATTGTTTATTCCAATGAGAAAGCAGTAACTGAAGATTTGAACCGACTTCAGCACCAGACAGAGCTGTTAGCCCATCATTTTTTATCTGGCGGACTTTATTTTTCTAGTCCTTTACTAGGACAAGAGGGAGCAATAGGAGCAAATACTCCGCACCAACAAAGACTATTTCCCATCAGAGGCCCAGAGAGTTTATTCATTGTTGGTTGGGATGAGACTGAAGAAATGTTAAAAGTTAGAGTACGCGAAGAACTAAAAAGAGGAAAACGAATTTTTAAAGCCCCTTTAAACTGAAAAAATGAAAAAAAACCAAAAATACATCGCTATGTGCGGCTTGGATTGCAGTGCTTGCGCTGCCTTCATCGCCACCCAAACTGATGATGACAAGTTGAGAAAAAAAACCGCTGAAGATTGGACGAAAAGATATCGTACCGACAATAGGAACCGTCCACCGGTTAATCCTAAAGACATCAACTGTAAAGGCTGCTTATCTAATGGTCCAATATATTTATATTGTCACCAATGCAAAATTAGAAAATGCGGATTTGCTAAAAACATTAAAAGCTGTAAACAGTGTCAGCTCTATAAGTGTGAAAAACTCCTAGAATTACAAAGCCATTTTTTCTAGTTTGCTTTATTTGATCGCTGGCTGAAAAAAGAAAATCTAGCCCGTGCTTAGTTTTTCAATTAAAACCGTTACCGGTCTCAGCCGGATCAATTTAAATAGAAGAATATAAATAAATCAAAAAGGGCAATCTAATTAACTGCTGTTAAATTACACTTTATATTTACCTATTTCTTTTCATTAAAGCTCTTGTTATAGTGAAGACCAATTATTATTAAATAAACATAACCATGCCCGAAACAAAAAAAACAACCCGGCTTAAGTCAGTTAAGAAAGATAACAATTTAGAAGTTAGTCTTGAAAAATCCGTCAGCAAAAAGAGACACTTCAGATCATTAGGTTTGATTCTTCTTATTTTGTTAATTTTAATCGCTTTTACTTTAGGGCTTAAATTCAAGGGGCTAGTTGTCGTTTCTACCGTAAATGGAAATCCGATTTACAGCTGGGACTTGGCCATACGTATTTACCAAAATTACCTGGCCCGGTCTCTTGACGAGATTGTTAATGAAAAACTGATCGAAGATGAAGCTTCAAGTCTTGAGATATCGGTAAGTCAGGAAGAGGTCGATTCAGAAATCGAACGCGTAGAAACGGAGTTTGACGGGCGCACTAAACTTATGGAGGAATTAGAAAAACAATTTCTTTCATACGACCAATTTATCTATCGTGTAAAACTTCAGTTAATAATCGAGAAGATCTTGAAGAAAAAAGTTGCCATCACCGACCAGGAAGTAGCAGCCTATATTCAACAAAACAGCCTCCAGATGGAGGCGACAACCGAGGCAGATCTGGCTTTAGAAGCCCGCCAAATGTTAACAAGTCAAAAGATGAATGAAATTTACAGTAGTCTTTTTTCAGACTTGAGAAAAAAAGCGGCTATTGAAACTTACATTAAGTTATAAAACATTGATCATTCGGTTAGAATTAGAAAAATAGATTATTTTCTAATGAAAAAACGGAAATATTTATTTATAGTCTTATGTCTGTCTTTGGTATTAAGCAAGCTGACCGGCTTTAAATTTTCTTTGTTAACCGACTGTTCCTGCCAAGCAAAAGATAAGCAGGAAGCAACTCTTTCTACTATCTCAAAAAAAACATTTCAAGATGAAATTACTTTTACTGCGACTCCTTCTGTCTTCCAGTCGAAAGACACTGCCGTCAGCACTTCGGTAAACCTGGATTCGATGAACGAATTCAGACATAGACTGGAAACAAGAGTGACTTCGCTCGAAAAAAAGATTCAATCAAGAGAAGCCTTCCAGAAGAAGATTGCTGAAAAAACCAGAATCAAAATCGAGAAACTGTTTAACAAAATGATCGACAGGTTCGAGCACGCCACTCTTAAAATCAGAAACATACTTTTAAAAATTGAGTCAAGGCTGGTTAAAATCGAAGACAACAATCCAAATGCCAATACCGGAGAGATTAGAGAAAGAATTAACCTAGCCCGGGAAAAAATTATTGAACTTGAGAACGCCATTCAGAAAACAAAGGCCAGTTTGGATATAATTCTAAAAAGTGAAAAACCTGAAGAAGATTTTGCTTTAGTCGTTGACTTGCTGAAGGAAGTAAAAAATAATCTGATTGAAATCAGGCAGTTATTAATGGAAATTGTTCAAGACCTAAAAAGTTTGTTGGAAACAGTCAATCCAAGCACAGAAAGTGAATAAACTATGGAACCGCAGATCAAAGTAGAAAGCGTAATCGAAGATTATCAAGAAAAATCAAGCGCCATCAAGACTTCAAATCCGGCGATAGAACAAAAAAAAGGTAGCTCTTTTGATAACTTTTGGTACCTTTTCTTTTTAGTCGGATTAATCTCGCTGATAATAACGCTTTTTCTCTGGTCCTCTAATCAAAAATTAAGACATAAAACGAGCCAAGATTTCTACCGGCCGGTACCCCCGGTGAATACTCCAACTCCGACTATAATTCAGGTTAATGACCAGCAACAACCCGAAGCGGAATCTGACGAAATATCAGTTATCGAAAATGATCTGAAGGAAACGGATCTGTCTCAACTTGACCTGGAATCGGAAGAAATCAGCCAAGAGCTAAAGCTGCCTTAATTTAACAAATGGACCAGTATCCTTTTTTCATTGACCGAACCGACGCGGGAAATAGGCTAGCGGAAAAACTAACTTTTTTAAGCCAAGAGCGCTTGGTAGTTCTTCCTATTCTTAATGGCGGAGTCCCGATAGCCGCCGAAATCGTCAAGAAATACAGTTGCCCACTTGATATTCTGCTGGTGCATAAGCTCCATTATCCGGGTAAACCCGAGTTCGGCTTTGGCGCGGTAAGTTTTGACGGCACTATCCTATTAAATCAAGAGGCAATCAAAAATCTTAGCTTAAATTCCAAAGAAACAGAATTAATTATCAAAGAGGCATTTTCCCTTCTAAAAAAAAGAAAAGAGGCGATTATCCAAAACCGGCTACCCGTAAATTTATTTTTTAAAACCGCGCTCATTGTTGATGATGGTTTGGCTACCGGTTACACCATGCTGGTGGCTATTAGAGCGATCAAAAAAAGAGGTCCGAAAAAAATCATTGTGGCTATTCCTGCTGCTTCCCACCGCGGTCTCAATTTGGTTAAAAATGAGATTGAAGAAGCGGTTTGCCTTTATACCCACCCCGAACACTATCCGTTCAAAATCGCTGCTTCGTACCAAAAATGGCATACTATCGAAGACAAGGAAGTCAATCCGCTTTTAATAGCCCGCTTTTAAAAAACGCCAAGATGCTTAAATTAGTCTTTCATGAAAAATATTTAAAATATGATTTTGGCCCAAACCATCCTTGGAAATCAGAAAGAAGCCTGGTTTTTTTTGATAAGTTAAAAAGATTAGGTATCAAATACGAAGTTATCGTACCGCCAAAGGCAAGGGACAAGGACATTCTTCTTGTTCATGATATCCATTACTTGCAAAAAGTCAAAAAACTAGCTGCGGCGAGTAGTTTCTTATCAGCGGATACTCCTCTTAACAACGAAATTCTCGAAGCGGCTTATTTCTCAGTCGGCGGCTCGATTAAAACCACAGAGCTTGCCCTCGATGGAGAAAAAGTGATTAATCTGATGGGCGGTTTTCATCATGCCGGAATTTACAGTAGTTCCGGTTTCTGTATTTTTAACGATCACGCTATTGCTGTGCGCAAGCTCCAAAAAGAAGGTAAAATTAAAAAGGCAATGATTTATGATTTGGATGTTCATGCAGGACAAGGCACTCAGGAAATTTTTTACAATGAAGCGACGGTTTTTACTATTTCCCTTCATCAAGATCCGTCAACCACCTATCCGGGAATTGGCTATGCTGAAGAAAAAGGCGTCGGAGTAGGTGAAGGCTATAACCTCAATGCTATTTTATCGCCCGGGACCGGAGAAAAAAAGTATTTGAAGGCTCTTGACCTGGTTATTCCTCTGGCTAGTAAATACTATCCTAATTTAATTGTGCTCGTTCTCGGTGTCGATACCTATAAGAAAGACCCTTTGGCTCACATTAAGCTGGAAATTGACTCTTTTAGGAAGATCGGCGCCAGATTTAAAAATTTTTCCAAATTAGCAATCATGTTCGCCGGCGGGTATAGTCGTAATATTGCCGATCTTTGGGTATCTTTTTTAAAAGGTTACCTCTGAAGAATAATCAGAATTTTTTCCGTTGTAATCGATACCCGTTATAATGAACTTCTTTAATTTACCTCTTGAAAAGTTAATTTACATTTGGTATATTAATGTTCTTTTAATTCCAGACGAATAATTATTTTCAGGACATGTTGTGGGAGTAAAACAATGCATATGATACGTTACAAAGTTTATCATCGACAACTCAGACAGATTTGCGACGTGATCGTCCGTGACAACGAAAAAAGATATGTAATTTTAGAATACCTCGATAAGACCGTCTCTACCTATCCTTACGGTGTAACGAAAAAAAGAATCAAAGCAGAAATGGACGAGGATTTGAAAACAATTCGCTTTGCCGAAAGGTATGATCGGCAAAATGACCCGCTTTATGATGGAGATATAATTGAAGAATATGATTTTTTTACCGGCCGGAAATGGCTTGGCTTGATACGCTGGGACAAAGAGAGAGGTCAATTTATCGAAGAAGTGACAAAAACTCCCTTAACGGCATTAAGACTTTCTTCAGTAAAAAAAATCGGTAATATTTTTGAGGAGCCGGACTTAATCAGTCTTTTCAACGCCGGGGAATCTTATAAATCCGAAGGCGAAACTTGAGAAGTGGGCCCTCATCCACCCGGAATATATCAATCCAAGTTGACAAACCCGTTTCAGATTGTGTTAAAATATTATCGTCATGACTGAAAAAAAGAGTGCGTCAAAGAAAGGTCCGACTAAGTATCAAAATCCGAATGCATTTAGACGTAACCTCCAACGCAGAAATCCGGCAATTGACCAAAGAAGAAAAATTCCGGTTACCCAACACCGCGCTTAAAAACCATCCAGCTATCAATTATTAACCCGACGCATGACCCCGGTTGTTATTATTCATTATCACGAAATTTCCCTTAAGGGTAAAAACCGGCCTTTTTTTGAAAAAGTACTGACCGAAAACATCAGGAAATTTACCAAGGAGAATAAAGTAACCTGCGATTTTGGCCGCCTGGTTATTATCCTTGATAATGAAAACGAATTCACCAGGCTGAAGCCGATACTTAATCAAGTTTTAGGCATCGCCAATTTTTCGCTTGCTTGGCAGATTAGCAAAGATATGGCAAGGATTAAAAAAGATGTCCTTCGGTTAATTAAAAAGAAAAAATTTGCTTCCTTCAAGATTAGCGCCCGCCGGTCTGATAAAAATTTTAAGTTGACCAGTCCCTTAATTAATCAAATAATCGGTCAATTGATAGTTGATAACATGGGCGTTAAGGTTAACTTAAATCAACCTGAATTGGATATCAATATCGAGATTGGTTCTAAAAAGGCCTTTGTTTATTTTGCTAAAAATCAAGGCCCCGGAGGATTACCCGTTGGGACAGCCGGTTTACTTTTGTGTTTGATCTCCGGAGGAATTGATTCACCGGTAGCTGCTTACCAGATGATTAAAAGAGGCGCTTTAGTTCACTTTATTCACTTTCATAGTTATCCAAGGACCAATCAAGTCTCAATTGAAAAAACCAGGCAAATTATCAAGCATCTGAATAATTTCCAATTCAGGTCAAAACTTTACTTAGCGCCCTTTTTAAACTTCCAAGAGGAAGCTTTTAAAAAGATTGACCACCGTTTTTTGGTCGTTGTTTATCGACGAGCAATGCTTAAGGTTGCCCAAGCAATTGCTGGTAAAGAAAAATATTTGGGTCTGGTTACCGGGGAAAGCCTCGGGCAGGTTGCCAGTCAAACACTGGAAAACATGGCTACTATTAGCGCTGGTATTAACCTACCGATATACCGACCTCTTATTGGCCATGATAAGCAGGAGATAATCAATCTCGGCGAAAAAATCGGTACCTATCCCATCTCGATTCAACCCCAGCAAGATTGCTGTTCTCTTTTTATTCCCAAGCATCCGGCTACAAAAACAAAAATCGAAGATATCAGACGAGAGGAGCAAAAATTCAACGTCGAAAAACTACTTAAATCAATAATTGAGAAAATAGAAATTTCGGAAGTTTCAATTTGATATTTTTGTCTTCAAAGTGTTATACTTCCGCCAATGAAAAAAGACAACCAGGGAGAAAAACCGCAGAAAACAGCGACTAAATCCCTTTCCCAGAGCAAAGTCGAACGCCTTAAAAACGGCAATGTTGAAATCACCATTACTATCCCCTGGGATGCTGTTGCTGAAAGCTACAACATCACTCTTGGACAATTTACTAAAGACGCCAAAATTAAAGGTTTTCGACCGGGGAAAGCACCGGAAAAACTGGTTGAAAAGACAATCGGCAAGAGTAAGATCTATCAGGAAATGATCAAGAACTTATTGACTGATGTCTATCTGGAAGCAATTAAAACTCACAAACTGAGTCCGGTGGTTAACCCCAAGTTTAATCTGATTGACTCCAAAGAAGGACAAGACTGGACCTTGAAGGCGATTGTAGCCGAATTACCCCCGGTTGAACTGAAAGATTATAAAGAAGAAATCAGAAAGACCTTAGCGCCTGAGAAGATCTGGGTTCCGGGAAAAGATCCGAATGTTGACAAAAAAGAAGGTCAGCCTGATGATAAAAAGCTTTCCCGGATTTTTTCTATTTTAATAAAAACGGTGAATATCAGCTTACCGGAAATCTTACTCGAGCAGGAAATTACCCGAATGCTTTCGCGACTGATTGATCAAACGGCGCGCTTAGGAATTACCGTTGAACAGTATTTAGCTTCGATCGGCAAAACTCTGGAACAATTAAAAGGAGAATATCGTACGCAGGCGGAAGAATCACTTAAGCTGGAATTGATTCTCTCCGAAATTGCCAATCGAGAAAATATCCAAGTCAGTGATCAGGAAGTTGATGAGATGATTAAGGCTACCGGTAACGAAAAGATCCAAAAAAATTTCCAAACTGCCACCGAAAAAGCTTACATCAGACAGATTTTACGGAAGAGAAAAGCTATTGACATCCTGTCCAAAATATAGTATTATAGGTCACAAATTTAAAGCTGACTTAAGGCTTCAAAAATGGACGACATAAAGAAAAAGAAAATTATTAAACGCAATTTTTTGGAATCTTTAAAGGACATCGGTTCCGGATTTGGTCAGTCAGTGAAAAAAGACGTCTTAGGTGGTGTAACCAAGAATTCATTTGACCAAATGTTCGGCCGTTCCCCTCAAAGCTCTTTTTCCGGTAGTGAATCTTCATCTGAAAAATTCGCCTCCGATTTTGAAAGAAAAGAAAAATTTAAATGGTCAGGCCAGGACTTTACCAATATCCGCACCCAGGAAAGAGTCATTTTTAAGAAGGCGGAGGAGGAAGTTAAACTTCAAATTCAAGCCATTCGAAGTGAATTAATCAAACTAGTTCAAGGGACGCAGGAGCTGGCTAAGGAAGTAAAAATTGCCGCTATGCAGGCGCCGCTGGAACCTGGCGTCTATCACCTGACATTTCTTGAAAAACTACGCGAGTTTATCATTTTTATGCGCAAGAATATTAGCGAATCGCGTCATTGGTTGGCACTATGTAACCAGAAAAGCAAAAAACGCAACTATTATTGGGGCCAGGTCCGAAAATCCGGCACCCAGTTTATGCTTTCCCAAGAACGCTATATGTCTACCCAAACAGGATAAGTTCAGGATCAAAGTCAGTTAAACTGACTCTTGACATATTATTAGTGATGTTTCCATAATATGGGCTCAACAATAGAAAGAGGAATTATTATGCACAGAACCCTCCTTAACAGCATTATTATTAGCCTTATTGCAAGGTAATCGCTGGTTTGGGAGGAAAATGGAAAATAAAAAGTAAAATCTAAAAAGTAAAAAGTATTAACAGGGAACCTCCCAAATCAGGGAGGTTTTTTTATTTCAAAAAAATGGTCTTGCATTCTGGAAAAGAACTAGAAATTCAAAGCCCCGTCTTTGAACAAGAACGGGAAAGACTGGAATCCTTAACTCTCCAAGAATTACAGTCAGAGATGTGCCGCTTTATTGCCCATTGTCTTTCCGACCAAAAAAGACGAGAGGGTGCGCTTCGGATTCTGCAGGATTACCAAGAGAGAAGCCTATTCCTCGAAAATCCAACAACACACCAAGTTACCAGACGAATTAATGTCCCCCTTGTACCTACTATCATTCCTGAAGAAAGTGAAAGAGGGCTTGGTCTTAATACTCAAGCAACCAATCTTGTTCGAGCTGCTATTTTAATGAAAATGAGTAAAGATGAAGACTTAAGAAATTTCTTTGAGGCTGGTGTTGATCAATTGACGCGGGAGATTATGCGCTCGCAACCTTTTTTTCCGACAAAAAGTCAGCATCGATGGAGAGGAGATACATATACTGATTTAAATAGCGGTGCTTCTTACTGGATGGAAAACAATGGCGGCGAACCACAGGGTGACATAATAGTGTCCGATGCTCTTCGAACAGTTGAAGAGATATTAGGTCTCTGCCTTCAGTTATCCGAAGATCAAAGAATAAAAATCGCTCCCCATAGCGACGAGCAGATAATGAGAATAATGATCACCCGATATCGTTTGGCGACGAGTAGAAAGGATTACCCGATAGTTGGTTATCTGGCCTGGAGAGAAAGAAGCTCTTTATCCGGTCTTGAAGCTAATCAAACAGCTCAAAGATATCAGGGCAGATATCATCAGCAGGCTCTTGCCTTTGACCCAAGAGACATCGTGGATATTAAAGAAATTAGCTTACCTCAAAGAGAACCCTACTATTTAGTTATTTGTCAATCCACAGAATCGGATGAAATAATAGAAGTCAGCATAATCAGACGATTACACGGAGAAGCAATGGAAAATCTGGATTTATGGCAGAATTTCAAAGATGATACCGATCAAAAATTATGTAGCGATGGCAAAGAGACTATCTGGCAGAGATTCTTAAAACTAGCAACACAACAAGTAGTAAATCCTTTTAATTCTTATTCAACCGACAAGAAAATGGACGTAATGCTTGGGAATCAAGATTACTTAGACCGTTTTGGGGTCTGGGAAACAGTCTCTAGAATTCTAGCCCATGATCAACTTAGCCACGATCTCTCGCTATCCCGGGCGGTCAAGGACATGGGCGTTGAAGGAATAAAAAATATTCTTGAAAGATGCATTCCCCAAGCTAACATGCTCCGGAGGCAAAACGACGGTCTCTATCCCGGCGATGAGAGCTACCGAAGCCTTTGTCTAAACGATACTGAGATCGATACTATCGAAAATAATAGACAAGCTTGGGTTCTTAAAAGAGATTCTTTAGCGGGACATTCCGGAACCAGTGTCCATGTCGGCAGATCAATTAATTTGGATGAGCTTGATTACGAAGATTATATCGCTATGGAAAACGATGATCTTACGACTATTACAGGAATGAGCAGGGCAGAGTTTACTGACGCCTGGCATAATGGTGTTTTCAGGCAAGATTTAATCACTGGGCGTGCTTTAACACCAGGCGAAAGCGGAAAATCGCCTGCAGAGATAGCCCAATTAGTCATCAGGCAAGGCATAGCGGAACGATCAGCCAGAATAGAAACCGATCAACTAGAATCACTCTATGATCGTGTTTGGTCGATTTTAATCGAAAATTCACTTAATCGGCAAAACTGCCTAATCCAAGAGGTCATTGAGCTGGACAACAGCACAACCACGGTTATGTTTGTAGAGAAACCAGACGGTAGGCATGAATTACAGACAGTAGAAGTAAGATTTGATTTAGATCCTCAGTCAATCGGTACTGTTTATACCTATCCTGTTATCAGGATTAGTCCACCCGGCTCTAGTAAAACTAACATTACGGGCGGCTATGGGGGACTGGGAGTGCCAATTAGCAGACGAATGGCCGGAAAGATTCTTGCGTATGCAAGATCCCAGAGACTATACTAGATTGAATAAATGAATAAATCAATTCAGCCGCTACTGTCAAAATTAATCAGATTTCAATCTGACAAAGATCATCCTCATGAAATTCAAAGATGTTTTGAGTTTCTCAAGAATTATCTGAAAAAAAACGGCTTGAGATTCAAAACTTGTTTTTCAAACAATAAAATATCTTTGATAGTAGCTCGAAAGCTTAAAAAGCATTATCGCTATATCTTAAACGGCCATCTAGATGTAGTCCCTGCAGATTATCCTAATGCCTTTCGCCCAATCATAAAAGAGAATCGTCTTTACGGAAGGGGTGCAGCCGATATGAAAGGAACAGTTTCCGTCATGATCCAATTAGCTCAAGACATGCAGTTAAAAGATATTGACTTTGCTCTTATGCTTACTTCAGATGAAGAAGTTGGCGGTTTTGATGGGGTCAATTATTTACTTAATAAGGAAAATTTTACTTGCGATTGCGCAATTATTCCTGATGGGGGAGAAAATTTCCGCCTGGTTTTGAAAGAAAAAGGAATCATTCATATCAAAATCACTGCAAGAGGAAAATCCGCCCATGCCAGTCGGCCTTGGACAGGTGTAAACGCAATTGAGAAATTACTTGAAATTTCTCAGGCAATAAGAAAACGTATACCGGAAACAAGCAAGTTTGATCGCTGGCAACCAACCGTTAATTTGGGAAAAATCAGCGGCGGGAGTGCAACTAATGTTGTTCCAGCACAGGCAGAAATGTATCTTGATTTTCGCTACCCTGAGACTGAGATGAGAGAAAAAATAATTAAAATTGTAAGCAATAGTGTAGAAAAACAAAAAAAATCTGGCTTTCAAATCTTAATTGAAGGCGATCCCATGGATATATCGCCGGATAACGAATATATTAAAAAAATACTAAAGCTTGCCAAGCAAAAAAATATTCCCCTAAGAATTATAAAAGATTATCCTGCTTCTGATGGTCGTTTTTTCTCGGCGAAAGGAATCCCAGTCATTATGTTCGCTCCAGTTCAAAGCAAAGGGCATATTAATAATGAATGGGTAAATATTAAAAGTCTAGAAACCTACTATCGAATTCTTAAAAAATTTATTATTTCATCTTAAGTATGCGAGAAAAGCTTGCTTGACCTATACAAAAAATTTGACAAACTGAAAAAATCTGTTACAATGTTGCTTTAATGTTACGAAATATCAACCAAATCTTTAGTTTTTTCTTTTTTAACCTCGAGAAAGGGGAGGTTGGTATTTGCGTTAAAAAATAATTATTAGTAATTTAAGCATAAAGACAACCTCCCAAACGGGAGGTTTTTTAGTTCTATGAATCAGCAAATTAAAACTTCAAGGATCAAAATCGGCAGTGTGGGACCAATCGATATCCAAATTCCAATTATTAAAATTGGCCAAGGAAAACCAGTTATTTCATTAATCTCCGGCCTTCACGGAAACGAAGATACAGGCACGTTAATCTTAGAAAGATTGTTTCAAAAGATCAAGAATTGGCCGCAAATAAACGGAACCATCAAAATTATACCTTTTGCTAATCCGCTCTGTCTCATAAATAATTCCCGTGAGTTACCAACCGATAACAAGGATCTTAATCGACTTTTTCCTGGAAACAAAAAAGGAACCCTTTCTGAGCGAATTGCATATTATCTTTTTCAGGCAGTTAAGGATAGTAATCTATTAATAGATTTTCATACATTTCCTAAAATGGACCTCCTGATTACCGGAATTCTCGTTCCAATTGACAAGAAGGATAAATTAATGACTAAAACTCAAAAGTTTCTATATCTTTTTAATCCCGATTTTATTTGGAAATTAGATACCCAGGGAGAGGACATCGATAAAAAAGGGTCTTTGATAGAATTACTTCTAATTAGAAACAATATCGCTTTTGCATTAGAACTCCCTCTTATTGATAAAATTAGTTCAGATCAAATTAAAAAGATTTTAAGAGGCATATCGGTTGTTGTCAGAAACACAATTACTGATAAGTTTTACCGAACTGTAAACAAAGTCCCGATCATTAATCGCAAGATAGTAACCTCTCCGATCTCTGGTTTATTTATCCCTCTTAAAAAAACGGGTGAAAACATTCAAGTAAATATCCCTTTTGGAAAAATCGTGTCATTGGAAACTCTAGATTCGGAAAAAGTAAAAACTCCGATAGCAGGGCAAATAATTATGATTTCAGAGCCAAATATTGTCAAAACTGGTGACAAAATTTTAGCTCTGGGGCAAACAGCTGGAAAGGAAAAAAAAGGTGTCGGTTGAAAAACCACCTGCAACAATTCATAGCGAAAATCTCGATTTGGAAAGAGTCTGCCAAATAAAATCTGCACTTGACCAACGAAGATTGGGGTACGGTGACCAACAATCGTATTCTATGCTGGTTACACCGGACAGTTTTAATGTCTGTAACCAGGAAGCAGCTTCAGTCTTATCTCAAGGAGTATGGATTTACCATTGGCTAGAAATGACAAACCAGCTTTATCTGGCAGGAACTACCAATTATCGTTATCATTGGATAGCCTCTCTTTTTGAAAGCAATCTTTCTCCTCAAGCAATCAAATACCAGAGAATGCTTGCACAAAGAGGCGAACTGCCGCTTTTTGCCAGAGCCGATCTGACTGACTTTTGGTCGGCTGTCGAAGTCCAATTCAGAATCGGCGGATGGGGTTATATGAGTGCCATATCAGAAGTTATGCAAGCAGTTAACCCCGAACCTTCATTAGGAAAAAATGTGGTTGACATTGCACTGGATTCAGGTTTTGCCATGGCTGTAAGAGCAAAATTAGGTAGAGAACCGCATCGAGTAGTTCTTCTCTGCCCAACAAATTACCTTGGCGAATCAGCTTACTTCGCCTCATTGCTAAAACAAAGACAGGGTTTAAATTGTGAGGTGGTTCTAATAAATGATTGGGAGGAGGAAATACGAGATGCTGATTTTATTTACCGAAGAGAACTAAATCTGCCTATGCTTGCTGAATCTCCGACTGGCAGAAAACTGATAGAAAGAAATCTGCGGGGAGAAGTGGCAATTGAACCGCCATTAAATGTGATCTTTGATCAGAAGTTGGCAATGGCATTTCCTTTTCACCCAAAACTAAAAACTTTATTCAATGACCATGATCGAGCTCTTTTTGCACCGACACATATTTTAGATCATTTACTAGATTTACCTCGGTGGGCTGATGATGAAATTGTTTATAAATATGCCGGTTCGCTGATGAAATTAAGCTTCGGCTCAAGACAGGTATGGAGATTGGATCCTTTTTCGAATAGTCGGTGGACAACCATTCATAGATGTTATGATGATTTAGCCTTAAGCGGCCAGCCCTGGATTATTCAACCGTATTATTCCCCAAAATTCCCGGTTCGTTATTTTGACCAAGAACAAGAGAGTCTAGTAGAGGAAAATATGCATGCTAGATTCATGCCTATTTATTCAAGGAACCCACAGACGGGAAAAATATGCTTTATTGGCATAACAGCTAACTTCAGACCTCATTGGAAAGTGAGAGGTGCTTCAGATGCCGTGCTTACCGATGTGAGAATAAAATAGCAATAATCCTGACCGAAATAGAAATTCCTGCTTCAATTGACAGAGTAAAGGCTAGGTGTTAAAGTGTGACTATGAAGAAAAAGGTAAACAATGATCAACCGATTACAAAAACTTATTTGATCCAGCAATTGAGAAAGTATACCGGTGAAATCAGTAAATTTTTAGAGGAAAAAGTTTTAGAACCAATTTTTGATCTCAAAGAGGATGTTTCCGGACTGAAAGAGGATGTTTCCGGACTGAAAGAGGATGTTTCCGGACTGAAAGAGGATGTTTCCGGACTGAAAGAGGATATGATTCGGGTCGAACGAAAATTGGATATTTCCCTTGAAAAGAGCGTTGACCACGACCGAAGAATCGGAATCTGCCAAAGAAAGATTAAACTTCTGGAAGATCAAAAATATACTTAATTTCTCATATGAATTGTTATGGGCTCGTAGCTCAGTTGGCTAGAGCGTTTCGTTGACATCGAAAAGGTCACAGGTTCGAGTCCTGTCGAGCCCACTAGAAAAGGATTAATTAGGAGCAGGGAAGTAGGCCGTAAACGTCACCAACTTTCGGGACTCCTGCAATAGTTGCAGGTTTTTTTGTTTTAAGGTATCATCAGGGTAAAATTCAGCCAGTGGAGATCATGCCTGAAAAGACGCAAGGAAAATTATCCAAGCGCAATTATTCTGAAAAAAGTTTAACACGAAGAGCAATGGAATATTTTTTCCTGGGAATGGCCTATGGTTTAGGCCAGGCTTTGGGGTTAACACTTATTTTTGCTTTGGTTCTGTCCTATTTAAGCCGGCTGATTTCGGCCTTTGGCGGTTTACCTTTTGTCGGAGAGATCCTGGCTGATCTGGTTAAAGCCACCGAAAACGCTCTCCAATCTATAAAATAATTTAGCAAATAGTAAAAAATGGCAAAAAAAACAAAAGAGGTGCCGGTTAAATTAGAAACAATGCGCCATAGTTGTGCCCATCTGATGGCCTATGCCATCAGTCTGCTTTATTCGAAAACACGTTTTGCAATTGGTCCGGCGATTGAAGATGGCTTTTATTATGACGTTGATATTCCGATCGAGATTTCGGAAAAAGATCTTCTCAAGATTGAAGCCCTAATGCGAAAGTTGCAGAAGAAAAATATTTCATTTGATAAAAAAGATGTTTCCATTAAAAAAGCGTTGGAAATTGCGGCTGAACTGGGACAAACCTATAAAGTCGAGTTGATAAAAGATTTACAAAAAGAGGGCCAAAAAACGGTTACGTTTTATACCTTGGGAGATTTTATTGACCTCTGCAGCGGACCACATGTAAGAAGTACCAGCCAAATTGGACCCTTTAAGATGCTTACCTTGGCCGGTGCTTATTGGCGAGGAGACGAGAAAAACAAAATGCTTACCCGCATCTACGGCACCTGTTTTCCGACTAAATCGGCTTTGGAAACATATCTGATTCATCGGCAAGAGGCACTGAAAAGAGACCATCGGCACTTGGGTGAAGAACTGGATCTTTTTATGTTTGATGAAGAGGTTGGCCACGGCTTACCACTCTGGAAACCAAAAGGGGCTTTTTTAAGACACAAGATTATGGAATTTGCCTTTAATACTTACCTAGACAGAGGCTACCAGCCGGTCAGCACTCCTCATATCGCTCGGGAAATCTTATGGTCGCATTCAGGACACTTGAAGTTTTATTCGGAAAACATGTATTCCCCTTTTGGAATTGAAGACCAAATGTATCGTTTAAAGCCGATGAATTGTCCTTTCCATGTCAAGATTTATAACAGCTCCATGAGAAGTTACCGGGATTTGCCCTTGCGCTTGGCGGAAATGGGAACCGTTTACCGATACGAAAAATCAGGAGTCCTTCACGGGCTAACAAGAGTCAGAGGCTTCACCCAAGATGATGCCCACATTATTTGCACCGCTGAGCAGTTGCACCGAGAATTAACGGAAGCCCTAAAGTTAACGACTTACATTTTAAACTCTTTTGGCTTTAAGAAATTTGAAATGAATCTCAGTCTTCGCGACCCTGAAGACAAAGAAAAATTTATCGGCGACGATCAAGGTTGGCAAACGGCAGAGACTTATCTTAAAAGGGCGCTTATCGATACCGGTTATCAAGATTTTGTACTTGATATTGGCGGAGCAGTTTTTTATGGACCTAAAATTGATGTTAAAGTAACCGATGCCCTGGAAAGAAAATGGCAATTATCGACAATTCAAGTTGATTTTAATTTACCGTCAAGATTTAAGATGAGTTATATTGATAAAGACGGAAAGAAAAAAGTACCTTTTATGATCCACCGAGCCTTGCTTGGATCACTTGAGCGATTCATCGGTGTCTTTATCGAACACTGCGGCGGCGCTTTTCCGGTATGGCTGACGCCAACCCAAGCAATCATCATTCCTATCACTGATAACCATCTTAACTATGCCCGTGAGGTTGAAGAATCTCTAAAGAAAGGAAAAATTAGGGTTGAAGTTGACAACCATAATCAAACTACCTCGGCTAAAATCCGGGATGCAGAGCTTAAAAAGATTCCCTATATGTTGGTCGTTGGCGACAAAGAGATTAAAGCCAAAGGCGTCAATGCCCGGGCCAGAGGAGAAAAGAATCTTGGCCTGATTTCAGTTAAAAAAGCAATTGAGTTAATTCAAACTGATATTGATAAAAAAAGGTAAGTTTGATAAGATAATAATAACTAGTTTCTAATTTAATATTCGGTTTTTTTAATATTGGGAAAGTATCACCAAAAAAAGTTTTATCGGATTAATCAATATATTCAGGCCAGCAAACTGCGTGTAGTTGACGAAACAGGCAAACAAATCGGTATTCTAAGTCGCGATCAGGCCTTACTTGAATCGCAAAAAGAAGGGCTTGACCTGGTAGAAATCGCACCTAACGCGGAACCACCGGTCTGCAAAATTATTGATTTTAAAAAATTTCGCTATCTGGAAGCTAAGAAAAATACTGGTAAAAAAGGCAAGAAAAGCAATATTAAAGAGGTAAGACTGAGTCCGTTTATTGCCGAAAACGACTTGAAAAATCGGATTGAGAAAATCCGTAAGTTTTTAAAGGAAAAGGATCAAGTTAAAATAACTATTGTCTTTCGGGGCCGGGAAATTGCTAAGAAAGAATTTGGTTACCGTTTGGCAAAGACGGTGATTGAATCACTGGCCGATAACAGTCAAATCGGGCAGGAACCTAAGATTGTCGGCCGTCAATTGGTTTTTATTATCTATCCAAATGAAAAAGACCAACAAAAAAAAGAAATTCAAAACTAAAAAATCGATATCGAGAAGGTTTAAGATTACCAAGACCGGAAAAGTTCTCCGGCGAGGCTCTCATGTCCGACACCTGTGTCGTAAAAAAACTAAAGGGCAATTACGTTTGCAGAAAAAAGACAAGGAGATTAAAGGACGTTTGAAAAGAGGCGTCAAAAAAGCTCTAGGGAAATAAAATTTTATTTACAGGATGATCGACGAGGACTGAAAAGTGCGTATCAAATCTGGGATAACTAAGAGAAAAAGGCATCACAAAGTACTTAACAGAACTAAAGGCTTTAGGATGACTAAAGGCCGGCTTTATAAGGTATCAAAAGAGGCAGATCTGCATGCCGGTCAATATGCTTTTGTCGGTCGAAAGCGCAGAAAAAGAAATATCCGGCGGCTTTGGATAACCAGAATTAATGCGGCCTTAAAAAACTATGACCTAAATTACTCCCAACTGATCGCCTGCCTTAAGAAGTCAAATATTGAACTAAATCGAAAGATTCTGGCCGAATTGGCAATGACTGACTCCAAGACCTTTAATTCGATTATCAATCAGGTAAAAAACCAATCGCCATTAGCCTGATTGCTTGTATCGGAATATGCTACTTAATTCCCCCTTGACAAGGAAAAAAAGTCTTTTTATAATCCTGCCAATGCAAGCTCCAACCATAACTCTAGCAGTATGTAGAAAAAAGGTTTTTAGCTAACACTGCCTAAAGGAGGTTGGTTTTGCATTTTTTAAGGGAAAATCACCTCCCAAACGGGAGGTTTTTTTATGATTTAGCATCAGAGTCATGTTGCTGATAAATAAGTTTTTATGCTATTCTAAAATGTAAATATGCCCGATATAAAGATTCGAGAATTAAGAAAAGAAGCATTTTCGTTAATCGAGAAAGCCAATAATAAAGGTGAACTGGAACAACTTCGGATTACCTATCTGGGTCGTAAGGGAAAAATTAACCGGGCGATTAAAACGCTTTCAGAATTACCAATACCGAAACGGTCAGCGACGGGTAATCAAATCAACCAGCTTAAAAAAGAGATAGAAAGTCTTCTGATCGAATCGGAAACAATCTTGGAAAAAAAACAAACGGATACAAAGGAATGGTTTGATATTACCTTACCCGGCATAAATCCAACCCTTGGTCACCTGCATTTAGTCACTCAGGCAATCAGAGAAATTACAGAAATTTTCGAGCGAACCGGATTTATCCGCGTCAGATATCCGGAGGTCGAATGGGACCGGTACGCCTTTGAACACTTAAACATGCCGGAAATTCACCCAGCCAGAGATGACTTTGAAACTTTTTATCTCGATCCTCCTCCTTCCGAAGATTGGGGAAAAATGCTTTTAACCCCCCATACTTCCTCTGGCCAGATCCGCGAAATGGAATATTACCAAGAAAAACACTTGAGCCCACCGATTCGTATGATTAATATTGGTAAAGTCTACCGTCCGAACTACGATATCTCTCATACACCAATGTTTCACCAATTCGAAGGATTATTAATTGATCGGGAAATAAATATTGCCCACCTTAAAGGAACTTTTGACTATTTTGCCCGAGAGTTTTTTGGTCCAGAAAGAAAAACTCGTCTCCGGCCTTTTCACTTCCGATTTACTGAACCTTCTTTTGAGGTTGATATTACTTGCGGCGTTTGCCAGGGAAAAGGTTGTCGTCTCTGTAAGGAAGGCTGGCTGGAATTGGGAGGCTCAGGTATGGTCCATCCGGTAGTGCTAAAAAATGGTGGCCTTGATCCTGATATATATTCCGGTTATGCTTTCGGTTGGGGAGTCGAACGGGTAATGATGATGAAATCAGGACTAAAACTACCTGACTTACGCTTATTTTATTCCACTGATCTAAGAATTTTAAACCAATTCTAAATATGAATATTCAAATTTTAGATTCCTGGTTAAGAGAATTCTTAAAAACTACGGCAAAACCGACAGATATTGCCCGTTGCCTGTCTCTATGTGGCCCTTCGGTAGAAAGAATAACGAAGAAAGATGGCGATTATCTTTATGATATTGAAATCACCTCGAACCGGCCTGATTGCCTGAGTGTTACAGGGTTAGCCCGTGAAGCAGCCGCGATCTTACCCAATTTCGGTTTTAAAGCTGACTTTATGCCTTCAAAAATACTTACGCCGCAGATTATTTCTCGAAATCTACCTTTACAAGTCAAAAGCAGTCCGCAATTATGCCGACGAGTCATCTGCGTGGTTTTAGATGATATTGAAGTTAAAACTTCGCCTCTTTTTATACGTAGGCGCTTGGAATCAGCCGGCGTTCGTTCTTTAATAAATATCATTGACATCACCAATTATGTAATGTTGGAAACCGGCCATCCAACCCATGCCTTTGACTACGATCGCATAAAAACTCATAAACTGATTATTCGGCCCTCAATCAAAGGGGAAAAATTTACCACTCTTGATAACAAAACTTTTGCCTTGCCCGGCGATGACAGTATTATTGAAGATGGCACTGGTTTAATCATCGATCTCCCGGGTATTATCGGCAGCCAAAACAGTGTCGTCACTCCGCAAACTAAACGCCTGCTGTTCTTCATTGAAAACAACGACCCTTACCACATCAGGAAAACAGCCATGACACTAGGTATCAGAACGATGGCTGCCTCTTTTAATGAAAAAGGCCCGGACCCGGAATTGTCAAAAACTGCTCTATTGCGGGGAATTGAACTTTACCAAAAATACGCTCACACCCGGGTTTGTGACAAAATCATTGATATTTATCCCAAGCCTTATATCAAAAAAACAATTAAAACTAACATCCAATTTATTAATAACCGGATGGGGATTGAATTAAAATCTGCGCAAATAAAAAAAATACTTGATTCATTGGGATTGGAAACTTCGATTATGTACAATTCAGTTTCTTCTGTTATTCCTTCGTGGCGTGCTGATGATATTAATATTCCTGAAGATATAGTTGAAGAAGTCGCGCGGATCTACGGCTATTACAATTTACCAAGCATTATCCCCGAAACCAAAATCCCTTCAAGACCAAGAAATATGCAGTTTAAAATAGAAGAGCAAATCAAGGACAGTCTAAAATACTGGGGGTTTACTGAAATTTACAACTATTCGATGATCAGTAAGGAATTGCTGGAAAAAAGCCAATTATTACCATTGGAGAATAAACATTTAAAAATCACCAACCCGATCAGTGAAGAATGGATATACATGCGAAAAAGCCTGATTCCTTCTTTATTGAGCACCGTCGCTTTAAATCAGAAAAACTTGCCTGATATCAAAATTTTTGAAATGGCGAAAATCTATGATCGGCAGTCAAATAACCTTCCCGAAGAAAGGGTCTGGCTAACCGGTATTGTCGGCCAAAGTTATGGACAAGAATCATTTCGGCAAGCTAAAGGAATAGTAATAGCCATTTTAGAAAACTTGGGCATAAAAGAATATGGTTTTATCAAAGCTGACTCAAAGAACATTGCTTTCTGGAACCCTAATCGATCAGCGTCTGTTTCTGTTAAAAAACAGCCTGTGGGTGTTTTCGGAGAAATTAAGCCTCAAATTAGGCAGAATTTCGGTATTGAAATTCCTTTCTTTGTTTTTGACTTAAATGTCGATCTCCTGGCAAGATATGCTTCATTTAATAAAACCTATGCTCCGGTCTCTCAATACCCTCCAATAATTGAGGATTTAAGTTTTGTTTTGCCCCCAAATACCCCGATCGGGGATCTAATCCAGTCAATTAAAGCAATGAGTGCGATTATTCAAAATGTGGAATTAGTTGATATCTATCAAGATACGCGGACTTTCCGGATCACTTACCAAAGTCTTAGGAAAACTTTAACTGATAAAGAAATCGGGCATATAAGAAATATCATTATCAGAAAATCTAAAGAGGTATTTAAAGCGGAAATCAAGTCACTCAATTAATAACGATTAATTTCTTCCAGATTACTCAGGTCCACGAACCAATTTGTCTATTTAATTTCCATAATCCCGAGTGGTCAATCCCTGACCCTGAGTCTTGCTCCTTTTCAAAATAACTAGCTCGTTGATCCGATAATCTACCGACAATTCGATCTAGTGAATTTAATACTTCCATTTCTCTAATAATTACCTGTCTTTCTGAACCATGTACAGCTCCTACTACCTTTCCTTTAACAACCTCACCAATTAGTGCTTTATTAGCTATAGAGCGTCTAATCGCATTGACTTTAACAATCGCTGTTACAAGTAAATATGGTTTATATTCATCAGGAATTCTTCCATTATCCGAAGACTCAGGAAACGTTTTTTCAAGTCGGCTTATTGCATCTCCTATTATAGGTTCAAAATCAGTGAGACTAGAATCTTTACTGAGTAATTCTAACAATTCGCTATCCACTCCTGTGTAGGGACCGAGCATTCTTGTTGCTACAGCAACAGCAAGTTCGCTAGGGAATTCATTCATGACAGTTATAGTTAAATAAATATTTTGTTAATATCATAGTATCAAATGTTAAGAATATTGCAACAATTAATTATTTTTTAACTTCCTGTCGGGATAGTTATAATGTTAACCGTTGGTGTTGCCATTGGTGTCGGCATTACAGTTATCGTTGGATTCGGCGTTACGGTGGCGACTGATGTTGGTTCTGGTGTCGGTGATGGCGCTAAATCCCAAGGAACTTTGACGCCGATCCGGACATCTTTTGAACCCCGATTTCCTTTTTCATCTTCAGCCTCGATTTTTAAATAATGAGTTCCGTCAGTTAAAGTATAAATTCTATCAAATGATTTATCCGCAAAAGATTCTCTTAAAGAACCGTCTATGTAAAGCTCGATCTTAGTAATTTTATTCATTGAGATTGCTTCTGCCTTTACTTCGATTTCATTACTATCAACTTCGATTCTATCGGCCGGTTTGACGAAATTAATTTCAATTTCGCTTTCAGTGCTGCAATACTCCCGGGGCGGATGATAACGCAAATCTTGTAAATTTTCCGACCAGGTATCAATCCCTTCCTGCCAGCGATTATGGCTGTCTATCGATAACGGATCTATTTCAACGAAAACAAAATATTCTTTTTCTTCGTAGTTCCCGCGGGCAATATCAACTTCGGTTGCTAATTTATCTTGTCCGCGGCAGAGTTTAAGTTTCGTATGGACCGAATCCGGTCCGGCCGGCTCAGTTCCCTTAATAAAATATTCCAGCCGGGACGGATAACCTTCATGAGCCCGATAGCCGGAAATAAGATCGACTTCGGCGGTAACGATTTCATTAGGAACGGAAAAACTGAGGCTTGGCTTGTCTTTTAAGAATTCAAGGATAATCCGCCGCCAGATTGGGGCCGCCCCGGAAACACCGGAGGCAACTTCCTTCATCGGCGAATTATCGTTATTACCGACCCAGATACCGACTAAAACCTGCGGTGTCCAGCCGATGGTCCAATTATCACGTTTATCATTGGTAGTTCCGGTTTTGACGGCAACTTGGCGATCCGCCATATACAGATTACTGCGTGTGCCAAAAGTCAAAAGACGGGCATTATTGTCCATTAAGATGTGATTGATCAAAAAAGCTTCTCCCTCGCTTAGGACGCGGGCTAGCGGCCGGGAATGTGTCTCTTCAAGAATCTTACCCTCCTGGTCGGTAACTTTTAAAATTGCGATCGGCTCAACCCGTAAACCGCCGTTGGCAAAAGACGAATAAGCGCCGGCCAGTTCTAAAAGACGGACTTCGGCACCACCAAGAGTGACTGATAATCCTAGCCGCTTTAAATTCTCTGCCGAAGGTTCAAGGCTGGAAAGACCCAGATCATAAGCGGTATCCAACATTGATTTAATCCCCACTCTGGCAAGCATTTTGACAGCAGTTATATTAATCGAGCTGCCAAGAGCATATCTAACTTGGAGCGGGCCGTGATACAAACCATCATAGTTAACCGGTTTATAACCAGGTTGCCCGGAGCCGATGTAGAAAGATGTCGGAGTATCCATTAACAACGTCGCGGCAGTATAGCCTTTTTTAAAAGCCGTCACGTAAGTCAGCGGCTTGATGGCCGATCCCGGCTGTCGCAGAGATAAGGTAACATTGACTTTACCGTCATAATCGGGATCAAAATAGTCTTTAGACCCAATCATCGCTAATATTTCACCGGTTTGCGGATCGATCACAGTCCCGGCACCGTTTCCGATATTCAAACTTTTAACTTTGGCAATTTCCTCTGCAACAATAGATTGAGCTTTTTCCTGTAAATCCAAATCAAGCGTCGTATAAACCCTAAGCCCCCCTTGTTCAACCATCCGCTGACCATACCGGTCTTCAAGTTGCTTCTTAACATACATAACGAAATGGGGAGCCCGAAACTTAGTTGCTTCTTGGGCAAATTGGACTTTCTCTAAATCTGCGTAAGCTTGCAATTCTCCTTCATTCGTTAAATATCCGTCTTCTCTCATTCGCCGTAAGACAACTTTTGTTCGCCCGAGATAAGCCTTGGGATCTTCTCCAAAAGGAGAGTATTCACTTGGCCGTTGCGGTAAGCCGGCAAGAATCGCGCACTCTATCGTCGTTAAATCATCTACCTTCTTGCCGAAATATATTTCGGCTGCCGCTTCAACTCCCCAGGCCGTTCCGCCATAGGGCGCCTCATTTAAATACATCTGAAGAATCTGGTCCTTGTTGTAACGATTCTCGATTTGAACTGCCAGAATAAATTCTTTTATCTTCCGGGAAAGAACCCGCTTTTGAGTCAAAAGCACATTCTTCACCAGCTGTTGAGTTAGTGTCGAACCGCCCTGAAGACGATGATGCACAACAATGTTGTATAAGGCACGCACGATACCAAAAGGATCAAATCCATGATGTTTATAAAAATTCTTATCCTCAATCGCAACTGTTGCCTGACGGAGAGCCGTTGGCACTTGCTCTATCTTGACCGGTATCCGGCGCTGATCCGCAAAAACATCATAAAGGAGTTTTTCCTGCCGATCGAATATTTTCGTTGAAAAACCTTCACTGCGAACAATTTTGTCGGGATGAGGTAAGTCTTTAGCGTACCAGGCAAACAGTAAACCGACTATTAGAATCCCTGATAAAACAGATACAAAGCAAAAAATCGCTAAGTAAGAAAGAATCTTGGCGCGTTTCAGACTGCCTAATTGACTTAAATTAAGATATTTCCGGGATTTAATTTGTCTTAATCTTTTCTTCCAAACCCGTTTCCAACTCATTTCAGTAAAAATTCTAACACATTAACTTGACAAGAGCAAAAGATTTATGATATAAATTCCGCAACAATTTAGAAAAAGGCATTGATGAGTGGTGAAGTAGAGAAGGGGAGTGACAAAAGAGAGTAGGCGGCGGGTGAAAGCTTACCGTATCCCCGGATCGAATTACCCACTTGGAGCTGAAGAATCAATCCTCAATTTCAGATCGGGAATAAGTTCTTCCGGGCGCGCCCGTTACAGCGCTAAGGCATGTCGGTTCATCCGGAGTGCCGGAGAGGTTAGGGTAAATCGCCTCTGGGCGGTTTTTTTTGGTTAATTCCAACAAACCCTGACAAATAAGGTGGTACCACGGTTAAAACCGTCCTTATATTAAGGACGGTTTTTTAATTGCCCGAAAGGCACGGGTGGCAGAGTAGCAAATGCAGCGGTCTGTAAAACCGCCACCTTAATCGGTTTCGTAGGTGTAAATCCTACCCCGTGCACTGTCTTTTTGCGCCCAGACACAGCGTCAAAAAGCGCGAACCGACAATATAGGATGCATTTGCTCTTTGACAGAACTAGACCTGAGGAGGGTCAAAATGAAAACTCAAATAACTGATCTAGAAAGTCTAGAGGGGCTGAATGGAGTTCTGATCACCCTAGACAGTTGTCGGTATGACACGGCTGGGTCGGCCCGAACCCCAGTCCTAGACAGTCTGGGGCTAATGATGAAAGCGGTCACACTCTCGCCTTACACCCCAGCCGCCCACACGGCCATGTTTTTGGGCCATCTTCCGTCGATAGCTTCTGCGCTTGAGCCTTACTACAACGAAGTAGCTCGGCAGCCATTCAGGATCACTACTGGACCGGCTCGCGATGCCGGCAAGGGCTGCGGTATCCTTTTTGACGGTAACAATGTTATCGAAGGATTCCGTCAGCTAGGGTTCCATGTCCTTGGTGTAGGAGGCGTTTCCCAGTTCTCAACTGGAAGTTTCCTCCGAACTGCTTTCCCTTGGTCGAAGTTCTTTTACTTCGGCCCGGACATGGACGAAGAGCCATTGACGGAAAGAAAGCCGGAAACGTTTCCCCTCAATCACGTCGAAGAGATTGTCAGCCACCTTGGGAAATATGTTGGTCGGCATGGCCAATGGTTTCTCTTCATTAATTGTCCCGAACCTCACTATCCATACGACTGGGGCGAGGGAATTCCAGAAGAAGTTCACGCCGTCTTCTCAACACTAAGCCAAGGCTTAAATCTCCGATCACAAAAACTCTCGGCTACAACCAAGCTGGTTTTGGCGGCTCAGGCCAAAAACCTGCACCAGATGCAGATTAACGGGCTTGAGGCACTAGATCCCAAGTTTGGCCAACTTTTCGATGGTCTAAGATCAATTACGAGCCGAGAGATATTCGTCTTCGTAACCGGTGACCACGGAGAGAATTTTGGCGAGGACGATCTCTATGGCCACATGCATCCAACCAAGGAATGCATGTCAGTCCCACTCTGGATGGGCGTTCTGTAAAAAAATCTGAGCAAATGCATCCCAAGCGCCTTCTCGGGCTCCCCGCGATAAAAGTCTAGCAAGACCAATATCAAAGGGAGCCCCGAGAAAGTATTTTTATTATATAATCAGACTATCAGATAATGAAACAAGCCTTTGCCAAAAACAAAACTAACCCGTTTATCATTATCCTGGGTATTGCTCAGGACGGCGGTGTACCTCATTGTGGTTGTAATAACTTATGCTGCCGGAAAGCTTGGGGAGATTTATCTGTAAGGAAAAATACTACTAGTCTGGCTATTATCGATCCCCAACTTAAAAAAAGATGGCTTATTGAAACGACGCCGGATTTTAAATTTCAGTTAGCTTTACTAAATAAAGTTTTCCCAACCATAAAAAAACCGCCAGGTCTTGAAGGAATCTTTTTAACTCATGGCCACATTGGTCACTATACTGGCTTATTATGCTTAGAAAAAGCAATCTTAAATGCTCAGAAAATTCCGGTTTTTGTCATGCCTAAAATGAAAATATTCTTATTGGCAAACAGCCCCTGGAAAGATTTAATTCAGAAAAAAAATATTAAAATTAAACAATTACAAAAAAATCAAAAAACAAAATTGAATAAGCATATTTCAATCTTGCCTTTTTTAGTAAACCATCGAGATGAATACACAGAAACCGTAGGTTTTGTTATTGAAGGCCCAAATAAAAAAGTGCTCTTTATTCCTGATATCGACAAATGGGAGTTTCTAAAAAATGATATTAAAGAGATGGTTAGAAAGGTTGACTTGGCTTTTCTTGACGGAACTTTTTTTGATCAAAGCGAACTGTCTTATAGAAATATCAAGGAAATTCCTCATCCTCTAATTTCAGAAAGTATCAAGATATTTTCCAAACTACCACTTTTGGAAAGGAGAAAAATTTATTTCATTCATTTCAACCATACTAATCCTGTTCTGAATAAAAAAAGCAAAGCTTATAAACAGGTAATAAAAACTGGTTTTCAGATTACGGAAGAAGGCACTGTCTTTGCAATATAATCCAAATAGACAAAGCCCGTCTTTTGTTTTACAATTAAAAGAGGAATTTATGGATAAAATTGAAGAAATCTTAACTAGGGGAGTAGAGAAAATTTACCCCTCAAAAAAGGCTCTGGAAAAAGTACTAAGATCAGACAAAAAGCTCCGTTTATACCAAGGGTTTGATCCGTCAATGCCTAATCTTCACTTGGGTAATCTAGTCGGCATTCTTAAGCTGAAGGAATTCCAAGATCTAGGTCATGAGGTAATTTTTCTGATTGGTGATTTTACCGGCATGATTGGTGACCCGACGGAAAAATCAGCCGTTCGCCCCAGACTGACCAGAAAGCAGGTTTTAGATAATTCAAAAACCTGGAAAAGGCAGGTAGGAAAAATCCTTAATTTCAGCGGCCCTAATGCCGCTAAAATGATGTTTAATAGTCATTGGAGCGATAAAATAACTTTTAAAGATTTAATTGAAATTTCAGCCAATTTTACGGTTCAACAGATGATCGAGCGCGATTTCTTTCAGACGCGCTTAAGGGAAGGTAAGCCAATCTTTTTGCATGAATTCCTTTATCCGTTAGCCCAAGCGATTGACTCAGTCAAGATGGCTGTTGATCTTGAAATAGGAGGGAATGACCAAACTTTTAATATGCTTTGCGGAAGAACTTTGATGAAGGCTACTAAAGGTAAGGAAAAACTTATCCTCACTACCAAACTGCTGGTTGACTCGAAAGGACAAAAAGTTGGCAAAACCACCGGTAATGCCCTTTTTTTAAACGCCGCGCCTGCCGACATGTACGGCGGCATCATGTCCTTTCCCGATGAAGTAATTGTCCTTGGATTTGAGCTGCTGACTGATATTCCGTTATCAAAAGTGAGAAAGATAAGCGAAACCTTGAAAAAAGGCACTACTAATCCAATGAAAATAAAGAAGGAGCTGGCTTTAGAAATTGTCAAAATGCTGTACTCAAAAAAAGAAGCCGAGGAAGCTCAGACAAAATTTGAAAAAATATTCCAAAAAAAGGAACTGCCGGCAGAAATCTCCACTTATGAAGTAAAGAGAGGACAGCTTTTGGTTGATATCTTAACCGAAAGCGAATTAGCTAATTCAAGAAGTGAAGCCAAAAGATTAATTCAGCAAGGGTCGGTAAGAATCAGCGATTTACCAGTGACCAATCGGGAATTTAAGGTAGGCGCTCAAAACGACGGGACGGTAATTAGAATAGGAAAAAGGAGATTTCTAAAATTGCGCATCAGCTAGGTTTTTTTGAAACATGATGATTTCCAAAAAGAAACAAAAATTATGGGTTTTTATTAGCGTTATCGCCGGTACGGCTTTATTGCTCACTTCTCTCCTTCCCGCCCTCTATTCGATCCTCAGATAAGATATAATATAAAAACAAAGTTGGATCTTTATGTTGAATTTGAAAACCCCTATCTCAAAACTTTTCATGGTTGGTCCGACTTATGCCCGCCGTTTACGAAACTTAAACATTAAGACAGTAGAAGATCTTCTCTACCATTTTCCTCACCGCTATGAAGACTTTACTCTTATTTCTCCTATTGCCAAGCTTCAGGCTGGCGAAAAGTCCACGATTCAAGGTAAAATTATTGCTCTTAAAGAAGAATACACTAAATATGGCAAAAGAATTCAGAAGGGGATTGTTACGGATGATTCTGGGCAGATTGAAATTACCTGGTTCAACCAACCTTTTTTAATCAAAAGCCTCCAGCCCGGAACGGCAGTTAGTTTATCAGGAAAAGTTGGTTGGTTCGGTTCAAAATTAGTTCTTGTTTCTCCCGATTACGAAGCAATCAAAAACTCAGCTCCCATCCATAGCGGCCGCATAGTGCCAGTTTATCCGGAAACTTACGGCATCAGCTCAAAATGGCTCAGGTCAAGAATTTTCCCTTTGATCTATAAGGTCGTACCGGAACTCGCTGAGTATCTGCCTTCGAACTTGATTGAGAAATACCGCTTGATGGCTTTAAAAGAGGCTTTGACGGAAATCCATTTTCCGGCAACATTAAAAGAAGCAACTAGGGCCAGAGAAAGACTTGCTTTCGAAGAATTGTATTTGATGCATCTAAATACACAAAAAAGAAAACAGGCTTGGCTCAGAAAGAAATTAGCTTATCAATTCCGGGTTGACCAGGAAAAAATTTCTAAATTTATCAAATTGCTGCCTTTTGAATTAACGGCTGCTCAAAGGAAGGTCGCCAAAGAGATCTTGGCTGACTTGGAAAAGAAAAAACCAATGAACCGACTCCTTGAAGGAGATGTCGGTAGCGGCAAGACGGCAGTAGCCGCAATTGCTATCTATACCGCAATTCTCAATCGCTGCCAAGCAGCTTTCATGGCCCCAACGGAGATTTTAGCTAACCAGCATTATAAAACCCTAAAAACGCTGCTTGATCCCCTTGGTGTAAAGACTTTTCTTTTGACGGGTTCAACTGGAAAAAAAGAGACTGATTTTGATTTAATTATCGGTACTCATGCTCTCATTCACAAGCGCGCTGAGTTTAAAAAGCTAGGCCTGGCAATCATTGACGAACAGCATCGTTTCGGGGTGGAACAAAGATCAATTCTGATCCGGAAATCAGCTAATAATTTAACGGCTCATCTGTTGACCATGACCGCAACCCCAATTCCGAGAACTATTGCCCTAACTCTTTACGGGGACCTCGATCTTTCAATTATCGACCAGTTGCCACCGGGCAGGATAAGAATTAAAACCTGGGTAGTTTCAAATCAAAAAAGAACCGCCGCTTACAGCTGGATTAGACAGAAAATTAAAGAAGGCGACCAAGCTTTTATTATCTGTCCCTTAATTGAGGAGTCACAAGCGGAAACCCTTTCTTCGGTTAAAGCGGTGTCAAGCGAATTTAAGAATCTGCAGACCGGAATTTTCCCCGACTTAAAACTTGGCCTGCTTCACGGACGAATGAAAGCAAAGGAAAAAGATAAAGTCTTAACCTCTTTTAGAACGGGCAAAATAAATATTCTTGTTTCTACACCGGTAGTTGAAGTCGGAATTGACATCCCTAACGCTACAATTATGCTGATTGAAGCCGCAGACAGGTTCGGTTTGGCTCAGTTACACCAATTGCGAGGAAGAGTAGGACGGGGCAGGAAACAATCTTATTGTCTCCTCTTCAGCGAAAAATCGGATAACAAGCCTTTATTTCGTCTCAAGTCGATGGAAAAAATCTTTAACGGTCCCGAACTTGCCGAAATCGATTTTAAAATGCGAGGGCCGGGCGAGCTGTATGGTGCCAAACAGCATGGATTTGTTAAATTAAAACTGGCTTCTTTTTCCGATCTGAAACTGGTCGAGGTTACCCGGGAAGAGGCCAAAAAAACAATTACTGAGCTTTCTCACCACCCCCTCTTGCAAGAAAAACTCAAAGAATATACAATTAAGCAGATAGAACCTAATTAATGTATCAAAGGGGAATATGGCACCGCTACCAAAAAGGAAAAATTCAACGGCAAGAAAAGGCAAACGGAGATCGTCAATAAAATTAGCTGTTCCTGCACTAACTCCATGTCCTGATTGCCAAAAGTTAAAAAGACCGCATCATGTCTGTCCAAGTTGCGGTTCATATAAGCAGGCTAAAAATTAAGCTTGACATTTTGTGACTAATAATGAAAACGTCTCTAGATCCGAGACATATCAGAAGAGAAAAAGCGATAAAAGCTTTGTTTGCTTCAAGTTTCCACCAAGAAGCAAAAACTAAAAATAAGATCGCTAATCAGGTTCTAGGATCAGCTAAAAAAATCGACGAAATTACGTCAAAAATAGCTTCCGAATGGCCAATTGGACAAATCAATAAGGTGGATTTAGCTATTCTCAGACTTGCAATATACGAATTGCTTGTCGCTCGCAAGGAACCAGCAAAAGTCATTATCGACGAAGCGGTCGAACTGGGGAAAAAATACGGCAGCCAGAGTACTGCCGGATTTGTAAACGGAGTCTTAGGCACAATACTTAATCAGATGAATAAAGAAAACCATGACCAAAAGTAACAAATTGGAAAAAAGAATCGGTATAAAATTTAAAAGCGAAGATCTTTTGTGTCAATTCTTGGTTCACCGGTCTTACTTAAATGAACATCCGCAATTTCGGCTAGGCTCAAACGAGAGACTTGAGTTTCTCGGTGACGCGGTATTGGAATTCATTACCTCCTTCCTGCTTTACCAAAAGTTACCCGACTATCCGGAAGGAACCCTGACTAATATCAGATCTTATCTGGTAAGAACTTCAACTCTTTCGCAAATTGCCTTCGAACTAAGACTAGGACACTTTCTTTTACTGAGCAAAGGAGAAGAAGAATTAGGGGGTCGGAAAAATCCTACTCTTTTAGCAAACTGCTTTGAAGCTCTTATCGGTGCCGTTTACCTGGATCAAGGGCTTCGAGCAGTAAGGAAATTCGTTCTTAAAATGATTTGTCCTAAACTTGATGAAATAATCAAGCAACAGAAATTTAAAGATAGTAAAAGTTTATTTCAGGAAATTACCCAAGCAAGAGAAAAAGTTACTCCTCAGTATCGTGTCGTTGACGAAGCCGGACCTGACCACGACAAGACTTTTACAGTCGGACTACTGGTAGGAAAAAAATTATGGGCCAAAGGAAAAGGCAAAAGTAAACAGGAAGCCGAGGAAAAAGCAGCTGAAAGGGCTCTTGCAAAAATAGAAGAGAAAATTTAAAATAGGCAATTATGTTAAAAATAAGACTTGCACGTTTCGGAAAAAAAGACCAAGCAAGCTACCGCATTGTGGTAACTGAAGCAAGAAGTAAAAGAAACGGAAAAAACGTTGAAGTAATCGGTTTCTATGACCCTGGTCAAAATCCACCGACGATCAAGATCGACCAAGAGCGCTATCGTTATTGGCGGGGAAAAGGCGCACAAAGCACAAGAACCGTAGCTAACCTAGCAAAAATAATTACCAAACTTTAGTTAGCAATTCTTTTTCTTTCACAAATAGTGAAAAAACTACTCCAATATCTAACTAAAAATATCGTTAAACATCCGGATAAGGTTACGATTGAGGAAAAAGAGGCAGGACTAATGACCGATCTATACCTGGAGACCCACCCGGAAGACGTAGGTCAAATCATCGGACGGAAAGGAAAAACAATCAAAGCGATAAGAACATTGGTAAATCTTAAAGGTTACCTGAAAAAGAGAAGAACCCGCCTTTATCTTAAATCAGATCAATTAGGCTATCAGACTGAGGCGAAAGAGGCTAAATAAAGGGATTGCTTCTTCCCGACTCGACGGACGGCTGTAACATATCAGCCGAAGAATAAGCAGGAGTAAACTGTCTCAAAAGATCATAGACTTTCGCTTCCTCTTCGCTGATCACCTGAACAGAAGCATCAATCTTTCCGATTGTCACCGGTAAAAAAAGATAAAAGGCAGCTATTTTACTTGAAGCGCCCCATAAATCTGACTGTCCTGTCCTCCCGAAACTCATTTCTTCTACTCTCATCAGCGGTAGACTCGTTTCCATCTTCTTGGCAAATTGTTCAATTTGCATATAGCTACCAGAAATCTTTATTGGGTAAGTAAGTGATGGGGTCTGATTTTTTTGTTTTTGTTTATCAGTCGACATTGTTGCTATTTCTCCTGGTTTAACGCTTAAATCGACAATTTCCACTCCAGATTCATGAGCTATCTGCTTAAGAAGACTCATAACATAAACTGGTTGCTTCTCCTGAGGTAAAGCATCAAAAATTAAAGCAATTCGATCTGCCAACTCCGGCTCATTTAAGCTATTAAGAAGGGCCAACTTTTCTGACAACTTTGCCAGTTTTACTTGATTCTCTTTGATTACCCGGGAAAAGCTAACGATTCGACTAATCCTCGGAGAAATTAGCGTAAAAAAAGAGAACAAAATAAAGACTAAGGCCAAAAACGGAACAAAATAAGGTCGCAACCTAGATGAGTTATTTTTCTCACGCATAGTTTTAATTCCCTTTATCCCTTAAATTTGAAAACTAAAACGAAATTATAGCCTTTTTCATCTTTGTTAAGTTGGGTGAGTGAAAAATTCTCAAGACCCTCTTTTGCAGTTTTTAAACCCTGGAAAAAATCAATCAGATCGCCAACCTGTGAAACAGACGCTCTCAGATTAGCCTGAGATCCAAAATCCGACAGTTCGATGCCGGTGATAATAATCTTGTCTCCGGTCAAATTTTTAATTCTTTCCAGAGACTGGGAAACACTAATCTTACCTTTCTCTCTATCAAAAATATCTTTTATCACTGAAAGTCTGCTTTTAACAGTCAGCTGCAACGTTTCAATCCTGGCTTGTTTTTCAATTTGTCTTTCCTTTTTCTCAATCTCTGCCGAAAGTATTTCTTCCTTTCGGGAAAAGAAGAAAGAAAGAGAAAATACCCCGGTTAAAAACAAAATATAAAACACCATCAGAAAAACTAGTCCCTTCCGCAGAAGGGGATTGAGCCCAACCTGGTTTTCTGGTTGTTTGGCAGCGATAAATAAATTAATATCTCTTTTCATAGAGTTTTCATTGCTAGTCCGAAGGCAACTGAATATAAAGGTGCGGTTCCCTTTTCTAATTTAGCCAGAATTTCTTCACCCCGCTGGACTCTTTCAAAAGGAGCCCCGATTTCGACCTCAATGCCTAACTTCTCAGCAAAAAGAGACACTATCTGCGGTAAATCAGCCGTACCTCCGGCGAGAACGACTCTCTCTACCTTAGCAGACTTATTTTTATTTTGATAAAAGGAAATTACTTTATTTATTTCTCTGATAACAATGTCAAGAACCGGCCCAACTGCTTCTCTAATTTTACCCTCGAGTTTACTTTCATCAACTCCATAAGCCTTCTTATATTCTTCGGCTTGCGTCTGTTTTAAACCCAAAGCAGCAACTAAAGAACGAGTGATCGCCTCGCCAGCACTGGGTAATGAACGGGTTAAGACGATTTGATTGTTTTCAACAAGAGAAATATCGGTAGCTCGGGCTCCTAAATCGACAATCATCGTCGGCCCTGACCCAGGTAAAACTAAGCTTCTTGAAAGAGCGACCATCTCCGTTTCCAAGGCAATTGTTTTCAGTTCGGCCATTTGTAATACTTTACTGTATTTTTCAATCATACTTTTCGGTGCCGCTACTAGAAAAACCTCCGTTTTCCCGCCGATAACAATTTTTTGCGGCGATCTAATTATTTGATAGTCAATGACTGCCTCCGAAAGAGGAATCGGAATATATTGTTCTGCCTCCCATTTGATTGCCGACTCCATCTCCTTCTCCTCCATTGGTGGAAACTCGACGATCTGGGTGAAAACTTTATCCTCCGGTAAAGCCGAAACGACGTAAGGCGTTGATACTTTAGTAACGTTGACCAGTTTTTTTATTGCCTCAGCCTGTGCTAATAAATCAGCTTCGGCTTCTGACTCCATATTTTTAGGAGAAGGAGAAAGACCCAAGGCGACAATACTGTATTGTTCGCCGATCCTTTTAAGTTGGACAAGTTTTATATTCTGAGAGCCGATATCAAGTCCGATAAATTCCATTATTAAAACTTTCTAATTACTTAAAGAGATTCCTTCTCTAAACTATAATTGGAAAATAAGACAAAGTCAAAGACCGCCGGGAAATCTTTATAAAATAAACACCTTTGAACCCGACTCGTTATTCCTGACGTTTGGACGGTAGCCACGGATTCATAGCATTGTCCTTGGCGGGGGATGATTTCGCTGTTTCCTTCCAAAGCTACAGGATGAGGATTATCGCTGTATAAAAGCCTCAATCTTAATGCGTAACAATAAACATTAGGTCCGTCATCGCAGGGTAAGGAGATGTTTGACTTCGTAAATTGGAGCTGTTGAGATCCGACCAGGTACGGACCACCAGTATCCGGGGCCTGAAAGTTATTGATCGCTCTTCTGGTTACAAACGGGTCAAACAAGTATCTTTCCGTCTTATAATTACCAAGATTATCTTGATAGAATAAGACAGTCTCAATTGCCGGAGTTTGATCAGAATTATCAACTGTCCCAACCGCTCCCCAAAAAAGACCTAAAGTTCCTCCTTGATAATGATCGCCCGTAAAATCTAGAGGTAATCCGGCATCAAATTCCGTGCCTTCATGTTCCATCAACCAAACCGTAATCGGAAAATCCTTTTCAAGCACTTTCGGGTAGATAAAAAGGTCGCTGCCTCCCTTACCGGTAGCGGTTACCTGGTAACTAATATCTTCACCAACTTCACCTTCGAGAGGTTCACCAATCAACGCCTTGTCCAATCCGGTTTCGGCGGCGGAAAAGGCGCGCGATTGCTCCTCCTGCTGCTGAGTAATGCGGATATCAACTACAGATCGTGACACTAAGGGAACAACGATCGTTACCAAGACAGCGATTATTCCCAAAATCAAGACGGTCGATATGCCTTGAGGGCAAGTTTTTTTCATTCTGTTGCCATTTTAGATACAAAGAAAGAATAAAGTCAACTGAGAAAAACCTCTTTAAAAATTTCTTAAAATTACCGAGGTATGAAATTCGTTTGACGACCGTTCTTCGACTCGGGATGTTGATTCAATTTGACTCAGGGTAAAGTAAATTTCTACCCGATCCGGCTGGCTGAGGTCACCGGAAATACAGTTAAAATAACAGTTATCCAGTTTTACTTTCGGAGACGTCAATCTTTTGTCGCTGCTGGCTGATGAAGAAGCGATAAAACCGTCTGCTAATCCCTCGTTTAGACAAGCAAATTCAGCCCAATTACCATGACTGTCCTGGACCCGAAGATAGTTCATGCCTGATTGGCATGTTTCCCCTTCGCTATTCGAGATAATCCGTAACGAATTCCTGATTATTTGTTCCATCACTCTAAGAGCGTACTTACCATCATTATCGACAGCTTCTACCACCCTTACCTTTACCGACTTAGTTAAAACCGTCATAAATGTTGAAATAACCATTATCAGCATCATGCCTAAAGTAGTTAAAGTAACCAAAGTTTCAATTAGCGTAAAACCGAAACAATTATTTTTTTTCATAAAAGAATTCTTTTTTTATCGCCAATCAGTCAAATTTTGGACCAGCGGATAACTTTCTTGCCCCCTTGGTGACTGCCAGATTACTTCAACTCTCACTTCGACTTCTTGGTTGCTTTCGCCAACAGCAGTCAAAGTTGCCTCTCTCTGATAATTGGTACCACTAATAAACTCATCATCTTGGCAAGCACCAAGGTCTGGCCAGGTTAAATCATCCCATGATAAATCATTTAGACAGTAAATGCCGAGGTGGCCAGTAAAAGTATTCCAACTATGGTCTCTCTGAAGAATCAGCCATTCCATTACCTGATTGCTGTAATTCCTGGCCATACTTTTTTCTCTGACGAATCGAGAGTTTTTCAAAGAAAGAGTTAATCCTTTAACTAGAACAGTAATCACCAGAGCGATTACGGCAATTACCGTAACGATTTCAAATAATGTTTGGCCTTTCTGATGCATGACTTCAAATAATATTAAGTGATAGATTTTTCGCCAACTTCATATACCAATTTTTTGGTCGCGGCAATTGATGTCATCAAGATAAAGATTTTGCCAAACGTCCACTGCCCAGTTATAGTTTAAGGCGCCGGCCCGAATTACATTAGGCGAATTAGGTTTGCCACTACCTTCCCATGCTCCCCGCGAGATATTATTGATCCACATCTCCGCTCGGGCATTGGTACCGGAAAGATCATACATAATCTCGATATCATACCAGGTATCTTTTGCGGCATCAAAAGTAATACCGGTATCCCGATAGGCGCCTCCATCATAGGCCATGAGGCGCAAAAGATTATCGCTGCATCGTTGATGAACAGCGGCAACAAATGTCCAAGGAGAACCGTTACTCTTATATAGTCCACCCAAAATCGCACCCTGGGAAAAACTGTTTGGGCCGGTATCATCGATATAAACGGAGAATCTTAAGTAAGCGTGGTTACCAGCAGGCCAAGTAATCGTTTTCTGTCCATAAGCTTCATCTCCATCAGTCCCGTCAGTTGTCCAGGAATGATGGGAGCAACTGCCTGATTTTGCCTGAGTATTAGACGCTTGATTATAGCCATGATATCTGGTACCAGTTGTGTCATAATCAACCAGGGTACATTCCTCGAAATCAAGAAGCGATGGCGAGTTAGCAAATAGACTTTGCCCAATCGGAGTCGGAGTAGGAGTTGGTGTCAGTTCGGGCCAAGGAATAGAGATCTCACTATAAATATTGAACTCATCCAAAACCCCTCCGACATATCTTTGACCCAAACTGTTATTACCAAGACACAGATTGACACTAGTATCAATGGCACCCATAGGGGAAGTTTTTTCACCTTGGCTAATCCCGTCAATATAAAGATTAAAAAGGTGGCTAACCGTATCATAGGTCAACCTGAGATGATGCCAGTTACCGTCAAAAACATTAATCACACCGGTCCAATCAATACGGTTACCGCTGCCGTCGGTAAGAAATCTTATTACCGTATCCGAACCGCCGCGCCATAAGCCGAAATATACATCAGCGGGGTCGTTTACTTTTGAGTCGGCAAAGAATCGTCCTAAACTAGAAGGGGCAGACGTCCTTTTATACCAAAAATCAATCGTACCTCTTTGGGCATTAACGTTACCGGTCAGCGGGAAATAGCCGTATTCGCCGGTCGCATCCGCTTGATAGCCATTGCCTACTTTACCGGAAACGAAACTTCCGCCACTAATATTCCCGCCTGTCCCGACCTCCGGAGAAGTCACGGCACTGAGATTATCCAGGGTAGTATATAACAATTGGCCAACATTAGGAGTCGGCGTCGGAGTTGGGTTCGGCGTTGATGTCGGAACTGGAGTAGGGGACGGACTAGGGCTAGGAGACGGTGTGAGAGTGGGCACCGGCGTTGGAGTAGCAATAGGAGTAGAGGTTGGCAGTGGTGTTTCCGTCAGTACGGGAGTTGCCGTTAGCTCTGATACCGGCGTTTCGGTGGGAACCGAAGCCGGGTAAATCTCACCCGAATCCGTGACTACAATTTGCAGGCTCTGGCCGTATCCACCAAGCGAAACTATCCGGGATTCAAACCCACCCAAATCAACCCCCAGAGATAAAACTCTAAAAAAAATCTCGTCTGGTCCTGATTCTTTTCTTGTTTCGCCTCTTAAGCTGGCTGTCTTAACCGGAGGATCCTGGTTTACTCCGTTACAAACAGCCCGAATCGCGTAAGTCGCCGGAGAGTCAAAAATAAAACGATAACCGTCAAGGGTTATTTCTGAACTTAGGCAACTGGCAGGTTTTTCTCCTGAAATAGCCTTATCCTGGGCTAATCGAAGATCCTCTAAGACAACATCAGTCGCCTGCTGGAAAATTTGATTTCGATTGATTCGATTATAATTAGCCAAACCGATACTTAGCATCAAACCGGTAATTGATATAGTAACCAGAAGCTCAATTAGGGTAAAACCAAAAAACGCATTAGGGGATTTGAACTTCAATCGTCGGTTATTCATACCAGGCAAACATTCATCTAAGGATTAGTGACGCCGTAATTGCATGAGTTATCACCGCAATCAGCGATACAGTTTGACGTACTGGGGTCCTCGGCTTCCAAGTAAGCACAAAGATTATAAGTAATTCCGTCACTTTCATAACGATAGTCGTAAGTCGGGGAAAGGGGATCGGTAATCGTTTCCATATATCCCAAGCTGGTCAGTTCATTTAATCCTTGCAGGGTAGTCGGATAACTGCCATGATCAGCCCGATATACCTCAAGAGCGCTTCGGATTTCTTCAAGTTCGGTTTTTCTTTGGGTATCACGGGCGACTGCTCGAGTTCCCCTCAATGACACTAAAGCAATGCTAAAAAGAATCGCAATTATTGACAAAACGATTAACAGTTCGACCAGAGTAAAACCCCGATCTCGTTTGTTTTTTAAATTGTCCATATGAAATAAACCCCCTTAACCGGACAGACTACAATAAACTAAAACAGCGACCAAATCGCCGACTTCACCGGTTTGACCATTCCCACAGACAGCCCAATAGTTTCCGATTTCCAATCTCGCATAAAGAGCCATTTCGTAACCGCTTTCATCGGATTGATAAGAGTACTGGTACGGGGAAGTATTAAGAGGGTCGCCGGGGCAAGATTCTATGAAATCCACCTGAGGAGATCGACCGGTCAAATCGTCGCAGAGATCGTCTTCTGCAGGCAGACTGTCGGCTCTGACAGCGGTCTCATGAATAGGATAAGTACTATTATTTGCCGCTGAGTAAGTCTCGAGCGCAATACGATACTGGTTAAGATGCTGTTTTCGTTTTGTATCCCGGGCTTTTTTAAGTTGGGTCGAGGGATTGATAAAAGTCATTGCCGCACCCATAAGAATAACCAGAATGAAGCTCGCAATCAGCAATTCAACCATTGAAAATCCCTGCCAGCGCGAATATTTATTTAGGGATGTATTTTTATCCATCATTTTAACTATAGCAAATTTGCTTACTAAAGCAAATTACTGGGTTGCGGTTTTACAGACAACATACTGGTTTTTCTGCCAATTCCCGGGACATTTCTCTTGAGCGGAAATAATATCTGAATCCTCTCCGTTCTCCAGATACGCCCAAAGCCAAAACGAACTGCCCGTAGCCTCCGCCCGATAACCGTAATCCGGCCAACGGGAATCAATGAAGGTCTTGGGATCTACCGGTAAATAATCAAGATAAATAACCTCCCCGTCTTCCCACTTCTGATTCGCAATACATTCGCTTTTACCCTCGGAGCCGCAAGCTGAGATTTTGTAATTATCCGAACTTGCAGGATATGAATTATAAACCTGATAATAATACCCCATAGCTTTGATTATTCGATCAAGATCGGTTTTACGACTTAAGTCTCGCTGAAGCCGGCGGCTTTTTTCCAAATTGAACCACGAAACCGCCGTCACCATAATCAATGTCAGAATGATGGTAACTATCTCGCTCCTTGTCAATCTGACAGATTTTTTGATCATCATGTCTTGAGCCAAAAACCGGACAAGTAAAGGGCGATAATCTCCTTGGCAGTAAATAACGCCAACCAGGCACTAGCGATCAAAAAAGGCCCGAAAGGTATCGGCTTACCCAACTTTGCCCGGCCGGCTAAAATGAGTATGACTCCGATGACTGCCCCTGTCAAGAAAGCCAGATAGAGTCCGATGGCTAAGACCGGCCAACCCAAGAATAGGCCCAAAAGAAAAACCAGCTTGGCATCGCCAATTGCCATGCCCTTACCTTTAGTAACCACGTGCAGAAATAAAAAGAAGGCAGCGGCCCCGAGAGTCGCCAAAAGAGAAGCTAAGTGCCAGTTAATCAATTGATGAACCCCGGTAATTAAAATTGCCAAGTAAGAGACTGGGTCGGGAAGCGTCTGGTAAAGGAGGTCAGAAACGAAAAGGGCAATCAGGCAATAGCTGATAAATAAATAATAACCGAGAACGGGTAGATTAATCCCAAATTTCAGTTTTACCCAGTTATAAATAATAATCGACCAAACAGCGGTAGCCAATTCCACCAGGGGATACTGCCAAGAAATCGGCTTTCGGCAATAACGACATTTCCTTTTTAAAACGATAAAAGAAATCAGGGGAATATTATCTGACCAGCTTAACTGATGCCGACATTTATCGCAAAAAGATCGACCACCCAGAAGGAAAAAAATCCCGGAATCTTTTCTCTTTCGATTCGGAACCGAGTCAGGGTTATTTAACCGGTAGACAACCACATTCAAAAAACTGCCGACGGCTAAACTTAAAAGGAAAAGAAAAAGACCAAAGAAACTATCCATTTTTTCCTTCCATAATAAGATGGGATTTTGCGATCGCAAAATCCCATTTTAGCTTGAAGAACCGGAATTATCCGACATCATTCGGGTAAACAAACGTAAGTTACGGCTGTTCCATCACCGGCACAGGCAGCTCCTCCCTCGATGCAGCAATTAGGAGCTGGTCCTTCACCATATTTTGTTATATTCGCCATTGACTCAATCTGATAGCAAACTGTCACTAAATCAGTTCCGCCGACTTCGTCGATCGCACTATATAGTTCATCGCCAGCAGTATCGATTCTGTCTTCGAATTCTGACTTTAGTTCGTTGGAAGAAATCAAATCAACCAAGTCATCTGCGCCACTTACTTGATTTCCTTCTGCAATCGCGGTTGCACAATCAGCTCCATCACCCACGATATAAGCCGTACCATAATCTTCATTAGTTGCATAATACCTCTCCAGGGCATTTAATAGTTCGGCTGCATTACTCCGGCGCCGGGTATCCCGGGCTTTTCTCATCTGCTCGATCGGGTTAATCGCCGACAAAACTGCCACCGCCAGAATACCGATGACAGCAATAACAATCAACATCTCAATTAAAGTAAAACCTGTTGTTTTTCGCATTTTCCTTCTTGTCACCTCCTTTCAGTTAGACAATAAAGAAAGAAGCCAATGATTTATAACCAATCATTTCATACTTAGAAATCATTTGTCAAGGGTAGAACCGCTTGGATATTTAAAACTGACTGGTCAGATTGTAAATCGGCATGATAACCGCCACAATCAGGAAACCGACACCCAAACCAAGAATAATCATCACTAACGGTTCGATCGCCGTTGTCAGACCAGAGATAGCCATCTCCGTTTCCCCCTCAAAGTAACCGGCAATTTTTAAAAGGACTTCATCCAGCTTGCCTGTTTCCTCACCAACTGAAATCATCTGCGGTAAAAGGGGAGGAAAAACCTCGGTTCGGGCTAAGGAAACAGCTAAAGCAGTGCCTTTTTCAACATCGCTTGATGCGTCGCTGATCGATTTCCGATATAAAGCACTCGTCATCGCTCCTAATGAGACATTTAAAGCGTCTACTACCAGAACCCCGCTGCCGATTAAGAGCCCTAAGGTCCTGGTAAACTCGGTTAACATCATCGCTTTTCTCATACGGCCAACCACTGGCAATGAGAAAAAAAACGCATCGATTTTCAACTTGCCGGCTTCAGTTTTCGCCACCGCTTTAATTAGCCAGACAACAGCAAGGATAACAATTATTACTAACCACCAGAATTTGCTTAAGAAATTAGAAAGTGACATTAAAATAATCGTCGCCAGCGGTAGATTGGCCTCAAACTCCTGATAAAGATCCAACAGTTTGGGGATCACAAAAATCATCATGATGGCGCCAACGACCACCATACCACCAACGATGATTATAGGATAAACCATAGCGCTTTTTATTTTATTGACAAATTCACGCCTTTTTTCTAAGTTATCGGCTAATCGATTCAGGATTTTATCAAGAACACCGGCTGTTTCTCCGGCCCGAACCAAAGCGACATATACCGGATCAAAAATCGCTGGGTTTTTTTCGAGCGCCTTAGAAAAACTACTCCCGCCTTCGATATCTTTTTGAATCGAGTCGATTATTGAAGCCATGTTAAGGTTTTCCGTTTGCGTTCTAAGAATCGTTAAGGCATCAGTAATCACTAAACCGGCATTAATCATCGTCGACAGTTGACGGGTAAAATTAACGACTTCATTAAGCCCGACCCGGCTTAAAAATTTTCTCTTGAAGAAGGAAATTATACCTTCGGTTCTTGTTTGCAGGGAAATTACGATTAAACCCCGTTCCCTCAAGATCTGTGCCGCTTGGGTCTGACCTATCGCCTCGACGATCCCTTTTTTGGGATTTCCCTGTTTGTCCTTGACATAGTAATTAAATTTGAGCATAAATCAGTCTGTAAATTAAATTACCGAACCCGTCCAATCCGCCGGGTTAATTCTTCCGGCCTGATGGCAAATGCTTTTGCCTGCTCGTAGCTGATCTTTCCTTCTTTAACCAATCTGGCCAAGTCATTTTCCAAGGAAAGCATTCCTAGTTCAGCCGATGTTTGGATAACGTTATCAATCAAGTGGGTTTGCCCCTCCCGAATAGAGTTTCTAACAGCCGGGTTGGCAATCAAGATTTCGCTGGCGACAATTCTTCTCTTCTCTAAAGAAGGCACCAAGCGCTGGGAAAGAATTGCCTCTAGGGTAAAGGAAAGTTGAGTTTTCACTTGTTGCTGTTGGTGGGGTGGAAACACGTCTACAATTCTATCAATTGTTTGCGCAGCTGAATTCGTATGAAGAGTAGCAAAAACTAAATGCCCGGTCTCGGCAATGGTCAAAGCCGCCGAAATAGTCTCGTAATCCCGCATTTCACCAATTAAAACGATATTGGGATCTTCTCTTAAAACAGATCGAAGCGCAATTTCCCAGGAATGGGTGTCTGCCCGCAATTCCCTTTGGGTGATTATCGACTTACTGTGAGGATGGACATATTCAATCGGGTCTTCGATAGTTACGATATGCTCTCGCCGAGTTTCATTAACCTCCTGAATGATCGCCGCCAGCGTTGTTGACTTTCCGTGCCCGGTCGGCCCGGTAATCAAAACAAAACCTTGTTTCAGTTTGGCAAATTCGTGGCAAATTGAAGGTAACATTAGCTCATCAATCGTAGGAATTTTATTGGGAATCAATCTCAGGGAAGCCGAAATATGGCCTCTCTCGTAGTAAGCATTGACCCGAAAACGGGCCAGATCTTGATAAGTAACGGAAAAGTCAATCTCTTTATTTACCAGAAAGGTTTCCTTCTGTTCCTCCGCCAGAAGAGAAAAGACTAAATCTTTACTTCGTTCCGCTGTCAGAGGCTCCTCATTGGAAACCGAAATAATCAAGCCCTCAATTCTTAAAATCGGCGGTACGCCAACTATCAAGTGCAAATCTGAGGCTTTTTCTTTATAAGCAATTTCTAGCAGCTCTTCAGCCGTCATAAATACTCCTTTTCTAAGACTAAGATTATTAATCTTAACTTACGCTTCGGCTACCCGAAGAATCTCCTCCATGGTAGAAAGTCCTTCGATGACTTTCAAGTAGCCATCCTGTTTCATGGTAATCATTCCTTCTTCCACAGCTTGTTTTTCTATCTCCGCCGCCGAAGCCCTCTCCAAAATCAGGCGGCCTATTTTTTCCGAGACCGGCAAAACTTCAAAAATACCGACTCTTTCCATATAGCCGGTGTTATTGCAAACCGGACAGCCCTTACCCCGATAGAGCTTAAGTTTATTGCCTCCTTTATATAAGCTGCCTAAAACGCTCCTAATGTTGGCCACTACTTCAGCTGAAGCGTCATATGTCTCTTTACAATCGATACAAATCCGACGGCCAACTCTTTGGCCTAAGATACAGGTAATTGAGGAGGCCAGTAAAAACGGTTCGCCGCCTAAATCGAGAAGCCGAGGTAATGCACCCGAAGCGTTGCTGGTATGCAGAGTTGAAAAGACTAAGTGTCCGGTTAAAGCTGCCTGCACAGCTAACTCCGTCGTTTCTTCATCGCGAATTTCACCGACCATAATAACATTCGGATCTTGGCGCAGAAAGCTCCGCAAACCCGAAGCAAAACTTAAACCGGCGGCCCGATTAACTTGAACCTGATTAACTCCCGGAATTTCATACTCAACCGGATCTTCTAAAGTTAAGATATTGACCCGACTTGAGTTTATCCGTGAAATAACCGAATACAAAGTAGTTGTTTTCCCTGAACCAGTAGGACCGCAGACAACAATTATTCCGTGAGGTCTCAAAATCGCGTCTTCTAAATTCTTCAGAGCCCGTCCTCTTAAGCCCAATTCCGGTAAATCAATAACCCCACCACCTTTTTTAAGTAACCTCATCACAATCTTCTCTCCATGGACTGTCGGTAGACAAGAAACACGAAGATCAACTATCCGGCTATCTACTTTAAAAGTAAACCGACCGTCCTGAGGGATTCTCTTTTCATCAATTTTCATCTCTGACAGAATTTTTATCCGTGAGACCATTGCTTCATGAAGACTTCTGGGTAAAACCAGTTTCTCATGAAGAATACCGTCAATTCGATAACGCACGCGCGTCTTTTCTTCCTGAGGTTCAATATGAACATCTGAGGCTCTTGATTTAACTGCAAATTCTAAAACCGTGGCTACAATTTTAGCAATCGGCGCCTCCCGGATGATGTTACCTAGCTGAGAAATATCAATCGCTTCTGCCTCTTTTTCGGCTCCGAGGCTTGATCGTTTCAAAGCCGCTTTTACTTCCGTAGCTAAACTTTGAGCATATCTTTCCTCGATTGCCTTTCGGATCGCCTCAGTTGTCGCCATATAGGGAATGATTTTCGCCCGTGATTTCTTTTCGATGAACTTGATGGCATTGAGATCAAGAGGCTCTGCCATCGCCACCGACAGTTCATTAGATGAAGGATTGTATTCAAAGGGAACAAGAGTAAAGTTTTCCGCCACTGGCCGGGGAATTAAATTAAGGGCGGTCGGCGAAACTCCGACCTCGCTTAAATTAATGTAGGCAATATTGTAAAAAGCGCTTTGGGCTTTGGCTAATTCCTCCGGATTAACTAGTTTTCTCTCGGTGACAATTTCTTCGACACTTTTCCCCGTAGATACACTTTCAAGCTTAATCCCATTAATTTCTTCACGCGTCAATACTTGATGGGCGACTAACACGTCCTCAAGAGAAGTATAAATATTATGAGCAGCCTGTGTGGGCAGTTTATTCATTCCTAATTCATCTTAACCTCTCCTGTGGTAAAATGTCAATGAGAGTTGAAATTGAAAAAAAATAACAATAATCACCAAAGCTGATCATGAGTCATTCATTTTTGATTACCGGCGGCAACGATCAGATCCGATTAAAAAGAGCTACTGACCTTATTAGAAAAATTGAAGATAAGGACTTCAATGACCAATTCCAAAACCCGGACATTTTTCTTCTCCAGGAAACTGATTCGATAAAAATATCCCAGGTTCGCCAACTCAAAAAACAGCTTCAACTGAAGCCCTTCCAGCTTAAACATAAATTCGCCTTGATAATTAACGCAGAAAAATTGACCATCGCCGCTCAAAATGCGCTTTTAAAAACTCTAGAGGAACCACCAGCCAGCTCGATTATAATTTTAACTAACCGTAACCAGGATCTACTTCTAAAAACGATCAATTCCCGCTGCGAGATTATTAAATTACCTGTCGAGTCCGGCTCCGTCTACGGGGCAGGGGAGATCGAAAAACAATTCGAGGTCACCAAGATGATTTTGGAAATGAGACCGGGCAGAAGACTTTTGTATGCCGAAAAAATCGCTAAATCAAAGGAAACAGCAATCGGCTTTGTTGATATTCAACTTCATGTTTGGCGTCAAATAATCCGTCAGCGGATATTGACCGACAAACAAATGCTTCCGTTTGCGAATCTTAAGTTCCACGAAATAATAAAAATCATTAATTTACTGCAGAGAGCTCGGCAATATTTAAACAACCATGTCAACCCGAAATTACTCATCGAAAACCTACTTATTGCCTACCCGACTATTGAAAATGCATGATGCTAAATTAAATTGACCGGGTAAGAAATTTGTGCGCCGACAAAAACGGCCTTAAAACACCCCGACCGAATTGACAGTTGCAACTGTCATGATAACCCGATATAATGCCATTACGAGGCTATAAATACTATAGCCGTTTCTTTTTGCGTTCCTTTTTTGCACGCAGGCATTAAATAAAAAATGATAAAGAAAAAAAAGACTGCTCGTCAAATAGATAAAAGTTTCCAAAGTACCGAGAATAATCAGAAACCTGCAGGTTCTCCATATACCGCGGCCCAAATTAAGATTCTTGAAGGATTGGATCCGGTTAGAAAACGCCCAGGCATGTATATCGGCTCCACCGATGCCCGCGGGCTTCACCAGTTAATTTATGAAGTAATTGATAACTCAGTTGATGAATCGCTGGCCGGCTTTGCCAAAAACATCTGGGTTACTCTTCACCATGACGGCAAGGCAACTGTCCGCGACGACGGCCGTGGCATCCCGGTAGACAAACATAAATCAGGACTTTCTGCTTTGGAAGTAGCGATGACGAAGCTCCATGCCGGAGCCAAATTTGAAAGAGGTGCCTACAAGGTCTCTGGCGGCCTGCATGGCGTCGGTGTCTCGGTTACCAATGCCCTCTCAATTTATTGCCGGGTTAACGTCTATCTCAATGGCAAAATTTACACCCAAGAGTATCGGCGCGGAAAACCGACGATGGAAGTCACCGTCACCGGAAAAACTTCGGAAACAGGAACGGAAACGATTTTCCTACCTGATAAACAGGTTTTTAGTGATCTGCTTTTGAGCTTCTCCCGCATCGAAAAATCAATGCGCGAGAGAGCTTACCTTATCCCTCGCCTGAGGTTCCATTTATTTGACCATCGAACGAATAAAGATAAAGAAAAACATTTCTATTTTGAAGGCGGCGTTGCTTCATTAGTCAAATACTTGAATAAAAACAAAAAGATTATATCGGAGCCAATTTCTATCATCAAGGAAGATAAGCAGATGTTTCTTGAAGCGGCCCTTCAATATAACGATGGCTTCGCCGAAAACATCACTTCTTTCGTTAATGTTATCAACACCGTCGATGGAGGAACTCACCTTACCGGTTTCCGGATGGCGCTAACGCGGGCAATTAACGATTACGCCAAAAAAATCGGCATTATTAAAAATGATAACGGCTTTACCGGCGATGATACTAAAGAAGGCTTAACGGCGGTAGTGGCCGTCAAAATCCCTACCGATCAAATTCAATTCGAATCCCAAACTAAGGCAAAACTCAACAACCCGGAGGCACAGGGTTTCGTCGCCGTCAATGTTAAAGAGGGACTTGATGTCTATTTTGAAGAACATCCCACTGAAGCCAGAAAGATACTGGAAAAGATTGCCCTGGCTGCCCGCGCCCGGTTAGCCGCCAGAGCCGCCAAAGAAGCAGTTATCCGCAAGGGTAAACTCACCGGCACCTTAGGTTTACCGGGAAAGTTAGCCGATTGCCACGAATCTGAACCGGGTAAATCAGAACTGTTTCTGGTGGAAGGCGACTCTGCCGGTGGATCAGCCAAACAAGGCCGAGATCGACAATTCCAGGCGATTTTACCGATCGGCGGGAAAATTCTAAATACTGAACGGGCTCATCTGGACAAAATTATTAATTTTGAGGAATTAAAGAATTTAATTATTGCCCTGGGAATGGGAATCGGCGAAAGCTTAAAACCGGAAAAACTGCGCTATCACCGGATTATAATTATGTGCGATGCCGACGTTGACGGCGAACACATTGCCACATTGCTCTTGACTTTCTTTTACCGTCACTTAAAGCCGGTAATTGATCAAGGCTATCTTTATATCGCCTTACCGCCCCTATATAAACTCCAGAAGGGTAAAGACATAAAATATGCCTATTCTAATGAAGAAAAAGACCAAATGGTAGCATCTGAAGGAAGTACAAAATTAGGCATTCAACGCTATAAGGGTTTAGGGGAAATGAACCCTAATCAATTATGGGAAACCACGATGAATCCGGACAATCGCACGCTAAAGCAGGTCACTATCGAAGACGCTCAACGGGCGGACGAGACCTTCACCATGCTAATGGGTTCGGAAGTAGCCCCAAGAAAAAAATTCTTGCAAACTAACGCAACTAGCGCTAACTTAGATATTTAACAAATCAAGGAGGCACATATGAAACTCGATATTTTTATTGAAATATCCAAAGGCGGCTTAGTTAAATATGAATTCGATAAAAAAGCCAAACAATTGCGAGTCGACCGTTTTTTACACGGAGCAATGTATTTTCCCTTCAACTACGGCTTTATTCCCGGAACAATTGGGGAAGATAAAGACCCGCTGGATGCGGTTGTTCTCGCTTCTAAATCAGTTTATCCGGGTTGCCTAATGAGCTGCCAAGTCATAGGATTATTGGAAATGGAAGATGAGGAGGGGATTGATACAAAAATTTTGATGGTTCCTGATATTAAAGTCGATCCGCTCTTAGGCAAAATCCAAAACATCGACGATCTTGACGACAGTACCAAGGAAAAGGTAAAAAACTTTTTTGAGCACTACAAGGACCTGGAAAAAAATAAATGGGTCAAACTTAAAAATTGGCGCTCCCGGCAAGAGGCAGAAAGAGAAATTAATAAAGGCTTAGAGAGAGCGGCTAAAGGTTAAGCCTAACCGGCGCTATTTGTTTTTAGCAAAATCTATGGGCCAAATTGGCAAAATCATTCCGGCAGAAATTACCCGTGAAATGAAAAAGTCCTATCTGGACTATGCGATGAGCGTGATTGTCTCCCGTGCCTTACCCGACGTTCGCGATGGCCTAAAGCCAGTCCACCGCCGCATACTGTTTGCCATGAAAGAAATGGGACTAACCCATAAGAGCAAGTTCGCAAAGTCAGCCAAGATCGTTGGCGAAACAATGGGTAAGTACCACCCCCATGGTGATGGACCGATTTATCAGGCTCTGGTTCGACTGGCACAAGACTTCTCCATGCGCTATCCGCTCGTTATCGGTCAAGGTAACTTCGGTTCGATTGATGATGATCCTCCGGCAGCTATGCGTTACACCGAGGCTAAAATGGCTAAGATTAGTGATGAGCTGCTGTCCGATTTGGATAAAGAAACAGTCGAATTCCGGGATAATTTTGACGGAAGCCTGAAAGAGCCCGTATGGTTACCCGCCAAAATACCTAATCTCTTACTGATGGGATCGGATGGAATTGCTGTGGGCATGGCTACCAAAATTCCCCCTCATAATCTGGTGGAAGTCATTGACGCCCTTCACTTCATGATCAAAAAGGGTCGGGTTATTGTCTCGGCTGGTGAGGAAAAATTCGAAATCGAAAAAATTGATCTCTTATCCGGGAAGAAAAATCTCAGACCACCACGCCCTCCGGCCTTTGAAACCGAAGCTGTAACTGAAGACCTGATAAAATTTATCAAAGGCCCTGACTTCCCAACCGGCGGCTTAATTTATGATCAAGAAGAAATCACCAGAACCTATACAACCGGTAAGGGAAGAATCTTAACCCGCGGTAAAACCTCAATTGAAGAAACAAATAAAGATAGACTGGATATCATTATTTCAGAGATTCCGTATCAGGTTAACAAAGCAATCCTGATTACCAAGATTGCCTCTTTAATCAAGGATAAGAAAATCAAGGGTATTGCCGATTTGAGAGATGAATCAGATCGCCGCGGTTTGCGAATCGTGCTTGAATTAAAAAAGATTGCCAAGCCTAAAGTAATCATCAACAAACTTTATAAACATACCCAACTGCAAATTACTTATCCGGCTAATATAGTTGCCTTGGTCAATGGTGTTCCCCGTCTCCTGACGCTGAGACAGATTTTGATGGAGTTTATTCATCACCGTCAACAAGTGATCACCAAGCGGACTTTTTTTGATCTCCGAGCCGCCAAGAAACGGGCTCATATCTTGGAAGGGTTAAAAATCGCTCTTGATAATTTAGATGAGGTAATCGAAACCATTAAGAAGTCTCGCGACGCCGATGCTGCCCGCTTAAACTTAATGAAGAAATTCTCCCTGACTGAGATTCAGGCCGAGGCGATTCTTGAAATGCAACTGAGAAGGTTGGCAGCGCTGGAAAGAAAGAAAATCGAGGATGAATACGAGGAAGTTAAGAAACTCATTGATCGTCTTACCACTCTCTTGGTTCATCCGGAAAAAATACTAGAAGTTATCTTTCAAGAGCTTGAAGAAATTAAGAAAACTTATGGCGATGAGCGAAAAACACTGGTTTTTCCTCAGAAAATTGAGAATTTCTCCGAAGAAGACCTAGTCCCCGCCGAGGAATGCCTGATTACGATCACTAAAACCGGTTATATAAAAAGATTACCGGTCAATACCTATCGAAGCCAGAGAAGAGGAGGCAAGGGAGTTACCGGCATGACCACTAAAGAAGCGGATGAAATTGCTCACTTCTTAACCTGCAATACTCACGATTTGATCCTTTTCTTTACCAACCACGGACGGGTTTTTACTCTACCTGCCTGGGAAATTGCCGAAGGCATCCGTCAAGCTAAGGGTCATGCGATCATTAATCTTATCAATATCGATCAGGGGGAACTGATTCAGACAGTATTGCCTTTAACTAAGAATAGTCAGAAGAAATATATCTTCACGGCTACTCACAAGGGTATAGTAAAAAAGACTCCGATTGATAGTTTTGCCCATATTCGTTCTTCCGGTCTGATTGCAATTAAACTACGGGAAAACGATCAGCTTTGCTGGGCTAAAGCAACCAGTGGCCAAGACTATATACTTCTTGTTTCGTATGACGGTAAGTCAATCCGCTTTAAGGAGAGTGACGCCCGACCGATGGGAAGAGACACCATGGGAGTAAAAGGTATTCGTCTGAAGAAAAATGATTACGTCGTCAGCATGGAGACTTTTTCCGCCGAAGCCAAAAAACCCAAAGATCGTCGACGGAAATACTTCCGCGATATCCTCACGGTTAGTGAAAGAGGTTTGGGTAAAAGAACGCCCTTATCCCAGTACCCGATTCAAAAACGCGGCGGTGTCGGAGTAAAGGTTGCCAATATCACCGATAAAACCGGCAAAGTAGTTCTTGCTCAGTTGGTAACCCAACATTCAAGACAGTTAATTCTAACTAGTAAAAAGGCCCAAGTAATTAAGCTTCCCGTTAAAAATATCCCTCGATTGGGACGTGACACTCAGGGAGTCATTCTGATGCGCTTCTCTAAAGCTGAAGACACTGTTGCCGCCGCCACTTGTCTATAAAGACAGATAAGGAATTATCGATAGAAAGCTAAGAATATCGGTTTTAAGACTTACTTGACACTTCGGTATTTATTCGGGTAATATTAAGCTGTGAACCTTTACCGAAAAATTTCGGCTTGAAAAGAATTTTTTATTCTGCTTTTCGGCCGGTACCCGATACGCCATTGGCGCAAAGACCGGCAAGTTCTTTGGTACGCGAGCACCATCTTTATCAAACCGATTTTTTGTTACGCTTTTATAGGTTTTCTCCCCAAGAAATTCCCCTTAACCGAAACGGTTTTCTGTCAGAAAATGGCGATCCTAAAATTATTTGGGCTCGAAGCCATATAGACAGCGGAGGCTTCGATCCTGCGCTAACTGCCTTTTCGGTGAAACGCATCGTGGACCTGGCGAAGTTGCCGATTAGTAACGTGGGTATAAATTTGAGTCGTAGATATATTTTGGTGTCCAAGCATCTCTTGAACCGATCTTAGATCTGCGCCAGCTATAAGCAGATCGGTAGCAAAAGAGTGACGGATAACATGAGGGGTTACTTCAATCGGCAGCTTAGCTTTCCTAGCATATCTTTTGACCAACCGCTGGATCGATCTAACGCCTAGTCTGACGTTCTTATCAGTTTTTCGATCGGCAATCTTATCAACCTCATATTTTTTTTGGTGATTAATAAATAATGGCTTCAAATCGTCTTTCCTTTGAGATAGATATCGAGTCAGCCACTTGACAACCCGGTAAGATAAAAAAACCACGCGCGCCTTGCCGCCCTTACCGACTATTCCAAATTCCCGTGTCTTTAGGTTCACTTGATCACGGTCAAGTCTAACCACCTCAGACACCCGTAGTCCTGTAGAAAACATTATTTCCAAGATTGCCTTATTTCTTAAGCCGCGAATAGTCGAGATTGCAGGTTGAGCCAGTAAGCTTTCGATTTGCTCCAAAGTTAAGAACTTTAATGACCTAGAACGCGTCTTAGGTAAGTCTATTTTCTCTGGAGTAAGCGTCTTATAATCATTTTTAAGAAGCCACTTAAGAAAAGAGCGCAAAGCTATCACATGATAGCCCTGAGTGACAAGCGCCAAGCTTTCGCCATTTTTGCCTATATATCGGGCTAAATATACCCTATATTTCTGAATTATTTCCAGATCAAGCTGATCGATTTGAGTTCCGGGAAAATTCTTTCCAATCCAAGTTAAAAGACGACCAAGATAGTGGCGATAATTTCTAATTGTCAGCCTAGAAGCGTTTTTTTCAACTTCCAAGTGTTCCAAGAACTCTTCAATTAATTGATTCAAGTCTTTTTTTTCTTTCATCGAAGAAGAAATTTCTTTTCTGGTCCCGAATTAATCCTATAGTGAAGTAGGGGAATAGGCCTATAATTTTCATGTTAGGATAAACTCTTTCCAACCATAATATATTAATTGTAATTTAATATCCGTGGTTAAATATGATTTACATCCGTCTTGCTTATTACATAAACATCATAATCTAAAACAATTTTAATGTCAATATTGTGCGACATAAGTAATAAAGGATAAAATGGCGGTAAATAAATAAACTTTTTTAAACCCATATCACTTTTAAATAGAACGAGCCGCCTAGAGCCATTTTAAAGCCTGTTTAGGAGTCTACCCGATTAAGTGATCATATTAATTGACACAAACATAAAAAATTGTCATTGATTAACCAAAAAATTACCAGGGGATACCGACAAAGAACGGAGAAGTATCGTCTGCCTAAAAAGTAATTATTATTATAATCATAAGATGTTCACATAATAGAGAAATCTTTATCAAAAGCTTATTCAGTATTATCTATTTCTAGATTTTATTTTGTTCAATTTATTTTATAATAAATTTCTAAAAAGTCCCTCCCCGACAATTACTTTCTACCAACGTCGCAAAAGTTACATTGTACGACATGGTGTTAAAGGTTAGCTGGTGTCTTATTTAAAAATTTACCAGAAAGCTATGTCCGGAGAAATAGGGACCATTTCTTAAAAAGAAAACATAATAGCATGACTGTCTGCAAACTAGTTCTTTGTTTTAATCAGGTAAGTTCTTTTCAAGCGGCATTTACTTTTCCACAAGCTTTTCTTAAACTATATCAATATATATCACGAAAAAGGGGCTATGATTGGGCAATCTTGTAATATTATGAGGCTAATTTAATATTAATTTTATATCGATTTTGGATACCTCCGCTTGAAGAGAGGAGGCTTAATAAATATGAGTGCTTTTATATTGATTTTATCTTAAGTTAGCTACATGCCCATGGTCAAATATCTTCTGGCGGTCTTGCCTTTAATCTGCTGTTCGTGAAAACTATGGATTGGGTTCGTGAAAAGATATAATAGAATATATTATAGGATAACACTAGCTACTCCCCTTCTCTTCGCCTCCTTTATCTTTTTTTAGCCGCCCCATTTAGTAGTTAAACAAACCATTACAAAGACCGCCATGCCAACGTAAAGATATTCTTTAACTGTATTTCTAAAGAGCTTTTCCTGAAACTTGCTTTGGATTAAACCAAGAAGAATATATAAAACAGTAATCAGGAAGAGCGAACTGGTAGGAATTGCCATCGGCCAGAAAGAAACTACCAGGCCAATTTCACTCAAAACTAGAGCAGCCACTAAACTGGTATAAATTAATTTAAAAGTAACCTTTCCCTCAAGACTAACCGACCAGAGAGCTTGCAGTGCTAGAAAAAAAGTGATGATTAATATTACGATAAAGTTTGCCCATGGATCAAGTCTGAAAGAAAAAGCAGTATCGAATAGGAAAAACGCGGTAATTAGAGTCAGAAGAAAACCAGTAGCCTGAGCAGAACGGAGCAGTTGAATATTGCGAAAGCTGGCGATTGAAAAAATGTTCTCGGTTAGTAAAAGAATATATATCCCCAGAGCATAAAGAATAATAATGGGAATCCGGGCCACCAACTGAGCCGGTAAAAGAAAATAAAACAAGCCTATACTAGCCGTAAAAAGACAGGGAAGCATAAGAACAGTTAACCAGCCAATCCCTTTCAACCCTTCTCTGAGAGTCCAAGCCGAGAGGAGCCAACTTAATATACTCAAAATCAGAATTGCCAAGTAACGCTGGTGAATAATCCGCGTCTGAATAAGAACTAGACCTATCGACAACAGCAAAGACGTAGCGATAATTTTTTTTCTTTTCGACATAGAATCCAATTATCCTATCTTACGACTGCCCCCAAGATCTTATTACTAACCAATACCAATATTGAAATTCACCCAAACTTTTTGAACGTTATCGTGCTCGTTTAGGGCATCCATCAAAGCCAGAAGTTTTTCTGACACCTTTTTATCCTTAATTACAATCGGAGCTTTTGGTCTCATTACCATCTCCATTTCCCTTACCTTAAAGCCGGAATTGACGAGCATCTCTTTAAAATGAGCCAACTGATCTGGTTGGACATATACCCCAATTCCGTTTTGAATTTCCTCTACGTCTTCGGCTCCCAGATCAATCAGCTTTAACAGCTGATTTTCAGAATTACCTACTTTTTCAACAATTAGAAAACCAGCTTTATTAAATAAATAGGCAACGGAACCGGGAGATGCCAGACTCCCCCCTTTTGTTTCGAATATTTTCTTTAATTCGGAAACAGTTCGATTCGTATTGTCGGTTAAGGTCTCGATGATTATTCCTACTTGCTCCGGGCCAAACCCCTCATAAACAGCCTCCTTCAAGATTTGTACGGTTCCTTCTCCTCCACCGCTACCCCGTTCGATTGCCTTTTTAATATTTTCCTTCGGCATATTGGCCGACCTTGCTTTTTCGATTGCCAACCGGAGAATAAAATTCGTCTCTGGATCAGGAGAGCCCCCCTTGCGAACGGCAATGGCAATTGCCCGACTCAATTTGGTAAAAACCAACCCCCGCTTTTGATCCTGCGCTTCTTTTTGATGCTTTATTGTACTCCATTTTGAATGACCTGACATAAACTAACACCTCCTAAGAGCTATTTTAGCATAAGTCAGCAGCTGTTTTACAATTCTATGCTTGACAAGCCCAGTCCAAAATTATATGTTATGCCTTAATGAAAACGGCCGAAACATTAGAAAAAGAAGCAATCAGGGCTGCTGGTTGTGAAGATTGGCAACAAGCAATAAGGTATAATCAAGCAATTATACGGCTAAGTCCTAAGAATATCAGTGCTTTAAACCGACTGGCTTGGGCCTACGCTGAAGTAGGCAAAATCAAACAGGCAAAAACTACTTATAAACGGGTTCTAACTTTTGATAAATATAATTTGATCGCCAACAAAAACCTGGCAAGACTAACGATTATTCAGGAAAAGCAACCGATCCGTAAAATCCCCCTTAAAAAGGTGTCTTCACTTTTTCTTGAAGAAGCAGGTAAAACCAAAGTTATCTCTCTTGTCAGACTTGCTTCTCCCAAAACTTTAGCCAACCTATCCTGCGGTGAATTAGTTAAGCTGGATGTAAAAAAAAGATTTATCTCAGTGCGGAGTGATAATAACCGCTATCTTGGTACTTTGCCTGATGACGTCTCCTTTCGGCTTCTGAGACTCATCAAAGGCGGTAACAAATACAGAGCCTGGATTAAAGGAGTTGATAAGGATAATTTACAGATCTTTATTAGAGAATTAAGAAGAGGTAAAAAATATAAAGATGTTACTTCCTTCCCTACCTTGGGAGTAGATTACAGCCCCTATCTTTCTCCGAAAAAAATCTACGAAGAAAGACCGGAAATGACACCGACCGGCGAAGAGGAGCCGACAGAAGAGGATCAACAGGACTGGAGGTAAAAAAGGCTACTTTTATTCACAGCTAACCTTCTCACAAAAATCCTGGCCGACAACAACCAAAACATCAACCATAAAAGATCCGAAATCCCCTTCTCTGATAGGACAATCCAAAACGCGCGCTAGTTTTTCAGAAGTATAACCCCCGTTTGTTGATTTAACTCTAATTTCACATCCATTCAAATTTTGCGACCAGTCTCCTAATTTAACTAGCGTGCCTCCGAAGTTATTAATTATCCGACCAATTTTTTTGGCTAAACCAGGGGAATTCGTTGCGTTGGCAACACCGATCGTTAGTTTTTCTTTCTTAATTTCATCATCGATAAAGTATTTTTTGAGTAGTAAATCACCTTTTTCCTGATCAACTTTATAGAAAAGACTGCCGTCAGGGAAAATAGCTTCATCCAAGCTTTTTTCCTGTTCCAAAGAAATGACTTTCACATCAGCGTTTCTAACGGCATAAACAAACCACCAGATTTTGGCTAAGTCGAAAGCTGCCAAATTGGTTTCAGACTCCTTTTTGAAAGCCGTCCAAATTGCCCGGCGATACCATTTTTTAAGTTCACGTGCCGCCAGTTGTGCCGGCAAAGGTGGAGCACTTTTTACCCAACCGTCAATCGGCAGACCAAGTTGATAGATCAGACTTTCTGATAAAAGAAAAGACTCTTCATTTATTCTTTCTAATTCGTTAAAAGCCTCAACCCGATACTGGCCGTAACCGTGAACGGCGTCTATTAAAGTTCTTTCAGGAATGAGAAGAAAAACGAGTGTCTTCTGGCTAGGTACAAATGAAACGATAGCCAAGGGCAAACTCTCAAAACCGATAATAATCTGTCCCTTTCTCGGTAATTGACGAGTGGTGAAAAATTTATACAGCCTAAACCCGGAACCGATTAAGGCGATCAGAACCAATAACATGCCAATCACATAAACCAAATCCCGCCTTTGTTTTTCCTGCCTCTTTTTTTTTGTTCTTTGATATGAGTAACCTGTTCCCATTAAACATGTCCTTAAAAACTTTTTTTGAGTACTTCTAATTTTTCTAAAGCGTTAGCTAGATCAGATGGGGTCGGATCAGAAAAGGTCATTGCTTGTCTATCTTTAGGATGAATGAAAGAAATCCGACTGGCGTGTAAGAAAAGCCGAGGACACCAGCGTTTATCTTCGCGATAAGTTTTCCGGCCAGCATAGAGAGAATCCGCGACAATAGGATAGTTTGCGAATTTTAAATGGACACGCAGTTGGTGCGTTCGACCAGTTTTTGGATAAAGCTTCAATAAAGAGTAATACCTTGTCTGACGGCCAAATTTCATAACATAATTTTTCGTGCTTTGATAATTAGTTTCGGCTTCTCTTCCATTGAGAAAAACACCAAATCTGTGCCTATTAACAGGGTTTCTGGCAATTGGAAGAATAATCTGACCTTTCGGCGGATCAGGGATTCCATGAACAAGAGCTAAGTATTCTTTTTGGACAGTCCTCTTTTTAAACTGAGACTGAAGATCCGTAAATGCCTCCTCTCTCTTGGCAACAATTACCAAGCCGGATGTTTCTTTATCTAGACGGTGAACCAAGCCACTTCTTCTCATAAAACCGGTCCTCTGATTTTGGCTTACTAATTTAACTCTCTTTTCTATCCAATCTTGAAGATTCCCGGTTTGGACACTACCGAACCGATTAACTATTAAATTCGATGGTTTATCGACGATAAGAAGAAAATCGTCTTCGTAAATAATTTTGGGAGTAATTTGAAGGGCCAGCCGTATCACTTCCGATCCAAACTCCTTTTAAGCTTCTTTTTTCGTTTCGCACTTAACGCAAGTCGTCGCTTCCGGACGGATCATTAATCTTTCGGTATCGATCATCTGGCCGCACTTCTCACAAATACCGTATTTACCTAATTTCAGACGAGTTAAGGCCTTTCTGACCTGAATCAGGTTTCGATCTAACTCTCTTTTCATAGCTGAAACACGCGCATGACTGGTCTGTTCAGCTGCTTCGGTATCTGGAGCGGCGTTGTCGGCCAATCTTGAAACATCGGTAAACGGATCTTCTTTTGTTAAAGTTTTTTTCCTTTTAATAAGTTTTTTTTCTTTCCTGGACAAAAAATCCCTAATCGGTCCCAATATTGTCATCGGAAATTTAACTACCTTTGTTTTTTCCATGGATATTTTCCTTTCTATTCTTAAATCTATCTTTAAGAATTGATATTTTTTTGGTGAAGCCTAAATCCTCGCTAATGTCTCTTCCCGAACGCATATAAAGCCAAATAATTCCCATCACCAGAAGGGACAAACTGCCAACCTTCTCTACCAAAACCGAGTATAAGCCAATTGGTTTTAAAAAAGCAAGCGCTAATTTAAAGACGGAAGTAAAAATGACAAAATTAATCAAGATGAAACCTTCCTTATGACTCCGGTACCAATTCCAACTACGCCAGATTCTCTCAATCCTGAGGAAATAAACCCAAAGGGAAAGAAATAAAAGCGACTTAAAAAGGCTCACCGGATGGCGTCTAACCATGTCCCCCGGGAAGAAAAGACCCCAGGGCATACCAGTTTCTGCGCCTAGATCGCTGCCATCAAGGAAAATACCCAGTTCCGTTACCATGGCGAAAGGAAGTAAGCCAAAAATGAGTTCATCGGCAACTTTGTAAAAATTCCACTTCTGCCTACGAGAGAAGAAATAGAAACTAAGCAAAAAACCTACTAAAGCGCCTGTAAATGTAAAACCGGGGAAGTAATTAAAATATAACCATTTAATCAAGTTAAATTTAAAAGTTGGCCAGCTAAGAAGGATATAGAAAGCTCGTGACATAATAATTGCACCGATAACTGAAAAAAGAAAAGCGTCAACGATTTTTTCTTCATTAAGATTAGCTTCTCTTAGCCGGCGCCAGATGATAAAAAAACAGACTAAAAAGGCCAGGGCTAACGATAAACCGAGCGAAGAAAAACTAAATTCGCCTATTTTAAAAAGAATCGGTAACATAAAGAAAATGATACTACAAATTTTCTCCCTTTAAAAGAGATGTTCTTTTTAATATCATTAAGTCTATGCTTTTGACTACTCATAGTTTAACCGGAGCTATCCTGGTCACGAAAATAAAAAATCCTCTATTTTCTTTACCCCTGGTCCTTATTAGTCATTATTTAAGCGATTTTATTCCTCACTGGGATCTCGGGTATAACATTAAACAGCAAAGCCATCTTAAAATATTTTTGTTGGCTCTTGCGGATGGAATTGCGACTCTTATCAGCGTCTTTTATCTTTTTCAATTCAGAAAGAAATTCTCCCCTCTTCTCTGGCATGGCGTCGGAGTGAGTCTTCTTCCTGATTTTCTGGAGGTACCGATGATCTTTTTGGACTTGAACCTTTTTCCTAAATTGAATTACTTTCACAGTAAAGTCGTCCACCGGAACAGTCCGAGCATTTTTTGGGGTTTGCTACCACAGGTTATACTTGTCAGTCTCATCATTTTTTTAGTCTTATTTTAAAACAAGATATTATTTTATCGACCTGAAATCAGTAGTTTCCAAGAAGGTCACTTTACCAAAACGTGACCTAAGCTCATCTTTTTGTCGGTCCGCTAAAAGCTGTGCTTCATCTATAAAAACTATCCCTGCCTCTCTATTGCTTGGCAGATGTCTTAGTTTTTCTTCATCAACTGCTTGCCCAGTCTCGTCCACTATCCCCTGCATGCTTATATAAATAACATCAGAAGATAAATGCCGACGTAAGAGGTAGTCTACAAAAGTTGTCTTTCCTCTCCCCGAGGGTAAAGCTACTGTCGCAGAATCAGCGGTCCTTAAATCATTTATTGCTCTGCGAAAAGCAGCAATAACCTCATTACTAACTTCTCTTTTGAACATACCACTTCTCCCTTCTTCCTCTTTGACGAAAACATTCCAAAAAGGCGAACCCTGCCAATCGAGACTATGTAAAATCTGTCCTGATCCTAAAGCGAAATATCTTGCTAAGGCATCTCTATTAAAAGACGGGGCATCAATTACTGTCCTTAACTCGGCCTGAAGTTGACCCGATAAATAATGGACTCCTCTTAAAAAAATTATCCTGTTTGCTGGGTTTCGATCAAAATAAAGTTGTACATCATTGTATAAATAAGATTTTCTAGTTAGTTCTTCTAGTGGCATACCAACACTTTCCGCAAATCGTCTCCAAAACAATTGTTCGTTTTGTCCCCTTTCTTCATTAATTGTTATCTCAAACACTTCGTATTTATAACCAGCATTAGCCCTCTGTCTATATGTTGCTAACAAGGCATCAAATCTCGCTGTGCCTTCGGGTAGATCAGAATCAAACATATAATTATCAACCTGGGAAGCAATTGTTTCTGTATAACCGGCCTGTTCAATTTGCTCGTTTGATTGATTAATGAACCGGCATAATTCATCCAAATGCTGCCTTTGTATTTCTCTATTTAGTGATTCTTCGGTCATTTTTTTACCTTAGACAACGCTTCTCTTAGTGCCGAGGGCGGGACTCGAACCCGCACGGTCTTTTCGGACCACTGGTTTTTGAGACCAGCCTGTCTACCGATTCCAGCACCCCGGCAAATCAGCCCGATTATAGCATTAATATCATCAGCTTCAGAAGCTACTTTTCTTTTCTCTTCTCCACCCCAAAGAAGCGAATCCGATCCCCTTTCCAATAAAGATTAATTTCCCTTAAGGGGCCGTTTCTGTGTTTGGAAATCGAAAGCTGCATACTCTCGGGCACCTCCTCATCCGACCGCCAGAGAAACATAACTACATCTGCATCTTGTTCGATGGCTCCCGATTCGCGTAGGTCTGCCAATTGTGGTTTTTTAGATCCGCGCTGTTCGACTGCGCGTGAAAGCTGCGAACAAGCCAACACCGGAATTTTAAGTTCGCGCGCCAAATTTTTCAAACCTTGAGAGATTTCGGAAACTTCCTGCACTCGGTTTTCAAGAGAACGGCTTCGCGCTAACTGCAAATAATCAACGATTATAAATTTAGCATTGTGCTCAGCGACGAGACGTCTCGCCTTAGTTCTCATTTCCAATACCGAGAGTGCCGGCGTATCGTCTACAAAAAGAGGGCTTTCTGCCAAAACTCCCATTGCCTCTGAAAGCTTAGTAAAGTCTTCCTCCTCCAAACGACCAGTTTTTAAACGCCAAGCATCAATGTCAGCCTGCCCTATTAGGAGTCGGTCAACTAGCTCCTCTTTACTCATCTCCAATGAAAAAAAGCCAACTGGTATCTGCTCGTTAACCGCGATATGTTGAGCCATATTCAGGACTAAAGCTGTCTTTCCTATTCCTGGCCTGGCAGCAAGAATTATTAAATTTGAGGGCTGAAAACCGGCTAAGGTATCGTCCAAATCTTTAAACCCGGTAGGAATTCCCCGGAGGCCGCCGGCTTTCTTATGAAGCTCATCCAGCCGATCAAAGGAATCAGCCAGCGCTTCCTTTACCGCAATAAACGCCTGCCTCATATGCCTTTGGGAAAGAGAAAATATTGCCTGCTCTGCCAGATCCATTACCTGATCCGCCTCTGAAGACTCATCAAAAGCACGTTCGGCAATTTCTCCCGCGGTTGAAATTAACGCTCTTTTAATGTAATCGTCTTTGACGATCTTTCCATAGCTTTCAATATTAGCCGCAGTCGGTACTTTTTCTGCAAGCTCTGCCAGATAAGACCGACCCCCGATTTTAGTTAAATTCCTCTTCTTTCTAAGCTTTTCAGACAAAGTGACAATATCAATCGGTTTTCTTTCTTCGTAGAGGTCCAGTGCTGCCTCAAAGATAACTTGATGCGATTCGCTATAGAAGTGTTGGGGACGCAAAAATTCAGCCACAGAAACAATCGCGTCTTTATCAATCAGAATCGCGCCTAAAATTGATTGTTCTGTCTCTAAGTTATGTGGGGGAATTTTAATATTAGCCAAAGTTTATTAACCAACCATCAAAAGCACAAACAGGCCAGAAAACCGATTTGAGCTTCAATTGTTAGATCTTACTTTCCATAACTACTATTTCTCGTTCTTCCGGTAAATATCCCGCTTTGAGAGAAAGTTTATTAACTGGTTGCTTTATTTCGAGTCCTAACTCATTGATAAATTTTTCAACCGGCGCCAAATCCATCTTAAGACTTGGTACTTGATAATGCATCGGAATTACGATCTTAGGCTCGACTTGATTAATAACTTCGGTTGCCTTCTGAGGCCCCAAAGTATATTTCCCTCCCACTGGAATAAATAGCACATCAATATCGCCAAGTTCTTCAAGCTGTTTATCGGTAAGAAGATGACCTAAATCGCCTAAATGACAAATTCTTAATCCATCGGCCAGAATCAGATAAATCGTGTTTTTGCCCCTTTTTTCACCTTTAACACTATCATGAAAGGTAGGCATTCCTAAAATAAATACCTGACTTACTTCGTATTCGCCAGGGCCGGTAATAATAAAAGGCTCCGGATGGCCTTCGGTTCCTGCTATCGCCTCAACATAATTGTGATCGTGATGAGAATGACTAATAATGATAATATCGGCTTGGACCTTGGGCATAATCAATCCCGTAGCCGGATCGTAAGGATCAGTAACCATTATCGCTTTTTTAGTCCTTATCCTGAAACTCGAATGACCCAGATAACTGATTTCCATTTATAACCTCCCTTTGAACTAATGGTCGCATCAGTCTAAAGTATAATCAAGTTATCAAGTTTAGGCAAGCACCTTTTTTTACCCCAATTGCCTTGACAAGAAGCAAATTTTCAGCTATAGTACGGAAAAATCTCTTAAATGGTTTTTTTATCTAGTCTAAAACGATGCGAAAAGAAGTTATTATCGCCATAGTGCTTGGTTTCGGCTTAGGATTGATCATTACCTTTGGCATTTGGTCGGCCAATCGATCGCTCCAAGAAAAACCCATCCCAACTGTCATTCTAGTAGCAACGCCAACTCCTCAAAATACTCCCACACCAACCCCTCCGGCTCTAACTTTGGAGATTAGCTATCCCGAAGAAAACTCAATTATCAAAGAAGAGGAAATTAACCTCCGCGGTACTACTTTACCTGAGGCAATTGTCGTTATCTTTTACGAAGACGGAGAAAGGATCCTTGAAGCCAATCAGGATGGTAATTTTGAAACCACAATAACCTTAAATGGTGGCGCCAACGAAATTATTGTTAAAGCCTTTGATCAAAAAGGCAACGAAGTAGAAAAAACTATAAACGTAGTTTATTCAACTGCAGAAATATGAAACAACAAATTTTCAAATATAAATATTTGATTTTATGCTGTTTATTATTACTTGTTATGTGGCCCGCCGAACGAGCGGCAGCCCAGGTAGGAACACTGCCGACTAACCAAAATGAGTCGCCTGAGCCTACCAAGGACCCAATTTCAGAACAAATACGAAAGGAAGTCCAGGAAAAGATAAAAGCTGAAACTGAACCGCTGCAGGACAAGAAAAAGGCTTTTTTCGGGGAAGTAACCGACCTTTTTAATCAAACCATTGTTCTTCAAACCTTCCAAGGCAAAAGAACTGCGACTGTTGACAGCGAAACTTTAATTGTTGATCAGAATAAAAAGAAACTTGTTTTTGAAGATTTAGAGATCGGCAGCTTTATAATCACTATGGGCTATAGTGACACTCCGGAAAAGCTTCTGACTAAAAGAGTAGTTATTGCCGACAAACCAAAACAAGAAAACCGGATTGCAGTTATAGGACAAATTACTCAAATTGAAAAAACAGGCTTCATTTTACAAACACTCCAAAGAAATGAAGAATGGCAAGTCAATTGGTCAAAAAATAGCCAAATAGTCCAGAAGGTAAACGAGAAAAATGAAACCATTGGAAAAGAGATGCTTGAGGAAAATGACTTAGTAGTAGTTACTGGCCTGATTAACGATGAAAAGATTGAAGCTAAACTTGTCTTTCTCTTAACGACTAAAGAAATCTCCCCTACTCCGGAAGAGAAAGCAATTGACTAATCACGTATTCGCGTGCTAAGTTTAAGTTAAGAAGTCAGTGAAAGAAAAACGCTATCCTTCAAAAGAAACGAAAGAATTATTTGAGGCAATCTTAAATTTGAAAAATTTAAGCGAAGCCTGTCTTTTTTTTCGGGATCTTTTAACCATTAAAGAAATTGACGATTCTTCTTCCCGATTTCAAATCGCTAAACTTTTACACCAAAGGAAGTTTTCTTATGAAAAAATCGCCAAACATTGTAAAGTTTCAACTACTACGGTTACCCGGGTGGCTCATTGGCTTAGGCATGGCTTGGGAGGTTACAAACTAATCCTCAACCGTCTTTCTGATTCTTCTAAAAAATGATCTATTGACAAATTTATTTTTTGTGATATAGTATCGTATTACTACGGTAACATGTTTTAAATTGAATATGAAAATGAATAACATTAACCCAGCCAATCATCATCACCCCGCCAAGCGGGGTAAAGGTTTTTGGTAATAAAAAACCTTGAAGTCTGTTCTTTACCCCGCTTTAGGCGGGGTTTTTTAATGGTTAAAAAATTTCAACTGCCGATCAGAAAGGAAAAATATGACCGAAAGACTACCAAATAATGAACAAGTAAGAGAAATTAGAGAGATTATTGACTATGCAGCAAGCAAGCAGTGTCCTCGGCCAGAGTTAATTAATCCTAACGACATTGCCGAAGGCCAATACCCTAGAGGCATCCGCGGAAAACCAGCTCAGGCAATTGTTGAAATAAATCCAGCCACTTGTGCCGGTGGTGGACCAACTACCTGGGCAATAAATAATTCCGCTTGGGCCGAGCAAACCGCCCAAATCCAGATGATCCCTCTTTTAAGAGTTTCAAGAAGTTTAACGGTTCCTCGTTTTGTCGTTCCAGAACTTACCGGCTATCTGGTAACTACCCCTAATATAGAAATCGGAGAACCGACTGATAATTCAATCCCCGCTAGTTTCCAACCAATCGAGACAGCTGTTTATCAAGCCACCAAACAACTGGCAGAGCAAAAAATTGAGCGTATTTTCTATCTGGCCACTGGCTATACCGCCCAATCACCCCTCGCAGCTGCAAAGGCAATTTTAAGAATTAAGCGTGAACTTAACTGTCCAGAGCTTGCAGGAAGATTTGTCTATCAAGACAGCTGTGTCCCCGACTATGATAATCCCTCTTGGAACTTAGATATCAACGGCCGTCCTCTTGATCGATTCTTTCCCCCTGCCTATGCCGGCCTGCCCAATCAAGGCTTGGAAACCTTTGCCGCTTGTGTCAACTGGCTACCATGTCCCCCTACGGCCGAGGCCGATCGTCTCCAAGCCTACCCAGGGCTCAAACGCCTAACGGTTGCTCAAAACTTCACCCCTGATTACATTCAGCGACTTCAAGACTTCTATAAAGGTCTTACTGTCTCAGAGGCGAGAAGACTAATCCAAGCCTACGGCCTTGATATCTTGAGCAATGGCAATCCTAATGTTGTTTGCCCTGCCTGTGGCGATTATTGGAATCAAGAAAACGTCGGTAAATGGTTAACCCCAGAGCAATTCCAAAGCATTCTGGCCGGCACCCAGACTTTAGCCCTGGGGGTCCTGGAGGCCTCAAGACAAATTGGTCGGTCCATTAACTTGGTCTTACCTGCCGAAGCTATTGAATTTCTATTATCAAAAAAAATCGAAGGGGTATTTACTCCTGACCAAAACCCAACCACGTCAGGGATATTAATTGTTCCCAAACCTGAACTTCCCCAAACAGTTCTCCTGGCTGTTTATAAACTAAGCCAATTAATTATTAACCGCACCTCCGAAACCAACGCTTCAGCTGAAGTGGCCATTCTTCCAGACATTCCCCAAATTTTATTTACTATTCCTGGGTTTGGTTACATGGGTGTAGATACGATTGATTCAGTCATCAACGAATTTTCCACTCAATGGAATTTCCGCTATAATGACCCTCCTCCACTTCTAGCTAAAGTGATCGCCTGGATGATCCAGGATCCGAGATATGCTCGCCAATCCTGCCAGAAAGCTAGTGAAATTTTTCAAATGACCTACCAAGATCCAGGAAGAAACTTTTTTAACGTTTTAAATTATTTAGCTGGTTTCAACACAAAAGGAGAAAGATGAACAAGAAAAAAATTCTCTTTTTTACTGGTTTTGTGGGTGGCCGCGGCAGTTCAAAAACTATTTTCTGGCTCTATCAGGGCTTAAAGGAGTCCGGTTATCAACCAATCATTGCCTCCGAATCTCTCTATATGTATAAACTAAATGACCTCAACTTGAGACCCAATCTTGTCATTCAAAGAAAACCAGCCGAATCAGATCAAGCAATTTATCTAAAGTGCGAAAAAATCCTTTCTCAAATTAGTTTTGATTACTTGATCTCTTTTAGCCCCAGAACCTACGGCTCTTATTATGCCTTCAGAAAAGGAATTCCCTATGCTATTTGCGAATATTCCACTCCTTTAAGCTTCGAAAAATTCCCCAGCCGCTACATCGGCGAAGTCTACCAAAAAGCCAATTCTTATATCATCCTTACTCCTTTCCCTCTTAAATATTCTAAAGTCAAAGAGATGAGCAATATTGCGGTCTGCGCTCAGCCTTATCCTCAACGACAACTCAAAACAGTTAAGGAAATTAGAAAAATGTCAATTAAAAAAGCTCGTCAAAAACTATTTCCCTACTATCCCGAAATAAAAAATCTTCAATACGATCTTTTAGTCTTTCTTAACATTAACGATGAGTACGTTAACCCTTTCAATATTTGTCCCAATAATCGCAACTATCAAGACGAATACGGTCGGAGTCAAAACGGCTTTCTTTCTAGCAAAGGCCAAGGACAAACTTTAAGCTTTATCACCCGATTGATCGCTGGCCTAGAAACAAATTTTAAAGGTAAAAGTCTCGTCTATATGCTTGAAGGAGTTCAAAAAATGGCCCAGCCGGTTTTGGACCAATGCCAAAAAGTGAGGGCTTTCAGTCGCCCCTCCCCTTTTGTTGATCTTGAGATTGATCTCCTTTTAAAAAAGGCCGCTGATATCAACATTTGCCGAGCTAGCCTGTGTGATAATAGTGCGGAGTTATATCTTATCGCTAAACCTTTTGTCACCAGTATCGTTCCAACAGGCTTCATGAACGAAGATCAGGGTCTTGAACAAGCCCAAAAGCTAGGAACCTGTTTTCCGATTGCCTACGATGATCCTTTCTATATCTCAAAGCTTATCGAGTTCAGCCAAGATAAAAAAAAACAGAAAAAAATCGCTCAAAAAATGGTTCAAATAACTAAACTAATGTTGGAGAAATTTAATTGCTATGCCACGATCGTTGATTCCATCGAAAGGAGCTAAGGTGTCAGCAGAAGAAAGAGATAAAATAGCCAATCTCTCCTTGGAAACCAGAATTGGAAACTGCCGGCTTGAGTTAAATGCCCGTACTCAACGGGGTGGGATATTACCTATGGAAGTTTATCGATTAACCGACGGGGTTTTCTTTCCTACAGACACAGATAACCCCCTGATTCAACGACTAATCACCAACTACGGCGCTCAGCTTCTTATTCCCCTCTTTCAAGAATCTCCACCTTATAACCGTTTAAATCAATTAAAAGATAAATCAGCCAGGTATACCTCCGCAGTAGTCGCCGACGAAGTGACTAGATATCTGAGTATCAATCAGCCACCACCTGACCGGATTTTCATTCTTTTGGCCAACCCACTTTCTCTCCAGCCTTTTTCTGATCTAATCGGTTACGCTATTGGCTATGGCCTGGAGGCCGAAAACGGGATGGAGAGTCTAATCAGAAATAAGTTTGCCCCTGGTGTCGTAGGCACTGATCAAAACGACCGGTTTGAACTGACCAAAGAAGGTCAAGAACTTGTGGTGAATTTACCAGGAAAATGCGCCTATTATGACGGCGTCGGCGTTGCCCAAGATTGGCAAGGAAAGAGTTTGGGACTCTTACTGATGAGAGAATTTTTTCAAGCTTGCCAACAAAAGGGCTGTGATTTTGTTGCCACTCGCGTGGTTAGGGAAGCCAAAAATTGGCCTCTTTTTGCCGGGATAGATGATAATCCTCAAACTGCCCTTGGAGGAACAATCAAAATTGCCACTTATTTTAATCCTCTTTTCGATCCAGAAAAAGACTACCGGGCTATTTTTGTAAGCGAAGTTCCGACTGCTCTAACTTCACTTGATAAGATTATTGCCAGAAAAATGACCATCGAGCTAAATCCTTCTCAAGAAATCAAGACTACACCTGAATGCTTAATATTAAGACATGGTCAAAGCCAGGCAAATGTTCTAGGTTTAGTTGATTCTTACTCTCCTGGTCAAGGACTAACCGAAACCGGAAAAACTCAGGCAATAGCAGCTGCCACAGAAATCAAACAAGCAGGTTACAGGGTAAGGCAAATTATTACCTCTCCTTTTAGAAGGACTCGGGAAATGTCCGAAATCATTGCCGAGCAGTTGAGAGTAACAATCAGGAGAGACAAAAGACTAAAAGACGCCGCTGAAGGAGAATGGAATCGGAGGCCAGAAAATCTTCCTGAACGAATTCAAACTATCAAACAAATGAGATCCGACCCCACTCTAAGATATGGAGGAAGCGGAGAAAGCTGGGAAGAAATAAGGTCTCGGTTGGTCTCATTTATAAGCGAAACCGATCTTGACCAAACCTTGGTTATTACTCATCAACTAACAGGAAAGCTTCTTTTGACCTTATTAAATGAATGGGAGGCTTATCCCGAGATTCCCTTTTCGCCCGGACAATTATTAGCCGCCAGGAAGCAAAATGAATGAAATAAAGATTACCCAAGAACTAGTCCGAATCCCATCGTATGTTAATGAAGAAACCAATGAGCAGGCAATCCAAAAATGGCTCTATCGATTTCTAGAGAAATATTGTTCATGGCTAAAAATAAAAAGACAAAAGGTTGAAAATAACAGATATAACTTGATTGCCACCGACGGCTGGCCAGCCAAAGTGGTTTTTGTTTGCCACATGGATACCATTAGGCCATCCGGAAAAAAAGAGAGCATGCTTACGCCAATAATTAAAGACGGCAAACTTTACGGTCTAGGAGCAGCTGATATGAAGGCCGGAATTGCCTCTCTCCTTTCAGCTGTTTCCGAAATAAAAAAAACAAAAGGACTGACCCTAATTTTTGATTGCGATGAGGAATATTATTTCAAGGGCATTAAGAAAATATTATCTACTTACCTCTTAAAACCAGAACTGGTTATTTGTCCGGAACCAACTAATCTGGAAATCACCAACGGCTGCCGCGGTTTAATAGAAATAGAGCTTACCATTCTTGGTAAAAGCAGTCATGCCTCCCAACCGGAAACGGGAATCAATGCTGTTTGCGAAGCAGTAGAAATTTTTAAAATTCTAAAAAACAAGATTAAGAAAAACGATTTACGAGAATTGGGAAAAACAACTGCTAATCTTGGTTATCTTTATGGTGGCTTGAACAATAATGGAAGTATAGAAGTTCAATCTAATTCTGTTCCAAATATAGCAAAATTTATCTTGGATATTAGACCGGCTAATCCCAAAGCTTCGGCGGAAAAAGTACTTAATCAAATAGAAACCATTGCCAAAGAAAGAAAGGCTACTCTAAGCGAGAGAAAGATTAAATTAAACTATCAACCTTATCTAATCCAGAAGCGTACGTTAAAAGAATTTATAAAGTTTACAAGAGCTATCTCTAAAAAGGTCAAGTTCAGAAAAGATTTAGGCAAGGGCGGTTTTTATGAATCGGCTTTAATCTATCAAGCTTGGAATGTGCCGGCGATTAGTTTCGGACCAACGGGTTTCGGCCATTCAGTTGACGAATGGGTTGATACAGAAAGCATCCGGATTACCAAAAATATTTTTAGACGTTTAATAGAGCAGATGGTACAAAATTAAAATAAATGCTATCATTCTTAGATAGAAAACTATGAAAAACCAAAATTTGATTAAGCCTCAAATTCTTAAAGGCTTTCGGGATTTTTTACCCGAAGAAGCCAGAAAAAGGCAGTACGCCATTGATATTATCAGAAAAACATTCAAGCTTTGGGGTTATGAACCGATAGAGACACCGGCAATTGAATATCTGTCTGTTTTTACCGGCAATATCGGCGAAGACGAAAAACTTTTTTATAAATTTACTGACGAAGGCGGGCGTCAAGTGGCCTTACGTTACGACCAGACTGTTCCAACTTGCAGAGTTATTGCCCAATATCCTGATAAAATCCTCTTACCTTTTAAAAGGTATCAAATTCAAACTGTTTGGCGGGCAGAAAAACCGCAAAAAGGAAGATATCGCGAATTTCTCCAGTGCGATGCCGATATTTTTGGCTTGGATAATCCCGAAGCCGATGCGGAAACGGTTGCCTTGAGCATTGATATCTTTAAGAATTTAGGTTTTGAGAAACCGATTGCCATCATTAATGATCGGGCTTTATATAAAGATATTCCCTACCAAATGATTACCTCAATTGATAAGCTTGAGAAAATTGGTGAAAAAGGTGTTATCGAGGAATTGATTAAAAAAGGTCTGTCAAAAAAAGAAGCTATCAGACTACTTGATCAGGTTAAAAATAACACGCCAAATGATAACCTTAAACAAATATTCAAGTATCTTAACAACTATGACATGGAAGAAAATTACCAGTTTAAACCTACATTGGCTCGTTCATTTTCATACTCAACTGGCACTATTTGGGAAATAATAATTTCTGAATTTGAGGCCGGCTCTGTTGCCGGTTGCGAAAGATATGATAGTTTAGTTTCTCGATTTTCCAAAGAAAAAGTTCCTGGTGTCGGCTTTTCCATCGGTTTTGACAGGACGATTGTGGCAATGGACCAATTTGACTTATTTCCTAAAATAAAAACGGAAACTCAAGTTCTGGTAGCGATATTAGGTAAAGAAGCCCTGCCCTACTCCCTGAAGGTTGCCGCCAGGTTAAGACTGTCAAAAATAAGTACAGATACTTACAGTAGTCCTCAAGATAAGCTTGACAAACAACTTAAATATGCTGACCGGAAAGGAATTCCTCTAGCGTTAATCATCGGCCCGGATGAAATAAAAAAAGGCTGCGTTACTTTAAAGAATCTGCAAAATAAAAATCAAAGAACAATACCGGAAGCGCAATTAATTTCAGAAATAAAAAATATTATTTAGTATCCCTTCTACCAATATCACAACGCTATAGACTATGCCATATTTGTCATATAAAATACGCTTTAAATAATTAAACTATTAGAAATTACGAAGTTCGAATGGCAAGAAATCGATTAATTTCTTATTTCTTATTAATTCTTACCGCCATATTATGGGGTTTTGCCGCTCCAATCGTTAAATATACTCTCTCCTATATCGATCCAGTGAGTTTTCTATTTTACCGGTTTACCATTGTCTGCCTTATTTTTCTGATTCCATTCATTATGGCAATTAAAAAGGTAAGGTTTTCTTCAATTCAATTAATTAAACTGACAATAATCGGCATCCTTGGTGGTCCAGTAACGCTTCTTCTCATCTTTTGGGGCGCGGATAAAACAACTTCCCTCGATGCGTCTATTATCGTTGCCATGGCGCCAATTCTTATTGTTATCGCCGGAGCAACTTTCCTTAAAGAACGGGTCACAGTGCAGGAAAAAGTTGGTTTACTGATCGCGATGCTGGGAACTTTAATAACGGTGCTTCAACCATTAGTCCAGGGTAATTTTTTGGCCCGCCAGCATTTGGTCGGTAATCTTTTAGTTTTTTTTTCTAATATCGCCTGGGCTGCCTATTCTATCATGGTCAAAAAGAGCTCCTCTAGGTTCTCACCATTAATATTGACTTCAATTACTTTCTTTTCCGGTCTCTTAATTCTGCCTTTTTTGTTTCTTTATCAACGCCTGGATTTAATCAATTGGCAAAGAAGTGTTTCTTTACCGACCAGTCTTTTCTTCGAAATTCATCCAAAAGCAATTCCAGGTATTCTTTATATGAGTCTGTTTTCCTCAGTAATTGCTTATACGACTTACAATTGGGGTATTTCTCTGATTGAAGCTTCTGAAGCTACCTTATTCACTTACCTGCAGCCGATTTTTGCCGCGCCTCTTGCCTTTTTTTGGCTTAAGGAAGAAGTTACCGCCGGCTTTTTAATTGGCGCTTTCTTAATCGCTATTGGCATTTTCTTAACCGAATTTAGAAAAGAAAAGAAAGAATTATATTTTGAGGATTTGCGATCGAATTAAATCCGTGATAAAATAAGCACTGATGAAAAAAGATATCCATCCGAAATACCACCCCAACGCTAAAGTAACTTGTGCTTGTGGCGCTCAGTTTACCACCGGTTCGACCAAACCGGAAATTCAGGTTGATATCTGTTGTGCCTGTCATCCTTTTTTTACGGGGGAAATGAAATTTGTAGATACTTTGGGAAGAGTTGACCGGTTCTTGACCCAACGCCAGAAAGCACAAAAAAGCATCTTTGTTAAAAAGAAAGTAAGAAGACAGCAAAAAAGAAAGACGGAAGAAAAAGTAGGAGATGAGAAGTCGAAAACCTTGAAAGAGATGCTTAAAAAACCAGCCCGCTAATAACCACTTATTCATGAACAATTGTCTAATTGAAATTAGAGCCGCTGCTGGTGGCGATGAAGCTAAAATTTGGGCTGCTGACTTATTGCGCATGTATTTAAAGTTTGCCCAAAAGACAGGTTGGAAGACAAATCTAATCAACGACCAAGTTTTACGTATAAGTGGTCCGGAAGTTTATAACCTGCTTAAACACGAAGCCGGTGTCCACCGAGTCCAGCGGGTTCCCGCCACTGAAAGATACGGACGAATTCATACCTCTACTGCTACCGTAGCCGTGTTGCCGATCATTCCGGAAGCGGATATCAAAATTAATAACATTGATTTGGATTGGCAATTTTACCGGGCTTCTTCCCAAGGCGGGCAAAATGTGCAAAAAGTCTCTACCGCCGTTAGGTTAATTCATAAACCAACAGGACTGGTAGTTACCTGCGAACGGGAGAGACTTCAGGAGCAAAATCGAAAGATAGCTCTAGAGCTGCTCCGAGCTAAACTCTGGGAAAAGGAAGAAGAAAAAAGACAATCGCAACTTACTAACTTACGACGCTCCGCTGTCGGCCGCGGGATGCGTTGCGAAAAAATAAGAACCTATAATTTTCCGCAAAGCCGGGTAACTGATCATCGCCTCGGTAAATCGTGGTACAACCTGGAGACAATCTTGGATGGCAATCTAGACAAAATCTTCACAGCCTTTTCCCGATAAAGCTTCGGGGATTAATAGTACTTCGGTTTTATTCATTATCAAACTCTTCCAGAACCACCTCAGTTTCACGCTCTTTTCCGTCACGCCAAAAAATGACCTTTATCCGATCTCCCACCTTTTTTTGATTAATTATTTTGGCCAATCCGCCACCCTCTTCATTGATTAGCTGGCCACCCATCCTGGTTAAGATATCACCAGCCTCAAGCCCCGCTTTTTCAGCCGGAGAGTTTTCAATTACCTCAACAATATAAGCTCCCTGAGGCACCTCATTCATAATCGCCAAATCGCGATCAATCATCCGGTAACTTACTCCCAAATACGGCCGACTAAATTTACCTGTTTGATTAAAATTCTGTAAACTCTCCTTAACAATATTAATTGGTAGGGCAAATCCGATATTTTCGCCCTGCGCCGCCACGGCGACACTAACGCCAATCACCTGACCAGCGCTATTAAGCAAAGGCCCACCGGAATTACCGGGGTTAATAGCGGCATCAGTTTGAATGACATCGTCAATCCTCTCCGCGTAACCCTCAAAGGGCGAACTGGCAGTAATACCTCGGCCAAGACCGGATATAACGCCGGTTGTAACCGTATTACGGAATTCGCCTAAAGCTGTTCCGATGGCAATTACAAACTGGCCGACTTTAAGATTGGAAGAATCTCCCAATTCAACTGGTTTTAAGTCGTCAGCATCAATCTTTAATATCGCTAAATCATTAACCGGATCACGGTAGATATTCTTTACTTCATATGTCTTATCATTAGTAGTAACAATTTTATAAGTAGCTTCACGGTCATCAACGACATGGCGATTAGTAACCACCAAACCATCCTTAGCGATAACAAAACCGCTGCCGATACCCTGCTCAATCTTTTCTTCCCTGCCGCCAAGAGAAGGTCCAAACAACCCAAAAGGTCCAACATCAAAACCGAAAGGATTAATGATTTGTTTTTTCGAGATATTTACAGTCACCACCGAAGGACCAACTCCTTCGACGGCTTCGATAACTCGGGATTCTTCATAAACCAGCCGTTGGCTAACAACGGTTTTGCCTAAAGGCTGAACTCGAAGTAGCAATTTATCCAAAAAAGATAGGCCGTATAGCCGATCTAAACTCGCACCGGCCAAAATAAGAAGACTGGTAATTAATATTACCCCGGTGAGAACAAAGAATCTGGTTGCATACCGATTGGAATTTTTATTGGTCATCTTAGTCCTTAAAAGCTAAGTAAAGAAATATACTATAAAGCAGACAAAACTTCAATCGCCTTTTTAAGCTGCAAATCATCTTCACTTTCCGGCTCATAAGCTATCTCAACATCCGGCACTAAACCTTTTCCGTCAATTGACTGGCCATTGGGAAGCAACCAGCGGGCGGTTGTTATGTGAAGCCCAGCTCCTCCAGAAAAATCTTGAGCTTCTTGAATAGTTCCTTTTCCAAAAGTAGTTTCACCGATAATTTTGGCTCGCTGGTACTCTTTCAAACAACCGGCAACGATTTCTGAAGCTGAGGCGCTACCTTTATTAACTAAAACGACCAGCGGTATCTCTAAGAGTTTTCCAGGGCGGTCAACCGAGTAACTTTGCCGTTTGCCATCAGCTGTTTCCTGCTGGACTACAGTTCCTGAGGAAATGAATTCGGAAGCAATAAATACTGAACTGGTTAAATAGCCGCCTGGGTTGTTTCTCAGGTCAAATACGACGCCTAAACAAGATTTTTGTTGAAGGAGACAATTGTTTTCAATCTCCCTGACTGCCTCTACCCACTCAGCATTGGTTAAATCGCCAAAACGGGTTAACTGCAAGTCGGCTACTAATGGGCAAGAATCGGCTTTGCCACACCAATTATCTAGGAATTCAACTTCGACACTTTTGACTGTAATCGTATCGCGTACTATCTCTACTTCAAGAGAGGTCTCGCTTCGAAAAAGCTTTAAGACTACCTTACTGCCTTTTGGTCCTCTGATTAAATCAACAGCCTGAGGTAAAGTCATTTCACCGGTGCCCTTGCCGTCAATCTCCAGTATCAAGTCACCAGCTCTAACACCGCTCTGTTCTGCCGGTGAATCTTTTAAAGGAGCAATTACTGCCAAACTATCGTCAATATAACCGAGTTGAATCCCAACACCGCCAAATGATCCGGCCAAATCCTCTTGTGTCCGTAAATTTTCCTCGGGAGTTAAAAAAACAGTGTATGGATCCCCAAGGGAAGCAACCATTCCTCTAATTGCTCCATAAACCATTTCTACCGGATTAACTTTCTCTTTATCGATAAAGGAAGCTCCAAGTTGATCCCAAACATTCCAAAAAAGATCAAATTTAACCGTTGGTTTATCAACAGGCGTCTGGCGGATTATTTGAATCTTAGTATCCCCGTTTTGAAAAATTTGTCGGCTCTGACCAAACCAATAACCGACGCCACCGGCTAAAAGTAATAATGCCAGCAAAAAAGTAGCTTTACGGATTTGTTTAAGTGTTATCCTCATATCGGTATCACCAAACGAGATTTTTCACCTTCTACTAAAACCTTTTTTCCTGCTAACTTTTTAAATTCCTGCCAGATAGCATCTTCAATCTCTTGATTACTCATCACTATCAAGGAGGGAAAAACAGTGGGTTTCCGGCTCTTTTCAATTATGGATTGTTGCTGAAGGAGAAGTTTCCGAAATCCTCCTTTCGAAAGGTTGCCGCAGACGACACCCGACGCTCCCAGACTAAGAGCCTTAAACCAAAACGCTCTGCTAATTTTTCCTTTAATCAGCAAAATTCTTTCCAAAGCATCGGTTTTGATCGAAAAAACATCCTCCTTACCTAAATCAGCTTCAATTAACTTCAATTGACCGCTGATTCTATTTCCGATTCCCCAAATTCCTATCGCCTCCAAAGCCTCAAATGAAATTATTATTTCCTTATCAGTACTTTTATTTATCTTGCCGGCAAAATCGGTCGTTATTTCCTTCCCGGAAGAAAAGACAATCTGTAACTGTCCATCTTCGCTCAAAGATTCGAGCTTTCCTTTAATCGGAGAATAAACTTTTTTTGATCCGAAAATTGATTTTTTTTGGGCAATCAGCTCTCCCTTATTAACGTCTTCTCCCAACTTTTTAACTAACAAATTAAGACACTTTTTCCCCTTAATTCCAAAGACTCTCGCCAGATCGACTTTTTCTTTTGCCACCTCATCAATCTTGGCAATTATTTCATCTTCGGAAACTGACTGATCCTTTTTTACCCGCCAATTTACCTTTCCCCAAAGGGCAACGGGTAATTCGTAGGAAGTTTTCTTAAAAAAAGTTTGGGCAGCCATAAGGAATTATTTTTTTACTCTTGCCAAAAATGGAAGAAGAGCTAAATGACGTGCTCTTTTAATTTGTTGCACCAAATACCGCTGATGCCGGGAACAGGTACCGCTTCGTGATCTAGAGATTATATTGCCTCGATCCGTTAAGAAACGTCCCAAAACCTCGGCCTCCTTATAGTCAGGTTCAATCTTATTACTGCAAAAAGCGCACTCGTTAATTTGGTAGTCTTTTTTTCTATTTCGAGCTCTAATCATTTTTCAATTAAAAGGTTAAAAAGGAATATCGTCTTCACTGACTGCCTCCTTATCTTCTTTCTGCTCCGGTTCACCCTCTTCTTTAGCGGCTTTTTTATCGCCTGTTTTTTTCTTTTTTTCATTGACCGGCTCGGAAACTTGCGGAGAACTCGTTTTTCCTTTGCTGACTTTACCGGCCCTTGATATATCTTCTTTTCCGGATTCGACAGGAAACTCTTCGGGCGCAGAAACAGAGACATCTTCCGACAATTCCCGTTCCTTTCTTCTTGGATCTAAAATAATCATTTCACTAATAACTATTTCTGTTGTCTGTCGCGGAGAACCATCCTGAGTAGTCCATTGCCGTGTTTGCAAACGACCTTCGGCAAAAACCTTTCTACCTTTAGAAAGAAACTGAGCGCAAATTTCGGCCAGCTTATTCCAGGCGACAACCCGATGGAACTCGGTTTCCTCTTTTTTCTCACCGCCTTCGGTTACCCAGCCTCGATTAGTCGCTAAACTAAAAGTGCAAACTGCCGTCCCCTGCGGAGTATACCGAAGTTCCGGATCCCGCGTTAAATTCCCGATCAACTGAACCCGATTGAGTGAACGCGACGCCATTTTAACCTCCTATCAAGTCTTTACAACTGACGAGTAAATAACGAATCAGATCACTGTTGAGTTTTAATTTCTTTCCGATCTCGCGAGGAGCGTCAGGAGGAAGGTTTATAACCAATAAAAAATAGCTTCCCTGATTAATTTTCTTGATGGAATAAGCCAATTCCCGTCTCCCCCAAGCAACTGTTTTTTTTACTTCGCCCTTCAAAGAAGCAATGGTCTTATTGATCGATTCTAAATTTTGTTTGATTTTGTCTTCCCCTATCTCCGGGTTAAAAACCAAAACCAATTCGTAGGTTTTCATTTGAATTCAATTAACTTTTACAACCAAATTTATTAAATTTAGCTTTGATAATACTGTTTAGAGTATAGCACAAAGCTTACAAAAGTAAAATACGAAAAAGAGCTCAATTGGAGAACTTAAATTCGACTACATCGCCATCGGTAACTTTGTAATCTTTACCTTGCAGTTGCAGTTTTCCTAATTCTTTGCTCCTTTGCCAACTACCGATTGATAATAATTGATCGACATTGATAACCTCCGCTTTGATAAAGCCTCGGGCCATGTCAGTATGAACCTGCCCGGCGGCGACAACAGCCTTGGTGCCTTTTCTAATCGGCCAAGCATGAACTTCTTTACCACCCTTAATAGTGTAAAAAGTAATCAAATCCAACAATTGATAGGCCTCTTTTATCAGCTGGTTTAAAGCTCCCTCTTCTAAACCAAATTCACCTGCAAATTCTTGCCTCTCACTATTTTCAAGACCGGTTAATTCAGCTTGCAAAGCAGCACAAATTTCTAATACTGGAAAAGATGAAGGCAGATTCTTATCCTGCCCCCGGCCGGACTCATCAACATTTAAAATATAAATCATTGGCTTTAAGGTCAGCAAATTAAGCTCCTTGATTATTTCTTTTTCTTCATCTGTCAACTGAGTTCTGATAGTTACCTGGTCTTTACCGAGTGCGGCTTTAATTTTTTCAAGAACCCCGACCAACGCTGCCATGTCCGAGTTAACCCGGGCTTTTTTTTTAGCTTCGATCAAACTTCGCTCGACGATTTCCAAATCAGCCAAGGCCATTTCCAAATTAACGATTTCGGCATCCGCCAGCGGATTAAGACTTTCTTCGGGACGGACAACGCGTGGATTAGAAAAGGCCCGTACCAGATGAAGAATTGCATCACAGAATCGTATCTGGGATAGAAACTGATTACCTAAACCCTCTCCCTTATGAGCACCCTTGACTAGACCGGCAATATCGATAAATTTGATAGTTGCCGACACTAACTTTTCGGGCTTAATCAACTGTCCTAACCTTTCAAGACGCGAGTCAGGGATGACAACCACGCCCGTATTTGGCTCAATCGTGGTAAAGGGACGTTCGGCTACTTCGGCAATCTGACACCCCAACAGAGCATTAAAAAGAGTCGACTTACCTGCATTCGGCAGCCCGACTATCCCGACAGAAAGACTCATGAGCGTATTTTAACATTTTTGTTAAAATTCAAACTTCAGATATGCTAAACCCGAAATTTTTTATAAAGTAATTATCTCATTCCTTAAATCTGTTAGTAAGAAACCAAACCTAAATTATAAAACGATATTCGTAGAATACTACTTAATTTTGGTTAGCATTACCTTTCTAACATACCTGGTGTTTCTGGCTGCCGTGCCTAAATCCAAATGGATATTAACACCGCTAATAACGCCTTGCCACAACCTGGCTTGAGTAACAAAACCGTCGTAAACCAAAGGCGTTAATTTTCTTGTCCCTTTAAAAATCCGATGGCTAATTTGCTCAATATCTTCATAAACTAAATTAGTATCAAAATCAAAATGAATATGGGGCAACCAATAGCCTTTTTCCCGGTCCTCGATTTTCCCTTCAACCGGCAAGGCTTCAAGCATGGAATCGCGCCAATTGGTAATATCTCCGATAAACCACCAGGGAGTATTATTATTCGAGTCTAGCTGATATAAAGCAAGGGCTTTTTGACGCGCTTCAAGGGTAATTTCATCTTTCTCTTTTTTCAAAGAAGAAACCGGGTAACAAAAACCAATGTGGTTAAGTCTAAAGTCATAATTTCATATTCTTGTTTACTTTTGAGAATCACTGAACTACCGCCTTTGGCCAGTAACTCCAACAAAAGATAGATCTTTTTAGCAATTTTTTTATGCATCTTAATTTCCAGCTGTTTCATTTAAGTATTGACCGGTATAAGAATCGGCTACTTTGCTAACATCTTCCGGTGTTCCCTGAGCGATAAGCCTGCCTCCATTTACTCCTCCTTCCGGTCCTAAATCAATTAGCCAATCGGCATTTTAAATCACGTCAAGATTATGTTCCACAATCAAGACGGTATTACCGTTATCAACTAATCGGTTAAACAAGGTCAATAATTTTTCAATATCGGCAAAATGTAAGCCGGAAGTCGGTTCATCCAAAATATAAAACTCGCCCTGTCGCTGCAATCGGCTGGCCAATTTTAATCTTTGCGATTCACCGCCGGACAAAGTATCAAGTGTCTGTCCGACTTCCAAATAATCCGAACCAACCTTAATCAGCAAATCCATTTTCTTTTTAATCTCTTGGTCAGCTAAAAATTCTTAAAGTTGTTAATAACACTTTTCTCAACCAGACTGAAGCAGCTTTATACCTCAGCTACTTTTTTCAGCAATTCTAAAGTAAAAGCTTTTTCCGCAAAAGAAAAAAATAAATCTTTGACTTTAATCATAGTTAGGCACTTATTTAAAATCTGCCTAAACTTCAAAAAGGGCATAATCCGGTGTCGGTATGACGACATTCCGCTCTTTATGTAGAATCAGAATTCATGACTGTCGGCGGCCAAATAACCACCATCAACGACAATTGTAGTTCCGTTAATATAGAACGACTCATCGCTTGCTAAAAAAGAAGCAACGCTGGCAATTTCTTCGACTTCACAAACTCGCTTCATTGGGTAGCGCTTAGCAATTCTGTTATACCATTCTTCCAATTCTTTTCGACCTCGATTATTCTGCGAATTAGCTATTCTGACAAAACCCGGGCAAATCGCGTTAGTTCTTATCTTGGGCGCAAAATCAACTGCCAAAGATCTGGTTAAGCCATTAATTGCCGCTTTCGAAACCGAGTAGATACTAAAATCTGGCAGAGCAGTAAAAGCGGCATTAGAGGAGATATTTATAATCGTTCCTCCGCCGGATTTAAGCAGCACCGGAATTGCGTATTTGGCAGTCCGAAAATAGCCGCCCAGATTAACGCGAAGGGTTTTCTCCCATTCGTCTTCTGAGATTTCAACCACATTTTTGGCCATACCAGAAGTATAACGAGCCGCACAATTAACCAGGCAATTTAAGCCACCGAAATTCTTTTTGGCTATCTCAATTGCCATCTTAATATCAACTGTGGTACCAACATCTCCAGCTACAAAAACTCCTTCACCGCCATTATTCTTAATGACCTCAATCGTTTTTTCTCCCATCGAGCAAGAATCCAAGACGACTACGTTATAACCATCTTTGGCTAATCTGATAGTAATTGCTCCACCAATCGACGGCCCACCATCCTTAAATCCTAAAGCTCCACCAGTAACTAAAGCTACTTTATTTCTTTTTTTCATTTTTACCTCCTTTTTAATTGACAATTCTTCATTCTCAGCGGATAATAAACTATAACGTAACGTCATTGTCAATAGACAATATGAAAAACGATTATATCACCACCGGAGAATTTGCCAAGTTAGCCAATACCACCAAAAGGACGATTCTTTTCTATGGTGAAAAAGGCGTCTTGAAGCCTGTTCGGATAAATAGTAAGAAGTATCGCTACTATAAAGAACAACAGGTTCTTGATTATCAGATGATCCTTCTCCTAACTACTTTTGGTGTATCTTTGGATGAGATTAAACTCTATTTGAAACGAAGGGGTAGCCTTCCTGAATTATTTAATGACAAAAAGGCTCTCATTAAGAAACAGATAGATGAACTTCAGTTTAACTTAAGGAATCTTGAAAAATTTTTAAATAATTTAAAGACAAATGGAACCATGGTTGACCCAAAAATCAAGATTCTGTCCCCTTTTGGAGTCTATTACACAGATAAAGAAGGCCCTTATGCAAAAATTGGTGAATATTGTCAAGAGCTTTCAGATATGTTTGAGAATAAGGGTAGCAGCTTTACAACTCTTGCTTTATTTGAAGACCCTACCTATCAGCCTAAACAAAGTAGAATTAAGGTAGGCGTCCTAGCAAATGAAGCCATGAGAGTGAAAGAACAGTATAAAGACGTAGTTAAGCATATGGAATATAACCCAGGTAAGGTGATAACTTATACCCACAATGGCTCGGGCAGTTTGCTTTCATTATTCTGGAAGGAGCTTGAAAAGTACTGTAAACTAAACAACCTCAAGATAAAAAAGGATATACCAGATTTTGAGATTTATAGAGAGGTGAACCAAGACATAACGCTACAATTTTTTGAAATCTACCTCCCAATAGAATAGAAGATAATGATATAATCCGTTAAGTCAGCTAACTTTATAATGATTATTATCGTACTGCGTTAAACATGGGAATAGAGTCTCTAACAAATATTCGAGATGCAATTAAGGTTCCGTCCCCAGATGAAATCGACACAGAGCGTTTGTGGATAGCATCGGAGATTGAAAGGATTGGAGAAGAAAAACTACTGGAACTTATTGCTGCGGCTGTAGAAGTTAGGTCTAATGCTTACGTTCCTTACTCTGGCTACCCCGTCGGCGCAGCCGTTCTTTGTTCTTCTGGAGAAATATACGCAGGCGCGAATACGGAAGTGGTGAGTTATTCACAAACTGGACACGCGGAAAGTAATGCTATCAATACAGCCATAAACGAAGGTGAAGCAGGAAATGGACGCCAGTTCGTTGTCGCCCTAGTTGTTTGCCATTCTGGAGAGTCAGCTCCTTGCGGTGCTTGTCGACAGGAAACTGTGGAACATTGCGATAATGCCTTAGTAATTGATGTCGATCCCGAAGGCAGGCCTCTGGCTGTAACCTCGCTGAAGATTCTTTTGCCTTTCAGTTTCACCCCAACGCACCTTGGAAAGTAAATGAGATTACCATTGTAAAAGTCCACAATCAGATTTAATCTAAATTTCAAACCTGCCAATCCAGCTCTCTGCTATTATTTGCACCCACAAGAACTAGTTTCTCCTCAGCCTTAAGAGGTAAATCTATTCGTACGCCCTGACAACCTTCGGCTTTCTCGCCTAAAAATGCTTCAAAATAAATATTATGTGTAATAAGTATTAAAAGCAGTTTTTCACCTTTATCGAGAATTCTTTCGTTAATCTTTTGTAAACGCCCGACAACTTCAGTCAATCGTCTGACTACCAATTCTCTTCCCTCGGTCCCTGGTTGCAATTCGCCTCGCCTGTCCTTTTCAATTAGAACAGTACTAAATTCAACTCCTTCACCAGCTTTTCTTCTACTTTCTCTTTCAGCCAAAATACTCTTTACATCACTCCTGTCAACGAGAATATCCCTTGTGACTTTCTGTCTTTTTCTTGGTTTTTGTCTCGAACCAGGGATACTTAACAAGCGAACGTTTCTGGGCCAACTACCATTTTCTATTCCGCCTTCGATCTCCTCAATCATATGTCCAGCTGTAACTTCAGCCCATTTATTAGGACTTGAATAAAATTTTATTATAATGTCAGTCCCCACCTTTCTTAATGCAGCAGCGACTCCACCAACGGCAGAACTTATTTGAGCATTTCCTTCATCCGATATTCCTATCGTTCGTCCCTCACTATCTTCTCTTTCGTCAGCGTGTCTTAAAACAATTATTGAGGTGTCTCTAAAATCAGCGCCCTCTGTATTTCGCATAATACCCCTAGATAATAATTCTTGCAGATTAGTAGGCTTCACATCTAAAACGCCTTCTGGCTCATTCTGACTACTTGTCAGATCTTCTTGGATCATTTCCTTCTATTGTCTTTTTCAAAAAAAATTTAATAATTTCTCACTTCTCCGTTTTCCTTACCGTGCCCGTGATCGCATCAAACTCTACATAATCACCGTCTTTCAAGACCTTGGTTGCAATTTTCGTGCCAACGATACAAGGAATTTTCATCTCTCGCGCCACAATGGCCGCATGACAAAGTGCCCCACCACCGTCCGTAACAATTGCAGAGGTCTTCTTATAAAAGATAGTAAATTTTGGCGAAGTCATGGTTGTAACTAATATCTCGCCTTTCTCAAATTTCTTTGTTATTTCAGGATTAAGGATAACGTTCGCTATTCCCTTCACCTTACCCTTAGATGCCACTATGCCGGTGAATTCCCTTATTTTTGTAAAATCTTTGGAAACATTTAATTTCTTTGCCTTTCTAAAACGGCTATATTTCTTAATCAACATCTCATACTTTTTTGCCAGCTTGATTTCTCCTTTCTTTAACAATGCCTTCAACTCATCTTCAACGCAAGCCATAATTCTAAAACCTTTTTCGGCTCCCCAGCCCTCATCGGTACATGAAGCAAGTATAATTTCTAACTCCTCCAACCCACCTTCGGGGGTTTGTACCCGTATCTGTCTTCCATTAGGAAGAGTGTATAAAACAGTGTATTTGGCTTTTCTTTTGAAATCTTCGGAGGATACCGGAGCCATATCAAATTCAAAACCGGTTTTTTCTTGAAACCGCAAGTATTCCTTGGAAAATTTTGTATTTACAGAGGGATGAGTTTCAAGCGCTTCTCCAATTTTCCAAGGAATTTTCGTCTTGTTAACCTGAATAGTTAGATGCCCCTCTCTTACCAACACGTCATACCCCAAAAGTTTGAGAGCATATTCTGCAGTAAATACCCAATCGCAGCTGGCGACTCCCCATCGGCTAAAAAGCTCTTCTAAATTTTCCAAGACTTTTTCTATCCCCATTGGACAAATTATAACAATAAAGCTACCTTTATGTTAAAAAATATCACATAAATTATCTAGGTATAAAAGGAGCTTCAGATTTAACAATTCTTCTAAATTCATCTCTTTTGGTAATAATTCTCCCCTTCTTAGGTTTTGGGGATACAAGCAATAATCCCAAAGGGCAGTTTTGCGTTCCCACTATCCCTATCGATATGTTTATATACTAATTATATCCAAAATATATATAATCAGTTAATGAAATTCGTTATTAGAATAAAGGAGCATTTAGGATTAGTTGTTCTCTTACTTTTAACAACACTCACCACTTTCTGGCCATTAATTATTAAAGGTCAGGTTCCTTTTCCCGGAGATATCTTGTTGGGCAATTATCACCCGTGGAAAGATGTTGTCTGGATGAACAAAATAACCGGTTATCCGGTTAAAAATATAGAACTGTCAGACGCTTTAACTCAATATTATCCATTTAAACAAGAAATCATTAAGCAATTAAAGCAAGGTCGGTTACCTAATATAAATCAATATATATTCTCAGGCACCCCGTTGCTTGCCGACGGACATTCTGGGGCGCTTTATCCTTTAAATTTAGTTTTCTGGTTAACCAACAATTTTTCTTCCGCTTGGTCGATTTACATCATGATCCAACCGATTTTAGCTGGGTTATTTTTTTATATATTTCTACGATCGGTTCATGTTACAAAACCCGTTTCGTGTTTTGGATCTTTGATATTTGCTTTCAATTCTTACTATTTCAACCAGGTCGAATTTGGAACAGCAATGCATACACTTTTGTGGATTCCGTTATCACTTTTCGCCTTAAATAAAATGGAGAAAAAACCAATACTCTCTCTATTATTGCTAGCTTTTTCTTTAACAATGAGTTTCTTTGCCGGATTCGTCCAGTTTTTTGCTTATCACCTTATTTTAGCAGTTGGATTCTATTTATTTGTGGTCAAAAATAAACAAAAAAAAATAATCTTTCCTTTTTTGTCCTTATGTTTGTTTATAATATTATCGCTGCCTCAACTTATTCCTTGGTTGAAATTACTACCGCTAACCGCTCGCTGGAAAGGAATCGGACTTGACGAAAACGTTACTGCTTACTTGATTCAACCAAAGTTAATACTAACATCAATTGCTCCTGATTTTTTTGGTAGTCCTGTGACAATGAATTGGTTCGGTAGCCGTTATCATTATTACGAGTTTGTTATTTATTGCGGTTGTCTTTCAATTATATTGATTTTTTTTGTCTCCTTAAAAGACCGTTTGACTCGTTTTTTTCTAGCCGTTTTGCTAATTTCCCTTATTTTGTCTTTAGATACGCCCTTTTCTCGATTTCTCTACAAATATAATATTCCTGTTTTTTCGTCTTTAATTCCGGCTAGAATTTTATCTCTAACAGTTGTCGCCATCTCTTTTCTCTCCAGTTACGGTTTAGCTAATATTGTTAATAATAAATATAAACCGAAAAAGCTTTTATTGATTTGCTTTTTAAGCATATCAATTCTTTCTGTTTATTTATTAGTTGGTATTGACAACCCCACCCAAAGAATGATTGCTTTTCGAAACACAGTTATCCCGGGAATATTGACTGGTCTTAGCGTAATTACTCTTTTGTTATACCTAATTTGGCATTATAAATTATTAGTCTGGATTTTAATTATCCTAAACACCACCAGTTTGGTTTATCAAGGAAAAAAGTTTAATTCTTTTATACCTCCTGACTTAATTTTTCCTGAAACAGCTACCACTCTTTTTCTCAAAGATAAACTTATGAACAACCAAAAAATGTTAAGCGTCCACCAAGAAGTTTTTCCGGTTAATGTCAATATGGTTTACGGTTTCACAACACCTAATGGCTACCATCCTGTCCATCTAACTAGTTACAATGAATTTATAGCAAAGATGCAATTCCCCGATATAATCAACCCCGCCTTCGGTCGAACTATCTTTTTAACTAATATAACTGAAGAAAATTTGCAAAAAACCAATGTCCGTTTTATTCTTACAATCGAAAAAATTAATTATCCTTATTTAAAAGAAGTGTTCACTGAAGGAAAAACCAAGGTATTTGAATATTTACCTAAAAAACCTCATCTTTAACTCATTAATTCTTCCTAATTGTCGCTTTTAAATTATTACTTTATTTCTTCAGGGATGTTAATTTGAAATAGAAGTCAAATTATGAGGCGCTGAAAAGCGAATCCCGACTGAAAGCGCCATAAAGATATTCTACACCCAAAGAGTGATGAAAAACTATATTCAACTTCAATCCAAGGCATTTGATTCTTGAAACCGCAAAGTGTTATCATTAAACTCATGAAATTAAAGTTCATCATTATCTGCGATAACGCATTTACTGATACTGCGGGCGGCCTATATATTATTCAAACATTCGACGTCATTAAAACTCCCGGTTTCCCCGCCATACATCCCAAAATGAGCATTGTTACCAAGTGGGAGTTTGAACAAAAAGACGATAAGGAAAGTGTACATAAACAAAAGTTGATAATAACTGAAGAGAAAACTGGAAATGAAATTGCTAAAACTCCAGAGAAAGAACTGATTTCTAAACGAGGAAAAACCAAATCTCTCCAATACATTAGCAACTTTAGGGGTCTGAAGTTTGATAAAGAAGAAACTTATAAAATTCAAGTTTATATGGATGGCGAAAAAGCCAAAGAAGAAGAATCTTTCGAAGTCAAACTGGAAGGGAATTAAATGCCAAGGGCAGAAAAACAACGTTTGCAAACTCCCCTAACAAACCGCCCAACGACAATAAACCCCGCTCCAACTGTCCAACAAATTTCTATAGCAGCACAAGAAACCTCATCTGCGGCACAAGATGCAGGCCCTGCAAAAGAAGCCGCCAAAGAAGTCGCAACAGAAGTCGCTAAAGAAGCCGCTAAAGAAGCGGTAAGAGACAGTCTTCCCAGATATACCGAAATCCTTGGGGTATTTGTTGCTCTCTTTACCTTTGTTTCAATTGAGATCCAAATTTTCAGCAAGATAACATCACTCGCCAATGCGGCAATATTTACCTTTCTAATTTTTCTTTGTATGGTGGGTTTTCTTTTTATGCTTCACCTGATCATAAACTTAAAGAGTGGAAACTTTAGAGAAGTCGTTATTTCGGCAATTCTTCCCGTCTTGAGCTTACTGAGCATAATCGCCATAGGCTTCTTTCTAATCTGTTATCTAATTAAAAACGACATTCCACTTAATAAACAAGAGTCTAAGGAGATCGAAGAGATTAAAGAAAAATCAACAAAGCATGACAACGATATTGAAAACTTAAAGGAGCTTATTCAACATTCCAGAAAATAATTTGTCTACTTCCCTATTTTTCTTGGGCTTGGAAATATAAGATCAAACTTGAAGTTTAAAAACGGGATTGCGTCTGTTTTATCCCACAACTAGGCATTTTTTTTCCCGATAATCAGCATGTGACTACTGGTAGCATAAACTGCTGGGTGGGTACAAAGTTTATAATGTGATTCTTGCCAATTTTTCCAAGCAAGAGGATTACTTCTGGCGATTTTATTGATTTCTTTTCTTAAAACTGACACCAAACCTTCAAGCCCAACCCTTTCAATTATTTCTGCTCCATTTTCGGTTACCAGTCTGTCTAGTTCCTCCGGCAAAAACATATGAGCATAAGATCCTTTTTTCCAAATATTGTCATTTCCCCCTTTCCATATCTCCCGAAAATGTTTAGTCATCCCAATCTCGTTAACCCAATATCTAGCACAGGCCGAAACTACTCCCAACCGCCCAATGACCGATATAAATACGGGGGCTTTTGACTTAGCAACCCTTACTAACTCTGATACTGCCTGACTCCGTTTTTCCTCGGTGGAAACGTGAGATAGTGGCGCTCCTAAGCACAAAACGGCATCAAAAGTGTCATCTTTAAAATCCGCTAAATTAGTGATATCTCCTTCTGCTATCGCTTTAACGTTTCTCTTAACTCCGGCTTTCTTTATTTCTTTCCTGGCTTTTTCAAGGAGTTCCGGAGTCAAATCAACTAAAACCATCTGGTAACCTTTTTTAGCCAGTTCAATCGTGTATCTTCCGGGCCCACCACCGGCGTCAAGAATAAAACCCTTTTGGGGTAAATATTTTTTTAGAAAATAGAGCGTGGTTTCAAACTCCAATCTATGATAAGAATCTTTTACTAACCTTCTCCATTCGTTTTGAACCATTTCGGAATAAATTTGCTTAATCGTCTTTTTCATTATGAGCTAATTTTACCAGGAAATTTAATGATAAACTAGACAACTAACAATAGAAAAGCGGGAGTAATTATTTTCCCAAGTTATCCTAATACCCTTACTTATATAACTGGCTGTGAGTGCCAATAAAATCAAAATAGATTATTTCTCCCCCATTTAATTCTCGGAAAATGGCTCGCCAATCGCCAGTAACATTGATACTTCGATATTCTTGATACTTTCCCGTTAAGGAATGATTATTCAGTAACGGATGGTACCGATCAGTTAAATACAATTCCAACCGGCTTCTAAAAGCAATTTCTATTTTTCGAGGAGATTTTTTCAGGGATTTTATGAACCGATTTGAATAATCAATTCTAACGTTTTTCATCAATCATCTTATCGATAAAGCCCAGAGCTTCGTCGGCGCTATTAAAAGACTTAAACTGTCCCCTTTTTCTTTGTTCTTCAGATTCATGAAGCGCTTTAATTAAATACTCGCTCGGCTCTTCATCCTGAAGACTGAAATGAATAGTTTTAGTAATTATTAACTGCCTTAAATAACCATTAATCAAGGAACTTAGGCTAAAACCCAAATCAGACGCTACTTCTTGCGCTTTTTCCTTTAATTTCGGCTCGACCTTAATATTTATTACTGCAGTGTTCATATATAGAAAGTATATACTTTTTATATACCCTGTCAAGGGGTAAATTTAATTTTTAAAGAAGAATTGAATCACTTAATACATTAGTTTTCCGCTAAATCGGAATGATGAAGTAAAATTTAATTTATTTCCTTCGATAACCTATAAAATTAAAATTTAAACTGTCTTGGCTCTGAACAGTCACTGATGCGTACTTGAATTGGAAAATTTTTATCCAATTTCTCAACATCCTCTTTTTCCAAATTCCAATCAAAAACATCTAAATCTTCCCTGATATGTTTGGTATTTGTTGTCTTGGTTATAGTTATCACTCCTTCTTTTTGGATCAACCACTTAAGAGCTATTTGAGCTTGGGATTTATTGTACTTTTTGGATAGCTGGTCAAGAATCACAATTCCGGGTTTGGAAAGCTGACCAAGTTGCAATGGTCGGTAGGCGCTAAGAATAATTCCCTTTCGCTGACAATAGTCTAAGGTTCCGCCAATTTCTGGTTCACGGATAATAAGATTGTAATGCATTTCACTATAGACAATTTTCTTGCCCAAATATTCAATCGAAGCCTTAAGTTCGGGCAATCTGTAATTTGAAACACCGATGTCCTTTGCCAAACCATGTTCTTTAAGATAAACTAAGCCGTCCAAAATTGATTTTACAGAAGTTTCCGGATTAATAGCGCCAATTAGGTAAACGTCAAAGTAATCAATCTTTAAGTTCTTTAAACTGCCTTTCGCCACTTCTATAATCGATTTCTTATCTAGCGCAAATTTTTGATTGGCACAGGAAACAAGGAATAGTTTCTTACGCGCATAACCCTCAATTGCCTTTCCAACTAACTCCTCACAATAGCCTTCTGCATAATTATGAGCGGTACGAATAAACGTAAAACCATTATCGATCGCATACTTTATGCTTTTAATCTGTCCTTTATCGTCATTGTTCTGGTTCCTGGTCGGTCCTCCGCCAATACCCCAAGTCCCAAGTCCTAATTTGGGTATTTCTCTACCTGAAAGTAATCTTATTGTAGGAATATTTCCCATATATTTTTGTGGTAAGCCTTACCAATAATTATAATCGAAATACTATTTTGAATAAATACATAATTCCGGATCTGATACGGCAACTAACCAAGCTCTCTTAAAATGACTAAGGCTTTCAGTTCTTCCGGCTATAGTTTTATTTCCTCTCGGGTCATGGAAAGTAACTTTATTCTTATTTATACCTGTTACTACTACCCGATGCAAAGAAAATCCTTCTTTCTTATCTAATGTCCGTGAGTCCAGCACTACCTCACAAACACTTTTTTTCTTAACCGCACTTTTTAAATCGCTAAATTTTGGTTTTCCCCTTCTATGAGTAAAATTGCGATGTTCCACAACCTTTTTTAGATCTTTACCGATTATTGAAAGGTCTTGGGAATTTTTCCTAAGCCAGTCAAATTCTTTTTCCGTTAAAGAAGATTTTAAAGCAGATACACCTTTATTTAGCCACCTTTTATAGTCAATCAGGTCAAAATCTGTAATTTTAATTCCCTGGTCCATAATCCACTTCCAAAACTTAAAAGGCCAAGCCACATAATTTGGTGACCAGTCGGAAATCTTTAAAATTTGATCAAAAGTGGTTTCCGAAAAGAAATATTTTGCCGTCATGCTATAGCAAGCTAAGGCACACGCATTTTTGGGAGCTGACATAACAGGGATATCTAACACGGGTTTTAAAGTTAGGGATAATACACAACTTCCAGTTTAATTCTGTCCGGATCTTCGAAGTAAACAGCATAATAGCCTTTCTCGTATTTCGGAAAGGGCTTTGGGGTATTGTAAAGAGTTTTTATGTCATTAGCATTAAGAAAATCGTTATTAAACCGGTCAACTTCTTCTTTTGAATCAACCCGAAAGGCTAAATGATTTAAACCAATTCTCCGACGATGGTAACCGTCATTTAAGTGATCTTTCGGAGCTTGCTCAAAAAAAATACTGGTGCCGTCTTTGATGAAAGCAAAAAATTTCTTCGACTTAAAGTTTTGCCGATAGTCCAAATACCCCAGAAATTTTTTATAGAACTGATAACTCTTTTCTAAATCCGAAGCGTAAATATAAATATGTCCAATTCTTGATTTCATATTTACACCTCGATTATACAAATTCTGGACAGGAAAAGATATACTTGAACACAGATGAAAAGCATTTTTCCTGATCATCGAATGCACTCTCTCCCAGAACTTTCTGAAAAATTCCGAGTTCGTAAGGAGTCTGATTGATAAAAACCGACCGCACTAAAGCACCAAAATCCCAAAAGTGCAATCATTAACTCACCAAAAAAAAGGGTACAACCAAGGGCTAGACTCCATTCACGGACAAACGGGTTTTGATAATGATGTTGAGTCAATGGAGCGCTGCAAGAAGCTCAGGTCTAAACTTTTCGACTTCCTCTCTTTCTTTATTCTCTTGCTGATTTTTTTGCATTTAATTTCCCCTTATTACGAAATCTGCTAATTTAATTCTAGTTATAATTCATAACGATTTTAAAAAACCTATAAAGCCTGATTGAGACCTCCGTGTTCTTTGCCAACTTCATCCAGCAGCTTTTTTTCTCCGGTTGCCACATTTAGTTCAAACCAATAACTACCGACTTCGTGATAGGGGTCTTCAATAATTACCAGTCTATTATCATCAAGCCACCTTCGACAGTAAGAATATTGTTGGCCGCTATCGAGCAGCCGCCCAGGAGGAAACTCATAAACAACATAACCCCAATATCCTGATGCCCCCCACTCCAGACAAACCTTATCACGTCCGGGAGAAAAAAGGATTTTACCTAAACCATCAATACCTTTACTATCAGGAATTGAAAATTCCTTTTCAGTTGTCCCGTCACTTGTGACAACTGAGCTATTTTTTTGGTAATGGCCGTGGACCCAATATGAATACCCCGGACTTCCGGGAACAGGATAAATTTCGAGATATTCTGCCGCTCTTTCTTTTCCCGGAATTATTAAATCTTCAACTTTATCTCTTAAAGTATCATAACGGAAAAAGACAGATTCGCCCTGAATTACGTAAAGATACCGATCATCTCCGGAAAAAAACATCGAAAAATTATAAGCTAGATCCTCCCAATTCATGTTTGGAATTTCAATTTCCTGGTAATCTTTAACCTTAAGAGCAGTTTTGTAATCAACGACAGTCTCTTTAGACGAATTTATTTCATAAAAATACTTACCATCCGACAAGTAATCAAACGAAAGCATGATAATTTCGTCAGGAAGAAGAAAAGCCAATATAGTTCCTTTATTCGACCACTCATAAAAATTATGATAATGATTAGAATGGATACCTTTAATCCGGTAGGAAGAATCATAATGAAAATATTTGTTCAAAACCCGAAGATAAGCTTGGCTTTCATCTCCTAAAACAACCGACCACAGGCTACTTAAGTTGGAACCGGTCACCAGAGGTATAACAGCATCCTCAAACTGTTTCCTAGCAAAAATATTTAAATACAGACGGGGTACTGATTCGTTGTAGGCTTTTAAATAACTCATTTCCGCGGCAAATTTTCCGGACGGATCTAATTCACCAACCATACTGATTATGGCGGGAATCTTTTCTTCAGGGGTGGGGGTGGTCTTAGATACTTGAGTCGGCTCTTCTTTATTAACTACCGGTCTTAAAACCGATTTTTGATTTGAATTCTGAATTAATGCAACAACGATCAGCAAAAAAGATAAAGCAAGTATACTGCAAGCGGTTACTTTCTGTTTCATCCTATTAATCATTATAGCAGGACTTGAATAAACTCCGATCTCTCTGCTAATATTAGATTTATGAAAATAACTTTCCCTTTACCGACTGACAATAAAAGACACCGTTATTGCCAAAACTGTTATTCGGAAAATATACATGATGTCATAGCAGATAAAAAAAGATTATACAAATGCCATAGTTGCGGTAAAACTTTCGACCGTTTAATTGATATCGACCCGGCTCTTAAATGGTGGATTGACCAGAAAACAGGCGAATACTGGCATGAGAGCGCCAGTGTTTTTGTGATTCGATCGGATGAGAAAATTCTCTTCGTTGAAAGGACAATTTACCCCTATGGATTTACTGTCCCGTCGGGACATATCGAAGAGAAAGAAACTCCCGAGTATGCAGCCAGAAGAGAATTGTTCGAAGAAGCCGGAATCAGAACTCATAAGCTTATTTTTTTCTCAACAGAAGATATCGTTGGTGATCTCTGCCGCCGAGGCGCCGACTGTCATAGACATCATTTTTATATCTTAACATTGTCGGGAAAACCTGAAATTAAAACGGATCGGGAAGAAGGCCGCCGCCATACTTGGATGAATATTAACGAGGCACTCCGGAAAAAATTAACCGCTCCTACAAGGTACTGTTTAAAAAAATACGGTAATAAAATATTAGAACCAATCCGATAAACAAATCCCCCTTGGGCATTATTTAAATTGGCTTCATCTGCCGCCGATTATTTTATCAATTAAAATCGGCTGTTTGTTATTGCTTATCTTTAGTATCTTAATATCGCTTCCTTCAATCGCCCTTTTTTTATCTGCCAGGTATTTATCAACTTTTCCGTTGGTAATAATATAATCCGGCTTTACCGCCAGATAGATCTTCCGATATATTCGATTAATCTCTTCCGGGGAGATCTCAATAATATCTTCAATCTTAAAAATATAATCAACTGTACCGAGCTCTGATAAAACCTTTGTTCTCTGTAAAAAGTTAAAAACGGGCCGGTTATCGCCTTTAGCAAGTTTGACATTTCGATCACTATTCAAGCCAATAACAAGGATATCAACATGTTTTTTGGCAAAGCGAAACAACCTGATAAAGTCAGCGTGGATGATTTCAAAACAACCGCTGATAATGCCAATTCTTTTCCCTTTCCTTTTTAAGTCTTGAGAGATTATTTTTAACTCATTTAGATCTTTTAATTTTCTCATTTACAGTTCCTGCTTGCCAGTTTTGTTTTATACTTCAGCTACTTTCTCTAATAGCTCATCCGACCAGAAAACCATTTTATTTTCCGGCATCAAGAAAGCCCGGTTTGGTTTTAGCTCGGAAATAAATTCCCGGGTATGGCTAACGATAATCATCGTTCCCCGGTATTCTTTTAAAGTATTTAAAATAATTCTTTGGGAGAGCGGATCTAGGTAAGTTGTCGGTTCGTCCAGAACAAGCAGGTTAAAATCCTGTCCGGCCAGCAGAGCAATTGCTAAACGGGTTTTTTCCCCACCCGATAGATATTTCACTTTTTGAAATACTTTAGTTTTTAAGAAGTTAAACCGTCCTAAAAAAGGCCGGGCAAATGCTTCTGCCTGATGGCATCCGTTTCTAATTGTCTGAAGCAGTGTCTTTTCCGGATCGAGAGTTTCAAACTCCTGCGAATAGTAGCCGATTTTTAAGTTATCGTTTTTGGTAACTTTTCCCCTATCCGACTTTAAAACACCGACAAGAATTTTTATCAAAGTGCTTTTGCCAACACCGTTTGGCCCGATTAAAGCCACCCTTTCTCCTTTCATGACCGAAAAGTTAATATTTTTAAAAACCTCATTCTTACCAAATGATTTACTGATACTGGCCGCACGGATCGGCAGCTCTCCGGTTGGTAAAGGAGTTGGCAATTTTACTTTAATTCGTCTGACTTCTAGCGGTAAGTCAGGCAGTGATTCCTTTAATCTGGCAATTCTTCTTTGCAGCATAACTCTGGCCCTTACTCCTTTTTTGGAAGTATATCGATAAAGTATCTTTAAACTCTCCTCCAACCTTTTTATGTGTTTTTGCTCAGCCGTTATCTGCCTTTTTAACAATGCCTCTTTTTCTTCTTTAAGATTGATAAACTTTGAGTAATTTCCTTTATACTCCTCGATCTTATGAGTTTGAGGATTGATATATAAAACCCGGTCAATCGCTTCGTCCAGCAACTTGAGATCATGAGAAACCAAAACTAACGTTTTGGGATATTTACTTAAAAAATTCATCACCCACCTTTTTCCCTTGAAATCCATAAAATTGGTTGGTTCGTCAAGTAGTAGAATATCGGGCTCGTCAAGTAAAGCTTTAGCCAAAGCCATTTTTGTCTTTTGTCCACCGCTTAAACGCCAAGCTGAAGATTTTAGATCCAAATCATCAAGATCAAGAGAATGGAGTAGTCTTAAAAGCTCAAAATCTTTATGTTCGTCGTTTTTGTCCAGGTATTTTCTTATTGAACGGCTTTCTTCCATTTCCTGATCGTATTTAATTTCCTGCGGGACTAAAACGACCTCACCAACAGTCTCAACAGTTCCTCCATCCGGCATCTCTTTTCTGCTAAGAAGCCTAAAAAGCGTCGTTTTTCCTGAACCATTCGGGCCGACCAAACCTACTTTTTGTCCTTTTCCCACAATAAAATCTACCCCGCAAAAAAGAGGTTTCTCGCCGAAAGAAAAAAATAAGTCTTTGACGATAATCATAATTGTGCGCTTACACGAGTTTCGCAGTTGTCTGTCATTCTGGAGCGTCAGCGATAGAATCTCTTTTTTTGTTTTGAGATCCTATCGGGTCGAAGTATCGACCCTCCAGGATGACAAATAGGCTGGTTTAAATTAAAGTACGAAACTCGTAGCTTATTTAAAATCTGCTTAAACGGGTATTATACCTTATCAGAACCGTATTAGAGAAAAAACTGAAGAATTCTTGATAAAGATGCCAAGCAGATGATAAAAATAATTGACCGGATCAGCAAAACCCGGATAAGAAGGTGTACTTTTACACCCTAAGAGTGACGTCCTAAAGCATCAACTTATATCATTCTAAGGGTTTTTTGAATAAGATTCTTGATCGATACTTCAAGGCACTTATATAGTGTAAAAATAATTGTCCCGTTAAGAGGTCGCTTGCCTCCGCTCTAAACCGGCCCCAGCCAGAAGAAAACGCGGTCTGGATTATAGCTAAAGTCCTGGTGGTTGAACGGCGATCCAGGTCTACCAATTCAAAATCTGAAGCGACTAATTTTTTGGATTTTTGGTGTAATTCTTGGATATTGTCAAAAATCGACTTAGTTTGCGCCAAAATGTCCACTTGCCATTCTTGAGAGGTTGGCATAAAAGCGACCGGTAAATTGACTTGGTTGGTCGGCATCCTGACAATTCTTCTTGATATATTGATAAAAAACTTATACAAGATTCGTGAATTTGGACCATCTTTGGTAAAATAGTTAACCCCGGACCGATAAAACCTGCTGCCTGAAAAGCTCCTAGGTTTTCTGTCGCCCATACCAAAGCCTCGGAAAAATCTTTAAGCTCAAGAGAAGAATACCCCGGAATATACAACTCCCTGATATAACTTAAAGTTTCTAAGTAGTCGCTGAATATAACGTCTTTTAAACTTCGCCTAAAGAGAGGCTTCAGTTCTTCCCAAGAAGCTGTTTTTTCCTTCATCCTTCTAATTATACTATAAGATTAATTTTTGGATCGCTGTCTGGTTTAAAAAACAGATTTAAAAAAAATTATCTGGTTAATTGAAGTAATTAGTCAAGTCCGCCGGTCTCTGTAAAACCCTGATAAACAACCGGAGAAATTCCTCTTGCAGCCATAAGAGCTTCGATCGCCTCAATATTTTCTAATCCGGCTAAATAGCCTCTTTGAACATCTGCGGGATCAAAAAAAGCCTGATCATAAAGATGATTCCTCACGTCGCGACAAGGCTCGATTCTGAAATCAGGTTCAACCGGGGAATTTAGCGGCCAAAAGTCATAAAGCCTGACACTGATCACCAAGGCATCGGGAGCAAGAAATCGGGCAACACCGACCGGTTCATTACCGCCAAAAACGGCGCCTCCGTCGCAAAGACGGCGGCCGTCAATCCAGCAAGGTTCAATTGCAAGAGGAACCGCACAGGAAGCCCAAATAACCCGGCCTAAAGTTCCGTCCGGCGGAGGTTGCCAAACCAAAAACAAATTTCCTTTCCTTCCGGGGGTAGTTTCGGTGGCAACTAAAACTGTTGGCAAGGGCGAGTAATCAGGATCATTATTTTTAACCCATTTCAGACGATCGTTAATATAGTCTTTAAGAGGCTCAAAACTAAATAAACCGCCTTGCGGAAGTATGGCCGATCGGCTTATGTCTTTCCAACCGATTGTTTCTCCCCAGTCTTTGGCCATCAGCCACTGACTTAAATTATGCACCCGTGAGACGACCATCGCTCCGATCGAACCGGCACTGGTACCGACAACTAAATCAACCGGAATGCCATTTTCCAAAAAAGCTCCCCAAACGCCAATATGGATCGGCGCCAAAGCGCCGCCGCCTGAAAGAACCAAAACAACTGCCTGATCCCCTTTAAGCCTAACCTGTTCTATTCCCTGTGGCAAATAAAGTTCTCCCGCTGACTGTTGCGCTTCCAAAACACTAAATAACTCCCCCCAATAATAAGACTGGCAACTTTCTTGTCTTTCCCTCATAGGTCAAAAGTAAAGCGCCGAGGATTGAAAGCCCTCGGCTTTTCCTTTTTTGAAAATTTGTGCTCTTTTAAAAGTAGAGCTCTCTCCCAAAAGAACTTGAAACTATCTATCCCGAATCGTTGGGATTTCCGTTTCGGGATTAAAATAGAAAAAAGAAGCTGAAAGATCAGCTTTGGTAGAACTGATAAATTTAACGCCTTCTTTAAGCAGTTTTCTTTTCTGTTCCCGCCACCCGCCGAAGGCATAATTTTCCGCCAGCGAACCGTCGGCTTTAACCACCCGATGGCAAGGAATGGCAGCATCTTTATTGGCATGAAGCGCCCAACCGACAATACGCTCATCTTTAATATTTAGAAACCGGGCAATTTCTCCGTAGGTAGTTACCTTTCCAGCTGGAATCTTTTTAACTGCTCGCCATGTTTGTTCGTAAGTCATAATCCTGCTTAAGAATCCGACCCTTATTTTAGCTTAATTTGTTTAGGACTTGAAGGTTTAAACAAGTTAGGCTAGTATTTAATAAGAATGAATAGAACTGCCCCCGTCTTCATCTCAAAAAATAAGGGCTTTACTTTTATTGAGGCCATTTTGGTCGTTGTGATCCTGGGTATTTTCTTAGGCTTATCTACACCCTATCTACTCGGAGCCAAAGAAAAATTAATTTTACAAACCGAACAAGAGAAGGTCATCAATAATTTAAAATTGGCCCAGCAAAAAGCGATGGCTGCCTACGGAGGTTATGCTTACAAAATCAGTTTCTTGCCTCCCGACACCTATGCTTTAAATACCGACCCCGAGACAAACACCGAAACTTACCATTTGCATCCGGATATTGATATTGTCTCAACCGGAGGCGAGTCCGAAATTATTTTTTCTAAAGTAACCGGTACCCCCAATATTAATTTGAACTTAACCCTGGAGTCGCGCCGGTTCAGATGTGAAATAACGGTCACTCAGGGTGGTTTAATCGCGGGAACTAATCCTAGTAAAAAATAATAGTATGAAACAGAAAGCTGCCAAAGGCCAAACTCTAATTGAGCTTCTGATCGCCACCGCGATTTTTGCTTTAATCATTTCGCCTTTCGTCTCTTCGCTGGCTAATTTAACTTTCGCCCAAGTCAGATATCGGCACCAGATCCAAGCCGCTCAATATGCCCGGGAAGCGCTCGAAATTGCTTATAATATAATTATTAATCTTGAAGATACACAAGCTTGGGATACTTTTGTGGCTGACTATGCCGATAATGGCCAGGTTTATCATCCCACGTTAACTGAGCCTCTATCATTAATGACCGGTATCGAGCTGCCGATTGCCGGTAAGTTTTCTCGCCAGATTGCTTTTGAAAAAGCTCGTCGAGACAACGACACTTTAGATATTGATAAAAACGGTGCTATTATTGATTCTAATACTCTCAAGATAACAGTTACGGTTAACTGGAATGATCAAGGAAAAACTCAAGATGTCAAAATTTTTACTTATCTTATTAATTTTAAACTGACTGATATCTGATGCCAAAAAAAGCAGTTACAAAATCGCGAGGTTTTAGCCTGATAGAGATAATCATCTTTATGGGTGTCATGGGAATATTTATTGTCCTGCTTTTTTCGGCCTTGAATAGTTTCTTTAAATCCCGGTCAACTTCCCGAAAACTAAATGCCCTTCAGGAAACAACAACCTATGTCTTAAACGAACTGACGCAGGAAATCCATTGGAGCGATCAGGCAGTAATCGGTGATAACGGTCTGCTCGATAGTTTGACGCTTGAGCAAACACAAATTGACGAATACGACGAGCCAATAACTGTCTATCGTGTCTTTGAAGTTGAAAATGGCCAATTTTTTAAAGATAATGCTCCTCTTTCCGGTCCGGATATTAAAGTAGTCGGATTTGAGATTCAAAATCTTGCCTCGGAGACGCCTGATGCCAGCGACGAGACGCCGGTCCAGTGTTTAAGCATCAGTCTTGAACTTGAATATCTGGGTTCAGAACCGAAAATATCATCGGCCCACCAGACAACGATTTCCCTGCGAAAGATGAAATTTCAGTCTATTTAAAGCAAAAAATGGAAAAATCAAAAACTCAAACAGGCATCGCAAACTTACTGTTAGTCTTTGTCATCGCCTCTCTTCTGGCGTTAATCGTCCTTGCTCTGCAACTCAATTCTATATTGGCAGCCCGAAGGGCCTCCCAAGTTCGATACAGCCAAACCGCGTTTTTTGCGGCCGAGGGCGCTTTATACGAGACCATCCAGCATTTACGGGATGATTCCGACTGGCCAAGCGCTTTTGATGAAACCGATTATAACCTGGGCGGTCCGGAAGTTGACACCAGAATCAGGCGAATTATCAGCCTAACCCCCGAAGGAGTCCGGATTGAAATCACCGCCACCATCAAAGGAGTTAAAAGAAAGTTGGTGGCCAATTTCAAGCGCAGCCAGATCAGACCGCCACTTGACGTCATGCTGATCATCGACCGCTCAGGCAGTATGAATGACGGCGGCAATGATCAGACTGTCCATAGTCATTGTTGGCCTGATCTTAATGTTGATCATGATCCGGAAGTTGATACTGATTGTGCGGCGACCAGAGAAATCGATCTGCCGCTGGAAAGAGCTCAATTTTCTTCAATTAAATTTCTTGAATATTTGGATCCGAGCAGAGACCGGGTTGGTGCCGTAACCTTTTCGACAGATTCGACTGTGACTACCCCGCTGACATTAACCTATTCTGACATCAAAAATGCGATTACACCTCTTGAAGCCGAAGGCGATACTAACACCGCAAACGCACTTATTCTTGCAAGAAATGAACTTGATACCAAGGTCGATGAAGAAACAAAGAAGATAATTATCATTCTATCTGACGGCATCGCCAACCAACCGGCTACTGTCAGTTGTACCAGTACTGGCGGAAACCCTTGTATGAATTTGGAAATTGATAATGTGTATTTGCCTCTATTTGACCCTTTCCACTCCCCATCTTTAGCTAACCTTCCGGTTGGGACCTGTAATACCAACGATGCTATAAACCAAGCTACTATCGCAAAATTAGAATCAATACCTAGTGAAGAAAACCCGAGAGACTATACGATTTTTTCAATTTTCTTTAATAATGTTAGCGATTCCGATTGCAATTGTAGTAAATGTACCAGTTTCTGTCAGACAGATTGCGACAGCTCCTGTTCTGACAATTGTACTGGTGGAAAATGCATCTGTTCAACCATGGCCTTAGGCCGGAAAACGCTACAGCAAATCTCAAATGGACCGGATTTCTATTATGAAACTAATGATAAAAATGAGTTAGTTGAGCTCTACAAAGAAATTGCCAGGAGAATAACCGCCCCTGAATTCTTTGAAGTTGAAGAGACCCTGCCGGAACCGGAAATAGAGGAGTAAAAGTTTAATCTGGTTCACTCAATCAGAATACGGCTGCCGACCCCTTTACGGAAAAGATTGTTTTTTTCCGATTTATCCCAAACAAGAGAAGAAGAATTAACTTTAAGATCGGTCTCCCCTATTTCAATTGACTTAAAGGACAAAGTGGCAATTGTTCCCTGCCCGATTAACTGTCCCTTTCCCTTTAAAACTATTTGTCCAAAGTCTTCTCCGGCGACAAACTCATCAAAAGCCGGCCCCGCCTTTATATCGCCAGCCAGTACCAGTAAGTCAGGGTCAAAATCTAAAACGATTTTAACACCGGTCACCGTTTCTTTTCCGGTGTCAATTTTTACCGCAACATCCGCCGTTTCTCCCAGTTTTAAATAAAATTCGGCCGGCATGGTAAAAATCAAAGCTTCCTCGATTCGGGCAGCCCGGGTTTCCACCCGGGTAGAACGGGAACTTCTGACTAAATAAACACCGGCCGGAATTGCTAAGAGGACTAGCAGCAGCCCGAAAAGTTTGATTTTATCCATATTACCTTCATCCTATGTCAACAATATTATTTTGTCAATCTATCAGTGACTAACCACTATTAATCGCGGTGCTTCCAAATAACAGCTAATTCCATTTAGTGATTTGCTTTGTAGGCGATAAGTATTTTTCCCCGCCCAAATCATTAGCCGGGCGCTCTCCTGAAGCGAATAAGAGGTTTGATCGGTTGAGCGCTCGGAAAAATCAACCGCTCTTTTATTAGTAACATCATAAATACGGGCATAACAGCGACTATTAGCATGCTGGGCTCTGATATTTATCTGCCAAAAAGCATAAGCCTGATCGCCATAGTCAGCCAGATTGAAAACAAAATCGGAACCGGCAACATCCGTCCAATCCTGAATTATAGTGGAAGAACCGCTTCCCAAAGGCAGATAATTGGTTTTGGCGGTCAAAGTCGGGACGGCTACTGAGGTCGGGATTTCTTTGGCCGTTTCTCTCACTGACAACTCGGCCGGTTGATTTCGACCGGAAATAGTCGCGATTGCTTGGGCAACTTCTTCTGAAATCCTGACTTGGCATCCCAAATCACAGTTCTGGTTATCCTCGAAATCGTATTGAGATTGAGCCGGAGTAATAAAAGCCCCTATTGGCGATATGTCAGTCGGTGGCGAAACAAAAAAATCTCTCTTTTCTTGACTTAGAAAAATTCGGTAATCCAGAACCAGAAGATTTATAAAAACCAAAATCAATAGAATAACTAAGATAATAAATATTTTCTCCAATCGGGTCATTTTTTTAAATGGATAATTTTCGTCTTGATTGGTTTCAACCAATAACCGCCGGTCGTATCCTCGATCACAAACCCCTCTTCTTCAATTTCTTTCCTCACCTGGTCGGCTTCCTGCCACTGATTCAGTTTTCTCAACTTGAGACGCTGGTCGGCTAATTTTTTCACCCCAAGTGGAATTTTAACTTCCCTAACTGCAGCCAATTTCAAACCCAAAACCTGATCAAGATCCAAGAGTAAATCGAGCTTATCATATGATGAAATGTTGGACTTGAGTATTTCCCAAACCACAGTCAGCGCCTGAGGAATAGCCAAATCGTTACCAAGCGCCAGGTCAAATCTCTGTCGAAACTGATTGACTTTTTCCAATTTAAGCTCCTCAAGTTGTGATCTCTTTTGACTGGTTTCTCTCAATTGACGAACAATACTTCTCAATCTCAGCAACGCCTGCTGGGCGGACTCGAGACCTTCCCAGGTAAAATCCATGCCCTGACGGTAATGGGACGTCAAAATCAGGTAACGTAAAGCCATGGGATCGTAACCTTTTTTCATTAAATCGGTTACCAGGATAAAATTACCAAGGCTTTTACTGATTTTTTCGCCTTTAAATTTCAACCAGCCGTTATGGAGCCAAAAAGCAGCGGTTTGGTGGCCGAAAGCACCGTATCCTTGAGCAACTTCGTTGGTATGGTGAACCGAAATATGATCAATACCGCCGGTGTGGATATCAAAGCTTTCTCCCAAATATTTAGTCGACATCGCCGTGCATTCAATATGCCAACCGGGAAATCCCCGGCCCCAGGGGCTATCCCATTGCATCACGTGACCGGGTTGGTTGGTTACCCAAAGGAGAAAATCCCAAGGATTTTTTCTCTCCGGATCAATCTCCAGTCGTTGCCCTGTCTGTTGTTTTTCTAACTTCAGTCGGGCAAAAGCGGCATAATTTTTATATTTGGTGGTATCAAAAACCAAACCGGTCGCCGTTTTATAAGCGAAACCCCGATTCTCTATTTTCTTAATCAGATCGATCTGTTGCTGAAGGTGCTCGGTCGCCCGGCATAAAACATCCGGCCGCTTAATATTCAAAAGATCAATACTTTCCAAAAACTGGCCAAGGTATTTATCGGCAATCTGCCAAACCGTCAATCCTTCTCTTTTGGCGCCTTTTTCCATCTTATCCTCGCCCGTATCCTGATCCGAAGTCAGGTGGCCGACGTCGGTAATATTCATCACCCAACTAACCTCAAAACCCAGATAGCGCAGGAAACGAACTAAAATGTCCCATTGGACATAGGCGTACATGTGGCCAATATGCTGGTTCCAGTACACCGTCGGACCGCAGGAATAAATCCCCACCTTACCTGTTTTAATCGGTTTGAATTCCTCCCGCTTCCGAGTTAAAGTATTATATAATTTGACCATTGTCATCTTGTTTATCATCTTATCATCCCTCAACTGACTCCGCAATTCAAATAACGAATCGTCAATTTAAAAACATACACTCTTTGAATCTATCCGGCCCGATTTGTTCAGGGCCTCCTAAATATAATTAAAAAGCCTCCGGTTAGGAGGCGGTGTTTTTGCCGATTATTTTAACAATGTTTCAGCGTTTCCGAATCAAACACCCCTCCAACCGTAACTGGCAACAGCTCAAACAGATCGTAAAGGTGTTTCTAATCATTGTCGGTAATTCTAAACGGTATACCAGAAGTTGTCAATGTTCTCGCAGTTATCTGAGGGTTTCAAGATTATTTGAGCCGAAGAATAACAATTTCCTTACCTTGACTTAGCCGGCATCATTTCACTACCGCCTTTTTTTCTTTTGCCGCCAATGAGAGCGGTTCCCCGTTTACTGGGCCCGCCGGGGGCAGTGATCGATCCCTTTTCCTTTTCTCTTTTAGCGGTTTCCTCGGCCTGCATTTTCTTTTGGTATTCCTCTATTTCTTCAGGCGTTGGTTGATGCGGCTTTTGCGTCTCTTCAGCCAGTTCCCGTAACCGGCGGCGAAAAAATTCCAGTTTTTTTTGGTCCTCTTGTTGTTTCTTTTGTAACTTGGCTACCTGTTGAGACGATGGGCCACCTCCCGGCGGTCTTTCGACCCCTTCCTCTTTTTTTGTCAATCCGGTTTGCTGGCCGGCAGTTTTGACAATTTCCAACGGTTCTTTGACCACTGCTTCGCCGGTCTGTTTAACAATCCGGGCTATCTGTTGGGCAATCTGTTTCGGTAAGGAAGCCATAAATCAGTATTCTCTCCTGCCTTCAATTGCTCTGGTTAAAGTTACTTCATCGGCATACTCTAAGTCGGCTCCTGTTGGTAAGCCTAAACCAATCCGGGTCACTTTTAGAGATTTGAGTTTTGAGATTTGAGTTTTGAGTTTGCTAATTTTATTAGAAATATACATCGCCGTCGCTTCGCCTTCCATATTCGGGTTAGTGGCAATCATAATTTCTTTGAAATCACCTTCCTTGACTCGCTCAAGTAACTGGGCAATATAGAGCTCCTCCGGGCCGATATTATTCAGAGGCGAGATCGCGCCATGCAGCACATGGTAAAGCCCCTTAAATTGGCCGGTTTTTTCAAGCGCCAAAACATCCAAAGGCGCCTCCACTACACAAAGAAGCGTCTTATTCCGATTTTGATCGTTGCAAACCGGACAGGGATCCGATTCGGCCACGTTAAAACAGATCGAGCAGCGGACGGTATTTGTCTTTAATTCTTTTAAGTTCCGGGCGAAATCATCAAGATAAGATTGGGGTACATGCAAAAGATAAAAGGCTAATCGGGAGGCAGTCTTGGGCCCGATTCCCGGCAGCTGTTCAAACGAATCAATCAGTTTTTGCAGTGGCCGCGGTAGTTTCATAAGAGGTTATTGACCCAAAAGACCGCCTAAACCGCCGCTCATCTGGGTCAGCTTGGCCGCCGCTTTTTGCTGGGCTTGCTTGATGGCTTTATTGAGAATCTCAACTAAACGGTCCTGAGTTTGACCGGCGATTTCTACGGCCTCAATTCTTTGGTCGCCTCTAACCACGACCTTGATTCCGGCTTCTTCGATTTCAATTATTTCCTGCGCTAAAGCCTGCTGCATCTGCAGTGCCTGGGAACGCAATTTTCTTAAATCATTAAGCTGTTTTAATTTATCAAACATATCGTAGATAAATAAAAAATAAATAAAACTAAAAAGGCATTATATCTGATTCTTTAAAAATCCGCTACCTGCATTTTCTATTTCTCAGTTTATTCAACAATTTTTCCCGAGAATATCTGCTCGGCGGCCGCCAGTGAATCTTGAGCTAAATCATCTGGGATTACTTTTTCTATTATTTCTTCTTTAACGGCAGTTGATGATTTTGTTTGTCTTTTTCCTAACAGGCATTTGACTTTTACCGGCGACCCAACTACTTCGGTGGCTGCTTCTTCGACAATCAAGCGACATTTCTCTGTTTCCAATCTCTCTTTATGAAAGACATAAAAGACCTCAAGAGTTAAAATATCTCTGTCCACTTTAAGCGGCCGGCAGGCTCGAAGCAAAGCCTCAACCGAATGATTCATTGGCCGGACCCGGGAAAGTATCTCATTCCAGCCGGAGCGGATTTTTTCAAGCAGCAACTGACCGTTGCCTTGATTTTCCAAATCAGATGATCCGGGCTTATTTGCCACCGGTAAAGCAGTCTTCACTTCATTCCTGACCGCTTTCTCTCCTTTACCCTTTGGTTGAGTTTGAACCGGCGGCAAGGGTCGATCTCGACCGGCTTCTTGGGTCCATTCAATTACCGCCAGTTCAAGCGGTAACTGAGGAATTACCGCATTCTTAAGTTCGGCTGCGCGCTGGGAAAAATTTTCAATCAGTTTCTTCAGATCGGTAAATGACAATTTCTTCGTCGTCTCCGTTTCTTCGTATTCCTCAACCCCGATCCGGCTCATCAAAATTAAGCGCAATGCTTCAAGCAAGTTTTGCAGGTAAATTTTAAGATCGGCCCCTACCTCAACCAAGCGGCTGATTTCCAGCAGTCCCTCCTTGGCATCGCTTCCGGCTAAGGCCTCGATTAACCTTTCCGGAGATAAGGCCTCAACCTGACCTAAAAGTTGTCGGGCCTCAACCAAAGTAATTTTCTCATTACCAGCCGCCAGCTGGTCGAGAATCTTCTCTCCATCCCGAAAACTACCGTCAACATTTTTGGCAATCAACTCAAGAACTCCCTCCTCGATTGTTAATTTTTCACCTTTAGCCACTCTTTTAAGAGCTGTTTCTACTTCAGACGGCTTGGCTTTTCGCAAACGAAACTGGGTACAGCGGGAAATAATTGTCCCGGGCAGTTTCTCCGGCTCGGTCGTGCAGAGAATAAAAATTGCATGTGCCGGCGGTTCTTCGAGCGTCTTTAAAAGGGCGTTAAAGGCCTCAGTCGTTAGCATATGGGCTTCATCGATAATATATATCTTAAGTTTACCTCGGGCCGGAGCCAGCTTAATGTTCTCGCGCAGCCTCCGGACATCATCAATGCCGCGGTTGCTAGCGCCATCAATCTCAATTAAGTCAAGGAAACTTCCGGAAGCAATTTCATTACAATTGGAACAATGATTGCAGGGTTCACCGCGACCGTTATTATTCAAACAAGAGAGAGCTTTGGCGATAATTCTGGCGGCTGAAGTTTTTCCCGCCCCGCGAGGACCACTGAAAAGAAGCGCATGAGGCACTTTGCCGCTATCGACCAATTTCTTTAAACCTTGACTAATCTCGGGCAGATCCAAATCAGCGATTCTCTGCGGCCGATATTTTAGATAAAAAACCAAGTTAGTACATTGAGCAGTCGGGCAAAAACCGGACCGGTTTTTGTCACCATACCCAAGGCCTTAAATTTTTATTAAATTTAAAAGACCGTGTTCAACCAGCGCCTCTATCTCCTCATCAATCAGAATATTTTCCTCATTAGCCAGTTTCTGAGCCAGTGGATAACAAATAACTATATCACCTAAATATAAGGTGTCAGGTGGAGACGAAATGAATCGTTCGCCTGCCTTTTCTTCCAGCTGAGAAAACGAAAGTACCGCTGCTGCCTGATCTAAATCCCGATACTCACGGTTTAACTTGATCATCCTTCTTTCACCGACAAAGGCCAAACTTACCTCAACATCAAAAGTCAAACCGTTTATTGTCAGTAACTTCTCAACCTGTCTTTTAATCCGCTTGCGGTTGACGGGAAATCGGGATTCTGATCTAATTAAAATCGAATACATCTCTACCTGTCAACTATCACTTATCATAATCAAAATAAGTCAGCACTATTTCAATTTACTAATCGGTGAGTCTTACCAAAAACAAGCTTTCATAGGCAAAGTTGCGCAACTTCTTTCTGAAGCCGGAAGCCTTTTGTCATTTCTTTAATAATTGCCGATTCTTTTCTTCGGCTTTTTTCTTCCCTTTTTCCGAAAGCGGGACAATCTTTCTTTTTTCAGAACCGAAGGTTTTTTATAATGCTGTCTTTCTTTAATTAAAGTCAAAATTTGCTCTAGTTGAACTTTCTTTCTGAATTTAGAGATTAATCGGTCCTCGCTTTCGCCCGGTTCTTTCTTGACAATAATCGCCATATAAATTCATTACACCTCCCCTCATTAAAAAACGCCCCTACACCTCAGACGTGTTTTAAGAATATTCTTATATTTAATATTTTATTTTTGATATTTGATATTTCCTATAATTTGTACCCGATTTTTCTTAAAAACCCCCTTCTGTCTTCCTTATCTTTTATTACTTCAATTCCTTTACTGGCCGCTCCGTCAATTACCCCGAGTACTCCTCGGCCGGTTTCAGTTTCGGCGACGATTACCTCGACCGAATTGGCAGTGGCACAAAAAATGGTGGCCACTTCGTCCACCATTTTTATCCGGTTTAAGATATTGATCGGATAGCAATCCTTAAGGAAAATCACAAAACTGTGTCCGCAACGAAGGTTGGCGGCATTTGACGCCGCCAACTTCTCTAAGTCTTTGTCCGTACCGCTAGTTCTAACCAGAGCCGGGCCGGACGACTCGCAAAAAGCCAGCCCGAATTTAATCCCGGGAATTGCAGTCACTAAAGTTTCATAAAGATCTTCGACTGTTTTAATAAAATGCGCCTGGCCGAAAATGAGGTTCACTTCATCTGGTTTTTTTACTTTTACCAAGCTAATCTCAACTGAATCTTTATCTTTTTGAATTTTAGGTTTTGATTTTTGCATTTTTTTTAGTTTATCGTTTTGTAGTATTAAAAGCAAGACGGATTTTAAGATCTACTGAAATATAACACCCCTATCGCGACTATTCAGATTTCTTAACACACTCTGTCATCCTGAACTTGATTCAGGATCTATATAGATTCCCTGTCAAGCACGGAATGACGGAATTGGTGCAAATAATTCGATTAGCCACCCCTATCCTATAGCTTGATTATCAAATTCCATTTCGTTATAATCAGCTTAATTTATTTAAAGCTTGCCCAAAAGAATTTGCCTTTTCGGAGTCAAGCTTTTTTAAGTTAATGCTCTTTAAAATCGCGGATAAGGCCAAAGCGGTTAGCCCGTTTCCTTTCCGGACCTTCACAAGACGGACTTTTTGACTTTTTTTGGCACCTCGGATGGTGTCAACCCGCCGACAGGCGGATTTGACTCCTCCGAGGTGAATATATCTTAGAAAAAGCCCGTCCTCTGAGGGCCCGGAGGAGAAAATAATGAACACTAGAAGATGGATCGTGGTGGCGCTTGTTCTAGCGGCAGCCACCTTATCGTGCACTCCAGTAGGGGTAGTCTACAATGTTACCCCCACGCCGACGCCCACGCCAAAACCGTGGTCGCCGGACTTTACCGGAGAAGGCGAGGTCACGGCTGAGAATTTCGTCTTCTCGGCCGCAAATTTCGGAGAAGGAAGGATTACGATCAAGCTAATCCAATCTACCGTTCCGTACTACAATACAACAAGTGATGAGATTGAAGATGTAACAGCATACAGAATCGAGATACCCGATGAAAGAGGTAACTGGTACGGATCAATCGTGTACAACACGGTCACGCAATCGGCAAGTCTCGAGTGGAAAACCTTCTTCGGAAGTGAAGACTTCTCCGAAGTGTACGTTGGTAAGTGGTCCTATCTCGGAGACTTCCGCTTAGTCGAAGAGATTGACACAACTAACTACACAATGACTATCAAGGGTCGCAGAGAAGGCTCATTCTACTACTTCATCTTCATGCTGCCTTACCCTCCTTACACGAGGGCGGAAGTGCGACTTTTCGAAGGTAATCGGATTGAGGTCAAACTCTACTGACCTCCTAGCACTCCCGGAACCGGGCCTCCGGGAGTACGGTCTCATCCGCGCGGAAGACGGGGTTTGGTCGTCGAAAGTAATTGCAATTCTTTTTGCTGCAATTAAAAAAACTTTCATCGACTATATATAAACCCCGTCTTCTCTCGCACTCTTTTCAAACCCAGAAAACAACCTGACAGTCCCCGGATTCTTTAATCCTTAAATTTTTAAAAAAAAACTATTTTCAAATTTCAAATGTTTCCTGTTATCTGGCATCTGGTAAAAATCGGGTGGTTTTTCTTTGCTACCATGATCTAGTGCATGGCAGCAAAAACCAGATTCTATCGCTGGAACTCCATAAAGACGGAAACTGATCGCATCATTTCCGATACCGGACCGAAGAACCTTAAAACGCTGCTAAACTACCTTGCAAATATAACTATAAGCTGATATAATCAACTCTATAAATAAAGGAGCCAAAGTTACTTAAGAAAATGAGCAGAACACCGGAAAACAGAGAACCGCCGTCACTATCAAGAAGACATTTTTTAAAAATAGCCGCAGCGGCCGCTCTTATCTCAGGATGTCTTCCCCAGCAACCACAGCCGCCAGCTCCGGTTAGACCGGAAGTTCAACCAGCACCGGAATATGATTTTATTGCTGGCGCTAACTATGATCAAGGAACAATTACTTTCAAAGGCACTCCGGTTTATTCGGAAGGGAGTCAGGTTGCTTACTATGGCTTTCGAATCGTGATTGACGATGATCATAATCCAGAAACTATAGATATTACAGCAGCCGTCCATCTTCGCGAAGGTGATCGACTCGACGTTGGCATTGGTCGCGAACCCGAAGAGGGAGAGACCTACTTTGATCAAACTGTTCCCTTTGCTAGTGGCGGATTAACTGTTACGGCAGCTGATTTCCAACAAGGGACACTGACGTATCAGGGGGTAAAAACAGGAAACGATCAATTTTGCTGGTATGTATTTATATTTGCTGATGATCAAACATATTATCAAATTAAACTTAGACCAGATAATAGCATAACAGTTGATAATCTTGGCACTGTTCAGCCTGATGATGATAATAAAGAACTGCTTTAATCGGTACTTTCAGCTTTATCAATTCCAGCACAAGAGGATCAATTGCCGCATTATTTTTTTAAAAGCGCTACTATCTCTTCAAAAGAAAGACTGGTCCCCCGAGCCTCCGGCCGGCTACTGATTAAGAGCAATTTTTTGGAAGCATGCAAGAACCAATCAGCCTGGGAATCAATTTTACTAAGCTGGCGGTAAACTTTAGTCAAATCAACCTTGCTGTCGAACCGGGCATAAATTTTAACCCGGTTCCTATACGTCGAATCGTATTTTAAAACCAGGGCATAACCACGATACTCTGCTTCCCATAAGATCATTTCATTACCAGTCTTGCAGGCAATGGCTTTTCCCCAAGGCGATTGAAAAATGATTGATTCGTTCTCAATCATCTCTTCGGCCCGGATTTTATCCTTGAAGGCTTTAAGCAAACTATCAAGGATCATCAGGCCTTCTTTAACGACGACTTCGTCATCGGTAATAACTTTTTTAAGACCGTAAATCAAATTATCCAAATAGAGTTGGGAGCGATCGAGGGTAATTTCCGGCCAGGCGACCGTTCGACCGTTATCAACCTCCGTCACCACCGGAACCAAACGGTTGAGTGCCTCGGTTTCCAAAGGACTCAACGGCTGACCTTTTCTTTTGATTAGAATATAATCCCAGGTCAATTGAGTTGCCGAAGTTAAACCGATAAACTGATGATGGTCAAGTTCTCCCATCCCCACGTCCACGTGTAAGACACCGGGAACGCTATCTGCCGCCAGGTTATCCAGAGTTTGGCCGGCTCGCACGAAACAGACTTTGGCTTTCTCCCAGCCGGGCAAAAAACGCTTTACCAGCCAAACGGAGAAAATCGCGTCCAGATCGGGATTTACATGAGTGATAATTTTGTTCATTTGCGACCCAGTCCTGACACATTGAGTAATTTTTATATCTCTTTTTAAATATCTACCTTTGTTAGGAAAGCTTGGCTAAAAGCTGAGTTAAACTGACCAGTTTACTTTGATCTTTATCTCTTCTTTTTACTTCAATCATTTCTTTGGCGGTAGTTTTGTCAGAAATTACCAACCGGTAAGGAAGGCCGATTAAATCGCTGTCGGCAAATTTTTCTCCGGCAGAAACATCCGACCGATCATCCAATAAAACTTCAATCCCCTTATCAAGTAGTGCTTGATAAACCATTTCAGCAAAGCTGACCGTCTTTTCTTCCTTGCCAATCGGCAAAATATAAGCCAAGAAAGGCGCCACCGAATCCGGCCAAACGATACCGTCCTGATCATGATATCTCTCAACGATTACCCCCATCAGCCGGGTTACACCGATACCGTAACAGCCCATAATCGGATAGACTTTGCGGCTACTTTTATCCAGAACATAAAAATCAAAATCCTTGGTATATTTACGTCCCAAGTCAAAGACATTGCCCACTTCTGATGCACGAGCCTTTTTTAGATTGGCTTTAGCGCATAAAGGACAAGCAGCGACCTCTTTTACTTTGGCAATTTCGGCATTGACGCAGTAATCACAGTCCGGACAATAGAAAATATCGTCTTCTCCGGCATCGGTCAAAACCATAAATTCATAAGATATTTTTTTAGTGAAAGACCCGCCTGAAGCCTCAGTTACTTTGGCGGTCAAGCCGCAACGGGAAAATATTTTCAAATAAGCCTTTTTGATTACTGCATAATAGTGATTAAAATCCGCCTGGTTCAGATGAAAACTATAAAGATCTTTCATACCAAACTCCCGCCCCCGTAAAATACCCGATTTCGCCCGGAGCTCGTCACGGAATTTATTTTGAATCTGATAAACCAAGATCGGCAACTCTTTCCAGGAAGTCACGTATTCTTTAACTAAAGGTGTGACCACTTCCTCATGGCTTTGGCCTAAGGCATAATCGCGACCGGTCCGGCTTTTTAACTTAAATAAAACATCGATGTTATCCCAGCCGCCGGTTTTTTTCCAATTTTCTGCCGGATGAAGCGCCGGCAGGAAAATTTCCTGTCCGCCGATGGCATTCATTTCTTCGCGGATAATCTGCTTAATTTTTTCCAAAACCCGTAATCCTAAAGGCAGGTAACTGTATACTCCGGCCATCAACTGGTCGACAAAACCGGCTTTAACCAGCAGGGTGGCATTGGCTGTATCGAACTTTTTAGCGCTTTTTTTGGTTTTTCCGAACAGTTTTGAATATCTCATCTCCCGTATGATATCATAACTTTTGTGGAAGACAAAACGCCAGGCAAGATTGGGATCACGCTGATTATCCACGACCGGAGATTTATAAAAACTGTAAGAAATTCCTAAGGCGGCTTCCAAACTGGGTTGTCAGTAAAATCCGCCGGATGTCGTTGACGGTCACGAGCAGCATTAAAAACAATAGAAAAGCCATGCCGACTGCCTGAGCCCATTTTTCTAGCTTTCGGGGTGATCGCCGACCAATTAGAGCTTCAATTACCAGGAAAAAAAACTGGCCGCCGTCAAGCGCCGGAAAGGGAAAAATATTTATTACCGCCAAGTTAATAGAGAGGATCCCAATAAACTGCAGGATCGGCACAATACCCGATTTGGCAACTTGCGAAGTGACCTGGAAAATTCCGATCGGGCCGGCGATATCCCGAGGCACTTGACCGGCAAGAAGCAGATTTTTAATCATCTTTACTAACTCGCCGACAATCATTATCGTCCAGGAATAGGTTTCCTTACCACCCTCAATCATACTTCGCACCGGCATCTGCCAAAATGGATATTTAATCATTTGGTAATTGGAGACAATTACTCCCAAGGGACCCTGTCCTTCAACCTCATCTTTCCGGGGGACAACCGTTAACTTGAGATTTTCGCCATTCCTGGATAACTCTAAACTGATTTCTTCTCCCTTTTTGGTTTCGATTTTACTGATAAAATCATCAATCGAAGTAATCGTTTGCCTTTCAGAAGCAATAATCACATCTTCAGGCTTGATTCCCGCTGCGGCCGCCGGCGAGTCTTTAGCCACCGCTTCAACTATCACCTTGTCAGTCTCAGTCGGAATTCCTGAGAGGTAATATATCAGCGAAAAAAGCGAAAAAGATAAAAGCAGGTTGGCGAAGACACCGGCAAGAATTACCAGCAAACGCACTTTCTTACTTTGGGCCCAAAAAGCACCTTCTTTCTTGCCTTCATTGATTTCCTCCTCGCCATAAAGACGGACGAACCCGCCAAAGGGAACCCAGTTAATCGAATAGACCGTTTTACCGACCTTTTTCCCCCAAATTCTGGGCGGATAGCCCACGCCAAATTCCTCGACTTTAATCCCCCCTTTTTTAGCCGCCAGGAAATGGCCCAATTCGTGAACCAAAATCAAAACCGAAAGAGTAATCAGAGTAACGAATATTGTCAAAAACATTTACCAATCCCCTTTAATCTCTTTCTCCTTAACTTCACCTGCCGTCTCGATTTCTCCGTTCATCTCCTCTGTCAATTTCTGCAAATCATCTTCGTATTTTCTTTTTTCATCTTCATTGATTCCTCCGTCTTCAGACAGCTTCTTTAAATTGGAGCGTTCTTCATGCCGGATTTGGCGGATTGCCACCCGGCCTGCTTCCAGCTTTTGACTTAAAACTCGAGCCAGCTCTTTCCTTCTCTCCTCTGTTAGCGGAGGAATTTTAATCCGGATCACTTGCTCATCAACGACCGGAGACAGTCTTAATTCATGACGTTCGGAAACAGCTCTTTCGATGTTTTTAATAATCGATTGATCAAAAGGTGTAATCACCAGCTCATTTGGTTCCGGTGCGCCAATAGTTGCCAGCTCTACCAGCGGCATTCTGGTCTCATAAGCGTCAACGACAATTTTTTCCACCAGTGACGGCGTTGCCCGGCCGGTTTTAATCTGAGCCAGCTCATCTTTTAAGAATTGAAGCGTTTTCTGCATTCGCTGCCTGATAGAATCAAAATCCATGTAAACCTCCCTTTTTGAGTTTAATTATTTAACCGGTAAGGATAAAAGTTCCGCTTTTCCGCCTGGAAGTGCCAATGTTTCTGAAGATTGAAATTTCATTAGTAATTTCTAAAATTTTTCTCCCAGTTCAAACCGGGCAATCCGCCGCACTTTAATGTTTTCTCCGATCGTGGCAATTGCCTCGGTAACCAGTTCTTTGACTGATTTCGCTTCATCTCTAATATAAGGTTGTTTCATCAGTTCGTCAATATCTTTGGGTTTCATCGCCGCCACCTGCAGACAAATTTCATTGGCCAGTTTTTTAAATTCTTTATTCTTGGCCACAAAATCGGTTTCGCAGGCAATTTCCGCTACCGCTACGATATCACCATCGCCATGAGTATAAGCAACTACCAGACCGCTTTTTACCTCCCGCTGCCCTTTTTCGGCGGCTTTAGCGATACCTTTCTTCTTCAGCCATTCAAGCGCCTTTTTTTCGTCCCCGCCACTATTCTCCAGAGCCCGACGGCAATCCATAACACCAGCTCCGGTTTTTTTTCTTAAGTTTTTAATTTGATCGATTATGATTCCCGCCATACACTTCCTCCGCTACTTGGTGCTTATTTTCTTTGTAGTCGGTGTTTTTTTACTGTTTTTTTTGATTTTAGTTTCTTTAGCTTTTCTTTCTTGAACCTTACTTTTTTTACTCTCTTTAGCAGGCGTTTCCTTAGGCTCTTTTTTGGGCGCAGATTTTCTTTTGTCGCTTTTTTCTGTTCGCTTCTTTCCAATTTGGCGGCCTTCGATTACCGCATCGGCAACCCGGGAAACTACCAGCTTCACTGAACGCACGGCATCATCGTTAATCGGAATCACCCAGTCAATCATGGTCGGATCGCTGTTGCTGTCAACCATCGCTACGATCGGAATGCTCACTTTAAGAGCTTCCTTGATTGCTGCTTCTTCCCTTTTTACATCAACGACAAAAAGAACATCGGGAATTTTATGCAATTCAGACAGACCGCCAAAAAACTTATCCAGCCGGGCAATCTCCCGATCAATTAAAATATTTTCTTTTTTGGTGTATTTATCGTAACCTCCGGTTTCCTTCTTAGCTTTCATGTCCGCCAGTTTCTTGACGCTTTTTCTGATCTGTTCCCAATTGGTAATCGTTCCACCCAGCCAGCGTTGGCTAACATAGGGGACCTCAGCTCTTTTAGCCTCTTCCCGGATAATATCGGCCGCTTGCCTTTTGGTGCCGACAAAAACAATCACTTTTCCTTCTACAATCTGCTCTTTAATGAATTCACAGGCGTCTTCAAGCAATTTTTTGGTTTTCACCAGATCAAAAATATGAACTCCGTCCCGGTTACCGTATAAATAAGGCTTCATTCTTGGATTCCAACGCCGCGGCTGATGACCGAAATGAGCCCCGACCTCAAGTAATTCCTGTAAAGATATTTGTTTATCGATCATAGATGAATTACGACGTATCCCAAGTAACGTCGCCTCCTTTTCTCCTCCACCGGCCAAGAAGTCAGCAAGGAGTCCAGCCGGTGTGCGTGATTAATTAAATATGGGATTATTTTAACATCCCGGTCAGAATCTGGCAATGATGAAAAAAAGAAACTCAGGCTTTGAACAAATTCTTCACCCGGTCAAGAAGCCGGTCAATTTCTTCTCTCGTTTCGCTTTCGAATTTGCAGCCCTTATCAAGAAGCGGCAAGTTAATCTTGATTATTTCAAGTGCTCCGTAGAAAGCAGCCGTCCCCAACTCAAAAGCACAGCGACTGTCAGAAATCAACCTCTGGTTTCCTTGATCAACTAAAAAACTCGCCAATTCTAGTATTTCGACTGCATTTCGGGCAATTTCAAGCGGTATTTCGACAACCTTTTTGATCCTTTTTTTAGCTTTTTTATCTTTTGAAAATGACTCGTAAGCAAGACAATCTTCTTCAGCCAGTTCCTGGAAAACGACCACCAGTTCCTTAGCTTTCTGGCGGATTTCTTTAAGACGAATTTCATTTGGCTGTTCATTCCGGCGGTCAATCGAAAAAGCAGCCACTTTGGCAACCAGGCCGGCAGCTAACGCTCCGCATATAGCTGATGCCGCTCCTCCGCCCGGAATTACCAAGCGGCTGGAAATACAGTTGCATATTTTCTCGAGTGTCTGTTTTCTGATTTTCATCCCTTGCAGTGTAACAAAAATTTCTCTTCTTGAAAACCTGATATCATGATTTGTATCATGATGCCAAAAGTCAGGAGAATTTCGGATGGTGTTTTATCGCTTTTAGAATGTTACTTTTAACCTCAGAAGAAACTCGTTCACCATCAACAAAAACAATCTCTCTGGGATATTTTCGAGCCAGTTTTTCATAGATCCGCCAGACTTGGTCCAGTTTCTGGCGGTTTTCAAAAAGCTCTAATCCAAACCGGCTTTTTTTGATTTGTTGAAAACAGGTTAAGGGGTCAACTTTAAGAAATATCGAAAGATCAGGCAGTAAACAGTATTGGTTAATTTCCAACAACCAGTTGAAATCCAAATCAATCGAACCATAAGCAATAGTTGACCAAAAATAACGATCGCATAAAACCAGTTCGCCTTTTTTTAGAACCGGCTCGATTAAACGGTCTAAATGATGAAGACGATCGGCCACAAAAAGAAGCTGAAGAGAAGCAGGCGGCAAGCGGTAGACACCAGTCAAAGCACCGCGAAGCAGACCTCCTAAAATATTATCAGTCGGTTCACTGGTAGTGGTTACCTCCTTATTCCCGATCCGCAAAGCTTCGGCGACCGGCTCAATTTGGCTTGAAGCTCCGCAACCGTCAAGGCCCTCGATAACAACAAAAAACCCGGGATAAGGATTTGGTTTCATCTGCCTGCCCTCCAAGTAAACTCTAATTATTTATCTTATCAAATAAAGAGAATATTAACCATAATCTGTTTTCGTCGTAACCGCTCAGATTCTTTGACACAATCCCGTTATTCCGTGCTTGACACGGAATCTATGTAGATCCTGAATCAAGTTCAGCATGACCAAGTGTGCCAGTAAATCTGAACTCTTACTTTTCGTCATTCATGAAAAGCTTCTGGCCGTTAATTCGGAAATCAATATCGGTTCTTGCGGATATCGGTCCGAACTTACCCTCAAAGCTAATTTCCCGGCTAATAAACGGTGACAAGCCCAGCGAAAATCAAAAAAACTCCCGCTTTTAAAACCACTGCCTGAAGAAGGAATAAAAAGAGCGCTGTTCCGGTTAAGAATTTGAGAAGCTAATTCCTGACCTTCTGCCAAATTTTGGCAAACTGACATTCGAAAAGCAATCGACAATAAACGATCATTATCGGAAACTTGCGGTGTTAAAGCCGCAGCCGCAGTCCCCAAAAAAGCCGGCAGACTATCCGCCGAAACAGTAAAATCAGACCAGTAATGATAAGAGGCGCCGCTAACCAATAAAAACCCGGAAAAACCGGCTGCTTTAAAACTATTTTCGATTACGAACTGATCTAGGCTATTAACCTTACCATCAAGATCAATCAATAAAAAATGACTAGCGTCTCCTTCGCTTGAGGCGATCACCGGGCTTTCAACCACTAAATTCCACGGAAGATCGGAATTCTTCCGATCAATAAAAGCTAATCCCTGACAAATTCCTAATGCTTCCGCTAATTGATTTTCAATCGGCACTGCCAAAGATATATTGAACTCGTCATGAACCGAATCGCTTTTAATTCCATGAGGCATTCTCCGGTAAAATTTAATAGGCATTTCAGTTCCTGGATTTACTTCACCTGCTATTCCCCAAAGCCTCTCCACTACCTGGCGCGCAAACATCGGTTCAGGATCATGTACCCGATAGACAAAAATCTCTCTGTCCTGAAGTTGCTCCGGGCTCTCGAGATAAAGAATTTCTGGGCTAGGTACGAAATCAAATCTTGATTCGGCTTCTTGTTTGGCCACTTCAGTTAAATAATATCGCTTAGGTTATAAACTACCAGTTTGTTTTGCTAGCAGACGCTAGGTCATGGTAGCAAAAAGATTTATGCTTCATTAAACTCAGAATTAAATTCGGGACTGCAAGGCTATTTCCAAAGCCAAAGCTATCTCATCAGGAATTACCCCATCAACTCCAAAATCCCACTGATATTCTTTTTCAAAAGGATGTAAAACGTTAAAGGTTTCTCGATCGATGTAACAAGTTGCCTCCTGTGGTTCTCTTCCCTCTGGCGCAGCTTGCACGAAAATTAAATAGACAAATTGTTGATCTAAACCAAGTTCAGCTAGTTGTATCAGAAGCCTATCTCGTTCCTCACCCGCTTGTAAAACAGAATACAGCATATCATCCCAACTAACATATCCAATCTCAAGAGCAAGTTGTCGTCCGTCAGTTAAAGCTAATGGAAAGATCTCTTCGGTTAATCCATCTCGGGCTAACATATGAAACATGTATTGGGCTAAGGGTATTCTTCTTTCAGTAGACAACTTATCATAATTTGTCCGGTCGTTTTCAAAAATCATCCATAATGATAAAAAATATTAATCAGTACAGTAATATTAAACTACGAACCGGTCTTTATTATCAGCAATCCAACTATCAAGACTACCAACTATTTTCTCTTTTTGTTTTGGGGTTAATTTCTCAGCAGGCATCTGTGAAACCAGGATTCCCACTGTTTCTCGGAAAATAACCTCCGGCGATTTCGGACTACCATCCGAATTCATCCCCTCAAGCCGGACAAAATGCGGTAAGATATCTAAAAGAGCCAAATAGTTCGTCCTTGCTCCTGCCAATTTTTCTCTCCTCTCGTACATTTCCGGCCGGCCTTTAAGTCTTCTTAAACATTCATCTTCAGGAACATCAATAAAAATCGTTAAATCGGCCCAGCCGAGCATGAAATGCTCAACAACATATCTTAGTAAACTGGCATAATCTTCAGCCCCATAAGCAATACCGGAGGCCGAATGTCTTTTGGTGACCAAACAAGCTCGACCTTCGGTTATTTTACCCATTTCTGCCTGCCAGCGCCAATCAGCCCGATCAGCTTGAAATAGTTTTTGCATCGCCCGGTTATCAAAAGTAATCTCGCCTCCTAAGGCCGCTTTAATCATCTGTCCAATTTTTAAATTTGTCGGAAAATTCTGAGGAAGAACCTGCCAACCTAAAACATCCTCCAAAAACTTCACCAAAATATCAGCCTGGGTATCTTTACCGCTTTTGTCAAGACCTTCAAAACCAATCCAGGGGATCGGCAGAAAATTTCGATAGCATCTTTCGATTAAACCCTGAGTAATACTCAGTCCTTCAACCCGATAAAGGCCTAAAGTCTGGTCAAAATAAATAGACGGCAACCAAGCTTGGTGCCAAAGAGCTAAATTATCTCTTCGGCCGCCTAAAATTCCACAAGCCTGAGTTTCATCATCAGCTGAAGGAGGCAAATGAAGTCTTTCGTAAAGAAGCCACTCATCAATGACTAATTTTGCCAGTTGATCGTCTTTCAAACCGGCTGATCTAATTAAGGCTCGCCTTTGAGCACAAGCATGGACTAAACCCCAAGCATAAGAAGTACTACACCCAAGAGCGCCCGAGTATGAAAAAGCATAATCTTCGTAATGTATTTGATGGTATAGATCCCATAATCTTGCACATAAATCAGTTTTTAGTTGAACTTCGTGGCCGTTTTTCTCTAAATGTTCAAATATCTGCCCGTAAAGTTTCGCTATCCTCCCTAATACTTCCCGACTTGGCTTAAAACTATCTAATCCCTCTTGTAAAGCATGCAAATCAGCCGCCACCGGCAGATCAAGGATTGATCGCCTTCCGGTGTCAAAAGGCGTTTCAACGGCTATAACAGACTCATCATTGTGCCTTAACGGTCCTATTCCAAACCAGTCAAAGCAGTCTCCATTAGGATATAAAAATTCTTGCCGCCAAAACAAATCACGCAACTCCAGACTTCTTGGCATGTTTATTTAAGAAACTATTAACTTTTTCTTTGGGCAGGTTAAATTAATGAAGGCTATTCAACTTTTTTTCGAGCAGATTTTTCTAGTCAGCGCTAGCTAAAGCTTGCCAAAAGGCATCTACTATATCACGAGGAATCACTTTATCGATTCCAAAACAATAATCATATTTTTTTTCTAATCTTTTTAAAACCCCAACCGTTTGCCGATCAGAATAAATGCCAAAACAATGACCAACTTCTCCTTCCTCTCTCGTCGGATCACTAATAATGAAAAAAAAATAAAAATCTTTATTCAAACCCAACTCGTGTAATTTAGCTTCAATTCCTTCCCGTTCAGCAAGTGTTTTCCACTCATCTTCATCATCTTCTTCTCTTTCCCAATCCAAAACATCATCCAGTATGTCCTCCCAAAGACCATATTCAATATCAAGGGCGAGACGCTGTCCGTCAGTTAAGGTCAGATACACAGTCTCACCGTAAAGATCACTTTGTGCCCAAGCCCAAAATATATCTTCAGCCAAACGAACCCTTCTCCCAACTACTGCTTCTGTCTCTCCATTATCTCTCTCTACCATCCCGGTAATTATGTCTTCTTCTTTAAAATTTTATAAAAAAGGTATTTCTTTCTATAATTATAGACAGGGCAGGAGTTTAAATTCGCTTTATTTTAACTTAATTTCTTCCCACTAAATTCTTAAACGCCAAAATCGTACTCAATGGCCCGATGCCGCCGGGGACAGGGGTGATAAAGCCGGCCACCCGTGAAACTGATCTAAAGTCAACATCTCCAATTACCCGATCCGCTCTGGGACCGGAATTATACCGGTGCTCCGGAATAGAAACACCAACATCAATAACCACCGCTCCTTTTTTGACCATTGGTCTCTTAATTAATCCCGGCTGACCGGTACAGGAAATAATAATATCAGCTTCAGTACAAGCAAGTTTAAGATCGATTGTCTCTTTGTCAATACCGGCAACGTTTTCAAATCCTTGATTAATTAGTGTTTGCTGAATTCTTCTGCCCCAAAAACCCTGATTACCGATAACTAAAGTATTTACCCATTGCGAATGAAAGCTTAAAACCTCACTGGCCTTATTAATCGCAATAAGTACCGCCTGACAAACTGAGGGGAGACGATTTTTATCCTTGAAAAAAATTTCTCCCAAAAAGTCGCTGTCTTTCTCCGGCTTTAGCAGATTAATAACCTCCTCCCGTTTACTAAAAAGAGAACAACTGGGTGAAATTTGGACCAAAATCCCCTTAATCTCTTCATTATTATTTTTCCTGGTAAAATATTCTGCCATTTTTTCCCACCTGACACAGTTTCCAAATCGATGAATAGAAAGCCTAACTTCTAACTCTAGGGCTATTTTTTGCAGTTGTGTTAAGTAACTCTCATTAACCGAATCATCGCCGACCAGAACCAGTTCCAAAACCGGCTTTTTTTTAAGCTTAAAAATCTTCTTTTTTAAAGAAGCTTTAATTTCCCCGGCTTCTTTTTTACCGTCAAAAATATATACCATAGGATTGTTTAAGGAATCGGGAAGTTTAAACAAAAAGACTTGACTTCTTTTTGCAGATGCCGAAGATGGGGATGCAATTTAATTTTTTCCTTAAATTCTTTCCGCGCCGCCTGGTCTTCCTCCCGGTCGGAGCTTCCCAACCCCACGCATTTAATCTCTCGGACAATATTAATTACCTGGATAATCCAATCGCCGATCAGTCTCATTTGCGCCTCTTTCATTCCCCGGGTAGTCACTGCCGGCGTACCCAGTCGGATACCGCTTGGGTAATAAGCCGGACGCAGATCAAAAGGAATCGTCTGGCGATTGATTGAGATTCCGAGAACGTCTAAGGCAACTTGAACTTGCCAACCATCAATTCCTTGATCGGTTAAATCGACCCAAATCATGTGGTTTTCGGTACCGTTTCCAATTAACTTTAAGTCAGCTCTCTTGAGAATCCGCGCTAATGCTCGGGCATTAACAACAACCTGCCGCGTGTATTCCTTGAATTTAACAGTCGACGCCTCCTTTAGGGCAATGGCTAAAGCAGCTATCTGATTGTCGTGGGGCCCACCTTGGAGGCCGGGAAAAACCGCCCGGTCAATTTTTCGTGCTAAATCAGGATCAGTTTTCAAACCTTTTTTGGTCACCATAATCATCCCTCCCCGCGGACCGCGCAGGGTTTTATGGGTAGTAGTGGTCACCAGATGAGCATAACGAACCGGGCTGGGGTGAATACCGCCGATGATTAAACCGGCAATATGAGCAATATCGGCCACAAAATAAGCACCTACCTGATCGGCTATCTGGGCGTATTTTAAGAAGTTAAACTTTATAGTATAGGCAGTTCCGCCAGACCAAATAACTTTGGGCTTAATTTTTTTGGCCAGACTCTCCAACTCCTTAAAATCAACACTGCCGTCAGCAGTTAAATGATAATAATAAGCATGGAAAAATTTTGATGAAAGATTAGCTTCCTGGCCCATGCTGAGATGGCCGCCGTGGGAGAGATGTTGTGAAAGAATTATGTCTCCCGGTTGGCAAAGAGCACCATGAACCGCCCAGTTAGCCGGCGATCCGGAATAGGGCTGAACATTAACGTGGGGCACTTTGAAAAGTCTTTTAGCCCGTTTTATAGCTAAGCTTTCGATTTCGTCAACAACTTCGTTACCGCCATAATAGCGCTTGCGCGGATAACCCTCGGAGTATTTGTTAGTCAAAATGCAGCCCAAGGCTTGCCGGACTTCTTTGGAGACATAATTTTCAGAGGGAATCAGCTCCAAGCCCTCTTCTTGGCGCTTCTCTTCCTTACGAATAAGATCAAAAACTTCCTTATCAATCATTAAGGTGATATCTAAAATACTGCTTCCGGAACAAAATCTTCCTTTAGGAGCTATTTTATCATTTTCCTAAAGAATTTATAATCAGCATTATTAAAAAAACTAAGATTGGCCCCTGATACCACCCATTTTTTCCCAAATATCACGGACTATAAGTGACCGGTCGCTTCTGAACGACCGAAAATCGGCCCGGGCATCGACGACTAAAACCGGCGCTCCGGCCTGACTCATTGCTAATACGCATTGAAGGGTATTTAAGTATAAGAGTTCAAGATATCCCCAAGGGATCTGCCGTTCGATTTCCCGGCCTCTAGTATGAACAATTCTGGCTCTAATTTCCGACAGTGGCGCCCAAAGGTAAACCATCATTGATCGGTCATGCCCTAACCGCAGATAGGGAGGAGTCAATCTTTGCCGATAGGCATTGTCTCTTTTATAAGCCTCTATGTTTTCTTGACTGGCTAATCTCAACATCGCCTGGCTATTAAAAAAAACCATATCAGTAACACTCAAGTTGGTATCCTGAACTAAATCAAAACCATTACCTAAATCAGACATCCCATTTAATGTTTGAATAAATTTACAGGCGGCAAAATGGCCCTGAGCTGATCCTTGGACATTAGTTAATAAGCTATTTAAATCCTGGAAATCCGGGGCTTGAGCGCAAAGCGGATCTAAATATGTCTCTAATAAATCATAGAAATAGGCAAGACTACTATTATCTTCCCATTGTTCCAGCAAGAGTTTTGAATAAAAAGGATTTCCGCCGTGCAAGGCTTTAGCCAACTCTGTTTTTCCGGTTCCCATTAATCCAATCACTACTAAATGGCGACCTAGACTTAGGCTACCGGTTTCATGACCGGCTTGAACATCCCAAGCTTTCTTTATTACCTCAATTGTGGCTTGTTGATTAGAATAGACTCCGCTTACCAAATGGCTCCAGGTAATCTCTTCAAGCTCCGTATCAGTCGGCCGATCGGTACGAAATCTATCCCCCACAGGAATGTAATCTGCCCATCTCTCTCCGGCTTCTTGAACAAATTCCTGCCAATTAAATCTTGAATTAGTGAAAGTTTCAATATCAGCTAAAATTTGAACTTGAACTGGATCAGGCAAGATGCCAGCTTCTAACCGATAAACACCACCGGTTGTTAATTCCGGTTTTCTTAAAACTTCAACAATATTCATTTTAGCCGACGCGAAAAGGAATTATTTAAATTAAAACGACTAGATTTACTGTTTAAAATCCTGTTATTCTTCTTTTCCGGGCAGGAGAAAAAGGAGTAAGACCCACTTAATCAAGAGCATTATACTAAAAACCCGTCAACTGGCAAATAACCAGATTATTGTTTTTTGGTTGATTATTTCTTTAGTTGCCGATCTTGTTCAAACTTTAATCCTAACTTAACGGCATCCTCGGCCCGGCCCAGGTGTTCGCCGATATCCAGGGCATGGTCAACTCTGGAAATAACCTGGCTTGAGATAAGCTTTCGTTCCAATTTCAAGGCTGCCTTCGGTACCAAACCATTCTGGCGGTATTCTGCTAAGAGTTTTCCTTCCGGCGAAAAATGACGGCTAACGATAATTTTCCCTTCAACCGTAACCGCTATATTTCCCCGCGGATCTAATTGGCAGAACAACGGCTGGTTGTCATTAATAACCTTTTGTGCTTTAGGCAAATCAGCCTCATCAATAAAGGCAGTATGAGATATCGTCGTCAAAGCGCCGATTTTTTTGCCGATTTTTTTGGCAATCTCTGTTTGCAGTTTCCTTAAAGCAAAGCAGTTTTGAGGCCAGGCGGCAAACATATCATTGGCACGAAAAAAAGCCGTCAAACAGAGTTCATCACCCAGGCATATCCCCTGGACTAAAGTCAAACATGGTGTTCGCCAGGGCTTACGGATCGGAAAATTATCGATAGCCGGTTGCCAAAGAACCGCTAACGCCCCCTTATTATAGGGAAAGCTTTTTAATTTGTTAGCCATCTTAGTCACTTGGTCAACAACATTCCCCTCTGACGGATAAGCAAATAGTCGTTCCCCATAGGTATAGGCCTCACCACCACGCTCAGGAGAGAAGAAACTCCGGAAATACGTTTTCAGCTGTTCCTTATTAAACTGAAAATAGGGCCATAATTTAGGTTTTTTTATATCCTCATCAGTTATTAAGACCGATAAATTTAGGAGAACCCTTTCATAGCCTCCGTAAACATAGATCCTCGGAAGTCGGCGGCCGAATTTCAAAATCAATCCCAAAATTTGCAGCCAAGCTTCACCGATTGTTTTGGCTTCAACCCGAAACAGCGAAGGCTCGGAAGGAAAGGCCTCCATCAATTGAGACTGCGGAAAAAATTTAGGCCGGGAAGCAAAAGGAGGAGAAAATTTCAAGCCAGCAACTTTTCGCGCAATTAAGTCAGGATCTACCTCGCCCAAGAGAGAAACCAAGCCGACTTTTTTCCGGATAAGAACGAGATCTCTCCTGGGTATCTGCTCTTCAAAAAATGGTCTTTGGTTATCGATAGTCCCTCTTTCAAAAAATTCAACTAAAGCCTGCCCGCTTCCGGTTAAGTCCTGGCCGCAAACTACCAGAGAGGAAATTTGCGGATTTGCCCAAAGATTACGGATGATAAACTCGATCCCGGCTTTGGTATAAAGCTGGCCGACTAAAGCTACTTGGCTGGGCATTCGGGGAGCAACCTGTTCTTTTGCGGTCCAGCAGGTAACAATACCGATATATCCCTGACTGGGGTTAACCAACCAAAGTCTCTCGTTGAAATAAGCCGGCCATTTCTTTTTCATAGAATCTTTTCCAGACTAAAAGTGATCTTATTGGCTGGTAATATCCCTGATTCTCCTTTTAGGCTGATCATTTTCTATTCCGGTACGTTGGCATAAGACGCCCATTTTGTTTAAGAAGATAGCCCCGGTTCGATCTCCGTAAACATCAAGATAATAAACTTTTTTGACCCCCGAAGCATAGATTAACTTAGCGCAGTTGATACACGGCTGGCCGGTCATAAAGATTTCTGTTTTAGACAAAGAAATTCCTTTGCTGGCCGCCCGGCAAATTGCCAAAGCTTCAGCATGAATTGAGCGGCAGCGTTCAAGATTTTGACCTAAACCCAAACGTAACTTGTCCCGCAGGCAACCGCGTTTCTCGCAAAAGCTGTTTTTGGGAAAAACCAGGTTATGGGCTCGACTTACTATTTGACCATTCTTGATAATCACGGCACCCCGTTTAGCTCGGCGGCAACCGGATTTCTCTGCCTCATTTATAGCTAATCTTAAATATTTTTCCATTGTTTTTTTAAAGTTTGAGCCATCTTAAGCGGCGTTGAAGTTAACTTTTTATTGCCCATCTTAACCACAGTCGAATTGTAAGGAATCAGATGAAAATGTAAATGATCAACCGACTTTCCAGCTTTAATGCCATTCCCTTCCCGAAGAATAATCCAATAATTTTCTATCCCCAACCCTTGATTCAAAATCTTTTTACCTCTCCCCACCATATCAAAAATCATGCTAATTTCTCCAGGGTTAAGCTGGTCAATAGTCAATAGGTGCCGGCGAGGAATAACCAAAAGGTGGCCGTCAATATAGGGGAAAAGGGCTACCGTTAAAACAATACCATCCCGAGAAGCAATGATATATTTTTCTTTAAGGTCACAAAAAACACATTTACCTCTTTTAGCTACCGAAGCTAAAACTTGATCATAAAAACCTTTCTCCCTAGCTGCTAACTGAACTTGCGGATGATGAGGATCAAAACCATCGGCATCAAGAATCGGCGTTTCTGCCGCGGTTTTAATTAAAGCGGAAAACTTTTTTTGGATTATTTCTCCGGCCGCCTTGTCAATCATTTTTGAAGCAGAGAGATAGGGCGCTTGCCTTTCAGAGCGGGCAATTTTACCGCCATAAGATCTTACCAGATGTGCTTCAGGCGAGCTAAGCAAACCGGTATTCCAATCTTCCTTAACTGTAAAAAAAACATCCGGTTTGAGTTTCTGTAAACAGCCAAAGACCGTCCGCTCATCAAATATAACCACTTTATTAACAAAGTTAAGTTCTGATAAAACCAGTGCTCTCGCTCTCTCGTCGATTATCGGCCGGCCAGGCCCTTTTAAGGCAGTGACGCTTTCATTGCTGGGAACGCCAATTACCAAAAAATCAGCTAAACTTTTAGCTTTTTGAATAAACCGAGCATGCCCTAAATGAAAAAGGTCAGCTGTTAAGCTCGCAAAAACGATTGTTTTATTTTGCTGATGCAGTCTTTTTTCGAGTTTTTCCAGGTCTGGAAATTTGACTTCTTTCGGAATTCGCCGATTTTTTCTCAGTTTAAGCATTGGCTGACGGATTTTTTTACCAAAGAGAACCTGTTTTATTTTTAAAAGAGCGACTTTTTCAGTCATTTGAGAAGAAGAAATTCGTGGGGAAAGATAAAGAGTCTTGATAACTTTTCCACCCCAGCTTCTGACGGATTCCGCTTCCTCCATTTTTCTAATTCCCTGTTTCCAATCGTCAGCAATCGCATAGAAAATCTTTGGTTTTAGATATTGGAGTTCTTTCCTTACCGAATCCTCAGTCACTATTACCACCGCATCGACACTGTCAAAATAGGCCAATGTTTCTGCTCGCGTCCGTTCACTGATAAGAGGATAGGGTTCTCCTTTGAGGCGCCGCCTTGACTGGTCAGAAGCAACTCCAACTACCAGAGTATCTCCTAAAGATTTAGCTTTTTTCAAGAATTTAAGGTGTCCCCAATGAAGCAGCTCAAACGCTCCCACTAAAAAAACTATTCTCTTGTCCTGATGTTTTTTCAAAAACTGTTCTAGGTCAGTTTTTTTCAGCAGTTTAGCTTTAATTCGCTCTTGAATTTTCCTTAGGCGCTCACGAGCCAGCAACAAAAAGGCTTTCTGATTGTTTTCCTCTGCTCTCACTTTTAAATAATGAAAATAGAATCTTTTTATCTTATCATAATTAAAATCGCCACCTCCATCAGTATAGCCCTTTAAAAAATTTCCCCAAATTTGATTATCTGCCAATTGCCCGTTATCAACAACGAAAAAAGAAAGACTGCAAGCTAAATCTTTCTCGACTATCCCCCAGCCGGCTTCTTCAAAATCTAAAATACCGGCGACTTCTTTTTTTTTATTAAAAAGCAAATTGCCCCGAGCAAAATCTAAATGGAGAAGTGTTTTATTATTTAAGCGGCGGAAAGACTGATGAAGAAAAGCTAACTTTCGACCGGCAGCGTAAAGTTGTCCCGGCGCTAAATCATAATATATTTGCCCCGGAAGGTAATTCCCAATGCCTAACCAATATATTTTCCTCTCAAATCTTATTTTTTTAAGCCAAGATCCGTCTAGCTTCTGCCAATGCCTAGCCGGTACACCCCTCGCCCTTGCCATCAGCTCCCATTTAATCGTCTGCTTAATTTTTTCTTCGGACAAACTGTCCGTGGGCCAAAGTGAATAAACCAGTTTCTCACGGCCTTCTTTAACCAGAAAACAACGTTTTCTGAGACCGCCTTCAAGAGGGATACCTTTGCTGATCTGCTCCTGCCAAGTAAAACTCATATCGTGCCGCAATTTCTAGCCAGTCCTCAACTCGATTCCGGCCATTACTACTTAGAGTCCAATAAGACGAACTACCAAAAAGCCTCAATGCTTCATAGATTTTACCGGCTAATAAATTAACGTTACCTGTTTCAAAGGTTAAGCCGTCAATATCATTTCGAACTTGATCTGCTAAGCCGTCGACGTCGCTTACTATTGGGATAACTCCGTATTGGCGCGCCTCAGCAACAACAATACCAAACGGTTCAGAAAATGAAGGCAAAATCAGAAAATCTGCACCCGCAAAAACTTGATGAGGCAATCGAAATTCTGATTGGAGACATAAGCCAAGTTTTTGTGGAAAATCGGATTTCAATCGGGCAAAAAAGGATTGGTACCTGGTTAAGCCTTGGCCAACAACTATCAACTGAATCCGATTTTTAGCCAATATTCCAGGTAAAACTTCTATCAATAGATCGATACCTTTTTGCGGTACTAACCGGGAAACAAAGGCAAAAACCGGCTCATTCCTCTGCGGCAAGCCGAAAATTCTCTGAAGGACTCTTTTGTTGACCAACTTAAATTCCGGCCAGCTGTCTTTAAGGCAAAAGCTAATTTGTTTATCGTGATACGGGTCCCATTCCCGACTATCGATTCCATTATTAATCCCACAAATCTGATCTGCCTGAGAAAATAATTCACACCTGGTTAATTTCCTGGCAAACGAAAACGAAACAGTGCTGATTAAGTCAACGTTGGAGATGCCTTTTTCAATCAAAGCGGCAAAATCAAAGAAATCATCACCCCAATCAATCGGCTCATCTGGCTGGTTAAAATCTTGGTAACCATAATTATAGCCTGCACCGGCGGTTGTCAGCGGACTGTGAATTGTCCAAATTATCTTAGTTTCCGATTGAGAAACTCCCCTCGCTTGCTGCCGCCACACTTCGGCCTGATAAGCACCTTCCCAATCTTGAACCCAAAGCCAATTTGGCCACCAAAGGTGATTGCAGCACCAGCTCAAAGCTTTTTTTACCAAGGTTCTACTTCTTGCTTTTGCTTCCGGTAAATAATAGGGAAGATAAACCGGATTTTGATTTTCGGGCAAGAAAACAGTTGTTTCCCAACCGAGGTCTTGCATACCGTGACTGATTCCAGCAACGAACTTTCCTAATCCGCCAATACAAACTTGCGGGTAAATTTCCTGAGATAAAATTAAGATTTTACCCTTGATCTTTTCTTCCCGACTAAACATAAAAGGAGAAATTTTCATTCGTTTGATCATGCCGTGTTTAAAGCCTGCTAGCGCTTGCCGGTGTTGTTGATCACAATCATTGGTTTCCGCCAGCTGGCCCATTTACATTTGGGATAATTGGAACAACCGTAAAATTTCTTCCCTCTTTTGGTTTTTTTAATTACTATTTCTCCTCCGCATTCCGGACATTTTATCCCCGGTAATTTTTCCACATAACTGGCCCGGTAATCGCATTTTGGAAACCGGGAGCAGGCAATGAATTTTCCAAATCTCCCGACTTTGATAACTAGTTCTCCCTGCTCACCGGCAGCCAGGGTACTTTGGCATTTAGGACATTTTTGACCGGTTGCTTCGGCCGGAATCTTAACTCTTTCCGCTACCTCAAGTACTTCTGTTAATTTCTGGCTAAAAGGCTGATAAAAATCAGTCACAGTAACCACCCAATTTTTTTTGCCTCTGGCAATATCATCCAACTCATCTTCCATTTGAGCCGTGAAACTATAATCAAAAACATGAGGAAAATACTTAAGTAAAAAATCATTAACCGTGATTCCTAAAGACGTCGGTTTAAATTTTTTCTCTTCCTTTTCAACATATTGTCTTAGCTGGATGGTGGCAATGATCGGTGCATAGGTAGAAGGCCGACCGATGTCTTTATCCTCAAGCGCTTTAATTAAAGTCGCCTCATTATAACGACCGGGGGGCTGGGTAAACTTTTGTTCAGACAAAACCTTAAGCAAAACCAGTTCGTCATTCGGCTTGAGAAGTGGCAGGCATTCCTTACCTGCTTCATTTTTAATTTGGCTATAAACAACCAGCCAACCATCGAATTTGACCAGTTTGCCTTCAGCCAGAAGCAAATAAAGATTAGCGAGTTTTTCTGTCTTAACAAAAACCTTGGTTTGATCAAAAACTGACGGTTTTATTTGTGAAGCGACAGTACGCTTGAAAATCAGGCCAAAAAGCTTTTTTTCCTGCCCATTTTGAAATTTATTATCGGGAATTTGGGATTGAAAATCTGTCGGCCTGATTGCCTCGTGGGCTTCCTGGGCAACTTTAGACCTGGTTTTATAATACCGGGGAGTTTCGGGTAAGTACCGGTCACCGTATTTCAGCTTAATAGACTCCCTGATTTTCCCTAACGCTTCACCGGATAAAGCGACCGAATCAGTCCGGTGGTAGGTAATTAAACCCTTTTCGTAAAGCGATTGAGCCAGCTGCATTGTTTGCTTACTGGTGAAACCGAGTTTGGCAAAAGCCGTCCGCTGGAGAGTCGAGGTTATAAACGGAGGCGGGGGTGAATTCTTAATTTCCTTTTGTTCCACCTTCTCGACTCTAAAACCGGCTTTATTTAAGTCTTCGACAACCTCTTCGGCTGCCGTTTTATTTTTTACTTTAATCGATTTACCGTTCTTTTTAACCAGCTTCGCTATAAAAGAGGGCTCATCGCCTTTCTTCCGTTTGGATCTTTTCCGCAATTGACAGGCAATTTCCCAATACTCTTCAGGAATAAATTTTTCAATTTCCCTCTCGCGATCAACGATTAACCTGACGGCAACCGACTGCACCCGGCCGGCTGACAAACCGATCCTGATTTTGCGCCACAGAAGAGGAGAAAGTTTGTAGCCGACTAACCGATCCAGAATCCGACGTGCCTGCTGGGCATTCACTAGCGGCATATTAATCGCCCCCGGGTCGCTTAAGGCTTTTTGAATTGCCGTACCGGTTATTTCGTGAAAGGTAATCCTTAAAAATTTGGTTTTTGGTCCTAGCGTCGTTACGTGATAGGCGATCGCCTCTCCTTCCCGATCCGGATCGGTGGCCAGATAGACTTTTTTTGCTCTGCCGATCGCTTCTTCCAAATTCCTAATGACTGCTTTCTTGCCCGGTAATTGAACGTATTGGGGTTGGAAATCCTTTTCGACTTCGACGCCTAATTTTTTTTTCGGCAAATCCCGGATATGGCCCATTGTCGCCAGAATAGAATAATCACCCTTGATAAAAAGGGAGATAGTGCGCGCTTTAGTCGGTGATTCAACAATAATTAGATCCATAATTTTTCTTTTTTATTTTTTGATTATATAAACCAGTCCCCCCATATCTTTTATTTTGCCCTTAATTTCCATCATTGTCATTAAACTGGTAACTTGAGCCGTTGTCAATCCTGATTCTCTGACCAGTTGATCAATATGTTTAGCTTCTTTCTCCAATAGTGTCAAAAGCAAACTTTCTTCAGCCGAATCAGAAAGAATTGGCTGTTTTTCCGAAGTTCCTTTCCGGGTACCAAGATTTAATTCCTCAAGTATATCATCCACGGACAAGACCAATTTTGCTCCCAGTCGAACGAGATAAGCCGGCCCTTTGGTCCCCGGATTATAAATCGGGCCGGGAACAGCAAAAACTTCCCTTCCCTGCTCGGCAGCCAAACGGGCGGTAATTAAACTGCCGGACTTCTCACCACCCTCGACCACTAAGGTTCCCAGACTTAAGCCGGAAATAATTCGATTACGCGCCGGAAAATTACCGAGATAGGGTTGGGTGCCAAGAGGATATTCAGAAATGACCGCTCCCCGACCAGCGGCAATTTTTCTGGCTAGATCTTGATTTTCCCGGGGATAAATCCAATCCAAAGACGAACCCAAAACGGCGATAGTCCGGCCGCCGGCAGAAAGAACGCTTTGGTGGGCCATCGAATCCACTCCCCGAGCCAGCCCGGAAACAATAGTGAGACCGGCAGCGGCTAGATCAGTTACCAAACTTTCAGTTACCTGGCCGCCATAACCGGTCATTTTGCGTGTTCCGACAACCGCCAGAGCCAGCCTGTCTTTTTTCTCAATTTGCCCCCAGACGTACAAAACGAAAGGCGGACTCTCGATTCTGACAAGGTTTTCCGGATAATCAAGCTGGTCTAAGAAAAGACAATTAAAACCCTGCCTTCGTAAATCTCTGTAATAAATTAAAGGATCGAATTTTTTCCGGAACTCTGCCAGTTGCCTTGATAATAAAGAGCCAAGGCCTATCCTTGTCAACTCATTCGGATTTGCCTGCCAGGCTTTTTTAGCCGAGCCGAAATAATTTTTTAAAAGGGCAAATCTTTTCGGACCGATACCGACAAAAACCGAAAAAGCCAGCCAATAAAGCCGCTCTTCATCAAGGTCAAAATTTCCGTTGGGCATTTCTTAACTTTAAGGGATTAAAGAAAGAAGGTCAAGAAAAGATACTTAGCCTTTTTTAAACCACGCCTCAAGAATTTTTTTGGCAATCGGGGCGGCGACTGAAGATCCTTCGCCGCCGGCTTCAACCAGAACGGTCATGACGATTTCCGGATCATCCGCCGGAGCAAAGACCGTCAACCAAGCATGAGTCCGGTCTTTAGGATCGCCAAACTCAGCGGTACCGGTTTTGCAGGCTACCTGCGGCCGAAAATCAAACAAGGGAAAAGCCGTCCCCCCAGACGAACAGGCTTCTTTCATTCCCTCCTTAATTAATTGAAGTGTTGCTTTTTTCAATTTCAAATCACGGCAATTATCTTGCTTAAAATCGCTCTGCTTAATTATTCCGGGTTGGCAAAGCAAACCGTTAGCAGCAATCACGGAAGTCATCATATTTATTTGCAGAGGAGTAACCGTAAGATCCGCCTGACCGATGGCAAAATGGTAGGTGTTACCCAGGAACCAAGGTTCGCCCCGAACTTTCTCCTTCCAATCAGGATTAGGCACCAAACCGGTCACTTCGCCCGGCAGGTCGATCCGGGTTAACTGTCCCAGACCGAAATTCTTCGCCCAAGCAGAAAGGCGATCGGCACCGAGTCGTTCCCCTAACTGATAAAAGAAAGTATCGGTTGAACGCTTAAGAGCCCGGACGATATTAATCTCGCCTTCCGTCCGGCCATACTGGGTGAAGTACCAATTCCGGTAACTGAAAGGGCCGACATTTATTACGCCCGGATCATCAATTAAAGTACTGCCGGTAATCTTGTCTTCCTCTAAACCGGCGGCGGCGGTAACAATTTTAAAAGTCGAACCGGGCGGATATGCACCGCCGATGGCTCGGTTAAAGAAAGGTTTACGCGGATCTTCAAGGATTTGCTGATACTCTTCGGTGCTGATTCCTAAGGAAAGTTTGTTCGGGTCAAAAGACGGTAAAGATTCAAGGCAAAGAATCTGGCCGGTTTTAACTTCGGAAGCAATAATCGCACCGGCTTGTTCGCCTAATGCTTCGTGAGCAATTTGAGCCAGCCTAAGATCAACCGACAGGTGCAAGTCCTGACCGGCTTGCGGCTCAATTCTTCCAATGGTTCTAACTTTTTCACCTATAGCATCGGTCTCCGAAATTTCCGCGCCGGCCTTTCCTCTAAGTAAAGCATCGTATTGCTGCTCAATCCCTCCCCGGCCAACCAGATCGCCTGCTTGCCGGACATTATGTGCTGATGAAATCTCCTCCTCGGAGACCTGGCCGATGTAGCCGAGTAAGTGTGAAAGAATTTCTCCATAAAGATATTTTCTGCCAACACCAACCTTGATCTTATTTGCCTCGCTCTCTCCTTGGGATTCAATTTTAAGAGCAGTCTGCCGGTCAATACTTTTAAAACTTGTTTCTTGGCTGCCTTCTTGATAACGATACAGAGGAATATTCTCAACCAGAGGCAAACCTTGCCGATCGAAAATGATTCCCCTGCCGGCCGGTAGAATATTTCTCCTCACTCGGTTTTCATCAGCCAGAATCCGATTCTTCTCCCCTTCGATTAATTGAAGCTCGATTAATCGGGCAACCAGCACCAGGAAAAAAAGCAGTTGCAGCCATGATAAGAAAAAAACCCTGTTTTTCTTTTCCGTCATTTTTTGCTTAAATTTTAAGTTTCAGCTCCTGATTATCTTTGATTTCCTTGGCCGAGAAAAAAAAGTAGACCAGGGAAAAAACCATAGCAAAAAAACCAGCCCTGAGAAGATTAAAAGAGCGAAACAATAAATAATTAAAGAAAAATTCGCCAAAAAAAGCTATCATATAAACCACTATAAGCTTCCGGGTTAATAAATAACGCCTAACGGAAAAAACCAAGAAAGCAATAATTAATAAAGCGGCGCTGGAAAGTCCCCAGGGTTTACCTAAAAAAAGATCAAGAAGCAAACCGGTAACAAAAGCCAGCCAGGCAATTTCCTTATCTTTCGCGAGCAGCGCTTCTGATAAAACCAGAACTAGAGCCCAGTCAAAGGGTATCAGGGTAGTCTGTACCAGAAGCATTACAAATGTAATTAATATCAAGACGGTGAAACTCATTTCTTAATTTGAACTACCTTAACCACAAAAACATACCTCAGATTTTGCAAGTCAAGTAAAGAATAAGCCCACGCTTTTTTAAAAACTTTCTCTTTTCCTTCTTCAACTTTGTCTATCTTGCCAATTAGCAAATCAGGCAGCCAATCTATTTCACTGTCGGGCGATTTGTCTTCGCCGCTGGAAAAAACGAGGTCCCCTTCTTTAATATCTTCGCTTTTTAAGACCTCCGAAAGGCTTAAACGTTCGTCAAAATAGCCATTTATCAGACCCCGGGCTTTGATCCCCGGGTTCCCGGGAGTTCTAATTACCACCGGAATTTTTACTGACGAATCAGTCACCAGAATAACGCTGCTGGTATAGTCTCCGGCAGTGTCGATTTTCCCAACCAGAATCTCATCAGCAATTACTACCATTCCCGACTCAACCCCGGCTTTTTTTCCGACATTAATCTTTAACTGTTGGTAACGACCGATCACTTTTGCCGGGATAAAATTCCAGGCCGGCGGCAGCGGTGCTGCCAGAAGGCGACGCATTGCCGCACTTTCTTCACGGCAAACAGATAACTGACCTGAAGTAACGGCTAAATTACGGGTTTTTTCTTCAAGTAATGTTTTTTCTTGATACTTTTCTTGCCCACTTCTTAAAATAACTAACGAATCTCCAAGTTTCTGCCTGGCGGAAAAAACGCTTCTTTGTAAAAACAAAATCGGACGATCTAATAAACTACGCGCTTTCTTAACCAAGGCAAACTTGGTGGAATACATAATTATTAAACTTAAAAGAAAGAGAATTAAAAAAGGTTTTACTGCTTTTCGTATATCTTTATTACTCATTACTAAGTAATTTGTAAAAGGTAAAAACCGGCCGGGATTGCTATTAGGGGAATCACAAAACCCTCAAAAATCTGAGCGGTTTCATGTTTACCCAAAAATAGCCGGGCCCAGCCTACTAAAGGAATTATGGGTAATAAATAAAAATAACGCCACTGCGATAATAGATTCAAAACCAGATAAAATGACGTTGACCCGCCAACATGAATACTTGCCCTGTCCCAGAAGGTAACTAGAACAAAAGCCAAAGCCGTGATGGTTAAGGCTAAAAAAACTCGGAAAAGATAGGCAGAAAAGTAAAAACTTAAGAATAAACCCAGGAAACCACAAGCCAATCCGAAAACCAAAAAACGTAATCGCGCTTGTCGTTTGGTCAAATCGGCATCGATCCTGCCTTTGGCGATCGAAATAAAAAAATAAGTCAGCGGAAAATAAATAATTACCAGCGACAATATCATTAATTGCCACCAACCAAGCCATCCCTGATCGAAAGTGAAATAAAGCAGCAGCTGCATTCCCATGCCAACGGTAAGCACCGGGCTGAAAACAAGCGAGATTATTTTTGCCATCATAATTTGGCGATTATAAGTCACCTTAATCCTCCACTAACCTTCACTTTTTGTAAAAGCTCAGGATCGGCCAAAACCTTACTACAACCCAGGACAACCATATCCATTGGATTTTCGGTTCGCCAGACCGGAATCTTAGTCGCCTCAATGATCACTTCGTCAATTCCTGCCAGTAATGATCCACCACCGCAGAGGCTAATTCCTCTTTTAATAATATCGGAGGTTAATTCGGGCGGCGTTTCCTCAAGCACCGCCGAAATGCTGTCAATGATCCGGCGCACTACCGGCGCTAATGCTTCTCTTACCTCGGTCGAGGAAAGCTTTACTGACTTCGGCAGACCCGCTTCAAGATCCCGACCGCGCACGACGATATGTTTTTCCTTCTTCTGGGGCGAGGCGGAACCGATCTGAATCTTTACTTCCTCGGCTGTCGCTAGCCCCAAAAGCAGGGAATACTTAAGACGGATATAGTTGATAATCGCCTCGTCCATTTCATCCCCGGCAATACGCAAACATTTGGAGACAACAATCCCTCCAAGTGAAATAACGGCAATTTCCGTAGTTCCGCCACCAATATCAACCACTAAAATACCCTCGGCTTCCTGAACCGCTAATCCCAAGCCGATGGCCGCCGCCATCGGTTCTTCAATTAAATAGGCTTGTCTGGCTCCGGCAGAAAGGGCTACTTCCTGAACGGCTCTTCTTTCTACTTCGGTTACTCCGGAAGGAATGCCGATCACTACCCGGGGTTTGGCAATCATCGGCACCAATCGGCCTGATTGATGAACTAACTGGATATACTTCTTAAGCATTACCTCGCAGGCGTCGAAATCAGCGATCACACCATTCTTTAACGGCCTAATCGCTTCAATTGTCCCCGGAGTTTTACCCATCATCTTTTTGGCACTAGCTCCAATGGCAAGAATTTCCTTAGTTTTCTTATGCCGTGCCACTACCGAAGATTCACGGATTACAACCCCTTTGCCTACAATATAAACCAGAGTATTGGCGGTCCCCAAATCTATCCCCAGATCGTGGGTAAAAAATTGCCAAAATTTATCAAAAAACATCAAATACTTTTCAGGCTACCTCCTGCCGGCAGTATAGCATAGGGAAGAGTAATTGGTAATCATTAATTCAAAATCTGTAATCAGTAAAATTTTGCATATTTAGAGATTAATAACATCTCTGAAGTATCACGATTAAAAATATTGCTGGGTTTTCTACTGGAAGAGGGATCAATTATCAATTTATTAAGACTAAAAAAGGGATAAAACTTGGCGGTTGGAGCAATAAAAATAAAAAAACAATAGATCTGGTCTTTCAAAAATAAGGAAGGCAAAAAATCCTCCTCTTTTAAAAGATCAGGCTCCAACCGCCAACCAGGATAAGTGAAAAACCCCGAGCGAGGGGTTAGCCTTTAAGCGATTTGCGGAGCTTCGGGACTCCTACTGCTATTAGTAAGAGGAGTGTCGCTCCGCAGATTAGAAAGACTTCTCCGCTCCCGTCCGAAGGCGCCGCGACTGGCACCTCTTGAGGTAAAACTTCTGCCCCGGGCAGAGGAGTCGACGCCTCGGTTGGGACCGAGGTCGGTGGCTGAACGACAGCCTCACCTCGACAACTTTTCGCCAGAAGGCTGGCGAAAATGACTATGCCGAGACAGCTGCCGACTACGACGGACCACCAGAGAATCCGACCGATCTTTTGCACTTTTTTTCACCCCCTTTTTGATCCCCTTACTTATCTTTCTCTTTTCGCTTTCTGTCCGCTCGTTCCGAAGTTTCGGAAACAACAAAAAAGCTAGTCCGGCATGGGTCGCAAGTGACCCAACAGACAGGAGAAAAAATAAGCAAGAGGGATTTTCTGCCGCAAAAAAGAAGCAGCCGGCAAATTAATTGCCGACTCTTTTTTGCGGCAGAAGCAAAGGCGGTAATTTATCATTATCCCGGATTTTTAAAGAACAAAAAACCTCTTTTAGAGGCTTAGCAACAAGGTCTCTAAAGCAAAGTTACTATATCATAAAATATTACTAATATCAATTACTATAGGATTCCACTTTAAGTTGTCTTTTAACAGTAACCTTCAATTTCAGGAACATCAGGGTGATTACTCAGATTCTTTGACACAATCCCGTCATTCCGTGCTTGACACGGAATCTATATAGATCCTGAATTAAGTTCAGGATGATAAAGTGTGTCAAGAAATCTGAACCCTTACGCCCCAGGATTCGGTGGTAATTTTAATACTGATGAATTACAATAAAAAATCAGTGGCCGAAAAAATCTTTAACCTAAGCGATAAAATTATCAAAGCCGGTTTTTACCTGCTTTTTCTCCTTGTCCCTTTAATCCTGACTCCCTGGAATTACGAACTTTTTGAGTTCAGCAAAATGATCTCCGTTTACTGCCTGACTACGATCATCGTTGCCGCCTGGTTAATGAAGATGATTACCAGCAGAAAATTTATTTTCCGGCGCAGTTTCTGGGATATTCCCCTGCTAATCTTTTTCTTTTCTCAATTACTTTCAACCATCTTTTCCCTCGATCCTCATACTTCAATTTGGGGCTATTATACTCGCGCTCACGGCGGATTGGCTTCAACGATCTGTTATCTGTTGCTTTACTGGGCATTTACAAACAATATGGCGGAGATAAACACTTCGAATGGCGTCAGGCTGAAGCGAAGCGCAGACGGAACGAAAGTCATAACTCCTCCAAGATGGGTTCACTGTATCAGAATAATTCTTATTTCGGCCTTATTGGTTGCCGGTTACGGGGTTCTTGAACACTTCGGTATTGATAAAAATTACTGGGTTCAGGATGTGCAAAACCGGGTTTTTTCGACCCTCGGCCAACCTAATTGGTTGGCAGCCTACTTAACAGCCTTAATTTTCATTCCAATTAGCCTGGTTTTAAGTCAAAACCAGACCGGGAATACGAGGAAAAAGTCTCATTTACCTTTAACGGCGGTTTATTATTTGTTATTTACTATCTTTTATCTTTGCCTGATTTTTACTAAATCAAGATCGGGTTTGTTGGCTTTTGGCGTTGCCTATTTAGTCTTCTGGGTGCTTATTTTCCTCGTAAAAACCAAGTCTAATACTATAATAAAAATCAGACAACTGCTCATTTTTTCCTTTATCGTTCTGGCTTTAACTTCAGTAACCAACAACCCGGCTAAAGACTGGTTATTGATTAAATTAAACATTGCCCGGCCAGTGGAAAAACCTGAATGGGTGCAAATTAGCTCGTCCGGTGATATCCGGAAAATTGTCTGGCAAGGAGCAGTTGAGATCTGGCGCCATTATCCCCTGCTTGGCTCGGGCGTGGAGACCTTTGCTTATTCCTATTACAATTACCGGCCGGTTGAGCATAATCTGGTTTCCGAATGGGACTTCCTTTATAACAAAGCTCACAATGAATTCCTGAATTTCCTGGCCACTAGTGGAATAGTTGGCTTAGGCAGTTATTTGTTATTAATCGGATCTTTTATTTACTGGAGCCTGAAAAAATTAAAAGTTCCTGATAAAAAACCATTCACTTTAAACCGTAATTTGCATTTGGCGCTCCTTTCTGGCTTTACCAGTATTCTGATCACAAACTTCTTGGGTTTTTCGGTGGTTTCCGTTGGCCTTTTTTTCTTTCTTTTTCCGGCAATCAGTTTTGCCACGACTGAAATTCACCAGCGAAAAAAAATCAAACTGCCAAACAAAATCAATCTTAGCCAACATCTGCTAATAGGCGTGGTTATTCTCTTCACCCTTACCTCTTTACTTTTCATTCTTCAATCATGGTATGCCGACTATTGGCTGGCTAAAGCCGACCAGTATCATTCGGCCAATTATTATCAACAGGCATTTGACGCCGCCCAAAAAGCAGTTAATCTGAGACCGGACGAGCCGGTATACCATGATGAGTTAGCTCTTGAAGCGGCGGCTTTAGCCGAAGCGTCATTTCTTCAAAAAGAAGCTACCCTTGCCGCCCAAATGGCGCTGCTGGCAATCAAACAGTCTGACAAAGCACTGACAATTAGTCCGTATCATCTTAACTTTTGGAAAAACCGGACCCGGATATTCCTGCGGCTGGCAGAGATTGACCCCGGTTTTCACCTGGAAGCTCTCAAAACTTTAATTAAAACCAGTGAACTGGCGCCAACTGATGCCAAAATCTTTTATAATCTGGCTCTTCTATATAAGCAATTGGACCAAACGCAAACTGCCCTGGCCACTCTTCAGAAAACGATTCAAATGAAGCCGAATTATAAAGAAGCTCGCTTTGCCTTAGCTCTTTATTTGCAGGAACAAGGGAAGAAGAAAGAAGCCCTGGAACAGTTGGAATATATTATTGAAAAAATCGACCCGCAAGATGAAGAAATTAAGAAATTAATTGATAACTGGCAAAAGATTTATAATTAAAATAGAAAATTTGCCGGTCTTTTGCTAAACTCTACTTGATGAAGAAAGCACTTCTTTATAAAAATTTGACCAAAGGCCAGGTCCAATGTTTGACTTGCCAGCGCTATTGCCGAATTGCACCCGACCAAGTTGGTTTTTGCCTCACCAGACTTAATAAAAATGGTCTTCTTTACAGCCTGAATTACGGTTTATTAAACGGTGCGCCTTCTGCCGACCCGGTTGAGAAAAAACCGTTTTACCACTTTCTTCCCGGCACCCAGACTCTCTCTGTCGGCTCTTTCGGCTGTAATTACCGCTGCAAACAATGCCTCAACTGGTGGTGTTCCTGGGGCGAACCGTCGTCGTCAATTTTAAAAAAGCGCCGTCAGGAAAAAGAGCAAGAAGCTGTTAAACCGGAGCAAATAGTTAAACTTTGCCTCAATGCTCATCTGCCCAGTATCGCTTTTACCTATAATGAGCCGACTTTGTGGCTTGAGTTTGTCCTGGAGACCGCAAGACTAGCAAAAATTAAAGGTTTAAAAACGCTTTTTGTCACTAACGGCTGTTGGAGCAAAGAAGCCCTTGATACCATCGGGCCTTATATTGACGCCGCCAACATTGACTTTAAGGGCTTTTCTCAAAAAACCTACAACCGTATGGATGCTTATTGGGGGCAGCTTTTAGAAATGACCAAATATGCTTATAAAAAATACGGTATCCATCTTGAAATCACAACTGTTCTGATTCCCGGCGTTAATGACGATCCGAAAGAACTCAAAGCCATGGCCGACTGGATCGCTCGTAATTTAAGCCCCAAAGTTCCCTGGCACCTGTCGCGTTATTCCCCGGATATGGCTCCGGATCAGGAGTTTGCTAAAATTCCAGCGCCGAGCCGTGAGCAATTACTGAAAGCGGAAAAAATCGGCCGTCAAGCGGGCCTGGAATTTGTCTATATTTGGGCACCGGGAATTGATTTTAACGGCGGCGTTTTTGCCAAAGGCGATACTTATTGTCCCAAATGTAAAACTCTGGCAATTAAAAGAAGCCTTTGGCAACCGAAAATTTTAGCGGTTGATAAAAAAGGCAACTGTAAAAAATGTACTGAGAGCTTAAATCTCATTTTGAGATAGCCACACCTTCCCGACATGCTAGGAGGAAGCTGCCTATCTCACCATAACATACTGAACAATGAATTGTAACAACCGGGCTAGAGCCATCTATTCCCAGAGATAAATGGGGAACGGCATTACCTGCTCTTGTATTAGACACCCAACCACAGTCCTTACATTGCATGTAAGATCGTTCCTCTCCATTACCTGCCTGTACTTTTAAGACAAGGGCGCCACCAAATGACGAACCGTAAATTGCTTTTCCCGCCGCTATAAGACGATCCATTTCATCTGGTGAAATTAAACAGCTACAAGCCCTAGCATCTTTTCTTCTTGCTTCTAATTCCTCACCAGTTACCAACGGTACAGGATCCAGTATTAGTTCCTCTGAAATAGCTGCCATTCTGAGAAAATGTGCTTCAGTCGCTTCTATCTGATTCATTGATAAGACTCCTTTTTCAAAAATAAGATTAGCTTATAACAATTTTTGACTCAAGAATCAAGCTTGATTCTTGTCTTGTTGAAAATTAACCGCTATACTGATAGCCAAGATATGCTTGTTTTTGCCTGTATTTCGCCTCATCCGCCTTTACTTCTGCCCCATATCGGCGGAGAGACTGACCGGGCCAGAGTCAAAGAAACAATTTCCAGTTTGGAAAAATTAGCCCCGGAATTAGCCAAAACCAAGCCGGATTTGATTATTGTCTCCTCTCCTCATCCTGACTGGGGCATTGAAGTGCCGCTTTTCTTCTTAGTCTCAAAGCTTAAAACTCAAATCAAAATTTTAGATTATCAGAATCCGGCTGACTTTAAACTTATCGAACCTGATAAACTAACCGTCCAACCTATATTAACAACTCTTGATTCACCCAAGAAGCATTTTGGATGGGGAAAAGAAATTACTGCCAACTTACCGAAGGAAAAACGAGTCGCCTGGATTGCCTCAGGCGACATGAGCCATCGATTGAAGAAAGACGGTCCCTACGGACTTCACCCCTCGGGACCGAAATTCGATCAAAAATTCATCGGTTTGTTGAAAAAGAAGAATATTGAGGCTATCTTAAGCCTTAATTCAAATTTAATTGAAGAAGCCGGTGAATGCGGCCTGCGTTCTTTCTGCCTGCTATTGGGTGCTTTAGAAGAGAAAAATATTAATTGGCAACCGAAAATTCTCTCCTACGAAGGGCCGTTTGGGGTTGGTTACCTAGTCGCCCGGCTGCTTTAAAAAAACTGCCATGAATAAAAAAAATAAAGACCCCTATCGCCGGCTGGCCAGAGAAGCAATAAGCCAATATCTCCAAAGCCACCAAATAATAAGTATCCCGGCGTCACTGCCCGGGGAAATGACTCGGAAACGAAGTGGAGTTTTTGTCTCGATTCATCGAAAAGACGGAACATTGCGGGGTTGTATCGGCACAATTTTACCAATCCAAAGAAATATCGCCGAAGAAATTATCGCCAATGCTATCGGTGCCGCCACCCAGGATCCGCGATTTCCAGCAGTCAGCTCAAACGAACTACCAAAGTTGGACATTTCGGTTGATGTCCTTTCAGAACCTCAGCCGGTAACTCAAAATTTCAGGATTGGTAATCGCCGGCCTGAAATTTTAGATCCGAGAAAATACGGCCTGATTGTAACCGGTCAAGGCGGACGGAAGGGGCTACTCTTACCTGATATTCCGGAAGTAAACTCTGCTTCTGAACAAATCAAAATTTGCTATCAAAAAGCCGGCCTTTTCCCTCACGAAACGGTTAAACTGGAGATTTTCAAAGTTGAAAGGCATCAAAATCACCAGGTATAAACAACACCAAAAAATACCAGCAGTAAAGCTCCCAAAAACAAACCCGCGGTTGGCCATAATCCACCGGTTACCGGCACTGTTGAATGAGGAGTCGGAGTTGCCGTCAAGCCCGGCGCTGAAGTCGGCACTGGTGTGGCGGTCGGACGAGGAGTCGGCGTGTTGGACGGGACGGTAGTCGGCTGGCGAGTGGGTGTGGCAGTCGGAGCAGGAACTGTCGGAGTCGAGCTGGCTGCCTGGGTCGGGGTAGCCGTTGGCGGTAAAGGAGGTGTCGTTGGCGTCGGTGTTGCTGATGGCACTAAGGTAGGTGTTGACGCTAAAGTCGGTGTTAAACTTGGCGCTATAGTTGGTGTCACGCTAGGCTGAACCTGGGCCACCGTCACCAAACAGGAAGTAGTACCAACGACGACATTTTCCTGGCCCTCACTGATTCCGGCTGCCTGGCTCGAAGCCAAAAAACTAATTTCCGAAGGTACTCCTGAAGCAGCATCAGGTTTAACCGAAAAAGTCAGACTTGCCAAAGTACCCTGACCCTGTTGAGCTCCCTCCGGACGGCAACCGAGAATATAAACAATCCTACCAAGAGTACCAGTATCCTTCTTAAGCTCTACCGGTGAGTCGAAAAAAGAACCGGGTATAATCGAGGAAACCTCAAAATATTCAGGATCATAAGCTAGATGAAGCTCAACTGCGGCCAGAGTATTTTCGCCGCTATCAACGACGATTTCGAGAGCAAAACTCCCCCCCTGTTCTGCAGTTACGGCAGCCGGCCTGAAAGAGAGTGTCGTCGCCGGCGCTGCCTTAAGTCTGGCTTCCTGGCGCCGACGGACCAAAATAACGCCGATAACTACCCCGGCCAAAACCAGAATCAAACCAATGACTACCAGAAAAAGTTTGACTTTACTCATTATTCAACCACGGCAATAGTAGCCTTCTCGGGAAATTTTAAAACGCTACCCTGCTCTTTAATTGCGGCAATTTCAGTTTGAGGCAGAAACTCAACTGTAGTCGTCTTTTTACTGCTGATTTCTTTAACCTTATAGTTAACCAGAAATAAATTACCGCTGCCCTGTTTGGGCTGTTCGGGCGGACAAGCCAAGGTTACAAAAATAGTGCCGGCAACATTATTGGTCTTTTTTTCCAGAATCAGCGGCGGTTGAAAAAAATCACTGGGGATGAGATCAATTACTTCCAAAACTTCCGGATCAAATTTTAAGGCAATTTTGACAGCGGCAGCGGTATTTTGTCCGGTGTCAACTTTTATCATCAAGGGGAAAATAGAATTTATTTTTACCTCAATATTTTCCGGTTCAAACCACAAACGGCTATCAGCCCGGGGAGAAACTTCTTTTTCAAATTTAATCGGGGGCGGAACATATCTTGCCGATCGTGCTTTCTGCCAGCCGATTAATAAAAGTAAAATCAGGAAAACAAACAACAGCAAAATAAGTCGTTTCCTTCTTTCGGAAGCAACCGTTGGTTGAAAATCTTGTTTTTCTCCTTTCATTTATACCTCCTGGGCTATTTCATTATAAGAGTTCTAAACCGGCGTCGGTGTTGGTGATAAAGTCGGTACTATCGTAATTGTCGGACTGGGCGTCAGTACTTGGGTAGGTGTCGGTGTCAAAGTCAGCGTGGCTGTTGGAGTTGGACTAACACTGGGGGTCGGGGTGAGAGTTGGGGTGGGGGTAGGAGTCGGGGTTAAAACCGGGGTCGGAGTTAATGACGGAACAATCACTTGGCCAACCTGGCCGAAATTTTCTACCAACAAGGCATAATCATAGATATCAACTTCTCCATCACCATCCAAGTCGGCGGCCGTTTGCTCAGTCAAGCCGAAGTCCTCAACTAAACGGGAATAATCGTAAATATCGACTTTGTTATTGCTGGCAACGTCACCAGCCAAAAGATTGTCGAAATCCAAAGACGTCACTACCCCCCGATCCAAATTAACATCACTGATTACCTTGCTTAAATGAGTTAATTCTTTAATCCAAACCGAAACATTAACCAAGGATTCGTCAGCCGGCAGGACGAATGATGACGATAGGCCGTCTTGATTGATTTCAAGATTATCCAGAGCATATATTTCCTGCTTATCAGCACTGTAAATCTTAAGTTCTATCTCACAGGAATGATTATTGCGATTTTGCAATTTTAAGTTAATCCGTAAATTCGGATGGTCGGGATCCGGGGTCGGTGTCGGCGTCGGCGTCTGGGTTGGCGAGGGTGTTATTGTCGGCGTCGGGGTTACCGTCGGCGTTAGGACCGGAGTCGATGTGGGTGTCGTACTGGGCGTTGGCGAGATAGATTGTGTCGGGGTTATCGTAATAGATGGAGTTGGAGTTTTAGTCGCAGTCGGCGTCGGCGTTAAACCGGAAGTTGGTGTTGGTGTCGGGCTATGAACCGGAGTGGTTGTCGGTGTAGATATCGGCGTTGGGCTCAAAGTCGGAGTAAGCGATGGAGTGGGAGTGGATGTTACCGTCGTCATTACCTGACCCAAAACAGCAGCCACATCTAAAAGACCGGCTCCGTGTTCATTCTGATTATAGCCGGGTATCAGACTCTTTGAGGCCGTATTTTTAAGCATACTGACAATCGAATCAGGATTTAAATTGGGGTTAATGCTTAACATCAAGGCGACGGCGGCACTGACATGCGGCGTGGCCATCGAAGTTCCCTGATAAACTCCGCATTCATCATCAATCATATAACCGGTTCCTTGGTCGGTCTGAATTTCCTTGATACATTGAAGACCGAACACCGGATGAAGACCGCTTTTCACCTGTGTAAAACGGGTAAAATCAGTCGGATAAATCGTCTGTTGGACAATTCCGTCAGGTAAAAGATCATTATTTACATCCAGAAACGCATTAAAGCTATCATTAATGGTCTGGCCACCGGGCGCGACGATATCCAGACCCGGTCCGTATTGAGAATAGTTGGCTCGGAGGTTATTATAAACTGCTCCGGTTTTGGCTAGCCGGGTCGCCCCGACCGCAATCACTTCAGGATAAACTGCCGGATAGCTGACACTGGACGAGCCATTATTGCCGCTGGCGGCTACAACGACCGCTCCGCCGGTTACCGCATCCTGAATTGCCTGATGCAAAAATCCGGAGTCACCGGAAACAGTCAGGCTCATATTGACGACAACTTTTTTCCCCGGATTCGTACTAAGATATGACACGATATAATTGATTCCCCTAATGATATCCGTGGCTGTACCGCTGCCGCAATGATTTAGAACTTTGACCGGCATCAGTGAAACATTAAAGGCAATTCCGGCTGCGTGGGTTGCATTGTCAGTCCGCTGAGCAATCGTTCCCGCAACGTGGGTTCCATGACCATTATCGTCAAAAGCCTGGCTATTGGGAGGAAAGGGTGTTGGAGCATAAGTACAATCGTCATCATAAGGATCGCCGTCGGTACCGTCATCACAAGTCACAGGACAACTGACAGTCGAATTGAAATTCTGAGGAGCAACAAAGGGAACTTGAGCCAGTTCCGGTGCTTGATGATAAGACCCTGAATTTTGAAAGGCAATCCCGGTATCGATTACCGCCACAATTATCGGGCTGGCTCCGCCTCGGGGTTGATAATCCCAAGCCAGTGGCATATTGATTTGACCAAGGTTCCATTGGTAAAAGTCCAGAGGGTTTTGAGAAAAATAAGGATCATTGGGTATCCACGCCGCTTGGGTGAAATAATTTGGTTCAACTGAGACGACATCCTTATCCTGAAAATAGTCACTCATGGCGCTGGCGAGATCGGTTCCTTCCGGCAAATAAATTTGTACCATTTTCCCCATAACTCCCCGGTCTCCCAATTTTTGGACTGAACCGACTCGATAGTTCTTATTTAATTTAGTAACGCCGCTCATTCCTTTTACTGCCCAACCTGCCCGACGGACTAACACCTTTTGCCTAAGAATCGGCAATGAAAAGGAAACCTCTTGATCGTAAACAACCTGAGGAGAATCTTTAAACTGAACCAGCAGCTGATTTGGGGCGAATTTATTGCCCGTCTCTCTCAGCGAAAAGTTCCTTGAAGAGAAAACTTTTTTTGAATCTTGACCGTATATGGATAGAGGCAGAAACATTATTATAAAGAAGGCAAGAAAGACGAAGAAAAAGAGATTACTGATTTTTTTAATCATAAGTACATTCTAAACAAGTACGTGATAGATCGTCAATCATTAACAATGGTATAATTTCTCAAAGAACAGATGAAACTAAAGATTATTACTGCATCCAATCCAATACTGAGGCAGAAATCAAAACCAATTGTCAAAATTGATCGCCAGATCAAAAAGTTATCCCAAAGAATGATTTTTCTAATAAAAGAGGGGCGTCAGGGCAAACCGGTCGGCGTCGGTCTTTCGGCGGTTCAAGTAGGCAAATTACTGCGCCTTCTGGTTGTCTTTAACCCGAAAAAAAAACAATACCGGGTTTTAATCAATCCGGAAATCATTAAAAAGTCAAAAACCTTCACCGAGGGAGTACCCGAGTCTAAGAATAAATTTGAGGGCTGTCTTTCAATTCCCGGTATCTACGGGGTAGTTCAGCGGGTCAAATGGCTACAACTTTACTATCAGGATTTGCAAGGCGAACGGAAAAAAGAAAAATTTACGGGTTTTGCGGCCACCGTCATCCAACATGAATACGACCATCTGGAAGGAATTCTCTTTGTTGACAGAATTTTTGAACAAGGAGGGAAAATTTATCAATTGGAAAAGACCGCCGAAGGAGAAGAGCTTAAAGAAATTGATTTTCCCTATCTTTTCCCGGTCCGGTAATTAAACTGATTTAATAATCAATGACCAAGAAATCGGCAATCTTTTTTTTCGGACAAGATTGGCGTTCGGCAATCATTTTAGCAAAAATTCTTAAGTCTGAAAATTGTCGGATTACAGCGGTAATCACTTTACCGGAAAAATCCCGGACAGGAGAAAAAAAGCCGCTTCCCAATCCGGTTCGTCGATTAGCGGATAAGTATCGGTTAGCAACTTTCAATCTTACTGACTTGTCTTTGGCTATTATGACAAGCAAGTACCGCGGAGATATAGGGATTTTAGCTTCATTCGGCGCCAAAATACCCCAAGAAATAATTAACCTTTTTCCTAAAGGGATTTTGGTTATTCATCCATCTCTGTTACCTAAATACCGCGGGACGACGCCCGTCCAAGCGGCGATATTAGCCGGCGACTCTGAAACCGGAGTTACTATCTTTAAAATGGATAAACTGTTTGACCACGGTCCGATTCTTGCCCAATGTAAGGAAAAAATCAGACCGGACGATACGACACCTGTCTTACAGAAAAGACTGTTTTCTTTAGGGGCGGAAATGCTGATAGCATTATTGTCTGACTATCTTCGAGGTAAACTTAAGCTCCGATCTCAAAATCATTCTCAAGCAACTTGCACTATCAGATTAACCCGATCAGCGGGGAAAATTAACTGGCAGCGACCGGATATCGAAATTGAGCGTCTGACTCGAGCGATGTCTCCCTGGCCGGGAACATGGACGGAAGTAAAAGTCAAATCTCAAAAAACAAAAATCAAAGAGATTAAAAGATTAAAAATCTTGAAGGCGCATTTGGAAAGGAACAGATTAGTTTTGGACCAGATCCAATTAGAAGGTAAAAAACCTGTCGGGTGGGCCCAGTTTCAAAAAGGCTACCCGGAAGCAAAAATAATCAGGACTCGTTAAGGGGAACCGTTTTTTTCTTTTCTTTTTCTTCTTTCTCTTTTTTTCTTTTTTCGCGCGCTTCTTTCCGACTGACTCTTTCTTTTTTGACTGTCTTTTTTAGTTTCCCGACTCCTTTTCGTCCGGAGGACGACCGTCCTTTGGACGGCTTCTTTTTTACTTCCGCCCGTGTCTTGAGAAGCTCCTGCTTCTTTTTTCTCTCCTGCCAATCCTTCTTCACCTTGCGCAAGCATTTAGTACAAAGGGTAAGTTTTTTCTTGCGACCGTTTACCTCTATTTTTAACGAATGCAAATTTACTTTAAAGACTTTCGGGCTGCGGTAATTTAAACCCTGGCGGGCGCGGGCGATTTTTTTTCCGTACAACGATCCTTTACCGCAATGTTGACAACGAGTCTTAGCCATTTCTATAATCGCTTGTTGCTATCTTCGATAGCATTAAGCGCTTCCCAATGATCAAATAATCCGATATACTATAACATAATTAGCTTTCGGATAAAAGAGGACTCTTTTATGATTCAGTTGGTTTTAATTGCCTTAAGCTTTCTGGTTGCTTTGACTATTCATGAATTTGCTCACGCTTGGACGGCTGATAAATTAGGCGACCCCAATCCAAAGCTGGCCGGCCGACTTACCCTTAATCCCCTAGCTCACCTGGACCCCTTAGGAACAGTCGTTTTACCGCTTTTTCTGATCCTTTCCGGCTCTCCGATCGTTTTTGGCTGGGCTAAACCGGTGGTGATTGATGTCTTTAATTTCCGTAATTTAAGGCGGGACACCGGCCTGGTATCTTTAGCCGGACCGGCGGCAAATTTCGGCTTAGCTGGTGCTTTCGCCATTCTTTTAAGACTTGCCCGTTTACCTCTTAATCCAGCCGGTTCAATTGTTTACCAAGTAATCTTTCTGATAATTATTAACAATGTCTCTCTGGGGTTTTTTAACCTTCTTCCGATTCATCCACTTGATGGCGGAAAAGCAATCGTCGGCTTCTTGCCCAGAGAAACAGCCTACAAAATCGATGAGTTCTTAAACCAATACGGACAGATCCTGCTTATTTTTTTAATATTTCCCTTTTTTGGCCGCTCGCTGATTTCTTATCTGCTATCCCCGATAATTAATTTTTTCCTAAACTTATTATTGCCTTCCTACCCGCTAATTTAACCTCAAAAAACAATAAAATCTGATTGACTTAAAAGGTTAAATTTGCTATTCTAAAAGTTAGCCTGCCGTGATGGGATTTGATCTGAGGGCGTTTTCTCCCTTACAGCTTTATAGCATGGTAGGGCAAAGTGTCATGATACCCGTGGGTATCGGACCAGCCTAACCACTTTTTCCCTTTTACGGGAAAAAACCTTTGGGTCACCTGCACGGCGGGTTTCTTTTACCCCAAAGATTAATCTTTCTATTTATGCCTTCTTTTGCTAAAATTATCCCTATAAAAGTTTTTTGCTGGAGTAGCTCAGTTGGCCAGAGCAATGGTTTTGTAAACCATCGGTCGTGGGTTCGAATCCCACCTCCAGCTCTAAAAGAGGCTAAGGTGTGGGTTAGAATCTAAATAATTTGGTATAATTTGCAAAAGAAATTCCTGCCGGGATACCGAAGTAGTCAAACGGAGCGGTCTGTAAAACCGCTGGCGCAAGCCTTCGTAGGTGCAAATCCTGCTCCCGGCACTTGGAATCTATAATATTTTAAGAAAGCCAAAGCCTGGATAGCTCAGTTGGCAGAGCACATTCTTGGTAAGAATGAGGTCGTGGGTTCGACCCCCACTCCAGGCTCAAAAAGCTTTGCTTCACATGAAAAATAGCTCTTCGTCCTGAATCTTTTTCAATCCCGAAAAGGACGGGCAACAACAACCACCATTGCACCCGGGCAAGCTAATTTGGAACTCACCGTCACTACCTCGTTTTCAACATTTTTTCCGGAAATATACATCGCCATGAATTGAACCGAATCACCTTGAGTCATCGTACAACGATCACAGAGGACCCAATCACCGGTCATGTTTTTTCCTGAGGATTGCCGGCCTTGGGCTAGCAATCCCCGGCTAATAAGCCCCTTAATAAATGGGGAATTCCGCGGTAAGAGAAGGCTGACGCTTCCTGAATCCTGGCCAAACAAGTTTAAGATTAAATTAAAATCAACTTGATCACTGCCTTCAGTCTGATCGGCTGGCAGCAGATGGACAAAAGCTTCCTCCATCACCCCGGCGGGTAAGATCTGGCTGGTAAGAAGAACTTCTGCCTGGGCTGTCTTTCCCTGGGACGACAACCCAAATAGAACGGCCATTCTCTTCAGTAACTCCTGCTGAGCCACCGGCAATTCCTCGTCAGCACAAGCAACCAAAAAAGGCTGGCACGTCTCTTGGCCACGACTATCTTTAATATGAATTGCCGGAAAAGCAAAGGTCGTCAATTGGAATCGGCCGACACGATTCTGCCGCGGTTGCCAGATATTGCTTTCCGCTTCCGATACTCCGGGAGTCCGGTGAACTTTACCAACTTCATTCGCCAATCGGGTCAAAGCCTTAAATACGGGCATTAATTGCCGGTTTTCCGATAAAACTTCTGCCGGCAGTATCTGCTCTACCTGCCAGTCAAAACGACGACTAACCTCCACATAAGAGCGATGAGCAACTACCGCTGCGGCCAAAGCCCGAATGGATATCTCCGGCGGATAACCACCTCTGTCCAAGGGACCAGTAATTAACCTCCCTGCCTGCCACAGAAGTCTTCCCAGTTCATCATCGGTTAGAGGCTGGTTAATCCCTTCAATGCCGATTAATGATTTGACAATTTGAGGGAAATTGTCTTTGTTGGCTTCCGGAAGAAGAACCGGCAATGCCGGCTCTTCTTTAAATTCTAAAGCTGAACGCGCCCGCACTGGCGTAAAAACTGCCTCACGCCCCTCCTGGCCTTGGTAAACCATAGTCGCTTTATCATTGATCATGACGATTGTACCAACATCCTCCGGAGTAAGAGTAAAGTGTTCACCGCCGACTGCTAAGCCGATAATCTCAAGCTTTCCACGGTTTTCCTTGGCAAAAGCCAGAATCACTGTCCCTAAGGGGTTAAAGACCCAAGAATGAAATCTTCCTTCAGCGCTAGTTACTGAACCACCCCCGGAGGTTCCCATTTTAACCCTAAAAGGCTCTGTGCCAACATCAGGCAGCCCTTTTTGGTCACGAAGAATGCCAATTAGATCCTGCGTAGGAGCAACCTTTATCGCCGAACCGCCAACTGGCTCAAAAATTGCACTTGGAGTTCTACTTTCACCGTTAGCCATTTTATACTCTCCTAAAACAAATTTTAATAAGCATCCTGATAGGATTATTACATATTTTTCAAAGTATTTTGTATCACCTGAACCGGAGACACCGGTCCGAAATGCCCCAGTTTCCATTGAGCATACTGGATAGCAAATAACAGATTATAAACTATAAGAACAACCAAAATCGGGAAAACATAGGTCAGCTTTTTCCTGAACCGCCGTAAAAACCAAAAAAGACCTAAAGCAAAAAGCGGACTGAAATCAACCATCCGTCGGGCTCCGAAAGAATCGCTGCCGTGCCAATCGATATTGAGACCGGAAATCATGGCTGCCGCCGCCAAGGTTAAAACGCTCGACCAGAGAAGTATTTTATTGCTTCCGGCCAAGCGAATATCTTTTTTTTTAAAAATGGAAATAAGATATCCGATAATCGCGAGTAAAAAAAGCGGGTGCCAGCTAAAAAGGCCATGGTGCCACGAAAATAAAAATTTAAAAAAATTGGTGATCTTTAAAGAAAAAAAGCCGGCTCCCTGGGGGATAACTAAAATACGTCTATAGACCTGTTTCCAAAATATCAGCTGAGGTGAAAAGGTAATCAAAAACCCTACCATGCATAATAAAAAAGCCGCTGCTCCGTGAACAAAACCGGTTCGTTTATCTTTGACGTCAAAAATTAATTCGATCATCAAGAAAAAAACTAAGAGAAAGTTAGGCCATTTGATTAAAGCGGCCAACCCGAGAATAAGACCGGCCAGAAACCAATCAAGGTTTCTCTTGCTTGCAATCCGTCGCGACCAAAAATATAGAAAAAGGCTATTTGAGAAAGCCGACATCACATGGGGCATTAAGGGTTGGTATAAAAAATAATAGACAAACGGGGTAGCGCCAAAGATCAATACTACCGTCAACCAGTATAAATACCCACTTCCCTTGGTAACTTGTTTTAAAAATAAATAAATTAATATCAAGCCGACGATTCCGTAAAAATAAGTTCCCAAAACTAAGCTTTTAAAGGAGCTGCCGAAAAAACCGATTGGCGGCGGTCTGTTGAGCTGTTTTGATTCAAGCAATAAGTGAGGTGCAACCCGGTATTCGGTTGAAAAAAGCTTGGCAAACGGCAGCCAAAGAAAAGACGGGCCAACTGAATAATGATAAACGGAGTGTCCGGTCTCAGTCACATGACGCCAGTCATAAGGTAGGCAGCCGGTCAGAGATTCAAAGTATGAATTTTCATCGGCAAAACGAAAATCACCATCAAAATAAAAAGAACGTAACGGCAAATAATAAGCAAAACCATCGGCTTGGTTATTGAACAAACTGGGAAATGCGGTTAAGCGAAAAGAGAGGTAAATAAAACCCAGAAAGATAGCGAACGGAATCAAAAAACTGCAAATGGTCCTTTTAAATCTCATTCATCCCAAGCGGTAACTTTTGAAGACCTATTCAATCACTTCTTCAGGCTCCATGATAATATTGCCCGACGTACCCGTACCGCTTTCTTCACTGGCCGGCTGAGAAGATTTTGTGCCTTCGTTTTGCTGTCCTATAGGAATAAATACAAAAGTATCGAGAACTTTACTGTAAACATCTTGCCAATAACCGCGTAGATCAGGAGTCATTTCAATCAATACCAAAGCGTCAACATCGATGGCCGCCGTAATTATCTTTTCCGGATTACTGTAGACAACTTTTTTGGCCGGCTCGCCTCCTAACTCAGTATCAACTGCCTGGCCGTCAGTCCCTTCGTCTTTTAACCAACTATCAATAGTCCGATATTTCGTGTCTTTGACCCAAATCACAATGTTGCCTTCGTAATCAGGCGACGTTAAGTCAAGATGGGCATAATTTTCTTCGTCTTCTTCATGCGGGTCAATCTTGACTTCCGCCGGATAAGAAAAAGTAAAACCGGCCGGGTCTTCCCACACTGACATCGTTACCGCCTTCTGGGGCAGTTCTTCTGGCAGAATAGGCTCGACTAAGCCCGGCTTTTCAAAAATCTTTTTTGACAGAAATATTCCCACCGACACCAGACCGGCAACAGCGATAATAATGATTAAAATAATCAAGTTTTTTTTGAGATTGGTTTGCGACATTATTCTATTTAGTGGTTGCCAAATAGCGCTAAATATATTATTGTTTTACTAATGCCAGTTTATCTTCTTTTAACTAAGTTGGCAAGAGCGGAAATATGAATAGAAAAAAAAGGCTGATTATTTTCTTTTCACTCTCGCTTTGGTTATTAGCCCTGATAACGGCTGACTTCTCTTTGGCAGCCAAAGCTCGACCGTCTCGGGGTACCAAAACTACTGCTACCACTACGACAAATTATAGCCGGAGCCGGGGTGTCAAGTCTTCAGTCAAATTAAGACCCGACCGCCTGGGGGTATTAATCAATTTCGGGGATTTCGGCGATGCCGTTTCTGTAACTTACACTCTAACCTATACCAGCAATGGAATTTCTCAGGGAGCGATGGGAACCGCCACACAGGAAACAGCCGGCCAACAACGGGAGCTTTTATTCGGTACCTGCTCGGGGAGCTACTGCCGCTGGCATGGCAATATCCAAAACGCCCGTTTGACTATCGATTCCAAACTCAAATCAGGTATAGTTATCCGCAAGCCCTACCGAATCAAAATCTGAAATTCCGAGGTTTTGAAGAACTTTATTAATTCCCCACTTTCGGAAGCTAGAGATTTCATTTTCTTTTTTTCATTTTTCGTGATAGAATCTCCTTTAGGAGGCTAAAAATATGGCGAAAAAAGGACCAAGGCAAATCTCGGCTTTAGTTTGCACTGTTTGCAAATCGCAAAACTACGTGACCGAAAAAAATAAAGTTAACACCCCGGACAAGCTGGAGCTTAAGAAATATTGTCGACGTTGCCGCAAGCATACTATTCACAAGGAAACCAGCAAGCTGAAGTAGCTTTTCCGAAAGATCACCATTGCCAACCAAATAAACACTCCTCTGTTTTAAGAGCCAGAAGCAATGTATAATAGCTTTTAAATATCTAGGGGCGTAGTTAAGTGGTATAACTGCTGTCTCCAAAACAGCAATCGGGGGTTCGATTCCCTCCGCCCCTGCCACGTTCATGTGTCAACTAAATATGTATCGAGTTTATGTCAACTAATTTAAAAAGATTTGACTAGTCGATTCGGAAAGGAGAAATCACACTGAACGTGGCCGGCCAGTACTTCTATACTTACATTCTCAGAAGTAAGAGAAATAATAAGCTTTACATTGGCTTCACTTCTGACCTAAAAATCAGGCTAAAAGAACATAATCAAGGCGAGAATAAAGCCACTAAACCTAATGTTCCTTACGAATTAATTTTCTATTGTTCGTTTAATAATCAAAAAGACGCGATCAGCTGCGAAAAATACTTTAAAACAACCGCTGGTTGGCGAAGAATAAAGCAGATGCTTAAAAACACACTTGAAACAGATTAGGGCGCCAAATATACCCTTCGAAACAGGACTTTTACAACTTGAAGGTGATATTCCTTACCTTCCCAAGGTACAGGAAGAAAAGCACCTCCGAAGTGAAAGAAGGTGTTTACCAGCAAGGGGAAACACACCTTGGAGGTGGGAATGTCGTCAACTAAGGCCTGCTTTTTAGGCTCAAATGTGTTAGAATTCCCGTATGGTTGAAGTAGTTTTTGAATCACACGGAACAACTAAAGATAACGAAACACATCTTTCTTCTGGACATTTTGATGTGGAACTTTCCTCACTTGGAGAAAAACAAGCTGCAGAGCTGGGAGAAAGATACAAGAATGTCACTTTTGATGCAATCTTCTGTTCTGACTTACAAAGATCATACAAAACTGGAGAGATTGCATTTCCAAACAGAAACCTTCCAATCATTCAAGATAAAAGATTAAGAGAGTGCGATTACGGAGATTATACCCAACATCCAAGTAGTGAGGTTGATGCAGAAAAACCAAAAAGAATTAATGTCCCCTTTCCTAATGGAGAAAGCTATTCTCAATGTTCAGAAAGAATGGAAAATTTTCTCCGGGACTTGCTTAGAGATTATGATAATAAGAAGGTAATGATAATTGGACACAGGGCTACTCAATATGGATTAGAACATTTAATTAAAGGTTTACCTTTAAAAGAAGTCATTCCAGCCCCTTGGAAATGGCAACCTGGTTGGACATATCAACTAACTCAAATCTGAAAATAGTTTCCAACATAGTTTACTACAAATCGGTTTACACGATTGTAGTTCACCAGCCCCTGCTTTTTAGCCTCAGACATAAACCAAAAATTATTGGAAGTTACTAATCTCGTACCTGATTGAGAACCGTCCCCTTTTAATGCTAAAGTTTTAATTAATCCATCATTAGGAACTCCCTCGCCACCTGATACCAAAACCTTAAAAGCTGGTCTATATATTGATTACAGAGATTTGCCTCCCGGCACAAAAAGGACTAAGAATAAAAAGAAGTTTACAGCTTCATTAAACTACTTCAAAGATGGAAGTAAATATAATGACGCAGAAGTCTTAAAAACTTGCATGAAACCTAAAATTATTTTTTATGCCACCAAAGATGAGTTCACTACACCTAAACAGGTCAGAGAAATTTATAAGACAATTCCTGAGCCAAAAGAGTTACACAAAATTAATTGTACCCACGATTACCGCCTCTACCCTGACGTTATTAAACAAGTAAACGAAAAGGTTGGTTTGTTTATCGATAAGTATCTTTCAGCCTGATAGAAGTTACTAACAAAGTTTCCTCCAGAGGCGGACAGGCTTTAGCCTCTGCCAAACTATCTTAATTCAAAAAAAAGACCCAAATTCTATCTTGCTTATATACTGTTATAATACGAAGCTACCTTATCGCATTCGTCACGAGTCAAAACAACCATACCTCCCAGACCGACATCTCTCGAATAAGCATTCACACTAGCTTTTCTCAATTCGCTACGAACAACTCCCATGCTTTTAGCGTCGGATTCTATTAGTAGCTTTCCTTTATCTCTAAGGGCATTATCCGCAGCAATGACGAACTTTTTGAACAAACTGCTATCTTTAATCGGCTCCAAACCAAAGGCGGTAACTAATGTAAATTTTCGAGCGTTCCTACTTTCTGATAAAAAGTCTATCCCATCACCTCTTTTTACTCTCTCTTCTGGCAGTATGCCTCTCTTAATAATCACTTCAGCAAGCTCCTCGTTCTGTTCTAGTGCAGTTATATCTGCTCCGGGCATGGCGATCATAATCGCTCTTGCAGAATTACCATAGCCAGCACCAAAATCAGCCACTTTCTGAAAATCATCAGGTTCCAAGGCACCCTCCTGAATAGCCTTAACCAAAGGCTCGAGTCTTATCCTCACCTCATAGATCACACCAATCAAACCAGCTTTTTTTATCTCACCAACACACTTTTCGGCCATAATAATATTCTACATGAATTGCGAACATCCGCAAAGTAGTTTCTAACAAAGTTCACTAGCCCCTGTTGCAACCTTCTTCTTCGTACTTCTCGCTCTAGATTTAATAAAAAGGGTATAATTTTAGTCATGATGCAGAAAAGAGAAAAAACTGAAATTAAGCTTTTCCACTACACAGATAATAGTTCTCACATAAGGCAGATCAGAAATCTTCTCCGGCAAGAAAAGTCTCACATGTTAGTTCTGGAAGAACAAGAGATAGAAAGAATTTTGAAAGAAAACCAGGGAGTTCTTGCCTTATTCAACAATATTACTGTCGGCTTTGCTAAGTTCTTTGAAAATGGCAAGAAAGATAACACGCCAGTTCTTGAAGTCGGTTCCCTAGTCGTCCATCCCGGATACCGAAAGAAAGGCATTGCCAAGAAAATGATTAATGAACTGTTATCTACGGCTAAACATACTTATAAAAAAGCACTCTTGGTAGCCGTTATCAGAAAAACAAATATCAATTCATATCGCTACTTCAAGAATCTTGGTGCTCGGGAAATTGCCAAACCTCAAGGCTTTGGATTGTATCCCCCGGGTTGGGGTGTAGATAAATTTCACTTTTTCAGCTTAAATAATATCAAGAGTTAATAAACCAGGTTCTAACATAGTTCACTAGCCCCTGCTTTTTAGGCTCAGAAATTGAAAAATTTCCAAGGTGTCAAGGGAAAGACACCTCCAAGGTGTATTTACTTTAAGGAAAAGTGGCTATATTTTGGACACTGAAAGCTGAATCAGCGTTTCCTATTTCCACTTGCCAAATCCAGGTCCGGCAGGACTGAGATATTCTACCCCGTGGGATCCTTCACACGGGTCATTGTAAATTTGTTGAATTATGGCAAACTGACCCCAAATATCAAGGCCAATTTCGGCCCCGTTGGCCGTTTTCCAGATACCATTTTCCAATATAGCATCAGCGGGGACAGCTACAATCTTGACGAAATAATTCCACTTACAGGTTCTGCCTTCAACTTCATAAACGCCTGATTGATGATTAGTCTCCCAGGCCCCAGAACCTACATAGCTAGTATTACCAAAGTGCCTGTCCAATAAACCATCGTCGTCACAATCCTGATTGGCAATCCAACTATCGTTCCATCTCATCAGCAATTCAACATCTCGATAAGGCCAATACCATTCATTTTCTGCCCCAGGATTTTCGGCCAAATATTCTACATCGTTACCTTTATAAGGTGGAAAGTCGCCTCCGCCAAGGTAAACATTGGCATATGAGCCATTAAACATGTGAGCTTGATAATTGTATCCATACTCATCATAACCTGTCGAAATCGGAGTTTCGTCAAGATAATGGCCCGGCGAATAAGTCAGTTTACCGTCTTGAATGGTAATACAGTCCTTGCTTGCGGATTGATTTTTTTCTCCTAAAATGACTTGTTGAGGAGGCTGGGGAGAAACTTTTGTTTGACCCATGAAAAATCCTATGACAAATATAGAAACTGATACCAACGAGGCTGTAAAAATACTGATTAATAACTTGTAATTCATTCTTTTTCACCTCCTTTCCATAAAAAAATCCGCCCATAAGCGGATTTAATAACTAAGTTAAATAGGTAGCCCAGTTTAACTTCATACATAGAAACACTAGCAAAGATTTTCACACAATGTCAAGTGTCTAAAAAATATTAAGTATCAAGAACACAGTTTAAGCTAATTTATTAACTTTATAAAGAGGTGATGTGGGAACTTAAGTGCATCCTTGACTAACTGTCATTGAAGAATTATTAAAACTTTCTCTAAAATAAGTTCCAACAAAGTTTACCAGCCCCTGCTTTTTAGGCTCAAAAATTGAAAAAATATCCCAGGTGCAAGGAGAAAACCACCTTGAGGTGGGAATATAAATTATTCCTTGAGATAGGCAAAAAGAGAAACTCCCCGAGGATAAAAAACGAGAGTATTTTGAGGAGGATAAAAAGGTTTCTTAAAAAATTGGCCATCAGCAAAACTAAAGGGATTGTCATAAAGAAGGGGAAAGAAAATTTCTGTAGATTGATAATTCTGATTAAAGAGTTTTTTCGCAATATAATCGGCAATGACACTATGGGAAAACCAACCCAAAGCTAAGTCTTGATTTTCGGCAAGCCTCAGTCCAATGATCTCGTCGCTCTCATTTTTTACCAGACTTTTTTGATAGGCGGTGGGATAGTTCTTAGAAAGTAGAGGGATAATTTCTTTTAGTAAAGGATGGTCAAAATTGGTAAGAGCATGATAGAATAACCCGCTGATAAAAACAAAACCCTGTTCCTCGGTGCCTAAAACAGTTCGGTTGTTAAATTGGTTTTTTTCCTGAAAAGAAGGATCTATCGTAAGGGGTATAAAACCATAGGTTGATTGGGCCTTTTCTAGGCTTTGAACGATTAGTTTAGCCTCTTCATTAACTATCTTTTGATACTCATCTTCTTTTAGAAATTGAAAAATTTTCTCAACAGAAAGGTAAGCGGCCAACTGCTTTAAACCAAGGTATGTTCCGTCAGGAGCCTCTTTTAAGGCAGAGTTGCCGTCATTATCATAGGTAGTCATCCTGATCAGTTGGTCAGCCAAGCCATTTTGGTTACCGTCACGTGCCATAAGAGAGTTTATCAATTCTTTTAAAAATGGCGTGATTTCCCTAATAAACTGATGGTCTTTAGTTTGATGCCAATACCAATATGTAAGTAGGATGAAATTTGCATTTTCTTCCACTGGCATCCCAGAGGTTTCCCAACCGTCAATGCCGTAGGCCTGAGATGATTTAATAACAAAACGCGATCCTAAGTCATGGGGAATAACAGTGCCTTTTTCGTCTTTTTTAGCACTCTTTTGCCAAGATTTGAGTTCTGCTTTTAACACCCAGGGAAAATATATACCTTCTAAAACCCCATAGTCGTGAGCAACATCTAGAGTGTTAAGATATTTAAACTCTCCTTCCCAAACATAATATTCTAAATCGTCTTTTTCCTTATCAAAAACCAGCCAGGTATTACCAATATAAGAATGGAATGATTGAGCAAGGAGCCAGTACATTTTCGGAGACTTAGAAAGTTTCTTCGCATTCTGCTCAAATTTATTTCTTTTATCTTCAATTTCCGGCTCGTGATCTAAGGCAAAATTAATAACTGAATCAATGTTATTAAACCACTGTTGGTAGGCAAATTTGAGTTCTCTTTTTTTCTCTTGGCGACTATCAGTAAGGGAGGTACCTTCGAGATAACCAGCGTAAATAAATCTTACCGTATCTTGAGAATAAGGTTTAAGGTTTACTTTCCAAATAAAACCACCGCGGTTATTGTTAATAAATGAGGCAATATCGGTTTGTTTTCTGCTACTGGCTAAAGCAAGCTGCCCGTCTTCTCGGGCATAGTCATTGAAATATGCCACCGAATAATCTTTTTTATCTTTAATTTCTCGAGCATTACCGAGAGAAAGAGAGATATTTTTGACCTGGGAAAGTGGTGTTTTATTAACCAAGGATAGTTCTAGATAGAAGAAAGGGGCTGTACTTAATTTGGTATTATCGTCACGACTTGACTGACTGGGCGAAAATGGAGAAACGATATTAAATGAAAGCAGAAGGTCTTCACTCTCGAAATTGATCTTTTCATAAGTCAGACCAAGGTCAACTGATTGCCTGGGAAAATCACTATTGGCTGATAATGGGAAAAGCTGTTCGGCCTTATCCGGCTCTTGAACAACCAAATTTAAATTAACATCATAATCGGCAAAAGTACCGATTGTGCTTGAGGTGACTTTTTGATTTGAGAAATACCAGTCGAGATTGAAACGCGAACCGAAACGAGAATTCATAACTGTTAAACAATGGGGGAACACTTTTACTTGGGCATTTTCGACTATCCAACCGGTCTCATCAACCCTTTGAGGGCAAGTTAGTACTTGAGAATCAAGGTGTAAAGTTGAGAGATTGTCACAAGGTGGAAATTGTGCAAGGTTTTTGAATCTTTTAAAAAGGACGGCAATTAAAGAAAAGGCAATAACTAGAAGCATGAAAATAATGATGATAACCTTTTTAAGGTCTCTTTTTTTCTGCGGCCAAAAAATCATTTGGTTAAAATTGTATAGTTAATTAAGTCTTTCTTTTGGCTTCCATCTCCGTTTTACCTTAAGAACCTTTCCTTAGCTCTTAAATTGATGGCAAACCAGTTAGGAGACCAGATTGCCTTAGATCTTCTTCCATTATCAATAAAAGATAAACACCGATTCTCAGTTTCGATGAAGAAGGGCCAAGGAAAATCTTTATTATTCGCAGTTAAACCCTACTGCCGACTGTTTCAATACCAACAAGAACCTTCCCTTTAGAAGGAATAATTATCGAGCTTTTTACTTTCTGAGGCTCTGTTTTTTGATCTTGGTTTTGTTTTGACTGCCCCATCATTTAAAACTAGTATAATTATTCGAGAATAAACTGTCAAAAGCTGAGTTAAAGAGGAAGAATTAAAGACTACCAAGCTGTTCATCTGCTCCCTAAACCAGTTTCCAACAAAGTGGTTCGGTAAAGCTTACTATTTTCAATCCTTCGACCTCGCTCAGGATTATAATTTACCCCCGTTATTAATCAATACAAACTAAAGACTCGAGATTACCGTCTTTATCAATTAATTGGTGGCAACCAAAAACTATGTCCTCACATTTTCCTTTCAAGCTATATCTATCCACCAAAACACAGCTTACAGTTCCGCAATCGGTCTGCCTATTGCAGGGTTTACCGTCATATCCGCTAGGCTTATAGCAGAAACTGCCGGCAGGCATAGTACCCAGTTCCATTCCCGGTTTACATAAACCAAATATTTTCAGTGAGTTTGAGAAGTAAGCAACGATTAAAAGCATCGCTATTGCAATTATTCCTATAATAGTAAAATATTTCAGTTTTTTGGTCATCTCTCAAGAGACAAGATTGTTATCATCGTATCACAAATATCAATACCCTTAAATTTCTAAAAAAGATGTTTAGTTGCCCAAAATCTTCAGTCATTAAAATTTATTATATCAAATGTTTTTTGCTTCATAATCAAAATAACTTCATCTTAACTGACTCTTTTTAAGAATAATCGTCAACCATTTCTGGCCTCTCAAGATTCGAGTATCTTGATAAACTGCCTCAAGCCCAAGCCGGTGACATTTTTATTATATCCTCAGGCCGATAAAGAAAATTTACTTTCGGCCCGTCTCTATCAATCACCTTCCTACGATAAGAACCATATTTTGTTGAGATAAAAAAAATTCCTCCAGGAGTAAGGGATCGATAAACTTTCTTCAGTAATTTTTTTACGCTTCCTCTGCCTGAATGGAGTATGGCAGCAAAGGCAAACACTATATCTACTCCCTGCGGATATTCAAAGGTTTCAAAATCGGCTATTATAAAATTTCCTCGGGGAACTTTTTTTCTGGCAATCTTAATCAGCTCAACCGATAAATCAATGCCAAGATAATCATCAGTTTTTTTAGTAATCTCTTTTGCATCTCTGCCGTCACCGCAACCAATGTCAATTACTTTAGGATTTGATTTATCAATGTAAGAAAAGGCCTTTTCAATATCTTCAATTCTTGCTCCGTAATTCTCAAACTTTTGAGAATGAATCTTTGCTGTCTTATTATAAGTATCAATCGTCTGGTATTTATCGCTCTTGCCAGTCATAAAACGATTATATCAGGAAGATTTAACCATAAGCAAAATCATTGTGACTCAAAGAAGTTGATAAACTACGCGCTTATTCTCTAAAATAGGTTCTAACAAAGTTCACCAGCCCCTGCTACATGAAAAATAATTCATTAATTATCTGGTTTTTGAATGAGGTTTTGGTATATTTGTTAACCTTTTATCCGTTTTATACGATCTCCAGTTATCTGATCAAACACCCGTAGCCCCCCCTGGTAAGGAATAACTACCTCGGGTCTACCCGTATCAGCCAGAGGTTTAAAGTCACGGCAATAAAAATCTCTAACTATACAAACAAACCTTTCTACATCGGATCTTGTTATAATTCCGTAGTCTTCTTCAGCCATATCAATTCTGTGCTCCAAAATGCGAGCGAATATTTCTCCAGCATCATGCCAATACTCTAGCCGCTTTGCAGGTAATAAGGAAGCTCTTAGACCAAAAAAAATCGCTTCACAATACCCCCGCGTGATTGCCAAATTATCTTCTTCTCTACCAATTACAAAATGCTTCCCAATCGCTCTGTTTATTCCCCCATCCTTCGCATATTTCTCGTTAGCAGGATCATAAAGTACTGCCTCATCGAAGGAAAAACCAAATAAATCTGTCATCTTTAACCCGGTGACTTCGTTAATGACTACCCAAGAAGCAATCGTATCCCAAAGCTTCGTCGCTTCTCTTGCGTCACAATGAGTCCGAAACTCCCCGGTAGCTACGGCAACTGAACAGGCTGCAGTGGCATCTGTGCTTCTCTGTTGCTTCTGCCCAAGAACCTCAGAGACAACTCGCGCTAATAATTTCTGTTGCTCTTCCTGCCAAGGAAACTTTGTATAGGCACCAAATGTGGGTACTTCGTCAAGTGGCGAAGGTTCAGGTAATGTTATTCTTTCAATTTCTCTTGCTCTTAAAAGCCTGGCTCCTAAGCCCCTAACCCCAACACATCTCTGAGTCCCTCGTTCATTTCCATTTCTGCCAGCCAAATAGTCGGCTACCACACCAATCTCGAGATCTCTCATCTTTAACTTGCCACCATACTTAGCACAAGCCAATACTGTCCCCGATTTTTTACCTTGCGTCTCATTAACGCTTCCATCAAGAGGGTCGATAACAAACACCCAGTCTGCTTCTCCTTCAGGGCAATTACTAGTACCGGAACTTGTTATTTTTTTACCTGTGCTGTCTGCCCTAAGATCCTCTATTTCCCATTCTCCGTCCGTTTTAGTCAACTTAGCCTCAATTTCCCCCCGCATAACAAATTTCATACCGGTACTGTCTAAGACTTCAACGACTCTCCGATAAATCTCAATATCTCTTTTAGTGGTAACATCACCTACAGTAAGCGCATCCCCATGTTCATCAACTCTCTCTGGCTGCAACTTTAGAGCACAGGCCCTTGCATAATCAATCGCTCCCGTCATTATTGTCGCTACTCGAGCTAAAAGCGGGTTCTCCCCATATTCTCTTTCTACTAACTCCATTCTCGCATTAATAGAATTAATGATTATTTCTCCTTCTGCTTGCTCAAATCGCCCCGATTGCTGCAAAAGAGAAACAAAATCAGGTCGGGAAGGTATTTGCGAGACGTCTCTTCTTGTCTCAGTTTCAGTCATTATCGCCTATAATACTAAAAATATTGTCAAACCGCAACGTAAATTACGTCAGGAGAAGACTAAGTCGGATTCTATAACAATTTTTTTTCTAAAAAAATAGATTCCTGACAAAGTTCACCAGCCCCTGCCATTTATTTGACCTTGATAAACCACATTAAAGAAGAATCTTATTGCTTTAGCCATTTGTTTGTATTTTATCTAAAGGCCATAATATACACCTGTCAATTTTGATAAGATATAAATAATCATGATAGAAACACATCCTTTTGAATTTTTTGCTCCTCCAAATGCAAAATTCTTATTGCTAGGCAGTTTTACTGCAAAAAGGAAAGCTAACGACTCTGCCTACGACTGGTTTTATAGTTCTAAAAGAAACCAATTTTGGCCTATTTTGGAAAGGGTTTACAAACTTAGATTAAACAGTAAAAAGGTGAAACAAAAATTGTTTACTAACTTATCTATGGCAATTACAGATATTATCTATCAGTGCGAAAGGAAGAATAATAATAGTAATGAGTAAGGAAGAAAAATAGAAAGATATTCTCAAATTTTTCCTAAATTGGATAGACGGGTTGGGAATTGAGGAATTCTTGGATCTTCTCTCTATCAAACAAGCTTATTTTCAAACATAATGGTTTACCGATGTGCACGTCAGGTGCGGGAAATTAATATTAGCCTAGTTCCAGAGAGTCTTTGGTGACCGTTTCTACTCTGGTCAGATTTTTTTCAGTCAAAACGCCCTTTCTTTTTAAAAGACCAAGGGTGTCATCAATATAATAAGAAAGCGTGTCTAAATTCTTAAACAGAACTTCCTTATTAAAGTCATCAACGTGGATTTCAAAGCCAATGTTAATAAAGATTTCGTCTTTAATATCCCTGGTAAACCATTTAACCAGTGGGATTTGCGAATTAAATTTCAAAAACCTCATAATAACTTCAGTTTGACTAACGGGATATTTAAATAGTTTATGGGTAGATACGTAAAGCCACTGGCCGACTTCCTTGAAAAGAATCAATACCTTCAGAGTCTTGTCGAAATCGGGATTAACATAGGTGAGGACAAATTTTCCCGCTGACCGGGGACTTTTAAAATCTTTACAAGTCCAGCCATATTCCTCTAAAAACTTTCCGATTTGATCAATCATGGTTTAAGTATATCAAATTTCAAATAACAAGATTTCTTCGGCCATGTTTATATTAAATAAACCGAAGCGTTCAAACCATCGGCCCTGAGGCCACTCAAACTCGAGGAACTCGAAGAGATAAATTGACCAGCCTAAACAAAATAATAAAAACAAATAACCCCTTGGCATAAGTAACCTGTTAAAAACGAGTTATCTTATGTCAACCCCGGAATGCTGACAAGAGTTTAAGGTCCGATAGCCGGTATAAACCAAGGAGCACCGAGGCGCCGGGCAGATGGCCGCCGAATAAAATTGCCGGATTCTTGGCCTCTTTAAGTCAAAAATCTTATCTAAAGTAGTTTTTCTTAAATTTCCAAAAGTATATTCGCCGCTGACACATTCAGTCACTCGCCCGTCCGTCTGGACGGCAAAACCGGATCTTGGCTTGAAACAGGGCCCTTCCTGCCCATAAATTCTTGACCCGGGCCATAAAATTGTCGGGACTCCGAATTCTTCCAAGTCAACTTCGGCCAGCTTTTCGAATAAACCGTTTAATTGTCCTTGCGACGGGCAGTGCTTTTGGTTATCAACCGGATCTTGAGAAAGAATACAGGATTCAAAATAGGGAATCAGCTTTTTTCTCCGGCACCACCGTAAAACATCGGCCACCTGATCGATATTTTGTTTGATAATATAGCAATCGATCGCTATTTGGGATACCGGCAAGCCTTTTGCCTCCCGCTCCCTTTTCACTTTAAGAAGTATTTCTAATCCCCTTCCCATCATTTTACTGCCGCCAGGAGTTCCTAGAAGCTGGTCCTGCCGGTGGTTATCAACCGCCAGTCTTTTCAAAATCAAGCTTGCTTGATGCTGGAAAATAAAATGGGCAAACTCATTATTAATCAGAGTTCCGTTAGTAAAAACAACCGAGTAGAGACCTTGGCTGCTAATATGGCGAAGGATCCTTCGAAAATCCGCATCCATGGTCGTTTCCCCTTCGCCGGCAAAAACGATCACCTTAGCCCCTCTTCCCTTGGCAAAACCAACTATCTTTTTCACTTCCTCAAATGTCAATTTGCCGACTTTCTTTCTCCGGTCGACTTTGTTTCTGCCTTTAAAACAACCCTCGCAGGCAAAGTTACATCTTCCTTCTAAGTCAATAAAAGCATGGTTAAATTTAAGCTTTCCTTTCAGCTTGCCTGCAGAAACTTGCATATTGTGTTTGATAATCTCGGTTATTCGTCTTTGGTCGGTGTACAGAGACAAACCGGTTTCCGTTTCCATTTATTTCGCTAACTTGATTTAATTATTTTAGCAATTTTTACAGTATAGCATGACAAGACTAGTATATTTTCATTAGATTGAGTTAGGGAAAACTTTTTCTATATCAGTCATAAATTTTTAAAATATCTGACTGTAACAAATTATAACACTCCATAGAATGGTATACTACTTACTAAGGCAAAATATGGATAATTCTGTTGAAAAAACAACGATTAACCTCTGGGGAATTCGACAAATTAGGCCGATTTCTCCATATGAAATAGAGCGGTCGCAGGCGGCTCAGCTTGAAACACTTTTAAAAGGAAAGGCCGGAGGCATGAATGTAAGAAATACAGCAGAAGTTTTACTTGGCCTTGATCAAGGACTATATGAACTTCCTGGCTATCACGGTAGAACCGCCAGAGAAATTATTAGTAATCTTTCACCGGGTAGTAAAATGCTTGATGTTGCTTGTGGCCAAGGAAATTTCGGTGCTGATATTATGGGAAAAGGCAGATCAGAGGCGATTAATCCCGATGTCGTCGTCTGGGGATTCGACAAACTTTATTTTCCCGGACAAGATCGATTAACCCATATGGTTTATGGTGATGTTATGAGGCTTAACCCAGCTATGTTTGGTGATAGTTTTGATGGTTTTAAACTGGTTACTAGTTGCGCCCTACTTAAGCATTTACCTGATCCCTGGCTGGCAATTCGGCGAATGACTTCCGTTTTAAAACCAAACGGGATACTTCTTGTTACAGGCGCCACTCGGGTTGTTTCCGATGAATTCGGATTTGTCGATGAAGTCTCAGTCGAAGATGAGCGAGGTTATTTAGAAACTACTGATACCGGTAACATAAGCTATTCTGGGGATCGGGGTAATGTCTTTGATACCTCGGGACGAATTGTTCCCCCAGGCGAGGTAGTTGAGATTCTGAATGTTTTCCAGCAAGGAAATTTTAGACTAAAATACGACTTTGTTCGGGCGAAAGATGTTATCGGTGTCCCTGGCCGCGGTGGACAAATTTCCGGACAACGTCTATCTGCTTCTGATAATTTAAGACTCTCGCCTCTCTTCTATTGCCAGGCAAAGGGAAGCGTGGCTTACCTGATTGCTCGGACACCAGAAGAAACGACAACTTTGGGAAAAAACTTTATAAATGTCGAAGAGAGTGTTCGCCGCTAGCCCGTTCAGTTTCTTACCGTGCCGCCTATGCCTCTGTCTCTCCCGTTTTGCCTTCCAAAACCATGCTTCTTAGAAAAAAAATTCTTACGCTTGGCGCAATTTCACTTTCGGAAAAAACTCCCGATGAATTTTTCCCCAGGCATTATCTTTGGCAACTTTATTATTACTTATCCGCTCGCTAGCTTTAATAATGGTCATTGGACCCTCAAATTCAACCACGAAGCCGTTTTTTATCAGGACATCTTTTATTTCAGTGGTAATCCCTTGATTTTCGGCACATAAGACCAATCTTATTTCGCCACCAGGCTTCATAACTCTAATTAATTCGCAAAGAGATCTAGGCACCTCTTCAATACCTAGAGACTGGGGAGCGCTATGCGAGGCAAAAACGAAATCGAATTTATTATCATCATAAGGAATTGCCTGACAGATTGCTTCTCTTTTCTCGTGAGCTGTATGCGAGGCATGTGGTAGACGACCACCCTTCCCAAATTCAGGATCAATAGCGTAAACTCTAGCTCCAGGAAAAGCTCTATCTGGCGGCTCGAACTTCAACCCACTGCCAACATCCAAAATCTTTTTTCCTTCCCAACACTCACGTGGCTTGCCTTGGAGAGCAAAGATCCGAAGATAGTCCGACCATTCAGTGTGAGTAATTGGCTTTCCTCTTGCTTGCTGAATTTCTCGATCCCGAACTTTAACAGAATAAGCTAATTCTTCTAACATTTATAAATCTCCCTATGTTCGTGAGACAAAGAAAACCACCCTAAGGTTGGTAAAATAATCGCTACCAGTTGTTCTTTATGAGGCTAATTATAGCATAAGAAAAGGATGAAATTTTGGAGGGAAATTATAAAGACAACTCCCGGGAGAAGCTTTCAATACTTTGGTAATTTTGAATAATTACTACGCCTATATAGAATGGCTTCTCCATATCGTGATTACAGAACTTTTATGGGTAGAAAACTACCTTGATTGTGATACTTGAGCACAGAAGTAAATTCCACTTAATGATTTTCCTGAAGTAATTTCAGTTCAGCCTTTTTCTAACTTTAGCATTTTTTTCAATATCAAACGGCTTAATTTTTCTTCATGTTTTTTGATCTCTTTGCCAGTAAGTTCACTGTGCGGCTTGCCGAAATCAGCCGGACCCTGAAGACTACTGATTGGCCAACCGGGCAGCCTGACTTTTGACGGTGGAGAAAAGAAAATTATCGGACTATCCAAGGCAAACGAGATGATTTTATCTTGAGAAAAAGCTAAGGCATAAGCAATATGCCAGTGACCGGTCCTCTTCTCTTTCGGAACATTACTGACCAGTTTTTCCCAATAAATCAGTAACTTTCTATCATCAACCTCGTCTTTCCCTTCAATCCGCCTGACGTGAACGCCCGGTTGCTTCTCGAGAGGCAGAAAATCAACATATAAAGACTCATCTTCGGCAAAAACAGGCAATTCAGTCTTTAAACGATAGAATCTAGCTTTAATGATAGCATTTTCTTCAGCTGTTTCCCCTGATTCATCCGGTTTATCCTGAATTCTTAAATCACTAAGACTTAAAATCTCACTTGAGAAATTGGCAAAAACCCGACGGAATCTATTAATCTTGGCTGGATTATGAGTCGCTAATAAAATTTTATCGATTGTTACCATGACTTAACTCTAACAAAACAAGTTTGCTAATTCAATTTAAATAAATCGGCCTATTCATCAAGCCTAATTAGAGCAGGAAAAAATCTCTTATCTCTTCGAGAAGATATCTAGAAACTGGCAGAAATCGAAAATTAAAAGGCTCCTCTGGCTCTATTCAGAAGTTCGGTTCCGGAAGGTTCTCTGACAATCGGCACCCGTAAAAGCTCCTGATTTTGGAATTCCCGGCTTGACCCGTCTTGTGTTGGTACTAACACTTTTCCACTAACTGCAAGCTCTCCTTGACCGCTGGCATGAGTGACAGCCAAACCTTTTATTACTTCAAAATATTCTTCTATCTGACCGGCCTGAAAGTAGTCAAACTATTCGTTCTGTAACCGCCAGGCTCTTTTTCGTCAGCAGTCTGAGCGATAACATTCAAGTCACTCTTATTTCCTAAACCAAATGGCTGACCTTGATCAGCTTTTAATCTTTGCTGGATCACTAAAACCGCATAAGCCGCGACCTGTTCCGGCCGGCCGCCTTTTTCCGGATCAAAACCGGCTAAAATTTGCTGATAGAAATTTGATTCTTGCTCTGGCATATTCTAATAAATGATATAAGAGTCTTTCGGCAAAAAATAAGATCAGAGAAAATAATCAGGATGAGTTATCAGATGTAATACAGTCGGTTTCCTTTTCCCAAACCTTTTCAAATTCTTTGGTTTGCGGATTGAACTGATATCTGCTTTCAACCCGAGTCTGGTTACCATGGTCACCGCAGTCAAACAAATAATCAAATTCACCTTTTTGATTAGGTTTAAGTCTAGGCAACCAACCTGAATATAATACTAATTTCTTATCTACCGGGTCATAGCCGGCTACCAAGCCGTCCCAGAAACCGCAACCTCCGGCAGTCGTAGTCAAGAGAAACTCATACTCTTGGTTATCACCGGTATAGTCCTGAAGTTTTAGCAGTTTAACCGTTTCCAACTGGTCTTTATCTTTATTGTCATACTGACCGACCGGGTATAAATTTTCTTTGGTATTTTCGTAGGCTAACTCCAGACCAGACGGTTGCGACTCCACGTAGGCGGCGGGAACCGCTATATCATCAATCAGTTGTTGACTATTTACTAAAGCCAAATGATACTGGCCTCGAATCGCTTTACCCAAGATGGCTCCCGGACAAGACTCAAAACTCCAAGGCGAAAATTGGTAGTCTTTTTCAATGTATAGTACTAACATTAGTTCATGACCGACATTGGGAACCCTCTGATAATCGCGCAAAAAGACTCCTTCGGGAAGCAAAGCAGAAATTGATTCTTCTTCAGACAGTCGCGGCTCCTTCTGCTTACTGTTCTTTAAATAAATGATTGTTAAAATTAAAGCAACCAAGAATAAACTGATCAGGATTATTTGGTGATGTTTTTTGTTTATCTTCGGCATTTTTTATGATGATTTTATTATAACAAAATTCTACCAGTCTAGATATTTTAAATTATCGGTTGAAATATTTTTTAGTTTAAACTAATTTCTCGTAACCTTCCTTTATTCGGATAATATGATAATTTATAAAAAAGTAAGATATTGATCTCATCTTTCTAACTAACTGCTCGTTATAAAAAATATATCCATTTATTACTCGGGTAGAAAATTATATCTGATATGCTGTAAATGTAGTAGTAATTAAACTAGGTACACTACTGTTTTAAGGTTGTCTTTTCCCTATCATCATCTTACCATTAGAATTGAAAAGAATTACCTTTTTTAAAATCCTTATGCGTGACACTGAAATTGAAATCCAAGTTAAAATCGAAAATAGCCAAGACTTACTTAATTTTTTAGAGAAAAAGGCCAGATTTATATCTAAAAAACACCAGATAGACGAATACTTTACGCCAAGTCATCGTAATTTCATTGGCATTCGTCCGGCTAAAGAATGGCTCCGGTTAAGAAATTCCGACGGAAAATTCTCTATCACTTACAAAAACTGGCATCATGACAAAGACGGGAAAAGCCACTATTGCGACGAATACGAGACCGAAATCGCTAAAATCGACCAACTGAAAAAGATCTTCACCGCTTTGGACTTTAAGCTGTTGGTCATAGTTGAAAAGACCAGAAAAACCTGGGTTTATCATCATTACGAAATTTCCCTTGATTCCGTAAGAAAACTTGGCGATTATGTGGAAATCGAATACCAAGGTCATGACAAAAAAGTTAAGCCTGAAGAAATCACCGGAAAAATGATCAGTTTCCTGAAAAAACTTAAGTGCGGGAAAATCGAAAGAAATTACCTGGGCTATCCTTTTCAACTGCTTTTTCCTAATGAAGTTAAGCACGAAGAACAATAGAAACCGAAAGCCAAAGAATTACGAAGATGATTAAAGAATCTGGCAAAAGATTGCCCCACTATATAAAAATAACCGGAAATTTGCTGCTTACTGTAATATTGACGCTATCCCTGTTATTTCAGAATAGAATCTTGGTTTCTCCTGTAAACGCGGAAGCAGGAAATACTGTAATTACCAAGTGGAAAGGCAATAAAGAGGGGGCTTTGAGTATCCAATTTGCCGATGGCTGGATTTCTCAGGCGGACATTGCCATTCCTGCCCTGAATCAAAGAGGCCTTATTGGCAGTTTTTTTATCGCCCCCGGTTTAGCTAGTGGCTATTACTACAATGCGAGAAAGGAAATTTGGGAAAATCAGGTTTACCAAAACGGTCACGAGTTTGATAACCATACTTGGTCTCACTCAGGAGCTCAAAGTTATGAAGAAGCAGACCAAGAAATTAGCCGGTTGGCAGAGTATATCTGGAGTCTCAAACCTAACGACTTAAGTAAATTTCACGCTTTTGTAAGACCAGGTGGTGTTCCTTGGGAAATTACGGCTTCTCAAGAACAGACAATTCTTAACAAATATCATGTTTTCCGGTTACCATGGGAAGGACACCATTCATTTGCCGATGAATACGAATGGTCGTCAACGGTTGATAAAATGTTTGCCTTCGTTCAGCAAGCGATAGATGAGAAAATTTGGGTTAAGGTAGCCTTTCATGGCATCGATGAACATGGTTTAAGCGTCAATAAAAGTAACTTTCTGGGATTTCTTGATAAAATAGCGGCAGCCGAAGATAGGGTTTGGAACGGTGGGTATACTCAAATCTATAAGTATATTCAAGAAAGAGATACGGCAACAATTTCTATACTGGAAGTAAATGAAAATCGGATTATTTTAAAACTTATCTCGGACCAAGACTCATCTCTCTACGACCAACCGCTTACTTTAATAACAGAGGTACCGATTCATTGGCAAACCTGTCTCGTCAATCAAGACAGAACCTATCCGGTTAAAAACGGACATGTTCAATATGAAGTCATACCCAATAAAGGAGATACTATCTTAACTGGCAACCCAAAAGACTGCCTTACCGGCAATGATAAAAAAATAAACGCGGATGATGTCTTGTTACTGCTGGGTAATTATCTTAAAACGATTATTCCACTTGATTTTCATGGCGACAATTTGATCAACACCATTGATTATGGTTATTTAATCCAAATTTGGGGTCAAACCTGTAATTGATCAAATTGGATTAACCGGCTTTTTTGGAGATTACACCGGTTTTTTGATCCAGAATTCGAAAGATTTTTTTAACTGCTTCCGGATGCCCCCATTCGATAAAACTTACGCCCTAGTTTGCCTCTGTCGCGTCAATAAATTTATGGAAAATCACAGCGGATGTGGTAATATACCAGCTTCCTCCCATTTACGCTCGAACACTTCCCGCATTACCAAAGCTGCCGGTGCGTAATCAAAACGAATACCAATATTCTCCGACCCTTTTTCTTTTGAAAAGGAAAGCAAGTAAACAATCCGTTTATCAAAAAGCATAATCCGTGCCTCAATTGAAGGCATAATCCTTACCTTAACGCCCATTTTTTTCCAGTTTGCAAACATCTCTTTACTCTTTTGACTTCTTGTTTGAACTAACATACGTACAGGCACCTTGCGGTCGACTGCCTGCTTTAAGGCCCTTATTGTTTCGGCTGGAAGCTCTGCGCCAGAGATAATTAAACACACCTCAGACTCTGCACTAACCAAATCAGCTGTTGTCTTTTGTATCGACTCATCACGACTTTGGATAAATGACAAATTCAGCATTACTCTATTTTGTTCACTAATATGAATTCCATTTTTGTCTCTTAGATCAAATACCCTTAAAAACCAATCTCGTTGAACGCAAAGAAAAAGACTCAGCGCTTTACTGGCAGGTCGAACTTGAAATTTCCTCGGATAAGATCTTGTCATGGCCATCAACCCATGATTTTGAAGTATTTTGGCTAATCTATACACAGCGTGCGGGTAAATATTCAGTTTACTGGCAATCGCCCTTGCCGTGAGTGGTTCTTGAACATGATATAAAAATCGATATACCCGAATGGCCAGAGGTGTAATAGTCGCTTTCATAAATCCAGAGTATTTTAACATTATTTTATCAAACTTTCAGCTAGCCTGAAAATATTGGCTAACTGTGAAAGAACGGTCATTACTAAAAGAAATCTCAATAAACATTGCCCTTGAAAAACTCTATTCCCTTTTTTCTGGTTGGGGCTTAAGATCTGAAGACTTCGTTCTCGTTGATGAGTTTGCTTACCTTCTCCAGGGATATGAGGTTGTAGCTACCGAAGTGGCAAACAAACATTTAGATGTCTATGTCAATCCCCAACAACTTTCCTGGAAGGATAAGGGAGAAAGGAGTATCATTCCTCCTAGAGATAGTCGTGAAATGGATGACTGGATCGATTTTATGCAAGAAACAGGATATAGCTTGGATATATTAAGAGCCAAAGGAGGAATATTACAAATACCATCTGTGGATTATCCGCTTCCATCCGGTAGCTCCATAAGACTTATGAAAGTCTATGAAATGACTGAGACGTTCGTTGAACAAACCTTGATGCACTATTCGCTTTCAGATGTCGGAGAAGAAAAGATAAAAGAATGGCTAGCCAAATTAAATCTAATCCAAAAAGCAGCTAAAAAGAAAAACGATGAAAAAACGGCTAAGCTTTGCGGAGATAAGCTAGTTTTGTGCCAGGAGAGATGGCGAGCTGTTCTCTAAATCAGATTTCAACTACTCCAATAATTTCAGAGCACTTACTCCAATTATGTGCTTATAAGAAATTTATTTATTTACCGTCGCGCAGATAGAAAACCATATCGGATGTGGTAGAATTTATTAGCTTAACCAGTCGTTTTCGAGACGGAACCGGTTTTTTGATCCAGAATTCGAAAGATTTTTTTAACTGCTTCCGGATGCCCCCATTCGATAAAACTTACGCCCTGATTTGCCTCTGTCGCGTCAATAAATTTAACAATCGGGACATTATCCCGAGTCAGCTTTTGTTTTTCGAGTTTAGCGATTGCCGGTTTTGAAAACCACCGGGAATTTTTAATTTCGTGATCCCAATGCTGGGTGAGCTTCCTGAAACCTTCGCCATAAAAAATGAAGTTTATAATATAGATCGTTCCTTCCAGAGTCCCCGTAGCAACTACTCCCAGTCTTTGGATATTAGTTTCACCGCCGGTTTCCTCAAGAAGTTCTCTTTTGGCTGCATCTAGGATCTTTTCCCCTTTATCTACCTATCCATGAGGCGTCGTCCACTTCCCTTTAGAATGAGTATTGATCCCGGCAACAATTTTATCGGTTGCCTCCTGAACTAAAAGATAATTATTATCCTTTTTGACTAGACAACTGGCAAGAATCACCGGCCTGATCATAATTTGATTATCTGAAATTTATTGATAAATTTTTTAATATTAAAATAGAAATCTTCAGCCACTTTTCTTCAAAGACTGGAATTCCGGCTTGGTTAAAAAAGGATTCGGCGGCTTAGTATCTCTTTTATAAGCTTCTTCCAATTCACCCGCCAGTGGCTTTAGGAAATCGAGACTATCATTTAAATTATCTCTCAGCCGTTTGATCGTATTACTCCACAGATAATCAAACCATCCGTATTTCATGCCCTGATAACGCCACTCGAGAATCTCTATTAATAAAGCCGTAACATCGGCCACTCCCAACAGTTTTTTCTCAACCTCAGTCAGATTCTGGCTGTCTAAATCCAGATCAACTTCGCTTTCCAGATAATCCTCAATCGCTTGTCTGGCCTTACTTTCCCCTTGTTTGATTAGACCTAAGAAATTTTCCGAATCTTTATCCGAATTGCTAAAGTAACTCCGGTAACTTGGGCTGCGAACCGGAATATCAAGCAAAATACAGTCTGTCCAGTCCCCGGTCAAGGCTGCCTCAAGTAGCTTTCCGATATCTATCTCTAGGTTGTGTTTTTGGGCAACTTTTCCCAAAAGCAAGGCAATATTGGCAACTTTATAACAATGATCGGCAACCGAATCAGTATGAGTAGGACTTATTCCGGCACAAAGAATCCCGCCTGTTCGAGGGATCCGTGCCAGATTATCCAAAACCTGAATCAAAGTAAGAACTTTTCTCATTGAGACTCATTATACAACAAACTAATAACAGAAAAAATTTGTTACCTTTCTGTTTTTTTGGTTTAATTACACTGGTGAAGAAAAAATCAAAATCCAGAAATAGCCGATTAGTATTTTTCTTTTTATTAATATCGTTTGCTTGCGGCTATCTTCTATTTCGAAATCTTTATCATCAACAAGCAAGCATAATTAAAACAAGGGCGGTTGAAATCAGCCAGTTGCAAGAACAGATAGAGATCCTCAGAGAGGAAAAATGGGTTCTTCTGCATCCGACACCGGTACCGGAACCACTGAAATATGTTAAAAAAGAAACTCAATTTTATGATCTTAACTGTCTTAATCTGGAAAATAATCCAGCTGAGGAAATTTCTGATTTTAACTGGAGAGAAACGGTGCAAAATCAGCTCGAAAAAAATGAGCTGCCTGTTTTCTTCTGTTATAATCCATCGCTTAAAAAAGCTGCCCTGCTTACCCGGACAGAAACATCTCCTGGAGGAGCATTATTTAAAATATATTCAGTTGATACCCTCTCCGGTGAATTTCAAGCTTTAAAAGAAATTAACGGTCATTATCTTGGTAATTGGTGCCGGCAGATAACTGCCTGGACAAAAACGAACGATATTTATTATGAATGTGGAGGGGGTGACGGACCTTGGGAAAATTTAATAACTTATCAACTTAATCTTGACACCAAGGAAGAAGGAATAATCGAAAGCTGTTTTATGTTTGAAGAAAACGAAGATTGCTATCATTACTGCGATTCAAACAGCGATTGCCAAAACGATGATTACTGTGATCAAGAAACAAGTAGCTGCCTTGACTGCCCGTGTTATTAATATTTTTTAAGTATTTACCTTATTATCTTATTAAAATTTATACAGCCGGAAACAAAATCCTAGCGTACTTAATCGTACCTTTCAGGGAAAATAAGCTCTATGCGTTATAACTACTACCTGTAAATTTTTTGACATCTCTATCTAAATAAATTATTATTCTTATCAAGAAGTCTGCCCAGAAAAAATATGTCCAGTCCGCTTACCAGTTGGTCAACGATTACCAAAGAGCACCAGTATTCCCGCAAGAATGGTGCGGCCCATAAGATGAGCGTAAAAGCGGAATACTTGTCATTACCCTGGGGCGATACCTTTTTGGGAATTAGTTCGGTCAGTTTCAATCCGGAAAAAGACGCTGTTCCAAATCCCTTTCGGAAAAAGGATTATCTTACCAGCCGCCTGCCAATGATTCCGGCTTTCTTTTTGCCTTTGGTGTTTGTCCTTTTTCTGGTATCGGCTGCCTTAAATTTTGCGGCCAAAAATTATTATTTTGCTGTGGCTTTTCTTGTCTGGGCAGTGGCGATCCAGTTTCTAAATATCCAGATTGTTTCAAAGGCGGAAAAGTATTTTTTGGAGACAATACCCAAAAAAGACCAGTGGCAAGAAATTCGTCAGGACAAATCATTTTAATTTGATTTTCTCTTTCAAGTACTTAAACATCTCTTTCCCGATTTCTTTATCTTGGAGCATGAAGTCAACTACGGTTTTATGGTAATTAAGTTTGTTGCCGGCGTCGTACAGATGGCCATTTTTCAGCTCGACCGCTAAAACCCGTCTTTTTTGACATAAACGGGAAATCGCATCAACCAGCCAGATCTCGCCGCCTTTTCCGGGTTTAAGTTCCTCTAAGATAGGGAAAATATCGGGCGTCAGTATGTAAGATCCATAAGCGGCCAAATTGGAAGGCGCTTTCTCCGGTCCCGGTTTTTCCACCAAACCTTTAACTTCATAAATTTCTTTTTTAAACGGCATAATTTTACAAACGCCTCGCTTTTTTAATTCATTATCGCCAACCCTGATTCCGGCAATCACCGGCGACTGGTATTTATCGAAAGCCTGTAGACATTGCTTTAACCTGGGCGGTTGGGCGTAAAGAAACTGGTCACCCCAGAGAACGGCAAACGGCTCGTTGCCGACGACTCTTTTAGCGCACAAAACCGGGGTCGCATTACCATAAGACCCTTTCTGCCTGATAAAAACAAAGTGAGCCATATCGGCCACTTTTCTGATTTGCTCAAGTTCCTTGGTTTTACCCTGTCTTTCCAGGTGCCACTCAAGCTCGGGTAAATGGTCAAAATAATCCTCGATTGCCCGCTTGTGCCAGGAGGTAACGATAATAATTTCTTCAATTCCTGAGCCAACACACTCTTCAACCACATACTGAATCACCGGTTTATCGACAATCGGCAGCATTTCCTTGGGCATGGCCTTAGTCCAAGGCAGAAATCTGGTTCCTAAACCGGCGGCTGGAATAACGGCTTTTTTAACTTTTATCATTCTTATCAAGAATACCGAACCGGAAAACCTTAATCAAGTAAGAATAATTCTGAGACTGTTGAATAACTGCTTGTCGTATCTATTCAGACTTCAGGAAGAAAATAAGCGAAATTACTCCTGCGAGGTGTCCGAATGGACTCCTCGGAGGTGTAATGAGCGAAACTAATTTAAAATATTTCTTTCTAGAGAGTGAACAATTAGGGTGTGTCAGAAAATTTCAACCATAGATTATTTTAGTGTATAATCTCAACTAGATTTAATTATTAATAAAAAAATCTTTATGATTCCTAAAGACCTGCCTCTAATTATTATCCAGAAACTGGTCAAAATTATTTTGCTCTTGGTCGCCGGTTATTCCCTGCAGAAAGTAACTAATCTGCTAGTGAAAAGACTGAAATTCGCTCCCGAGAAAATCGGCAAAACTTCTCTGGTCAAAAACAGAGAACGAATTAAAACCATTACCGGTTTAATTAAAAATACGACCATAATTGCGATTAATTTTATCGTCCTTTTAATGATCCTGACGGAACTCGGAATCGATATCCGTCCTTTAATCGCCAGCGCCGGGATTTTGGGCTTGGCGATCGGCTTTGGCGCCAAAAGCCTGGTGGCCGACTGGATCGCCGGTTTTTTTTTGATCTTTGAAAACCAATTTAACGTCGGTGATAAAATCCAGATCGGCACCAGTAAAGGCAAAGTCACCAAATTAACCTTAAGAACCGTCACTTTAAAGGATGAAGAAAAAAATCTTCACATCATCCCTAATTCCTCGATCAAGTACGTCACCAAATATCCCCCGAAAGAAAATCGGCTATAATTACTAATACTGGCAAAAAATCTTCCTCAATATTGCCCTGAAAGTGTATAATATTCATATATGAGGCAGGCAAAACTTATCTTCCGTCTTCTGTCTTTTTTGGCTCTTTTTTTAATTACCGCCTCACCAGCCACAGCGGAGACAAAAACTCTTCAAGTAGAAAAAGATGCTTTTGCCAACGAAGCCTATCCGACCCGGGATTCCGGCAGTCAACAGTTTTTAACCATCAGCAACGAACCAATCAACCGCTTCGGTTATCTTGAATTTCAACCGGCGGATTTACCGGAACAGGTCCAATCAGTCAACCGAGTGCTTCTAAGATTTTATGTCTATGAGCAAAATTACAGCGAAGTGGCCAAAATTGATATCGGTCCGGTGAAAGATAATTGGGAAGAATCCGGCATTACCTGGGAAAACCGGCCTCAAGTCTACCAGGAAGACACCCGAAGTTTTGAAATCACTTTAAGTACCGGTTGGAAAGAAGTCGATATTACCGAAATTTTCAATCAGTGGTTAGAAAATAAAGTCAAACCGACCAGTATTTTTATCTATCCCAGCGGTTATTTGTATGGCTTATCAACCGGCGGTTTTGCTTTTTCCTTTAAATCACGGCAATCAGCCGCTAATCCGGCCGAACTGGTTCTTGACTATAATTTAACGGTTACTCCTTCACTTCCGGCAACAATTTATCCTGTTACCGTGGTAGAGATTGAGGCAACCATTACCCCCACACCGGAGGAACTTTCACCAACTCCTTCCCCAGAGCCATCTCCCATACCGGAACCAACACTAACTCCGGAAGAACCAAGACAAAAAATTACCCTTCTGCCCGGCCAGATAATCTTGGCCGGAACGATAGTAGTTCTTTTCACCGCCTCAGGGTTAATTTTTGCCCTTTGTGCCTTAAAACGAAAGAAGGAAAACTAAGCAAAGAATTTCTTAAATTTTATGTTGGTTGCCAGCCAACGTTCGGGGTCTCCGGTCGTTAACCACTCTCCAGCGGATATCGGCTGAGCGATTACCACGCCGGTTTTGGCAAGAATTTTCATCGTATCCGTAAAGAAAAGTTCTTTACGCGAACTTAATTCCTGATGTTCCAAAACCTTGACTGCTCGGGACGAAACTACAAATCTGCCAAACTGAACTAAGTTTGAGGGTGCTTCGTCTGCCGACAAGCCCTCTTCTACGGTTTCAATTTGATAAGAAACCGGGCTGTCTTTTTTAAACCTGACTGAACCGTAACGGTCAACATCAGCCCAAGGAACTCTCTGTGCCCCAAAGACCGCCGCAGCTTGATATTTTTCAAAAGTCTCAATCAGCTTGGAGATGAAACGACCGGTTTTTTTCTCGAGAATCAGATCGTCGCCATACAGATATACAAAGGGATCACTACCGATGAAATCCTTAGCTGCTAAAACCGGTGCACCGGTACCATAGGATAAACGCTCGGGTTGAGAAATGAAAACAAGCCGCCGGCTAATTTTCCGCAGTCCTTCAAGAAGATGATATTTACCGACCCGTTTGAGATATCGATCGAGATTACCATCAGCGGAAAAATATTTTTTGATTAAATTATTACCTGTCCGGTGAACAATCGCGACTTTTTTAATACCGGCATTAATAACCTCTTCGACCAGATGATGAATTACCGGCTCACCCATAACCGGTAAGAGTTCTTTAGGATAGGCTTTCGTTACCGGCAGGAAACGGGTCCCGTTACCGGCCGCCGCGATAACGGCTTTTTTGACCATATCTACGAAATAATAAATAGAAAAACCAAGCGCGTCAGCTTTTGCTCAAAAGCATTATAACATAAGCAAAAAGTTTGCTTTTATGGCCAGTTCTGCTACAATGCTTATCAATGAGTTTATTAATCCGCATTCAGGAAGATACTCGAAAAGCCTTGAAGAATCGTCAGGAACCTGATCTTTCGATTCTTCGGCTTCTTCAAGCAGATATTAAAAATAAAGAAATTGAAAAAGGCCGCCGGCAATTAACTGAGGAAGAAATTTTCAAGCTTATCAGTACTCAAATCAAAAAATTAAAGGAAAGCCTGGTTCTTTTTGAAAAAGGAAAAAGGCCGGACTTGGTGACCCAGACAGGCGCCGAAATTAAAGTCTTGAACAGCTACTTGCCGCGACAGCTTTCGGATGAGGAGCTGGAAAAGGAAGTCGGCAAAATCATAATCGAAAATCCGAAAGTTACCAACCCCGGCGCCTTAATCGGAATTTGCATTAAAAACCTGTCTGGCCGGGCGGATAACCAAAGAATTGCCGAATCGGTCAAGAAAATCCGTAAGCTCCAGTCTTCTCCCGCCTAAAAGTTAACCGCCTTTTTTTTATTTCTTTGAGTTATTTTGTGTGATAACATAGTTTTTGCACATGGCAAGGCGAAATAAACGAATTCAAGTATCGGTAATAGTCTGCGCTTATAACGAGCAGGAGCATCTCGGCCAGACACTGACAGACCTTATTAAATGTCCGACAGCGGAAGAAATTGTGGTGGTTAATGACGGGTCAACTGACAAAACCGAAACTTTATTAAAGAACTTCGGCAAAAAAATTAAACTGGTCAGTTACAGGAAAAACCGCGGCAAGGGTTATGCTCTTTGCCAAGGGATTAAGGCTGCCCAAGGCACAATAGTCGTTTTTTTGGATGCCCATCTGGAAAAACTCAGGGATAAACACTTGAAAAAACTGGTGCAGCCTATTCAGAAACAGGAGGCTAACTATGTTCTGGCCTATTTTAAAATGCAACTAGTTAAAAGTGATCTTTTTGCCGATCTGACCGGGCAACGGGCATATTTAAAAGCTCTAATTTTACCTTACTTAAAGCACCTCAAAAAAACCCGTCTCGGGGTTGAGACTTATCTGAATGAAATCTACAAACCGCGCTGGGGAAAGATTGTTTACCTGAATGATTTAGTCCATCTGGTTAAATACCGTAAAATGCCGACTAGCGAAGTGCTGCCGGCCTATCTTCAGGAAATTTTGGAGATTTCCAAAACGAAATTAGAAATGCAGATAAACCAGCACCGGCAATTGATGAAAATCCTTAATCCTAAAGAAATAAAATCAATCAAAGCGTTTCGGAAAAAAGTGGCCGAAATCAAGGATAAAGAAGTTTCTGATCTGATTAAAAATTCGATCATTCCCTACCTAAAAAGAATTACCGGCTAAATCACCAAGGTGTCTATCGGTGTTCACCCCGGGGTGCACGGGTATTGACACCCCGGTAAACACTTCTTAACGCAACCAAATTGAATACAAAAAAAGGCAAAACCAGAAGAATAATCTACACCTTGAGAGCTCGAAGATACTTTTTAAATTCAGGGCCAATGTCTTCCCTATCCAGCGCGTAGGTCACCATCGTCTGCAAATACCGAAGAGGATCACCGGTCGTCATCCAGTAACCTTTAATCGGCTGGGCAATGATTTTTTCACTTTTAGCCAGATCGTTTAATATATCAGCTATCCAAAGCTCGTTGCCTGTCCCATAACGGCCCTCGGCAACTCTCTTTTCCGCCTGCTTAATCACCTTATAGGAGAAGATAAAACGACCGAATTGAGCCATATCAGAGGGCGCCTTCCCCGGAGGCATTTTTTCTAAAATCTCCACAATTTGGTTAATCTTTGTCCCTTTTTTGTACCTGACAGTCGCATAACGATAAAGCTCCTCCGGCGGTGTTTTTTGCACGGCCAAAATAGCAGCCGGTTGTTGCTTGTAAAAAACTTTCATTAATTGCTTCGTGCAAGGAACTTTACTTTTAACCAAATCGTCTCCAAAATAATAGGCGAAAGGTTCATCTTTATCGATCAGGTTCTTAGCTACTAAGAGAGGAGTCGCATTGCCATAGGGATAGTCTTTGGTTTGACGCAAATAAACAAAATTAGCCATTTGAGGTATTTCCTTTAACTGCCGTAGCATCTCGGTTTTATGACTGTTTCTTAACTGTTCCTCAAGTTCAAAGGCCGAATCAAAATGGTCCTCCATGGCGTACTGGCCTTTCTGGGTGACCAAGATTATGTCTTTGATGCCAGAGGCAACCGCTTCCTCGACTACATATTGAACAATTGGCTTGTCAATAATCGGCATCATCTGCTTGGGAATCGATTTCGTCGCCGGCAAAAACCGCGTTCCGTATCCAGCAACCGCAATAATTGCTTTCCGGACAGGCTTAACTTTATCTGACTTCATATTTTAAGAATCTTTCTTCTCCGTCTTGGGATTTATACCGTAAAAAAGACAGGCAGAATAGCTGCCCTCATTGATCTATTCTAACATATATGGTAAAATTTTTTTCAAGTAGGAGAAAATGGCCATTAGGAAAGGGGGCCTCAAGCCCTTAGTTTTTTTAAAAGAAACCCAAAACGAGCTTAAGAAAGCCAGTTGGCCTTCAAGGGAAGAAACTCTCAGGCTGACAGTTATTGTAATTGTTATGTCTCTGGCAGTAGCTCTCTTTATCGGAATAGCCGATTTCAGCTTTACCAAATTAATTGAGCTAATCATTAAAAAATAAAATACATTAATACAACTCAAGGAGTCAACGTGATCAAAAAAAGCAAAGCGCAGAAAGCAAGAGCAAACACCAAAAGCAAGAAAAGAGCTAAGAAACTGCTGACGCCGGGCCACATCATCATTAATAAGGTCGAGAACAGTAAGGCAAAATGGTATGTTGCCCACACGTATTCCGGACACGAAGTCAAAGTTTCCGAGCAGTTACGGCAGAGAATCATTTCCATGGGTCTGACCGATAAAGTCCTGGAGATCCTTATCCCAACCCAGGAGAAAATCGAAATCAGACAAAGGGAAAAGAGAACAGTAAGAGAAAAAATCTTTCCTGGTTATCTTCTAGTGAAAATGATTTTAACGGATGAATCTTGGCTGGCCGTGCGGACCACCCAAGGGATTACCGGTTTTGTCGGCATTGGCACCGACCCAACCTCTTTGCCTGATAAAGAAGTTGAGGCGATCCTGAAATTTATTAAAACCGAGGCTCCCAAGTTTAAAGCCAAATTTACTGAAGGCGAGGCAGTCAAAATTATCGATGGGCCTTTTAATGAACTCCTGGGAACCGTAGATAATATTGATGAAGAAAAAGGAAAAGTAAAAGTATTAGTCTCTATTTTCGGCCGGGAAACACCGGTTGAACTTGACTTTTTACAAGTCAGCAAGTTGTAAATCGAAGATTGAAATTTTGTGTCAAAAACTGTAGGATAAGCTCTAGATTTTCAAAAGGACTCAGAAAAAATGGCAACCAAAAAAGTTAAGACGATGATTAAACTTAATCTTCCGGCAGCCGAAGCCACGCCGGCGCCTCCGGTCGGACCGGCGCTGGGACAACACGGTTTAAATATTATGGAATTTATCAAAGATTACAACGCCCGGACAACCGACCAAAAGGGAGAAATTATCCCGGTGGTAATTACGGTCTACGAGGACCGGACTTTTTCCTTTATCACCAAACTGCCACCGGTATCTGCAATGATTAAAAAGGAACTAAAAATAGAAAAAGGCTCATCGACCACCGGCCGGGATGAAGTTGGCACACTGACTCAAGCCCAGATCGGGAAAATCGCCCAGGCAAAATTACCGGATTTAAATACCAAGGATTTAGAACAAGCTAAAAGAACCGTCGCCGGAACGGCCAAGTCGATGGGGGTAAAAGTAAAATCTGACTGAAGGGTTAACGAAAGAAATATGGGCAAAAAACGAATTAAACTTATCAACAACGAAAAAGAATCGAAAAAAGGTCGCCCTGCCGGTACGGAGGAAAAAAGGGCGGTTAAAACCGGCAAGGAACGCGGCCGGATCACTGATATGGGCCAAATCGCCCTCGAGGAAGCCAAAAGAATTGCCGAAAAAGAGAAAGAAATCGAAAACGAGACTAAAGAACTGGCTGAAAGAGTCACCAAAGAAACTAAAAAGTTACCTACTAAAGCAAAAAAAAAGGGTCAGAGTTATCTTAATGCCCGTGCCAAAGTTGATCTTCATAAGCTCTACCTGCTTCAGGAAGCGGTTAAATTGGCCAAAGAAACCTCAATCAGCCGCTTTCCCGGAAGCATAGACCTGCACTTGGTTGCCAAAGAGATTGGTTTAAGCGGCCAAATAAGTTTTCCCCATCCAACCGGTAAGGAACAGAGAATTGCCATCGCTGACGACAAGCTCATTGAACAGATTAAAAAAGGCAAGCTTGACTTTGATGTTTTGATTGCACCGCCGTCAATGATGGCCAAGCTGGCGCCTCTGGCCAAAACTTTAGGCCCGAAAGGCTTGATGCCCAATCCGAAAAACGGCACCATATCCGAAAATCCGGAGACAGCGGCCAAAAAACTGGCCGGAAAAACTCAATACCGGACCGAGAAAAAAGCACCCTTAATTCATTTGACAATCGGCAGGACCGATCACTCTGAACAGAACCTGCTGGAAAATGCCAAAGCGGCTGTCAATACCATCGCTCCGGGAAACATCAAAAAAGCAGTTCTTTCCGCCACGATGGGCGTAGGAATTAAAATCGATCTGGGATCTCTATAATTTCAATTTTTAAAAGGGCCCCCGAACGTGCCTGACGAAGAAGCTACTACTAAACAAGAAACTCCTCAACCGCCACCACCGGTTACGGGCTTAACCGTCACCGACGGCAAATTTTTGTACCAGCCGACTGAAAGCGCTTCAGGACAACCCTTTTGGGAAAGGTTTGCCAAGGCATTTGTTGAACAAATGAATATCCGCAGCGGAGACGTCGAAAAAATGGCTCAAAGAATAAGGTTTCCCAAAAAAAATCCGATGGCCCATCCTTCAATTAAAACTCTAGTTATAGTCAGCTTTTCGACTGACGGCGTCCATGACCAGCTTAACGAACTTTTTCTACTTAAGGAAAGCCTTTCGTCAACAGGCCGGAAACTGCATACTGCTTTTCAAGCAGCGCTTGATTCGGCCGAACCTTATTGGGGAATCAATGACCGAGAATTTGCAAAAATAGTTAAACGGTCTAGAGAACAGCTTTCTCAACCCGAAAGGGACGCTTTAACGCAGCTGATGGCCAGAATCTTGCTGCATGCCCTAATGATCTTTCAACAAACCTAAAAGCGGTTGACAGCAACTGTTTGTTCTAGTCCAAATAGCGCTGGTTTAATTTATAATTGCAGAACGACTGAATATACTTGTTTTTAATTTAAAAGCCGCGGTATAATACTCTGGACAGAAAGGAGACTATGGACGAACAACAACCAACGTCTGATAATCAAACCCCAGCGACAAATACTGAAAGGAAAACTCCTTCTCAAATTATCTCAGAGAAAGCCAAACCTGGCTGGAAAGAGATGCAACTTAACAGACCACGGACGAGTCGCCACCCAAGCCTAGCTGATCAAGTGGCTCAAGATCAAAGGATGCTTGGAGAATTAATTGCTTCGGATGAACAAAAAATAAGAATACGAGAAGCTAAGGCTAAGGCTAAGGCTAAGGCTAAGGCTAAGGCTAAGGCTAAGGCATAAACCGGTTTCACTTAGAAAGAAACGGAAGTCTTGATTTTAAATTGAATATGCTATAAAATATAAAAACATCATAAGCCAAAGACAGCCGGTTCCGATTATTGATCGGAATAATTCGGTAAAACTATAACCGAGCCCGCCGAGGTAAAGATAATTTAGAATTTCACCTCGGCCAGACCGAGGTTTTTTTATACCGACAGGCAGGCAGAAAGGAACAAATATGGTTGTCCAAAGTAAAATTTTTACAGTTCAGAATCTGACTCAAAAAATCAAAGAGGCCAAGGCCATCTTTTTAACCGATTATCGCGGCTTAAATGTAGTAAAGATGACCGCTTTACGTCAGGCGATCAAAGAAGCCGGTGGCGAGCTGGAGGTCACCAAAAACCGGCTTTTAAAGCTGGCGTTCCAAGCAGTTAATAAAAATTTATTAAACGACGAAACCAGTTCTTTGCTGACCGGGCCGACTGCCATCCTCTGGGCTAATGAAGACGAACTTGCCCCTCTTAAAACCTTGACTCAATTCGCGAAGGAAAACGAGCTGCCAAAGATCAAAGCCGGTTTTTTGGCTGACGAATTATTATCTGCCGATAGAGTCAATCAGCTGGCTCAAATCCCCGCCCGAAACCAACTTGAGGCCAAATTGGTCGGACTGGTGGCTTCCCCGATCTACGGCTTGGTCAACAGCTTAAATTGGAACCGGCGGAAATTAGTACTAATTATTAACAATTTAGCCGATAAACAACAGGTATCGTAAATTATTAAAGGAGGTGAAATTTATGGTAGACGAACCAAAACAAGAAGAAAAAAAAGAAGTTAAAGTTTCGCCAAAGCTTGGCCAGATAATTGGAGAAATCGAAAAACTTTCCGTTTTAGAGCTCAATGACTTGGTTAAAGCCTTGGAAGACAAGTTTGGCGTCAGCGCCATGCCCACTGCCGTGGCCGCTCCCGCTACTACCGGAGAAGCTGCTAGTGAAAAAGCCGCTCCGGAACAGACAACCTTTAATGTCGTCCTGGCAAACGCCGGTGCTAACAAAATCCAGGTAATCAAAACTGTCAGAGAAATCAACCAGAATCTCGGTCTTAAAGAAGCCAAAGATTTAGTCGATGCCGCACCAAAAGAAATTTTGACCGGTGTTAATAAAAAAACCGCCGAGGAAGCCAAGAAAAAACTCGAAGGCGTCGGCGCTACCGTTGAACTGAAATAAACCTTCCTCTACCAAGGTGTCTATATGCGTTCACCCCCGGGGTGTACATAAGTAGACACCTTGGTTAATGGTCTTCAAGAAGTAAACGCTGGATACTTTTCAGTTCCCTGGCATAATCTTCCTGGTCTAAAACGAATTTTTCGTAGTCGGAAATTGACTGAAACTGTCCCAAAATCTCGTCAGGCGAACTAATTCCCTTTTTCAGACCGACATATTCGGGATAGGAAGAAAAATTGAATTCTTTTAAATCTTTAACTAAATAATCAATCAAAGGATTAAGGTGGATATAACGGGCTACATGTAGTAATTGCTCATTACCGATAATTCTGACCGCCTTAAAACTGCCCTGAAAAAGGTGCCCAATCCTTTTATATCGAATATTGAAATATCTAGTGTAGCTATTGGTAAGCCTACTTATAAAAGTTGATATCCCGTTTTGAATATTTTGTTTTAATAAAAAATGGAAATGATTAGGCATCAGACAATAGGCATAAATATCGACTGATTTCTGTGTTTTTTTAGGAATCGTTTGTTTTCCGACTTTTGGGCGCTTACGAAAGGAAAAACGAACTTCAGGATTAGCCATTTGGTAATACTCAGAGGTTTTAAAAAAACGAAGGTAATCTCTTTTATCAAGAAATGTTTCTCTTTTTTCTACGCCCCGGTTAAAGATATGATAGATTTGTCCTTCGGCAAGGATGACTTTTCGTCGGGCCATTCTGAGGATAAAATAACACCTCTGTACCAAGGTGTCAATAGCAGTGCACCCCCGGGGTGTCAGGCGGAGTTAGGTAATCAGGGATTGATTTTCTGAAAATCAAGTCCTATAATACATTCGTTTTTTATTATTGAATTTAAAATATGGCCGGACCAAGCATAGAAAGATTAACACCTTCTCCTTAACCGCCATTAGATCCAGAATCCGCTTTGTTGAAGACAATTCTAACTGAACGTGGTCATAGGGCCGAAGAAAGACAACCGGAAATTGTCCTCCTTAGCGATATTGAGGATATTGAGGCTTTACCGGTAGATAAAGACCATGTCAGCGAATTATACTAGCCGCCGAATCAGGCAACTTCTCCAGGATATCTACAAAAAGAATGGCCAACCGACCTTTTTTCCAGGCAATCGCTCAAAAATCAAGTCAGAATCCAACCGAGTGGGCAGGTAAACTGGCTAAAGAATTTGGCTTAGCCCCAGCCGGGATGGGTTATTTGACTGATGCTCTAATTATCGAAGGTTTACTGGCCGGAATCAAACCTGAAGAAACACAACGGCTTTTTGCTGTTAAGGCCGGCTTTATGGATCCGACGACTGACCCCGAATTCTCCTTTTCTCAAATTGTCGTCGGACAGTCTTGCCCGGAAGAGCAAATCGGCCAAAAAATCGGTCGGGCTTATCTCTTTGTTCGAAGGAAAATAGGCACGCAAGTTAACCTAAAACAGGAAATTACTGCCTGTTTTGCTCAAGATTTAGCCATGACCGAACTGTTAACTCTTGAAAGATTTTTGCTGGAAAAAACAGCTCAGGGCCTAAGCGGCCGGCAAATCGTTGGCTTAATTAGCAGATATCTTTCCGAAACCAGTTTAGTTCTCTCACAAGATGAAATTAATGATTTCTTTCCGACAGTTACTGAAGTTCTTCATTTCCTGTTGCGTTTCGGCCGCAGAATAAAGACTTAAGTTTTCATTAATCTTACCCTCTTGACAGTTACTGCCATATTTTGATACATTAAGACTAAGAAAGCACATTATTCAGACAGACAAGCGAAGAATTTATTAATTATTTTTGAAAAGGTCAATCATGACAGACGAACAAAAAAAGCCCAAGAAATCGCCCAGGCTTGATGACCTGCCTGATTTACTAACTGTTCGCGAAGTAGCCAATCTTCTGCGGGTTTCTCCCCTGACAATCAAGCGCTGGGGTAAAAGAGGCAAGTTGCCGGCAATCCGCATTAACAGCCGGGGCGACCGGCGCTATCGTAAAGAAGCGGTTCTCTGGCTCCTGGGAATGCAAAGTAAAACGGAATAAGTCTCTTTTATACAAATATACGGTAGAGACAGCAGAATTTATCGCTTGACAAAAGAGTCAAGTATTGCTTTACTTAAAGATAGAATGGTCAATAAGAAAACCAACTCGGAAATCAAGGCGATTCCAAGATCAGCCTCTGAGGACCAGAAAACCAATCTTACTTTGATTATCTTCTCAGTGCTGTTTCTAATTACTTTGGGCGTAATAATCTACCTCTTTCTGAATTTACGCAAAACGCCTTCCAAAATCCCTCCCTACCCTAAAAAACAAGGCTTGGAAACACAGGATTTGCCTAATGAAAACCCAAATCAAGATTCTCAAATTTCAGGATCAGTTCAGCTTACTAATTATAAAAGCGAAGCGTATGAATTTAGTGTTGATTATCCGGTTCAGTGGGGCAAAGTACTTTCCGAAAAAAACGACAATGGAACTACTTTTAAGTTAGGACCGGAGTCTAAATTTACCTTAACCGCCGGCTACTACCCGGCAAGCGAAGACGCTAATACTCCGTCTGCAAAAAAGATGACCGAAGAACTCGCCCAAAAAGGCTGTGATAAAAAAGAAGTCGATATCGGTTCTTACCGGCAAGGTTACCGGGTTGCCTGTGACAAGGCAGAAAATCCATCGGAACAAGGATTCATTCAAGACGGACCGAGCATTTATGCTTTTAGCTATGAATATGACCCGGTCAAAACCGCCTCTAGCGAAGCCGCCGATACTTTTGACTTAATCTTTAACTCCTTTAGGTTATTATAACAGCTGTAAGGTTCCTAATACTTTGGGTTTGACTTTCGCTGACTACCGCATTTTCTACTCCGACAGGTTCCTTCATTCGTGATTTATCAAATCATCATCTTTTAAAACCAATCTGCCTTTATTTACTCTCTTCAACTGAAACTGGCAATATTAAGATAACAAATAGAGGCAATATATTAAGTAGAGAGCTCAACAAGAATAATAAAAAAGTCTTTGTTTTCTTCTTACGGAGCCAGTTCCTGCCAACTCTGAGGACTGCGCCACATAAGAAGCGGAGCGTTTAAAACAAGATCAGGCCGGTAGCGGAAAACTTCGGCCGGTTCGGTATTATCGGCCAGGTTTCTCGACAGGATAAACTCGTCGGCGACCATGGCTCCGTTTACTTCCAATTGCTGGTTGCAGGGAGCATAAGAACATGAATCAATCCGGCTATCACTAAAATAAAGGCCTTCGAGATTGGTTACTTGACCTTCAACAAGAATATCACCTGACGTAAAAATACCTAGGAAGCTTTTATCGGCGCTAGTGGCTGTCATGTCACCAGTAATAGTTAACTGGCCGTCGACTAGAATAACCAGCTGTTGGCCACCAGTGACTTCCCCTCCGGTAATCGTTAAATCCTGACTCGCACCAGGATAAACGACGATTAAATCCTCGCCAACTTGGGCATTAATCAGATCATCAAGGGAGACTGATAGTTCATTAAGGTTATCCTCCGGTGAATCAAAACGACGATAAAAGTAATCAAAATTATAAAGAATAGCAAAACTGTCTTGGGCCAGCCAGCCGGTAGTGGAAACATCGCCGCTGCCAAAACTAGCCTCATCGCCGTGATAAGAAACTAAACCGGGATAGCCGGCAGAACCGTCAACGGAAAAATAAGGCTCGGCCGTAGCCCCGGGTATATTAGAGTCGACGCTTCCCTGCGAGTGGACATCGCCTCCCTGGGTTTGGAACCAAGAAGAAGAAAGACCGGGTTCGCAATGGTGCGAGTAAGGAGTCAAACCGGACCAGCGCTCAAAGCTGCAAAATCCGCGTGCCCCGATTTGACTAGAGTAAATTTCGTCGCTGTCGAGACCGCAGGTCGTGTAAGTAAGATAACTGTCAACCCGAGGAAAGGTTGCCGCCCCGTTCCAGTCGGTATCCAAGATTTCCCAAAGATTTTCGTCAAAAATTTTGACCCGATACTCATTTGCTCCTTCAACCGGCAACCAACCCCAGCGGATACAAACGCTGCCGCCCTGACACCAGGCATCAGGCGGATCTCTGGGGGGCGGCGGCTCCGCACAGAAAGGATCTTCATCTGTACAATTAGGTATCCTTGACGTATTTGTCCAAGAAGAAGGTAAACATTCACCGTCCGAGCGGACTCGGGCATAATAGACTCTTTCGTCTTCCAGACCAGGAGTAGTTACCTCCAGAAGTTCAACCTGCCAGCCGCTATCGAAGATGATTTCGTTAAAATCAGCATCCCGGGCCAACTGGAACTGGTACTGCATTGTTCCACCGAAAGGATCTTCTATCTCATCCCAAAGCCAGTTAATAGTTACCGAAGGACCGCCCAACGGCACTAAAGGCCAACCGGCAGACCAACTAGGATGAATTTCTCCGGCTCCGGAGCAGGAATCATCAGCACTGGCAGCGATTTGGCCATCAAAGGAATATATGATTGGATCCGGCGGCAAGGTATAAGTAACAATCAAGGTCGCGGCTTCCGAGGGCAAATTATCATAAGCATTCACTGCCCAAGCGCCGTTACTGCCCGTATTGTGAAGCAAAAGATTAAGGCTGTAACCGGCCTGCCAGTTATCACGATCGATTATCTCCTGAATTAGTGAAGCCAAATTGGGTGATTGATTCCAACCGACGGCCGGGGTTAACGACCAGTTGACTTGAGCAGTCGTCCCGAGACGATTACTTACCGGATCGGTTAGAAAATTCTCGGCATTATCAACATCTTCTGCCGAAACCAACAGGCTAACGTCACCATGGAAGTCACGGGTATATAAACGTAAGTTGGCTTGGTTAATTTGGGCTCCGGAAGGAATAGTGACATTGGTAAACCGAAAACCAGTTTCAGTCTCATCAGGACAGATGTAGTTACTACTAATAACCGGCGCCTCGCAAATCACCGGCGTCGGCGTTGGCACAGCCGTCGGCGGCGGCGGCGTTACACACCACCAAATGGAAACGCGTGAGTAATGGGAACCGGGAGAGCTGTCATCTCCGGCAAATGCCACCGTCACTTCCAAATCGCCATCTGCTTGCGTCCAATTTCCTGATAAAGTACCGGGTCCCGGCGAACAGACCAACGATTGGCCTTCCAGCTCTTCATCACCCAAATCCCGGCATTGGGAAATACCAAAAGGCGTTGTTACACGATGATCTTCATTATGTTGGTTCTGGTTATAAGAGCCGGACCATTGCCAGTAAGTTCGGATCTCCACTTCCTCGGTATCACCAACGGTTCCTGACGGCGGTGAAAAGCTATGAACCTGGGGATCATCACCCAGCATAATATGAGTATCCCACGTTTCACCTTGAGTCCACTGGCAAGTCTCAACCGGCGTAGCAGTGGCAGTCGGTTCGTTAATTAAAGTTATTAAAAGGGAATAACTATCGGAGGGATCCCAAGCGCCGTTATAGCCAAGAATCATCACTCGCCAATCACCGCTCATATCGGCCGTGAAGCTAATCGATTCATCGGCAGTACCGCTATTTTCCGATTGGTCAGCCAGACTACCATCGGGCCGGTAAAGATAAAGATCATAGTCAGCCGGAAGGCTGGTAAGGCTAACATTAATATCGGTGCCGATAACCGAAAAACGGTACCAGTCTTCATCGCCGATGGCACAAATATATTCGTTGTAACTGGCAGGAGCAGAGACAACGGCGGCAGCGTCAAAACTATCGCCGACATCACCGGCCGGGCAAGCAGGGTTAACGGTTGGCGTCGGTGTCGGGATCGGGGTAATTGGGGTAGTACAAGAACCATCCCAGATTTCTCCAACATTACAACAATAGTCGGTACCGTCGCGCTGGTAGCAGACTAAGCTGCCCCGGCAGTTACAGTCGCCATCGCAGTCTCCCTGATTCCGGTCAAGAATAATACAGCTGCCTCCGCTACAATCGGCATTAGGGCCGCAGTCGCAAGTCAGCGAGGACGAACAAGGCCAAGTATCGCAAGTCCAACGACAGAAGGGAGTGACCGGTGTCGGGGTAATTGTAGTGGTGGGAGTTGGTGAAAGCGAAACACACTGCCGATTAAGGCAAATCTGGCCACTTGCAGTGCAATCGACACAGATTACTCCATTCATTCCACAAGCAGTATTAGTGGTGCCAGCAAGACAAGTGGTTCCCTGCCAACATCCGGCACAGGATGGCGTAGTTACTTCAATCGCTAGACAAAAAGAATCCGATGAATTCCAAGCATTATTATAGCCGTAAATCCGAGCGCGCCAGTTACCAGTGGCATCGGCGGTAAAATCGATTGCTTCACTAAGACCTGCGCCTCTGGTTGAACTGGCAGCTACAGTTTGATTAGGCCGATAAAGATAAAGCTCGTAATCAGTAGATGCCGGCAGACTCGTTAGGTCAAGATTAATTAGCTGGCCGCTCGTAACCGTAAAACTATACCAATCTTCATCGCCCGGCGGGCAGATATATTCACAAGCATTATAAGGGGTGCTGACTGAGGTAGGACTGCCGAAAGAGTCGCCGGCATCCCCCCCGGGGCAGGGATAGTAACAACCGTCGCTGTAAGATTCACCGTAATAACAGCAACGATCGGTTGTTCCAGCCTCAACACAAACCAGACTACCGCTGCAATTGGCATCACAGTCGCAGTCTCCCTGATTACGATTTAAAGGGACGATACAGATTCCGGGAGAACTGTCGCAATTCCGGCCGCTGGAACACGGCCAGGTATCGCCGCACCAGCGACAGTAAGGAACTTGAGTTGGGGTTGCTGTCGGCGGCTTCGGGGTGTTTGTCGGTGGAATGGGAGTATTGGTTGGCGGCTTCGGGGTGTTTGTCGGTGGAATGGGAGTATTGGTTGGCGGCTTCGGGGTGTTTGTCGGAATCGGTGTCGGTGTTGGAACGGGACAACTGGCGCTTGAAACACACCGTTGCTCCGTTAAACAGCCTAGCGGGGGACTACAAGTCCTAGTCTGGCAAAGCAAATTGGCTGAACAATTGGCTCCCTGACACCAAGTATCGCAACCTTGATTACTCCAGGCAGTACAACTACAAACTGGCGTTGGTGTAGGTATAGGTGTTGGTGTCGGCAATAATACACCGTATAGAGTAAAACTTGCGTCTTGGAAAAAAGGCCCTCCACAAGCGGCACAATCCTCAAGATTTAATGTCCAACTATCCACTCCCGTGTCACTAATAGCCCACCCATATGTTGTATAATTCACATTTGTATACGAATCTTTACAATAATCACTTTGTTTAGTATCATAAAAAAACACTAATGCTGTCCCCGCAGAGTAAGACCCTAAATTAAACGTACTATTAAGTGGATCGCTATTCATATCAAAAAGCTGCCTATTAACAGGTTGCGTTTGAAAAATATAATTTCTTGCCGGATCACACTTTGATTTCTTTGTCATTCTTATCGACATATTAGCACCGGCTTCCAAAATAATTGAACCGCCTGAGGCTATGCTCTGTTTACAAGATAATTTCCCGAGAAAAAAGAAAAGAAAAGTGAGGAAAACTAATTTTTTAAAAGTCGCAGCTAAGTGTTTTTTCATCTATCTTTAATTGAAACTTTTTTTTCCTTATTTGTCAAATCTTGCAGGGTAAAAAAATTAAAATAAGCCAATACCTAAATAAAGTTACACTAATTAATTTTATTGATTGAATGAATTACAGAGGTGTTTTGCCAAGTTTATACTTTTATTATTTAGTAGTAACCACAACACAATTACCTCTTCTTATTGCTTTCTAGTTATCAGCAAATTATTAAGGTTCTAAGTATAACTTTAGTGAATACCCTATTAATCAAATTAAACATTAATGTCTCATTTGTCAATAGAATGCCCTCAGGACAAATACTTGTGAAAATAAAAAGTCTGCTATATACTATTTATATATATGGGCAGAAATCCGGAAAGTAATATTTGGAATCGCCGGGATTTTTGTACTCGTTTTGCTGCATTTCTGGCAGCTAAAGACCAACCGCCTGATTTCGCTCCGAGCCAGGACATACCTGGATATTATGCTAAACCTCAACCAGGATTAAGTCGAGGAGCTCTTATGCACGGCCGATTCCTCGCAGAAATAACTGGTCAGATAGAAGGTAATTTTCCCAGCCAAAAAATTGACGAACTTCTAAGTTACGGCTGTCTTCCAGAACCGCCGTTCAATCAGCAAAATATCTATGATTTAATAGATTATCGAAACGGTACCGCCGAAGCGCGACCGCGAGCACTGAATAAGTTATACGCTACTCTTGTCATTCCTAAAACAGACTATGATCTAATTCCGGCAGTAACCGAATATGGTAGCTGCCAAGCTTTCATCAATGCCCAGGCTGCCGAAATAAACGCGATGCTGACATCAGCCCATCCGCTGCTTGCCGGTCTGGAATTAAGGTGCCTTGTACGCATCGACGACAACGTTTATATTGCCGTTGACCATTTTTATGATTCCAGCAACAGCTTCGGCCAATGGCTGCTGCCAAGGCCATATAATCCGCTATTAGATTATTATTTTGATCCGGCGACCGGTAAAAGTTGGGGTTGGATTCATGAATTTCTCCATTGGATCGCTCTTCTTCCTGACGAATATAGGCTTGACGTTGATTTCTGCTCGCCGGTCACCGGCACAACCTGTTCAAGCGAAACGATAAAACAAATCATTTACGAATACGCTGTCACCGGAAGGCAGCCGTGGGATTTGGATGGCCGCCGTCTCCAACAAGCCGTTCGTAATTTTCGCGCCGGTTCCGTTTCGGCTCCGGCCGACCTACCGAGATGTCTGGAAGACATCCCGGAAGAATGGCGCGCTTACTTTGTCGGCCGCCGTAATGATGAACGTGGCTCGGGCATCATGGCCCAATGCCAGTTTCCACCCCATACTCTCGGCCCCTATATGGCAGAGATCTTGGCGCGCCGGGTTAGCGGAGGCTGGCTGCACGATATCAGAAGAGCCGAACGGGAAATGATAAATTTCCCCTGTCAAGACGCGGTTGCCAGTTTTAACGCTTTGACTTTTCCTGATCATGAATTTGACGGCGGAACCTTAACCGTCTTCCGGACGACAGGCGGCTTTTTGAAAAAAACACTAGTTTTGGTTTCCAGCGCCATAATCAAAGATGGATATGTCCCGTTCGGCAATCCGTTTTCAGGAGCTGATTTGACCCCGGCCGGTTTGATTCCCGGTCCTGAAGCAACCTGGTTTATGATAATCGAAAAAAACGGCCAAAAAGTATGGCGTTGGGGCGATCTCGGAGACTTGACATTTGCCTATTTGCATAACGGAAGGCCTACTTTTGTGGAATTGGAAATGCAATTTGCCGACGGAAGCATCCATCCGGATGATTTTAATCACAGTATCACAAGCAAACCCGGTGATGCGTCGAATTACTTCAGAGAGCGCCTACATCTGCCTATTATCATGAGATAATATTTTTTGTGGACCGTGGTTTTGCTTTTTTCAACCTGATATCTCAGGACTGTATCTTCGAGCCAGTGCTGCTTGACAAATATTGCTAACTTAGTTTAAGTTTAATTAGAATGCTTGGTAAGAATAAAGAAAATCGAATAAATTTTGCTCTGGCTTTTTTTTCTTGTCTGTGTCTGATTTTGATATTTACTATCTTGTATCTTTATTCTAGTTTCAAAAAAGTTTCTATTCAAAAACCTTACCCGTCTTTAAATCTATCTGCAAAACATAATAACGCCGATGAACAAGATTTAAGCGATCAAACTTTCTACCGAAATGAACAATTCAACTTCAGTATCAGTTACCCGAAAGAATGGGGCGAAGTAAGCAGTGAGAATATCGCCGACCGTACCACTTTTAATTTAGGCCCTGATTCGGGGTTTTCAGTCACTACTGGAAAACATTATTATCCGGGAACTTCCAACTTAATATCGGCTAAGGAATTGGCTGAGGACAATCCTCAAGAAGGCTGTCTGATCTTCGAAGCAGAAACTAGCCAAAAATATCTCGGTTATTATGTTTCCTGTCTGAGAAGCAAAAATTCAACTGAGCAATTTTATTACCAGCAAGGTGAAATAATTTACATCATTTATTACCGATATGATGCCACTCAAATCGAACCTGAAAAAGCCAAAAATACATTTAACCAAATCCTTAATTCTTTTCTGCTGCTTTAAAACCAAAAGTCGATATTCCCTGCAGAACCAAGTTCTGCCAGCTCTGAAGAGCCCGCCGTATAACCACTAAAACACCTCTCTTGTGCTACCGTTAATTTATAACCAACCAGGTTGCCGAGCTATAGACAGTCGTAATTACTCACTCGCTTTGACAAATTCACTCACCTTACTCAACTTACTGACAGCCTTAACTTTAAAAAAATCAAGAACCGTTATAAATATACTATCCGGGAGTTTTATAATTTTTTGATTCAAATAAGAAGTGAGAAGAAAAAATAATCAGCAATTAAAAGCTTAGCTGATTTTGCCTGACCTAATTTTTCCGAAGCTACAAGATGAGCGGCAATATCTAAACAAGCTTCGATTGCTTTTTGCATTCTTCTGTCTAAAAGATCCTGAATGTCTTCATTGCCCAAAATCATCTCGAAAGTAACATCCATATTTTCAATTCTCTTAAGCGATTCCTCTAAGTTCCCGAGGTAACGATAAATCATATCTTTATCGACCATAATTGCCTTCCCTTATCCTCTGGCTCAAATGATGCTGGAAAATGTTTCTCAAATACTGGGTATCATAATAAAAAAACATCGCTTTCTTTTCAAAAGCAACTCTTTCTTTTTCGCTTCGAGCATAAAGAACTTGACCGCTGGCTACTTGAAACAGAAATAGCGAATCTCTTTCCCCGCTGGTAATCAACCGCAAATCTAAATTAGGATTATTAACTACTTTAGTTAATAATAAATAAAGTTATAATATTCCCACATGATGAATAACCATTTTCTCAATCTTCTCTTTGCTCTAACCGAAAAAGAAATTAAGGCGCGCTACAAACATGCGATCTTGGGGTTTTGTGGATTTTCCTTAATCCTTTAATCCAAATGCTAGTGATGGGCTTTGTTTTTCCTTTGGTTTTACGCCACCCCGGTAGTTTACCCATTGAAAGTAATTCCCTCACGATTTAGAACTGTTTTTTACCTTAATCCCCTGTCCGGCATTTTTTCCCTTCTGCAAAAACCAATAATTCAGAGTGGTATTCCGGCTTCGGTTCTACTTGCCCAAGCGGGATTTATCATCTTGACCTTCCTTTTAGGAATCGTAGTTTTCAGGAAAAAAGAGAAATATTTCTCGGATTGGTTATAAACCAATTAATTGTTAATATGCTAATAAAACAATCCAACAATATAGCAATAAATTTAATTGGTGTTTCCAAAAAATAGACTTATTTGTTTTTTCCTTAACCCCGAAAAGTAATATTTATTAAACAAAATGTTTCTTAACATATCGTAGTATTATAATACTACTAACTAACATATATTGTTATCTTAAGAACAAAGTATATTAATATGCTACACTTGTAAACATTAACTTTTAGAATAATTTAGAGATCGATATCTACTCGTCTTCTCTTAATACCAGCCAGATAAATTTCAGAAGTGTAAGTTGTCGTCGCCAACGCCGCGGCTGACGAAGTAAACGATATAACCAGCCAAGTCCGATCCGTTGCAGGCCTCCTGGAGGTTTTAGTGACGGCGTCGCGATTTGGTCAAAAGCACCGCCGACACCTATCGCCAAGTTAACTTTCAAAACCGACCAATTCTGCCTGATAAACTGCTCTTGCTTTTTCATCCCCAAAGCGACGAAAAGAAAATTTGGTTTTTTCTGGTTAATATCCTTAATCCAACAGTTTTGAGTTTTAAATTTTGAGTTTTGCCTTTTGAGTTTTGGTCCATGAGCCGCCCAGCCCCGAAGACCGGGATAACGAACTTTTAAAACCGCCAGTGTCTTTTGGGCAATACCCGGCCCGGCGCCCAAAAGATAAACCGACCAACCATTTTTAGCGGCCAATCGGCAAAGGCTTTCCATTAACTCGACCCCGGCAATCACCTGCCTTTTATGATTTCCCGACAAGACAGCCATACCAACCCTAAAACCCTTTAAAATTTTCCTCAAAACACCTCTCTCTTTTAAGACTTCACCGGCCCAAACCAAGCCAACACCGTCAGGAATAACCAAGTCGGCCTTGTGGATGGTTTTTAAGAAATCAGCATCATTTTTCGAGGCTATAACAAACTCCGGATTGAGGGTAACGATAAACAGGTGCTGGCCTTCCCTCACTTGACTACGCACAAAGTCTAGCAATCTCTCCTGTAAGCTGCTAACAATCTCAAAACCCAAAATTTTATCGAAGCTCAGATGTTTTTTGTCCATAAATACCAGCTTTTCCCGACTATGAAACTCATAAAATTGACTAATACGATCAATTGACGCTTATTTTTTCGCCTATGTTTCAAAAACATGAACATCTTATAGTAACAAAAGTGTTATTATGATGATAAAACCTCATTTAAAGTAGTCATCAAGGTTAGCTTACATATTATAAGGTAACAAGTTAAATAATGTGACCTTTCTTTTTCGCTTCTATTGCAAACAATACTTACTCTGGTTAATTAAACCTAAATTTAGTTAAAAAGTCCCTTCAAAGACCTTATTTTCTTATTTTATTCGTTACTTACTATAAGATCACTATTTCCCTGATTGTATTCCCCCAACTTTTATTAAAATATAACTTATAATAATATATTCCAGGAAGCAATAATTTTTAAGGTTTGGCGGCCGGTTTTTCCCCAGAAAAACTGCTTGACCCGGGTAAAACCCTGTCCCCGTAACCCCTCAGCTAAAGTTTTATTTTCCAGAATCAATCCGATTGCGCCAGCGATTTCTCTAACCTTTAAAGGATCAATCAAGAGTCCGGCTTTACCGACAATTTCCGGCAAGGCACCGGTCTTGGCCGCTACGACCGGCGTACCGGCGGCCATCGCTTCAAGCACCGGCAGACCAAAGCCTTCGGTTAAGCTGGGAAGACAAAAAACTGTCGCTTTTTGGTAAAGAACTGCCAAATCCCCATCCGACACATGGCCCAGAAATTGAACCCTCTTCCTGACCTTGAATTTTTGGGGCGCTTTAAGGATTTTATCATACAACCAACCTAATTTACCGGCCAGAACCAAATCCAGAGCAGGATATGATGGCGCCAGCAAAGAAAAGGCTTCAATCAACCGCTCGAGATTCTTCCTGGGCTGGATGGTACCTACAAACAGAACATAATCCCCTTTTATGCGATATTTTTCTTTAATGTTTTTAATTTTTTCGTCTGGAGGACGATCGGCCTCTGGCCGAGATATTTGAAATTTATCTTGGTCGACTCCTTCGTAGATAACGGTGATCTTTTTCGGATCGGCGGCTAAGCGAGTTACCAGCTCTTTTTTGGTCCACTGGGAAACGGCGATCAAACGGTCGGCGTGCCTGACCGCATATTCGGTCGAGCGGTTCAAAAGCAAACGCTGGGGAAAGCGGTAATACTCCGGCAGATATTCGTATTCCAAACCGTGAATCGTCACCACTGTTTTTAAACCGGGTTTCCTGACTAGCGGCAAGGTATGGGCGGGAATAAATAAAACCTCAAGCGGATCCAAAAATGTCCGGCTAGCCAAACCCAGTTGCGTCCAGAGACGGGGAAAAGAGATCGATTTAAGCTGAAAATTCGGAGGTAACGGAAAATCAACTTTCGAATCCGGTTTGGTGTACAAAAAATAGCGGTTTTGGCGGTCGATCTTGGTTAAAGCCTTAATCAGCTGGTAGGAATAATTTTCCGTGCCAGTCCGTTGTTTTATAAAAGCCCGCGAGGCATCAATACCAATAACCATAATATGTATTTTAACACTTCCAAGTTGGAAAATCGGCTTTAAGAAATGGAAAAAGACAGCACGTTGCAGAAGATCGAGGAAGAAAGAGAAAATCAAGGGTTCAGCTCGAAATGAGCTGATCTTGCTTTTTTCTAGCTCCTCGTCTTTTTCCTTTCGGATACCCCCGCCACTGCGGATACTGCTTGCAGCAGCGGGGTATCACAAGGCTATTGGGGCGCCACGACCTGGATGAGCACGAACAGCTCATCCATAAATCTCCCAGCCGGACCCCAAAAGGTCCAGAGAGAGCAATACAAACCTGGCTCCAAGGGAGCCTCTAGCTCGACCGAGATTTCAATGGTCCCATCCGAGGCGGTCGTAGTAACCTGAAGGGAAGACGTTTCGGTCATAGGTACCAAGATTGCGTCCTCGGGAATGAGCGTTAGCTCACCAGCACACAGTGCCGGGTAGTCTCGACACTGCACCGAGACGTTTACTAAGTAAACGTCTCCCTCCCAGGGGGCGGAACCGACATTTTTGACCCTCCAGGTCTTTACAAAGACCTGGCCTGGCACCATTACCGTCCTGTCAGGAACAGTCTTGTCCTCCAGGTAAAGGGCCGAATACCGGTCGCTGTAGCTGGCCGGTCCGAACGGAACCTTCGGAGGCGTAGATACCACAACCTCAATCCTCGGCTGGGGTGTCGACGTTGGCGCCGGCGTCTGAGTTGCATACTCAGGGGTGACGGAGACCGGCGTCTTGGTAGGCTGACCTAAAGAACACGCAAATTGCGTGGCCAGCAGAACTAATAAACTGAATCCTACTAATTTGCGACTCATTTCAGTCCTCCCTTGAGATTGAAATCAGTTCAGTGACCTTACGAGCCTGGCTTTGGGATATTGGCCTAACCCCTTTCTGCATCGATCTTGCGCAGAAAACCAGCATTTTAGACAGTAACCTTTTTCCTTGGCTATCATCCAAAGTGCTAGCTTTCTGCGCTAATAGCCTTTTTTTATTACAACGTGCTGTCTTGTTAAGGTGCTCCCGCCTTTGGCGGGACAGGGGCTTTGAGTAAGAAAAATGGGTCGCAAAAGACCCAATTCTTGGATCTCTAAAGCCTACATCTAGTAGAGCAGAAAATCGACAGAAAAACAATGTTATAGGCTATTTCGAAGCTCCCCGTCTTTATTGAAGTGAAAAATAAATTAAAAAAAACGGAGATACTAAGTCTAACAAAAGAAAAAGTGGTGACAAAGGGTTCAGGATGGCTTGGGAAAATGGGATTTTTCGGTTTTTTGGTTTCCTGCCGCTTGAGGCAAGAAAAAAAACCGTTTCTCCCTTTCCCAAAGTGGGCCAGAATCCGCCGTCCGCCTAGTGGCGAGACAAGAAACGGCGGATTCTGGCCTCGAGTGCGCTAATAGATATCGTAGTATAAAACGCCCTCCCTTGACCTGAAAACGAACTCTACGTAACCTCCCCCCTCCAAGTCTAGACAACTCCCGAGACGTCGGGAAAATCGTTCTGGTCGTCCCGGGCGAGAGTGTACTCTTCAAGGATTTTGTTTCCATCCTTGGTTACACGGATCCCGGGCATTCGGGGGCCATCCCCGTTATCCCTCCAGACCGCCTCAAAGAGGTAGTCTTCAATCCGTGCCGGCAGCTAAAGTCAACACTATGGGACGTTAGTAACTACTCAGATTCTTTGATGCAACCCCGTCATTCCGTGCTTGACACGGAATCTATATAGATCCTGAATCAAGTTCAGAATGACCAAGTGTGTCAGTAAATCTGGACTCTTACGGATAATAGAACTTATTTTCGGTAACGAGCTGGAAAACAAGCATCAAAACGAAGGCCGATAACTTTCTCACCTTGCCGGAGATTAGTTGCCCGGATTTCTCCTCCCTGCTCATGAATTCTTTGTCTGAAATCAGCCAGACCAAAACCGGTACCGGTCCGGCCGGTTTGGCTAAAACCGCTGATGCCCGGAGTAAAAATCAGATTAATTACTTTGGCTTCCAATTCGGGATTAAGCGGATCATCGCTTTCGACTTGCTGCAATTCCTCGGCTGAAATCAATCCCAACTTTTGTCCTTGTCCGGCCACTGCCCTCAAATTATCACCAACCAAACCGCCGGCATTATCCTGATAAACGAAAATCAAGCTTTCGGCATCGGGGTCAAAATCCAGCCGGATTTCAGTTCTCAAATCTCTTGGCCGGGCTTTCAAGCTGTTATTTTCCAATTCCCCAGCCAATAGAGGCAAAAGTTGAGGGTCACCGATCAGCCAGGGGAAAACGGATTCATCTTCGATAAAATGAATAGCCGAATGCCCAGCTTTAATAGTCTTGGCAACTTCCCATGATGAGTACAGGCGGTCGATACCGACGCCGAGCATTTCATCGCGAAGCCGGGTAATCCATAAACCGGCGGCGGTTATCCTAGTTGGCGCTGTTTCCAGAATGGCAACCTTCTCAGGCTGATTTACTAACCGATCAGAGTACATTGATAAATTCTGAGCATAACTTAATAAACTAATTACTGAGTGAGCCAGAGAGGCAAAGCTCGGGACTTTGGCCGCCACTTCCCCGATTTGCAGTAATCGTTGATGAATAATTCTTGCCGATCGCTCGATATAACCTATCTTCTGCTCTAAGGGATAACCTGCCTCTTGAGAAACCAGGCTGCTTCTCATCCCTGTCAATCGCCCGGATAATCGTCCTAATCCGGATTGGAATTTACCTAAACGGTCAAGGGCAGTCAGTTTTTCCGCTGCCTGTTTATCCTGACCGGCCGCTGCCTGTAAACTAACAAATCGGCGTTTTCTTTCTTCGTCAAGAATCTCGTCTCCGCCTATTCTCCGCCATTGTTCCCGATTGGAAGCCGTGACGTCCGCCGCTTTGGCGATTTTTTTTGCCAGCCCGGCTTCAGATAAATTTTCGGTTAAACCCAAATTTAACTCGTTGTCCATATTTGAAAAAACTTATTAGTCTGCTTCCTTGTTATAATTGGCAAATAGAATTATAGCATCAGCCGCATCAACCACTCCCAGGCCGTCAAGGTTGGCAACTGACCCGACCGTCTGCCAATCAACCGCTAAAGAGCCAAAATCCAAGCTATTAACCTTACCGGAACAGTCAATATCGCCCGCGGGCTGGCAGACGACGGGCGTCGGCGTCAAGATAGAATCGCCGGGCGCATCAAGTAAACGTAGCTTAATCAAGCTACTGATTTGGTTTTCTAAGGTGCCAATTCCGGCTCCGTCTCCGGTAAAGTCAACTACATTTACCGCCCAAATCAAGGCATTATCATCTTTGAGATAATAACCGGCTTCACTCCTGACCGGAGGTATAGAACTTAAAGATCCGGTTTTAATATAACTTAGATATCTCTCCTGGAAATAATTCTGTATAAGACATTCACGGATATTATCATGGTCACTTTCAGTTAAATTGGGAATTTGGTTCTTAAAAAGCAGGCGTAATAAAAGGGCAAAATCCTCTACGGGATTCAGATTATCTTCTGGCTGTCGATCCTCCAGCATATAACGACCAATTGATACCGAATCAAGTCCGGAATTTAAACTATGAATTTTTACCGTACATTCAGAAGGTCCACCTAAAAAATATATGCAGATATTGGCACACTGATTGTAAGCCCAATTTCCGATCTCGCTATAGCCATAGCCCATCATTCCTCTGGCTAAATCACGGTAGGTAAAACCGTTAAGAGTTTCACTTACCGACTCGCCTGTTCCCTTCTCATACTGGCCAAGCGGCGCCTGGTTATTCCATTGGTCCATAAACTGCCGGTAAAAAGCTGTCAAGATAAAATATTTAATCGTACTCGCCGTCGGCCAATTTTCTGACTCATTCTCAGCCACAAAACCGTCTTTGACTGATTCAGCCCAAAAAGCGACCGACGCCTGAGGGGCAGTTTGCAAACGCAACTCCTCGACGTCTTGAGAAAGTTGAATGATACTGGAAGGTAAAACGGCTCCGATATCTTTTGTTAATAAAAGAAAAATCGTTATTAGTATAACTGTCTTCAATACTAATTTGTACATCTTTAACCTCATAATAGTCACAAACTTTTCCTCAGGTAATTTCCCAGAAGAATGATCGCATCAGCCGCATCAACCACTCCCAAGCCGTCAAGGTTGGCAACTGACCCGGCCGTCTGCCAATCAACCGCTAAAGAGCCAAAATCCAGGTTATTAACCTTACCGGAACAGTCAATATCGCCCGCGGGCTGGCAGACGACGGGCGTCGGCGTCGGGGTAGTGGTAATTTGGACCAAATTTGCCAATATCCGGTAACCGCCTCCCTGCCAGTCATCATGAGCTCCGTAAACGCCCACATACCAACGGCCACTTGTTGCCGGCAAGGCATTAATCGTCTCCTGAGGACCAGCGCTGTCGGAGTGATAATCATGATTTCCTTTAGTCGGATAGTCCCCTTTCCGAAGGTAAAGATCATTATCTTGACCGGCTCTTGAACCGGAACCGTCTTTTAATTCTACCGTTAATTGATAAGCTTCCGTTGCCGGAATATCCAGATAATAGTAATGATACTGGCCGTCACCGACCGGATCTTCCGGTTGATACTCCTGACCGCCGATTAATTCCAGGGAGTTTATCGCTGGCTTTTTGGCTAATGCATATTTAAGCAGCCGTTTAAAATAAGGCCGGGTACTGTCACTGTCGCCATATTCCGGATGAACACCGGAGGCAACAATCCGGCCTTTCAAGCCGTCATTGTCATAAACCATCACCGCCGGTTTATCTTGGAAATTGTCCCAATAACAATCACCGCTCTGGTAAGCATCAAAAAAAGCCACGTAACTGGTATCCGGTACCGGACTGCCGAAGTCAGCAAAATCGCAACCGGAATACAAACCTACCCAGGGAATTGAGGAACCGAAACCTTCGTTAATCGGCTGACTAGTATCCAGTCTCAAAGTAGTCCCGAGAGTACAACCGTGGGCATTGGTAATCCCCGGCCAAATTCCCAGATAAATTCCTAAAAAACCGCAATCCGATGTTTTATCCCAGTTACAACGATAACGGCTGCTGGCATAATAAGCACCGGCACAAATTCCGACATAGTTACCACCATTATTGGTATAGTTAATTAATTGAGTCCGTCCGGAAAGGCTGGTATATGAAGAATCATGCCGCTGAAGCCCAGGACCGCAATAGAGATGATTATTATAAAGACAATCACTTTCGGGCGTACCGGTCGTATACTCCCAAGAAGCACCGCCGCCGACTAAAACCACCCCGTAGCGCGGTTGTCCGTCAGGATATCTTAATTTACCGTCGGTAATAAACAAAGAAGCGTAACCGTATCCGGAAGCACCATCCGAGGCGACTGTCTCATAAGTGATTCCCTCACCGCTTAACTCATCAAGAGCTAATTTTTCATGGTAACCGCCGCCGCTACCATGCCCTTCACCCAAATATTGTAAAATGTCTGCTTTGTATCCGAAAACCGGGCGGACAAAGAAAAACAGACTGCTGCCCAAGACCAGGATCGCCTTTACCAGACACCTCTTCATAAGTAACTACCACTGTCCCTCACCCAATCGGCATTCGCACACCGGACAGCCTTTTTCGTCTTCATAGAAGACCTGGTTGTCCGGACATTTATCGGTACAAGCCAGGCAACCTGCCGAAGGCGTTTCTTTTTTATAAATCCGGCATTCACCCTGATAGGCTACTGTGGTACCGATACATTTGGCCACGCAGGTATTTTGGTGAGTGTAATAATCTCCACCGCAAACCGGTTGATAATCATCGGAACAACCGCAAAACAAGTCGGAAAAAGTCTTCGCCTCTTCAGTAGCTGGTTGACTGGGATCACACCGCCATTCAGCCTGGTAATTTGCTTCATCCTTGATATCCAATTGCTCAATATTCTCGAAACTGCCCTTAAATTTGGATACTCTTGATAAAACAGTCCCGGGAGGGCAACTGGGTAGATCCTCTTCCGCCTGTTTTTGTGCGGCGGAGTGGTTCCAGAGAAACTGCCGTTTAACGTGCCGCGATAAAAGAAAAAGAGCCGTAAAAGAAAAAATAGTAACCGCCCCATACAAATAGATTTTCTTAGGGTGATTTTTCAACTTCATATCTTTTACAATCTGTTTCATTTTTTAGTAATCGAGCGTTTATAAAGAGCAATATTCTCGAGAGCTACGCCGGTGCCCTTTACGACGCAAAGCAGCGGGTCTTCAGCCACATGGGCCGGAACTCCGATTTCGGCGGTGATCAGTTTATCGAAGTTTCGCAAGAGCGAAGTACCGCCGCTCATGACAATCCCTTTATCAATTATATCACTGGTCAGTTCCGGCGGGGTCTCTTCAAAAACTGCTTTGATCGTTCCGATTATCTGGTTGAGTGAGCCTCTAATCGCTTCGGCTACTTCAGTTGACGTCAAAGTAATCAATTTAGGCAGGCCCATAATGCTGTCCCGGCCTTTAACTTCCATTTTTTCTTCTTTCGATAGAGGTAAAGCCGAACCGATTTGGATTTTCACCTGCTCAGCGGTCTGGTCGCCGATAATCAGATTGTGTTTTTTACGGACATAGGCGGCAATCGCCTCATCAAGCTTATTGCCGGCTACCCGGACCGATTTATGAACCACAACTCCGCCAAGAGAAATGACGGCCGCCTCAGCCGCCCCGCCGCCGATGTCCACAATCATATTGCCGGAAGGATTGGCAATCGGAATTTTGGCGCCAATTGCCGCCGCTAGCGGTTCATCAATCAAATAAGCTACCCGGGCGCCGGCTTGCAAAGTCGCGTCCAAAACCGCCCGCCGCTCAACTTGGGTACAGCCGGCGGGAACACAAATCATCACCTCAGGTTTAAAAAAAATATTCCGGCCGCAAACCTTTTGAACGAAATAACGAAGCATCGCCTCGGTGATCACATAATCGGCAATCACTCCGTCACGCATCGGCCGTGAAGCGCGGATATTGCCGGGCGTCCGGCCAAGCATTTCTTTGGCTTCTTTGCCCACCGCTACCACCCGGTTATCGTCTAAGGAAACAGCTACCACCGTCGGCTCGTTTAAAACAATCCCCTTGCCGGCTAAATAGACGACCGAGTTGGCGGTTCCCAAATCAATACCTAACTGTTTAAAAAGCATCAGATTCATTTTATCAAGAATCAGCTGCTAAATTATAATTTTATTACGCTCTGATATAGATTGTTATATTGAATATTTTCGTGCCTGAAAAGACTTCTTTACCATATCAAAAAAGACAGTCAAGCAATTTATACCACAAAATCAACGATTAGTTAAGAACAGTAATTTATTAACAACTTATGTTTTTGGCCAGTGACCGGAAATATGATAAAATTAAGACCTAAAATCTAGAAATACTATGAGCACCGAAGAAACGCCAGTAACCAACAATCGACAAGCACTGCGTCGGATGTATCAGGAGACACTTGGCGATCTTGATGCCAGTATTTATAACTGTTTACATTATCCTCCCGATCCTTCCCGTATCGGATCTTCATTAAGATTAACTGCCCGAAAAAAAGTTGACTGTCTTTATCAGTTGGAACAGCTTGACCAGCAGGCCATGGTCGAGGCCGGCGGTTACCAATACTGGCAACCGGGAAAAACCCTGGTTGTTCCGAAATCAGAATCGGCAGCTGAAAAATTTTCTACCGGCCCCTGCCTTGATGATTTGGTAATCGGAACCTACCACCACGAAGTCGGATTCGTCGGCGTCCGGGCAGAAACTCACTTTACCTCTGATACTAACCCACTGGCAGAACAACTGGCCAGAAAGCTTCAAAACGGTTCACTGACAGCCGATGAAGCTACCAGTTGGACCGGCCTGCTACAATCTTTAAAATCACCTCTCCATCAAACAGACTTAATGCTTATTACCAGCGGCCTAAAAGCCGGAATTGAGGAGGCGATAACCCGATTTAACCAATTACTTCCTAAGTTAGTAAAAACAAATAATCCACTATATTTCATAATTATCGGCTTGGGTTTCTTGGGAGGACAAGACAGCGAAATCATGGCTAAATTTGCTGGAATTACTTTTGTTAAAAATGCTGATGAGCCTCTTTGGCTTAAACATGGTCTGAGGCTTCTTGGCACGCAGATTCGATTTTCATCTCAGACCGGCTTGTGCCTGACTGACGGTAATCTCAACCTGGAGGACTGGAATCAAAACATCAGAATAATTTCCCCAGTAAAACCGAATATGTTACCGCTGGCTGCCTAAAAAAATAGAGCCGGAAAAGATCTACTGTTTTCAATATCCAAACGATGGTAAAATATCTAATTTAGTATGGCTTTTAAGCGCGTCTTTATTTTTTTAGCGGTTTTGATTCTGATCCCGATCGTGACTTATATTGCCATCCGCTTTGCGCGCGGCGAAAGAATCAACCCGGAAACAAAGACTCTTACCCCTACCGGCTTACTGGTTGCTTCCTCGATTCCCGACGGTGCCCCGGTTTATCTTGACGGCAAGTTAAAAACTGCCACCGATGACACCGTCAATCTTACACCCGGAGATTACGACGTCGAGATTAAAAAAGACGGCTTTCATCCCTGGAAGAAAAAACTCAGCATTGAAAAAGAACTGGTTATCAAAACCGATGCCTACCTTTTTTCTACTTTCCCCTCCTTAAAATCATTAACTTATACCGGCGCCGCCAACCCGGTTATTTCACCCGACAGCCAGAAAATTGCTTTCTCGGTAGCCACGGCTTCGGCTAGCAAACCCGGTCTCTGGATGCTGGAGCTGGCCGATCGACCGCTTGGTCTTTCACGAGAACCCAGGCAAATTCTGGAAAGCGCCCCCCGGGGCCGGGACTTTTCTCAAAGCAGCTACCGCTGGTCGCCCGATTCCAAACAGCTTATGATTACTCTCAAAAACCGGCCGGGAAAAACTCAAGGCACCACTGCAACAGAAAACTTCATCATCGAAAGCGACCGCTTAAACGAAACTACGGATTTAATTGATGTTACACCTAATTTAGACACGATTTTAGACCAATGGGATAAGGAAAGAATCTTGCGCAAAAATGAGCAAATTAGCAAACTACCAAAGAAACTGCTAGAGGTAATCAAAGAAACCACGGTGGACATCGAATTTGCCCCGAATGAAAAAAAGATTCTTTATACCGCCACGGCTTCGGCAACGATTCCCGAAAAACTGCTAGCATCTTTGCCGGCCAGCAATAGCCAACCGGAAAACCGACGGATAGAACCGGGCAAAATTTATATCTACGATTTAATTGAGGATAAGAATTTTTATCTGATCGACGAAAAAGATATTCTAAATACCAAACTCCAAATTCCAAATTCTGCATCCAAAGCGTTAAGTTGGTTCCCTACCTCCCAGCATCTCTTTTTTGTTCGGGAAAACAAGGTGACGATCTTTGAGTACGACAATACCAACTGGACAGATGTTTATACCGGCCCGTTTGTTAATGGCTTTGCCTTCCCCTTCCCCTCCGGTGACCGGATCCTGATTTTGGCTTCACTGGGCGAAAACCAGCCGCCGAATCTCTATGCCGTGAGCTTGAGATGAAATTTTCCAAATCTGCCCCAGACACAAACAGTGTAATTATCTCGGAATTAAAGTGGCAGCTATACTTGCCGGCAGATAAAAGCAATTCTCCCGAACTTGAAAACCGATAAGATCCGGGTACCCTAAGAAGACTTTTTGACCGCTTCAGACCAAAATCGGAGACAATCCTGTACCTGCTCTTTGGAGTAGGCATATTTTCTAACTTCAAAAACAATCGGTCCGCGACAGTTTCTCAAAACCTGGACAACACTGCTACAATCCCCGACATTATCCTCTGTCGGCAAAAGATGCTGGTCGCTTGACCCGTCGTTTCCGTTTAAATGAACGCACAATAGAGGATAAGGCAACTCAAGAAATCGGTGAATTGGCTCTTGGGCCATGACCAAATGGCCGATATCAATACAAAGACCAAAATTTTTGCTCTGAATATATGTTTTAAAATGGTCAGCCTGGTAGCCGAATAAAGCGTGTCCCGGGTTCCTGAAGGGATCATGCATCGTTTCCAAGGCTACTTCCGATTCCAAATCAAGTGTTTGGAAAAAATTCCGGCTGGCCTGAAAAGCCGCTTCCTCACTCAAGCCGAAATTGTATTCGGGATCAGCGTATTTGGGTAAATGGATGGTAATTAAAGGATACAGTCGGTACCGGCCGATGGCCCGATCGACATTTTCCAAAATCTCCCTGAAAACCGGTTGGGCTCTCTCAAGCGCCGGAGACATAAAAACACCGTCAAATATAAGATTATAAAGATGAAGATGATAGTCTACTTGGTATTTTTCCTGAAGTTTTGACAGCTTTTCAAAATCCGTCTCGATCAGCCGGCCGTGGTCGTCAAGCAGCCGGGTATCAGTTGCCCTTTTAATCATTAAATGACTGAGACCGATATCTGTCCAAAATTGAGTTGCTTCCTCAACCGTACCCCAGTATTTGTTCTGACCGGCAAAGACAACCGACCGTTCTTTTTCTTTGCCCATTTTATCTCAACATAATTTACATAAAATTAATCAAAATGCTGCAAATCATACCCCCAAATCGTCTTTTCAATTCCACCCCTAAGGCAGACAATCTGAGTATACTATATAAAATCCCGCAACTGCAAGCAAAATATTGTCTTGAAACTGAACCTCCTGTCATCCCTCTCTTTTGGATCTAAATCGTTTAGGCCCAAAAGAGAGGGCCGGTAGAGTCTGAGTTGTTGTGCGCAGAGCGCAGCTCAAATCAGCCTACCGGCCTCGTCTCCCTATGTTATTACTGCATCAGCACCTCCTTTGCGAGGTCGAGCATCTCAGGGATGCTGGCTTCACGATGGTCCGGGCGCGGGTCTAAAGCCGTACAAAGAGCCTCTAGTAAGCCTGCCTCGGCCGGTGTCTTGGGGGAGATCATTTGCCTCACAAACCAGGGTACCATGACACGGAGTTCGCTTGTGTAGGCAATTTGCCTGACAACAGCCTCTCCCCAGACGAAAGCCAACACTTCCACCGCGTAGTAGAAGCGGTTGACGTCGACAAGAGGGAGCTCCCACTCCCACACCGTCTCCGGTGGATGGTGAGGAATTCCAGGACACGTCCTGGAATTTCGGTTCTTACGATGGCCCTGGATAGCCACCAAAGGCTTATCACCTACGAGGGCACTGGAGCCGAAGTCCACCATACTGAGCCTTTCCGACGCTGGATCCCAAAGCTCGTTGTCCCACCAAACATCGGCGTGGGCAACACCAATGTCGGCCATTTCTTCCATCCGCAAAGCGAGCTGCTCCAGGATCGATACACGGGTTCTGGGATCCACACCTGGCCCCCTATAATGGTCAGTATTCTGACCGGGGAGTTCGGTGACAACCATCACCCGTGCGTCCTCTCGAACTTCCAGCAACCTCGGAAAACCGGCGTCGTAATCGCGCAAGAGTTTGAGACACCAAACCTCGTGCCACCAAGGGTCGAGACGGGACTCCTGCTTGACACGGACCGGTTGACCGCAAGGCAAATCAGCTCGCCACATCCGAGCCTTTTTCCCCAGATTCACCTTCTCCACTCCTGTTGCTCCCGAGAGGATTGGAAGTGCAAAAGGATCGGGTAATTCCTCCCACGGAATAGTTTGGGAGGATACGCCCACGAACGCACCGGGCAGAACTTCGGAAACACACAACTGTTGCTTAGACATTTCACTCCTTCACTTGCACTTGATCTGTTTTAAACTCCAACCCTCGCCATCACTGGGGTCCATTTCTTTTAATTTACCAATTTACTTCCTTGACCCATTCAAGGTGCGGTTTCAAATCCTCCTTTCTTTTTCCGCTTTTCAATTGGCCGATGGCTTCCTGAACACAAGTCCCCTTGTGCTGCAAAAAGCCACCAACCAATCTCAAGCAGCAGAAAGAAGGTCTTTGTTGTAGGGAGACGATCCCGACGCACTTTTCCGATTACCAAAAAAATCCTTTATATCCAAGCTAGATGGATGATCAGAAACTTGATTGGATAACCGGAAGTGTGCCGGGGTAGCTCCCTACAACCATCTTCAATTGTCAAAGAGCTTTCGCCTATTAAAATAGGTCTCTTCTTTAGAGACCCCAAAACTTCACGAAATCCAAGATCTCTAAAGCTAATCTAATTATAACCAAAATAGGTTATTAAGTCAATACTATAGGCTCTTAATGTAATTACTCAATACCTTGGAAACACTGGTAGAATCAAATATTGGTTCTATAACTTGCCGGAAAGGATGTTTAAAATGGCTTATACCAGTAGTCCATATCTGCCCAAGGTAAGAAGATTAGTGGTTAATAATGTTTTGTCAAGAAAGTTCAAGCCCAATATGAAATCACCGGCATATCGACACTCAATTATGAATAAAAACTCCATGACCGACCAATGAAGAACTTACACCGGCTGACCCTGAGGACTCTTACCTAACTGACATAAACTATCTCGCAAGCTATCAAGATAATCCCCTAAAAGCTGTTGGTAGGTCTGATTAACCCGATCTGGGCCGCCATTCATCGGTCGGAAACCAGCAATCGCTTCAAATCCTTTTTCCAGTGCCAATCTGGCTTTTTCGTAAATTTCTTCGACCCTTGGCTTTAAGGCGGCAATTACTTGCGGCTGGTATAGTTTGGCAATTTCTAGGGCTTGCCTTTTAATTTCCTCATCTTTTGGATTCGCATAGGCCTCAAGAATAGTTGCCCTTTCTTTAGGACTAACCAGCTTTAGTAATTCCCGTAGTGGCAAGCTAAATTTATGACCAAAATCTTCCCCCGGTTTTTTCTTGCCAGGCGGTTGATTCCAATCTTCGAAATCGTTCTTCAGCTGGGCGATCATATTGATCCTGGACATAAACTCGCTGAAAGATTGACCAGCTTCAATAAAGCGCTGCCCGGCTTCGGACTCTAAATCCCTGGCTCTGACACCAGCCATACAGTTAATAAACCAGCTAAAGGCGCTATTCAGTCTATCCATTGCCTGCCAGATTTGGTCATCCGGTGCCGCCAAACCGGTCTCTTCCAGTTCCATATCCGCATCATACATCTGCTGGACCATCTGGCAATAATCGTCAGTCGCCGCCTTGCCCCAAAGCGGCAAAAGGTTCCGCGTCGCTGCTGCTTGAGCAATCGTCGTCATTCGAATCGTCCGACTGACACCTTCCTGAGCAGCCATCGGTCTTCTGCCTTTCCTCAGACCACCATCATCAATAGTGTCATCTCTTTCAATAATCGCGGCCCAGTCAAAGCAACCGATCGCCGCCAAACGGATAACTTCGCTTGGCTCCAAACCAAAAATATGGCCAAAAATAACAATCAGGTCAGGCAGCAGTTTCCGCTCGCTATTGGCAGCGGTTTCGTAAATTCCTTTCACCCGAGGCTGGCCTTTAAATAATCTTTCCATCTCCAAGGCCACCAACTGCCTAAACATTTCCGGCCAAAATTCCGCCGGATTTTCCTGAAAGCGGGCAATCAGTTCGGGACTGACCAGCTCCGGTCTTAAGGGATAAATATCACCCGGACAACGCCGCCATAAATCAGCCTCAATCTCCGATAAACCAACTCTCTGCTCTGAATCATTAGGCAGGGCGGCTTTTAATTTCCTGGATAGTAAGTAAGTTTTGCCCAAAAGCCCAGGAAGGTCGCCTCGGGGATAGATATTGCTGACATAAACATCCCCAAAGAGCCGGGCAACAAAATCAGGATCGGTCCTGTCGCCGACCCAGGAAAGATAATTCTCAAATTCCTCCAACCGGCCGTGATCAGAAAGATAATCACTGATAAAGGCAAATAACTGGAAATACTTTTCTTGAAAATCAGGCTGGCTAAAAAGATCTAATTCAGCCAGTCTCTTTTTAGTCGCCGCCAGTCTCTCTTCAAGATTGAGAAAGCCGCTTTCAAAGGCCATTGAATCGGTCACCCGGCCTTCTTCACACAAAAACCCGGCGCTGGCCAGCCAGAAAAAGACCGCCGGCGTATCAAAAAACAGCCGGTCGCGAGGCTGGCGGCCAAGCGGCCAAAGGTTTCGGTTAATCGCCTCAAAACAAGCCTGAACTCTTTCGGGAATATTCAAACACCGGAAACGGCTAAAATAATTATTCAAATAACCAATTAAGTAATCCCGGCTGATACTGACTTCATCGGCTCTTAAAACAATGCCTTTTTCTTCATCCTGGGCATCGATTAAAACCTGGTAACCTAAACCTTCCCAAAGATTTCCCGCGGCCCAGCTATAACCGTATTGGTCTTTCTCGAAAACCTTTTCATAATTCTCCCGGGTTTCATCCTTTAACCACCAGGAACGACCGAGTCTCCTGACATAATGTCTCAAGACTTCACTCCTCTGCCGAGGCTGAACAAAATAGTCAGGATCAGCAATAACCACTCTGGCTTCATCGCTGAAAGCTTGGTAAACTGGCCAAACTTCTTTATTGAGACCATCTAAACCTCTTCTTAATAAATCGAAAAAATCTCCGTCAGTAAGGAGATGCGGTAATTGATCAAGCGCTTCTTTTGACCAACCGTCGGTCTGCCTATAGGCATCTCTCATAAAAAGAGGTATCATTCGGCTTTTTATCTCAGCAGTAGCTTCCGGTGATCTCATTTCACCTCCAAAGAATAACCCTCTCCTCTTAAAGAAGAGATGGTCTTGGGATTAATAAAATAATAATTGAGTTTTTTCCGCAAACGGCGGATGACTTGGCTAATCGCCCACAGGGAAAAATTATCCGGTTTGTTTGACCACAAGACATTGCCGATTCTTTCAAAACTGACCACTTTGCCTCTGTTCTTATAAAGAGTCCGTAAGACTAAAAACTCTTTTTGAGTTAACTTTACTTTTTCTCCGGAAAAGCTAAATTGATCGACTGCCAACTTAATTAACGGTTGATGGCTTTTTGTACTCACCGTCATTTTTTCCAACACCGGTAAAAACAAAGGCTGCTTAAGCTGGCCGTCCTTTTTTAAAAGCCCTAAATCAAACAGCCACTGAAGATAAAGGCTTTTTTTAAAGCGTTTGATTTCCGAGCGGTTCTGGCTAACCGCTTTTAAAATCCGCAATGATTCAGCCGGCAAACTCTCCAAAATTTCCCTTATCCAAAAGCAATACAGTTGGCTGGCAAAGAGAATTTTTTTAAGCTGCCTGATATCTTTTACTTGAGGATTTTTTCTTAAAAAGACGCTAAAGGCCCTGATCAGGCCGTGCAAACCGTGAGAGTGTTCCAAAATCATTCTCTCCTGACCCCCAAAGCTGGTTTGAAATAATTTCTCCTCGCGTCGAATATCGGCCAGAGAAGTTTTTTGATCAAAGGTTCTCAAAAACGAAAATTTATTGTTCGTCAGCCGCTGGATGAACCGCTGCAATCCGGCATTCGGATGAGCCAAAATCCGGGGTTCGGCCAAGAAGACGTAAGAGATTTTACCGTAAGAGTAATATTTGAGGTTAATCAAACAATCAAAAAACTGTTCACTTTGAGATAAGATTTGTTGCGCGTCTAGAACCAAGAAACAAATTTTTTCTTCCGCTGCCACCGTCCTTATCAACCTCTCCATCTGGGAATAAAAAGTGAATTCATTGAGGGGCTTAAGTTTTTCCGCCTTTATTTTTAAAGCCTGAGCGGTTTGCGACAGCCAATACTGCAACAATTGTTCCCGGGATGGCGCGGCTTTATCTTTGAAATCCAAAAAAACCAGATGAGTTTTAATCTGGCCTAAAAATTCTTTTCTAAAGCGGTTGGATAAAATTTGACCGGCCAGGAGGTTTTTCCCGATGCCGTTAATGCCCACAAAAATGACCGCCTGGCCATTTTTAACCAGGCGACTAACCCTGATTAATTCAGGCTTATAATATTGATAGAAATATTTTGGTATTTCCCCCATTAACCTATATAAACTTAAAATAAATCCGCTCTTATTTTTATATGTAAGATTATCCCATAATGTTTAACAAATGTCAATCTTTTTGTCAAAAATAGGCCTCTTTTGCTAGTTTTTTCGACTTTCCAATCAAGCTTCCAAAGGAGATTAAGAATACTATAGGACTATGAATTGGTGGATGCTGAAAAATCGCTTTCAGGACGACTCGGTCGTCTATTTATTCGACTATCTCAGAAAGCGTTATGCAAGTATCTTTTTATCAACTTGAGATCGGCTGGTTGGGCGCAAGGCTAGAGAACTTTGCTCTTAACCATTGCTCTCAACAATGCTCTTTGACAACTTGAAATAACAATTTCAAGTTACCTTTGTTGTTTTGCTTGACTGTTCTTCGTTAGGCGAAGAGCCAGTCGAAAAAACAGCAAAACAGCTGGTTTCTTGAAAGGCTACAAAATATAGGGTTTAGGGATTAGACACTAGAGTCTAGGGTTTGTGAGGCGAATTCCTCCGAGGTGAAATGAAAAAAGTCTGATCCCAACCGGCAGTCCGGTAAAGAATAGAAGCAGTCCATCAGTGATCAGTTTTTAGTGATTAGCAACAAGAACCGGTCATTCTGATCCCGCATTTTGTGGGAGAAGAATCCAGCATTAGCGTAAAAATCGATAATAAGAATAATAATTCACGCTTCGCTAGATTCCTCGGGTCGAATAGTCGACCCTCGGAATGACTTAATCACATAATTTAATTTTGCTTCTGTTTTTTCCCGGGCTGCTGGTTTCACAAGATCAACTTTTTTTCCGGTAGGTGGGACTCCAAAACATCGGAGGCTATCGGAACCAGATACTTAGGAGGAACACAGAATGAATGTAAAGATGCGTTTAGTTCTCGCTCTCACCCTGGGGCTCCTGATGGCTCTGGGCGTTATGGCCGTGCTGGCCGCCTCACCCAAGATGGGTGTGTTTGTGGCGGTTGACTCCTCCGGGAGCCGGACCTTCACTGACACTCAAGAGGGGCTGGGGTTCGCCAGCCGGTTGGCCTTGGAATTGAACGCCGACGAGGCCGAAGTCGCCGGGGGCGGTTACTACGGGGATCGTTTTTACACGGTCACGCTGCTGACCGATCCCCAGACCGCTTCAGACGCGTTCCTGCGCGTAGCCGGTACAGTCACGCCCACTGGTGACACCTACTGCCTGCCGGCAATTGAGGCCGGTGTTGCCATGTTCGATGGGCTGCCCTGGGCTGGCACTCGAGGATTCATCTTCGTCGGCGATGGCTGGTGTACCGACGCGGCCCAAGCCTGCGTCCGATTGAACGAGCTTCGGGCACAGGGCTATACTATGGCGGCCTACATCCAAGACCAGGAGGGGGGAACCGACCTCCTCGGGTGCGTGGATGAGTATTACTATCAACCACCACCCGACGAGGGTAAGGTTATCGACGACCTTCGGAATCACCAACCGAATGTCGACGTTGACCTCCTGGCCCAACCCGATCCGGTCACGTCCGGCGGAAGTCTGACCTACACAGTTCAACTGGCCAACGTCGGCGGGATCACCGACACCTTCCACCTCACTCTGACCTTGCCGTCGCAAGTCAGCCCGAGTGGCAGCCACACATGGACGGTTACGGATCTGCCGCCGACCATGACGTGGCAAACCACGGTGGTCGTCACGGTGAACCCTAGCTTCATCGGCACAATCACAGCTACAGTCCGCACCGATGGGTCAAAGGGATCGTGGGATGAGGTCGTGGTGACTACGACGGTTGAGACAATCCCACTGCCAACCTGTCAAATCTGCTACGTGAGCACTGCTGGTAGCGACGATAGCAACGACTGCAGTGACGCAACGAATCCGTGTCGGACAGTACAGCAGGCAGTTAACCGAGCCGAGTCGGACGCTGAGATCCGAATCGCCGGCGGCGTCTACACCGACGTCCAGTCGCGAACTGAGTCAGCCGCAACCGACGCGTCCATACTCGCTGCCCTTGGCGACGACTGGCGGCTGTTGGTCGATACCAAGCGCCAACACGAGGTCGAGACCCTTCTAGCTGCAGTGCAGCTCCAAGCTACTACGCAAACCATCTCGCAAGTGGTCTTCGTAGATCAGCACTTGAGTCTGCTGGGCGGCTACTCGGCTGACTTCTCGGTCCGGAAACCGGGCACCTACACTACAACACTTGATGCCCAAGGCCGCGGCCGAGTGATCTACGTTGCTCCTGAAGCAGCCTCTCCTGCGGTGCAGCTACCGAGACCGAAGTCGGCACTCTCGCTGGCGATGGCGAGCACTGGGGAGTCATTTCCCACGAAGTGCTCAACGCCGACGGCACGCCGTTCGACTCCCTCGCCTACGCGGCCGCTATGCAAACACCCGACATCACCATCGATGGTCTCACTATCATGAACGGTGATGCCTCGGCAATGGGCAACTTGGAATCCGGTGGTGGAATCTACGTCGCTAGCGGCATCCGAGCCGAGATCCGTAACGTCCACTTCGTTGGCAACATCGCCAGCTTCACCGGCGGCGGGCTAGACATCACCGAAGGCATAGTCCAAGACTGTGCTTTCGAGAACAACCGGTCAAGCGGCGCCTCAGGCGGAGGCCTCATGGTTGGACCAGGCAACATCCGCGTCTTCCGCATCCGCTGCCAGGACAACTATGCCGATAGCTTCGGAGCCTGTGTTGGAAGTATCCGGCAGAACGGAAGCCTCGACGGTATCGTCTCGATCGGCGACTTTGCAGATTCGAGCTGGGGCTCCAGCATCTATGCTGTGATCCCAGGCAACCTCGAGATCGTGAACGATGTCGTTGCTAAGGCAAACGACGCCGGACTACAACTGCGCCTGGTTCATAGCGGATCGGTACTAACGGTTGCTCACCTCACCTTGGTGGATAACCCGATCGGCTTCAAAGCGATCGAATACTCCAGTGGAGCGCCCACCGTCAAAGTGTACAACACCATTCTCGACAACAACACACTGGCAGCACGAGCTGACGGGCACAGCTACACTGAACTATACTACATCAGCTGGCGGCCTGAACCTGGGCCAGGTGTTGGTTGGGAGGGACCCATCTGGCCAATGACCTGGGACTCGGGCGATCTATACGACGGAGATCCGTTCTTCGTCGATCCCGCCAACGGCGACTACAGCCTCGGCAAGGACAGTCGTTGCCGCGACCATCCAAAGGCACCCATAATCGTCGATCACGACGCTTACGGAGCAAGCAGGCCGTACGGCAGTGGCATCGACCTCGGCGCCTACGAATGGCCATCGCGACTACCAGTCCAACCTTGCACAGGCTGTGTTGCGCGAATCTGGCTACCCATTATCTTCGGGCCTCCGCCCGGCCCGCCCCCGGCCGAACTCAGGGTTTGGGTCAAGGGTACCAACAGCCCCAACCCAAACGTAGTCACTCCACCAGGCTCTAAGGCCCGTTGGCAGTGGGGAGTTTCCAACATCTCCGGTCACGACCTGGTCGTGGCCATGCAACTCTGTGTGACTCCCCCCTTGTCCGACGGCTGGCAGTGCTGGCCGGCCGGTCAGCTCCCGATGGGAGCCTGGTACGGTTCGACCAATTACTGGGACGCCTGGACCGGCTCGCCGGACCACGTCGGGCCGTTTACAGCGATCTGGACGGTGACGTCCAACAGTAGCGGTCGGGTCTATACCGCGACCGCCACCGTCCAAGTGACACGCTAGTAGCCTTTCCTGAAACCGCAGTCCGAGCCGGACACCCCTCCCCCCACAGGAGACATGTCCGGCTTTTTTTTTGGATTTAACGGCTTTTTTCAAGCCAATCAGTAAAGTAAAACCAGTTTACAATATTCCTTACCTTCGAAAAAACCTGCCTTATCCTATAATATTGCTTATTCATTAATTTTATGCTATAATCGGCTTGCTTTTAGAGATCAAGAAATTGGTCTCCAAAAGAGGCCGTTTTTGGTAAAAAAGAGTTTTTTAGTAAAAAGCTAGGGGTTATTTTGCTCGCACTTTAAAAACCTAGTCAACCGGAAGAAGGCAGATCGGAAGCGTGGATCTTCCCGAGGGTGGTGATCCTATCTTCATGATCGGTGAAGCGAAACATCACCGCCGCTCTCTCGTCACAGTGGTTACGAAGCTCCTTCATCAACTTATCGAAGGCATCGTAAAACTCATCCTTAGTGAGGAGCTGATTCATCTTTTCCTCAAATTCTTTTTTAGTAAGAAATTTCTTCAACTTCTCCTCTAGTTTCCGGTCAATCAATTTTTCAATCTGGTTTAAATCGGTTTTGGTTAACACTGAAATCATTTCAGATCTTTTAAAAATTAAAAGTCAATCAACAAACCTTGACCCTAAAGAGATGGGAAAGAAATAGAGATAAAAACAATTAATTGAAAAATCTCTCTCCCCTACCTCTTTGCGGTCAAGACCATTCAAAACCGGCCATAAAGCGGCCGGCCTAAAATACTTGGCTCGCAAAAAAGCAGTAAATATTGCTGCTATTGCACCTTGACAACTTGAAATAACAATTTCAAGTTACCTTTGTTGTTTTGCTTGACTGTTCTTCGTAATGCGAAGAGCCAGTCGAAAAAACAGCAAAACAGCTGGTTTCTTGAAAGGCTACAAAATATAGGGTTTAGGGATTAGGACATAAGGGTTGTGAGGCGAATTCCTCCGAGTGATTTTCTCCTCGGATGGTGCAAGACAACGATCTTGCTCCTCCGAGGTGAAATGAAAAAAGTCTGATCCCAACCGGCAGTCCGGTAAAGAGCAAAAAGCGCTAATCCCTCCTGCAAGGTGTCCCGCCGAAGGCGTGGACTCCTTGGAGCGTGGGATGGCAAAATACGATTTTGCTTTTCATCGGACTGCTGGTTTCACAAGATCAACTTTTTTCCGGTAGGTGGGACTCCAAAACATCGGAGGCTACCGGAACCAGATACTAAGGAGGAACATATGAACACCAAGGCGCTTCTGCGCCTGGTAATCGTCATTTCCCTAGGCCTCGCTCTTACGTTAGGCCTGGTGTGGATCCTTGGGATCCACCCGTTATCCGCCCTGGCTGCCCCCCGTAGCCAGGATCCCGAGCCCACCCTTGGGTTCGAGACCGAAGTGACCGTCCCCACCCCCGGGGAAACGGTCACACGTACGATCAACTTAGCCTCCGGCACAAGCCTGGCACAGAAGGTTGAACAAATCTGTGCCGCAGTAAAGGCGCTCAATCCGGAGGTTGCCGGCAACTGCGAGACGCGTGTCGAACAGACGCTAGCGGGGCTGCCCTACGAGGTCTACGAGTTCGTGATCGAGGTCCCCTCGCGGCCAGCGCTGACAGTTCTCGCGGCTATGCAGCAATCGACCCCGACGTTGGTCCTGTTCGGGTTCGATGGGTCAGGTTCTGTCGAGCGGGAGAATCTTAACCGTCTGCTCCGGCTCGGCTCGGAGACCGCAGCTCATCTGCACACAGAGGACCGGGCAGGTGCCTGGTTCTACAACGGTGACCCAACGTTCAGAGAGATCGTCACCGTTACAACACCACTGAGCGCCAGTATAGCCATCACCAATGCCCAAGGCGCATCAACAAGCGGATGGACCTATCTCGACCAGTGGCTCCTCCATGCCTGGGGAATCTGCGTGTCAAATCCAGGATACAGGTGTTCGATCGGAGCATTGGGAGACGGCTGCTCGACTAGGTCAGTCAGTTCGCTAGTCGCCACCATGACGGCTGCGGGTGCTGACCTTTGGTACGTTGACACTAACCAGGAATGCAACGACCTGCGTGATATCTACGGCAACCGCTACTACGATACGCCACCTACAGTTGCAGCCGACCTGATCCGGCCCATTGCGATCGACGACCTGTATATCGTCAGAAACAACGGGACAATGTTGCTCTGGCCTTGGGAAAACGACCTCCCGGGGTTCGGAAGCAATCTCACTCTCGTCTCGGCCGGGCAACCAGAACATGGTGAGGTCTATATTCACGACGAGGGTCACCTCGTCTACTCTCCTCCCGGAGGAGAAACGGCACCACACTGGGTCGGCATAGACACCTTCACCTATACCATCACCAATGGATATGGTGAAGACACGGCCGTTGTTACAATGGATGTCCGTGACCTCCCGGAGCTGGTCCAGGTCTACAAGACTGCCAACCCAGACCATCTGGCCCAGCCCGGCGGCTTGGTCTCCTTTACGATCGTAGTAGGGGCAACCGGAGACCAGAATCTACACCTACAGTCCATCGTAGACTCGGCATTTGGGGACGTTACCAAGATCGACGATAGCACCTGTTCCGTTCCCCAAATTGTCGAGGCAGGCAATACCTACGAGTGTCAGTTCCAGGTACAACTCAATGGGACAGCTCACAGCCACCAAGTCAATCGCGTGTCAGTGTCGGGGGTTACCGATTCTGGAGAGACCTGGTCGGATGCCGACTACGAATGGGTCTTCTTCGACGAGGCCTGCATCAGCGGCCTCCAGCTCGAGAATAGGCTCGACTTCCTCTCCCGCGCGTTTCTCGAAGGAGGCATCTGGAAGGTCCCGTTCGGAGAGCGGCCAATCCTGAAAGTCAACGGAAATTGGCCACCCGACCTGCTCCAGTCCGTTCGGATCTGTAACAGTTCTTCGCGCTGCAAGCCGGGCGCCTGCGAAATGGCTTTCTGTATCGAAGGACAACCCGGTTGGACAGTATACTCATTCGAGTACCCCATCACTACGGAGTGGAACAGGTACGCATGGCACGCCGATGTGTACAACACCTGTTCCCAGGATACGGACATGGAGTGGCTACAGTTCTACCCCGACCAGTTCCAGTTCCGATTGGAGCTCTACCTCTACGCCAGTTCTACCGTTCCCGGCGGTGACTGGATCCAGAGAAATGCAGGCTCGGAGCGGTTTTGCCCGTCTCCGCCTATAACAGTCTCTCTGTGGACCGAGACCGAACCGGCAAATCTTCTGGATTTCGTTCAGGGACCCACGAGGTGGACCCACGTCAACAATACCTGTGGTCTCCTTATGCCGCTTGAGGGCGTCCGCATCGCCTCAGAAGCCCCAGAGGGAACGGTCACTTTCCATCTCCAGGGGGACAACGGCCAGATAGTCAAGGAGGTCACAGCCGACCTGGTCGTGCGCAACACACCTCCCTTCACGCCTACGGCGTGGCTGTATCTACCCACCGTCGCACGCACTGGACCCCTCCCACAACCACGGCCGTAGCCTTTTCTTGAAACCGCAGTCCGATGCCGGACACCCTTCCCCCCACAGGAAGACGTGTCCGGCTTTTTTTTTGGATTTATAGACTTTTCCTACCCCAAGCTGAAAAAACTTCATGATCTTTCCTGAGTTGGAGAGGAAGTATCTTCGCCGATTCGGGAAAGATTTTTGAAAAAACCAATCAATAAACCTGATTATGAGTACCGATATCAAGAAAAATTACTTTTGATTTATCAAGCATCTTATAGAAGCTATTTCAAAACCCCATTGTCATTCCGAGCAAGAGCGAGGAATCTAGCGTAAGCGCTTCGCTAGATCCTTCGGGGCCGAAATTTCGACCCCTCAGGATGACACAGAAAGTAGGTTTTGAAATGAATTCTAGATTACCCGATAATCTCCAGTAACAGAAAAAGCTCTTAAACCAATCTTTTTGCCTCTTAGGCAATGGCTAGATAACGATTCATGAAATGGATCTTTTGAAAACAAATCAAACTTGAGTTTAGCCTGTCTTTTGAGGCGCTTATCAGGAAGAATTCTCTTTCGATATTTTTTTAGAAACCGGGCGTGGTAAAGTATCTCCATCTAATTGACTAAAAAGATCATTGATGTTTTTAGCATAATAAAGATGCTTGTTTTCTTTAATATCCTGAAGTATTTTACGATAACGGACGGCAGCTTTTGGCGACAATTGAATCGTTCCTCTTTCATGAAAACTAACTGTTACTGTTTCGTCAGCTAGTTTCTTTAAAAAAAGCCGAATACTTTCTTGAAGAGAGGAAAAACCAAGATCAAAAGCAGCTTGCTGAGCTTTAAGCCGAAGATCTTTTGAGACTGGTATTTGTAAAACCGTTTTATCCATATTTATTGTAATTAAAATGTTTTAATAATAGTTGTCAAGAATGAAAAATCACCTTATCACCGGTAGCGCTTTCCCTTTTTCAGAGATCAGTCCAGTCCAAACGTCCTGCCGCTTGTTATTTTCCTTACCCACAAGGAGAGAGCATTTGCCGGTCCGTTTTTTTTGGCTATTTAATAAGTAGACTGTGCACCCGGGGGTGAACATATATTGACACCTTGGGGAAAGATAATGGAAAGAAAATATCAATAATCCTGAAGTTTGGTAATCTTAATCCCTTTGACTCCTGCCTGATGTTTCGGATTAGCAGTCACTAAAACTGCTTTTTCGGCTCTGGCTAAGGCGAGAAAGCAAGCATCGTAGTAAGTTATATTTAAATCCTGAGCCATCTTGTAAGAAGAAAAGGCCAAAGATTCTGATTCGGATATATAAAGGACTGGCAAACGGTAAAAAATCGCTAAAGCTTTTTGAGCCTGAGATGAATTAAGTTTCTTTCCCTTCAATAAGGCATTAGCCAATTCGTATTTAACCAATTCAGGCAAAAGAATCTGAACTTTCTCTTCTCTCAAGTCGCAAAGTAATTCTTCCGCCTTGTCTGCTTCTTTTTCCTGACTAAACCATTTCACAATAACAGAAGTATCTAAAACTATTTTTATCATCAGTGGAACTCCCTATCTTTGGCAATAAATTGACTTAAAGAGGTTTTTGCTCCCCAATCTCTGATTATAGTCAACTGCCTGAAAATTTCCTGCCAATCCACTTTAATCTCTCTATAGGGTTCAATTAGGACTTTTTCTTTATTGATAATCTTAACCCGAACTACCTTTTTAGGAACCAACCAAGTTAACATTTTTCTCAAAGAATAAGGAATGGTTATTTGGTACCGATCACGAATAATCACTGTCTCGCCGTTCATATATACAGAATATCAGAAATTCGGAAACATTGTCAAGTCCATTTGCCGAAGTGATCTCCCCTACCACACTACCGCCGGCTGTTTAACGGAGCAATTAGCCCTAATCCAGGCAAGATCGTAGTCGCGAGCTTCTACACGCTGGCCGTCAATTACCAAATATTCACGGGATACGGGAGGCGTCTCCTCAGCCGGACCGGGCATTTTATCGATATACCAGGCCTCCGGGCAAACTCGCTTTTTAGCTGTCTGAGTCAATGTTGGCGTCGGCGTAAATATCGAACTGCTTTTGGCTTCATTCCTGGGCCTGAGCACCGTAAAATACATATGCCCAAGCGTAAGAAAGAAGGCAAACAGGATCACACCGATAAAATACGGATCAAATAAGCCAATCTTCCCTGCGGAAAGCTGATGCTTTTTTCTACTCATTTAATAAACTTTCTCCGGCTTGTTTCCGGACAATTAGCCCTAAGGCGAAGGAGTGATTTGGGCTTTGATATACTCAAGCGTTGACAGAAGCTGGTCAATCAGATCCTGTTCACTGTTATCGCTTCCGGAAATAGTGTAGGAAATCGTTAGAATTTCTTTATTCGGTTCAAGCATCGGCAAAACGATCAAGATTTTTTTACCTTGTTTTCCCTGGTCATAGCTGAACTTTTTACCCTGAAAGCCAAGCAGAATAAAATCTTCTTCTGACTGGTAGCCGCTGGGAACGCGTTCCTTCAGATATTCGGCCAAGGTCAGTTTCCGTCCGTACTTTTGATCATAGTAGACTCCGTAGGAAACCTTGAAACGGTCATCATACAAACTAACAGTAGTCTCATCTTCTGATTGAGAAGCCTTCGGACTTGACCAAAGAGAAGGATAATTAAAACGTAAGCCAAATTTTTCAAAAGTCTGCCAGTCATCCTCTGATAACTCTCTCGGGAGTGATTTCAGAACCGGTTGAGAGGCCTCGTCGGCGATTTTAACTTTTTGGCCGGTTTCCGTATCAAGAAGCCAAAGATCACCGGGAAGTACTAATTGTCCCCATGGTTCATCAATAGTGACATAGGCTAAAACTCTGCCATCATCGGACCAGGCCAGTTGATCTTCGACTAATTGATCAGCAGTTAATTGTTTTAAATCCGAACTCGAAGGGCTCTTTAAAAAAAGATCATAGCGATCTGAATCTGATTTAGTTTGATCTTTAAAGAAATATTGGATCATGGCTATTTGTAAGTTTTTCGGATCAACAGCAACTTCTATAATATATTTATTATTTAAACTGGTAAGTTTATTATTTTTGATATTAAGCAAATAAAGACCGGGCTCGAGATGAAGAGGCAAACCAACCCCTAGAATCTGATCATTACCATACCAAGATGTGAAGTAAATAGCCCTGCCGGGTAGTAGCTCTTTTTTATTTCGACCGTTAGTATCGATTAGTTCGAATCGGTCTGCTTCGCCCCAAAGCCAGCTCAACAGAATCCGTTTATTATCCGGCGAGTAAACGGCATACTCATAACAAACATCAAACGGATTGTCCTCATTAAACGGTTTACTAAGAGTATTAGTTAGAAAATGTTTTTGCTTGCTTCCATCAACATTAATGACTCCGACCCCGTCTCGAGCATAACAGATTGACTGACTATCAGGCGCCCAATCAAATGAGCGTAATTCGCGCTTAGCATCAACTGCCCACGGGGGAATACCGGGAATCTCTAGTTCAGGCAGTTCCGGAAGAATTTTCTTGAAAGTCTTATCTTCTAATTTATAAACAACAATATTTTTACCGTCTTCATATAAGGGTATTTTTTTCGGATCACTCAGTTCAGTTCGTTCAATCCAGGCTAAAAATTTTCCATCCGGCGACCATTTAGGATCGGTGTTTAAACCAGTCTCAGTTAATCTTTCCTCGGTCGCCTTGGTAGTATCAAATAGATAAATATCCCCTCCCCGGACATAGGCGACTCTTTGGGAAAATTCTTTTAGCGTTAACTTTTCTTCAAGCGGCGACGGGCTAGCGGTTACCAACGGCATTTCCGGTATATTAAGAGGGGTTTCATTATGTTTCGATATATTAACGTAATAGGAGCCGGCAAACATTGCCACGATAGTTAAAATTATGCCGATGCCGAAAAGAAAGGGACCGATTCTGGAATCAGGCGCAAGCTCAACCGGGCTATCCGAAGAAGTTGGTACTGTCCCGATAACCGGATTGCTTTTATTGGCAATCGATTCTTGTTTAGCTAAATCTGATAAGTTCATTATTATTTATACTTAAAATTATAATAAATTAACTTTAAGCATTCTGCAAGAAGTATTTCTTGCTTTTTAGACCTTACCTTACATCTTGATTGGTTCTTTTTCTTAAACATAAAGCCTTTTCGGTTAGAACTATTCCCAGATTAATAAGCGGTACCGGAATTGTCCGAGAAAGTTGATCGTAAGCTTCAAGAAGCTCTGTCGGATAAGGCTCAGGCAATTCCCCTCTTATAAATTGATCAAACTGCTTCCGATTTAGTTCCCAGTTTTTCATGAAACCAGCCAGAACAGTATCCCCAAAGTCTGGATTTTGATCCCAAAACTCCTGCCGTTTCTCAGGAACAAGCAGCTCTTTCCCCGGCGAGGCGGAAGAAAGAGCAATCGTTAACAGCACCCAAGGATCAAACCGCCACCAATTACGGCAATAAACCGGGATCCGGTGATGGACTTTTCTTCGGAAATCGGCCATTTCCTTCACTGGTTGATAAAAGGCGGCCGGCAGGTTCTTCCAGTATTCAGGATCAAGTGGAATGTAATGGTCGTGATCACCATGATCACCAAAATAGCCAACTATAGGTGTTCGAACCATTGACTCTCTAGCGTTTATCCCCAATGTCCGTGACGTCATTAGAATCAATTCTTCCTCTGCTTCGGTAATCATTTCTTCGGCTCCGGAGAGAATTTCCAAAAGCGCCTTCAGATCTACCAGACGATCCTTCTCGGCAGTGGTAATAATTCCATACTGATAGGCGGAAAAATCGGTCAGCATTTTTAAGGTCTGTCTGACAAACAGCTTATTATTTCTTAAATTATTCGGGTCAACCCCGTAAGCTAAACCGTTTGCCTGAGCGATAACTACTTTAAGCCGCCGATTAATATTTTCCTTATGAATTGATAAAACTTGAGGCGGGGAAAATTGAAGATAATATTTTAAAAGCCGATCGGTAACCGGTTCTTGGAGTGCTTCGATGGCAACCTTAGGCACTAGATTAGCCACAATCGCTTCGTAAACCCGGGCTTCTCTTTCAGGCAAATTAAGTGGAACCGGAATCGCTTCTAGGTCAATTTTCCCTTTGAGCATTAAAGCGGCCGTCAGCACCCGGCTGGCGGCGGTATGAAAAAGCCAATAATTGGAATAATGCAAAGCCGGGTTACAGATAATCCAAGCAAATGAGGGCACCCACTTTTCCTCTTCGCTTAAACGGGCGTAGTGGACTTTCCAATTACCTTTCCCGGCTCTTCCCGCTTTCTTTTTACAGAGATTAACTAATTGCTCATCATTTTTTGACAGACGTTGATTAAGAGCCTGTCTGGCGGGAAAAACCATTTGTCCACCGGCAGAATGAGCCTCAGTCAAGTGAAAATCAAAATAGAGACCAAGGATGTCTTTAACCATCATCCAACTAAGAGCATAATCACGCGGAGTAATACAGTTACGTTCATCGATTCGCCAGTCTTCGGTTCCCTCCTCAATCCCCATCGACGAAGGGAAAATCGCTACCGTCCCTTGACCCATTGCCTCAAAAATCAACCTGATTTTCTCCGGTTCAGCCATCATTGCCCAGCGATCGGCTGACCAACCATGATCACTCTCAAATACCTGGTAGGCTTCAGCAAAAACCTGATAACCGGCCCGTAAAATCTGAGCCAGATCTTCTTCCCGGGAACGATCAAAACTCGGGCTCAGCTTATCACCAAAATTCCCGATCATTCTCGGATCAATCTCGGCGATGGCCTGTCGGTCGAGTCTGACAACTGCCGTCAGAGGAACATCCTTAACTCCGGCTTGGGCGGCGAAAAAAAAGGCAACTGCGGCGGCTAGCTTTTTGGCTTGCTCAGCTGAATAACCGGCTTTCTTGAAATTTTCTGCCGAATAAGTTTGTCTGACGGAAACGTCAAAGGCTAAAAAATACGCTTTCTCCCTTTCAGGAAGTCCTGTTTCCGCCCCGGTAACCGGTTCCGGCATTTGCCAAACCCAAGCCCTTTCCCAAGCATCTTCGAGTCTCAATTCTTTTCGCCGGAAAGTTTGGCTAGCCTCTTTCGGCGGCCGCCATCTGATTTCTGCGATAACCTTCTCCAAATTTTGCTTAGCCTGATCGCTTCTCTCCTGCTCTTCCTTATCGATAATCATTTCTTGGGTAACCGGATCAACAATCGGTATTTCCTGCGAATAGGCAGACTGCCGGATTACTTCGATTCCGGTATCCAGGTATTTTCGCAACTCTTTTCGTTCTTGTCGTTCCCTTAACTCCTCTCTTTTTTGGTCGAAAAATTGAGTTACTCTCGTGGCAAAAGCTCCGATCGGTGGTCGTAAATCTATTTCCGGCATAGGCATAGTTAAACGAAAAGTTTTGGGAATTACCAAGAGATAATTATACCCAATTTACGATTCAGGTTAAAGTCCCTAAATTATCAAGCACGATGCAAACATATAAAAAATATCCCGGTGACTCTTTTGACTTTGACCGGCTTCTGCTATAATGTTTTAGAGAGACCAAATGAAGAAAACACTTTTTGCGATCATCACCTTTCTCGCTTCGGCCGCATTCACCTTATCCCTGGTTTACCTCTGGTTACCACGGCGCCAGTATTCCGCTCCACGGGCTAAATCTTGGCAAGCTTACCCCTTCACGAACGGAGAAATAAACTTTCCCGAAGACGAAGGCCTCCACCAAGAAAGCAATCTCGAATCTTGGTCGGCTAATTTTAAGCTAAAAACAGACATCTCTTGGTATTCAGGTTTCTTGACTTTATTCAAGCTGGGCAAACAAGCCAATGGCCTGCTTTTATTATCCCTCACCGATATTGACTCAGGCGCAAATGTCCAAAAATTCGCTGAAGGGGAAATAACCTACGATCCGGAAAACTTCCAGCTGGAGTTCAGAGGAAAAGACAGCCAAGATCAAATTAAATTAACCGGTAACTGGCTGGGGCCACTCACTTACCAACTTGCCTGCAATTCACCGCTAGCGACTTTTGAATTAATGCTTAATAACCAAAAACCCCCTTTAACTGTAAATAGGAATAAATTTGTCCCATTATTTATCAAAGAGATGGCTATCAATGCCCACTATTACGCCTTTTCCCGACAGGAGGCCAGCGGTAGTTTAAGTATCGGAGGTCAATCCCATCTCATTCATACTGTTACCGGAACTTCCTGGCTCGACCACCAGTGGCTGAATTTATCCGACCAAGAACTGGCTAATTTCAACTTTGTGTCTTCTCCAAATGAGTGGTTCTGGTTGCAGTTTGATAATCATACGGAAGCGGTTTTTGGGCAAACCTTCAATCAGGACGGCTCTGTTGCCGATAAATATTTTAGTTTCGTAGACGAAACCGGAAATCAATTTGAGACTGCAGAATTTAATCTTGAACCCTTGGCACAATGGACCGCGCCAAGCGGAAAAAGAGTTACGGTTGCTTACAAGCTAACTGTTGCTGAACCTGATTTGAAGATCATTCTCCAACCGACTGTCGAGAATCAGCTTTTTTCCTCCCCGAGAGGTGAATTCTGGCAAGGAGCAATTGCCGGAACCGGCAGCCTTCAAGGAACAGACCACTCACTTAACTTCGGCGTCGCCAGAATAATTGGCAATCATTAGTGCCCCCACCCGGAATTGAACTGGGATCTGCCGCTTAGGAGGCGGCTGCTCTGTCCGTTGAGCTATGGGGGCTTGATCATAAAAATTTTATCATAAATCAACGCTAGTTTGCCAGTTTAATCAACTAATCTTCTCCAGACAAGAATTAAAACTCTCAATCATCCTTGACAGTCATCAAAAAGTCATCTATGTTTAAATCAATATCATTTATTTTCCAAATGAACAACCTCAAATCCAGAAATCGGGGCCGTTCTTTGTTATTTCTTGCTTTAGCTCTTTTTTGTCTGTCCTGGAGCGCTGTTTTTCTTAAGAACCAAGAAAAGCCTCCGGCTGTTCATGCTTATGATCCGGCTTTAAACGCCTATTGGGACTGGTGTTATTGGTGTAACGGTAATTTTACTCAGGGAGCGAAATGTGGCAGAAGCTCATCCAATTTATATTCAATAACCAGAAGAAGCGACGGAACAAACAAATCGCCTTTAGGCGGACCCAATTACGGACCGGTAAATTCCTGTATCATTGGCCATGATGCAACTTACGTTCATAATCTTTATTCCGTCGGTTGCTCTTCGTTAAACAAAAATCAATACTATGAGGAAACCGGAGCTTCAACCAACTGGCCGAATGTTGATAAAGGCCAAACAATCAATGTTTCACTCTGTGATCAATGTACCCAGATAATTAATGTTTCTTATTCCCAAAACAGTCTGAATATTTCTGTCCGCGGTTATAACGACTACCCGGTAACTGAGAAGATTAGCTGCATTGTCAGTGATCCCCACGGCGAGGGCTGTGCCCATGTCGTTACTGCTCAAAGCGCTTTAAAATTCAAGTTAGATCTTTCCAGAGGAGTAACGGCAACCTCCGGCGAAATTGATTCTTCAAGCTGTAATACTGAGGGAGATCCTATTTGGCCGATCTTAGGCGCCAACGGCGGAACAGACAACGATCCGCGAGGTAAAAGATATGTCTGCACTGTTTATCATACATTTAACGATATTCCGGCCAACGGCCAAACAATCCAAATTGCCGCTTCTGTCAAAAATCCACATGTCGCTGGCGATGCTTGGTCAAGCAGTCCGGAGTGCAATACCACTTATACAATTCCTCTTATTACACCAACACCGACACTAACCCCAACCCCGACACCTACTCCAACTCCAAGCCCAACTCCGACTCTAACACCGACGCCGATGCCGCCTCTTCCGATGTGCTACTTGATTCATGCTGATTTTATGGATATTTCACCTGAACCCATATTAAGTATTAACGATGAGGTTATTTTTACTTGCCAAGCAACCGATAACAAAGCCCCGATTGATCATTTTAATTTCCGATATTTTTACCGTTTTTCAAGCAGCGATTCCTGGAGTACTCCGTCGCTTTTTTCCAGAGTCGATGTCCCATCCGGTCAACGATCGGCCAATGCCGTATTTCGTATTTCCGATTATGGTATTTTCATCACTCAATGTCAGAGTTGCTCCACCGACAATGATTCCAACTGTAGCGCTTGGGAAGAGTTTATAATTTACGAATGATAGGTATATGTTTTTCGAAAGCTTAAACCCGGATAAAATCAGACGGTTACTAAAACTGATGGCTGTTCTGATTGTAGTCGCTTTAGGCTCCTCAGTTTTAGCAAGCGTTTTTATTATCTCCCGACTTCCGGGCCCGACTCAGGCGCCCTCGCAATTTGTACCTAAGCGCACTGAAGCTGTTGAATATCGCCAACTAAATTGTTCTATTCTTTTCTACGTTCCGACCCCGACCGTTACTCCGACGTCAACCAAGACCCCGACTCCAACTCCACCGCCGGCAACCAAAACCCCCACCCCGACCCTACCACCATTAACCAGTACTCCAAGTCCGACACCGACACCGCCACCATTAACCGGCACCCCGACTCCAACTCCACCTCCTCCGCCAACAATAACTATCACACCAACCTGCGATTTTTTCTGTACCGGTCTGACTGCCTATGACGCTAACTGGAATCCGCTTCCCAGTTTAGAAAACCTCGACCTACAGAGGATCTGCTTTGAAGCCGAGGCTTGGACTGACTGTCCGGATGGAATTACCGGAGTTGATTTTCAGGTTATTGATAGAATTGATTGGCAACCGGGCGAGTTCAACAGACAAGAGGGCGAATATTACTATTACCGCTGGTGCCATGCTTTTATCTACCCGGTTTGTTTCAATATTCATTCCCGGGTTTGTATTAATCAAACATGCCATTAAAAATTGATAAACGAAAAGTCACTTTAATTTTTTTCCTGATAGGAAACTTATTGCTTTTCCTTTCGATTATCCTGATTAGCTCCCGGACGAAACAACGGCAGGAAATCAGAAAAGAAGCCGCTCCGGCAGCCACCGGAACACCAATCCCTTCCGATTGCACTTTGACTCTTTGCTTTTCCCAACCTTCCTTGACACCGACCGTAACGCCAACAGTAACACCAACCATTAGCTTTTCACCTACGCCAACTTCAATTATTCAACCTACCAATACGCCACCGCCAACCGGCACGCCAACTATTAATCCCTCCTCAACACCGATTCCCAGCCAAACACCGACGCCAGTCTTGACGGCAACGCCAAATCCGCTACCCACTTCAACACCAAGACCAACGAATACGCCGACAGCAACACCAACTCAGATACCTGGTCAGCCGACCAACACCCCAACGCCCACACCAACCAATACCGCAACACCAACTCCTCAACCTCAAGTAGGCGGAGGACCGGCGCCGACTGCTACTCCAACAAGAATTCCCGAAGGCGAAGGGATTACTTCTTTACCGGCGACCGGAACTGCGCTGCTGGTTATTGCGGCTATTTTGGCACTAGTTCTTCTATTCAGAGTGTTTTTCTTAAGAGCATAAAACGCTAATAATCCCCAAGAACAGCTTTTACCGGTACTCCCCAAAGCTTGGTATTAATGATAAAATCAGATGGTAAGTACCCATAAAGATTCGGGGAGTAGTTCAGAAGTAGAACGCACGGTTCGGGACCGTGAGGTCGGAGGTGCGAGTCCTCTCTCCCCGACCAGGATCCAATACGGACCGGGAAAGTCCCGCAGCCGAATGTTGTTATGTTGACCACAAAAAGTTTCCTTATTTTAAAATAAATGGCCAAAAAAGTTAATATTTTTCGAAAAACTCCTCTTTTTACATTTATTTTGGCTGTTTTTTTGTTTTTTATCAATGTTTTACTGATTTCCAAGCAAAGAACCGGACCAACCGAGAACCAACCGGCAGAAGCCAGGTTCGATTTTTTCTGCGGCTGTTCGGACGAAGACACACCTGTTTGCGGCAGCAATTATTTTACCTACCCTAATACCTGTGAGGCTGAATGCGACCAGGCGCAAATCCTATACCCTGGCCGCTGTCGTCTTTACGATCCCAAAAAGCCGCTCCCCGACCAATGTTCAACCTGCGATCTTAACTGCCTGGAACAAGGCCAGATTTATCTTGACACTAATGGCTGTCCAGTCTGTCAGTGTATTCTGAATGACTAAGATTAACAACTTTTTACACTTAAAAAAAATTCTAATTCCGATCATTTTTCTGGCGGAATTATTTTTGTTCAATTTTTCCGGACTACTAGCCGGCCAAGCTCTGGCTGACTACACTAATCCCGGTCAGTGTGAATTGGGAAAATCATGCTACGGTAGAAACCAGTACATTGAATATATTAAAGGTAATCTGCCAATAATTATTTCTGCGCCCCACGGTGGCTATTTATACCCTTCAGAAATCCCTGATCGGACAAAGGCTGGCTGCACCGGCTCAGATAGTTTTGTTGTTGGTCGCGATACCAACAGTCAAGAATATGCCCGTGGTGTTTGGGAAGACATTAAACAGCTGACCGGCAAATACCCGCATATTATTATCAATCATCTGGCCCGGAAAAAATTGGATGCCAACCGCTATCTGGATATGGCCGCTTGCGACCACCAATGGGCGGAACAAGCCTGGTACGAGTACCACGAATTCATTGATTATGCCAAAAGTATGGTCCACCAGCAATGCGTTCAAGGTCAATATTTTGATTTTCATACCAGCGGCCACGAAATGAAATGGATTGAACTGGGTTATCTTTTAGGTAGTAGCGACCTCTCCCACTCTGACGAACAGCTTAACTCCGCTACTTATATTGATAAATCAAGCATTAAAAACCTGATTTACCGGAATGATTTATACTTCCCTGAAGTCATCCGAGGCGAAACCAGTCTCAGCGGCTACCTTCAAAATCAGGGTTACTCGTCTCTTCCCAGTCCCCTAAATCCGGATCCGGAAGGCAATCCTTATTTCACTGGTGGTTATAATACCGCTCATTTCGGTTCCAGAGGCGGCGGGACGATTAACGGCCTCCAAATCGAAACCCAGTATTCATTTATCAGCAGCAGCGAAAAAGTCAACCTTTATGCTCGAGCACTGGCGGAATCGATCATCGGTTTTGTTAACACCCAATACCAATTTGACTTGGCAGGAAATATTTGTTCCACCGCTACTCCGACGCTCATTCCACCAACCGCCACACCGACAATAATTCCCTGTCCTGGTAACAACAATAAAATTGATCAGGACGATTTCCGAACAACAACCGTTAATTATCAGAACAACTTAATTAATGGTTTTGACCTTGGTTATCTCTATTTGAATTGGGGAAAAACCTGTCTCGCTCAACATTAACCTAGACTATGGCTACAAGGAAATTTTTTCGGCAAACTATTCTATTATTCATTATTCTTCTTTTTCCGAGTCGTCTTTTTATGTCTTCTTCCAAACTGTCTAGCATTCCATTAGTTTATGCCCAAACCGAAGCTGAAGTCCGGGGCGCCTGGCTTAACCCAACGGCTTTTAATTCGCCGGAAAGAAGACAGGCTACTTTGGAAAAAATCCTGGCGGCTAATCTGAATACCGTCTTTTTAGCTGCCTATCCGCTGACTAACGAATACGGTTGGAATCACGGTTGGTCCAACGAAACTGATTTTAAAGCCATGCTGTCGATGCTGAGGGAAAAGGGTATCAGTGTTCATGTTTGGCTCTGTAATATGTATCGCACCGGCTATAACAGCGGTGCCGGCCAGGCTGATTTTACCGATCTGGCAGAGCAGGAAGCGCAAATTGAATGGGCCCTTGACTGGCTGCGGCAATATAACCAGTATCCGGAACTGGATGGCGTTCATTTTGACTATATCCGCTATGGGTGGACACACGATACCAACAAAACCAAAATGGAGGCGGTCACCGCCACGATTAAACTGGCCAATCAAGCCATCAAGGCGAATTTTCCCAACAAATTTCTTACCGCCGCCGTCTTTCACAGCGGCCCGATGTGGACTAATTACAGCCAAGACAGGTATATCCCCCAATGGTTTCTGAACTGGAGCAGTCTTAATCCGGGTAATATCTACGTTAGCCAGAGCAGCGATTCTAACCACCCATACATACCAAATTTTTTTAAAGGTCAGCAAGATCCCCCGCTTTGGTTTAAAACAGACAATCTGGACGCTATTGTCCCGATGATGTATTCGACTAGCGACCAAGAATGGAATGACGATGTTGACAGCTGGAAATCCTTTCTTGAATTTCAAGGTAAAAATATTAATCCCGTTATTATGGGCTTGGGCTGGATGCCGCCTAATGATAATGACCCGGATCGAAAGCTTGACGCTCCCGGTATTGTCAGAAAAATCGAATACGGCCACCAGCAGGGGGTTCGGGGTTTTGGTATTTTCCAGCTGGGTGCTGGCAGTGTCAACGACCAGCCCCTAATTGATGCTTTAAAAAATGGTCCTTTCAGTCAGCCTGCTCCTTCTTGGCTTTCCTCAAATCAGAAACCAGAAACCGACATTGACGGTTCCGGAAAAACCAATGGGCTTGATCTCGGTTATTTACTGAAATTTTGGGCAACAAACCAACCCGAAACTAATTTAGACGGTCAGGGCAGTGTCGGCAAAAATGACGCTATGATTCTTTTCGGTAATTACTGTCGCTGAGTTTGTACCAAGGTGTCTAGTTGTGGGCACCCCCGGGGTGAACAATTTCCTGCGCGCTTACTAAACTATTCAATCGCCAATAAGGTACTGTTTCCGCTAGCCTCAATTTACCGTCATCCTGAGTAATCAGCCATTCCAAACGAGATCTGGCCAACCATCTTTTAAGCGTCTGGTACGAACTATCGCTATCCCCCAATCTTCCGATTGCCGTATCAGTAAGACTAATCTCTTCACCAGTCATCAGTCGGGACAAAAGACGAGAACTATTAGCCGGCAAACCAGCAAGAGGGATCCGGCAAGATAGATCGGCAAGATACGGATCCTGAAAGTCGACTTCTAGTAACGATTGTCCGTTATCCCTACCGATAACCGCAGACACGTTTACCATGTGCTCGCCTACGTCATCTCCTCGACCCTCAAGCAGACGGTCAAAATAGCCTACTTTGGCAACCCTCCAAAAAGCTAAAATTGCCTGTCCGATCCAAAAATTGACTGCTTTTTGATCATTCCCAGCTCTCAGCGATAGCTCGGGCAGCAGCTCACCGTTTAAGTAGCGGATCATCCAATTAAGCGGTGCTTCCGGAATGTTGGTAATCGGAAAGTAACTTAGATATTTTGTAAATTCTTCGTTTTGATAAAATTCTATCTCCCAGGCAGCCAGCAGCAGCGGCCAATAATCAAAAGGTAAATAACGGACAAAGGTCGCTAGAGCCCCAGCATTATCCCTCCTTCTAGAACTGCTTTCTTTTCTAATTGCATCTTCCCAGGGAAGGAAGCTTTCCGGCTGTGGCGCTAGTTTGGCAATAGCCGGCCAAAGACATTAACGACAAGACCATCTCTTTTTCCCGGCCGCTATGGCCGCCGCTTGCCCGCCGATATTCTTCCCAGGTTAAAGGCGAACCGGCATTTTCTGACCAATAAGCCAAAGCTTCTGTTTCGGCTGGACCAAGAAAGTCTCTGGCGGCGGTGTAAACCGGCGCACACCAAGTTAAAAGCTCGCCTGAAACAGCAATCGCTTCTTTTGACATACTTCTATGAGGTTTGATTAATTTTTATGCAAAATCTGAATAACTCGCCTTGTAAATCGATCATTAATATAACAAGTACCCTATAATAATATATTCTGGGAAAAAATTCAAGAATTGAAGACTGATTTAATCTTTAACCGACTTCCAAACCCGGCTGGCTGCCACTGACTACTACTTCGATCATCTCTCCTCCTTTTGGCTTCTCTTCACTCAGTACTGGCCTAATCCGATAGATCAACTGATGACCACCCATTTTCTGAACATGATCAACCCACGCTGTCCAATAATCATTTTGATAACCGGGCTGAAAATTCAACTCACGTTCCAGATGAGCCGGGACTGCCTGACTCCAGTCTAAGTCGGTTAACCAATCAGCCGCCTGCGGTCCAAAAACTTTAACCAAATCTTGTTCCGCCATCGGCCCCAGTATTCGCCCTGGCGGTCGGTTCTCCTGCTCATCCGGTGTTGGTTTCAGAAGACATAATCGGCCATCAATTTGGCCATCCGGTCTTTCAAAAAGCAAGTAACCAGCCTCTTCGTCCCGGCGCTTTCCAAAGACTACCCGAAGCCGGCTAATCACCCGTCTGGCTAAAGTCTCATCTGCTCTCATCAGCTGCTCCAAAAAATTAAACGATAACTGAGCCGCGACAAAGGCCGCATCCAAATCGGCAAGTTCATAGCCGAAAGATTTCTCTACCAGTAAACAAGCCCTTTTTGTTGGATGCGGTTCGTGGGTAATCACTAAAGTCCGTAAATGGAAAGCGGTCGTCTCTAATAATTCAGCCGTTCTTTCTGGATTTATTAAAGTTGTTATTTCACCCTGTTCATTCCGAATTGCTCTTCTTAACCCCGTTTCGGGCCGGATTTTGGTTTCCAAAAACGGCGCCAGGTTAGTTAAAGCCGCTAAATGCAAAAATAAGCCGGTATTATCTAACTCTTCAAGTCCTGGTACCGAAAAATCACGGGTTAGATGAGTATAAAAATGGCTGCCACCAACAAAATTAAAACGAACCCCAATCTCGCCCTTTCCGATCGGTGTAAATTCAATATTTTTTAAACAAGCCGCCTGCAAACCACCTCTGAAAGTAACACGAGCTCCTTTTTCCGGCAGCGATTTACCGCTTTCCTGAACTGTCCGCCGAAGCGCTTCAATACGGTCCTGGGTCTGACCGCTATACTCAACTCTTCTAAGCCCGACCGGCCCTAAAGCCTGAACAATTCCCTGAACATCGGTAACCGTAAGTGGCTTTGACGGCTGATTTTTAAGTATTCCGGTAAATTCATCTCTAATCCGTTGTCTTAACCTGGCAGCCAAATCCTGACTCGGTGCCGGCTCAAAACCAGCGGCTAAACCGAAGGTACCATCAGGCAAACTGAAAGCCTGGTACGCTAGTTCTGAAGTATATCCGGCTCTTCTTAGTTGATAAGCCTCAGTGTCTAAAAGCTCAATCCAAAGAGCGACTCTAGCCTGATATAATTTTTCCAATAGCTGTCCGCGGGCAACGGGCGTTCGGGCTACCGCTACCGGTAATGGTCTGTTTGCTTCAATTGCCTCAATTATCGTAGAAATAAAATCCATCCCCCAAAGACTTATTTCCGTATCTCTTGGGAAACGCCGATCCTGGGGCAATGAAATCGGGCTTTGCGCCCGAAACTGCCTTGCGACTAAAGGATGCTGATCAAAAACGGTTCTAACCTGCTGCTCTAAAAGAGCTGGATAAGATTGGCCCAATTGGCGCCTATTTGCCAGATGAAGATGGTCAACGAAATCCATCGCTTGTTCAACTTGCGACAACTGCTGACTGTCAATTTCCCTCAGGCGACCAGCAATCAATATCGTTGCTTGAGGAATAAGTTTGCCCCTTGTATCCTCGGGAATATTCCGGAGTTTTTCAACACCGGCGTAAAAAACCGGTGATGCCTCAGCCCAGGGCAAGAGACCCATAATCGCATTATAAGTAATTTCTAGACCTTCTTGACAGGCACGAACTACGACTTCTCTTCTTGCTGCTTCTAAGGTTTCTTCCGGCTCTCCATCTTTGACTTTGTGCTTAATCTTTGCTTCACCGATTCGAAGCGTCTTTTCTGGAAGATTAAAAATCCCATCCCAAACCGCCAGTGCCCCTTTATCCTGCCTTCCGATTCCCATCATTAAAACTTGAAATTCCCAAGGTTGCGGTAACTTTCGGGAAGCTTCAGAGAAACGCAGACTCGTATTAGTAAGAACTTTATCATTGGGATTGACTAACAGGCTAACTAATTTTTCCTGTTCCCTGTTTAAAGTTCCATGTTGAAAACAATAATCAATTTCGCCTTGCATAGCCATATAATGGGCTGGACTGGCGAAAATCCAATCCCTAACTGATCTCTGTCGGTCTCCTCGCTGATTACTGTCTCCCTCGATAACTAATCTTTGCAATTGTTCTCTAGTTTGAGCAACAACTTGATGATACTCAGGCGGCAAAGCTTCAACTATTTCGTAATCTTGTCCACTTAAACCTAGATCTCTTGGTCCGATTGGTTTAAACTCCACCTTTAGTGGCGTGCCGGCCTGGCGCTTTCGATCATCTACTCTTGACTCTTGATCATTTTCCATAAGTATCCCTCGAATTAATTATTTCAACAAACTCAGGGTCCGGCCCTGAACCTACGACCCAACTTTAGGAGGCCCTTTTCTCTCTGCTTTTCCTTTTATTCACAACCTCCATCTAAACTTGTCGAGCCATCTCTAAGTTTAATCTCTGCCTATCTGATAACAATCGTAACGAGTACACTCCTAGCTGTCGGTTATTTCTGGCAACTACCTGGTGTTTAAGCAGGCCGTCTAAACCAGCTCTTTCTAATGATCGTCTCAATTCCCCCAATTTTGCTAAATCACCTGCTTCAAGCGCAAGAGCAGTTCCTTGGCAGACTTTTCTTAGGACTGCTAGGCTGTTTTTTGATAAAGGAATCCTGCGCTGGACAACTGATCTATCCACACCGGCTAAAAGGGAAAACAGCGCCGACGGCTCAGCGCCGTCAGAAAGAACGATTCTTTGCCGGCCCAACCAGGTCAAAACCTGCCCCATCGGATCCCATTCGGGAATAACCAAGCCCGGCACCAGCATTTCCTGTCCGCTTAAAGTCTGAACTAACGCCTGATCCTGAGCAATTCCTTTAAGATGGGATAAAATCCGCCGGCGCCAAGAATGGAGCTGTTGGCCGCTTCGTCTTTCACCGGCAATAACCGTTGCTTGATCCTGAACCAAATGATGAAGCGTTGCCTCAACCATGGCAAAAGTGTCCGCCGGCGCCAATTTTGAAGACAGCCGGCAGGAATTTGCCTCCCTTTTCCCAACTTCCACCAAAAGCCATGGCCAATTTTGCCGGGGAATCTGCTGTAAGAAAGTCACTACCGGACGGTCGGCAGGGTGAATATTAGTCATATCCTGGGAATCAGCTAATGAATCTATTTCTTGCACATCTCTTGCTAACTCATGATGATCATCACACCATTCCTGCCAGATTACCGCCTGAGCCTTCCTTCCCTCCTCTTTGATCTGCCCGGCATGTAAACTTTCCAGTAAAACCGCAGTTTGCCTGGCAACCCGGTTTTTGGCGTCAGTCATCGCCGCGTCACTGACGCCTAAACTGGCCTTCATACTGTCTAAAGTCATGCCGGTAACAAAATTAAGATAAAGTTCTAAATGAGCTTGGGGAGATAAGCGGAGATCTGATGACAGGTTATCGGCTAAAGCCGTCTCAGCCAGGGTGAAAAAATGAGGCCAATATTCCCGGCCGACGGCGCTTAAAAAATCACCGATTGCCAACACTTGGTTCCGGTCCTCAGTTTGCAGATAAGAACTGACCGGTCCGGCGCATAACCTCTCCCGGATAAGTTCTTCCCGACCGCGGTTAATCCAAGACTGCCAACGCTGAAAAATCTCCGGTTGGCCTAACTCTAGCTGAGCTAGTTTGTTTCTGGCAACCGCGACGGCCGGCATATCGCCGGTTAATTCCTGTTGCTCGGTCATAATTTGATTTTACTAAACTAATCTGCTTACTTTTTTATTAGTTTACCGCTCCGGTAAGTTTAAATCAAGCCTTAAAAGACCTATAACAGTTGATATTTACCCGAATTTAGGGTATAATAATGCTTAGCTTTAGAGATCTGCCTATTTTCGTTATGGAAAAGACCTCTGAAGCGAGGTCTTTTTAAGTTTCTTAAGAAGACACCGCTTTGACCAGTTTAGGGAAAACCGAATCAAGCCGGTTTTTTTCCTGAACCGATCAAAGAGCACCTTAACCACAGTACATCGCTTACTTCGCGTTACGAACTACGTTTGTACCCGCGAAGGGCGCGTATACGTGGTCTGCGGTGCAACTGCACTGCAGTTGGCACCTTGACATAGCCAGGGATAAGAATAAATTTCACCAGCCTTTCTATTTGGGGGCCGGAAAGCGGAAGAAAATAGTTGTCGGGTATCAGCAATCAGTTTCCACCTCGGATGGTGTCAACCCGCCGATAGGCGGATTTGACTCCTCCGAGGTGAGATTTCAAGAACTTTAAAGACCTCAGAGGTGCGGTTTACAGACATCTACCAAGTTTGTTTCTGGTTTCCGGCTTCCAAAAAAATCCGAGCAGGAAGTGATCCAATCAAAACGGATCACAATCGTCCCTATCTCGGGGCCTCTTAACCGGAGATGAGTCTAGCGGAGCAAGACTCGATTGACTCCGGGGAGGAGGTAAAAAGATAAGAAGGGAGGTGAGAAAGATGAAAGTGAAAGTTCTGGCGGCCGTTTTCGGTCTACTGGCAGCACTTGGAGGCGTCGGCCTGATCTCTGCAGGTCTAAGTCGAGTCCAGGTGCTCAAAAATACCGAACTGGCCACTTCTCCCTTGGGCACAATTGCCCTTGGGATAGTCGTAGGTGGTCTAGGGGTGGCCATTATCATCGCATCGCTGGCGAAAAACCCCTAGCTCCCAGTCCCCAGCTCCGGGGGACCTTGTTCTTATCCTTGGCTCCGGGAAGCGGCTGGCTGATTATTTTTTATCATCTCGTTTTTTTCTGTCAGCCACCGCTTCCCCTCATTTTTTGACAATTGACCGTCATTCTGAGCAGAGCGAAGGATCCAACGAGGTTGAACTTTCGACCAAGCGTAATACCTACGGCTTCGCCTAGATTCTTCTCCCGCAAGATGCGGGATCAGAATGACGAAAGAATCGCACCTTGACAATTTAGGCGATTGTAGGAACCACTGAGAGGATGAGAAAGTCTTTTTCCGACAAATAATTTGCTATTTGAAGGAAGATCTTTCTGGTCTTCTCTGCGTTCCTATAATCGCACGGTCTGGAAAAAATCACTTCCTTTCTGAAACTTAACTCTCCCCTTTCTTGGGGGCTGGCGTTGGAACCGCCAGAAGCGGGAAAGAATAGTAAGTCATTCCACCTCGGATGGTGGGTCGAATTGTCGACCCTCTCCGAGGTGAGATTTCGAGAACTGATTTCGTTTCCGGTTTCGGCGGCTCTAGCGTCACAGAGCATCTCTGTTCAAGCAGAGATTTCTCCCTTCGGATTTCTCGAAGATATGCCAATCCGAAGGCCCCCTGGTCAGGAAACTTGATTAGCCTGACTCAACTGCGGAGGGGGGATGTCCAGAAGTTTCTCACTATCTCATAGAGAAAGGAGGTGAGAAAGATGAAGTATTTAGTGCCTATCTTAATTGTAGGCTTTGTCGGCCTCCTTATACTTTGTTCTCTCAATCAGATCGAGGAGGCAGGGCAAACCATCTCTCAAGCCAAGGCAGCTCGAGCTACCCAGGTAGCCCAAACTAAGATTGAGACTGCCGAGACTCAGAGTGGCATACCCGACTGGGCTACTATCCTCATCATCGTAGCCATCAGCATCGGGGTATGGGCAGCAACTAGGGTAAGAGGAGCTCCAGCTCCTTACAGCGGCCCCATCGACACGACGCCGATAAGAACAGGCTCCCAGGGTGAGAGCAGCTCAAGGCTGTTTTTGCTGATTCTGGGCGTTGTATTGGGCTTCGCCTTTCTCTGTATCATCTTTTTCTCGCTTCTATGAGAAAGGCCTTCAATCTCCCGCAAGTGCCGCAGCTTGCGGGAGGCCAACCTTGGGGTTTGAGAAAAGCAAAAGGACTTCACCTCTCCAGGTGAAACTCTTTTTTTACTTTTCCTTTTACCCCAACCTCCAGACCGTGCGATTCCTATCCTTGGCTTTAAAGACCAGGAAAGAACTTTAAAACCAGAGATAGGAAGGAAAAATGAGCTTAGTTTTCTTATCCGAAGCCAATGGGTAAGAAAAGTGAACTCATTTTAAAAAAGCAGAGTTCACGATCAATCTTTGACCGGTTTGGGAAAAACTAAGGCAGTTTTAACCCTGAGCCGATCAAAGAGCACTTTAACCACAGTACATCGCTTACTTCGCGTTACGAACTACGTTTGTACCCGCGAAGGGCGCGTATACGTGGTCTGCGGTGCAACTGCACTGCAGTTGGCACCTTGACATAGCCAGGGATAAGAATAAATTTCACCAGCCTTTCTATTTGGGGGCCGGAAAGCGGGAAAAAGAGAAAATTACTAATTGACCTAATTTCTAATTTTTCCGGTTTCCGGCTTCCAAAACTGGTCCGAGCAGGAATGATCCGAATCGAAAACGGATCAGCAAGTTTCCTGTCTCGGGGCTTCCAAACCGGAGATGAGTCTAACGGAGCAAGGCTCCTATCGACTCCGGGGGGGTAATTGAAAAAAAGGAAGGAGGTGAGAAAAATGAAAAAGATTAAGTTGGTGGTGGCGCTGGTCTGGGGAGCCAGCATCCTGGCGATGATCGCCGGGGGTATTGGCTTCCTGGCCAGCTGGAAAAACCCAGACCCTTGGACTACCCCAACGATTGCCATAGGGTTTGTGGTTTTCGTCGTCTCTGCTCTCATCCTCAACCATCTCGGTGGAGGCAGCGGGAGAGATGACTTCCAAACGTAACCCTCAGTCCCCAGCTCCGGGGGACCTTGTTCTTATCCTTGGCTCCGGGAAGCGGCTGGCTGATTATTTTTTATCATCTCGTTTTTTTCTGTCAGCCACCGCTTCCCCTCATTTTTTGAAAACTGACCGTCATCCTGAACGTAGCGAAGGATCCAGTGAGGTCGAACTTTCAACTAAGCGTAATACCTACGGCTTCGCCTGGATTCTTCTCCCGCAAGATGCGGGATCAGAATGACTATTGAATAACATTACTCAACGCCCTCATGATTACATCACACCCGGCCTGGTCGAATCATTTGTGGAATAATCTAAATGGCAGAAAAAGCTGCGGCACGGCGTAAGTTTTCATCTCCTAAGAGCCGGTTATATTTTTCCAGGAAGCCAACAAAACCAGCCAGCAAGTCTTGATCAATCGGCGCAATTTCGCCATTCCTTAACTCAAAACCCAACAGTCCCCAATCGCTTTCAGGTTCATCAATCTCATTGGCCGCCAGCTTTAACACCACAACCCGGGCAAAGTCGTTGCCCGTATCTTGGTAGGCTGCTTCCAAAGCCCAAGGCCCGCTGTCATTACAGGCATAAACAAGTTGGCAGTAATTACCTTCCCCATCTGCCAGAACCGGATAAACCTGATACCAGTATTTTCCGGCTGGCTGGTTTTCCGATAGGCTGACAAAACTTCTTAGTCGCCGGTCCGCCTCCGTCCATCTTTGAATCAGATCAGCTTCATCTCGGTCTGGGCGACCAAAATCACAGCCAAGAAAACAAGCTAAAAAAGGATAGTTATGGTCTCTTTCAGTCATTGAATTTTATTTTGTAATCTTAAATAAACCCTATTCCGAAGCCAAAGCCTGAGCAATCCTTTTGACTACTCTGGCAGTATTACCATCAAGATCAGGGCCGGCAACTTCGCTGATACTGCCATAAACTGTTCCCACTGTTTTAGTCTGAATACCAAAGTTAATGCCTGTTTCCCGGCAGGCTTGTTTAAGATCAACAATTGCCTGTTCCAGCTCGCGCATCTTAAATCCCCCTTTCGGAGTGGACCTGACCGCCCGACCGCGAAAACTGTCGGGAACTGATTGAACCGGCTGGGTTAAAAGAAAACAAGCATCAAGACAGGCACTGGTTGCCGGCCATAAGGAACTTTCAATTATGTCTGCTTCCCGTCTTTGTCTTTCCAAGATAGCCTCTTTTGTACCAGATAAGACTGACTTTCGGTTTTTTTCTTTATGTAAAGCTCTTATCGATTGTTTTAAATTCCAATATCTTTCTACTGCCAAACTAAACTCCTGAAACGAATGAAAACCGGCCGGTTCGATCGCTTTACCAAGATCCTGCATGCCAAGGGCCGCTATCAGAGCAAATGGGCTGTATTCAGTCGAAGTCATTCTCTCAGACCATAGATCCAAAACATCAGCATCAACAGAAACCAGCAACCGGTCAACTCCCAGAGCTGCCAGTTTCTCAACCTGTTGGCGGATCGAAGCTGCCGGCTCCCTTTTAGCCAGCCTTCCCTGCCGATTAAAGATATCAGCGACCAATAATTTCTCCTGGTTTGGTAAATAGAACTGTTTATAAACAAGAGTTTTTTGTTCCCCTGCTCTAAGATGATGAGGATGAAGAGGCTGAAATTCAACCTGGCTGTATTGTTCAAGCATGTCTTCTAAATCAACGGTTCGGCCGCCGGCGCCAATCACTTTGCCATTAATATATTCCGTAAATTGGTAATGCGATAGGCCGGTCAAGGCAATACCGCCAATACCCATCTGAAGCAGATAATTAAGAATATTTGATTTGTGAGGCGGTTTGTCAAATTGATCCGGATCCATGGCAATGCCGTCAAAATGGGCATCAAAAACAAAGACGCCGGTTCTAGCCGGATCAATCCCAGCTTCAATCAGACTTCTTAAAAGATAAACATCAGTTGCATGGCTAGGCGAAACTAAGCAAACTCTCTGATGCCTGGCAACGAGCTCTTTAATATAAGTCTGGATGTCAGAATCCGCTATTTTGCTTGGCGAAATAGGATTACTTGGGGTTTCTGCTCTCAAATTTCTAACTGCTGGCGGACTGGCTTTGATTTGATCTACCATCTGGATTACTCGTGGTACACTCAAATCAAGAACCGGAAAGGAAAACTGGTCAACAACTTCAGCAAAATTTGGACCTCTGGCACCCGCATACTGTCGACACAACTTGAGGATTCCGACATTATAGGCATATCGTTCCGGGCTGAAATACCCAAGACCACCCGGGTAGAGACAACCGACTTCTTCCTCGATTAATCCTTCGGGAATTACCGCCAATTCTGCGCCTTGACTAACTGGTTCCTGAGATTCCTGACCCATAGATTGTATTTAACTAAAATGCTTTCTGACTGGGTATTATATTACCTGATTCCTGTTCGGGCAATCAAAAGCAACCAAATTTTTATCCTCTTTCTCCATCCAGAGTGGCTAGTTGATTTTCCGGTAGACAATCAGAATTCCTGACCAAACGATAACCAATTTCTAAAGCAGATTCGATCCTATAAGGAGTGCCCTGGAGCGCTTTCCGCAAACGACAAACCCGCACCCGTATCGCTTCTTTATCAAGACTTAAACTACCATCTCCCCAGATAATCCGGGCCAGATCCTGACACGAGCAATACCGATCCTGATTTCCGGCCAGATAAAGCAATAATCCCCGGTCAACCGGACCCAACACAGGCACCAATCGAGTACCATTAACTTTTACCCGACAACAAACCGGCCAGACTTCCCGGTAAACTGCCTCATTGGCAAAATCATTTTCTGGAGGAAAAGGCAGAGATAAAGTCACTTGTTTAACTTCTTCAGCCGGCTTTTCCATCAGTATATACCCCAGATCCGGTTCGCCTTTACCGACACAGTAAACCTGTAAACCGGCACCGATTCTGGAAATCGCCCGTCGTAATCGTGACGCAGCGGTTCTAATCCGTCCCTGGTCCAGAAAAACCGGACCGGGACATTCTTCCGGCGGTAAATTATTCAAAAACCGGCTGATATCGGCCAATGGGCAAAGCTGGCCGTAGTGATCGGCTAAAAAACGAAATAAAAGCAGGGGCATCGGGTCAGAGAAACGGGAAACAAACTCATGACCGGAAATTCGAACCCGGTTTACCGCTTCGATAACCTGCTCCCGGATCTTTTTCGGTAGGAGGGGAAAATCTGCCCCAGAAACAAGCGACAAAGAAAAGATTGCTATCTGATCAGTTTTCCTTCGTAAAGAAAAAGAGCTCGTCTGATCTGATAAACTGACAATCTCCCAGTCAGGGCAATGCTGTTCTAAAACTCGTCTGATCTTCATAAAAATGGCTCTAAGATTCCCAAATCTTTTTTCTTGATCAGCCTCGATCGCCGGATCATCTTTAGCTAATGCCTGCCGGTCAAGATCCCGGTATCGGTAAAACTCGCCTTGATGATCTACTAAAAAGGCAAGCACCTGTCTGACCCGACCGGTTAGCAAGGGTTGTAAATAGTAATCATCTTCCGGATCGACTGGAACTAATCGGTCAAAAAGAGGTAAAATATCCTCTCTCGCGGCAACTGAAACATCAGGAGAAATCACTGAAATCCCTCAGAAGCTGAAGCAATAGCCGCTTCCAGAACCGAACCCGAGCAGAGAGTATTTTCATGGGTTGTTAAAAGCTGCATCAGCGCTTCTCTTTGGACTGACCTTTCTCCTCGGGAACAATGTCTCTCAAGCATAATTATCAATATTATATCAGCTTATAATAAAAATTACTGGAAAAATTTCTAATAGATCAAGAAGAGGTAAAAATTGTGCTTAAAGTCTTAAGGCTTTGACTAATTCCTTTATTAAAGGAACCACGACCGCCGGCGCCAGCAGACTGTAAGACTCGGTTCCCTGATCGTCTTTGATTATCCACGGCACCTCAGTTACCCGGACTGCCTTTTTTCCCTCATCCCAGGAATAACTATAAGCCGGAGTAATTTCATAATCATCAACCAAAATTTTGGCTAAATTCACCGGTACGGAGTTCCGCAATAGAATTTTGGGGATGCCGTATAAAGAAAAGGCCTTTGCCATCAGTTCTCCGTCCTGGTTTAAACGGCTGCGGATGGCTTCAATCCCCAATTCATCCCCTTCTTTACCAACCATTCTTTCACCTTGGCAAGCCGGATTTTCGCATTTTAAGAAAAAAGTATCATTTTCCCTATCGTAGTCAATCATTTGCGTCCGTAAAAGTTTCAGGTTCCGGGAAAGCCGGCATTTGGGGCAAATAACCCGGTTTTTCATCCGTTCATCAATCACCACCTCCGGAACATTAATTAAGATAAACAGATCCGGGTCATCGCGGTAACCGACTAGTGTCCGGTAAAAAAGCGAATAAGAAACCTGGTCGAGATTCCGGGGAAAACCGTCAATTAGCAGCGTCTTTTTACCCAAGCGGCTGATTTCTCTTTCCAGCAGTACCAGAATCGTTTCTGCCGAATGCGCCAAGCCTTTAGTATCCCGGTTCTTTTGGGCTTGAAAAATCTCTTCCATCGACTGAAAGCCACGATAATGAGCTCGCATGAAATCTTCCAGCTCTTTTTTCTTTTGCGGATCTTTTATCTCCTCGTCTACCCGGCGGACAATATCGCCGACGGAAATATGGGCGATCCGTTCCGGGCCGAAAATCTCCTGCAATAGCCCGGCGTAAGTTCCCTTACCAGCTGATTTTTTGGCCAGCAAGTAAGCGATAAAGCTATCGCGCTCGAAGTAGGTTTTAAGTTTCTCGATTTCTTCACCGGCTTTGGCTTCAAAATATCGTTGCCGGTCAACCGGATCAGTGAGATTAAATTTTTTGGTTAATCCTTTAATTTTGGTTTTGAAAAGCGGAAATTCCATTTTGTACCATTGTAAAAAATTAACGGGATTTGTCAACCGGGACTTTATAAACTAACCTGAAAAAATACGTTTGAAAAAAGATTAAATTACCGCCGTAACAGCTCCATTAACGTTGCCAATGGCAGTGGTTTTAATGAATAGTAACGGCTGAATAGATTAAAATCGCCTTTTACGAGTTTATAACTGAGAAGACCGGTCAAACCAGCCCGACCCAAGACTTGTTTTAATAATTCAATTTGCCAAACTTGATCATCGGCAATGATAACTTCGCCCTCTCGTAACAGTCTTGCTAGTAGTTCGCCGGCTTCAGATGGAATCGTAAGTTCAATCGGCAGACAGTTTAAAGCCGGATCAAAATTAAACCTGGCGGTCGTCTGGGAATCATCATTAACCAACACCAGAACCTGGTCCCCACCTAAGTCTCTGGACAGGGAAAGATCAGCTGATATACGAACAGGGTCTCTGCCATCCAAAAACCACCTGCTCCTAACCTCAGTCATCACAATCAGGCTCCTGCCAATCCAACCGATAATCTCCTCTTCAGACCGGTGTGTCTCTGTTGCCAATTGATTGGTGGTTTCGCCGGCTAAATTCCTTAAAGTCCACAGAAGCGGCAACGACGGATCGGCAAAAATCAGCCCGTCCTGATAAACGGTCGTTTCCTTCGCCCTGACGCTTCTTAATTGGATTTCCCAAGCTGCCCAAAGCAGTGGCAGCGACGAATCCGGCAGCTCTTTCAGGAGATAGATCAAGGATCTTAATCCCCGTTGACGCCAGGCATTGTGCTGCCTGCCGATTTCTGCTTCTAAATTGCCTGGATTGGGTAATTTCGCAGCGATCACCTCCGTCTGTTTTTGCTGCCACCAAGGCAGGGACAACCGTACCAGTCCGGCTTGAATTTGGTCTTCATCCCAATCGCCGGTAAACCTATCCAACTGTTCTTCCAGTCGAAAAATCTCTTTTAATAACCTCTGACGGTTAACAAATCCCCAGGTTCGGGCTAACGAATCAGCAATTTGATTCCTTTCTCCCCAAACACGGGTGCGAATCCAAGACAGATAAGCAGTAAGAGCCTGGCGCGGACTCAAAGAGGATACTTGAGACAAACTAGCTTTTTCTTCCAAGCCAGCTAATACGTATGCCCAGGCTTCTTCATGGCTTTGATCATCCTGATTATCCGCCGACAAAGCGCTGGTCAAAGACATCAGCTTCGTAACTATTATCTTTTCTCGATCAACTGCCCGGCCTTCACAATAAGAAGAATATTCTCTCCAACCGACAGGCGGATCACCATGTTCCAACCAATAGGTAACCGCTTCTCCATTTGGTTGCCCTAGCAACTCTCTGGCCTGATAAACCAATGGATCAGGTTCCCCACCAACGATGTCCGGCTGACAGGGATATCCACACTTTAGTTGTATTTCCGGAGACATCTTTTTTTTCTAAATATTTAACCTATATTATTCTACCAGCTTAAGCAAGAGGCCGATAGCGATTTCTTTCTCCGGTTTCCACTGGTTACTATCAAAAGCAATCTTTTTACTATAAAACATAACAGATTATCGTTTTATGATTGAATAATAATAGTAATCAGTCCTAATATAAACGTGAGCCTATAACAGTTTTTTCGTTTCCGGTTCCGGCGCTTCTACCCAAAATATCCTTCGCAACAACCTTGGTGGTTATCCGGCCACTTAAACAAGTGGTTAACCAAGAGAAGAGCCTCTAAACCGGAGATGAGTCTAACGGAGCAAGGCTTCTAACGACTCCGGGGAGAAAGTAACTGAAGAAGAGAGGAGGTGAAAAAGATGAAGTCCAAGCTTGCGAGCGGGGCTCTGATGGCCCTGCTGGGAGGTTTTTTCGGCGCTCTTATTGGAGCGCCGCCGGCAAAACTGGCACCATCATCGGTGCCATCGCCGGTCTGGTAGTCGGCTTCATCGCCGGCTGCCGAATGTAGAAACTTCAAGTCCCCAGTTCCGGGGGACATTGTTCTTATCCTTGGCTCCGGGAAGCGGCTGGCTGATTATTTTTTATCATCTCGTTTTTTCTGTCAGCCACCGCTTCCCCCTCATTTTTCTTAGAAAAAACTTGCGCTGAACTAGAAACCCGCTTATACTTATGGCTATCTAATAAAATTTATCTTATAAATGACAGCAGAAGACCTGGTTCCAAAAGACACCGATCGCTTTAAAGCTGCTCTGGAGCCCTTTTTTTCCCCTGAGGCAATTAAGACTTTCTTGGAACAGATCGAGCACCACCTTGATTACCAAGAACTAAGACTACTGACAGCCAGGTGGGACGGCAGTCACGGACGAGAAAGGCCGGACTTGAAACAGCGAGTCCGAAAGGCAACTAATTCAGCTAACGAAACTCATTTTGCTTCGTTAGTAACTGAAGCCGGACCTCAGGAAATCAGCTATACCTTTGAATTCCCAACTCTTAATCAAGCGGATGAATTTGAATCTAGAGGAAATCTCTGCCAGCTTGATCTTTACCCGACACCGGATATAAGCAAATTAAACTCGGTCCTTGTTTTCGTACCCGATTCGGTAGAAATGACTCCTTGGGAAATCAGAGCCGCGCTCAATTTAGGCCTTGAGACAATGAAAAAGATAGCTGTAGTCCATCAAGATGAAATCGTTATCATTACTCATCCCCTGGTCATCAGTCAATTTCGTTATGTTGATGGAGCAAGCAACGAATATTGGGAAGCCTTCCATCCGGCGGTTCCGACCAACCCAGAAGTAGCAAGAAAGTCTATCCAAAGACAATACGAGCAAACAATTAGGCGAAAAACAGGGCGTCAACCGATTAAAGCCGACTTAGAGATTAGTTATGCCCACAGTTTGAACACAGAAAACAATCTTCTTGGATTCAATACTCTGGCCAGAAAACTGGGAGGTGTTCCTATTTGTCGCTACGTTTCAGCTTTAGATAATCCCTTTGAACTTAACCGCCGACCTGGCCAATGGCCGGGTAGAACTTATACTCTCCACCTTCCGACAACTTAACTTTTTTCTTTGCTGACACCGGTAAAATTGAACTGGTCAATTCTTAAAGCCGGCGCTAAGTTAGCCCCCAACCAGCTGGCCATAACCTTGGTCTCACTGCCGATTTCAACCACTCTGTTTAAAGCTTCCGGAATACTTTGGGTGAAACGTAAATTAACCACCGGGTAACTAATTTCGCCATTTTCAATCATAAAGGTTCCATCCCTGGTCAAGCCGGTGATTTGCAGGTTGTGGTGATGAGCATTAACATAGTGGAAACGGGAGATAAACAGGCCCTTTTTAACATGTTTTATCAATCTTTGCTCATCAGCGCTAAAGGGAGAATCTTGCCCGATATGGGCGTTCTCTTGTTTGGCAGATACTTTAACGGCCGGCTGTAAATGCAAATGCGTCGCTAAGGCATCCAAAGTGTTGGGCGCCGGTAAACCGTGGCCGGTTGATCTCTTGCCGTACTTTCCGGCCAGGTAGGAATCATAAACAATATTTTTGGCAATTCCCTTGTCAATCAGGATGACCTTTCTCTTCGGCACGCCCTCAAGATCGAAAGGCATCGGTAGCCCCAACGGGTCATAAGCGTCATCCCAAATAGTAATATTGCTACCCATGACTTTCTTGCCCAGTTTTCCGGAGAGAAAACTGCGTTTTTCATAATAAGCCCGGGCCCCAAAACCAAGATAGGCCAGGTAAATCAACAGCTCATTAACCGCCTCAGGCGCCAGAACCACTTCATAGCTACCGGCTTTAACCAGCCGCGGCCGTTTTCCCATCAGCGCGGTTTTAATCGCCCGATCAGTCTCCTTCTCAATCCCAAGTTTATCGATATCAAGGCTGAGACTACTGCCATAACCCGATGATGTCTTGGCCATCATTATGGTACTAAACGAGGCGTCAGTATTAGGAAAATCAGCCAAGATTCCTTGTGAATTGGCAACAATAAATTCTGTCACTCCATTTGACAAGGCGCCAAAGCAAGTTAGTTTTGCCGATTTTGCTTTCTTTATTGTCTCGGCTACTTTTTGCGCCCGTTTCCGGGCCGAAAAGAGGGCGGTTTTTGCAAAGTAAGCCTCAACCGGCCGATATTTGGCGACTGTCGGCAGGGAGATAAAATCCGGATCTTCTTTTTGTTTTTTGATCAATTTCCAGCCTTTTTCAAGAGTATTAACTAGATTATTTTTACCCAGATTGTTCGTCCGGACGACAACGATTTTTTTCCCTAAAACCAACCGTATTGAAACCTGGTCATCCCGACGTCTGATATTTTGATGAATCTGGTTATTGGCAAAACGGGAAAGCGAGAAATCCGAGCTAATTAAAACCACTTCGGTCTGATCGGCCAAAGATCTTTTCAAGATAAAGTCGGTGATGGTTTTATATTTATTTATCATAATTGCTTCCGGTTAACTTTTGGCAACACCAACCTGGACTTTTCTAAACCGGGCCGGTGCGGTTCCGTGGGCAACATGGGCAATCTGGCCCGGCTCCCCTTTGCCGCAATTGGGCGTCCCCCACATTTGCCAGTGATTCTGATTGCAGATAGCATCACACGATCCCCAAAACTTAGGTGTAATGCCGGTATAAGAGGGATTTCTATACATTTGCCCAAGTTTGCCGTTTTTTATCTCCCAGGCCGCCTCGCAGCCGAACTGGAAATTAAGCCGCTTATCATCTATTGACCAGGCTTTATTAGTGGTCATATAAATCCCTTTTTCCGTATCGGCAATCAGGTTTTTAAGTTCCCACTCACCCGGCTCAAGATTGATATTAGTCATCCGGATTAAAGGAATGTTTTGCCAGCCGTCAGCCCTCATCGTCCCATTGGAAAGCCGGCCAATAACCGGTGCCGTTTCCCGTGACGTCAGATAGCCGACATGCATCCCCTCTTTGACAAGATAATCCCTTTGCGCCGGAACGCCCTCATCATCCCAGCCGAAGGTCCCCAAGCCGAAAGGGACGGTCGCATCGGCCACAATGTTAACAATTGGCGATCCATATTTTAGTTTGCCAAAGGTATCAAGATCCATAAAACTCGTCCCCGCATAGGCAGCCTCAAAACCTAAGACCCGGTCAAGTTCGGTCGGATGGCCGCAGGATTCATGAACTTGAAGCGCCAATTGGTTGCCGTCAAGAATCAGATCGAATTTCCCTTCAGGGCACTGCTTGGCCGACAGCAAAGCAACCGCCTCATCAGCCACCTGCGGAGCATGGGCAACCAGGTCAATTTGGTCCAAAAGTTCCCAGCCTTTGGTTTGAAAAAGACCCCGGAAAGAATTGGGATAAGATCGGGTTTGAATTTCAGCCCCGTCAACCGCCAAAGCTTCCAGACCGGCGCCTGTTTCTAAGATTTCCTGAAAGATATAGCTACCCTCGGTCGAAGCAAAAGTTTTCTTAGTCTTATAGGCCTGGTAGAATACTTGGGAAACGGTTATTTTTTTTGAACGCCTCAGTTCCCCGTCCGCCGCCAGTAAAAGACCGATTTTTTGTGAAACCGGAACAGTGAAGGGATCGACCTGATAGGGCGTTTGGTAAAAACCGTCTTTTTCTACTACCATTGGTGCTAACCGGACTTTTTTCCCGGTTACTGAAGCTGAAGCCTGAGCGATCTCCAGTGCCGACTGAACGGTTTTTTCAATTGCAGCCTTATTTAGTTGGTTACTGGCGGCAAATCCCCAAGCACCGTGCCAAAGTACCCGTACTCCAAAACCGAAAGAATTACCCAAAGCAAGATCTTCAACGACTCCATTCCGGGTGGCAATCGACTCCGAATTCTCCTCTACCAAACGAATATCGCCATAATCAACTTTCTTACAGTTTAAACTATTCAACGCTAAATTAAGTAGTTTTTTCATTTCAAGATTTTCCAAAAATCTTCTTTATTCTTATACGGACCGATTATAGCCAGATTCAACTTTTCCGGTTTAAATAAATTCCGGCTGACGCGAATAATATCCTCGGCGGTAACTTTGTCAATCTCGGCCAAGAATTCCTGGGGAGTCCTGATCTTGCCCTCAACTACCGCTTGGATTCCGTAACGGCTGGCCACATTGAATGAATCCTCGAGGGCCAAAATGAACTGGCCTTTCAAATAATCTTTAGCTCTCTTAAGTTCGCGACGGTCAACCTTTTTCATGACCAGCTTGAAATATTCTTCGCGGATCAAACGGAGCGAGTCAGAAATTTTATCTAAAGTCACTCCCGCCTGGGCGTAAAGAGCGCCAACATCGGAATAAAACTCAGGCACGGTATAAACATAATACGCCCAACCTCTCTCCTCTCTGATCCGGCGATAAACCCGGGAAGTCCGGGAATAACCAAGAATTGAAGCCAAAACTGACACTACGAAACGGTCGGGATGCAAATAAGAAACTCCGGGAACACCAAAGCAAAAATGAGCCTGGTCGGTTTTTTTATAAATCAGTTTCAGACGGGCTTGGCCCTGGGAAAACTCCAAGCTTTTCCTGGCGCGAACCGGTCCGGCCCGAAAATCGCCGAGATATTGCCCGGCCAATTTTTTTACCTTTGAGACAGAAAACCGTCCGGCGACCACGACCACCATGTTGGCAGCTTGATAAAAATGCCGGAGATGATCAAAAAAATCCGCCTGCTTGATCCGGACAACTGTTTTTTTGCTACCGGCAATATCTCTACCTAAAGATGTCTTACCATACAGTAATATCTCAAATTCATCGAGTACCTGGCGCATCGGCAAATCCTGGTACATATTAATTTCTTCAATAATCACCTTTCTTTCCCGCTCGATTTGTTCAAGAGCGAAAATTGAGTTTTTCAAATTATCGGCCAAGAAATCAAAAGCCACCTCCAGGTGCCGAGCAGCAATCTTAACCCAGTACTCGGTGAATTCCTTTGAACTACCGGCGTTTTCTTCTCCGCCTAAAGAATCAATCACCGAAGCGATGGCAAAGGGAGTCGGCCGCCTCTTGGTCCCTTTTGAGGCCATGTGTTCCAGAAAATGGGACAAGCCGGCTTTTGAAGCGGCTTCGTCGCGGCTGCCGCTGCCGACACCGACCAAAACTGTCACCGATTCCAAGCCTTTCATCGGTACGGTAATCAACCGCAAACCGTTTTTAAGAGTCGTCAAAGTATACTCAAGCATCTTTACTTTTTCGGGTTAACTAATCTTCGCTTAGGATTGGCGGCGGCGTCTTGAACCTCCTTAAGTATCTCAGCCAAAGTTTCCTCGTCAACCGGCTGACTGGCTTTTGCCGCTAGTTGTTTCCTAAACTCATCTAGTCTAGCTCTAGCTTCACGTCGTCTTACTTGCCTGTCGACCAGTTTTTTTAATTGCGCGATTTGTTGGGGTGGAATTATTTCGCCGATCGGTTTTCCGGGAGTTTCACTCATAGATCACACTTAATAAAATAATTGAAATCATTATAGCATTTTCTAATCGTAAAAGTTCAGAACACAGACAGTCTCAGGATACTGGATATCTGGTGGTTATTGGACAAAGAAGCTATACTTAAGAAGTAAAATGACCGAACAACCTCAGGCGGAAATCAGAACCATCGATACCTCAACCTTGCCGCCGGAAACCCGGGCTACGGTTGAATCATTACAAGTAATCAGGCCGGAAGCAATCAGAGAAATCGATCCGGCGGTCTTAACCTGGCTTAGCCTCCGGCCGATCAAAGATAGATACTTACTGCCCGATTTAGTGGCAACTTTGAGAAACTCTGATGTGGTTGAAGCTTCAGCTTTCATTGCCACCAGCCGCTCTCCCTGGGATGCAAGGACCTTGCCTCAAGTAGATCAAGTCCTGATCCAGCCGCTGATTCAATGGCGCAACCAAGAAATCGAGCGCCTAAACCGGTTTCAAACCTCTCCCAGGCCGATCGCCAGAAGCCCTCAAGCTTTCGACCGCTACCTAGAGGCAACCAGTCCGATCAGATTCCAAGCCGGTACCCGTCTAGAAGCTTACCTATCCGACGTACCAACCAGCTTCTTCCCGACTGATGCCGGTACCGTCAGGATCAGAGCCATTGGCGGCGACCTGTCAACAGTCAGCCGACTGAGCGATCCCTTTTTTGGTCAAAGAAAAGCCTGTCCTTTAGGAGAAACCATCATTAAAAATGCCGCCCGGTCGGCGATTATTTCAGCAGAAATGGACCGGGAAAAACAGGCTGTTTTCCAGGCTCTCTGCACTGCTTGTCGAGCGGAAATGAAATGGTGGAACTTAAATAACCTGGTTTTCGCTCTAGAAGTTTCCCAATACCAAAATAACCGGCAAGCCGGTTATCCGGAAACAGCTGAGGAAGTTGCCGACCGGCCGCTGCTTTTGGACCTCTGGACGTTGTTGAGCCGGTATTTTCCCGGACCGGAAAGCAGCCGCTTTATTTTTCAATCGTTTCAGGAAAAACTGGGTCAGCAAAGAGAGATTTCTAATCTGCTGCTTGATTATGCGGAAATTGAACCGCCGGAACTGTTCCTGCCAATACCGACCGGTTCCGAGGAAATCACCACTCTCCCCTACGATCCGGTCGGCCGGTTACGCGCCTGGCATCAACGGATGACTGCCAGTATCGGCTGGCTGGCAAGCCAGGCCGACCGGCAAACAGCCGGCCAAATGATTTACGAATCATACTCAGCCCGAGACTTAATCAGCTCGCAGACAGCTCGAATCATGGTCCAAGAAAAAGAGATGGCTGTTCTTCGGGCCCCGATCAGAAATAATCAACTGGCGTATTACGGCCGGAGAATTAAGATTGAAAGCGACCGACTTGACCCCGAACAAACCTACTCGGCTACCGAAGTCGCCGTTTCTCTCTTGATTATCCGGGACGATCAGGGTAATTTGATCGGCGCCGTCGATCTTGAACCGGTTATTGGCCAGAAACAACCGGCTGACTCTTATCCCCTACTGGCACCGGCAGAAGCAATTAATCGTTATCTTAAATCCGGACAAAAACATACCGATCAGGAAATTGCCGCTTTTTTGGCAAACTACGAACAAGTTTATCACCCCGACAGCCAGCTAATGAGAGCTTTAAGCCAAGCCGAAATCAATCCGGCAGTCCTGCCGCTTGACGCCAGAATCGAGATCGCCAATTTTTTAGCCACCGCAGATACTCAAGAAACCAGGCAGGTTTATCAGGCAATCTCCCGACTGGGGATTGACGCTATGTTTACCCTGGCGGCTGCTGACGGCGATCGTGACCGTTTTATAGCTCTGCTTGATTTTTGCCTGGGAACGGAAAGCGGATTTGCTCAAGCTTGTTGCCACTTGATCGCCGAAGTCGAATCTCTCTCCTGGGAAATGGGAATCGGGATTACCCCCGAGAGCCGGCAGACAGACACCCGAGCTCAAACCTATAGTCACGCTTTGATCAGAAATATCCGGGCAATTGCTGCCGATATTGCTGCCAGGCAAAAGGCCGGGCCGCTGAGCCAACAAGATCAGGAAATTATCTTGCTCAGCCTGCTTTATCACCGGGAAGCAATTATCGCTCTCCGCTACCGGGCGCTCGGACTGGAATATCCAACTATTGGCATCAACTGGGAAAGGATTCAGGATCTGGAGGCAACTTATGGCCGCTGGCCAGGCATTTTTACTGCCGTCCTTTTCTATCAAAACGCTCTGGCAGCTGCCTGGGAAGCCGGAATTCGTCCGGAAGAAAGCGCCCAGGCAATCGAAACTGCCTACGGAGCTTTAACGGTTGATATTTTTGAGCATGCCTCTCAGTTTACGGCTGATACCAAACAGGAAATCGCTGCCACCGCCGCCGTAATTAGTACTCTAGTTGGTCCGGGAATCGCCGGCGTAAAGCTCCCTACTGATATTCGCGGCTTGGACGCCGGTTGCGCCCTCGGCGACCGGGTCACCGGCCCGGTCCTCAGACAACTTGAGGAACAAGGAATCAAAACTGAAATGACCGGTATTGATTTAAGAAAAAGTGTTCTCGAAGCGGCCGCCAGCGGCCGGCTTGATCCGGCTTTAACCGGATTTATCCATAGCGACATCGCCTATCTCCCTCGACTGCTGCCCGGAAAAACTTTTGATTTAGCCTTAAGTCTCTGGTCAGCCAGCCTTGACCCCCAGGAACGAACCAGCCAGATTAAATTTTACTTGGGAATCGCCAAAGCCCTCAAACAAGGCGGTGTGTTGGTTCTTGATTTAGCTCCCTTGGTCGAAGTGCCCTCAAAAATCAGAAGTCACTACCGATCAGCTCAAGAATATCACCAAAAACATCCCGATGAACCGGTTGGCCGGAAACCGCCGCCGCCGGAATACCGCACCGGCCAAGAGACCGACGAAAGACCAGATGCTTTGGTAATGACTCCCTATTCTCTAATGGGAATCCTGGAAAAAATCGGCCTTAAGCTGATTAATACTGACCCAGAAACTTTAAGGCAGCAAATTGAGTTAGTCAGAAACGGAGATTTAGCTTTTCTTTTTCAAGAAACAGCCGTTCAAAAGAGAGTTCTTTACCTGACTTCATCCGGTTGGCTCAGAGCCTGCCTGATACTGGTGAAACAACAGGAACCGGAAGCCAGTCCGGATCCTGACATCCAGGAACTACTGGCAGAAATGGCCGAAGAACCGATCCCGCCAAGTTACCGGGAAGTCAAACTGCCGAAAAAAAGCACCACCGGCTAAATTACCCGCCTTCGCTAGAAAGCTCAGGCCTTTTACGCCTGGGAGCCTCACTTTTTAGTTGGTTTTTTTGGTCGGTAAAGACGCTCAAAACTATATTTGAAAACGCTTCTTAAGCTTTGGGCAAAATCGGCATTCTCAATAATCACACCGGTAAAATCGCCCTTTTTAAAACTCATCAGGGCAATTTTGTCCTCATAGATGTCAATTTCCGCCGGTAAAGAATATTTTCCCCGGTCAAGAAGAATCTGCTGGCGGTACTCCTGCTGATCCTTCTTCTCAAGCTCCAGAGCCAACTGCGAATCGGCGGAAAACGATTTTGCCCAGACTTTATTTTTTATTCGCAATGGTTTCAGGTTCGGCAGAATATAATCTTTCAGGCCTCTTTCCGCGACTTCGATGTCAACACAACCCCAAATTTCCTGATCCTTGGTCGAGTAGACATCGGCAAAAGCGGCTTTCACGCCTTCTTCGCCTTCAAAATAACGAATCGTCGGTTTACCGACCGTCATTTTATAGCTTGATGACAATTTAGGCAAAATTTTGGCAAAACCGGACCGGGCCTGATTGACTTCAATTGCCTTTTGGTCAATCAGTTCCAAAATTTTCTCCGGCGGCAGGGCCCGAAAATGAGCCTTCCGGTCTTTTTTGAAGGTAGTCACCAGCCCCTTAGTTTCCAAGCTATGTAAAATCGCGTAAACATTACCTTTTTTAAAACCGGACTGGGCGATAATTTTAATTGCCGAGGCTGCCGGTAGCTGCAGTAAAATCAGATAAATCTGGGCTTCCTTTTGGGAAAGACCGGCGGAAATCAATAAACTTTCTAAGATTTTGAACAGATTTTTTTCCATTTTTTTCTCCTTTGTCAATAGTATATGACAGTCCGAAATAAAATGTCAATAACATAAGTAAAGCTAAAAATACTATAATCCAGTCAAATTAAAATGACTCACCTACTATTTAACTTTAATTAAGATCCCATAATAGTCACTATATATTGACAAATTAGAATAAATTTGCTATGATTACAACTGAAATCGATAAAGAGTCAATGAAGATTGACAAATACTATTGCTCTTTAACAAGAAAGGTAGCAGGAAAACATTAATAGTTGTTGGTTTTAGATTTTAGAGTTATTAGCGATTAAGACTCAAGCAGCAGCGCTTTTTTCTTAGCCCTAAGTAACTGATTGCTAACAACTATTGATCCGTTTCCTGCTACCGCGTAAGGCATTTTAAAGGTGAAATCCAGGTGGTGTCAAGTTTTTCCTCTGGTTTTTGATTCTCTGCCGGGGAAGAGAGAATAGTTGTTGGCAGTAATAACTATCTTCTCTCCCCTGGCAGGGATCCTTAGGAGGAAAAATGAACAAGAGTAGAATTATTGGGATCGTCGCAGGACTGTCAGTCGTTGCACTACTTTCCTGCGGTGGCGCCGGTTTTTTGGGCTGGCTTGCCCTTAAGCCTACGCCCACTGAAACCGGTGCCGGTCAGGCAGCGATCAATCTGGCTACAGCCGTGGCAGATTTTCCGCTGTCAACTCCGACACCTTCGGTGACTCTTTCACTGACCAAAGCGACGTTGCCTACTTCGATACCGACTCAGGTACCAACTTTCACACCAACCATACCGCCAACGGCTACGCCGACTCAGATACCTTCACCCACTGCGACTCGTGTTCTCACCACAGCATCAACCGCAACTCCAACCGCAATTCCTGTGGGCGACAAGGGTCGTGGTGGCGGATATATGCCATCAGTCCCGACCGATCAACCGCCTGTCCGGTATTTGCTCGCCGGTGCTTGCTGTTTGGGCAGCCTCGGTTTACTAGCACTTACAGGCGTCATCCTCGGAATCCTCTGGCTCTGGAACCAGCATAGACCGGCTACCAACAACCTGCCACCCGCAGCCGTGCTTACGCCGGTCAAGGAAGCCGTCGAGGACACTCCCGCCAAGGCCCTACCCACTGACGAGGCTCTGGCCACCATCCAGTGGTATTGTATCGGCTGCCATGCGAAGGTCGTAACATCGTTTGACGCCGAGAAGTGCCCCACCGGCCACTGGCGACCCGGCCGCAAGCCGAAGCCGGTGCCGGAGACACCCATCGAACCGACCTGGCTGCAGGAACCGGGCCAGGCCGACGATATCGCCTAACCTAAATAGGACAGCAGGTACCACCTGCCAGGGCCTGACTGTCCGAGAGGTTACCCACCCCAATGTTTCATTAAACATCGTCTTATGCGGTAGCCTCTCTTTTCAGGAATAAGTGAACTATGAAGCACTCATTTCTGAAAAGAGAGCGATTACAAGTTATTAAAAAATATGAACCAGATCAAGCAAATTAAATTATTGAAAATGGATCGCTGGCTCCTGGATCAACTGGAAAAACCGGAATCAGCGGCTAGCCGGTTCTTTTGGAGTTTTTTACAAAGTTTTATCTGGCAAAATCTTGATCAGCCGGGAAAAAACCAGTTCTTAGCTCTCTTAGCCGGTAACAAAACCGATCAAATTATGCCTTTTATCAGCGAAAGCCTGCCTGGTTTTGAAAAAGACTTTGCCTTAGCTTTGGGTAAAAAATTGGCTCAAATCAAAAAAATATTAATTAATCACCAATAACTGAAAAATGGCTTTAGCAGAACTGGAAACTACCATCGACATTACGAATCAACCGCAACTGGTCCCAGCGGAACAGGCTTTCTTCGGCCAGGAAGCCAGAGCCGTTCCCCTGCCCGATCTGGCAGCAATCATCGCCAGAACTCAAATCAATCTGCTTGAGCAAAACCGCGTTTATCAAGCGCCGGTAAAAGAGGTCTCCTTTCAAACCGGCAGTGAAACCAGAGTCGCTTTTCAAACAACCACCAACGCCGGCAAAGAATTAGCTTTCCAGGTCAGCCAAACAATCCTGGCTGAACCAAATTTAGCTTTTGCTGCCAATGATTTCCTGGCTCAAACCCAAACCCTGCCAGATAAACTAAAACCTTTGGCGCCGGAAATTAAAGCCCAGCTTGAAGCCGGCCTGCTCTGGCTGGAATCTGAAGCCGATCCGCAGAAATTTCTGGCAACAGCCGCTTCTTATTTCCAGTCCCAGTCTGAGCGCTTTATTATAAGAAATCCGGCTACCAATCGCCTGCGGCTAACCACTGAAGGAAAAAGATTCTCCCGAGCGATCAGCTGCTGGCTTGGCTTACAGTCGGAAAATACTGATTTCGACCAACTAGCAGAGCAAATTCAGGCTTCAACCGGCGAAAATGCTGTTAGTCGAATCCTGAGGAAATCACTTTTATCCCACTTAGCTTGGGAAAAAAGAAACGCTTTGTTCCAGATTCTCAGCCAGCAGCCGGCCGAAGATCTATTCGGCCGCCAAAGCGGTCCGAAATCAGAAGCCACTCTTGCTGGCGCGGCTCGCTTCAGCCGTGAACTGAAATTACTCATTAGCACTAAAGAAGCCGAACTGGGCAGGGAAATTGATGCCAGTCGGGAAATTTCCCGCTTTGATCAGGTATTAGCTGAAGAAGAGCAGCAACTACAGGCACAAGTTAGTCAAGCAGTCTCAAAACCAAGCAGTTTTATCGGCCGGATTAAGTTTGGCTGGCATCAGTTTAAAGAACAAGTCCAAAAAGAGGGTTTCTTTAAAGCGGCCACTCCCGCCTTAAAAAAACTCGCCTACGGCCTGGCTACCGGAATTACTCTCAGCCTGGTTTTTGCCGGCGCCGGACAGCTAGCCTATGAAATTTATCGGGGAATTAACTCTGCTTCAGCCGAAAAAAATCAGCCGGTTTCCCGACCCGAAAGAGCCCTGCCAATAACCGGACGATCAATTAATCGTGATTTTCCGGGAAGAACCAGTCATCAGGCTATCGGTAACCACCCGGTTTATACCCGGCAACAGACTACTGAAACTCAAAGAATCAATCAAACTTCAAGCTTATCTCAGCCGGAAATTAAAAACCAGCCCGCGCTCTTACCGACGCCGACTTTAACTCCCGGCCAGGAAGTAACTCTGATTGCGAATAACAAAGAACACCACTTAAAAGTCAGCTACAGCGACGACCGGCCGCTTGATAGTTTAGTCGTTGAAGGCTATCTGCCGACTTCCCAGCCCGACGGTGAAGTCACTGTCTTAGCAGTCCACTACGGTTATGAAAACCGGATTGATCCTGTAACTAACCAATACCCGCCTCTGGCGGGAACCGACACTGTCATTGCTTTAACCAGCCAGCAGCCAGTCCGCTTAAGCATCAATGGCCAGCTTTTCGATTTTGTTCGAGCAGCGGTTGAACCGGTGGTTTTAACTCTTGAAGATTTTAATGCCGGAGGTTACGCTCAAGTTAAAGCCTTAATGACTGGAAGAGGCGTGACTGACCTGCCCGGAAAACCGGCTACAGCTTTAAGAACCTGCGCCGGGCAATGGCTGGGAGCAGAACAAGGCTTCAGCCACCGACAATTATTTTTCGGTTATTTAGTCCCCAGTAAAGGAACCTAAACTATGACTGAAAATACCAGATCAACAACCGGTCAAGTCGAATCAGCAATAACGCCAGAAATACCGGCGCCATTAGTAAATTGGGCATTAGCCGTTTGTATCGGCCGCGACCAGGCAACTATCAAGGCAGCACTTCAAACCGGGACTTGGCAACAGGACAAAGCGGAAATTGATCGAGTTTTTCAAGGAAAGCATCCTAAAACTGCTGACGGTAAATATCAGCGTCTGGAAGGTATTGCCGCCGCCTGCTATCCGGAATCATCACCAACAGCGCAGAGGTTTGCCGTAGCTTGCTTAAACAGAGTTCTTGAAATCAGCAAATCAGATAGAAGAGACCAGAAAGTCGGTCTTTATCCGATAGCAGCAAAATTTAAGCCTTTTGTTGATGCAATTGAGCTGGGTACCAGTAAAGAAGCCCGCACCGAAGGTGCAGATCGAATCACCGCTTTAATAGAACAATCACAACAATTATCCCTGCTAGAACAAGAAGCTCAAAAAATGGGAGTCAAAAAAGGCGCCGTCGCTCTACCTCAAGAATTGGCTGATACTCGAAGTGCCTTAGCTCAACTTACGCAAGAACTTCAAACCGCACAAACTACGCTTAAAACCAGGCCGACTAAGTCGGATCTGAAAGCCGCTCGCCAGGAAGGCCGCACCCAGGGCTTAAAAGAAGTTCAAGAAGAAACAGCTACAGTAATTGAGCAAGTTAGGCAACAGTTAGCCGCCGAACAAGCCGCTCATCAGACAACTCAAGCACAAAACCAGGCGCTTCAAACTGAAAATACCAGACTTACTCAGGGTCGGGAAACGGCTGACAAAAAGAGTGAGAGCTTAAGACAAGCCCGGATCGCTGATGCTGCAAGAATCAGCGAACTTGAAACTGGCAACCAGATTCTTCAATTAATTGATCTGGCTGCTCAAAAACTTGGCTATCAGGGAGATGAAAAACAAAGGCCGATTGAGCAACTGCTGGCAGCGGCAAAAGCAGACCGGCGACAGCTGGAAGCTCTGGCTCAAAGCTTAGGGGTTCCCGAGTCGGACTTAAAGCAACCGGCCAAAGATCTGATCGCCGCGATAGTCAATCAGGCCGGAGAGAGAACAAAAAAAACTCTCCGCCTAAAAGCCAGCCTAACCTCAACGGAGACTGAGCGAGACGAATTCCAAAGACAAGTTCAAAAAATAGAAACCCAACTTGAAGCCAGGCCGACTGAGGCTGATGTTAGGGCCGCCAGGCAAACCGGCCAAGAAGCCGGCCGCCAAGAGGCAAAAAAAGCCGCCCTTCAGGAATTGGCCACAACCCAGGCTGACCTTGAAATCGCGCAAGGTAAGTTCAAGGAAGCTCTGGCCCAATTGGCAGAACTTTCAAAAAGGGCCAATATCACACCTAAAGGATTAGCCCAACTTCAAGTCGACCTAGTAATCCTGCAAAATAAAGTCCAACGGCTCGAAGCTCAATTGGTTGCAAAACCTGAACCGAAACTGGTTCAGGAACTTGAACCTGACGTAATCGAACAAATCGTTACTCAAGCTACTAGCGAAGAATTAACTGACGAAGATATTGCCTGGCTTGGGCAACATCAAACAGCAGTAAAAAAAGTTTCAGTCGCTCTCGAGCAATGTGTGATTAAAACGCTTGAAGAACACCCTGATTTACAAGGCGCTTATCTGCTACGTAAAGCTGTAGGTGAATATGACCGTTATCTTTCTCTAGAATCACTTGATCAAGCAGAAGAGTTACTTGTCGTTCTTGAACGACTAACCGACTACCAGACCCGAATAATGAAAAACTCAGTTGTCGTAGCTCAAATGCGCCGGCTTTCAAAAGCATCAATACTCCAATATTCTGTTCGAACACTATTCCCCCGCATTCTTAGGCAGCTAGAAACAATTTCTCTACTGCCAAAACCACCAAGCGAGCCAATCCCTGCTTCGACAGAACCGGAAGCTGAATCTCAAGTACCAAGGTCTATTAGCGAGCCAGCTCCGGCTCCGGCAGCACTGGAGGCCGAATCAGCTGCCAGATCAAAAAGACAAGCCGCCGATTTAGCCCGAATTTTAACCCCTAACCAGGCTTTTTCAGCTGAGCAGTTAGCAGTTGAATCGCCAGTGCTTCTGGAGATCAGCCAAGCACTCAGAAGTATTGACTGGTCTCGCCTATCTGAAGGCACTGCTACTCCTAGTATCAGAACTGCCATTCGGGAACAAGGCCAACACTGGCTAGAGGCGGCAATCGCTTCGGGATTAGCTAATAAAAATGAAGTTAGAATCGTTTTAACCGAACTAACCGGCTATCTCCTGAGCCGTTTTCCGTACTCGTCGGTAAACGCACCTTTGAGAAATTTTATCAGTACAATTTTTAACCCTAGTCGGGTAGCTGAAAATCAACGGCTGACTTATCTAACTAAGGTTTTATCTTTTATTATCGGAAAGCAATAATTTAGCTTAAGAATATAGGAGTTTTTATATGCCAGAGCAAAAGCGAGTATTAGCCGAGCCCAGAAGCGATCTCCTAAAAGGTTGGGAGGCCTTGGCCAAGAACTGTCGGACCGCCGGGCGGTTCATCTTGAGGCTTTAGAAGACATCGCCGTACCGCCTTTGTCTAAAATGAATCAGGAAACTGCCAGGCAATTATCAGAAGAACAAAGACTGAAACTTTGTCTCGAGTTTTTTGATCCTGATATTAACGATGATTTAAATTTTACCCAATGGGAATCAATCGTCAATGGCATGAACAGCCGCCTCGGCAGAGTCTCCATTAACCAGGTTTTGGCTGATTTGACTGCCAGTCGTCCGGACCCTGAAGCCAAAACCAGTCTGCTTCAAAATTGGGATTTGCCGGAATTAATCGGCTATTTTGGCCTCAAGTATGCGGCAATTACGCCAGTAATGGCGGATAAACATTTACTCTCACCTCAACTGGGAAAAAGCGCCTTTCTGGCCGCCGCCCGGCCTTTGATGAGAAACCAACAACTGGCGACGATCTATGATACCGACCAAGCGGCGACAGTTATCCGGGAAACCAGAAAAAAATCCGGTCTGGACGAATACGCCGGTTGGTTCGAGACAGCTAATCTTCTTGTTTGCTCGGCACGTTTTAATCCTCAAGCTCAACCTAGTTTTTATCAAGCCTTGCTTCCGGATCAAGCCAAGCTGTCAGCTCAAGATTTAGAAACCATTATTCATCAATGGCCGAGTTTCGGCCGGCACTACGCCACTGCAGCACATTATGATTTTTCTCTCGATCAGCCCCAGAAAAGACTAATTAGGGAACTTCAACCTCCTTTCTTAAGCAGCCAGCAACTGGCGGAAAAAATGGGCTGGGTAAATGATATCTCTTTTTTCCTGACCCGGTTTTCCAGCTTAGCTGATGAGATTCCTCCGGACGATGCCAATGAAAGAAAGGCTCTGCAAGACGCTCACAGAGTCTTCTGCTCAATGACACAGAGCATGAACATCGCTCCACCTCTGGAACAAAGAGTTCAATTGATAGAATTGGGTTTAAAAGTCGATACTTTGAAACAGAAAGGAAACCGGCTCGTTAGTATCGATAAAATTGAATCAGGTTGGCCATTAGAGTATCTTTCCGAAAGCTGGCGGGAAACTCGCTGCTTCATCAAATATGACGAATCAAGCAGAGATCGCCGTTACCCCTCCTACTATGTCGACCGGCCGGCGCTTGAGGAATATAAAGCAGAACTTAGCCGAAGCCGGGAAATCGCTGCTCAAATGCAGGCAGTGATTGAAGGCGATAATTTAGCAACCGCTCTTACTCAAACAATCGAAGCAATCCCGGATTTACCGGCGGTTACAGAAGTTACTCGCCTGCTTGAGGAGCTGGCCGAAACTCAATTTTCACCCAAATTTACTGCCACGCCTGCTTATGTTCCACTCCATCCTCTTAATCCGACGGTTGCTCATTTTGCGGACCAATTAGGCTTAGGTATGGCCGCCGAAGAGGTGGCTTTATCAGCCGGAATCCAAGACTGTTTGAGATCACTTCCGAGTCATAAAGAACGTTGGCCAGCCCAGGAGCTGATCGATTTGACTGAAAAACTGGCTGAAATGACTCAGGCTGGCCAGATCCCTTGGAACGAATTGATTATTTTTACCCAGGAAGGCGGCTATCTGGCTCATCCCCTGAACGGCTTTGCCGAAGCCTGCCAGGTAATGGCAATTGACGATCCGGAGGAAAGAAAAGCTTATTTCCAAATCAGCGTCGACCAAATCCGGCAGTTTTTGGCTCAAGCCGATTACTTGCCGCCAGCGATTCGAGAGCCGCTGAGTGGTTATTGTACTTTCCTGGAACAATTCGGCAATACTTTCGACTTCGCTTATCAAGACAAAGATCGGAAATTTACCCTTACAGCCACTAATGATGATCTTGAGAAAGCCGGTCTTAATCCTGCTGAAATTAGGGTAGCTGCCGGCATTTTAGCTCAGCTTCAAGCTTGGCACTCCTTAGTCGAACTGGTACCAGGGGGATCAGACTATGTTTTTCATGATTTGATTGCCGCTGATCTGGTAAGAGCATCAATCGAACATATTGCTTCCCTTTCCACCTACAGAAAGATTTATTTACCTTTGCTCTATGCCGATCCTTTTACCCGCCGGCCTTTTGAAGGTGAATTAGTAATCCATCAGGGAGAGATTATCGTCGTCATGGCTCCGGCCGGCAGCGGCAAATCAACAATCGTCAAAGGAATCGGCGACGCGCTCCAGTTAGCGGCTGGTTTTTTGCCACCCTGCGCCCGGCTAACCAGACTCCCGACTGACGAAGAAGGCCATCTCCCTGTCTGTTTTTCTGTCGATCGGCCACAAACAACTTATGAAGGCAGCCTTTTTGATCACGCCTGCCGATCATTGGCAGAAACAACCAAAGATATCTTATTCGACCAAAGCCGCAAAGCAGCAATCTTTGAGAACCTTGATGAAGTGCTGGTGGGAACCAACAGCCGGGAATCAGCTCTTTTAAGCTTAGCCTACGCCTTAACCATGCATCGTTTTTATCCTCAAGCAACTATTCCGATTGTCGACCATGACGGCGAGATTATCTTCCGTCTCCTTAAGGCGCTGGAGACCGCCGGCGGTCCCGAGCTGCGATTACCAAGGGTTCGGGCGTTAACCATCAATCCGGAAACACACCAGCCGCGCGAAGGTTTAGCGGCCGGCCTGGGAATTTTAACTGCCCAAAGGGTCGGAGTTGATCCCTTAATCATCCAAAAAGCCAGGATCCTTGAAGAACAAGCCAGAGCCGGTTTGACCGATTTCAGTCTTGCTGGCGTCGCGGAAGCCCAAAAACCGACTGAATGGAGAAAACTTGAAGAAACTGAGCCGCTGCTTTTAGTTGATGAAGATTCGCTTGAGGCCTTGGATTATGACCCCACTTTAAAAACTGAGGGTTACTTTACTGCCGTCCGGGATCAACTAGCCAGCGCCTTAAAATTAACACCGACTGCCGCCGGCACCTTAACCCGTTTTTATGCCCAAGGATTTATGCAAAACTGCCAAGAGGCAATGGCAGTGGGAATTCCCCAGCGAAATGAAACCAGGAAACGCTGTCTTAATCTTTGGCAGAAGCAGCAACAGACTTACCTTGAAATTGTTACCAGATTAGGTTCCCAAGCCCAAGAATTACTCGCTTTTAATTACCCTAGCGGAGCTGAAGAAGTTCTTGGCCTGGTCCAGGCTCTATCCGAAAAGGGGCTCGGCCAAACCACTGGTCTTTTTGACCGGATCGGCTCGCTCGAGAAATATGCCAAATATTTTGGTCTGGAAACTGCCGATTTTAAAACTCAGCTAACAGACCTCCGCCGGGAGAGTCCAAAAATTAGCCTGGCTATTATTGGGCTGACGCATCAAAGAATCACGCATTATGTCCTTGACCGATTATTTGATCTTGGGGTTAACCCTGAACCAAAGCGTCAAGAAATTCTGGCTGGCCTGGAAAAAGGAGACTTTAACGCTTTAGCTGCCAGTCTCAAAAAAGAAAGAGCCGACCAAAAAACCGGCTTTCAGGAACAACTGACTGGTGAAGATAGCCTAAAGGAAAGCCGGTTACTGGCGCTGCTCCGGGAACCGGCGCCGGCTAATGCTTCTGAACTGCGAACCTGGCTTGCCCGCTTCCAGAGACAACTGACCGGTGATCAGAAAGCCGGTCTTACCGGTGAAATGATTATTGATCGAATTCTGGCTGGCTCCCTGGCTGAAGCTGTACCGGAAAATTTGGTTCCTAACCTGGAAACCGTCCAAAATTTTTTAACTCAAATGACTTTTGGTTTGGTTGATGCGGCGTTACTGGCTTCCTCCTCGAAGGATTATACCGACCAACCCGGTCAACTTACTGCTTCCGCTTTTCCGATCAGTTTCGAAAACGGGACTGATCCGGGCTTAAGAAACCATTGCCGGCAAGAAGGAAAGCAATACCATACCCAAACATTTCAGTTACCAGCGGAAATGGCTGATGCTGATGTCATCATTTTAAACGGACCAAACCATTCCGGCAAAACCGAACTGGCCAAACTAATCGGCCAATTGCTGGTTCAGGCAACCACCGGCAGTCCCGTCTTGGCAGCCGAAATGAAACTTGGTCAAGCAGGCGGTTTGGTCGTGGCGATTAATCCGGCAGAAAAATGGCAAACTGATTCTGATTTTATGAGCGTTTGCCGAAGGATGGAAAGAATCACTCAAAGAGTTAAACAAATATCAGCCAGTGGCCGACGGCCGGTGGTGATTCTTGATGAACCCTACACTCAAATCGGCGCCGGCGATCGCGGCGTTTTGACTGCGGCCACCCTCGACGAATGGGTCAACCGCTACGGCGCTAAGGTGATCATCACCAATCACGAAGCCACGGTCTATGATTTTACCGACGGTATCAACCATGCTCAACCCGGCAGAATTAACTACCTAGCGGTGGCGATGGACCGGCAAACTTACGAGGTACGGGAAAACGGTTACGGGATGAGAGCCACTTCCGATCCTTATGAAATTTTCCTCGGAGAATTTGCAGATCTCGCCGACCGGCAGCGCCTGCCGGAACTAGCGGTCATCGGCCAAAAAACCGTTGAACTGGCTCAGGCTTTGGACATATTCGATCAGGAATTAGTCAAAAAAATGCAGGCAGCCGGCGCTTGGTAAAGATTAACGAACTGCCAATGCGAGCCCGCTTTTTTGGAAAAAATTTAATCTTTACTCTCTCCATCCGGCTAAGCGAAAAGGAGCCTGCGAATTACTTAAATTGTGAGTTAAAACGATTTGCATCTCATCAAGCCGTTGATCATAAACATAAATAGTTTTCCCTGACTCCCAAGCGTATTGAGTCTGGTTCCGGTTCCAAAATCCCGTAAAGTACCGGGTGAAAACCGGAAAGAAGCCGAAAGCATAAAAAACGCAGAGTTTTTTGAACATCCTAGGTCTTCATTATCATACCGATCTAATTTGATGTCAACTTCTGCCTTTATGCCTCAAGTTGTCAATGGTAACGCCCCCCGGAGTTTTATAGAATATTCGCTTCGCTAGATCCTTCGGCCGAAACCTCGGCCTCAGGATGACAATGTTAATTCAGATTTACTGGCACACTTCGTCATCCTGAACTTGCTTTGCCATCCGAAGCTTAAGCGCAGGATGGTTTCAGGATCCCGTTGGGTTTTCCTTTGCCCGATGGGATGCCGAAACCACAGTACCATTCGGTACGTGGCAGGTAAATTCAGCATGACGGCTATGTGACAGTTTTATCAAAGAATCTGAGTAGTTACAACATCCCATAATGCTTGATATTAGGATGGGAAGATGCTATAATAAAGCTGCTTTAGAGACCGACGTTCGCCTGGCCTCTAAAGTGAGGCCTTTTTTAATGTTTATAAGCGAGAAAAGATCAGTTTTAAGGCCGGAAGCACCTTAACAAGTTAATATCCAGGTAGCAGGGAAAATTGGGGATTGGCAGGAAGGAAAAGCTTTTTATTGCGTTCGGCAGTCAATTTGCGGCTGTCTGACCGCAACCAAGCAAATCCAATCTCCGACCATTCCCTGCTACCGCGCAAGATGAAAGACATCTTTTTCGTTTCGTTGCCCCAAGCACACCTCCTGGCTGGCAATCTCCTGCCGGGGAAGGAAGGGAAGAAAATTTCTTTGAGATTTATTCTTTTCCTCCCCTGGCAGGGACAGTTCACCTTAGGGAGGTGGCAAACATGAAACGCAGTTGTGTTCTCAGTTGTGCTCTCGTCGTATTGGTAGCCTGTCTCAGTCTCATCGGAGGCTGTGCTGGGTTCAGCGCGCTCGTCGGCGGTGGTTCGTATAACATCGGTGGACGAGTCCACGAATTGCCGGCAGTCTGCGGACTACCGGCTTGCTGCGGCGCCTTAGCCGTCTGGCTCCTGCCAGCCGGCTTGGCGGTGGTTTCTGTGGTCTCAAAGAAGACCAAGAAAACCGCACCCACACCTGCGCCGGCTCCAACGCCGACGCCCGATCCTGCTGCTTGACAACCGTCCCTGCCAGGGGCCGGTTGTCCGGGGACAACGAAAAAAAGCTATAGCCTTTTGGCTATATTCTTATTTATTATTTGTTTGTCTTTTTCTTGTCGCGGTAGCTCTTTCTGCAGGGACAGGATTTTTAAAAGTCATGTCTCTACAAAAGGAAAGAATCAAAACAACAGTTCAATTCGGATTGCACTAACCGGTTTTAAGCGTTAAAATAAACCAATAAAGATTATGGCTGAAGAACCCCGAACTCATCACGATCAGGCTCCAGAAGCCCAATTAGCACCGGAAATTCCGGATTTCCTGATTATTCCGGTAGTTGAGAGATTTCTCGGCGGCCGAGACCAACTTTGTCGCGACTTACACACAGGCAGTTGGAAAGATGATTTAGAAAAAATCCGTCTTTCCCCTACTTCTCCGCCACCCCGAACTGCTGACGGAAAAATCAGCCGGATTACGGCCGTCACTGGCGCTTGTTATCCGGAGACTTCGCCTTTAGTTCAGGCATTCGTTGCCGGTTGTTTAAGACAGGCTTTAGAAACAGCCGGGCTGTCGGTAACTGATCAAAAAATCGGTCTGTATCCGATTGCCGTCAGACTCAGAACTGTCGTAACACTTTTAGAATTAGGTCAAAATACCGCCACCACTGAATACCAAAAATCAGCTAAATCACTAGGTCTTCCAAATCCTCAAGCAGTGTTTAGAGAGCTTCAAGTTGCACGAGCCGCCCTGGCTCAAAGAGAAATGCGCGAAGCGGCAGAAAAAGAGAAAGCAGCCGCTGATAAACAGGCGGTTGAAGCAGCAGTCATACAGGCTCTAGCAGAAATTGTTGAAACAGCGAGAACCAGATTGGGATTTCCTGATATAAAGGCAACCGGTGTCGCTGCAGTAATCGAGCAAATAAAAGGTGCTCATTATGCACTTAGGAATCTAGCTACATTGCTTGGCCTTGATCGTAAGCATGTCAGAGAAGCAACCGTTTATGACTTAGACTTAGACATAGATCAGGCAATACGTACTTTACAAACAGAACAAGCGAGAATAGTCGCTGAACTCGAAGTTCAGCTAGAAAAAACCAGATATCAGCAAGAGAAAGCTGAAGAAGATCTAACCGGTACCGAGGCTGATCGACAAAAATTATTGGATCGGTTGGCAGATGAGCAAGAAAGCCATAATCAGACAATCAGAGAAATGGCTGATGCCAAAACAGCACTAGCTGAAGAAAGAAAAAACCATGCTCAAACAGACGCAGAATCAGCAGAAGCCAGAGCTGAACTGTCAAAACTGCAAAATAGTTTGGCTGGCTTACTGAAATTAGCTAAGCTTAATGAAGAGGTAACCAGTTTAGAAGCGTTACAGAATTTGCTTTTACCGGTTTGGCGCCAAGGCCGGCAAATTGGACATCTTGACCGGCAACTAACTCAAACTGAAGCAAATTTAGCCGCGCGAGACGAACAATGCCGCTTACTGACCGCTACCAATAGTGAACTCGACAGAGCACTTCGCGATCTTGATTTACAAGCCAACCGAGCCGGTTTCGAGGGTACGCTTAAAGCCAATGCGACTGAATTATTGATTCGTGCTTATGAAAACCTTCTTCTTAAAGCAGAAGAAATCGGAATTCCGGTTAAGGAATTAGTACCAACAATTACGAAATTAAGAAAACGGCTAGCTGCTTTAGAAAAACCAGCCGAAACAAAAGCAGAAGGCTCCGGTGAATAAATCCCTAAAGCGCTTCCAGACTATCAACTAAGTAATTTCTTTCCAGCTGCCAGCTCTTCCCATCCCAGAAAACGCTCGTTAATCTTTCCAAATAATCACGCCGGACCGGATCTTTCAAAATATCTTTGATAAAAGGACGGTATAGCCTCAATAAAGCCTGTCTTTTGGCTGGCTTCCACTTAAGAATCCTCACCAGACCGGCATGACCGAAATGAAAATCAAGCAGAATTAATGGCCGTCGATGGCCTTTACTTTCCAGTTCGGCCGCTTCACCAGCCTTCTCGGCCAGAACCAAATTTCGCAAATAAACGACCGTCTTTTCCGGATGAAGATTACTCGCCTGGGCAATTGTCTCCCGAATTCCGGTCAACAATCCCCTTTTGGCCGTATTGCCGACCGCCTGAACCAGAAAGATACCTAAAATTTCTACGACTGAAGACAGTAGCCAAGTTCCTAAAGCAATTAGGGTTAACCCGCTGATAATTAAACTATTCCGCTTGACTATCCCCGCCCGTTTAGTGCTTTTCTTTCCCGTCTGACAACTGTTTCTTTTTTTCTTCCCAAGAAGCCAGTTGATTCCCTGTCCCAAAACCAGTAGTCCGGCCATAAACTCGATGACCATCAAATCCAAGTCCCGGACGGTAGAAAGAGACGGGCTTTCGGCTAAATCACCAAAATAGACCCGCGCCCGGCTTTCTTTGATCTTTTCGGTTAATATCTTAAGATCAGGATGATTCTCCAAACCGGCAACATAGGCTTGAATCCGCTGGTCAATATCTTCTATCGGCGGTTGATGGACCATCTCCACTAATGCAGCCTCAAACTTGGCGGGAAAGTCCAAATTTGACGATTTTTTCCCGGCCAAACCGTGGAGCAAACGAAAAGTAGCTTTGGCTGTTTCGACTTCTGTATAACTCATAAAAAGATGATGGTTGGAATTGTGAAAAAATTCTGCCGTTACATCCGGTCCAGGGGTTCGATACCTAAAATAATCAGACCGTTCTGTAAAATCTGGGCTACGGCTGCGGTCAAAGCCAATCGGAAACAGACAATATCTTTGTTAATCTTGCCCTGGTCCGTTGTCTTCTTATCTTCCCGAGTATCCCGCCCCGGAGGAGCCGGAGCCGTCGCTTCGTCACCATCCGCGGCATAGCCAAATTCGTCAAGATCGTCAAGATCGTCAAAATCATCACTCTCGGACGAAGCTGGCTCGGTTGTCATAGTCTGTAACAGCCCTAAAATTGAATGGCGGCTGTAAAAAAGATTAAACTTCTTGGCTAAATCGTAAAGATAATGGCAAATTCCGCTTATCTCAAGATTCTGGCCGGCTTCTAAAATCACTTCGGGATAGCGGTAAACGGTTCGTAGAATTGCCATCTCTTCATCATTTAAGGAAACCGAAGGACTGGCGGAAGCGACCGGGCCCTTTTCGACTAACGCCGACTTGGACGGAGGATAAGCCGGTAAACCGGTTCCAAAGGGAGTTTGAGCACCCATTTTTGATCCTCCATATGAGGGAAAGTTAGCCAGAGATGGCTTTGAACCAGCCGCCGAAGCGGGAAACAGCCCACCTGACCTTGGAAAATCTGCACTTTGGCCAAGAGAAGCAAATCTGCCCCGGAAAAGATCATACTCCGAAAGAGAAAAAACGACTTTCTTCTCAACTGCTTTTTTCAACACCGACTGGCAACGGGCATTAGTGTATTGCAAATAAGGACCGGAGTCGCCACTTAAGGAAACCGAACTGTCCGGATCAAAATGGATGTCATTAGCACGGCTGGTTTTTAAAAGACTGTACTTCAAGGCTCCCAAACCGATTTTTTCAGCGGTCTCCTCAATTTTTTGGGGAGTCAAACCGTTTAGAGATTGATCCTGGGCTTCAACGGGGCCGGATTGTTTTTTGGCTTCAAACATAATCTCATGAGCTTTTTTCTTCATATAGTCCAAAAGTTCATCGGCGGTAATCACCGTTGCCTTTCTTGAGCTCATCTTCTCGCCGCTTTTCAAATACACATAGCCAAAATTAAAATGATAGTAATCCTCCCTTTTACCGATACCTAACTGTTCGCAAACGGCAAAAAGCTGCTTCAAGTAAAGCAGCTGATCGTTACCGATATCCCAAATATAGAGATCGGCAGGAAAAGTCAGCCGTTTTTTTAAAGTCAGATTTAGATCAAAGGTCAGGTAGAGGGCAGTCCCGTCAGATTTGCGAACTAAAGTGTCAGGCAAATTATAAGACGATAAATTGGTTGCCACTGGCCCAGCCGCAGAGGCATTTTGTCTTGTCTGAGTTTGATCCGGGACTGTTGCTCCTTCACTTTTGCCATAGACGAAAACATTCTGCCTGAGACCCTTCTCGACCAACTGTTTGCCGCCCTGATAAAGATCTGATTCATGCCAAACTAGATCGTGATAGCTGCCGATCCGTTTATAAGTCACTTCATAACCCTGAAGCGACCAGTCAATAATCTGGCGCCATAGAGCCCTGACTTTAGCTTTATCATCTTCCCAATCGCGCAGAATTTCCCGGACTTGGTCTTTAACCTTATCCACCAGCTTTTCTGCCCGGCTGCCCAGAGAATAAAAAATCAGATTAAGATGATCGCTCTTAAGACCCAAGTCAGCCGGTTTCAGCCATTCATTCGGCCCCATTAACCACTCATCAAGCAATTGACGCCAATCGGCCTCTTGGGCAATCGCCTTAATCTGCTGGTCGGTTACTTGGAAATCTATAAAGGTTTCCTTTGACAGAGCAATTTTTTTTCGGGCAAAAACCAGGTAACCGAATATTGCCCGGCAGACATGAGTACCCCGATCGTTATTGATACAATCAAGGGTTACCTTTGCTCCCAATGCTTTAAACACCCTCATAACGGCCATGCCCAGCAAGTTATTGCGCAGATGGCCGATATGAATAGTCGTGATCGGGTTGGGGCTGGTATGTTCCAGTAGAATCCGTTTATCCTCCAAATATTCGTTTGTTCCATAGGCTTCTTTAGTTTTTAGCACTTGCCTCAGTTGGCTGATAATAGCATCATTTTTAAGCCAAATATTGAGAAAACCAGGAGGGGCAGCTTCGACTTTTTCAATCAAAGACGAATTAAAATTCTTGATAGTAGTTTGAAGTTTATGGGCCAAATCTAAAGGCGATTTTACTGCCTGTAAATCCGCTTTTAAATCATTATTTTTAGACTGGTTTTTACCGGTTTTTTTAATCTGCGGATAAAGAATTAAAGCAACATTGGTAAAATAATCACCATACTCGGGATTAGCCGGATGGTCAATCTTAGCCAGAGTCTCGTCAAAACCGATCTCTTTAACCGCCCGTCTGACTTCGCCAGTGATTTGCCCTTTCAAACCAGTCAAATACTCTTTTTGCAATAAAGGCGGGATTTTGCCAACAGCGCCCTTTTCTCCCTTTTTGGCGGTTTTTTTCAGCTTTTTCGCTTGCCCTCCGGTTTGAGGCAGTGGTTGATAATCAATTTCTAATTCGGGGTTGTTACGGCCCAAAATCGCCAGCTTAACTTGGCCGGCCATTTTTTCCTCAAGAAATAGCTTTAGTTCATTAAGAGCAATCTGCAATTCCTTTTCAGTCGCCGGCGGCATCGCCTCGGCCACTAAGACAGCCGCTCGGGTGTCTTCTGTCAACTTTGTTCTTTCCGCTTCCCGCCAATTCCAGCGCCGGCAGATGAATCCCTCATCATCACAGTAGGCGACTTCTCCCGGCTCACAGGCAACTTCTTCGTTACCACCAATGTAGATTCCTTTTTCTTCTCCTTCGCAGACTTTTAGGATAATGTCGCCTTGGATCAGGCTAAGATTTTCTCCCCCAAAAGGAAGCTGGTGTTTTAAGGAAAGGCTGTTATAGAGATTGACTAAGGGATTGATGTCAGGTAAAGGGTTGCCGGCTTTAACTCTCCGCAGAAGGGCTTCAACCGAAGACCGATATCGATTACCGGTAATCCCAAAATCCTGATAAACCTGTCTCCAAGCGGCAACTTTAGGCAATTGACCTACCGACAGTCCACCAAGCAGCTCAGGAATTTTTTTTTCCTGTTCACGCAAAAGGGACAGTATTTCCTTGTCGGCTTGACTGCCCTTCCGATTGTCGATTCCCAAAGCGACAACTACCCCGATCTTCACCTCGGGCCAATGAGAAAATATTCTGGGATCGATTTTGAATTTCATTTAAAGTTATTGTAGCAGATTTAAAAAAAATTTACCTGGCTTTAGTATCAATGTAATAATTCAGAGTATAATAAATCTTTAACAAAAAAATATTATCGGATTAACGCTTTTTAATGATTCAGGATTAAAACCTCGCCTGAGTGTTGATCGGCTGGTCAAAACGTGCTATAATAACAAACATTAACTATCTTATAATAGTGACTTTATCGAACTATAATTACTAATTGAACCTAAATAGAGATCGTTAGTAATTAATAATAATAAATATAGTAAAGCCTATATTGTACAAACATATGACTCAAAAATTAAATATTCCCCTGCCCGATGAACTGATAGAAAAGTTATCTGAACTTGATTATTTTTTATTGGCGCAACTTGAGGACGAAAGCTCACCGATCAGAAAATATGTCAGTTTAGCCATTTCAAGAATTGTTCTGGAAAATTCAACCACTGAAGAACGCGAGCTGTTTCAAGACTGGCTTAAAACGGACGAACAAAAAGCAATTGATTATGTCCTAGAAAAGGCCGTTCTTTATCAGGAACAAATTTACCAGGAATTAGCTGACTTTTTTCGTCAAGCGAAAGGAGAAGTAAACTATGGCTAATCCAGAGACTGGACCGGAGACAGGCGCTCCGGTAAATGAACAGCAAGAATTAGAGTCTGCTAGTAATAGGCCCAGCGTTACGGCTCTTCTCTTTACCGAATGTATTTCAGAAGCAAGGCAAAATCCTGATTTTAGTTTGGCTGGTCTGGTTAACCAGACTGAAAATGGCGGCTTTAGAATTAACGACGCCGGTCGAACTTTTGCTGATCATTTAAAAAAAACGATTCTTACCGCTCATAATTTTTCCCATCGTGAAGCGATCCGCGATATTTTCCAAACCCGGCACGAATTGCGGCAGCAAATCCAGGCCAGCCAAAACGAGGAGAATGAAGAGATGACGCGCATTTTACTGGCCACGGAACGGGTTTACCAAAGCATGGTTGCCCGTTTGTACTATAAGGCTTCTTCTTTGGTATCTAGCAGAAAACCAGCAGAAGCCGAACCTGAACTAATCGCCGGACAAGCTGAAACTGCCACTTATTTCGGACTGACTCCGGAGGAGTGGGAACTGGCGGCTCAAGAAGCAAGAGCAATAGCAATAGCGGAGACGAAAGTTGCAACCGAAGAGCAAAAAATCAGTGATTCATTAGGACAACCAAAGGAAGCTACCGTTCAAAGAATTGTTGCAACGGTAGGCAGAAGATTCTTGGGAACCAAAAGGGGCCAAGTCCTTGCTTTTGGCGGATTATCTACACTTATCTGCCTGGCAGCGGCAGGCTTGGCTCTCCGGTCGTCACCAATAGTCCGGGGTTTTTTGAAGGAGGCATGCAGCCGATGCCGGTTGCGGCCGCCGGAAGCGAGAACCAAATTCCACTACCAGCTACGGATTCCTCGCCGACACCCAGAAGAGTTGCCATGCTCCCCGGAGGCCAATTAGAATCACCAGGGGAAACTGATCCACAATCTACAACTGGAAGTGAACCTGATGCGCCAACCGTTGACCCGGTAACGCCGGAAGCGCCATCAAAACCGGAAGTTTTAGAAACTGCCCGTAACATTTGGGAACTGCTATTTAATAGTTTCATGAAGGAAGCAATTAGGGCACGACACCAAAGATATGCCTCTATGACACCGGCTGAACAGGCAAAATATTTAGAAAGAGTCGGCGGTATTGAAAATCTTGACAGCCAGAGAATAAATTTTTTAATTTGCGGCTGGGATATTGGCGATTTTCGAGTCGGCATAGCGGATGACTTATGGAAAGATGAAAACGGTAATCCGCTCCTGCGGACGAAAGAAGGCGCCTTAACGGACATCGCACTCGCCGTCAGTATCGACCCGGCGACAAAAAAAATTACCATCGCTTATTTAGACCGGGAATTAAGAGTACCAGAAACAGGCGGACGAACACTGGCCAGTGCCAGTTTTGTCGATCACAATCACCCGCGCAATCCTGACGGTACCTGGAATTATTATCCGCCGGAAAAAATGAGGGAGATTGCCGAAGACGCTACCGGCGAAACATTTGACGGAGTTTTTAAATTCACCTTCGATGGCTTCGTCGACTTTTTTGATACCTTATTTCCTCAAGGACTAGTGATTAATCTGCCAATCGAGCGGGCTTTTGCCTCCAATGTCACCTGGAGACAGGCTTTTTCTAAAGACTATTTGGAGACAAAAATGAACGATCCTGATTTTATCCTTGCCATTTTGAAAAAAGCATCGGCTGATCAAATGCAGGAAAAAAAGAATTTGTTTGAGCGTCATCCCGGGTTTGCAGAGCAAAATCTGGAACAAGATCTAGCGAGACTATTATCCCAAGACCCAAGCCGCCCCTTAACCGCTGACGAAGCAGCTTTTATTAAAGATGTTCAGGAAACCTGTCGAAATTTTAAGGTTAACTACCCAGACGGAGCAATGACTCTTGACGGAGAAATGGCTCTCTTTGCTGTCCGAGCCCGTCAGCAGACAACTCCGGCGCTGGCTGATTCTCACGCCGCTCAATCCTCAACCAGCCGGGGCGATTTTGCCACTTTTCTCTTTGGACAAGCTGTTAACGATTCAGCCAGGACTTTCAAAGACCGGACTACCAACGGCCTCGATTTAAGCGAAGCCGCCAAACATCCTTGGGAACTATTTCCCTATCTGACTGATATTCAAGGCCAGTTACAATTTCAAGAAGGAATCAATGGGCTCTTGCTGCCTTTAATTCAAGCTGCCGGCAGACTTGAACCCTCAAACGACCTGGCAATACACTGGGATTTAACATCAGAATCATTTGCACAGTCAGAAACGCCAGAAACGGATATGCTTAATGGTTCTCATCTTGTTGTCGCCCAACCGGAAAAATTAGCAGAAATAAATGCTGTCCCGCTTTCCCTCGAGGCTTTTTTCAGGCTTTATTACCAATCTTTAACTAAATTAGCCGATCAATTATCCGGCGATTCGGCCAGTCCCGAGGCTTTTGGACAATTTCTTAACATTTTAAGTGCCGGTTGGGATCCGACAATCAACCGAGTTTGGGTTCCTAAGCCTGAAACTTCTGCTGAAGGCAAACCGGTTTTAAGCTCTACTGTTTCCTATACTGACACAAAAACCGCTGTTGATTATTGGGGGTCATCTAGAGAAGCTTTCAAGAAAGCACTCTCTTCCGAAAATTGATTCCCTTCCATATTTGCAAAAGACCGGACCGACAGATACCAATCAACACTCAGTAACTTCATCTGGAAGTATAACGTTGAATTCTCGGTCTCGCTCCATTACGGGCGACTCCTCTTATATGCTCAGATCCGCCAGCCAGACCGCAATCACGATACCATGACCGGTGAATTAACCAGAGTACGGCCGGACTTCGACTATTACCATTTACAGAAAAATTGATAAAAAGAAAAATCCGGAAATCACCCTGAGAAACTTTAATCACTTGAAGACTCTGGCTTTCGCCACACAAAGATTGATGCCAGCGTCCATTAGTAAAAGGATGCCTATTCCGCTGTTTTAGAGTTCCAAACAGCTGGTTCACTGAAGCAGGCTTGCTTGCCAACTCCAGGTTTTCAGCTACCCAGCCTAATTTATGCAATAAATCTGCCGCCGAGACCTGATTTGAACCGATACTGGTTTCGATCCATTCAGGCAGGTTAGCCAAGCTAAACCTCTCCCCTTGCTGCCAAGAATCAGCAAATTTAAGACCGGGCGGCTGCTTCAAACCAGATGGACAAAGACGGATATCAAAAAAACGGGCTAGCTGCTGAACCGGCTCAGGCATAAGACCTATTTCTGGCTCCTCTTCATCAGGTTCCGCCCCTAAAAGAACATTTGGCCGGCGGCATGGACTCGGCAAGAGCCAGCTAATTCCCCAGTCTTCGAGCCTGGCAGCCACCTGGCTTTGCAACCATGAAGAATAACCTGCTTTCAGTCCATTACCACAGACATCGGCTAATTTATCTTGAAGGCCACGATCTCCCCCCAAGAGCTGGCGGACGCTAACTGAACCTGGAGCTTGATTCTCAAGAGTAGCTAAAAACATCTGAATTTCCCAACGATCAAATGGTGGAAAAGAGGCATTATCTCTATTGTCATTTCCAAGAATAAACTCTAAAAAACGGGCTTGCTGTTGCCGGTCAGTTAAGCGTTTTCTTGCGTATAAATCGAGTAAGGCTGGCGCTCTTTCCGGCTGATGGCAAATTCTGATCGCCAGCCATTCTGGATGTTGTTGCCCGGCAATCCATTCATCCAATCGATTATGAAGTTCTTCCAGCTCAAGTAGGGCTAAATCTTCATGTCCTGAAAGATGGTCAACTACCTGACCGATATCTTCAAGCCAACTGGCATTAACCTGCCGATTAACCGCACCCCGGTAACCATAAAACACATTTTCCTGGATTTCGGGATAATCAACCAGCCAAGCCATTGGCGGAATCAATTCATCCCTAATGGCAGTTGTTAAATGCCGTCTTTGCTGCTCTGGTGTTTTAGTTAGAACATCAGGTTGTGCTCTTGGGAATTGATCTAGTGTTTCGACTCTCATTTTCTAAAAAACGGGCAGGAAATTTAATAATTAATATAAATAAACATTATAGGATATTATTTGCGGATTTTCAAGCCTCAATTTAAACGTAAAGCAATGTAAGTGGGGGTTACTAAAAGTTAAGTATTTTCCAAAAAAAGAATCAGATCCGGATTGATTTTTCGACAATCTCGTTAATCTGTCGGGTATAAGCTTCATCATCAGGATAAATAATCCAAAAATATTGATTCTCTTGATCAGCATTGGGATCCAGCAGATAAAGTCGGGGTTTTTCCAGTTCATTCCAAAAAACGGCCACTTTCGGTTTAAACCTGGTTCCGTCGATACAGGTTACTGCCTTGGGCGAATTCCAGCTGACCTGGAGACGCCAGTCAGCTTCAAGCGCTTTACTCATGGCACTCTCGGCAGTTATTCTTTCCGTTTTACTCAAATCAACTCGCTCAATCAGGGCATAAATTAAATTAGGGAGACGGTCAACTTTTTTATTATGGTATTGCGATGAGTAAAGATTACAAGGCTTTTCTTCCTCCCCTTTTAAGAAAACGTCAATAAACATCGCTCCGGCTTCAGGATCTTCTTCTTCACTAGTTGATTCCTGCAACCAATGGCTCTCGGCTTCGACTACCTCCGAAGAAGAACGGATGCTTTTTACCATTTCATCCATGACGGCCACAGCTTTTTGGCAGTCTTCGTCATCCCAATTAAGAAGTTGGGCAACTGAAGACCCGTCATCCAGAAATTTGACTGCGGTTTCATAAACAATCGAATATCGGAAAGCACGGCCGTCTTTGTCTTTTAAAACAATTCCCGGTTCATCGATGATGACTCCTTGGTTTTGCCGTTGGTTAAAATAAACGCTGCCGCCAAAAATCTCAGCCTCCTCTAAGCTATCATTTTCTTCAAGTAACCTGGGATCAAGCAAGTCTAAATATTTCTTGCCAATCAAAACAGTTTTTTTGAGAAACTCTTCATCTTTAATTTTAATATTTTCCCGACGCATATGGGATTCCAGGTCACCGTCCGCTACTGATCCGTCAAAGATAAATCCGAACCCACCCCCGGTATAAACTGGATTTTTGGTAATTCGAAGAATAAACTCACGATTGGTAATTTCAACCGAAATTTCTGCGTCATCCGATGCCTGACCGTCTTCTTTGATCTGCCAGTTACTGGGAACATCAATCCCTAAACCGATCGAGGCGACTTTTTTAGTTTCAATCCTGATCTCTGCCGGAGAAGGAGACGTCGATTGTGGCGAAATTCCGACTGAAGGAAGCGGCGAAATCCCGGATTTTTTTCGCTCATAAATCCAGAAACCGATAACCAAAAGACCCAGCAAAAAAGGAATTATACCGTAAGTCATCAGCTTGGAATACAATGTCCGGGTTTTTGTTTTCGGAGGTTTAATTTGCAGACTCTCCAGTCTTTGGGCTAATGTTTCATGCTTCAACTTTGACGGCAAATTGGAAACAGAAGCCGGTCGACCGCTATTTTTATTTGGATCGGGCATAAGCCTACCCCGATAAACTTTTTTGATAAGAAAAGACTAGCACTCTTGGTGACAATAAGCAAGTCGGGATCTATCTAAAACGTTTCAAAATTCAGAAGAAATAAGGTAGGTTTTTTAAACGGAGAGATAACCTGAACCCTCTCTTAACCCCTCGGGAAAAAGCCCTGCTTTTATTATTAGCGGATCCAAGGTATCAAACATATTGTCCGCCAAGTAAAATTTTTGAGGTAGCTTTTTCAAAAGCCGCCTCGCCAAAGGGCAAAATAAAAGACCTTGTTTGTAAGCTGAGTAAAAAGCTTGAACAAGCTAATTCTTTTTTAAGAGTTGAAAGATTTAGACCGGCTGATGCTGTCTACAGCGGCTATTTTTTGGATTCTGACGACTAAAATCCGGCGACCTTATTTACGTGTTCAACTTTCGCCAAGTTCTAAAATATATTTGGTTTCTTCTAATCCATTCTTCTTAATCGTTACTATCTTTAAGGCCGATCCGGCTGAAGCGAGAATTTTTCGAAGAGGAGGAAGTAAATTAATACTCACCTCCTCCAATCTTTCTCCACCCCTTCTGCCCCAAAAATAGGAAGCGATTTCTGCAGCTGACAAACCATTTCTACTTTCAGTTAAAAGGTTAAGCAAGCGGCGCTCCCGGCGATAAACTACCGGCCTCAGGCGGTTTTTTCGCCCGGCCACGGCTAAATTTGTCAACCGGGCAACCTCGGCTGTTAGCGGATCATCAATTATCTTGAGATTAGGAAAAACCGGAGCTTCAACCGAGGAACCTTCGTCTAAGATTTCTGAAAGCCAATAGCCCAAAGTGACCGGCTGGTCTTGACCCCAGGCGCCCAAACTGTAAATACCAAGTGGTATCCCCTCTTTTCGAAAACTTACCCTAAGGTTTGAAACAATAATTCCAATCTGAGCGGAAGCATGCTTCGCCAACTCTTGATTGCTGATAATTTCGGCGAAACCAGCAGGAAACAATCTTTGAATCAGATCGAGACTTCTACAAACTTCTCCGTCCGGTCTTTCCGCCGACCTGCTAAGACAACTGTTAATCAAACAAGCCAAGACCAATCGGTGCTCCCTACCAAGGAACGGCCGAGCGCTTAAACTTTTAGTCGCCGACTTTTATACCTGTTATCAATCAACCGGTCAAGAAGAGGCAGAAGAAGTCGGGTAGCCGGATTTTGGAAAGCCTCAACTGAGAGCAGGGAAAGCCCAGGAACGACTTTTTGACCTTCGTCCGGCCGGCAAAACAAAGAAACTCCGATTTGAGAAATTGAAGCCGGCCGGGCAGTAAGCTATTCCAAATTGGGAAATTGTCATAATCGGCTGGCCGGCATTCCGGAGATAGGTGGTATAAACACCAATTTGATCCCTAACTTCGGAACTATCTTCCTTAAAGCGATTGCCAAATCTTAGAAGCGAAGAAATCTCTTCATAACTTGAAAAAACTCCGGGCACTTTCTGAAGATGCGCCAATAATTCTCTTTCGGCCATAAATAGATGAATCGATTCCGAAGGCCGCAATGCATCAGTTGCGGACGTCACCGAATCAATATCAAAACCAGCGGTACTTGAAGAAATTTCTGATTGCGGTTCAAGTTCTTTTCTCATCTAATTTTCTCCTAATTGATCATATTTGAAATAAATTTTATTCCAAATGATAATTATTTTAGTTATTATAGGCTAATTGTAAAAATTAGCAATCACTAAGACATAGCGTCTAGCGTTTAGTTTTTTAAGATGGATAGCCTGAAGCTGAGATCCCGAATCGGAGCGAGTTTCTCTCTATTTCTTAATCCCCCACTTTTTTCCATCAGAAACGATTTCGATTTCTCCTTCCCGGTCGGTGCGCAAGGTTTTGATTCCCGATGCTTGCAATTTTTCCAAGACTTCATCCGTCGGGTGGCCAAAAGAGTTTTTACCGACAGAAATAATCGCCAGCTCGGGCGATGACTCCTGAAGCAATTCAGCCGAGGTTGAATAGCGGCTGCCGTGGTGGGGAATTTTTAAAACCTCAACATTGGGAAAATCGATCTGGTTTTCGCTACCCGAGCCGATATCACCGGGTAAAAGAACCTGAAAATCACCAAACAAAAGCTGCATTACAATTGAAACTTCATTACTTTCTTGCTTGACGGTGGCCACGCCAAGAATCTGGCTATCTTCCGGTGTTAACTGACTCGTCTCGGACGAAACAAGATAGTTTTTTTGCCAAACCCGATCATCACCTAACTTTTCCTTCGGCCATAAAATGTTTATAACCAGCGGACCCAACTTAAGCTGGTCACCGGCCTGAGGCGAATAAATTAGAGCACTCTCAGCCAAAACCTCTTGCCGAAATTGCCAAAAAGCCCCACTTTCCTTAATCAAAGAATTAACAACAATCTGTCGCACATTATATTTTTTTATAACATCAATCAGTCCGGTAAGATGGTCATCGTCGGGATGAGTCAAGACTAAAAGTTCCAGCTCTCGATCCCAAGGTGGGATATTTTTCGATAAACATTCGCTTACCGATTGGCCTGAGGGACCACCGTCGATTAGCGCCTGAAGATTCTTATACTTAACTAAAACCGCATCTCCCTGGCCGACATCGCAAAAAACCAGGTGAAACTGGCTGTCAGGCAAAAAACCGACGGCGAAAATTAACCCTCCGCCGATAATAAGAATGGTGAGGAAAAAATTTTTAATTTTTATTTAACTCCCGATGTCTTATATAAATAAGCATCATTACCAGGACAAAATAATAAATCAAGACTAACCATAAGGGAAGGCTGGTAATTTTGAAATTAGCCCAGGAAAGTCGGCCGAAAAAAGAGATCAACTTGACCATCGTTGTTAGTAAAACCCAGACCGGTAAAGAAACCAACCGGCCAAGAGGAGTGAACAGCAAACCAGTAATGGCCGTTAAAGCGCCGAAACTCATAATGTAAGGGACCAACGGTGCAACCATCACATTAACCGCCGGAGACAAAAGCGATACTGATTGAAAATGATATAGTACAATTGGTAAAACACCGGTTTGTGCGGCTAAAGTCAGGCTAATTTCCTTACCGAAAGAATTTTTTTGGAAAAAAGTGATTTTGTCAAAAATAGGCAGAGTAAATAGAATTCCTGCGGTAGCGCTAAAGGAAAGCTGGAATCCTATATCAAATAGTATCAAAGGCTTAATAAATAACATCAAGTAGGCACTAATAGCTAAAGCTCGAACAGCCTCTTTTTCCCGGCCATATAATTGAGCTAAATAGGTCAAACTGCCCATAATCGCCGCCCGAACCACGGCCGGCCCGGCGCCGGCCATCAAGGTGTAAAGAATAATTGCCAAAAAGGATAAAATCAAGGCTCTTTTCCGCATCAAGAAAGAGGAAAAAAAGAAAAGAACCGCACCGGCGACAACGGCAATATTATAGCCTGAAGCAGCAATCAAGTGTACGACACCGGTTGTCTGTAAATCCTGCAGAAAATCCTTGGATATAGTTGACCGGGTTCCCAAAAGGATACCTGACAAAAGCGAAGACTCCGGTTCAGGAAGAATCAACGAGAGACGGTTTTCTAATGACCTCCTGAAACCCACGAGCAGCCTGACTGATTTGATCCAAAAAGTCGCCGCTTTGCCCCGATCAACAATGGCAATCTTCTCAGAATATAGCCAATACTCATTAATAAGTTTTTTTGTCACTTTTGGCTCCAATTTGCCAAAGACTTCAATTTTATCACCGTAGACCACCTCTGGAAACTGGTCTTTCAAAACCCTTATTTGACCGACCTCGACAATCTGTTTTGATCCAGTAAGATAGGGTGATTCCGTTACGCGGCCAATCATCTTAACCTGGTTGTCTGCCGGATATTCAGGCTGTTTCAGAAAAAATAGGCGCAGTATTAAAATTGCGGAGAAGAGAAGAATGGTTTTGGACTTGATCACGATAAAAAACTAAATAGAAATTTGCTCTTTAATTCGCTCATAAACATTGCTAGGGACAATTTTTTTATTTTTTAATTCCTCGATCGAAGAGAAAGGCCGGTTTTTAATGATATCCTGGGCTCTTTTTTCGCCTATCCCCCAAAGACCGTCAAGCTCGGAGGCGGAAGCGGTATTCAAATTAATTATAGTATCGGCGTTTCCGGCGACACTGCCGAACTGTACTGACGCTTCCTGTTGTTGTAACTCCCCTTTTTGAAGAATATATACTTTCATCCCATCTGATAACTTTTGGGCTAGATTGACATATTTCTCCAGCCATTCCCGATCGGCGGCAGCGGACAAACCGCCGGCCATAATTAAAAGATCATTGACTCGGGAATCGGCTGATAACTCATAGACTCCGGGATGCTCAACGGCACCTTCGATATCCACCCAAAGGGAAGTCGCTTTTTTTTCTTCTTCGACCGGGATAATCTCAACTGAAGTTTCTTGGTTGGAAGCCTGAAATAAATAGTACAAACCACAACTTGTTAATATCAAACCGATTGTAGCCAGTCCGATTATTAATTGGTTACGAAAGACAAATTCCCGCCAATCAAATTTCTTTTCTTCGCTTGGCTCCACTTTACTTCAGAGTACAAAAAGAGAACTAAGATTTCAAGGATTAATCTTAAAGCAGAGAATTCGTAATTCAGCCTAGTATTTGACTATTTTAAAATGAAAAAAACGAAACGATACTCGAGGTTAAATGCTTAAGGTTGAACGCAGCGGCAATTTGTCCAGCTTGTTTGTCGATTGCAGCAGGTAGCTTCCCGGCTGTCCATAATAATCTGACAATCAGAGTTGTAATTTTGACAGTTGCCTGAAAATAGAAGCATTCTTTTATTATTGTCAGCCTTCGGATTCGTTCCAACACTTAAACAAGTTTTACCTGATTCCTGACAAATCTGATTGCAGGATTCTCCGGTCGCGCTATTTTCCATAATCAAAGCTATCGGAGTCGGAGTCGGACTAGGGCCAGCCGGAGCATGTAAACAGCGGCAATTCGTCCAATTCAAAACCGGTCCGTGGGGTCCGTTAGCATCAAAACATTGAGCGCTACAGCACTCAACAAGACTCTGGCAAGTATTGTTGCTACTAGATATAGTACAGTTAGAACCGACAAATGGCCACAAATAAATTTGACCGTTAGTTGCCCCGCTATCAATACCGATACTACTACAGCTACTTCCCACCTCAGCTTCCTGACAAATTTCATCACAACTGGCGTTAGTAGCCGAATTCAAAACAACAAAAAACTCTTCTGGGGTCGGCGTCGGTCCGGCTGAAACACATACATGACTAACACAAACCTCACCGGTTGATGAGCAATCGATACAGATCGCACCATCCTCTCCACAGGCAATATTTGCCGTCCCAGGCAGACAACTGGCTCCTTGGAGACAGCCCGTACAGGTTGGCGTTGGCGTTGGCGTTTCAGTTGGAACCGATGGATTGCTCCAGTTAAGAAGCGCAAATCCCAAATCAATCCCGTTGGTTTTGTCATCACCGTCCTGGTCGCACGGACAATCCTCGCAGGTGGCAGTCATTTCTCCCCAATGGCTCATTAGCGATTTAAAATCGGTACTGTCAATCGTCCCATTTTTATCAATATCACCGTTTTCGCAACCTGGCTCCGGCGTAATACTTGGTCCGACCAATTCAAAACTATCGGTAATCAGATTATCGTTTTCATTAGCTTCATAGATATGATCATATTTATCAACCCAAAGATAGGCTTGATAATTTCCGGGTGCAATTTCCCGATCCACACACCAAGTATAACTTTCACCACTGGTTAATCCTAAGGCATAGCTGAGGCCAACTATTTCCGGGGAAGCAAAAATTGGCGGTTGGTCTTGGGAATTAAGAAATAAAGAAGACTGGAAAAGCTGACCGGTAGCAACATTTTCAGTACCGTCATTTTTAAATTCCAGGCACATTTTTACCCCTCCTGAAATTTGCTCGATTGAGGAAAAGGAGGCGGTCAAGTTTGGTATCGCCGGCGGATCACTCGCTCCAAGTAAAAAGTACAAGCCATCTACTCCTAAGGCTAAATTAAAGCCCGAGTCATACGTCAGCTGGCTAAAACTATCTAAACTGCAATTTTCGTATTGATAATAATCGATCGGCTGTCCGTATAGAGTCCCCTGATAAGAGTGATTTATCTGAACTGTAGCATCTAGGGTACCAAAAACCGATACTGCATCAAAAAAATTGTAACTGATCGGGAACGGGCCAGGCAGATCCTCCGGCAAATAACTGTCGCTGCCGGTGTGGTTTTGAATAAAACCGATTTTACCGTCACCGGTAACAGTCCACTTACCGTAGACAACCTCATTATTACCGATCATGCCATAGTAATACCAATCGTATGTTTGATCGCCGACCTGGCTCTCTAGTTGAACGGTAAACTCACTAGCCGGAACTCTCGGGAAAATACCAACCATCAAATCACCGCAAAGAGTAAGATGAATTTCTTCTTGCCAGTCAGACCAGCCTAAGGAGTCCCTGAAGCGAAATTTGGTCCATTGGGGTTGGTTTTCACCATGACGAAAGATATTAAGATAAAGAGTCTCGTTCTCGTTGTTATAAACTGCGCCCAAGATCGGCCGCTTAACAACGGACTGTGCTTTGACGGAATCAGAAAAAACCGAAGCCATTATAAACAAAAAACACAAAAGATAAACCCAAGAAGTTTTGCACCGATTAATCATAAAGGCAGACTACTAGATTCTTTTCTACTTAATAATAGGAATCTTTTTACGACTATGTCAATTACTGATTATTGTGCTTTGAATAACTAATCATCTTTAATTTTTCTAAAAATCCGGCTATGATAAAGATATGGCAACCATCGCTTTAATATTTATTCTTGGTGTCCTGACCCAAAGCATACTTATGCTTGGCAATAAGTTGGAGCCTTTAAATTGGTTTTTTTGCTTTGCCGGCTCGCTTATCGGTCTGATTCCGAACAAAACAGATGTGCCTTATAATGTTCTGCCTCACGTATTAATCACCTCTTTTATATTTTGCCTGATGCTGATGATGTTTTTTAAAAGAAAAATCCTGCCCAAAATCGGGGAGGAAAATCTATTTTCCTTGATTTTGATCCTTTGGTATGTCGGGATGGTTTTTTTCCAAGGAAGCGGTAGAAATTTCTTAATACGCTTAATGATCCTGCCAACCCTGGGAACTTTATATCTTGTCTTAACCAAAAAGAGGATATCGTTTTTTTGGCAAGTTCTTGCCTATAGTTGGTATTTAATCATGATTATTGCTTTAACATCTGTTAATTTGATTTGGGGTATTTTGCAGCTTCCCAACCAACCGCTCAAGATTGCCTATCTTGACGGAATCGACGTCTTTTTATCAGGCATGGCTTTCTGTTTTTTGGTCGTCAATATTACCTTTATTTATAAGCTAATTCCCTGGTTTCCCGGCAAAGACCAAAATCTGACTGCCAGCATTGACGACTGGCGGCATCATTGCCGTCTCTTAGCAGATAGATATCGCGATCGCCAGGCAAACTTTAAAATTATCAGTCAAATTGCTATTTTCCAAGGCGGGAGTTTGGCTTTTAATTACTTCTTTGGGATTATTCCTCATTTAATATTGGTAAATTTTTGGATCCTTCTGGTGCCATTTCTGAGGCAAATTTCGTCATATTACCGCTGGATTATTAAGTCACAGCCGGACGCGCTGACACCATAAACCGTTAATATATTACAAACTGGTTAAGCAAGCTGCAGTACGGTTGATGTCCGTAGTTTGCATATCATAGCCGGTGTTTATCTCGGCAAGAAGGAAATTCAGGTAAGTCGTCTTTCGAAACTGCTTCTTGGATGAGGGCGCTCTTTCATCACAGGTATTTGTAATTTTGGTCCCTTTTTAAACTTTGTCACTTTTCCGCCCTGATCGTTCCTAACTGCCCGAGTCGGCTGGTGAGTTTCTTCTGCTGTTCTGGCAATTTCCCCAGGTGCTAAATATATCGGCACAAGTCTTGCCAGTTTTTCTAATCCAGCCTCTCTATCAAGACGAGCCATGGGAATTTTCCACCCCTCCCCTTTTGGAGGCGGAGATTCTAAAGTTTCTTTCGCCATGGCTATAGCAGCTTCAGCTTCTTCGATTGCTGGCCTAAGATCAGCTTGATATTCTGCCAATCCCACTTTTCCCTGGGTCACCGCCAAATGAACCAGATTGCCAACGGAAATTACTGTCAGACAAGACGATGGAATCGGTGGCAGTCGCAGGCATAAAACCGCACTTCCTTGAAGCCGCATCTGGCTAAGAAGCGTTACTAATTGCCAAAAACCTTCCTCGTCTAAACGCGAGCCATTAACAACCAATCGCGCTTCCGGCTCAATGACTTTACCGTCAACCGGAAAAGGAGCAAATGAAAAATCCTCGCCTAGTTCTCCGGCTCTCATCAAGAGTTCTTCTCCTTCAACCGCCTGACAAGCAGCTTGACCATTTTCCCCTTGAAACTGTTGATTGGCGACTCTAGCGGCTTCTTCTCCGGCTTGGAGACAATCATCAGCAGGAATTCCTTCGATCAGCAGACAGCGATCGCCGAAAGGTTTGCCAGCCAGCTCTTCTCCCACCAACCCGGCTGTTGCCTTCATTCTATCGGATAAAGGTAACTTTGTTTCGGCTAGTTGACTTGGCTGTTCGTCCATTTACAAGAGTAATTTTCTAATAGCCTGATTACAGATTAGTAATAAATTCTACCATATCGGCTGCCAATCTGACATCCAAAGGATCAATGTCAACTGCCTCTAAAGCTCCTGAACCGGATTCCTGTCTGCCCACCAGAACGTTTTTTACTTCCTGCCTCGCGGATCCTTCGCCTTCAAAAATAACCAGACGATAGCCGGCCACTGTCTGGGGATTGCCTGCCGGCGAGAGAGCCTCAACTACATATTCACGATCTCGATATAGATCATCGCTTACGCTAAGCCCGATTCGTTGCCGGACTAAGAAAGAAGCGTAGCCAATTTTGACTTCACTTTCCGGTTCCGAAGGCGAATCACATTTTTCAAGAAAGGCTGCTTTCGGGACCATCGGCCGGCCACCTAAATGCACTTTCTGCCCCTTTTGCATTTGAATCGGCCTTTCCCAACGCTGGTAGACCCCGGAGGATACCGGTTCTCCCGCAGCTAAGACGGCTTGGGCGGTTTCAAAACCCGAAATCCCGTAATTTTTCTGTTCAGATATATTACTCCTTCCTTTTTTTACTCAGATAATTATTCTAAACCACAAAATTAACCAGCTTCCGAGCAACAAAAATGGTTTTTTTGATTTTCTTACCGCCGAAATATTTTTGCAGCTTGGCTGATTTTTGCAATAGTTTCAATATCATTTCCTTATCTTTTTCGCTCCCGAATTCGGCTATTTTTCGATTAACCTCTAATTTGTCTCTCAACTTGCCATTGATCTGTACCACGATTATTACCTGGTCTTCTCTAATTAATCTCGGATCATATTCCGGCCACCCGGAATCAAGAACCGAAAATTTACCGCCGGTCATGTGCCAGAACTCCTCAGCTAAGTAAGGCGCAAAAGGGCAGATTAACCGAGCGATAATTTCGACTAATTTTTTATTAGCACTCTCTCTTTGACCTTGCCAAGTATTGGCTAATTCCATCAAAGCAGCGATAGCCGTATTAAATTTTAACTTTTCCAAATCACTGCCCGTTTTTTTGATTGTTTTATGAAGCTTCCTTTCTAAAACTTTATCCAGTTGCCCTTCTTTATTAGCAGCTTCTACTGCCAACTGATAAAGCCTGTTCAAAAACCGAACCGTTCCCTGTATACCGGTGTCTCGAAAATCGCCACCCTGATCAATCGGCCCCAAGAATAACAGGTACATTCTTAAAGCATCGGCGCCGAATTTTTTAATATATTCTTCGGGATTGATTACATTTCCCCGGGATTTACTCATCTTTGCTCCGTCTTTGATGATCAAACCATGAGCAAAGAATCGCTTAAACGGCTCCTGAAATGACAGGGAGCCTAAATCATAGAGGGCCATGGTCACAAAACGGGAGTACAGTAAATGTAGGCAAGCATGTTCATTCCCACCGATATACATATCGACCGGCAACCATTTCTTGGTTAATTTCGGATCCCAAGGAATCTGGTTAGCTTTTGAGGATCGAACCGACGGATAGCGTAAGAAATACCAGGCGCTGTCCAAAAAGGTATCGGAAACATCGGTTTCCCGACAGGCCGGTTGGCCGCATTTCGGACAAGATACTGCATAGAATTGCTTATCTTGGACCAGCGGCGATTTACCCTTGCCTTTAGGCTGGTAGTCTTTGAGATACGGTAACTTGACCGGCAGATCATTTTCATCGACAGGATACCAACCAGGCATTTTTTTTGCTAACTCATCTCTCCTTTCAGAAGAAAGAAGAGATTTTCCCTCTGAAGGATCCCTAAGCAATCCCCGAAGAATGCGATGAGTAGGACCAGCATTAAACCAAGACTTGCCTGATTTTGCACACTTTTGACAATAAATCATCGGAATCGGCGGTCCCCAATACCTTTGCCGGGAGACACACCAATCCCGTAGTCGATAAGTGACTGTTCTTTTCCCCCATCTTTTTTCTTCAAAATAATCTATAATCTCTCGCGTTGCCTGGTGAATATCCAGGCCGTTTAAAAATTCCGAATGAATTATCACTCCTTCTTTTTCCTGTACCTGCTCTGGTCGAGCGATTGGTGTCCGATCGCCGTCCGAACCGGCAACTACCCGAACAATCGGCAGGTTAAATCGCTGAGCGAATTCAAAATCACGTAGATCATGACCGGGTACACCAACTACGGCACCGGTGCCCACGGTCATTAAGACAAAATCCGATACCCAGATCGGCATCCTTTTGCCGTTTAAATTGTTAATCGCGTAGCTACCAGTAAAAACACCAGTCTTTTCCCGACCCTCAGCAATCCTCTCTATTTCGCTCTTTTGATTAGTTTTTTCAATGTATCTTTTAACTTGGTCTAGATTTTCTCGCTTAGTGATTTTTAAAACTAACGGGTGCTCGGGAGCCAGTACTATAAAGGTCGCCCCGAAATTCGTATCCGGCCGGGTTGTAAAACAAGTCACTTTCTCCTCGTTACCTTCGATCTCATAGTCGATATTAATCCCTTCCGACCGGCCGATCCAATTAGTTTGAATTTCCCGGGTACTTTTCGGCCAAATTGTCCCGTGGTAATCAAGAAGCCTTTGGGCATAGTCGGTAATCTTAAAAAACCACTGTTCGGTTTCTTTCCTTTCAACCGCAGTTTTACAACGCTCGCAAACATTCTTCCCCTCCTTGGTTTCCACCTGTTCATCGGAAAGTACCGTCTTGCACCAGGGACACCAGTTTAAACTGGCTTTTTTACGCTCCACCAAACCGTTTTTAAAGAACTTAACGAACAACCATTGCGTCCATTGATAATATTCGGGTTGAGTAGTATCGACTTGCCGGCTCCAATCCCACATTCCGCCGTAAGGCTTCATTTGCTGCTCGCGAAAATAAGCGGTCGTTTTGGCAATCAACTCTTTCGGGTGCAAACCTTTCTTGATGGCAAAATTCTCCGAATGAATGCCAAAGGCATCAAAACCCATTGGTTCAAAAACATCATTTCCCTGAAGTCTTTTGAAACGACCGTAGGCATCGGCGCCACCAAAGGTATAGGTATGACCGACATGCAAGCCTTCGGCCGAGGGATAAGGAAACATCATCAGGTTATAAAAAGGCTTTTTGGCCTGGTCCATATCCGGTTCGAAAGTTTTTTCCTTACTCCAGCGTTTTTGCCATTTTTTCTCTATCTTCTGGTAATCGTACATAGTTTCTGAAAAAAGATCTTACGCTTTAACCGGTTCCCAAATTAAACCCATAAACAGAATTTCACCGGACCCCCGGTCAACAATCGCCAAAAAGAACGGTCGGTTGACTTCCAGGTAAAAAATATCGGAATCGATACCGGTTGATCTAATCCCGATGCCGGTAACCGCCGCCGCTTCTGTCCCTACTTCATTAACATCAATATAAGTCTTGTGCAGCACCTCGCTGATCGCCAGTTCGGCCGGTTGGGACGGAGGCCTCATCAACGAAAAATCTGCCTGACTGCTAAAAGCAATTTGCATTCCCAGGTCGGCCAGAAAAGAGCGCAATTCTTTCTCGTACTCCAGCTTGAATTTAGGTAAAAGAACCGTCCCCTCTTTTTCCCGAAAGCCGTCCAGCCATTCCTGCCAGTTAGCTAAAGTCAGTTCCGCCACAAAATCCTCAAGCTTTCCTTTGGGAAGAAAAACATACATACCCAGCTGTTTATGCTCGCCATAAGGCAGGTAAACGGCCTGAGAGAGGTCGTTTTCCGAATACAAGAAATCGCCGTGTTGACTCATTAACGGCTGTTTTTTTAAAGTCCCGTCTGCCAAGAAAAAATCCCGTTCACCGGTTAATTTAGGGTCGAACTCAACCGTCCAAGTTCCCTTGAAATAGATCGCGTTAACCAGGTACATGACTAAGTCTTGTGCTAACGGCGGCTGGACCAAGGTCGGAATTTTCCCTTTTGTTTTTTCATTTACCCAACCATTTATCGTCGCCGCCGCTTGCGGCAGAGCAAAATCTAAAGCCCTCACTTCGGCTTGATAATAATCCTGGTTGGTTTTTAAGAAACTTGAACTGAATTCCTCCCCTAATCTTGTCCAAATGGAATTGGCAATTTCCAAAGTCACTTTCGGATCGGGGTTGGTTAAAAAGGCCGTCAGCGCCGCGTTTTCCTGATTCACCTGCATCAGATCAAATTTTTCGAGATGAAGAACTTTGGCGATTGCTTCCCTGGTTTCGCCGGCGGCGCCATTATAGACCATCGAAAGAGCCAGGGAAATACTGGAAGACGACAGGAAAATATTCCGGTTTTTTTCTTCACGGTTAAGCCGGCTTAAAAGATCAAAACCGAAAGCATTATGGGAAGCGGCAATTTCCGCCGAAAAAGAGCTTTCAGGAGGCAGAGAGGGTTCAAAATATACCGTCGGTACAGGTTTTTCCTCCGGTGAGGGCGAAGGCAATTTGGGAATTGGTGGAAAGTTGAGCAATCTGCTTTTGCTAACCAGAAGAGAAAGAACCAAGAGAAAAAACAAAACAATAATCGCGACCACTAAATTCTTTCTGGCTTTTTTCTTTCCGTTCTCAACTTGATTTGCTTCTGTTACCAATGGGTCAGAGCCGTCAAACAGTGCTGAATTGTTTTTTTGAGACACCAACCCTTCTTCAACCATGCTTTAATGATAATACAGCCGACTCATAAAGACAAGATATTCATATTTAACTTGATTTTAATCCCGGAGGGGTTGGCGGTGGCGGACTGGTCAAATTGACATCAACTTCTTTAGGCACCGAACCAACCAGCTTTATTTCAACATTAGCCGGAGTATCTGACTGGGGAACCTCAACCTGGGGAGGTTTGACGCCCGATTGAGCCGCCGGCTCTTCTTTCCAGGGCCCAACGTAAATATTGACTGTTTGCGGCCCGATTGACCCACCAGCCTCTTTTCCGGGAACCGCTACTTCTGATCCGGAAGCAACTCTTTCGGTCTCCGCCGGCGCTTCACCTGAAGAAACTGCTGATCTTGACTGGACGGCTGCCAGTTTTGCCCTATCCTCTACGGCCACCTTTAATAATCTCCTAACCTGTTCAACCCGGTCAGGGTGAACGCCCCAATAGACATTAATTGACTTACCCAATAATTCCCGGGCTAATTCCTCCTGCCTGCTTTTCCATTCCTCGGTTGCTTCTTCGGGAGTTAAAGCCTCTCCTTGAAGATGCGGGATTTTCCCTGCCTCAACCCGTTTTTCCCAATCTCGCCTTAATTCTTGAATCCGGTCAGGTTCCAAAGGCCTGGTTCTCTCTTTTGTTTTTTCCTCTCCGGCGATCCGGGAGACCAAAGATGGCCCCTGTCCTGTATCTTGGTCCGGAACCTGGCCGGCTGGTGTGAACGGTAGTTCCCTGATTAACCTCTCCCAATCATCGGCAGGCAGTCTGGTTTCAACAACCCTGGTTGGAATCTCCGGCTGTTGCGGAGTTGGTAATTCTTTTTTCCTTTCGGGTAATTTTTCCCGTTTTCCGCCTGCCTTTTCTCCTCCAGTCTCTTCGACTGGTTTTCCCAACCGAACCGGGCTGACGACCGGCCTTTCTCTTCTGCCAATCTCCGGTCTTTCAGTTGCCGGTTTTTTGCCAATCTTGCCTCCGGTTTCCGGCCTGCCGACGACCGTTCCCGGAGAGGGCGCCGGAGAAGGCGGCGGAGCGGTAACAGGTTTAGCCACTGCCGGCGGTTCCCTTCTTGTACCTTCAAGTTTCCTCGACACTCTTCCTTTTCCGGGTAATGCACTACCCTTTTGTCCGCCTAAGGTTTTGGCTCCCTGTTCCCGTCTTTCCTCCTTGCCTCCGGCAATTTGCCGACCGACCCGGCTTAATCCTTCAATTCTTCCGGCGCCGGTTTCCCGAGTTTGAGCCTTTCTATCGCCAATCGCTCCCAAGTCTCTGGCCAACCGCTCGCCTCGTTCCCCCAGTTTCTGCTGTTGTTTCTGGCCTCGAGCCTCTGCTTCTACCAGCCTTCTTTGTAAACCAGCTCCCCTCTCCTGAAGTTGTTCCTGCCTTTGAGCCTCGAATCCTTCGAAATCCCTCAATCCCCGCATAACTGCCTGCCGCTGTTCCCGGGAATAGCGGTGGCCGGCTGCGCGCAACCGGGAAAAGCCACTAGCTGGTGGTTCCTGATCCGGTCCGGAAGACTCCCCGGCTCTCCGGCCAATAGCGGCAACCGCTTCAATCAGCTTTCCCAAACCAGTCGTATCCCGATAAACATCCACACCGCCCGATTCCGAACCAGCCTCAACTAAGGTTCCTTTATTAAGGTCAACACGGGAAGGAGTTTCTTTTTTCGGTTTGGGCTGGGACGGCTCGTCAAGGTCCCCAAGAACCAGCTCCGCTGCTCCCGCTATGGCATAAAAGGGAGACAAGGCAATTACCCTGGCACCTTCTTTAACAGACTGCCAAAATTCCTCTCTCTCCCGGCTTCTTTCAATTTTTCCCAAAGCCCGTTTGCCTTCAGCCGACTGCTCCCATACTTCCCTGGCGCGTTCTCTTGCCTCAATCAAAGCCCCAAGTTCCAATTCTTCCTGCCGCCTGACTTCCTCCCTCATCACCTCAGGCTGGTAATACTCCGCCAGTGCCTGAACCGTCTGGTCGTCTACACGAATCGGATCGACTTTTTCATAACCACCGGCACCAACCTCATCTAAATTTAACGTTTGTTGGTCTGATAACCACTCTCGTCCGAGAGACAAGCCAATTCTAACTTGAATATCTGCTGGTAATTGATTAAGGGGCAATGGCATACCTTCATTGTCCCGACATTGTGGTGGCAACTTACTGGCCATTAGCTTTCTTTTTTCAACCCGCTGTTGTCTTTCTTCTTCCTGTTGTCTCTCCCACTCTCGAACTTGTTGTTCTCGATAGGCTAAAACCTGGCCGCCGATTTCCTCCCACCGCCTCTCGATGCTATCGCCAAGTAGACCCAGTTGGGCTTCCTCTTCATGAGCTAAAGTCTTCCCCAAACGGTTAAGTTCTTCTTCAAGCCATCGTGGCGGCCGGACCAAGCTCCTTTGACTGATAACCGCTCTCTCCCTGAGTTCTCTTAATTGACGATAAGTTTGTTTCATGTGGGAGTAAAAAGACTGGCTTTCTTCCCAGGATTGGCGGATTGTCTTATCAAAAACTTCCGGACCGGCCTGCGAGATTCTGATAACTGCCTGTTCCAGTCTGTCAGGCATCTGCCGGCTGTCTGCTACTAAACGACGCCATTCCTTCTCAACCTTTCTTAGTTCATCAGTCAGTTGCGCCGCCTCAGTCTCTTTCCTGATCCGAACCTCGGTTGTTTCCTGAACCGTCGTAAAAGCTTGAACGGTTGATTCTAAACCTCTTATTTCTTCGTTCAGGTTCCTTCTCTCTTCCCGTAAATCAGCCACTCCCCGAACACCAACTTCCAACCTCGCCAAAAGCGGACTACCTAACCTCTGATTAACAAATTCCAAATGTAGACCTCTCTCTCCGATCTGTCGCCTCAGGGTATCGATATCCCGGGTAAGCCTTTCTAACTGTTGGTTTAGTTTGTCAATCTCCGGTTGTGCAACCAAAACCGCCGGTATCGGTTCCTTACTTGCTGCTTCTTCAAATTGAGCCGGAAGCGGCTGTAGGCCTTCCGGCGGAATAAGATCTGCCAGCGGCTCCCGAACTAAATTTTCAGGAACTTCAGCAATCGCCTCTTTTCCTCCTAAGACCGGTAGCATTTCAGCCGGAAACAGCCTCTGAAATAATCCCTGAAGCCGACCATTCGCTCCTTCCTGTGGCCCGTCCATAATTTCCCTAATTTGTTGTCCGGTGAGAACGAGAGTCGGATTCCCAAATCCTTCCTTTCCTTCCAGAGAAGCTGGTTCTCCGGTACCTTTCTCCGGTACAGCCTGAGGCAGCTCAGCCACGGCTTCTCGTGTTCCCCCTTTCAAACCGCTAGTTGTATCTTTGTTCTCTTCCCTTTTTTGCGCTTCATCAAGAACTTGGCCCCAAAGTTTTGCCAACGCCTCGACATTTTCCTGACTGGCTAAAATAAAAGCAACAACTGATTCAGCGCCGATCCCACCAAGCACTTCGGCCAGTTCGCCTAATTCACTTTCCTGCGATAAAGCGGCCCCAGCGAAAGTGTCTTCAATTTCAACTATCGCGCCTTCAGGTATCGCACTACCTTCATCACGGGCAGCTTTAACTTCCTGAAGTAAGAGAGCACTGGCTCCTATTAGCTTAGCCTCAAGAGTCGGCCTGGAAGCATAATCTAAAGCTTCTGAAGCGGATAACTCTCCTGCCTGTTGGAAAAGAAGATCAATAATAGTCGGATCATCGATAACTACCCTTAATCCTTCCGGTAAATCAGAATTCGCTATTGCCTGTTCAATATCTGAATCTTTTATCTCCACTTCCGCCGATTCCTGCCTAGCTTCCCTCTTCTTTTCGATAACCGCGATTAGCTGCTCGACGAGACGATTCTTTTCAATACTAGTAGCGTCTTCTTCAAACCTTCTGGCACTCACCTCTCCAGATAACCGCAACTCTTCAGGTTGGTTTTCAGGATCAGTTGCCAGCATCGACACATGGCCGGCGCCAATCGCCAATACTAAATGCCGGCAATCGGGATGCTGTTTACGCCAGTTATCAAGGTGTTGGCTGGATAAGATATTAGCAACCTTGACCAGCTCATCGACCAGTTGCCGGTATTCTGAATTCAGCCGATTTTCGATTGACTCTCTTTCTTCTTTTGACCGGGCAGGTAACATTTCATCGAGCCAATAATCATTATATGTACCGATTACTTCTCGAATTTCTTCTTCCGTTAACCGGAAAACCTTACACATTGTCTCCAGGTTTAGGCCACTTCCGGGATTAAGATCCTTTATCTGTCTTCGAAAGCTGATTGCTAAAGCACCGGCGGCGACTCTTTCCGGTAAAGAGACTCTTCCGCTTTTAATTGCCGCTTCCAAAACTTCCTGATGATAATGGGATAAGACCGGATCAAATATCGCAACTCCCTTATCCTGAGATACTTGATCAGCAGCTCGGGCTTCGAAGGTGTCCCTGTCTGAACCTTCAATAGCCAACCCCCATTCACTCGAATCAGTTATTTGGGGTTTAATTTTCTCTCCAAGTAGCCCAGCGGCTTCATGGCTGAAATGGTCCAAGGGAATAACATGGAAAGTCACCTCGCCTTGTTTAAATTCCCTGAGGATAGCATAGCCTCTGCCCTCCAACCAATCTTTCACTTCTTCAGCCTTTCTGGCTCCGGCTTCAAACTCGGCCAGTAAATCACTAGCTTCCTGTTCGGATAAAATTGTCCTGCCTTGCTTACCGGCTGCTTCCGGCGCTGACTGAGTCGGCTGCCGGGTGCCGGTTTCCTTGCCTTTCCTGCTTGCACCTGCCAAAGCAGAAGAGGGAAAATTTCCGGCCGGTTTACTTTCTTTGTCCCCATCTGCTTGTGGCCGGGTCGGTGAAGTCACTTTCAATTTAGCCTGTTCGGGTATGCCCGAAAATTCCTCATCCATAGATTTAAAATAAGATTGCGACTAAAAAAACTTGAGATCCTATCGGTCACTCCGTTCCCTCCAGGGTGACACTAGTCCTAACCTGAGTTAAAGCGAGAAACTAGTAACTGAAGATCTATTATCATTAGATTGGAGACGAATTTCAAGCGCCGTTATGCGAAACGGCGGCCAGAAAATTAAAGGGCTCCGTTGGTACCGGGACGGAACTGCCGGAGTTGGTATTCCCGTCCACCAAAATGATGTACCTCAAAAGATGAAAAAATACAGGAAATGTCTGATTGATTCAGGCTAACTTGCATTAGCTTTTCGAATCCAGTAATATTAGTTCTTGAGTAAAAACTATGCCAGACACTAGCGAACCGATATGGGCTTCACATGCGGCCGATATTGCTAGCCGTACATTAGCTCCAGTTAGAAATTCGTCTTCAGACAGACAACCGAGGCGATTTTCCGAGGAAGAGGCTGTCCGTTGGCAGTCCAAACAAGTTAACTTGGAAAATACTCGGCCGGGCGATGTCATCTGGGGACACTCAGGAATAAAAACAGGAACACCGCCTAGAGAACATAATTTTGCTTTGATAATCGAAGAACCGGCATCGGCGACTGAAACCTACGCCCAAGCGACGCTGATTAACGTTCTTGATCCCCGGCTTTACGGCACAGCCAGTGTCAGCGCTTATCTTTATAGCGAATCTAATCGAGGTCAAACAGTAATTGAAGCAGAAGGATTTTCCGCTTTAATCCCTTTAGCGTCATTTGGACCTGCTTATCAGGAATTGGCGCGCCTAATTTCCCAAAAAACAGGCGGTTCACCGGCTTACCATAGAATAATCGTCGCCACCGACGAACTGAGACTTCTCCCCCAGGAAGTCCTTCAAACGCCCCCTGAATATCCAAACTATCAAACTTTTTTAGAAGCTAACCTTAATCTTACGCCCTTAGGACCTATGTCAAGTCCTGATCCGATACCAGCTATCCCGGCTTGGAACGACGAATTTTGGCAGGAAATCAGTGGCTTAACTGATGAAGGGCATATTATCCAGGCAATGATTGCCCAATCTATCCTCTTAAAATACTTTGTCGGCCCGGGAACAGACGGACATAGACCAGTTGCCAAGTATGGAAAACAAGTAGAATTAGCTGAAACCGGACAAACAGTCCGTACGGTTGGTGAATTAATTGATTATTATCTTAAAAAAGGCGAAGCTGGAAAAATCCTCGCCGCTATTTTTTCTTGGTGGGCTGGTAAACTAGATCAATTAGAGTCTAAATAATACTTTTACGTACAAATTTTAACCCAGCCTTTTAATTTAATGAAGACTTTAGTTACCCGGTCTTTCCCCGATCGTAGTTGGCTCCCAAGGATTGCTATCTTCCTGAACCAACCAGAAATGATAAGAATCAGCCTTGGCCAAATTGTAAGGATTTATCAGCCGGAATGGTATAGGCATATATTCTTGAACTAGATGCCATTCCGGAACTGACGGCACACCGAACGATTCAAGATTTACTTGCGGGTTAATAATGGTCAGCCAGACAGGACTGTCCCCACTTTGACCGGCACCGACCAGACTTATTAGACGATTATCGGAACCAAGACATATTGCAGTACATTCATTCATCAAACCCTGGTGAACGATATCAAAATCGTCAGTTTCCCAAAAAATGATCGGAACCATCTTATAATCAAAAGGAGATCGGACTAAATTCAATAAACAGCTAATGCCTTCCTGGCTAGCTCGGAAAGAATTTGCTACTTTTATAGGAAATAAAGAGGCCTGTTCAAATAAAGGCGGGCTAGCCGGTAGATATTTCCGGCGAATAACATCTTTTTCCCAGAGCCTTTGGCTGATTTGCTGAACTCCGATATATTGATCTTGACCTAAAGCCAAAATTACACTTAAGACCGCCGTCGGTGCTTGTGCGTCAACATATCCCGGTTTAAAACATCCTTGGTCGATCACTGCGAATTCCTGATATGGTATTCCTTGCCAGCCTTTAGGAGATCTTGGATAGCATAATTTTATTTCCCCCTTACTGAGACCAATTAGCGCGACTGCCTGATCTAGCTGATCCTGATGAGTTTGAACCAGGCAGCCGTCAACTTCTGTTCTATGTCTTTGCCGGCTTAGTTCGACCATAAGCCGTTATTATAGCATACAAAGCCTATAGTAACAAATATGTATTGGCGAGATATGATTCAATCTTAACGCTACTATTTATATCAAAGAACTTTAATATTTGTTCGTTATATTTTCATAAAGCCTACAATAAATTATAACCTAATATATCTTAGTGTCTCACAATTGTTCAGATTAAGGAGTTTTGGCCGAAATTTTAATTATTGATTACTGGCCTTTTCCCGGTCCTGAAATCGTGAGCTTGAAGCCAAGCTAAAAAACCATCTCTACTTAAAGCCAGCGCCTGCTGATAACTCTGGCTCCGTTTAATTGCTTCCCGGATGAGGCCTTGAACTTCGTCCAAATTATCATAAATCACTGTTCTTTCTTGCCGTTTAGAACCTAAAGTCAGTTCCGGCACAATCCGTCCGGTTAAAAGGCTGATACCGGCTTCGCCTAAACTGAAACAGTGGTCAAGCAATTGTTCACGTACATTGGTTAAAAATTCTAATCGCAACCGTTGCTGATAAGTTATTTCAGCAGCGACAGAAAGAGGATTAATTTGATTGTCAACAAAATCGAAGGCGTCATCTATCCCTTCATCTCTGACAGCATCAACCACCTGGCTAACTTGGATTAGGGCATTAGCGCGCTTATTGCTTTCATCTCCGGCTGTAAAGTCAGCCGCTAATACTTCAACCTGTCTGACAAAAAGTAACCTCCAAGCGACTGATTCAATTTGAGACAAAGCCTGTTGGTGATTTGAACATTCGGCAGGAATAGCTTCGGCAATAACGCCTACTAACTCCTGCCACTGCCCGATGTCATTTCCTAATATCCGAAGCTGCTCCCAAGAAAATAATTCAAAAAGAGCAACTTCAACCCACTGATTTTTATCAAGAACCAACAAACGATTGTTAAAATCCGATAAAACAATCTCTAAAAGAGAGTTTATTTGCCGGTCAGTTTCGGTAGTTTGTCCCTGTTCGTTCATAATCATAAATAACTGAAACTGGTTACCTACCATATCCAAAATATCAATAACCTGGGTCGGATCAGTTATTTGTTCAGCCAGCTGCCGGGATAAACTTTGCGCTCGCGCTGTCTCCTGGTTACGAATCTTAGGATCACCTAAAGCTGCCCGATAGACAATTGCTTCTAAATGATTTATTTGGCCTCTTACCGGTAACCGGGCAAGCGCCTCGGCCGGTACTACCCAACCGTCAAAAGCAGCCTCTTCTTCATCTGACTCCCTTATTCCCTTGCTGATAAATTTTTCTCCGGACAGAACAACCGGCAAGCCCGAACCGCCGGTTTCCCTACCAGCCTGGACAATCACATTTACTTCACCGGTAGAAAGATATCTAACTAACCCAGGAAACCGGTCCTGCAAATAATCAAGCTCCGGCCGATGAAAGGGGTAATCCGGCTCCGCCAAGTCAGTCACCGATTTGGGAATAATGCCCTTAACTAAAACCAGAAAATCGATATCTGAACCTTGGCCTGCCTGATCAACCAGTTGACCTCGGGAATCAAATACCAAGCCGGTCCTGACGAAAGCGTCCGCGTTTAAGGAACCGATGAGATGAACTTCCAAATTCTCCGGCCCCAAACCTAATACCGTAAACAAATCTTTAATTTGCGGTTGTAACCAGTCTGCCTGCTGCCTAGCCCATTCCAGGTCGCTTGGTAACACAAATCGAAGTTGCCGCTTGATACTACCGAAAGTACCGTCTTTAAAATCTTGCCTTTCATAAACGATGAACCGGCCATATTTATTTAAGTCTTTATTCAACCCTAAAGATTGGCAGACTCGTCTTGAATCAAGTTCGATTGCCCGGTTAACCGGCCAGCCGGCAACTCCGGCCGTTTCCCGGCTGGCGGTTTGAAAAGCGGTAACCAGCCGGTCAAGGTCAAAATCGGGAAACCGGCCAGGAATAACCAGCCGGTCGCCGCCGATCTCTGCCACCAGATTACCGCTTGATTGATCGTGAATAAAAACCGGCGGCAATTCACCGCCCACTGGAGTATCTCGGGAAACTTCATCTGCTTGGGCCAAAAGAGACATCTTTGAGATGATAAATTTTACTAATCTTTAGCGAAATTATATCTACTTCAGGCTTAGAATTCAAGTACTATAGGATTTGAAACAATTCTGATTCTCGTTGGCACCAGTCGTTTCCTATCTTTTTAATAATTAAAATTTGCCAAAATCTCACCGAAATCAAAACTATTATTCTCTCCGTCGTGGTTTAAATCTCCCGGAGTGAAATCGGAACTATACCAGTTACCAAGAAATTTCTGCAGATCCTCTAGATCCACCTTCCCATCGCCATTCAGATCGTACGGATTCTGGTAATTTTCCTCCAGTATTACCATTAGGTCATTTGCCAGACCGGATAAGGAACAGGAACCTGAAGAACCGCTGGGTATTTTTCCAAAAAGAGCCACGCTCAGCCTTTTTCTTGGTTTAATCAGGAGAAACGATCTTTTACCGCTATAAGCGCCGCTATGGTAAGCTCTGATATCTTGACCGTCTAAATTATCACACATCCAGCCTAAACACCGGGAACCGGTATATTGTTTCAAAATTTGGCCGTAAAGTACTGGGGATGAGACAAACTTATTATCCATCACGCCGATGGAATAGCGCGCCAGATCATTTATCGTGGAATGACAAAAGCCGCCGGGAGAAAGCCATTGCTCGCTTTGTTCAAGAGCGGCTAAGGATTCAGCCGCCGCGGGAACGGCAATATAGTCATGAACCAGCGTGTTATATGACTTTCCAGTGACTTTCCGGATCAGTTCTCCTAAAATACCAAAACCGTTAGTCGAGTAATGGTAGTCAGTACCGGGCCGGAAATTTAAAATTAGTTTGCCATTGGCACAGGGACCTGATTCTTCAAAATCAGGCAGACCGCTGGTATGAGTCAGAAGATGCTTAATCGTAACCGGAGTATCGGTATATTTATCCTGAACGCAAGTATTGCCCTTGATTTTGTCGATATATTCCCAAATACTGTCCTCAACGCTGCCGATTTTTTCCTCATCGACCAACTGCATCACGATCATCGTGGTTAAAGTTTTGGTCACTGACCAGTAATAATAATCGTCATTAACCAGGTTATTGCCGTAAGATTTGGTAAAGACGACCCGGCCGCTGCCGACCAAGCCGGTAATTACGTATTCGCACGAACTCAGTTTGGCTTTGGCTTTCTGGTCGATCAGAGCCACCGTTTGATCATTAAGCAGATTAACGCCAACCTGGTCAGCCAAGCTTTCCTTGGCAGAAATAACCAAGAAACCAAGCAAACAGAATATTAAAACTAAAGATCTTAAAAAATCCTGATTTAGTTTATTGCTAGACATTTAAAAACCTCAGACTTCAATACTTTTTATCATACACCTGAGTCATTGTGACAGGCAAAGAAGATCTGAAGTTTTTCCTTGCTCTAACTTTCCACTTCGAATTTAGGCATAAAACAACCACCTATTGATTTACATTCATGTTTTTGATACGATCGTATTCAGTTAAAATTTTGTAGAAAGGAGAAAATATGCAAGATAATAAAGAATCAAATATTCCGCCTGGAGCTTTTACTCCACCCCCCAAAAATTCCTTAGAGGTTGATATCCCAAAGAGAGTAAAACAAGAATATGAAGATCTCGCCCGTGAAGTTCTTAGTAGTCAACAAGCTGAAGGATCTCAATCACCACCGAAACCAGGACATACAGGTAAAGGCAAATAAGAAAATCTCTAAAAAAAAATTATTTCTTCAGCATCAAAGCTTTAAAAATTTGCTGTTTCCCAGCAAGCCAACCTTGGCCGCAAGAGTCCGGCCAAAGTTCCCTTTGCCACCTGCCCATGGCGCCGGGTTTTCAGCCGGACTGCTGCGGTCAATTCAGTCTGTCATTTTTTAAAGATCTGGGCCGTTGCATTAAATCCTTAAACTGATCAATCTTCGTAAACCAGCTATGATTTAGCTTCAGAGATTTTAAAAGAGACCAAGCTTTCAAGGTCCCTAAATTAGGTCTCTAAAGCTAGCTTCTATTATAGCTTAGAAGCAGGATTTTATCAAGTACTATAGGATGGTAAAATGGGAAGAAATATTTTGGACAATTGTCAGCCTGGCCCGGTATTTTGCGGAATTAAAAAGAAGTCTGACAAACATAAAAAGACAGCACGCCGCGAAACAAGAAAAAAACAAAGAAAAAGAGAATTTGATTCCGCCAGCGGAACCAACCTTGTCTTTTCCTTGTCTTTCCGGCCAATTGCCCGGACAGGCCGCCACTTCAGCTTGTGGCTTGATAGCGGCCTGTCCGATGGGGCTACGGCGATGGTGGCAGATCGGAAATCTGGGGCAGCGATTCAAGATCGCCGCTCCAGTCGATCCATGGGCTCCAGACGTAGCCGCCCTCTATTTTGACCCAGTTCGGTCGCGCCCGCCCAGTGGCGGTCACAACTTCTCCAGGCTGGAGGTCTTTAATCACATGTCCTTCTGACACTCCCGAGACCCAGTAGGGCTCGGGTAGCAGGCTGGGAATCCTCCCAGCTTGAACGGTGCCGGTGATGGCCACCGTGGTCGGGGCTGCGAGCGGGGGGGTAGACCCGGCAGACTGGGTGATAGGTTCGGCTGGTACGGCTGCGACGGGCGTAGTCTCGCCTGTAATAACTGGAGCCTCAGGGGTAGGAGTGGATTCGATGCCAATGAGCTCGAGTCCCTTGTCAATGTAACTTTCGATCCACTCATTGACTTTGGGATAATCGAGAACCTTGGCGACTGTTCCAGTACCAAACGTGAGAAGAGACAACAGACTCCCAATCGCCAACAGAACCAGAAGTAGCTTGATAAGGGCCTTTACGACCCAAATGAGGAACCTACCCAGTAATATGGCGATTGCCTTTACCACCTTGGCAGTGCTGACGATCCAGCTCCACCAGATGTACTCGACAATCGTTATAATTCCCTTAGCCAGGTACAACAAGGCTTCGGGAATACCGGATAAAGCCCGAACAAGAAAAGCCAACACTAATGCTATTATTCGCACAGCCTTCTGCTTGTTCACAAGAGCTCCTTTCCCTACTCTCCTCCCCTTTGGAAATCCGTTCATTTCGGTTTTACGAGACTGATGTCTCTGCCGTTGCACCCGGATCCCTTAGGTTTGGAAGTTAACGAACCTTATTGCTTTTCCATTCGGCTAATAGCAACAAACCGCTGCGCGCTCCTCGACTTTGAGTCGGGATACCTTTACCCTGCCTCCTTACAGGATATGTCGAAATTCGACAGGTTCGCAGAAAACCGAAACCCTGGCTAGTATGATTCTACTAACCAAAGTTCCGGCTTCCTGCGCCAGAAACCCTGAAAAGAAGGCTTTTAGTGCCGGAAATATTGCGACGTGCTGTCTATTTTAAAGAGCCGCTTTAGAGAAACAAAAAAGAGACCAAGCTGAGAGGTCCCCAATGGATCTCTAAAGCTGGCTATATTATAACGCACAACCAGGATTTTATCAAGTACTATGGGATAGTAAAACAGTGGGGATGTTGTTCATGAAGTTTTTTAGAGTACTTGTGTTTATCGCTCGGGCCTTAACAGCCATCAGCAATAAATGTTAGTATTCAAACGAATTCAGCTATTTAAGCATCGGTATTTTATTAAATACGGACAATTACATAATGGAAATTGCCAGGAGTATTTACCGGCAAATTAAGGAAAAATTAGAACCAGGTAAGGTTTTGGTGATCTATGGTCCGCGCCGGGTCGGCAAAACGTTTCTTTTACAAAAACTAGTTAGGGATGAGTTTGTCAAAAAGGAAAAACTGGCTTTCTTTAAAGGTGACAGCCGGACCGTTCAGGACAATCTTTCCTCCCAAAACAGCCAAAAACTAATCAGTTTCATCGGCCGGGACACCAGCCTTTTGATCATTGATGAAGCGCAAAAAATACCCGAAGTCGGCAGCAATCTTAAAATTCTAGTTGATGATTTCCCCTACTTAAAGATCATCGCCAGCGGTTCAGCTTCTTTTGACCTGGCGCAAAAATTGGGAGAGCCATTAACGGGAAGGAAAAAAAATCCTCCGGCTGTTTCCGGTTTCGGCTTCGGAATTAATCAAAACCGGCCGCCGGCAGTTTTACGAGGAGATTTTTGAGGAACATTTAATTTTTGGCGGTTATCCCGAGCTTTTTTTAAAAAACTCCCAAGCCGAGAAAAGAGAATATCTTAATCTTCTCGCTGATGATTATCTGTTTAGAGACATATTAGAAGTAGAAAGAGTAAAAAATTCTAAAAAATTGCGTGATCTTCTAATTTTACTCGCCTTTCGGGTCGGTAAAGAAGTTTCCTTAAGCGAACTTGGAACCAACCTTGAGCTTAATCGAGCGACAGTCGGACGCTACCTTGATCTACTTGAAAAGTCATTTATCATTCTAAATATTCGCGGTTTTTCCCGAAACTTGAGAAAGGAAGTCTATAAAAATTCCCGTTGGTTTTTTTGGGACAATGGCGTCCGTAACGCTTTGATCAATAATTTTAATCCTTTAAACTTAAGGGATGATCTCGGCGCTCTCTGGGAAAATTACCTGGTAATCGAACGGTTGAAAAAACAGCTGGCAGATTCGATTTTAAGCAATAATTATTTCTGGCGGACTTATGATCAAAAGGAGATTGATTGGATTGAAGAACGAGAAGGAAAACTGTTCGGGTTTGAAATTGCCTGGCAAAAGTCAAAAAAGCTGAAGGCCCCTAAAGACTGGCTTAAGGCTTATTCGAATGCCAGTTATGAGTTGATTACCCGCGAGAACTATCTGGAGTTTATCACCTAACGGGTATAGTCAAGGTAGCGGTATAAGATTCCGGGCCGGATTGAAGAGTAGCAACATTGGTAACTGAACCCTGGGCGTTAAACTTAACATTAACACCAATCCTGACTTCCCCTGCTTCTGTGAGGTAGCAACTTATAACTTCAATTTCCGGTCTAAAAGAGCAGAAGCCGTTGGTGACACTGACTCCCCCATAGGTAACATTCTGCGGAAGCCTGTCCTCAATTTCACCACCGTCTGTTTCGTTAACTTTAAGAATATAGACCAGATATTCTCCGGGGTCTACTTGCCCATGATCAGCTTCTTTAGTTAACATCGGAGGTGGAAAATACTTTAAGACCAATGGCAGGTAAACCGGCTTCGGAGGCGGTGGTGGTGTCGGCGACGGCTCAGGCGTAGGAGTCGGTGGTACTTCGATCTTAATTGCCGCCTCAGCCTGGGTAATACCGGTGTCATCGCCTTCGATCTGGGCCGTGTTGGTTATCAACTCACTGGCATTAAGTCCAACTGTCCCGGTAATAGTCACGTCTTTCACTTCGCCGGGAGCCAAATTACCGATTTGGCAGGTAATTTCCCCGATCTGATTTTGGCAACCAGGAGAAGCGGCCACGAAAACAGTCCCGTCAGGCAGTTGGTTATGAAGCAAAACATCGGTGGCGGTGATCGTTCCCTGGTTTGAAAAACGCAACAATTCCACCAACCGGTCTCCTCTCCGGGCTCCCCCGGAAGGCGAATCAATATTCGTCAGTGTCAGCCAATTGTTCATAATCGGTTCTTTTCTGGCATGAGGTTGGCCGTCATAACCGGGCTTGTAGGTTAAACGGGTTAACCGGCCGCCATCGCAGGGAACTTTGTAGATTTCAAAATCACCGTCGTTGCCGGCAAAAAAAATCGTCCGGCCATCAGCAGACCAAGCTGGATCCCAATTCGCTCTTTCCGCAAGACTGCCAGATAAAATACCCGCCTGTGAAGCAGCCGAAAGCGGTACTTCCGCCAGCAGAGCCATCCGTTCGGTTGTTTTTCTCAAATTCTGGCCTTCGTATTCGGCAGCGAACTCGACTTTCCAAACCTTAGCCATCTCTCCGTCGTGAGAAACGACAGCCAGGCTCTTTCCATCCGGCGACCAGGACAAACCGGCAATACTACCCTCAATCGGAATCGGCTGTTGATCATGTCCCGTAATATGCATCGTCCACAAAGTTTCCCTTCCCTCGACTCGCCGAATAAAAGCCAAGTGGCAGCCGCAGGGAGCAAAAACCGCTTTCCAACCTTCAGCCAGAAACCGGAATCCGCTACCGTCAGCATTGATGATAAAAATTTGACCGCTATCAAGATCACTTCCGACAATCACATTTCCTAAAGGCGACCAATCAGGATAGCGAGCATTGACTGAATCACCGGTAATCTGCTGCTCATTACCGTTTATCAGCTCCATCAAATAAAGCCGATGTCGGTCAGTATTTGATCGGCCAAGGCTATAAACCAGCCGGGTTCCTTCAGGCGAGACATTAGCGTGATCATGCCAGAAGTCCGACCCCATGCCGTGAACTCTGACAATTTCTCCATTTCTTTTCATTATAAAAAGCTGAGACTGGCTTTCATCTTTTGGAATACCCTGGAAGACAAATTCGTTCTGTCCGGGATGAGGTCCAGGAAATCTCGGATGCCAGAAGACGCCGCCTTCCTGAGAAACCAGCCTGGTTTGCCCCAGACCATTCGCTCCCATACCCCAGATTTCCGAACCGCTCGCCCAAACAACGTCCCATTTTTTAGGGCAGATCGCTTCAACCGCTTGGGCTAAAGCTACTCTCAAATCTCCAGGAGTTTGGGCTTCAAAAAAGAGCTGTTTGCCAGTCGGACCGGTAGCGATATCTTGGGCTAGTAATCTAGCTTCACCGGTTAAAGGCCCGATAGCGACGGTGGCGATTTCCAGGCTTTCACCAAACTCAGGAGCCGCATCATATACCGCTCTCCTGGGATCATCATCGGCATCAGTCTGCCGGAAATCGGAAATAACAATCATCCTTTCATAATGAGCCGGACCAACCAAACTGGCAGTCGTCGTCATCGCCCAAGTTGCCGCCTTTATTCCTTTTCCGATAGCGGTATTTCCGCCGGCAACGATCTGACCAATCGCGTCTTGAACTAATTCCCGCTCGTTAATTCTCGTTAAAGGCGGTTTGGTGGGATCTAGGCGGGCGGTTTCCGAAAAAACCGACATCCCGAACAAACTGCCGGTATGGGTAAAGGCGTTAACGAACGAGGGCAGATTTCCAGTTATAGCTTGATTTTTCTCACCTTCAGTGGAGCCGGAACTGTCAACGACGACAACGAATTTACCCGGCATTTGGCAAACCGGAAATGGCTCTTGGAGCAATTGACTCAAACCTCGCCCCAGAACTTTATCCCGAGTATCTTTACTGCTATCGCCAATTCCGGCGGCTAAAGCAGAAGAAACCCGTTTCAGAAAAAGCGGGGCGGCAAAAAAAGCCGTTAAAGCGCCAACCGTACCGGCAAGCGCCAATTGCCTGATCCGGGTTTTTTGTTCCGGCTTTAAACGATCAAAATTTTCCAGCCATCGGTCTAATCTGGCAGCAATCGCTTTGCTAAAATTATCCAGATTCATTCGAACTTCAAAAGGAGTCACCCGCTCTAATTCATTTACCAGTTTTTCTTCATGTCTATATACCCAGCGTTGGTCCTCTCCAGCCTCAACTGCCATTTGCAAACCGGCGGCCAGACGGGTACTTTCAACTGCTGCCTGTAAAAATTTCTCGGCTACCCTCGGGTCAGTCGTCCCGAGAGAAGAATCAAGGTGCCTAAAGCCGACGGCCGCTAAATCTGTGCCAACGCCGATTGAATTACCGAAAGCGGTTACAGCCGCCAAAGTATTTTCTGTTACCGAAGCAGTAGTAGTTAAAGCTGCCCCACCCTGCTTTTTAATAGTCTCGAGTGTTTGTAAACCGGCAGCGATATCGCTAAGCGACCAAGCCCTTTTCAACATTAATTGTCCGGGTTCGGTTTCCGGCCCTAAAGAATAAGCTCGTTGAAGATACTCAAATCCACTTGCCGCGATCTGTTGGCCAACGCCCAGAAACATGCCTAAATCGTAAGTTTTGACCAGCCGTTGACAAAGCGGATGATCTTCCCATTGGCTACCGACAGGACCAAGATCAACTTCAGGCAGAACTGCGATTTGCTCTCGTTCTCTCATTAAGTCAATTAAAAATTCAATTAAAAGATATTATAGGTTCAACTAGAGAAGAAGTAAATAACCTCTCACTATCCAACTGAAGTATAATTACTGTACTTTGGTGGACCCGAGGGGGCTCGAACCCCTGACCTCCTGCATGCCATGCAGACGCTCTAGCCAAACTGAGCTACGGGCCCAAAGTTTGGTAATATTATATCTTGATTTACCGGATTCTTCAAACTGGATTTATATTTTAAATTCCCCAATTTTTCTTAAAAACTGTTTCTTGAATTAGAAAGATATAAAACATCATATTATGTCACATTTGGCGATGTTTTTGAGCCAGAATCGACAGGAAAAGCGGGAATTCTTCCCGGGCACGATTTTCCATTTTAGCCGCCCGGCCGACACTGGCTTTATCGGAGATCCACTCCTCGATTTTTTTAATCAAAAAACCATTCTCGTCAAGAAACCGGCTGAGGGCGGATAAGGAAAAATGAAAAGACCAGGCAACCGGCCCTTTTTTTCCCCGACTGGGCCGGATATTAATCGGTACCCGAAGAGATGACAAATAGCGATTGATCTGACGGTACTGAACTTGGTTTTGTTCATCAATTCCCCAACTTGATTGCCGGGGAATGCGGAAACAGGGGTGGTTAATAACTATCACCAGGCGGCCTTGATTAACCAGGCAACCAGCCGCATTTTTAATAATTAAATCAGGCCGGGCAACATTCTGGAGAACCAGAATCGCCGTCGCTTGAGTGAAATCCTTTTTATCCAGAGGCAAAGGCCTGGTAATGTCGGCTTTTAAGAAGCGGCATCGAGGATTACGGTTACTTTTTCGAGCATAGTCCAAAAGATCCACCGCCAAATCGATACCATAGTAATCAATGTCAAGAGGAATATTTCTTGCCAAAACTCCCTGGCCGCAACCCAGATCAAGCAAAGAATCGCCCGGTTTAAGCGATAGCTGCCTGATAACGTTTGGAATAATCACCTGCTGGTGAAAATAGCCGCCTCTGATACCAGTCAGCTTGTTGTACCAACGGCTTACCGGTTGCCAAGAGGTGTTTTGGTTTTGAGATATTCTTCTTTTCATTCCGATTGGTCACTATTCTTAACACGGTGGACCCACCGGGAATCGAACCCGGAACTGGTCGATGCGAACGACCCGGTATACCGTTTACCTATGGGCCCCTATTTCTAATGTAACTTTACCTATTCTATCACTTTTGACGGATAGATCTTTCAAGTACGAGACTAGTTCGAGCTTCGTTCATGATCGGGAGAAGATACTATTAGAGGTTATTCTCACCTTGCCAGTGATTTTTTATCAACCGAAGGCACTCGGCTGGTTTGCACACATTCGGCTTCTTAATTCTAAGTTTTTGTTTAATCTCTTCGGATTTAGCCAAGAGGGCTTTTTCGTATGTAATAAAATAGTCCCCCTGGTACCAGACAACTGAGCAGATATTTCGCGCATCACTCATTTCGTTATCTGTGTAGTCTTTATGATTTTTTTTGCCCCACAGAATTGTAAGAATGTTCAAGAGGTCGTCGTTGTATCTTTTATCGCTTGGCACACCGGAATATTGAGAGTAGCCCGAAACGTGTGGCCCAAAGGATGTTCCATACTTTAATGATTCTTTCCTTCCCGGTTTGTAGCCTTTTTGGAGTTCGTCCCCTGTGGCGTTGGTTTGCTCAAGGCTAATTTTGCCTAATTTATGGAGCTCTTTAAGTTCTATGAGAGCCTTATCGTTTTTACGGGCGCCAATACAGTTAGTATCGTAGTAAACACTTGGTTGGTATTCATCACTCATTTCCTATAAAGAATAACACTAGCCATCTTGAAATACAAAATACTGAGACTATTGAATAACAGCTCGTCATTCCGAGTGAAGCGAGGAATGACCCGTATTTTGCGCTTACGCTAGATCCTTCGGTCGAAACTTCGACCTCAGCATGACGATTGGGTTTTAAAATGAATTCTAGCCTTCTTCCTACAAACTATTTCAGGAAATTTAACGGATTTACCGCTACACCATTTTGTTTGATCTCCAAGTGCAAATGCAGACCGGTGCTTCTGCCGGTGGAACCCATTATGCCGATAACCTGTCCGCGGCTAACCCGGTCCCCAGCCTTAACGCTGATCTGGGAAAGATGAGCGTAAAAACTCTGGTAACCGTTACCATGGTCAATTAAAACCCGGTTGCCGAAAGCCCATGGGTCGGGCCAACCGACCAGCAAAACCATGCCGTCATCTATGGCAACTATTCCCGGCATGCTTTTATTGGCGATATCAATTCCCCGGTGCCAAGATTGATAAAATTGTGTCAGTCGGCCGCTAACCGGCCAAACGAACTGACCGGTTCCGGTCACCTGTCCGGCACCGGTAGTTACTTCGGCATAGTATCGCCTCGGCACAACCGGTTTTTTCTTGAGCATGACGCCGTCAGGCACGACCAATACCTGCCCTACGGCCAGGGCAAATGTTTCATCATTGGCAAAAGTATTATAGGGCCAGTCAACAATCACCTGGGCGCTGACATCGTATTTCTCGGCAATCGAATAAACGGTTTCTCCCTTTTTGACCCGGTGGGATACGCCGGTCGTGGGAATAACTTGAAGAATCTGACCGGGTTTAATTTTGGTACTGGGAGACTCCAGGTTATTTTCCCAAAGAATGGTATCAACGGAAACTCCGTATCTTTTTGCAATCGAAGAGACGGTATCACCGGTTTTAACCTCATACTTGATAATCTCTGAACGTGGTTTTTCGGAAATAAAAGTATAAGTGGAAGTTGAGTCTTCGGCAGAAAAAGAAAAAACCGAAGTTGATGCTTGGGCAGCCTGCCATAAATCGGCATCAATCTCCGGATTGGTTTCAGCAATTAAGACCGGCCCTAAAGTAACCGCAGCGATTACCAGAACTGCCATGCCCGAATGAATAAAAGGCCGCGCATACTTACCCCGCTTCTGGTAAAGCTGAGAGGCAAATCGGGATTTAGAAGATTCAAATACCCAGAAAGCCCCGAAAAGTTTTTGACGGAGGTAACGAAAAAGACAGGTAATAAAATCAATCAAATCATGACCAAGCGAAGGTAAATCCATAATTATTTATTCCCAGAATATCAGATACCAATCACCACAATTACCAAAGCTATTTGAGGCTAACACAAGAAAGAAAAGAAATCAAGGACAAGATATTATCAAATTCTCCCTTTTCTAAGAGTCTCTAAGAACTCTTTATTAGTTTTAGTTTTGCGGAGACGTTCCAAGAAAAGCTCGGTCCTTTCTTCTTTGCCTAAAATATCAATCATACGACGCATCGTAACCACTTCAGGATAAAGTTTAGGATCGTACAAAAGCTCTTCCTGGCGGGTACCGGAGCGTTGGATGTCAATCGCCGGGTAGACTCTTCTTTCCGCCAAGATGCGCGCCAGATGAATTTCCATATTGCCGGTACCCTTAAATTCCTCATAAATAAGGTCATCCATTTTCGAACCGGTATCAATTAAAGTAGTACCGATAATTGTTAAGGAACCGCCATTCTCAATGTTCCGAGCCGCTCCAAAAAAGCGTTTTGGCGGCCAGAGAGCGGCCGGGTCGAAACCTCCGGTTAGCGTGCGGCCGGAAGTAGGCATGCAAAGATTATAAGCCCGAGCCAGACGGGTAATGGAGTCTAAAAGAACCACTACATCTCGGCCTAGTTCTACTAAACGCTTGGCTCTTTCCAAACCAGTCTCAGCTATCCGAGTCTGGTCTCCTGGCGGCTCATCAAAGTTTGAAGCAACCACCTCGCCTTTTATGGAACGGCTAATATCAGTCACTTCCTCCGGTCGTTCTCCAACCAGAACCGCCATTAAATGAATATCAGGACAATTAACCGTCACGCCATTGGCGATATCTTTAATCAGCCAAGTTTTGCCAGCTTTTGGAGGGGAAACAATCAAGCCCCGTTGGCCACGACCGATCGGAGAAACCAGATCAAGAACCCGAGTTGATAAAATCTCCGGTATTGTTTCCAGCTTAATCATCTGATCAGGATAAATCGGAACCAGATCAGCAAAATTAGGCCGGTTCTCTAACTTCTCAATCGCAATACCGTTAACCTTTTCAACCCGCAAAATCCCGTGATAACGTTCGTTTTCCTTAGGCTCCCTTACTTGGCCTCCAACCAAGTCACCCGGTCTTAAAGAAAACCTCCTTATTTGTGAAGCAGAGATATAAACATCCCGATCGGATGGAGAGAATTTGGGGCGCAGGAAACCATGCCCTTCATTCATCACATCCAAAATCCCCTCCATAAAGTTAGTTGATACACCGGCATCAGGAATCAGCCGATCATCAACAACACCGTCAAACTTCATCACCGGTACTTGTTTTGGCGATTCCTGTTTCTTTTTTTCTTCTTCAATACCGACAATTTCTTCAACGCTTAATGTTTTTTTGACCACCGAACGAGAAGCAGCTTGTCTCTTTTTAATGCCTATCTTAACAACCGACCCGCTTTTTTTTGTAAGAAGAGCCATATAAAACCTCCAGTGAATGAAACTTATAAATTAATGAATACCAACCTAAGATTAACTGGTTATTCTTAGCCGACAACAACTCAACTATTGAAGAATAGCCATTTTAAAAAATGAAACTTGAAAAAATTGACTTCTTCTTGGAGAAAACTTAACTAGTTAAACGATCTAATATTCAAAAATTACCGTTTTCTATATTAAACCAAATCGATACCGGCTTGTCAAGTAGAACCGGAAACAGTAAAACTTAAATTAGAAAAGATAACCGGCCACGGCTTTTCTTGATCCTTGACCACTACTTCCGTTTCCGGAGAAAAGGACAAAGTTGTTTGACCGGCAATCACTGGTTTAACCTGTAAAATTGTCAAAATCCCCTCTCCGCGGGTAGCTGTCAGGCTGCCAGTGCTGAATTTTAATTTACCTTCTTCCTGGCTGACTGAATTTTCAAAAACGATCGGTTCTTGGAAGTAATCTCCAACTGCTACTTGTTTTATCGCCAATTGCTTGGGATTAAATTCTAAAACCAGATCGGCGCCCCAAATTTCTTTACCACCAGCTTTAAGGTAAATTTCTACCGCTTTTTCCTGGTTGATTAAAACCGGCTCTGTTTGAGCGCGGAAACCCAGATCAAGCTTTGTTTGCGACTCAATTGCTTCTATTTCAATTGATTTCTGAACAGCTTTCGGAGGAACCGTCTGGTTAGAATTGGGATGCAAGCCGTAGAACTGGTACCAATAGATAATACTTGACAAGAAAAGAACGGTAACGACCAGGGTTAAAAAAAGACTGAAATAAAATACTGTTGGTTCTTCTCTCATGCGTTAATCTCCGGATTTATTGAAATTCGCGGCAATATAGGCAAAATCAACGACGCTTACCCGGCCATCGTTATTAAAATCAGCCGGACTCCCTTCATCAGGCATTCTGGAACCGAAGTGATTACGCAGGACAACGAAATCCTGAAGATCGACTTTATTGTCGACATTGCAGTCACCGGCCAAGAGAGGCTGAGAGGACCAGTTAGCAGTATTGCTTCCCACGGTTAAACTCGCGGCAAATTTTTTCTGAAGATGGCTGGAATCCTTTACATACACGTCATAATAGTCGGCGTGGAGGTCTTCAACCTTGCCGGTATAGACTCCTTGTCCGTCAACCGTCATTGTCACATCTTCATAGGTAGCCAAAGTAGTGCCGCATTGCTTCAAAACTACATCCACTTTTCTCGCGGCTGCCTGTTCCCCTGCCCCCTGAAATTTGAGACTGAAATCGAGAGAACGAGGCGGATCCCAAATGATTTTCCGGCAGGAATCCTGACAGGAATTGACACCTCCCGAACAAGTACGGCCCATAATACTTCCGCAACAATCCGGGCAATTATTTGAAGTTTCCGCTTCCTGCCAGTTTGAACAATTCTGGCCAACTTGATCACAGATACGACATTCCACCAGCATATGTTCAATCGGCGGCCTAGGTCTTGGGGTAGTCGTCGGGCAACTAGCACAGGGAGCCGGACCGCAACCATAAATTCCACCTTCAGGAAAGGTAAACCGACTGGTTGCCTCACTCTCAGAGCTTAATACCGGATTAGGTGACAGATAGCTTTGACTACCCGAAGTGTCATAATATTGCCAGCAACCTTCCTCGGGCTGGCCGTTATTGTCGCAATCGCACTGTTTCTCGCAATACCTTTTGCGTTCGGCAAAACGGAACTCATAGCGAACCGGATAGGAAATGTCATTATTACTGCGGCAGGTCAGGGTAACCGTATCTCCGGGAGAAATACCGTAGTCGCTGGAACTTAAATCTTCACAGGTTAAACTGGGTGGAGTAGAAGTAGGAGTCAAGGTTGGTGTTGGGGTGGGAACATGAAAAAAAACACCACAGTTAACTCGGTTGTAATCAACTGCCTCTGAATGTTTGGGAACGAAACGGGAAGGAGCCTGACCCGGACTGGGTAATCTGGAAACCCAAAAAGCGATGCTTAAAGCAAAAGCGCTGCAGGCGACAAAAACCAGAAGGCCCATCAATTTGAGCAATGGTTTTACTTCAGGGAAATTCAAACTTAAAAATTTATAAATTCTGTTCATTAAAGTATTAACCGAATTTAGGGAAAAACATTTGTTTCTTCCCAAACGGAACATAAAGAATCATTTTCTAATGCACATACCTGGCATTGAACAATATAATCTCCATAACTGGGAATCACCAGATTAGCACTGCCTGACCGCGCACCCCCAGCCACATCGACTTTAGCGAAATTATTTGGAGAACCCCATGGATCAGCTGCCGTTGACCGCCAGAAATAACGGAAATTAACATGGTCAATGTTTCCGCTATTTTTATCCGCATTACAGGTAAAAACAACGCTATCATTAACACCTAAATCCGGCGAGGGGGAAATATCCATAAAATCGGCATGAAGCAGGCTGCAGACAGGCGCAACAGGGGTCGGTGTCGGACTTCCAACAATCACATGAAGCTGGCGACCGCCCTCATCCCACTTATTCCATTCGTACGAAGTGTATCCGGAACCGCCGATATCGATAGTACCCTGAGTTCCTCCGCTAGGAATTGGTGTTACGCCTAAAAGCACCTGATCATCTTTTAGTAAAAATAATCCACCGGCGTTTTCTTGGGCAACGGCGTGATCGTTATAGCGGGAACAGTCAACACAACTACTGTATGACATCGAAGCTAAACCTCGGTCTCGATAAACTCCTTCTAGGGAAACAGGCGTCAGATTACCTCCGGAATCCTGAGCATAGACGTCAACATAAGGAACTCCGGTCAAACATAGCCAATCAAATAACACCTCCATTGCAGTATTTGAACCGTTATTAAAAATAAACGCCGGCCGAATTTCATAAACATCCTTTGGCGCAACCGGACCGATAACTTCAAACTGTTTCCACTCCGAGGATAAGGAGTTGTCCAACGGCTGACACTTTTCTGTCATATTAGTTCCATCAAGATTCCAATAAGCCAAACAAGCTCTTAAAGAAGTTTTTTTATCACCTTCATTGATAATTTTGTACCAGCCGCGAAAGGAGGCACTTTCGCCGGTAATCAGGTAAGGCGCGCTAGCGGTCGTCCGTTTCAACGCCCAAGTTCCCAACCAATAATGAAACGGTGGTGGCGTATAGCCTTTATAAACGGCATGCAGAGACCAATTACCTTTTCTGGCAGCTTCATTCTCAGGCCAAAATTTCAACTTTTCGTCGGCCGGATCCGTCGGCGGATTAGGATCATTGCTCCAGACTTTAAACTCATTACCACATTCAAAATTACTCAAACTCCCGTTTCTAATATCAAGCATTCCGCAACCAGAATCGCTGCAATTGCAGGCTAAAGCCGGTCCTTGAACTGCTTGACTGCGAATACCGGATCGGCCTACTGAATGAACCCACCAATTATATCTATGACCGGCTATTCCCGTCAGATTATAATAACTGCTTGGATATTTATCTTCGCAAACATCAAATTGGCTTGGATTACGGCAACAGTCAGAAGGGACTGGAGATTGATTGCAACGCCAATCACTAATCGTGTCATCAATCCGAACGTCAAAAGAGGCAACATTGGCCGGCACCTCCCAATCAAACTTTGCCTGCAAACCCATCGTCGTCATATTACAGGTAGCCGTTAAAGAATATGGTGGATCCGGAGGTTGGCCAATGCCTACTTTAATCAATCGGTTTTGCATACTAAACTCATAGCCAGCACAGTTACGGCAGTTCAAAACTGTATCAAACTGATTAGAACTAGTTTCTAAAACATTACTACCACTACCCTCGTTATATTTAATCCTGCTGATTGCCCACCCGGCCGGCAGATCAAAACGGATAGTAGCATTGGCTTGAGTTTTGTTATCAGCACCAATAACAAAACCATCCTGCAGAGTAGCTGTCGGCATCACTCCGGACAGAAAATTATTTCTGATATTGGCACTGCAATTATTAAGACAATGCCCTACAATATTCTTGCAACCACCATCGCCATCACCGAACGGACAGCTACTGGTTCCCGAACCTTTATTACATTGTTGAGTATCGTTGTGACAACCATTTTCGATCGCCGCCCATTTCTCCCACTCTTTTCCTCCGAGATATCGATAAGTAGTGTAATTAGGGATATTAATATTCGTTTGTATGCCTCCTAAAATTGTGCTGTCTAAATTGCTGTCAATATTTGGGTTCCAATCGCCGTTACCGTCAACATCGATATAAAACCAAACGTCTATACCGCCGTAAGGAGCGGCTGCCGCTTTGACCGGAAAAACCAGAGCCAGAGAACAAAAACAACAAAAGAAGACGCCAAAAACTAATTTAGAAAAAAAAACTTTAGACAACTTTATCAGCTAAAAAATATTTGTATTTCTCATTTAACACGTTTATGAGGAAGAATGTCAAGAATGAAATAGTTTTACCTGTTTGGCCTCTTTCTTTGATAACTTTTTTCAACCTCAAAAATCTCTCTTACCTTTTTCATTGCGCTATATTCAATTTGCCTGACTCTCTCCCGAGTTACACCCCATTCTCTAGCCATCGCTTCCAATGTTTGAGGTTCGTCACTTAATCGATTCCTCAAGGTTGCTTTTTCCCGTTCCGTTAAAAATTGATCGGATTCCAAAATAGCCTGAAGCCTATTCATAAGCTCAGTCAGTGGCTTCCTTCCCAGAGTGACATCGACTTCCGATTCCGGATTTCCCACCAGAGAAGCAATACGGTCACCTAGGGTCTTTCCATCGCCTTTTCCTCTCAGCGGTCGCTCCATTCTATCGGGTGGTTGATAAGTGGGTCTTTGCGCTAACATTCTACTAGCGGTTGCCCGAGGGATATCCAAATGGCGCGCAATATTTTCAGGAGTAACCGATTGTCCTTGATCTCCAAGATATGTGATCGTATGCTCCAATTGCCTCATTTCCTCCAAATAACCGGCTGGGTGCCTGATTAAACTGCCATGTAAACCGATCGCCTTCTGAATTGCCATTTTAATTCCTTGCGTAGCATAAGTACTAAATTTTGCTCCCGTTTGCCAGCGGTAGTTATCTCTGATAGTGGCCAACAGTCCCATCTCTCCTTCTTGGATCAAATCAAGGAAGTCCAATCCGCGATCAAGATAATCCTGGGCAACCGAAACAACCAGTCTGAAGTTACAAGCGTCCATCAGATCCTGTGCTTCAACTGCCCAAGCGATATTTTCAATTAATACTTCGTTCATTATTTCCTCTGGCACGTCTCCCTGTTCTTGGCTATGCTGCTTTAGCCCGATCCTCTCCCAATAATTTGCAGCTTCATCCTTCATCCGTAACCAGGTTTCCCTCTTGTCTTCACCGGCAAAGACAAGCTTTCCCGCCTGTCTGCCGATCTCGACCAAGCGACCCAAAACTAATTCTTCTTCAAAATCAAGCAGATACCTGGTGTAACCCATTAAACTGAGAGCATCTTCCTCTTCTCCTCCGAGATCCGCTAAAGCTTCTTCTCTTTCCGTCCTCTCTATCTCAACTTTCTGACGAACCAACTGACAACTTTTTCTTAATTGCTCTTCAGTCATATCTCTCACTCTTTCATAAACCGGATCCAGGGGAGTCTTTTCAAGCGCTGCTACCAGTGCCAGCATTAATGACTCAGGAACCACCTTAACCGAACGTTTTCCAAAATCTCGAATTACTCGGATATATCCTTGATTATGCCCGCCAGATAAATTATTGACTGCCGCTCTTACTTGGGCTTCAGTCTTACCGGTTTCTTTGGCTAACTCAGCGGTAGTTTTCAAAGCCTGGAATCCCGGCCAATTCAAAGCATTCCCAAGTGAGACAAAACGCAAAAGTTGCGGTTGGGGAAGACTAGTCCAAATGTGATCCGCCAGCAAAACTAAATCAGGAACATCCACCAGTTCTCCTTGATTCCGACTCTCGGTGGTAATTCCCAAATCTCTTATTGTCCTCCGGAGTTTTGATATCGGACCGGCAGACCGCCAATCTGCCAGAATACTCGAAATGTATGTGTCTCCGAGTACCGCCTGCCTTGAAGATGTCAGTAATTGAGCCAAAGAGGCATTCTTACCATTGACCCGACCCTCAAGCGCTAAGATTTCGTCACTATTTCCATTCTGCCAAAGAAGGCGTAAAAAAACGCCACTCATCAAAGTCAATTCCCGTCTCTGCCACTCAGCCCGGTCTTTTATAATCCCTTCCTGACCAACATCCCGAGCTTTTTGCTTAAAATCTAAAAGTGCCTGACCTTCACTGGTTAACGCTAACATTTGTTCGGACTCTACCAGTTGGTATAAGTGGCCTTCGCCGACGTTTAAGCCATCAGGACTAACATAATTATTTAACTTTGCCGCTAAGCCTGTCTTTCCGAAAGCAGCTTGGCTGATCTGTTTCGGATCAATAACTAATCTTTCTGAAAGTGATGCTGGTGGTTGCAATATATCCGCCATTAATAATTATTATAAGGAAAAAATCGGGTAAGTAAAGGAAAGAAATTAAGTTTGCTAGGAAAAACAGCCATCCTTCAGCTAAACAGTTTATATATTTAGAGGTTTGGCGATAATCAGAAGCTGCTTTTGGGTTGTCCCCGGCGGATAACAGGTTTGAAGAACCAGCTTTTCCTCCTCAGCCTGGGGCTGGAAATAAGAAATATCGTCAACCGGCAAGATTTTTTTCTCAAAAACCAGGTAGCGGAATTTTTTACCCCAGAACCAAACAATTATTTCATCGCCTGCCTCAAGGTCTTTTAAGGAATAGAATATGGCGTTAAACCGGCTAATATTGTAAGGCGCATTGGTAGAATGAGCAAAAAGGTAAATTGTCCGATTCGGTCCGCTTTCACCGGGTAAACCGCTGCCCCGGGCGTGAGCAACACACTTTTGCAGGGCTTTGGCATATTCTTCTTTTTTGGTCGGATCGATGTTGGGCAAAACGCAGGCATCGGCTCCGATCTTGGGAATCAGGATCTGAAACCGCTTTTCTTCGGCTGGTAATGGCTCGAGCGTCGGAGTTGGTGTCGCCGTCGGCACTACCGAAGTAATATCAACAGCTACTTCTAAAGAAGATCTAAAACCCGAAGTCGGTGGTTGTCTACTAACCCACCAGCGGCGCACTGTCTGCTGAGTTTCCATGGCAAGGATCGGAAAATAGGTTAGGAGTAAACCGACAAAAGAGAAAATTATCAAGCTGCGGCCGATCAAGCGGGCAATATTGACAGGAAATTTCCTTGTTGTTTTTTTCGGGTAAGTCGGATTTTGAGGATGAATTACGACAACAGTACCCGAAATTCTCTGTTCGGATGAATCGAAAATTAAAGGCATAAAAATCTATTTTCAGAAAAATAGGTTTTAAAACTGCCTCAGTTATAGAAGTATTAACCCCAAACCGACAATACCGGCAACAATCAGTCCCCAAGCCGACCAACCGGCTTCGGGGGCTTTCTCAGGTGCGACGACTCCTAACACTTGAGGCTTAGCGGCTACTTCGATTTTGATTTCACAAGCCGAATTAAAGTCCGACCAGTCATTTTTATTATCCCGTACCCGAGCTTTAGCAATAAAAGTTCCGCTCTTTTGGTAAATATGCTCGGCATGAGATCCTTCCTGCTCATCAATAATGCCATCACCAAAATCAAACCAGAAACGGTCTAAAGAACCATCCGGATCGTTAGCTTCGATATCGAATTGGACAGTCAGAGCAACCTGACCTGATAAGTTTGAAGCATTTAAATCTTTACATTCCGGCTCTCGGTTTTCTTCTTCATGCTCGGTTACGTCAACTTCTTTCTCACAGTTATCGCTTCCGCCGATCCAGTTACCGTCATTATCTTTAACCCAACCTTTAACGGTAAACTTTCCTGTCCTGGTATAAGTATGGTTGAAAGTGTCATTATTCTGATACTGATTATCGCTGCCGTCGCCCCAATTAATCCGGTATTCAACGATTGATCCGTTCTCGTCGGAACCGCTAACAATAGCCGTCACCAGCAGATCTTTATCGCCAGATCTTGGGCTAACGCTTAGACTATTGCATACCGGTGCTCTCGCTGTTGACGTTGGCGTTACGGTCGGCGTTAGGGATGGCGTCGCGGTCGGTGTTGAGGACGGTGTCGGACTGGGAGTTAATGTGGGTGTTATCGGAACGGTAGACGTCGGTGTAACGGTAAGCTGCGGAGTTTCTGTCGGCGTTAAAGTCGGTGTCGGAGTAATACCGGATGTCGGAGTTGGTGTTACCGTAGGAATTTCGGTTGGGGTTGAAGTCGGTATTGGAGTTGGGGTAGGTGCCTGTTCACAGTTACAAACCATCGCTCCGCCGCTTAGAGAGACCGTCTGGGTACCGAAACTACCGGTAATCTTTGCTTCACCGCTAAAAACCCAGTCATTAGCACAGGCTAAGTTTTGGTTCCAATTACATGACCAATTAAAATCACCGGCCGGCAAATCATTCTCGCAGTGCAGGTTCACCGTACCAACTGAACTATTGGCATTGGCCTCAACCAAGAGATGGGCTCCTTCGCCGGCATTACCATTACCGGAGGCACCTGAACAATTAATGTTACCTTCGATATAACAGGCGTAAACTCCCTTTACATAACCGAGTATTGCCGCCCCTGGTTTATCCTCGCTTGTTTGCAGATTGGCCGAAAGATTATTTGAAAAAAAGCGGGAAGCCAGCGGAAACCCGGAAGAAGTAGAAATAAAATAATAAAAAGACAACCCAACTAGGATCGATAACAACAGCGCAAGCTTCAATCCCTTATTTTTAGCGATTTTGTTAAAGTATATTTCCGGCAAACTCATTGATTATCCTTTTCCTTATGGGCATTTGTGCTCGAGTAGAGGGTGGCACGCCTGCCCTACATACCACCCTCTACCCGAGCACAAAAACAGGATTGACTTTTGTTGTTCTCTATGCTATTTTCAAAATTAGGTTTGTAGGACACCTGTCCTGTCTTACAAGCATTTTAAGGGCATTACTATTCGTGGTGACATTGGCGAACCAGCGATAGTAATGCTCTTTTTTTTTAAATGTTCTTTACGATCTCATAATTACCACGTCTTGCCTTAAAGTGACCGTTGCCCTAATCTGCTGTGTCGCCCAACGGCTGAAAGCGTTTTTCTCGACACCCAATTTGACTTTTGGCAGATTACTCAAAAACTTCCGGCGAAATATATTCGTTAATCTTCGCTTACTCATAGACTATAAAAAAATTCTTTTCACCAAAATAACACTCAGACTGAGTTACTTATATCACATCCAGTCCAGTTTTGTCAATCCTATAAGAATCTTTAAGCCTTTCTCACGGGATCCTATAAGTTAAACTCTTCGCGAATTAGATTCAGTTTCGGTATTGTAACCGGCCAAACGACCTTATGTGGATAACCCCGGAAAAAGTTAATTTAACTACTTTACAACACTAGTCATCACCAATAAAATTTATTGTGTTAAAATCAAAATAGGATGATAGAATATCTGGACATTGTGGATGAAAATGACCGGTTAATCGGCTGCGATACGCGCCAGAACATTCATGACCAACACCTAATCCATCGCGGTGTTCACGTCTTCGTTTTAAACTCGCGTGGTGAAATTTTACTCCAAAAAAGATCGGAGGAAAAAGATTACTACCCGGGTTATTATGATGCCTCTGTCGGCGCTCAGGTTTTAGCCAGAGAAACATACGAAAACGCTGCCTTAAGAGAAACGCAGGAAGAGTTAGGCTTTAAACCAGAAAGACTAACTAAAGTCTGTGACTATAAATCATACTCTGAGAGGCAACGGGAAAACCGAAGGCTGTTTATTTGTTATTGCAACGGGCCGTTCAAAATTGACAAGAACGAAGTTAAGTTTGTTCGTTTTTATACCCCTGGCAAAATTTCAGCCGCGATTAAAGAAGAAAAGATGAAATTTACAGAAGGGTTTAAAATCTCCTTCCAAAACTACCTGAAATCTCGGAAAACATTAATTACCAAACCGTCCCTCTTTACCAATCGCTAATAATCCAACCGAAATCGTCCAAACTAACCAGACCGTCTCCATCCGGATCGGGAGCATAGGTTGATAACCAATGATTAGCCCGGTAAAGAGGAAAAAAATCTAAAGCGTCCTGATTATTAACGATTTCGTCTAGATTAATATCGCCTTGGGAATAAGCTGAAGTGGGTGTCGGCTCCCCTCCCGAACAGGAACCATCCTCGCACTTGACTAACTTAATATTAGTATAGACAAAAGAGCAAATATTCTGGCTAGTACAGCTGGTGGCGTAGTTCCCTAACCCATTTTGGGCAGCAGTATAATAAGTAATTCTCGGATTTCTCTCATCTTCCCAACCGGCTTGACGGACGCTTTGCATATAATCAATCATCACGCTGTCAACCGCCACCGGATCGGTCGATAAAAAAAGCGAGTTGGCGGTAAAAAAATTACCATCTTGACTGCAACCATTATTACAATTCGGGCCACCGTTTTTTAAACCGTACAAAGCATCAGCCACTACTAAAATCGTTTTTTGCTTGATAGCTGCCTGGTTATTAAGCTGGACAAGAGAATTATTACTCAGACTTGAACCGAAAAAACCGCCGTGGAACTTCGAAGGATCGACAGTACTGCCTAAATGATTCTTAAAAGATAAAGTAATGCTGGCCATACCGTGAGCCCGCAAAAGCGGCATATTGATCAGATAGTCGGCCTCTGCCAGTGCCCGGCCGATCGAAGTCCCTTTGATACTTAAGCTGCTTCCCTCTCCCTGATACTGGTTTAATTTAACTCCGGAAAACCGGGCAGAAATACCGTTGTTGAAATAATCGGGAAAAGAACGGGATGTGTCATAAACATTGATATCACCCGGAGAAATCCCCTTTTTATTAATCAACTGGTCAAGCAAGGCATTGATTACCTGATAAGTCGGACAATGGTCATGGTAACAGTTATTGCCGGTCCCTGAACCATAAGAATTGTTAAAGTTCACTTTGATGGCAATTTTTTTGCCGGAACAATCATTGCCACAAGGTAAAATCTGAGTCCAGGCAGTAACCACCGAATCGGCTGTCTTTAAAGCTTTAATCGCCTCTTCCAGCATTGTTTCGACGACCTGGCTTCTTACCTGGCCGGAATCACCAGACCAGCCGTCGGTAGCTTGACTGTTGCTGATCCAAACAACTGCCGGCTCCCCGTCGGCGCCGGTTACCTGATTAACCAGATTTAATGATTGCCAGATTTGGCGTTTTTTTAAAGTCTTGAGGAAGAAATAACTTCCCAGAAAAACAACCACCAGAAATAAAACAGAGAGCATTTTAGCCCGAGTCCGAGGGCAGTGCCTAAACCGATGGTATAAAAGTAAAAAAGACGGCAGGCCGAAAACAGCAATATTAGTCCGCGCCAGTTGTTGGCAAGGGTAGACTGCCCGGGTTGGTTTAGTACCGGTCCGCAGCAAAAGCCAAAATAAAGAGGTAATACTAACCAGCCACTGGTTGTAAAAAAGCTTGCCTAATAGCTTTTTAAACCGTTTCATGTCAAGACTATGATAACGACCCGTTCTAAATCTTCCATATTTTCCCCTTAACCACTTCTCGAATCGTTTTGTATTTTACCGGAGAAATTATTTCGGAAAAACCTAGGCGTAAAGCCTCTTTAGTCCGCTGGTTTTCCTGGAAAACCGGTCGTAATTCTCCTAAAAGTCCGATTTCGCCAAAGACGGCGGCCCCGCTGGGAAAAGTCAAATTCTTAAACGAGGAATAGATCGCCAGAGCGACTCCCAAATCAGCGCCCGGATCCTCGATCTTTAAGCCCCCGGCGACATTAACGATCACATCGTAACCGCCAAGTCCCAAACCCAACCTTTTGGTTAAAACGGCAATCAACAGTTGCAGGCGGTTATAATCAATTCCCTGGGCGACTCGACGGGGAACCGGCAGTTGAGTGGGAACAACCAAAGCCTGGATTTCGGCCAGAATCGGCCGGGTGCCCTCAATTGTCGGCACAATTACCGAGCCGGGCGTCTGTTGAACACGGTCCTTGATCAAAACCTGAGAAGGGTTAGTAACTTCCTTCATTCCCAGGTCTGTCATTTCAAATATTCCCACTTCAGAAGTAGCCCCGAAACGGTTTTTCGTCGAACGCATCAGGCGGAAGTTGGCAAATCTCTCACCTTCCAAAGTAATCACCGCATCAACCATATGCTCCAAAACTTTCGGCCCGGCAATAATACCTTCTTTGGTAACATGACCAATAAGAAGAACGGCCACCTGGTTTGGTTTGGCGATTTTAATCAAACGATTGGTTGATTCTTTTACCTGGCCAACCGACCCGGCCGGACTGCTAAGTTCATCAGTAGTTAAGGTTTGAATTGAATCAATAATTGTCATTTTGGGCTTTAATTTTTCAATCTGATCACAAATTGTATCCACATCAGTCTCAGAGAGAAAAAGCGTTTTATCGGAGATAATTTTCAACCGGTCGGCACGAACTTTCAGCTGCTCTAGAGATTCTTCACCAGAAACATATAAAACGGATTGCTGAACCTTTGGCATTTCAGCGCTAAGCTGCAAGACTAAGGTTGATTTCCCAATGCCGGGTTCACCGGCCAGTAAAACGACTGACCCGGGCACTAATCCTCCACCCAGAACTCGGTCAATTTCTCCGATTCCGGTTTTAATTCGAGTCAATGAAGTTTTTTTAATCTGGGAAAGCCTTTGCGGCTTAACCTCAGTTTTAAGCTTGGAGATTTTCGTCTTCTGTTTTTGGGCCAAGATAACCGTTTCCACCAAACTGTTCCACTCCCCACAGTAGGGACACTTCCCCGCCCATTTCGGGGTATCGTTTCCGCAAGACTGGCAGATAAAAACAGTTTTTGATTTCATCAGAATAATGATATCATATAGCGATTATGAACGACGAGGGAAAACCGCCAAACCAGCCAGCCGAATCTCCACCATCGCAACCAGTTTCCAGAAGACAATTTTTAAAATTAGCTGCCGCCGCCGGACTGTTAACAGCCATAAGACCAAAAGAGGTTTTAGACCAACTTTCTTCCCCGCCTGATCAGGAGCCACCGCCACTCGAAGAAACAAAAGAAGAAACAAAAATTTATCTTCCTTTTGTAACAAAAGAATACTGGCAACCGACTGAAGTTAGATGCCAAACCTATGGAGAACTTTTAAATCATCTTCTTCAACGCGACGCTCAAGCCGGCATCAACCAAGCAACTATGACCGAATCTCAGATCTGGCAAGCCCGCAATCGAGCGCGCAGCAATGATAACCAGCGGCATATGGTCTGGATAGTTTCGGATCTAGCGGCAGCCAATATCAAAAATAACCCGGATAAGCATGGAACCGGTAATGTCGTTGAATGGATTAAAGCCCAGGCCCTAGCTCATAATGACAAAGCCAGAGAAATCGGTCTTGCCGGTTCAGCCATTGTCGATGAAGTAATTCTTGTTCCCCCGGGGGTGGTGGAAAGTTGGCGAGTCGATCGTCTTCCTAGCGAAGGGGAAAGAAACTTAGTTTATCATAACCGCCAGCATAGCTTTGGTCTAAACAAACCCGCCCCTCAACCCTTCAATGTCGATATTATGGTCGTAATGTCCGACGAATTCGGCCGGGCCGGTTATCCCGATGGTCAAAGTGGCGGTTCTTCCTGGTACTATGTCGAAGGACTTGGTAAAGAAATTAAAATCGAATGGGGTAATGCCCTTCATGAATGGTTTGCTCATTTATGCGCTGCCTTCCAGCGGCCACCGGAAATTGGAGTCCCCCGGTCGACCGGATTTCCGGACTGGTACTGGGCTAATGGTTGTTTTGATGAAGAAAAGAGACTTTCAGTCTTTGAAGAACCTTCTGACTTTATGAGCAGCCCTTTAGTAACCTGGTGGTATGGCCAACCGGCAAAATACGGCGGCCTCTCGGCTTTGTATGCGGATAATTTTATCCGTCACTGTTCCCTTCCCCGCCATGACCCTTATTTCGGCATTCAACAAGATGGCGTGACTTATGTTGTTGATCCCCATAATCCGGTTGAAAGAATTGAACCAACGATAGCTTTTGCCCGAGGATATCTTTTCAATATTTATGGACCTGACGGCGAACTTTGGAGTACTCCTGATTATCTTGAACCCAAGGGAAAGCTGGTTTATGAAATGTCAGAACCGCCAAAATATGATTCTTTTAACGTCTTTCGAAACGGCCGATTACTCCTTGACAAAAATTCCGGCCGGCCCGGCTGGAGCCATCCGTTTGAGATTTCAATCTGGCAGGCAATTTATCAGTTTAAAAACGGTTTTCAGCTTCCTTTTCCTCGGCATGGCTTAAACAGTTTGGCTTGGCTTAACTCTTATAATAATCCAATGCAGGTACTGTCGGCTGATATCCGCTTCCACCGCAATCCCGAGCCGCACTGGCAAAATGATTTTTTTATCTATCTTCATTGGATTAAAGGCAATGTCAGGATCAACCAGGATATAATCGCCACCTGTCATCTGGGCGGCGACTATACCCTTGTCTGGAGCAGTCAATGTTGGAATCCTTCCGTTGGCGTTACTTCGCGTGAAGCAACCCAGGAAAGACTGACCCGAGCGGATCGTGCCAGATTTATTCAACGGATTCAGGACTTCAAAAATAATCAAAAAGAACGTCAGCGATTCAGCGGTTTACCTTAGCGGATATTTTTTCCAAGAAGGATTATCAGAGCTCGATCTCGCTCATTATCGGTTTTCCCGGAGACTGCCGATCGGGAGTTAAGGAACGCCAACGGCTATGATCGCTTTCCGTTACCCAACCGACCGGATGGTGCATCAGTCTTTTGTCGTATGAGTAATTATAAAAAGTCCGCTTATTGGTTGACTCGATGATTACCGGCATTCCCTCTGAGTGATACCAGGAGGGAATAAAATTGGTGGTTTCTTTTTTGGAGATAATCGAATAGAGTTTGACCAATTCCCAAAGCAAGGGATTAAGAACTTTCGGAGTCGGTTCGGCCGGTAAACCAATTTGCTGGGCTTCTCTCAGGACGATCGGATAGCCATGAGAGGGATAGGCATCATTTAAAAGATCGGCAATCCGATTTTGATCCGCTTCTGAAGGAGCGTTTCTTCTTAACTTCATCAAATTTTTTGCCGTCATCTTGCTTAAACTGCTGGTTCTTTCCAGCTCTGCCAGGACCACCGGATGAATTTTTTCAAACAGGATTTCCGGCAAAGTCTTGCTGCCGGGATTTTTCTTCAGATGTTTTTCGATAAATTTTACTATCCGGCTTACCTGGTCAACCGAGACGTTGGTCGGTGGTTGGCTGGGAATCGGTCGCGGATTTAAAGAATGGGTCAGCGAAGAATCGATCGCCGTTAAATAACCGGCCGGTCCGAAGAGTATTTTCTCGGCCGAAAGAGCCAGTAAAGTTGCGGTACTGGCGCAACGGCTGGGAACAATCACCGTTAACTCTTGACAATAATTCCGTAAAACATTAGCAATTCGCCAGGCGGCCGTGACTTCGCCGCCGCTGCTAATTAAGACTAAAGCTAATGGTGATTCGGGCGGCAACTCCCGAACATGCGAGAAAAAATAGTCAACATCCTCATTGCAGATTTTAGCGCTTTCTTGGGTAAAATAAACCAATACTTCCACCTGAATTTCCTTTTTAATTTCCTTAACTAATTCTTGGGTTTTCAGCCATAAAAGCGGCGGGTACTTAATCTTCGGCAGGGGCTTTTTTTCCTCGGGTTTATTTAATGAAGAAGCATCTGCTAATCTACTGGCGCCAATAGTTTTTGGAGAAACTTCTTTTTCCTGATTTTCTGCCGGAGATACCGGCTGGTCTTGTATATCGGGCATGAACTGATTTTAGAGGGATCGGCCAAATGATGTCAAGAAGCCAAATTATCCAGCTCTCGTTCTTGATCTCCGAAACCGCCATCCGGAAAGATTTCCTTCTTTCGGCAGTGGAATATAGCGGCCGGGATAGTCATGACCGCCACCGAGGCTAGCAGTCAGATTTTTCTGAGCACAAAACTGTCTGATTGCCCGAGCGTAACCAAATGCTTCCGATTCTTCAGGCTCCAAAAAGGCCAAATCAACAACTTTCAGTTTCCGCCCTCTCACCTCGGCAGAAAAAGCCCGGTAAACCTGTGACTTCTCGCCTTCTCTCTCATATTCCTTGAGCATTAAATAAGGCCGGAACCAAATCGGGACCCTCTGATCACCAATCTGCGGGGCAAGATTGACCATTAAATGAGGATACAACCGGACAAGCGACAAAACACATTTAATAACCAGTTCCGGGTCGCCAAGCTCCTTCAAGGCTTCTTTTTGTCGATCAAGAACCGCAATCTCTTCAGCCATAAAATTTTTTCAAAAGATCATGAATTACTGGCACTGGTTGATTTTTTAAAAATCAGGGACATGATCTTCCCCAAAATTTTAACACAAAACCAAAGTCAAAACCGTTTACCTTGCCGTCATTATTGACATCCGCTTTTTGGTCGCCGCCGAAGAAAAGATAATCCTTAAGCATTTGTAATAAATCGCCGATACCGACCTGATGGCTATGATCAATATCCGACCGGCAGCCCGGATCAGGCGTCGGCGTCGCCTCCACATTGGGAGTAGCCGTCGGCAACAGATAAGCGGAGAAATTATAATCCAGAACAAATTGGCTCTCCTCATCGGTATCATACTGCCCAAGCGTCGGCGAATAGGTCTTTACCTGGATTTTATTGGCCGCCGGATCAAATTCTAAAATTCTCAACCAGCCATTACCTCCATGGGAAAGACCCTGATAATCAGCCAGCAGACTATAAACCACGTTTCCCTGGTAGGTATCGGTCCGGCGGGCTTCGCCGTGATTATGTCCGCAGAGCATCAGGAAAAGGTTGGGATCATCCTTTAAAGCTTCGTAGATAGCTGATCCCGGAGCGCCAAAGCTAGCGTCAAGATCGAGAAGATAATGGGAAACCACAATCGCCAACCGGTCCGGATAGGACTTAACTAACCCGTCTGCCCACTGAATAATTTCACTGGAAGGATAATATTCAAAATTAATGGAAATAAAACCAATTCCGCCGGCGTTAAACAGGGTAAAATTGCTGTCGTTATTACTGCCGTAGTGCCCGCCGTAATAAGCCCGATTTTCGAACCGGGAAACGCCGAAATAGGTATTGAAGTTACCGGTCGGTTGATCGTGGTTACCGGGAACAATGCCATAAGGCAGACCGCCCTCAAGGCCGGTAGTTGCCGAATCCTCAAGAAGACTTATCGCTTCATCGGCATTTTCCCATTGACTGATATTACTTGAAACATTAACAATATCACCGAGATTCGTCAGGTAGGCAATCTTTAAATCGGCTATTTGAGCTACCGCCCATTGGGTTTGAGCTCTAAAAATCTCCGGATAAGATTGCGAATAGACTTGGGTATCGGGAAGAGCGATCAGGGTAAATTTTTCTTGGGCAAAGACCGGTTTTATACCCGATAAAGAAAGTCGATAATTGAAACCGGTAATGGCTATTACCAGGCAGAGAAAAAGAAGCAAGGACCGACCAATCTTTGGCAATTTCATGACCCTATTCTAGCAGAACATAATAAATTTTGTACCAATGATATAATTTATAAAATGAATAACTTTATTATCAAAAACCCTTCCGGGCAAAAAATTACCGGCCTGATCGATCTGCCGGCCAAGGTTGACCAACCGCTTAAGAGTCTGATCTTTTGTCACGGTTTCAAGGGCTTTAAAGAACAAAAATATCTGGAATATATTGCCGATTATCTCAGTCTTAGAGGGATTGCTGTTTTCCGTTTTGACTTCACTAACGGCATCGGCGAAAGCGAAGGCGATATTTATTATATCTCTACCGGCCACTATCTTGAAGATTTAAAGTCCGTTTTTGATTATGTTTCCCAACTTGACTATATTAACCAAAAAGCCGTCAGTCTTGCCGGCGCCAGTTTCGGCGGCATGGTGGCAATTCTTTTGGCCGCTGAAAATCCGGCAATTAAATCTCTAATTCTTCAGGCGCCGGTTTTTAAACCGGCTGAACTGCATCCCGAAATCAACCTGAACCAATGGCAGAAACAGGGCTACTGGACTTTTCATTCAAATAGCAAAAACCTCGATTTTAAAGTCGGTTTCCAGTTTTATTCCGAAAGAGTAAAATACGATCTACTTCGAGAAGCGGCCAAAATCAAGGCTCCGACTTTGATTATCCACGGTTCTGAAGATGAATCAATCCCCCTAAAGCACAGTCAGGAATTGTTTGACTGTCTTAAAGTCACCAAGAAACTTTTCGTTATTCCCGGCGGTCCCCATGATATCAAGCAGAATAGCCAGCTTAAGCTATATGCCGATAGAATTCTCGATTGGCTCAAAAATCCTGTTTGACTTGAATCAAATCCAAACCGGCCAGTCCGCGCAGTTCATCGGCTTTTACCGCTTTAAGATCGCCACCAACCCAAGCGTTAACTAACTTCATTACCTGATCACCAAAAACTTCTCCTTCGGGTCCGACTTTGGCTTTCCAGAAAACCGAGCCGACGACCGGGATTTCACCTTTGTGCCAGTTTCCGGTTAATAGTACCGAGGAAATCATCAAGGCCGCGACTTCGACGGCTTTAGCCATTACCAGACGAGCAGTTTCCTTGACGATTGAAAAATCAGCCGGTTTAACCTCAAAACTTAAATATTGATTTAAACTTTCAGAGGTCATCTCGCCGGTGATTAATCGGTCTAAGATTTTAGCTTCGTTCTTTCCTGACCTAACGATTTCCAAGAACCGGTCAACGATCCGGGCATCACATAAGCCTCTATCCGCCAAAAGACTAAGAGCACCGACTAATCGGGGTAACTGGTAATTACCGCTAAAATAATATTCTAAAGTCGGTCCGTGTTGACCCTTAGGCGTTAGTCCTAATTTATGCATCCTGGCCAAAATCGGATCAATTCCTAAACTACTGGCTTCGCCGATTTCCAAATTGACCAATCGGCCAAGATATTCCATGGCAATATTGGCGCCGCTGCCAATCACTACCCCCAGCGGCAAGACCCGTTCGTATTTTCCAAGATCACCATTCTTTCGCGCACCGCTGTTGGCCTTGGCAATCTCCGCCGGTTCGTCACCGGCAGTGATATCAAGAGCAGTACTGATAGTATCGTTGGCAATAACGGTTCTTTGCAAATTAGAATATCCCCGATGTTGTAATTCACCTAAAAGCAAGTGTCCTAATCTGACTCCGATTCCTCCCTCAACCAACCAGTGCTTGGGTAAAATTTCTGTTTTGAAAAAGGCTTCGATTCCGTAACCAACTTTTTCATTTCCCTGAGGAAAACCGAAGGAAACAGCCATTGCCTTAATTAGTGCCGGTCTGCCAAACCTAGCCAGTGAACCCCCGGCCAGACCGGCCATCAAGTCAATAAAGTCAGCTACCGCTCGATCCCCCCGAAAAACCCGCTGATTTTCCGGAATAGTTCTTTGATTCTCAACCGCTTTCTCTTCGTGCCAATTCCGGCCGTCCCAGTGCAAAATCGTTGCCCGCCATTCCTGGCCGCCACAAATACAGGCTAAAACCGATTGGGGCGGACATTGGTACAATTCAAGCCTCTTTGGTCGGTCAACCGGATAAGGAACTGCCGGCAAGCCGCTGTCGGCCTCTGTTGGCGGCCGACTTTGCCTGATCCGATTCAAACCGATAATAATCTCCTGCTGAAGACTGGCGAGTAACCTTTCTCGTTCATCGTAACTAAAAACCGCCAACTCCGGCAGTTCTTGTCGGAGAATTTGCGCGGCTCTCTCCTGATTTCCGTTGGCCGATTCTCTCGGATTATTCATACTGCCTTTCCGGTTTTATTTTACCACGAGGCTTCGCGCTTCAACCCAGGTTAGGACTGGTGTCATCCTGGAGGGAGCGTAGCAACCGACAGGATCTGGTTTACGTGCTGCTAGATTCTATCGGGGTCGAAACTTCGACCCGTTGATTACGCTTCGCTAGATCCTTCGCTTGTGCTCAGGATGACAATGCGGAAAACAATATTCAATATTCTAATATTTACCTCTTTCTTATATGCTGCCTGAAAGGACCAATGCAGAATCTCAACCTGCAAATACAGCCCGAAGAGTATTTCTTGGATAAGACGAAGCGATCGTCAATTTCTTTGCCTAATTTCCCAACGAATTTACAAAGCAATGATAATAAAGCAGCTCTTTTCCAAAGCATTGTCCTAGCCTTTTCCCATCGCCTGAAGTGTAAAGAAAGCTTGATAAACAGGAAAAAGACAGCACGCGCAAAGACAAAAATTAGAATAAAAACAAAAGATTTTGGCTCCGCTATGGAACCGCTCTTGTCCTATCTAATTTAGGTGAGAGGAGAAGGTTGGCGATCGTCTGCCAACCTTCCCAATGGTTAGCTGCACAGAGAGACGCAGCTAACAACTACGACGACGATTACGACAATTCCAAAAAACCACATCGAGAGCCTTATCAGCCCTCTGAAATCGTAACCGCCGCCCGAGGGGCTACTCGGGGTAGAATCTCCCGAGAGCCCTCGCACTGGGAGTTGACCCAATGGCATTTTTCTCACCTCCTTTCTTCAAAGGCTTGCCCGATGGTGCTGGACAGCTAGCGATCGGTAATTTTTTATCAACCCCTAGCTGTCCAGTTTTGGACAACCAAGAAGAAAGAAAGTTTGTTTGTCTTAAAGCGACGTGCTGTCTATTTTAAGGAACCGCTTTAAAGCCAGGAAACTAAAAATGGGCCGCTTCAGAGGCCCAAATTCCTCATCTCTAAAGCTTAGTCTAATTATACCTTAAAACCCCATTTTATTCAACCACTATAGGCCTAACACAGCTTTAGCCTTGGTAAATTGACATTGTAATGATTTCCAAAGCGGTAAAATAATTATGTGGCAAGAACTTAAATAAAGACCTCAAACTTTAACCAAAAGATTTGAAAAACCATTGGCCGTAAGTTTCAGGAAGCAATTGCCAAATCCCTGGATCTTCTCTCAAAGAATCCCCGATCAGGCAAACCCCTTATCGGTAAGTTAAGGGACGATCGCCGAATAAGAGTCAGTAAAATTCGAATCGTCTTATAGTCTAAACCAGCAAAAAGAAATTTACCAAAAAACAATCTAAGGATCGAAAAAGTCTGATTAAGAAGTTGGTTACCCGCCGAAACTTACTTCAAGTCTTTTCAGTATTATTCATACACGACTTGAAGGGCGTTTTCTGGCGGGTTCGTTTTATCTAGGCTTTTTCTTCGGTTTTTAACCTCGAAAAACCCTGATAAAAAGAAAAAACCGCACAGATTGGATAAGAGCACAAAAAAAGAATAGAGGGGAGCGGCTGACGGCCGTCACTTGCAAGCCGCTCCCCGGAGGCTGGTTATCGCGCAGCGATAACCAGAAGGACGATCCCGACCACAATAACGATCGCCCCGCAAATATAAAACCACTTTGAGGGTCCTCCCCCGCTAGAGGGAAGTGGCCCCCAGTAGTCTTCGCCCCCACCGGCGTGAGGGCACATGGCCAAGAGGGGCAGGAGGATTCCTGCCACGTGAGGGTGCTGGCATCCGCGCAAAATGCAGATGACCAGCATGACGACGCTGATAATCCCGGGGACTACCAGCATCCAAAAGTATCGCCTCAATATCGACATTTTTCCCTCCTTTAAGGAAAAGAATGTCTCTGGCCTCCGGACTGGCCGACCGGTATTTTTAACATCCCCCTCTGGGATGCTGCGCTCTTTTTCACCTGCCAAGCACAGAACGACCGGAAGAAAGAAAAGAAAACGAGATTTCTTTCCTTGCCTCCGGCGTCCTGAACCCGGTAAGGATGAATTTTTCCAATCTGTGCGGTTGTAAAGGAACTGAGAGAAGACCAAACAGTTTCCCAAAGAAAACAGCGATTGTTTCCCTGAGAAAATCAGCTGATCTCCTCAGTCGTTCCTTTAAACCGCGATTTAATTTTTAAAGTGCTTTACCCCACAAAAAAAGGGTCCCGCTTCAGAGACCCAAATAAAGAGAGCTGATCTCTAAAGCAACCCTATTATACCTCAAAATTGACCTTTTATCAAGACTATAGGGTTACCTGATATCAGGATACAAATCACGATATCAGAACTGACGATAGAGATTGCGTCGACTTGAAGGATTTAGAGTGATCAGAAGGAATTTAAAATTTTCCTTACTTTCAATAACTTATTCTTTCGATTTCGAGGATTTTCATATCTTGACTTAAAATAACCTTAATCAGCTCGCCCATTTTAGTAATCAGGCCTTCTCTCGGCAGGTTGGCGGTATCTTTTCCCTGCAGGCTAAAAAGCAATAGATCAATCGGACCCTGATGGGAAACAGCGACAATCCTTTGTCCCGGGTATTTGGCAAGCGCCATCCGGACAAAATCTTTCATCCGCTTCAAAACGGTCATCTTCGGCTGGAATGCCCGGTTATATTCTTCAAGTGAAAAATCCGCCATAACCGCCGCCGGCTGGCCGTCGTATTCGGAGGTCCATTCGGAAAGATGAGTCGTTTGTTTAATTTTGACGCCACCGGGACCAGAGATATTCCACCTCGGAGGAGTCATGGCTTCCGCTTCGCTACAGCCTGACACCCTGCCCCGCCATCGGCAAGGCTTCCGGGGTGTTTTGACCCCGGGCAGGTCTTCGTTTAAAACCGATGCGGCAATCCAGGCCGTTTGCCGGCAACGGAGCGCTGGGCTGGTAAAAATCGCGGCAATCCTCTCCCCTTTCAGTTTTTTAGCCTGCACCTTCACTTGTTCTTGGCCTTCCTCAAACAGCGGAAAAGAAGCCGTGCCCTTGATTAATTTTCTGGGGTTTTCCGGCTGGCCGTGGCGCAAGAAAAAAATCGTGGTTGGCTTTTGAATTCTTTTCGCTTTTTTACCCATTCGAGATTATTAGATTGCTCACCTGAAAGGTGGAATAAAGTTACTTATATTATAAAAGCGTCAAAACTAATTAAAAAGTAGCTCTTTCACAATTTTCGCGCTTTAACTCAGGTTAGGACTGGTGTCATACCGGAGGAACGGAGTGACCGATAGGATCTAGTTCACGTACTATTAGATTCTATCGGAGTCGAAATTTCGACCCCTTCGAGAATTACACAAAACTACGAAACTCGTATCTTTATTAGGAGCCAGAAATGGTGCTTGCAAAATCCGATACATTAGTTAAAAATAGGCTCTCGGGAAAGAGGTAAAAAAGATGAACGAGAGAATAAAAGGTTATTGGCCTCATGAGGTTGCCTTAAATAATATGCTTCACACTGTGTCACTGCCTCACGAAGCGGCTTGGGAAGCAATCCGTTCATCACAGGGCTGGAAAGAAAGTCGCCTGGACGAATCTAAGGTAACAGATGACCCAGATTCAAGCACATCCCCAACTAACCAGCCAGAATCCTAGCCTTCGGATCCGACAACTATTTGACTTGATTTGTTATAATTAAAATGTTACAGTCGTAACAATTCCCGCCAAGTTAGACTTGGCGATTTTTATCTTAATAAAGAAGGCAATGACTCAGTCCAATAAAAGTTTTTTAACCACCAGCGAATATGCCCGGAAACATAAGATTTCCAAAATGCAGGTAATTCGCTTAATCAGAGTCGGTAAAATTGTTGCCCAAAGAGCCGGTAAGAACTGGCTGATTCCCAGCGACCAGGTTAACCTTAACCAGATCGGGATGGAAAAATCAACCTCCCTGCAAAAATGGAACAAGATCATTCAAAAACAGCTCAAAAAACACTTGGAAATTGAAGAAAGTAAAGACCGGGAAATTCTTTATGCCCGGCTTCACAGCTTGGGTATTCCCCATGAACGCTGCCTGGCTTTTCCGTCAGGTAAGTTCCCGACCAAGGATGAATTTGAAATTGCCACCGGCCGCCTCGGTTTTCCCTATTGGATCAGTGCCGTCCCAGTAGCCAAATATTCCCATCTTAACCGGTTAACAAAACTGAGACTTTACGAAATCTCTTCCGGCTGGCAATTTATTAACCAGATCCCGGAAAAAGAAAACTATAAAATCATCATCTCTCAGTACGCGGACAATCCCGACTTTAAAGGAACAGTTTTGATCTCCCCGGCCGGCCAGGGAATCGGCGAATTTATCACCGGTGACCGGCACTATATTATGACTCGCGGTTTTACCTTAACCGATCCGATGCTTTTTGACCAAGCTTCGATTAAAAGATATTCGAAAACTATTTCCCAAGCCAAACAAAAGAAGCTTTATCAACTAGTGCGGGGAATTTACGGCCACCTGGAGATGCAGCACGGTATGATTGAGAAGAAAAAATCGCTCACTTTTTTTGATTATACCGACGAAGAAGCTTATATCGAAATCGACGATATCTGGCAAGACCTGGTTACTTATTTTGCTTCCCGGAAAAAAAGAACAAAAAAATTTCTTTACGGTTTACCGGCCAGCCCCGGAAAAGCCAAAGGCCGCTGCGTCGTTGTTCACCACGAAACTGCCGGTATTATTAACGAAGTCCGAAAAGGAGACATTCTGGTTTCCGATACGACCACGCCGGAGATGACTTTAATGATGAAAAAAGTCGCCGCGATTATCACCGATTTAGGCGGGGTGACCAGCCATGCGGCGATCGTTTGCCGCGAACTAAATATGCCGGCAATTGTCGGCGTCGGTAACGCGACGGAAAAACTGCGCACCGGCGACAGAATTCGCATTGATGCCGACAAGGGAGAAGTTGAGATTCTCGATTAAAGATGAGTTTTGCTTCAGAAGACTTTGGTTACTTATAACCAACCGGTTTGGCTTTTAAGACAACCCCCAGACTCATTCGTCTGTTTTCCGGATCGATGCTATCAATAAAACAGTTCAACTGATCACCGACTCCGGGAGTAACTCCGGCCGGAATTTTTGAAATATGGACCAGCCCCTCAATTCCCGGCTCCAAGAAGACAAACACCCCAAAAGGAGTAATCCGGCTCACCATTCCTTTGATCGGCTTGTCTTTGGGATATTTCTCCCCAATCTTCGCCCACGGGTCGGGAGTCAGTTGTTTCATCGAAAGATTAAGCTTACCGCTTTTGTCGTCTACGGCCAAGACTTTAACTTTAACCTGTCCACCAACCCGGCCGAATTTGGAGACATCTTCGACTCTTTCCCAGGAAATTTCGGAAATATGGATTAAGCCTTCCAAAAAAGTCGCCTTTTTATCCTCACCAAAGTCTATCTTAACGAAAAGTCCAAATGGCATCACGGCGGTAACTTTTCCTTCAAAGATATCACCGACTTTCACTGTATCGAGAACGCCTTTCTGAGCCGCCAACATCTCGGCTTCGGAAACAGCTCTTTCTGAGAGAATCAGCCGATTTTTTTCCCGGTTAACCTCAATGACTTTTACTTTAACCGTTTGTCCCATGAGATTAGCCACTCTGCCAATCAAAGCCCGGCTGAATTGTGATGAGGGAATAAAGCCCTGAATGTTGCGGACATTGACAATCAAACCTCCCTTATTTATTTCCTTACCGGCCACCTCGAAAGCTTCGCTGGTCTTAAGTTTTTCCTCAAAAAATTCCCAAGTGCGATCAAGAGCCGCTTTTTTCAGAGACAGAACGATTTGGCCCGAGTCATTTTCAGGCATGCCGACGACGACATTGATTTTGTCGCCGATGTTAATCTCATTAATTAAATCTCGGGCTTCTTTTAATTCCCGGTCAAAAATGATCCCCTCTGTTTTGGCGCCAATATCGATAAACAAAGCCCGGCGGGTCTTTTCGGTAACGGTTCCTTCGATTACGTCACCCCGCCTTAAACCCCTGATCGGGTAGTCGCTTTGAGCGAGAAGCTCTTCCATTGTTTGGGGCTCTTTTTTTCGAGAGACAGGTTTTTTCTGGTCCGTTTTTTTATCTTCACTAGAAGAAATAGTCACTTTTTTTGAGGAAGTTGTCTTTTTTGAAGATGCCTTCCTGGCTGTCTTTTCTTTAACGGCAGAGATTTTGCCTGCTTTTTCGGAAGATAATTTTTTCTTGGTTACCAATTTTCATTTACCTCGCTTTCTTTTAAAGATAGTTCTGATTATACAAAAAAAATCATCTTTCAACAAGATAAAAAATTGACGTTATTCAGATTACCCTGAGAAGCATCTTAGTTTAAGTTATTTTACTTCTCCACCTCCAATAACCCCAGTATTTCCAGGGCGCGGTTCTTCCGCAGACTGAGAGTTTGACGGGGAGCAACCAAGGTATCTCTATACTGCTGGCCCAATTTCACCAATGACATTTTTGTACCGGCCAAAGAACCAAGCTGGTAAAAAACCGCCAAAGCGGCAAACTGATCCCAATCCAGGGCTTCGAATGTTTGGGGATTTTCTTGAAATAATCGATTTATTTGATGCCACATCTCCCAGCGGGGAACCGGTAGTGTTTCAGGCGGTAAAAGATCGCCAATTCTTAATTCTTGGCGCCTTCTTTCCCGCTCTTCGACATCTCTTTGTAACCGCTGCAGCCGGGACAGGTGAACTTCTAAATATTCTGCCTTGATTTTAACCCCTGGTCGGCGGGATTTAATTCCCAGCCAATGTATAAAGACATTAAACTCAAACTGGACTCGTCGGCTGGGCAATCCCAACTCTTTGGCAACCACCCGCAAAGAACGCCGATCTCCCGAAAAGTAACTTTTAGCCACCGTGGCGCCGATAAACTTCAAGTCATCTTCTGCCAACTCAACCATTCGATGATAAGCAGCTGTTTTTTTAGGATTTCCAAGCATGGCCGTAAAAGCGGTTTCCTTAAGTCGATAATTAGGATCAACAAGAGCTGACTCGTCATAATGTCTGGTATCGCGGATCCGATCGAAACGCAACTCGATTCTCTTTTCTTCCAAAATAGTCTGTAATCCCGGTCCGAACATATGTTCAAATGATTTCGGTGCTTGAATTAGTCTAAGGCGCGGACAAGAGTCAATAATTGCCCTGATATTGTCCATCCTTATTGCCGACTGGCTACTTAAATGAACGGCTTCGGTTTCAACCGGCGGTATTTCTCCGGCCCTGTTAACCGGTTCAATTGGGACATATCTATCTTTAATCATAACCCTGTGTCTAACTTGCGATCGAGTTATGGCTGGTCTTTCCCTTGATCTAACTGGCTTAGAGCCGAAACCTGAAGCTTGAACATCTCCACCCGAAACGGTTTCAATTGCCGGCTGGATAATTGCCGCCTGCGTTTGAAAAACACCCGTATTAATGGCCGCACGCAATACTTGCATTGGTGTCTGATTACCAATTCTTCTATCCTCTTCTTCAAGAAAGCGATCCGCTTGCTGATCAAGAAACGTGATAAAAACATTTCCATCAGGCTCTCTAATCGCCTGATGAAGTTTACTTGCAGCAGTAACAATCCTTGCCAATTCTGCACCGGAAAAACCGGGAAACTGCTGACCTAGGATGCCTTGATAAAGCAGACTAATTGGAGTAATTCCATCAAGACGCGGATCGGGTCGGTTAAGAAAAGTTCCCGGGGGAGTTTGCAAGAGATCATCCAGTTTGCCCTCGCCTGTAACCAAAGTTTGACGAACAAGGCTCTCGGCACTAGCCAAAACTTCTCTTTCGCCAGCTGAAAAATTGGAAAAGAGCCTCCTAATTTCTTCCTGACCTGGAAGAGTTGGCTTTGTTAATTGCTCAGTCAAGTTGTCTCCACGGAAGTTAAAAATTAACAATACTCAAACTAACCAACCTAGATTTTATCATACAATGATAAAAAGCTACTTTCTGAGCAAACTTAAAATTACTAGAATCAGGAAAATTATCAAGTATAGTTCCCGAAGACGGAAACCATTTTTTTTGCACTCAAGTCCCCCGGCCTCGACCTATTTTCGCGGTCCGTCGCCGGGCAACTATCGTCGGCGCTGGTACGTTTCACTTCTCTGTTCGGAATGGGAAGAGGTGGTTCCATACCGCTCCGGAGACCGGAAGACTTCAGCGCAAAAAAACATTTCAAACGGCTTCTTATATAAAAAAATCCGTCCTCTCCTTGAAATGTGAATAGGATGTAAGCCGATTCTTTACCACAAATCCTTCGACCGATTAGTACGACTTAGCTTTCCCGAAGCGTCGGGACCCCCCGAAAAATCGGGGGCATGGATTGCTCCATTTACACCTGTCGCCTATCAAGGTAGTAATCTCCTACCGGTCTTTCTCCCTCACCATTTCTACCTCCCAAAAACTAGTTTACAAATTAAGATCGAAATCAAATTTCGTTCTCAACACAGCGTTATCACTAGCTTGAGACGCAAAAATGGTGAGGGACAAGATACCTAATCTCGGGAACGGCTTCCCACTTCAGATGCTTTCAGCGGTTATCCAAAACGAGTGTGGCTATCCAGCGATGCCCTTGACAGTGACAACTGGAACACCAGGGACTCGCCCAGTCAGGTCCTCTCGTACTGTGACCAGCTTCCCTCAAGTATCTAACGCTTGCTGCGGATAGAGGCCGAACTGTCTCACGACGTTCTGAACCCAGCTCACGTAACGCTTTAATGGGCGAACAGACCAACCCTTGGGACCTTCTCCAGCCCCAGGATGCGTTGAGCCGACATCGAGGTAGCGAACCGCGCCGGCGCTGTGGACGCTCGGGCGCGACTACTCTGTTATCCCCGGGGTAGCTTTTATCCGTTAAGCCCGGTGCCTCCCACAAGGCATCCGAGGATCACTAAGACCGACTTTCGTCTCTGTTTGGCTTGTTGGCCTCACAGTCAAGCCGGCTTATACCTTTACACTTTAGAGCACGATTTCCATCCGTGCCAAGCCAACCTTTGTACGCTCGCGGTACTCTTTAGCAAGCGACCTCCCCAGTCAAACTGCCCACCAGGCACTGTTCCTGGACCCGATCTAGGGCCCTTAGGTTAGAGGAACTGATTCCAAAGAGAGGTGTTTCATTGGTGTCCCGATCTAAAATCGAGACTCCCTCCTACGCTAAACAATCGGAAACAGCAACTCAATGCCAAGTTGCAGTAAAGCTCCACGGGGTCTTTTTGTCCTGCAGCAAGTAGGCCGCATCTTCACAGCCATTTCAATTTCGCCGGGTGAAGGCTCAAGACAGTTGCTTACTCGTTAAACCTTTCATGCGAGTCGGAACTTACCCGACAAGGTACTTCGCTACCTTAGAACAGTTATAGTTACTGCTGCCGTTCACCGGGGCTTAGTTTGAAAGCTTTCCAAAAGCGAATCTTACGCATCAGTAAAACTGATGAGCAAGAAACACTCTCAGATCACCCTCGCGGTTAACCTTCCGGCACTGGGCAGGTATCAGCCCCTATACTTCCTCTTACGAGTTTGCAGAGACCTGTGTTTTAGATAAACAGTCGGTAAGCAATCTTTCGCTGCGGGGTCGAATTTTCGACCCAGGACATCTCCCTAAGTTACGTCCAGCTAATTTGCCGAGTTCCTTGAACCTCCTTCTCCCGCTCGCCTAAGTATCCTCAACTCGCCCACCTGTGTCGGTTTGCGGTACGGCTGATAAAAATTCCCTCAGTCGAAATTGACTTCTCACTACGAGTCTTTTTCTAAAGACTGAACTCACCCAAATTGCGATCGAAGTTTCGACCACTCTTTATCACTACTCGATTTCGCCCTGACGGATTTACCTATCAGGACTACCTTGTAGCTTAAACGGCTCCTTCAACTGAGCGTTTGGGCTATCCTGTCTTGTCCACCCGAAGCTTTTGGGGAATCTTTACCAGTACAGGAATATCAACCTGTTGTCCATCGGCTACCCCCCCGAAATCTCAGGGGACTCACCTTAGGCACCGACTAACCCCACGTCGACGAACGTTGCGTGGGAAACCTTGGGCATTCGGCGATCCGGATTCTCACCGGATTCTCGCTACTCATACCGGCATTCTCACTTCCGACCGCTCCACCGACTCTTACGAGCCGACTTCACTGCTGTCGGAACGCTCCCCTACCACACTCGTGCATAGCACGAGAAATTCCAATTTACAAAATCCAATTTACAATAAGATCTCAATTGACTAATTTTCAAACTAATAAATTGAAAATTGAATCACCGGAAATTCATTGAAAATTGAAAATTGAGCCTTGAAAATTCTTGTGCTATGCACAAGCATCTCTGTCTTCGGCACATACTTTGAGCCTCGGTAAATTTTCGGCGCAAAACCTCTTGACCAGTGAGCTATTACGCTTTCTTTGAAGGATGGCTGCTTCTAAGCCAACCTCCTGGCTGTTTAAGAAGCTTCACTTCCTTTGACACTTAAGTATGATTTAGAGGCCTTAGACGAGAGTCTGGGTTGTTTCCCTTTTGCCTTACCAGCTTAGCCCGGCAAGACTGACTGCCTCTTTTAGTTTGACCGCATTCGGAGTTTGGTTGAATATAAGACCTTGCGACCCCATACTCATTCAGTAACTCTACCTCAGTCAAATAGTATTTAAGAGACGCTATACCAATATATATTTCGGGGAGAACCAGCTATCTCCGAGCTCGTTTGGCATATTACCCCTATCCACAGATCATCCCAGTCTCTTGCAACAGGCACGGGTTCGGGCCTCCCTCCGACGTTTATCGGAGTTCACCCTGTCCATGGATAGCTCGCCCGGTTTCGGGTCGTCCGTCAGCTGCCTGAGTCGAAATATCGACTCACGCCCTATTCAGACTTGGTTTCCCTCTGCCTCCGCTACAAAATAGCTTAGACAAAGCAATTGACGGACACTCGCCGGTTCATTCTTCAATAGGCACGACATCACTCGCCCTCCGGGCGAGAATCTCAAATAATAAAACTCAATTTTAAAATCCACACTTTAAATCTCAAATCTAAAGAAACCTAAAAAAATTAAGTCTTGATAGTTTCTTAGATTTAGGTTGCAGTTTAAAGTTTTGACTTTTCAAGCTTTTGAGATCCTTGTCCGAAGGACAAGCTCTGTCTGTTTGTTAGCAGACAATTTCAGGTACTATTTCACTCCCTTTTACGGGTACTTTTCACCTTTCCCTCACGGTACTAGTTCACTATCGGTCTGTTTGGGTGTTTAGCCTTGGAACGTGGTCGTCCCGGATTCCCACAGGGATTTACCGTCTCCCGTGGTACTTGGGATACTCCTAAGGCTGCTTTGGATTTCGTATACGGGGCTTTCACCCTCTTTGGCGGACGGTTCCGCGTCCTTCTACTATCCTCGGCAGTCCTATATCGGAGTCCCGCAACCCTACGTTCATATAACTGAACGTAGTTTAGGCTATGCCCCTTTCGCTCGCCGCTTACTAAGGGTATCTCGTTTTGATTTCTTTTCCTCCGGGTACTGAGATGTTTCAGTTCTCCGGGTGTCCTCCAATCCGGTTAATAGTCCGACTAAGTCGAACACTTGGCCGGATGGTTTCCGAGAAAACTCGGAAGGGTTCCCCCATTCGGAAACCGTCGGATCACAGGTAGCTAGGCGCCTCCCCGACGTATTTCGCTGCCAGCCGCGTCCTTCATCGGCCCAAACAGCCAGGGCATCCATTGTCTGCGTTACTTAGACTTACGGTAAAGATGCGACTTATAATCCGCCTGAGGCGGATTATGCCTACATCCTATTCACTTTTCAAGGAGCTAAGTGGACTGAGGCGGGTTCGAACCGCCGACCTTCCCGATGCAAACGGGATGCTCTGCCAGCTGAGCTATCAGCCCGTATGATAAAGTGCCACCCGCTAAATTTTAGGTCGAAATTTCGATCAGCAATTATTGACGGGCTTAGTATTTTCTAGTCTTTTTCCTCTCCCGCATTTTGCGGGATCGAAAAAGCCTGAAACTACTAAAAAAGCCGCCCGAGGCGGCTTGTTAAAAAACTCCAATTTCAGATTCACGTCGAGCGGTTAAACCGCTTTAAAAACATCTGCAATTTTTTCTGACTATTCATAAAGAAATTGGAGCTTAAGATACGCCTTGGTTTCCTAAAGAAAATTTTTAATAAAAACAATCAGGTATCCTTGAAAACCTTATAGGCTTTATACCAAATTATCTTTGTCTTGTCAATGACCAAGATGCTTCTCTGCAAACGAAGATATTAATGATAAAATCATAGAAATAATAGTTGGTTAATACATGGCTGAAAACTCTCTACCTGACGATAATTCTTTGAAACCATACCAACCGATAACACCGCCGGAAAACCTTGATCCCCGGTCTCGGCGCAAAGAAGCCTCCCCGATTTATCTTATCGATCATCAACCGCAGGCAACCGAAGTCTGGCCTAAAGTAGAAGAATTTCTCTGGTTCAGAAAAACTTATCTGAGATTTCCCCGCCAATTCCCTAATCCGCCACAGGCTATTCAAGTTGCCAGAGCCTCAGTTGCCGGTTACCAAAATCAGGATCTGGCTGATTCACTGGGGGTATCCATCGGTACAGTTGCCTGGACAAGAAGACTGGTCGAAAGAACACTTCTTATTTTGCCTGAAAGTTATGAATTTCTTGCTCCAGCCGGTTTCCAATCACCTCCCCCGACTCCCCAAGAATTAAGAGTAGCAACAATTTATCACCGCTTCAGGGAAATTCCTGCACTTTTAGAGGAGGAGAAAAACCAACAAACTAAATTAGGTTTGCTTCTTGATGATAATCCCCATGTCGATTACCTGCTCAAGTATTTTGCCGGGGGCAAATCGGCTCATGATTTAACCGCTGAGATGAACTTAGGCCGGACAAGCAAAACCGGCGCTAAACAGATAACAGAAAAAATCTTAAACCTATTTATGAATGGAGAAAAATCAGCCCAATTCCATATCCTGGCTCGCAGTCTGCTTTTCTCGCGTTGTTTAAGAAGAGAACAGAACTGGTACGGGCCCAGTCTTTCCTTCATGTTCGCTGACGCAGCCACATACGCGATTACCGTTCCACCGGCTGAGACCGGTAACCGCCATTTTTTCTTTCAACTAGCCATCTTTGTCCGTCTCCTGCCCGCTTTGCACTTGTCACTAATGAGAGAAGAAGGATGGCAGAATACCGATGTTCGAACTGTCTTTCCCGAAGCTACGTCAAGAGAACATGATCCATATAAGCTTGATACCCGGGCATATCTTCAAAGATATCGTGACTGGAAAATGCTCCCCCATCCGATCAGCATTCTAGCGAAAGCCTATATGAATGGAACAATTGGTCATGATATTCTCGACCGGCTGGCAGCAATCGGGATCCCTCATAAAAGAAACGCTCTTAATACCTACATTCTCATCGGTCTACGATTTCTTGATAATCTTTCTTTAGTGAAAAACATACCGGACAATTGGTCCCGTTACCAGTCAGAACTTTTCAGAAGCAGGAGTACGGAAACTGATCAGATTATCCATTTACTGGCCGAAAGAATCAGACTCTTAAACGAAGGCTCAGCAAGAACCTGATCTTACTCCCAAAAATGGAACAAGCCTGGGAAAAGATAACTGGTGGATTTGCATTTACATGCAAAGGCAACACACCAGCCCCAGGCTTGCAATACTCCCTTCCGGAGAACTCCCAAGATCAAACTTTGGAAGTTTATCACCAAAAATCCTCAACCCCGCAATCGGAGTTGATTCTCTTTGGTTTATCCCCGGAAGGGGGAAGTCAGCGGATACTACCGGCAACCCTCGTCCACGCGGACAAGGGTTGGGATATCAAAGAGACGCCGGGCGGGGTCGTTCGACGAAAACGTGATGTGCCCGGGGTAGTCCCCTTCGGCGACTGGCGTCCCGTCGTGACGCAAGAGAAGGTTCACGTAGAAATTGAAATGGCCTTCTCCTCCCGGGGGGACATTCCCAACCATATCCCCGATGGGGCCGACCATACCGTCCGAGTCGACGATCCGCCAGATGAGCTGGCTGCAACCGTCATTGTGGATCTCTACTGACCCGCCGATTCCCTGGCCAGGCCGGCCGCACATATAGATCCCGTCTCTCAGCTCGGGGGCGAATCGGAGCACAGACGAAGACGGGTAGCACCGAAGAACGATCGGCAGGTGAATTCTGAACGGAGTGACCACCCAGAAGGGGGCTGTGGCCGTAACCACGCGCCCGTCGGGTGCTACACCGCGCGCCCAGAATTCGTACTCCCCAGCCGGTAAACCCGTGTCCCAGCTGAGGGAAGCCGACTCGCCAGGGTCGAGGATTCCGAACGACTCCCCGCCCTTTTCCACGTAGTCACCCGTGACGTTCAAGGGGCTTGACCCGAGATTCGTCACGGTCGACGTGAAGATCGACCCGACCGTGGAGGTCAAGGGATTTATCCCGACCGTCATACTGACGACCGGCGGTTCGGACCAATCCGTAGTGAGCTGGTCGTGGGCGATGTAAACGGTCCCGATGCCTCTTGGCCTAAGGTGAGCCTGAAGAAAGGTCGTCACCAAACCGGAGTGGGTCATCTCGACGGTGACGGAGATTATCGTGCTAAAGTTTCTCTCCGCATCGGTCGATCCGACGCAGACATCACCAGCCACAATGGTGCACCCTTCAGACCTGACGATCTGGCCTGGGGAGTCCACGGAGAACATTCCGAAGACATACCAATTCTCCGGATCTCCGCACGTACCCGCGACCGTCCCCGTGAAGACAGCTCTTGAAACTCCTTGGCTGGGCCCCTCGAGTCTGGCATAGATCGACCCTACCGGGGGCCAGCCCGGGCCTTGAGCTGATACAGCGCCCTGGACCAAAGCGACCAGGGCGAGGCCAGCGACGAGGCTGACCAAAATCCATGGAAAACGACGACTTATGTTCACTGTCCCTCCTTTGGACTTAGTTGTGAACTTGGAGTCTTGCCTCCTTTTCCTCCTCGGGTCGGCGGCTTGAGACGAAACGATCTGCCGCAACGGCTCAAACGAACTGCCGTAAAGAAACCCGAAAAAGGAAAATTCGGCCCAGTAGTCCCGCATCTTTTACCCCGATCGTGCTGGGGCTTCATAGAGGACATCGGGTATTAATCCCCCTTTATTTGAGTAGGTCGAAGCTGAAGGGAAAAATTGTTTCCTCATGTCATTCTGAGGTCGAAGTTTCGACCGAAGAATCTAGCGAAGCGTATAGCTTACTTTAGTCTACTAAGACGCTAATGCTGGATCCTTCACTTCGTTCAGGATAACTAAAAAACTTTCCCTCCACCATCGACCTACCCAAAAGCCGGGGAAACTTTCACCCGCTTTGGCCAACATACTTTCCACCTACAACTTACAATTATTTTCCGCTGACTATGTTAAAGTGCTAACTGCAGTGCAGTTGCACCGCAGACCACGTATACGCGCCACCGTGAGGCGAGGCTGTAAACCTCGCGAACGGCAAGCGTTGTACTGTGGTTAAAGTGCTCCGCCAAAAGGCGGATGAATCTCCGGCAAGCTCAGGGTAAACCAGCTTTTTTGGCTTCCTCAAACTTGCCAAAGATTCTATCCTACGGTTTAACCGCAGGGATCCGGAAGGAAATACAAAAATTCTTCCAGAACTTCCCTCCGCATCCCTGGTGTTAAAAATTATCTAAAAGAACTTTTTTCAGCCACTACAAAAAAGGTCTTTTGAAGAGACCAATAATCGCGATCTCTAAATTAGGCCCATTATACCCTAAAAGGCTTAATTTCGCAAGTACTATAGGCTAAACTGAGGCAGTTAGACCAGCGAGACGCGTATCGGTTGACCACGAAGCAGATTGATCGGAATCGATCCATCAAGATAGTCTAGAACTTGAAGTTTTTGACCGTTTTAATTTGATTAAAAAAATCTAAATCTTCGGATTCCCGATGGCCTAATTGAAGCGCTAGAGCGGTACCGCCGCTGAGATAAAAAGACCCTAGAAATTTACCGTTCTTAATTTTTCTTAAAAGTTCAGCCACTTTAGGAGACAATATTTCAGTTCGCATAATTTTAGGAAAGGTAAAGAGATCAAAAGTTTTTAGATTTTGCCTTAAGCCTAAGACGGGAGGCTACCGCTTTGAGTTTTTTCTTGCTGATTTTTCTCATCAGCCACTTAGCCGCTTTTGGATCCCCTTTTTCAAGAATAGTTTGAATAATATAATCCTGATGTTTAAGCCAATCCAAATCAGACAGATCATCTCCCCAAAAGTATTTGACTACCGACTTCGGCAGGATAGAAGTTTTTTTTCTCACCAAAAATAGTATAACCTCACTTAATATAAATTCAAACCGCTTACCTTTTTACACGCCGGGTGTGTTTTTCTATTACACCTTGTCACCTTGAACTTGCTTTGCCATCCGAAGCTTAAGCGCAGGATGGATTCAGGATCTGTATAGATTCCCTGTCAAGCACGAAATGACAGGATTGTACAAAGAATCTGAATCGTTACCCGTGAGCCCTTCTCTTTACTCTTTCTTCTCTTTTATGCTAAATTAAGGTTATGGCGGAAAAGGAATCGGTTGTCGTCAATTATTTACGGTGGCATTACGTTTCCGTCCCGAAAGCGATCGGCCAGTGCAGCCTCAATTTTCTCAGGTTTCTTTATTATTACTTCTCCATCGGCTTCCTGTTACGGACCCTTTTTGCACCTTGGAAAAAACAGCTGGTCAGCCGCAGATCGCCCGGTTTTGACCTGGGCGAATATTTCCAGGTGATTACCTTCAACCTGATTTCCCGTCTCATCGGCGCCGGTGCCCGGACGACCTTGATCTTTTGCTGGCTTACCAGCATCATTCTTTCCTTCATTGCCGGGCTGCTGGTTTTTATTGTTTGGGCCTTTCTTCCCGGCCTGACCCTGCCTTTATATTTAATCGCTCAAAAAGGCAAGCAGGAGCAGCGCTGGCTTTTAATCGAAGAACCGTTCGACGTCCAGAAAATGTTAAACAGCCTTCTTGACACCGGCTTGGGGCAATTTGTTTTCTCCCGTTTGGACCTGCCTCCGGAAAAAATTAAGAATCTCCAAATCAGCTCCGCTGAAAAAGACCGGTTCAAGACCGGATTGGCAGGATTTATGCAGAAAGCCAAAATCCAAAATGGGCAAATCAATCCGAAAGATTTCCTCGAATTCCTGAGTAAAGAATTTACTCCCTTTATCCAACTTTTGGCTGAAAGGAAGATAAAGAAAAGTGAAGTAATCACCGTCTGCCACTGGTATTTACGCGAAGAGAAAATGACGGCCAAACCTTTTGCCCTGTCCAAATTCGAAACCCTGTTAAAAATCCCGCCGCTTGGCAAAACTCTGATCTATGCCTACACTCCCAATCTCGATCGCTATTGTCTCGACCTGTCCCAACCGGCGGCTCATTCCCACCACCTGGTCGGCCGCAAGCGGGAAACCGGCCAGATCGAACAGATCTTATCAAGAAGCGGCGGCAACAATGTTCTTCTTGTCGGCGATCCGGGAGTCGGCCGCCACACGATTATTGAGGCTTTTGCCAAACGGGTCCATGAAGGCGAAACCGATCCGGCGCTTTCCCACAAACGGGTAATGGAGTTTGGCATCCGCCGCTTACTCTCGGAAACCAAGTCTCTAAACGAGGCTAAAGGTTTGCTGGAAGAAACCATGACTGAAGCGGCCTATGCCGGCAATGTTATTTTAGTCATTGAGAACTTCGACCAATACGTTTCTCTCGGCCCCGGCCGCGAAGACTTGACCAATATCTTTGCCAAAGCGGTTTTGACCGGCGTTCAGGTTATCGGCGTTACCACCTATACCGATTTTGCCAAATACCTTTACCCTAACCAGGAGCTGCTAAAACACTTCGAAAAAGTCGAAGCTTCACCGCCGACCAACCAGGAAGCTTTAGTCATTCTTCAGGATACGGTTGGTCTTTACGAGCAAAGAAACCGCGTTTTTGTTACTTTTCGGGCCTTAAAGGAAGTTATTGACAAAGTGGATAAATATATTGTTCATATCCCCTTCCCCGAAAAGGCGATCGATCTTTTGGATGAAGCTTGCGTTTATGCCAGCCAGAATCAAAAAATCATCATCACACCGGAGATAATCAATCGGGTAATCTCTGAGAAAACCAAAATTCCCTTGGGAAAAATCAGCCAGGACGAGGCAGAAAAATTAAAGAATCTGGAAGAATTGATTCACCAGCGGGTCATTGACCAGGAAGAAGCGGTCGTCGCCATTGCCAAAGCCATGCGCCGGGCCCGGGTCGGGATTACCCGCTCCGACCGGCCGATTGGTTCGTTTCTCTTTATGGGCCCGACCGGCGTCGGCAAAACCGAAACCGCCAAAGCTTTAGCCGAAGGCTATTTTGGCGATCCCGAAAGAATGATCCGCTTTGACATGAGCGAATACCAGGGTGAGGACGCCCTTGACCGGGTGATCGGCTCACTATCCGGCAACGAACCCGGGTTATTTGCCAAAAAAATCCGGGAAAACCCTTTTTCCCTGCTGCTTTTGGATGAGATTGAAAAATCCAACCGCAATATCTTAAATCTTTATCTGACCATGATTGATGAGGGTTATTTTACTGATGCCTTCGGTAAAAAAGTCGATTGCCGGAGTCTGATTATTATCGGCACCTCAAACGCCGGTACGGAACTGATCCGGCAAAGAATCAGCCAAGAACAACTTCATACTGGAGCAACACCTCAAACAGAGTTCCTCCTCCGAAGTGTCCGAATGGACTCCTCGGATGGTGGAACAACTGAAAAACAAAAGACCGTTTCTTCCCTTGATATGGATGTCACGGACCTGGAAAAAGAAGTCATTGACTATGTCCAAAAACAGGGTATCTTTTCCCCGGAATTCATCAACCGTTTTGACGCGGTAGTCATCTACAAACCCCTGACCCGGGAACATTTGGTTAAAATTGCCCGGCTGATGCTTAAAAAACTCAATAAACGCCTGAAAGCCAAAGACATTTCCGTTAAAGTCACGGATAACTTAGTTGCCCGAGTGGTGGAATTGGGCTATGATCCGGCTTTCGGCGCCCGGCCGATGAACCGGGTGATCCAGGACAAAATCGAAGACCAAATCGCCCAAAAAATCCTCCGGGGAGAACTGAAAAAGGGCCAGGAAATAGAGATAGAAATATAAAGTTTACTTTCTGTCTGATATTTGCTTTTCTATTTCCTGTTTTAAAAACATTAAGGTTTCGGCTTTCAGACTATTCCGAATTGCCTGATATTTCTCTAAAGGTAAAAGCGAATTCAAGTCTTCATTAATTATTGTCTGGGTAACTTTTTTTTCAATAAAATCAACTAATTCCCTAAAATAAGAGCCAACCGTCAGGCCGGTTCTTCTTTTGATAATTTCCGGCAAAAATTTAAATCCATTCAGGAAAAAATGATGAATATCATAAATATCCCGACCAGCGATTGTTTCATTTTTAATAAAGCGGTCTTTAATTGTTACTAATTTATGAGCAAACATCGTTTCAATCGTCTGGCAATTGGCAAATCGGGAAATTTCCGAAAGATACTGAACCTGATATTGATTAGCCGTTAAAACCTGGTCAATCAGATCAAGTTTTAGGGTATTACGCTGGCCTGGCATTGAATCGTATTTTAAAAAAAATTGAAGTACTTTCCGGCCTTCGTTTTTCACTTTAAGATTAATCTTTTCAAAAATCTGATGAAACTTTTCCCGCAGTTTTTCTAGATCGGCCCCCTTTTTAAAATCGAAGTCTAAATCAACTGAGTAACGGTCCAAAAATCCGAGCATTGCCGCACAGGTACCGCCTTTAAAGTAAATTTGACTGGCAATTTCCGGCTCGTCAAGCAAAGCCATCAACAAACGATAAAGCCAGGCCTTATGCCGACTTTCTTTCGGATTAGGTAAAATCATCTTTTATAACCCACCTTTCTTTGGATCGCCGCCACCGCTTTCCAATCAACTAACTGCCGGTTATCAAAATGATAAAAAGGGTTAAAATATAAAAGATCGGCTACTGCTCTTTCACGATTGGCTCTTAAAAAGTCGCCTTCCTTAATAATTCCCGCAGTTTGGAAAAGAAACTTCTCCTGAAGCTTCCGGACCAGAAATAAATTCCCGGCAACTTTAAATTTTTTGGAAATATCAGCAACCAAAGTTAAGTAAGGAATACTTTGATTAATTACTCCTTCTTTGACTAAAACGCTCTCCGTGGTTTCGTAAGCGTAACGATGGACAAAAACGACGCCCAATTCCAGCGGCTCAATTTGATTAAGCGGTAAGGTGCTGTAAAAACCCTTCTGAATCGGGATTAAAATTCCTTTCTCTAGATATCGCTTAATGGCAGTATAGAGAGTATTTTTATTCTCGATCCCCCATAAAATTGCTAAATCTTGAGTATGAAAAAGCTTTCTTTCTTGCCTTAAAAGCAGACCGATTTTTTTCAAACTTTGTTTACTTTTCCTGTACATTTAAGTACATGATAACATAACAAAGATCTTTAAATCAAGGGTGCTTTTCTGGGAACGAAAACCTGTTCCGATCACGGAACGGAAAAGACAGGACAAAATCGAAGGCCAAATCGCCCAAAAAATCCTGCATGGCGAACTTAAAAAGGGCGAAGAAGTAGAGATAAAAATCTAATTTTCATTTTTTCCAAAATAAAAGGGGCTCGTCTGATTCTGATCGGTGCGCATACTAAGCGCGGTTCCAATCAGACTCATAGAGCCCCAGTCTCTTACCCCTAGGGCAACCAGTGTTCCGAGCTTGATCGGAACCTGTCGCCCCGAAAGGGGTTTGTTAGCTCAAGCTAGCGCAGGTGGACGGGATCTGGATCAACCGGCCGCTCGTGGACAGGGTCGGCTTCAAAAAGCCGGAGGTCGTCGAGAGACATTTTTGAGGCGGGAATCTGGTGCCTGCAGAAGATCGCGCGCGCGATCTCCTGGGCATCCCCTTCTGCCTCGAGGAGGCTCCGCACCTCAACGTAGACCCCACCGGTCCTGACAGCAGCCGAGCTGGCCCGTTGAATCCACTCGTCCTCGAACGGCGGCCAGTAACCTGGAGCCGTGTTCGTGAAGAATGAGTGGATCGGGACACCCAAGCTTATGGCTCGAGTGACCTGCCGGTCCCAGGCGGCGATAGTCCCCATGTTAATCTCGAAGTCGTCCAGAAAGACGACTTTGCAGGGAACAGCCTGGTCCTGGCACCATCCGAGAGCGGCGGACAGAGCCTGCTGGGGCTCTGAGTAGAAGCAGTCCTTGGGGACGACTTCTACTTTCGCTACCGCGGTGGCAGCAGCGAGCGGATCACTCCCGTCATAGTACCACTTCACGGGAGAACAAATTCCCCCGCTCCCGATCACCGCAAACCGAGAGCCCGGGGCGTGAGCCACCCTCAGTAGATAGGACATTCCTGCCCTCTCTGCCTCGATGGCCCTTCCGCCGCCAGGAAGACGATACTTTGCACTCAGGGTTCTTCCGGCCACCAGAGCCAGCGCTACCGGCTGCGGCTCGCAACAATCTCTACACATAAGGGGAAGATATATTGCGAGCGTACTAGTAAGCGTAGGCGTACTGGTCGGGGTGGATGTCGCCGTGGGCGTAGCGGTAGGAGTCGGAGTCAACGTCGGTGTAGGGGTCGGGGTGCTCGTGGGCGTGGCGGTCGGGGTCGGTGTCGATGTCGGCGTTGCGGTCGGAGCAGCCGTTGGCGTGGCCGTCGGGGTCGGTGTCGTTGGGCAACACTGAGAACCTCCAAAGGATACCTCATCACAGTCATGGTCTCCCTGAAGGTTCCAGGTACCGTCCCCGTTATAGTCCCAGTAGAGACAAACCCTCATGGCCTGCTCTACGCACGGGTTGGCACCCAGAAAGTCCCAGGTCTCGTGCCAGGTATCGTAGTACGAGACCCAAGTGAACCGCCTGATCCAGCCATATCCCACTAACTCGATTGCATATGGCCCTGTAGTTGCCACCTCGACTGTCATCCCAGTGCAGTCAGCCGTCAGGCTGACGACACCGGGTGCCGGCGTGGCGGTTGGCGTCGGCGTCCGCGTTGGTGTCCGCGTCGCCGTCGGCGTTGGAGGGCAGCTGCCCTCTGCCGATACTCTACCGACCGAGATGATCGGCAAGGTCGCAAAGATCAAAATAATGATCCCCAGAACCGCCGCGACCCAGGCGGTGCCCTTGCGGGTCTTAAAGTTTATGTTGTTCACGTTTCCCTCCTCAGGAAAAAAGTGAACTCAGACTTCGCTTCCTTTTCTTTCCCAAAGCTGGATTTCTGCCATACTTGAGCAAATTTCCAACTGAAAGAAAATTCCGCAGTCAGTAGTCCCGCCCTTTTCCACCTCTTGCATCCTGCTCCTTGCCTCTTTTCAGAGACTATCGGAGTCACTCCAGGATACTATAAAACGAGGCTTATGAGGGCAGCGGGCACGATTCCCCCTTTGTCTGAGTAGGTCAAGGCTGGAGGAAAAAACTTTCCCTCCACCGTCGACCTACCCAAACAGACTCGGTTAGTCCCAGGTCAGCGCTTGCATGCTTGAGCCTTTCCCGGAACAAGAGCCAAAAACCGCTTTAATCAAGAGGCATTACTCTGACTAAGCGAAGAATTAGTCACCTTAACTAATCTTGTCCGGGAAGACTAGATTTGCTTGTTAAGGTGCCCTTACTGTCTGTTTAATAGTGCTTTAGGATTAGATAAAAATTTGACAGCAAGGATCCGGTCAAAATTTTTTTGACCGAACCTTTACTGTCAAAACATCCTTAAGTCTTTTTTAAAAGAGCCTTAACAACCTAAAAAAAGACCTCGCTTCAGAGAGGTCTTTACTAAATAATAAATCGGCCAATCTCTAAAGCACTAGATAGTCTCTATTATATCCTAGAAGCTATGAATTATCAAGTACTATAGGGCTAACAGTTCTTAACCGTCTGGTAGTTAATCGAGGCTGACTGTCTTCAACTATGTCAAAAATGCTACTCTCTCGAAATAAAATCTGAAAGGAAAAATTTTCTTAAAAAATATCGAAGAGATACTGATTATTTCCCAAAAAACGAACTAGGGGGCCGGAAGGCAAGGTTGACTGAAAAATCGGTTTACAAAGAGTCTAAAAACTCTTTGAGCGAAATTTCGCTTTGATTAAGAATTGCTTTCAAGGTGCCTTTTCGTACCGGACGATTATGAACAGGAACAACCGTTCGGCGCCCATCTGTATGTTTAAAAACCAGATGACTACCTTTTCCTTTTCGGCAACAAAAACCAAATTTTATCAGTACCTTTTGAATTTGTCGGGGTTTAATTTGAGGCAGTTTAGGCATTAATTTTTCAGGCAATCTGAAATTTACCGGTAATACTGATTTGCGTTGTCGTAATTAGATCTTTTTGAGGATTATCGACCGGAACCGGTTTTCGGTCTTGAATTAAACTTTGGACATAAGCTTTGATTGCTCCGCGGACATTCTTAATTGCTTCTTCAACCGTCTCGCCGTCATCGGCAACCCCCAAAGCCGGGCAAAAAGCCGTAAAACCGGGCTTTCCGGTACCGGTTTGTTCGTCAGGTTCAATAATTATTCGATAGTTTAAAATCTTTGCATCCATAGTGGCCTAAGTCTAGCAAAAAAGTTTCTCTAAAAAAAGAGGTATTTTTTTTCCCTTTAAACGAACTAGGGGGCCGGAAGACAAAGATTAATGATGTCATCAGTGATGACTCTTTGCCTTTTTGGCCCCCAATTAGAACTGCCCACTCGCAAGGCGACGTTGGCTCTGTTACCAGAACCTAGCCACCCGCGAGGGGGTCGTCAGCAGGATCTAGCCCTCGCCCGGGTAGTACTCCGGGGCGATAACCTCAACGTGGAGGTTGGCGGCGCCGCTACCCTCGCGGAAGGCCACCACGATAGTGATCTCTCCAGAGAGTTCGACATCGAACTCGCCTTCGGCCGCGCCCTCCAACCAGGAGTCGTGGACCTGGCGCCAGCCATGGCCGTCCTCGACCCAGACAATCAGGCCGTCATCACGCCCGTAGCGAAACTTGTAGATGCCTGGGGTGAAAATGGCATTTTTGGCGAACACTGCCGTGAAGCCATCTGTGGGCATCGAGGATTCCGGCGAACCTTCGCCCCAGTCGAAGTTCAAACTCTCGGAGTATGAGATAAAGCACCCCGAGTTTGTCCAAGGGTCGAAGTCCTCCCTCCAGAATCTGTACACCCAACCCTCTTTCATGTCATAGCAAGTGTTGCCATAGACCCACTCAGGAGGGGGAAAGTTCTGGGGACTCCAGGTCCTGCCACCCGCGGGCGTGCTGGTGGGCGAGAGCTCCGGTTCCAAGGTCGGGGTGGACGTAGGCTCGATAGTGGCCTCCTCCTCTACAACAAGCGCCTGGGTCGGCTCGGCCGTCGACACAGGCCCACAGCCGGCCAGCACCAGTCCCAGCGCCAGCACGAGCGCCAGAAGAAACAAAGTAAAGCGCTGCATTTCATTCTCCTTCGCCTTCCAGTGCGGTCGTTCTGCACCTTCCGGCTTCGAAGATGGTGTTTGGATTATCCGATTTTACTCGAATGCACCATCCCCGAAGGTTTTGTCCCAAACTTGCGTTTAAGACTCTAACGGCAGTGATCCTTCTGCCGGGATAACGGTTTTCGCCGCCGAGTTCGGAGGTTCCTCCCCGCCTTTCAAAAAAGGCTGGTTCGAATCTCCCTCTCACTCGGGTCATCCTTCATCAAGCCTTTGGTCAACCTTCATTTCAAACTCCGCTCCCCATCGGGGACCGGCGTCAGGTTGCCTCCTTGAGACTTTCGTGTCACCAAGTACCGGGATCACCGGCTGACTTGGAGTTTCCGTAGTCAAGGAGTTGTCCAGTTCCTGAATTCGGACAACCGCTAGAGAAGGGATCTCCCCGGCCAAGATTTACTTGGCGAGAAATCCTCCCCTCTCTCGGGAGCCGAAACCTGTTTCCGGAAAGTGTAACCGTTGGTCAGACTTGCACCAATCGGTTCAGCCGGAACAGGATTCGACCCGTGTTTCGCCGTTTGCCCTTTATCCGGGCTTTATGGAAGTGGCGATTTTCTCCCTTGGGTAGACCTGGCCTAGGGACTAGAAAACTAACTAATCCCCAAAGCAGGTCTACCCAGATTAAGGAGACGAAATGCCGCTTTTCTGCCTGTCCATAACATCCTTCGCTCATCACCATCCGAGGAATCCTTCGGACACCTCGGAGGAGATTCGCTATTGTAGTCCTACTGACAATGTTAAAGAACTCTTCAGTAAATTTGGAAATCAGCCAGCTTTTTTGACTGTCCCAAACTTACCAAAGACAAAATCCTACGGTTTAACCGCAGGGAGATGAAAGGAAAGCTTGCCCTGAGCATTGTCGAAGGATTCCTTCCCTATCCTTGCGGTCAAAAAATATTTTTTTAATGATCAAAAAAATGATTCGCGCGCGCAATTTGTGTAGTTTCTGGTGTAGTGGGTGTATTGGCCTCAGGGCCTTTATGACTAGTAGAACCCTAAAAAGGGGGAGTGGATTCTACTAGTCAACTTCTACCAGGTTGGGCAGGTGTGATACTTAGACTTCACATCTCTGATACATCGAAAGGATGCTGGGTCTACAATCACCCTCCAGGTATTCGACTGCTGGCCCCAAGTAAAGGAATCCACTGGACTACAGTATTCAGAAATCCGGGGGTCGCAGTGGATCGGCATTTGGTACACCTTAGTGCCGTCTGCGAACTGCGGCCAGGCAACCATGATGCCGAAATTAGTGCCAGCCTCTTTCAGGATGATCCCAAAGCGACCCTGGGGATCAGTCCAAAGAGGCGGCAAGCAGTAGTCAAACTGCTGCGAATTGTCAAGTACCCCAGGTGATATCTCATATCTGAGGTCTTGACAGAGACCGGCATCGTTCCAATCGTTCTGAACTAAGCCAGCGAAAACGAGAGCAGCATGGGCAATGTCAGGGCAAATGTACGCCTTGACCGAAAACCCAGGTGCAACCGCCCTGCCGTCCTTCGTCAACACCGCCAGCACAACTCCAGCATTCGAGCCGGCGCTGGCTGGCACAACCAGCAAGGTCGAGACAACCAAGCTGGCAACCAAGACCATAACAACATTACACTTCATGGTACTTCCTCCTCTAGATACTAATAGTTGGCCGTAGAATCCATCTCCCCCAGCACCCGGCCAGTTTCTTTAGGTATTCTTTATTGTCATCCTGATCCCGCATTTTGCGGGAGAAGGATCTAGCGTCAGCGTTTAGATAATAAAAGCAAGTATTACGTTTCACTAGATTCTTCGCTCCGCTCAGAATGACTTGAGACCTGGTCAAGTCCTGGGGAAAATGGAAGCCCGGTCATAAGGAGAAAATAATGCATGGAAGCGTTTCAAATTGCGCGCGCGATAGTAAAGAACGTTTGGAAACACAAGCCGTTCTTTAATTCCGGTGCTTAAATACCGGTTAAAGAAACTGGACTTGCATTCCCAAGTTTCTTTACTACCGCGTTCTAAATTGTCAAAGAGCTAAACTAAAAACGACCTCGCTTTAGAGGCCAATTACTTCTGTCCCTAAAGCAATTCAAATTATACCACCATTCCGGTCTTTTTACAAGGGTTATAGGACTTACTTCTAGAAGGTTTAATGAATCCTACATTCTAAGTTGAAGTGCAACAGTGGTTTCTTTTTGTTTTCTGTATTTTCTAAACTTGTAACTATTGGCTTCCCTTTCTAAAGCTTCATTGGGAGTAAAAAAATTCAGACATTTTCTGGGAGT